>Ga0310830_100006_pt1 | contig 933416 bp, 846 predicted proteins | sample WT_ome_5_FD_201301 | JGI IMG/M metagenome (GOLD analysis project Ga0310830, IMG submission 201301) | Sorghum-adapted microbial communities enriched on wild type (WT) sorghum from Joint BioEnergy Institute, Emeryville, California, United... ... | reverse complement strand
ACCCCGCGCTGAGCGGCACGCACACGCTTCCGTCGATCTGCACGCCCACCGCGAGCGGGTCGCACTCAGCCATCCGCCGGTACTCCACCAGCCGCTCCGCCAGCGGGACACCTGCGGCCGCCTGCTCAGCCTCGCGCATCTCGCGTGCATAGAAGTCGACGGCACTACCTCTAGCTTCGGCTTCGAAGTCGTTGGTCGACGCCACGCCCCCAGTCGCCGCGATCAGCAGCACAGTGATCACGGCGGAACGAGCGAACCTGTGCATAGCTACGTTCTGTTCGGGGTCAGCTCACGGATGGTGAGTCGACCATCCACGACGGTGATGGCTACGTCGACGAGGTACGACTTGGTCTCCGGGATGTCCTCAACGATGCCGCCAGTGCTGTCGAGAGTCGCCGACGGCTCCTGGACCATCGGCACAGAAACGAGCCAGACCTCCTCTCCGCCGAGCACGGTGGCTTCGCCCACTTGAACGAGGCCGCCCTCTGAGTGGTTGCCCGCGGCGTGCATCTCCTCGACGTTTCCGATGACGCTGGTGCAGAAGACGCACTCGGGGTGGCTCAGGGCGCGCCAGTCGGTGAGGTCGCCGGTGGCGTACACGTACGGGTAGAGCTGCAGGAAGTAGACCGCCAGCGCCTGGGCGGTCTCGGCGTCGACCTGGGACAGGTCGGGGCGCTCGGGCGGGACGGTCGCCTCGTCGGGGTCGGGTTCCGGCGTGGGGGTGGGGGCCGCGGTGGGGGTGTAGGGCTCGAAGGTGAGCAGCGTCGTCGTCGGCGCCGGCTCCCCCGTGCAGCCGGCCACCACGGCCACCACTAGCATCAGCGGAGCGAGCCTCCGGACGATCCCCCTGCGCACGGCGCAGAACCTACCCCGGAACGGACATTCCGGTCAGCAAGATCGGCCGACGTGTGGATGGCGCCGACGGGGACCGCGGCACCGCCTACTTCAGCAGCCGCGACATGCGGCGGTCGGCGAGCGGCTTGCCGCCGGTCTGGCAGGTCGCGCAGTACTGCAGCGCCGAGTCGGCGAACGAGACCTCGCGGACGACGTCGCCGCACACCGGGCACGCCTCGCCCGTGCGGCCGTGCACGCGCATGCCGCGCCGCTTGGCGTCCTTGAGCTCGGCCGCGGGCCGGCCCGCCGCCGCCTCCAGCGCCTCGGTGAGCACCTCGCGGATCGTGGCGTGCAGGCGCGCGAGGTCGTCGTCGGACAGCTTGCCCGTGAGCGCGAACGGGCTCATCCGCGCCGCGTGCAGGATCTCGTCCGAGTAGGCGTTGCCGATGCCCGCGATGACGCCCTGGTCCCGCAGCAGGCCCTTGACCTGCTGGTTGCGGGCACGGGCGAGCTCGATCAGCCGCTCGACGGTGAACTCCTCGGCCAGCGGCTCGACGCCGAGGGAGGCCACGAGCGGCACGTCGGCCGGGTCGTCCACCACGTGCACGGCCAGGCGCTTGCGCGTGCCCTGCTCGGTGAGGTCGAAGCCGGACCCGTCGTCGAGCACGACCCGCAGCGCGAGCGGCGACCTCCCGGGCCGCACCGGGGTGCCGGGCACGGCGTCGTACCAGCGCAACCAGCCCGCGCGGGCGAGGTGCCAGACCAGGTGCGGGCCGTCCGTCGCCAGGTCGAGCCACTTGCCGTGCCGCGTCACGCCCGTGACCGGCCGGCCCACCAGGTCGGACGGTGCGGGGGAGAAGGTCTTGAGCGCGCTGACGGTCGCCACCGCGACGGACCGGACCGTGCGGCCGGCGGTGCGCTCGGCGAGGAAGCGGGCCAGGGACTCGACCTCGGGCAGCTCGGGCACGCGCCCATCGTGCCCGCCGACGCCGACGCCGCACACCGCCGATGGGGTATCCGGTCGGGGTACCCGGTCGGGACCCACTCCGGCCCGCCGCTACGCTGACGCCCATGCTCTGGCGGATGTCCACCCTGTTCGTGCGCACGCTCCGCGAGGACCCGGCCGACGCCGAGGTCCCCAGCCACAAGCTGCTGGTCCGCGCCGGCTACATCCGGCGCACGGCGCCCGGCATCTACACGTGGCTGCCGCTCGGCCTGCGCGTGCTCGGCAAGGTCGAGCAGGTCATCCGTGAGGAGATGGACGCCATCGGCGCGCAGGAGGTGCACTTCCCGGCGCTCCTGCCGCGCGAGCCGTACGAGGCGACCAACCGCTGGACCGAGTACGGGCCGAACCTCTTCCGTCTCCAGGACCGCAAGGAGGCGGACTACCTCCTCGCGCCCACGCACGAGGAGATGTTCACGCTCCTGGTCAAGGACCTGTGCTCGAGCTACAAGGACCTGCCGCTCGCGCTCTACCAGATCCAGACGAAGTACCGGGACGAGGCGCGCCCGCGGGCCGGCCTGCTGCGCGGCCGCGAGTTCGTCATGAAGGACGCGTACTCGTTCGACGTCGACGACGCCGGGCTCGACGCCTCCTACCAGCGCCAGCGCGAGGCCTACCAGCGGATCTTCGCCCGGCTCGGCCTGGACTACGTCATCGTCGCCGCGATGTCGGGCGCGATGGGCGGCTCGCGCAGCGAGGAGTTCCTCACCCCGACGCCGATCGGCGAGGACACGTTCGTGCGCTCCCCGGGCGGGTACGCGGCGAACGTCGAGGCCGTCACCACCCCGGTGCCCGACCCGGTGCCGTACGACGACGCCCCCGCGGCGCACGTCGAGGACACCCCGGACACGCCGACGATCGAGACGCTCGTCGCCCTCGCGAACGAGCGCTTCCCGCGCGCGGACCGGCCGTGGACCGCGGCGGACACGCTCAAGAACGTCGTCCTCGTCCTGACGTACCCGGACGAGCGGCGCGAGCTCGTCGTCGTGGGCGTGCCCGGCGACCGCGAGGTCGACCTCAAGCGCGCGGAGGCCGCGTTCGCCCCGGCCGAGGTCGCGCCGGCGACGGACGCCGACTTCGCCGCGCACCCCGAGCTCGTCAAGGGCTACATCGGCCCGGGCGCCGTGGGCGTGGCCAACACCGGCCGCGAGGACGCCGTGCGCTACCTGCTCGACCCGCGGGTGGTCACCGGCACGCGCTGGATCACCGGTGCGAACGTCGACGGCAAGCACGTGTTCGACCTCGTGTGCGGCCGCGACTTCGTCGGCGACGGCACGGTCGAGGCCGCCGAGGTGCGCGCCGGCGACCCCGCCCCGGACGGCTCGGGCCCGCTCGAGCTGGCCCGCGGCATCGAGATGGGCCACATCTTCCAGCTCGGCCGCAAGTACTCCGAGGCGCTCGGCCTGAAGGTGCTCGACGAGAACGGCAAGGCCGTCACCGTGACCATGGGCTCGTACGGCATCGGCGTCTCGCGCGCCGTCGCCGCGCTCGCCGAGGTCAACCACGACGACGCCGGGCTGGCCTGGCCCGCGGCCGTCGCCCCGGTGCACGTGCACCTCGTCGCGACCGGCAAGGACGAGGCGGTCTTCCACGCGGCCGCCGAGCTCGCCGCCGAGCTGCACGGCTCCGGCGTCGAGGTCCTCTACGACGACCGCCCGCGCGTGTCGCCCGGCGTGAAGTTCGCCGACGCCGAGCTCATCGGCGCGCCGGTGCTCGTCGTCGTCGGTCGCGGGCTCGCCGAGGGCGTCGTCGAGGTGCGGCTGCGCCGCGCGGCCGACGCCGAGGCGCTCGGGATCGAGGTGCGCGACGGCCGCCCGGTCGCCGAGCAGGTGCCGGTGCGCGACGCCGCGCACCGGGTGGCAGAGGTCGTCGCCGCGCTGCTCGAGCGCTGACGGAGCCGCGCTCGGGGGCCGACGGCCCGGGGTGGCGGACGGGCGCGCGCGTCAGGCGCGCTCGGGCAGGCCCGGGAACGTCGGGGCCGCGGCGCCCGCCGCGACGGCACGCCGGGCGTACTCGGCCACGGCGTCGACGAGCTCGCCCCGCGCGCCCGGGTCGGCCCGCGCGACGAGCGAGGCGTACACGACCGCGAGGTCGGCCTCGACGCGCTCGCCGACCGCGAGCACGGCCTCCTGCGTGGCGCCCGCGGCGACGAGGTCGTCGGGCAGGTCGTAGGTGCTGCGGCGCGGGTCGTCGGCCGTGCCCGCGACCCCCGCAGCCACCGCCCACGCCTGGGCGCGGTCGCGGTGCACGACGGCGCGCCGCGCGGCGGCCTCGCGCGCCTCGTCGGCGGAGCGCGCGGCGGCGACCTCCCAGACCAGGCCGGCCGCGTCCTCGGAGCGGACGACGACGGCGAGGTCCTCGGGCGCGAGCCCCGCGGGCGCCGTCGCGGGTACCGCCAGGTCGGGGGCGACGGCCTCCGCACCCGTGGCGCGCGCGAGCGCCTCCGCGAGCAGCAGGCGGCCCACCGCGACCGACGCGAGGAGCCGCGCGAAGTCCCCGTCGGCGACCGAGTCGGCGGCCGAGCGCGCGGCCGACGCGGCGAGGGAGAGCTCCGCGAGCACCGACGCCGGGTCGGCCGGCGGTCCGGGCGCGGCGTCCTCCGCACCGGCCGCCTCGCCGTCGGGCTCGGCGTCGTCGGTGGCAGCGTCGTCGGCGGCGGCGTCGGGGCCCTCCGGGTGCTCGGGGAACTGCACGTACACCCCGCCGAGCGCGTCGGCGTGCGCGCGCGACGCCTCGGCCACCTGCAGCAGCACGCCGGCGACCTCGACCGGGGCGCCGGCGGCGGCCTCCTCGGCCGCGTCGGCCAGCGCCACGGCGTCACGCGCGGTGGCGTCACGCACCTGCTCGACGGCGTCCGGCGTCGGGGTGACCGGCGGCGGCGTCTCGAGGCGCAGGTCGCACCCGGCGAGCGCGAGCACCCCGGCGAGCGCGACCGCCACGAGCCGGCCCGGCACCCGGCGGTCGGCCGGCCGGGTCGCGGACCGGTCGGCACGGCGGGCACGGCGGTCGGTGCGGTGGGCGGGGGAGGTCGTCATCGCGGGCGATCCTCCCACGCCGCCCGGGCCCGGCCGGGCACGTCGGCCGTCCCGCGCGGGGGCGACGTCACCCGGCCCCGGTCCGACCGTGGGCCCGGGAGTCGTTAGGCTGGGTGGGACAAGTCCACAAGGGCCGTGTCGGGCCGCCAGGACGGGGAGGCGACGATGGTCACGGGCTCGAGCACCGCGGCGGCGGTGCGTGAGGTGGTGGCGCCCGTGGTCGAGGCCGCCGGCCTGGTCCTCGAGGGCGTCACCGTGGCGCCCGCGGGGCGCCGCAGCGTGGTGCGCGTCGTCGTCGACCTCGCCGACGGCATCGGGGGCGTCGACTCGGACACGCTCGGCGACGTGTCGCGCGAGGTGTCCGCGGCGCTCGACGAGGCCGACCCCGTCAAGGGCGCCTACACGCTCGAGGTGTCCACGCCCGGCACCGACCGCCCGCTCACCGAGCTGCGCCACTTCCGGCGCGCCCGCACCCGCCTGGTGCGCCTCGAGCGGCGCGACGGCGGCCGGCTGCACGGACGGCTCGTGGACGTGGACGGCGAGGTGCTCGTCCTGCGCACCGACGCGGGCGACCAGCGGGTGCCCCTGGACGAGGTCGCGCGCGGCGTCGTCGAGGTGGAGCTCTCCCGGGCGGACGAGCAGGCGGGGGAGGAGGACTGATGGACATCGACATGACCGCGCTGCGCCTCGTGGAGCACGAGCGCGACATCAGCCTGGACACCCTCGTCGCCGCGATCGAGCAGGCCCTGCTGTCGGCGTACCACCGCACGCCGGGCGCGTACGAGCACGCCCGCGTGGAGGTCGACCGGCGCACGGGCCACGTCACCGTGTGGGCGCGCGAGAGGATCACGAGCCCCGACGACGAGCCCGGCGCGCCGCCGACGCTCGGCCCCGAGTTCGACCACACGCCCGAGGGGTTCGGCCGGGTCGCGACGTCCACCGCGCGCCAGGTCATCGTGCAGCGCCTGCGCGACGCCGAGGACGAGCAGGTGCTCGGCAGCTTCCGCGGCGCCGAGGGCGAGGTCGTGGCCGGCGTCGTGCAGCAGGGGCGCGACCCGCGCGTCGTCATGGTCGCGGTGCGTGGCACCGAGGCCGTCCTGCCGCAGCACGAGCAGGTGCCCACCGAGACCTACCAGCACGGCGACCGCATCCGCGCGTACGTGCTCGACGTGTCCCGCGGTCCGCGCGGCCCGCAGATCACGCTGTCCCGCACGCACCCCAACCTCGTGCGCAAGCTCTTCGCGCTCGAGGTGCCGGAGGTCGCGGACGGGTCGGTGGAGATCACGGCGATCGCGCGCGAGGCCGGGCACCGGACGAAGATCGCCGTGCGCAGCACGGTGCCGGGCCTCAACGCCAAGGGGGCGTGCATCGGCCCGATGGGTGCACGCGTGCGCGCCGTCATGGCGGAGCTGCGCGGCGAGAAGATCGACATCGTCGACCACTCCGACGACCCGGCGCAGTTCGTCGCCAACGCGCTGTCGCCGGCGCGCGTGAGCTCGGTGACCGTGGTGGACCCCGAGGCCCGCGCCGCGCGCGTCGTCGTGCCCGACTTCCAGCTCTCGCTCGCCATCGGCAAGGAGGGCCAGAACGCCCGCCTGGCCGCGAAGCTCACCGGCTGGCGGATCGACATCCGGTCCGACGAGGGCGGCGCGGAGGGACGGGCCCCGGGGGCGTCGGGTCCCGAAGCGTGACGGGGAGCGGTAGACTGTCGGACGCTGGGCCGAGCGCCCGGCTTCCCATGCACGCGAGTCCGCGTGCCAACCCCGGTCCCGATGCGAGTCGTGCCGTGGGTCCGGTGCGCACGTGCGTGGGGTGCCGAGCACGAGGTCCGCGGTCCGTCCTGCTTCGGGTGGTGGCGGTGACCGACGACGCCGGAACCCTCCGGGCCGTCGTGGACACCCGCCGCTCCCTGCCCGGTCGGGGCGCCTGGGTGCATGCCGACCCGGGATGCCTCGAGCTCGCCGAGCGTCGTCGGGCGTTCCCCCGCGCACTGCGCACGGGGCCGCTCGACACCACGCCCGTGCGGGAGCACGTCGCGGGAGGCGGGACGGAGCCGCAGCGGCCGTCAGTCGAGTCGTCTGGATCAGGAAGCGGGTTGGAAAAGCCGATGGGCACCCGATGAGCACCCAGAGATGAGTACCGAGCACTAACGACGGTCCACCCTGTCCGGGGCGGGCCGAGACAGGGAGAGTTGTGGCAAAGGTCCGCGTCTACGAGCTCGCGAAGGAGCTCGGCGTCGACAGCAAGGCGCTCATGGCCAAGCTGGGCGAGCTCGGTGAGTTCGTGAGGTCGGCGTCGTCGACCATCGAGGCACCGGTCGTCCGCAAGCTGCGCGACGCCTACCCCGCCAAGCCGGCCGAGGCGCCCGCACCGGCGCCCGCCGCGAAGGCGCCCGCCGCCAAGGCGCCCGCGCCGGAGCGTCCGGCGGCGAGCCCCGCGGCCCCCGAGGCGCCTGCCGCGCCCGCGGCGGCGAGCCCGAGCGCCCCCGAGGCGCCCGCCCCGGCCCCGCAGCCGCGCCCGGCTGCGCCGGCCGCCGAGTCGACGGACGCTCCGCCCCGCCCGGGCGGCCCGCGTCCGGCCCCCCGTCCTGGCATCCCGCGTCCGGGCAACAACCCGTTCGCGCCCAGCCAGGGCATGCCCCGTCCGGGCCCCCGTCCGGGTGGCCCGCGTCCGGGCAACAACCCGTTCGCGCCCAGCCAGGGCATGCCGCGCCCGGGCGCCCCGCGCGACCGCGCCGACGCCGGTGAGCGTCCCGGCGGTCCGCGTCCCGGCGGCCCGCGACCGAACCCTGGCATGATGCCGGGCCGCACGTCCGTCGGCCGTCCCGGCGCCGCTGGTGGCGCCGGCCGTCCCGGCGGTGGCGGCGGTCGTCCCGGCGGCCCCGGTCGCGGTGGCGGTGCGCCCGGCGGCGGCTTCGGCGGCCGTCCGGGTGGTGGCGGCGGCCGTGGCGGCCGCGGCAGCACGCAGGGTGCGTTCGGTCGCGCCGGCGGCAAGCCGGTCCGCGGGCGCAAGTCGAAGCGCGCGAAGCGGCAGGAGTTCGAGCAGATGCAGGCGCCGTCGCTCGGCGGCGTCCAGGTCCCGCGCGGCGACGGCAAGACCGTCATCCGCCTGCGCCACGGCTCGTCGCTGAACGACTTCGCCGACAAGATCGACGCGAACCCGGCCGCGCTGGTCACCGTCCTGTTCCACCTGGGCGAGATGGTGACCGCCACGCAGTCGCTCGACGAGGACACCTTCGGGACCCTCGGCGCCGAGCTCGGCTACGTCATCGAGATGGTGTCGGCGGAGGAGGAGGACCGCGAGCTCCTCGAGTCCTTCGACATCGACCTCGACGCCGAGCTGGCCGAGGAGAGCGACGACCAGCTGGAGCCGCGCCCGCCGGTCGTGACCGTCATGGGTCACGTCGACCACGGCAAGACCAAGCTCCTCGACGCGATCCGGCAGACGGACGTCGTCGCGGGCGAGGCCGGCGGCATCACGCAGCACATCGGTGCGTACCAGGTCACGACCGAGCACGAGGGCGTCGAGCGGAAGATCACCTTCATCGACACCCCGGGTCACGAGGCGTTCACCGCCATGCGTGCCCGCGGTGCGCAGGTGACCGACATCGCGATCCTCGTGGTCGCCGCCGACGACGGCGTCATGCCGCAGACGATCGAGGCGCTCAACCACGCGCAGTCGGCCGGCGTGCCGATCGTGGTCGCGGTGAACAAGGTCGACAAGGAGGACGCCAACCCGGCGAAGATCCGCCAGCAGCTCACCGAGTACAACCTGGTGGCCGAGGAGTACGGCGGCGACACGATGTTCGTCGACGTGTCGGCCAAGCAGCGCCAGGGCCTGGACGAGCTGCTCGAGGCGGTCCTGCTCACCGCGGACGCCGCGCTCGACCTGCGCGCCAACCCGAACAAGGACGCGCGCGGCGTGGCGATCGAGGCCAACCTCGACCGCGGCCGCGGCGCCGTGGCCACCGTCCTGGTGCAGTCCGGCACGCTCCGCGTCGGCGACGCGATCGTGGCGGGCACCGCGCACGGCCGCGTCCGGGCGATGTTCGACGAGCACGGCAACTCGCTCACCGAGGCCCCGCCGGCCCGCCCGGTCCAGGTCCTCGGCCTGACCTCGGTGCCGCGCGCGGGCGACACGTTCCTCGTCGCGCCCGACGACCGCACCGCCCGGCAGATCGCCGAGAAGCGGGAGGCCGCCGAGCGGGCCGCGCAGCTGGCCAAGCGCCGCAAGCGGATCAGCCTCGAGGACTTCACGCAGGCGCTCGAGCAGGGCAAGGTCTCCACGCTCAACCTCGTCCTCAAGGGCGACGTCTCCGGTGCCGTGGAGGCGCTGGAGGACGCGCTGCTCAAGATCGACGTCGGCGACGAGGTGGCGCTGCGCGTCATCCACCGCGGCGTCGGTGCGATCACGCAGAACGACGTCAACCTCGCGACGGTCGACAACGCGATCATCCTCGGCTTCAACGTCAAGTTCGCCGAGCGGGTCGAGGAGTACGCCGAGCGCGAGGGCGTCGACGTGCGCTTCTACTCGGTCATCTACCAGGCGATCGACGACGTCGAGGCGGCCCTCAAGGGCATGCTCAAGCCCGAGTACGAGGAGGTGCAGCTCGGCACGGCCGAGGTGCGCGAGATCTTCCGCTCGAGCCGCTTCGGCAACATCGCGGGCGCCCTGGTCCGCTCCGGCGTCATCCGCCGGAACGCCAAGGCCCGGGTGCTGCGCGGCGGCCGCGTGATCGCCGACAACCTGGCGATCGAGTCGCTCAAGCGGTTCAAGGACGACGCGACGGAGGTCCGCGAGGGCTACGAGTGCGGTATCGGGCTCGGGTCCTTCAACGACATCGCCGTCGACGACGTCATCGAGACGTACGAGATGCGCGAGAAGCCCCGCGTCTGAGAACGGCCGGTCGCGCCCGTCCCCGAGGGGGCGGGCGCGACCGTTCTCGGGGCCCGACCGGCAGGAAGGACAGCGGACGTGGTGGACCACCCGCGGGCGACCAAGCTCGCCGAACGCATCCAGGAGATCGTCGCGCGCATGCTCGACACCCGCGTCAAGGACCCGCGCCTCGGGTTCGTGACGGTGACCGGCGTGCGCGTGACCGGCGACCTCCAGCACGCCTCGGTCTTCTACACCGTGCTCGGTGACGAGGAGGCGCGCGCCGGCACGGCCGCGGCGCTGGAGTCCGCCAAGGGCCTCATCCGGTCCGAGGTCGGCCGGCAGACCGGCGTCCGGCTCACCCCGACGCTGGAGTTCGTGCCCGACGCCCTGCCGGAGACCGCGGCGAGCATCGCCGAGGCGTTGCGCGAGGCCGCCCGCCGCGACGCCGAGATCGCGGCCCTCGCGGCGTCGGCGCAGTACGCGGGCGACCCCGACCCGTACCGGCACGACGACGAGGACGAGGACGAGGTCCTCGACGACGAGCCCGACCTCGACGAGGACGCGGGGGCGACCGGGCGGTGACCGACGGCCTCGTCGTCGTCGACAAGCCAGCCGGGCTGACCAGCCACGACGTCGTGGCCCGGGTGCGCCGGCTGGCGGGCACCCGCCGCGTCGGGCACGCCGGGACGCTCGACCCCATGGCGACGGGCGTGCTCGTGCTCGGCGTGGACCGCGCGACCCGGCTGCTGACGTACCTCGTCGGCGCGGACAAGGACTACGTGGCCACCGCACGGCTGGGCGTGGCGACCAGGACCGACGACGCCGAGGGCGAGGTCACCGCGGTCGCGGACGCCTCGGGCGTGGCGCCGGGGGCCCTCGCCGACGCCGTGGCGGCCCTGACCGGCGAGATCGACCAGGTCCCGTCGTCGGTGAGCGCGATCAAGGTCGACGGCCGCCGCGCCTACGCCCGCGTCCGCGCGGGGGAGGAGGTCGAGCTGCCGGCCCGCCGCGTCGTCGTGCACCGCCTGGCGGTCACCGGCACACGGCCCGCGGAGCACGACGGCGTGCCCGTCCTCGACGTGGACCTCGCCGTCACGTGCTCGTCCGGGACGTACGTGCGGGCCCTGGCCCGCGACCTCGGGCGCGCGCTCGGCGTCGGCGGCCACCTCACCGCGCTGCGCCGCACGCGCGTGGGAGGGTACGGGCTCGACGTCGCCCGGACGCTGGAGGACCTCACCGAGGCGTTCACGGTGCTGCCGGTGGCCGACGCCGCCCGAGCCGCCTTCGACGTGCGCGAGCTCACCACGGACGAGGCGCGCGAGCTGTCCTACGGGCGGCCGGTGGCGCCGTCGGGCCGGGGGAGCGCCGACGCCCCGGTGGCCGCCTTCGCGCCGGACGGCACGCTCGTGGCCCTCCTGGCGGACGAGCGCGGCCGTGCCCGTCCGCTGCTCGTCCTCGCGCCCGCCTGACGTCCGCCGTCCCTCTTCCGCTCCTGCGCGTGCCGGTGTCCGGATCGTAGGGGTATGCACGAGATGTGAGGGTGCCCTGACCTCGCGGGTGTGACGGTCGTCGGACCGGTGGCGGTCCTCAGCCGACGTGGTCTGCAGACCCGGGTCTGGCAGGCGGCCCTCTACGAGCTCGAGGACCTGGTGGCGGGCCTCGCCGAGACCACGCTGCTCGTCCCGGAGCCGCTCGGGGGAGCGCGCCGGCGGCTCGCCCGAGGTGCCGCGCTGGCCCGCCGCGCGGTCGGGCGCTCGGGCGCGGCGCCGGTCCGCCCGGTCGGCGAGCCGGTGGACGCGGACCTGTTCCTCGGCGTGTTCGCCACCCCGTGGGAGCTCGACCTGCTGCCGGCGGCCCGCCGCCAGCTCGAGCGCTCGGCGTGCAAGGTCGCGTTCGTCGTCGAGCTGTACCCGCCCGGGATCGCTGCCGTGCGCGACCGCCTGCGCCTCCTGCGGGGCTTCGACCACGTCTTCGTGTTCAGCCGCGGCGTGCTCGGCGAGGTGGAGCGCGTCGCGGGCGTGTCCTGCACCTACCTGCGCACGGGCGTGGACGCGCTGCGCTTCGTGCCGGAGCGGCCGGCCCCGCGCGTCCTCGACGTCGTCAGCTACGGCCGGCGCCTGCCCGGCCCGCACGAGCGGCTCCTCGCCGCCGCCGGTCGGGGCGACCTCGTCTACCTCTGCGACACCGTGCGGGGCTCGTACGACGTCACGTCGCACACCGAGCACCGGGCGGCCCTCGCCGCGACCCTCGGCCGCGCGCGGTACACGGTTGTGCACAGGATCAACGACGACCCGGGGCGCCTCGCGCGCACCGGGGGCGAGGAGACGCTGACGAGCCGGAACTTCGAGACCACCGCCGCAGGCGCCGTCGTGCTCGGCTCGGCCCCGGACACGCGCGACTTCCTCCGGGCCTTCCCGTGGCCCGACGCCGTCGTCGACGTACGCGCCGACGGCACCGACGTGCTCGAGGTCGTGGCAACGCTCGACGCCGACCCGGCGCGCGTCGCGGCCGCCCGCCGCGCGGGCATGCTCGCCGCGCTGCGCGAGCACGACTGGGCCTACCGGTTCGCGGAGATGCTGGCGGCCGTGGGGCGTGTGCCGGGCCCGGCGTTCGCGGAGCGGCGCGCGCTCCTCGAGGCCCGCGCGGCGTCGCTCGCGGCCGCCGACGACGACGCCGCCTCGGCGCGGGCCTGAGGCCACGGTCCGGGGCACCGGTCGGGACGTGGCAGGCTAGTCCGGTGCATCGCTGGACCGACCTCGCCCAGGTGCCGGAGGGCTTCGGGCCGTCGGTCGTGACGATCGGCAACTTCGACGGGGTGCACCGTGGGCACCGCGCGGTGCTCGGCCGGATGGTCGCGGACGCGCGCGCGGTCGGCGGTGCGGCCGTCGCGGTCACGTTCGACCCGCACCCCGCCCAGGTGCACCGACCCGACACGGCGCCGGACCTCATCACCGGGCTCGCCGACCGTCTCGACCTGCTCGAGCAGACCGGCCTCGACGCCGTCCTCGTCATCCGCTACACGCTCGAGTTCGCCTCGACGACGCCGGAGGACTTCGTCCGCACCTACCTCGTCGACGGGCTCGGCGCGTGCACGGTCGTCATCGGCCGCGACGTGCGCTTCGGCCGCGGCAACTCCGGCGACCTCGGCACGATGCTGGCGCTGGGGGAGCGGTATGGCTTCCGGGTCGAGGTCATCGAGGACGTGCACGGCGAGCGGGACCCCGCGCGGCGATGGTCGTCGACGTGGGTGCGCGAGCTGCTCGCCGCCGGCGACGTCGAGGCGGCCGCCGAGGTGCTGGGCCGCCCGCACCGGGTGCGCGGCGTCGTCGTGCACGGGGACGCGCGCGGCCGCACCCTCGGCTTCCCGACCGCGAACCTCGGGCGGGTGACCGGGTTCGTCCCGGCCGACGGCGTGTACGCGGGCTGGCTGCTACGGGTCGACCACCCGGCCGACGAGCCCGACGGCTACCTGCCGGCCGCGGTCTCGATCGGCACCAACCCGACGTTCGACGGGGGCGACCGCCGCGTCGAGGCCCACGTGCCCGGACGGACCGACCTCGAGCTCTACGACGAGGAGGTCGTCGTAGAGCTCGTCGCGCGGCTGCGCCCCATGGTCCGCTTCGACTCGGTCGAGGCCCTCGTCGAGCAGATGCGCGACGACGTCGCCCGCACCCGCGAGCGCCTCGCCCGGGGCCCGCTGGTGCCGGGTGGGTTCTGAACGTCCGCGCTGCTAGGCTAGGTGGGCCGTCCGATCGGCCGCGGATCCCAGTGCCCTGGTGGACCTGCCCAGGAGCGCCGCGCAACGAGAACCCCAAGGAGAGTCTGTGCCCCTCGACGCCGCCACCAAGCAGCGCATCATGGCCGAGTACGCCACCGGTCCCAACGACACCGGCTCTCCGGAGGTCCAGGTCGCGCTGCTGACGCAGCGGATCAAGGACCTCACCGAGCACCTGAAGGAGCACAAGCACGACCACCACAGCCGTCGTGGTCTGCTCCTCCTCGTCGGCCAGCGGCGTCGCCTCCTCGGCTACCTGCAGAAGGTCGACATCGAGCGCTACCGCACCCTCATCGAGAGGCTCGGTCTGCGCCGCTGACGTCTTCCGGCCAGCCCGGACCCCGCGGGGTCCGGGCTGGTGCGGTGTCAGGCACCGGCACGGCCGGTGCGCCACGACAACTTCATCCACCACTCCCGGTCCGTCGTCCGGTCCTCGGTAGTGGCCTGCGGAAGTCCCGCCCCTGGGCGGCCCGGTCCGCGGGCCTCGATCGAAGACCGCCGCGGCTCGGGCCTTCGCAGAAGGAGGGCATCCCGTGGAGGGACCCGAGATCACGTCCGCCGAAGCCGTCATCGACAACGGCCGCTTCGGCACCCGCACCGTCCGCTTCGAGACCGGTCGCCTGGCCCGCCAGGCCGCCGGGTCGGTCGTCGCCTACCTCGACACCGACACGACGCTGCTGTCGACCACGACCGCCGGCAAGCAGCCGCGCGACCAGTTCGACTTCTTCCCCCTGACCGTGGACGTCGAGGAGCGCCAGTACTCCGTCGGCAAGATCCCCGGCTCGTTCTTCCGCCGCGAGGGCCGGCCGTCCACCGAGGCGATCCTGGCCTGCCGGCTCATCGACCGCCCGCTGCGCCCGCTGTTCGTCAAGGGCCTGCGCAACGAGGTCCAGGTCGTCGTCACGGTGCTCTCGCTGCACCCGGAGGACGCCTACGACGTGCTCGCGATCAACGCGGCGTCGATGTCCACCCAGCTCTCCGGCCTGCCGTTCTCCGGCCCCGTCGCCGGCGTGCGCATCGCGCTCGTCGAGGGCCAGTGGGTCGCGTTCCCGCGGTACGAGGAGCGCGGCAAGGCGACGTTCGACATGGTCGTCGCGGGCCGCGTCGTCGGCGACGACGTCGCGATCGCGATGATCGAGGCCGAGGCGCCCGAGGGTGCGTGGAACCTCATCCAGGCCGGCGCCACCGCGCCGTCGGAGGAGGTCGTCGCCGAGGGCCTCGAGGCCGCCAAGCCCTTCATCCGCGTGCTGTGCGAGGCGCAGGCCGAGCTCGCCTCGAAGGCCGCGAAGGAGACGCAGGAGTTCCCGCTCTTCCCCGACTACCTGCCGGACGTCTACGAGGTCGTCGAGCAGGTCGCCGAGGGCCGCCTGTCCGAGGCCCTGACGATCGCGGACAAGCAGACCCGCGAGGCGCGCCTGGACGAGATCAAGGAGGAGGTCCGCGCCGAGCTCGCCGAGCAGTTCGAGGGGCGCGAGAAGGAGATCTCCGCCGCCGTCCGCGCGGTGACCAAGAAGGTCATCCGCCGGCGCATCCTCACCGACGGCTTCCGCATCGACGGCCGCGGCCTGCGCGACATCCGCAAGCTCTCGGCCGAGGTCGACGTGCTCGCCCGCACGCACGGCTCGGCGCTCTTCGAGCGCGGCGAGACGCAGATCCTGGGCGTCACGACGCTGAACATGCTCCGGATGGAGCAGCAGCTCGACACGCTGTCGCCGGAGACGCGCAAGCGGTACATGCACAACTACAACTTCCCGCCGTACTCGACGGGCGAGACGGGCCGCGTCGGCTCGCCGAAGCGCCGCGAGATCGGCCACGGCGCGCTCGCCGAGCGGGCGATCCTGCCCGTGCTGCCGAGCCGCGAGGAGTTCCCGTACGCCATCCGGCAGGTCTCGGAGGCGCTCGGCTCGAACGGCTCCACCTCGATGGGCTCGGTCTGTGCCTCGACGCTGTCCCTGCTCAACGCGGGCGTGCCGCTGCGCGCGCCGGTCGCGGGCATCGCGATGGGCCTCGTGTCCGACACCGTGGACGGTGAGACGCGCTACGCCGCGCTGACCGACATCCTCGGTGCCGAGGACGCGTTCGGCGACATGGACTTCAAGGTCGCCGGCACGCGGGACTTCGTCACCGCGATCCAGCTCGACACCAAGCTCGACGGCATCCCGGCCGACGTCCTCGCCTCGGCGCTGACGCAGGCCAAGGAGGCGCGCCTGCACATCCTGGACGTCATGGCCGAGGCCATCGACGGCCCGGACGAGATGAGCCCGTACGCGCCGCGCATCATCACGGTGAAGGTCCCCGTCGACAAGATCGGCGAGGTCATCGGGCCCAAGGGCAAGATGATCAACCAGATCCAGGACGAGACCGGCGCCGAGATCACGATCGAGGACGACGGCACCGTCTACATCGGCGCGACCGACGGCCCGTCGGCCGAGGCGGCGCGGTCGATGATCAACGCGATCGCGAACCCGCAGATGCCCGAGGTGGGCGAGCGCTACGTCGGCACCGTCGTGAAGACGACGACCTTCGGCGCGTTCATCTCCCTCACGCCGGGCAAGGACGGCCTGCTGCACATCTCGCAGATCCGCCGGCTCGTCGGCGGCAAGCGCGTGGAGAACGTCGAGGACGTGCTCCAGGTGGGTCAGAAGGTCCAGGTCGAGATCGCCGAGATCGACCCGCGCGGCAAGCTGTCGCTGCACGCGGTGATCGAGGAGGAGAAGGGCGCGGAGGCCGGGAAGGACGGCGCTGCGGCGTCGGCGGAGCCGGCCGCGAGCGCGTCCGACGCCTCCTGATGCCCCTGGTCCTGCCGCTCGTCGCGCCCGGTGAGCCGGGCGCCGAGCTGACCGCCGAGCAGGACGGCGGCGCCCTCGTGCGGCGCTCCGTCCTGCCCGGCGGGATCCGGGTGCTCACCGAGCACATGCCCGGGGTCCGGTCGGCGTCGATCGGGGCGTGGGTGGGCGTCGGCTCGCGCGACGAGCGCGACGGCCACCACGGCTCGACCCACTTCCTCGAGCACCTGCTCTTCAAGGGCACGGCACGGCGCTCGGCGATGGAGATCGCCGAGGCGTTCGACGCCGTCGGCGGCGAGGCGAACGCGGCCACCGGCAAGGAGCACACCTGCTACTACGCACGGGTGCGCGACACCGACGTGCCGATGGCGATCGACGTCATCTGCGACATGGTGACGTCGGCGCTCATCGACCCCCGCGAGCTCGAGATCGAGCGTGGCGTGATCCTCGAGGAGCTCGCCATGAACGACGACGACCCGTCGGACGTCGTGCACGAGCAGTTCGCCGCCGCGGTGCTGGGCGACCACCCGCTCGGCCGGCCGATCGCGGGCACCCCGGCGACGATCCGCGCGGTCCCGCGCGACGCCGTCTGGGCCCACTACACCGAGCACTACCGCCCGTCGACGCTCGTGGTGACCGCCGCGGGCGGCGTCGACCACGACGCGCTGTGCGCGCAGGTCCTCGAGGCGGTCCGCGCGGGCGGCTGGGACACCCTGCCCGACGCCGTGCCCGCGCCGCGGCGCGCGACGTCGCCCGCCCCGGACCCCGCCCCCGGGCGCGAGCTCACGGTGCACCGCGCGACGGAGCAGGCCAACGTCATCATCGGCGGGGTCTCGCTCTCGGCCGTGGACGACCGGCGGTTCGCGCTGTCGGTCCTCACCACCGTGCTCGGCGGCGGGATGTCGTCCCGCCTCTTCCAGGAGATCCGCGAGAAGCGGGGCCTGGCCTACTCGGTGTACGCGTTCTCCTCGGGCCACGCCGACACCGGCACGCTGGGCCTGTACGCGGGCTGCGCGCCGTCGAAGGTCGACGAGGTCGTCGAGCTGCTCGCGGGGGAGTGGGAGCGGCTCGCGGCCGACGGCATCACCCCGGCCGAGCACCAGCGCGCGCTCGGGCAGATGTCCGGCGGCCTCGTGCTGGGCCTGGAGGACACGAGCTCGCGGATGACCCGTCTCGGCAAGGCCGAGCTCGTGCACGGCGAGCTGCTCAGCCAGGCGGAGTCGCTCGCGCGGATCCAGGCCGTCACGGCCGACGACGTCCGCGAGCTCGCGGCCGACCTCGCCTCCCGCCCGCGCTCGGTCGTGCGCGTGGGCCCGTTCGCCGACTGACGTCGCGGGCGCCCGCCGACCGGGTGCCCGACGGCGGACCGGCCGTGGCCGCCCCGGTCGCCGACGCTAGGGTGACGGGCGTGAACGCGATCCCCGTGGCCGTGCTCGGCGCCGCCGGGCGCATGGGCACCACCGTCTGCGCCGCCGTCGAGGCGGCGCCCGACCTCGAGCTCGTGGCCCGCCTCGACGCCGGGGACGACCTCGCGCGCGTCGCGGAGGCCGGCGCCCGCGTGGCCGTCGACTTCACCGTGCCCGCCGCCACCGAGGCCAACGTGCACGCGCTCGTCGACCTCGGCGTGCACGCCGTCGTCGGGACGAGCGGCTGGGACGAGGACGCCCTCGCCCGCGTGCGCGAGCACCTGGCGGCCGCGCCGGGCGTCGGCGTGCTCGTCGCGCCGAACTTCGCACTCGGCGCCGTGCTCACGATGGCGTTCGCCGCCCGCGCGGCCCGCTGGTTCGAGTCCGTCGAGGTCGTCGAGCTGCACCACCCGGACAAGGTGGACGCCCCGAGCGGGACGGCCGTGCACACCGCGCGCGCGATCGCCGCGGCCCGTCGTGCCGCCGGGCGGGGCCCGGGCCCCGACGCCACCACCACCGCGCTCGACGGTGCCCGCGGCGCGTCGGTCGACGGCGTACGGGTGCACGCGCTGCGGCTGCGCGGTCTCACCGCGCACCAGGAGGTCCTCCTGGGCAACCCGGGCGAGCTGCTCACCATCCGCCACGACTCGACCGACCGGGCCTCGTTCATGCCGGGCGTGCTGCACGCGGTGCGCACGGTCGGCGACCGCCCCGGGCTCACGGTCGGTCTCGAGCACTACCTCGACCTCGCGTGACCGCCCGCCGGTTCCCCTGGGCCTCCTTCGCGGCCGCCCTCGGCCTCTCGCTGCTGCTCCTGCTGTACGTCGTCTGGGCGGCGCGCGGCGGGATCGCGCTCGTGGCGACGGGCGAGCCGATCGCCGTCGGCCTGGGCGCCGCGGTGCTCGTCCTGCCCGCGCTCGGCCTGTGGCTGCTCGCGCGCGAGTGGTGGCTGGCCGTCGAGGTGCAGCGGATGGCCGACGAGCTGGCGAGGACGGGCGGGCTGCCCGTGGACGACCTGCCCCGCCGCCCGAGCGGGCGCGTCGACCGCGACGCGGCCGACGCCGCGTTCGAGCGCGCCCGCGCCGAGGTCGAGGCCGCGCCCGAGGACTGGGCCGCGTGGTTCCGCCTCGGCTTCGCCTACGACGCCGCCCGCGACCGCCGGCGCGCGCGGGGCGCCCTGCGCAGGGCCGCGCGCCTGCGCCGCGGCCGCGCCGCGGCCGACGGCCCCCGGCCGACCGCGGACTGAGGCTCCGCGGGCCCGCTCGGCTCGCGCCGGCGCGGTCCCGCCTAGGCCCCGCGGGGCTCAGATCTCGGCGGCCCAGCGCCGCTCGACCACCGTGCCGGTCCCGGTCGCGAGGTCGCGCGTCGCGCCGTCGGGGCCGAGGCCGGCGCCCGCGAGGAACCGCTCGCGCGCGGGGTCGCCGTCGAGCACCCAGGTGACGACCGCGGTCGCGCCGTCCTGCCGGGCCAGGTCCACGCACGCCGCGAGCAGGCGCGAGCCGTGCCCTCCCTGCTGGTGGTCCGGGTCGACCTCGAGCGCGACCACCTCGACCACCCGGCCGGCCGGGCCGCCCGCCGCATCGGGCGCGTCGGCGTCGGCGGGCGCCGTGGCCGCGAAGCCGACCACGCGCGGACCGTCGCAGGCCACGAGCACGCGGTGGGCCGGCGTCGGCGGGGCGGCGATCGCGCTCGCCCACGAGTCGCGGACCGCGGCGGCGTCGAGCGTCTCGAGCACCTCCGCGCCGAGGACCTCCGCGTGGCTCAGCCGCCACGCGCGCAGCTGGACGCGCGTGATGGCGTTCTCGTCGTCGGGGGCGGCGGGGCGGACGGAGACGTCGGCGGTGTCGCGGAACAGGGCCACCCCGGCACGCTACCGCCCGCCGCGGCGGGCCGCGTCAGCCGACCCCGAGCGCGCGCAGGCCCGCCGCCACGAGCGCGGCCAGCACCACCACGACGACGAACGGCGCCCGCAGCGCCAGCGCCACGGCGGCGGCGGCCACCGCCGCGAGCCGGGCGTCGACCGCGAGCCTGGCGCCGTCGGTGAACGTCTGCACGGCGACGAGCGCCGCGAGCAGGGCCGCGGTCACCAGCGCCGCGATGCGGGCCACGCGCGGGTGGGCGAGCCAGTGCTCGGGCACCCGGTGACCGGCGTACTTCGTCGCGAAGCAGACGGCGCTCGCGGCGAGCACCGCCGCCCAGGTCGCGGCCGTGGTCATGCGGTCCTCCCGTCGTCGGAGAGGCGGGGCGCCGCCGGGTCGCGCCAGCCGACGACGACGGCGACGACCGCCGCGGCCAGCACGGGCACCCCGGCGGGCGCGACGGGCGTGAGGGCGAGCGCGACGACGACGGCGCCCGCGGCGACGACCTGCGCGGGCCGGCTCGCCAGCCGCGGCCACAGGAGCCCGAGGAACGCGGCCGCGGCCGCGGCGTCGAGCCCCCAGCGCCGCGGGTCGCCGAGGGCGTTGCCGACGACCGCGCCGACCACGGTGAACGCGTTCCAGAGCAGGAAGACCCCGATGCCGGTCCACCAGAACCCGGTCCGGGCCAGCGTCTCGGTGGGCTGCGCCGTCGCGACGGCCATCGACTCGTCGATGGTCACCTGGGCCGCGGCCGCCCGGCGCAGGCCCCGCAGGCGCAGCAACGGCGCGATCGCGGCGCCGTAGAGCGCGTTGCGGGCGCCGAGCAGCGCGGCCGTGCCGACCGCCGCGGCCCCGGCGCCGCCGGCGCCGACGACGCCGATGAACGCGAACTGCGAGCCGCCGGTGAACATGAGCAGGCTCAGCGCCATGGTCTGCCAGAGGTCGAGCCCGGCGGCGATCGACAGGGCGCCGAACGAGATGCCGTAGACGCCCGTGGCCGCGGAGACCGACAGCGCCTGCCGCACCACGGTCCGCCGCCCCGGGTCCGCGGGCGTGCCGGGACCGGGTCGGGAAGGGGTGGGCATGGGTCGAGTATCGCGCCTTGCCGTGGTGCCCCCTCCGCGGCGTCCGCGCCCCGGCCTACCCTGGGGCGCATGTCCGCCGCCACGCACGACAGCGCCACCGCCGCCTCCGCGCCCGCCGCCGACGCCGGGCCCGCCCCCGCCGACGGGCACGTCGACACGCAGTACGAGGACCTGTTGCGCCGCGTCCTCGCCGAGGGTGTGCCGAAGGGCGACCGCACCGGCACCGGCACCCGCAGCGTGTTCGGCCACCAGATGCGCTTCGACCTGTCGCGCGGCTTCCCGCTCGTGACGACCAAGCGCGTGCACCTGAAGTCGATCGTCTACGAGCTGCTGTGGTTCCTGCGCGGCGACTCGAACGTCGGCTGGCTGCGCGAGCACGGCGTGACGATCTGGGACGAGTGGGCGGACGCCGACGGCGAGCTGGGCCCGGTCTACGGCGTGCAGTGGCGCAGCTGGCCGACGCCCGACGGCGGGCACGTCGACCAGATCGCGAACCTCGTGGCGGGCATCAAGCGGGATCCGGACTCGCGCCGGCACATCGTGTCGGCGTGGAACGTCGCGGACCTGCCGCGCATGGCGCTCGCGCCGTGCCACGCGTTCTTCCAGTTCTACGTCGCCGACGGCCGGCTCTCGTGCCAGCTCTACCAGCGCAGCGCCGACCTGTTCCTCGGGGTGCCGTTCAACCTGGCCTCGTACGCGCTGCTCACGCACATGGTCGCCCAGCAGACCGACCTCGAGCCCGGCGACTTCGTGTGGACCGGCGGCGACTGCCACATCTACGACAACCACGTCGAGCAGGTGCGCACGCAGCTGTCCCGCGAGCCGTACCCGTTCCCGCGCCTCGAGCTGCGCAGGGCGCCGTCGATCTTCGACTACGCCTACGAGGACGTCCAGGTCGTCGGGTACCGGCACCACCCCGCGATCGCCGCACCGATCGCCGTCTGAGCGCGCCGTGACGCAGACCGGGACGACGGACGCGCCGACGACGGCGCCGGCCGGCACGGCGGCGCCCGCCGCGCTGCCCGGGCTCGGCGCGATCTGGGCCCAGTCCGCCGACGGCGTGATCGGGCGCGACGGCGCCCTGCCCTGGTCGCTGCCCGAGGACCTCGCGCGCTTCCGCCGGCTCACGGACGGGTGCGTGGTCGTCATGGGTCGCGCGACGTGGGAGTCCCTGCCGGACGCCTACCGCCCCCTGCCGGGCCGGGAGAACGTCGTCCTGTCCCGCCGGGGCCTGGACGCCCCGGGGGCCACGGTCGTGCCGGACGTCGCGGCGGCGCTCGACGTCGTCGGGCGGCGGCCCGCGTGGGTGGTCGGCGGCGGCCAGGTGTACGCGGCGCTCCTGCCGTACACCTCCCGGGCGGAGGTCACCGATGTCGACGTGCTCGTCGGGCCCGGGGTGCGCGCGCCGCGCCTGGGGGAGGGGTGGCGCCTGCTCGGCCAGGACCCCGCCGACGGCGGGTGGCACACCTCCCGCACGGGGCTGCGCTACCGGTTCCGCACGCTCGAGCGCGCGGGCTGACGCCCCCCGGGCCGCGCCGGTAGCCGGCGGCGCGCGGCCGGTCGCTGGGCGGAATGGGAGGGTCACGCCCCGGGGTGCGGCGGTAGGTTGTGCCGCATGGCCCCAGCTTCGACCGCCGCCCGGCCGTTCGGCGCCCTGCTGACCGCGATGGTCACCCCCATGAAGCCCGACGGCGCGGTCGACGTCGACGCCGCGGTGGCCCTCGCGAAGCACCTGGTGGCGCACGGCCACGACGGCATCGTGCTCAACGGCACGACGGGCGAGGCGCCCACCACGCACGCGCCCGAGAAGGCCGAGCTGGTCCGGGCCGTGGTGGAGGCCGTGGGCGACCGCGCGTTCGTCGTCGCGGGCGCGGGGTCCAACGACACCGCGCACGCGGTGCGGATGGCCGAGCAGGCGGCCGAGGCCGGCGCGCACGGCCTCCTCGTCGTCACCCCGTACTACTCGCGCCCGTCGCAGGAGGGCATCTACCGGCACACCGTCGCGGTCGCGGACGCGACGGACCTGCCGGTCATGCTCTACGACGTGCCCGGGCGCACCGTCGTGCGGTACGCGCCGGAGACGCTCGACCGCCTCGCCGCGCACCCCCGCGTCGTGGCGGTCAAGGACGCCACGGGCGACCCGGCCGGCGTCCTGCGCGCGGTGGCCCGCACCGGGCTCGCGTTCTACTCGGGCGACGACGTGATGCTGCTGCCGTACCTCTCCGTCGGCGCCGTCGGCATCGTGAGCATGGCCGCGCACCTCGTCGGCGACGAGATGGCCGAGGTCATCCGCGCGTTCGACGCCGGCGACACCGCCAAGGCCCGCGCCGCCTTCCTCGAGCTCATGCCCGTCGTGGACGTCGTCTGCGGCTCGGGCAACGGCGCGCTGCGCCTGAAGTCCGCGCTCCACCTGCTCGGGCTGATCCCGAGCCCCACCATGCGGCTGCCCCAGGTGGCGGCCGACGAGGCCGAGACGGAGCTCGTGCGCGACGCGCTCGTCTCCGCCGGCCTGCTCTGACCCGGAGGTCCCATGTCCCACGCGCACCCCGAGCTCGGCCCGCCGCCGGCGCTCCCGCCCGGCACGCTCCGCATCGTCCCGCTCGGGGGGCTCGGCGAGATCGGCCGCAACATGACGGTCTTCGAGATCGACGGCCGGCTCCTCGTCGTGGACTGCGGCGTCCTCTTCCCGGAGGACCACCAGCCCGGCGTCGACCTCATCCTCCCGGACTTCGACTACATCGCCGACCGGCTCGGCGACATCGAGGCCCTCGTGCTCACGCACGGCCACGAGGACCACATCGGCGCCGTGCCGTACCTGCTCCGGCTGCGCCCGGACATCCCGCTCGTCGGCTCCCAGCTCACGCTCGCGTTCGTGGAGGCCAAGCTCAAGGAGCACGGCATCACGCCGTACACGCTGAGCGTCAAGGAGGGGCAGCGCGAGCGCCTGGGCGCGTTCGACTGCGAGTTCGTCGCCGTCACGCACTCGATCCCGGACGCGCTCGCGGTGGCCATCCGCACGTCCGCCGGCCTGGTCCTGCACACGGGCGACTTCAAGATGGACCAGCTGCCGCTCGACGGCCGGATCACGGACCTGCGCGCGTTCGCCCGGCTCGGTGAGGAGGGCGTCGACCTGTTCATGGCCGACTCCACCAACGCCGAGGTCCCCGGCTTCACCGTGCACGAGGTGGAGATCGGCCCGGTGCTCGACCAGCTCTTCGGGCAGGCCGAGCAGCGCGTCATCGTCGCGTCGTTCGCCTCGCACGTGCACCGCGTGCAGCAGGTGCTCGACGCCGCGGCCGCCCACGGTCGCAAGGTCGCCCTCGTCGGGCGGTCGATGGTGCGGAACATGGGCCTGGCCGCCGAGCTCGGCTACCTGCACGTCCCCGAGGGCGTGCTCGTCGACCCCAAGGAGCTCGAGAACCTCCCGCCGGACCGCCAGGTGCTCATGTGCACGGGCTCGCAGGGCGAGCCGATGGCGGCACTGTCCCGGATGGCCAACCGCGACCACCGCATCCAGGTCGGACGCGGCGACACGGTCATCCTCGCCTCGTCGATGATCCCGGGGAACGAGAACGCGGTGTTCCGCGTGGTCAACGGCCTGACCCGGCTCGGCGCCCGCGTCGTGCACCAGGGCAGCGCGCGCGTGCACGTCTCGGGCCACGCGAGCGCCGGGGAGCTCCTGTACTGCTACAACATCCTGCGCCCGCACAACGCGATGCCGATCCACGGCGAGGTGCGCCACCTCGTCGCGAACGGCTCGATCGCCGTGCGCAGCGGCGTGCCCGCGGAGAACGTCGTGCTCGCCGAGGACGGCGTGGTCGTGGACCTCGTCGACGGCCGGGCGCGGATCGTCGGGGCCGTCCCGTGCGGCAACGTCTACGTCGACGGCTCGAGCGTCGGCGCGATCACCGAGGTCGAGCTCAAGGACCGCCGGATCCTCGGCGAGGAGGGCTTCATCTCGATCTTCGCCGTCGTCGACTCGACGTCCGGCAAGGTCGTCGCGGGCCCGACCATCCACGCGCGCGGCGTGGCCGAGGACGACCAGGTGTTCGAGCAGATCCTGCCCGACGTCACCCGGGCCCTCGAGGACGCCGTCGTCGCCGGCACCGTCGACGCGCAGCAGCTGCAGCAGGTGGTGCGCCGGGTCGTCGGCCGGTGGGCCTCGAACCGGCTGCGCCGCCGGCCGATGATCATCCCGGTGGTGATCGAGGCCTAGGCGGGCTGCAGGCCGCGCTGCGCGGCGAGGCGGGCGACGGCGTCGGCCACGCCCGCGCGCACGGCCCCCTCCCACGGGACCCACTCGGCGGTCTCCACCGCGAGCCGCCGTCCGGACGCCCGGGGCCGCCACGTGCCCACGACCTCGCCGCCGACCAGGACGGCCCCGGGGCGGCCGAGCACGGGCCACAGCTCGGCGCGCCGCGCGGCGTCCGGGACGAGCGTCTCGCGGTCGCGCGCCTGCAGCCACGGGTCGAAGGGGGCGAGCAGGCGGACGTCGTCGCGGTCGCCGGCGGCCGGGGTCGCGAGGAGGCCGTCGAGGTCGGCCGCGAGCACGCCGCGCACCTCGCCGTCCACCTCGACCTCGACGAGCTCGCCCGCCGCGACGAGCTCCGCCCAGCGCCGCCGCACGTCGGCCGCGGGGGAGTCGAGGTACGCCGCGACGTCGGCGGGCCGCGCCGGCCCGAGCCGCCGCAGGTACGCGCGCACGGGGTCGAGGCGCTCGGGCACGTCGCGCTCGCGGAACGGCGCCTCGACGGTGGCGACGAAGCGGTCGAGGTGGTCGGTCGGCCAGCCCGCCACGGGCGTGAGCACCGGGGGCGAGGTGCCCGGCTCGAGAACGACGCCGGCGTGCAGCGCCGGGAGCCGGAAGGTCTGCTCGTACAGGTGGATCGCCTGGCAGGGACGGCACCAGCGGCGGTACGGCTCGCCGAGCATCGCGGTCAGGCGCGTGGAGACCTCGCCCTTCACCATGGGCTCGGTGACGACCGAGGCGTGCGCGTGGGCCACCTCCACCCAGGCCTCGGGCAGCGGGATGCCCGCCTCGCGCAGCGGCTTGGCCGCGTCGAACACGCGCTTGGCGGCGTCGGCAGCCGACGTCGGCACGAGCGCCCGTGCGACGTCGGGCAGCTCGGCGCGCCGGTACGCGTGCGGACCGCCGCGCAGCGTCCAGGCGAGCGCGAGGTCGTCCGGCCAGGCCGGCACGTCCACGCCGCGCACGGTGAGCGCCCACAGCGCGCCGTCGTGGCCGGTGTCCTGTACCCCGAGGTCGAGCACGCGGGCGTCGGCGAGCGCGACGGAGCCGGGCGGCGCGTCGAGCTGCTGCGCGCGGAGACGGAAGCGCAGCGCCTGGGCGCGCGTCACGGAGGGGCGGGCGGCGGTCACGGGTCACCTCCGGGGCTCGGTCGCCGCGTCGGGCAGGGGACCACTGTGCGACGCGCCACCGACATGCGCGAGACGTCGTTCACGCCCGGCCGGAGCCGAGCAGCGCGGGGCCGACGGCGCGCAGCACGCGCGCGTAGCGCTCTGCCCGCTCGTCGGGGCCGCCGGGCATGAGGCCGGACAGCTCGAGCGAGACGAGCCCGTGCACCTGGGCCCACAGGGCGAGCGCGGCCTCGTCGGCGTCGCCGCCCGCCACGCGCGCGACGGCGTCGCGCAGCACCCGGAAGGTGGCGCGCTCGGTCACCGGGCCCGGCTGGGAGCCCGCCGCGACGGGCCCGCCGGCCGAGGCGAACATGACCCGGTAGAAGTGCGGGTCGGCGAGGGCGCTCGCGCGGTAGGCGAGGCCGAGCGCGAGCAGGTCCGTCGCCGGGTCGCCGGTGCGCGCCGCGGCCGCGAGGTGGTCGGCGAACCGCCGGTACCCCTCGTCGGCCACCGCGCGCAGCAGCGCGTCGCGGCTGCCGAACAGCGCGTAGACCGCGGAGGCGGAGGTGCCCGCGCGCGCGGCGACGTCGCGCACGGTCACGGCGTCGGCGCCCGCCGTCGAGACCACCTCGCCGGTGACCTCGAGCAGGCGGCGGCGGACGGCGTCGTCGTGCACGCGGGGCCTGGCCACGTCGCCAGCATAGGGGGTTGACAGAGGTTTTGGAACGACGTTCTATAACAGTGTTCCGAAACAAGGGAGGCGCCATGCTCGAGCTCACCGACGCGGCCCGGCTCACCGCCGGGATCGTCCTGCTCACCGTGGTGACGATCGAGACCGGGGGTGCCTTCATGGCGGCGGTCGTCACCGGCCGCGTCCCCGCCACCGACTTCCAGCGGCGCTTCTTCCGCGCCGGGCACGCCCACGCGGGGGTGCTCGTCATCCTCGGGCTCGTCTGCCTGCTGCTCACGGAGGCGACCGACCTGGCCGGGGGATGGCGCTGGCTCGCCCGCACGGGCGTGCTCGTCGCCGCGATCCTCATGCCCGCGGGGTTCTTCCTCTCCGCGACCGGGCGCGGGCGCGAGCGGCCCGGCCGGTGGGTCGTCCTGCTCCCCGTGGGGGCGACGGTGCTCGCGGCGGGCGTGATCACGCTCGGCGTCGGGCTGCTCACGGCGTGAGGCGCGTCACGCGTGAGCCGGTCCGCGACACGGGCCGCGCCGCGCCCGGTCGGCGACGACCCCGCAGGTACCGTGGGGAGCATGGCCGGCCGCTCGCCCGCGCCCACGGGGCGCACCGTCGCAGGGACGGCGCGCGCGTCGGCACCGCCCCGCCGCCAGGGTGCCGGGACCGGCACGCGTCCCGCGCCCCGCTCCGGACGGCAGGCGAGCCCGCCACCCCGCTCCCTGCCCGTGCGCATGGTGCGCGGCGTCTGGATGGGCGGCGCGCACCTCGTCGGCGGTACCGCGCGGCGGATCGGCCAGGGCGCGCGCGGCCTCGACCCCGCGCACCGGCGCGACGGCATCGCCTTCGCCCTGCTCGCGCTCGCCGTCGTCGTCGCCGCGCGCGAGTGGTGGGGACTGTCCGGCGCGGCCGGGAACGCGATCCACGGCGCGGTCGCCGGCACGTTCGGCGTCGTCGGCCTCGTCGTGCCGCTGCTCCTGCTCGCCGCGGCCGTGCGCCTCATGCGCCACCCCGACCGCGTCCAGGCCAACGGCCGGATGGGCATCGGCCTCACGGCGATGATCCTGTCCGCGTGCGGGCTCGTGCACCTCGACGCCGACCTGCCCTCGCCCTCGGACGGGTTCGAGCCGGTGCAGGCCGCCGGCGGCGTCGTCGGCTACCTCGTCGCCACGCCCCTCGAGACGCTCGTCACCGTGTGGGCCACGGTGCCGATCCTCGTCCTGCTCGGACTCTTCGGCCTGCTCGTGCTCACGGGCACCCCCGTCAACCAGGTCGTGCCGCGGCTGCGCGCCGCGGCCCGCCGGCTCGGCGGCCGCCGCGAGGACGAGGCGCCGGCCGAGGCCGAGAGCCCCGCCCGCGGCCGCCGCCGCACCGCCCCCGCCAGCGCCGACGACGAGGAGGACGAGGCCCCGCGCCGGCCCCGCCTGGGCCGCCGCCGCGCGGAGCCCGAGGCCGACGAGTGGGCCGACGAGCCCGAGACCGAGGTCGTCGCCGTCACGCCCGCCGACGCCGTCCCTACCACCGCGCTCGCGGCCGGGGAGGGCGAGGCCGGGACGACGCGCACGCTCGCGCCGCCGCCGGAGACCACGCCGCCGCCGCGCGGCGAGCAGCCCATGCTCGAGGGCGACGTCGTGTACGTGCTGCCGTCGGAGGACCTGCTCGCCAAGGGCCTGCCGCACAAGGTGCGCTCGTCCGCGAACGACCGCGTGGTCGAGGCGCTCACGAACGTGCTCGACGAGTTCGAGATCGACGCCCAGGTGACCGGGTTCACGCGCGGCCCGACCGTCACCCGGTACGAGGTCGAGCTCGGTCCCGGCGTCAAGGTGGAGCGCGTCACCGCGCTCAGCCGCAACATCGCCTACGCGGTCGCCAGCGCCGACGTGCGGATCCTCTCGCCGATCCCCGGCAAGTCCGCGATCGGCATCGAGATCCCCAACACCGACCGCGAGACGGTCGCGCTCGGCGACGTCCTGCGCTCGTCCGCCGCCCGCCGCTCCGAGCACCCGCTGCTCATGGGCGTCGGCAAGGACGTCGAGGGCGGGTACGTCGTCGCGAACCTCGCCCGCATGCCGCACCTGCTCGTCGCGGGCGCCACGGGTGCCGGCAAGTCGAGCTTCATCAACTCGATGATCGTCTCGATCCTCATGCGGGCGACGCCCGACGAGGTCCGGATGATCCTCGTGGACCCCAAGCGCGTGGAGCTCACCGCCTACGAGGGGATCCCGCACCTCATCACGCCCATCATCACGAACCCGAAGAAGGCCGCCGAGGCCCTCGAGTGGGTCGTCCACGAGATGGAGCAGCGGTACGACGACCTGGCCACCTTCGGCTACAAGCACATCGACGCCTTCAACGCAGACGTGCGCTCCGGGAAGGTCAAGCCGCTGCCGGGCAGCGAGCGCAAGATCGCGCCCTACCCGTATCTCCTTGTGATCGTCGACGAACTTGCCGATCTCATGATGGTGGCACCCAGGGACGTCGAGGCGTCGATCCAGCGGATCACCCAGCTCGCGCGAGCGGCGGGCATCCACCTCGTGCTGGCGACGCAGCGACCGAGCGTGGACGTGGTGACCGGCGTGATCAAGGCGAACGTGCCCTCGCGGATGGCGTTCGCGACGTCGTCGCTCACGGACAGCCGGGTCGTCCTGGACCAGCCCGGCGCGGAGAAGCTCATCGGGCAGGGCGACGCCCTGTTCCTGCCGATGGGCGCCGCCAAGCCGATGCGGGTCCAGGGCGCGTGGGTGACCGAGGCGGAGATCCACGCCGTGGTCGCGCACGTGAAGACCCAGCTCAAGCCGATGTACCGGACCGACGTGACGGCGCCCGCGACCAGGAAGCAGGTGGACGAGGAGATCGGCGACGACCTCGACCTCCTGCTCCAGGCCGCGGAGCTCGTCATCTCGACCCAGTTCGGCTCGACGTCCATGCTGCAGCGCAAGCTGCGGGTCGGCTTCGCCAAGGCGGGCCGGCTCATGGACCTGCTCGAGTCCCGCGAGATCGTCGGACCGTCCGAGGGCTCCAAGGCCCGCGAGGTCCTCGTCCCGCCGGACGACCTGGCCGCCACCCTCGCCATGCTCCGCGGTGAGACGCCGAGCGAGGACGAGGTCTTCGACCAGGCGGACGACGACGGACGGACATGGGACCAGGAGGACTGAGCCCGCTCACCATCGCGCTCGTCGCGGCGGTCGTCGTCCTCGGGGCGGCGACGGCGTGGCTGATCGTGTCGGGGCGGCGCGACGCGCGCGAGCGCGCGGCCCGCTCGGGCGTGCTCGAGCGCCGGCTCGCGGCCGTGCTCGCGTCGGGGCGGGACGGCGTCGTCGTCCACTCGACCACCGGGCAGGTGCTGCTCGCCAACGGTGTGGCCGGGCGGATCGTCGACCTCGGCGCCCGGCAGCTGGTCGGCCGGCAGGTCACGGACCTGCCGGTGCGCTGGGTGACGGAGCACGGGCACGACGTCGCGCCGGCCGCGGTGTTCGCGCCGACCGCGCCCGACGCCGCCCCCTTCGTCGTGGGGGCGCAGCCGCACAGCGGGGCGCCGGTGACGTGGGTGCAGGTCGCCACGCGCCCGGTCGCGCTCGCGGGCGGCGGCCACGAGCTGCTCACGGTGCTCGCGGACGTCACGGGGTCGCGCGAGGTGAGTGCGGCGCTGGCCCGGTCGGAGCGGCAGTTCCGGCTCGCCATGGAGAACGCGCCGATCGGCATGGCGCTCGCGGACCCGCAGTGGCGCCTGCAGGAGGTCAACGCGGCCTTCGCGGCGCTGTTCGCCGTCGAGCCGTCGGTGCTCGTCGGGCACGACCTGTCCGCGCTGTCCCACTCCGACGACCGTGCGCTCGAGCGCGCCAACGTCCAGCGCCTGCTCGCGGGCGAGGGCGACCGGTTCTCGCTCGAGAAGCGCTACCTGCGCCCCGACGGGCAGACGATCTGGGCGGTCCTCGACGTGGTGCTCGTGCGGACGCCCGAGGGCGCGCCCGACCACTTCGTGGTCCAGATGCGCGACGTCACCGAGTCGCGCCTGCAGGCCGAGATGCTCGCGCACCGCGCGATGCACGACCCGCTCACCGGCCTGGCCAACCGCGCGGCCATGCAGGACGTGCTGCAGCGCGCGTGCGAGCCGCCCGACGCGCCCGGCCGGGTCGCCGTGCTCACCATCGACCTCGACGAGTTCAAGCAGATCAACGACAGGTACGGCCACGCCGCGGGCGACGACGTGCTCGTGCACGTGGCCGGCGTGCTGCGCGGCGCCACCGCGGGCCGCGGCCTCGTGGCCCGCCAGGGCGGTGACGAGTTCGTCATCGTCGTCGTGGACGACGACGCCGCGCGCATCGCCTTCGAGATCGCCGCCGGGATCCACAAGGGGCTGCTCAACCCCGTCCGCACGCAGCGGCGCCAGCTGCCCGTGCGCGCGAGCGTGGGCATCGCGGTGGCCGAGCCGTCGATCCTGGCCACCGGCGCGATGGGCATGCTCGCGGCGGCCGACGCCGCGCTCTACCGGGCCAAGGGCGCCGGTCGCAGCCGGACCGAGGTGTACGACCCGTCGATGGTCGTCACGGCCGGTCAGCGCCACGGCGCGGTCGCCGAGCTCGTCCACGCGATCGAGGCGGGCGAGCTCGTGCTGCACTACCAGCCCACGGTCGACCTGGCGACGGGCCAGGTCATGGGGCACGAGGCCCTCGTGCGCTGGCAGCACCCCGACCGCGGTCTGCTGCTGCCCGGGTCGTTCCTCCCGACGGCGGTCGAGGGCGGCCTCGCGGTCGCGCTGGGCGCCGACGTCGTCCGGCAGGCCGCCGCCTACCTCGCCCGCACCGCGGACACCGGGCGCTGGGTGTCGGTCAACGTCTCGCCCGACCAGCTCGGGACGGGCGAGCTCGTCTCGCACGTGCTGGCGGCGATCGACCGGCACCACGTCGCGCCCGGCCGGCTCGTCATCGAGCTCACCGAGGCCGCGCTCGTGCAGAGCGAGAGCCGGGTGCGCCACGAGCTCGCGGAGCTGCGCGCGGCCGGCGTGCCCGTGCTCCTGGACGACTTCGGCACGGGCATCGCGCCGCTGTCCTACCTGCGCGACCTGCCCGTGGACGGCGTCAAGCTCGACATGTCGTTCACCGCGGGCATCCCCGAGGACCCGGCCGCGGCCCGCGTGAGCCGCGCGCTCGGGGCGCTCGCGCGCGAGCTGGAGATGATCACGATCGCCGAGGGCGTCGAGACCCCCGAGCAGGCGCACTTCCTGCGCTCGTGCGGCTGGAAGTACGGGCAGGGGTGGCTGTTCGGCGCGGGCGAGTCCGAGCGGGTCGTCGCCGAGCGCTTCCGCGCCTGAGCCGGCCGCGCCGGCGCCACTCCGGCGGGCGGACGGGGATCAGCCCGCGGCGGGTGCGCCCCGCGCGAGGACGACCGGCGGCAGGCCGGTGGCGACGGGCGGCGTCGTGCGCTCGGTGGCCTGCGTGCCCGCGACCTGGGCGACGCGCCCGTGGCGCGCGACGACCTCGGCGGCGGAGAGCGTGCCGAGCCCCTGGCCCGCGGCCGCCCCGGCCGACAGGGCCTCGACGCGGTGCCCGGCGCGGACGTCGACGGTGATGGCGGCCCACTCCATGCCCGTGACCCGGGCCGGCCCGTCCGGCGGCTTGGTCACCGTCGCGATCGCCAGGAGGCCGTTCGCCGACTCGGCGGGCAGCCCCTCGTGGGGGCCCTGGTTCGAGATGAAGTTGCCCAGGCCGTAGGCCACCCACATGCCCTCGCCGCGCGGCCCGCCGGGCAGGAGCGCGACCGGCTGCGGCACGTGCGCGTGGTGGCCGATGAGCAGGTCGACGACGCCCGACGCCGCGAGCTCGCTCGCGATGCGCTCCTGCTCCGTGGTCGGGGAGGACGTGTACTCGACGCAGCAGTGCACGCTCGCCAGGACGAGGTCGGCCCCGGCCTCGCGCGCCGCGGTCGCCTGCGCGACGATCTGCGCGGTGTCGATGAGCTGCACGGCCCACGGGCTGTCCGCGGGGACCGGCAGGCCGTTCGTGCCGTACGTCGCCGCGACGTGCGCCACCCGGATCGCCTGGCCCTCGCGGTAGAGCGTGTAGACCTGCGGGGCCGCGGCCTCCTCCGCGGTGCGCGCCGTGCCGACGTGGCCCAGGCCGACGGCGTCGAACGCGTCGAGCGTCGCCACCACGCCCGCCATGCCGCGGTCGACGCTGTGGTTGGACGCCGTCGAGCAGCCGTCCCAGCCGCTCACCCGCAGGAAACGGGCGATCTCGGCGGGCGCGCCGAACATCGGGAAGCCCGACGGCGACGTCCCCGGGGGCGCGATCGGCACCTCCATGTGGCACAGCGCGAGGTCGGCCCCGGACACCCAGGCGTCGAGCGGCGCGAACAGCGGGCCGAAGTCGAACCCGTCGCCCGTGCGGGCCGACCGGTTCACCGCCTGGTGCGTGAGCACGTCGCCCGCCGCGAGGATCGTGAACACGGCGTCCGCGGGTGGCTCCGGCGTCGGGGTGGGCGTCGGCGTCGGCGCCGCGGTGGCCGACGCCGAGGGCGTGGGCGCGGCGGCGGGCGGCACGGCGTCGTCGGCGTCGCGGAGCGGGCCGAGCGCCCATGCGGCGGCGGCCGTCCCGGCCGTGGCGACGACCAGCAGCCCCGCGAGCCGGCCGCGGCGGCGCGGTGGCTCGGAGCGCACGTGGCGGGACACGGCGCGACCCTACCGCGCGGCGGTCCCGCTCGTGCCTGACGGCCACCGGTCCGCGGGGCCCCTAGGGTGGTGCCGTGCCTGCCGCCGTCCGGTCCGTGTGGACACCCGCGAACGCCGTCACGACGGCGCGGCTGCTGCTGGTGCCGCTCGTCGTCGCGGCGCTGCTCGCGGACGAGGCGGGCGGCTGGCGCCTCGTGGCGACGGGCCTGTTCGTGCTCGCGGCCGCGACCGACCGGCTCGACGGCTGGCTGGCCCGCCGCCGCGACGAGGTCACCGACTGGGGCAAGCTCGTCGACCCCATCGCCGACAAGGCCCTCATGGGCGGCGCGCTCGTCACGCTCTCGTGGCTCGGCGACCTGCCGTGGTGGGTGACGGTCGTCGTGCTCGTCCGCGAGCTCGGGATCACCGCGCTGCGTCTGGCGGTGCTGCGCTACGTCGTCATCCCCGCCTCGCGCGGCGGCAAGCTCAAGACCGTGCTTCAGTCCGTCGGCATCGGGCTGTTCCTCCTGCCGCTCGACCGCCTGCCCGACGCGGTGACGGTCGCGGCGTGGGCCGTCATGGTCCCGGCGGTCGTCGTGACCGTGGTGACCGGCGTGGACTACGTGCGGCGCGGGTGGCTCGTGCGGCGGGCGGCGGTGGCGGAGGTCGCGTGAGCGCGGCGGCCGTCGCCGGCGTCCCGGGCGGGCCCTCGCCCGTGGCGCTTGCGGCCGTGCGGCGCCTGGTCGCCGCGGGCCGGACCGTGGCCGTGGCCGAGTCGCTCACCGGCGGCGCGGTCACCGCGGCGCTCGTGGACGTGCCGGGCGCGTCCGCCTGCCTGCGCGGCGGGGTGGTGGCGTACGCGACGGACCTCAAGGCGCGCGTGCTCGGCGTGCCGGCCGACCTGCTCGAGCGGCACGGGGCCGTGCACGTCGACGTCGCGCTCGCGATGGCCCGCGGGGTGCGCGAGGCGCTCGGCGCGGACGTCGGCGTCGCGACCACCGGGGTCGCCGGGCCCGACCCCCAGGACGGGCGGCCGCCGGGGGAGTTCCACGTCGCCGTCGTCGGGCCGGAGGGCGAGGTGACGCGGTCCGTCGCGCCGCACGGGCCGGCCGACCGGGCCGCCGTCCGGGCCGCCGCGCGCGACGCCGCGCTGGGTCTGCTCGTCGCCGCGCTGGAGGCCGACGCGGCCCCGGGAACAGATCCGGGATCGTCCGCGTTGCACGGGACGTGATGCTCACAACCGGCCCCGGCCGGAACCACCGCGACTCCGTCCGCCCCGCGGGGTACCGTAGTGACCCCCGCAGGCGGCCCGCGGCGGCTCCCGCCGCGGCCCCGGCCCCGCAGACCAAGGAGGGAGGTCGCCCGATGGTCGTCCTTCGGCGTGAGATCGGCGACGTCCTCCGTGGCGCGCGCCAGCGGCAGGGTCGGACCCTGCGCGAGGTGTCCTCGGCCGCCCGCGTCTCGCTCGGCTACCTCAGCGAGGTCGAGCGGGGCCAGAAGGAGGCGTCCTCGGAGCTGCTCAGCTCCATCTGCGACGCGCTCGACCTCCCCCTGTGGCTCGTGCTGCGCGAGGTCAGCGACCGGGTGGCCCTCGCGGAGGGCCTGATGATCCCGGACACCGTCCCGGTCGACCTGGCCGACTGCCTCGGCCGCGGCCGGACGCGCGACGCGGTCGACGCCGAGCTCGAGCCCGTCGGCTGACGCAGGCTCGCCCCGGCTCACGACGGCGGTCCCCTCGGGGGCCGGCGTCGTCGTCTCTCCGGGCCCGGGTGCGCCGAAGGTCCGGCCGCGCCGGCCGGGTCAGGCCCGCGGCGCGGGCTGGCAGGTCGGGCACCACCACACCGGCCGCTCCGTCGGCGGGCGCCGGGCGGAGCCGACGGCGATCGGCGTGCCGCAGCGCCGGCACGGCCGCCCTCCCCGGCCGTGCACCAGGGTGGTGCGGCCCGTCGCGGTGTCTCCGGTCGCCGTCGGGCTCGGGGACGCGACGCTGCGCGCCATGAGCGTGCGGGCCACCATGAGCAGCGACGCGGCGTCGGTGCGGTCGGCCGGCGTCCACGGCCAGACCCGGCGGGTGTGCAGCGTCTCGGCCGCGAAGATCGTGCCGATCCCGGCGGCCACCGTCTGGTCGAGCAGGACTTCGACGATCGGCGTCGCGCCGCGCTCCGCGACCCGGCGCAGCGCCTCGGGCAGGCCGGCCTCGGGGAAGTCGTCGGCGAGGACGTCCGGGCCGAGGTGCGCGACGAGCTCGCCCGCGCGGCTCGTCGGCACGACGTCGAGCATGCCCAGGAGGTGGCCGAGAGCGGTCCATCGGGCCGTGCCGAGGACCGCGCGCACCGTCGGGCTCGTGCCGCGTGCGGCGGGTTCGGTCGTCGGGTGCACGCGCCAGTAGCCGTCCATGCGCAGGTGCGTGTGCAGCGTGCGGCGGTCGTCGAAGTCCGTGAACAGGTGCTTGCCGTACGCGTGCGTGCCGAGCACGGTGGCGCCGTCGAGGCGCACGCCGGCCGCGGTGGGCCAGCGCAGCTCCGTGCGCACCACGACCTCGCCGGTGAGGGTGGCGTCCAGCCGCGCGGCGGTGCGCCGCAGGATGTCACCCTCGGGCATCGGGCAGGCGCAGCCCGCGCGGGGTGACGGCGAAGCCTGCGCCGGCGAGCGCGCGGGCGAGCGGGGCGGCGAGCGTGTCCCGGTCGAGCACCGCGGCGCCGTCCGCCCGGCTCACCGTGAGGCGCCCGAGCGCGCCGGTGCGCGCGGTGGTCACGAGCGCCTGCGCGGCGGCCGCGAGCAGCGCCTCGTCCTGGGTGAACGACAGCAGCGTGCGCCCGCCGCGCTCGAGGTAGAGCACGAGGGCCCCCTGCACCAGCACGACGACGGCGCCCGCCTTGCGGCCCGGGCGGTGCCGGGTCGCGGCGGGCTGGTCGCCGTCGTCGGGGTCGGGCCAGGCGAGGGCGGCCCCGTAGGGGTTGGCCGGGTCGGTCGCCGCGAGCACGACGGCGCGCGGCCGCGCGGCGCCCTCGCCCACCGGGCCGCCGAGCTCCGCGGCGTCCTGGCGCAGGAGGTCGACCGCGCCGGGGAGCGCGAACTGCGACCCGCCGAGGTGCTCGACGAAGTAGCCGCGCCGCACCTGGCCGGCCTCCTCGAGCGCGCCCAGCACGCGGTAGAGCGCCGTGTACCAGGCCGCGACGCCCTCGACCGCGGCGACGCCCCGGGTCAGCACGCCGTGGCGGTCGAGCAGCTGGGCCGCGAGCGCGCGGGCGCGCACGGTGGGGTCGGTCTCGCGGCCCGGCAGGAGCGACCAGCGCCCGACGGCGTCCGGCCCGGTCCCCGCCGCGGGCTCGGGCCGCAGCGCGAGGCGGGTGAGCGTCCGGCCGCGCGGGGCGGCGCGGCGCGCGGGGTGCGCGGTGCGCCCCGAGCCGAGGCGCGCGCGCAGCGGCGCGAGGCTGTCGTTGGTGACCCGACCCGCCCACACGAGCTCCCACAGCGCGTCGCGGACCGTGCCGGTGGCCACCTGCTCGCCGAGCCGGATCCGCACCTGCTCGACGAGCTGCGGGAGGAACCAGCCGCCGCCCGCGGAGAGCACCTCGACGAGCACGCGCGCCACGCGTGCGGTGTCGGGCGCCGCGACCCCGTCGTCCTCGGACTCGTCCGCACCGCCCGACGCGCCCTGCGGGAGGGGTGCGCCCTCGGCGTCGAGGTCGAGCAGCGGCAGCGTGAGGTCCGCGGTCGCGGCCGCGTGCAGGCTGACGAGGCCGTCCTGCGCGGCGAGGGGGGCGTGGCCCGCCCAGAGCACCTCGCCCGCCGCGGTGAGCTCGTCGAGCATGCGCGGGTCGTAGTCGGCGACGCGCGCCGGCAGCACGAGCGTCTCGAGCGCCGAGGCGGGCACGACCGCGCCCGAGAGCTGCTCGACCGCGCGGAGCAGGCCGTCGACGCCGCGCAGCCGCGCGGGCCCGCCGGCCGCGGTCACACCCTGCCAGCGCGGCAGGAAGACGCCGAGCGTCTGCGGCGGCACCGGCTCGACCTCGGCGCGCAGCGCCGCGAGCGAGCGCCGCCGGATGAGCCGGAGCACGTCGGCGTCGCACACGTCCTCGCCCGTCCCGCCGAGGGACTCCGGCCGGATCCGGCCGGTCACCACAGCGCCGTCGGCCTCGAGCCGCGCGAGCACCGGGGCGACCACGGCGACGCCGAGCCCGAGGTGCGCGGCGACGTCGGGCGCGGTGAACGGGCCGTGCGTGCGCGCGTACCGGCGGACGAGGTCGCCCAGGGGGTCGGGGACGACCTCGGTGAAGTCCTCCGGGATGCCGACGGGCAGGGCGACCCCGAGCGCGTCCCGCAGCCGCCCCGCGTCCTCGATCGCGGCCCAGCGCTCACCGCCGGCCGCGCCGGCCAGGCGGACCCGGATGACGCGTCGGGCCGCCTCGAGCTCGGCGAGCCAGCGGCCGACCTCCGGGCGCACGTCGGGCTCGGTGCGCGCCGCGACGTCGTCGGTCGTCAGCGGGCCGTGGCGGCGGACGACGTCGGCGACGTCCTCGAGGTGGCGCGCGCGCCGGCCGGGTGCGGTGCCCATGACCTCGGCCTCCGTCCGCTCGACCGCGCCCGGGTCGAGGAGGTCGGCCAGCTGCGCGGCGCCCTGCGGCCCGAGGAGCTCGGCGAGCAGCGTGGGGTCGAGCGTGAGCGCGGCGGCGCGGCGCTCGGCGAGCGGGGCGTCGCCCTCGTAGAGGAACTGCGCGGTGTAGCCGAACAGGAGCGAGCGGGCGAAGGGCGACGGCGTCGGCGTCGTCACCTCGACGACGCGCACCCGCCGGGCCGCGACGTCCCGCATGAGCTCGGCCAGGCCGTCGACGTCGAAGTCGTCCTGCAGGCACTCGCGCGCCGCCTCGAGCAGCACCGGGAAGTCGGGGAAGCGCGAGGCCACGGAGAGCAGCTGGCTCGCCCGCTGGCGCTGCTGCCACAGAGGCTGGCGCCGGTCCGGCCGTCGCCGGGGGAGCAGCAGCGAGCGCGCCGCGGCCTCGCGGAACCGGGCCGCGAAGAGCGCGGACCCGCCCAGCTGCGTGCGCACGGCCTCGGCGACGTCGTCGGGGTCGACGAGCAGGTCCTCGAGCTCGAGCTGCGGGACCTGCGTGCCCGACCACCGGCCGGCGGCGACGTCCCACACGGCGTCCGACAGCGTGTCGGGCAGGCGCAGCACGATGCCGTCGTCGGCGTGCAGGACCGCGGCGTCCACGCCGTGGCGCTCGCGCAGGCGTGCGGCGAGCACGATCGCCCAGGGGGCGTGCACGCGCGCGCCGAAGGGGGAGTGCACGACGACCCGCCAGTCGCCGACCTCGTCGCGGAAGCGCTCGACGACGATCGTCGTGTCGTCCGGTACGTGGCCCGTCGCGTCGCGCTGCTCGGCGAGGTAGGCGAGCAGGTTGTCCGCGGCCCACGCGTCGAGCCCCTCGGACTCGAGCCGGCGGCGGGCCTCGCCCTCCGGCAGCGCGGCGACCTCGCGGACCCACCGCCCGACCGCCCGGCCCAGCTCGAGCGGCCGGCCGGGGGCGTCGCCCTTCCAGAACGGCAGGCGGCCCGGCTGGCCGGGAGCGGGCGAGACGAGCACGCGGTCGGGCGTGATGTCCTCGATGCGCCACGTCGTCGAGCCGAGCGTGAACGTGTCGCCCACGCGCGACTCGTAGACCATCTCCTCGTCGAGCTCGCCCACGCGCCGCCCGCCGCGCCGGCCCCGCGCGTCCGCGGGCGCGTCGTCCGAGCCCGCGAGGAACACGCCGTACAGGCCGCGGTCGGGGATCGTGCCGCCGCTCGTCGTGGCGAGGCGCAGCGCGCCCGGGCGGCCGGTGAGCATCCCCGTGGCGCGGTCCCACACGAGCCGCGGGCGCAGCTCGCCGAACTCCTCGCTCGGGTAGCGGCCGGCGAGCATGTCGAGCACCGCGCGCAAGGTCGCGTCGCCGAGCGTCGCGTAGGGCGCCGCGCGGCGGACGACGGCGGCCAGGTCGTCGACGTGCCACGCGTCGACCGCGACCATCGCCACGACCTGCTGCGCCAGCACGTCGAGCGGGGTGGTGGGCACCCGCAGCTCCTCGATGGCGCCCTCGCGCATGCGCGCGGCGGTGACCGCCGCAGGGGCGAGGTCGCCCCGGTGCGTCGGGAAGAGCACGCCGCGGGACACCGCGCCGACCTGGTGGCCCGCGCGGCCGACGCGCTGCAGGCCGGACGCCACGCTCGGCGGCGAGCCGACCTGCACCACGAGGTCCACCGCGCCCATGTCGATGCCGAGCTCGAGGCTCGACGTGGCGACGACGGCGGGCAGGCGGCCCGACTTGAGCTCCGTCTCCGTGCGGGTGCGCTCGGCGCGGCTCATCGAGCCGTGGTGCGCGCGGGCGAGGATCGTCGTCGGGTCGCGCGTGTCGACGCCCGCGCTCGTCCCGGACTGCCCGGGCGCCAGCGCCGGCTGGGCGGCACCGGGGTCGGGCACGGCCTCGCCGCGTCGTTCCGCCCACACCTCGTTGAGCCGGGAGGTGAGCCGCTCGGCCGCGCGCCGCGAGTTCGTGAAGACGAGCGTCGAGCGGTGCGCGGCCACGAGGTCGGCGATGCGCTCCTCGACGTGCGGCCACACCGAGCGGCTCGCCCGGCGCGCCGCCGCGTCGGTCGGGTCGGGCGGCGGCCCACCCGCGCCGTCGCCGTCCGCGCCACCCCGCGCGCCGGGGTCGCGCGGGGTGAGGTCGGCCAGGTCGGGCACCGGCACGACCACGTCGACCTCGACCTGCTTGGCGGCGGGCGGCTGGACCACCGTGACCGTGCGGCCGCCCTCGTCCGGCCGCCGCGCGCCCGCGAGGAACCGCGCCACGGTCTCGACCGGCCGGACGGTCGCCGACAGGCCGACGCGCTGCGCCGGTCCCGGGCCGTGCTCGAGCAGCGCGTCGAGCCGCTCGAGGCTGAGCGCGAGGTGCGCGCCGCGCTTGGTGCCCGCGACCGCGTGGATCTCGTCGACGATGACCGTGCGCACGCCGGCCAGCCCGGCGCGGGCCGCGGAGGTGAGCACGAGGTAGAGGGACTCGGGCGTCGTGATGAGCACGTCCGGCGGGTGCGTCGCGAACGCGCGGCGCTCCGCGGGCGGGGTGTCGCCGGTGCGGATGCCGACCTCGACGTCGGGCACCTCGACGCCCAGGCGCTGGGCCGCCTGCCGGATGCCCACGAGCGGCGAGCGGAGGTTCTTCTCGACGTCGACCGCGAGCGCCTTGAGCGGCGACACGTACAGCACGCGGCAGCGTGCGACCGGGTCCTCCGGCGGCGGCTCGGCGAGCAGCCGGTCGAGGGACCACAGGAACGCCGAGAGGGTCTTGCCGGAGCCGGTCGGCGCGACGACGAGCGCGTGCTGGCCCGCCGCGATCGCCGACCACGCGCCCGCCTGCGCGGCGGTGGGCGCGGCGAACGCGCCCTCGAACCACGCGCGCGTCGCGGCCGTGAAGGGCGCGAGCGGGTCGCCGGCGGAGGGGCTCACCGCGCCATTGTCGCCGCCGGGACCGACAGGCACCCGCCGGTTCGGCCCCGGTTCCCGGCGGCCCGGCCCCGGTACCCGCCGACCGGGCCGGCGTCGGGCGAGGGCCGGCGTCGGGCGCGCTCCGGCCTCGGGCGGGGGCCGGCGTCGGGCGAGGGTCCGCGGACCTGGCAGGCTGGGGCGGTGCGCTACAGCGAGTTCTGGGACCTGGTGGACGACGTGCTGGGCCCGCTCGGCCGCACCCTGACGCGGGACCTCGTGCTCGGCGCGCTCGGCGACCGCACCGCCCAGCAGGCGCTCGACGACGGCGAGGACCCCGTGGCCGTGTGGCGCGCGCTGTGCGACGCGCAGGAGGTGCCGCCCGCCCTGCGCTGGGGACGCGACCGGCCGCGCCGCACGTCGTAGCCCCGGGTGCCCCGCGCCGGGCCGGGCGAGGGGCCCGCCCGCGTGCCGCCGCGCCCCCGGGCGCAAAGGAGTGGGTCGACGTCGGTACCGGGGAGTACCTTCTCCCGGTGCCCGACGCTCCGCTCATCCTCGCCCGTGGCCTCGTGAAGCGGTTCGGCGACTTCGTCGCCGTGGACGGCATCGACGTCGAGGTCCGCCCCGGCGAGTCCTTCGGCTTCCTCGGCCCGAACGGGGCCGGCAAGTCCTCGACCATGCGCATGATCGGCTGCGTGTCGCCGCCGTCGGGCGGGACGCTGCAGGTGCTCGGCATGGACCCGGCGACCGACGGGCCGCGCATCCGCGCGCGCCTCGGCGTCGTGCCGCAGCGCGACAGCCTCGACGAGGAGCTCACGGTCGAGGAGAACCTCTGGGTCTACGGGCGGTACTTCGGCCTGCCGCGGCACGTCGTGCGCGAGCGGGCCCGGAGCCTGCTGGATTTCGCACAGCTGACCGACCGCGCCGACTCCGTGGTCGAGCCGCTCTCGGGCGGCATGAAGCGCCGCCTGACGATCGCGCGCGGGCTCGTCAACGACCCGGAGATCCTGCTGCTCGACGAGCCGACCACGGGCCTGGACCCGCAGGCGCGGCACGTGCTGTGGGACCGGCTGTTCCGGCTCAAGCGCGAGGGCGTGACCCTCGTGCTCACCACGCACTACATGGACGAGGCCGAGCAGCTGTGCGACCGGCTCGTGGTCATGGACCACGGGCGCATCGTCGCCGAGGGCTCCCCGCGCGAGCTCATCGACAGGTACTCCACGCGCGAGGTGCTCGAGCTGCGCTTCGACACGGACGACCACTCCCGGTACCTCGCCGACGTGGACGGCGTCGCCGAGCGCGTCGAGGTCCTGGCCGACCGGCTGCTCCTGTACGTGCGCGACGGCGAGTCGGCGCACGGCGAGATCGTCCGGCGCGGCCTGGAGCCGATGTCGTCGCTGTGGCGCCGCTCGACCCTCGAGGACGTCTTCCTGCACCTGACCGGCCGGAGCCTGGTGGACTGATGGCGACGACGACGACGGCCCCGGCCGCGGGCACCGCGCCCGCCGCGGTGCCCGGCTGGCGCGTGGTCGCCGAGCACTGGCTGCGCAAGTACCGGCGCGTCTGGTTCGGCTCGGCGATCTCGAGCTTCCTCGCCCCGCTGCTCTACCTCGCGGGCATGGGCTTCGGCCTCGGCATGCTCGTGGACCGGTCGTCCGGCGGCGTCGGCGGCGTGCCCTACGTGGCGTTCATCGCGCCGGGCGTGCTGGCGGCGACGGCGATGCAGGTCGGCGTCGGCGAGACGTCCTTCTCGGTCATCGGCGGCATCAAGTGGGACCGGATGTACCACGCGATGCTCGCCACGCCGCTCGGGCCGGGCGACGTCGTCGCCGGTCAGCTCGCGTTCGTCGCGTTCCGGGTGCTCACCTCGTGCACGGTCTTCCTCGTGGTGGCCGCGCTGCTCGGCACGGTGCGCTCGCCGTGGGCGCTCGCCGCGCTCGCGGTGGCGACGCTGTGCGGGCTGGCATGCGCGGCCTGCTCGTACGCGTTCTCGGCGCGGCTCGACAACGACCGGGGGCTGACGCTCATGTTCCGGTTCGTCATCACGCCGATGATGCTGTTCGCCGGCACGTTCTTCCCGATCGAGCAGCTGCCGGGCTGGCTGCAGCCGGTGGCGTGGGTGACGCCGCTGTGGCACGCGGTGGACGCCTGCCGCGCCCTCGTGCTCGGCACCGCCACGCCGGGGCCCGTGCTCGGCCACGTCGCGTACGTCGCGGCGTGGCTCGTGGCCGGGTGGTGGCTGGCCGTGCGCACGCTCCGACGCCGGATGGTGGTCTAGATGTCGACGACGAGCACGCGTCTGACGGGTGCGCCCGACGGCGTTCGGCGCGAGCCGGCCGGCCCGGTGCGCCGGCTGCTGCGCGCGGTCCCGTTCCCCGCGGGCGCGGGCATGGCCCGGATGCTCGTCGAGCGCAACTACCGGTCGTTCCGGCGCACGTGGTCGATCATCGTGTCCGGCTTCTTCGAGCCGGTGTTCTTCCTGTTCGCGATGGGCGTGGGCATCGGCGCGATGGTGGGCGACATCGACCTCGGCGACGGCCGCACGGTGCCCTACGGGGTGTTCGTGGCGCCGGCGTTGCTGGCGTCGTCGGCCATGAACGGCGCGGTGTTCGACTCGACGACGAACGTCTTCTTCAAGCTCAAGTACGCCAAGCTCTACGACTCGGTGCTCGCGACCCCGCTCGGCCCGCGGGACGTGGCGGTGGGGGAGATCGGCTGGGCGCTCATGCGCGGGGTGGTCTACTCCGGGGCGTTCCTCGTGGTCGCCGCGGCGGCGGGCACCGTGCGGTCGTGGTGGGCGCTCGCGGCGATCCCCGCGGCCACGCTCATCGGCTGGGCGTTCGCGTCGGTCGGCATGGCCTCGGCGACGTACATGCGCACGTGGGCGGACTTCGACTGGATCCAGCTCGCGATCCTGCCCATGTTCCTGTTCTCGGCCACGTTCTTCCCGCTCGACACCTACCCGCAGGCGCTGCAGTGGGTGGTGCAGGCGACGCCGCTGTACCACGGCGTCGGGATGGTCCGCGAGCTCATGCTGGGGGAGGTCACGACGGCGATGGTCGGCCACGTGGCGTACCTCGCGGTCATGGGCCTCGTCGGCACGGTGTGGACGGCCGGGCGGGTCGAGCGGCTGCTGCTGAGGTGACGCGCGCCCGCGCGGGGCGGGTCGCGGGGCGTCGCGGCGCGCCCGGCGTGTCGGGGGCGCGCCGGCGCGGCTTCGAACATCCGTTCGGCTAGACTCGTCCCCACGAGCTGCGGCAGCCGCGGCGTCCACAACCGCACCGGACCGGTGCGACGGGGATGTCGGACGCGGGGCGTAGCGTCGCCAGAGCCAACGACGAGAGCCAGACCACCGGGCGATCCCGCCCCCGGACCACCGAGGTGTTTCATGCCCGCTCCTGCAGACCGCGCGAAGGCCCTGGAGGCCGCGCTCAGCCAGATCGACCGGCAGTTCGGCAAGGGCTCGATCATGCGCCTCGGCGACGAGGGTCGCGCGCCGGTCGAGGTGATCCCGACGGGCTCGATCGCCCTCGACGTGGCGCTCGGCATCGGCGGGCTCCCGCGCGGGCGGATCATCGAGATCTACGGCCCGGAGTCCAGCGGCAAGACGACGGTCGCGCTGCACGCGGTCGCCAACGCGCAGAAGGCCGGCGGCATCGCGGCGTTCATCGACGCCGAGCACGCGCTCGACCCGGAGTACGCCAAGAAGCTCGGCGTGGACACGGACGCGCTGCTCGTCTCGCAGCCGGACACGGGCGAGCAGGCGCTCGAGATCATGGACATGCTGATCCGCTCGGGCGCGATCGACATCGTCGTGGTCGACTCGGTGGCGGCCCTCGTGCCCAAGGCGGAGATCGAGGGCGAGATGGGCGACAGCCACGTCGGCCTGCAGGCGCGCCTCATGTCGCAGGCGCTGCGCAAGATCACCGGCGCGCTGAGCGCCTCGGGCACGACCGCGATCTTCATCAACCAGCTGCGCGAGAAGATCGGCGTCTTCTTCGGCTCCCCGGAGACCACGACGGGCGGCAAGGCGCTGAAGTTCTACGCCTCGGTGCGCATGGACATCCGCCGCATCGAGACCCTCAAGGAGGGCACCGAGTCGGTCGGCAACCGCACGCGCGTCAAAGTGGTCAAGAACAAGCTCGCGCCGCCCTTCAAGCAGGCCGAGTTCGACATCCTCTACGGCGTCGGGATCTCCCGCGAGGGCGGCCTGCTCGACCTCGGCGTCGAGCACGGCCTCGTGCGCAAGTCCGGTGCCTGGTACACGTACGAGGGCGACCAGCTCGGTCAGGGCAAGGAGAACGCGCGCAGCTTCCTGCGCGACAACCCCGACCTCGCCGACGAGATCGAGAAGAAGATCAAGGAGAAGCTGGGGATCGGGGCCCGCGTCGACGCGCCCGCCGAGCCCCCGGCCCCCGTGGACTTCTGAGGCGGTCGCATGACGTCCGAGGCGATCGCATGACGTCCGGGTGGGCGCGGTGACGTCCGGTCGTCGCCGGAGTCGGCCCGCGCCGGAGCCGCCGGAGACGGGTGCCGCCGCGACCGACCCGGAGCCCGACCCCGAGTCGGTCGCGCGGGCGATCGCGCTCCGGCTGCTCACGGCGGCCCCGCGCAGTCGGCGCCAGCTCGCCGATGCGATGGCCCGCCGCGGCGTGCCCGACGACGTCGCCGAGCGCGTGCTCGACAGGTTCACCGAGGTGGGCCTCGTCGACGACGCCGCGTACGCCCGCATGCTCGTGCGGTCGCGCCACGAGTCGCGTGGCCTCGCGCGGCGCGCGCTCGCGGTCGAGCTGCGCCGCAAGGGGATCGACGACGAGCTGGCCGCCGAGGCGCTCACCGAGGTGGACGCGGAGGACGAGGAGGAGGCGGCGCGGGCGCTGCTGCACCGCCGGTGGCGGCCCGACGTCGACCCCGAGGTCATGACCCGCCGCGCCCTCGCGATGCTGGCCCGGAAGGGGTATCCCTCCGGCCTGTCGCTCCGGTTGATCGCCGAGATGCGCGACGATGGGGGGCACCGGTCCGACTGGCCGGGGGAGTCGACGACGGACGACTAGTCCGGGCAGGAGGTGGCCGCGTGGGCGAGTGGGGTGAGGCCGCCTTCGTCATCGCGCTCCTGGTGGCGTGCCTCGTCGCGCTCGTGCTCGTGCTCCTGGCGCGCAGGGAGGCCGAGGCCACACGCCGGCAGGCGGCCGAGGACGCCGCCAACCTCAAGGCCGAGGCGCGCACGATGCTCGCCGACGTGCAGCGCCGCGAGGAGCACGTCGCCCAGCGCGAGCGCGACGTCGCCGCGGAGCGGCGCGAGGCCCGCGAGCTCACCGAGCAGGCGGAGGCCACCGCCCAGCAGGCCAACCTGCGCGCGCAGCAGGCCGAGGCGGACCGGCGCGCGGCCCGTGAGGAGCTCGCCGCCGCGCGCGCGGAGGCGGCCGCGCTGCTCGAGGTCACCTCGGGGCTGTCGCCCGCCGAGGCCCGTGCCGAGCAGGTCAAGCTCATCATCGAGGACGCCGAGCGTGAGGCCGCCGCGGCGGTGCGCCGCGCCGAGGCACGGGCCCGCCGCACCGCCGAGGAGCGCGCACGGCACATCGTGGCGACCGCCGTGCACCGGATGGCGGGACCGACGAGCACGCAGAGCGTCGTCACCGTCGTGCCGCTGCCCGCGGAGGAGATGAAGGGCCGGATCATCGGCAAGGAGGGCCGCAACATCCGGACCTTCGAGGCCCTCACCGGCGTCAACGTCCTCATCGACGACAACGCCGACCAGGTCACCCTCTCGAGCTTCGACGCCGAGCGGCGCGAGGTCGCCGCCGTCGCCCTCGAGGCGCTCATCGCCGACGGGCGCATCCACCCGCAGCGCATCGAGCTCGCCTACGCCGAGGCGCTCGCGGGCGCGCGCGACCGGGCCGTCGCGGCCGGCCACGAGGCCGCCGAGCGGGCCGGCGTCGTCGGGCTGCCGTCGGAGCTCATCGAGACGCTCGGCCGCTTGCGCCTGCGCGTGAGCTACGGGCAGAACGTGCTCGCGCACCTCGTGGAGAGCGCGCAGCTCGCGGCCGTCATGGCCGCCGAGGTCGGCGCGGACGTCGCTGTCGCCCGGCGCGCGGCCTTCCTGCACGACATCGGCAAGGCGATGACGCCGGAGCGTCCGGGCACGCACGCCCTGCTGGGGGCCGAGACGCTCCGCCGGCTCGGCGAGCCCGAGATCGTCGTCAACGCGGTCGCGGCACACCACGACGAGGTGCCGCTCGAGTCGGTCGAGGCGGTGCTCGTCCAGGCCGCCGACGCGATCTCGGCGTCGCGGCCCGGGGCCCGCCGCGAGGAGCTCGACCAGTTCGTCGAGCGCATGACGAGCCTCGAGTCGCTCGTCGCGTCCCACCCGGGCGTGCGCCGCGCGCTCGCGATGGCCGCGGGCCGCGAGGTCCGCGTCGTCGTCGAGCCGGAGGTCGTGCCCGACGCCGCGCTGCCGGACCTCGCGAGCGCCATCGCGCACCAGATCGAGACCGAGCTCACCTACCCGGGCGAGATCACGGTGACCGTCGTCCGCGAGCTGCGCGCCCAGGCCACCGCGGGCTGACCCTCCCGGCCGGACGCTCGTCCGTCGCCGTCGCCGTCGCCGTCGCCGTCGCCGGCGCCCCCGGCCGTCGGCGCCGCGGCCGGGCTCAGGGCGCCGGGGGTGCCGCGGCGCCCGCCCGGGCGTTGAGGTCGAGCACCGGCGCGGCCTGGCGGCCCGTGCGGGCGGACGTCCGCCGGCTCAGCCAGCGCGCGAACCAGGACAGCGTGAGGTTCACCGCGAGGTAGATCCCCGCGCCCACGACGAACAGCGCCACGAAGTACCGGTTGCCGAAGTACTGCCCGTTGTTCTGGATCGCCTTGAGCAGCTCGGGGTAGCTCACGATGAACCCGAGCGAGGAGTCCTTGAGCAAAACCACGAGCTGCGCGACGAGGCTCGGCAGCATCATCCGGACGGCCTGGGGCAGCTGGACGCTGCGCATCGCCTGCCACCGCGTGAGGCCGATGGCGTACGCGGCCTCGGTCTGGCCCTTGGGCAGCGCGGCGAGGCCGGCCCGGAGGATCTCGGCGAAGATCGCCATGTTGTAGACGACGAGCCCGAACACCACGCCCGAGAACGGGTCCATGTCGAGCGCGAGGGTCCCGAACAGCATCATGAGCAGGACCGGCAGGCCGCGGAACAGCTCGACGACGGCGGCCGCGGGCAGTCGGAGCCACGGCCAGCGCGCGGTGCGCCACAGGGCGAGGAAGAAGCCGAGCACGAGCGCGAGCGGAGCGGCCACAGCGGCCGCGCGGAGGGTCGCGCCCAGGCCGCGCACGACGATGGACCGCCAGACGTCCGCGGCGGTCTGGTTCTTCGGGGGGTCGTACAGGACGTCCCAGTGGTCGGCCTGGAACACGCCGCGCCCGGCCGCGTAGCGCAGCGCGAAGAACAGCGCGACGAGGATGACGGCCGCGGCGACGACGGAGCCGATCCGCTCGCGGCGCAGGGTGACCGGACCGGGGGCGTCGTAGAGGACGGAGCTCATCGCGCGAACGCCACCTTCCGCTCCAGGGCCGTGGCGAGCAGCCCGGCCGGGATCGTGATGACGAGGTAGCAGAGCGCGACGCCCACGAGCACCCACGGGTCACCCGCGTTCGCGGTGGAGAGCCGCCGGCCGGTGCCGACGAGCTCGACGACCGCGAACCCGGCCGCGACGGAGGTGTTCTTCGTCAGCGCGATGAGGACGTTGATCAGCGGCGGGATCGTCGAGCGCACGGCCTGCGGCACGACGACCTCGCGGAGCGTCTGGCCGAACGTCAGGCCGATCGACCGCGCGGCCTCCGCCTGGCCCACGCCCACGGAGTTGATGCCGGACCGGACCGCCTCGGCGACGAACGCCGAGGTGTACAGGCCCAGGCACAGCACGGCGGTCCAGAACCCCAGCGGCGGCAGGATCCCGAACTGCGGCGCCACGAGGACCATGAAGAAGAACACGAGCGTCAGGGGTGTGTTGCGCAGGACCTCGACGTAGGTCGCCGCGAACGCGCGCAGCGAGCGCAGCGGCGCCACGCGCATCGCCGCGAGCAGCAGGCCCAGGACGAGGGCAAGGACGGCCGAGTACGCCGTCAGCCGCAGGGTCACGGCGAACCCGTCGAGGTACGTCGACGCGTTGTCGAAGATCACGCCCACGCTCGGTCGGCTCCCTTCGCTGTCGGTGTCGGCGTGCCCGACGGCGGAGGGTGCCGTCGGGCACGCCGGTCGCCGCCGGGGCGGGCCGGCGCGCGGCCGACCCGCCCCGGCGACCGCTCAGTTCTCGTACCTGTCGACCGTCGGCGGCTCCGGGGTCGGCAGGACGGTGCCGGCCGTGGCCTCCCAGGCCGCGGTCCAGCGACCGTCGGCGAAGATCTTCTCGAGGACGTCGTTGATCCACATCCGGAACTCGACGTCGTCGCGCGCCACGCCGATGCCGTACGGCTCCTCCGTGAACGGCTCGCCGCGCACCTCGAGGTCGTCGTTCTCGGCCGCGAAGCCCGCGAGGATGACGTTGTCCGTGCTCACCGCGTCGACCTGGCCGTTGCGCAGCGGCTCGAGGCACTCGGAGTACGTCCCGAACGGGACCACCTCGACGTCGGGGAAGTTCTCGAGGAGGTTGGCCTCGGGCGTCGAGCCGGAGACGGTGCAGACCTTCTTGCCGGCGAGGTCGTCGGGGCCCTGGATGTCCTCGTTGGTGGCGAGCGTGAGGATCGACTGGCCCGCGAGGTAGTAGGGCCCGGCGAAGCCGACCCGCTCCTTGCGGGCGTCGTTGATCGTGTACGTGGCGACCACCATGTCGACGTCGCCGTTCTCGATCGCCGTCTCGCGGTTCTGCGACGGGGTCTCGACCCACTGGATGTCCGCCTCGTCGATGCCGAGCTCGCCCGCGATGAGCTTGGCGATCTCGACGTCGAAGCCCTCGGGCACGCCGTTGGGGCCGACCAGGCCGAACAGCGGCTGGTCGAACTTGGTGCCGATGGTGATCGTCCCGGCCTCCGCCAGGCGGGCCATGGTGCTCCCCTCGGGGAACTCCGCGGTCTCCTCCGCGTCGCCGGTGTCGTCGGAGGCCGGCGGCTCGGTCGTCTCGGTCGTCTCGGCGTCGCCGCTCGAGCACCCGGCGAGCAGGGCCGCCGTCGCGAGGAGCACCACCGCCGTCGTCCGTCGTCTGGTTCCGCTCATGGTCATCACCTTCCTGTCGTGCCCGGTGGGGCGGTCAGTGCGTGAGGATCTTGGAGAGGAAGTCCTTGGCCCGGTCGGAGCGCGGGGCGGTGAAGAACTCCTCGGGCGGCGCCTCCTCGACGATCCGCCCGCCGTCCATGAACACGACGCGGTCCGCCGCGCGCCGCGCGAAGCCCATCTCGTGGGTGACCACGACCATCGTCATGCCGGAGCGGGCGAGGTCGACCATGACGTCGAGGACCTCGTTGATCATCTCGGGGTCGAGCGCGCTCGTCGGCTCGTCGAAGAGGATCACCTTGGGGCGCATGGCCAGCGCGCGGGCGATCGCCACGCGCTGCTGCTGGCCGCCGGACAGCTGCGCGGGCAGCTTGTGCGCCTGGTCGGCGACGCCGACCCGCTCGAGCAGGCCCATGGCCAGCTCCTCGGCCTCGGCCCGCCGCACGCCCTTGGCCTTGATCGGGCCGAGCGTGACGTTCTCGAGCACCGTCCGGTGCGCGAACAGGTTGAACGACTGGAACACCATGCCGACGTCGGCCCGCAGCCGGGCCAGCGCGCGGCCCTCCTCGGGGACCGGGACGCCGTCGACGACGACGCTGCCGGAGTCGACCGGCTCCAGCCGGTTGATGACGCGGCAGAGCGTGGACTTGCCGGACCCGGAGGGCCCGATGACGACGACCACCTCGCCGCGGTGCACCACCAGGTCGATGTCCCGCAGCACGTGGAGCTGCCCGAAGTGCTTGTTGACACCGGAGAGGACGACGAGCGGCTCACCCGCAGCGCCGCCCGCGGGGACCGCACCGCCCCCGCCGCCGCGACCGTCGATCATTCGTCGAACGTAGGGCGGTTGTGTGACGTCGGCCACTCGAGATGATCACGACCGTGTTACAGGTCCGCCGGGGAAAACCGGCCCCGCCGCGCGGCTTACCCTGGTGGGCGATGTCCACGACCCTGCCCGACGCCGCCCCCGCCGCTCCCGCCGCGGCCCCCGCCGGCGCCCCCGCACCCGCGCACGCCGGCGGCGCGCGCCCGCCTGCGCGCGGCACGTACGTCGTGCGCACGCTCGGCTGCCAGATGAACGCGCACGACTCCGAGCACATGGCGGGCCTGCTCGAGCAGGCCGGGTTCGTGCCCGCCCCGCCCGAGGAGGCGGCCGAGTGGCAGGCCGACGTCGTCGTCATCAACACGTGCGCGGTCCGGGAGAACGCGGCGACCCGGCTGTACGGCAACCTCGGCCGGCTCGCCCGGATCAAGCGCGAGCGCGCGGGGATGCAGATCGCCGTCGGCGGCTGCCTGGCGCAGAAGGACCGGGACGGCATCGTCGAGAAGGCGCCGTGGGTGGACGTCGTCTTCGGCACGCACAACATCGACGCGCTGCCCGTGCTGCTCGAGCGCGCCCGGCACAACGCGCGCGCCGAGGTGGAGATCGCCGAGTCGCTGCAGGTCTTCCCGTCGACGCTGCCCACGCGGCGCGAGTCCGTCTACGCCGGCTGGGTGTCGATCAGCGTCGGCTGCAACAACACGTGCACCTTCTGCATCGTGCCGCACCTGCGCGGCAAGGAGCGCGACCGCCGGCCGGGGGAGATCCTCGCCGAGGTCGAGGCGCTCGTCACCGAGGGCGCCATCGAGGTGACGCTGCTCGGGCAGAACGTCAACTCCTACGGCGTGGGCTTCGGCGACCGCGGCGCCTTCGCGAAGCTGCTGCGCGCCGTCGGGCAGGTCCCGGGCCTGGAGCGGGTGCGCTTCACCTCGCCGCACCCGGCCGCGTTCACCGACGACGTCATCGCGGCGATGGCCGAGACGCCCACGGTCATGCCGAGCCTGCACATGCCGCTGCAGTCCGGGTCGGACCGGATCCTGCGCGCGATGCGCCGCTCGTACCGCAGCGAGAGGTTCCTCGGCATCCTCGAGCGCGTGCGCGCCGCGATCCCCGACGCCGCGATCACCACGGACGTCATCGTCGGCTTCCCGGGCGAGACCGAGGAGGACTTCGCCGAGACGCTGCGCGTGGTCGAGCAGGCGCGGTTCAGCTCGGCGTTCACGTTCCAGTACTCGCCGCGCCCGGGCACGCCGGCGGCCGACCTGCCCGACCAGGTGCCGCCCGACGTCGTCGCGGACCGCTACGAGCGCCTGGTCGCGCTGCAGGAGCGCATCTCCACCGAGGAGAACGCGGCGCTGGCCGGGCGCGTCGTCGAGGTGCTCGTCGCCGAGGGCGAGGGGCGCAAGGACGACGCCACGCGGCGGATCAGCGGCCGGGCGGCGGACAACCGGCTCGTGCACCTGGCGCTGCCCGAGCACGTGGCCGGCCTGGTCGAGGCCGCGGCGGACCCGCTGGACGACCCGCGCCTGGCCGCGACCCCGCCCGCCGACCTGCCCCGCCCGGGCGACCTCGTGACCGTGCAGGTCACCTACGGCGCGCCGCACCACCTCGTGGCGGACTCGGCGCTCCAGGGCGGCCTGTTCGCGGTGCGCCGCACGCGCGCCGGGGACGCGTGGGCCGCGCGGCGCCGCGCCGAGCTCGGCGACGACCCGCACGAGCACGGCCACGCGCCCGCGCCGGCCGGGCCGGTCGTGCTCGGCATGCCGACGCTGCGTCCCTGACGCCACCGGCCCGGCATCCTGCGCCGGCGGCACGCCCGCGCGTCCGTGTCGCCGGCGAACGTCGTCCGCGGCCGCGCTGCGCCCGGTAGTTTCGTCGCGTGCTCGTGGCCGCCGCCCTCGTCCCGCCGACCGCCCTGCTCGTGCCGGGCGCGTCGGGCGCGACGCCGGTCCTCGGCACCGAGCGCGCGGCCGCGGTCGCCGCGGTGACCGCGCTGCGGGGCGCGAGGCCGGACGTCGTGGTCGTCGTCGCGCCGTGCCGCGACGCCCCGAGCCACCGCACCGGCCGCCTGCGCCCGACGCTCGCGGCCGCCGGGATCGAGGACGCCCGCCTCGGCTGGCCGCCGCGCCCGTCGTACGGCCGCGGGCCCGCGGTACCCGTCGAGGACGTGGCCGCCGCGGTCGGCCTGCTGCTGCTCGACCGCGCCGGCTGGACCGGCCCGGTGGAGGTCGCGGGCGTCGGCGCGGCCCCGGCCCCCGAGCTGCACCGCACGGGCGCGGACCTCGTGGCCGACCGCGCGGCGGCCCTGCTGCTCGTCGGCGGCCTGAGCGCCCGGCGCGGGCCGGACGGCCCGCTCGCGCCCGACGAGCGCGCCGCCGTCGCCGACGACGCCGCGATCGCCGACCTGACCGACCTGGGCCCCGCCGCGCGGCGCCGCCTCGCGGAGGTGCCCGCGCAGCTCGCCGACGAGCTCGCGACCAGCGCGTGGGCGCCCTGGCAGGTCCTCCTCGGCGCCCTGCCCGACGACGCCGCCGCGCCCGCGCGCACCACGCGCCACCACGTCGGGGCGCCGTTCGGGGCGACGTACGCCTCGCTGTCCTGGCGGTGGGCGTGACGCTCGTCGTCGCCGTCGTCGGCCCGACCGCGACCGGCAAGTCCGACCTGGGCCTGGCGCTCGCCGAGGCCCTGGGCGGCGAGGTCGTCAACGCCGACGCGATGCAGCTGTACCGGGGCATGGACATCGGCACGGCCAAGCTCGCGCCCGACGAGCGGCGCGGCGTGCCCCACCACCAGCTCGACGTGCTCGAGGTCGAGGAGGAGGCGTCCGTCTCCGCCTACCAGCGGCACGCCCGCGCCGACGTCGCGGCGGTGCACGGACGCGGGCGGCGCGCGGTCGTCGTCGGCGGCTCGGGGCTGTACGTGCGGGCGCTGCTCGACCGGCTCGAGATGCCCCCGACCGACCCGGAGGTGCGCGCCCGGCTCGAGGAGCGGGCCGAGCGCGAGGGGCCCGGCGCGCTGCACGTGCGGCTCGCCGAGCTCGACCCCGACGCGGCCGCGCGGATCACCCCCGGCGACGTGCGCCGCATCGTGCGCGCGCTCGAGGTGATCGAGCTCACCGGGCGACCGTTCTCGGCGACGCTGCCCGCGTACGAGTACGCGCTGCCCGCCGTGCAGATCGGCCTGGACTGCGACCGCGCCGAGCTCGACGCCCGGATCACCGCGCGCGCGGAGCGCATGTGGGACGGGGGCCTCCTCGACGAGACCGCGGGCCTGGCCGCCCGCATGGGCCGCACCGCGCGGGCCGCCGTCGGCTACGCGCAGGCGCTCGCGGTCCTCGCCGGCGAGCTCGACGAGGCCGAGGCGCGGGAGGGCACGGCGACGGCCACGCGCCGCCTCGCCCGGCGCCAGATGACGTGGTTCGGCCGCGACCCGCGCGTGCACTGGCTGCCCGCCGGCGCGCCCGACCTCGCCGAGCGCGCGCTCGCCCTCGTCGAGGCCGCGGACGCCGGACGCCTGCCGGCCCCGCCCGCCCGACGCCGTACCCTCGGCTCATGACCGCGGTGGAGGTGACCAAGGGGCACGGCACGCGCAACGACTTCGTGCTGCTGTGGGACCCCGACGGCGCCCTGGACCTGACCGCGGACCTGGTGCGCGACCTGGCGGACCGGCGCTCCGGCGTCGGCGGCGACGGCGTGATCCGGCTGGTGCGGACGGCGGCGGTCGCGCCGGAGGCGCCCGAGGCCGCTCGCGCGCTCGCGGACGAGCCCGCGGCCGCGTGGTTCATGGACTACCGCAACGCGGACGGGTCGGTCGCGGAGATGTGCGGCAACGGCGTGCGCGTGGTCGCCGCCTTCGCCGAGCGGACGGGCGCGTGGGACGGGACGCGCGAGCTCGTCCTCGCCACGCGCGCCGGGGTGCGTCGCGTGCGGCCGGTCGAGGCCCCCGCGGGCCTGGGGGCAGCGGCCGGGGCCGGAGGCACGGCCGGGCGCTGGTACGAGGTCGACATGGGGCCGTGGTCGCTCCCGGGCGGCGCGGCCGCCGCGGAGGCGGGCGGGGACGCCCAGGTGCTCGTCGGTGGCCTGGACGTGGCGCGCCCGGCGCTGCGCGTGGACGTCGGCAACCCGCACACCGTCCTCGCGCTGCCCGACGCCGCCGACCTGGCCGCCGCCGACCTCACCCGCGCGCCGCGCGTCACCCCGGTGCCGGCCGCGGGGACGAACGTCGAGCTCGTCGTCCCGCTCGGCGAGGGGCCCGACGGCTCCGGCCGGCTGCGCATGCGCGTGCACGAGCGCGGGGTGGGGGAGACCGAGTCCTGCGGCACGGGCGCGTGCGCGGCCGCGGTGGCCGTGCGGACGTGGGCGGGCGAGGGCGCCCCCGACACCTGGTGGGTCGAGGTGCCCGGCGGGACGCTGCGCGTGCGCCTCGCGGACGGCCGGGTGCACCTCGCGGGACCGGCCGTCCTGACGTTCACGGCGTCGCTGTCCTGACCCTCACGGGGTCGCCGGGGGGACGGGCCGGGTCACCCGCAGCACGCGGTAGCCCTTCGCGCTGCCCACCCGCTCGGTGGGCATGCCGAGCTCCTCGGCGAGCCAGCGGTGCAGCGAGTCCGCGCCGAGGTTGCGCTGGACCACGAGGTGCGCGTCGCCGTCGGGCGCGAGCCGCCCGAGCCAGCGCGCGAGGAGGGCGTGCAGCTCCGCCTTGCCCACCCGGATCGGCGGGTTGGACCAGACGGCCGCGAACGCCACGTCGTCGGGCACCTCGTCCGGCGTGACGGCGCGCACGTTCGTCAGGCCCGCGTCCTCGGCGGTGCGGCGCACGAGGTCGAGCGCGCGGAGGTTGACGTCGACCGCCCACACCCGTGCGCCGGGGGAGAGCAGCGCCATGGTCAGCGCCAGCGGGCCCCAGCCGCAGCCGAGGTCGAGCAGGTCGCCGTCCGGCGGCGGGGGCGGCACCTCACGCAGCAGGACGTGCGTGCCGAGGTCGACGCGGCCGGGGGAGAAGACGCCGGGCGCGGTCCACGCGCGCACCCGGCGCCCCGCGAGCGTGACGTCGAGCGTGCGGCGCTCGTCCGGCGAGGCGGGCGTGGCGCTGAAGTAGTGGTCCTGCTCGGGCCCGTGCGGGCCGCGGGCGCGGGCGTCGTCCGGCACGCGGGGAAGCGTACGGGAATCGCCTCGCGCCCGGCGGCGGGCGCGTGTCACGCTGGGGGCCGAAGGAGTGAGATGACCCCCAGACACCCCACCGACCGCGACGCCCTCGCGGGGCCGGACGGCGACCTCGACGCCACCGCCCTCGGGCTCGACGGCTCGGACCTCGGCCTCGCCGACGCCGACCTCGACGACCCCGACGGCCCCGCAGCCCTCGCGAACGACGTCGTCGCCCGTGTGCTCGCCCGCGCCGGCCGCACGCTCGACGCCGTCCCCGAGCCGTGGGACGACGCCGACGGCGACCAGCTCGACCGCGCCGACCGCGCGGCGCTGCGCCGCGTCGCCGGCCTGTCCACCGAGCTCGAGGACGTCACCGAGGTCGAGTACCGCAAGCTGCGCCTCGAGCGCGTCGTGCTCGTCGGCCTGTACTCGCGCAGCGCCACCGAGGCGGAGGTCTCGCTGCGCGAGCTCGCCGCGCTCGCCGAGACCGCGGGCTCGCAGGTGCTCGACGGCGTCCTCCAGCGGCGCCCGCACCCCGACCCCGGCACCTACCTGGGCTCCGGCAAGGCGGCCGAGCTCGCCGAGCTCGTGCGCGACGTCGGCGCCGACACGGTGATCGTGGACGGCGACATGTCGCCCTCGCAGCGGCGCGGCCTGGAGGACATCGTCAAGGTCAAGGTCATCGACCGGACCGCGCTGATCCTCGACATCTTCGCCCAGCACGCGCGCTCCAAGGAGGGCAAGGCGCAGGTCGAGCTCGCCCAGCTCGAGTACCTGCTGCCGCGCCTGCGCGGCTGGGGCGAGTCGATGTCCCGGCAGGCCGGTGGCCGCGTCGCGGGCGGCGAGGGCATCGGCTCCCGCGGCCCCGGCGAGACGAAGATCGAGCTGGACCGGCGTCGCATCCGCGCCCGGATGGCCAAGCTGCGCCGCGAGATCGCGCAGATGAGCCCCTCCCGCGCGACCCGCCGCGCGTCGCGGCAGCGCCACGGGGTGCCCGCGGTCGCCGTCGTCGGCTACACCAACGCGGGCAAGTCGAGCCTGCTCAACCGGCTCACGGGCGCGGGCGTGCTCGTCGAGGACGCGCTGTTCGCGACGCTCGACCCGACCGTGCGCCGCACCCAGACGCCCGACGGGCGCACGTACACGCTGACGGACACCGTCGGGTTCGTGCGGGCGCTGCCCACGCAGCTCGTCGAGGCGTTCCGGTCCACGCTCGAGGAGGTCGCGGGGTCCGACCTGCTGCTGCACGTCGTGGACGTGTCGCACCCCGACCCCGAGGGGCAGATCGCCACCGTGCGCGCGGTCGTGCGGGACATCGACGGCGCCGAGGCGATCCCCGAGCTGCTCGTGCTCAACAAGGTGGACGTCGCCGACCCCGACGTCGTCGACCGCGTGCTGCGGCGCGAGCCGCGGGCCGTGGTCATCTCCGCGCGCACGGGCGCCGGTCTGCCCGAGCTGCGCGAGGCGATCGCCGCCGCGCTGCCGCGCCCGCGCGAGGAGGTCGACGTCGTCGTGCCGTACGCGCGCGGGGACCTCGTCAGCCGCGTGCACACGGAGGGCGAGATCGAGCGCGAGGAGCACACGCCCGAGGGCACCGCGCTGCGCGCCCGGGTCGACCCGGCCCTCGCCGCCGAGCTGCGCGCCGCCGCAGGGGTCTGAGGTCCGGCGGCGCCGCCGCGACGGCCTAGGCTGCGCGGGTGGACGTGGCGGGGGCCGACGGGCGGGACGTGGCCGGTGAGGTGGCCGACGCGGACGTGGCCGACGCCGAGGAGCTGCTCGACCTCGCGGTCGCCGCGCTCGGCGGGCGGCGCCGGGACGGGCAGCACGCCATGGCGCGGGCCGTCGCGCGTGCCCTCGAGACGGGCGAGCACCTGCTCGTCCAGGCGGGCACCGGCACCGGCAAGTCGCTCGCGTACCTCGTCCCCGCCGTCCGGCACGCCGTGCTCGCGGACGAGCGCGTCGTGGTCTCGACCGCGACGCTGGCCCTCCAGCGGCAGGTCGTCGCGCGTGACCTGCCGCTCGTCGCCTCGGCCGTCGCGCCGCGCCTGCCGCGCGCGCCGAAGGTCGCCCTGCTCAAGGGCTGGCACAACTACCTGTGCCGCAACCGCCTCGCGGGCGGCTACCCCGAGGAGGAGCCGGCCGCGCTGTTCGACCTGGCGGAGGGGCGCGGCGCCGCGGAGCACCCGCGACCCGACGACTCGCTCGGCAGCCAGGTCGTGCGCCTGCGCGAGTGGGCGGAGGACACCGCGACCGGCGACCGCGACGACCTCGTCCCGGGCGTCTCCGACCGGGCCTGGCGCCAGGTGTCGGTGACCGCGATGGACTGCCTCGGCCGGCACTGCCCGTTCTCCGGCGACTGCTTCCCGGAGACCGCGCGCGAGCTCGCGCACGAGGCCGACGTCGTGGTGACCAACCACGCGATGCTCGGCATCGCGGCGAGCGGGTCGCCCGGTGTGCTGCCCGAGCACCAGGTCCTCGTCGTCGACGAGGCCCACGAGCTCGCCGACCGGGTCACCGCGCAGGCCACGGCGGAGCTCTCGCCGTCCGTCGTCGAGCGCGCAGCGCGCCTGGCGCGGCGGCACGGCGGGGTGCCGCCTGACGAGCTGGTCCGGGCGGGCGCGGCGCTCGGCGGCGCCCTGCACGACGCCGCCGAGGGGCGCCTCGCCGACGGCCCGTCCGGGCCGCTGCTGACCGCCGTCGAGGGCGTGCGCGACGCGGCCCGCACCCTGCTCACGGCGCTGCGCCCGCAGGCGCGCGAGCCCGGCGGCGAGGCCGAGGTGGCGCAGCAGGCCGCCCTGAAGATGGCCACGTCCGCCGTGCTCACGGTGTTCGAGATCGCCGAGCGCATGGCCGGCGACGGCCCGCGGACCGGGCGGGACGTGCTCTGGACGGCGTCGGACGAGCCGGGCGGCCCGCCGACCCGGCTGCTCGCCGCACCGCTCGACGTCGCCGGGCTGGTCCGCGGCGGGCTGTTCGCCGGCCGGACGGCGGTGCTCACCTCCGCCACGCTCGCGCTGGGCGCGAGCTTCGTCCCGCTCGCGACCCAGGTGGGCCTGCGCGCCGGCGACGAGGTCACGGACGGCGCGACCGCGGTCGGCCGTGGGGGCGTGGCCGAGGAGGCGGCCGACGCCGTGGCCGACGACGACGCTCCCGACGCCGGGGGCTCACCCGCGGTGACCGCGCCCCAGCCGTGGCGGGGGATCGACGTCGGGAGCCCGTTCGACCACGCGCGCAACGGCATCCTCTACGTGGCCCGCCACCTGCCCGCGCCCGGCCGCGAGCCGGCCACCGAGGCGCAGCTCGACGAGATCGCCGCGCTGGTCGAGGCCGCCGGCGGGGCCACGCTCGGACTGTTCTCCTCGCGGCGCGCGGCGGTGGCCGCCGCGGAGGCGATGCGCAAGCGGCTGGACGTGCCCGTGCTCTGTCAGGGCGACGACAGCGTGCCCGCGCTCGTCGCCCGCTTCCTCGCCGAGGAGGCCACGTGCCTGTTCGGCACGCTCTCGCTGTGGCAGGGCGTCGACGTGCCGGGTGCGGCCTGCCGCCTCGTCGTCGTCGACCGCATCCCCTTCCCGCGGCCCGACGACCCGGTGCGGTCGGCGCGCGCGGAGGCCGTCGCGGCGTCGGGCGGCAACGGGTTCATGGCCGTGTCGGCGACGCACGCCGCGCTCCTGCTCGCGCAGGGCGCGGGCCGGCTGCTGCGCACCGAGACCGACCGGGGCGTCGTCGCCGTGCTCGACCCGCGCCTCGTCACCGCGCGCTACGGGTCGTTCCTCGTGCGGAGCATGCCGCCGTTCTGGCGGACCACGGACCGCGAGGTCGTGCTCGCGGCGCTGCGCCGGCTCTCGGGCGCGCACGAGCGCGAGGCGGCGGGACGCGCCTGATCCCCGGGTATGCGTGACGGAGGTCACGCGAGGACTAAGGTCCTGCTCAGTCGCCGCCCGGCAGGGCGGCCGAAAGGGGAGAGCGATGGACAGCACGGACCGCGGACAGACCCGTGGGTTCGTCGAGGGCGGCACGCTCGCGGCCTCGCGGCGGACCACCAAGGTGGCGGTCGTCGGCGCGGGCAGCGTCGGGGCGACGCTCGCGTACGCCGCGCTCATGCGGGGCGCGACGCGCACGCTGGCGCTGTACGACATCAACGGGGCCAAGGTCGAGGCCGAGGTCCTCGACATCGGGCACGGGATCCAGTTCATGCCGATGGCGGAGATCATCGGCTCCGACGACATCCAGGTGTGCGCCGACGCCGACGTCGTCGTGGTCACCGCGGGCGCGAAGCAGAAGCCCGGCCAGACGCGGCTCGACCTCGCCGAGGCCACCGTGGGCCTCGTCACGAAGCTCATGCCGCAGCTCGTCGAGGTGGCGCCCGACGCCGTCTACATCATGGTGACCAACCCGGTCGACGTCGTGACGTACGCCGCGCTGAAGGTCTCCGGGCTGCCCCCGGGCCGCGTGTTCGGGTCGGGCACGGTGCTGGACTCGTCGCGGCTGCGCTACCTGCTCGCCCGGCACACCGGCGTCGCGGTGCAGAACATCCACGCGTACATCGCGGGCGAGCACGGCGACACCGAGATCCCGCTGTGGAGCTCGGCGACGATCGGCGCGGTGCCGCTGACCGAGTGGCGCGGCATCCCCGGCCCCGACGGCACGTTCACCGGTCGGCTGACGGAGGCCGACCGGGAGCGCATCGCGCACGAGGTCGTCACGTCCGCCTACAAGATCATCGAGGGCAAGGGTGCGACGAACTACGCCGTCGGCCTCGCCGGCTCGCGCATCATCGAGGCGGTGCTCGGCGACGAAGGCCGCGTGCTGCCCGTGTCCTCGCTCCTGGACGGCTACCTCGGCATCGACGACGTGTGCCTGTCGGTGCCGTCGGTGGTGGGCCGGGAGGGCGTGCGCACGCCGCTCGAGATCCGCATGTCCGTCGAGGAGCTCACCGGGCTGCGCCGGTCGGCCGACGCGCTGCGCTCGGTGGCGCGCTCGCTCGGGCTCTGACCGGGCGGGCCCCGCGGGCCCGACGACGCGACGAGGGCGCCCACCCCGGCGGGTGGGCGCCCTCGTCGTCGGAGCGCGAGCTCGCGGTCAGAGGCTGCGCAGCACCGCCACCACGCGGCCGAGGACCGTGGCCTCCTCACCCGGGATGGGCTCGTAGGCCGGGTTCTGCGGCAGCAGCCAGACGCGGCCGTCGCGGCGGCTGAGCGTCTTGACCGTGGCCTCGCCGTCGATCATCGCCGCGACGATCTCGCCGTTCTCGGCGACCGGCTGACGGCGCACGACGACCCAGTCGCCGTCGCAGATCGCGGCGTCGACCATGGAGTCGCCCGCGACCTTGAGCAGGAAGAGCTCGCCCTCGCCCACGAGCTGGCGGGGGAGCGGGAACACGTCCTCGACCACCTGCTCCGCGAGGATCGGCCCACCGGCGGCGATGCGGCCGACCAGGGGGACGTACGTGGGCGCCGGCGCGGCGTCGTCGGGCGCGAGGTGCTCCTCGCCGAGCGCGAGCGGCGCGGCCGCGCGGGAGTCGTCCGGGTGGACGACCTCGATGGCGCGCGGGCGGTTCGGGTCGCGGCGCAGGTAGCCCTTCTTCTCGAGCACCTGCAGCTGGTGCTTGACCGACGAGGGGCTGGTCAGGCCGACCGCCTCGCCGATCTCGCGCATGCTCGGCGGGTAGCCGCGCTGCTCGACGCTCGCGCGGATGGTCTCGAGCACGAGCCGCTGGCGCGGCGTGAGCGCGTCGCCCGAGCGCGCGTCGTCGAGCGCGTGGACGGAGGCGAGCCGCTCCGCGCGGTCCTGGGTCTCACCGGCCCACGGGAGCTGCGGGTCCGACGGCGGGGTGCGTACCACTGTGCCCTCCTTCGCCCACGGCCGTGTCGGTGGCTCGTGGTTGTGTCGCCAGCGTAGGGGCGCTCGGAGTGGAGATCAAACATCTGTTCGAGCGTGTCGTCGACAACGTCGGACAGGCGTGGTAGACATCGTACAGATGTTCGTCATACACGCGTTCGACGAAGCAGGGAGAGTGGAGCCGGCCATGAGCGCGATCACGGTGGAGATGCTGGACCGTCCGGTGCGGCTGCGGGACGCCCGCGTGCCCGCGGAGCGGTGGCCCCGGCCCGCCGCGCGCACGGCCGACGCCGCGCCGCTGCGCCTGAACGGCCGCGGCCGCGCGGTGGTCGTCACGCTCGCCGTGCTCCTCGGCCTCGCCGGCGTGCTCGGCTCGCAGGCGGCGAACGCGGGTGCCCCGGCGGCGGCCGTGCCGGTGGTGACGCACACGGTCGCCGAGGGCGAGACCCTGTGGGCCATCGCGTCCGGGCTGGCCGCGCCGGGGGAGGACGTCCGCGACGTCGTTGCCGAGCTCGTCGACCTCAACGGCCTGGCGGGTGCGCAGCTGCGCGCGGGGCAGCAGATCCTCCTCCCCGCGGACCGCTGAGGCGCGTCCGGCTCCGGCGCACGTTCCTTGCACCCCGTGGGCCGGGTGCGTAGCGTGATCGGCGCCCGCGACCGGTGCGGGCCTCGGAACGAGCCGCACGAGGACCTCGCGGCGGCGGAGGAGAACGGCGTGCACTGCCCCTTCTGCCGGCACCCCGACTCGCGGGTGGTCGACTCCCGGACCTCCGACGACGGCGCAGCGATCCGGCGTCGCCGCCAGTGCCCCGAGTGCCACCGCCGGTTCACCACGCTCGAGACCGCGAGCCTGTCGGTCGTGAAGCGTTCCGGCGTCGTCGAGCCGTTCAGCCGGGAGAAGATCGTCGCGGGCGTGCGCAAGGCGTGCCAGGGCCGCCCGGTGAGCGAGGACGACCTCGCGCTGCTCGCGCACCGCGTCGAGGAGACGCTGCGCAGCACCGGCAGCGCCGAGCTGGACGCGCACGAGATCGGGCTCGCGATCCTCGGCCCGCTGCGCGAGCTCGACGAGGTCGCCTACCTGCGCTTCGCGAGCGTCTACCAGGCGTTCGAGTCGCTCGAGGACTTCGAGGCCGCGATCACCGCGCTGCGCGCCGAGCGGGCGCAGGACCGCGAGGCCGGCGACGCCGAGGAGCGCGAGGGCGCCCCTCGCTGACGCCCCGGCGCGGCTGACGCCTCGGGCGCGGCACCGGCGCCCTGGCGCGGCGGGGACGCCGGTGACGCGCCGGCGCCGTCGCGTCAGCGGTCGATGACCTGCTGGCGGACCACGCGGCGCAGCACCTTGCCGATCTGCGACCGCGGGAGCTCGGGCAGGATCACGAGGTCGCGCGGGTGCGCGTAGCGCGCGAGCTTCTGCTCGCTCCACGCGCGCACGGCCGACAGCTCGACCTTCGTCACGCCCTCGGCCAGGACGATCGCGGCCACGACCTTCTCGCCGAGGTCGCCGCCGGGGATCCCGACGACCGCGACGTCCTCGATCTCCGGCATCGAGCGCAGGTGGTCCTCGACCTGGGACGGGTACACGTTGAACCCGCCCGTGATGATGACCTCCTTCGAGCGGTCGACGAGCCGCACGAACCCGCCGTCCCCGACCACCACGATGTCGCCCGTGCGCAGCCACGTGCGCCCGTCGACCTCGAGGAGCACGTTCGCGGTCTCCTCGGGGTGCTGCCAGTAGCCCTCGAACACCTGCGGGCCCGCGACGAGCAGCTCGCCCCGTTCGCCCGGCGCGACCTCGCGCGTCGGGTCCTCGGGGTCGGCCACGCGCATGTACGTGGACGGGAACGGCACCCCGAGGTGGCCGGGTCGCCGCGCGGGGGTCATCGGGTTGCCGAGCGCGACGGGCGAGGTCTCCGTCATGCCGTAGCCCTCGACGAGGATGCCGCCGGTCACCTCCTCCCACGCCCGGGCGGTCTCGACGGGCAGGGCCATCGCCCCGGAGATCGCGTGCCGGATGCTCGTCAGGTCCGTGCCGGACTCGCGCGCCGCGGCTGCGAGGCGCTCGAACATCGGCGGGACGCCGGGGAAGAACGTCATCGGACGGCGCCTCTGCGCCTCGAGCACCTGGGCGGCGTCGAACCGGGGGAAGACGACGACGGTCGCCGCGATCCGCACCGCGTACGTGAGGCACAGCATGAGGCCGAACGCGTGGAAGAACGGCAGGGCCGCGCCGATGGTCTCCTCGGCCTCCTCGTGCTGCGTCCAGGCGGCACCCTGCGCGGCGTTCGCCACGAGGTTCCGGTGCCGCAGCACCGCGCCCTTGGGCACGCCGGTGGTGCCGCCGGTGTACTGCAGGAGGGCGATGTCGTCGGGCCCGGGGGACGGGTGGTGCGCCGGGAGGGCGCGGGCGCGCTGGACGATGCGGTGCCAGCGGAGCACGCGGGCGCCGTCGGGCACGCGGGAGCGCATGGCCCCGCGCACCTTGCGCGCGGCGGGCAGCGGCAGGTGCAGGGCGCCGCGCTTCGCGGCGGGCAGGTCGCGGGTCAGGTCGACGACGACGACGGTGCGCACCTTCGTGTGCGGGCGCGCCTCGAGCACGGCGGCGGCGGCCTTCTCCCAGACGACGGCGACGGTGGCGCCGCTGTCGGCGAGCTGGTGGGCCAGCTCCTCGGCCGAGTAGGTCGGGTTGTGCTCGACGACGACGGCGCCGAGCCGGAGGACCGCGTAGAAGGCGACGACGTGCGTCGCGCAGTTCGGCAGGACGAGCGCGACGCGGTCGCCGGCGCGCACGCCGATCTCGCGCAGCGCCTGGGCCGCGTGCAGCACGCGCCGGTGCAGCATGTCGTAGGTGGTGACGGCGCCGAGGAAGTCGACGGCGACGCGGGCGGGATGGCGCTCCGCGGCGCGTTCGAGCGCCGCGGTGAGCGGCTCGTCCGGGATGTCGATGTCGGCGGGCACCCCGGGGGCGTAGGTCTCGAGCCACGGGCGATCGATCACCCGTCCATCGTAAACCTACGGGAGCGTAAGTTACGCGGCCGTATCGTTCCGACACCTCGCCGCGCGGCGCAATCCGGTCGCGGTGGGCGGGGCGTCGGCGGCAGACTGGCCGCGGCTACGGCGCCGCCACCGCGGTGCGCCGCCACGAGAGGGAGGACACCACATGACCACCGACCGCTCCGGCAAGGACCGTGCACCCGCCGCCTCCGACGACGCCAAGGCCCGCTTCCGCGAGGCGCTCGAGCGCAAGAAGCAGGCCGAGCACCGCAGCACCGAGGCCCGCGAGGCCACCGGCGCGGTCCACGGCCCCGAGGTGACCGGGGGCTCGCGGCGGATGTTCCGCCGCAAGTCCGGCTGACGACCGCGAGCGGGCCGGGACCGCAGAGTGGGACGGAACGAGGCCTGCGCGCGCAGAGTGGACCGCAGTGCGGGCAGATCGTCCCACTCTGCGGGAGCCGGGCCCCCGGGCGGCGGGCCCGGCGTCAGGACAGGACGCGCAGGCGGATGGTCTGCGGCATCGTGCGCAGCGACTCGCACACCGCCGGCTCGAGGCCCGCGCCGACGTCGGTGACGACGTAGCCCAGCTCGCCGCGCGTGGCGAGCAGCTGACCTTCGATGTTCACCCCGTGCTCGGCCAGGGTCTGGTTGATCCCGGCCAGCACGCCCGGCGTGTTCTGGTGCAGGTGCGCGAGGCGGTGCGTGCCGACCCCGGCGTCGAGCGCCAGGTTCGGCAGGTTCACGCTCAGCTGCGTGGAGCCCGTCGTGAGGTAGTCGCGGAGCTTGTTCGACACGAACTGGCCGATCGCCTCCTGCGCCTCGAGCGTCGAGCCGCCGATGTGCGGCGTGAGGATGACGTTCGGCAGGCCGCGCAGCTCCGAGTCGAACGGGTCGCCGCGGCGCTTGGGCTCCTCCGGGAAGACGTCGACCGCCGCGCCCGCGATGTGGCCCGACACGATCGCCTCGCGCAGGGCCGCGTAGTCCACGACGAAGCCGCGCGAGAGGTTGAGGAAGAGCGAGCGCGGCTTCATCTTCGCGAACTGGGCGGCCCCGAACAGGCCGGCGTTGCCCGGGCGGCCGTCCACGTGCAGCGTCACGGTGTCGGCGATCGCCAGCAGCTCGTCGAGCGAGCCCATGCGCCGGGCGTTGCCGAGCGCGAGCTTCTCCTGCGTGTCGTAGAAGACCACCGACATGCCGAGGTTCTCGGCCAGCACCGACAGCTGCGTGCCGATGTTGCCGTAGCCGACGATGCCGAGGACGCGGCCGCGCACCTCGTGCGCGCCCTCCGCGGTCTTGTCCCACACGCCCGCGTGCAGCGCCCGGTCGCGGTCGGTCAGCCGCCGGGCGAGCGCGATGATCTCGGCCAGGGCCAGCTCGACGACCGAGCGGGTGTTGGAGAACGGCGCGTTGAACACGGCGATGCCGCGCCGCGCGGCCGCCCGCAGGTCGATCTGGTTCGTCCCGATGCAGTACGCGCCGATCGCGAGCAGGTCGGGCGCGGCGTCGAGCACACGCTCGGTCACCTGCGTCTTCGACCGGATGCCGAGGAGGTGGACGCCCTCGAGCGCGGCGACGAGCTCGTCCTCGTCGAGCGCGCCGGAGCGGTCCGTCACGTCGATCCCCTCGGAGCGCAGGATCGTGGCGGCCAGCGGGTGGAGGTTCTCGAGCAGCAGGGCACGCAGCACGGGACCTATCGTGGCCCCCTCCGCCGACGCGCGCCCAGGACGACCGGTCCTCGGACGCCGTTCGGGCGGCGCGCCGGGACCGGCGGGGCGAGACTGGAGCGGTGGACGACGACGTCACGCCCGCCGCGCAGCCACCCGGCCGGCGGGGTCGCCCGGGCCGTCCCGGGGCGGGCTCCCGGGCCCTGCTGGGCGCCGCGCTCGGGCTCGCCGTCGTCGCCGCGGTCGCCGTCACGGGCCTCGCCGCCCGGGGCGACGTCGACCTGGACTGGCTGCGGCCGCGTGCGTACGTCGAGGTCGCGGGGGAGGCGGTCGCGATCCCGGACCCGCCGCCGTCGTCGGGCCGTCCGCTGCCTCCCGTGCCGGTGACGACCCAGGGCGCGCACGCGTTCCTGCACACGACGCCCGACGGCGGGCCCGTGGGCTACGACCCGTGCCGCCCGGTGCCGTACGTGCTGCGCACGGAGGGGATGCCTCCCGAGGGCGAGCGGCTGGTCACCGAGGCGGTCGCGGTGGTGTCGGCCGCGAGCGGCCTGCTCCTGGAGTACCGCGGCACGACCGACGAGGAGCCCGCGGTCGAACGGGTGCTCATCCAGCCGGAGCGGTACGGCGACGGGTGGGCGCCGGTCCTCGTCGCGTGGTCCGACGAGTCGGTGCTGCCGGAGCTCGCGGGCGAGGTCGCCGGCGTCGGCGGCTCGGCCGCGGTGCCCGGGCCGGACGGGCGGGGCCGCTGGCTCGCCGCGGGCCGGGTGGTGCTCGACGCCGTGGACGTCGCGGCGATGCTCGAGCGCGAGGACGGGTACGCGCAGGCGCGGGCGATCGTCGTCCACGAGCTCGCGCACGTGCTCGGGCTCGACCACGTCGACGACCCGGGCGAGCTCATGCACCCGGTCAACTCCACGCGCACGGACCTCGGGCCGGGGGACCTGCAGGGCCTGGCGCTCGTGGGCCAGGTGGCCTGCGTCGAGTGAGCCGTCAGGCCCGGCCTGCTCCGTCCGTGGGCGTCTCCCCGTCCGTCGCCGTCAGGCCGGCCGGCAGCGGGCCCGCGGCGAGCACGTGCAGCGCGCGCGTCGCCCGGGTCATCGCGACGTAGAGGTCACCGGGGCGCTCGATCTCGGCGGGCTCGACGAGCACGACGACGTCGAACTCCAGGCCCTTCGTCGCGCGCGGCGTGAGCACCGCCAGCCGGGCGTCGAGCACCTCGCGCGGGTCGCCCAGCGCCGGGGCGACGTCGGAGGCCTCGAGGGCCGCACGCAGCGCGGCGGCCCGCTCGGGGGCCGCGACGACGACGACGCGGCCCGGGCCCACCGCCGCGGGGGCGCCCGTGGGGGCGTCGGCCTCGGCGCCGACGGCGCCGTCGAGCTCGGCGAGGGCCGCCCGGGCGGCGTCGACCACGGCGCCGGCGAGCGCGTCGTCGGGCACGCGGCGCACCACGAGCGCGTCCGGCACCTCGCGGGCCGAGGTCAGCGGGCTGGTCGGCAGGCCGGCCGCCGCGGCGACCTCCTGCGCGGCGCGCGCGACGGCGGCGGGCGTGCGGTAGTTCACGGTGAGCTCCGCCACGCGCCACGAGTCGCCGAGCGAGGGGCTGAGCACCTCCGCCCACGAGCGCGCGCCGCCGGCGGACGACGTCTGGGCGAGGTCGCCCGCGATCGTCATCGACCGGGTGGGCACGCGGCGCACGAGCATGCGCCACGCCATGGCCGACAGCTCCTGCGCCTCGTCGACGATGACGTGGCCGTAGGTCCAGCTGCGGTCCGCCGCGGCGCGCTCGGCCGTCGTGAGGGTCGGCCCGCCTGCGGCGAACCGGTCGGCGAGCAGCTCGGCGCTCACGAGGCCGCCCACGTCCGAGGTCGCGAGCACCTGGCGCGCGTACTCCACATCGGCCGCGCGTCGGCGGGCGTCCTCGGCGGCCTGTGCCTTCTGCGCCTGGTCGTCCTCGCCGAGCAGCTCGGCGGCCTCGTCGAGCAGGGGCACGTCGGCGGGCGTCCAGGGCGAGCCGGCGGGTCGGGCGAGCAGCGCGCGCTCCTCGGCGGTGAGCTCGGGTGCGGCCGCCTCGAGGCGCTCCGGGTGCGTCCACAGCGACTCCAGCAGGCGCTGCGGGGTGAGCGGCAGCCAGGCGAGGTTGAGCGCGACGCGCACGTCGCGCGTCGCGCGCAGCTCCTCGACGAGGTCCGCCCGGTCCTCCGGCGGGATCGGGAACGGCATCTGCGCGGCGTACTGCTCGGCGAGCCGGCCGAGCATGTCGCGCACGAAGGCCACGCGCGCGACGTTGTGCGGCTGCCCACCGCGGCGCGCGCGGGCGGCGGCGTCGGCGACGTCGCGCGGGTCGACGCGCAGCGTCCGGCCGTCGATCGTGATCTCGCGCGGGCCGGCCACGAGGCCCTGCCGCTGGCGCACCGCGCGGGCCAGGATGTGCGGCCAGACGAGGCGGCCCTTGATCTCGGCGACCTCGTCGGGCTCCTCGCCGTCCGCCACGACGCCCGGGAACAGCTCGGCGAGCGTGACCGTGACGACGCCGGTCTCGCCGAGCGAGGGGAGCACCTGGTCGATGTAGCGCAGGAAGACCCGGCTCGGGCCGACGAGGAGCACGCCCGAGCGCTCGAGCGTGCGCCGGTGCGCGTACAGCAGGTACGCCGCGCGGTGCAGCGCCACGGCGGTCTTGCCCGTGCCCGGGCCGCCCTGGACCACGAGCGCGCCCGCGAGGTCGGACCGGATGACGGCGTCCTGCTCGGCCTGGATCGTGGCGACGATGTCGCCCATCCGGCCCGTGCGCGCACTGCCGAGCGACGCGAGGAGCGCACCTTCGCCGGAGAGCGTGCGCACGTCGGTGCCCGCGGCGGCGAGCGCGTCGAGGTCGAGCACCTCGTCCTCCACGCCCGTGACGGTGCGCCCGCGCGTGACGAGGTGGCGGCGGCGCACGACGCCGTCGGGCTGGGCCGCGGTCGCCCGGTAGAACGGCTGCGCGGCCGGCGCGCGCCAGTCGGTGAGCAGCACCGTGTGGTCGTCGTCGGTGAGGCCGATCCGGCCCACGTAGTGCGTGGTGCCGTCCTGCAGGTCGAGGCGGCCGAAGGTCAGGCGCTGCTCGACGGCGTCGAGCTGGGCGAGCCGGTCCTCGTACAGGGTCGCGAACGCGTCCCGCTCGGAGCGGTTCTGCGGCGAGCCCGACGGGCCGGCGCGGCGCGTGTGGCGCAGCCGCTCGGCGACCTGGGCACGGAGCGCGTCGAGGCGCGCGTACCGCCGGTCGACGGCGGCCTGCTCCTCCTGGAGATGTTCGGCCCTCACCCCGGTCCCTTCCCCGTCGCCCGCGCGACCGGCCGACCATTATCCGTCAGGCGGACGGCCCGCCGGGCCGGGTGCCTGGCAGGTGGGACGGTCCGGGTGCCTGGCAGGTGGGACGGGCCGGGTGGTCGCGGCGCGGGCCCGGCGGGCTCGCCGAGCACGGCGGGGGCGGGCACCCTAGGATCGGGCCGCCCCCGAAGAGAGGTGTCAGCGTGCCGTACCACGAGGCCCACCCGGGTCGGCTCTCGGTGCTGCTCGTCGAGGACGACGACGGCGACGCCTTCCTCGTCTCCGAGCTACTCACCGACACGGGCGTGCCCGTCGAGCTGCGCCGGGCGCGGACCATCGAGGAGGCGACCCGGGGTCCGCTCGACGTCGACTGCGTGCTGCTCGACCTGGGCCTGCCCGGGCTCACCGGCTTCGAGGCGCTCGAGGCGCTGCTCGCGACCGGCCCGGACGTGCCCGCCGTCATCGTGCTCACCGGCCTCGCCGGCACCGGCCAGGGCATCCGCGCGGTCGCCGCCGGCGCGCAGGACTACCTCGTCAAGGGCGAGGTCGACGCCGAGCTCCTGCTGCGCTCGGTGCGGTACGCGATCGAGCGGCGCCGCTCCGAGACGCAGGAGCGCGAGCTCTACCGCGCCGAGGTGCGCCAGCTCGAGACGTCACGCCTCGAGCGTGCGCTGCTGCCCAGGCCCGCGGTGCAGGACGCCGGGCTGGAGGTCCTCGTCGGGTACCGCGCCGGCCGGGACGGGCTGCTGGGCGGCGACTTCTACGACGTCGTGGAGCGCGACGACGGCACCGTGCTCGCCGTCGTCGGCGACGTCGCGGGGCACGGCCCGGACGAGGCGGCGCTCGGCGCGACCCTGCGCACCGCGTGGCGGACGGCCGTGCTCGCGGGCCTGCCGTCCGGGCGCCTGCTCGACGTCGTCGAGCGCGTGCTCGTGACCGAGCGGATCCGCCCGGAGACCTTCGCGACGCTCGTCATGGTCGAGGTCGCGGCGAACCGCGACGCGCTCGACCTGTACCTGTGCGGGCACCCGGCGCCGTTCGTCGCCGGCCCGCCCGTGGTCCCCCTGCCGACCACGTCGCGAGGTCGCGCGCTCGGCATCCCGCTCGCCGCGGAGTGGCGCCCCGTGCGCGTCGAGCTGGGACCGCGGTGGCGCGTCCTCCTCTACACCGACGGCCTTGCGGAGGCGACGGTCGACGGCGGGCGCGAGCGGCTCGGCGAGGAGGGGCTGCGCGCCGTCGTCGAGCAGGCCCTCGCGCCGGACGACGGCGGCCTGGTCGACCGCGCTCTCGAGGCCGTGACCCGCCGGCACGGCGGCAACCTCGTCGACGACGCCGCGCTGGTGGCCCTCGGCTGGTCCGGGCGGTCGTCGTGAGTCCCACGCCGGGTGCGACGCTGCGCCGCCGCCTCGGCCGCGCGCTCGTCGCGGCGGGGGTCCTCCTCGCGCTGCTCGCGGGGCTCGCGGCGACCGCGCTCGTCGTCATGCGCGACCGCCAGGAGGCGATCACCGGCACGTTCTTCCGCGCGGTCACCGAGGCGGACACCGTCCAGCTCCTCGTCCGCGAGGCCAAGGCGGCGCTCGAGGGCTACCTCGAGCGGGGTGACGCCGGATCGGTCCAGGTGCTCGAGACCCTCGGCGAGCACGGCGGGCTGGCCGGTGGGCAGGCCCCCGACGCCGGGCCCGAGCTCGTCGCCGAGCTGGGGGCCGACCACGAGGCGGTCCGGCTGCGGGGGCAGGCGGACGAGGCGCGGCACGCGTGGCTCGCGCTCGTGGACGAGCTCGTCGCCACCGTGAGCGCGGGAGGGCCGGGGGCCGTGTCCGCGGCGGACCGGCGCGCGGAGCAGGCCGCCTACGCCGAGCTCGACGCCGTGCTCACGCAGTACGGCACGGCGGTCCGCGCGGCCCGGGCCGAGGCGAACGCGCAGCTGCGCACGTGGATCGAGGTCACCACCGTCGCCTTCGGCGTGCTCGTGGCCGGCGCGGTGGCCGCCGGTGTGCTCCTGTGGGTGTTCCTGCGCCGCTGGGTCACGGACCCGCTGGCCGCGCTCGCGCGGGACGCGCGCGTGGTCGCCGCCGGCGACGCGCACCACGAGGTCGAGGTCGCCGGGCCGGGCGAGGTGGGCGACCTGGCGCGCGACGTCGAGGCGATGCGGGGACGGCTGGTCCGGCTGCTCGACGAGGCCGCCGCCGCCCGCGAGGAGATCGAGGCGTCGCACGCCGCGCTCGAGGAGCAGGCCGAGGACCTGCGCCGGTCCAACCGCGACCTCGAGCAGTTCGCCTACGTCGCGTCGCACGACCTGCAGGAGCCGCTGCGCAAGGTCGCGAGCTTCACGCAGCTGCTGTCCACCCGCTACCGCGGGCAGCTCGACGAGCGCGCGGACCAGTACATCGACTTCGCCGTCGACGGCGCGAAGCGCATGCAGCGCCTCATCAACGACCTGCTCGGCTTCTCGCGGGTCGGCCGGATCGGCACGGAGGTCACCGACGTCGACCTGGGCGCGGTCCTCGCCGGCGTCGTCGCCGACCTGTCGGAGACCGTCGAGGCAACCGGGGCCGAGGTCGTCGGCGAGGGGCTGCCGACCGTGCGGGGCGAGGCGCCGCTGCTCACCCAGCTCCTGGCGAACCTCGTCGGCAACGCGCTGAAGTTCCGCCACCCCGACCGGGCGCCGGTGATCCGCATCAGCGCCGATCGCGTGGGGGAGTTCTGGCACCTCGCGTGCCGCGACAACGGCATCGGCATCGACACGCAGTACGCGGACCGGGTCTTCGTCATCTTCCAGCGCCTGCACCCCAAGGACGTCTACGAGGGCACCGGCATCGGGCTCGCGCTGTGCAAGAAGATCGTGGAGTACCACGGCGGCGACATCTGGGTCGAGCCGGACGTGGCAGAGGGTACGGTCATCCGATGGACGCTCCCGGCGTCCCCCGCGAGTGCCGCCGGCGGGGCGCGGGACGCCTCCCCGGCGGGCGGCACGGCCGACGGGACCGGGACGACGAAGGGCTGACCACGTGACCGAGCGCACCGAGATCCACGTCCTCCTGGTGGAGGACGACCCCGGCGACGTCCTCATGACGCGCGAGGCGTTCGAGGAGAACAAGGTCGCGAACAACCTGTCCGTCGTCAGCGACGGCGAGGCCGCGATGGCGTTCCTGCGCAAGCAGGGCGAGTACGCGGACGCGCCCACGCCGGACCTGGTGCTGCTCGACCTCAACCTGCCCCGGATGGACGGCCGCGAGGTGCTCGCGGCGATGAAGGGCGACGAGGAGCTGCGCCGCATCCCCGTCGTCGTGCTCACCACGTCGGAGGCGGAGGAGGACGTGCTGCGCAGCTACTCGCTGCACGCGAACGCCTACGTGACCAAGCCGGTGGACTTCGAGCGCTTCATCCAGGTGGTGCGCAAGATCGACGACTTCTTCGTGCAGGTGGTGCGCCTGCCGTCCCGCTGAGCGGACCGGCCCGACGCTCGTCCGCGGCGGCGGAATGCCGCTGCGCCCGGCGTCGTTGTCGCCGAGGAGGAGCATGCCGAGGAGCACATCGTGACGACGGACCCGCGAGAGCTGTACACGGTAGAGGAGGACACCGCTGCCGAGCTGACCCGTGAGCTGGCCGAGACCGGCGACACGCAGCTCGTGCTCGTGCACGCCCTGCGGGGCTTCATCGACGCGGGCGGCGCGGGCGAGGTGGCGACCGAGCACCTCCTCGAGCGCTTCGTCGCCAGGCGGCTCGTCACGTTCGACGCCGACCGCCTGGTCGACTACCGCGCCCGCCGCCCGATGATGACGTTCGACGTGTGGCGCTGGCGCGACTACGACCCGCCGCAGCTCGTCGTCGACCTGCTGCGTGACGCCGACGGCGTCCCGTTCCTGCTCATGCACGGGCTCGAGCCCGACGTGCAGTGGGAGGCCTTCGTCGCGGCCGTGCGCCAGGTGGTCGAGCGGTTCGGCGTGCGCCTCGTCGTCGGCATGCACGGCATCCCGATGGCGGTCCCGCACACGCGCCCGCTGACGGCCACGCGCCACGGCACGCGCCGCGAGCTCACCTCGACCCCCGGCTGGTTCGGCATGGTCCAGGTGCCCGGCTCGGCGGCCTCGCTGCTCGAGTACCGGCTCGGCCGGTGGGGGATCGACGCGGCCGGCGTGGGCGTGCACGTGCCCCACTACCTCGCGCAGTCGTCGTTCCCGGCGGCCGCGCGCACCGCGCTCGAGCACGTCGAGGAGGTCGCCGGCCTCGCGCTCGGCGCCGACGAGCTCGCCGGCGCCGCCGCCGACGCGATCGAGCAGGTGGACCGCCAGGTCGCCGAGTCGCCCGAGGTCGCCGCGGTGGTCCGGGCGCTGGAGGAGCAGTACGACGGCATGGAGCGCGGCATCGGCCGGGTCGGCCTGCTCGCCGACGCCGCCGACCTGCCCACCGCCGACGAGATCGGCGCCGAGCTCGAGCGCTTCCTGGCCGAGCAGCCGCGGCCCGACGGCGAGTGACGCTCGCGCGTGCCCGGCGCCGTCGGGCACCGGAGCGGTCGCGGCGTGCCCGCGGGTGCGACCTCCGGCCCGCTCCGGGCGGGTGGCGCGCGGCTAGCGTGACGCCGTGACGACCGCCGGGACCCGCGAGCAGACGCCCGCGCCCGAGCGATCGGCCGGCCCCACGGCGCGCAGGACCGCGAGCCTCGCCGCGCGCGGACCTCTCGTGTGGGCGGTCGCGGTGCTCGCGTACGCGGTGGCCGTCCTGCACCGGTCGTCGTTCGGCGTCGCCGGCGTCGCGGCCGCCGAGCGGTTCGGCGTGGGCGCGACCGTGCTGTCGACGTTCGTCGTCCTGCAGCTCGCGGTGTACGCGGCGATGCAGATCCCGGTCGGCGTGCTGCTCGACAGGTTCGGCTCGCGCGCGCTCGTCGCCGCCGGCGCCCTGCTCATGGCGACCGGGCAGGTGATGCTCGGCCTCACGCGGGACCTGCCGGTCGCGCTCGTGGCGCGCGTGCTCATCGGCGCGGGCGACGCCGCCACGTGGATCTCGGTGATCCGGCTCGTCGCGCTGTGGTTCCCGGCACGGCACGTGCCGCTCGTCACGCAGCTGACCGGCATGGCGGGCCACCTCGGCCAGCTCGCGTCCGCCGTCCCGCTCGTCGCGGTGCTGCAGGCGCGGGGCTGGGAGCAGTCCTTCGTGGGACTCGGTGCGGTGGGCGTGCTCGCCGCCGTCGTCGTCCTCGGCGCCGTGCGCGACGCGCCGCCGGGGACCACCCCACCGCGGTCCGACGGCGTGCGCCAGACGCTCCGCGAGGCGCTGCGCACCCCGGGCACGTGGCTGGGCTTCTGGTCGCACGCGCTCGGGCAGTTCCCGCCGACCGTCTTCCTGCTGCTGTGGGGCTACCCGTTCCTCCTCGCGCAGGGGTTGGCCCCGGGGGAGGCGGGCGGCCTGCTCGGTCTCGCCGCCGTCGCGGCGGCCCTGCTCGGCCCGGTGATCGGCGTGCTCACCGGCCGCCACCCGCTGCGCCGCTCGTGGATGGTCCTCGTGCTCGGCGGCGCCGTCGCGCTGGCCTGGGCGGCCGTGCTCCTGTACCCGGGGCCGAGCCCGCGCTGGCTGCTCGTCGTCCTCGTCGCGGTGCTCGGCGCGGCGGCGCCGGCGGCGGCCATCGGGTTCGACTTCGCGCGCACGTTCAACCCTGCGAACCGCCTGGGCACCGCGTCGGGCGTGGTCAACGTCGGCGGGTTCTCGACGGCCGTGGTCACGGTGCTCGCGGTCGGCGTCGTGCTCGACGCGGTGTCGGGCGGGGGAGAGTGGACGCTCGACGCGTTCCGGGTCGCGTTCGCCGTCCAGGTCGTGCCGTGGGCGGCGGCCGTGGCGGGGGTGCTCCTCTCGCGCCGGCGCACCCGCGCGGTGATGCGGGAGGCGGGCGTCATCGTCCCGCCGATCCGGCAGGCGCTCGCGCGGCACCGCGCGCTGCGGGCCGCCAAGCGGGCGATCAGGAGAGCCGCGCCGCCGCGGAAGGCGGGCCGGATCGCGTCCGGACCGTGATCGTCATCCCATGGCGCGCCGATCACCCCGCGTGCCATGCTTGCGCGTGTTGCAGTGACCGGCATGGCCCTGGGCCGTCCGGGCGACCGTCACGACCTCGCCAGGTCTGCCGGAGCAGGACGCGGGACGTAAGGCATTGCACAAACGAGGACCGGGCACAGGGCCCGGTCACGACGTCCCGGATGGACAGAAGGACAGGCAGAGCATGGCGCAGGGTTCCGTGAAGTGGTTCAACGCGGAGAAGGGGTACGGCTTCATCGCCCAGGACGGCGGCGGCGCCGACGTCTTCGTGCACTACTCGGCGATCGACGTGCAGGGCTACAAGACCCTCGAGGAGGCCCAGCGGGTCGAGTTCGAGATCACGCAGGGCCCCAAGGGTCCGCAGGCGGAGAACGTCCGCCCCATCTGACCCACTCGTCGTCGAAGGCCGCGCCCGTCCTGCGGGCGCGGCCTTCGTCGTTCCCCGGCGCGGGTGGCTGCCGGAGCGGCGCCGGCTCAGACGCCGTCCTGGGGCTCCGAGGGCGGGTCGTGCCGCACCGGGGCCCCGGCCGCGAACGCCGCGAGCTCGGCACCGTGCAGGACGCGGGTCGGCACGGGCAGCGAGCGCAGCGCGCGGCCGAGCGCGGGGTCCGCGAGGTCGGGGCCGGGGGAGCGCACGGCCGCCAGCACGACGTTCCCGTAGCGGCGCCCGCGCAGCAGGGCGGGCTCGGCCACGACCGCGACGCCGTCGAACGCCGCCCGCAGCGTGGCGGCCTCGCTGCGGGCCAGCGACAGCGGCGGCCGGTCGGCGCAGTTGACGAGGTAGACGCCGCCCGGGCGCAGGACGCGCACGACGTCCTCGGCGGCCTCGAGGGTCGTGAGGCGGTCCGGCGTGCGGTCGCCGGCGAACACGTCCCGGACGACGACGTCGGCGCCCGCGTCCGGCAGGCCGGCCAGCGCGGCGCGGGCGTCCTGGGCGCGCAGGCGCAGGCGGGGGGAGCGGGGCAGCTCGAACCACTCGCGCACGAGCCGGACGAGCTCGGCGTCGACGTCGACGGCGAGCTGCCGCGAGCCGGGGCGCACCGCCTCGAGCCAGCGAGGGAGCGCGCACGCGCCGGCCCCCAGGTGGACGGCGTCGAGCGGGCCGGGCGGGAGCAGGGACACGACGGCGGCCATCTGCTGCATGTACTCGAACTCGAGCCACGTGGGGTCGTCCAGGTCCAGGCACGAGCTCGGCACGCCGTTGACGTAGAGCGTCACGAGCGACGGCGCGCCGCGCGCCCGGACGACGCGCGCCAGACCGGTGCTGATCCGCACGTCCTCCTCGGGCAGGGGCGGGCGGTCGCCGCGCGCCGCCCGTCCCCGGGCGCGCGCCTCGCCTCCGGACCGCCGCCGCACGGCGCCACCGTACGCGGGGGCGGCTGCGCGCCGGCGGGACCCGGGCGCGTGTCGGGGGTGTGTGCCACCATGGGTGTCGAACAGACGTTCGACACCCGTCCCGGTCACGCCGGGCGGCGACCTCAGGAGGTGGTCATGCAGGCCCCGGTCCCGGACACCGTGCTCGATCTCCTCGCGCGCAGCGAGGCGGAGCTCGTCGCGGCCGGCGTCGCCGCCGACCCCGACGAGGCGTTCCGGCACGCGCACCTCGGCGCCCTGCGCGCCGGCGCCGCGATCGTGGCGGCCCGCGGGCGGCCGGGACCCCGCAGCCGCGCGCGTACCGTGTGGGACATGGTCGCGCGCGTCGCCCCCGAGCTGGCGTCCTACGCCGCCTACTTCGCGGGCAATGCGGCGGCGCGTTCGGCCGTGGAGGCCGGGCGGACCGGCGTCGTCGACGCCGAACGGGCGGCCCGGGCGACCGCGGCCGCCGAGGAGTTCGCCGCCGCCGTGCGCGCCGCCGTCGAGGGCGACGCCCAGGGCCGCCTGGGCCTGCGCGCCTCGTAGCGTCGTGAGCCGGCACGGGCCGCCCCCGGGTCTGCGGCGGGACTGGGGGGACGACGACGAGGGCTGCACGATCCTGCACGTCGACATGGACGCCTTCTACGCGTCCGTCGAGCTGGCCCGCCGCCCCGAGCTGCGCGGGCGTCCGGTGATCGTCGGCGGCGAGGGGCGGTCGGTCGTCCTCGCCGCCACGTACGAGGCCCGGGCCTTCGGCGTGCACTCGGCCATGCCGATGGCCCACGCGCGGCGGCTGTGCCCGGCGGCCGTGGTCGTGCCCCCGGACCACGCGCGCTACCGGGAGGTCTCCGAGCAGGTCATGGCGGTGCTGCGGGACGTGACGCCGCTCGTCGAGCAGGTGAGCGTCGACGAGGCGTTCCTCGACGTCTCGGGCGCCCGGCGCCGCCTCGGCCGGCCCACCGAGATCGCCGAGGCGATCCGCGCCCGCGTGCGCGCCCAGCACGACCTCACGTGCTCGGTCGGGGTCGCCGCGACCAAGTTCGTCGCCAAGCTCGCGTCGGGGATGGCCAAGCCCGACGGCATGCTCCTTGTCCCGCGCGCGGCGACGGTGCCGTTCCTGCACGCGCTGCCCGTCGGCTCGCTGTGGGGCGTGGGGGACCGGACGCGCGAGGCGCTCGCGCGGTGGGGGATCACGACGGTCGCCGAGCTCGCCCACACGGACGTGGCGGCCCTGCAGCGGGCGGTCGGGCGCGCGACCGGAGCCCACCTCCACGACCTGGCGTGGGGACGCGACCCGCGGCCCGTCACCCCGGAGCGCCAGGAGAAGAGGGTCGGCTCGGAGACGACCTTCGAGACGGACCTGCGCGACCCGGCGGCGATCGAGGCCGCCGTGCTCGCGATGGCCGACCGCACCGCCCAGCACCTGCGCGCCAAGGGCCTCGTCGGGCGGACCGTGAGCCTCAAGGTGCGGACCGCGGACTTCACCACGCTCACGCGCTCGCGCACGCTCGCGGCGCCGACCGACGTGGCGGCCGAGATCTTCGCCGCGGCGCGGGCGCTGCTCGCGGCCGTCGACCTCGGCGGGCGGGCCGTGCGGCTCGTCGGGGTGCGCTCCGAGGGCCTCTGCCCCGCCGAGGCCCGGCAGCCCACGCTCGAGGAGGCTCTCGCCGAGGCGGAGGACGACGGCGCCTCCGCGCGCCGCCGCGCGGAGGCCGCGATGGACGAGGTGCGGCGCCGGTTCGGCAGCCGCGCGGTCGTGCGCGGGGCGCTGGTCGTTCCGGCCTCCTCCTCCCAACTACCGCCCTCGCCGCACGGGACCTATCCTGAAGGTCAGTGACCACGACGGAGCACGGAGGTACGACGATGCCTCTGTCCGAGTACGAGCAGCGCGTCCTCGAGCAGATGGAGCGCCAGCTGACGTCTGACGATCCTCGGCTCGTCAGTACGCTCCGCGGCGGTCGCTCCGGTCTCGGGCGGTGGCTGCTCACCGGGTTCGGCGCGCTCGCCGGCCTGGCTCTCCTCGTCGTGGGCACGGCCGCGAGCATGCCCCTCGTCGGCATCGCCGGCTTCGTCGTGATGTTCGTGTTCGTGGTGCTCGCCTTCACCCCGCCGCGCCGCAGCGGCCCGGTCGGCACCGTCACCCCCGGCGGCGGCGTGCGCAAGGCCGCGCAGGCCCGCCCCGCCCGCGGCAAGGGCTTCGTCGAGCGCCTCGAGGAGCGCTGGGAGAAGCGCCGCGACGAGGGCCGCGGCTAGTTGTACTGACCACGAAGGTTGTTGACGTGGTGAGAGACCTCCGGGTCGAGTGGGGACTGCTGAAGGAACCCGCTCGGACCAACGGAGGTCTTTCGTGTTTCACGCTAACGCCCGGCTGACCCCTGCCGGCAGGCTGGTGATGGTGCAGCGCATCGCGGCTGGTCGTCCGGTCGCGCATGTCGCCGCGGAGATGGGCATCTCGCGCACGACGGCATGGCGGTGGTGGCGCCGGTATCGCGAGCTGGGCCGGGCCGGGCTGGTGGACCGGCCCAGCCGCCCGCACACCCACCCGCGTCGGACGCCGGCGTGTGTGGAGACCAGGGTGCGGATCGTGCGGATGCTCGCCCAGCGTGGGCCGGTCTGGATCGCCCGTCAGGTCGGCCTGCCGGCTTCCACGGTGGGGCGGGTCCTGGCCCGTCATCACACCCCGCTGCTGCGCGAGTGCGACCCGCTGACCGGGCGCGTCATCCGGGCGCGACGAGCCTCCGCCGAGCGCTACGAGCACCCCTACCCGGGGGCGTTGGTGCACATCGACGTCAAGAAGCTCGGCCGCATCCCCGACGGTGGGGGCTGGCGCGCTCACGGCCGAGAGGCGACCGTCGCGCACAAGCACAAGAAGGTGCTGATCGGCTACGACTACGTCCACACCGCGATCGATGACCACTCCCGCCTGGCCTACGCAGAGATCCACGACGACGAGAAGGGCACCACCGCCGCCGCGTTCCTTGCTCGGGCGGCCGCGTTCTACGCCTCCCACGGCATCCGGGTCGAGCGGGTGATCAGCGACAACGCGTTCGCCTACCGCAACTCCTGAGACTTCAAGCAGACCGTCGCCGACCTCGGCATCGTCCAGAAGTTCATCCGCCCGCACTGCCCCTGGACCAACGGCAAGGCCGAACGCCTCAACCGCACCCTGACCACCGAATGGGCCTACTCACGCGTCTGGTCGACCAACACCGACCGCGCCGAAGCCTTGCCCTCCTGGCTCACCCACTACAACCTGGAGCGACCCCACCTCGGCATCGGCGGCCTCAGACCCATCGACCGCGTCAACAACGCAACGGGTCAGTACAGCTAGTCCTCGTCGGGCCGTGCCCCGACGGCCACGAGCGGCCGCTCGACCGCGGCCACCCACGAGCCCAGCTCCTCGGCGGTCGCGTCCGCGGGACGCGGCGCGTAGCGGTCGGCCTCGACCGCCGCGACCAGCGCGTCCAGCGCCCGACGGGCCTCGAGCAGCGCCGTCACGTCCTGCGTGCCGTCCGCGCGCAGGCGCCCGTGCACGAGCGCGGCGGCCTGCCGCGGCGTCGTCGCGTCCGTCCACCGCACGCCGTGCGCCGCCAGGTCAGCCCGGAGCCGGGCCCACCACTCCTCCGGCCCCCGCGGGACCGAGGCGAGCCTCCGGCGCCGGCGCCAGGCGAGGACCGCGAGGACCAGGGCGACCAGGAGGACGCCCGCCAGCCCGGCGGCGAACGTCGTCACCGGGATCTCGGCCTCGCCGATGCTCACGACCTCGCGCGGGCGCTGCGTCGGGGCGCCCGGGCCGCCGGTGGGCACGCCACCCGGGACGGCCGCACCCGTGGGGATGTTCTCCGGGACCTGGGGCTGGCCTGCGAACGGGTCGGCGTACACCGGGGGAGCGCCCGTCTGGCGCGCGGGCGTCGGCTCGAACCGCACCCAGCCCGCGTCCTCGAAGTACAGCTCAGGCCACGTGTGCGCCTGGCGGGCCGTGACGACGAAGCGGTCCCGCCGGTCGCCGTCGGGCTCGCCGGGCAGGAAGCCCACCGCCATGCGTGCGGGGATGCCGAGCATGCGCGCCATGACCGTCATCGCCGTGGCGAACTGCACGCAGTAGCCGCGTCGCGAGGTGAGGAAGTCCCACACGGCGTCGTCGGTCTGCGGCGGGTCGAGCCGGGTGTCGTACGCGAAGTTCTGCGCGCTGCGCAGCCACGACTGCAGGGCCACCGCCTGGTCGTACGCGGTCTCCGCGTCGGCGGTGACCTCGGCGGCGAGCGCGCGGATGTCCGCCTCGTGCGAGGTGGCGGGCACGGCCAGGTGGACGAGCGGCTCGGGCCCGGGCCGACCGGGGCGGTCGTCGCGCAGCACGTCGGGGGAGAGGCCGCGCGGGACGATCTCGAGGTCGTAGCTGAGCCCGCGCGTGGACAGGTCGGTCCCGACCACCTCGTCGGCCGCGGGGTCGTACAGCCAGCGGCCCGCGACGTCGACCGCGCGCGGCTCGCCGGGGATGGGCAGCCGGTCGGCGTCGAGCGCGAGGACGTCGACCCGCACGCGCTCGGGCTCCTCCGCCTCCGGCACCGCCGTCGGCCACAGGACGCCGTCGGCGGGCACCAGGTCGCGCGCCAGGTCGCCGCGGTGCCACTCCTGGCCGTCGAAGCGCGCGACCGTGTACATCCGCAGCGCGCCCACGGCCTGCACGTCGCCGGTGTAGGAGAGCAGCGGGCGGTCGCTGCGGCCGTCGAGGTCGCTGCGCATGTCGAGGTCGGTGGACAGCCGCAACGGGCTGTCGATGCCCCCGACGCCCCACGCCGAGGGCAGGCGGACGCTGCCTGCGAACGGCAGCGCCCCGGCCGCGGTGCCCGCGCCGACGGCGACGACCGTGACGAGCCCGGCCGCGACCACGGCCACCACCGTCTCCCGCCGCCACACGAGGTCCTGGCGGCGCGACCTGCGGCGGGTCAGCGCGAGCAGCAGCACGTAGGTCGTGCCGCCGACGAGGAGCAGCGGCAGGCCGACGTCCCGCTCGAAGCTGACGGCGGGCGACCACAGCGCGAGCAGGGGCACGCCGGCGAGCCCGCCGCGGCCCAGGCCGAGCGCGACGAGCTCCGCCACGAGGTACGTCGCGAGGACGCCGACGACGACGAGCATCTCCAGGCCGCGCGTCGGCTGGACCGGGATCCGGCCCTCGACGATCGTCTGCCGCCCCTGCGCCACGAGGAGGCGCAGCCGCTCGGCGGTCTCCTCGGTCGGGCGCGGGATCGAGAAGCCCGTGGTGAGGCCGCCGTACTGGCCGGCGACGCCGATGACGACGCCGAGCAGGCCCCACGCGGTCGGCGCGAGCCGCGAGCGCAGCGTCTGGCGCAGCACGCCGACGAGGAGCGCCAGCAGCAGGACGCCGACGGTCGCCGTCGTCACCCACGGGCCCGTGAGGACGAGCGTGCCGAGCGTGCGCAAGCCCGCGACCACCGCGACGACGAGCACCGCCGTCGCCAGCCAGAGGCGCGGCCCGGTGAGGCGGACGGCCTGGGTCATCGCGCCGCCCCCCGCAGGTTCGCGTCCTCCATGCCCACGAGCCGCTGCCACGCCGTCGCCACGTCCTCGCCGGGGTGGACGCCGCACGCGCGCCAGCCGGCGCGCTGGAGCGCCTCGAGCGTGTGCGTCTCGTCGTCGTCGGCGGGGCGCCCGACCCGGCCCTGGCGGACCATCGCCCAGCCGAGGTTCGCGTCGCCCAGCCGGGCGAGGGAGGCGAGGGCGTCCGGGTCGAGCCCGCCGACGACGGCGAACACGAGCTCCGCGCCGAGACCCTGCTGGCTCAGGGTGTCCACGGCGGCCGCGAGCCACGCGTCCCGGGTCATCCGGTTCGGCGGCAGCACGAGGTCGACGGTCTGGTCGAGCAGCGCGTCGGCCGCGGTCCCGTCCACGTCCGGCCGGTGGTGGTCGGTCACCGGCCCGACGACGCCGCCGCCGAGCAGGCGGACGCGGTGGCCGCTGCGCAGCAGGGCCAGGGCGACCGACGCCGCGGCCGAGATCGACCACTCGGCCGTCGCGTCGTCGTCGGGCAGGTCGAGCAGGACGGTCACCGGGCGGCGAGCCGCGCGCTCGTCCTGGCGGACCATGAGCTCGGCGCGCCGGGCGCTCGTGCGCCAGTGCACGCGCCGCAGGTCGTCGCCGGGGCGGTAGTCGCGCAGCGAGGCGTCGTCGGCGGCGGGCATGCGGGTGCCGATCGCGGCGCGGTCGACGTCGGTGGACGCCGAGCGGGTGTCCATGTCGAGCCGGTACACGCGCGGGCGCACGGCCACGCGCATGGGCTCGCCCAGCGGCCCGGACCACCGCGCGACGCCGAACACGTCGGCGCGCTGGACCTGCAGCGGGCCGACGGACCAGCGGCCGCGGTGCGCGGGCTGGATCGGGTAGGTGAGCAGCAGCCGCCCGCGCGTGCGGTGCACCCGGGCGCGCAGCCCGCCGGTCCCGGACAGCTCGCGCGCCGCCTGCTCGCCGACCTCGAGCCGGTCGAGGCGGTGCACGCCGCCCGCGCTCGTGACCTCGACCTCGACGAGCGCGTCGTCGCCCACCGTGACCGGGTGGGGGGTGACCCGCCGGACCAGGCGCAGCCCGCCCCGGCTCGCGCTGCGCGCCTGGGCGTGCAGCACGACGAGACCGTAGGCGACGACGCCGAGGAGCAGGAGGCCGACCTGCGTGAGCGTGCGCACGCCGAGGAGCACGCCGGCCGCGGTGATGCCGGTCCCGACGCCGGCGAGGGCGAGTCCGCGCGTGGTCATCCGGACCCGGCGCGTGGCCTCCATCAGCCCGTGGCCCGCCGGTCCGGCGCGACGGAGCGCCCGGAGACGGGCAGCCGCGTGCGCGCGACGATCGCGGTGACGGACTCGGTCACGGTGTGGCCGGCCAGCCGGGCGTCCGTGCTCGGCAGCAGGCGGTGCGCCAGCACGGGCACCGCGAGGTCCTGGATGTCGTCCGGCAGCACGTGGTCGCGGCCCGACATGGCGGCCAGGGCCTTCGCGGCGCGCAGGAGCTGGATCGCGGCGCGCGGGGAGGCGCCGAGGCGGAGCATCGGGTCGTTGCGCGTGGCCTCGGCGAGGTCGACGACGTACTGCTTGATGCCCGGGGCCGCGTAGAGCCGGCGGGCGACCGAGATCATCGAGGTGACCGTGGCGACGTCGGTCACCGGGCGCAGGTTCGCGAGCGGGTCGGCCGTCTCCTGGCGCTCGAGCATCTCGACCTCGGCCGAGCGGCCGGGGTAGCCGACCGAGAGCCGGGCCATGAACCTGTCGCGCTGCGCCTCCGGCAGCGCGTAGGTGCCCTCCATCTCGATGGGGTTCTGCGTCGCGACGACGAGGAACGGCCGGGGGAGCTGGTAGGTGGTGCCGTCGATCGTCGCCTGCGCCTCCTGCATGCACTCGAGGAGGGCGGACTGCGTCTTCGGCGAGGCCCGGTTGATCTCGTCGGCGATGACGATGTTCGCGAACACCGGGCCCGGGCGGAACTCGAACTCGTGCTGCTGCTGGCGGTAGATGCTCACGCCCGTGAGGTCGCTCGGCAGGAGGTCCGGCGTGAACTGGATCCGGCCCACCGTGCAGTCGATCGCCCTGGCGAGCGACTTCGCGAGCGTCGTCTTCCCGACGCCCGGCACGTCCTCGAGGAGCAGGTGGCCCTCGGCGAGCATGACCGCGACGGTGAGGCGCACGAGGTCGGGGCGGCCGGAGATGACCGACTCCATGGCCCGGCGTACGCGGTCCGCGGTCTCGGCGAACGCGTCGAGCTCCGCGGTGGTCGGCACGGCGTGGACCATGGTCACTCCTTCGTCACGAGTGGCTAGAGCCTAGTCGCGCACCCCCGCCGGACGGCCGCGGTCCGCGCCTCGAACGCGGCGCCCGTGTCGCCCGTCCGGCGCCCTCGCCCGGGGTGCCGGCCGGGGTGCCCGACGGCGCCCCGCCCTGGGGCCCGGCGGCGCCCCTCCACCCGCCGCCGTGGGGGCGCTCCACATCCCTCCACGGGGGCGCTCCACATCCCTCCACGGGGCGCCCCGCGGCCCGCCCGCGTGCGTCCTGCGTCCCCGTCCCGCACGCGGCCCCGGGGTACCGGGCGCCACGACGCGCCGGGGCACCCCCACCGGCAGTGCGGGCCCTCCACCTCGCTCCACCGCTCTGACGTGCGCGGACGTGGTGATTCACCCGGACGGACGGTGGTTTTCCCCTTGATGGTGGAGGGAAGTGGAGTACTGTGGTGGCACTGTGGAGGGCAGGGGGGTGGACCACCTCCCGTGGCGGGGAAAGGGGGCGCGGTGTCCGACGAGTCGGCCGGCGCGTTCGCCGGGTCCGCCTACGCGCCCTTCCTGGGGACCTACACCCCACGCCTGGACGACAAGGGCCGGCTGATCCTGCCCGCCAAGTTCCGCCCGCAGCTGGCGTCCGGCCTCGTCGTCACGCGCGGCCAGGAGCGCTGCCTCTACGTCTTCCCGATGGGCGAGTTCCAGCGGATGCACGAGCAGATCCGCACCGCCCCGGTGACGAGCAAGAAGGCTCGCGACTACCAGCGCGTGTTCCTGTCCGGCGCCCACGACGAGATCCCCGACAAGCAGGGCCGCCTGTCCATCCCGGCGAACCTGCGCGCCTACGCCGGCCTGCGTCGCGACGTCGCCGTCATCGGCGCCGGCACGCGCGTGGAGATCTGGGACGCCCAGGCCTGGGAGGCGTACCTGGCCGAGCAGGTCGAGCTCTACTCCGACACCGAGGAGGAGGTGTTCCCGGGTGCCATCTAGGTGAGGCGCGGCCCACGGCCGCACGGCGAGGTCTCTCCCCGCCCGCTCTGACGCACTTCCCCGGCGCCAGAGCGAGCTGCGGAGGGAGACCTGGTCGGGCGGAGGAGGGCCCCCGACCAGACCTCACCTCGGCACCGACCGAGTCCCCACCGCACCCCGTCCCGAACCCACCCGTCCCGGCCGCGGCCGGCGTCAGCGTCGCAGGAGGTGAGATGGCCGAGCGTCAGCCGCACGAGCGCCACGTCCCCGTGCTGCTCGAGCGCTGCCTCGAGCTGCTCGGCCCCGCCGTGGCGCCGTCGGGCGCGGTGCTCGTCGACATGACGCTCGGGCTGGGCGGCCACGCGGAGGCGTTCCTGCGGCGGTTCCCGGACCTGCGCGTCGTCGGGCTGGACCGCGACCCCGAGGCCCTGCGCCTCGCGAGCGAGCGGCTCGCCCCCTTCGGCGACCGGTTCACCGCGGTCCGCGCCGTCTACGACGAGGTGCTCGACGTCGTCGCGCGCACCGTGGGCGGGCCCGTCCAGGCGGTCCTCGCGGACCTCGGGGTGTCGTCGATGCAGCTCGACGAGCCCGAGCGCGGCTTCGCCTACGCGCAGGACGCGCCCCTGGACATGCGGATGGACCCGAGCGCCCCGCTCACGGCCGCGGACGTGCTCAACACCTACCCCGAGCGCGAGCTCGTCCGGATCCTGCGCGAGTACGGCGAGGAGCGGTTCGCGCCCCGCATCGCGCGCGCCGTCGTCGCCGCCCGACCGCTCACGCGCACGAGCGAGCTCGTGTCCGTCGTCCGCTCGGCGATCCCCGCCGCCGCGCGCACCGCGGGCGGCAACCCGGCCAAGCGCACGTTCCAGGCGGTCCGCATCGAGGTGAACGACGAGCTCGGCGCCCTCGGCCGCGCGCTGCCCGCCGCCGTCGAGTGCGTCGCCGTCGGCGGCCGCATCCTCGTGCTCGCCTACCACTCGCTCGAGGACCGCCTGGTCAAGCGCGAGCTCGCCCGTGGCGCGACGTCGTCGGCGCCGCGCGGCCTGCCCGTCGAGCCCGAGACCCACAAGCCCTACCTCCGGCTGCTGACGCGGGGCGCGGAGATGGCCGACGACGCCGAGCGCGCCGCGAACCCGCGGTCGGCCTCGGTGCGGCTGCGCGCGGCCGAGCGCGTGCGCCCGACGCCGGAGCACCTGCGCACCGTCCGGGCGAGGTGGGCGGCATGAGCGCGGTCCAGGCGACCTCCGCCCGGCCGCTGCGGTCCGCGCCGCAGCCGGCCCGCCAGCCCGCTCCGCGCCCGCGCCTGCGGGTCGTGCCGGCCCCGAAGCCCGCGCGCACGCGCGTGCCCTTCGTGATGACGTGCATCGCCACGCTCGCGGCGTCGCTGCTCGGCGCGCTGCTGCTCAACACGTCGATGGCGCAGGGCGAGTACCAGCGCTACGAGCTGGCCACCCGGCTCGCGCAGACCGCGCAGACGCAGCAGGAGATCCGCGGCCGGCTCGAGGAGCTGTCGTCCCCCCAGTCGCTCGCCGCGGCCGCGGCCGCGCTCGGCATGGTCCCGACGACGAGCGGGGGCTACCTGCGGCTCGCCGACGGTGCGGTCCTCGGGAACCCGGTGCCGGCGGGGAACGGCTGATGCCCCGGCGCGCGAGCGAGCCCACGGGGACCCGCCGCGCCCCCGCACGGCGTGGCGCGGTCCCGGCGCGGGCCGAGGTGCCGCACGATGCGCGGATGAGGACGGGGACGGCACGCCCGCGCCCCACGGCCGCGCGCCCCGCCTCCGCCCGCCCCGGCCGGGAGGACGGCACGGCCCGACCGCGGCGCGAGGACGTGGCCGCCCGGCCCCGGCGCGAGGACGCCGCCCGCCGGGCTGCCCCGCGGCGCACCACCGAGACCGACGCACGCCGCCTCGCCCCGGGCGACCCGCGTGCCGGGCGCGGCGAGGCCCGCACCGCCGTGCCCGCCCGTCGGGGCGGGCGGCCCGCGGCGCGCCCGGCACCCCGTCGGGCTCCCGCGCGCGCGGCCCGCCCGCGCACCGGGCGGCCGCTGCGCGTGCGCCGCTCGTCGGCGATGCTCGTCGTCGTCCTGCTCCTGCTCGGCGTGTGCGCCGGCCGCCTCGTCTACGTCCAGGCGCTGGCCGGCCCCGCGCTCGCGGCGCGCGCGCTCGAGCTGCGCACCGTGACGCTCGAGGTGCCCGCGGAGCGCGGCGAGATCCTCGACCGCAACGGCGTCGTGCTCGCCACGTCCGTCGAGCGGTGGAACATCGCCGTCAACCAGCGCCAGCTGGCCACGTGGAAGAAGAACGGCGAGAGCGCCGCCGCCGCTGCCGAGCTCCTCGCGCCGCTGCTGGGCGTGCCGGCCGCCGAGCTGGGGCCGCAGCTCATCGGCGACGCGCAGTTCAAGTACCTGGCCAAGGGCGTCGCGCCCGAGGTGTACGAGCAGATCATGGACCTCGGCATCCTCGGGATCAGCGGCGAGCGGGTGTCCCAGCGCGTCTACCCGAGCGGGACCACGGCCGGGAACCTGCTCGGCTTCGTGGGCACCGACGGCTACGGGCTCGCGGGCCTCGAGCAGGCCTACGAGGACGTGCTCGCGGGCACCCCGGGCAGCGACACCTACGAGAGCGGCGAGGACGGCCAGCGCATCCCGACCGGTGCCGAGGAGTACGTGCCGGCCGTGCCCGGGCGCGACGTCCAGCTGACGATCGACCGCGACTACCAGTACTACGTGCAGCAGCTGCTGGACGCGAAGGTGGCCGAGACGGGCGCCGAGTGGGGCGCGGTCGAGGTCGTCGACGTGCGCACCGGCGAGATCCTCGTGCTCGCGGACTCGGGCACGATCGACCCCAACCGCCCGCGGCACGCCGAGCCGAGCCGCGCGGTCTCCTACACCTACGAGCCGGGCTCGACCGCCAAGGCCATCACGATGGCCGCGATCCTCGAGACCGGGCTCGCGACGCCCACGAGCCCGTTCGTCGTGCCGTACCAGTACACGACGCCGAACGGGCAGACGTTCAAGGACTCGCACGAGCACCCGGACCTGCCGCTGACGCTCACGGGCATCCTCGCCGAGTCGTCGAACACCGGCACGGTCATGCTCGGCCAGCAGCTGCCGCGCCAGGTGCGCTACGACTACCTCGCGAAGTTCGGCTTCGGCTCGCGGACCGGCATCGGGCTGCCCGGCGAGACCGCGGGCCTGCTGCACCCCGCCGAGGCGTGGGACGGCCGCTCGGAGTACGCCGTCCTCTTCGGGCAGGCGGTCGGCGCGACCACGGTGCAGAACACCCAGGTCTTCGCCACGCTCGCCAACCACGGCGTGCGGGTGCAGCCGCACGTCGTCGCGGCGGTCGAGGACGACGACGGCGTCATGCAGCCGGTCGAGCTCGCCGAGCCGCAGCAGGTCGTCTCGCAGGAGACCGCCGACACGGTGGTGCGCATGCTCGAGACCGCGGTCGCCGAGGGGACGGGCGGCAACGCCGAGATCCCCGGCTACCGGATCGCCGGCAAGACCGGCACCGCGCAGGCCTTCGAGGGCGGCGGCGTCATCAAGACGGTCGCGTCCTTCATCGGCATCGCCCCGGCGGACGACCCGCGGATCGTCGTCAACGTCGTCCTCTACGACCCGAAGACCTCGATCTACGGCGCCGTGGTCGCCGCGCCCCTGTTCCGCGACGTGACGGCGTTCGGCCTGCAGCACCTGGGCATCCCGCCGTCGGGGACCGCCCCGGAGCTGTTCCCCACGACCCACCCGTGAGGTGCGCGTGACCCGCCCCGAGACCGGGGCGCCCCGCCGTGCGGCCCGCCCCGACCGGGCGGACCGGGCCACGGGCGGTACATTCGAGGCCGTGACGTCCCCCCAGGGCCGCATGCGCCCGGCGAGCCGCCCCCGGCGTCACCTGTCCCACCTGGCCGAGGCGTTCGACCTCGCCGGGGAGCCGGGCGAGGTGACCGTGACCGGGATCGCGGTGGGCTCCGCCGACGTCCAGCCCGGCGACGTGTTCGTGGCCCTGCCGGGGTTGCGCGCGCACGGCGCGGACTACGCGGCCGACGCCGTCGCGGCCGGCGCGGTGGCCGTCGTCACCGACCCCGGGGGCGCCGAGCGCCTGGCCGCGCGCCCCGAGCCCCTCGGCGTGCCCGTGCTCACCACGCCCGAGCCGCGCGCGCGCCTGGGCGCCATGTCCGCCTGGCTGTACGGCGAGCCGGCCCGCGACCTCACCGTCGTCGGCATCACCGGCACGAACGGCAAGACGACGACCTGCTACTTCACCGAGGCGGCCCTCGCCCGCGTGCACGCGCGCACCGGCGTCGTCGGCACCGTGGAGCTGCGCGTCGGCGACGAGGCGATCGAGAGCCCGCGGACCACCGTCGAGGCGCCCGTCCTGCACGGCCTGTTCGCGCTCATGCGCGAGCGCGGCGCCACGGCGTGCGCGATGGAGGTGTCCTCGCACGCGCTCGCGCTCGACCGGGTGGGCGGCGTGGAGTTCGACGTCGCCGCGTTCACCAACCTCCAGCGCGACCACCTCGACTTCCACGGCGACATGGAGGGCTACTTCCGCGACAAGTCGCGTCTGTTCGCGCCGGGCCGCGCGCGGCACGCCGTCGTGTGCGTCGACGACGAGTGGGGCGTCCGCCTGGCCGCCGAGCTGCGGGCGCGCGGCGACGTTCCCGTCGACACCGTGGCCACGCGCGCGGACTCCGCGGGCCGCGAGGACGCCGACTGGCGGGTCGGCGACGCGACGATCGGCCTCGACGGGGTCGGCTCGACGTTCGTCCTCGAGGGCCCGGACGGCCCGGTGGAGGCGAGCAGCCCGCTGCCCGGCCTCGTCAACGTGTCGAACGCGGCCGTGGCGATCGTCGTCGCGCACCGGGCGGGCGTGCCGCTCGCGGAGGCGGTGGCCGGCGTCGGCGGCGCGCACGCGATCCCCGGGCGCATGGAGCGCGTCATCGAGCGCGGCCCCGGGCAGGCGCTGTGCCTCGTCGACTACGCGCACACGCCGGACGCCCTCACGCTCGCGCTCGAGGCGGTGCGCCCGATCACGCGCGGCCGGCTGATCATCGTCTTCGGCTCCGACGGCGACCGCGACCAGGGCAAGCGACCGATCATGGGGGAGATCGCGGCCCGGCTCGCCGACGTCCTCGTGGTCACCGACGAGAACCCGCGCTCGGAGGACGCCGCCACGATCCGCGCGTCGATCCTCGAGGGCGTGCGCCGCGTCCGGCCCGACCTGCGCGACGTCGTCGAGGTCTCCCCGCGCGCCGAGGCCGTGCGCGTGGGCTTCGAGATCGCCGTCGAGGGCGACACCGTCATCGTCACGGGCAAGGGCCACGAGCCCACCCAGGAGATCGCCGGCGTCTTCCACCGCTACAACGACCGCGACGCGTACCGCGCCGCCGCGGAGCAGGCGTGGGTGGTCACCGAGCGCCCCGACGGCGTCACCGTGGTCGACGCCGCCCGCGCCGCCACGGTGGACTCCACGCGCGCGGCGCTGCGCCGGCTCGTGCGCGAGCGCGCCGAGCGCCGGTCGGCGACCGGCGAGGGGCCCGGGCGCGCGGTCGCCGTCCTCGGCCTGCCCGACGACGCCGGCCCCGTGCCCGTGACCGACCTCGACGCGCTCGGCCGCGAGGTGGTGCGCCTCGGCGTCGAGCAGCTGCTCGTCGTCGGCGAGGCCGCCCGCGCGATGCACGTGGGCGCCGTGCAGGAGGGCTCGTTCGACGGCGAGTCCGCGCTCGTGCCCGACGCCGACGCCGCGCGCGCGTGGCTGCGCGAGCGGACCCGTCCGGGCGACGTCGTGCTCGTCAAGGGCGGGCGCGCGGCCGGGCTGCACGACCTCGCCGTCGCGCTCGCGGGCCGGGCGAGCGACGCCGAGGGGGAGCGCCCGTGATCGCAGTCCTGCTCTCCGGCGCCTTCGCCCTGGCCATCGCGCTGCTCGCGACGCCGCTGTTCATCCGCTTCCTCGTGCGCAAGCAGTACGGCCAGTTCATCCGCCAGGACGGCCCGACCGCGCACTTCACCAAGCGCGGCACGCCCACGATGGGCGGCGTCGTCATCATCGCCGCCACGCTCATCGGCTGGGGCGGCGCGAGCCTCGTCACGGGGAACGTGCCGAGCGCGTCGGCGCTCCTGCTGCTGTTCCTCATGACGGGCCTCGGCTTCGTCGGCTTCCTCGACGACTACATCAAGATCTCCCGCCAGCGCAGCCTCGGCCTCAAGGCCCGCTGGAAGATCGTCGGCCAGGGCCTCGTCGGCATCGTCTTCTCGGTGCTCGCGCTGCAGTTCCCGTCCGAGAACTTCCGCACGCCGGCGTCCACGCAGATCTCGTTCATCCGCGACACGAGCATCGACCTCGCGGCGTGGGGCGCCACGGTGGGCCTCGTGCTGTTCGTGCTCTGGGCGAACTTCCTCATCACGGCGTGGTCGAACGCGGTCAACCTCACCGACGGCCTCGACGGGCTCGCCACGGGCGTGTCGCTCATCGTGTTCGGCGCGTACGTCGTCGTCGGCGTGTGGCAGTTCAACCAGCGCTGCACGTCCCTGCTCACGGCGGGGCCGCGGTGCTACGAGGTGCGCGACCCGCTCGAGCTCGCCATGGTCGCCGCGGCGATCACCGGCGCGTGCTTCGGCTTCCTGTGGTGGAACGCCTCGCCCGCGAAGATCTTCATGGGCGACACGGGCGCGCTCGCGCTCGGCGGCGCGCTCGCGGGCCTGACGATCCTCACCCGCACCGAGCTCCTCGGCGCCATCATCGGCGGCCTGTTCGTGCTCGTCGTGCTGTCCGACGTCATCCAGATCGGCTTCTTCAAGATGACCGGCAGGCGGGTGTTCAAGATGGCGCCCCTGCACCACCACTTCGAGCTGTCGGGGTGGGGCGAGGTCACGATCGTCATCCGGTTCTGGATCATCGCCGGCCTGTTCGTCGCGGGCGGCGTCGGCATCTTCTACGCCGAGTGGGTGGCCGGCTAGTGGCGCAGCTGCCGGGGGAGGGCGCCGGGTCGCCGGCGCGCGTGCTCGTCGTCGGCCTGGGCGTGACCGGGCGTGCGGTGCGCGACGTGCTGCTCGCCCGCGGCGCGGCCGTGACCACCGTGGACGAGCGCGCCTCCGACGCCGACGTCGCCGACCCGGGCGCGGTCGACCCCGCGGCGTTCGACCTCGTCGTGACGTCGCCCGGCTGGCCGCCGCACCACCCGTTGCTCGCCGCGGCCGGCGCGGCCGGCGTGCCCGTGTGGAGCGAGGTCGAGCTCGCGTGGCGCCTGCGCGTCGACCGGGCCCGCGGCGAGGGCCCCGCGCCCTGGCTCGTCGTCACCGGCACGAACGGCAAGACGACGACCGTCGGCATGCTCTCCTCGATCCTCACGGCCGCGGGGCACCGGGCGCCCGCGGTGGGCAACGTGGGCACGCCCGTGCTGCACGCCGCGACCGACCCCGACGTGGACGTGCTCGCGGTCGAGCTGTCGAGCTTCCAGCTGCACTTCACGACGTCCATGGCCGCGCACGCGGCGGCGATCCTCAACGTCGCGCCCGACCACCTCGACTGGCACGGCGGCATGGACGCCTACGTCGCCGACAAGGCGCGCGTCTACCACCGCGCGGTGCTCGCCTGCGTGTACGACGCCGCCGACCCGCGCCTCGAGCGCCTCGTCGCCGACGCCGACGTCGAGGAGGGCGCCCGGGCCGTCGGCTTCACTCGGGGCGCGCCCCGCCCGGGCGAGCTCGGCGTCGTCGACGGCATCCTCGTCGACCGCGCGTTCCACCTCCCGTTCGACGCCCCCGGACGCCAGGGCTCGGCGGCCGAGCTCGCGACCCTGGACGACCTCGCGCACCTGGCCGGGCCGACCGGCGCCGTCGCCCCGCACGTCGTGGCGAACGCGCTCGCCGCGGCGGCGCTCGCGCGCGCCTGGGGCGTGCCCGCCGCCGCGGTGCGCGACGGGCTGCGCGCGTTCCCCGCGGGGGCGCACCGCTCCGTCGTCGTGCGCGAGGTCGACGAGGTCGCCTACGTGGACGACTCGAAGGCCACGAACGCGCACGCCGCCGCGGCGTCGCTGGCGGCGTACCCGCCCGGCACGGTCGTCTGGCTGGCCGGGGGCCTGGCCAAGGGGGCGCGCTTCGAGGACCTCGTCGCCGCGCGGGCGGACCGGCTGCGGGCCGTCGTGCTCATCGGCGTGGACGCCTCGCCGTGGGCCGACGCGCTGGCCCGACACGCGCCGGCAATCCCCGTGGTCCGCGTGGATCCCACGGACACTGGGACGGTGATGACCCGTGCCGTGGACGCCGCCCGCCGCCTCGCCCGGCCGGGCGACACGGTGCTGCTGGCGCCGGCCAGCGCGTCGATGGACCAGTTCGTCTCGTACGCCGACCGGGGCGACCGGTTCGCCCAGGCCGTGCGCGCGCTGGTCCCCGGCGGCGGCACCGAGCACGCGGAGTCGTGATGGCGGCCGCGCCGGAGGTCGTCGCGGCGCCGCGCGAGCGGGGGGCCGTCTGGGGCGGGTGGAACAGCGCCGTCGCGAGCTACTACCTCGTGCTCGGCTCGGTCGCGCTGCTCGTCGCGATCGGCCTGGTCATGGTGCTGTCGAGCTCGAGCATCGAGTCGCTGCAGCACACCGGTGGCGCCTCGCCGTACGCGATCTTCCTCAACCAGGCGCGGTTCGCGCTCATCGGCCTGCCGCTCGCCTGGCTGGCCAGCCGGCTGCCGGTCGCGTTCTACAAGCGCTTCGCGTGGCCGGTGCTGCTCGGCGCGCTGGTGCTGCAGGCGATGGTGCTCGTCGTCGGCGTCGAGGTGCGCGGCAACCGCAACTGGCTGCCGCTGCCGGGCGGCCAGCAGGTCCAGCCGTCGGAGTTCGCCAAGCTCGCGCTCGCCGTGTGGCTCGGGGCCGTGCTCGCGCGCAAGCAGGCGCTGCTCGACCAGTGGCTGCACGTGCTCGTGCCGGGCGTGATCGTCGCCGGCGGCGTGGTGGGCCTGGTCCTGCTCGGCCACGACCTGGGGACCGGCCTCATCATCATCGTCCTGGTCGCGGGCGCGCTGTTCGTCGCGGGCGTGCCGCTGCGCTTCTTCGCGGTGGCGGGCGCCGGGGCCGCGCTCCTCGTGTGGCAGCTCGTCCAGCAGGGCGACTCCCGGATGCGCCGCATCACCGCGTTCTTCAGCGAGGACTGCGACTACTTCGGCGACTGCTACCAGACCACGCGCGGCATGTTCGGCCTGGCCACGGGCGGGCTGACCGGCATCGGCCTGGGGGCGAGCCGCGAGAAGTGGTCGTACCTGCCGATGGCGCACAACGACTTCATCTTCGCGATCATCGGTGAGGAGCTGGGCCTGCTCGGCACGCTCCTCGTGCTCGGGCTCTTCGGTGTGCTGGGCGTCGCGCTCACGCGCGTGATCCGGCGGCACACCGACCCGTTCGTCCAGGTCACCACGGGCGCCATCGCCGCGTGGGTGCTCGGCCAGGCGATCGTCAACATCGCCGTCGTCATCGGCCTGCTCCCGGTCATCGGCGTGCCGCTGCCGCTCGTCTCCGCGGGCGGCTCCGCGCTCGTGACGACGCTCGTCGCGATGGGCGTGGTGCTCTCCTTCGCGCGCTCGGAGCCCGGTGCCAAGGAGGCGCTGGCGGCGCGGCCCGGCGTCGTGCGCCGCTCGCTCGCGGTCGTCGGGCTGTCCGGGCGCGGCCGGGCCCGGGGGAACCGTGGCTGAGCCGACCCGCCGGCCGCTGCGCTCGGTCGTCCTGGCCGGCGGCGGGACCGCCGGCCACGTGAACCCGCTGCTCGCGGTCGCCGACGAGCTGCGCCGCCGCCACCCGGACGTCGCGATCACCGTGCTCGGCACGGCGGAGGGGCTCGAGGCCGAGCTCGTGCCCGCGCGCGGCTACCCGATGGTGACGGTGCCGCGCGTGCCCCTGCCGCGGCGCCCGACCCCGGACTGGCTGCGCCTGCCGGGGCGGCTGCGCGAGGCGGTGGGCATCGCCCGCGGCGCGGCCGCGGGGGCGCAGGCGGTCGTCGGTTTCGGCGGCTACGTGTCCACGCCCGCGTACCTGGCCGCGCGCGGCCGGGTGCCCGTCGTCATCCACGAGCAGAACGCGCGGCCCGGCCTGGCGAACCGGCTCGGCGCCCGGTGGGCCGCCGCCGTCGCGGTGACGTTCCCCGGCACGCCGCTGCGCGGCGCGCACGTGACGGGGCTGCCCCTGCGGCCCGCGATCGCCGACCTGGTGGCCGCGCGCGCCGCCGATCCGGTGGGCACGCGCCGCGCCGCGGCCGAGGCGCTCGGGCTCGACCCCGACCGCGCGGTCCTGGTCGTCACGGGCGGGTCGCTCGGCGCGCTGAGCCTCAACGCCGCGCTCGTGGGCGCAGCCGGGCACCTCGTGGCGGCCGGCGCCCAGGTGCTGCACCTCACCGGGGCGGGCAAGGACGACCCGGTGCGCGCCGCCGTCGCCGGCCTGCCCGACTACCACATCCTGCCGTACCTGGCGGAGATGCAGCACGCGCTCGCGGTCGCGGACCTGGTCGTGTGCCGCGCGGGCGCCGGGACCGTGAGCGAGCTCGCCGCGCTCGGCGTGCCTGCGGTCTACGTGCCCCTGCCCGTGGGCAACGGCGAGCAGCGCCTCAACGCCGCGCCCGTGGTCGCCGCGGGCGGCGGGCTGCTCGTGGAGGACGCGCGCCTCACGCCCGCCTGGGTGGCCGACGTCGTCGTGCCCCTGCTGGCCGACCCGGAGCGGCGCGCCGCGATGGCCGAGGCCGCGCGGTCCGTGGGCACGACCGACGGTGCCGCGCGCGTGGCCGACCTGGTCGAGAAGGTGGCGCGGTGACCGGCCCCGACGTGCCCACCGGGCCCGCCGGCGCCGCCGTCGACGCGCCCGCGCCGGGCGACCTCGGCCGCGTGCACCTCGTCGGCGTGGGCGGCGCGGGGATGTCGGCCGTCGCGCTCCTCCTGGCCGCGCGGGGCGTGCCGGTGTCCGGCTGCGACGCCCGCGAGTCGGCGGTGCTGGCCGCGCTGCGCGCCGCCGGGGTGCGCACGTCGGTCGGGCACGACGCGGCGCACGCCGCCGACGCCGACACCCTCGTCGTCTCCTCGGCGGTCCGCGCCACCAACCCCGACGTCGTGGCCGCGCGCGAGCGCGGACTGCGCGTCCTGCACCGGTCGGTCGCGCTCGCCTCGCTCATGCGCGACCGCCGGACGGTCGCGGTGGCCGGCGCGCACGGCAAGACCACGACCTCGGCGATGGTCGCCCGGGTGCTGGCGGAGGCGGGACGCGACCCGTCGTACGCGATCGGCGCCGCCGTCGACGGCCCCGTGGGCGCGCGGCACGGCGAGGGCGACGTGCTCGTCGCGGAGGCCGACGAGTCGGACGGCTCGTTCCTCGCGTACGCGCCCGAGGTTGCGATCGTCACGAACGTCGAGCCCGACCACCTCGACCACTACGGCACGCGCGAGGCGTTCGAGGCGGCGTTCGTCGCCTTCGCCGGGCGCGTCGTGCCCGGCGGCGCGCTCGTCGCGTGCGCCGACGACCCCGGGGCGCGGCGCCTGGCGGAGGCGGCCGCGACCGCCGCGCCGCACGTGCGGGTCGTCACCTACGGCACCGCACCCGACGCCCTCGTGCGGCTCGACGCGTGGCGCTCCACGGGCGACGGCGGCAGCACGACGGTCCACGACACGCGCGACGGCGCCACGGCGACGCTCGCGCTGCAGGTGCCGGGGGCGCACAACGGCCTCGACGCGGCGGCGGCGTGGACGGCGGCGCGCCTGCTCGGCGTCGACGGCGACGTCGCGGCGGCCGCGCTCGCGGGCTTCCGTGGGACCGGGCGGCGCTTCGAGGACCGGGGCACCCGGGCCGGCGTGCGCGTGGTCGACGACTACGCGCACCACCCCACGGAGGTCGCGGCGCTCCTCGCGGCGGCGCGCGGGGTGGCGGGCGAGGGGCGCGTGCTCGTCCTGTTCCAGCCGCACCTGTACTCCCGCACGCGCGCGTTCGCCCGCGAGTTCGCGGACGCGCTCGCGGCGGCCGACCTCGCCGTGGTGACGGACGTCTACGCCGCGCGCGAGGACCCCGAGCCGGGCGTCACGGGCGCGCTCATCACGGACCTCATGCCGGAGGGCCGGGGCCTGTTCGTCGCCGACCGGCGCGCCGCGGCCGCCGCGGTCGGCGCCGCCGCGCGCCCGGGCGACCTCGTGCTGACCGTGGGCGCGGGCGACGTGACCGAGCTCGCCCCGGTGGTGCTCGACGCCGTCGGGGGCGCGTCGTGAGGCCGCCCACACCGCCGCGCCGCACCGCGCCCGTGGGGGCCCCGCGCCGGCCCACGCCGCCGCGCCGCCCGGCCGAGGTCCCGGCCGCGAAGGCCCCCGCTCCCGCCCCCGTGCCCGCACCGCGGCCGGCCCCCGCCGAGGACGCGGTGGACCGCCCCGTCGTCGTCGCCCCGGCCGAGCGCTGGGTGCCGCAGCCGCGGCCGACGGTGCTCGCGTCGGCCGAGCGGTTCGCCGAGCGCGCGCGCCTGCAGCGCCGGCTGACCCTGCGCCGGATCGCGTGGGCGGCCTCGGGCGTCGTCGTCGCGGCCGCGCTCGGCTGGCTCGCGTTCGTGTCCCCGGTGCTCGCGCTCGACCTGGCGGAGGTCGAGGTCGTGGGGCAGGGGACCGTCGTCGACCCGTCGGCCGTGCTCGGCGTGGTCGCGGAGCACGACGGGACGCCGCTGCCGCGCCTGGACACCGTGGAGCTGCGCCGGGACGTGCTCGACGTGCCCGGGGTGCGCGCGGCGGAGGTGTCCCGCGTGTGGCCGCACGGGCTGCGGATCGAGCTCGTCTCGCGCGAGCCGGTGGCGGCGGTGCCCGACGCCGAGGGGTTCCTCCTGCTCGACATGGAGGGCGTCCAGGTGGGCCGGGCGGCTGAGCCGCCGGCGGGGCTGCCGGTCATCACGGTCCCCGTCGACGACCCGGACGCGCGCGCGATGACGGCGGTGCTCGCGGTGCTCGAGCGGCTGCCCGTCGAGCTCGCCGACCAGGTGGTCGCGGCGTCGGCGGAGAGCGAGGACACCGTGCGGCTCACGCTCGCGGACGGCGCGCTGGTGGAGTGGGGGAGCGCGGACCAGTCCGCGCTCAAGGCGCGCGTGCTGCTCACGCTGCGCGCGTCGCCGGCGAGCGCGGGCGCGTCGGTGTTCGACGTGTCGGCGCCGACGCTGCCGATCACGCGCACCTGAGCACGGTGGCGCGCCCCGGACGGGCCGTGAGGTGCGGGTGAGGTCGAACCCGATGGCCGACACGCGCGCGCGGTGATTGCCGGTCGTCCGGTGCGGACCTAGCGTCGAACCCGACAGCATCTGACATAACTCTAACCTTCCACCTGAACCTGAAGGTTGAGAGTCCCGCGGCACGAGAGGCACCGACGTGGCAGCTCCCCAGAACTACCTGGCCGTCATCAAGGTGGTCGGGATCGGCGGCGGCGGCGTCAATGCCGTCAACCGGATGATCGAGGTCGGCCTCAAGGGCGTCGAGTTCATCGCGATCAACACCGACGCCCAGGCCCTGCTCATGTCCGACGCGGACGTGAAGCTCGACGTCGGCCGCGACCTCACGCGCGGGCTCGGCGCGGGCGCCGACCCCGAGGTCGGGCGGAAGGCCGCGGAGGACCACGCGGAGGAGATCGAGGACGTCCTGCGCGGGGCGGACATGGTCTTCGTCACCGCGGGCGAGGGCGGCGGCACCGGCACGGGCGGCGCCCCGATCGTGGCGCGCATCGCGCGCTCGCTCGGCGCCCTGACCATCGGCGTCGTCACCCGGCCGTTCACGTTCGAGGGCCGCCGCCGGTCGGTGCAGGCCGAGAACGGCATCGAGGCCCTGCGCGCCGAGGTCGACACCCTCATCGTCATCCCCAACGACCGGCTGCTGTCCATCTCCGACCGCTCGGTGTCGGTGCTCGACGCCTTCCGCTCGGCCGACCAGGTCCTGCTCTCCGGCGTCCAGGGCATCACCGACCTCATCACCACGCCGGGCCTCATCAACCTCGACTTCGCCGACGTCAAGAGCGTCATGCAGGGCGCGGGCAGCGCGCTCATGGGCATCGGCTCGGCGCGCGGCGACGACCGCGCGGTGCAGGCCGCCGAGCTGGCGATCTCCTCGCCGCTGCTCGAGGCCAGCATCGACGGCGCGCACGGTGTCCTGCTGTCGATCCAGGGCGGCTCGGACCTCGGCCTCTTCGAGATCAACGAGGCCGCGCGCCTCGTCCAGGAGGCCGCGCACCCTGAGGCGAACATCATCTTCGGCGCGGTCATCGACGACGCCCTGGGGGACGAGGTGCGGGTGACCGTCATCGCGGCCGGCTTCGACAGCGGCGCGCCCACCGTCCGCCGCGACCCGCGCGCGATCGGCACCGTCACCGGCCGCCGCGCGGCGCCCGAGCAGCACCCCGCGCAGCCCGCCGCCGCCGACCTACCGCCCGTCATCGAGCCGGCCGCCCGGACCGAGGCGCCGGCCGCGGCGACCGAGGACCGCCCGGCGGAGGCCGGCGAGGGCGAGGGCGAGGTGCCGTCGTTCCTCGCAGACGAGCGCGAGCCGCGCCCGCTCGAGGTGCCGCGCGTGCTCGAGGACCGGCCGCCGACCCCGCGCCGCACGGACGACCTGGACCTGCCGGACTTCCTCAAGAACCCGTGAGCCGCCGGTGACGGCGTCCGGCCCGGTCGGCGCACCGGGCACCGTCGGCGTCGACCTGGGCCCGGGCGTGCGCGCGGCCTTCACGCTCGCGTCCGCGACCGGCCCGCAGGGCCTGGCGGGCAACCTCAGCCGGAGCGTGGGCGAGCAGGACGACGTGCTCGCCCGGCGCGCCGCGCTCGCCGCGTGGCTCGGCGCCCCGGTCGCCTACGCGTGGCAGGTGCACGGCCGGGGCGTGCACGTGGTCGCGGGCCCGGCCGAGGTGCCCGACGACGGCCCGGTCGCGCGCGCGGACGCCCTCGTCACCGTCGGCCCCCGGGTCGGGCTCGCGGTGCTCGTCGCCGACTGCGTGCCGGTGCTCCTGGCCGACGCCGCGGCCGGCGTGGTCGCGGTGGCGCACGCGGGCCGGGCCGGCGTGGCCGTGGGCGTCGTGCCGGCCGCGCTCGGGGCGATGGCCGCGTGCGGCGCGGTGCCCTCCCGGGTGCGCGCCGCCGTCGGGCCCGCGGTGTGCGGGCGCTGCTACGAGGTCCCGGCCGACCTGCGCGACGAGGTCGCGGCGGTCGCCCCGGCGGCCCGGTCGACGACGTCGTGGGGCACGCCCGCGCTCGACCTTCCCGCGGCGGTGCTCGCGCAGCTCGCCGACGCCGGGGTGGGCGAGGCCGTGCGGCTCGAGGCGTGCACGCTCGAGGACCCGCGGTGGTTCTCGCACCGGGGGAGCGGGCGCGACCCGGGGCGCCCCCCGGGCCGGTTCGCGGGCGTCGTCCGGCTGCTCGGCTGACCTGCCCGCCGCGGCGGACCTGCGGCGGGACCTGCCCGGGGACGCGGGCGAGGTCGTGACGACGTCGGGCGTGTCGCCACGATGCGCGACACGGTGCGGGTTAGCGTGAGGCGACCGGACCGTGCACGTCCCCCCGCTCCCGCGGGCACCACGTGCCGGTCCTGCTGGACCGGACGAGGATGGAGGCCGCGATGGCCGGAGCGCTGCGCAAGACGATGCTGTACCTCGGCCTGGCCGAGGAGGACCGACCCGAGGACGAGGAGTACGACCTCGAGTACGACGACGAGGAGTACGCGGTCCCGGCCCCCCAGCCGGCCCAGGCGCAGCAGGAGTACGCCGCCCCCGTGACGCCCATCCGCAGGTCCGCGCGTGCCGGCGCCGCCCCCGAGCTGCGCCGGATCACCACCGTGCACCCCCGCTCGTACAACGACGCCCGTGTCATCGGCGAGGCCTTCCGGTCGGGCACCCCGGTGATCATGAACCTGTCGGAGATGAGCGACGCCGACGCCAAGCGCCTCGTCGACTTCTCGGCGGGCCTCATCTTCGGTCTGCACGGCGCGATCGAGCGGGTGACCGCCAAGGTCTTCCTGCTCTCGCCGGCGCACGTCGAGATCGCGGGCGAGGAGCAGGTGGCGCCGGACGCCGCGCGGTCGGTGTTCTACAACCAGAGCTGACGTGTCGATCGTCGGACAGCTGCTCAGCCTGGTCGTCTGGATCTTCCTGCTCCTCCTCCTCGTGCGGATGGTGCTGGACTGGATCCAGGTGTTCGCCCGCGACTGGCGCCCCCGCGGCGTCGTGCTCGTCGTGGCCGAGGCCGTCTACACGGTGACCGACCCGCCGCTCAAGGCGCTCCGGCGGGTCGTCCCGCCGCTGCCGCTCGGCCCGGTGCGCCTCGACATGGCGTTCCTGGTGCTCGTCCTCGTCTGCTGGCTGCTGCTGTTCCTCCTCGCGTTCGTCTGAGCGCGCCGCCGGTCCCGGCGCCTCGCCTGCCCCGACACGCCGACGGAAGCGCTGCTCAGGTGGATCGGGTGCCGGGGTTGTCCGCTAGCGTGTGGCGTGGCGGCGCGCGACTGCCGGCTCCACCCGCACATATCGACCGAGGGGACACACCATGGCGCTCCTGACGGCGGACGACGTCCTCAACAAGAAGTTCCAGGCGACCAAGTTCCGCGAGGGCTACGACCAGGACGAGGTCGACGACTTCTTGGACGAGGTGGTCAACACCCTCCGGGTCATGACCGCCGAGAACGAGGACCTCAAGAGCAAGCTGGCCGCCGCCGAGCGGCGCATCGCCGAGCTCAGCCGCGGCGAGGGCGTGCCCGCGCCCGTGGCCGAGGCGCCCGCGCCGGTCGCCGCCGAGCCGGAGCCCGTGGCCGCACCCGAGCCGGAGCCCGCTCCCGCGCCCGAGCCCGAGCCCGCGGTCGCCGACCGCGTCACCGCGGCCGCCGCGCCCGCGCCGCAGCGCCTCAGCGAGCCCGAGTCGGCCACCGGCATGCTCCAGCTGGCCCAGAAGCTGCACGACGACTACGTGCGCGCCGGCCAGGAGGAGGGCGAGCGGATCATCAACGAGGCCCGCGCCCAGGCGACCCGCATCGTCGCCGAGGCGGAGGAGACCTCCGCACGCACCCTGTCGGCCCTCGAGCAGGAGCGCAGCCTCCTCGAGCGCAAGATCGACGAGCTGCGGGTCTTCGAGCGCGACTACCGCACGCGCCTGAAGAGCTACCTCGAGAACCTGCTCGGCGACCTCGAGTCGCGCTCCGCGACCGTCCAGCCGCGTCAGCCCGGCGAGGGCCCGAGCTTCAACGGCTGACCACCCGGGCCGGACTCGCGCCGCCCGGCCTGACCGCCCGTACGCACGACGCGCCACCCCGCGGGGTGGCGCGTCGTGCGTTGCGGAACCCCCGGGATCCGGGAACGCCCGAGGGCGCGGGCGCGTTGTGCGTTTCGCCACTCGGGTCTACTCTCGCGTGACCCTTCACACACAGGAGCGCCATGACCACCGACGACGCCATCCGCTCGACCGTCGAGCCGGGGGGCCGGCACGAGACGCCCGACCTGGCGAAGGTCGTCAAGACGTTCCCCGTCCGCGAGGGCGAGAAGCCCTGGACGGTGAAGGAGGTCACCGCGATCGCCGACGAGCTGCGGGCGGAGATCCTCCGGCTGGAGATCGAGCTGGCCGAGGCCGACGCCGAGCTCTCCGCCCTCCTGCGCAACTCCGGTGACGGGGCGGGCGACGACCAGGCCGACTCCGGCTCGAGCGCGCTCGAGCGCGAGCAGGAGCTCACGCTCGTGAACAACACGCGGGACCTCCTCGAGCAGAACCGGCACGCCCTCGAGCGCGTCGGCGCCCCGGGCTTCGGCACGTGCGAGCAGTGCGGCGAGCCGATCGGCAAGGCGCGCCTGCAGGCCTTCCCGCGCGCCACCCTCTGCGTCACGTGCAAGGCCCGCCAGGAGCGTCGCTGAGGGTGGCCCGTCGCTCGCTCGTCCTGCCGCTCGTCCTCATCGCGGTCGCGGTCCTCGCCGTCGACCAGGCGACCAAGGTGTGGGCCCTCGGGGCCCTGACGCCGGGGGAGCGCACGCCGCTCCTCGGTGACCTGCTGGGGCTGTCCCTCGTGCGCAACTCGGGCGCCGCCCTCGGCATCGCCAGCGGCACGACCTGGGTGTTCACGGTGGCCGCGGTCGTCGTGACCGTCATCGTGCTGCGCGTCGCGCGCAGGCTGGGCTCGGGCGGCTGGGCCGTCGCGCTCGGTCTGCTCCTCGGCGGGGCGGTGGGCAACCTCGTCGACCGCCTCGTGCGCGAGCCGGGCGTCGGCGTCGGCCACGTCATCGACTTCATCGCCTACGCCGACTGGTTCGTCGGCAACGTGGCGGACGTCGCGATCGTCGTCGCCGCGGGGCTCATGATGCTGCTCGGCCTGCGGGGCATCGGCCTGGACGGCACCCGGCACACCGACGCGCCCGACGACGCGGGCGACGCCCCGGCCGACGACGCGGCTGACGACGCCGCGGCTGACGGCACCGCCGGTGCCGCCGGTGACACGGCCGACGACGCCGCGGTCTGCGACGGTGCCCCCGAGAGCACCGACGAGGCGGGGGCGGGCGAGGACGCCGCACCCGCCGAGGCGGCCGATCGACGGTGAGCTCGCGCTCCCTGCCCGTCCCGGACGGCCTGGCGGGCGACCGCGTCGACGCCGGGCTGGCCCGGCTGCTCGGCGTGTCGCGCACGCGCGCGGCCGAGCTCGCGACCGCGGGCGCCGTCCTGCTCGACGGCCGTCCGGTGGGCAAGTCGGACCGGCTCGTCGCGGGCGCCTGGCTCGAGGTCGACCTCTCCTCGGTCGACGCCGCCCCGCCCGCCGCGCCGCGCGAGCCCGTGCCCGGGATGCGGATCGTGCACGACGACGCGGACGTCGTCGTGGTCGACAAGCCCGTGGGCGTCGCCGCGCACCCCTCGCCCGGCTGGACCGGGCCGACCGTCGTCGGCGCGCTCGCCGCGGCCGGGTTCCGGGTCTCGACGTCGGGCGCCGCGGAGCGCCAGGGCGTCGTGCACCGGCTCGACGTCGGCACGTCGGGCCTCATGGTCGTCGCGAAGAGCGAGCGCGCGTACACGGCGCTCAAGCGCGCGTTCAAGGAGCGCGAGGTCGAGAAGGTCTACCACGCCGTCGTGCAGGGGCACCCCGAGCCGACCGAGGGGACCATCGACGCGCCCATCGGCCGCCACCCCACGCAGGACTGGAAGTTCGCCGTCGTCGCCGACGGCAAGCCCTCGGTGACGCACTACGAGGTGCTCGAGATGGTGCCCGCGGCGAGCCTCGTCGAGGTGCACCTCGAGACGGGGCGCACCCACCAGATCCGGGTGCACATGTCGGCCGTGCGGCACCCGTGCGTGGGCGACGTCACGTACGGCGCCGACCCCGTCCTCGCCCAGCGCCTCGGCCTGTCCCGGCAGTGGCTGCACGCGGTGCGCCTGGGCTTCACCCACCCCGCGACGGGGGAGTGGCTCGAGGTGACGAGCACGTACCCGGACGACCTCGCGGCCGCCTGGGACGCGCTGCGCGGGGCCGCCGGGGCCTGAGCCCGGTCCCGCGCGGGGCCCACCTCAGGGCCACCTCAGGTCCGCCGCGACGCCCGCCGGGACCGCGGTCGCGGGCCCGACCCGCCCCGGCCCGACGTCCCGGGGGTGTCGGGACGCCAGCCTAGAATCGCCCGCATGGCCGCCGCAGGAGACTTCGCCCACCTGCACGTGCACACCGAGTACTCCATGCTCGACGGCGCGGCCAAGATCGACGACCTCATCGCGGCGGTCAAGGAGCACGGGCAGCCGGCCGTCGCCATGACGGACCACGGCTACCTGTTCGGCGCGTACGAGTTCTGGAGCAAGGCGCGCGCCGCCGGGATCAAGCCGATCATCGGCCTCGAGGCCTACGTCACGCCGGGCACCAGCCGGTTCGACCGCACGCGCGTGCGCTGGGGCGAGCAGCACCAGCGCGACGACGACGTCTCCGCGGGCGGCGCGTACACGCACCTGACGCTGTGGGCGCGCGACAACGAGGGCCTGCACAACCTCTTCCGGCTCTGCTCGATGGCGTCCCTCGACGGCCAGATGGGCAAGTGGCCCCGCATGGACATGGAGCTCCTGCAGCGCTACGCCAAGGGGCTCTCGGTCGGCACGGCCTGCCCGTCGGGCGAGGTGCAGACGCGCCTGCGCCTCGGCCAGTACGACCAGGCGGTGCGCGCGCTCGGCGAGCTGCAGGACGTCTTCGGGCGCGAGCACGTGTTCGTCGAGCTCATGGACCACGGCGCCGAGATCGAGACGCGGACCTTCAAGGACCTCATCCGGCTCGCGCAGGACCTCGGGGCGCCGCTGCTGGCGACGAACGACTCGCACTACGTGCGGCCCGAGCACCACGACGCGCACGACGCGCTGCTGTGCATCAACTCCGGCTCGACGCTGTCGGACCCGGACCGCTTCAAGTTCGACGGCGACGGCTACCACGTGCGCTCGACCGAGGAGATGCGCCGGCTCTTCGCCGAGCTGCCGGAGGCGTGCGACAACACCCTGCTCCTGGCCGAGCAGTGCGACGTCTCGTTCACCACCGTCGCCGACGGCGCGAACTTCATGCCGCGGTTCCCGACGCCGCCCGGGGAGGACGAGACCAGCTGGTTCGTCAAGGAGGTCGAGCGCGGGCTGCACGTCCGCTACCCCGACGGGATCCCGGACGAGGTGCGCCGCCAGGCGGAGTACGAGACCGGGGTCATCACCCAGATGGGCTTCGCCGGGTACTTCCTCGTCGTCGCCGACTTCATCAACTGGGCCAAGGACAACGGCATCCGCGTGGGCCCGGGCCGCGGCTCCGGCGCCGGCTCGATGGCCGCGTACGCGATGCGGATCACCGACCTCGACCCGCTCAAGCACGGCCTCATCTTCGAGCGCTTCCTCAACCCCGACCGCGTCTCGATGCCCGACTTCGACGTGGACTTCGACGAGCGCCGGCGGGGCGAGGTCATCAAGTACGTCACCGAGAAGTACGGCGAGGACCGCGTCGCGCAGATCGTCACCTTCGGCACCATCAAGGCCAAGCAGGCCCTGAAGGACTCCGCACGCCTGCTCGGCTACCCCTTCGCGGTCGGCGAGAAGCTGACCAAGGCGATGCCGCCCGCCGTCATGGGCAAGGACATCCCGCTCAGCGGGATCTTCGACCCCAAGCACCCGCGCTACGCGGAGGCGGAGGAGTTCCGCCAGCTGCACGCGACCGACCCGGACGCGCAGCAGGTCGTCGCGCTCGCCAAGGACATCGAGGGCCTCAAGCGGCAGTGGGGCGTGCACGCCGCCGGGGTGATCATGTCGAGCGAGCCGCTGATCGACATCATCCCGATCATGCGCCGCCCGCAGGACGGCGCGATCATCACGCAGTTCGACTACCCCACCTGTGAGGGCCTCGGCCTGATCAAGATGGACTTCCTCGGGCTGCGGAACCTCACGATCCTCGACGACGCGCTCGAGAACATCGTCGCGAACGGCAAGGACCCCATCGAGCTCGAGACGCTGCCGCTCGACGACCGCGCGACGTACGAGCTGCTCGGACGCGGGGACACGCTGGGCGTGTTCCAGCTCGACGGTGGCGGCATGCGCAGCCTCCTGCGCCTCATGCGCCCCGACAACTTCGAGGACATCTCCGCGGTCGGCGCGCTCTACCGCCCGGGCCCGATGGGCGCGAACTCGCACACCAACTACGCGCTGCGCAAGAACGGCCAGCAGGCGGTCGAGCCCATCCACCCCGAGCTCGAGGAGCCGCTGCGCGACATCCTCGACACCACCTACGGCCTGATCGTGTACCAGGAGCAGGTCATGGCCATCGCGCAGCGGGTCGCCGGGTACTCGCTCGGACAGGCGGACATCCTCCGCCGCGCGATGGGCAAGAAGAAGAAGGCCGAGCTGGACAAGCAGTTCGAGAACTTCTCGAAGGGGATGCTCGAGCGCGGCTACTCGATGGACGCGGTCACGACGCTGTGGAACATCCTGCTGCCGTTCTCGGACTACGCGTTCAACAAGGCGCACTCGGCCGCGTACGGTGTCGTCTCCTACTGGACGGCGTACCTCAAGGCGAACTACCCGACCGAGTACATGGCCGCGCTGCTGACGAGCGTGCGCGACGACAAGGACAAGTCGGCGCTGTACCTGGGCGAGTGCCGGCACATGGGCATCACGGTCCTGCCGCCGGACGTGAACTCCTCGGCCGCGAACTTCCGCGCCGTCGGCAAGGACATCCGGTTCGGCCTGGCCGCCGTGCGCAACGTCGGGGCCAACGTCGTCGACGCGATCGTCGAGGCGCGCGAGACCAAGGGCGCGTTCACCTCGTTCACCGACTTCCTCGACAAGGTGCCCGCCGTCGTCTGCAACAAGCGGACCATCGAGTCGCTCATCAAGGCGGGCGCGTTCGACTCCCTGCACCCCAGCCGCCGGGCCCTGCTGCTCATCCACGAGCAGGCGGTCGACGCCGTCGTCGGCGTCAAGCGCAAGGAGGCCGAGGGACAGTTCGACCTGTTCGCCGACGTCGGCGGCGACGACGTCTCGGTGACCGTCGAGGTCCCGGACGTGCCGGACTGGGACAAGAAGCAGCGCCTGGCGTTCGAGCGCGAGATGCTCGGACTGTACGTCTCGGACCACCCGCTGTCGGGCCTGGAGCACGTGCTCGCCAGCGCCGCGGACTGCTCGATCGCCACCCTGCTCGCGGACGAGACGCGCGCCGAGGGCTCGATGGTCACCGTCTGCGGCCTCATCACGTCGCTGCAGCGCAAGATGAGCAAGAACGGCAACCCGTGGGCCGCCGTGACCCTCGAGGACATCGACGGCTCGATCGAGGTGATGTTCTTCGGGGAGACGTACCTGTCGTACGCGACGATGCTCGCCGAGGACGCCGTCGTGACGATCCGCGGCCGGGTCCGCCGCCGCGACGAGACGATCCAGCTGCAGGCGGTCGAGGTCTCCATCCCCGACGTGTCCGCCGCCGACTCGCGGCCGGTCACCATCACGATGCCGGTGTCCCGGTGCACCCCGCCCGTGGTCGAGCGGCTGCGCGAGATCCTCACCGCCCACCCGGGCGTGACGCAGGTGAACCTGCGCCTCGTCCAGCCGGGGCGGGCGACCGTCATGCGCCTCGAGGACACGCTGCGGATCGAGCGCTCCTCGGCGCTCTTCGGGGACCTCAAGGCGCTCCTCGGCCCCGGGTGCCTGGCGCCGTGACCGGCCCCGTGCGCCTCACGCCGGAGCAGCTGGTCTTCGTGCGGGAGCGCCACCTCGCGAGCCTGGCGACCCTGCGGCCCGACGGCACGCCGCACCTCGTGCCCATCGCCTTCACGTGGGACGACGAGCGCGGCGAGGCGTGGATGACGACCCTCGACGGTTCGGTCAAGGTGCGCAACGTCGAGGCCGCCCTGGCCGCGGGCCGTCCCGCGCGCGGCGCGGTCTGCCAGGTCTCCGGTGGTCGCTGGCTCACCCTCGAGGGGACGCTCGTCGTCGACCGCGACCCCGCGGTCGTCGCCGAGGCGGAGCGGCGGTTCGCCGTGCGGCACACGGCGCTCGAGCCCGAGCCGCGGAGGGTCGTGCTGCGCCTGCGGGTCGACCGCGTCCTGGGCTCGGAGTACATGACGCGCTGACCCGCCGGCCCGCCGGGCCGACCGTCCCGCCCGGGCGTCCCGCCCGCCCGCCGCGTCGGCGGGAACCGGACGGAACCGGGGCGGACGGCCCGGACCCGGGCGCCCCCGCGCACCTAGACTCGCGGGCGTGATGCGCCGAATCGACCTGCGGGGTCGCCGCCTGTCGGCCCGCGACCTCGCCGCCGCCCTGCCCCGCCCCGAGACCGACGTGGAGACCGTCGCCGAGCAGGTCGCGCCGATCGTGGCGGACGTGCGGCATCGCGGCGCCGCGGCGCTGCGGGACCTCTCGGAGCGGTTCGACGGCGTCCGGCCCGAGCACCTGCGCGTGCCCGCCGCGGCGCTCGAGTCCGCGCTCGACGGGCTCGACACGCGCGTGCGGGCCGCGCTCGAGGAGTCGATCCGCCGCGCCCGCAAGGTGCACGCCGCGCAGGTGCCCGCCGGCTTCGCCGTCGACCTCGCCGAGGGGGCCCAGGTCCGCCAGCGCTGGCTCCCGGTCCGCCGGGTGGGCCTGTACGTGCCGGGCGGCATCGCCGTCTACCCGTCGTCGGTCGTCATGAACGTGGTGCCCGCGCAGGAGGCCGGCGTGCCGAGCCTCGCGGTGGCGAGCCCGCCGCAGCGCGAGAACGGCGGCCTGCCGCACCCGACGATCCTCGCGGCGTGCGCGCTGCTCGGCGTCGACGAGGTCTACGCCGTCGGGGGCGCCCAGGCCGTGGCCATGCTCGCGTACGGCGCGGCCGGCGAGACCGAGGCCGACGGCGAGGTGCTGTGCGAGCCGGTCGACGTCATCACCGGCCCCGGCAACCAGTACGTCACGGCCGCCAAGCGGCTCGTGCGCGGCGTCGTCGGCATCGACTCCGAGGCCGGGCCGACCGAGATCGCGATCCTCGCGGACGCCACCGCGGACCCCGTGCACGTGACCGCCGACCTGGTGTCGCAGGCCGAGCACGGGCCGACGTCCGCGTCCGTGCTCGTCACGCACGCGACCGAGCTGGTCGAGGCGGTCGAGCGAGAGCTCGCCCCGCGCGTCGCCGCGACGCGGCACAGCGAGCGGGTCGCCACCGCGCTGTCCGGCCCGCAGTCGGCGATCGTCCTCGTGGACGACCTCGAGCAGGGCCTCGCGGTGTGCAACGCCTACGGCGCCGAGCACCTGGAGATCCAGACCGCCGACGCCGCACGGGTCGCGGAGCGCGTGACGAGCGCGGGCGCAATCTTCGTGGGGCCGTGGTCGCCGGTGTCGCTCGGCGACTACATGGCCGGGTCGAACCACGTCCTGCCCACGGGCGGGTGCGCCCACTACTCGAGCGGCCTGGGGGTGCACAGCTACCTGCGCGCCGTCCAGGTGATCGAGTACGACGCCGCCGCGCTCGCCGGGCTCGCCGACCGCATCGTCGACCTCGCCGAGGACGAGGACCTGCCAGCGCACGGCGAGGCGGTGCGCGCGCGGTTCGGGGCGTAGCCCGGGGGAGCGGCGCGTGGGGGCCCGATTTCGCCTGTCCGCGCGGGCGTGTTCTGCCATGCTCGACGCCGTGATCCGCCGTCGCGTCCCTGCTCGTGCGCGCCTGGCCGCCGGCCTCGTGCTCGCCGCCGTCGCGTGCGCCGCGTGCGGCGACGCGGAGCCGTCGGCCTCGCCGGGCACGTCGGGCACGCCCGGCCCGGGGGAGTACCTGCCCGGGCTGGCGGCCACGGTCGAGCGCCCGCGCGGGGACGCGCGCGCCGTCTTCCTGCTCGTCCCGGGCGGCGCCTTCCGCGCGGCCGACCCGACCGGGATGCGCGCGCTCGGGCGCGACCTCGCGGCCGAGGGCTACGCCGCCGTGACGATCACCTACGGCCACGCCGGCACGCAGACGTACTACCCGCGCCCGGTCGAGGAGGTCGCGTGCGGTCTCGCCTACGCGGCGTCGCAGGTCCCGGACGTGCCGGTGGTCGTCGTCGGGCACTCGGCGGGCGCGAACCTCGCGATGCTCGCCGCGCTCCGGCCGACCCGCACCGACGTGACGTGCCCGTACGAGCCCCGCGAGGCCGACGCCGTGGTGGGGCTCGCCGGGGTGTACGACATCCACCGCTCGCGGATCGGGGAGAACCTCTTCGGCGTCCCGCAGGACGAGGACCCCGAGGCGTGGCGCGACGGCAACCCGCTCACGTGGAGCGCCGAGCGGCCCGACGTCCCCGTGCTCCTCGTGCACGGGCTCGCCGACGAGCTCACCCCCGTGTTCTTCACCGAGGACATGGCGGCCGCGCTCGAGGAGGGCGGCCACGACGTGACGACCCGCTACCCGCGGGACGCCCTGCACAACGACCTGTTCCGCTCCGAGTGGATCCTCGACGACCTGGTCGGGTGGACGGAGGAGAAGGTCCTCGCCGACGACGCGTGAGCCCCGCAGGGGCCGGACGGCGACCGCCGGCCCGCGGCGGACCTAGGATCGGTGGGTGCCCGTCCTCGAGATCATCGGATGGTTCGGCTCGGCCCTGCTGGTCGTCTCCCTGCTGCAGACCCGCGTCATGCGGCTGCGCGTGCTGAACTCCGCCGCGTCCGCCGTGCTCGTCGGCTACAACGCCGCGCTCGGGGTGTGGCCGATGGTGGCGATGAACGTCGTCCTCGTCGGGATCAACCTCACCGTCATCTGGCGCATGGTGCGCGGCCGACACGACGCCCGCGCCTACGACGTCGTCCCGGTGGGCGTGGGCGAGCCCTACCTCGCGCACCTGCTCGCCCGGCACGCCGAGGACGTCGCCAGGTTCAACCCGCCACCGGACGAGCTGCTCGCCCAGGCGGAGCACGCGTTCCTCGTCACGAGCGAGGACGAGGTGGTCGGCGTCGTGCTGTCCCGCGCCGGCGGCGCCCCGGACGAGCAGCAGGTGGTCCTCGACTACGTGCTGCCGCCGTACCGCGACTTCACGCCCGGCGAGTTCGTGTTCGCCCCGGACGGCCCGTTCGCGCGCATGGGCGCGCGGCGCGTCGTGGCCTCGCCCGCGATGACCGCCTCGGAGCGGTACCTCGCCGCGGTGGGCTTCGTGCCCGACGGCGGCCGCCGGGTGCTGCACCTGGACGCGCCGCGGGCGACCGCGGGCTGAGCGGGCCCACGGCGGCCGAGGCGGCCTCGTTACGATCGGGCGCGTGCCGGACACCGACCCCTCGACCGCCGCCCGCGCGCGCCTGCCGCTGCGCGAGGACCTGCGCGGTCTCGAGCCGTACGGCGCGCCGCAGCTCGTGGTGCCCGTGGTCCTCAACGTCAACGAGAACCCGTACCCGCCGTCGGAGGCGGTCGTCGCCGACGTCGCGGCCGCGGCGGCCGAGGCGGCGCGCGGGCTCAACCGCTACCCGGACCGCGAGTTCCGCGACCTGCGCGCGGACCTGGCGGCGTACCTGCGGCGCGAGTCGGGCGTGGCGCTCGAGGTCGAGCAGGTGTGGGCCGCCAACGGGTCGAACGAGGTGATGCTGCACCTGTTCCAGGCGTTCGGCGGCCCGGGGCGCACCGCGCTGTCGTTCGCGCCCACGTACTCGATGTACCCCGAGTACGCGCGCGACACCGCGACCGCGTGGGTCGTGGGCCGGCGCGAGGAGGACTTCTCCGTCGACCCGGAGGCGGCCGCCGCGGCGATCGCGGAGCACGCGCCGTCGCTCGTCGTGCTCGCCAGTCCGAACAACCCGACGGGCACGGCGCTCCCGCTCGACACCGTGCGGGCCGTGCTCGCGGCGGCCGACGCCGTCCCGGGCGGCTGCGTCGTCGTCGTGGACGAGGCCTACGGCGAGTTCCGGCGCGAGGGCACGCCGTCCGCGCTCGAGCTGCTCGCCGCGCACCCCAACCTCGCGGTCACGCGCACGATGTCCAAGGCGTTCGGGCTCGCAGGCGCGCGCGTCGGCTACCTCGCCGCGGCGCCCGAGCTCGTCGACGCGCTGCGCATCGTGCGGCTGCCGTACCACCTGTCGGCGGTCACGCAGGCGGTCGCCCGGGCGGCGCTGCGGCACACGGACGAGCTCATGGCCCAGGTCGCGGGCCTGCGGGCCGAGCGCGACGCGACGGTCGCCTGGCTGCGCGAGCAGGGCTGGGCCGCGGCCGACTCCGACGCGAACTTCGTGCTCTTCGGCGTCCTGGAGGACAGGCACGCGGTGTGGCAGGCGCTGCTGGACCGCGGCGTGCTCATCCGCGAGGTCGGCCCTGAGGGGTGGCTCCGCGTGTCGATCGGCACTCCGGCCGAGATGGCGCGGTTCCGCGAGACACTGCTCGACGTGACGAAGGGGAGGCCAGCATGAGCCGCACCGGACGCGTGCAGCGCACGACGTCGGAGTCCGACGTCCTCGTCGAGCTCGACCTGGACGGGACCGGCCGCACGGAGATCTCCACGACGGTGCCGTTCTACGACCACATGCTCACGGCCCTCGGGAAGCACTCGCTCATCGACCTGACCGTGCGCGCGACCGGCGACACGCACGTCGACGTGCACCACACGGTCGAGGACGTGGCGATCTGCATCGGCCAGGCGCTGCGCCAGGCGCTCGGCGACAAGACCGGCATCGCGCGCTTCGGCGACGCCCTCGTGCCGCTCGACGAGGCGCTCGCGCAGGCCGTCGTCGACGTGTCCGGGCGGCCCTACCTCGTGCACCGCGGCGAGCCCGCCGGGCAGGAGTACCACCTCATCGGCGGGCACTTCACCGGATCCCTGACCCGCCACGTGCTCGAGTCGATCGCCCACCACGCGGGCATCTGCATCCACATGCGCGTGCTCGCCGGGCGCGACCCTCACCACGTCGTGGAGGCGCAGTTCAAGGCGCTCGCCCGCGCGCTGCGGGCCGCCGTCGAGCCCGACCCGCGTGTCCAGGGCGTGCCGTCGACGAAGGGCGCGCTGTAGGCGTGTCCCTGCCCCCGACCTCGCTCGTCCTCACGCAGGTCGCGCTGCCGGACGCCCTCGCGGCCGTGTGCGCGCTGCGGCGCGTGGCCGTCGTCGCGGTCCCGACGCCGGTGGGCTGCCTCGCCGTCGGCCGCGACGCCGACGCCGGGGCCGCCGCCGCGCAGGCGGTCACCTCGCTGCTGCAGGGCGTGCCCGCGCTGCTCCTCGAGCAGCGCGACGGGCAGATCACCGCGACGCGCTGGGCCGACGGCGCCGCGGCGGGCACCGTCGCGCCCGGGCTCGCCCTCGACGGGGCGCCGGCCGTCGTCGAGCAGATCCTCCTGGGCCGGGCGGGCGCGGCCGACCAGCCGGGCGCGGTGTCGAGCGAGGGCATGTCGCGCTGGCGCGCGACGCGCACGCTCGCCGCGGTGACCCGGGCGACCCGGCGCGCGGCCCGCGAGGCGGAGCGCCGGGGCTGAGACACGCGCGCGGGCGACCGGCGCCCGCTGGTTACGCTGGAGCGTGATCTCCCCCCGCGTCGTCGTCCTCGACTACGGCTTCGGCAACGTGCGGTCCGCCGTGCGCGCGCTCGAGCGCGTCGGCGCCCAGGTCGAGCTCACCGCCGACCACGACGCCGCGGCCGACGCCGACGGCCTCGTCGTGCCCGGCGTGGGCGCCTTCGCCGCGTGCATGGCCGGCCTGCGCAAGGTCCGCGGCGACCTCGTCATCGACCGCCGGCTCGCCGGCGGGCGGCCCGTCCTGGGCATCTGCGTCGGCATGCAGGTGATGTTCTCGGCCGGCGTCGAGCACGGCGTGCGCACCGAGGGCCTGGGGGAGTGGCCCGGCGAGGTCGACCGGCTCGAGGCGCCCGTGGTGCCGCACATGGGCTGGACCGCGGTCGAGCCGCCCGAGGAGACCGTGCTGTTCCGCGGCCTGGAGGACGCGCGCTTCTACTTCGTGCACTCCTACGCCGCGCGCACGTTCCCGCCGCTCGGCGGCGGCCGGTTCCGCCCCCCGCTCGTCACGTGGGCGACGCACGGCGAGCGGTTCGTCGCGGCCGTGGAGAACGGCCCGCTCGCGGCCACCCAGTTCCACCCGGAGAAGTCCGGCGACGCCGGCGCCGAGCTGCTGCGCAACTGGCTGGCCACGCTCCGCTGACCCGGCGCCGGCTCCGCTAGCCTGCGCTCGACCACGCCCGACCACCCGAGAGGTCCCCCATGTCCCGTCTGGTCCTGCTGCCCGCCGTCGACGTCGCAGGAGGGCAGGCCGTCCGCCTCGTGCAGGGCGAGGCCGGGTCCGAGACCGCCTACGGCAGCCCGCTGCAGGCCGCGCTCGACTGGCAGGCCGGCGGCGCCGAGTGGATCCACCTGGTCGACCTCGACGCCGCGTTCGGCCGCGGCTCGAACGCCGAGCTGCTCGCGGAGGTCGTCGCGGCGGTCGACGTGAAGGTCGAGATGTCCGGCGGCATCCGCGACGACGCGTCGCTCGAGCGCGCGCTGGCCAGCGGCGCGGCGCGCGTGAACCTCGGCACCGCGGCGCTCGAGGACCCCGAGTGGACCGCGCGCGCGATCGCCCGCTACGGCGACCAGGTCGCCGTCGGGCTGGACGTGCGCGGCACGACGCTCGCGGCGCGCGGCTGGACCCGCGAGGGCGGCGACCTGTGGGAGGTGCTCGCTCGTCTCGACGACGCCGGCTGCGCGCGCTACGTCGTCACCGACGTGACCAAGGACGGCACGCTGCGCGGCCCGAACCTCGACCTGCTGCGCCAGGTGTGCGCGCGCACGGAGGCCCCGGTCGTCGCGTCGGGAGGGATCTCGTCGCTCGACGACCTCGCCGCGCTGCGCGAGTTCGTCCCGCTCGGCGTCGAGGGCGCGATCGTCGGCAAGGCGCTGTACGCGGGCGCGTTCACGCTGCCCGAGGCGCTGGACGTCGCCGGGCGGCCGTAGTGCCCGGCCGCGAGCTGCCCCCGACATCGCCGTTCGCGGGCGACGACGGCTCGGCCGACCCCGCGCTCGCCGACGCGCTGGCTCGGTACGCGGCGGCGGGCGACGCGCCCGACCGTGCGGACCGGCTCGCGGACGTCGTCGCCACGCTCGCCCGCGCGCGCGTGCTGGTGCCCGTCCTCGCGGTCGAGGAGCCGGGCGGCACCGACGCGCCCGCCGGGCCGGCCGTGCCCTCCGCGCTCGCGGCCGGCGCCCTCGCGCCCGAGGACGCGTGCTTCGCGGAGCAGCGGCACGCGGCCGCGGGGATCGTGGCCGTCGCCGCGCCCGACGGGCGCACCGCGCTTCCCGTGTTCACCTGCGTCGCCGCGCTCGCGGCCTGGCACCCGACGGCCCGCCCGATGCCGGCCGAGGCGCCGCGCGCGGCCGCGGCCGCCGTCGGCGAGGGCTGGGACGTGCTCGTGGTCGACCCGGGCGGGCCGGTCACCGCGGTGGTCCCGCGCCCGGCCGTCCACGCGCTGGCCACGGGCGGGGCGTGGGTCCCGGCCGTGCGGGACGGCCAGGTGCGCCCCGGGGTGCGTGCCGCCGTCGGGCGCGTGCTCGCGGGCGTGCCGCACCTGCACGCGGCCGACGCCGTGCCGGGCCGGCGCGCGGAGGTCGCGGTCGTGCTCGCCCTGCCGCCCGGGCTCACCCGCGCGGCCGTGGACGCCGTGCTGGCCGACGTGAGTGCCCGCCTGGCGGCCGACGCCGAGGTGACCGCGGCCGTGGACTCGTTCGAGCTGCGGCTCGTCAGCGCCGACGCCGGCGCAGCGCGCGGCTGACGAGGACGAGCGCCAGGGCGCCGAGGACCTGGCCGCCCACGACCACCCGGGTGAGGTCGAGCGCGGGCTGCCAGGTCACCTCCGCGCCCCGCACGACGTAGACGCCGACGGGCGAGACGCGCACGCCGAACCCGCCGCCGGACCCGTTGCCGGTGGCCGCGCGGTCGGCCGTCTGGTCGCCCCACTCGCCGCCGCCGTCGCCGTACCCCGACCCGCCCCACACGCGGGCGACGGGGACCAGGGTCACGTCCTCCTGCACGACCGGCTCGCCGAACGCGCGGCGCACGTGCAGCAGGCGGCGCGCCGCCCGGATCGGCTCGGCGCGCCGGGGTGGCCGGGGGGAGTGGCGCCGGCCGGTCGCGGCGGCGTCGGTCGTGGTCGTCTCGCTCGTCTCCATGCGGCCATCGTGCCCCCGGGCGCGGCCGCGGGGGAGTGCTTCCGGCCGACGGCTCCGACGGGTCCGGCCGACGGGTCCGGCCGGGTGCCGCCGGTGCGCGGGTCAGGCGTCCCCGTCCCCGCACGGCGTCGTCGGCACGAACGCGGCCTCGTCCCCGAGGACCTGCAGCAGCGTGCTCACCGGCACGATGTACGACTGGCCGGCGGCGTTCTTCGCGTAGACGACGCCGACCACGCGGCCCTGGGCGTCGAGCACCGCGGAGCCCGAGCTGCCCGGCTCGACCGGCGCGTCGGTGACGAGCACCTCGCCGAGGTTCTCGTTGAGCGGGTCGGTCGTGCCCCCGATGACGCGGCCCTGCGTGACGGTGAGCGTGCCACCCTGCGGGTACCCGACGACCGTGACGAGGTCGCCGCGCACGGGGTCGGCGTCGGCGAGCTCGGGGTAGGACGGCAGCTCCTGCGCGGTGCGCACGAGCGCGAGGTCGGCGATCGACGCCGTGCTCGCCGCGGTCACCGAGATGTCGCGGCCGTCGTACGTGGACACCTGCAGCTCCGCCGAGTCCGCCACGACGTGCTTGTTCGTGATGAGCGTGGTGGGGTCCACCGCGAACCCGGAGCCCGTGGAGAGCGAGCCGCAGCCCACGTTGCGGATGCGCACCGCCATCCGCTGCACCGCGTCGAACCCGTCGGGCGTGAGGCCCGTGGGCCGCTCGACGGGCGGCTCGCTCGGCACGAAGCTGCGCACGGGGTCGGGCGGGCGGACCGGGAAGTCGCCGCACCCCGCGAGTGGCAGCGCGGCCGCCGCGAGCAGGACGGCCGCCAGGCGGCGGGTGCGGGCCGGGGTCATCGCGCGAGCTCGAGCTGGAGGGAGATGTTCGCCTTGCTGGCCTCCTGGCACAGGAACTCGACGTCGCTCTCGAACTGCGCCAGCTGCTCGGGGTCGTACGGCGGGCTGCTCACCGTGGGGTCGGCCTGCTGCTGCAGGTAGCCGATGAGCTCCTGCTGGCCCTGGACGCACCTGTCGAGGGCGAGGGCCACACCGCCGGCGGCCTCGCTGACGCGCTGCTGGTAGTCGACGAGCTGCTGGGTGATCTCCCAGTCGTCGAGCGCCTGGTTCTTCTCGTCGGCGAGCTGGACGATCCGGGAGTGGGCGGTGGACAGCTGGGCCCGCACGGCCTCGAGCTCGGCCTGCGACCCGGCGAGCTGGCTGCGCGTGGTGGCGAGCTCGTCGCCCAGCTGCTGCGCGGTCCGCAGGTAGGCGTCGGCCTGGTCGCGCCACTCGGTGGCGCTGATCCACAGGTACGTGGTGAGCGCGGCGAGGCCCACCGTGAGCGTGGCGAGGGCGACGACGGCGGCGCGCTCGCGCCGGGTGCGCCGGTGGCCGTGGCGCGCGGCGTGCTCGCGGGTGCCCGACGACGCACCGGCGGGCGCGTCGGCGCGCGCGGGCTCCGCGTCCGGGTCGGGCGACGCGGGGGCGGCCGGGCTCGCGGCGGACGGCGGAGGGCCGGCCGCCGGGGCGTCGGACGGCGTGCCGTCGTCCGGTGGGGCGAGCGTCGCGATCGCGACGTTGTAGAGCACGGCCGTCTCGGTCACCGACTCGGGCGGGAGCGGCTCGGAGAGCAGGTGCGCGTGGGCCTCCGCGTCGAGGTGGGGCTCGGGCTCGTCCTCGGCCGGCTCCCCGGGGGCCGGCCCGTCCGCGGGAGCCGCCACGGGCGGCCCGAGGGGCGCCGTCGCGACGTCGTCGGCGGGGGCGGCCGCGTCGACGTCCTGCGGCGCGTCGTCCGGCGCGTCGGCCTCCTCGGGAGCGTCGTCCGGCGCGTCGGCCCCCGCGGGAGCGTCGTCCTGCCCGGGCGCGTCCGTCGGGAGGGGGGCGCCGGTCGCGTCGTCCTGCTCGGGCGCGTCGGTCGGGGCGTCGTCGGGCTCGGCGGGGCGCGCGGCGACGTCGGACGACGCACGGTCGTCCGTCGGCTCGTCCGCCCCCCGGTCGGCCTGGCCGGCCGGAGCCCCCAGGCGCTCCTCCACGTCCTCAGGATAGGCGCGGACCCCTCGCGCTGGGCGACCGGGCCGTGACCGGTTCGCCCGGTTCCGTCCCGTCGGGCCGGCGGGGACGACGGTCAGCTCACCGGGCCGGTGAGCTTCTCCCCGGGACCCTCGCCCGGCGGGTCCGGGTAGGGCGAGGCCTCGCGGAAGGCGAGCTGGAGCGAGCGCAGGCCGTCGCGCAGCGAGCGTGCGTGCTGGTTGCCGATCTCGGGGGCGGCCGCGACGACGAGGCCCGCGAGCGCGGTGATGAGCCGGCGCGCCTCGTCCAGGTCCATGAGGTCCGCGCCGCGCACCTGGTCGGTGTCCGGCGCGAGCCCGCACTTGACCGCGGCCGCGCTCATGAGGTGCACCGCGGCGGTCGTGATGACCTCCACGGCGGGCACCTCCGCGATGTCGCGCGCGGCCGTGGCGGCCTCGTCGGGGGCGGGGGACTCGGGTGCGGGAACGGCCGGGACCATGGGGAGATCCTGCCAGCCCGGGGGCCCGGGTCCGGGGTGGTACCCTGGACGGCGACCGACCGGTGGAGTCTGCCCGGGTACGCCCGGGTCGGCGCCCGCCGGTGCACAAGCGGAGTCCTTCCCACCCGCGCCGACAGCCGCCAGGCGACAGGTACCGGGTCCGGTCCGAACGGCCGTCGGGGTCATCGTCCCGCACGGCCGGTGCCCCTGCGGGCGCGCTCGGAGGCCTCCGCCGTGAACGGCAGCGGGGGCCTTTCTCGTTGCCGGCGGTCGAACCGGTCACGACCCGAGGAGTCCCACATCAGCGAGCCACGCATCAACGAGCGGATCCGCGTGCCCGAGGTCCGCCTGGTCGGCCCGAACGGCGAGCAGGTCGGCATCGTGCGCGTCGAGGACGCCCTGCGCCTGGCGCAGGAGGCGGACCTGGACCTGGTCGAGGTGGCGCCCGACGCCCGCCCGCCGGTCTGCAAGCTCATGGACTACGGCAAGTACAAGTACGAGGCCGACATGAAGGCCCGGGAGGCCCGGCGCAACCAGGCCAACACGGTCCTGAAGGAGATCCGCTTCCGGCTGAAGATCGACCCGCACGACTACGGCACCAAGAAGGGCCACGTCGAGCGGTTCCTCAAGGCCGGCGACAAGGTCAAGGTCATGATCATGTTCCGTGGTCGCGAGCAGTCGCGCCCGGAGATGGGCCTGCGGCTCCTGCAGCGGCTCGCGGAGGACGTGGCCGAGCTCGGGTACGTCGAGAGCGCCCCGCGCCAGGACGGCCGGAACATGATCATGGTGCTCGGCCCGACGACGAAGAAGAAGGCCGAGTCCCGCCAGTCGGCGAAGCGTCAGCAGCGCGAGGCCACCCGGCCCGAGGCCGCCCCCGCCGCTCCCGCGGCGCAGGCCCCGGCGAAGGCCCCGGCCGTCGAGGCCCCGGCCCCTGCTGCGACCACGGCCCCCGCCGCCGCGCCGCGCCCCGCGCCCGCCCGCACGGCCACGCCCGCGAGCGCGCCCGCCGAGGAGACGCCGGCCCCGGCCGCGGAGGCCCCCGCCGAGGCGGCCCCCGCCCCGAAGGCGGCGCCCACGCCGACGGCTCCCCGGCCGACGGCGCCCAAGCCCGCGCCCAAGCCGGCCGCCCCGCGCGCGCCGCGTGCGGCGTCGGGCACGAGCGAGGCCCCCAAGCCCCGCGCCGCACGGCCCAAGGCCCCGCCGAGCGAGTCCTGAGCCGTCACCGAGCCCGACCCACCTGACCCGTCGCCGGACCAGGGCGACCGACGAGAAGAGAGCACACAGTGCCGAAGAACAAGACGCACAGCGGTGCGAAGAAGCGGTTCCGCATCACCGGGACCGGCAAGGTCATGCGCGAGCAGGCGAACGCCCGCCACCTGTTCGAGCACAAGTCGAGCCGGCGCACGCGCCGCCTCGCCAAGGACCAGGTCCTGTCCAAGCCGGACACCCGCACCGTCAAGAAGCTGCTCGGCAAGTGAGCTCGCGGCGCCTCGGCGCCGGACTCGCTAGCCCCGACACCCCAAGGAGCATCACGTGGCACGCGTGAAGCGGGCGGTCAACGCCCAGAAGAAGCGCCGGACGACCCTCGAGCGGGCGAGCGGCTACCGCGGGCAGCGCTCGCGTCTCTACCGCAAGGCCAAGGAGCAGGTCACCCACTCGCTGGTGTACGCCTACCGCGACCGCAAGGCGCGCAAGGGCGACTTCCGCAAGCTGTGGATCCAGCGGATCAACGCCGCGGCCCGCGCCAACGGCATCACCTACAACCGCTTCATCCAGGGCCTCAAGGCGGCCGGCGTCGGCGTCGACCGTCGCGTGCTCGCCGACCTGGCGGTCAACGACCCGAACGCCTTCGCCGCGCTCGTCACCGTGGCGCGCGAGGCGCTCCCGGAGGACGTCAACGCCGCCGGTACCCCCGCGGCCTGACGCGCCGACAGGCGTGGACGACGACGCCCGGACGGCGCCCGAGCTGACCAACCCCCGCGCGGAGCGGGTGCGGTCGGTGCGGGCGTTGTCCGGGCGTTCCGTTCGTCGGCGCCAGGGCCGCTTCCTCGTCGAGGGCCCCCAGGCCGTGCGCGAGGCCGTGGCCGGGCACCCCGGCGACGTCGTCGTCCGGGACCTCTACGCCACGCCCGAGGCGGCGCGACGCCATCCCGACGTCGTCGCCCTGGCCGGCCGTGCCGGCCTGCGCGTGCGCTACGGCACCGCCGAGGTCCTCGAGGCGATGAGCCCCGACGCCCAGGGCCTGGTCGCCGTGGTCGACCTCCTGTCCGCGACGCTGGACGACGTCGTCGCCGCGCGGCCCCGCCTCGCGGCGGTGCTCGCGCACGTGCGCGACCCCGGCAACGCCGGGACGGTCGTCCGGGCCGCCGACGCCGCCGGCGCCGGCGCCGTCGTGCTCACCGAGGCGAGCGTCGACGTGCACAACCCCAAGGTCGTGCGCGCGACCGCGGGCTCGCTCTTCCACCTGCCGGTGGTGCCCGGCGGCACGCTCGCCGACGTCGTCGCCGCGCTGCGCGGCGCGGGGCTCACGGTGCTCGCGGCCGACGGCGCGGGGGACTGGGACCTCGACGACCTGCTCGACGCGGCCGCCCCCGGCGGCCCCGCCGCCCCGGGGGTGCCCGACCTGCGCGCGCCGACGGCGTGGGTGTTCGGGAACGAGGCGTGGGGCCTGCCCGGCGAGGACCGGGCGCTGGCCGACGCCGTCGTGCGCGTGCCGATCCACGGGCGCGCGGAGTCGCTCAACCTCGCGACCGCGGCCACGGTCTGCCTGTACGCGAGCGCGCGGGCCCAGCGGAAGGGGTGACGCCGGGCCCGCGCGCGGGCGTCGCGCGGCCCGCGGGGGTGCGACGGGTGCGTCGCGGTCAGGCGGCCGGCGGCGCGGCAGGCGGGTAGGCCGCGGTGGGCTGCCCCTCCGGGTACGCGGTCGCGCCCGGGTACGCGTAGGGGTACGGCGGGCGGCGCTCCGAGGGCATGAGGATCCACAGGATCGGGTAGACCAGCAGCTGGCTGCCCGGGAGCACCATGAGCACGAGCACGAACAGCAGGCGCGCGGGCCAGGGGTCGATGCCGAAGCGGCGGCCGAGGCCGGCGCACACGCCGCCGAGGACGCGGCCGTCGAGGGGACGGGCCAGGCCGTCGCGGGTCATGCTCTCGTGGAGCGAGGACATCGGGTCTCTCCTTCGTCAGGGGTGTCTCCAGCATCGGCGGGCGGCCCCCCGCGCGGTATCGGGGAGGCACCGGATCGGCCCCCGAACGCGCCCCGGAGCGACCCCGAGCGCGCGGCCGGGCCACCCCTGAGCCCCGGGCGGTGCCGTCCCCGACCCCGCCGCGCGCGGGGCATGCTGGACGCGTGCGCCTGTTCGCCGCCGTCCGCCCGCCCGTCGACGTCCTCGACCACCTCGAGGGCGCGCTCGCGTCCGTGCGCGCCGGCACCGAGCCCGGCCCGGGTCGCGGCCCGCTGCGCTGGACGGTCCCCGAGGACCGGCACGTGACCGTGGCCTTCTACGGCGAGGTGCCCGGGGGACGGCTCGACGAGGTGGCGCAGGCCCTCGACGACGCCGCCGCCGGGCTCGCGCCGTTCGCGGCCGGCCTCGCGGGCGCCGGCCTGTTCGACGGCCGGACCCTGTGGGTCGGCTGCACCGGCGACGGCTGGTCGCCGCTCATGGCGGCCGCGGGCGGGATCGGCACGACGCTGCTCGGCCGCCCCGTGGACCGCCGCTCGCGCCCCCACCTCACCGTCGCGCGGTCGCGCGCGGGCGGCGGGCGCGGGCCCCGCGGGGGGCTGCGAGGCGGGCCGCGGCGCGGGCCGGGGCACGGGCGGCGCGGGCCCGAGGGCGGCGTGGACCCCGCCGCGCTGGCGCACGCGCTCGCGCTCTACCGGGGCCCGCGGTGGACCGTGGCCGAGGTCGCGCTCGTCGAGTCCCACCTGGGCGCGGGCCCGGGCGGGAGCCCGCGGCACGACGTCGTGCACGTCGCCCGGCTGGGCACCGGCCCCGGCGCGCTGTGGCAGGATGTGGGCCGTGCGCAGGACTGATCGCCGATTTAGCGGGCCCGCAGGCGGGCCGCGCGGCTGATCCGCGCACGGGAGCCGGGCACGGCTGACCGAGGGCCCTCTGCGGGCGGTGACGACCAGCGCCCCGACACTCCCTGGAAGGCACCATGTCCGACCCTCTCTCGCCGCTCGACGCCGCGGGCGTCCGGGCGGCCGTCGACGACGCGCTCGCGGCCATCGCCGCCGCGGCCGACCTCGACGCCCTGAAGTCCGTCCGGCTCGCCCACGCCGGCGACCGGAGCCCCCTGGCCCTCGCGAACCGCGCCATCGGCGGGCTCGAGCCGTCCCGCAAGGCGGAGGCCGGCCGCCTCGTCGGCCCCGCGCGGGCCGAGGTGAACGCCGCGCTCGCCGCCCGTCAGGCCGAGCTCGAGGCCGAGCGCGACGCCCGCGTGCTCGTCGAGGAGGCGGTCGACGTCACGCTGCCCGTCGAGCGCGGTCACGTCGGCGCCCGGCACCCGCTGGAGACGCTCGCCGAGCGCATGTGCGACGTCTTCGTCGCGATGGGCTGGGAGGTCGCCGAGGGCCCCGAGGTCGAGACCGAGTGGCACAACTTCGACGCCCTCAACTTCGACCCCGACCACCCGGCGCGCGCGATGCAGGACACGTTCTTCGTGGCGCCGGAGGGGTCGGGCGTGCTCCTGCGCACGCACACCTCGCCGGTCCAGGCGCGCGCGATGCTGCAGCGCTCCGCCGAGCTGCTCGAGTCCGGCCGCGGCATCTACGTCGTGTGCCCGGGCAAGACGTTCCGCACCGACGAGCTCGACGCGACCCACACGCCGGTCTTCCACCAGCTCGAGGGCCTGGCGGTCGACAAGGGCCTGACGATGGCCCACCTCAAGGGCACGCTCGACCACTTCGCGCGCGCCATGTTCGGGCCCGACGCCGTCACGCGCCTGCGCCCGTCGTACTTCCCGTTCACGGAGCCCAGCGCGGAGATGGACCTGCGCTGCTTCGTGTGCGGCGGGTCGGACACCGAGTGCCGCACGTGCTCGGGCACGGGCTGGATCGAGTGGGGCGGCTGCGGCATGACGCACCCCAACGTGATCCGCGCGGCGGGCATCGACCCCGACGTGTACACCGGGTTCGCGTTCGGCATGGGCGTCGAGCGCACGCTGATGTTCCGCCACGGCGTGCGTGACATGCGCGACATGGTCGAGGGCGACGTGCGGTTCAGCCGCCAGTTCGGGATGGAGCTGTAGATGGTCCGGGTACCGCTCACGTGGCTCGCGGAGTCGGTGGACCTCGCCGGCTCGACCGCGGAGGAGGTGGCCGCCGCGCTCGTGCGCGTCGGCCTGGAGGAGGAGGGGATCCACGGGCCGTCCGTGACCGGGCCCCTCGTCGTCGGGCGCGTGCTGACGCTCGAGAAGGAGACCCACAAGAACGGCAAGACGATCAGCTGGTGCCGCGTGGACGTCGGGCCGGAGCACAACGAGCCGGCCGACGGCGACGTGCCCGCCGGGCGCGGCATCGTCTGCGGCGCGCACAACTTCGGCGTCGGCGACCTCGTCGTGGTGGCCCTGCCGGGCGCGGTGCTGCCCGGGCCGTTCCCGATCACCGCGCGCAAGACCTACGGTCACGTGTCCGACGGGATGATCTGCTCGGCGCGCGAGCTCGAGCTCGGCGACGACCACTCCGGGATCATCGTGCTGAGCGAGGCCGACCACGACCCCGCCGACCTCGTGCCCGGCCGCGACGCGATCGCGCTGCTCGGCCTGGGGGAGCGCACGGTCGAGGTCAACGTCACGCCGGACCGCGGCTACTGCTTCTCGGTGCGCGGCGTGGCGCGCGAGTACGCGCACGCGACCGGCCGGGCGTACCGCGACCCGGCGCTCGCGGTGTCCCCGCCCGCGCCGACGGACGGCGGCTTCCGCGTCGAGGTGGCCGACGAGGCGCCCGTCCGCGGGCGGGTCGGCTGCGACAGGTTCGTGGCGCGCGTCGTGCGCGGCGTGGACGCCACGGCGGCGAGCCCGGCGTGGATGCAGCGCCGGCTCACCCAGGCCGGCATGCGCCCGATCTCGCTCGCCGTCGACGTGACGAACTACGTCATGCTCGAGCTCGGCCAGCCGCTGCACGCGTACGACCTCGCGCGCGTGCACGAGCCGATCGTCGTGCGGCGAGCCCGCCCGGGCGAGCGCCTCGTCACGCTCGACGACGTCGACCGCGAGCTCCACCCGGAGGACCTGCTCATCACGGACTCGCCCGACGGTGTGCCCGGCTCGCGGGTCATCGGCCTGGCGGGCGTCATGGGTGGCGCGAGCACCGAGGTCTCCGACGCGACCGTCGACGTGCTGCTCGAGGGCGCGCACTTCGACCCCGTGTCGATCGCGCGCACGGCGCGGCGGCACAAGCTCGGCTCGGAGGCGTCCCGCCGGTTCGAGCGCGGCGTGGACCCGCAGCTGCCGCCGCGCGCGGTGCAGCGGGCGATCGACCTGCTCGTGCGCTTCGGGGGCGGCGTGGTCGACGTGGAGGTGACCGACCTGGACGAGGTGCCCGCCCCGACGCCGGTCCGCATGCCCGCGGACTTCCCGGCCCGGATCGTCGGCGTGCCCTACACCGCGGACCAGGTGCGCGAGACCCTCGCGGCGATCGGCTGCGCCGTGGCCGACGACGGGGGCGACCTGCTCGTCACCCCGCCGTCGTGGCGGCCGGACCTCACGGCGCCGATCGACCTCGTGGAGGAGGTCGCCCGCCTGCACGGCTACGACCGGATGCCGTCGGTGCTGCCGACCGCGCCGGCGGGCCGCGGGCTCACGCACGCCCAGCGGGCGCGGCGCTCGGTGGCCCGGGCGCTCGCCGAGCACGGCTTCACCGAGGTCCTCACGTACCCGTTCGTGGGCGAGGAGCGGTTCGACGAGCTCGCCCTGCCGGCCGACGACCGGCGCCGGAACGCGGTGCGGCTGCTCAACCCGCTCAACGACGCGCTGCCGCTGCTGCGCACGTCCCTGCTCGCGTCGCTCGTCGACGCGGCCCGCACGAACGTCGGGCGCGGGTTCGCCGACCTGGCGATCTTCGAGATCGGCCGCGCGTACCGGGCCGAGGGCACGGGCGTCGCGCCGCGGCCGCCGGTGACCGACCGCCCGTCGGACGCCGACCTCGTCGCGCTCGACGCCGCGCTGCCCGTGCAGCCGCGCCGGGTGGCCGGCATCCTCGCCGGCAACCGGGTCCCGGCCGGCTGGCAGGGCCCGGCGGCGCCGTACACCTGGTCCGACGCGGTCGCCGCGGCGCTGCTCGTGGCGCGCACCGCGGGCGCGGACGTCGAGGTCGCGGCGGAGCCGCACGAGCCGTGGCACCCGGGCCGGTGCGCGCGCCTCTCGCTGCCCGACGGCACGCTCGTCGGGCACGCGGGCGAGCTGCACCCGCGCGTGGTGGCGGCGCTCGAGCTGCCCGCACGCACGTGCGCGTTCGAGGTGGACCTCGACGCGCTCGTGGCGGCGGGGGAGGGTCGCCTCGTGGCGGCCGCGCCCGTGTCGCCGCAGCCCGTGGCCAAGGAGGACCTCGCGTTCGTCGTCGACGACGCCCTGCCCGCCGGCGACCTCGTGGCGACCGTGCGCCGCGCGGGCGGCGACCTGCTCGAGGACGTGCGGCTGTTCGACGTCTACCGCGGCGAGCAGGTGGGAGCCGGGAAGAAGTCGCTGGCCGTCACCGTGCGCCTGCGCGCGGCGGACCACACGCTGTCCGCCGAGGAGATCGCCGCGGTGCGGTCCGCCGTCGTCGCGGCCGTCGAGGCCGAGCACGGCGGCACCCTGCGGGCCTGACCCGACCTCGCCCGGCCGGGGCGCCGCGCGCGTCGGCCGGGCGGTCGGTCCGGGGAGCGGCCCGACGCCGCCTACGGGACGACCAGGACCTTGCCGGTGGTCGCGCGGCCCTCGAGCGCGCGGTGCGCCTCGGCGGCGTCCGCCAGCGGGAACCGTGCGCCGACCCGCACGTCGAGCCGGCCCGCGGCCACGGCGTCGAACAGCGCGCGGGACCGCCACAGGAGCTCCTCGCGCGTGGCGGTGTAGTGCCGGATCGTGGGCCGGGTGAGGTACAGCGAGCCGAGCGCCTCCAGGCGCATCGGGTCGAACGGGGGCACGGCTCCCGACGCGCCGCCGAACAGCACCATCGTCCCGCGCGGGCGCAGCGACGCGAGCGAGCCCTCGAAGGTCGCGGCGCCCACGCCGTCGTACACGACGTGCACGCCGTGGCCGCCGGTGAGGTCGCGGACGGCGGCGGGCAGGTCGTGGGCCAGGTCGGCCATGAGGTCGTAGCGCAGCACCGCGGCCGCCCCCGCGGCGCGCGAGAGGGCCGCCTTCTCGTCGCTCGAGACCGTGGTGACGACCCGCGCGCCCGCGGCCGCGGCGAGCTGGGTGAGCAGCAGCCCGACGCCGCCCGCACCCGCGTGCACCAGCACGTCCTGGCCGCGCTGCACCGGGAACGTGGAGCGCACGAGGTAGTGCGCGGTGATGCCCTGGAGGAGCAGCGCGGCCGCGGTCTCGGCGCCGACCTGCGCGGGCACGGGCACGGCCTGCTCCGCCAGGAGCCGGACCCGCTCGGCGTAGGAGCCCTCCGTGCCGGCCACCCACGCGACGGTGTCGCCGACCGCCACGTCCGTGACGTCGTCGCCCACCGCCACCACGGTGCCGGCGCCCTCGGTGCCGACGACGTGCGGGAACGGGGTGGGGTAGCGGCCGGAGCGCCGGTACGTGTCGATGAAGTTCACCCCGGCCGCGGCCACCTCCACGACGACCTGCTCCGGCTCCGGCACGGGGTCGGGGAGGTCGACGACGGCGAGCACCTCGGGCCCGCCCGGACGGGTCGCCTGGACTGCGCGCATGCCCCGATCCTGCCGCGCCGCCGTGCGCGGGGCGAGCACCCGTCTCAGGGGACGTAGGTCATGTGCGTCGCGCCCGGCCGCCGCGCTAAGGTTAGGTAATGCTTACCTCACCTGGCGGCGCCTCGGCGGTGCGCGAGATCGACCGGACGGACCGTCCGGCGTACCGCCCGTTCCGCGTGACGGTGACCTCGACGACGCGCATGTGCCCGTCGTTCCTGCGGGTCACCCTCGCCGGTGAGGACCTCGACCTGTTCGGCCGCGCGGGCCTCGACCAGCGGGTGAAGATCGTCTTCCCGCTGCCGGACGGCACGCTGTGCGACATCGACACGCCCGACGTCGTCGAGTCCGGCACCTGGTACGAGCGCTGGCGCGCCCTGCCCGACGGGCGGCGCAACCCGGTGCGCACCTACACGGTGCGCCGCGTCCGCCCCGAGCGGCGCGAGCTCGACATCGACCTCGTCGTGCACGGCGGCACCGGGCCGGCGGCGCGCTGGCTCGAGGCCGTCCGCCCGGGCGACGAGGTCATCGTCGTCGGGCCCGACGCCCGCAGCATCCACAGCAACGTCGGCATCGACTTCCACCCCGGCCCCGCGCGGCGGCTGCTGCTCGCGGGCGACGAGACCGCGGCGCCCGCGATCTCCGCGATCCTCGAGTCGCTGCCCGCCGACCGTGCCGCGCAGGCGTTCATCGAGGTGCCCGACGCCGAGGACCGCTTCGCGCTCGACCTGCCGCCCACGGCGGAGGTCGCCTGGCTGCCGCGCGAGGGCGCACCCGTGGGCTCGCGCCTCGTCCCCGCGGTGACCGGCTGGGCCCGGAGCGAGGAGCGGCTGCTGCGCGCTGCCGCGGCGCCCGCCCCGCAGCCGTACCAGGAGGTCGACGTCGACGCCGAGATCCTGTGGGAGGCGCCGGCGGAGCCGCCGGACGAGGCCTTCTACGCGTGGCTCGCGGGCGAGGCCGGGGTCATCAAGGACCTGCGCCGCCTCCTGGTCCGCGGCCACGGCGTGGACCGGTCCCGCGTGGCCTTCATGGGCTACTGGCGGCAGGGACGCGCCGAGCTCTCATGACCACGACCGTCGGCGCGGCGGTCGCCCGCGACCGGCGGAGGTCGGCGCGGCGGGGCCGCTGGACCTGGCTCGCGTGCGCGCTCGCGGCGCTCGCCCTCGCGGTCGTCGCGGGCCTCGTCCTCGGTGCGCGCCCGGTCGCGCTCGGCGACGTCGTCGGCGCGCTCGTCGACCCGCAGGGCGGCCTGACCGAGCACACCGTCGTCCGGTCCCTGCGCGTGCCCCGCACGCTCGTCGGCCTGCTCGCGGGCGCCGCGTTCGGCGTCGCCGGGGCCCTGCTGCAGAGCCTGACCCGCAACCCGCTCGCCGACCCCGGCCTGCTCGGGGTCAACGCGGGCGCCTCGCTCGCCGTCGTGATCGCGGTGACCGTGATCGGCGTCGCGGGCCCGGCCGGCTACGTGTGGTTCGCGCTCGCGGGCGCCGCCGTGGCGGCGGGCCTCGTGTACGCGATCGGCTCGTCCGGGCGGCTCGGCGGCGCGCCGACGACGCTCGCGCTCGCGGGCGCCGCCCTCACCGCCGGGCTGACGTCGCTCATCACGGTCGTCGTCGTGCGGGACGTCGACGCGTTCGACGCCTACCGGTTCTGGGTCGTCGGCTCCCTCACCGCGCGCGGGCCCGAGGCGATCGCCCAGCTCGCGCCGTTCCTCGCCGTCGGGGGGCTCGCCGCGGTGGCGGCGACGCGCGTGCTCGACGTGCTCGCCCTCGGCGACGACACCGCACGCGGGCTCGGCCAGCACGTCGCCGGCGGCCGCGCGCTCGTCCTGCTCGCCGTCGTGCTCCTCGCGGGGGCGGCGACCGCGCTCGCCGGCCCGGTCGTCTTCGTCGGCCTCGTCGTGCCGCACCTCGTGCGCCGCGCGGCGCGCGGCAGCCACGCCTGGCTGATCGCCCTGGCGGCCCCGATGGGGGCGGCGCTGCTCATCGCGGCCGACGTCGTCGGCCGCCTGGTCGCCCGGCCCGGCGAGGTGGAGGCGGGCGTCGTCGTCGCCTTCCTCGGCGGGCCCGCGATGATCGCGCTCGTCCAGTGCGCCCGGGTGGTGCGCCCGTGAGCGCCGCGACCCTGCCCGCCGCTCCCGCGGGTGCACCCGTCGCCGCCGTGCTCGGCCCGGTCGCCGACGCCGTGCGGGCGGGCCGCCGCCGGCGCCGCGCGCGCGAGCTGACGGTGACCGCCGTCGTCGCCGGGCTGGTCGTCGCGGGCGTCGTGCTCGGGCTGGGTCTGGGCGACTACTCCCTCAGCCCGGGCGAGGCGTGGGCCGCGCTCGCCGGCGGGGGAGGGGCGCTCGACCGCACCGTGCTGTGGGAGCTGCGCCTGCCGCGCGCGGCGCTCGCCGTCGTCGTCGGCGCCGCGTTCGCGCTCGCCGGCGGAGTCTTCCAGACGGTGTTCGCCAACCCGCTCGCGAGCCCGGACCTCCTGGGCGTGACCGGCGGAGCGAGCGTCGCCGCGGTGTGGGCGCTGCTCCTCGCGGGGCTGACCGGGTGGGCCGTCGCGGGAGCGGCGTTCGCGGGCGCGGCCGTCGTGGCGGGCGGGCTGCTCGCGCTCAGCCGCGGCCGGGACCTCGCCGGGCACCGGTTCGTGCTCACGGGCGTGGCCGTCGCGTTCATGGCGTCGGGCGCGGTGGGCTACCTGCTCAGCCGCGCCCAGGTGCAGGCCGCGCAGTCCGCGCTCGTCTGGACGGCCGGGAGCCTCGGGGCCGCGCGCTGGAGCGAGGTCGCGCTCGTCGGCGGCGCGCTCGCGCTCGCGGTGCCCGCGCTCGCCCTCGGGTCGCGCGCGCTGCGGGCCCTCCAGCTCGGGCCGCTCGCCGCGACGGGTCTGGGCGTGCGCGTGGAGCGCACCCGCACCGGCCTGCTCGCGGTGGCCGTCCTGCTCGTCGCGGGCGCGACGGCGGTCGTCGGTCCCGTGGGCTTCGTCGCGCTCGTGGCGCCGCCGCTCGCGCGCAGGCTCGTCGGCACCGGCTCGCCCGCCCTGCCCGCCGTGGCCGCGGTCGGCGCGGCGATCGTGCTCGGCGCCGACCTCGTCGCGCAGCACGCGATCCCCGGCGCGACCGTGCCGACCGGCGTCGTGACGGGCGCGGTCGGTGCTCCCTACCTGCTGTGGCTGCTGTCCCGAGGAGCTCGCTCATGACCGCCGGACCCGAGCACCGCGCGCCGTCCCTGTCCGCCCGCGCGCTGCGGGCGGGCTACCACGGCGCGGCGGTCGTCGAGGACCTCGACCTGACGCTGCCGCGCCGCGCGGTGACCGTCGTCGTCGGCGCGAACGCGTGCGGCAAGTCGACCCTGCTCAAGACGCTCGCCCGCGCGCTGCGCCCGCTCGGCGGTGCCGTGCTCCTCGACGGCACGGACATCGCCGCCGTCCCGTCCCGCCGTCTGGCTCGCTCGCTCGGCATGCTGCCGCAGGACCCGGTCGCGCCCGAGGGCCTGAGCGTGGCCGACCTCGTGGGCCGCGGGCGGCACCCGCACCACGGCTGGCTCGAGCGCTGGTCGGCGGCCGACGACGCCGCGGTCGCGGAGGCGCTCGCGGCGACCGGGACCGCGGACCTCGCGGACCGGCACGTGGACGAGCTCTCGGGCGGCCAGCGGCAGCGGGTGTGGATCGCGATGGCGCTCGCGCAGGACCCGGACGTGCTCCTGCTCGACGAGCCCACGACGTTCCTCGACCTGACGCACCAGCTCGAGGTGCTCGACCTGCTCCAGCACCTCAACCGCACGCGGGGCACGACGGTGGTCATGGTGCTGCACGACCTCAACCTCGCGGCGCGGTACGCGGATCACCTCGTCGTCATGGCCGACGGCCGCGTCCTCGCCGAGGGCGCGCCGGCCGAGGTGGTCACGCCCGACGTGCTGCGTGCCGCCTTCCGGCTCGACGCGCTGGTGGTCCCGGACCCGGTGACCGGGGCGCCGATGGTCGTGCCGCGGCGGGCGACGCCGCCCGAGGACGTGACCGCGAACGACGTCCACACCGCGGACGCGGCACTGCCCGGGGGCGTGAGTCAGTAAGGTTAGGCTGTCCTAACTTCCTGACCCTGGACGACCGCGGCGACCGCCGCCGAGAGAGGCCCCCATGCGACTGTCCCGTCCCGCCCTCGCCGTGTCCGGCACGCTCCTCGCGCTCGCGCTGGCCGGCTGCGGCGCCGCCGCCGGCGACCCGACGACCGAGCCCGCCGCGACCACCGCCGCCGGCGACGGCGAGGCGGCGTTCCCGGTCACCATCGAGCACGCCTTCGGCGAGACGGTCATCGAGGCCGAGCCGCAGCGCGTGGTGACGTGGGGCTGGGCGAGCGCCGACGCCGTCATCGCCCTCGGCGTGGTGCCGGTGGCCATCCCGTACCAGGCCTACGGCGGCGACGAGAACGGCGTCCTGCCGTGGATCGCCGACGCCCTGGAGGAGATGGGTGCCGAGGTACCCACCGTCCTGCCCGACGCGGCCGAGGCCCCGATCGAGGCCATCGCCGAGGCCGAGCCCGACCTCATCCTCGCCCACTACTCCGGCCTGACCGCCGAGGAGTACGAGCTGCTCAGCGCGATCGCGCCCACCGTCGCCTACCCGGACCAGGCGTGGGCGACGCCGTGGCGCGACGTCGTCGAGATCGCCGGCCGCGCGCTCGGCCGCTCGGCCGAGGCTGCCGAGGTGCTCGCGGGCATCGACGCCGCGGTGGCCGAGGCGGCCGCCGCGCACCCGGAGTTCCAGGGCGTGACCGTCGCGCAGGTGTGGGACACCGGGGACACCTTCTACGTGTACGCCCCGGCGGACCCGCGCGTGGAGTTCACCGAGGACCTCGGCTTCCAGACCTCGTCCGCGGTGACCGAGCTCGAGACCGGTGAGGCGACCTTCTACTTCACGCTCAGCCACGAGCGGCTCGACGAGCTGACGTCGGACCTGCTGATCGCGTACGCGGACACGCAGGAGGCGCTCGACGCCTTCCTCGCCTCCGCCCCGGCGCAGACGATGCCGCAGGTCCAGGCGGGCGCGGTGGCAGGCGTGGTGGGGCAGGACCTCATCGCGTCCGTCTCGCCGCCGACGGCGCTCTCGCTCACGTGGGGGCTGGACGCCTACGTCACGATCCTCGCCGACGCGCTCGCCGGTCGCGGCTGACCCGCCGACCGCACCGCCCGGGCCCCGCCGCCTCCCGCGGCGGGGCCCGGCGCGCTCGGGGCCGAGGGTCCCGGCCCTCGCGGGGCGGGGGCTGGGAGCATGGCGGGCGGCCCTGCCCCAGCGGCGCGGCGACGTGATGTGTATGCAGTGTCCTGTATAGTCATGCACCATGACGGTTCGGGTGGCTGTCGCGGGCGCGAGCGGGTACGCGGGGGGCGAGGTGCTCCGGCTGCTCGTCGGGCACCCCGACGTGGAGGTCGGCGCGGTCACCGCGCACTCGAACGCGGGCGACCCGCTCGGCAAGCACCAGCCGCACCTGCGCTCCCTCGCCGACCGCGTGCTCGCGGACACGACGCCCGAGGCGCTCGCCGGGCACGACGTCGTCGTCCTCGCGCTGCCGCACGGCGCGTCCGGTGCGATCGCCGCCGCGCTGCCCGACGACGTCCTCGTCCTCGACTGCGGCGCCGACCACCGCCTGGCCGACCCCGCCGCCTGGGAGCAGTTCTACGGGTCCTCGCACGCGGGCACGTGGCCCTACGGCATGCCCGAGCTCATCACCGGGGCCGGCCGCCAGCGCGACGCCCTCGCCGGCGCGCGCCGCGTCGCCGTCCCGGGCTGCAACGTCACGGCGGTCACTCTCGGCCTGCAGCCCGGCGTCGCCGCGGGCCTCGTGGACCCGACGGACGTCGTCGCCGTGCTCGCGGTCGGCTACTCGGGCGCGGGCAAGGCGCTGAAGCCGCACCTGCTCGCCTCGGAGGCGCTCGGCTCCGCCGCGCCCTACGCCGTCGGCGGCGTGCACCGGCACATCCCGGAGATCGAGCAGAACCTGCGCGCCGCAGGCGCGGGCGAGGTCCGGGTCTCCTTCACGCCCGTCCTCGTGCCGATGTCGCGCGGCATCCTCGCCACCACGACCGCGCCGCTCGCCCCCGGCGCGGACCCCGCCGCCGTGCGCGCGGCGTGGGTGGACGCCTACGCGGGGGAGCCGTTCGTCGAGGTGCTGCCGGAGGGGCAGTGGCCGACGACGGCCGCCACCGTCGGCGCGAACACCGCGCTCGTGCAGGTCGCCGTGGACGCCCGGGCCGGCCGGGCCGTCACCGTGTGCGCGCTGGACAACCTCGTCAAGGGAACCGCGGGAGCCGCCGTGCAGTCGATGAACCTCGCCCTCGGCCTGCCGGAGACGGCCGGCCTGACGACCGCGGCGGTCGCGCCGTGAGCGTCACCGCCCCGAAGGGCTTCCGCGCCGCGGGCGTGGTCGCCGGGCTCAAGCCCTCCGGCTCGCCGGACGTCGCGCTCGTCGTCAACGACGGCCCGACGCACGTCGGCGCCGCCGTGTTCACGACCAACCGCGTCGTCGGCTGGCCCGTGGTGTGGTCGCGCCAGGTGGTGACCGACGGCGTCGTGCACGCCGTCGTGCTCAACTCGGGCTCGGCGAACGTGTGCACCGGACCAGCCGGGTTCGAGGACGTGCACCGCACCGCCGAGCACGTCGGCGAGGTCCTCGGGATCTCGCCGGGCGACGTCGTCGTCTGCTCGACCGGGATCATCGGCGACCGCGCCCCGCGCGAGCGCCTCCTGCCCGGCGTGAGCGCCGCCGCAGCGGCCCTGTCGGCCGACGGGGGAGCGGACGCCGCGCGCGCCATCATGACGACCGACACGGTGCCCAAGACCGTGCACGTCGTGCGCGACGGCTGGTCGGTCGGCGGGATGGCCAAGGGCGCCGGCATGCTCGCCCCCGCGCTCGCAACGATGCTGTGCGTCCTCACGACCGACGCCGTCGTCGAGGCCGCCGACGCCGACGCCGCCCTGCGGGCCGCGACCCGCACCACGTTCGACCGGGTCGACTCCGACGGCTGCATGTCGACGTCGGACACCGTCGTGCTGCTCGCCTCCGGCGCGTCCGGCGTCGCGGTCGACCGGGCGAACCTCACCGACGCGCTCACGGAGGCCTGCGGCGCCCTCGCCCGGGCGCTCGTGGCCGACGCCGAGGGCGCGACGCACGACATCGCGGTCACCGTGGTGGGCGCGCAGACCGAGGACGCGGCCGTGGCGGTCGCGCGCGCCGTCACCCGCTCCAACCTCGTCAAGGCGGCGGTGTTCGGCAACGACCCGAACTGGGGACGGATCCTCGCCCAGGTCGGCACGGTGCCCGAGAAGGTCGCCGCGTTCGACCCGGAGCAGCTCGACGTCACGATCAACGGCGTCATGGTGTGCCGCGCGGGCGGCGCGCACGAGCCGCGCGACCGCGTGGACATGGCCGCGGCGCGCGAGGTGCACATCGAGATCGACCTGCACGCCGGCGACGCGTCGGCCACCGTCTGGACCAACGACCTCACGCACGGCTACGTCCACGAGAACAGCGCGTACACGACATGACCGAGCCCACGCCCCCCACGGACCCGACCGCGGACCTGACCGCGGCGCTCGCCGACGTCGACCCGGCCGACCTCGCGCCGGGCCAGAAGGCGCGCGTCCTCATCGAGGCGCTGCCGTGGCTCGAGCGCTTCCACGGCGCGCTGTTCGTCGTGAAGTACGGCGGCAACGCGATGGTCGACGACGAGCTCAAGCGCGCGTTCGCCGAGGACATGGTGTTCCTGCGCCTCGTCGGGCTGCACCCCGTCGTCGTGCACGGCGGCGGACCGCAGATCTCGACCATGCTCGCCCGGCTCGGCATCGAGAGCGAGTTCCGCGGCGGCCTGCGCGTGACCACGCCCGAGAGCATGGACGTGGTCCGGATGGTGCTCACCGGGCAGGTCTCGCGCGAGCTCGTCGGGCTCATCAACGCGCACGGGCCGTTCGCCGTCGGGATGTCCGGCGAGGACGGCGGCCTCCTGCGCGCGCGGCGGCGCACGGCGATCGTCGACGGCCGGCCGGTGGACGTCGGCCACGTGGGCGACGTCGTCGAGGTGGACCCGCGCGCGGTGCGCGACCTGCTCGACGCCGGACGCATCCCCGTGGTCTCGACGGTCGCCCCGGACATCGACGACGCCACGCAGGTGCTCAACGTCAACGCCGACACCGCCGCGGCCGCGCTCGCGGTCGCGCTCGGCGCGCGCAAGCTCATCATCCTCACCGACGTCGAGGGCCTGTACACACGGTGGCCCGACCGCTCGTCGCTCGCGCGGCAGATCCGCGTCTCCGAGCTCGCCCGGCTCCTGCCGACGCTCGAGTCGGGCATGGTGCCGAAGATGGAGGCGTGCCTGCGCGCGGTGCGCGGCGGCGTGCCCCAGGCGCACGTCGTCGACGGCCGGGTGGCCCACTCGGTGCTCACCGAGGTGTTCACCACGCGCGGCATCGGCACGATGGTGCTGCCCGACGACCTGCGCACGGGCTCGGTGCCCGTGGTGCTCCGCGAGGACGGCGCGCCCGGCGGGACGGGGGCGGCGTCGTGACCGCGCTCCAGGGCTGGACCGGCGCCGAGCTCGCCGGGACGAGCGCGGAGTGGACCGCGCGGTACTCGCGCGCCCTCATGAACACGTTCGGCACACCGCGCGCGGTGCTCGTGCGCGGCGAGGGCCCCTACGTGTGGGACGCCGACGGCCGCCGCTACCTCGACCTGCTCGGCGGCATCGCCGTGAACGTCCTGGGGCACGCGCACCCCACGCTGAGCGCCGCGGTGAGCGCGCAGCTCGGCACGCTCGGCCAGGTCTCGAACTTCTTCGCCAGCCCGACCCAGGTCGCGCTCGCCGAGCGGCTGGTGGCCCTCGCGGGCGGCGGCCCGGCGTCGCGCGTGTTCCTCGCCAACTCCGGCACCGAGGCGAACGAGGCCGCGTTCAAGATCGCGCGCCGCACCGGACGCACGCGCATGCTCGCGCTCGAGGGCGGCTTCCACGGCCGGACGATGGGCGCGCTCGCGCTCACCCACAAGGCCGCCTACCGCGAGCCGTTCGAGCCCCTGCCGGGCGACGTGGAGTTCCTGCCGTTCGGGGACACGGCCGCGCTCGAGGCGGCGATGACCGACGAGACCGCGGCGATCGTGCTCGAGCTCGTCCAGGGCGAGGCCGGCGTGCGCCGCCTGCCGCCCGGCTACCTCGCGCTCGCGCGCCGGCTCGCGGACGAGGTGGGCGCGCTCGTCGTCGTCGACGAGGTGCAGACCGGCGTGGGGAGAACCGGCCACTGGTTCGCCTTCCAGGACCCCGAGCTCGGCGGCGGGGTCCTGCCCGACGTCGTCACGCTCGCCAAGGGCCTCGGCGGCGGCATCCCCGTGGGCGCCGTCGTCGCGCTCAGCGAGCGCGCGGCCACCCTGCTCGGCCCCGGCCAGCACGGCACGACGTTCGGCGGCAACCCGGTCGCGTCGGCCGCGGCGCTCGCCACCCTCGGCGTCATCGAGCGCGACGGCCTGCTGGAGCACGTGCGCGACGTCGGTGCGCGCCTGGCGGCAGCGCTCGCCGAGGTGCCGCTCGTGCGCGAGGTGCGCGCCGCCGGCCTGCTCGTCGCGGCCGAGCTCGCCGGCCCGGTGGCCGCCGAGGTCGCCGACCGTGCGCTCGCCGCCGGCTTCATCGTCAACCCGGTGACCCCGACGGCGCTGCGCCTCGCGCCGCCGCTGGTGGTCACCTGGCCGCAGCTCGACTCGTTCGTCGAGTTCCTCGCGAGCCTGCCCGCCGACCTCGCCACCCCCACCCCCGAGGAGGCCCGGTGACGCGCCACTTCCTGCGCGACGACGACCTGACGCCCGACGAGCAGCGCGACGTCCTCGAGCTCGCCGCGCGGCTGAAGGCCGGGCGCTTCGCCGGCCCGCGCCCGCTCGAGGGGCCGCGCGCGGTGGCCGTGCTCCTCGACAAGCCGACCTTGCGCACGCAGCTGTCGTTCGCCGTCGGGATCGCCGAGCTCGGCGGCTACCCGATGCTCGTGGACGGCAAGCTCGCCCAGATCGGCGTGCGCGAGTCCGTCGCGGACACGGCGCGGGTGCTGGGGCGCCAGGTCGCCGCCGTCGTCTGGCGCACGTTCGACCAGTCGCGCATCGAGGAGATGGCCGCGTACGCGGGCGTGCCCGTCGTCAACGCGCTCACCGACCAGTTCCACCCGTGCCAGGTGCTGGCCGACCTCCTCACGATCGCCGAGCACAAGGGCGGCGAGGCCGGCGTCGGCGGCCTGCCCGGGCTGACCCTCGCCTACCTCGGGGACGGCGCGAACAACATGGCGCACTCGTACCTGCTGGGCGGCGCCACGGCCGGCCTGCACGTGCGGATCGCGACCCCGGCCCAGCGGACGCCGCTGCCGCACGTCGTCGCCCGCGCGGAGGAGATCGCGGCGGCGACCGGCGGCTCGGTCCTGGTCACCGAGTCGGTCCGAGAGGCCGTGGCCGGCGCGGACGCCGTGGCCACCGACACGTGGATCTCGATGGGGGACGAGACGTCGAAGGACAAGGCCGAGGCGCTGTTCGCCCCGTTCCGACTCGACAGCGACGTGCTCGCGCTCGCCGCGCCCGACGCCGTCGTCCTGCACTGCCTGCCCGCGTACCGCGGGATGGAGGTCACCGCCGAGGTCCTCGACGGGCCGCAGTCGGTGGTCTTCGACGAGGCCGAGAACCGGTTGCACGCGCAGAAGGCCGTGCTCGTCCGCCTGCTGGAGTGGGCATGAGCACCACCGGCCGGACGGATCCGCGGGGCGACGCCCCGGCCCCGGGCGCGCAGGTCCCGACGACCAAGGCGGCACGCCACGCGGCGATCACGCGCGTGCTGACCCGCGAGCCGATCCGCTCGCAGGGCGAGCTCGCGGCGGCGCTCGCCGCCGAGGGGCTGCACGTGACCCAGGCGACGCTGTCGCGCGACCTGGTGGAGCTGCGGGCGGTGCGGATCCGGCTCCCGGACAACACGCTCGCCTACGCGCTGCCGGGGGAGGGCGGGGACAAGACCCCGCAGATCGAGGACGCGGAGCAGCTGTCCGCCAGGCTCGCCCGCCTGTGCGCCGAGCTCCTCGTCACCGCGGAGGCGTCGGGGAACCTCGTCGTGCTCCGAACACCGCCGGGGGCGGCGCAGTTCCTCGCCTCGGCGATCGACAGGTCGGTGATGCCGAGCGTGCTCGGCACGATCGCCGGGGACGACACGGTCCTGGTGATCGCCAGCGAGGTCGACGGCGGTCCCGCCGTGGCCCAGAGATTCCTCGAGCTCGCGGGTGGCCGCGAGGACGCACGAGACGCGAAGGACGAGACGTGAGCAAGGTTCTGACGGAGCTGCCGGTCGGCGAGCGGGTGGGCATCGCCTTCTCGGGCGGGCTGGACACCTCGGTGGCGGTGGCGTGGATGCGGCACCGCGGCGCGATCCCGTGCACCTACACCGCCGACCTCGGCCAGTACGACGAGCCGGAGATCGACAAGGTCCCCGACCGGGCGCTGCTGTACGGCGCCGAGCTGTCGCGCGCGGTCGACTGCAAGACCCAGCTCGTGGAGGAGGGCTTCGCCGCGCTCGCGTGCGGCGCGTTCCACATCCGCAGCGCGGGCCGCGCCTACTACAACACGACCCCGCTGGGCCGGGCGGTGGCCGGCACGCTGCTCGTGCGGGCCATGCAGGCGGACGGCGTGGAGATCTGGGGCGACGGCTCCACGTTCAAGGGCAACGACATCGAGCGGTTCTACCGCTACGGCCTGCTGGCGAACCCGAACCTGCGCATCTACAAGCCGTGGCTGGACAAGGCGTTCGTCGCCGAGCTCGGCGGGCGCGCCGAGATGAGCGAGTTCCTCGCCAAGCACGGCCTGCCGTACCGGGACGCGCCGGAGAAGGCCTACTCGACCGACGCCAACATCTGGGGCGCCACGCACGAGGCGAAGACCCTCGAGCACCTGGACGTCTCGCTCGAGACGGTCGAACCGATCATGGGCGTGAAGTTCTGGGACCCGTCGGTGGAGATCGAGCCCGAGGACGTCACGGTCGCGTTCGAGGCCGGGCGGCCCGTCGCCATCAACGGCACGCGCTACGACGACCCGGTCGCCCTGGTGCTCGAGGCCAACGCCATCGGCGGACGGCACGGCCTGGGCATGAGCGACCAGATCGAGAACCGGATCATCGAGGCCAAGTCCCGCGGCATCTACGAGGCGCCGGGCATGGCGCTGCTGCACATCGTCTACGAGCGCCTCGTCAACGCGATCCACAACGAGGACACGATCGCGAACTACCACAACCAGGGCCGTCGCCTCGGTCGCCTGCTCTACGAGGGGCGCTGGCTCGACCCGCAGTCGCTCATGCTGCGCGAGTCCATCCAGCGCTGGATCGCGTCCGTGGTCACGGGTGAGGTGACGCTGCGCCTGCGCCGCGGCGAGGACTACACGATCCTGCGCACCGACGGGCCCGGCTTCTCCTACCACCCGGAGCGCCTGTCGATGGAGCGCACCGAGAACGCCGCGTTCGGCCCGACCGACCGCATCGGCCAGCTCACCATGCGCAACCTCGACATCGCCGACTCGCGCGCCAAGCTCGAGCTGTACGCGCGCCAGCCCGTCGACCAGGGCCAGGTGCTCGTCGAGCACGGGACGCTGTTCGGCGCGCTGCCCGCCGGCGGCGCCGACGTCATCTCCGAGAACCCGACCGTGGCCGGCGACGAGGAGGTCGCGCTCGACGCGGCCGCGATGGAAGTCGGGACGGACTGACGTGGGCGCGACGACCTCGGGCGCCCTGTGGGGCGGCCGGTTCAGCGGGGGACCGGCCGACGCGCTCATGGCCCTGTCCCGGAGCACGCACTTCGACTGGCGCCTCGCGGACGTGGACCTGCGCGGGTCGATCGCGCACGCACGCGTGCTGCACCGCGCGGGCCTGCTCGACGACGACGCGCTCGCGGCGATGGTGGCCGCCCTCGAGCAGCTGCGCGCCGACGTCGCCTCGGGCGCGTTCGCGCCGGCGCCCGACGAGGAGGACGTGCACGCCGCGCTCGAGCGCGGCCTCATCGAGCGGGCCGGGGCGGACCTCGGCGGCCGGCTGCGCGCCGGCCGCTCGCGCAACGACCAGATCGCCACGCTGATCCGCATGTACCTGCGCGACCAGGCGCGCGCGCTCGCGGCCGGCGTGCTCGACGTCGTCGACGCGCTCGTCGCGCAGGCGGCCGCGCACCCGACGGCGCCGATGCCCGGTCGCACCCACCTGCAGCACGCGCAGCCCGTGCTGCTCGCGCACCACCTGCTCGCGTACGCGTGGCCGCTGCTGCGCGACGTCGAGCGCTGGGCGGACTGGGACCGGCGCGCCGCCCGCTCGCCGTACGGGTCGGGCGCGCTCGCGGGGTCCTCGCTCGGGCTCGACCCCGCCGCGGTGGCCGCCGAGCTCGGCTTCGACGGGCCCGTGGAGAACTCGATCGACGGCACCGCCTCGCGCGACGTCGTCGCCGAGTTCGCGTTCGTGGCCGCGATGGTCGGGGTCGACCTGTCGCGCCTGGCCGAGGACGTCGTCATCTGGGCGACGAAGGAGTTCGGCTTCGTCCGGCTCGACGACGCCTTCTCGACCGGGTCGAGCATCATGCCGCAGAAGAAGAACCCCGACGTCGCCGAGCTCGCGCGCGGCAAGGCGGGCCGGCTCATCGGCGACCTCGCCGGCCTGCTCGCGACCCTCAAGGGCCTGCCGCTCGCGTACAACCGGGACCTGCAGGAGGACAAGGAGCCGGTCTTCGACCAGGTCGACACGCTCGCCGTGCTGCTGCCCGCGGTGGCCGGCATGGTCGCGACGCTCACGTTCGACACCGCGCGGATGGCCGAGCTGGCGCCGCAGGGCTTCTCGCTCGCGACCGACGTCGCCGAGTGGCTCGTGCGCCGGGGCGTGCCGTTCCGCGAGGCGCACGAGATCGCCGGTGCCTGCGTGCGGGCGTGCGAGGAACGCGGCATCGAGCTGTGGGACCTCACCGACGCCCAGCTCGCCGGCATCTCGCCGCACCTGACGCCCGACGTCCGCGACGTGCTCAGCGTCGCCGGCTCGCTCGCCTCGCGCGACGCCGTCGGCGGCACCGCGCCCGCGCGGGTGGCGGAGCAGCTCGCGGCGGCGCGGGACCGCGCGGCCGAGCTGCGCGCCTGGGCGAGCGCAGCCGCCTGAGCCGACGCCTCGGCAGCCGACGCCTCGGCGTGAGCGCCCGCTGCGTCGGGGCGACAACCTTCGCGGTCGTGCCGGCGTCGTACAGGGTGTGAGCACGTCACGCACCTCGCCGCGCACGGCCGCGCGCCGTCCCGCCGTCGTCCTGACCACGACCCTGCTCGTGTCCGCCACGCTCGCCGCGTGCGGCGGGTCGGGCGGGGGAGGCGGTGAGCAGTCACCGACGCCGGAGGAGCCGCCGACGACCTCGGCCGCGAGCCCGCTCGACCCCTACCTGGAGGAGATCTGGGGCGACCTGTCGCCGGACGAGCCGAACCCGTGGGCCCTGCGGGCGGAGGAGGTCGTCGCCGAGTGCATGGCCGCCGAGGGGTTCGAGTACCGGATCGACGAGCTCGTCGGCGTCGGCTCGTACCGCATCCCCGACGAGTACGGCACCGTCGCGTTCGCGGAGCAGTACGGGTACGGGGAGTCGATCCCGCTCGAGGACGGCTGGGTGCCGCGCCTGTGGAGCACGGCGCCGGTGAGCGAGGGCCGCGCCTGGAACGACGCCTACCGCGAGGGGCTGTCGGAGGAGGCGCGAGCCGCGTACGACATCGCGATGGACGGCCGGTACGCGGAGGCGCACCCCGACTTCGAGATGTTCGCCGAGTACGACCCCGCACAGGCCGGTTGCCGGGGCCGGGCGCAGGCGGAGGTCTTCGCGGACGGCGCGGTCGGGCCCGCGGAGTTCTCGGCGGTCAAGCAGGCGGTCGACGCCGTCTGGGTCCGGGTCGAGGAGGACCCGCGCGTGGTCGAGGCGCTCGGGCGGTGGGCGTCGTGCATGGCCGACGCCGGGTACCCGGGCCTGAGCCACACCATGGACGCCGAGAGCCTCGTGGCGACGCAGATCTTCGCCGAGTGGCAAGACAAGTGGATCGCCGCGACCGAGACGAACCTCGGGGTGTCCGACTACGACGTCGTGCGCACGCGGATCCCGGAGGGCCTGGCCGAGCTGCGCCAGGCCGAGGTCGACCTCGCGGTCACGGACGCGCGGTGCCGCGAGGACACCGGCTACCTCGAGACCCGGCGCCAGGTCGAGGTCGAGCTCGAGCAGGAGGTCGTGGACACCTACCGCGACGACCTCGAGGCGTGGGTCGCCTGGATCCGGGAGAACCGGCCGGGCGGCTGACCGGGGAGCCACGCGGCGACGTGCGGTGACCGCGGGCGCCGTGGCCGCGGGCGCGTGCGCGCGGGGCCTCTCGGGCAGACTGCCCCCGTGCGCCCCGCCCGCCCCGCCGACCTCGCCGCGCTGACCAGGCACGTGCACGACGCCGCCCCGCAGCTGGGCCCGGTCCGCCTCGTGTGCGTGGACGGCCCCGCGGGCTCGGGCAAGTCCACGCTCGCGGGCGCGCTCGCCGAGCGCCTCGGCAGGGCGGGGGTGGGCGCCGCCGTCGTGCACCTCGACGACCTCTACGAGGGCTGGTCCGGCCTGGGCGGTGTGTGGGCGCGCGTCGAGGAGCAGCTGCTCGCCCCGCTGGCCGACGGCCGGCCCGCGCGCTACCGGCGCTACGACTGGGTCGCCGGCCGGTTCGACGGGTGGGTGGACGTGCCGGTGCCGGGCGTGCTCGTCCTCGAGGGGTGCGGCGCGGCGCCCCGCGCGGTGGACGGTCGCGCGGTGCTGCGCGTGTTCGTCGAGGCGCCCGACGACGTGCGGCTCGCACGCGGCCTCGCCCGCGACGGCGCGGACATGCGCGACCACTGGCTGGCGTGGATGGCCGAGGAGGCCGCCGAGTTCGCCCGGGAGGACACGCGCGCCCGGGCCGACGTCGTCGTCGACGGGACGGTGCCGTGGTGAGTCCCGGGCGGGAGTGGCTCGCGGGCCCGGTGCTCGAGGTGGCGCCGCACCTGCTGGGCGCGACGCTGACCACCCACCTGCCCGACGGCGTCGTGACCGTCCGCCTGACGGAGGTGGAGGCGTACGACGGCGAGGCCGACCCGGGCTCGCACGCCTTCCGCGGGCGGACCGCGCGCAACGAGGTGATGTTCGGTCCTGCGGGGCACCTGTACGTGTACCGGCACCTGGGCCTGCACGTGTGCGCGAACGTCGTCACGGGGGTCGAGGGCCGGGCGTCGGCGGTGCTGCTGCGCGCCGGCGAGGTGGTCGAGGGCGCCGACGTCGCGCGCGCCCGGCGGCTCGTGCGCGGCGTCGTGCGGCGCGACGTGGACCTCGCGCGCGGCCCGGCCCGCCTCGCCGACGCTCTCGGCATCACCCTGGCGCACCGCGGCGTCGACGTGACCGACGGCGTCGGCCCGGTGCGGCTCGCGCCGCCGCCCGAGCCGGCACGCGCCTGGGCGACGGGCCCGCGGGTGGGGGTGTCCGGCGTCGGCGGCGACCCGGTCACCTACCCGTGGCGCTTCTGGCTGCCGGGGGAGCCGACGGTCTCCGCGTATCGGCCCGCGACGCCGCGCAGGCGCCGGGCCGGGCGTCCGGAGGACGGCTGACCCGCGCCCCGGCCCGCGGGAGGCGGCACACTGTGCGGTGGCGTGCCCGCCCGGGCACGGGGAGACGAGGAGAACGGTGACGCACATCCTGGACGAGCTGGCGTGGCGCGGGCTGCTGGCCCAGACCACCGACGAGCAGGCCCTCCGCGAGGCCCTGTCCGCCGGGCCCGTCACCGTCTATTGCGGCTTCGACCCGTCGGCGCCCAGCCTCCACCACGGCAACCTCGTGCAGCTCGTCGTGCTGCGCCACCTGCAGCGCGCGGGGCACCGCGTCATCGCGCTGGTGGGCGGCGCCACGGGACTCATCGGCGATCCCCGCATGAGCGGCGAGCGCGTGCTCAACGACCGCGACACGGTGCGCGAGTGGACCGAGCGGCTGCGCGCGCAGATCTCGCGGTTCCTCGACTTCGAGGGCGACAACCCGGCGATCATGGTCAACAACCTCGACTGGACCGCCGAGCTGTCCGCGATCGACTTCCTGCGCGACGTCGGTAAGCACTACCGCCTCGGCACGATGCTCGCGAAGGACACGGTGGCGCGCCGCCTCGCGTCCGAGGAGGGCATCAGCTTCACCGAGTTCAGCTACCAGATCCTGCAGGGCCTGGACTACCTGGAGCTGTACCGGCGGTACGGCTGCACCCTGCAGACCGGCGGCAACGACCAGTGGGGGAACCTGCTGTCCGGGGTGGAGCTCATCCGCAAGGCGGAGCACGCGACGGTGCACGCGCTGACGACCCCGCTCATCACGAAGTCGGACGGCACGAAGTTCGGCAAGACGGAGGGCGGCGCCGTGTGGCTCGCGCCCGACCTCATGACGCCGTACGCCTTCTACCAGTTCTGGCTCAACACCGACGACGCCGACGTCGTGGCCTACCTGCGCACGTTCACGTTCCGCTCGCGCGAGGAGATCGCCGAGCTCGAGCGGGCGGTGGCCGAACGCCCCGCGGCGCGCGAGGCGCAGCGGGCGCTGGCGGCCGACGTGACGACCCTCGTCCACGGGGCCGAGGCGACTGCGAAGGTGGTGGCCGCGAGCCAGGCGCTCTTCGGCCGGGGCGACCTGGCCGAGCTGGACGAGGCGACGCTGGCGGCCGCGGTGGCCGAGCTGCCGCGCGCGGAGGTCGGGGAGCTGACCGACGACGGTCCGCTCGTCGTCGACCTGCTCGCCGAGGCCGGCCTCGTGGCCGGCCGCAACGCGGGGCGCCGCGCGATCGCGGACGGCGGGGTCTCGGTCAACAACGTGCGCGTGACCGACGGCGACGCGGTCCTCACCGCCGACCAGCTCCTGCACGGTCGGTGGGCCCTGCTGCGGCGGGGGAAGCGGACCCTCGCGGTGGCCGAGCGCCGGCCGTGACGCGGGGGACGGCTGCGGCGCCGGCGCGGGTCGCCGGCGCCGAGTCGTCCCACGACACGCCCGAGAGTCGCGACGGACGGCCTCTGACCAGCGCAGTTCCCGGGCGACGACGGCGTGATCCGGATCACCCCGGACTCGGTTTGACCTGCGCGTACGTCCTGGGTAATGTTCTGGTTCGCCCCGCCAGGGAGGAACGGACCGAGAGAGCGCGAGACGCTCGCCGGGCCGGTCCCGCGGGGACCACCCCCGGTTCACACCAGCAGACGCCGATGGCGTCCGATGGAGTGCGCCAGGGGCGGGTTCAACCGAAGACAAGGCAGCTCGCAAGAGCGGCATGGAAATGCCGATCACGACGAGAAGCCGAAGTTGACAGGTAGGACCCGGACAGATAAAGTTGAACGGTTGCCTCCGGACGGATCGAGAGACCCGAAAGGATGCGCGCCCGCTCCTTGAGAACTCAACAGCGTGCCAAAAGTCGATGCCAACTGTCATCGCCGAAAGCAATGGGTGAGCCTTTCCGGGCGATCCCTGCCCCCGCGGCGGTGACGTGGCAAAGCGAATGCATAGCATTCGATCTAGCCAGATGAACGGTCCTTCGGGACCACTTCGTTGTGTCGGTCAACCGCGCCTCGCGCGCGGATGCCAGAAGACATTCACGGAGAGTTTGATCCTGGCTCAGGACGAACGCTGGCGGCGTGCTTAACACATGCAAGTCGAACGGTGACGGAGGAGCTTGCTCCTCCTGATCAGTGGCGAACGGGTGAGTAACACGTGAGCAACCTACCCTCGACTCTGGGATAACTTCGAGAAATCGGAGCTAATACCGGATACGAGACGCGCAGGCATCTGCAGCGTCTGGAAAGATTTATCGGTCGGGGATGGGCTCGCGGCCTATCAGCTAGTTGGTGAGGTAACGGCTCACCAAGGCGACGACGGGTAGCCGGCCTGAGAGGGCGACCGGCCACACTGGGACTGAGACACGGCCCAGACTCCTACGGGAGGCAGCAGTGGGGAATATTGCACAATGGGCGAAAGCCTGATGCAGCGACGCCGCGTGGGGGATGAAGGCCTTCGGGTTGTAAACCCCTTTCAGCAGGGAAGAAGCGAAAGTGACGGTACCTGCAGAAGAAGCGCCGGCTAACTACGTGCCAGCAGCCGCGGTAATACGTAGGGCGCAAGCGTTGTCCGGAATTATTGGGCGTAAAGAGCTCGTAGGCGGTTTGTCGCGTCTGCTGTGAAAACCCGAGGCTCAACCTCGGGCCTGCAGTGGGTACGGGCAGACTAGAGTGCGGTAGGGGAGACTGGAATTCCTGGTGTAGCGGTGGAATGCGCAGATATCAGGAGGAACACCGATGGCGAAGGCAGGTCTCTGGGCCGCAACTGACGCTGAGGAGCGAAAGCATGGGGAGCGAACAGGATTAGATACCCTGGTAGTCCATGCCGTAAACGTTGGGCACTAGGTGTGGGGCTCATTCCACGAGTTCCGTGCCGCAGCTAACGCATTAAGTGCCCCGCCTGGGGAGTACGGCCGCAAGGCTAAAACTCAAAGGAATTGACGGGGGCCCGCACAAGCGGCGGAGCATGCGGATTAATTCGATGCAACGCGAAGAACCTTACCAAGGCTTGACATATACCGAAAACTCGTAGAGATACGGGGTCCGCAAGGGCGGTATACAGGTGGTGCATGGTTGTCGTCAGCTCGTGTCGTGAGATGTTGGGTTAAGTCCCGCAACGAGCGCAACCCTCGTCCTATGTTGCCAGCGGGTAATGCCGGGGACTCATAGGAGACTGCCGGGGTCAACTCGGAGGAAGGTGGGGATGAGGTCAAATCATCATGCCCCTTATGTCTTGGGCTTCACGCATGCTACAATGGCCGGTACAAAGGGCTGCGATACCGCAAGGTGGAGCGAATCTCAAAAAGCCGGTCTCAGTTCGGATTGGGGTCTGCAACTCGACCCCATGAAGTCGGAGTCGCTAGTAATCGCAGATCAGCAACGCTGCGGTGAATACGTTCCCGGGCCTTGTACACACCGCCCGTCAAGTCACGAAAGTCGGTAACACCCGAAGCCGGTGGCCCAACCCTCGTGGGGGGAGCCGTCGAAGGTGGGACTGGCGATTGGGACTAAGTCGTAACAAGGTAGCCGTACCGGAAGGTGCGGCTGGATCACCTCCTTTCTAAGGAGCAGCTTGGCGCCGTTCGCGGCGTCCAGGTACCACAGCTCGGGCGAACGTCCCGAGGTGGGTGCTCATGGGTGGAACATCGACCAGTGGCGCGTCGACCAGACGTCTCAGTACCTCCTTCGGGAGAGGAACCTGACGGCCTGGGCGGGGCGCCGGCACGCTGTTGGGTCCTGAGGGAACGGGCGCTGCCCGACCTCAGGCGGCCTGTCACCGCGAGACGGTGACGGCCGCGACGGACCGCTCTCACCGGATGAACCGCCCCGAAGGGGGTAGGCGCCGGCACGAGGGCGGACCCGCCCGTAGCTTGAGAACTGCACAGTGGACGCGAGCATCTTTAGCAAAGTCTTTGTGGCAAGTTAACAAGGGCATACGGTGGATGCCTTGGCACTAGGAGCCGAAGAAGGACGTAGCAGCCTGCGATAAGCCTCGGGGAGTTGGCAAGCGAACCGTGATCCGAGGATCTCCGAATGGGGAAACCCGGCTGGAGTCATGTCCAGTCACCCGCGCCTGAATATATAGGGCGTGTGGAGGGAACGTGGGGAAGTGAAACATCTCAGTACCCACAGGAAGAGATATTCCGTGAGTAGTGGCGAGCGAAAGCGGAAGAGGCCAAACCGTCGACGTGTGATAGCCGGCAGGCGTTGCGTCGACGGGGTTGTGGGACCGCTCAGGGAGTTCTGCCGAGCTCCCAGGGAGTCAGAAAGTCGCGTCATAGTCGAAGGGCATTGAAAGGCCCGGCACAGAGGGTGCTACCCCCGTAGACGAAATGGCGCGGCCTCCCGAGCGGGATCCCAAGTAGCACGGGGCCCGAGAAATCCCGTGTGAATCTGGAGAGACCACTCTCTAAGCCTAAATACTCCCTAGTGACCGATAGCGGACAAGTACCGTGAGGGAAAGGTGAAAAGTACCCCGGGAGGGGAGTGAAATAGTACCTGAAACCGTGTGCCTACAATCCGTCGGAGCCTCCCTAGCAGGGGTGACGGCGTGCCTTTTGAAGAATGAGCCTGCGAGTTAGCGGTACGTGGCGAGGTTAACCCGTGTGGGGTAGCCGTAGCGAAAGCGAGTCCGAACAGGGCGACTGAGTCGCGTGCTCTAGACCCGAAGCGAAGTGATCTAGCCATGGGCAGGCTGAAGCGCGGGTAAGACCGCGTGGAGGGCCGAACCCACCTGGGTTGAAAACCGGGGGGATGACCTGTGGTTAGGGGTGAAAGGCCAATCAAACTTCGTGATAGCTGGTTCTCCCCGAAATGCATTTAGGTGCAGCGTCACGTGTTTCTTACCGGAGGTAGAGCTACTGGATGGCCGATGGGCCCCACAAGGTTACTGACGTCAGCCAAACTCCGAATGCCGGTAAGTGAGAGCGTGGCAGTGAGACTGCGGGGGATAAGCTTCGTAGTCGAGAGGGAAACAGCCCAGACCACCAGCTAAGGTCCCTAAGCGTGTGCTAAGTGGAAAAGGATGTGGAGTTGCACAGACAACCAGGAGGTTGGCTTAGAAGCAGCCACCCTTGAAAGAGTGCGTAATAGCTCACTGGTCAAGTGATTCCGCGCCGACAATGTAACGGGGCTCAAGCACACCACCGAAGCTGTGGCATTTACACAAGAGCCAGGTCTTCGTGATCCAGGCGTGTGGATGGGTAGGGGAGCGTCGTGTGGCGAGTGAAGCCGCGGGGTGACCCAGCGGTGGACGCCACACGAGTGAGAATGCAGGCATGAGTAGCGAAAGACGGGTGAGAAACCCGTCCGCCGAATGACCAAGGGTTCCAGGGCCAGGCTAATCCGCCCTGGGTAAGTCGGGACCTAAGGCGAGGCCGACAGGCGTAGTCGATGGACAACGGGTTGATATTCCCGTACCGGCGAAGAACCGCCCATACCGACCCCGGTGATGCTAAGTGCCCGAAACTCGGGAGCACCCCTCGGGGAGCACCCGAGTGGAGCGCACGACCCGAGCCGGCAGTAGGTAAGCGCATTAACAGGGGTGACGCAGGAAGGTAGCCCAGCGTGGCGATGGTTGACCACGTGCAAGGCCGTAGGGCGAGGTGTAGGCAAATCCGCACCTCATGAAGCCTGAGAACCGATGGCGAACCGCACAAGCGGGAGTGGGTGATCCTATGCTGCCTAGAAAAGCCTCGGCGCGAGGTTCTAGCCGCCCGTACCCTAAACCGACTCAGGTGGTCAGGTAGAGAATACCAAGGCGATCGAGAGAATCGTGGTTAAGGAACTCGGCAAAATGCCCCCGTAACTTCGGGAGAAGGGGGGCCTGAGGCGTGTACCCACTTGCTGGGGAAGCGCTTGAAGGCCGCAGAGACCAGGGAGAAGCGACTGTTTACTAAAAACACAGGTCCGTGCGAAGTCGCAAGACGATGTATACGGACTGACGCCTGCCCGGTGCTGGAAGGTTAAGAGGACGGGTCAGCCCTTCGGGGCGAAGCTCAGAATTTAAGCCCCAGTAAACGGCGGTGGTAACTATAACCATCCTAAGGTAGCGAAATTCCTTGTCGGGTAAGTTCCGACCTGCACGAATGGCGTAACGACTTCTCCGCTGTCTCAACCGCGAACTCGGCGAAATTGCACTACGAGTAAAGATGCTCGTTACGCGCAGCAGGACGGAAAGACCCCGGGACCTTTACTACAGCTTGGTATTGGTGTTCGGAACGGCTTGTGTAGGATAGGTGGGAGACTGTGAAGCCGGCACGCCAGTGTCGGTGGAGTCATCGTTGAAATACCACTCTGGTCGTTCTGGATGTCTAACCTCGGTCCGTAATCCGGATCAGGGACAGTGCCTGGTGGGTAGTTTAACTGGGGCGGTTGCCTCCCAAAATGTAACGGAGGCGCTCAAAGGTTCCCTCAGCCTGGTTGGCAATCAGGTGTCGAGTGTAAGTGCACAAGGGAGCTTGACTGTGAGACTGACAGGTCGAGCAGGGACGAAAGTCGGAACTAGTGATCCGGCGGTGGCTTGTGGAAGCGCCGTCGCTCAACGGATAAAAGGTACCCCGGGGATAACAGGCTGATCTTGCCCAAGAGTCCATATCGACGGCATGGTTTGGCACCTCGATGTCGGCTCGTCGCATCCTGGGGCTGGAGTCGGTCCCAAGGGTTGGGCTGTTCGCCCATTAAAGCGGTACGCGAGCTGGGTTTAGAACGTCGTGAGACAGTTCGGTCCCTATCCGCTGCGCGCGCAGGAAACTTGAGAAGGGCTGTCCCTAGTACGAGAGGACCGGGACGGACGAACCTCTGGTGTGCCAGTTGTTCCGCCAGGAGCACGGCTGGTTTGCTACGTTCGGAAGGGATAACCGCTGAAAGCATCTAAGCGGGAAGCCTGCTTCAAGATGAGGTTTCCATGGGCTTCGGCCCGAGAGGCCCCCAGCTAGAACACTGGGTTGATAGGCCGGATGTGGAAGTGTGGACTAGCGACACATGGAGCTGACCGGTACTAATAGGCCGATGACTTGACACACACTTTTGCTTTGCTTGCGTCCACTGTGCGGTTCCCGAGATGCGGTCGGGAACTGATTGACATCTCCATAGAGTTACGGCGGTCATAGCGAAGGGGAAACGCCCGGCTCCATTCCGAACCCGGAAGCTAAGCCCTTCAGCGCCGATGGTACTGCACTGGAGACGGTGTGGGAGAGTAGGTCGCCGCCGAACATTCTTCAGAAAAGGGTCACCCTCCGGGGTGGCCCTTTTCTGTTTCTGCGCCTGTGCGAGGATTCGGCTGGGAGGACGACATGCAGGACGACGAGCAGCGCCCCGAGAGGGGCCCGGCCGGATCCGGTCGCGACGGAGGCGTGCGGCGAGAGGGCCGGCGGCCACGCGCGCAGGACGGTCCCCAGTCGCGCCGTGGAGCGGGCGCGCGTGCTGGTACGCCCGGCCGCGGCGCTGCGGGCGAGCACACGGACAGGACCGACCGCGGTGCGGCTCGCGGTGGGAGGACTCCGGCGGGCGAGGCCCTCGAGGGCGGCGCGCCCCGTCGTGGGCGGCCCACCCGTCCCGCGGGCGCGTCCGGTGGTGCGCCGCAGCGTGGACGCGGGCCTCAGGGTGCACGGGTGCCGGCCGAGGCGCGGGGCACCGGGCGTCCCGGCGACGCCAGGGCGCCGCGGCGGCCGCAGACCGATCGGCCGCGCGCGCCGGAGCTGCCCGAGGACGTGACGGCACGCGACCTGGACCGCGCGGCGCGCGCCCGGCTGCGCACGCTCTCGCGCGAGAACGCCGACGTGGTCGCGCGGCACCTCGTCATGGCCGGCCGGCTGCTCGAGGAGGACCCGGAGCTGGCCTACCAGCACGCCGCCGAGGCCGTGCGGCGGGCGGGCAGGGTCGACGTCGTGCGGGAGGCGGCCGGCATCACGGCCTACCGCACCGGGCGGTACGCGGAGGCGCTGCGCGAGCTGCGCACCGCGCGCCGCCTCGGCGGCTCCGACGACCACGTGCCGCTCATGGCCGACTGCGAGCGAGGACTCGGTCGTCCGGAGCGCGCGATCGCGCTGGCGGCGGAGCACGCGGGTGCGCTGCCCACCGAGGTGGCCGTCGAGCTCGCCATCGTCGTGAGCGGTGCGCGGCTCGACCTCGGCCAGCCCGAGGCCGCGCTCGCGGCCCTCAGCACCGGCCTTGTGCGCACTGCGACCGGTGAGCTCGGCCACCGCGTGGCCGAGGCCAAGGCCACCGCGCTGTCCGCCCTCGGCCGCGAGGACGAGGCCGCCGCGCTGCTCGCCACGCTCCCGCAGGACGAGGACGAGCCCGTCGTCGTCATCGACCTGGAGGACGAGGTGGACGACGCCGAGGCCCCTGAGGCCGTCGTGGAGGCAGCGCCCGAGAAGGCAGCGCCCGAGGAGGCAGAGCCCGAGGAGGCAGAGCCCGAGGAGGTACCCACCGAGGAGGCACCCACCGAGGAGGCGGCCCTCGAGGACACGCCTGCGCAGGACGCCGACCGGACCCCCGAGGAGGAGCAGCACTGATGCTCGAGTCCACCGCCCGACCCCTGTGCGAGGAGTTCGACCTCGCGCTCGTGGACCTGGATGGCGTCGCCTACCGCGGCCCCGAGCCCGTGCCGCACGCCCCCGAGAGCCTCACCGCCGCGCGCGCCGCGGGGATGGCCGTCTCCTTCATCACGAACAACGCCTCGCGCGAGCCGGAGACCGTCGCGGACCAGCTGCGCGGCCTCGGCATCGACGCGGCGCCCGACGACGTCGTGACGGCCGCGCAGGCCGCGGCCGCGCTCCTGGCCGACGTGGTCCCGGGCGGCGCGCGCGTCCTCGTCGTCGGCGGGCCCGGCCTGCTCACCGCCGTGGGCGCCGCGGGCTACGAGATCGTGGCGTCGGCGGACGACGAGCCGGCCGCCGTCGTGCAGGGGTTCGCCCCGGACGTCAGCTGGCGCGAGCTCGCCGAGGCCGCGTACGCGATCCAGCGGGGCGCGCGGCACGTGGCGAGCAACCTCGACCGCACGCTGCCGAACGAGCGCGGGCTCGCGCCCGGCAACGGATCTCTCGTCGCCGCCGTCGTCGCGGCCACCGGGCAGGAGCCGCTGAGCGCCGGCAAGCCGGCGCCCGCGATGTTCCACCTCGCGGCGCAGCGGCGCGGCGCGCGGCGCCCGCTCGTCGTGGGCGACCGGCTGGACACCGACCTCGGTGGCGCGCGTGCCGCGGGCTACCCGGGGCTCCACGTCCTCACGGGCGTCTCGACAGCGCGCGACGCCGTGCTCGCGCCGGCGCCGGAGCGGCCCGCGTTCATCGGCGCGGACCTGCGGGCGCTGCTCGAGCCGCACCCGGCGCCGGTCGCGGCCGAGGACGGCTGGTGGCGGTCGGGTGCCCGCGCGGCGAAGGTCGAGGACGGGCGGCTCCGGCTCGACGACGGCCCTGCGGTCGACGTCGACCTCGTCCGCGCAGCGTGCGCGGCCGCCTGGGCGGCCGTGGACGCGGGCGAGGCCCTCGACGCGGCGTCGGTGCCGGACCTCGTGGTCGACGCTCCCGCGGGCGACGGGACGGACGACGGGGCCGTGCACGGCGCGCCTGTGCGCGACCGCTGACCTGGGACCCGCGACCGGTAGCGTGGGGATGCGCATGCGAGGGGAGGATCCAGTGGACGTGGCGGGGAGCGCTGGCGCGCCGGCGACGGGCGGTACGCCGCCCGAGCCGGGACGCCCGCACGAGCCCGGCGCGGTCGACGGCCCGCCGGTCACCGGCGACGCCGCCGTCGACGCAGCGCTCGGCGAGCTCGCGCGCCTGGCCGACCTCGACCTGGACCGGCATCCCGCCGTCGTGGACGCGGTGCAGGCCGCGCTCGCCGACCGGCTGGCGGAGTCGGACTGATGCCCGCCCGGCTCGACGTCGAGCTGGTCCGTCGCGGCCTCGCACGGTCGCGGCGGCGCGCGGCCGACCTCGTCGCCGCGGGCCGGGTGGAGGTCGCGGGTGCCGTGGCCACCAAGCCCGCGCAGCCCGTCGCCCCGGACGAGGACGTGCGCGTGCACGGCACCGACCGCCCCGAGTACGTCTCGCGCGCGGCGCACAAGCTCGTCGGGGCGCTCGACGAGCTCGCCCGTCTCGCGCCGGGCGCCGTCGACCCGGCGGGCGCGCGCTGCCTCGACGCCGGGGCGTCCACCGGCGGGTTCACCCAGGTGCTGCTCGAGCGCGGCGCCGCGCACGTGTGGGCCGTCGACGTCGGGCACGACCAGATCGCACCCGAGGTCGCCGCCGACCCGCGCGTGACGGTCCGCGAGGGGCTCAACGTGCGCGCGCTCACCGTCGACGACGTCGGCGAGCCCGTCGACCTCGTCGTGGCGGACCTGTCGTTCATCTCGCTCACCGTCGCCCTGCCCGCCCTGCTCGCCGTGACCCGGCCCGGCGCGTCGCTGCTGGTCATGGTCAAGCCCCAGTTCGAGGTCGGCCGGGAGCGCCTCGGCTCGTCCGGCGTCGTCGCCTCCGCCGCGCTGCGCGCCGAGGCCGTCGCCGACGTGGCCGACGCCGCGGTGCGGCTGGGCGCCGTCGTGCGCGCGGTCGTGCCGAGCCCGCTGCCCGGGCCGGCCGGCAACCAGGAGTACTTCCTCTGGCTCACCGCGGGCACCACCCGCCCGGCGGGGGCCGCCGCCGAGACCGCGCCCGACGGTGCCACGGACGCCGCCCGGGGCGTGCGGGAGGCCGTCGCCGCCGCAGTGCGCGACCACCGCGCCGAGCTGGTCGGGGGTGCGGCATGAGCGGCACGGTGCTCGTCATCACGCACAGCGGACGCTCGGACGCGCGCTTCGCGGCCGACGAGGTCGCGGGCGCGCTGCGCCGGGCGGGCCTGACGCCGGTCGGCGAGGAGGACCTCGGGGCGGTCACCGACCTGACGATGGTGCTCGTGCTCGGCGGCGACGGCACGATCTTGCGCGCGGCCGAGCTCACCCGGGGCACGCAGGCGCCGCTGCTCGGGTTCAACCTGGGGCACGTCGGCTTCCTGGCGGAGGCCGAGCGCGAGGACATCGACGAGGTCGTGCGGCGCATCGCCGAGGGCGACTACGTCGTCGAGGAGCGCTGCACGCTGGACGTGCGCGTGCTCCGGCCCGGCGAGCCCCCGGCGCACGACTGGGCGCTCAACGACGCGACCGTGGAGAAGGGCGACCCCGCCCGGATGATCGAGGTCGTCGTCGAGGTCGACGGCCGTCCGCTGTCGACCTTCGGCTGCGACGGCGTGGTCACCGCGACGCCCACCGGCTCCACCGCGCACGCGTTCTCCGCGGGCGGCCCCGTGGTGTGGCCCGATGTCGAGGGGATCCTGCTCGTCCCCGTGTCCGCGCACGCGCTCTTCGCGCGGCCGCTCGTCGTCGGGCCCCGCTCGGTGCTCGCGGTCGAGGTCATGGCGCGCTCGGTCAGCCCCGGCGTGCTCTCCTGCGACGGCCGGCGCACCTTGCCGCTGCCGGTCGGCACACGCGTCGAGGTGCGCCGCGGCGAGCACCCGGTGCGCCTCGCGCGCCTCTCGCGGGCGCCCTTCACCGACCGGCTCGTCTCCCGGTTCGACCTGCCGGTGAGCGGCTGGCGGGGGCGCGCCCCCAACGGTCAGTCGAACGGTCGCACGGGACAGGCATGATCGAGGAGATCCGGATCGAGAACCTCGGCGTGATCGCCTCGGCGCGCGTCGAGCTCGGCCCCGGTCTCACCGCGATCACCGGTGAGACCGGCGCAGGCAAGACCATGCTGCTCACGGGCCTCGGCCTGCTCCTCGGCGGGCGGGCCGACGCCGCGCGGGTCCGCGCCGGCGCCGAGCAGGCCTCCGCCGAGGGCACCTTCGTGCTGCCCCCGGGGTCGCCCGCCGCCGACCGGGCGGTCGAGGCGGGCGCCCAGCTGGACGACGACGGCGCGCTCGTCGTGCTGCGCACCGTCGCCGCCGCCGGGCGCTCGCGCGCGTACCTGGGCGGGCGCACGGTGCCGCAGGGAGTGCTCGCCGAGCTCGCCGAGCACCTGGTCACGGTGCACGGCCAGGCGGACCAGACGCGGCTGCGCTCGCCTGCGCGCCAGCGGGCCGCGCTCGACACCTTCGCCGGCCCCGAGCACGCGCGCCTGCTCGAGGACTACCGGGCCGCCTGGGCCGAGCGACAGCGCCTGACCGCCGAGCTCACCGACCTCGTCGAGCACGCCGCCGAGCGCGCCCGGGAGGCCGAGCTCCTCCGGCTCGGGCTCGCCGAGGTCGAGCGCGTCGACCCGCAGCCGGGGGAGGACCTCGAGCTCGCCGCGGAGGCGGAGCGGCTCGGGCACGCGGAGGACCTGCGGGCCGCCGCGCAGGCCGCGCACGACGCGCTCATGGGCACCGACGACGCCGCTGCCCCGCCCGCCGCGGTCGCGCTCGTCGACCTGGCCCGCCGCGGCGTGGACGCCGTCGCCGGGCACGACGAGGCGCTCGCGGCCCTGGCCGCGCGGCTCGCGGACGCCGGGTACGCGCTCGCCGACATCGGCGCCGACCTCGCCCGCTACGCCGACGGCATCCAGGCCGACCCGGGCCGCCTCGCGGCCGTGCAGGAGCGCCGCGCGGCCCTCGCCTCGCTCACGCGCGCGCACGGTGGCACGGTGGACGACGTGCTGGCCTGGGCCTCCGACGCCGGGCTCCGCCTGCTCGAGCTCGACCAGGGGGAGGACCGCACCGTCGCGCTGCGCGAGCGCATCGACGCCCTCTCCGGCGAGCTCGCCTCGCTGGCCGGGCGCATCGGGGCCGGCCGTGCCGCCGCCGCCGAGCGGCTCGCCGAGGCCGTCACGGCCGAGCTGGCCGGCCTCGCGATGCCGAAGGCCACGTTCCGCGTCGAGCTCACGCCGACCGACGAGCTCGGGCCCTGGGGCGGCGAGGACGTCGAGATGCTCCTGTCCGCGCACGCGGGCGCCCCGCTCGTGCCGCTGGGCCAGGGTGCGTCCGGCGGCGAGCTCTCCCGCGTCATGCTCGCGATCGAGGTCGCCCTGGCCACGTCGCCGACCGTGTCCCGCCCGCCCACGTTCGTCTTCGACGAGGTGGACGCGGGCGTCGGCGGCAAGGCCGCGGTCGAGGTCGGGCGCCGCCTCGCGGAGCTCGCGCGCAGCGCCCAGGTCCTCGTCGTCACCCATCTCGCGCAGGTCGCCGCGTTCGCCGACCGGCACGTCGTCGTCGCGAAGTCCGACGGCGACGGCCCGGTCACCGCGGCCGACGTCCGCCAGGTCACCGGGCAGGAGCGCGTGGCCGAGCTCGCCCGCATGCTCTCCGGCCAGGAGGACTCCGCGCTCGCCCTCGAGCACGCCGCGGAGCTCCTCGAACGCTCCGCCGTGGGACGATGAGGCCGATGAGACGTTCCCTGCGCAACCGAGCCGCGCCCGCAGCAGGCCCGGGGATCGCCGGCACCGCCCGCGTCGACACCAGGACGAAGAACCTCACCAAGCGGCTGCGGCCCGGCGACATCGCGGTCATCGACCACCAGGACATCGACCGCGTGTCCGCCGAGGCCCTCGTGGCCTGCAAGCCCGCGGCGGTGCTCAACGCCGCCCGCTCGACGTCGGGTCGCTACCCGAACCTGGGCCCGGAGATCCTCGTGTCCGCGGGCGTGCCCCTCGTGGACGACCTCGGCCCCGACGTGCTCACCGTCCCGGAGGGGAGGACCCTGCGCGTCGTCGACGGGCAGGTGCTCGACGGCGACCGCGTCGTCGCGGAGGGCACCCGGCAGGACGCGGAGTCGGTCGCCGCCGCGATGGCGGAGGCGCGCGCCGGCCTGGCCGTGCAGCTGGAGGCGTTCGCGGCGAACACGATGGACTACCTGCGCCGCGAGCGGGACCTGCTGCTCGACGGCGTGGGCGTCCCGCCGATCAGGACCCCGATCGAGGGCAGGCACGTGCTCATCGTCGTGCGCGGCTACCACTACAAGGAGGACCTGCAGATCCTGCGGTCCTACATCAAGGAGTACCGCCCGGTGCTCGTCGGCGTGGACGGGGGCGCGGACGCGATCCTCGAGGCCGGCTGGAAGCCCGACCTCATCGTCGGCGACATGGACTCGGTCTCGGACAAGGCGCTCACGTGCGGCGCCGAGGTCGTCGTGCACGCCTACCGCGACGGGCGCGCTCCCGGCGTCGAGCGCGTGGAGCAGCTCGGCGTCGAGCACGTGGTGTTCCCGGCCACCGGCACCAGCGAGGACGTCGCGATGCTGCTGGCCGACGACAAGGGTGCCGAGCTGATCGTCGCGGTCGGCACGCACGCGACGCTCGTGGAGTTCCTCGACAAGGGACGGGCGGGCATGGCCAGCACGTTCCTCACGCGCCTGCGCGTGGGCAGCAAGCTCATCGACGCGAAGGGCGTGTCACGTCTCTACCGGCAGCGGATCTCGACGTGGCAGCTGCTGCTGCTCGTGGCGGCGGGCCTGGCCGCGCTGGTCGCGGCGCTCGCCTCCACCGTCGCGGGGCAGGCGACGCTCGGCCTGGTGGCCGCGTGGTGGGACTCCGTCTGGGCCTCGATCCAGGGCGTGCTCGGGGGCGTCGGATGACACGGCTGGGGAGGGTCTCGTGATCGACTTCAGGTACCACCTGGTCTCGCTGATCTCGGTGTTCCTGGCCCTGGCGGTCGGCATCGTGCTCGGCGCCGGGCCGCTCAAGGAGAGCATCGGCGACACGCTCACGGGCGAGGTCGACACGCTGCGCCAGCGCGCCGCCGACCTGCGCGCCGAGCTCGACTCCGTCTCGGCCGAGCTCGCGCGCACCGAGGACGCCTGGGCGACCGTGGCGCCGGACCTGCTCGCCGGCACGATGGAGGGCCGGCGCGTCGCCGTCGTCGAGGTCGGCGAGCCGCGCGCCGCGGTCGTCGACGAGGTCGTCACGCGCCTCACCCAGACCGGTGCGACGGTCACCGGGCGCGTCCGGCTCCAGGACGTGTGGACCGACCCGACGCGCGCGACGTTCCGCCAGACGGTGGCCGGCTCGCTCCTGGACTACCTCGACCCCGTGCCCCCGTCCGGCTCGTCCGCGCTGGGCGACCTCGCCGAGGCGCTCGTGCAGGGGCTGGGCACGGCTGCCCCCGAGGACCCCGACGCGATCGGCGAGGACGCGGCCGTGCTGCTCCAGGTCCTCGTCGACAGCGAGCTCGTCGAGATCGCCGACCCGGTGACGGTCCCGGCCGACGGGATCGTCGTCGTGACCGGGCCCGTCGACGGGATCCTCGTGACCGAGGACGGCGCCACGCCCGAGCCCGAGGAGCTCGACCGCCTCGAGCTCGTGCTCGACTCCGTGCGCGAGCTCGCGCTCGCCGGCGTCACGCGCACGCGCGGGGCCGTCGTGGCCGGTCACGAGGTGGTCCCCGAGGGCGTGCTCGCCCGGTTGCGCGAGGCGTCCGGCACGACGTCGCGCGTGACCACCGTCTCCCGCGTGGACACCCTCGTCGGGCAGGTGAGCACCGCGCTCGCGCTCGCCCAGCGGATGGGCGGCGCCGTCGGGCACTACGGCCCCGAGGGCGACGCGACCGCCCTCGTGCCGCGGCGCGTCGTCCTGCCCCCGCTCGTGCGGACGCCCCAGGTCGCGGACGAGGAGGGCGAGGGCACCGAGGGGACCGACGCCGAGGGCACCGAGGGCGAGGCCGCCCAGGGCGAGGAGCCCGCGGGATGAGGCCCCTGGGCGTCGCGGGGGTCGCGGCGGCCGTGACGGCCGCCGCGCGCCGCGCGCTGGATGCCGCGCTCGGCACCGACGCCCCCCGGTGGACCCGCACGAACCACCGCGGCGAGTCGATCAGCCTCCTGGAGGGGCCGGCCGTGGCCGCGGGCCTCGCCGCCGGCGCGCTCGCGGCCGGCGGGCGGGCCGGTGCCGCAGGCGCGCTGGCGGTCGCGGGCGGCGCCGCGTTCGGCCTCGTCGACGACCTGTCCGAGGACGCCTCGCGCGTGCGCAAGGGCCTGCGCGGGCACCTCGGGGCGCTCGCGCGCGGCGAGCTCACCACGGGCGGCCTCAAGGTGCTCGGCATCGGCGCGACGTCGCTCGTCGCCGCGGCCGTGGCGCTCGGGAGCGACCGGCGGCGGTCCGCGTCCGCGCTCGGCCACCTCGTCGACGTGGGGGTCGCGGGCGCGTTGATCGCGGGCACCGCGAACCTCGTCAACCTCCTCGACCTGCGTCCCGGCCGGGCGGCCAAGGCGTCCGTGATCGCGGCGGCGCCGGCCCTGCTGCACCCCGCGGCGGCCCCCGTGGCGGCGGGCGCGATCGGGGCCGCGGCCGCGGGCCTGCCGGGCGACCTCGCCGAGCGCGACATGCTCGGCGACGGCGGCGCGAACGCCCTCGGCGCGCTCGTCGGCACCGCGGCGGTGCTCGCCGCGCCGCGACCGGTGCGCGCCGCCCTGCTCGCCGGCGTCGTCGGGCTCACCGTGGCGAGCGAGCGCGTGAGCTTCACCCAGGTGATCGCGCGCACGCCCGTCCTGCGCGAGATCGACGCGTGGGGGCGCCGCCCGGCGCCCGGACCGACCCCGGCGCCGTGATCCGCGGGCGCGCCCTGGGCGGGCGGGCCGCGGGGCTCGCCGCGGGCATCGCGGGCGCGGCGGCGATGATCGCCGTCGTCAACGTGGCCAGCCGCCTCGTCGGGTTCGGCCGCTGGCTCGTCATGCTCAACCAGGTCGGCGCGGACAGCGTCGGCACCGCGTACTCGTCGGCCAACACGCTGCCGAACATCCTCTTCGAGGTCGTCGCGGGCGGCGCGCTCGCGGGCGCCGTCGTGCCGCTCGTCGCGGCCCCGCTCGCGCGCTCGCTGCGCAGGGAGGTCGACGCGACCGCCTCGGCGCTGCTCGGCTGGGCCCTCGCGGTGCTCGTGCCCGTGGCCGTGCTCGTCGCGGCGGCCGCGCACCCGCTCGTCGGCCTCGTCATGCAGGGCCGGCCCGACGCCGAGGTCGACCTCGCGGCGACGTTCCTCGTGGCCTTCGCACCGCAGATCCCGCTGTACGGCGTCGGGGTGGTGCTCACCGGCGTGCTCCAGGCGCAGCGCCGGTTCCTCGCCGCCGCGGTCGCGCCGCTGCTCAACAGCCTCGTCGTCATCGCCGTCTTCTTCGCCTTCGGCGCCCTCGCCCACGGCCAGACGCAGGACCCGGCGGCCGTGCCCGGCGTGGCCGCGGCGGTCCTCGGCTGGGGCACCACGGCGGGCGTCGCCGTCATGAGCCTGCCGCTCCTGTGGCCCGTGGCCCGCTCGGGCGTGCGGCTGCGGCCGACCCTGGCGTTCCCGCCGGGCGTGGCGGCGCGCGCCCGGGCGCTCGCCGTGGCCGGGATCGGCGCGCTGCTCGCGCAGCAGGCGAGCATGGCCGCGTGCCTCGTCACGGCGAACACGTTCGGCGGGCGCGGCACGTGGCCGGTCTTCCTGTCCGTGCAGGCGGTCTACTTCCTGCCGTACGCGGTGCTCGCCTTCCCGGTCGCGACGGCCGCGCTGCCGCGCCTGGCCGAGCGGGCCGCGACGGGCGACGACGCCGGGTTCGCGGCGCTCGCCGCGCGCACCACGCGCACGGTGCTCCTCGTGGCCGGCGTCGGCATGGCCGCGCTCGTCGCGGTCGCGCCCGCGGTCGAGGAGGTGTTCGTCGTGGTCGCCGAGGGCGACGTGCGCGGCATGGCGGACGGGCTGACGTGGATGGCGCCGGGCCTGGCGGGCTTCGCGCTGATCCTGCACCTGTCCCGGGCGCTCTACAGCCTGCACCGCGGGCGCCTGGCCGGGACGACGACGGCGGCCGGCTGGCTCGTCGTCGCGGTCGGCGCCGTCGCGCTGGTCGCGCTGCTCACGGGCGGCGAGCGGGACCAGGTCGCGACGCTGCGCGGTCTCGGTCTGGCGACGAGCCTCGGCATGACGGTGGCCGGTGTCGGCCTGCTCGTCGGGCTCGCGCGCTCGGCGGGCCGGCCCGCGGTGCGCGGCGTCGTCCGCACCGCGGTGGTGGTGAGTGCCGCGGTCGTGGCGGCCGCCGTCGTCGGGCGGCTGGTGACGGACGTCGTGCTCGAGGCCCTGGGCACAGGGGGAGTGGGCGCGCCGCTGCTCGCCGGCGTCGTCGGCGGTGCGGTCGCGGGCGCGCTCCTGCTGGGCGCGGCGTTCGTGGGCGACCGGTCCGTGCTGCGCGCGGTGACGGCCGGCGAGGGGTCGGCCGCGGCCGCCGCCGCGACGGACGCGGGCCCCGTCAGCGAGCCGCCCGGCGGCGTCGGTCCCGTCGGGTAGAGTGGAAGCCCGTGGCAGAGCGCGCGAACCGACTCTCCGGGCGGTCGGACCAGGTGACCCGGCACATCTTCGTCACGGGGGGCGTCGCCTCCTCTCTCGGCAAGGGCCTGACGGCGTCGAGCCTCGGAAGGCTGCTGCGGTCGCGCGGCCTGCGGGTCACCATGCAGAAGCTCGACCCGTACATCAACGTCGACCCCGGGACGATGAACCCGTTCCAGCACGGGGAGGTCTTCGTCACCGACGACGGGGCCGAGACGGACCTCGACATCGGGCACTACGAGCGGTTCCTCGACGTGCCGCTGTCGGCCCAGGCGAACGTCACCACCGGGCAGATCTACTCGGCCGTGCTGGCCAAGGAGCGGCGGGGCGAGTTCCTCGGCGACACGGTCCAGGTCATCCCGCACATCACCGACGAGATCAAGTCGCGGATGCGCGCCCAGGCGGGCCCCGACGTCGACGTCATCATCACCGAGATCGGCGGCACCGTCGGCGACATCGAGTCGCTGCCGTTCATCGAGGCCGCGCGCCAGGTCCGCCAGGACGTCGGCCGCGACAACGTGTTCTTCCTGCACGTCTCGCTCGTGCCGTACCTCGCGCCGAGCGGCGAGCTCAAGACCAAGCCGACGCAGCACTCGGTCGCCGCGCTGCGCAACATCGGCATCCAGCCCGACGCGCTCGTGCTGCGCGCGGACCGCGAGATCCCCGAGTCGACCAAGCGGAAGATCGCGCTGTTCTGCGACGTGGACGTCGAGGCCGTGGTCACCGCGGCCGACGCGCCGAGCATCTACGACATCCCGCGCGTGCTGCACCGCGAGGGGCTGGACGCGTACGTCGTGCAGCGCCTGCGCCTGCCGTTCCGCGACGTGGACTGGAGCGGCTGGGACCGGGTCACCGAGCTCGTGCACCACGCGCCGCACCAGGTCGAGGTCGCGCTCGTCGGCAAGTACGTCGACCTGCCCGACGCGTACCTGTCGGTCACCGAGGCCCTGCGCGCCGGCGGGTTCGCCAACGACGCGAAGGTGAAGATCCGCTGGGTCGCCTCCGACCGCTGCGCGACCCCCGAGGGCGCCGAGAAGGCGCTGGGCGGCGTGGACGCAATCCTCGTCCCGGGCGGCTTCGGCGTGCGCGGCGTCGAGGGCAAGATCGGCGCGCTGACCTGGGCCCGCACCCGCGGCGTGCCGACGCTCGGCATCTGCCTCGGCCTGCAGGTCATGGTCATGGAGTACGCCCGGTCGGTCCTCGGCCTGGCGGGCGCGTCGTCGTCGGAGTTCGACCCCTCCACCGAGCACCCGGTCATCGCGACGATGGCCGAGCAGCTCGCGATCGTCGAGGGCGACGGCGACATGGGCGGAACCATGCGCCTCGGCTCCTACGAGGCCGTCCTCGTGCCCGGCACCGTGACCGCGAAGGCCTACGGCACCGATCGGGTCCAGGAGCGCCACCGGCACCGCTACGAGGTCAACAACGCCTACCGGGCCCAGCTCGAGGAGGCCGGCCTCGTCGTGTCGGGCACGTCGCCGGACGGGTCGCTCGTCGAGTTCGTCGAGCTGCCCGCCGACGTGCACCCGTACTACGTCGGCACGCAGGCCCACCCCGAGTTCCAGTCGCGGCCCACGCGCCCGCACCCGCTGTTCGCGGGCCTGATCCGCGCGGCGCTGGAGGTCCGCGAGGGGGCCGCGGCGGGCGCCCGGGCGACGGAGGCCTGATGCCCCTCGCCGACGTCCCGGGCGAGCGCCCGGTGCTCGACTCGCGGGTCGTCCACCGGGGCATGATCTGGGACGTCGTGCGGGAGACGGTCGAGCTCGGCGACGCCGGGACGGTCACGCGCGAGTTCGTGCGGCACCCGGGCGCGGTCGCGGTGATCGCGCTCGACGCCGACGACGCCGTGCTGCTGCTGCGCCAGTACCGCCACCCGGCGGGCGCCGAGCTGTGGGAGCCGCCGGCCGGGCTGCTCGACGTGCCCGGGGAGGACCCGGTCGAGGCCGCCCGCCGCGAGCTGGCCGAGGAGGCCGACCTCGTCGCGGGCTCCTGGTGGCTGCTCGCGGAGTACCTCAGCACGCCCGGCGGCAGCGACGAGGCCCTGCGGGTCTACCTCGCGCGCGACCTGTCGCCCGTGCCCGACACCGAGCGGCACCGCCGCGTGGCCGAGGAGGCCGACATGGAGGCCGTGTGGGTGCCGCTCGACGAGGCCGTGGCCGCCGTCCTCGCGGGCCGCGTGCGCAACCCGTCGACCGTCGTCGGCGTGCTCTCCGCGTACGCGGCGCGCTCGCGCGGCTGGGCGGAGCTGCGCCCGGCGCGCTGAGGCGTGCGCGGTGCGGCGGCTACTCGCCGACCGCGCCGTCGACGGACTCGCGGATGAGGTCGGCGTGGCCGTTGTGCCGCGCGTACTCCTCGATCATGTGCACGAGAACCCAGCGCAGGCTGTAGCGCTCGCCCGTGGCGTGGTCGGGGCGCGCCGACAGCGTGTCGAGCCCTCGCGGGAGCAGGCGATCGGTGACCCGGCGCGAGTCCTCGATCGCCCGGTCGAGGTACCCGCGCAGCGTCTCCGGGTCGTCGTCGGCGGCCGTGCGCCACTCCCAGTCGTGCTCGTGCACCTCGTCGAACGGCGGGGGCAGCGGCTCGTCGCACATGACGCGCCGGAACCAGATCCCCTCGACGAGCGCGAGGTGCTTGAGCAGCCCGCCCAGCGTCATGCCCGACGGCGGGTGCCGCCGCGCGAGCTGCTCGGCGTCGAGGCCGGAGCACTTCCAGCGCAGCGTGTCGCGGTGGAAGTCGAGGAAGCCGAGCAGCGTGGCGGCCTCGTCGGCGGCCAGCGGCGGGTCGGTCCGTCCGGTCATGCCCACCTCAGGCGGCAGTACGCCCAGGTCAGCGCCGCGGTGAGCGCCCCCGTGCCGAGCAGGTGCACGCCGACGAGCACCTCCGGCAGGCCGGTGAAGTACTGCACGTAGCCGACGAGGCCCTGTGCGAGGGTCACCCCGAGCAGGACGAGCCAGGCGCGCCGGACGGCGCCGTCCGCGCCCTCGCGCCGGAGCAGCCACAGGCAGGCGAGCACGAGCAGGACGAACGCCCAGACCGCCCCGGCGTGCGCCTTCGCCGCGAGCACCGGGTCGACCGCGTAGCGGTAGGCGACCTCCTCGTCGCCGCCGTGCGGGCCGGCGCCCGTGGTCACCGTGCCGAGCACCATGAGCACGGCGCCGACGCCGAGGAGCGCCTGCGCGGCGAGCAGCGTGGGGCGGGCCACCGACCGCCGCTCGAGCCCGCGGCCGGCGAGCACGACCAGCGCGGTGGACGCGGCGACGAGGACGAGCGAGACGACCATGTGCAGGCCGACGACCGCCGGATGCAGGTCCGCGAGCACCGTGAGGCCGCCGATGACCGCCTGCGCGGCGACGCCGGCCAGCGGCACGACGGCGAGCCGCCGGTACCAGGTCGGCAGGTCGCGGTCCCGCCACGCCACGACGAGCAGCGCGAGCGCGACGACCGCGAGGACGCCGGTGAGGGTGCGGTTGCCGAACTCGATGAACGCGTGCCCGGGGGTCTCGGGGCGCAGCACGGGCGTGAACCGGCCCGGCTCGCACTGCGGCCACGTCGAGCACCCCAGGCCCGAGCCGGTGAGGCGGACCGCGCCGCCGGTGACGATGATCCCGACCTGCGCCACGAGGTTGGCCCAGGCGAGGCGGCGCAGCCGCGGGGGAGCGCCGACGGGCGGAGCGGGAGCGGCGGGGGCGGGCGGCGTCGTCGTGCTCACCCAGCACACGCTAGCGGCCCGCGGGCGCCGCCAGGCGCGGGCGGGGCCGCGGCGCGACGGCCGTCAGTCCCAGCGGAAGAACCGCGCGGCGAGGGCGCAGCCGGCCGCCGTCCAGGCGAGCAGGACGAGCGCCGGGCCGAGGGGGAACGCCCCGGTGGTCAGCGCGGTGCGCAGCCCCTCGCCGAGCGCGCCGGAGGGCAGTAGGGCGACGACGCCGGCCGCGCCGTCGGGCAGGACCTCGAGGGGGAGGAGCGCGCCTCCGCCCGCGGCGAGCAGCACCCAGATCAGGTTGGCGACGGCGAGCACGGCCTCGGCGCGCAGGGTGCCCGCCACGACGAGGGCGAGGGCGACGAACGCGGCGGTGCCGAGGACGAGCACCGCCAGCGCGGCGGGGATCCCGCGCGGGTCGGGCTGCCAGCCGAGCGCGAGCGCCACGCCGCCGAGCACGGCGACCTGGACGACCTCGACGGCGAGGACGGCGAGCGCCTTGCCCGCGAGCAGGCCTCCCCGCCCGAGCGGCGTCGTGGCCAGGAGCCGCAGCACGCCCCAGCGCCGGTCGAAGCCGGTCGCGATCGCCTGCGACGTGAACGCGGTGGACAGCACCGCGAGCGCGAGCGCACCGGGCGCGACGAGGCCGAGCCGCTCGAGCCGGTCCGCGGTGCCCAGGTCGACGACGTCGGTGCGCGCGAGGACGACGAGCGCCAGCACGGGCAGGACGAGGGTGAGGAGGAGCTGCTCGCCGTTGCGCAGCACGGCGCGCGCCTCGAACGACGCCTGCGCGAGCACGCGGCGCGGCCAGGGCGCCGCGGCCGGGGCGGGGGCAGCGGCCGGACCGGCGGGGGTCGGCGTCGGCGCGGTCATCGCAGCTCCCGGCCGGTGAGGTCGAGGAACGCGTCCTCGAGCGTGCGGCGCGCGGGCGCGACCGAGACCAGCAGGCCGCGCTCGGCGGCCCAGCCCGTGACCGCGTGCAGCACGCGCGCGTCGGGGGCGAGCGCGACGTCGAGCGTCGCGGGCTCCCGCGCGGTCACCGCGGGTCGCGCGCCGAGCACCTCGGCGAGCGCGGCGGCCAGCGCGTCGGCGAGCGGGCCGAGCGGCTCGGGCGCGCCCGTCACCGTCACGCGCACGGACTCGGGCGCGCCGACGATGTCCGCGACGGTCCCCGCCGCGACCGTGCGGCCGTGGTCGACGACGACGACCCGGTCGGCGAGGGCCTCGGCGTCGGCCATCTGGTGCGTGGTGAGCACGACGGACGTGCCTGCGTCCCGCAGTCCGCGCACGAGGTCCCACACCGCGTGCCGCGCCTGGGGGTCGAGGCCGGCGGTCGGCTCGTCGAGGAACGCGAGCTCGGGCCGCCCGACGACGGCGACCGCGAGGGCCAGCCGCTGACGCTGGCCCCCGGACAGACGCCGCACGGGGGTGCGCGCCACGGCGTCGAGGCCGAGCGTGGCGGCGAGGTCGCGCGTGCTGCGCGGCGCGGCGTACATCGCGGCGACGTGCGCGAGGACGCGGCCGGTCGGCACGGCCGCGGGCAGCCCGCCGTCCTGGAGCATGACGCCCACCCGCGGGGCGAGCTCGCGGCGGTCGGCGAGCGGGTCGCGGCCGAGCACGCGCACCGTGCCGCCGTCGGGCCGGCGCAGGCCCTCGCAGCACTCCACGGTGGTGCTCTTGCCCGCGCCGTTCGGCCCGAGCAGCGCGGTGACCGCCCCGGCTGGCGCGACGAGGTCGAGGCCGTCGACGGCGGCGCGCCCGGCGTAGCGCTTGACCAGGCCGGACACCTCGACGGCGGGTGGGGTGGGCATCGACGCGAGTCTAGGGTCGGCGGCCGCCGGGGGGCCGGAGGCCAGCGTCCGGCCCGCGAGTGAGGATCACCTTCGTTGCAGGGAACCATTTCGGCAACGAGAATGTTGCCAATATCGACGGCGACCCCCGCCGCTCCGCCCCGCCGCGTCGCCGGTCCCCATGCCGAAGGAGGAGGAGAGTGCCCGTGCCCGTGCCCGAGCCCACCCCCGCCGTCGGCACCGAGGAGGACGGCGGGACGCGCCAGCGCATCCTGCGGCTCATCGTCGAGGAGGGCCCGGTCTCCGTCGTGCAGCTCGCGACCGACCTCGAGCTGACCGCCGCGGGCGTCCGCCGGCACGTGGCCGCGCTGCTCGCCGCCGGCGAGATCGCCGAGCACGACGTGCCGGTCCTCGGCCGACGCCGGGGCCGCCCCGCGCGGCACTACGTCGCCACGGCGCGCGGCCAGGCCGCGCTGTCCACGGCCTACTCCGACCTCGCCGCCGAGGCGCTCGCCTTCCTCGAGACCCTGGGCGGGGAGGAGGCGCTGCGGGAGTTCGCGCGGCGGCGCGTCCTCGACATGCACGGCCACCACGGCGAGGCCGTGGCCCGCACCGACGACGTGGCCGAGCGGCTGCGCGTCCTCGCGGACGGCCTGTCCGAGGACGGCTTCGCCGCGACCGTGCGCCCGCTGCCCGGCGGCCGAGCGGTCCAGCTGTGCCAGGGGCACTGCCCCGTCCAGGCCGTCGCCGCCCGCTACCCGCAGCTGTGCGAGGCGGAGACGGTCCTCTTCTCGGAGCTGCTCGGCGTGCACGTGCAGCGCCTCTCGACCCTGGCGACCGGTGGGCACGTGTGCACCACGCACGTCCCGCTCGCCGGCGCCCGACCGACCCAACCTGCCGCGACCACGGAGGGAACCCCATGACGGCACCGACCGAGACGAACGAGGCCGTGACCAGCGCCCCGTCCAGCGACGCCGAGATCATCGCGTCGATCGGCACGTACGGGTACGGCTGGCACGACCCGGACGTCGCCGGCGCGTCGGCCCGGCGCGGCCTGGACGAGGAGGTCGTCCGCGACATCTCCCGCCTGAAGGACGAGCCGGAGTGGATGCTCAAGACCCGGCTCAAGGCGCTGAGGCTCTTCGAGAAGAAGCCCATGCCCACGTGGGGCGCGGACCTGTCGGGCATCGACTTCGACAACATCAAGTACTTCGTGCGCTCGACCGAGAAGCAGGCGAGCCGCTGGGAGGACCTGCCCGAGGACATCCGGCGCACGTACGACCGGCTCGGCATCCCCGAGGCCGAGAAGCAGCGCCTCGTCGCCGGCGTCGCCGCGCAGTACGAGTCCGAGGTCGTCTACCACCAGATCCGCGAGGACCTGGAGGAGCAGGGCGTCATCTTCCTCGACACCGACACCGGCCTGCGCGAGCACCCCGAGATCTTCCAGCAGTACTTCGGCTCGGTCGTGCCCGCGGGCGACAACAAGTTCGCCGCGCTCAACACGGCGGTGTGGTCGGGCGGCTCGTTCGTCTACGTGCCGCCGGGCGTGCACGTGGAGATCCCGCTGCAGGCCTACTTCCGGATCAACACCGAGAACATGGGCCAGTTCGAGCGGACCCTGATCATCGCCGACGAGGGCTCGTACGTGCACTACGTCGAGGGCTGCACGGCGCCGATCTACTCCAGCGACTCGCTGCACTCCGCGGTCGTGGAGATCATCGTCAAGAAGAACGCGCGGGTGCGGTACACGACGATCCAGAACTGGTCGAACAACGTGTACAACCTCGTGACCAAGCGCTCCACGGTCGCCGAGGGCGGCACGATGGAGTGGGTCGACGGGAACATCGGGTCCAAGGTGACCATGAAGTACCCGGCGATCTACCTCATGGGCGAGCACGCCAAGGGCGAGACGCTCTCGATCGCGTTCGCGGGCGAGGGCCAGCACCAGGACGCCGGCGCGAAGATGGTGCACGCCGCGCCGCGGACCTCGAGCTCGATCGTCTCCAAGTCCGTCGCGCGCGGCGGCGGCCGCACCTCCTACCGCGGCCTCGTGCAGGTGCTCGAGGGCGCCGAGGGGTCGGCGTCCAACGTGCTGTGCGACGCGCTGCTCGTCGACCAGATCTCGCGGTCGGACACGTACCCGTACGTCGACGTCCGCGAGGACGACGTCTCGATGGGCCACGAGGCGACCGTCTCGCGCGTGAGCGAGGACCAGCTCTTCTACCTCATGTCGCGCGGCATGGAGGAGACCGAGGCGATGGCGATGATCGTGCGCGGCTTCGTCGAGCCCATCGCGCGCGAGCTGCCCATGGAGTACGCGCTCGAGCTCAACCGGCTCATCGAGCTGCAGATGGAAGGCGCCGTCGGCTGATGACGTCCACCCCCACCGCAGCAGCCGCGACCGACACGGAGACACCAGTGACGACAGACCTGTCCACCGACCACTCCCGCGCGCAGGCCGACGGGGCGCACACCCACGGCCGCGGCGGCGTGCCCCAGGCGTCGCGCGCCGAGCGCACGACGTCGTTCGACCTCGCGGACTTCCCCGTCCCGACGGGCCGCGAGGAGGAGTGGCGGTTCTCGCCGCTCGACCGCCTCGCGCCGCTGTTCGACGCCGCGGGCGAGGGCCTGACCGGCACGGGCGCCCAGGTGACGGTCGTCAACGCGCCGGAGGTCGGCGTCGAGATCGTCGACCGCACCGACCCGCGCCTCGGCACGGCCGGCCGCCCCGGCGACCGCACCGCGGCCGCCGCCTGGGCGTCGTTCCGCGAGGCGACCGTGCTCACGGTCGGCCGCGAGGCCGTCGCGTCGACGCCGACGAGCGTGCGCGTCGAGGGCGTGCCCGGCCACGACACGCCGTCGGCCGCGCACCTGCTCGTGCACGCCCAGCCGCTGTCCGAGGCCGTCGTCGTGCTCGACCACGTCGGCCCTGCCGTGCTGAGCGAGACGGTCGAGGTCGTGGTCGAGGACGGCGCGCACCTCACGCTCGTGTCGATCCAGGACTGGGACGCGGGCGCGGTCCACGCGAGCTCGCACCGCCTGCGCCTCGGCCGTGACGCCGTCGTCAAGCACGTGGTCGTGACGCTGGGCGGCGACGTCGTCCGCGTGACCCCGGACGTGGAGTTCACCGGCGAGGGCGCGGAGTTCACCGGCGTCGGCCTCTACTTCGCCGACGCCGGCCAGCACCAGGAGCACCGCCTGTTCGTCGACCACGCCGTGCCGAGCTGCCGCTCGCGCGTCGCCTACAAGGGCGCGCTGCAGGGCGACGGCGCGCACTCCGTGTGGGTCGGCGACGTGCTCATCCGCGCGGTCGCCGAGGGCACCGACACCTACGAGCTCAACCGCAACCTCGTGCTCACCGACGGCGCGCGCGCCGACTCGGTGCCGAACCTCGAGATCGAGACCGGCGTCATCGAGGGCGCGGGCCACGCGTCGGCGACCGGCCGGTTCGACGACGAGCAGCTGTTCTACCTGCGGGCCCGGGGCATCCCGGAGGAGGACGCGCGCCGCCTGGTCGTGCGCGGGTTCTTCGCCGAGCTCATCCAGGAGATCGGCGTGCCCGAGGTCGAGGAGCGGCTGCTCGCCGCGATCGAGGGCGAGCTCGAGCGCACCATGAGCGCGCTGGCCGGGCTGCCCGCCTCCTCCGAGGTGGTGCGGTGACCGCACAGCTCGCCTGCTACTCCGACGACGTCCCCCCGGGGACGGCGTTGCGCGTGGAGCTCGACGGCCCGGACGGTGCGCCCGTCGAGGTCGCCGTCGTCCGCGACGAGGACGGCGAGCTCCACGCCATCTCCGACATCTGCAGCCATGGCCAGGTGTCCCTGTCCGACGGCGAGGTCGACGGCTGCACGATCGAGTGCTGGCTGCACGGGTCGACCTTCGACCTGCGCACCGGCAAGCCCCTCGCGCTGCCGGCCACCCAGCCCGTGCCCGTGTACCCCGTGACCCTCGACGGCGACCGCGTCCTGGTCGACGTCGACGTGACCCTGTGAAGCTGAGGAGAGACATGTCCACGCTCGAGATCCGCGACCTGCACGTCAGCGTCGAGACCAAGGAGGGCTCCAAGCAGATCCTCCGTGGCGTCGACCTGACCGTGTCGGCCGGGCAGACCCACGCGATCATGGGCCCGAACGGGTCGGGCAAGTCGACCCTCGCCTACTCGCTCGCCGGCCACCCCAAGTACCAGATCACCGGCGGCACGGTGACGCTCGACGGCCAGGACGTCCTCGCCATGAGCGTCGACGAGCGCGCCCGCGCCGGCATGTTCCTCGCCATGCAGTACCCGGTCGAGGTCCCCGGCGTCTCGGTGTCGAACTTCCTGCGCACCGCCAAGACGGCGATCGACGGCGAGGCCCCCGCCCTGCGCCACTGGGTCAAGGAGGTGCGCACCGCCATGGAGCGCCTGCGCATGGACCCGGCGTTCGCGGACCGCAACGTCAACGAGGGCTTCTCCGGCGGCGAGAAGAAGCGCCACGAGATCCTGCAGATGGAGCTGCTCAAGCCGCGCATCGCGATCCTCGACGAGACGGACTCCGGCCTCGACGTGGACGCCCTGCGCGTGGTCTCCGAGGGCGTCAACCGCGTCCGGTCCACCGGCGAGGTCGGCGTGCTGCTCATCACGCACTACACGCGGATCCTGCGCTACATCCAGCCCGACTTCGTCCACGTCTTCGTCGACGGCCGCATCGCGGAGGAGGGCGGCCCCGAGCTCGCCGAGCGGCTCGAGGCCGAGGGCTACGACCGCTACCTGACGACGACGGCCTGACCGTCCACGACGACGGCCCCGGCCGTCGCCACCGGCCCCAGGGCCGACCCACCACCGGCCGACCGGCCACCCAGGAGGGCGCATGACCACCACGCTCGACCCGCGGTCCTCCGCGGGTCTGTCGGCGCGCGAGCTCGCCGCCGTGCGCGCGGACTTCCCGCTGCTGCGGCGGACCGTGCGCGGCGGGCGCCCGCTCGTCTACCTGGACTCGGCGGCCACGTCGCAGAAGCCCGAGGTCGTCATCGACGCGGAGCTCGACTTCTACACCGAGCGCAACGCGGCGGTGCACCGCGGCGCCCACCAGCTCGCCGAGGAGGCCACCGAGGCCTTCGAGTCGGCGCGGGAGGACGTCGCGGCCCTCGTGGGTGTCGACGCCGGCGAGATCGTGTGGACCACCAACGCCACCGCGGGCATCAACCTCGTCGCCTACGCCATGTCGAACGCGACGGCGGGGCGCGGGGGAGCGGCGGCGCGGCGGTTCGCGCTCGCCCCGGGCGACGAGATCGTCGTCACCGAGGCCGAGCACCACGCGAACCTCGTGCCCTGGCAGGAGCTCGCCGCGCGGACCGGCGCCACGCTGCGCTGGCTCGGCGTCGGCGACGACGGCCGGGTGCGCACCGAGGATCTGGCCACGGTCGTCACCGAGCGGACCAAGGTGCTCGCGTTCGGGCACGTGTCCAACGTGACGGGCGCCGTCGCGGACGTGCCGGCCTTCGTGGCCCGCGCCCGCGAGGTCGGCGCGCTCACGGTGCTCGACGCGTGCCAGAGCGTGCCGCACCTGCCGGTGGACCTGCGCGCCCTGGGCGTGGACTTCGCGGTCTTCTCGGGCCACAAGATGTACGGCCCGACGGGCGTCGGCGCGCTCTACGGGCGGCGCGACCTGCTCGAGGCGCTGCCGCCGGTGACCACGGGCGGGTCCATGGTCGAGGTCGTCACCATGGAGACCACGACGTACGCGCCCCCGCCGCAGCGGTTCGAGGCCGGCTCGCAGATGGTCGCCCAGGTCGTCGGCATGGGCGCGGCCGCGCGCTACCTGCGCGAGCTCGGCATGGCGGCGGTGGCCGCGCACGAGGCGGAGATGACGCGGCTCCTGCTCGACGCCGTCGCCGCGGTGCCGGGGGTGCGCCTGCTGGGCCCTGCCGAGCCGACGGACCGACTCGCCCTGGTCTCGTTCGTCGTCGACGGCGTGCACGCGCACGACGTCGGCCAGGTGCTCGACGACGCCGGCGTGGCCGTGCGCGTCGGCCACCACTGCGCCCAGCCGCTGCACCGGCGGCTCGGCGTCACCGCCAGCGCCCGCGCGTCGGCGGCGGTGCACACCACGGCCGAGGAGGTCGCGGCGTTCGGCGCCGCCCTCGCGACCGTGCGGCCCTTCTTCGGACTCGGGGGTGCGGCGTGAGCGGCGCCATGGAGCAGCTGTACCAGCAGCTCATCATCGACCACGCCAAGGACCCGCACGGCAAGGGTCTGGCCGAGGGCCACGCGGCGGAGTCGTTCCAGGTCAACCCGACCTGCGGCGACGAGGTGCGCCTGCGCGTGCACCTGCGCGACGACGGCGCGGTGGAGCGGGTGAGCTGGACCGGCCAGGGCTGCTCGATCTCGCAGGCGTCGACCTCGGTCATGGCCGAGCTCGTCGAGGGCCTGCCGGTCGCGGAGGTCGAGGCGCTGGGCGAGGACTTCAAGGCGCTCCTGCACACCCGTGGCGAGGGCCTGGACGAGGCCGCCGAGGACCGCCTCGGCGACGCGACCGCGTTCACCGGCGTCGGGCGCTACCCGGCGCGCGTGAAGTGCGCGCTGCTGGGATGGATGGCCCTGCGCGACGCGTTGGCCCAGGCGGGGGTCGCCGGCACGAGCACGACGAGCACGAGCAGCGAGGAGGCGTGATGAGCGCACCTACCACGAACATCCCGAACGCCGCGGACGTGGAGGAGGCCCTGCGCGACGTCATCGACCCCGAGCTCGGGATCAACGTCGTCGACCTCGGCCTCGTCTACGGCGTGGTGATCGACGCGAACAACCACGTCGTCATCGACATGACCCTGACCTCGGCGGCCTGCCCGCTCACGGACGTCATCGAGGACCAGGCGGCCCAGGCGCTCGACGGGCTCGTCGAGGGCTTCCGGATCAACTGGGTGTGGATGCCGCCGTGGGGCCCGGAGCGCATCACCGAGGACGGGCGCGCCCAGCTGCGCGCGCTCGGGTTCAACGTCTGACGGTTCGCGCCCCCGTCACGCGGAGTGGGACGACCTGCGTGCAGACCGTTCCACTCCGCAGCTTCGCGGCTCTCTTCGTCCCACTCCGGGCGGGAGGGCTCAGAGGTCGCCGGCGGCGAACGTGTCGCACGCCGCGAGCGTGCCCTCGTTCCAGCCGATCGTGAACCACCGCTGGCGCTGCTCGCTCGAGCCGTGCGTCCACGTGTCCGGGTTCACGCCGCCGCCCGACTGCTCCTGGATGTGGTCGTCGCCGATCGCCTGCGCGGCCGACAGCGCCTGCGCCAGGTCCTCGTCCGTGATGGGCACGAGGAACGTGCGGCCGGTGTCGGGGTCGACCCGGGTCGCGGCGTCGTGCGCCCACATGCCCGCGTAGCAGTCCGCCTGCAGCTCGAGGCGCACCGCGTCGGAGCCCGCGCCGGTGTCCCGGCGGTCGATGCTCTCCATGCGGCCCAGCAGGTCCTGCATGTGGTGGCCGTACTCGTGCGCGACGACGTACATCTCGGCGAACGGGCCGCCCTGCGCGCCGAAGCGCGTGCGCAGCTCGTCGAAGAAGCTCACGTCGAGGTAGATGGTCCGGTCCGCCGGGCAGTAGAACGGCCCGATGGCGGCCGACGCCGCGCCGCACCCCGTGGTCGTCCCGCCCTGGAACGACTCCGCCTCGGGGATCTCGAACGCGATGCCCTCGCTCGCGGCGACCTCGGTCCAGAAGGCGTCGAGCGTGTACAGCGTCGCCGAGAGGCGGCACTCGCGGTCGGTGTTCGCGTCCTCCGCGCTGCACTCGGCGATCTCGCCGACCTCGCCGCCGGACGAGCCCGTCGCCTGCTCGAGGCTCGCGAGCTGGCCGCTCACGTCGACGCCGGTGAGCTGGTAGATGAGGAACGCGACGATGGCCAGGCCGATGCCACCGCCGGCCGCCACGGTGCCGCCGCGCCGCGTCCGCACGCGCCCGCCCTCGAAGCTGCCACCCTCGCGGAAGGTCATGGGCACACCGTAGGGCCACGCCGGGGAGCGCGCCCGACGACCGGTCGCCCGACCCGGTCAGTCGCCCAGCCCGCGTGCGGCGAGCGCGTCCCCGACGGTCCGGGCGCGGCCGACGGCGCGCACGGCCGCCGGGACGAGGAGCGCCCGCGGGCTCCGGTCGAGGCCGCGGGCCCGGGCGGCGTCGCGCACCTCGGCGGCCGTGCGCTCGAGCGCGGGCACGGTGCGCAGCATGAGCGCGACCGCGAGGCCCGTGGTCTCCGGGCCCAGCCCCACGCGCCGCAGCGGCCGGGTCGCGCGCACGACGAGGTCGAGCAGGCGGTCGGCGGGCGTCGTGGCGGTCACGACCGTCGCGGCGAGCACGGTGGTGAGCAGGTCCGCCGCGACCTCGGTCGCCACGCCCGCCCCGCGCTGCCACGTCTGGTACGCGGCCAGGCCGGCCACGACGACGAGCACCGGGCGCAGCCCGCGGAGCGTGGCGCGCCAGGGCAGCCTGCCGGCCGTCGCGAGCGCCGCGGTCGCCGCGAGCAGGCTCAGCGCCCACCACGGCCCGCGCGCGAGCACGACGCCGACGCCGAGGGCGGCCAGGCCGGCCACCTTCGGCCCGGCGCCGAGCCGGTGCAGCCAGGTGTCGCCGGGCGCGTGCAGACCGAGCAGCCCGGCCGCCGACGGCGCGCGCCCGCCCCTCACGCCGGGCTCGCCGACATGAGCCGGAGGTAGGCCTCGATCGCGGGGCCGGGCGCGTCATCGGCCACGACGCGGCCGTCGTCGACGACGAGCACGCGGTCCGCGCGCGCGGCGGCGTCGAGGTCGTGCGTGACGAGCAGGACCTGCTGCTCGAGGGCGTCGAGGAGGTCGTCGACGACGCGCCGCCAGCGCAGGTCGAGCAGCGTCGTGGGCTCGTCGCACACGAGGACGGCCGGCTCCACGGCGAGCACCCCGGCGAGCGCGAGCAGCTGCTTCTGCCCGCCGGACAGCGCGTGCACGGGCACGTCGGCGTGGGCGCCGAGGCCGAACCTGTCGAGCACGGCCCGCACCGCTGCGTCGCGCTCGGCGGCGGGCACGGCGCGGCGCAGGGACAGCGCGACGTCCTCGGCGGGGGTGGGCATGACGAGCTGTGCGTCGGGGTCGGTGAAGAGGAAGCCGACCCGCCGTCGCACCGCGGCGCCGTCCCGGGCGGTGTCGAGGCCGTCGACGCGCACCCGGCCGGTGGTGGGCAGGACGAGCCCGTTGACCAGCCGCGCGAGCGTGGACTTGCCGGAGCCGTTCGCGCCGACGACGGCGACGCGCCGCTCGCCGAGCGTGGCCGTGACGGGGTGCAGGAGCGTCTGCGTGCCGCCGTCCGCGGTGCGGACGACCACGCTCGCCTCCTGCAGCTCGATCACGGCGGTTCGCTCGGGACGGGTCGCTCAGCGGCGCTCGAGCATGTCGGGGAACGCGCGGAAGACGCCGGCCGCGACGATCGCGACGACGGCGGCCTTGGCGACGTCCCAGGGCAGGAACACCGCGCCCGCCGCGACCGCCTCGCCCAGGGACAGCTGGGCGCGCGCGGCGAGCACGGCGATGCCGATCGGGTACACGACGGCGACGGTCGCCACGACCGCCGCGGCGAAGACGGCGGCGGGCAGCCAGCGGCGGGGCAGTCGCGCGGCGCGGCCGGTGAGCCAGCCGGCGGCCGCGGCGCCCAGCGGGAACGCGAGGAGGTAGCCCGCGCTCGCCCCCGCGAAGGCGCCGAGCCCGCCCTTGCCGAGCGCGAACACGGGCAGCCCGGCGGCGCCGACGGCGAGGTACAGCAGCACGGCGAGGGCACCGCGACGCGGGCCGAGCAGCACGCCCGCCAGCAGCACGCCGAGCGTCTGCAGCGATACCGGCACGGACATGCCGGGCGGCTCGAACGACAGGAGCGCGCAGACCGCGACGAAGGCGGCCGCGGTCGCGACGAGCGCGACGTCGGCCACGGGGGCGGCGGCGCGCGGTCGCGCGTCCGGCACGACGGCGGGGACGGCGTCGGGTCTCTCGGCGCTCATGGGGCTCCCTCGGGTCGCGTCGGCGGCGCGCGCTGCGCCGGGTGCCGTGGTGGCCTCGGCGGGAAAATCCTGGGCGGGCGCCACGCTAGCCGGTCGTACGATGGGCGGCGTTTGTGTCCGCCCACAAGGGTCCCCGTCGCGGCGTGAGAGGAAACGGCAGTGATCACCGCGCAGGACGTCGAGCTCCGCGTCGGTGCCCGTCAGCTGCTCGTCCCCACGACGTTCCGGATCGCACCGGGCGACCGGGTCGGGCTCGTGGGGCGCAACGGCGCCGGCAAGACGACGCTCACCAAGGTCCTCGCGGGCGAGGCGCTGCCCACCGGTGGCCGCGTCGTCCGCAGCGGAGACGTCGGCTACCTGCCCCAGGACCCGCGCACGGGCGACCTCGACGTGCTCGCCATGGACCGGATCCTGTCGGTGCGCGAGCTGGACCGGATCATCCGGCAGATGCGCGATGCCGAGGCCGGCATGGCCAGCGGCGACGACGCGACGCGCGACGCCGCGATGGCCCGCTACACGCGCCTCGAGGCCCGGTTCACCGCGGCCGGCGGGTACGCGGCGGAGAGCGAGGCGGCCAGGATCGCCGCGAACCTCGGCCTGCCCGACCGCGTGCTGCGCCAGCCGCTGCGCACGCTCTCCGGCGGCCAGCGGCGCCGCGTCGAGCTCGCCCGGATCCTGTTCTCGGGCGCCGACACGCTGCTGCTCGACGAGCCCACCAACCACCTGGACGCCGACTCGATCGTGTGGCTGCGGGACTTCCTCACCGCCTACCCGGGCGGGTTCCTCGTCATCAGCCACGACGTCGGCCTCGTGCGCACCACGGTGAACAAGGTCTTCCACCTGGACGCCAACCGCGCCGAGCTCGACCAGTACAACATGGGCTGGGACGCGTACCTGCAGCAGCGGGAGACCGACGAGCGGCGGCGCAAGCGCGAGCGGGCGAACGCGGAGAAGAAGGCCGCCGCGCTGCTCGCGCAGGCGGACAAGATGCGCGCGAAGGCCACCAAGGCGGTGGCGGCCCAGAACATGGCCCGCCGGGCCGAGCGGCTGCTGGCGTCCGTCGAGGCCGAGCGGGTCGCGGACAAGGTCGCCAAGCTGCGCTTCCCGACGCCGGCCCCGTGCGGGCGCACGCCGCTGCAGGCGGTCGGCCTGAGCAAGTCCTACGGCTCGCTCGAGGTGTTCACCGACATCGACCTCGCGATCGACCGGGGGAGCCGGGTGGTCGTGCTGGGCCTCAACGGCGCGGGCAAGACCACGCTGCTGCGCCTGCTCGCGGGCATCGAGGAGCCGGACACCGGGGAGATCATCCACGGCCACGGGCTCAAGCTCGGCTACTACGCCCAGGAGCACGAGACGTTGGACACGAGCCGCACGGTCGTGGAGAACCTCCGGCACGCGGCGCCGGACCTGACCGACACGCAGGTGCGGTCGGTCCTCGGCTCGTTCCTGTTCTCCGGGGACGATGCCGAGAAGCCCGTCTCCGTGCTCTCGGGCGGGGAGAAGACCCGCCTCGCGCTCGCCACCCTGGTCGTCTCGGCGGCCAACGTGCTCCTCCTGGACGAGCCGACGAACAACCTGGACCCCGCGAGCCGCGAGGAGGTGCTCGCCGCCCTGCGCCGGTACGAGGGGGCAGTTGTCCTGGTGACTCACGACGAAGGCGCCGTGGAAAATCTGGGGCCTGACCGAGTGGTGCTCCTGCCCGACGGGGATGAAGATCTGTGGAACGAGAGTTACGCAGACCTCATCTCGCTCGCGTGATCCATCACGCGCCGGACACAGGAGGACGACACATGGGCGACAGGCTGCCCAAGGGTTCCCGGATCACCGGCGAGGGGCGCAAGGAGCTCGCCGCCACGCTGGTCGAGCGGTACCAGCGCGGCGAGAGCATCCGCGCCATGGCCCAGGACATCGGTCGTTCCTACGGCTTCGTGCACGGCGTCCTCGTGGAGGCGGGCGTCCAGATGCGCAGCCGTGGCGGGGCGACCCGGGGCCCGGCGGCCGAGGCCCGTCGCGCCGCGGTCAAGAAGGCCGGCTGACCCGCGCGGCGGCCGGCTGACGCCTCAGGCAGGCCCCGGCCGGTCGCCGTGCCCACGGCCGGCGTCCTCGGCACGCGCGCGCTCGGCGGCGTCCAGGATCGCGTCCTCCTCGTCCTCCGCCGTCGGGCGGCGGCGCCCACGCCGCGGGCCCGTCGTCGTCGCACGCGTGGCTCCCGGCGTCCCGGTCCGAACGGCGGCACCCGCCGGGACGGCCTGCGCGGCCCGGGCCGCGTCGGCCGCGTCGCGGCGCAGCAGCACGACGGCGCCGACGAGCGCGCCCGTCGCGAACACCCACCACTGGAACGCGTAGGACAGGTGCGGCCCGAGGTCCGCGGACGGCCGCGGCAGCGGCTCCAGCCCGTCGGCGGGCGCGCCGTCCTCGCTCGCGAGCACCCCGTAGAGCGGCAGGGGGTCGCCCGCCGGGCCGCCGGCCGCGGCCACGACCTGGGCGGGCGCGATGCGCTGCACCTGGCCGGGTGGCGCGCCCCGGCCCTCCGCCTCCGCGGCACGCAGCCGCACGACGACGTCCACGGGCGCCGCGGGCGGGGCGGGGGCGTCGTCGGCGGACGCGGCGGGCAGCCAGCCGCGGTCCACGACGAGCAGACGCCCGGCGAGCGGCCCGTCGGCCACCTCGAGCACGCCGAGCGCGTGCACCGCGGCCGTGCCGGCCACCGGGCGGTTGCGCAGCAGCGCTGCGCCGACGTACCGGCCCGTGACGGCCACCGGGCGCCAGGCGTCGTCGTCGGGCAGCGCGGCCGTTCCCGGGTCGACGACGTCGGCGAGGGGGAGCGGGTCGGCGTCGTAGTTGGCGGCGACCAGGGCGACCTCGGCGCTGCGCGCCTCGTGCCGGTGGAGCTGCCACACGCCGGCCGTGGTGCAGCCGGCGGCGAGCACGACCGCGGCGGCCAGGATGCCGGCGGCGCGCCGCCAGGCGGGGTTCACGGCCGGTCGGTGCCGGACGCGTCCGCCTCGCCCAGCAGCTCGGCGACGGGCACGGTGTCCTTGTACAGCCCGCGCGCGCCGAGGAAGCCCTCGAGGTGCTCGCGGTGCTCGTCGCACGCGAGCCACACCTTGCGCCGGTCGGGGGTGTGCAGGCGCGGGTTGTTCCAGCGCAGCCCCCACGCCGCCTCCGCGCGGCAGCCGCGCGCGCTGCACTCGAGCATCTCCGGGCCGTCGTCCGCCGTCTCGGTCACGGGATCAGTCTGCCCCGCCCGGGCGGTCGGACGTGCCGCCGGACGGGCGGTCGGGCGTGCCGCCGGACGGGCGGTCGGGCGTGCCGCCGGACGGGCGGTCGGGCGTGCCGCCGGACGGGCGGTCGGGCGACGGCCCCGGCGCGGCACCGCCGGCGCCGCCCGGCGGGAGGGCGCGTGGCGGGAGCGGGCCGACGTAGGTGCCGGGATCACTGCGCCGCTCGCGCCCGGCGTTGGCGAGGATCACCGCGACGTAGGGGAGCACGACCGCCCCGACGAGCAGGAGCCAGCGCGTCCAGTGCTGGACCGCGACGGCCCCGACGAAGCACACCACCCGGATGCTCATCTGCACGAGGTACCGGCGCGTGCGGGCGGCGATGTCGTCGGCGAGGGACGCGGGCACGGACGTGATGCGCACGGGCTGGGCCGCCCGCTCGTCGCGCCTGGCCACCCGGCGAGTCTAGGCGCGGCGTCGTCGGGGACCCACAGCGTCGGGCGCGCCCGCTTGTGCCGGGCGGTACGTCGCCGCGGCGGTCGCGTGGGCTACGTTCGGTCGCGGGTCGACCCCGGCCCGGCGGGCGCCGCCCGTCGCCCCGACGCGCCGCGCGGCCGCGGGGCCCACGATCGACCACGAGGAGGTCCCGGCGTGGCGGACACCCCCCGCAGCGTCCTGGTCACCGGCGCGAGCCGCGGCATCGGACGGGCCGTGGCGGAGCGTTTCCTCGCCTCGGGCGACCGGGTCGCGTCGCTGCAGCGCGGGCCGGACGCGCCCGACGGCGTGCTCGTCGTCCGTGGGGACGTCACCGACACGGCCTCGGTGGACGCCGCGTTCGCCGAGGTCGAGGCCGCGCACGGGCCGGTGGAGGTGCTGGTCGCCAACGCCGGCATCACGCGCGACCAGCTGCTCATGCGGATGTCCGACGAGGACTTCGACGCCGTCCTGGACACCAACCTCACCGGCGCGTTCCGGTGCGTGCGCCGCGCCGCGACGGGCATGATCCGCCGCCGCTCGGGCCGCATCGTGCTCGTCTCGTCGGTCGTCGGGCTCTACGGCGGTCACGGGCAGGTCAACTACGCGGCGTCGAAGGCGGGCCTCGTCGGCATCGCGCGGTCGGTGACCCGCGAGCTCGGCGGGCGCGGCATCACCGCGAACGTCGTCGCGCCGGGGTTCATCGACACGGACATGACCCGCGCCTTGCCCCAGGAGCGGCAGGACGCCTACCGGGCCGCCATCCCGGCGGGCCGGTTCGCCGACCCGGCCGAGGTGGCCGGCGTCGTGCACTTCCTCGCCTCCCCGGACGCGGCGTACATCAGCGGCGCCGTCGTCCCGGTGGACGGCGGCCTGGGCATGGGTCACTGAGACGATCGGACTGGGAGGACGAGGGATGGGGCTGCTCGAGGGCAAGAGGCTGCTGGTCACCGGGGTGCTCGTGGACACCTCCATCGCGTTCCACGTCGCGCGGCTCGCGCAGCAGGAGGGCGCGCAGGTGGTGCTCACGGCGCCGGGGCGGCAGACGCGCCTGACGTCGGCCGTGTCGCGGCGGCTGCCGCAGGAGGCGCCCGTCGTGCCGCTCGACGTCACCTCGGACGAGGACCTCACCGCGCTCGCCGAGCGGACCCGCGAGCACGTCGACGGCCTCGACGGCGTCGTGCACTCGATCGGCTTCGCGCCGCAGAGCGTCATGGGAGGCCACTTCCTCGACGCGGCCTGGGACGACGTCGCGACGGCCGTGCACGTGTCGGCCTACTCGCTCAAGGCGCTCGCGGTCGCGGCGCAGCCGCTCCTGGCGACCCCGGCGTCCGTCGTCGGGCTCACGTTCGACGCGCGCTACGCGTGGCCGGTCTACGACTGGATGGGCGTGGCCAAGGCCGCGTTCGAGTCCACGGCCCGCTACCTGGCCCGCGACCTCGGGCCGCAGGGGGTCCGGGTGAACCTCGTCTCGGCCGGGCCGATCAGGACGACCGCCGCGACGCACATCCCGGGCTTCGACCAGATGGAGGGCGGCTGGTCCGCCCGCGCGCCGCTCGGCTGGGACAGCTCCGACCCCGAGCCCACCGCGCGCGCCGTGTGCGCGCTGCTGTCGGACTGGTTCCCCGCCACGACCGGCGAGGTCGTCCACGTCGACGGCGGCGTCCACGCGATGGGGCAGTGATGCCGGGCCTCCTGCGCCGGCTGGTGCTGCTGCGGCACGCAAAGGCCGAGCCGGCCGGCGGCGTGGCCGACGAGCTGCGCGCGCTCGCCCCGCTCGGCGTCCGCCAGGCGGAGTCGGTCGGGACGGCGCTGCGCGCGGCCGGTCTCGTGCCCGAGCTCGCGCTCGTCTCCTCGGCCGTGCGCACGCAGGAGACGTGGCGCCACGTCGCGACGACCCTGGCGGCGGAGCCCGAGCCGGAGGTCGTGGTCTCCGACGCCCTCTACCTGGCCCACCCGGACGAGGTCCTCGAGCTCGTGCGCCGCACCGACGCACGCGTGCGCACGCTCCTCGTCGTCGGCCACGAGCCCGCGATGTCGTCGCTCGCGACCGTGCTCGCGGGCGCCGGGGAGCCGGCGGACGTCGCCCAGGTGCGGGCGGGGCTGCCGACGGCCACCTACGCGGTGCTCGACGTCGTCGGGCCGTGGGCGGACCTGGTGCGCCGCGGCGCTGCCCTGGCCGACGTCGTCCGGCCCGCCTGGCGCGACTGACCCCTCGGCCCCGCCCGGGGCGGCGTTCCGCAGGGTGGCGGCGCCCGACGCGGCCGCCGCGCGGTCTGCCAGAGTGGGGCCGTGGCCGAGATCCGTCCGTTCCGCGCCCTGCGTCCGCCCCGCGACCGCGCCGCCGCGGTGGTCGCCCCGCCCTACGACGTCGTCGACACCGCCGAGGCCCGCGCGCTCGCCGCGGGCAACCCCGACTCGTTCCTGCACGTCAGCCGGCCCGAGATCGACCTGCCCGACGGCGTGGACCCGCACACGGACGAGGTGTACGCCGCCGGTCGCGCGGCCCTGGAGGACTTCGTGCGGCGCGGCGCCCTCGTGCCCGACGACGCCCCGGGCCTGCTCGTCTACCGACAGCGTGCCGAGCTGCCGGTCGGCCCGGACGGCGCGCCGGCCACGGTGACCCAGACCGGAGTCGTCGGGTGCGCCACGGTCGCGGACTACCGCGCGGGCGTCATCGCGACGCACGAGCACACGCGGCACGACAAGGAGACCGACCGCACGCGGCACATCGCCGCGCTCGGCGCGCACGACGAGCCCGTGTTCCTCATGTACCGGCCCGCCGCGCCCGGCGCTGCGGACGTCGCCGCCGTGCTCGCGGCGGTCACCGCGCGCGAGCCGGAGCACGACCTGGTCACCGACGACGGCGTGGCGCACACGCTCTGGACCCTCGCGCCGGACGAGGCCGGGACCCTCGTCGCGGCGTTCGCGGCCATGCCGACGCTCTACGTGGCCGACGGCCACCACCGCAGCGCCGCCGCGGCGCGGGTGGCCGCCGAGAGCGACGCGCCCGGGGCGGGGGAGTTCCCCGTCGTGGTGTTCCCCGCGGACGAGCTCACGATCCTCCCGTACAACCGCGTGGTGACGGACCTGGCCGGGCACGACGCCGATGGCCTCCTCGCGGCGCTGGCCGAGGCGTTCGACGTCGAGCTCTCCGGGGGCGCGCCCGTGCCCGCCCGGCACGAGGTGGGGCTGCACCTGGCCGGCCGCTGGTACCTGCTGCGGGCGCGCGAGGACGTCGTCGACGAGTCCGACCCCATCGCGCGCCTCGACGTGTCCGTGCTGCAGGACCGCGTGCTCGGGCCGCTGCTGGGCATCACCGACCCGCGCACGGACGAGCGCGTGGCGTTCGTCGGGGGCATCCGCGGGACGGGGGAGCTCGAGCGGCTCGTCGCGAGCGGCCGGGCCGCGGCGGCGTTCCTCCTGCACCCGACGTCGACCGAGGACGTCATGGACGTCGCCGACGGCGGCCAGGTCATGCCGCCGAAGTCGACGTGGTTCGAGCCGAAGCTGCGCTCGGGCTTCTTCGTGCACCCCATCGAGGGCTGACTCCGGCTCGAGGCGGGCCGGCGCCGGCGCGCCCGCGGCCCGGCGTCAGGGCTCGACGACCGTGCCCTTCGGGACGACGGTCACGCCGCCCTCGCTCACCGTGAAGCCGCGCGCGAGGTCGTGCTCGTGGTCGATGCCGACCCGCGCCCGCTCGGCCACGACGACGTTCTTGTCCAGGATCGCGCGGTGCACCTGGGCGTGCCGCCCGACGACGGCGTTGTCGAGGATGACCGAGTCGCTCACCGACGACCACGAGTGCAGGTAGACGCCGGGGGAGAGCACCGAGCCGGACACTGTGGCGCCGGAGACGATGACGCCCGGGGAGACGAGCGAGTCCGCCGCGTGGCCGAGGCGGCCGGGGCCGGCGTGCACGAACTTCGCCGGCGGCAGGCCGACGTTGCCCGTGAACAGCGGCCACTGGCGGTTGTACAGGTTGAACACCGGCGTGACCGAGATGAGGTCCAGGTGCGCCTCGTAGTACGCGTCGATCGTCCCGACGTCGCGCCAGTAGTCGCGGTCGCGGTCGGTGGACCCGGCGACGTCGTTGCGGATGAAGTCGTAGACCGCGGCCGTCCCCCGGTCCACGAACCACGGCACGATGTCGCCGCCCATGTCGTGCTTCGACGTCGGGTTCTGCGCGTCCACCGTGACCGCCTCGACGAGCGCGTCCGCGTTCGCGACGTAGTTGCCCATCGACGCGAGGATCTCGCCCGGCGAGTCCGGCAGGCCGACCGGGTCCGACGGCTTCTCGCGGAACGCGGCGATGCGCGTGGGGTCCTCGGCCGTCGTCTCGATGACGCCGAACTCCGACGCCTGGGCGATCGGCTGCCGGATCGCCGCGACGGAGAACTCCGCGCCCGACTCGACGTGCGCGTCGACCATCTGCGAGAAGTCCATGCGGTAGACGTGGTCGGCACCCACCACGACCACGATGTCGGGCTTCTCGTCGTGGAAGATGTTCAGGCACTGGTAGATCGCGTCCGCGCTGCCGAGGTACCAGTGCTTGCCGACGCGCTGCTGCGCGGGGACCGGGGCCACGTAGTTGCCCAGCAGCGGCGACATCCGCCAGGTCCGGGCCACGTGCCGGTCGAGGCTGTGCGACTTGTACTGCGTCAGCACGACGATCTGCAGGTAGCCGCTGTTGACCAGGTTGGACAGCGGGAAGTCGACGAGGCGGTAGATGCCGCCGAACGGCACCGCGGGCTTGGCCCGCTCGGCCGTCAGCGGCTGGAGACGCTTGCCCTCGCCACCTGCGAGGACGATGGCCAGGACGCGCGGCGTTGCCATGCTCCTGACCCTAGGGCGCGACGTGCCGCCGGGCCAGACGATCCGCCCGCGGACCGCTAGCGTGTCGCGCATGCGAGTGGACCTGCTGACCAGGGAGTACCCCCCGCACGTGTACGGCGGGGCGGGGGTGCACGTGACCGAGCTGGCCGCGGTCCTCGCGCGGCACGTCGACGTGCGGGTGCGGTGCTTCGAGGGGCCGCGCGACGAGCCGGGCGTGACCGGCTACGACGTGCCCGCGGGCCTCGAGGAGCACAACCCCGCCCTGCGCACGCTCGGCGTGGACCTGCTCATGGCCGCGGACGTGGCCGGCGCCGACGTCGTCCACTCGCACACCTGGTACGCCAACCTCGGCGGGCACCTGGCCGGCCTGCTGCACGACGTCCCGCACGTCGTCACCGCGCACAGCCTCGAGCCGCTGCGGCCGTGGAAGGCGGAGCAGCTCGGCGGCGGGTACGCGCTGTCCATGTGGGCCGAGCGCACGGCCTACGAGCAGGCGGACGCCGTCATCGCCGTGAGCGCGGGCATGCGCGAGGACATCCTGCGCGTGTACCCGCACGTGCACCCCGACAAGGTGCACGTCGTGCACAACGGCATCGACCTCGCCGGGTGGCGGCGGCCCACCGGCGACGCCGCCGCCGCGGCCGAGGAGACGGTCCGCGGGTTCGGCATCGACCCGACCCGCCCGTCGGTCGTCTTCGTCGGCCGCATCACGCGGCAGAAGGGCCTGCCCTACCTCCTGCGCGCGGCCGAGCACCTGCCGGCCGACGTCCAGCTCGTGCTGTGCGCCGGCGCGCCCGACACCCCGGAGATCGCGGCCGAGGTCACCGGCCTCGTCGAGGACCTGCGCACCCGTCGGGCCGGCGTCGTGTGGATCTCCCAGCACCTGCCCCGCGAGCAGCTCATCGCCGTGCTCAGCGCGGGCACCGTGTTCGTGTGCCCGTCCGTGTACGAGCCGCTGGGCATCGTCAACCTCGAGGCCATGGCCTGCGGCCTGCCCGTGGTGGGCACCGCGACGGGCGGCATCCCCGAGGTGGTCGACGACGGCGTCACCGGCTGGCTCGTGCCGATCGAGCAGGTGGCCGACGGCACCGGCACGCCCGTGCACCCCGACCGGTTCGTCGCCGACCTCGGCGCCGCGCTCGCCGAGGCGGTGGCCGACCCGCGGCGGGCGGCGGCGATGGGGGAGGCGGCCCGGCGTCGGGTCGAGGACCACTTCGCCTGGGAGGCGATCGCCGAGCGGACGATGCGCGTCTACCGGACCGTCGTGGACGGCTGAGGCCGCCCGGCACCGGCGCGGCGCCGGGTCCGGCGCCCGGCGAGGCGCCCGGCAGACGCCTCGGGCGGCGCCTCCGGTCGTGCCTCAGTCGGCGACGACGAGGGTCGCCGCGCACATCGCGCGGCGGGCCGCGTGGTCGACGTGCCGCAGCGCCGCGGTGCGCTGGTCGGCCTGCCAGAGGTTGACCGCGCCGCCGTCGTCGACGGTCGCGAGGTCGACGATGCGCCGCAGGCGCGCGGCGAGTGCGAGCACGCGCGCCCGCCGCGGCTCGAGGTCGCGCGGGAACGCCGTCGTGTCGGGCTCGGCGCGCAGCGACGCGAGCGCCTCGACGGCGTCGTCGCGCCAGCGTGCCACGTCGAGCGAGTCGAGGGCCTCGGTGGCCGTGCGCAGCGCCTCGCGAAGGTCGCGGTCCGCCTCGGCGAGGGAGCCCACGCTCGACACGACGCCGAGCGCCCACGGCGAGACCGCGTACGTGCGCCACTCGACCATGTGCCCCGGCTCGACGGGGCTGCCGAACGGCGTCACGTCCGGCACGGCCGCGAAGCTTCCCTCCGGCGTCGACACGAGGACGCACTCGCCGGCGTCGATCGCGGCCTGGCTCACCTCGGGCGGCACGCCGACGACGTCGCCCGGCACCGGCAGCACCGCGGCCGCCGACACCCCGGGGACGCCCCAGGCGAGGAGCAGGGCCTCCAGGTCGCCGTCGGGCAGGCCGGAGCCGGCGTCGGAGGTGGTGTGCGGCTCGTCGTCGCCCTGGATGCCGGTGACGGCGTGCCGCGCGACCGCGACGGACCCGCGCACGTGCGGCAGCCACGCGGCCAGGTGCACCGATCGGGGCAGCTCGAGCAGGGATGCCACGTCGCCAACCTAACGCGCCCGGCGCCGCGCGGTGGTGGCAGGACCGCGGGCCGGGCGCGGGCCCGGCGACGCGCGCCGCGGGCCGGTCCGGTGAGCCGACGGGCCCCTCCCGCGGGTTAGGGTCAGGGCCATGGTGCTCGACGTTGCGGACGTCACCGTCAGGCGCGGTGGCACGACCATCCTGGACCAGGTGTCGTGGCGGGTCGCCGACGGCGAGCGGTGGGTGGTGCTCGGCCCGAACGGCGCGGGGAAGACCACGCTGCTGCAGATCGCCTCGGCACGGATGCACCCCACCTCCGGCACCGCCGTCGTCCTGGGGTCGCGGCTCGGCGCGGTGGACCTGTTCGAGCTGCGCCCGCGCATCGGCGTCACCTCGGCGGCGCTCGCGGACCGGATCCCGCCGCACGAGCGGGTCCTCGACGTCGTGCTCACCGCGGCGTACGGCATGACCGGCCGGTGGCGCGAGCAGTACGAGGCGGTCGACCACGAGCGCGCGCACGTGCTGCTGGACGTGTTCGGCGTGGCGCACCTGGCCGAGCGGACGTTCGGGACGCTGAGCGAGGGGGAGCGCAAGCGCGTGCAGATCGCCCGCGCCCTCATGACCGACCCCGAGCTGCTGCTCCTCGACGAGCCCGCCGCGGGCCTCGACCTCGGCGGCCGCGAGGAGCTCCTGGGCGCCCTGACCGAGCTGGCCCGCGACCCGCGCTCGCCCGTGATGGTCCTCGTGACGCACCACGTGGAGGAGATCCCCGTGGGCTTCACGCACGCGCTGCTCCTGCGCGAGGGCCGCGTGTCGGCCGCCGGGCCCCTCGAGGAGGTCATCACCGCCGAGCACCTGTCGGCGGCGTTCGGGCTGCCCCTCGAGGTGCAGCGCCACGGCGACCGGTGGAGCGCCCGGGCGAGCGGCTGAGCCCACCCGGCGCCCGCGAGCGGACGGTTCGCCCGGTTAGGATCGAACGAGCCGGAGTCGTCCGGCGGACCGGGGGGGCGCCATGGGCGGCGAGATCGAGATCCACTGGGTCTGGTGGCTCGTCGCGGCCATCGGCCTGGGCGTGCTCGAGATCCTCACGCTCGACCTGGTCCTGCTCATGTTCGCGGTGGGCGCGCTCGGCGCGATCGTCGCGAACCTCCTCGGCGCGTCCGTCGCGGTCCAGGTCCTGACGTTCGCGGGCACCTCGCTCGTCATGCTCGTCGGCCTGCGCCCGTTCCTGCTGCGCAACCTGCGCCGCCGCACGCCCGTGGTGGAGACGAACGTCGCCGCGCACGTCGGACGGCCGGCGATCGTGCTGACCGAGGTCACCGAGCGGTCGGGCCTCGTCAAGCTCGCGGGGGAGGAGTGGTCCGCGCGCAGCGCCGAGCCGGGGTGGACGTTCCCGGTCGGCGCGGACGTGAGCGTCGTGCGGATCGACGGCGCGACGGCGCTCGTCGGTCCCCCCGGGGCGCCCGCGCAGCCACCCAGCACGCCCGACGACGCGCCCGACGACGCGCCTGACGGCGGCCCGGACGCCGCCACCGGCGCCGGGTCGGACGGGGGGTAGCACCGACCGCGCACGACGAGGGAGGACGCATGACCGGACTGCCCACGCTCACCATCGAGAGCCCGACCGTCAACGCGAACCAGCTGATCATCTACCTGGTGCTCGGCCTCGTCGCGCTGTTCGTCGTCGTCACGCTCGTCCGCGCGGTGCGGATCGTCCCGCAGGCGCAGGCGTACATCATCGAGCGCCTGGGCCGGTACTCCCGGACCCTGGACGCCGGCCTGCACCTGCTGGTGCCGTTCGTCGACCGCGTCCGCAGCCAGGTGGACCTGCGCGAGCAGGTGGTGTCGTTCCCGCCGCAGCCGGTCATCACGTCGGACAACCTCGTCGTGAGCATCGACACGGTCGTCTACTACCAGGTGACCGACCCGAAGTCGGCGGTCTACGAGATCGCCAACTTCGTCGTCGGCATCGAGCAGCTCACTGTGACCACGCTGCGCAACGTCGTGGGGTCGATGGACCTGGAGCAGACGCTCACGAGCCGCGACCAGATCAACGGGCAGCTGCGCGGCGTGCTGGACGAGGCCACCGGGCGCTGGGGCGTGCGCGTCAACCGGGTCGAGCTCAAGGCGATCGACCCGCCGCAGAGCGTGCAGGGCGCGATGGAGCAGCAGATGCGCGCCGAGCGCGACCGCCGCGCCGCGATCCTCACGGCCGAGGGCGTCAAGCAGTCGGCGATCCTCACCGCCGAGGGCGAGAAGCAGTCCGCGATCCTGCGGGCGGAGGGCAACGCGCAGGCCGCGGTGCTCAAGGCGCAGGGCGAGGCGCGCGCGATCCTGCAGGTGTTCGACGCGATCCACCGCGGCGACGCCGACCCCAAGCTGCTCGCGTACCAGTACCTGCAGATGCTGCCGGAGATCGCCCGCACGCAGTCGAACAAGGTGTGGTTCGTGCCGACGGAGTTCACCACGGCGCTGCGCGCGATCGCCAAGGGCTTCGGCGTGGAGGAGGGCGGCGGCCCTGACCTCGGGAGCCGGCCGCCGGGCACCTCGCCGGTGCGGGCGGAGGACCTGGGGCCGTCCGCGCTCACCGACCCGGCCGAGGCGCTGGCGGAGGCGCGACGCGAGTCGCAGGCGGCGACCGACGACGCCACGAGCGCGACGCAGGTGCCGCGTCCGGGGACGGCGCGCCCCGAGGGCTGACGCGGGCGGCCGGGGCCGGGAGGGCGGGGGTGGCGCGGGCGAATGAGTGAGCACTCACTCACTCGTGGTACCGTCGCCCGGTGACCAGACCCGTGGGGGAGCGCGCGCGGCGCGCGGCCCCGCTGCCGCCCGAGGACCGGCGCGACGCCATCGTGCTCGCGGCGATCCCCCTGCTGCGCGCGCGCGGCGCCCAGGTGACCACGCGCGAGCTGGCCGACGCCGCGGGCGTCGCCGAAGGGACGCTGTTCCGCGTCTTCCCCGACAAGAACGCGCTCGTCCGCGCCGCCGTGGAGCGGGCCCTCGACCCCACCGCGGTCCTCGCGGACCTCGCGGGCGTCGAGGAGGAGCTGCCGCTGCGCGTCGCGGTGGCCAAGGTCGTCGCGATCCTGCAGCACCACGTCACCGACGTCGCCACGCTCCTGGCCGTCAGCCACGAGCTCGCCCTCGGCGACCCGCGCGAGCAGCACCACCACCACCGCGGGCCGGGCCGGCACGAGCACCACCCCGTGGAGATGGTGGTGCGCGCGGTGGCCGGTGTGCTGCAGCCCCGCGCCGACCGGCTGCGCCTGGACCCGGTGGTCTGCGCGCGTATGCTCGTCGGCCTCGTCATGGCGGCCAACCGCCCGCTCACCGCGGGCGCCGCACCCGCGCTCGGCCCCCACGAGCTCTCGGCGCTGTTCTGCGACGGCGCCCTGATCCGACCCGACACCCCGGAGGACCCATGCTGATCCGGCTGCTGCGGCAGCGCCTGCGCACCTACGGGCGCCTGGTGGCGGTCGTCGTCGTCCTGCAGCTCGTGCAGGCCGTCGCCAACCTGTACCTGCCCAGCCTCAACGCGGACATCATCGACGACGGCGTCGCGCAGGGCGACACCGGCGTCATCGTCCGCCTGGGCGCGATCATGCTCGCGATCACCCTCGTGCAGGTGGCGTCCGCGGTCGGCGCCGTCTACGCGGGCGCGAAGGCGGCCATGTCGATCGGCCGCGACCTGCGCGCCGACATCTTCGACCACGTGCAGACCTTCTCGGCGCGCGAGGTCGGCAAGTTCGGCGCGCCGTCGCTCATCACGCGCACGACCAACGACGTCACGCAGGTGCAGACGGTCGTCTACATGACGCTGACGATCATGATCGCCGCGCCGGTCATGCTCGTCGGCGGCGTCATCATGGCGCTGCGGGAGAGCGTCGAGCTGTCCTGGCTGCTCCTCGTCATCGTCCCGCTGCTCGGCGCGCTGCTCGGCGTCGCGATCGTCCGGCTCCGCCCGCTCTTCCGGGCGATGCAGCAGCGCATCGACGGGATCAACCGGATCATGCGCGAGCAGATCGGCGGCATCCGCGTCATCCGCGCGTTCGTCCGGGACCGGCACGAGCGCGAGCGGTTCGCCGTCGCGAACGCCGACCTCATGGACGTCGGCATGCGCGTCGGGCGCTTCATGGCCTTCATGTTCCCGACGGTCTTCCTGATCATGAACCTCTCGAGCGCCGCCGTGCTCTGGTTCGGTGCGTACGAGGTCGAGGCCGGCCTCGGCGTCGGGTCGCTCACCGCGTTCCTCAGCTACCTCATGCAGATCCTCATCTCCGTGATGATGGCGGTGATGATGTTCATGCTGGTCCCGCGGGCCGAGGTGTCCGCGGGACGCATCGGCGAGGTGCTCGAGACCACCACGACCGTGGTGCCGCCGGTCGCCCCGGTCACCGAGCTGCCGCGCCGGGGGCACCTGGAGCTGCGCGACGTCGGGTTCCGCTACCCGGGAGCGGCCGACCCCGTCCTGCGCGGGATCACCTTCGCGGCCCGACCCGGCGAGACCACGGCGATCATCGGCTCCACCGGCGCCGGCAAGACGACGCTGCTCGCCATGATCCCGCGGCTCTACGACGCCACCGAGGGAGCGGTGCTCGTCGACGGCGTCGACGTCCGCGACCTCGCGCTCGACACCCTGTGGAGCACGATCGGGCTCGTCCCGCAGCGCCCCTACCTGTTCAGCGGCACCGTCGGCAGCAACGTCCGCTATGGCAAGGAGGACGCCACCGACGACGAGGTGTGGCACGCGCTCGAGGTCGCCCAGGCCGCGGACTTCGTCCGTGAGATGGGCGGGCTCGACGCCGAGATCACCCAGGGCGGCACCAACGTCTCCGGCGGTCAGCGTCAGCGCCTGGCCATCGCCCGCGCGCTCGTCCGGCGTCCCGAGATCTACCTGTTCGACGACTCGTTCTCCGCGCTCGACTTCGCCACCGACGCGGCGCTGCGCGCCGCCCTGGCGCCCGAGACGCGGGACGCGACGGTCGTCGTCGTCGCGCAGCGCGTGAGCACCATCCGCCACGCCGACCGCATCGTCGTGCTCGACGAGGGCACCGTCGTCGGGATCGGCACGCACGACGAGCTCATGGCGGGCAACGAGACGTACCGCGAGATCGTCCTGTCCCAGGTCACCGAGGAGGAGGCGGCATGAGCGCGCCGACGACGACCCGTCCCGGTCACGGCGCCGGCGGGCCCGGCGGCGGGCACGGCCCGGGCCCCGGCCGCCGCGGTCCCGGCGGCGGGGGACCCATGGGGCACGGCATGGGGATGCCCACCGCCAAAGCCCTGAACTTCACGGCCTCCCTACGCCGGTTCGCCGGCGAGCTGCGCCCCGAGCGCGGCGCGCTGCTCGCGATCGTGGGCTGCACGCTCGTCAGCGTCCTCGCCGCCGTCGTCGGGCCGAAGGTGCTCGGGTGGGCGACCGACGTCGTCTTCCGGGGCGTCGTCGGGCGAATGCTCGGTGACCGCCTCCCGCCCGGGGTGACCACCGAGCAGGCCGTCGAGGGCCTGCGTGCCTCGGGGCAGACCGAGCTGGCCGACATGCTCGCGGCGATGGACGGCGTCGTGCCGGGCGTCGGCATCGACTTCGGCGAGCTCGGCCGGATCCTCATGATCGTGCTCGCGATCTACCTGGCGTCGTGGCTGTTCGGGTACTTCCAGGGACTCATCACCACCCGGGTCGTGCAGCGCACGGTCTACCGGCTGCGCGAGCGCGTCGAGGACAAGCTCGGCCGCGTGCCGCTGTCGTACGTCGACGGCCAGCCGCGCGGCGAGCTCCTCTCGCGGGTGACGAACGACATCGACAACATCGCCCAGACGATGCAGCAGACGCTGAGCCAGCTCATCAACTCGCTGCTCATGATCGTCGGCGTGCTGGCGATGATGTTCTGGATCTCGCCGCTCCTGGCCGTCATCTGCCTGCTCGTGCTGCCGGTGTCCGGCGTCGTGACGGCGATCATCGCCAAGCGCAGCCAGCCGCAGTTCGTCGCGCAGTGGCAGCGGACCGGCACGGTCAACGCGCACGTCGAGGAGATGTACACCGGGCACGCGCTGGTGAAGGTGTTCGGTCGGCAGCGCGCGGCGTCGGAGAAGTTCCACGAGGAGAACGAGGCGCTCTACGAGGCCACGTTCAAGGCGAACTTCATCTCGGGCCTCATCCACCCCGCGATGATGTTCGTGGGCAACCTCAACTACGTCGTCATCGCCGTGGTCGGCGCGCTGCGGGTGGCCGCGGGCGCGATCAGCCTGGGCGACGTGCAGGCGTTCATCCAGTACTCGCGCGGGTTCACCCAGCCGATCATGCAGGTCGCCTCGATGATGAACCTGCTGCAGTCGGGCGTGGCCTCCGTCGAGCGCGTCTTCGAGCTCCTCGACGCGCCCGAGCAGTCGCCCGAGCCCGCAGACGGCCCGCGTCCCGAGCCCGTGCGCGGGCGGGTCGTGTTCGACCACGTGGCGTTCCGCTACGAGCCGGACACCCCGCTCATCACCGACCTGTCCCTCGTGGCCGAGCCCGGGCAGACCGTCGCGATCGTCGGCCCCACGGGCGCCGGGAAGACGACGCTCGTCAACCTGCTCATGCGGTTCTACGAGCTCGAGGGCGGCCGGATCACGCTCGACGGCGTGGACGTCGCGCAGATGGACCGCGAGGAGCTGCGGCGCAACATCGGCATGGTGCTGCAGGACACCTGGCTGTTCGGCGGCACGATCCGCGACAACATCGCCTACGGCCGGGCCGGTGCGACGGAGGAGGAGATCCTCGAGGCGGCGCGCGTCGCGCACGTCGACAGGTTCGTGCGGACGCTGCCCGACGGGTACGACACGGTCATCGACGAGGAGGCGAGCAACGTCAGCGCCGGCGAGAAGCAGCTGCTGACGATCGCGCGCGCGTTCCTCGCCGACCCGGCGATCCTCGTGCTCGACGAGGCGACGAGCTCGGTGGACACCCGCACGGAGGTGCTCGTGCAGCAGGCGATGGCCGAGCTGCGCAAGGGGCGGACCTCGTTCGTCATCGCGCACCGGCTGTCGACCATCCGCGACGCGGACGTCATCCTCGTCATGGAGCACGGGTCGATCGTCGAGCAGGGCACGCACGACGAGCTCATCGCGGCCGGCGGGGCCTACGCCCGCCTCTACGCGAGCCAGTTCGCCGCCGCGGCGGCCGACGTCGACTGACCCCCACCCCCCTTCCGCGAGTTCGAGACTTTGCGGCGAGTTCGAGAGGTCCACCCTCTGGAACTCGCCGCAAAGTCTCGATGTCGGCGGGGGTGGCGGCCTGGGTGGGTCGAGAATCGGGACCGTGCCGATCATCCGCCTGACCGACCCCGACGACGAGCGCCTCGCCGACTACACGCGCCTGACCGACGTCGCGCTGCGCCGGCGCCTCGAGCCGGAGCGTGGCCTGTACATGGCGGAGTCGACGAAGGTCATCGTCCGCGCGCTCGCCGCCGGGCACCGGCCTCGGTCGTTCCTCATGACCGAGCGCTGGCTGCCCGAGCTCGCGCCGCTCGTGGCCGAGGTCGAGGAGCGGTTCGGCGAGGTCCCGGTGTACGTCGGGCCGACCGAGGTCGTCGAGTCCATCACCGGCTTCCACCTGCACCGCGGCGCGCTCGCCGCCATGCACCGCCCCGAGCTGCCCGACGCCGCCGCCCTCCTCGCGGCCGCGCGCGAGGGGCAGGGCGCGCGCCGGGTGGCCGTGCTCGAGGGGATCGTCGACCACACGAACGTGGGCGCGGTGTTCCGCAGCGCGGCAGGGCTCGGCGTCGACGCCGTGCTCGTCTCGCCCGACTGCGCCGACCCGCTCTACCGGCGCAGCGTGCGCGTCTCGATGGGCACGGTGTTCGCGGTGCCGTGGACGCGGCTGGAGCCGTGGCCCGGCGGCCTGGACCTGCTGCGCGAGGCGGGCTTCACGGTCGCGGCGCTCGCCCTCTCCGACGACGCCGTCACGCTGGACGAGCTCGCCGCGGCGCCGCCGGAGCGGCTCGCCCTGCTGCTCGGCACCGAGGGTGACGGGCTGAGCCGGCGTGCGATCGCGGCGTCGGACGTCGTCGTGCGGATCCCGATGGCCCAGGGAGTGGACTCGCTCAACGTCGCTGCGGCGTCGGCGGTCGCGTTCTGGGCGACGCGCGCCTGACGCGCCGACCTCTCACCCGGGGCCCGACGCCGGTCCCCGCTCAGCGCGCCGTCGCGCGCCGGGCGCGGCGGCGCTCGGTGAGGGCGCGGGCCTTCGCCTGGTTCCCGCAGGCGGACATGGAGCACCAGCGACGGCTGCCGTTCTTCGAGGTGTCGACGAACAGGTACCGGCACCCCTCGTCCGACGCGCACGCCTTGACCCGGGGGAGCGGGCCCGCGGTCGCGAGGTCCACGGCCGAGCGGGCGACGAGCCAGCGTACGAGGCGCAGGTCGGGCTCCCAGGTCCACTCGAAGGTCTCGGGCCCCGGCACGAGGCGGGCGTGGCGCAGGCCCTCGGCGTGCGACTCCTGCAGCACCGTCAGGTCGGCCGGGTCGCTGCTGCCGGTGGTGGCGAGGCCGTGGAAGAGGCGGAACGCGGCGTCGCGCACCTCGGCGGTGCGTCGCAGCTCGTGGCGCGCGCCGTCGGGGTCGTCCGCCGCGAGCGCGAGCAGCGCCGAGGCCTGGTCCGGGGTGAGCCCGCCGGCGCGTGCGACCCAGAGCACGAGGTCGGTGTACGTGCGGAGGCGGTCGTCCGGGACCTCCTCGTGGCGCGCGTCGACCGAGTTGGCGACGTCGAGGCACAGCCACCCACCGACGGGCTCGGGCCAGTCCGCCGGCACGTCCGGGAGGCGTGCCGACGTCGCCGTGGTGCCCGGCACCTGCGTCGTGGCGACCCCGGACGCGCCCGTCGTGCCGGACCTGCCCCGGCGTCGACCCGTCGTCAGGGCGAGCGCGGCGCGGGCCCTCCGCTGGGCGGCCGAGCACCTCGAGCCTGCGCCGCGTCCGGCGCACGGCATCCACTGAGGTGGTACTGCCCGGGCCCGGGCCACGGGGCGCGTGGGCACCCGCGGCCCGGGCCCGCTGCTCAGGCCAGGCCCAGGCCCTCGACCACCTCGACGCCCGGCATCGACCCGAGCAGGGCCCCGGGCATCGCGAGCTTCGAGCGGCGCACGCCCGAGCCGAGGACGATCCACGGTGTCGCGACCACGCGCGCGTCGACCAGGACCGGCCACCCGGCGGGCAGGCCGACCGGCGTGATCCCGCCGTACTCCATCGCCGTCGACGCGACCGCGGCGTCCATGGGCATGAAGGACGCCTTGCGCACGTCCAGGCGGCGCCGCACGACGTTGTTGACGTCGGCGCGCGTGGTCGCGGGCACGACCGCGGCGCCCGGGCGCTCCTCGCCGGCCCGCCGGCCCAGCACGACGACGCAGTTCGCCGACACCTCGAGCGGCAGGTCGTAGGCCTCGGTGAGGGCGGCCGTGTCGGCCAGGTCCGGGTCGATCTCGGCGACGAGCGCCCCGTCCGCCACCGCGGGGTCGGCCGACGACCACGCATGCAGCGCGGCGGCGGTCGGCTCCGCGAGCAGGTCGGGCCGGTCGAGGGCGCGCGACCAGGTCAGGCCGGGGAACGGCTGCGACACGCTCGGTGCTGGATCAGTGCTGGAAGGTGGGCGTGACGACCGCGCGCGCCAGGGTGTGGAACACCGCCTGGAAGTAGGCGGCCGTCGGCATGGTGTCCGGCGTGACGTCGACGCGCTCGACGTCGAGCGCGTGGACGGCGAAGCCGTAGCGGTGCGGGCGGTCGCCCTTCGGCGGGGCCGCGCCGATGAAGCCGACCACGCCCGCGTCGCTGCGGGTCTGCACCGCGCCGGCGGGCAGCAGGGCGCCGTCGGCCGAGCCGGCGCCGCGCGGCAGCTCGGTGACCGACGCGGGCACGTTCGCGAGCACCCAGTGCCAGAACCCGGCCGGCGTCGGAGCGTCCGGGTCGTGGCAGGTGATGAAGAAGCTCTTCGTGCCCTCCGGGAAGCCCGACCAGGCCAGGTGCGGCGACGTGTTGCCGCCGGCCGCGGTGAACAGCGGCTCGAGCGGCACGCCGTCGGCGACGTCGTCGCTCGTGAGCGTGAACGTGGGCACCGCGGGAAGCAGGCTGTAGGGCGCGGGCGCGAGCGGGCGGTCGAGGTTCATCCATGCTCCTTCGGACGGTCGTGCCTGGCCCCATCATGCCGCCCGCGGCGCGCGGCGTCAGGCGAGCGTCGGCTCTCCCGCGTGGAGCAGGTCGCGGGCGCGCTGCACGGCTTCGGGGAGCGAGGCGGCGACGTCGGCGACCTCGAGCACGCCGCACGCGTCGACCACCCGCCGGTGCTCGGGGCGCAGGCCCTTGAGCACGACGCGGATCCCGCGCCGGTGCAGGTCCGTGACGATCTGGGCCAGCGCCCAGGCGCCGCTCGTGTCGAGGACGCGGATGCCGGACAGCCGCAGGACGACGACGCGCACGTCGGCGACCTGGGCGAACTCGTCGAGGAAGCGGCGCACGTCCGCGAAGAAGAGCGCGCCGTCGATCCGGTACACCGCGATGTGCTCGCGCAGCAGCGCCTGCTCGTCCTCGCTCGTCAGCTCGGGGACCTCGAGCCGCTCGCGGTGCAGGCCGCTCGACCGGGCCATGGCGCGCAGCGCGAGGACCATCGCGAGCGCGACGCCCACCTCGACCGCCGTGACGAGGTCGAACACGAGCGTCGTCGCGAGCGTGAGGCCCCACACCGCGGCGCCCGAGCGGCCGGCGCGCCACAGCACGCGCGCGCTGTGCAGGTCGATCATGCGGGCGGCCGTGACGAGCAGGACGCCCGCCAGCGCGGGCAGGGGGATCCGCGAGACGAGCGGGGCCGCCGCGTAGACGACGACGGCGAGCACCAGAGCGTGCGAGGCGGCGGCCACGCGGGTGCGGGCCCCGGCCCGGACGTTGACGGCGGTGCGGGCGAGCGCGCCGGTGGAGGGCATGCCGCCGAAGAGCCCGGCGGCGATCGTGCCGAGGCCCTGGCCGACGAGCTCGCGGTTGGGGTCGGTGGGCGGCAGGTCGTCGGCGAGGCCGTCGGCGACGCGCGCGGACAGCAGGCTCTCGAGGGCCGCGAGCGCGGCGATCGCGAGAGCGGCGGACACGAGCGGCCCCGTCGCCTCGGGGGTGAGCGGCGGCACGTGCGGCGCGGGCAACGACGACGGCAGGGCGCCGATGCGCGCGACGTCGAGGTGCGCCCACTCCGCGACGAGCGTCGCGAGCACGATCGCGACGAGCGAGACCGGCAGCGTCCGGTTGATGCGTGGCAGCAGGAGCATGACGGCGACGACACCGGCGACCACCGCGAGCGCGACGGCCGCGTGCGACCAGTCGGCGGCGAGCGCGGTGCGCGCCGCGACGAGGAGGGCGTTCTCGCCGGGCGCCTTGGGGGTGTCGAGCATGAGCGGTACCTGCTGGGCCGCGATGACGACGCCGATGCCCATCGTGAAGCCCTCGACGACCGGCCACGGCACGTACGCGATGAGCCGGCCGAGGCCCACCGCCCCGCCGAGCAGGACGAGGCCGCCGGCCATGATCGCGACCGTCGGCACGGCGCCCGGGCCGAACCGGGCGACGATCGGCACGAGGACGACGACCATCGCCCCGGTCGGACCGCTCACCTGGAGGCTCGACCCACCGAGCACGGCCGTGACGAACCCCGCGACGACGGCGGTCACCATGCCCGCCGCGGCGCCGACGCCGGAGGTCACCCCGAAGCCCAGGGCGAGGGGCAGGGCGACGACGGCGACGGTCACGCCCGCGAGGAGGTCGGCGCGCCAGGAGCCGCGCAGGCCGGCGTAGTCCGAGCGCCGCGGGAGCGTGTGGCGCCGGAGCGTGGCCAGGGCCTCGCGCCAGTCGAGGCGCGCGTCGGCGAGGTGGGGGTTGGCGGGAACGGCGTCGGGCGCGGTGGCCTGCGGCGCGGAGGGGGCGGCGGCCTGCGGGGCGGTGCCGGGACGGGCGGTGGACCGGGCGTCGGGCGTGCTCACCGGGCGCCGGCCTCCTCCTGCGCGAGGCCGGCGAGGGCGGCCTGCGTCCCGGCGAGCGAGGCCAGGAGGAACGCGCGGGCCGCGGCGAGCAGGTCGACGACGCTCGCGTGCGCGAGGCGGTAGTGGACCGCGTTGCCCTCGCGGCGGGCGACGACGAGGCCGCCGCGCCGCAGCACGCCGAGGTGCAGGGACAGGTGCGAGGCCTCGAGCCCGGTCTCGGCGAGGAGTCGGCTCACGGGGGTCTCGCCGTCGGCCAGGAGCTCGAGGACGCGCACCCGCACGGGGTGCCCGAGCGCCTTGAAGAGCTCGGCCTTGACGACGTGGATCGGGGCGTCGGGCGGGACGGCGGAGAACGGCACGCGGGGCTCCGGAGCAGGGGAGGGGGAGACGGCGGGAGAGGAGAGCACGGCGCTCGATGACTTAACTGTTTTCATCAAGCCATTGCCATGGTACCTCCGGCCGCCACGGCTCCCGACGGCGCGAGCGGGGTGCGAGCGCGCTGCGAGCCCCGTGCGAGCGGGGAGGGCGAGCGTGGTGAGGAACCGAGAGGAGAACCACCATGACCGCTGTCGAGACCACGGACCTGCCGGCGCAGCAGGCGCCCGCCTCCGACCTGCTCGCCACGCCCCGACCCGACGCCGCGGCCGAGCAGGCCGCCGAGCGCATCCTCGCCGCCGCACTCGGCACGATGGAGCTGCTCGCCGTGCACCTGGGTGACCGGCTCGGCTGGTACCGCACCCTCGCCGAGCGCGGCCCGCTCACCTCCGTCGAGCTCGCGCGCCTGAGCGGCACCGCCGAGCGCTACGCGCGGGAGTGGCTCGAGCACCAGGCCGCGAGCGGCTACCTCGACGTCGCCGACCCCGACGCCGAACCCGGCGACCGGCTGTACCGGCTGCACGCCGGCGTCGCCGAGGCCACGACCGACCCCGACAGCCCCGCCTACCTCGCGCCGCTCGCCCGGTTCCTCGTGGCGAGCGGGCGTGCGATCGACCGGCTCGCCGAGGCCCACCGCACCGGTGGGGGCGTGAGCTGGGCCGAGCTCGGCGACGACGCGCGGTTCGCGCAGGGCGCCCTCAACCGGCCCTTGCTCCTGCACGAGCTGCCGACCGTCCTCGTGCCGCAGCTGCCCGAGCTGCATGCGCGGCTCACGGCGGGCGCGCGTCGAGCGCGACCTCCGTGAGGTCGAGCGTGTACCCGCCGTCGCGCGCGACGATCGGCAGGCCGTGGGCGCGGCGCAGGCGGGAGGCGTGGGAGTGCGGCGTGTGCTCGGCGCTGGGCGGCGGGTCGTCGGGCCACAGCGCGTCGACGAGGTCGGCGGTCGGGACGGTCCGCCCGGGGCGGGCCAGGAGCGCGGCGAGCAGCGCCCGGCGGCGGGGCCCCTCGACGGGGTGGGCGCCGTCGTCGTCGCGGACCTCGAGCGGGCCGAGGACGGCGAGCTCCATGGTCGTGATGCTAGGCGCGCACCGTGTCAAATCGGGCGGGCAAGGGGAGTGGAGCCGCGTCCCCGGCTCCCTCGGGAGCCGGGTCGGGCCTTCCCGTCGGCCTCGCCCGGCGACGTTTGACACCCGGGTGAGTGTCGGCGTGTACTGAGATACTCGAACAGGTGTTCGAGAAAGTGAGCAGTCGCGCGTGACGCCCGGGGAGGTGCGATGACCACGGCAGCTGTCGAGGTGCCCGCGCGGGCGACGGCTGCCGAGCGCGCGGCCCTCGCCCGCGCGGTGCTCGCCCGGGCCGAGCGGCGCACGGGCACCGCCGCCTGGGTCCGCCGTCCGCCGGTCGCGGCGCCCGACGAGCCCCGGGCGGCGCCGCTCGACCCCGGCTCGGCCGCGAGCGTGCTCCCGGTGCACCCGGCCCTGGCCGACCTCCTGCCGCGCGGGGGGCTCGAGCGCGGCAGCGCGCTCGTCGTCGGCGGCTCGACCTCGCTCGTCCTGGCGCTGCTCGCGGAGACGTCGCAGGCGGGTGGCTGGGCCGCGCTCGTCGGCATGCCGCGGGTCGGGGTGCTCGCGGCCCACCAGCTCGGGCTCGAGCTGGGCCGGCTCGTGCTCGTGCCGGCCCCTGGCCCGGACGCGCCGACCGTCGTCGCGGCCCTGGTGGACGGCGTCGACGTGGTGGTGGTCGGCGACGTCGCCCTGAACGACGCCGACCGGCGGCGGCTCTCGGCGCGTGCCCGGGAGCGGGGCGCCGTGCTCGTCTCGACGGTCCCGTGGCCCGGGGCGCACGTGACGCTCACCGCCGAGCTGGCCCGGTGGGAGGGCCTCGGGCGCGGTGAGGGGCGGCTGCGCCGGCGCGTGCTCACCGTCCGCGGCGGCGGCCGCGGCGCGGCGGCGCGCGGGTGGTCCGCGCAGGTCGTCGTGCCCCCGCCCGCGCCGGAGGACGCGCGCCAGGCGACCGCCCGCGAGGCGACCGGGGGTGCGACGGGCGGCGGCGCCGTCGTGCGCGGGCCGTGGGAGGGACGGCGCGCAGGATGACCGTCGACGCCCCCCAGGCCGTCCTCGACCTCGAGCGACAGGCGCCCCCGCGCACGGCCGCCCTGTGGGTGCCGGACTGGCCCGTCCTCGCCGCGATGGCCGCCGCCGAGGTGCCCGCGCACGTGCCCGCCGCCGTGCACGACGGGCGCCGCGTGGTCGCGGTCTCCGCGCTCGCCCGCGCCGCAGGGGTCCGCCGCGGGATGCGCCGGCGCCACGCGCGCGAGACCTGCCCGGAGCTCGTCCTCCTCGACGCCGACCCCGGCCGTGACGTGCGCGGCTTCGAGCCCGTGGCGGCCGCCGCGGAGACCGTCGTGTCCGGCATCGAGGTCGCCCGCCCGGGGCTCGTGCTCGCCCCCGCCCGCGGGGCCGGCCGGTTCCACGGGTCGGAGGAGGCCCTGGCCGCCGCGCTCGTCGACGCGGTGGCCCGGCTCGCGGGGTTCGAGGCCAGGGTGGGCGTGGCCGACGGCGTCGGGGCGGCCGTGCTCGCCGCGCGCGCCGACCGCGTCGTGCCGCCCGGCGCCACCGCGGCGTTCCTCGCCCCGCTCGGCATCGGGGAGCTCGTGCACGTCGCGGCGGAGGACCCGGCCGCGGTCGCCGACCTCGTCGACCTGCTCGGGCGCCTGGGCCTGCGCACGCTCGGCGACCTGGCGCGCCTGCCCCGCGCCGACGTCGAGACCCGCTTCGGCGCCCTGGGCCGCTGGGCGCACCGGGTCGCCGCGGGCGACGACGACCGCCCGACGGCGCTGCGCCGGGTGGAGCCGGACGTCGCCGTCGAGCGGGACCTCGACCCGCCCGTGGACCGCATCGAGGCCACCGGGTTCGCCGCGCGGCTGCTCGCCGAGGCGCTGCACGAGCGGATGGTCGCGCGCGGGGTGTCCTGCGGACGCCTGCGCATCGTCGCGCGCACCGAGGACGGCCAGGAGCTCGTGCGCACGTGGCGCACCGAGCCCGCGCTGGGCGGCCTCGCCGTCGGGCGGATGACCGACCGGGTGCGCTGGCAGCTCGAGGGCTGGCTCACCGGGCACGCCGTCGCGCGCGGAGCCGGGGACGACCCGACGCCCGCGCCCCTCGTGCGGCTCGCGCTGCACGCCGAGGAGGTGTCCCCGGCGGGCGCGGAGCAGGGGCGGCTGTGGGGCGAGGCGGGTGGTGCCGACCTGCGCGCGCACCGGGCCGTCCACCGGATCCAGGGCCTCCTCGGCACGGACGCCGTCCTCGCCGCGGCCGTCCAGGGCGGCCGCGAGGTGCGTGACCGCGTGCACCTCGTGCCGTGGGGGGAGGACGTGCCCGCACCGCGCCCGACGAGCGCGCCGTGGCCGGGACACCTGCCGCCGCCCGCGCCGGCGACGGTGCTGGCCACCCCGCAGCTCGTCCAGCTGTGCGACGCCGACGGCCGCCGCGTGGAGGTCGACGCGCGCGGGGAGGTCAGCGGCGAGCCCGCCGTGCTGTGGTGGCCGCCCGAGGACGGCGTCGAGCGCGAGGCGGCCGTGACCGGGTGGGCCGGGCCGTGGCCGGTGCTGCAGCGCTGGTGGTCCGACGACGCCGCGGACCGTCCGGGTCCCGGCGGGGCGGGCGCGCTCGCCGCGGACGGGACGCCCGAGGCGGTCGGCAGGGTGGGGCGCGTGGCCTACCTGCAGGCCACGCTCGACGACGGCCAGGCGGTCCTCCTGGCGCTGCGCGACGGCGTCTGGACGATCGAGGCGCTCTATGACTGAGCGGGAGCCCGCGTACGCCGAGCTGCACGCGCACTCGGCCTTCAGCTTCCTCGACGGGGCGAGCCAGCCCGAGGACCTCGCCTACGAGGCCGCCCGGCTCGGCCTGCGCGCGCTCGCGCTCACCGACCACGACGGGCTGTACGGGGTGGTCAGGTTCGCCACGGCGGCGCGCGAGGTGGGCCTGCCGACCGTGTTCGGCGCGGAGCTGCACCTGCCGGACCCGGACGGCGTGCTCGACCCGCCCACCGGCACGCCCGACCCGCGCGCGACCCACCTGCTCGTCCTCGCGCGCGGCCCCGACGGCTACCGCTCGCTGTCGACGGCGATCGCCGACGCCCACCTGGCGACCGGGACCAAGGGGGCCGCCCGGTACCGGCTCGAGGAGCTCGCCGCGACGGCGGCCGGCCAGTGGCTCGTGCTGACGGGCTGCCGCAAGGGCGCGGTGCGCCACGCGCTCGAGCGCGGCCTGCGGCGCGGCGAGGCGGCCGTGCGCCGCGGCGAGGCGGAGCTGGACCTGCCCGCCGCCCGCCGCGAGCTCGACCGCCTGGTCGCGCTGTTCGGCCGGGACAACGTCGCGGTCGAGGTCACCGACACCGGCGACCCGTGGGACGGGGACCGCAACGACGCCCTGGCCGCGCTCGCCGCCGACGCCGAGCTGCCGCTGGTCGCCACGGGCAACGTGCACTACGCGACCCCGCGCGACGCCGACCTGGCGGCCGCGCTCGCGGCTGTCCGGGCGAGGTCGAGCCTGGACGACGTCGACGGCTGGCTGCCCGGCGCCCCCGGCGGCCACCTGCGCTCGGCCCGCGAGATGCTCGCGCGCCACCGGCGCCGCCCGCACGCCGTCGCGAACGCGGCCGCGCTCGGGGCCGAGTGCGCCTTCGACCTCGCGCTGGTCGCCCCGCGCCTCCCGCCGTACCCGGTGCCGCCGGGGCACGACGAGGCGTCCTGGCTGCGCGAGCTCGTGCGCCGCGGGGCGCTCGAGCGGTACGGGCCGCCGGAGGCCGAGCGCGTGCCGGGCGCGTACGCCCAGCTCGCGCACGAGCTCGACGTCATCGAGTCCCTGGGCTTCCCCGGGTACTTCCTCGTGGTGCACGACCTGGTGTCGTTCTGCCGCGAGAAGGGGATCCTCTGCCAGGGACGGGGCTCGGCGGCGAACTCGGCGGTCTGCTACGCGCTCGGGGTCACCGCGGTCGACGCCGTCCGCCACGGCCTGCTCTTCGAACGGTTCCTCGCCCCCGAGCGCGACGGCCCGCCGGACATCGACGTGGACATCGAGGCCGGCCGCCGCGAGGAGGTCATCCAGCACGTCTACGAGCGCTTCGGGCGCCGGCACGCCGCCCAGGTCGCCAACGTCATCTCCTACCGGCCGAAGTCCGCGGTCCGGGACGCCGCGCGCGCCCTGGGCTACGACGTCGGCCAGCAGGACGCGTGGAGCAAGGGCATCGAGCGCTGGGGCTCGCTGCGCGGCCCCGAGCGGCCGAGCGAGTGGTGGACGGTGCACCGCGCGCCGGCCGTCGGGCCGTCGGAGGCGACGTGGACGCCGTCGCTCGCCGCACCCGGCCGCGGGCGCGACGACCCGGCGACGCCGGAGCTGAGCGAGGACGGGCGCGACGTCGTGCCCCGGCACCGGCCGCCCGCGGCGAGCGAGCTCGGCGAGATCCCCGAGGCGGTCATCGACCTGGCGGAGCGCTTCCTGCGGCTGCCCCGGCACCTGGGCATCCACTCGGGCGGCATGGTCATGTGCGACCGGCCCGTCGTCGAGGTGTGCCCGGTCGAGTGGGCGCGCATGCCCGGCCGCACGGTGCTCCAGTGGGACAAGGACGACTGCGCCGACGCCGGTCTGGTCAAGTTCGACCTGCTGGGACTCGGCATGCTCACCGCGCTGCAGGTCGCGTTCGGCCAGGTCCGCGAGGTCGAGGGCGTGCACCTGGAGCTGCACTCGCTGCCGCAGGAGGACCCGCAGGTGTACGACCTGCTGTGCGCCGCGGACACCGTGGGCGTGTTCCAGGTCGAGTCGCGCGCGCAGATGGCGACCCTGCCGCGGCTGCAGCCCCGGTGCTTCTACGACATCGTCATCGAGGTCGCGCTCATCCGCCCGGGCCCGATCCAGGGCGGCTCGGTGCACCCGTACATCAACCGCGTGCGCGGCCGCGAGCCGGTGACGTACCTGCACCCGCTGCTGGAGAAGTCGCTCGCCAAGACCAAGGGCGTGCCGCTGTTCCAGGAGCAGCTCATGCAGATGGCGATCGACGTCGCCGGGTTCTCGGGCGCGGAGGCCGACCAGCTGCGCCGGGCGATGGGATCCAAGCGCTCCGTGGAGCGGATGGAGCGGCTGCGGGCCCGGCTGATGTCGGGCATGGCGGCCAACGGCGTCACCCCGGACGTCGCCGAGCAGATCTACGAGAAGCTCAAGGCGTTCGCCGACTTCGGCTTCCCGGAGTCGCACGCGTTCTCGTTCGCCTACCTCGTGTACGCGAGCTCGTGGCTCAAGGTGCACCACCCGGCCGCGTTCTACGCGGGCCTGCTCGCGGCCCAGCCGATGGGCTTCTACTCGCCCCAGTCGCTCGTGGCCGACGCGCGCCGCCACGGCGTGCCCGTGCTGCGCCCGGACGTGCAGCGCTCGTCGACGAAGGCGGTCGTCGAGCGCCTCGACGCCCCGGCGGCCCTCGACGGCGTGCGGCCCGCGATGGCGGCGCTCGTGCACGCCGACCCCACGCTCGCGGTCCGCATGGGCCTGGACTCGGTGCGGGGGATCGGCAGCGACCTCGCCGCGTCGTTCGTGGCCGAGCGCGAGCGGGGCGGGCCGTTCGCCGACCTGCGCGACCTCGTGCGCCGGGTGCGCCTGAGCACCCGCCAGCTCGAGGCCCTGGCGACCGCGGGCGCGCTGGGGTGCTTCGGCGTCGACCGTCGCGCCGGCCTGTGGGCGGCTGGGGCGCTCGCCCAGGAGGGGCCGGACACCCTGCCCGGCGTCGCCGTCGGCGTGGAGGCGCCCACCCTGCCGGGCATGAGCGAGGTCGAGACGGCGATGGCCGACGTCTGGGCGACGGGCGTCTCGCCGGACTCCTACCCGACGGAGTACGTGCGCGACGGGCTGGTCCGGGCGGGCGTGATCACCGTCGAGGAGGCGTTGGTCACCCAGGAGGGGCGGCGGGTCGCGGTGGCCGGTGTCGTCACCCACCGGCAGCGGCCCGGCACCGCGCAGGGCGTGACGTTCCTGTCGCTCGAGGACGAGACGGGGCTGCTCAACGTCATCTGCTCGGCAGGGCTGTGGGCGAGGTTCCGCACCGTCGCGCGGTCGGCGGCGGCCATGGTCGTGCGGGGCAGGCTCGAACGGGCCGACGGCGCCACGAACCTGCTGGCCGAGCACCTGGCGCCGCTGTCGCTGCAGATCCCGACGTCGTCGCGCGACTACCGCTGACACGGGCGAAGGAGCAGCGGGCGAAGGAGCAGCGGGCGAAGGAGCGGGCTCGCGGGGGCGGCCCGCGACGCGCTTCCCGCGGGAGGGCGGCCCTCCGGGGACGGGCGTCCGGCGGCGGCTACGCCTCCTCGGTGACCCCCTCGACCACCGCCTCGCGGACGGCCTCGCGCTCGAGATCGGAGAAGTCCGTCGGCGGGTCGACCGTGCGCAGCAGCGAGAAGACCGACCAGGCCACGGCCACGAGCGGCACCGCGATGACGGCGCCGAGGATCCCCGCGAGCAGGGTGCCCGCGGTGACGACGAGCGCCACGACGACCGGGTGCAGCGAAACCTGCTTGCCCATGACCAGCGGCGTGAGCACGTGGCCCTCGAACTGGCCGATGAGCGCGATGCCGATGCCGACGATCACCGCGTTCCAGATGCCGTTGGCGGCCAGCGCGACCACCATCGCGACGACCATCGCCGCCGGCGCGCCGACCAGCGGGATGAACGCGCCGATGAACACGAGCACCGCGAGCGGCGCGGCGAGGGGCACGCCGAGCACGAGCAGGATGATGACCGCGAGGATCCCGTCCGCGCCGGCCACGAGGAACGTCCCGCGCGTGTAGCCCGAGAACGTGTACCAGGCTGCCCCGCCGCCGAGGTACCAGGACTCGCGGTTGCGGGCGGGCAGCTGGTTGAGGAACCACTCCCACATCTCGCGGCCGCGCATGAGGAAGAAGACGGTGAGGAACGTCGCGAGCGCCAGGGCGGCGAAGACCTGACCCACGGAGCCGACGCTCGACCACGCCTGCGAGGCGATCGCGCCGCTGTTCTCGGAGATCCAGCGCTGCGCGTCCTCGATCCACCCCTGGACGTCCTCGTTGGTCACCGTGATGTGCAGCGGGGAGTCCTCGAGCGTCTTGAGGATGTCGCCGATGCCGGCGTTGAACTGCTCGCCGAGGTCCTCCCACTGGCCCGCGACCGAGAACCCGATGTACACGAGCAGGCCGGCGAAGACGGAGAACGCGAAGACCATCGACAGGGGAGTGGCCACCGCGCGCGGGATCCACCGGGACAGCCAGTTGACCACGGGCCGCAGGACCGCGGTGAACACGAGCGCGAGGAACACCGCGACGAACACGAGCTGCACGCGGATGGTCGCGAAGGCGACGAGCCCGATGGCGATGACGACGACGATGAGGCGCCACGACCAGCCTGCCGCCGAGCGCAGCCAGCGCGGCGCGTCCTCCTCGACGCCGAGCACGTTCGGGTTCCGTCGGGCCCCCGCGACCTTCTTCGCCGCGGGGTTCGTGCCGACCAGGTGCCGGCTCGAGGACCGGGTCCGTTCCGGCTCGGCCGGGCCGAAGTCGTCGCGGTCGGCCATGCGCACCTCCTGAGGCTGCGACACGTCGGCGAGCAGACCCCGCCGACGGCCAGTGTGCCGCAGGTCACGGTGTCGCGCCGGGTCGCCGCCCCGTGTCATGACGAGGTCTCCGGCCGTGCTATCTTGGCTGCCGCGCTGAGGGCCCTGGGGGCCGGAGGCGACCACCTGTCCGGGTGGCGGAATGGTAGACGCGCTAGCTTGAGGTGCTAGTGCCCGTTAGGGCGTGGGGGTTCAAGTCCCCCTCCGGACACTCGTTGAGACAGCGACCGGGAGGCCCCGGACCACCACGTGGTCCGGGGCCTTCGTGGTTCCCACACCCGCGTCGACGACCGCGGGGTCAGGCCTCGGCGTGCCAGGGCTGGGGCGGGCGCCTGTCGATCTGCATGTAGGTCGCGGGCCGCGCGAGCTCGGTGAACCCGGACCGCCGGTAGAGCTCGTGCGCCGGTCATGCCGCCCTCCCGTGCTCGTCGGTGCGCGCATGGTTCCCGGCGACCGCGCGGCCCGTCCACGACTTTCCGGGGTGCGGACGGGCCCTCGGCGCCCGGCTCGCGCGCGGCGGCGTCCGCGTGGGGTCTGTCGGCCCATCGCGCGCCGGGTGTCTGCACCCGGGCATAGCGTGGCCGGATCCGACGGCACGCCGAACGAGGGGGCAGTGATGGTGGACTACCGGATCGAGCTGGTGATGGTCCCGGTCGCGGACGTGGACCGGTCGCGGGCCTTCTACGGGGACACGCTCGGCTGGCCCGTGGACCACGACGTGCGGGTCGACGAGCACGTGCGCTTCGTCCAGGTCACCCCGCCGGGGTCGGCCTGCTCGATCGCGTTCGGCCAGGGCATCAGCGAGATGGCGCCCGGCACGCTGCGGGCGCTGCAGGTCGTCGTCGCCTCCGTCGACGACGCCTACGCCGACCTCGTGGCGCGCGGCGTCGAGGCGGCGCCCGTGCAGGACCTCGACTGGGGCCGGTTCACGTACTTCGCCGACCCGGACGGCAACTCCTGGGCGGTGCAGGAGCTGCCGAAGCGCGGCTGATCCGCGCCCGCACCGCCGGACGACGGCGCTCCGTCCCGCACGACGGCGCTCAGTCCCGCACGACGGCGGCGACCGCGCTCACCTCGATGAGTGCTCCCGGGACGGCGAGCCCGGCCACGCGCGCGGCGACGACCAGCGGGGGAGCGCCACCCGTCGCGAGCCGCGGCGCGATCGCGGCGTACGCGGCGCCGATGTCCGCGCCGTCGGCGACGAGCACCGTCCACTGGACGACGTCGGCGAGGGTCGCGCCGGCCGCGGCGAGGGCGACCTCCGCGTTGTCGATCGCGCGGACGGCCTGCTGCGCGACGTCGTCGGACACGACGCGGCCCGACTCGTCGACACCGTCCTGACCGCCGACGTAGATCGTCGTCGCGCCGGGCGGCACGACCGCGACGTGGCTGAACGCGGGGCTGCGGACCAGCCCGTCGGGCTGGATGCGTCGGATCTCCATCCCGCCACCGTCGCACCTCGGTGCGACATGCACACGGCGGCAGCGTCAGGGGATCGCGACGGTGCCGCAGTCGAGCGGGACGTCCTCGATGGGCGTGCCCTGCACCGTGGGGGTGATGTCGAGCCGCAGCTCCCGCCGGCCGGGCGTCCCCATCGCCACGTCGACGACGAGGTCGCGCGTCTCGCCGGGCGGCAGGTGCATGATCACGCGCCGCACCGGGTGGCCCTCGTCGACGTAGGGGGCCATGTCGACCATCGCGTCCACGCCGTGGGTGTCCAGGAACTGCGAGCCGGGCGGTGCGTACACGAGCACGACGATGCGCTGCATGCCCGCGGGCACCTGGATGTTCCTCCACAGGTGGCCGAGGAGCGACGGAGTCAGGCCGGGGACGTCCTCGGGGGCCACGAGGTTCGTCGCCCGGAGCATGATGCGCCGCACGACGCGGCCGTCCGGCATGCACGCGGCCGAGCCGACCTGGACCGAGCTCTCCAGGTAGTAGTTGAGCTTCGTGCCCACCGAGTCGTTGAGGTAGACGCCGACGACGTCCTGCGCCTCGGTGCTCGGCAGCACGCCGGTCGCCGCGAACGCGGTCCCGGCGAGCACGCCGGCCTCCGCCTCGTCGCGGAGCCACACGCTCATCCGGCGCTCCGCGGCGGCCGTGCCCGCCGCGGAGAAGAGAGCCACAGGATCGAACTGCCCTCCGACGATGCGGGCGAACGTCTGCCCGACGGCCTCGGCGTAGACCGCGCTCTGGGCTGCGTCGTCTGCCTCGGCGTCCCCCGTGCTGTAGCGCCGGTACACCTCGTTGAGCAGGAGCGGGACCACGGTCGTGCCGTCGACGACGTCACCGGTGGAGAGGGTGAACGGCTCGACCGCGCCGAGCAGGAGCCGCAGCGCGCCACCGTCCACGGCGATCACGCCGTCGGGCTCGACGCCGAACCGGGTGGCCCACTCCGCGGCCACGATCTGCGCCGCGGTGACCTGACTGGGGCGCAGTGTCGCGTTGGGGATGAACCGGCCGAGGCCGCCCGGCCACAGCGTCTCGAAGCCCTCCGGTACGGGGAGCAGCGGCTCGAACCGCTCGGGGAAGTTGCGGTCGCCGGCGGGGGTGACGCGCACCAGGTCGAGGGCGCCGTCGTCCACCGCGAGCTCGGCGAAGGAGAGCGCCGACCCGCCGAGCGAGCGCAGCTCGGCGTTGTTGAGGAACATCACCACGTACGTACGCGGCCCCGAGGCGCCGAGGAGCTCCGGGGCGAGCTCGACGAGCGGCAGGGCCGTGGTGATCGCGTCCGCCGCCTTCGCGCACATGTCGGCGAGCAGGGTCCGCGCGGCGGCGAGCTGCGCGACGGTGCCCGCGGTGTCGATGGCGGCGAGCGCGTCCTGGTGCGAGCGGAGCTCCTCGGCGGCGCGCAGCATGGCGGGGGCGGCGGCCTGGAGCGGCTCGAGCGGGATGCGCCCCTCGACCGGGACGAGGCGAGACGGCTCGAGGTCACGGGCGACGTCGGCGAGGGGTTCGACCGTGGCGAGCACGTCGTCGGCGGCCTCGGTGACCTGCCGCATGACCGTGAGGTTCGGGCCGAGCCAGGGCAGGTGCTCTGCGACGCCCCACAGGGCGTCGGTCGTGGCTGCCCGCGCCCGCCGGGTGTGCTGGTGGGCGTCGTGGACCGTGTCGGCGAGGACTGCGACGCCGTCCGCGAGGTTCCCCTCGGCGACAGCCGACAGGCCCTCCTGGGCGCGCTCGAGCTCTCCCTTGGCGGTCCACACCTTCGCGGCCAGCCACGCACCTGCGCCGAGCACGACGAGGACGACGGCGAGCGCCGACAGGCCGACCCACCGGCGTACCCGACGGCCGGATCCGGCCGTGTCCTGCACATGACGGGGTGGTCGCTCGGACGAGCGCCGGCTCGGCATGCGTCCCCCCGCCCGTGTCGGTCGCCGCGGGCTCGCGGCGGGATCGTCTCCCCGGGGCTCCGGACCACCCCCGGGTCGCGCCCCACGAGGCTCAGGCCTGGGCGCGAACCGACCGGGAGACTACCAGCGGGGGCGTGGCCGGCCGGTCGCTCGTGGGCCCTCGCCGCTGCCCGGCGAGGGTGCCCGGGCCGCTCCGTCGCGGCTGGGGCTGGACGGTCAGGCGGGCCCCACGACGGGGTTCCACTCCCGCACGGCGACCACCTCGACGCCGGGCGTCGAGCGGTAGTACGGGTCCCCGGCGAGGACCTCCTCGGCGGTGGCCAGGTCGCCGTTGACGAGGATGAGGGCGCCCGCGTCGTCCGCCCAGGGCCCTGCGGCGTGGACGACTCCGCGCGCGTGCAGGTCGGCGACGATCGCGCGGTGCGCGGGACGGGCGGCCAGGCGCTCGGGCGTGGGGGACAGGGCGAGCTCGATCGCGATCACCCCGCGACCGTAGCCCGCGTCCGCTGGCCGCGGCAGGGCGCGGCCACCCGCCGGGACGCTCGGGGTGCCCGCCCGAGCGACGGCCACCGTCACCCCGGGGAGCTCCCCGCGGCGCGCCGCGGTACGTCGTGCACGGCGAGGAGACGGGCTCGCGGGCGCTCGCCGACCGGGTGCGCGCCGAGCTCGGGTGCCCCGCGGTGGTGCCCAGGCTCGACGAGCGCGTCCGTCTGGCCTGAGCGGAGGACCCGCCGGCGGTGTGATAGGACGCTGCGCGTGACCAACGACGCTCCGCACCCCACCGACCGGCCGGCCGAGCCCGGCACCACCGCCTTCGACGCCGCCGTGGCCCGCGTCCGGGCCGGCGCCGACCCCGTGGCCGAGGCCCGCGCCCTCTACGCGGCGCTGGACGACGACGAGCGGCTCGGCCTCCTCGACGGCGACATCCCGTTCTGGGACGGCATGGCCGACATGCTGTCCACCGGCTACAACGTGCGCCCGTGCCCGATGGGGGCGGTGCCCCGGCTGGGCATCCCGGGCCTGCAGTTCGTCGACGGCCCGCGCGGCTGCGTGGCCGGCCAGGGCACCGCGTTCCCGGTGTCGATGGCCCGCGGCGCGACGTGGGACACCGGGCTGGAGGAGCACATCGGCCGCGCCATCGGCACCGAGGTGCGCGCGCAGGGGGGCACGTTCTTCGGCGGTGTGTGCATCAACCTGCCCCGCCATCCGGCGTGGGGCCGCGCGCAGGAGACGTACGGCGAGGAGCCGGTCCTGCTCGGCGAGATGGGTGCGGCGCTCGCGCGCGGCACCGCGCCGCACGCCATCCCGTGCGTGAAGCACTTCGCGCTCAACTCGATGGAGAACGCGCGCTTCACCGTCGACGTGCAGGTGGACGAGGACGTCCTGCACGAGCTGTACCTGCCGCACTTCCGCCGGACGATCGAGGCCGGCGCGCTCGCGGTCATGAGCTCCTACAACTCGGTCAACGGCGAGTGGGCCGGCCAGAACCCCTACCTGCTCACCCAGGTGCTCCGCGAGGACTGGGGCTTCGAGGGCACAGTCATCACGGACTTCATGTGGGGCATGCGCGACGGGACCGCGGCGCTGCGCGCGGGGCTGGACGTCGAGGCGCCGTTCGCGCAGCAGCGGGTGACGCACCTCGCGGCGGACCTCGCCGCGGGCCGCGCCTCGTGGGCGGACGTCGAGCGGGCCGCGCTGCGGACGCTGGCCACCCAGCTGCGTCACCACGCGGGTCGCACCGGCCCGGAGCCGGGGCCCGAGGTGATGGCGTGCGCCGAGCACCGCGCCCTCGCGCGCGAGGCCGCTGCCCAGGCCATGGTGCTGCTGCGCAACGAGCCGGTGGCCGGCCGGCCGCTCCTGCCGCTCGACCCGGGCGCGCTGCGCCGCGTCGCGGTCGTGGGCCGGCTCGCCGACCTGCCCAACACGGGCGACCACGGCTCGTCGGACGTGCGCGCGCCCGAGGTAGTCACGGCTCTCGCCGGCCTGCGGGCGGCGCTGCCGGGCGCCGAGGTCGAGCACCTCGTGGGCGACCCCGACGACGTCGCGCGCCGGGCCGCCGAGGCCGACGTCGCCGTCGTGGTGGTCGGCTACACGGCCGAGCACGAGGGCGAGTTCATCGACGGCGGCATCTTCACGCGCCCCGAGCTCGTGGCGCTCTACCCGGAGCCCTCCGACGAGCGCCAGGCCGCCGTGCGCGACCGCCTGTTCGGCGCGACCCAGGAGGGCCTGTCGATGGCGGGCGGGGACACCGCGGGGGGCGACCGGGCCGACCTGCACCTGCTGCCCGACGACGTCGCTCTCGTGCGGGCGGTCGCCGCCGCCCAGCCGCGGACGGTCGTCGCCGTCGTCGCGGCGGGCACCGTGCTCATGGAGGAGTGGCGCCACGAGGTCCCGGGCCTGCTGATGATGTGGTACGCGGGCATGGAGGGCGGCCACGCGCTCGCCGACGTGCTCCTCGGCCGGGTGGACGCCTCGGGCCGGCTGCCCTTCGCGATCCCGACCTCGGCCGACCACCTGCCCGAGTTCGACCGGGACGCGACGACCGCCCGCTACGACAGGTGGTTCGGCCAGCGGCGCCTGGACCACCTGGGCGTCGAGCCCGCCTACCCGCTCGGGTTCGGCCTCTCCTACACGACGGTCCGCGCCGAGCTGCTCGGCGCCCGCCGGTCCGGCGAGGACCTCACGGTGACCGCGCGGGTGCGCAACACGGGCGACCGCGACGGGCGGCACGTCCTGCAGGTGTACGGCATCGCGCCCGACGGCGCCGCCCACCCCGGCGAGCGGCACCTCCTGGGCTTCGCCGCGGTCGCGGTGCCCGCGGGCGGGTCGGTCGAGGTGGCCGTCCCCGCGACGCTGCGGCCGCTCGGCCGCTGGGACGCCGCGAGCCGCCGGGTCGTCGTGCCCGACGGCCCGGTGACGATCGAGCTCGCCTCGCACGCGGGCGACCCGGCCGCCGCGACGACGACGGCCTGACCCCCGACCGGCCCACCCCGGGACGTGACGCTGATCACGTCCCGGGGTGAACAACCGGCCACGAGTGTTCCGCTACCGGGAAAAAGGGGCGGGTCGCGTCGGCGGGCGGACGTACGGTGGACGGGTCGCGACGTCGGGCACCAGTTCCCGGCGCGCCCGGGGCCCGCGGCGCCGACCGCAGCGGCGAGACCCCGCCGCCCACACCCCCATTCCCAAACGGAGGAACACCCATGAGGCTGTCCACCGCCCGTGTCGGGGCCACCGCCCTGGCCGTGGCCGTGTCCCTGCTCGTCGCCGGCTGCTCGACCGACGCCGAGCCCGAGGCGGCGCCCGAGACCACCGCGTCCGAGACGCCCGAGGAGCAGGCCCAGGAGCCCGCCGGGCCCACCGAGGTCCCCGACGTGACCCTGCTCATCCTCGAGACCGCCCTCGGCAACCTGATGCGCGCCGGCCTCGAGGTGGAGACCGTCGACGCGAACGGCCAGCCGGTCACGGTCGACGACGCGACCGCCTACAAGGTCGTCGCGCAGGACCCCGAGGAGGGCGTCGTCGAGCCCGGCCAGACCGTCACGCTCACGGTCGAGCCGCGCGGCTGACAGCCCCGGAGGGCGCCGGGCACCCCGAGGGGGTCCCGGCGCCCCGGCGGGCCGCCCGGCAGCACCGGGCCCGGGCCACGGGCGCCGCGTCGGGCGCCTAGGCGAGCGCGGCGACGCGGGCCACGAGCCGCGCGAAGCCGCCCACGTAGCCGCCGCCGAAGAGGACGGCGTGCATCCCCAGCGGGTAGAGCTGGTGGACCGCGACGAGCTCGGCCCTGACGTCGTCGCCGGGCAGCGGGTGCACCTCGTGGTAGCCCGCTCGGACCTGGTCGAGGAACGGCGCCCCGAAGAGCTCGAGCATCGCCAGGTCGGTCATCCGGTGGCCCCCGTGCGCGGCCGGGTCGATGAGCACCGCGCCGTCGGCGGACCACAGCACGTTCCCCGACCACAGGTCCCCGTGCAGGCGCGCGGGCCGCTCGTCGTCGTCCCACGCCCCGGCGGTCAGCGCCTCGCTCACCCGGGCCAGGCCGTCGGCGAGGTCGGCGTCGAGACGACCGCGGGCGCGCAGGTCCGCGGCCACCTGTGCCAGGCGGCACTCCGCGTAGAAGCGGCCCCATGCGTCGTACGCGCCCGCGCGCAGCGGCAGGGGCTGGTCGAGCGGGCCGAAGAAGCCGTCGCCCGACCACCCGTCGGGCGGCGCGCCGAACGCGGGCGCACCGGCGTCGTGCATCCGGGCCAGCGCCGCTCCGAAGGCGCGCGCGGCCGCGGGCGTCGGGCCCGTCTCGCGGACCTCCTCGAGCTCGAGCGCGTCGTCGTGCACGGCGAGCACGCGCGCCACGCGCGGGCCGCCCCGCACCGCGAGCCAGCGCAGCCCCGCGGCCTCGCACGCGAAGAACCCCGGCGGCGCACCGCGCCGCGCCTTGCGGAAGACCATGCGGCCAAGTCCAGCACGTCGGGCCGCCCGTCCGGACGACGCCGGGGCCCCGACGTGGGATTCTGCGACCAGGGGCGACGTGGCCCCGACCGGACGCGCGCCCCCGGCCCGGCCCACCGGCCGGGGAAGGAGGACGGCGTGCGCATCGGGATCCCCACGGAGGTCAAGGACCACGAGTACCGGGTCGCGCTGACCCCGGCCGGCGCCCACGCGCTGGTCGAGGCCGGCCACGAGGTGCTCGTCCAGGCGGGGGCCGGCTCCGGCGCGGGCCTGCCGGACGGGGCCTACGCCGACGCGGGCGCGCGGGTCGTGCCGCGCGCGGAGGACGCGTGGGCCGCGGAGCTCGTCTGCAAGGTCAAGGAGCCGACGCCGGACGAGCACCGCTTCCTGCGAGCCGACCAGGTCCTCTTCGCGTACCTGCACCTGGCCGCGAGCCGGGCGTGTACGGACGCGCTGCTGGCCGCCGGCACGACGGCGGTCGTGTACGAGACGGTCGCGCTGTCGGACGGACGGCTGCCGCTGCTCGTCCCGATGAGCGAGGTCGCCGGACGCCTGGCCGCCCAGGAGGGGGCGCACCACCTGCTCAAGGGCGAGGGCGGCCGGGGCGTGCTCCTCGGCGGCGTGCCCGGGGCGCCGCGGGGGAGCGTCGTCGTGCTCGGCGGCGGGACCGCCGGGCGGCACGCGGCGGACATCGCGGTCGGGCTGCAGGCCGACGTCACCGTCCTCGACGTCGACCTGGACCGGCTGCGGCAGCTCGACGCGCGCTACCGGGGCCGTGTGCGCACGATCGCGTCGACCGCGCACGCCGTGCGCGAGGCCGTGCTCGGGGCGGACCTGGTGATCGGGGCGGTGCTGGTGCCCGGTGCGCGGGCGCCGCGGCTGGTCGACGACGCGACGGTCGCGCAGATGCGGCCGGGCGCGGTGCTCGTCGACGTGGCGATCGACCAGGGCGGCTGCTTCGAGAGCTCGCGGCCCACCACGTACGCGGCGCCGACGTTCCCGGTGCACGACACGCTGTTCTTCTGCGTCACGAACATGCCCGGCGCGGTCCCCGTGACGTCCACGCGGGCGCTGACCGCCGCGACGCTGCCGTACCTGCAGGCGCTGGCGGACCGCGGCTGGCGGGACGCGTGCCGGTCCGACCCGGCGCTGGCCGCCGGGCTGAACGTCGAGGCGGGCCGGGTCGTGCACCCGGGCGTGGCCGAGGCGCACGGCCTGCCGCTCACCCCGGTCGCCGAGGTCCTGGCCTGAGCGCGCCCGCCCGGGCGTCCCGGCCGCGCTCAGCCGAGCGCGGCCCGCAGCGCCTCGGCCCGGGCGGGGTCGGCCTTGGCGAGGCGCGCCTTGCGCAGGTTCTCCCGCAGGACCCAGCGCACGTCGTCGTCGGGCGCCGCGGCCACGGAGTCCGCCAGGGCGGCCAGCGCCGCGAACCCCGGAGCGGGGTCCGCGGCGACGGCCACGCTCCAGCAGTAGCCGAGGGCCTGGCGCAGCGTGCGGACGTCCGCGTCCCGGCGGCGCGACGCCGGCAGCGCCCGCAGCGCGTCGGTCACCCGGGCGCACAGCGCGAGGGCGTGCGCGGCCGCGGCAGGCGTGCGCAGCAGGCGGGGCTCGCACACGCCGGCGACGGCGGCGCGCTGCTCCAGCGGCGTGCCGGCCGCCCACGCGTCGGTCACCTCCCGCAGGAGGACGGGGTCGGCGTCGCCGATACGCTGCAGCGCCATCGCGACCGCCTCGCGCACACGCCAGCGCGGGTCGCCCGCGGCGGCGCGCAGGAGGTCCAGGGCGTCGTCCTCGCCGGCCACGGCGAGCCGGCCGAGGCCCGCGGTGCCGACCGCGGCGCGGTACTCGTCGTCCTCGGCGGCCCAGGCGCGCAGCAGGGCGCCGGGCGCGACGTCCCCGGCGACGGCGAGGAGCTCGAGGTTCGCGCGTGGGCCGGGCAGGCCCGAGTGCGCGTCGAGGTACGCGCCCCACGCGTCCTCCGGGAGGGACAGGAGCGCTGCGCGGTGCCGGTCGCGGGCGTTCATGGAGGGATCGTGGCGCACCCTGCGCCGCGGCCGCAGGCGGTCGGCGCAATGGATGCGACAGGCGCGCGAGCGCGTCACTAGGGTGAGCCGGTGCGACGGCCCCTGATGTCCGACGGCGTGATCCGGCTCGAACCGCCGACGGAGGCGGACGTGGACGCGATCACCCGCGCCTGCCAGGACCCCCAGATCGCGCAGTGGGTGCCCGTGCCGCAGCCGTACACGACCGACTCCGCGCGGTCCTTCCTCGCCGACGTCGTCGCGCCCGGCTGGGAGCACGGCAACGAGCCGACGTGGAAGATCGCGCCGGCCGTGGGCGACGGCGACCTGCTCGGCATGATCGGCCTGCACCGGATCGAGCACGGCGCCGCCGAGGTGGGCTACTGGCTGGCCCCGTGGGCGCGGCACCGCGGCTACATGGGTCGGGCCCTCGCGCTCGTCGTCGACCACGCCTTCGACCCCGTCGGGCTCGATCTGCAGCGGCTCACCTGGCGGGCCGTGGTCGGCAACTGGCCCTCGCGGCGCGTCGCGTGGCGGGCCGGGTTCCGCGTCGAGGGGACGCTGCGGGCCGAGCTCGTCCACCGCGGCGGCGTCCGCCGCGACGCGTGGGTCGGCACGCTGCTGCGGGGCGACCCACGCGCGCCGAACGAGCCCTGGCCGGGCGCGGAGGACACCGCCTCGGCGCCCGAGCCCCAGCCCGTCTGACCGCCTCACCGCACGGACGACCGCACCGAACGACCGCCAGACCGCCCGACCGGCGCCCGACCGCGGCGCACCGGCGCCCGACCCGAGGAGGAGCGCGTGACCGACCACGTCCTCGACCCGAGCAACCCGTTCGCGACCCCGTCCACCCTCCCGTACGGGCTGCCGGACTTCGACGCGGTGCGTCCCGAGCACTACCTGCCCGCGTTCGAGGCGGGCATGGCCGAGCACCTGCGCGAGGTCGCCGCGATCGCCGCGGACCCGGAGCCCCCGACCGAGGAGAACACGCTCGTCGCGCTCGAGCGGGCCGGCCGCCTGCTCACCCGGGTCGCGCTCGAGCTGTTCAACCGGACCAGCGCGCACACGAGCCCGGAGCTCGACGCGGTCGAGGCCGAGGTCGCACCGCGGCTGGCCGCGCACCGCGACGCCATCTACCTCGACGCCGCGCTCGCCGCGCGGCTGGACGCCCTCGCGGCGCGCGCGGAGGCCGGCGAGGTCACCCTCGCGCCCGACGCCGCGTGGCTGCTGCACCGCCTGCGCACCGACATGCGGCGCGCCGGCGCGCACCTGCCCGAGGAGGCGAAGGCCGAGCTGCGCGAGCTCAACACGCGCATCAGCACGCTCGAGACGACGTTCGGCCGGGAGCTCCTCGCCGAGACCAACGAGGCCGCGCTGCTCGTCGAGGACGAGGCCGAGCTCGAGGGCCTCAGCCCCGAGGCGATCGCGGCGGCCCGGACCGCCGCGGCCGAGCGCGGCCACGAGACGGGCTGGCTGCTCGAGCTGCAGCTGTACACGCACCAGCCGGCGCTCGCCTCGCTGCGGAACCGCGACGTCCGGCGCCGCCTGCACGAGGCGTCGGTGACCCGCGGCCTGACGGGCGGCCCGCACGACACCCGGGCCACGCTGCTCGAGCTCGCCCGCCTCCGGGCCCGCCGCGCCTGTCTGCTCGGGTACGAGCACCACGCGGCCTACGTCGCCGAGGACGGCACCGCGCGCACCACCGAGGCGGTCCTCGGGATGCTCGGCAGGCTCGCCCCCGCGGCCGTGGCGAACGCGCGCCGCGAGGCCGAGGCGCTCGAGGCCGCGCTGCAGGCCGACGAGCCCGGCGCCACGCTCGAGCCCTGGGACTGGTCGCTGTACGCCGAGCGGGTCCGCCAGGAGCGGTACGCGCTCGACGAGGAGATGCTGCGCCCCTACCTCGAGATGGAGCGCGTGCTCACGGACGGCGTGTTCTACGCGGCCGAGCGCCTCTACGGCCTGACGTTCCGGCGCCGCGAGGACCTGCGCGGCTACCACCCGGACGTGCGCGTCTACGAGGTGTTCGACGCCGACGGCTCCGGGATGGGCCTGTTCCTCCTCGACGTCTACCAGCGCCCGTCGAAGCACCGCGGCGCCTGGATGAACGAGCTGGTGGCGCAGAACCACCTGCTGGGGGAGCGGCCCGTCGTCGTGAACAACCACAACGTGCCCAAGCCGCCCGACGGCGAGCCGACGCTGCTCACCTGGGACGAGGTGCGCACGTTCTTCCACGAGTTCGGGCACGCGCTGCACGGGCTGCTGTCCGACGTGCGCCTCCCGTCCCAGGCCGGCACCGAGGTGCCGCGCGACTTCGTCGAGTACCCCTCCCAGGTCAACGAGATGTGGGCGTGGGAGCCGGAGGTGCTGTCCCGGTTCGCGGTGCACCACCGCACCGGCGAGCCGATGCCGCGCGAGTGGGTCGACACGCTGCTCGCGGCCCGGCAGTGGGGCGAGGGCTTCGCGACGACGGAGTACCTCGCCGCGGCGCTGCTCGACCAGGCGTGGCACACCCTCGCGCCGGAGGACGTGCCCGACGACGTCGCACAGGTCGAGGAGTTCGAGGCGCGCGCCCTGGCGGCGGCCGGCGTGGACTTCCCGCCGGTGCCGCCGCGGTACCGCAGCACCTACTTCCAGCACATCTTCGCGGGCGGCTACTCGGCGGCCTACTACGGCTACATCTGGTCGGAGGTGCTCGACGCGGACACGGTCGAGTGGTTCCGGGAGAACGGCGGTCTCCGGCGGGAGAACGGCGACCGGTTCCGCGCCGCGCTGCTGTCCCGCGGCGGGTCCGGCGACCCGATGGTCGCGTTCCGCGAGATGCGCGGCCGCGACCCGGAGATCGGGCCGCTGCTGGCGCGCCGGGGCCTCGCCGGAGCCGAGTAGGTTGGCGGCCATGCCGGCCACCCCCGTCCCCCCGAGCCCCGCCGACCCCGCCGCCCCCTGGGCGGCTGCCCAGGACGAGGTCGTCGACCTGTGCGCCGACCTCATCCGGATCGACTCGTCGAACTACGGCGACGGGTCCGGGCCGGGGGAGCGCGCGGCCGCGGAGTACGTGGCGGCCGCGCTGTCCGACGTCGGGCTGGAGCCGGTCGTGCTCGAGTCCGAGCCGCGCCGCACGAGCGTGGTCGTGCGGTTGGCGGGCGCCGACCCGAACCGGCCCGCGCTCGTGCTGCACGGGCACACCGACGTCGTGCCCGCCGAGGCCGCGGACTGGTCCGTCCACCCGTTCTCCGGGGAGGTCTCCGACGGCGTCCTGTGGGGCCGCGGCGCGGTGGACATGAAGGACATGGACGCGATGATCCTCGCGGTGGTCCGCGAGATGGCGCGCACCGGCGTGCGGCCGGCCCGCGACGTCGTCGTCGCGTTCTTCGCCGACGAGGAGGCCGGCGGCGTGCACGGGGCGCGCTGGGTGGTCGACAACCGGCCGGACCTGTTCGAGGGGGCGACGGAGGCGATCAGCGAGGTCGGCGGCTTCTCGGTCGACGTGGCGGGCCGGCGCGCATACCTCCTGCAGACCGCGGAGAAGGGCATCGACTGGCTGCGGCTCGTCGCCGACGGGCGCGCGGGGCACGGCTCCGCGGTGAACCCGGAGAACGCCGTCACCGAGCTCGCCGCGGCCGTCGCCCGCATCGGCGCCCACCCGTGGCCGATGCGCCTGACGCCGACGGTCCAGGCGCTCCTGCGCGGCGTCGCGGACCTCACCGGCCTGCCGTACGACCCCGAGGACGAGGCGGCGGTGGACCGGCTCGTCGACGCCCTCGGCCCCGCGCGGCGGTTCGTGGGGGCCACCCTGCGCACGACGGCCAACCCGACCCGGCTCGCCGCGGGCTACAAGACCAACGTCGTGCCCGGCCGGGCGACCGCGGAGCTGGACGTGCGCGTGCTGCCCGGCGACCACGACGAGGTCCGGGCGACGATCGAGCGGCTCGCGGGACCGCGGGTGCGCGTGGAGGAGATCCACTCCGACGTCGCGCTCGAGACCCCGTTCGAGGGCGACCTCGTCGACGCGATGGTCGGCGCGATCGCCGCGGAGGACCCCGACGCGCTCGTGCTGCCGTACGCCCTGTCCGCGGGGACCGACAACAAGTCCCTCTCGCGGCTCGGCATCGCCGGGTACGGGTTCGCGCCCGTGCGCCTGCCGGCCGACCTGGACTTCACGGCGCTGTTCCACGGCGTCGACGAGCGCGTCCCCGTGGACGCCCTGCGGTTCGGCACCCGCGTGCTCGGGCGGCTGCTCACCACCTGCTGAGCGGGTCGGGTCGCGCGGTCGGTGCGCCGCTGGGCGCCGCTACAGGGTGCTCTGCACGTGGATGATCTTGCGGCGCAGCCACACCTTGCGGCGGCCGCCCGGGTACAGCAGCGAGCGGGCGAGCTCCCAGCGGCCGTACTCGGCCGCGTCCGTGAGGAGGCGTCGGGCGTCGTTGCGGTCGGTGTCCTCGCCGATCGTCAGGACGCGGTACTCGTAGTGCCCGCCACGCGCCGCCCAGCCGTCGCGCGGCGGCCGCGTGGCCCCCTTCGTCTCCACCCCGCTCCTCCTCACCGCCCCCTTGGGCGGGGCGATCGAGTGCCATTGTGCACGCCCCGGCGCTACCTTCGACCCATGACCGTCGACCCACGTGCCGCGCTCGACCGCTTCGTCGCCGCTCTCGAGGCGCACTACAACGCCGTCACGGCGCGTCGGTCCGACGACGACCCGGCCGTCGACGACGCCTACGACGTGCTCGCCGACGCCTTCGAGGTGTACGACGACGCGCTCGCCCGTGTGCACGGCGAGACCCTGCCCATCGGCCTGCTCGACGACCTCGACGACGAGGACGACGACGACCTCGGCGAGGACGAGCTGGAGGACGACGACCTCGACGACGACGACCTGGACGACGAGGACCTGGACGACGAGGACCTGGACGACGAGGACGAGGACGAGGACGAGGACGAGGACGACGACCTCGACGAGGACGAGGACGACGACGACCTCGAGGACGAGGACGACGAGGACCTCGACGAGGAGTGAGCGCGGGCCCGGCGCGACGCGCCGGCCCGGGCCGCGTCAGCGCCGGTCGGACGGGGCGCGCTCCGGGTAACCCACCGCGGGCGCGCTGACCTCGTCGAGCGCGGCGACGATCTCCGCCGGCAGGTCGAGCGCGGCGCCCAGCGCGGCGGCGAGCTGCACCGGCGTCCGCGGCCCGACGATCGCCGAGGCCACGTGCGGGCGCGAGAGCAGCCACGCCAGCGCGACCTCGAGCGGGGCCCGCTCGAGCCCCTCCGCGGCCGTGAGGACCGCGTCGACCACCGGTGCCGCCTGCGTGCCGAGGTAGGGCGCCACGAACCCGGCGAGGTGGGCGGACGCCGCGCGCGAGTCCGCCGGGACCGTGCGCCGGTACTTGCCGGTGAGGACGCCGCGGCCGAGCGGCGACCACGCGAGCACGCCGACGCCGAGGGCCTCCGCCGCGGGCAGCACCTCGCGCTCGACGCCGCGCTCGAGGAGCGAGTACTCCACCTCGACGGCGGCCAGCCGGTGCGCCGGCTCGAGCAGCGAGGCGACGCGCGCGGTGTGCCACCCAGCGTGGTTGGACAGCCCGACGTAGCGCGCGCGGCCCGTGTCGAGCGCGTGGCGCAGCGCCCCTGCGGTCTCCTCCAGGGGCGTGCGGGGGTCGGGCGACTGCACGAGCCACAGGTCCACGTGGTCGGTGCCGAGCCGGCGCAGCGACGCGTCGAGTCCGTCCAGGAGCGCGCGGCGCGAGGCGTCGACGACGGTGCCGTCCGCGGTGCGCCGCGTGCCCGCCTTGGTGCACAGCAGCACGTCCTCGCGGGCGACCACCTGCCCGACGAGCTCGCCGAGGAGCTCCTCGGCGGCGCCGTCGCCGTAGGAGGCAGCGGTGTCGACCAGCGTGCCGCCCGCGTCGACGAAGTCGCGCAGCAGGTCGGCGGCGTCGTCCGCGTCCGTGTCGCGGCCCCAGGTGAGGGTGCCGAGGCCCAGCACGGACGTGCGCAGGCCGGTCGAACCGAGGGGCCGTTCCAGCATGTCCCGCAGGCTACCGGCAGCGTCCGGGACCCGTGGGCGCCGGGCCGGTGCGTCCGGTGGCGGTCGACGGGGCGGCAGGTAGGGTGTCGGCTCGTGACGTGGTGGGAGGCGGTCGTCCTGGGCCTGGTCCAGGGACTGACGGAGTTCCTCCCGATCTCCTCCAGCGCCCACCTGCGCGTCGTGGGCGAGCTGCTTCCGGGCGGCGAGGACCCGGGCGCCGCGTTCACGGCGATCACGCAGATCGGCACCGAGGCAGCGGTCCTGCTCTACTTCCGGCGCGACATCGCGCGGATCGTCGCCGCCTGGTGGCGCGCCCTGCTCGGCGCGCACGGGACCGGCTGGCGCGCGCGGACCGGCGAGGGCGACCCGGACGCACGGATGGCGTGGTGGATCGCCCTCGGCACGGTGCCGATCGTCGTGCTGGGCCTGGCGTTCGAGGAGTCCATCAAGGGCCCCTTCCGCAACCTGTACCTCGTCGCGCTCACGCTGACCCTGTTCGCCGTCGTCCTCGGCGTCGCGGACCGCGTGGGGGAGAAGCAACGGTCCCTGCACCAGCTCACGTGGGTGCACGCGGTGCTCTACGGCCTCGCGCAGGCGATGGCTCTCGTCCCCGGGGTCTCGCGCTCCGGCGGGACGATCAGCATGGGCCTGTTCCTCGGCTACACCCGCGAGGCGGCTGCGCGGTACTCGTTCCTCCTCGCGATCCCCGCGGTCCTGGGCTCGGGCCTGCAGCAGCTCGTCACGAGCGTGGGCGAGTTCGGTGCCCCGGGCACCCCGTCGCTGGGGGCGACCGTCCTCGCGACGCTGGTGGCGCTCGTCGTCGGCTACGTCGTCATCATCGGCTTCCTCAAGCTCGTCACGACGCGGTCGTACCAGCCGTTCGTCGTCTACCGGTTCGCCTTCGCCGCCGTGATCGTCGTCCTGGCGCTCACGGGCGTGCTCGTCGCCGAGACCCCGCTGCCCTGAGCGACCGGCCGGCCCGCCTCGCCGGCCCCGGCCGCCGCCCCGGTTGCCCTCAGAGCCAGCCGGAGCGCCGGAAGAGCAGGTTGACGGCCAGCCCGAGCACGACCATGAGGGTCAGCGCGAACGGGTAGCCGAGCGTCCAGTGCAGCTCCGGCATGTGCCGGAAGTTCATCCCGTACACCGTGCCGACGAGCGTGGGGATCGCGAGCGTGGCGGCCCACGCGGAGATGCGGCGCATCTGCTCGTTCTGCGCGACCGACACGAGCGCCAGGTGGGCGGACAGCATGTCCGCGCACAGCTCGTCGTGGTCCTTGAGGTGGCGGTCGAGCCGGTCCACGGACGCCACGAGCCGGCGCACCCACGTGTCGTCGAGCGCGACGACACCCGACGCCCGACCCGGCGTGCCCGCGTCCGGTGCGTCGGGGTCGGCGACCAGCGCGGGCAGCTCCATCGTCAGCGGGGCGAGCGCGCGCCGCGCCTCGGCGATCTCGCGCTTGAGCTGGTAGATGCGCTCGACGGGTGGGTCCGTGCGGCCCGAGAAGACGACCTCCTCGAGGTCGGCCACGGCCTGCGCGATGTCGTCCTCGACGTCGAGCGCGCGCTCGACGAGCAGCGCGAGCAGCGTGGACAGCACGCCGCCGGTGCGCGCGTCCGGCGCCGGACGCCGCTCGCCGAGCCGGTCCGCGAGCGCGTCGAGCACGGCCGCGTCGCCGGACTCCGCCGTCAGCACCACCCCGTCGGTCACCACGAGCGCGACGGCGCCGGTGGCGACGTCGCCGCCCTCCCCGGAGGTGAGGGTCGGCACGACGGCGAGGAGCGCCTCCTCGAGCCGGTCCACGTGGGGGCGGGCGCGGCGACGCCCGTCGAGGTGGGTCCGGAGCGCGGCGACCACGGCCGGCGGGGCCCCGCGCGCGGCCGCCGCGTCCGGGAGGTCGCCGGGCGCGTCGACGCGCACCCACACCAGCGCGGCGTCGGCCTCGTCGTCCGCCGGGCGCCATCGTCCGTCGGTCAGCGACCAGACCCGGGGAGTCCCCACGCCCCCAGTGTGGCCCCGCGGCGCCCCGGACGGGCGCCGAACGTCGTGCGCGGCGCGGCTAGGCTTCGGCCGTGCAGACGTGGCCCGCCCCTCATGTCCCTCGCATCCCCGGGCAAGGACGGCAGGTCCGGCTGACGGACACGACGACCGGGCGACTCACGCCGTCGACGACCGGGCCGCGGGCGGGGATGTACGTGTGCGGCATCACGCCGTACGACGCCACTCACCTCGGGCACGCGGCGACCTACATCGCGTTCGACCTGCTGCACCGCGCGTGGCTCGACGCCGGGCTCGAGGTGCACTACGCGTCCAACGTCACCGACGTCGACGACCCGCTGCTGGAGCGGGCCGCGGCCACGGGCGTGGCGTGGACGCAGCTCGCCGCGGAGCAGACCGCGCTCTTCGCCGAGGACATGACCGCCCTCGGCGTGATCCCGCCGCACACGTACCTCGGCGCCGTCGAGACGATCCCGCTCGTGGCCGACGCCGTCGCGCGCCTGCTCGACCTCGGCCTCGCCTACCGGGTCCCGCTCGAGCCGGGTGCGGGCGGCGACCGGCCCGACCTCGGCGACGTCTACGCCGACATCTCGGCCGACCGGCACTTCGGCGCCGTGGCGGGGCTCACGCACGAGGAGACGATCGCGCTGTTCGCCGAGCGCGGCGGCGACCCCGACCGGCCCGGCAAGCGCGACCCGCTCGACCCCGCGCTGTGGCGCCGGGAGCGGCCGGGGGAGCCGGCATGGGACGGCGGGGTGCTCGGCACCGGCCGGCCCGGCTGGCACATCGAGTGCACGGTCATCGCCGGGCACGCGCTCGGCCCGTCCTTCGACGTGCAGGGCGGCGGCCGCGACCTCGTCTTCCCGCACCACGAGATGTCCACGGCGCACGCGCGGGCCCTCGGCGGCGAGGGCGGCCGCCTCCAGGTGCACACGGGGATGGTCGCCTACCAGGGCGAGAAGATGAGCAAGTCGCTCGGCAACCTCGTCCTCGTCTCCGAGCTGCGCGCCGCGGGCGTCGACCCGATGGCGATCCGTCTCGCGGTGCTCGCGCACCACTACCGCTCCGACTGGGAGTGGACCGACGACGTGCTCGCCACCGCGCAGCGCCGCCTCGCGCGCTGGCGCACGGCACTGTCCGGCGTCGGCGGCCCGGCGGCCGAGAGCACGGTGGAGGAGGTGCGCACGGCGCTCGCCGAGGACCTCGACGCGCCGCGCGCGCTGGCCGCGGTCGACGCCTGGGCGGACACCGCCCTCACGCTGGGCGGCGACGTCGAGGGCGCGCCCGGCGTCGTGGCCCGCGCGGTCGACGCCCTCCTGGGCATCCGCGTCTGACCGACCGGCCCCGACCCCCTCCGCACACGCCACCACTCCCGCCCACGTCACCCCTCCCGCCCACGTCGAGAGTTTCCGGCGAGTTCGAGAGGTTCGACCTCTCGAACTCGCCGGAAGCTCTCGACCTCGGGGTCTTGGGGGAGTGGCGGGCCAGGGGTCAGGTGGTGGGGTTGCCGCCCTGGCCGCGCTCGCGCCGGCGCAGGTAGCGCTCGAACTCGCGGGCGATCGCCTCGCCGGTGGCCTCGGGCAGGTCGGCGGTGTCCTTCGCCTGCTCGAGCTGCGCGACGTACTCGGCGATCTCGGCGTCCTCGGCGGCGAGCTCGTCCACGCCGCGCTGCCAGGCCTCGGCGTCCTCCGGCAGGTCGCCGAGGGGGATCGCCTCGCCGAGCATCTCCTCGATGCGTACGAGGATGGCCGCGGTGGCCTTGGGCGACGGCGGGTGCGCCACGTAGTGCGGGACGGCGGCCCAGATCGACAGGCCGCGCATGCCACGCCGCGTCGCCTCGTGCTGCAAGACCCCGACGATGCCGGTCGGACCCTCGTACGAGCTCGCGTCGAGGCCGAGCGCGTGCTGGAGCTCGGGGTCGTCGGCCGTCGCGGTGACCGGGATCGGGCGGCTGTGCGGTACGTCCGCGAGGAGGGCGCCCAGGGTGATGACCGTGGTCACGCCCAGGCGCTCGGCCGTGTCGAGCAGCTCGGCGCAGTACCGCCGCCAGCGCATCGACGGCTCGATGCCGTGCACGAGCGCGACGGTGGTACCGTCCGGGCGCGTCGCGGCGTACACCGACGTCGTGGGCCAGGTGATGACCCGGCGCCCGGTGTCGTCGAAGGCCACGGTCGGGCGGTTGACCTGGAAGTCGTGGTAGTCCTCCGGGTCGAGTTCGTCGACGAGCTCCGCGCCCCACACCTCCGCCAGGTGGGCGAGTGCCTGGGTGGCGGCACCCCCGGCGTCGTTCCACCCCTCGAAGGCGGCCAGCATGACCGGTCCGCGCAGGGGGCCGGGCGATCCGTCGGTCATGGCCTCAGCCTAGGCGCTGCCCCGGGCGGCGCCGCGGGCACCGCCTAGACTCTCCTGATGCCTTCCGCCGACGACCTCGCGATGCCTGCCGACGACCTCGCCCTGCCCGCCGCCGTCCTGTGGGACATGGACGGCACGCTCGTCGACACCGAGCCGTACTGGATGGACGCCGAGGCGGGGCTCGCCGCGGAGTTCGGCCTGGCGTGGGGGCCGGCCGACTCGGAGCGCATGATCGGGCTGCCGCTGCTCGCCGCCGCCGAGGTGCTGCGCGAGCACGGGGTCGACCTGCCCGCCGAGGAGGTCGTCGAGCGGCTGCTGAACCGCGTCGTCGCGGACGTCCGGGGGCACGTGCCGTGGCAGCCCGGAGCGCTCGAGCTGCTCACCGCGCTGCGCGCCGCGGGCGTGCCGAGCGCGCTCGTGACGATGTCCTACCGGGCGCTCACCGACGCCGTGCTCGCCGGCGCGCCGGGGGCGTTCGACGTCGTCGTGCCGGGCGACGAGGTCACGAACGGCAAGCCGCACCCCGAGCCGTACCTGGTCGCCGCCGAGCGCCTCGGGGTCGACGTCCGCGACTGCGTCGCGATCGAGGACTCCCCGCCCGGGATCGCGTCCGCGCTGGCGTCGGGCGCGGCGACGATCGGCGTCCAGCACATCGCGCCGGTGCCCCCGCGCCCTGGCCTGAGCCGCGTCACCACGCTCGAGGACGTCGACCTCGACGTGCTGCGCCGCGTGCGCGCCGGCGAGGTCGTCGACCTCATCGCCGTCGCCCCGGCGCGCTGAGGTCAGGTCAGACCGGCGCGGAGACGGGACGCACGCCCGTGGCGTGCTCGACGGCGTCGGGCGAGACCTCGGGGGGCGTGCCGCCGAAGAGCGGGCACAGCGCCTGGTGCGCGCACCACGAGCACAGCGCCGACCGTCGGGGCTCCCACGTGCCGTCGCGCGCCGCGCGGCGGATGCCCGACCACACCGCGCGGATCCGCTTCTCGACCGTCTCGAGCTCGCCCTCGCCGGGCACGTGCCGCAGCACGGTCCCGTCGCCGAGGTAGACGAGCTGCAGCATCGCCGGGACGCGGCCGCGCAGGCGGGCGAGCACGAGCGCGTAGAAGCGCATCTGGAACAGGGCCGACGACTCGTGCCCGGGTGCGGGGGAGCGCCCGGTCTTGTAGTCGACGACGCGCATCGCGCCGTCGGGCGCCACGTCGAGGCGGTCGACGACGCCGCGCAGCTCCAGGTCGTCGTCGAGGTCCGTGCGCACGACGAGCTCGCGCTCGGCGGGCTGGAGGCGGTTGGGGTCCTCGAGCGTGAAGTACGTCTCGAGGAGCTCGCCCGCCCGCCCGAACCACTCCGTGGTGTCGCCGTCCGGAACCAGGTCGGCGCACTCGGGGCGCTCCTCGACGAGGGCGTCCCACGCGGGCGCGAGCAGCGCACGCGCCGCGTCGACCGTGCGGGCCCCCGCGGGCTCGTCGAACAACCGCTCCAGCACCGCGTGCACGAGCGTCCCGCGGACCGCGGCCGGGCTCGGCGGCTCCGGCAGCCGGTCCACCGCCCGGAACCGGAACAGCAACGGGCACTGCATGAAGTCGCTCGCCCGCGAGGGGGAGAGGCCGGGCCGGCGCACCCGCTCGTCCGCGTCGGCGGACTCGAGGGCGTCCAGGTCGGTCGGCGTCTCGGTCACGCGAGCAGGGTACGTCCGGGCCCCGACACCGAGGGCGGGGGACCCGCCGGGCGCCCGTAGGCTGTGGGCGTGCGGCGCGACGGACTGGCGGGGTTCCTGCTCGGCCGCGTCGCGGGCGTGCCCGTGCACGTCCGGCCGTCGTGGATCGTCGTCTCGCTCGTGCTCGGCATGGCGATCGCCTCGCCCGCGGCAGGCCTGCCCGGGGTGACCCGGGGCGGGAGCCTCGTCCTCGGCGCCGTGCTCGCGCTGCTCCTGTCCGCGTCGGTGCTGGTGCACGAGCTCGCCCACGCCCTCGTGGCCCGTCGGCGCGGGCTGACGGTGCGTGGGATCGCCCTCGTCCTCACCGGGGGGCGCACCGAGATGTCCGCGGCGGAGACCCCCGGCACGAGCGCGCTCGTCGCCGTCGCCGGGCCGCTGGCGAACCTCGCGGTCGCCGCGGCGGCCTGGTGGGCCTGGACGCTCGACCTGCCGCTCACGGCCCGGCTGGCGGCGCTCATGCTCGCCCTGGCGAGCGCGACCGTGGCCGGCTTCAACCTGCTGCCGGGCATGCCGATGGACGGGGGCTGGATCCTCGAGGCGCTCGTGTGGCGCATCACGGGCCGGCGGGCGGCGGGGACGCGCGCTGCGGCCTGGGTCGGGCGGGCCGTCGCCGTCGGCCTCCTGGTCACCGCGGTCGTCTACCCGCTCCTGCGCGGCGCCTCGGACCTCACGCTCGTCGTGTGGTCCGCGGTCATCGGCGCGACGCTGTGGGCCGGCGCGTCGGAGCACCTGAACGCGGCGGCCAGGCGGCAGGCGCTCGACGGCCTCGCGCCGGCGGCCCTCGCGCACCCGGCGGTCGGCGTCGCGGCCGGCGCGTCCGCGGCCGAGGTCCACGCGGCGGCGGCCGGCGGCCTCGAGGTCGTGCTCGTGGCCCCCGACGGCACGCCCGTCGGCTACGTCGACCGGCGTGCCCTGGCGGCCGTGCCGGGGGAGCGCCGGGACGCGACGCCCGCGGGCGCCGTCGTCGTGCCGCTGCCGCGCGGCGCCGTCGTCGACGGGGCGCTCGCCGGGCGGTCCGCGCTCGACGCCGTGTCGGCTGCCTTCCGCTTCTCGCGGGTGCTCGCGGTCCTCGGGCCCGACGGCGCCGTCGTCGGGCTGCTCCGGTACGAGGACGTCGTCGACGCCCTCTCGGGCCGCGGCCGCGTGCCGGGCACCTAGACTCGGGCAGCGTGACCGACGCCACGGGGGCCGCGCAGCGCCGCGGCCCGTTCCGCCCGGGCGACCGGGTTCAGCTGACCGACCCGCGGGGCCGGTTGCACACCATCACCCTGACCCCGGGCGCCACCTTCCACACGCACCGCGGGTTCTTCCGCCACGACGAGCTCATCGGCGCGCCGGAGGGGTCGGTCGTGGTGACCTCGGGCGACGTCGCGTACCTCGCGCTGCGCCCGCTGCTGTCGGACTACGTGCTGTCCATGCCGCGCGGCGCCGCCGTCGTCTACCCCAAGGACGCCGGGCAGATCGTCGCGATGGCCGACGTCTACCCGGGTGCGCGGGTCGTGGAGGCGGGCGTCGGCTCCGGGGCGCTGACCATGTCGCTGCTGCGCGCGGTCGGCGACGCGGGCTCCCTGCTCTCGGTCGAGCGTCGGGCGGACTTCGCGGAGATCGCCCGCGGCAACGTCGAGGGGTTCTTCGGCGGGCCGCACCCGGCGTGGGACCTGCGCGTGGGCGACCTCGCCGAGGTGCTCCCGACGGTGGCCCCGCGCGGCTCGGTCGACCGGGTCGTCCTGGACATGCTCGCGCCGTGGGAGAACCTCGAGGTCGCCGCCGACGCGCTCGCCCCCGGCGGCGTCCTCGTCGCCTACGTCGCGACGACGACGCAGCTGTCCCGGCTCGCGGAGGCGGTCCGCGACCACGGCGCCTGGACCGAGCCGACCGCGTGGGAGTCGCTCGTGCGCGGGTGGCACCTCGAGGGCCTGGCCGTGCGACCCGAGCACCGGATGGTCGGGCACACCGGCTTCCTCCTGCTCACCCGCCGGATGGCCGACGGCGTCCCGGTGCCGCCGCGTCGTCGTCGGCCCGCGAAGGGTGCGTACGGCGAGGACTGGACCGAGGAGGACTTCGGCGAGCGCCCGGTGTCGGACAAGAAGCTGCGCCGCGCGCGCCGCGAGATCGGCCGGGCCCTCGCGCTGAGCGCCGACGGCGCCCGGGCGGGCCGCGACGAGCCCGCCGACGAGGCGCCCGACGACGCCGACGGGCCGGGGGAGCCGGCCACGGACTGAGACGGTCCCGCGCGCGACGGGTGCGGCTCCTCATTCGGCTTGACGACCATGCATAGGGTCGTGCTGTCGGACAAGGAGCGGAGGCACCATGAGCCAGCACCCCGAGGACCCCGCACGTCAGGCGGCCGAGGCGTCCCGCCACGCGGCAGCGCTCGCCGCGAAGAACGAGCGCCTCGCCGACGCCCTGCGGCAGGCCCGTGACCAGATCGTCGAGCTCCAGCGGCGGCTCGAGGAGCTCGGGCGGCCCCCCGCGACGTTCGCGACCTTCCTGGCCGCCCGCCCCGACGGCACCGCGGAGATCATCTCCCAGGGCCGCAAGATGCACGTCCAGGTCGCGCCCACCGTCGACCTGGAGAGCCTGCGGCCCGGCCAGGAGGTCAAGCTCAACGAGGCCCTCGCGCTGGTCGAGGCGGGCGCCTACGAGTCGGTCGGCGAGATCGTCACCGTCAAGGAGCTCATCGGGCGCGACCGGGCGCTCGTCATCGGCCGTGCCGACGAGGAGCGCGTCGTGCGGCTCGCCGGGCCGCTGCTCGACGCACCGCTGCGCGTGGGCGACGCGCTCACCGTGGAGACCCGCAGCGGCTTCGTCTTCGAGCGCGTGCCACGGTCGGAGGTCGAGGAGCTCATCCTCGAGGAGGTGCCGGACATCCGGTACCAGGACATCGGCGGTCTCGGGCCCCAGATCGAGCAGATCCGCGACGCGGTCGAGCTGCCGTTCGCGCACCCGGAGCTGTTCCGCGAGCACGGGCTGCGCCCGCCCAAGGGCGTGCTCCTGTACGGCCCGCCCGGCTGCGGCAAGACGCTCATCGCCAAGGCGGTCGCGCACTCGCTCGCCGAGATGCGCGGCACCGGCCCCGACGGCGCCCCGGCGAAGAGCTTCTTCCTCAACGTCAAGGGCCCCGAGCTGCTCAACAAGTACGTCGGCGAGACCGAGCGGCACATCCGGCTCATCTTCGCCCGGGCGCGCGAGAAGGCGGCCGCCGGACACCCCGTCGTCGTGTTCTTCGACGAGATGGAGTCGCTGTTCCGCACGCGCGGCACGGGCATCTCCAGCGACGTCGAGACCACGATCGTGCCGCAGCTGCTCAGCGAGATCGACGGCGTCGAGCGGCTGGACAACGTCATCGTCATCGGCGCCTCGAACCGCGAGGACATGATCGACCCCGCGATCCTGCGCCCGGGCCGTCTCGACGTGAAGATCAAGATCGAGCGGCCCGACGCCGAGGCCGCCCGCGAGATCTTCGGCAAGTACCTGACGCCGGACCTGCCGCTGCACTCCGACGACCTCGCCGAGCACGGGGGCGACCCCGTGGCGACGGTCGAGGCGATGATCGCCCGCACCGTCGAGCGGATGTACGCCGAGACCGAGGAGAACGAGTTCCTCGAGGTCACCTACGCCTCGGGCGACAAGGAGGTCCTGTACTTCAAGGACTTCTCCTCCGGCGCGATGATCCAGAACATCGTCGACCGCGCGAAGAAGACGGCGATCAAGGAGTTCCTCGCCACCGGGCGCAAGGGCATCCGGGTCGACCACCTGCTCACGGCGTGCGTCGAGGAGTTCAAGGAGAACGAGGACCTGCCGAACACGACCAACCCCGACGACTGGGCGCGCATCTCCGGCAAGAAGGGCGAGCGCATCGTGTTCATCCGCACGATCGTCCAGGGCAAGGGCGGCAAGGAGAGCGGGCGGACCATCGAGACGGTCACGCCCACCGGCCAGTACCTCTGAGCCGTACCCGCGGCCCGGACGTCGGACGGCCGCGGCGGCGCCCGCGGGCACCCGCGCGCGGGCGCCGGACCGCGCGCGCCGCTGGCTAGGCTGGCGACGTGACCGTGCGCCGCGTGATGGGGATCGAGACCGAGTACGGCATCCTCTCCCCGAGCCGGCCCGCGGCGAACCCCATGCTGCTGTCGAGCCACGTGGTGGCCGCCTACACGGCGCTCACGTCGCCGTCGGCCGGGCACGCCCGGTGGGACTACGCGGACGAGGACCCGCTGGCCGACGCGCGGGGGTTCCGCCTGGACCGGGGGTCGGCCCACCCGTCCCTGCTCACGGACGACCCCGCGCACCCCGCCCCGCCCGGACCCGACGAGGGCGGCCCGGCCGCCGGGGCGGCGGCGGGCGACGACGCCGTGGCGGCGCTCGAGCGGCCCGACGTCGAGGAGTACGAGGACCCGGGCGCGGCGACCACCGTGCTGACCAACGGCGCGCGGCTGTACGTCGACCACGCGCACCCGGAGTACTCCTCGCCCGAGGTCACCAACCCGCGCGACGCGGTGCTGTGGGACAAGGCCGGCGAGCTCGTCATGCTGCGCGCCGCCCGCGCGCTCACGGCCAACCCCGCGATGCCCGACGTCGCGCTCTACAAGAACAACGTGGACGGCAAGGGCGCGTCCTACGGCACGCACGAGAACTACCTCGTCGACCGGGCGGTGCCGTTCGACAGGCTCGTCGAGGCGCTCACCCCGTTCCTCGTGACCCGGCAGGTGTTCGCCGGGGCGGGGCGCGTGGGCATCGGCCCGACGGGCGAGGTGCCCGGCTTCCAGATCTCCCAGCGCGCGGACTACATCGAGGCCGAGGTCGGCCTCGAGACGACGCTGCGCCGGCCGATCGTCAACACCCGCGACGAGCCGCACGCCGACCGCACGCGCTGGCGGCGCCTGCACCTCATCCTGGGCGACGCCACCCTGCTCGAGGTCGCCACGTTCCTGCGCCTGGGCACGACGTCGCTCGTCCTGTGGCTCGTCGAGCAGGCGCAGGAGCGCCCGGGCCTGCTCGACTTCGTCCCGGGCCTGGCGCTCGCGGACCCCGTCGGCGCGGTGCGCGAGGTGAGCCGCGACCTGTCGCTGTCCGCGCGCCTCGAGACGGTGCACGGAGGCACGGTCACCGCGCTCGACGTGCAGCGCGCCTACCTGACCGCGGTGCGCACCGCCGTCGGGCGCCCCGACGACGCGACCGCCGAGGTGCTCGCCCGCTGGGAGTCCGTGCTCGACCGCCTGGCCCGCGACCCGGCGTCGTGCGCGCGCGAGGTGGAGTGGGTGGCCAAGTGGCGCCTGCTCGAGGCCATGCGCACGCGCGACCGGATCGGCTGGGACCACCCGCGCCTGGCGGCGATGGACATCCAGTGGTCCGACGTGCGCCCCGAGCGCGGGCTGTACCACCGCCTCGTCGCGGCCGGCGCGGTCGAGCGCCTGGTCACGGACGAGGACGTGGCGCGCGCCGAGCACGACCCGCCCGTCGACACGCGCGCCTACTTCCGCGGCACGGTCGTGCGCCGCTTCCCGGGGCAGGTGCGCGCGGCGAGCTGGGACTCGGTGGTGCTCGACGTGCCGACCTTCGCCTCGCTGCGCCGGGTCCCGCTGCGCGACCCGTGGCGGGGGACGCGCGCGCACGTGGGGGCCCTGCTCGACGATGTGCCCGACGCCGCCACGCTCGTCGAGCGTCTCGCCGGCGGCTGAGCACGGGCGCCGGGCGAGCGAGCAGGCCGTCGGGCGTGCCGCCTAGGATCGATCTGTCATCACCGCCGCACCTGCGGCGCCGGAGGACGGGGGACAACCATGGCCGGCCAGGACCAGCGCCAGTACCACCGCGACGACGACGAGCCCGCCGACGCGCCGGAGCCCGTTCCGGCGCCGGCTCCCCAGGCGCGCGACGCGGAGGTGGACAAGCTGCTCGAGGAGATCGACGACGTGCTGGAGTCCAACGCCGAGTCGTTCGTGCGCGGGTTCGTGCAGAAGGGCGGCGAGTGAGCCGCGATGACGCCGGACACCCACGGTCGGCTCCCGGCCGCGTTCACGATGCCCGGGACCTCCTCCTTCATCGACTTCCTGGCGGCGTACGACCCGTCCCTCCTGCCGGGGCGCACGCTGCCGCCCGGTGAGGTGACGGGTGCGCCGCACGGCACGACGATCGTCGCGCTGACCTTCGACGGCGGCATCGTCATGGCCGGCGACCGCCGCGCGACGGCCGGCCCGACCATCGCGAGCCACCACATCGAGAAGGTGCACCCCGCGGACGAGTACTCCGCCGTGGGCATCGCCGGCACCGCCGGGCTCGCGCTCGAGCTCGTGCGGCTGTTCCAGCTCGAGCTCGAGCACTACGAGAAGATCGAGGGCGCGCTGCTCTCGCTCGACGGCAAGGCGAACCGGCTCGCGACGATCGTGCGCGGGAGCCTCGGCATGGCGCTGCAGGGCCTCGCCGTCGTCCCCGTGTTCGGCGGGTACGACCTCGACCGCCGCGTCGGCCGGATCTTCTCCTACGACGTCACGGGCGGCCGCTACGAGGAGACCGACTTCCACGCCGTCGGCTCGGGCTCGGCGTTCGCGAAGGGCTCGCTCAAGAAGCTGTGGTGGGCGGGGATGTCCGCGTCCGACGCCGTGCGCGTCGCCGTGCACGCGCTCGTCGACGCCGCCGACGACGACTCCGCCACGGGCGGCCCGGACACCGTGCGCCGCATCTGGCCCGTCGTGGCCACCGTGACCGAGGCCGGCTACCAGCGCGTCGGCGACGACCGGCTCGCCGAGGTCGTGGCCGAGATCGAGGCCATGCGGCGGGCGACCGAGCCCGGAGGGGGTGAGCCGCGATGACGATGCCGTTCTACGTCTCGCCCGAGCAGCTGATGAAGGACCGGGCGGACTACGCGCGCAAGGGCATCGCCCGGGGCCGCTCCGTCGTCGTGCTCCAGTACGACGACGGCATCGCGTTCGCGACCGAGAACCCCTCGCGCGCGCTGCACAAGATCTCCGAGATCTACGACCGCATCGCGTTCGCCGCGGTCGGCAAGTACAACGAGTTCGAGAACCTGCGGGTCGCGGGCGTGCGCTACGCGGACCTGCGCGGCTACGCGTACGACCGCACCGACGTCTCGGCGCGCGCGCTCGCCAACGCGTACGCGCAGACCCTGGGCACCGTGTTCACCACCGAGTCCAAGCCGCTCGAGGTCGAGCTCGTCGTCGCCGAGGTGGGCCGCACGGCCGACGAGGACCAGATCTACCGGCTCTCCTACGACGGGTCGGTCGCGGACGAGCACGGCACGGTCGTCATGGGCGGCCAGGCCGAGCACCTGTCGGAGCGCCTCGCCGAGGGCTGGCGTCCCGGCATGTCCCTGCCCGACGCCGTCCGGCTGGCCGTGCGCGTGCTCGGCACCCAGCAGGGCGGCGAGGACCGGGCGCTCGACCCGACGCAGCTCGAGGTCGCCGTGCTCGACCGCACGCGGCCGCGACGCGCGTTCCGGCGGCTGGCGCCGGCGCAGGTCGCCGAGCTGCTCGCCGGGTCGGGCGACGCGCCCGCGGCGGGTGACGACGCGGCGTCGGGCACGGACGCCGGCGGCGACGCGACGGCTCAGGGCTAGCGGGCGACGTGGATCGGCGGATCTTCGGGCTCGAGACGGAGTACGGCGTCACCTGCGCGGTGCCGTCGGGCCGGGGGCTGTCCGCGGACGAGGTGGCGCGCTACCTGTTCCGCAAGGTCGTCGCGTGGGGGCGCTCGTCGAACGTCTTCCTGCGCAACGGCTCGCGCCTGTACCTCGACGTCGGCTCGCACCCGGAGTACGCGACGGCCGAGTGCGACGACGTCCCCCAGCTCATCGCGCACGACCGCGCGGGCGAGCGGATCCTCGAGGGCCTGGTGGCCGACGCGCAGCAGCGCCTCGAGCACGAGGGCGTGCCCGGCACGATCCACCTGTTCAAGAACAACACCGACTCGGCCGGGAACTCCTACGGCTGCCACGAGAACTACCTCGTGCGCCGCCAGGGAGACTTCACGCGGCTGGCCGACGTCCTCGTGCCGTTCCTCATCACGCGCCAGGTGCTCACGGGGGCCGGCAAGGTGCTCCCGACGCCGAAGGGCGCCACGTACTGCCTCTCGCAGCGCGCGGACCACATCTGGGAGTCGGTCTCGAGCGCGACGACCCGGTCGCGGCCGATCATCAACACGCGCGACGAGCCGCACGCGGACGCCGAGCGCTACCGCCGGCTGCACGTCATCGTCGGCGACTCCTCGATGTCGGAGACGACGACGCTGCTCAAGGTCGGCGCGACCGACCTCGTGCTGCGCCTGGTGGAGGCGGGCATCCCGCTGCGCGACCTGTCGCTCGAGAACCCCATGCGGGCGATCCGCGACATCAGCCACGACCCGACGGGCACGGCGCCGGTCGCGCTCGCGAACGGCCGCACGGCCTCCGCACTCGACATCCAGGAGGAGTACCTGGGCTGGGTGCAGGGGTACGTCGCCAGGGACCTCGACCTCACGCCCGCGACCAAGCAGGTGCTCGACCTGTGGGAGCGGGGGCTGCGCGCGGTGCGCACCGGTCGCCTGGACCTGGTGGACCGCGAGCTGGACTGGGTCATCAAGCTGCGGCTCATCGAGCGGTACCGGGCCAAGCACGGCCTGTCGCTCGACGACCCGCGGGTGGCCCGGCTCGACCTGGCGTACCACGACATCTCGCGCACGGAGGGCCTGTACAACCTGCTGGCCGAGCGCGGGCTGGTCGAGCGCGTGGTGACCGACCTGGAGGTCTTCGAGGCGACCGCGGTGCCGCCGCAGACGACGCGCGCCAAGCTGCGCGGCGACTTCGTGCGCCGCGCGCAGGAGGCGCGCCGGGACTACACGGTGGACTGGGTGCACCTGAAGCTCAACGACCAGGCCCAGCGCACGGTGCTGGTCAAGGACCCCTTCCGCGCGACGGACGAGCGCGTGGACCGGCTCATGGAGTCGATGTGAGACGCCTGACGAGACGGCACCGCGCCCGCGGCGCCGCCCTGCTGGCCGCCGCCGCGCTGCTGCTGGCGGCCTGTGCCGACGACCCCGAGACCCCGGCCGGCCAGGTGACGGTCTCGGGCGAGCCCGGGGCCGCGCCGACGCTGACCTACGAGACCCCGCTCGTCGTCGACGAGGCCCGGGTCGAGGTCGTCTGGGAGGGCAACGGCCCGGTCGTGGAGGAGGGCGGGCCGATCCTGCTCGACTTCTACGCCGAGTCCGGCGCCGACGGCTCGGTCATCAACGAGACGTTCTCCAGCGAGCCGCGGCCGTACCTGCTCAGCGCCGAGTCGCTCGGGATGGACATCTACCGGGCGCTCGTGGGCCAGCGCGTGGGCTCGCGGATCCTGCACGTCGTCCCGCCGGACGCGACGTCGGGCGCGACCACCGTCGCGGTCTACGACCTGCTGCCCACGCGCGCGTCGGGCGAGGAGGTCCCGCCGCGCGAGGGCCTGCCCACCGTCACGCTCGGCGACGACGGGCACCCGACGGTCGCGGTGCCCGAGAGCGAGCCGCCCGCCGACCTCGTCGTGCAGCCGCTCATCCGCGGTGCGGGCCCGCAGGTGGCCGCCGGCCAGGTCATCACCGTCCAGTACCTCGGTGTGACGTGGGCGGACGGGACGGAGTTCGACTCGACGTGGGGCCCGGGCAAGCTGCCCGCGTCGTTCCCGATCGGCGTCGGGTCCGTGATCCAGGGCTGGGACGCCGGCCTCGTGGAGCAGACCGTCGGCAGCCAGGTGCTGCTCGTCGTGCCGCCGGGCATGGCCTACGGCGGCACGCAGAACGAGCTCGCCGACCAGACGCTCGTGTTCGTGGTGGACATCCTCTCCGCGTCCGGGGAGCCGGCCTCGGTGGGGGAGCGGTGACGGCGGTCAGGGTCATCCCGTGCCTGGACGTCGACGCGGGTCGCGTCGTCAAGGGCGTGCACTTCCAGGGTCTGCGCGACGCGGGCGACCCCGTCGAGCTGGCCCGTCGGTACGACGCCGAGGGCGCGGACGAGATCACCTTCCTCGACGTGACCGCGTCGTCGGGCGACCGCGCGACGATGATCGACGTCGTCGAGCGGACCGCGGACGAGGTGTTCGTCCCGCTCACCGTGGGCGGGGGCGTGCGCTCCGTGGACGACGTCGACCGCCTCCTGCGCGCGGGCGCGGACAAGGTGGGGGTCAACACGGCGGCCATCGCGCGGCCCGAGCTCGTCTCGGAGATCGCCGAGCGCTTCGGCAGCCAGGTGCTCGTGCTCTCGGTCGACGCGCGGCGCGTCGTCGACGGGCCGCCGACGCCGTCGGGCTACGAGGTGACGACGCACGGCGGCCGCCGCGGCACGGGCATCGACGCGGTGGAGTGGGCCAGGCGCGCGGTCGAGCTCGGCGCGGGCGAGGTGCTGCTCAACTCGATGGACGCCGACGGCACCACGACGGGCTTCGACCTCGAGATGCTCGCGGACGTGCGCCGCGAGGTGTCCGTGCCGCTCATCGCGAGCGGCGGCGCCGGCACGCCCGAGCACTTCCTCGAGGCGGTGCGCGCGGGTGCGGACGCGGTGCTCGCGGCGAGCGTCTTCCACTTCGGCGTGCTGACCGTCGGCGACGTCAAGGCGCACCTGCGGGCCGCGGGCGTCGAGGTGCGCTGAGCCGCATGGGCCGCCGGGGCGGGCCCCGACGGAGATCGGGTCGGGCGCGCGCCTGGCCCCGGCGGCACAACGTGTCGGGCGCGCGCGCCCGGCCCCGTATCGTTTCGTCCTCGTCGCCGGGCCGCGGGAGCGGCGTCGGACGGCCGTGACATGCTGAGGGATCCGGAGCAAGGACAGGTGGTGCGCGTGGGCACGGTCGGCCGTGAGGGCACGGACGGCCGGACGGACGCACCGCGCGCGGCCCTGACGGGCGGCCGGGTGCGCCGGTCGGCGCAGGTGGTCTGGCGCGGCATGCGCGCGCACCCGCGCACCTACGTGCTCGCGGTCGGCCTGTCCGCGGTCTTCGGTGCCGCCACCGTCGGCGTCAGCCAGGTGCTCGGCCAGGTGACCGACCGTGTCGTGGTGCCCGCCCTCGCCGGCGACGACCGCGCCCGCGCGAGCATCGGCGTCGCGGGCCTGGCGCTCGTGGCCGTCGCGGTCGTGCTCGCGGTCGGCGTCGCCGGGCGCCGGATCTTCGCCGGCATCGGCTACTCCGACATCGGCGCGGACCACCGCCGCGGCGTGACGCGCCAGTACGTGCGCCTGCCCATGTCCTGGCACCGGCGGCACCCCACGGGCCAGCTCCTCGCCAACGCGAGCTCGGACGTGGAGGCCGCGACGGGCGTGTTCAACCCGCTACCGTTCGCCCTCGGCGTCGTCGTCATGATCGCCGTGGCGGCGGTCGCGCTGTTCCGCGTGGACGTGTGGCTCGCGGTCACCGCCCTCACGGTGCTCCCGCTCGCGGTCGTCGCGAACGTCGTCTTCCAGCGGTACATGACGCCCGCGGCCACGCGGGCACAGCAGCTGCGCGCGCAGGTGTCCGACGTCGCCCACGAGAGCTTCGAGGCCGCCCTCCTCGTCAAGGCGCTCGGCACCGCCGACCGGGAGGAGGCGCGCTTCGCCCGCAAGTCCGACGAGCTGCGCCGGGCGAACGTGCGCGTCGGTGAGGTCCGCGCCATGTTCGACCCGGTCATCGAGCTCCTGCCCAGCGCGGGCACGCTCGCCGTGCTCCTCGTGGGCGCGCACCGGGCGGCGTCGGGCGCGGTGCAGGCGGGCGACATCGTCGCGGCGGGCTACCTGCTCACGCTCATGGCCGTGCCGGTGCGGGCCTTCGGCTGGGTGCTGGGCGAGCTGCCGCGCGCCCTGGTCGGCTACGACCGCATCGCCCGGGTGCTCGACGCGCGCGGGGACATGGTGCCCGGCACGCGGCCCCTGCCCGCCGGCGACCGCGGCCTGCACGTCGAGCTCCGCGACGTCACGGTCACGGTCCTCGGCGCGGACGGCCCGGCCGACCTGCTCTCGGGCGTCGACCTCGAGCTGCCGCCCGGCCGCACCGTGGCCCTCGTGGGCCCCACCGGCGCCGGCAAGAGCACGCTGGCCGGCCTGCTCGCCCGCCTGCGCGACCCCGACCGCGGCGCGGTCCTGCTCGACGGCGTCGACCTGCGCGAGCTGCGGCCCGACGACGTCGCGCGCCAGGTCGCGTTCGTCGCCCAGCAGACCTTCGTCTTCGAGGACTCCGTGCGGGCGAACGTCACGCTCGCGGACGAGGACGACCCCGCCGCGCCGGACGACGACGCCGTGTGGGAGGCGCTGCGCACCGCGCGGCTCGAGCACGTCGTGCGGGCGCTGCCCGGCGGCCTCGACGCGCAGCTCGGCGAGCGGGGCGCGAACCTGTCGGGGGGCCAGCGCCAGCGCCTGGCGATCGCCCGCGCGCTCGTCCGCCGTCCGCGCCTGCTCGTGCTCGACGACGCGACCTCGGCGGTCGACCCGCGCGTCGAGCAGCAGATCCTGCGCGGGCTCGGGGCGGCGTGGGGACCGGGGACGGGCCCGACGGTGCTCCTCGTCGCGTACCGGATGTCCTCGGTCGCACTCGCGGACGAGGTGGTCCACCTCGCCGGCGGTCGGGTCGTCGACCGCGGTACGCACGACGAACTCATGTCGCGCGACCCCGGCTACGTCGAGCTGGCCACCGCGTACCTGCGCGAGTCGGAGCGGCGCGCGGCCGAGCGCGACGACGACGGCGACGTGGCGGACGTGGCGGAGGACGGGGCGCCGGCGGCGCGGGACGAGGAGGTGGGGGCGTGAGCGAGGGCGTCCGGCTCGAGACGACGAGCACGCTCGGGCCCCTGGCCACGTTGCGCCGCGGCCTGGAGGTCTCGCCGCAGCTCGCGCAGGGCTTCGGGCTCACGCTGCTGCTCGCGGTCGGCGCGGCGGCCGGGCGCGTCGTCGTGCCGATCGCCGTGCAGCAGACGATCGACACCGGCATCCTCGCCGACGGCGGCCCGCGCGTCGGCCGCGTGACGCTGCTCGTGGCGCTCGCGTTCGGCGCCCTCGTCCTCGCCGGCGCCTGCTCGGCCGCGGTCAACGTGCGGCTCTTCCGGCGCAGCGAGGCGGGCCTGGCGTCGCTGCGCGTGGCGGCGTTCCGCCGGGTGCACGACCTGTCGGTCCTCACGCAGGGCACCGAGCGGCGCGGCAGCCTCGTCTCGCGCGTGACCGGCGACGTCGACACGATCTCGCTGTTCGTGCAGTGGGGCGGGATCATGCTGCTCGTCTCGGTGCTGCAGATCCTCGCGGCCACGGCGCTCATGGCGGTCTACTCGTGGCCGCTCGCGCTCGTCGTGTGGCTGTGCTTCCTGCCGCTGGTGATCGTGCTGCGCCCGGCGCAGAAGCGGGTGAGCGCCGCCTACGCGAAGGTGCGGGTGCGCACGGGCGCCATGCTCGGCGCGATCTCGGAGGCCGTCGTCGGCGCGGAGACCATCAAGGCCTACGGCGTCGGCGCGCGCACCGAGCGGCGGATCGAGCGCGCGATCGGGCAGACCCGCGACGCGCAGGTCGGCGCGCAGGTGCGCGTCGCCACGGTGTTCTCGTCGGGCGTCCTCGTGGCGAACCTCGTGCTCGCCGCCGTCGTGGTCGTCGGCACGCTGCTCGGCGTCGACGGGCGCATCACCGCGGGCCGGCTCCTGGCGTTCCTCTTCCTCGTCCAGCTGTTCACCGGCCCGGTGCAGATGGCCACCGAGATCCTCAACGAGCTGCAGAACGCGCTCGCCGGGTGGCGGCGCGTGCTGGGCGTCATCGACACGCGCGCCGAGATCACCGACCCGGCCGACGGCGGGGTGCCCAGCCCGCGCGGCCCGGGGCGCGTCGAGCTGCGCGGCGTCTCGTTCGCCTACCCGGGCGGCCCGCCCGTGCTCACCGACGTGGACCTCGTGGTGCCGGCGCGGGCGAAGGTGGCCGTCGTCGGCGCGACCGGGTCGGGCAAGACCACGCTCGCCCGGCTGGTCGTGCGCCTGGTGGACCCGGTGCGCGGCGCCGTGCTGCTCGACGGCGTGGACCTGCGGCGGATCCGCCTGGCGGACCTGCGCGCCCGCGTCGTGCTCGTGCCGCAGGAGGGGTTCCTCTTCGACGGGACCGTCGCGCAGAACGTCGCCTACGGCCTGCGCGGCGCCGGGGACCTCGACGAGGCGGCCGCGGCGGAGGTCGCCCGAGCCGCGTTCGCCGAGCTCGGCCTCGCCGACTGGCTCGCCGACCTGCCCGACGGCGTGGCGACGGACGTCGGTCAGCGCGGGGAGCGGCTGTCGGCGGGGGAGCGGCAGCTCGTCGCCCTCGCCCGCGCGCACGTGGCGGGCGGCGACGTCCTCGTCCTCGACGAGGCCACCAGCGCCGTCGACCCCGCCACGGAGGTGCGGATCGCCCGCGCGCAGGACCAGCTCACCGCGGGGCGCACGACGATCACGATCGCGCACCGGCTGTCCACGGCCGAGGCCGCCGACCTCGTCGTCGTGGTCGCCGACGGTCGCGTCGTCGAGGTCGGCCCGCACGCCGAGCTGCTGGCGGCCGGCGGTGCGTACGCGGGCATGTACGCGGCCTGGCTCGCGCAGACGCGCTGACCCACGGGCCGCCGGTCCGCGCGGGGGCCGGCGCGCGAGGCCCGCCGCACCCGGCGCCCCTGCGGGCCCCGGGCGACCCCGAAACGCCGAGGCGTCCCCGCGGGGGCGCGTGGCAGGATCGGCGCGTGACACCGACCAGCGCCCTCGACCCCGCGATCGCCGCGCGCCTCGAGCGCGACGCCGCCGGCCTGGTGTGCGCCGTCGTCCAGGACCAGGACTCCCGCGACGTCCTCATGGTGGGCTGGATGGACGACGAGGCGCTGCACCGCACGCTCACGACCGGCCGCGTGACCTTCTGGAGCCGGTCCCGGCAGGAGTACTGGCGCAAGGGCGACACGTCGGGCCACGTGCAGCACGTGCGGCGCGTCCGGCTGGACTGCGACGGCGACGCGCTCCTCGTCGAGGTCGAGCAGGTCGGTGCGGCCTGCCACACGGGCGCGCGCAGCTGCTTCGACGCGGGCGGTGACCTGCCCGCCGTCGTCGGGGGCGCGGCATGAGCGCCGCCGGTGCCGCCGCCGGTCCCGACGTGCCCGTGGACCTCACGTGGGGCGCCACGTGGCCGGACCTCGACGGGTTCCGGACCCTCGCCACGGACCGCCGGGTCATCCCGGTCGTGCGGCGGCTCCTCGCCGACGACGTCACCCCGGTGGGGCTGTACCGCACCCTCGCGCAGGGCCGCCCGGGCACGTTCATCCTCGAGTCGGCCGAGGTGGACGGCACCTGGGCCCGCTACTCGTTCGTCGGCGCGGCCGCGCGCGCGACCCTCACCGTCGACGAGGGCCGCGCGGTGTGGCTGGGCGACGTGCCCGTGGGCGTCCCGACCGGCGGCGACGTGGTCGAGGTGCTGCGGGCCACCCTCGAGGCGCTGCGCACCCCGGCGATCCCCGGCCTGCCGCCGCTCACGGGCGGCCTCGTCGGCGCGCTCGGCTGGGACGTCGTGCGGCACTGGGAGCCCACGCTGCCCGCGAAGGCGCCCGAGGAGCTGGGCGTCCCCGAGGTGACCCTCAGCCTCGCCACCGACCTCGCCGTCGTCGACCACGTGGACGGCTCGGTCTGGCTGGTCGCCAACGCCATCAACTTCGACGCCACCGACGAGCGCGTGGACGAGGCCTACGCCGACGCCGTCGCGCGGCTCGACGCCATGCAGCGCGCCCTCGCCGCGCCCGCCGCGGTGCCCCCGGCCGTGCTCGTGGACGCCCCCGAGCCCGAGCTCGGCTTCCGCACCCCGCGCGCCGAGTTCGAGCAGGCGGTGCGCGCCGCGAAGGAGGCGATCCGCGACGGCGAGGTGTTCCAGGTGGTGCTCAGCCAGCGGCTGGACCTGGACTGCCCGGCGGACCCGCTGGACGTGTACCGCGTGCTCCGGACGATCAACCCGAGCCCGTACATGTACTACATGGCGCTGCAGGACGCGGCGGGGGCGCCGTTCGCGGTCGTGGGCTCGAGCCCGGAGACCCTGGTGAAGGTGACCGACGGCCACGTCACGACGTTCCCCATCGCGGGCTCGCGCCCGCGTGGCGCCACGCCCGAGGAGGACGCCGAGCTCGCGGCCGAGCTGCTCGCCGACCCCAAGGAGCGCGCCGAGCACGTCATGCTCGTGGACCTGTCGCGCAACGACCTGGTCAAGGTGTGCGTGCCCACGAGCGTCGAGGTCGTCGACTTCATGGCGGTGCGGCGGTTCAGCCACATCCAGCACATCTGCTCCACGGTCGTCGGCCGGCTGCGTCCGGGTGCGACCGCGCTGGACACGCTCACGGCGACGTTCCCGGCGGGCACCCTCTCCGGGGCGCCGAAGCCGCGCGCGATCGCCCTCATCGACGAGCTCGAGCCCGCACGCCGCGGCATCTACGGCGGCACCGTCGGCTACTTCGACTTCGCCGGGAACATGGACATGGCCATCGCCATCCGCACGGCCCTCATTCGCGGCGGCCGGGCCAGCGTCCAGGCCGGCGCGGGCATCGTCGCCGACTCGGTGGAGGAGCTCGAGTACGCCGAGTCCCGGAACAAGGCGGCCGCGGCCGTCCGCGCGATCCAGGTGGCCGCGCGGCTGCGGTCGGGGGCGTCGTGACCCGACGCCGGGCCGTCCTCGCGGCGCTGGCCTCGGCCGCGGCGCTGGGCGCCGTCGGCGCGCCCGCGTGGGTGACCGCGACCGCGTGGACCCCGCTCGAGGAGGGGGCCGACGTCGTCGTCGGTGGCCTGTCCGCGGCGCCCGGTCTCGGTGCCGCCGCGCTGCTGGCCCTGGCCGCCGCGCTCGTGCTCGCGGTCGGCGGCCGCGTGGCCGCGACGCTCGCCGGGGCGGTCGTCGCCGCCGCGGGCGTCCTCGCGGGGGTCGCCGCGGCGGGCGTGCTCGCCGCGCCCGAGCCGCGCGCCGCCGCGTCGGCCCTGGCCCGGCTCGGTGTCGGCGACGTCGCCGACGTGCGCGTCGGCCCCTGGCCGTGGGTCGCCCTCGTCGCAGCGGCCGCGGTGGCCGCGACGGGCGCGTGGGCGGCGGCCGCGACCCGGCGGTGGACGCGCGCGGGGACCCGCCTCGAGCGGGGGAGGGCCGGACCCGGCACGGCGCCGTCGTCGTCCCCGGACGCCGGCGACGGCCGCGGCGCGGGCGCGCCGTCCGACGTCGAGGCGTGGGACGCCCTGAGCCGGGGCGAGGACCCGACCTGATCCCCCGGGGCCGGTCCGACCGACCGCCGCGCCCCGGCGTTCGCTAGTGTTCGCGTCAACCTGCAGAAAGGCGTCAACGCAATGGCGGAGAAGCCCGTGGAGACCCCGAACGGCCGGGAGAAGGCGTACCTGCCGCCCGCCGCACCGCCCCGCAACCACGGCCACACCGTGGCCGCGTGGGTGACCGTCACGGTGATCCTGGTCGGCGCGCTCGTCGCGTCCGCCGGCGTCGTCGCGGCGCTGCCGTGGCTGTTCTGGACCGGCCTGGGCATCGCGGTCCTCGGCCTGATCGTCGGGTACGCGCTGCGCAAGGCCGGGCTCGGGCAGCCCGAGCCGTCGGCTCCTGCCCGGGACGGGGCCGGGGACGACGCATGAGCACGCCCGGCGCCCCCGACCCCTACGCTGCGCCCGAGCCGGGGACGCCCGCCGGTGAGCCCACGGGCGCGGGAGCGCCCGCCGCGCCGTCGGGCCCGCCCTCGTACCCCTCCGCGCCCTCTGGCCCGCCCGCCTACCCGTCCGGCCCGCCCGCGTACCCGGGCGCCGCCGCCGGCTACCCCGCCGCGGCTCCCGCGGGCTACGGCGGCGGCACCGAGGCGAACAACCTCGCGGTGTGGTCCCTGGTGCTCGCCATCCTGGGCTGGGTGTGCACGGGGCTGCTCACGAGCATCCCGGCGATCATCGTCGGGCACCGCGCCAAGCGTGCGGCGGCCGAGGGCCGGGCGAACAACCCGGGCATGGCCACCGCCGGGGTCGTCCTCGGCTGGATCGCGACGGTGCTCAACGCCATTTCGCTCGCGATCTTCCTCGTCATCGTCGCCACCCGCGGCTGGGACGGCTTCGTCGAGCTGGTCCAGCAGTACTCGACCTGGCCCACCGGCTGACCGCCCCGGGCACGACCACCACCACTCCCGCCGGAGAGCCCAGCACTCCGCCGGTCGCCCGCGCCCGGCTCGCGAGATGGAGAAGGCATGAGCACGCCCCCCGAGAACCCCTACGAGCAGAACCCGTACGGCCAGCAGCCCGGCCAGGACCCCTACGCCCAGGGCGCCTACGGGCAGCAGCCCCCGCCGTACGGCCAGCCCGCCTACGGCCAGCCGGCGTACGGCCAGGCCGGGTACGGCGCGCCGGGCTACGGCGCGGGCACGCAGAAGAACAACCTCGGCGTCTGGGCGCTCGTGCTCGGCATCGTCGGCTTCTGCTGCGGCCCGGTCAGCATCGCGGCGATCGTCCTCGGCCGGCAGTCGCAGGCCGCGGCGGACCGCGGCGAGGCGACCAACCGGGGCCAGGGCACCGCGGGCTTCGTCCTCGGCGTCATCGCCGCGTGCCTGTGGGCGCTCTCGCTCATCCTGCGGGCCACCGGCACGCTCACGTACGACTTCACCAGCACGTTCTGACCCTGCGCGTGAGCGCCCCGGCGACGTCACCGGTGCGGGCGGGCCACCACCCGCCCGCCCGGTGGCGCGCCGCCCGGGCGCCGCTCGCCGTCGGCGCCGGTGCGGCCGCGGTCGCCGCGACGCTCGTCGCCCGCAGCCCGCACGTGCCCGGCAGCTATGGTTTCTGCCCCTTCCGCGCGGTGCTCGGGGTGTGGTGCCCCGGGTGCGGGGGCCTGCGCGCCGCCCACGACCTCCTGCACGGCGACCTGGCCGGCGCGTGGGACATGAACCCGCTCGCCGTCCTCGCCGTCCCGCTCCTCGTCGGCGCGTGGGTCTGGTGGCTCGCGCGGGCGTGGCGGGGTCGTCCGGTGCCGACGCCGTCGGGCCGGGCGGTCGCGGCGCTGGGGGTCGTGCTGGCCGCCTTCACGGTGGCACGCAACCTCCCGGTCCTCGCGCCCTACCTCGCGCCGTGAGACCCTCGCCGGCCGAGGCACCGCGCCCTGGCCGACCGGTCCCCGCGGCCCAGCGGGCCCGCGCGGAGCGGCCGGCTCGGGACGTCCTCCGCGGACCTCGTGGGCGGCCCGGTCCCACGTCGTGGGCGTGACGGGGGCCACGACGCGGGACGCCTATCCTGGGGGCTCGGGTCCCGCTGGGGCGGTGGGACGGGCAGGGGAGGTGCAGCGTGTCGGTCCTCGAGGACATCGTCGCCGGAGTACGACACGACCTGGCCGAGCGCGAGGCGGCGGTGCCGCTGTCCGCGCTCAAGGAGCGCGCCGCGCGGCTGCCGGGCGCGAAGGAGTGCCTCACCCGCCTGCACGACGAGACCGCCGTCGGCGTCATCGCCGAGGTCAAGCGGTCCAGCCCGAGCGCCGGGCCCCTCGCGCCCATCGAGGACCCGGCCGGCCTCGCCGCCGAGTACGAGGCGGGTGGCGCGTGCGCCGTCTCCGTGCTCACCGAGCGGCGGCGGTTCCACGGCAGCCTCGCCGACCTGGACGCGGTGCGCGCGGCCGTCGACGTGCCCGTGCTGCGCAAGGACTTCGTCGTCACGCCGTACCAGGTGTGGGAGGCGCGCGCGCACGGCGCCGACCTCGTGCTGCTCATCGTGGCGGCGCTCGAGCAGACCGTGCTCACCTCGCTCGTCGAGCGCGTGCACTCGCTCGGCATGACCGCCCTCGTCGAGGTGCACGACGCCGAGGAGGTCGCCCGCGCGGTCGACGCCGGCGCCCGCTGCATCGGGGTGAACAACCGCAACCTCAAGACCCTCGAGGTGGACCGCACGACGTTCGCCCGGCTGGCCCCGCTCATCCCGTCGGGGATCGTGCGCGTGGCCGAGTCCGGCGTCCGTGGTCCGCACGACGTCATGGAGTTCGCCCGGTCGGGCGCCGACGCCGTCCTCGTCGGGGAGAGCCTCGTGCGCGGCGGCAACCCGCGGCAGGCCGTCGCCGACCTCGTCGCCGCCGGCGCGCACCCGTCCCTCCGGGCGGTGCGGCAGTGACCCCAGGCACGACCCCGGCACCCGGCCCCGGCGGGACGCCCGGCGCCGCGTCGGCTGGCTCGTTCGCGGCCGCCGCCGGGTCCGGTCCGTACTTCGGCCCGTTCGGCGGGCGGTTCGTGCCCGAGGCGCTCGTCGCCGCGCTCGACGAGCTCGAGGCCGCGTACGAGAAGGCACGGCGCGACCCGGAGTTCGCCGCGGAGCTCCAGCGGCTGCACCGCACGTACACCGGGCGGCCGAGCATCATCACCGAGGTGCCCCGGTTCGCGGAGCACTGCGGCGGGGCGCGGGTGATCCTCAAGCGCGAGGACCTCAACCACACCGGCTCGCACAAGATCAACAACGTGCTGGGCCAGGCCCTGCTCACCAAGCGGATCGGCAAGACGCGCGTCATCGCCGAGACCGGCGCGGGCCAGCACGGCGTCGCGACCGCGACCGCGGCGGCGCTGTTCGACCTCGAGTGCGTCATCTACATGGGCGAGGAGGACACGCGGCGCCAGGCGCTCAACGTCGCCCGCATGCGCCTCCTCGGGGCCGAGGTGGTCCCCGTGCGGACCGGCTCGCGCACCCTCAAGGACGCCATCAACGAGGCCCTGCGCGACTGGGTCACCAACGTCGAGACGACGAACTACGTGTTCGGTACCGTCGGCGGCCCGCACCCGTTCCCGGCCATGGTCCGCGACTTCCAGCGGATCATCGGCGAGGAGGCGCGCCAGCAGGTCCTCGAGCTGACCGGAGGCCTGCCCGACGTCGTCGCCGCGTGCGTGGGCGGCGGCTCCAACGCGATCGGCATCTTCCACGCCTTCCTCGACGACCCCGTGCGCCTCGTCGGCCTCGAGGCCGGCGGCGACGGCGTCGAGACCGGGCGCCACGCCGCCACGATCACCGGCGGCGCGCCCGGCGTGCTCCACGGCGCGCGCTCGTACCTGCTCCAGGACGAGGACGGGCAGACGATCGAGAGCCACTCGATCTCCGCGGGACTCGACTACCCCGGCGTCGGGCCCGAGCACGCGTGGCTCGCCTCCAGCGGCCGGGCCGAGTACCGGCCCGTGACCGATGCCGAGGCGATGGAGGCGTTCCTGCTGCTCAGCCGGACCGAGGGGATCATCCCCGCGATCGAGTCGGCGCACGCCCTCGCCGGCGCGATGGCGCTCGGCCGGGAGGCCGCGGCGGCCGGACGGCGCGACACGATCCTCGTCAACCTCTCCGGGCGCGGCGACAAGGACGTCGAGACGGCCGCGCGCTGGTTCGGCTTCCTCGAGGAGCAGGCATGACGACGACGACCACCGGCCGCACCGGCGCGCGGCTGGACGCGATCCGCGCCGAGGGCCGCAGCGCGCTCGTCGGCTACCTGCCGGTGGGCTTCCCCGACGTGCCGGGCTCCCTGGACGCCGTGCGGGCGATGATCGACGCCGGGGTCGACGTCGTCGAGCTGGGCCTGCCGTACTCCGACCCCGTCATGGACGGTCCGGTGATCCAGGCGGCCGTCGAGCGGGCCCTCGCGGGCGGGGTGCGCGTCGCCGACACGCTGCGCGCCGTCGAGACGCTGGCGGCCACGGGCGTGCCGATCCTCGTCATGACGTACTGGAACCCCGTCGTGCGCTACGGCGTGGACGCGTTCGCACGCGACCTCGCGGCGGCCGGGGGAGCGGGGCTCATCACGCCGGACCTCATCCCCGACGAGGCCGGCGACTGGATCGCGGCCTCGGACGCCCACGGCCTCGACCGGATCTTCCTCGTCGCGCCGAGCTCGACGACCGAGCGGCTCGCGCTCACGGCCCGCGCCTCGCGGGGCTTCGTGTACGCGGCGTCGACGATGGGCGTCACCGGGACCCGGGAGTCCGTCGGCGCGCAGGCGCACCGCCTCGTCGACGACACGCGCAAGGCCGGCGCGGAGCGGGTGTGCGTGGGCCTCGGGGTGAGCACCCCGGCACAGGCCGCGGAGGTCGCCTCGTACGCCGACGGCGTGATCGTCGGCTCGGCGTTCGTGCGCCCGCTGCTGCAGGCGGCGACGCCTGCGGAGGGCCTCGCGGGGCTCACGCGCGTCGTCCGCGGGCTGGCCCGTGGGGTCCGTGGGGACGTGGCGGGCGACTAGCCTGCCGGGGTGAGCGTGCTGCCGACGTCGATCCCCAGCCCGTCCGAGAGCGTCTGGTACCTCGGGCCCTTCCCGGTCCGCGCCTACGCGCTCGCCATCATGGCGGGCATCGTCGTCGCGATCTGGTGGACGACCCGGCGCTGGGTGGCCCGCGGCGGCGCGTCGGAGACCGTGCTGGACATCTCGTTCTGGGCGGTGCCGTTCGGCATCGTCGGCGGCCGCCTCTACCACGTGGTCACGAGCCCCGACGCGTACTTCGGCCCGGGCGGGAACCCCGTCAAGGCGCTCTACGTGTGGGAGGGCGGCCTCGGCATCTGGGGCGCCATCGCCGTCGGCGCGGTCGGCGCGTGGATCGGCGCGCGGCGCGCGGGGGTGAGCCTGGCCACGTTCGCCGACGCCGCGGCGCCCGGCATCCTCGTCGCGCAGGGGATCGGCCGGCTGGGGAACTGGTTCAACCAGGAGCTGTTCGGCTCGCCGACGACGCTGCCGTGGGGCCTGGAGATCGCGCCCGAGTTCCAGCCCGCGGGCGACCCCGTCGGCACCCTGTACCACCCGACGTTCCTGTACGAGATGCTGTGGACCTTCGCCGGGGCCGCGCTCATCGTCTGGCTCGACCGCCGCTACCGGTTCGGCCACGGGCGGGTGTTCTGGCTCTACGTGGTCGTCTACACGGCGGGCCGGCTCTGGATCGAGATGCTGCGCGTGGACCCCGCCAAGACCGTGCTGGGGCTGCGGCTGAACGTCTGGACCTCGATCCTCGTGGGCCTCGGCGCGCTGGTAGCCTTCGTGCTCGTAGGAAGACGGCACCCCGGCCGGGAACCCGGCCCCCAGCTCCAGACCGTCGACGACGAGCCGACGCCCGACCGGGCGGACGAGGACGAGGTCGACACTCCCGCGTGACTCACCCGGCGCGTGGGTTGGAGGGGCCGACCCGGCCCGGTATCGTCACCCCACCTGGGCCGACGGCGTCCCCACGTACCCCCTGAGCCGGCCGGGCCGAGCCCGGTGGCAGTGAGGACGGTGTCCATGACGGTGCCCATGCAGGTGCCGACCACCCGGCAGCCGACCGCGGGTCTCTACGACCCCGCGGCGGAGCACGACGCCTGCGGTGTGGCGTTCGTCGCCACGCTGCGCGGCACCCCGGGGCGGGACATCGTCGACCACGCGCTGACCGCGCTCGCCAACCTCGACCACCGCGGCGCCGTCGGGGCGGAGACCGACACCGGCGACGGCGCGGGCATCCTCACCCAGATCCCGGACGCGTTCCTGCGCGACGTCGTCGACGCGGTGCTGCCGGCGCCGGGCCACTACGCGGTCGGGATGGCCTTCCTGCCGACCGACCCCGACGAGCAGCACGACGCCGTCGTGGGCATGGAGAAGATCGTCCGCGACGAGGGTCTCGACGTCCTCGCCTGGCGCGACGTGCCCGTGGTCGCCGACATCATCGGCCCGACGGCGCGCTCCACCATGCCGGTGTTCCGCCAGCTCGTCGTCGCCGACCCGTCCGCCACCCTCGCGGGCATCGACCTGGACCGTCGCACCTACCGGGTGCGCAAGCGCGTCGAGCACGAGGTGGGCGTCTACCTCGCCTCGTTGTCCGCGCGCACGCTCACCTACAAGGGCATGCTCACGACGTCGCAGCTCGAGGAGTTCTTCCCCGACCTGTCCGACGCGCGCTACGCGACCGAGCTCGCGCTCGTGCACTCGCGGTTCTCCACGAACACGTTCCCGTCGTGGCCCCTCGCGCAGCCGTTCCGGCTCATCGCGCACAACGGCGAGATCAACACCGTCCGCGGCAACCGGAACTGGATGGCCGCACGGCAGAGCACGCTCGCGAGCGACCTGCTCGGCCCGCTCGGCCCGCTGATGCCCGTGTGCACCGACGGCGGCAGCGACTCGGGCACCTTCGACGAGGTCCTCGAGCTGCTGCACCTCGCGGGCCGCAGCCTGCCCCACGCCGTGCTCATGATGATCCCCGAAGCGTGGGAGAAGAACACCTCGCTCGACCCCGACGTGCGGGCCTTCTACCAGTACCACTCGACGCTCATGGAACCGTGGGACGGGCCGGCGGCGCTCGCCTTCACGGACGGGACGCTCATCGGCGCGGTGCTCGACCGCAACGGCCTGCGGCCCGGGCGGTACTGGATCACGGACGACGGCCTCGTCGTGCTCGCCAGCGAGACCGGCGTGCTGCCCGTGCCGCCCGAGTCCGTGGTGCGCAAGGGCCGCCTCGAGCCGGGCCGGATGTTCCTCGTCGACACGGGCTCGGGCCGGATCGTCGAGGACCACGAGATCAAGTCCCAGCTCGCCGCGCAGCAGCCGTACGCGCAGTGGGTCGCCGAGCACACCGTCTCGCTCGAGCAGCTTCCCGAGCGCGAGCACGTGCAGCACACCCCTGCGTCGGTGCGCCGGCGCCAGCGCGCCTTCGGCTACACCGAGGAGGAGCTGACGATGCTCCTCGCGCCCATGGCGCGCGACGGCGTCGAGCCGATCGGCGCGATGGGCACGGACACCCCGATCGCCGTGCTGTCGAGCCGGCCGCGGCTGCTGTTCGACTACTTCACGCAGATGTTCGCGCAGGTGACGAACCCGCCGCTGGACGCGATCCGCGAGGAGCTCGTCACCTCGATCGGCGGGGCCATCGGCCCGGAGCCGAACCTGCTCGCCGACGACCCGACGCACGCGCGCAAGCTCGTCATCCCGTTCCCGGTGCTGGACAACGACCAGCTCGCGAAGATCATGCGCATCCACCGCGACCCGTCGCTGGCGGGCGTGTTCCGGTGCGAGACGATCCGCGGCCTGTACCGGGTGGACGGCGGCGCGGAGGCGCTCGAGCGGCGCATGCAGGAGGTCTTCGCGCACGTCGACCGGCTCATCGAGGCGGGCGTGAACTTCATCGTCCTGTCGGACCGCGACTCCGACGGCGACCTCGCGCCCATCCCGTCGCTGCTGCTGCTGTCGGGCGTGCACCAGCACCTCGTGCGCCGCAACACGCGCACGCGCGTCAGCCTCATCGTCGAGGCGGGCGACGTGCGCGAGGTGCACCACGTGGCGCTGCTCATCGGCTACGGCGCCGCGGCGGTCAACCCGTACCTGGCCATGGAGACCGTCGAGGGCCTCGCCCGCGACGGGTCGCTCGGCGACATCACGCCCGAGAAGGCGGTGCAGAACCTCATCAAGGCGCTCGGCAAGGGCGTGCTCAAGGTCATGAGCAAGATGGGGATCTCGACGGTCGCGTCCTACCGCGGCGCGCAGACCTTCGAGGCCGTCGGCCTGTCGCAGGACGTCGTGGACCAGTACTTCACCGGCACCACGAGCCGGCTGGGCGGCGTCGGCCTCGACGTCATCGCGGCCGAGTCCGCGGCCCGGCACGCCGACGCGTACCCCGCGAGCGGCAACCCGCAGGCGCACCGCCGCCTCAACGTCGGCGGCGAGTACAAGTGGCGCCGCGACGGCGAGGAGCACCTGTTCGACCCCGAGACCGTGTTCCGGCTGCAGCACTCGACGCGCACCCGCCAGTTCGACGTCTTCCGGCGGTACACGCGCCGGGTGGACGACCAGTCCTCGCGCCTCATGACGCTGCGCGGCCTGCTCACGTTCGCCGAGGGCGTCCGCCCGCCGGTGCCGCTCGACGAGGTCGAGCCGGTGAGCGAGATCGTCAAGCGGTTCAGCACGGGCGCCATGTCCTACGGCTCGATCTCGCGCGAGGCGCACGAGACGCTCGCGATCGCGATGAACCGCCTCGGCGGCAAGTCGAACACGGGCGAGGGCGGCGAGGACCCGGAGCGCCTGTACGACCCCGAGCGGCGCAGCGCGATCAAGCAGGTCGCCTCGGGCCGCTTCGGCGTCACGAGCGAGTACCTCGTCAACGCCACGGACCTGCAGATCAAGATGGCGCAGGGGGCCAAGCCCGGCGAGGGCGGCCAGCTCCCGGGCACCAAGGTCTACCCGTGGATCGCGCGCACGCGGCACTCGACGCCCGGCGTCGGGCTCATCTCGCCGCCGCCGCACCACGACATCTACTCGATCGAGGACCTGGCGCAGCTCATCCACGACCTCAAGAACGCGAACCCGCGGGCGCGCGTGCACGTCAAGCTCGTCAGCGAGTTCGGCGTCGGCACGGTCGCCACGGGCGTGGCGAAGGCGCACGCCGACGTGGTGCTCATCTCCGGGCACGACGGCGGAACGGGCGCGAGCCCGCTGACCTCGCTCAAGCACGCGGGCACCCCGTGGGAGATCGGCCTGGCCGAGACCCAGCAGACGCTCGTGGCCAACAACCTGCGCGACCGGATCGTCGTCCAGGTGGACGGGCAGCTGAAGACGGGGCGCGACGTCGTCATCGCGGCGCTGCTGGGCGCGGAGGAGTTCGGCTTCGCGACCGCGCCGCTCGTCGTCAGCGGCTGCGTCATGATGCGCGCCTGCCACCTCGACACGTGCCCGGTGGGCGTCGCGACGCAGAACCCCGAGCTGCGGGCGCGCTTCACTGGCAAGCCCGAGTTCGTCATGACGTTCTTCGAGTACATCGCCACCGAGGTGCGCGAGTACCTCGCCGCGCTCGGGTACCGCACGCTCGAGGAGGCCGTGGGGCACGTCGAGTCGCTCGACACGCGGGCCGTCGTCGACCACTGGAAGGCGGTCGGCCTCGACCTCGGGCCCGTGCTGGCCCAGCCGCGGCCGGTGCCGGGCTCGTCGCTGCACCGCACCAGGGACCAGGACCACGGCCTGGACAAGGCGCTCGACAACGAGCTCATCCGGCTGGCGCGCGAGGCGCTCGAGTCCCGCGAGCCGGTGCGGATCAGCGTCCCGGTGCGCAACGTCAACCGCACGGTCGGCACGATGCTCGGGTACGAGGTCACGAGCCGGTTCGGCGGGGAGGGCCTGCCTGACGACACGATCGACATCACGCTCACCGGCTCGGCGGGCCAGTCGCTCGGCGCGTTCCTGCCGCGCGGCATCACGCTGCGCCTGTTCGGGGACGCGAACGACTACGTCGGCAAGGGCCTGTCGGGCGGCCGGATCGTCGTCCGCCCCGACCGCGCCGCGGTCCTCTCGGGCGGCCGGGACGTCATCGCGGGCAACGTCGTCGGCTACGGCGCGACCGCCGGCGAGATCTACCTGCGCGGCGTCGTCGGCGAGCGGTTCGGGGTGCGCAACTCCGGCGCGACGCTCGTCGTCGAGGGCGTGGGCGACCACGCGTGCGAGTACATGACGGGCGGCACGGTCCTCGTGCTCGGCCGCACCGGGCGCAACCTCGCCGCGGGCATGTCGGGCGGCCGCGCCTACGTGCTCGACCTGCGGCGCGAGCTGGTCAACAGCCAGGCGCTGGCCGCCGGCGAGCTGGACCTGCGACCGCTCGACGAGCGCGACAGGGCCGAGGTCGAGCGCCTGCTGCGCACGCACCACGAGGAGACCGGCTCGCCGCGCGCAGGCGAGCTCCTCGGGAACCTGCCGGCCGCGCTCGAGCGGTTCACCGCCGTCGTGCCGACCGAGTACGACCGGATGATCGCCGCCCTGGCCACCGCGGAGGAGCACGGCATCGACGCCGCCGCGCCCGGTGGCTGGGAGAAGATCCTGGAGGTGGCCCGTGGCTGACCCCCGTGGGTTCCTCGAGGTGCGCTTCCGCGAGGAGCCGCCGAACCGCCCCGTGCCCGTACGCCTCATGGACTGGAAGGAGGTGCAGGCGCGCCGCTCCGAGGAGGAGACGGCCGCCGTGCTGCACCGTCAGGCCGGGCGCTGCATGGACTGCGGCATCCCGTTCTGCCACTCGGGCTGCCCGCTGGGCAACCTCATCCCCGAGTGGAACGACCTCGTGTGGAAGGGGCAGTGGAACGAGGCGATCGACCGCCTGCACGCGACCAACAACTTCCCCGAGGTCACCGGCCGGATCTGCCCGGCGCCGTGCGAGACGTCGTGCGTCCTGGGCATCAACCAGCCCCCGGTGACCATCAAGCAGGTCGAGCAGGCGATCGCGGACGAGGCGTTCGAGCGCGACATGCTCACGCCGCAGCTGCCGTACTTCCTCACGGGGCACACGGTGGCCGTCGTCGGCTCGGGCCCCGCGGGCCTGGCCGCCGCGCAGCAGCTCACGCGCGCCGGCCACACGGTCGCGGTCTTCGAGCGTGCCGACCGCATCGGCGGCCTCCTGCGCTACGGCGTGCCGGACTTCAAGCTCGAGAAGCACCTGCTCGACCGCCGCATCGCGCAGATGGAGGCCGAGGGCACGCGCTTCCGCCCGGGCGTGGAGATCGGCCGGGACATCACCTGGCGCGAGCTCATGGCCCGGTACGACGCCGTCCTCGTCGCCACCGGCGCGCCCGTGCCGCGGCGCCTCGACGTGCCCGGCGCGGACCTGGCCGGCATCCACGTCGCGATGGACTACCTCACGCAGGCGAACCGGGTGGTGGCCGGCGACGAGGTCCCCGACCAGATCGTCGCGACCGGCAAGCACGTCGTCATCATCGGTGGCGGCGACACCGGCTCCGACTGCATCGGCACCGCGCTGCGCCAGGGCGCGGCGTCGGTGACGAACCTCAACATCGGCGTGCGGCCGCCGGACGAGCGCCCGGTCAACGAGCCGTGGCCCGTCGACCCGAAGGTGTTCAAGGTCTCCACCTCGCACGAGGAGGGCGGCGTCCGCGAGTTCCTCGCGTCGACCGTGGAGTTCGTGGGCCGGGACGGTCACGTCACCGGCCTGAAGGTCGCCACGACGCAGTACACGCCCGACGGCGCCCGCGTCCCGGGCGACGACGTGCGCGAGATCCCCGCGGACCTGGTGATCCTCGCGATGGGCTTCACCGGCCCTGAGACCGACCTGCTCACCGAGCAGACCGGGGCGGACGTGACCGGCCGCGGGCTCATCGCGCGCGGCGAGGACTACGCGACGTCGGTCCCCGGCGTCTTCGTGGCGGGCGACGCCGGCCGTGGCCAGTCGCTCGTCGTCTGGGCGATCGCGGAGGGCCGCGGCGCGGCGGCCGCGATCGACGCCTACCTGCGGTCGGGCGGCCGCGACGGCCTCGACGACGGCGTCCCGCTGCGTCGAGGCACCGAGCTGCCGACGCCCGTCACGCCGAGCACGCGGCCCATGCGGGCCTGATCGAGAACTGGTCCCGTGCGGCGTCCCGGTGGCCGCACGGGGGAACCGCAGATGTCCCGCCGGGGTCGGACGCCCGTGCCCGAGTCACGCACGGGGTCGAGCAATAGGCTGGAGTCATGCGCAAAGCGAAGATCGTCTGCACCACGGGCCCCGCGACCCAGACGCCCGAGCAGATCCAGGCACTCGTCGACGCCGGGATGGACGTCGCCCGGATCAACCGCAGCCACGGGTCCCCCGAGGAGCACGAGGCGATCATCGGCCACGTGCGCGCCGCCGCGCAGGCGTCGGGGCGGGCCGTGGCGGTCCTCGTCGACCTTCAGGGCCCGAAGATCCGGCTCGGCCGGTTCGAGGGCGACGGCAAGGTGGAGCTCGCCGAGGGCGACGTCTTCACCATCACGACGGACGACGTGATCGGCACCAAGGAGCGCGCGTCCACGACGTACAAGGGCCTGCCGGGCGACGCCCGCGTGGGCGACCGGATCCTCATCGACGACGGTCGCGTCGCGGTGCGGATCACGGCCGTCGAGGGCAACGACGTCGTCACGCGCGTCGAGGTGGCCGGCCCCGTCTCGAACAACAAGGGCCTCAACCTGCCGGGCGTCGCCGTGAGCGTGCCCGCGCTGTCCGAGAAGGACGAGGAGGACCTGCGCTGGGCGCTGCGCCTCGGTGCGGACTTCATCGCGCTGTCCTTCGTGCGCACGGCCGCGGACTACGAGGACGTGCGCCGGATCATGGACGAGGAGGGGCGGACCGCCCCGGTCATCGCCAAGATCGAGAAGCCGCAGGCGGTCGAGAACCTCGTCGAGATCATCGAGGCCTTCGACGGCATCATGGTCGCCCGTGGCGACCTGGGCGTCGAGCTGCCGCTGGAGATGGTCCCGATCGTGCAGAAGCGGGCCATCGAGCTGGCGCGCCGCTCGGCGAAGCCGGTCATCGTGGCGACCCAGGTCCTCGAGTCGATGATCTCGGCCCCGCGGCCGACGCGCGCCGAGGCCTCGGACTGCGCGAACGCGGTCCTCGACGGCGCGGACGCCGTCATGCTGTCCGGCGAGACCAGCGTCGGCGAGTACCCGATCGAGGCCGTGCGCACCATGGCGCGGATCATCGAGAACACCGAGCAGCACGGGCGCGACCGCATCGCCCCGCTCGGCTGGAGCCCGCAGACCCGCGGCGGCGCGGTGACGCACGCCGCGGCCGAGGTCGGCGAGACCCTCGGCGCGAAGTACCTCGTGACCTTCACGCAGAGCGGCGACTCCGCGCGCCGGATGTCCCGGCTCCGCTCGCCGATCCCGCTGCTGGCGTTCACGCCGGTGGCCGAGGTCCGCAGCCGTCTGGCGCTCAGCTGGGGCGTGCAGACCTACCAGGTGCCGCACGTGGCCCACACGGACGCGATGGTCCTCCAGGTGGACCAGACGCTGCTCGTCAACGGCCTGGCCGAGGAGGGCGACCTCGTCGTCATCGTGTTCGGCGCGCCGGTGGGCGTGCCCGGCACGACCAACTCGCTCGTGGTGCACCGGATCGGCGGCGACCGGCCGAGCCGCTGACGCGGACCTGCTGACCGCCGCGCCGCACGCGCGACGACCGCCCGACGGCCGTCCCGGGACCCCCCGGGGCGGCCGTCGGCGTCAGCGCTCCTGGCGGCCGAGCTCGAGCGGGACGGCGAACGCGAGCGTGCAGGCGAGGATGCCCGCGCCGAACCAGAGGCCCTCGCCCCGCGAGACGCCGACCCCGAAGAGCGCGAGGCCGCCGACGAGCAGCGCCATGAGCGCCACCCAGGCGCCCGCCGCCCCCGGGTGGGAGGGCGCGGTGTTCTGCCCCTCGCGCCAGGCGTCGGCGTCGTCGTCGGTCGTGCGCACGGGCTCGTCCATGGCCCACTCCTCCTCGCCGGGGCCGTGCGGCCCCGCCCCGATCGTGGCCCGGACGGCGGCAGGCCGCCAGCGGAGGGGCGCTCAGGCCGCCTCGGAGTCGGGGATGACCTCGATCGTCCCGGTGAACATCCCCATGGCGCAGGAGTAGCGGATCGTGCCCGGCTCGGTCGGCATGAAGCTGAACCGGGTGGTGCCGAGGTCGAGGAGCTGGGCGATGCCCAGGTCGGGCGCCCAGAGCGACGTGGCGCAGCCGAGGGCCACCGACTCGATCTCCCAGCGCACCTCGCGGCCGGCGTAGACGACGGCGTGCTCCGGCTCGTACCCGGTCGCCACCTGCGTCGTGCGCAGCACCTGGACGTCGCCGTCGAGCGTGACGTTGGCCGAGACGGTGGTCGCGCCGCGCGGACCCCCGGCGAGCAGGCCGGGCGCCAGGACGCCGAGCGCGCCCTGGACGTTGACGAGCGCGAAGGCGAGGACGACGACGCCCGCGAACCGGAGGAACTGGGTCGCCCGCGCGCCGCGGACGGCCGCGACGACGCCGCCCAGGCCGAGCAGGCCCGGGGTCGTGCCGACGGCGAAGAGCGCCATGACGGCGGCCGCGCGCGCGGGCGAGCCGGTGGCGAGGGCGTACACCTGCACGGCCTGCGTGAAGCCGCACGGCAGGAAGAACGAGGCGGCCCCGAGCAGCGCCGCCGTCGCGTCCCGGTACCCGGCGTCCGCGGCGGCCCGGTCGAGGCGGAGCGCGCGGGCCAGCCCGGCGGGCAGGGCGAGGCCTCCGCCGGCGAGTCTCGGCGAGACCCCCGTGAGGCGCAGCCCGACCGCGCCCATGACGAGCGAGACGGCGACCACGAGCAGGGCGAGCACCCGAGGGTCGAAGGTGACGGCGGACCCTAGCGCCCCGGTCGCGGCGCCGAGGGCGCCGAAGCCGACGACACGGCCCACGTTGAACGCCACGTGCGGGCGCAGCCGGCGGCCGGGGGAGAGGTCGGGGTGCTGCTCGGCGAAGCGTGCGGCCACCGCGAGCACGAGGCTGCCGACGAGGGCCATGCACGTGGAGACGCCCGCGGCCAGGCCGAGGAGGACGACGACGAGCAGCCCGCCGGTGGACACCAGCCCGCCCGCGCCCGCGGCGGCGTCGAGCGCGCCGGTGGCCCCGGCGACCAGGGCGAGGGCGGCGACGGCGGCCGATGCGAGGAGGACGTCGCGCCAGACGGCGCGGTCCCGGGTGAGCCATGCCCGGTCGTCGGCGCCGACGCGGTACCCGGCCGCCTCGACGGCCGCGGCGAGGCGTGCCCGGTCGACGGGCCCCTCGGTGCGCACGACCGCCCGGCCGCGCGAGGCCGAGACCCGGACGCCGGTCACCCCGGGGACGGCGCGCAGGCGGGCGCCGACGCGGGTCTCGCACGCGCGGCAGGTCATCCCGCTGATGCGCAGCTCGAGCGTCGGCACGTGGGCCTTCCCGGGAAGCCCCGCGCGGGGCCGTGGATATTCGCCCAGGCACGGTATCCACGCGTGCGCGGGCGCCGGTACGGCCGAAGGTCCCGGGCGGCGGCTGGACACGGGCGCCGTCCCGGAGCAAGGTGCGCTCTGACCGCCGCGCGCTCCCGCACGGTGGCGACCCGCCGGAGGAGGAGGCACCGTGGCGCGCCTGCGCGTCGTGTCCGACAACGACTACGCGGGCGACCCCGACGGTCTCGTGCAGCTCGCGCACCTGCTGCTCTCGCCCTCGGTCGACGTGCGGGCCGTCGTGGCCTCCCACCTGGCGCCGGGCGACGTGTTCGACCCGTCGGGGCGCAGCGCCGAGCACGGGGCGGCGGCCGCGCGGCGCGTGGCCGAGCTCGCCGGGGCGCCGGGCGTGCCGGTGCTCGCCGGCGCGGAGGTCGGCCTGCCCGACGCCGCCCGGCCGCTGTCGCCGGGGGCTGCGGCGATCGTCGCGGAGGCGCTGCGGGACGACCCGCGACCGCTCTACGTCACCTGCGGCGGCGGGCTCACGGAGGTCGCCGCGGCGTGGCTCGCCGAGCCCACCATCGCCCGGCGCGTGGCGGCCGTCGTCTGGATCGGCGGCCCCGAGCACGACCCCGCCGCGACCCCCGAGCCCCCGGGCGCCTCCCGCCCGGAGTACAACACGGCGATCGACGTGCGGGCGGTGCAGACGGTCCTCGCGTCCGACCTGCCGCTGTGGCAGGTGCCGCGCGACGCGTACCGGCAGCTGCTCGTCTCGCGCGCCGAGCTCGAGGAGCGGCTCGCCGCCGGCGGGGCGCTCGGCGCGCACCTGCTCGCCGCCCTCGACGCGGCCTGGGACCTCATGGCCGCGCACGGTGTCGACCTGGGGGAGACGTACGACCTCGGGGACACCCCGCTCGTCCTGCTCACCGCGCTGCAGTCGGCGTTCCACGCGGACCCGAGCTCGAGCCGGTACGTGACGGTGCCGGCCCCGCGGCTGGCCGACGACGGCACGTACGTCCCTGACCCGTCCGGGCGCCCGATCCGCGTCTGGACGCACCTCGACGGCAGGCTCGCGATCGCCGACCTCTTCGCCAAGCTCGCGCGCCACGCCCGCGGGGCGGTCTGACGTGCGTCGGGGCCTGGTCCGGTGCGCCCTCGCGGCGCTCCTCTTCGGGGCGTCGACGCCCGTGGCGGCGGTGCTCGCGCGCGACGTCGGACCGGTGACGCTGGCCGGCCTGCTCTACCTCGGAGCCGCCCTGGCCGTCGCGCCGTGGGTGCTGCGTCACCCGCCCGACGCCGCGGGCCTGCGTCGCGGCGCGGGCCGGCTGGCCGTCGCCGTGCTCCTCGGGGGAGCGGTGGGACCCGTGCTGCTCATGGCCGGCCTCGCTCGGACGCCCGCCGCGTCGGCGTCGGTCGCGCTCAACCTCGAGCTGCCGTTCACGGTGGTGCTCGCCGCGTTCGTGTTCCGGGAGCACGTCGGACGGCGGGTGGCGTCGGGCGCGGTCCTCGTCACCGCCGCGGGCGTCGTCGTCAGCCGCGGCGCCGACGCCGGTGCCCCGCGGCTGGGCGTCGTGCTCGTCGCCCTCGCCTGCGCCGCGTGGGCGGTGGACAACGTGGTCACCGCCGCGCTCGACGAGCTCGCTCCCGCGCACGTCACAGCTGCGAAGGGGCTCGTCGCGGGAGCGGTGAACACCGGCGTCGGGCTCGCCGTCGAGGGGGTCGTCGCGGCCCCCTCCGTGGCCCTTGCGCTCGTCGTCGGGGCGACCGGCTACGGCGTGTCGATCACGCTGTGGGTGGCCGGCGCGCGCGACCTCGGCGCTGCTCGGGCGCAGGTCGTCTTCGCGACGTCACCGTTCGTCGGCGTCCTGGTGGCATGGGTCGCGGTGGGGGAGCCCGTCCGCGCGGCGCAGGTGGGGGCGCTCGTGGCCGCCGCCGCGGGCGTGGCCCTGCTCGTCCGCTCGGAGCACGACCACGTGCACGACCATCCCGCCCTGGAGCACGAGCACGAGCACGTCCACGACGACGGGCACCACGACCACGAGCACGACCCGCCCGTGCCGCCCGGCACGCGGCACAGCCACCCGCACGCGCACGAGGCCGTCCGCCACGCGCACCCGCACGTGCCCGACCTGCACCACCGGCACGAGCACTGACGGTGCCGGGTTGCCGAACGGGGCGGGACGGTTACGTTCGACGGATGGTGACGGTGACGCGCCGCATGCGCTGCCCGGCCGACGCGGTGCTCGCGGTGCTCGCCGACGGGTGGGCGTACGCGACCTGGGTGGTCGGCGCGTCGCGGATCCGGGCGGTCGACCCGGACTGGCCCGCGCCCGGCACGCGCATCGCGCACTCCGTCGGCCTGTGGCCCGTCCTCCTCGACGACGTGACCGAGTCCCTGGCGTGGGACCCGACGGAGCGGCTCGAGCTCCAGGCGCACGCCTGGCCCGCGGGCGAGGCGCGCGTCGTGCTCGAGGTGCGCCCCGACGGCGCGGGCTGCGTGGTCCGGATGACCGAGGACGCCGTGCGCGGCCCGGGTGCCCGGGTGCCGCGGCCGCTGCGCGCGGCCGCGCTCGTGCCGCGCAACCGCGAGTCGCTGCTGCGCCTGGCGCTGCTCGCGGAGCGCCGGGCGACGACGGACGGCGACCGCTCGGCCTGAGGCCGGCACCGCCCCCGGGCCTGCTGCGGCCGCCGGCGCGGCGTCAGAGGAGCCGCGACCAGGCCGTGGCGGCCAGCCGCCGGCGCAGCGGCCCGCTCCAGCCGTGGGCGGCGAGCGCGGCCCGGGCGGCGTGCCACCCGCACGCCCCGTGCACGCCACCGCCCGGGTGCACGGACGCGCCGGCGAGGTAGAGGCCCTCGACGGGCGTCTCCGGTCGGCCCAGGCCCGGCGTCGGCCGGAGCACGAGCTGCTGGTGGAGCGCCGCCGTGCCGCCGTTGACGGCGCCGTGCACGAGGTTGGCGTCGGCGGCCGCGAGGTCGCCCGGCGCCTGGACGTGGCGGGCGACGACCGCGTCCCGGAAGCCCGGGGCCGCGCGCTCGACCGCGTCCTCGACCCGCGCGACGTGCGCCGCGATCTCGTCCGGGCCGAGGTCGGGGTGCGGCAGGTGCGTGTACGCCCACGCGGACTCGGTTCCCGCGGGGGACCGCGTGGGGTCCGCCGTCGTCATCTGGCCGAGCAGCACGAACGGGTCGCGCGGGACGACGCCGGTGGACAGGTCGGCCGCCGCGCGCACGAAGCCGTCGAGGTCGACGCCGAGGTGCACGGTGCCTGCGCGGCGCGGTTCCGCGGCCCGCCACGGCACCGGCGAGGCCAGGGCCCAGTTCACCTTGAGCGTCGGGTGGTCCCACTGGAACGCGTCCAGGTCGTCCAGCAGGCGCGCGGGGGCGTGTCGCGGGCCGAGCAGGTCGCGGTAGAGCGCCGGCGCCGCGACGTCGGCGAGCACCGCGCGCCGTGCCCGCAGACGCAGGCCGTCGGCCGTGAGCACGCCGACCGCGCGGCCGCCCGCGACGGCGACGGCGGTCACGCGGCTCCCGGTGAGCACCTCGCCGCCCGCGGCGCGGAACCGCGCGGCGAGCGCCTCGGAGAGCGCGCCCGCGCCGCCCTCGGGCACCGGGAACCCGACGTCCTGGCCCAGCATGGTCAGGAGCCAGCCGAGCAGGCCGCTGCCCCCGGCGTCGGGCGGGACGTCCGAGTGCATGGCGTTGCCCGTGAGGAGCAGCGGCGCACCGTCCCCGCGGAACCGCTCCTGGCCGAGGCGCCGCACGGGCAGGACGGCCAGCCGGGCCAGGTCGAGCGTCCCGCGTGCGCCGGAGCGCCACAGCAGCCGCGCGACGGCCCTCAGCGGCGGGAACGGCGTGAAGAGCGCGGCCAGGACGTCGTCGCGCACGGCGTCCCACTGCGCGACGAGGTCGAGCCACGCGTCGCCGTCGCCCGGCGCGACGCGGTCCAGCGCGTCGGCCGTCGCGTCCGGGTCCTCCTCGAGCACCGCGGCGCGGCCGTCGTCGAGCGCGTGCGCGAGGACCGCGGGCGCGCGCCGCCAGACCAGGCCGTGCCGGTCGAGCTCGAGGTCGCGGATGACGGGGGACGCGGCGGCCAGCGGGTAGAACGCGCTGAACAGGTCCGTGCGGTACCCGGGGGCGGTGACCTCGGCGGTGCGGACCGCGCCGCCCACCTCGTCCGCCGCCTCGACGAGCACGACGTCCCACCCGGCGTCGACGAGCGCGTTCGCGGCGACCAGGCCGTTCGGCCCGGCCCCGACCACGACGGCGTCCACGCTGCGCGCGACCATCGTCACCTCCCGTCACCGGACCCGCCGACCACGCTCGCACCCGACGGCCGGGGCAGCAAGCGCGTCGTCCGATACCCTCGACCCGCTGAGCCCCTGTGGCGGAACTGGCAGACGCACTCGACTCAAAATCGAGCGCCGAAAGGCATGAGGGTTCGAGTCCCTCCGGGGGCACCGCTCGGCACGTGGCGGACGACGTATCCGCATGAACACGCTCCCCACTAGGCTTACCGCGTGACCGAGAAGGACGCTCCGGCAGTCAAGACGGCCGCGGACTCCGCGGCCGACCCGACAACCACGACGGATCCCGAGGTCGCGGCGGCCGCCGAGGCCGCCGGGACAGCGCCGTCCGGTGCGCCCGCGCGCCGCGCGGTCGTCGCCGAGGACGAGGCGCTCATCCGGATGGACGTGGTCGAGACCCTGCGCGAGGCCGGGTTCGACGTCGTCGGCGAGGCCGGCGACGGCGAGACCGCGGTCAAGCTGGCGACCGAGCTGCGGCCCGACGTCGTGGTCATGGACGTGAAGATGCCCGTGATGGACGGCATCACCGCGGCCGAGCGCATCGGCAAGGCCCACGCGGCCCCGGTCGTGCTGCTCACGGCGTTCTCACAGACCGAGCTCGTGGAGCGGGCCCGGGACGCCGGCGCGATGGCCTACGTGGTCAAGCCGTTCAGCCCGGCCGACCTCCTCCCGGCGATCGAGATCGCGATCTCGCGCTACGCGCAGATCACGGCCCTCGAGGCCGAGGTCGCGGACATGACCGAGCGCTTCGAGACCCGCAAGCGCGTGGACCGCGCCAAGGGCCTGCTCATGACGAAGATGGGCCTGTCCGAGCCGGACGCGTTCCGCTGGATCCAGAAGACGTCCATGGACCGGCGCCTGACGATGCGCGAGGTCGCCGACGCCGTCATCGAGCAGGTGGGCGGCGCCTCCTGACGCCGGTCGGGCACTGAGGTCGCCCGGGCACTGACGTCGCGCTGGCCCTGACGTCGCCGGGCCGCCCCGCGGGCGGCGTCGGACGGTGCCCGCGCGGTACCGCTGCCCGGTGCGCGCGGCCCTCGCGTGCGCCGGACGGGGGACGTCCCGCCCCCGTGTCGCACGATGTTCACATCCGGAGGTGTTCCGGATTATTGCCTGAAGCACGCCTGATACAGGGCGGACACACGCCCTGGCTACCTTCGCGCATCCGATGGGGGACGACCCCGCCGGCCTACCCACGGCGAACCCGTCGGCCGTGGCCCGAAGGAAGGTGTGCCCATGACCACGTCCCGCTCCGCCCTGCGACGAGTCGCCCTCCTCGGCGCCGCAGGTCTGCTCCTCACCGCCTGCGCGGGCAACGACGAGGGCGACGACCCCACCACGTCGCCCGTCGCGGAGGAGAGCCCCGTCGAGGTGGGCGACGGCCTCGTGATCGGGTCGCTGCTGCCCGAGACCGGCTCGCTCGCGTTCCTCGGCCCGCCCGAGATCGCGGGCGTCGACCTCGCCATCGCCGAGATCAACGAGGCGGGCGGCGTGCTCGGCCAGCCCGTCGTGCACGTCTCCGCCGACTCCTCCGACGCCGACCACGCCGACGTCGCGCCCCAGTCGTGGGCGGACCTGCAGAGCCAGGGCGTGTCCGCGGTCGTCGGCGCGGCGTCGTCGTCGGTGACCAAGCTCGTCGTGGACGACATCACGAACTCGGAGACCGTGATGATCTCGCCGGCGAACACCGCGACCTCGCTGTCCGGCTACAGCCCGTTCTACTTCCGCACGGCCCCGCCGGACACGGTCCAGGGCTCGGCGCTCGGCAACCTGATCATCTCGGACGGCATCGCGAACCTCGGCATCCTCGTCTTCAACGAGGAGTACGGGACCTCGCTGCGCGACGTGCTCGTCGCCACCGTCGAGCCCGCCGGCGTGACGGTGACCTACGGCAAGCCCGGCGAGGAGTTCGACCCGGCCGCCGCGACGTTCGCCGACGCGGTCACCAGCGTCCTGTCGACCAGCCCCGACGCCATCGCGCTCATCGCGTTCGACCAGACCAAGTCGATCGTGCCCGAGCTCGCGGCGCAGGGCTTCGCGGGGTCGCTGTACTTCGTCGACGGCAACACCGCCGACTACTCCGAGGACTTCGACCCGGGCACGCTCGCCGCGTGGAACACGCAGGGCACCATCCCGGGCGCGTTCCCGGACGACGCGTTCCGTGAGCGCCTCCTCGGCGTCAACCCGAACCTCGAGGACTTCTCCTACGCGGCGGAGTCCTACGACGCGACGATCCTCGTGGCGCTGGCCGCCGTCCGCGGCGGCGCCACCGACGGGCCGACGATCCAGGCCAACCTGGCGGCGGTGTCCGGCGCGAACGGTGGCACGGAGTGCACCGGCTTCGCGGAGTGCGCCGAGCTGCTCGAGGCCGGCAAGGAGATCGACTACGTCGCCGTCTCGGGCGCCGGCCCGTTCAACGAGGCCAACGACCCGTCGTCCGCGTTCATCGGCATCTACGCCTACGGCGAGGACAACACCTACACGTGGGTGAAGGCGGTCGAGGGCGAGGCCTGAGCAGCCCCCCACGCGAGGGCCCCGGCGGGACACCGCCGGGGCCCTCGTCGTGCGTGGCGGGGGCCTGCGGCGTCCGCTGCGTCGTCCGGCGCGCGGGGCCGCCCGGCGTCGCTGCGTCGCCCGGCGTCGCTGCGTCGTCCGGCGCGCCGGCGGCCCCGGCGCTGCGGTCCCGCCCGGCGAGGGGAGGGCCCGGGAGCCGTCGTGGACGCCCCCCGGGCCCTCGTGGGGGCCGGCGCCGGCGCGTGGGTGGGTCAGGGCTTCGCCAGCGCGGCCTCCGCCTCGACGTCCGCGGCGAGCGTGCCGAGGTAGAGCTGGACGACCTTCGGGTCGTGCATCAGGTCGCGGCCGCGGCCGGAGTAGGCGTTCGTGCCCTGGTCGAGCACGTAGGCGCGGTCGCAGATCTGCAGGCAGCGGCGGGCGTTCTGCTCGACGATGACCACGGAGACGCCCGCCTTGTTGATGCGGCGGGTGCGCAGGAACGTCTCGTCCTGGCGCAGCGGCGACAGGCCGGCCGAGGGCTCGTCGAGCAGCAGCACGGACGGGTCCATCATGAGCGCGCGTGCCATGGCGACCATCTGCCGCTCCCCGCCCGAGAGCGACCCCGCGCGCTGGCGACGTCGCTCGCCGAGCGTGGGGAGGAGGTCGACGACGCGCTCGAACCGCTCGGCGAACCGCTTGGGCTCCTGGAACGCGCCCATGCGCAGGTTCTCCTCGACGGTGAGCGAGGGGAAGACGTTCTCGGTCTGGGGCACGAAGCCGACGCCGCGCCGGACGAGGGCGTCGGCGCGCAGGTTGGTGATGTCGTCGCCGCGCAGCGTGACGGTCCCGGACCGGATCGGGACGAGCCCGAAGAGCGCCTTGAGCAGCGTCGACTTGCCGGCCCCGTTCGGCCCGATGATCCCGACGAGCTCGCCGGGGTGCAGCACCAGGTCGCAGCCGTTGAGGATGTCCACCCCGGGCACGTAGCCCGCGACGAGGCCCTCCGCCTGGAGCAGGGGGGTGCCCGTCGGGGCGCCGGTGTGGGCGGCGCGCGTCGTGGTCGCGGTCATGCGCGTCCCTCCTCGTGGTGGCCGGCCGTGCCGTGCGTGCCGGCGCCGACGGACTCCGCGTCGACCTCCGCGCGGACCTCGGCCTCGAGCTCGGCCAGGGCCTCGTCCGCGAGCAGCGCGTCGTCGCCCAGGTCGGTGTCGTGGTGCGCGCCGAGGTAGGCGTCGACGACGGCCTCGTCCTGCATGATCGTATCGGGCGGTCCTTCGGCCACGATGCGGCCCTGGGCCATGACGACGACCCAGTCCGACACGTGCCGGACCATGTGCATGTCGTGCTCGACGAACACGACGGTCATGCCCTCCTCGCGCAGGTCCTGGATGTGCCCGAGCAGGGACTGGGTCAGCGCGGGGTTCACACCCGCCATGGGCTCGTCGAGCATGACGACCTTCGGCTCGGTCATGAGGGCCCGCGCCATCTCGAGCAGCTTGCGCTGGCCGCCGGAGAGGTTGCCGGCCAGCTCGTCGCGCATGTGGTCGAGCCGGAACCTGGCGAGCAGCTCCTCGGCGCGCCGGGTGACCGCGGCCTCGTGGGCCCGCCAGAGGGGCGGGACGAGCGCGGTGAGCATCCGCTCGCCCGGGTGGCCCGTGCCCGCGAGCCGCAGGTTGTCGAGCACGGTCATGCGGGCCAGGGCCTTGGTGAGCTGGAACGTGCGCACCATGCCCGCGCGGGCGACGCGCGCGGCGGACATCCGCGCCAGAGGGGTGCCGTCGAACGACCAGGACCCGGCGTCGGGCCGGTCGAACCCGGTCAGGAGGTTGAACAGCGTGGTCTTGCCGGCGCCGTTCGGGCCGATGAGCGCCGTGATCGCGCCACGCTGGATCTCGAGGTGGTCGACGTCGACCGCGACGAGGCCGCCGAAGCGTCGCTGGACGCCGTCGGCGACGACGACGGCGTCGGGCTTGACGGCCCCGGGCTCGCGGGGCACCGCGGCGAGGTCGCGGGCGAGGCGTTCCTTGGCGATGCGCAGCCTCCGGTCATCGGGCACCGAGGGCCACCTCCCTCCGGCTCCCGAGGATCCCCTGTGGTCGGAAGACCACGAGGAGCATGAGCGTGACGCCGACCAGCACCCAGCTGACGGCCTCGGCCTGCGTGCTCGAGATGACCTCCGCGGGCATCTCCCGCAGCGCCGACTTCACGAGCATGAGCACCGTCCACAGCAGCACCGACCCGAGGACGGGGCCGACCACCGTGGCCGCGCCGCCGAGCAGCAGGACCGTCCACACGTTGAAGGTGAGCGTGCGGCCGAGGGCGTCGGCCTGGACGGCCGAGGGCAGGACGTACACGACGCCGGCGAGCGCGCCGAGGGTGCCGCCCAGCACGAGGGCCTGCATCTTGACGCCGTAGACGTTCTTGCCGAGCGAGCGGACGGCGTCCTCGTCCTCCCGGATGCCGGCGAGCATGCGGCCCCACGGGCTGCGCATCCAGCGCCACACGAGCACGACGGCCACGAGGACGAGCGTCCAGCCGACGATGCGCAGCCACCACGAGTTGGACAGGCAGTTGGAGTAGGTGAACGGCCCGAGCGTCGTCGACCCGTCGGGCAGCGGGCACAGCGACTGGAAGGAGCCCTTGAAGTCGTTGCCCGCGATCCCGGCGTTGCCGCCGGTGACGGAGGTGAACGACGACGAGCGCACGGTGAGGCGGGCGATCTCGGCGGCCGCGATCGTCACGATCGCGAGGTAGTCCCCGCGCAGGGTCAGCGTCGGCAGGCCGAGGAGCACCGCGAAGAGCGCCGCGACCGCGAGCGCGACGAGGACCGCCGTCCACAGGGGCAGGCCGCTCATGGTGGCGATGGCGAACCCGTAGGCGCCCATGAGCATGAAGCCCGCCTGGCCCATGTTGATGAGGCCCGTCAACCCGTAGTGCACGTTGAGGCCGATCGCCGCGAGCGCGTAGGCCGCCGTGGCCGGGGCGAACACCTCGCCCGCGACGTTGGTCAGGATGCGCGTCCAGTCCACGCCGGTTCCTTCCGTGTCAGCCGACCCGCTCGCGCCGGCCCAGGACGCCCTGGGGCCGCACGAGGAGGACGAGGATCAAGATCGCCAGGGCCCCGGCGAACCGGAGGTCCGAGGGCACGACGAGGGAGGCCATCTCCGAGACCAGCCCGATGACGAGGGAGCCGACGAGGGCGCCGAACGCGGTGCCGAGCCCGCCGAGCGTCACGGCCGCGAACATGAGCAGCAGGACCGTCGCCCCCATGTTCCAGGTCGTCGCCTGGAAGTACAGGCCGGTGAGGACGCCGCCGAGCGCGGCGAGCCCCGCGGCGCCGGTCCACACGGTCCGGATGACGCGCTCGACGCCGATGCCCGACGCCGCCGCGAGCGCGGGGTTGTCGGAGACGGCCCGGGCGGCGCGGCCGGTGCGCGTGAACAGCAGGAAGGCCGCGACGCCGCCGAGCACCGCGAGGGCGATGCCCGCGGAGACGAGCGTCTGCTGGGAGAGGACGGCGGGACCGATGCGCACCGGGGTGGACGACGACGTCTGGATCCGCAGCCGGCCGCCGCCGAGGAGGGTCTGGAACGTGTACTGCAGCGCCATCGCCAGGCCGATCGTCACGATCATCTGCTGGGTCAGGCCGACCCGGCGTCGCCGCAGCCGGCTCCAGATCCCGGCGTCCTGCAGCCAGCCCGACGCGGCGCCGACGACGACGGCCAGCACCGTCGCGGCGGCGAGCGGCATGCCGAGCATGCGCACGCCCACGTACGCGACGATCGCGCCGAGGGTGACCTGCTCGCCGTGCGAGAAGGACGACAGCCCGGTCGTGCCGTGCACGAGCGACAGGCCGACCGACGCGAGCGCGAGGAGCAGGCCGAAGACGATGCCGTTGGCGAGCTGTTGCGCCACCCGGTTGCCGCCGGGCGCGGCGACGGGGGTCTCCGGCGCCCCGGCCACCTCGGCGTCGCCCACGGCGGCGGTCGTCTCCGCGCTCGGGCTCGGGGTGGCCGGCGCCGCGGGAGGTGCGCCGAGGGGGAAGAGCGCGCCGGCCTGCGAGCCCAGGGTCACGGTGACGGTGCGCGACGTCGTCGTCGGGTCGCGCAGCTGCTCGCCGGGCGGGATGCTCGCGACGTCGAGGGCGACCGTGTAGTCGCCCGCCTCGGTGACCGCCACGGACCAGCGGCCGTCGGCGTCGGTGGTCGCGGTCGCCGTGCCGGCGGGCCCCGTCACGTCGAGCCGCACGCCCTCGGCGGGGGTGCCGGCCGAGGTGCGGAACGTCCCGGCGATGCAGCCGGTCTCGGGGGAGGGGGCGCAGGGCCCCGGCAGGACGTCGGCGGTCGCCGGGCCGGCGAGCGCGACCGAGGCGAGCGTGCCGAGGAGGACCAGCACGCCCCGCACCCTCGCGAGGCGCGAGGTCCGGGGCCGTCCCCGGGTCCGGACGCTCCGGCGGGTTCGCTGGTGCACGGGTCTCACGGGCGCCTCCGTCGAGGTCGGTGAACCTGCGGACCGGCGCCGGCCGGTCCGGGTGCGCCGAGGCTAGGGATCTCGTGTGTCCGCCCGGTTTCGGCCGTGTTGACGGAGTGTTCGGTGCTGTGGGGGGTCTGCGGCCGGTCCGTCCGCGACGGTCCCGGGCACGTCCCGGGCCGGCGGCGAGGGGGGACCGGACCCCGGGTTCCCCGGGCGGCGCGAAGGCCGTTATCGTTCGGGAAGACCCCGGCCGTCCCCTCCGGCGCCCCGCGCGCCCGGCCGGGTGGAGGAGGTTCGCGTGCGACCTGGTGTCGACGTTGGATCGGTTCGACCCGAGGACTTCGACGGCGTCGTCGACCTGTGCCTGCGTGCGCGGGACGAGACCTGGACGGGCTCGCAGATCTGCGCCGGCGACGCGGAGACCGTCGCCAGGCACATCGGCGCGCTGACCTCGGCGCCGGGCGCGACGGTGCTCGTCGCGCGCTCGGGCGACGAGGTGGTCGGCCTGCTGCTCGGCCGGGTCATCGGGCCGAACCTGTTCACCGACGAGGTCAACCTCGCCGTGGAGGCCGTCTACGTGGACGCGCGTCAGCGCCGCCGCGGCGTCGGGCACGCACTCATGCAGGCCGCGGTCGAGGTGGCCCTCGCGCACGGCGCGGAGAACGTCTACGCGGCCCCGATCCCGGGCGCGCGCGGCGTGCAGCGGTTCTTCGTCCGCCTGGGCTTCGCGCCGGCGGCGTCGCACCGCGTGATGGCCGTGGCGGCCCTGCACCGGCGGCTCGCCGCCGAGGCGGCCCGCCGCTCCGCGTCGCGCGGCATCGACGAGGTCGTCGCGCGGCGCCGTCAGTCGCGCGCGCTGGGGGACTCGCTGCGCTGGGGCCCGTCCCGCAGCGCGATCAGCAGGCACGTGAGCCGGGCGGTGCAGACCCGCCTCGAGGTGGAGTCCTCGACGACGATCTCGTAGCTCGCCGACGTCCGGCCGAGGTGCAGCGCGGTCGCCGTGCCGCGCACGACGCCGTCGCGCACCCCGCGGTGGTGCGTCGCGTTGATCTCGATGCCGACCGCCTGGCGCCCGGGCCCCGCGTGCAGCGCAGCCGCGAACGAGCCCAGGGTCTCCGCGAGCGCGACCGACGCGCCCCCGTGCAGCAGGCCGTAGGGCTGCGTGTTGCCGGCCACGGGCATGGTCCCGACCACGCGCTCCGGGCTCGCCTCGAGCAGCCGGATGCCCAGCCGGTCGGAGAGCGTGCCCGCCGCCTGGCGGTGGAGCTCGGCGAGCAGCACCTCCTGCGGGACCTCGGGGTAGCGGGGGTGCGCGGGCCCGGGGTCGCGCGCGGCGTCGGGAGCGGCGGGGCTGTCGGCCATGCCCGGTAGGTTGGCACGCGTGACGGACGCGGCGCGAACCCGGCCCCTGCTCCTGCTCGTGGACGGCCACTCGATGGCCTACCGCGCATTCTTCGCGCTCCCGGTGGAGAACTTCTCCACGACCACGGGCACCCCGACCAACGCGGTGTACGGGTTCACCTCGATGCTGGCGAACCTGCTGCGCGACGAGGGGCCCACGCACGTCGGCGTGGCGTTCGACGCCGGGCGGACCACCTTCCGCACCGAGCAGTACCCCGCGTACAAGGCCACCCGGGACGTCACCCCGCCCGACTTCGCCGGCCAGGTGCCCCTGATCAAGGAGATCCTGGCGACCCTGCGGATCCCCACCGTCGAGAAGCCCAACTACGAGGCCGACGACGTCATCGCCACGCTCACGCGGCGCGCGGTCGCCGCGGGCATGCAGGTGCTCGTCTGCACCGGCGACCGGGACGCCTTCCAGCTCGTGAGCGAGGACGTGACCGTCCTGTACCCGCGCAAGGGGGTCTCGGACCTCGTGCGGTTCACGCCGGCCGCGGTGGAGGAGAAGTACGGCGTGCCGCCGGAGTACTACCCCGACCTCGCGGCCCTCGTGGGCGAGACGAGCGACAACCTGCCGGGCGTCCCCGGCGTCGGCCCGAAGACGGCGGCGAAGTGGATCGCCGCGTACGGCGGGCTCGAGGGCGTGCTCGCGGCCGCCGCGCAGGTGCCCGGCAAGGCCGGGGAGAACCTGCGCGCGCACGTCGACCAGGTGCGGGTCAACCGCACGCTCAACCGCGCCGTCGACGACCTGGAGCTGCCCGTCACGGTCGAGGACCTCGCCGCCCAGCCGTGGGACCGCGAGGCCATGCACCGGGTCTTCGACGCGCTCGAGTTCCGCGTGCTGCGCGAGCGCCTGCTCGCGATGGTGCCCGAGGACGCGGGGGAGGCGGAGGGCTTCCGCCTCGACGTGACGGCGCCCGCACCCGGCACGCTCGGCGCGTGGCTCGCGGCCCGGCGCGGCCGGGTGCTCGCGATCGACGTCACGGGACGCTCGACGCCGGCCCGCGGGGACGCGTGGTCGCTCGCGGTCGCCGACGGGCCGGACCAGGCGATCGCGCTCGACCTGACCGACCTCGGCCCCGAGGACGAGCAGGCCCTCGCGGCGTGGCTCGCCGACCCCTCCGCGCCCAAGACGGTGCACGGTGCCAAGGACGCGCGGCACGCCCTGGCGGGTCGCGGGCTCGCGCTCGAGGGCGTCGTGTTCGACACGCTCCTGGCCGCCTACCTGTGCCACCCGGACCAGCGCAGCTTCGACCTCGCGGACCTGTCGGTGCGCCACCTGCGCCGCGAGCTGCGCACGGAGGCCGACGACGACGCCGCCCAGGGCGCCCTCGACCTCGACCTGGACGGCACGGGCGGGGTGGGCCACCAGGGCGCGGTGCGCGCGGCCGCGGTCAGCGAGCTGACGGACGTGCTCGAGGGCGCGCTGGCCGACCGCCAGGTCTCCCACCTCATGCGCGACGTCGAGCTCCCGCTCGTCGGCGTGCTCGCGGAGATGGAGTCGGTGGGCGTCGCGGTCGACACCGAGCAGCTGCGCGAGCTCGAGCGCTACTTCGCCGCCGCGGTGGCCGACGCCGCCGCCGAGGCGTACGCCGTCATCGGGCGCGAGGTGAACCTGGGCTCGCCGAAGCAGCTGCAGGAGGTCCTCTTCGACCAGCTCGGCATGCCGAAGACCAAGCGGATCAAGACCGGCTACACGACCGACGCCGCGGCGCTGCAGGACCTCTTCGAGCGCACCGAGCACCCGTTCCTGGCGCACCTGCTCGCGCACCGCGACGCCTCGCGCCTGCGCCAGACCGTCGAGGGCCTGCTGCGCTCGGTGGCCGACGACGGCCGGATCCACACGACGTACCTGCAGACGATCGCGGCGACGGGGCGGATCTCGTCGACCGAGCCGAACCTGCAGAACATCCCGATCCGCACCGAGGAGGGCCGGCGGATCCGTCGGGCGTTCGTCGTCGGCGAGGGGTACGAGACGCTGCTGACCGCCGACTACAGCCAGATCGAGATGCGGATCATGGCGCACCTGTCCGGCGACGAGGGGCTCATCGAGGCGTTCCGGTCGGGGGAGGACCTGCACCGCTACGTCGGCTCCCGGGTCTTCGGCGTGCCCACGTCGGAGGTCACCCCGGCGATGCGCTCGAAGATCAAGGCGATGTCGTACGGCCTCGCCTACGGCCTGTCGGCGTTCGGCCTGTCCAAGCAGCTGAACATCTCCGTCGGCGAGGCGAGCGCCCTCATGGACGACTACTTCGCGCGGTTCGGCGGGGTGCGCGACTACCTCGCCGGCGTGGTGGAGGAGGCCCGCCGCACCGGTTACACCGCGACGATCCTCGGGCGCCGCCGCTACCTGCCCGACCTGACGAGCGACAACCGCCAGCGCCGCGAGATGGCCGAACGGATGGCCCTCAACGCCCCGATCCAGGGCAGCGCCGCCGACCTCATCAAGGTGGCGATGCTCGGGGTGCACCGCGGCCTGCGCGAGTCCGGGCTGCGCTCGCGCATGCTCCTGCAGGTGCACGACGAGCTCGTGCTCGAGGTCGCCCCGGGTGAGAGCGAGGCGGTCGAGGCGCTCGTGCGCCGCGAGATGGGCGGCGCGGGACAGCTCGCGGTCCCGCTCGAGGTGTCGGTCGGGCGCGGGACCAGCTGGCACGACGCCGGGCACTGAGGCGCACGGGCCGGGGCACCGGGCCGGCCGGCCCGGGGTCAGCCGAGGCGGCAGACGAAGATCGCGGTGCCCGGCAGCAGCGCGCCCCGGACGGGTCCCCAGCCGCCCCACGTGCGCTCGTGCCCCGCGGGCCACTCGGGCTCGACGAGCCGCTCGAGGCGGAAGCCGGCGCCGACGAGGTCGGCCACGTGGTCGCCCAGCGTGCGGTGGTGCTCCGCGTACACGACGGCGCCGTCGTCGTCGGTCTCCACGTAGGGCCGGCGGTCGAAGTAGGAGCGCACCGCGGTCAGGCCCTCCGGGTCGTCGGGGAAGGCCCACCTGACGGGGTGCGTCACGGCGAACACCCAGCTGCCGCCGGGTCGCAGCACGCGGGCCACCTCGCGGTGCACCCGGTCGGCCTCGGCGACGAAGGGGATCGCGCCGAACGCGGTGAAGGCGACGTCGAACGACGCGTCGGCGAACGGCAGGGCTCGGGCGTCGGCCAGGACGAGCGGCACCGCGGTGCCCAGCCGGGCGTCGATCGCGCTCCCCGCGCGGAGCATGCCCTCGGCGACGTCGACCGCGACGACGTCGGCCCCGCGGCCGGCGAGCCAGCGTGCGCACTGGGCCGCGCCGCAGCCGACCTCGAGCACCCGGCGTCCCGCGACGTCGCCCAGCAGGGCCGCGTCCGCCTCGCGCAGCCCCTCGGGGCACCAGACGAAGTCGGCCGGGCCGAGGAAGTCGCCGTGCTCGGCGAGGTACTCCTCGGCGTTCTCGCTCCACCACCGGCGCCCGGCGTCGGTCGTGTCGAGCGGCTGCTCGGCGAAGCCGGCGAAGCGGGCCGGCCCGCGCGACGGCTGCGTCATCGTGCCTCCTCGCCGGACATCCTGGCAGGCGTCGCTAGGGTGGTGCGACGGCCGGCGGCGGTGTCGCGCCACGGCAGCAGACGACGACCAGGGAGGGCGCAGCGTGCGCATCGGGCTGCTCACCGGGGGAGGCGACGTCCCCGGGCTCAACGCGGTGATCCGTGCGGTGGTCAAGCACGGCATGGGCACGTACGGGCACACGATCGTCGGCTTCCGCAACGGGTGGCGCGGCGTGGTCGACGGCGCCGTCGTCCCGGTCGGCCGCCAGGACATCCGCAACGTGCTGCCCGTGGGCGGCACGCTGCTCGGCACGGACCGCTACCACCCGCACCGGCACGAGGGCGGCATCGAGGCGGTGCTCGCGACGCTCGAGGCCGAGCGCATCGACGCGGTCATCTGCGTCGGCGGCGACGGCACGCTCCACGCCGCGAGCCTCGTCGCCGAGGCGGGCGTGCGGATCGTCGGCATCCCGAAGACGATCGACAACGACGTCGAGGGCACCGACCTGTCGATCGGCTTCCACACCGCGGTGAACATCGCGACCGAGGCGATCGACCGGCTGCACACCACGGCGGAGAGCCACAACCGGGTCATGGTCGTGGAGGTCATGGGCCGGCACGCCGGGTGGATCGCGGTCAACGCGGGCATCGCGGGCGGTGCCGAGATCGTGCTCGCCCCGGAGGAGCCGTTCGACATCGACCAGGTCGTGCGCTTCCTCAAGCACCGGCACCGCGCGCACGCGTCGTTCTCCATCGTCGTGGTCGCCGAGGGCGCCGTGCCCGCCGAGGGGACCGGGATGAGCTTCGCCACTCAGCTCGGCCCCAAGGGCGAGATCGTCGCCGGGTCCGCGAGCGAGCAGGTCGCGCGCGAGATCGAGGAGCGCACCGGGTTCGAGACCCGCGTGACGATCCTCGGCCACGTGCAGCGCGGCGGCCCGCCCACGCCGACGGACCGGATCCTGGGCAGCCGGTTCGGCGTGGCGGCCGTGGACGCCCTGCACGAGGGCCGCTCGAGCGTCATGACGGGCCTGCACGGCGACCAGGTCGTCCTCGTGCCCTTCGAGGAGATGGCCGGCAAGGTCAAGCGCGTCCCGCTCGACCTGCTGCGGGCCGCGCGGGTCCTCGCCTGAGCCGTGCGCCCCCGGGGTGCCCGGGGGGCGCCTTTGACCGTGCCTTGCGCGGACACCTAGGATTGTCGGCGGCGTAGCACGTCTCGAATCAGGTCCGGTTCGTCCGGCCTGTGCGGGCAATCCCCCTGTGCTTCCCAGGCTGCCCGCTGCGGCAGGCTGCGGCGGGCACGGGTGTGGAGCCGCGCCGAGCACCACCACGCAGCACGAAGCACCACAACCCTGTCCGCACTACTCCCTGTCCGCATCGGAGCTCACGACTCAATGACCATCTCCACCACGCGGCCCGACGTGCCGCAGGTCGCCGTCAACGACATCGGCTCGAGCGAGGACCTCCTCGCCGCCATCGACGCGACCATCAAGTACTTCAACGACGGCGACATCGTCGAGGGCACCATCGTCAAGGTCGACCGCGACGAGGTCCTCCTCGACATCGGCTACAAGACCGAGGGTGTCATCCCGTCCCGCGAGCTCTCGATCAAGCACGACGTCGACCCCGACGAGGTCGTGAAGGTCGGTGACGTCGTCGAGGCCCTGGTCCTCCAGAAGGAGGACAAGGAGGGCCGGCTGATCCTGTCCAAGAAGCGCGCCCAGTACGAGCGCGCCTGGGGCACGATCGAGCGGATCAAGGAGGAGGACGGCGTCGTCACCGGCACCGTCATCGAGGTGGTCAAGGGCGGCCTCATCCTCGACATCGGCCTGCGCGGCTTCCTGCCCGCCTCGCTCGTCGAGATGCGCCGGGTGCGCGACCTCCAGCCGTACGTCGGCAAGGAGATCGAGGCGAAGATCATCGAGCTCGACAAGAACCGCAACAACGTGGTCCTGTCGCGGCGCGCGTGGCTCGAGCAGACCCAGTCCGAGGTGCGCTCGACCTTCCTGCAGACCCTGCAGAAGGGCCAGGTCCGCCCGGGTGTCGTCTCCTCGATCGTCAACTTCGGCGCGTTCGTCGACCTCGGCGGCGTCGACGGTCTCGTGCACGTCTCCGAGCTGTCCTGGAAGCACATCGACCACCCGTCCGAGGTCGTCGAGGTGGGCCAGGAGGTCACCGTCGAGGTCCTCGACGTCGACTTCGAGCGCGAGCGCGTGTCGCTGTCGCTCAAGGCGACGCAGGAGGACCCGTGGCAGGCGTTCGCCCGGACGCACGCCATCGGCCAGGTCGTGCCCGGCAAGGTCACCAAGCTCGTCCCGTTCGGCGCGTTCGTGCGCGTCGAGGACGGCATCGAGGGCCTCGTGCACATCTCCGAGCTCGCCCAGCGTCACGTCGAGCTGCCGGAGCAGGTCGTCAACGTCGGCGACGAGACCTTCGTCAAGGTCATCGACATCGACCTCGAGCGTCGCCGCATCTCGCTGTCGCTGAAGCAGGCGAACGAGGACGTCGACCCGAACAGCGAGGACTTCGACCCCGCGCTGTACGGCATGGCGGCCGAGTACGACGAGAAGGGCAACTACAAGTACCCCGAGGGCTTCGACCCCGAGACGAACGAGTGGCTGCCCGGCTACGAGAAGCAGCGCGAGGAGTGGGAGGCGCAGTACGCCGCCGCCCACGCGCGCTGGGAGGCGCACAAGAAGCAGGTCGCCGAGGCCCTGCGGGCCGACGCCGAGGCCGCCGGTGCCGCGGCCGCGGACGCGCCCAGCAGCTACTCGTCGGCCCCGCAGTCGGAGGCCACCGGGACGCTCGCCTCGGACGAGGCGCTCGCCGCGCTCCGGGAGAAGCTCACCGGCAACTGACGCCGAACGCCCGGAGGGGCCGGTCCGCCACGCGCGGGCCGGCCCCTCCGGCGTCCGGGCGGCGTCCGCGCGGCCTCCGGTCGTCCCGAGCGGTCCGCGCGGGCGCTCCCGCGTACCCTGGACCCGTGCCGGTGCACGAGGACGGTCTCCACCTCGAGCGTGGCGTGCTGCGCGTCGGTCTGACGGGCGGGATCGCCGCGGGCAAGTCCGTGGTCGCGCGCAGGCTCGCGTCCCACGGGGCGGCGGTCGTCGACCACGACCTGCTCGCGCGCCAGGTCGTCGACGTCGGGACGCCGGGTCTCGCGGCGGTCGTCGAGGAGTTCGGGCCCGTGCTGGACGCCCTCGGGCAGCTGGACCGGCGCGCGCTCGGGGAACGCGTGTTCGCGGACCCGAAGGCCCTGGAGCGGCTCAACGCGATCGTGCACCCGCTCGTGCGGGAGGCCGCGCACGAGGCCGAGGCGCGTGCCGTGGCGGAGGGGCACGACGTCGTCGTGCACGACATCCCGCTGCTCGTCGAGACGGGGCAGGCGGGCCACTTCGACGTGCTCGTCGTGGTCGACGCCCCGGCCGAGCTGCGGGTGGAGCGGCTCGTGCGCGAGCGCGGGCTGGGACGCGACGCCGCGTGGGCGCGGCTGGCGGCGCAGGCCGACGACGAGGCGCGCCTCGAGGCCGCCGACGTCGTCCTGGACGGGTCGGGCGAGGTCGCCGAGCTCGAGGCGCAGGTGGACGCGCTGTGGGCGTCGTGGGCCCGTGAACGCGCCGAGCGGGCCCGGGCGGCGGCGGAGGGTCCGCGCGGCTGACGGCCGGGCGACCGCGTCTCAGGGGGCCGTGGGGGTGCGCTCGGCGGCCTCGGCGTCGTCGGTCGCGGCGCCGGCGTGCGCGGCGCGGAGCTCGCGCACGAGGGTCCGTGCGGCCGCGACCCCGACCACGAGGCCCGCGGCGGCCATGGCGAGGTAGGCCCCGCGACGGAACCCCGGCTCGGCGAGCACGGACCCGATGGCCGGGACGTGGGCGACGTAGCGGGCGCGGACGAGGTCCGGCGTCACGAGCCACGGGTCCGCCTCCGCGATGCCGTCGCCGCGCGTGCGGAACGCGACCTCGTCGCCGTCGGGCTCCACCCCGACGACGCGGTGCGTGATGAGCATCGCCTCGGTCGCCTGGAACACGCCGTCGTCGCCGCCCGACACGAGGGCGCCCGACGGCGAGCGGAACACGAGGACGTCCCCGAGGCGCACGTCGCCGGGGTCGACCGGGCGGGAGACGATGACGCTGCCGGTCGGGATCGTCGGCTCCATGCTGCCGGTGGCGACGGTCTGGATCAGCCAGCCCTCCTGGCGCACGAGCCAGAAGAGCGCGGCGATGCCCAGGAGGAGCGCGACGAGGAGCGTCGTGACGACGACGCCGGCGACGCGGCGGACGGTGGCGAGCACGTGGTCCTCCCGGGGACGTGACGCCCGGGTGCGGGGACGCACCCGGGCGCCGGCCCGCGCCGGCTCGTTGGAGCCGGCGCGGCGTGGGGGGTCACCCCCGCGGCTCGGTCAGAGCTGCGGTGCGTCGGCGACCAGGGCGAACTTCAGCGTGATGCACACGCCGTCACCCTGGGCGTCGTTCTGCTGGGCGATCGTGTAGACGTCCGGCAGCGCCTCGTTCACGAAGGTCACGGTCACCCAGTAGGTGGCGGTGGCGTGGGCCTTCAGACCGGTGAGCAGGAACTCCTTCGGCCCGGCGTTCATCAGGTCGATCGGTGCCGCGATGCCCGGGCCGGTGAGCTCGACGGTCAGGTACTTCATCAGGTCGCCCTGGGACCACGGGTTGCCGCAGTCGGGGTCGACGACCGCCTCGACGAGGGCCGGGTCGTACCACTGGCCGGGGTCGAGGTCACGGACGTCGCAGCCGTCCTCGATGCCGATGATCGAGTCGACCTTGCCGTAGAGCGTGCCGTTCAGGGTGCCCTCGTTCTCGAGCTTCACCGGGAAGGACACCGAGTCGCCGGGCGCCATGTTCGAGATGGTGATCGGCCACGGGGCCGGGTCGCCCCACTGGTCGAGCTCGATGGTGCCCGCGGCGATCGACGGCCCCGCGACGTCCTCGTAGTCGTTGAACGCCGCGAAGGTCATGCTGGCGACCAACGCGGCGGCCCCGGCGACCGAGGCCGCCGAGAGAAGGAGCGTCTTCTTCATGGTGGTTCCCCTTCGGTGCAGGATGGAACCCTCACCCGTCCGAGGTGGGGGCGGGGTCCACGGACGCGACGTCCACCTCGACGTCCGCGTCCGTCGGACCCTCGGCGGAGGGCGCCTCCTCCGCCGGGCTGGCGGTGGCGTCGGGCTCCGGCACCACCGCCGGCTCGTCCGCCGGGGGCGCCTCCGGCGTCGAGCCCTGGTCCGGCGCCGCGTCCGGTGCCGGTGAGGTCGCGGCCGCGTCCCGACCGGGCGGACCCGGCTCGGGCGTCGGCGGGACCGGTGCGACCGTCGGCGCCTGGACGTCGGCGACGTCAGGGGCCGGGGTCGTGGGTGGCGCGCCCGGGGACGTGCCCCGGGCGGTGACGTCGAACCCCACCGTCTCGACGTCGTTCAGCGCGGCGACGGTGGGTGGGACCGGCGTCGACGCGAGCGCCGAGCCGATCGCCAGGAGGCTCACGATGGCGAGAGCGTGACGTGTCCGCATGTGCGCATCCCCTTGCTGGTCCGACCAGCGTGGTCCGGGTGAGCGCGGCGGTCATCGTCAGGATTGACGATGCCGGACGGCCGGACGGCCCGACGGGGATTTCGCGGCCGCCGTGTCCGGGGCCGGGCACGACGGCGGGCCCCGGACGCCCCCCGGGACGCGACGGCGGTGGCAGGGTCGGCGGGCGGTCAGGGGACGCCGGCGCGGCGGTGCAGCTCCTGGGCGAGCGCGACGGCCTGCAGCTGGCTGCGCACCCCGAGCTTGCACAGGATCGCCCGGATCTGGGCGCGCACCGTGGTGAGCGCGACGCCGGCGTCGGACGCGATCCGCCGCGCGTCGTGGCCGCGGCAGAGCGCGTCCAGGACGGCGTGCTCGCGGGGCGTCAGGCGTCCGAGGACGTCGCGCGCACGCGTGCGGGCCGCCCGGCACTCGGTGGCGCGCCGGAGGATCTCCTGGCACGTGCGTGCGTCGGGCGCGTAGGTGCCCGCGTGGAGCGCGCGGACGGCGTCGAGCAGGGCGGCGAACGGCCGGGACTTCGGCAGGACGTCGACCGCGCCGGCCTCGAGCGCGCGGGCCATGGGCTCGACCTCCGTGGAGCCCGTCACGACGAGGACGCGGGCGCCGCGCGACCGGAACGGCGCCACGAGGTCGCTGCCGTCGATGCCGTCGCCCAGGGCGAGGTCGAGCACGACGACGGTGCCGGGGTCGGCGTCGGTGGCGCGCGCGCCGGCGTCGGCAGGGTGCACGACCTTCGCCGCCACGCCGTGGTCGGCCAGCGCCGCCGCGAGCGCGTGGGCGAGGAGCTGGTGGTCCTCGACGATCAGGACCGGGGGCCGGCCACGACTCCTCGTCCTCCTGCGGCGCGACCACGGCGGCGCGCCGTTCGGTGGGCCCCTCCGCCCTGGGCAGCTCGATCCGCACGACGGTGCCACGCCCGGGAGCGGCGACCACGGTGAGCCGCCCGCCGTTCTCGGCGACCAGGCGGCGGGCCACCGGGAGCCCGATCCCCGAGCCGGCCGTCGCGACGGGCCTCCCGTCGGGCTCGGCCGGGACGCCGGGGCCGTCGTCGGGGACGACGAGCCGCACCGGGTCGCCGCCCACGGCCCGCACCGTGACGCGGGCCCCCGGGGCGTGCACGGCCGCGTTGGCGAGCAGGTTGCCCACGGCCTCGGTGAGGGCGGCGGCGCGTCCGTGCACGACGAGGCCCTCGGGTACGTCGACGTCGATGACCTGCCCGCAGGCACGGCGGGCCGCGACGGCGGGCCAGATCGCCTGGCGCACGTCGAAGGGGCGGCGCGCCGCGGGGCAGGCGCTCACCAGCTCGTGCAGGCGACCGATCTCGGACGCCACGGCGGCGGCGAGCGCGGCGTCCTCGTGCGCGCCCTGGCTCGCGGCGTGCCGGCGCAGGACCTCGCTCGCGCCCTCGAGCGCGACGAGCACGGAGCGCAGCTCGTGCGCGCGCTCGGCGTCGGCACGGCTGAGGCCCTCGGCGCGGCGGACGGCGTCGCGCCAGCGGTCGCGCAGCACCGCGTTGTCGCGGCCGACGGCGCGCAGGGCGTGCCGTGTGTCGTTCACGGACCACGGCACGACGAGCCCGAGCGCCCCGAGGTGCACGGCGGTCACGAGGAGCCGGCCGGCCGGGGGCGTGGGCCAGGCGGTCGCGACGGCGGGGGAGACGACTGCCAGCCCGAACGCCAGCCCGCTGCTCGTGAGCATGCGCCGCCTGCGGCGCAGACCGGCCACGGTCAGCCCGCCCGCCGTGGCGACCAGCACGGCCGCCGAGGCCACCTCGGGCCAGGGCAGGCCGGCGACGCGGACCTCGAGGAACCTCGACGACGGGGGCAGGGACGACGCCGCGACCGTCGCCAGGGCGGCGACGGCGACGACGGCCCCCGTGGGGAGACCGAGGCGGGTCCTGCCGACGACGTCCGGGCAGCGCAAGGTCGCGAGGAGCGCGCCGGCCGTGCCGAGCGTGGCCACGAGCTGGCCGGCGGCACCGCCGGGGCGGTCCACGTGCGAGGCCGCGAACGGGACGGCAGCGACGCCGTGGATCGCGAAGGCGACGCACAGGCGCGACGCGACGGCGTCGCCGACGAGGCGGGACCGGACGAACGACTGCTCGGCCACGAGGACGCACGCGCCGGTCGCGAGCGCGGCGAGCAGGAGCGTCACCGGGACGGTCGCGGCCGGGACGGCGCCGTGCACCGCGAGCGCCGTGGCGCTCAGCCCGCCGCAGGCCGCGAGCATCCACGCGGCGTCGTGCGCGATCGACCGGGGCCCCGCCGGCGTGCAGGGGACCGGCGCGGCGCGGCGGTCGGGTCCCCGGTACGCGCCGTGCGAGCAGCCGCCGAGACGACCGGGCACGTCACGAGGGTATCCCGCCGAATACGGATGGAGCGGGTGAAATCGGGCGGGCGCCGGCGGCGCGCGAGGGCAGGCTCAGCCGGCGTACGTGATCGCCGCGACGATCGGGCGCGCGGGCAGGGCCGTCGGCAGCATGACCGGGTCGACCGGGTCGCCGGGGTCGTCCGGGTCGGCAGGGTCGCCGGGGTCGAGGGGGTCGCCCGGGTCCACCGGGATGCCGGGGTCGATCTCGTCGCAGGGCGTCAGCTCGACGAACCGGTACTGGCGTGGGGCGGGGGACACGCGCGCGTCGTCGGCGGGGCTGGTGAGGACGCCGCGGGCGAGCAGCTCGTCGACGAGCCGGCGGACCTCGGGGGTGCCGTACTTGTAGACGTCGACCTGCACGGCACCCTCGCCGCACGCGGGGACCCCGCCGGGAAGGTAGGTCTGGGGGAACGTCGCGTAGCCGCGGAACGGACCGGGCATCAGCCAGGCGACCTCGATGGTCTGCGAGTTCTCGGCGGCGTCGTGCTCGGGTCCGGCCTGGGCCGCCGCGGGCACACCGACGGCGAGCACGGCGCCGAGGCCGGCCGTCAGGAATGTCCGTCTCATCTAGGTATCCCCGATTCTTCCGATTAGGACCGTAGTTAAGCACGCGTAAAGTCCGCTGACCAGGAGCTGTGCGAGCGCGTCGCGCCGAACTTCACCCGTTCGGCGGAGCGTCCGGGCTCGCCGGGTCGTCCGGAGGCCCTCGGCGGCCCGCCACGCGGGGGCGCGGGGGCGCCGTCGGCGCCTACGACGACGGGTGTCGGCGGGGCGACGTACCGTTGTGGTGTGCGCCCCGTGACCGACCTCCAGCGCCGGATGACCCCGTTCGAGGTGGTCTCCGACTACCGGCCCTCGGGCGACCAGCCCCAGGCGATCGAGGAGCTCGCCGCGCGCCTGCAGGCGGGGGAGAAGGACGTCGTGCTGCTCGGCGCCACGGGCACCGGCAAGTCCGCCACGACCGCCTGGCTGATCGAGCGCCTGCAGCGGCCGACGCTCGTCATGGCGCCGAACAAGACCCTGGCCGCGCAGCTCGCGACGGAGTTCCGCGAGCTGCTGCCGAACAACGCGGTCGAGTACTTCGTCTCGTACTACGACTACTACCAGCCCGAGGCGTACATCCCGCAGACGGACACCTACATCGAGAAGGACTCGTCGATCAACGACGAGGTCGAGCGGCTGCGCCACTCGGCGACGAACTCGCTGCTCACCCGGCGCGACGTCGTCGTCGTGGCGTCGGTGTCCTGCATCTACGGCCTCGGCACCCCGCAGGAGTACGTGGACCGCATGGTTCCGATCGCCGTGGGGGACCAGATCGACCGCGACCAGCTGCTGCGCCGGTTCGTCGCGATGCAGTACACGCGCAACGACATGGCGTTCACGCGCGGGACCTTCCGGGTCCGCGGCGACACGGTCGAGATCATCCCCGTCTACGAGGAGCTCGCCGTCCGGATCGAGTTCTTCGGCGACGAGGTCGAGGCGATCCACCTGCTCCACCCGGTCACGGGCGAGGTGATCCGCGCAGAGCAGCAGACGTTCCTCTTCCCGGCGTCGCACTACGTCGCCGGCCCGGAGCGCATGGAGCGCGCGATCGCGAGCATCGAGGCCGAGCTCGAGGAGCGCCTCGCCGAGCTCGAGTCCCAGAACAAGCTGCTCGAGGCGCAGCGCCTGCGCATGCGCACGACGTACGACCTCGAGATGCTCCGCCAGGTCGGGTCGTGCTCCGGGATCGAGAACTACTCCCGGCACATCGACGGGCGAGAGCCCGGGTCGCCGCCGAACACGCTCCTCGACTACTTCCCCGAGGACTTCCTCCTCGTCATCGACGAGTCCCACGTGACAGTGCCGCAGATCGGCGCGATGTACGAGGGCGACATGTCCCGCAAGCGCTCGCTCGTCGAGCACGGGTTCCGCCTGCCGTCCGCGATGGACAACCGTCCGCTGCGCTGGGAGGAGTTCGTCGAGCGGATCGGGCAGACGGTGTACCTGTCGGCGACGCCCGGCCCTTACGAGCTCGCCCAGGCCGACGGGGTCGTCGAGCAGATCATCCGGCCGACCGGTCTCGTGGACCCGGAGGTCGTCGTCAAGCCCACGCGCGGCCAGATCGACGACCTGCTGCACGAGATCCGCACCCGCGCCGAACGGGACGAGCGGGTCCTGGTCACCACCCTGACGAAGAAGATGGCCGAGGACCTGACGGACTACCTGCTGGAGAAGGGCGTCCGGGTGCAGTACCTGCACTCGGAGGTCGACACGTTGCGCCGCGTCGAGCTCCTGCGCGAGCTGCGGCTGGGCACGGTGGACGTGCTCGTCGGCATCAACCTGCTCCGCGAGGGCCTCGACCTGCCCGAGGTGTCCCTCGTGAGCATCCTGGACGCGGACAAGGAGGGGTTCCTCCGCTCCGAGACCTCGCTCATCCAGACCATCGGGCGGGCGGCGCGCAACGTGTCCGGCCAGGTGCACATGTACGCCGACCAGATCACGCCGTCGATGGCGCGGGCGATCGAGGAGACGAACCGGCGGCGCGAGAAGCAGCTCGCGTACAACCGGGAGCACGGCATCGACCCGACGCCGCTGCGCAAGCGCATCGCGGACGTCACGGACATGCTGGCGCGCGAGGACGTGGACACCGCCGAGCTGCTCAAGGGCGGCTACCGGCAGCCCGGCAAGGGCAGGGGAGGGGTGCCGCGACCGGGCCGGCGCGACGCCGAGCCCGCCACGACCCGGCGCCCCGACGTGCCGGCGTCCGACCTCGCCGAGCTCATCCAGGAGCTCACCGAGCAGATGCACGCCGCGGCCGCCGAGCTGCAGTTCGAGCTCGCCGCGCGCCTGCGCGACGAGATCGCCGGCCTGAAGAAGGAGCTGCGGCAGATGCGTGCCGCCACGGCCTGAGCGGGCCGGCCGGGGCGGGGAGCGGCACCGCGCGCGTCGCCGACCGGTGCGCGCCGTCGTCGTGGGGGCCGTGCGCGCCCGACGGGTCCCGTCGCTGGGCCCTCGGGGCCGGGCTCGGTTACCGGCGGGTACTCCGACCGGGTGAAAGTGGGTCGAAACACGGCGTGTCGATCCACAGCTTTGATGATCTTGGGCGCGAAATCGGACAAACTCGGGCATAGTCCCTCAGGCGGATAGCACCGTCGCTGTCGATCCCCCACCCGAAGGAACGCCCCCATGCGCAACGCGCGCCGCTCCACCATCGCGGCTCTCACGCTCGGACTGACCATCTCGATGCTGCCGGTCGCAGGTGCGGCCGGTGCTTCCGTCGCCTCGGGGCGCCCGGCGCCGCCTCCTGAGCTGACCATGGTCTACGTCTACAAGAAGGTGAACGCGTCGGCGCCCGCGAGCTGGGAGAACTCCGGCAGGCAGCGCCTGGTGCAGATCCGGGACGGCCACCGCTGGACGCGCAACCTCGACCCGTCCCTGCTCCCCGACGACGTGTGCGGGCCCGGCTGGGCGATCCAGGAGGACCAGACGCGGGGCCTCGCGCGCCGCGACGTCCCGCAGGTCGTCGACCGCAAGACGGGCGAGGGCGTGCTCGGCTGGCCGCCGATCGTCGCCGCGCGGCACCGTGAGCTGAGCGACGTCGTCGCCGTCCCCGAGTGCACCGACACCGGCGGCGGCCAGACCCCGCCGCCGACCACGCCCCCGACGTCGACCCCCGAGCCGACGCAGGTCGTGTCGGAGCCCACGTTCGAGCCCGAAGCGCCCCCCGCCGGCGGGCAGGTGACGCCGCCGGTCGCCGCTCCGGCGGTCCCGGTGCCGCACGCCCCGACCTTCACCGGCTGAGGCGCGCGGGGCGTCAGGGACGGGTGGCCCGGGTGCCCGTCCCTGACGCCGCCGGCCCGCGTTCCCCCGGCGGGCCGGCCCAAGCACCGGTCGGCACGGCGCGTCCGCGAGCGGCGGGGCGTGACCCGGTGGGGCCCCGGCCGCCCCGCGCGGCGGCGGCGCTCCGTGCGGTGAGGTGGCGCCGGAGGACGTAGGCTTTCCCGCGGAGGGGAGTACTCCCACCGCGGGTGTGCCGTCATCACGGTCGCGACGGCCCGGTGCGCCCGGTCCGTGCACGCCGCGGGCGGAGGAGACCTCCGGTGCTCGCTCCTACGTACCGGAGGTTCCCGCGTGTCCGTCCCCACCTGGGTGTGGCTCGTCACCGTCGTCGGCGTGCTCGGCCTGCTCGTCTTCGACTTCTACGCCCACGTCCGCACGCCGCACGAGCCGACGTTCCGCGAGTCGGCCACGTGGTCGGTGGTCTACGTCGTGCTGGCGCTCGTCTTCGGCGTCGGGCTGCTCCTCGTGTGGGGCCCGTCGCACGGGGGCGAGTACTTCGCGGGGTACGTGACGGAGAAGAGCCTCTCCGTCGACAACCTCTTCGTGTTCCTCATCATCATGACGAGGTTCCAGGTGCCCCGGGCGTACCAGCAGAAGGTGCTGCTCGTGGGCGTCGCGATCGCGCTCGCGCTCCGCGGCCTGTTCATCGCTGCGGGCGCGGCGGCGATCGCCCACTTCTCGTGGGTCTTCTACATCTTCGGCGCGTTCCTCATCTACACGGCCGTGAAGCTGGCCCGCGAGGACCATGACAGCGAGGCTCCGCAGGAGTTCAAGGAGAACCGGCTGCTCCGGTTCGTCCGGCGCGTCGTGCCGTCGTCGAGCGAGTACCACGGCGACCGGCTGACCGTGGTCAAGGACGGCCGGCGCCTCGTCACGCCGATGCTCATCGTGATGATCGCGATCGGCTCCACGGACGTGCTGTTCGCCCTCGACTCCATCCCCGCGATCTTCGGCCTGACCAAGGAGCCGTACATCGTCTTCACGACGAACGCGTTCGCGCTCATGGGCCTGCGGCAGCTGTACTTCCTGCTCGGCGGCCTGCTCGAGCGCCTGGTCTACCTGTCCGAGGGCCTGGCGATCATCCTCGGCTTCATCGGCGTGAAGCTCGTCCTCGAGGCCCTGCACACGAACGAGCTGCCCTTCGTCAACGGCGGCGAGCACGTCGCGTGGGCCCCTGAGATCCCGATCTGGCTGTCGCTCACGTTCATCCTCGGCACGCTCACCGTGGCCACCGTGGCCAGCCTCCTCGCCACGCGCCGTGAGCGGCGCCGTGCCGCGGCGGGCGAGCCGGACGGCGAAGCGGCCGCGGTCGCGGAGGCCCCCGACGCCTGACCTCCCCGCCGCGGCGTCGCCCGGGCGGGGCGGCGGGCCCGGCGGGACCCCGGCGTCGTCGTCGCGCCCGACGGGCGAGGTGTTCGAACGTCTGTATGATGTCGGGGTGCCTGCCTACCATGTCGGCGTGGACGACCGACTGCGCATCCGTGGCGCCCGAGAGCACAACCTGCGCAACGTCGACCTCGACCTCCCGCGCGACAGCCTCGTGGTGTTCACCGGCCTGTCCGGGTCGGGGAAGTCGTCCCTCGCGTTCGACACCATCTTCGCCGAGGGTCAGCGCCGCTACGTCGAGAGCCTGTCGTCGTACGCGCGCCAGTTCCTCGGGCAGATGGACAAGCCCGACGTCGACTTCATCGAGGGTCTGTCGCCCGCGGTCTCGATCGACCAGAAGTCGACGAGCCGGAACCCGCGCTCGACCGTCGGCACGATCACCGAGGTCTACGACTACCTCCGGCTCCTGTACGCGCGCGCCGGGACGCAGCACTGCCCGCAGTGCGGCGAGCAGGTGAGCCGGCAGACGCCGCAGCAGATCGTGGACCGCCTGCTCGAGCTGCCCGGGGGGACCCGGTACCAGGTGCTCGCGCCCGTCGTGCGCGGTCGCAAGGGCGAGTACGCGGACCTCTTCCGCGAGCTGCAGAGCAAGGGCTTCGCGCGCGCCCGCGTGGACGGCGAGGTCGTCCCGCTGACCGAGGCGCCGGCCCTGGAGAAGAAGCTCAAGCACACGATCGAGGTCGTCGTCGACCGCCTCGTCGCGCGCGAGGGCGTGCAGCGCCGGCTCACGGACTCCGTGGAGACCGCGCTCGGCCTCGCCGGAGGCCGCATCGTCGTCGAGCTCGTCGACGCCGATCCCGACGACCCGAACCGCGAGCGGCGGTTCTCGGAGCACCGGGCGTGCCCGAACGACCACGAGCTCGCGCTCGACGAGATCGAGCCGCGCACGTTCTCGTTCAACGCGCCGTACGGCGCGTGCCCGGAGTGCACGGGCATCGGCAGCCGGCTCGAGGTGGACCCGGACCTCGTGATCCCGGACGAGGAGAAGACGCTCGCCGAGGGCGCCGTGGCGCCGTGGGCGCAGACGTCGTCGGAGTACTTCCAGCGGGTGCTGAGCGCGCTCGCCGAGGAGCTCGGCTTCTCCATGGACGTGCCGTGGCGGGCGCTGCCCGAGCGGGCGAAGCAGGCGATCCTCTACGGCCGCGACCACAAGGTGCACGTGCGCTACCGGAACCGGTGGGGACGCGAGCGGCAGTACTCGACGGGCTTCGAGGGCGTCATCTCGTTCATCGAGCGGCGGCACGCCGAGACGGAGTCCGACTGGTCGAAGGAGCGCTACGAGTCCTTCATGCGCGAGGTGCCGTGCCCGGTGTGCCGCGGCGCCCGCCTGAAGCCGGAGGTGCTCGCGGTCAAGATCGGCGGGCTGTCCATCGCGGAGCTGTGCGCGCTGTCCATCGGCGACGCGCGGGACGTCCTGTCCCGGCTGGAGCTCGGGGAGCGCGAGCGGGTCATCGCCGCTCAGGTGCTCAAGGAGATCCAGGCGCGGCTGGGCTTCCTGCTCGACGTCGGGCTGGACTACCTGTCGCTCGACCGGGCAGCCGGCACGCTCTCCGGCGGCGAGGCGCAGCGCATCCGCCTCGCCACGCAGATCGGGTCGGGCCTCGTCGGCGTGCTCTACGTGCTCGACGAGCCGAGCATCGGCCTGCACCAGCGCGACAACCGGCGCCTCATCGACACGCTCACGCGGCTGCGCGACCTGGGCAACACGCTCATCGTCGTCGAGCACGACGAGGACACCATCCGCACCGCGGACTGGATCGTCGACATCGGCCCGGGCGCCGGCGAGCACGGCGGGCGCGTCGTGCACTCGGGCGACCTGGCCGGGCTGCTCGAGTCGCCCGAGTCGGTCACCGGCGCCTACCTGGCGGGGCGGCGCGAGATCCCGACGCCGGTGCTGCGCCGTCCCGTGGACCCCGCGCGCACCATCACCGTCGTCGGCGCGCGCGAGCACAACCTCGCGAACATCCAGGTCGAGTTCCCGGTCGGCTGCCTCGTCGCGGTGACGGGCGTGTCGGGCTCGGGCAAGTCGTCGCTCGTCAACGGGATCCTCTACCCGGTGCTCGCGAACGAGCTCAACCGGGCCCGGCTCGTGCCGGGGCGGCACACGCGCGTGACGGGCCTCGAGCACCTCGACAAGGTCGTGCACGTCGACCAGGGCCCGATCGGCCGCACACCGCGCTCGAACCCGGCGACGTACACGGGCGTGTGGGACCACATCCGCAAGCTCTTCGCGCAGACCACCGAGGCGAAGGTGCGCGGGTACACGCCCGGGCGGTTCTCGTTCAACGTCAAGGGCGGGCGCTGCGAGGCGTGCTCCGGCGACGGCACGATCCGCATCGAGATGAACTTCCTCCCGGACGTGTACGTGCCGTGCGAGGTGTGCCACGGCGCGCGGTACAACCGCGAGACGCTCGAGGTGCACTTCAAGGGCAAGACCGTCGCCGACGTCCTCGACATGCCGATCGAGGAGGCCGCCGAGTTCTTCGCGGCCGTACCGGCGATCTCGCGGCACCTCAAGACGCTCGTCGACGTCGGCCTCGGGTACGTGCGGCTCGGGCAGCCCGCGCCGACCCTGTCCGGCGGCGAGGCGCAGCGCGTCAAGCTCGCGAGCGAGCTGCAGAAGCGCTCGACCGGACGGACGGTCTACGTCCTCGACGAGCCCACGACGGGCCTGCACTTCGAGGACATCCGGCGCCTGCTCGGCGTGCTGCAGTCGCTCGTCGACAAGGGCAACACCGTCATCGTCATCGAGCACAACCTCGACGTCATCAAGAACGCCGACTGGATCATCGACCTCGGTCCCGAGGGCGGCTCCGGCGGCGGGCGGATCGTCGCCACGGGGACGCCCGAGGACGTCGCCCGGGTACCCGAGAGCCACACCGGCCGGTTCCTCGCCGAGATGCTCGGCGTCGTGCCCGAGCCCAGCCGCGCGAGCGCCTGACGGCGCGCTCCGCTAGGCGGTGACCTCGTCCGCGCCCGCGTGCTCCACGCGCACCGGGGCGGGGTCGTGGCGCACGGTGAAGTTGACCGACCGTGCGATGAAGCAGTGCTCGCGCGCCCGGGCGTGCAGCACCTCGAGGTCCTCGTCGGTGATCGGCCGCCCGTCGGGCCGCTCGCCGCGCGCGATGGTCACGCACGGCCGCAGCACGACCTCGGTGAACTGGCCGTGCCCGGCCGCCTCCACGCGCATCCGCCCCTGCGCGGTGTCGGTGTACCCGGTGACGACGACGCCGTCGACGGCCGCCAGGTGCAGGAACCACAGCATGTGGCACTGCGCGAGGGCCGCGACGAGCAGCTCCTCGGGCGTGTAGCGCTCGGGGTCGCCGCGGAAGGCCGGGTCCGCCGACCCGGGCAGCGGGGGCTTGCCCTCGAAGCGCACCTCGTGGTCGCGGCCGTAGGCGGCGTAGCCCGTGGTCCCGACGCCGCGCGCGCCCGTCCAGACCAGTGACGCGGTGTAGGTGTGCACGATGCCCATGCCTCACCGTACCGAGCGCCCTGGAGCGCCCCCGAGCCGATTCCGTCACGTGTCCGGACGCCCCCTCCCCGCGACGGGGACGTCGTCCGTGTCATCTAGCCTGGACGCGTGGCCGATCCCGCGACCTACCGTCCGGCACCGGGCCAGATCCCGGACTCGCCGGGCGTGTACCGCTTCCGCGACGAGCACGGCCGCGTCATCTACGTCGGCAAGGCGAAGAGCCTGCGGCAGCGCCTGAGCTCGTACTTCCAGGACGTGGCCGGGCTGCACCCGCGCACCCAGCAGATGGTGACGACGGCGGCGTCGGTCGAGTGGACGGTCGTCGGGACCGAGGTCGAGGCCCTGGCCCTCGAGTACTCCTGGATCAAGGAGTTCGACCCGCGGTTCAACGTCAAGTACCGCGACGACAAGTCGTACCCGTACCTCGCGGTGACGCTCGGCGAGGAGTATCCGCGGGTCCAGGTCATGCGCGGGGCGAAACGGCCCGGCACGCGGTACTTCGGCCCCTACGGCCACGCGTGGGCGATCCGCGAGACCGTCGACCTCCTGTTGCGGGTGTTCCCCGTGCGCACGTGCTCGGCCGGCGTGTTCAAGCGGGCCGCGCAGACCGGCCGGCCGTGCCTGCTCGGCTACATCGACAAGTGCTCCGCGCCGTGCGTCGGCCGGATCTCGGCGGAGGACCACCGTGCCCTCGCCGAGGACTTCTGCGACTTCATGGCGGGGGAGACGGGACGGTTCGTCCGCCGCCTCGAGGAGCAGATGCGTCAGGCCGCCGCGAACCTCGAGTACGAGCGCGCCGCGCGCCTGCGCGACGACATCGCCGCTCTCCAGCGCGCGACCGAGAAGAACGCCGTCGTGCTCGGGGACGGCACGGACGCCGACGTCTTCGGCCTCGTGGGCGACGACCTCGAGGCGGCCGTGCAGGTGTTCCACGTGCGCGGGGGCCGGATCCGCGGCCAGCGCGGCTGGGTCGTCGAGAAGGTCGAGGACCTCACCGACGCCGAGCTCGTCGAGCAGCTGCTGCTCCAGGTCTACGGCGAGGGCACGGACGCGCCGGTGCGGGCCCGGGACACGCACACCCCGGCCACGGGCGACACACGCGGCTCGCGCCGCCCCGAGCGTGCGGCGGAGCGGCACAGCGCCGTCCCGCGCGAGGTCCTCGTCCCGGTGCTGCCGGCGGACCTCGAGCAGGTCACCGCGTGGCTGAGCGAGCTGCGCGGCGCGCGGGTGCACGTGCGCGTGCCGCAGCGCGGCGAGAAGAAGGCCCTCGCCGAGACCGTCCGCACCAACGCGCAGCAGGCGCTCGCGCTGCACCGCACCCGGCGCGCGGGGGACCTGACGACGCGCAGCCAGGCGCTGCGGGAGATCCAGGAGGCTCTCGGTCTCCCGGAGGCCCCGCTGCGCATCGAGTGCTACGACATCTCCACCACCCAGGGCACGCACCAGGTCGGGTCGATGGTCGTGTTCGAGGACGGCCTGCCGCGCCCGTCGGAGTACCGCACCTTCGGCATCCGCGGCGCCGACGGCTCGGGCGCGCGCGACGACACCGAGGCGGTCCACGAGGTGCTCACGCGCCGGTTCCGCCGCTACCTCGCGGACGCCGCCGAGGCCGAGCAGGCCGCCGCGGCCGGCGCCTCGGGCGAGGTGCCCGCGGAGGCCGCGGAGCCGGGCGGGCGCCGGCGGTTCGCCTACCCGCCCAACCTCGTCGTCGTCGACGGCGGCCCGCCCCAGGTGGCCGCGGCTGCGCGCGCGCTGGCCGAGCTCGGCGTCGTCGACGTCGCGCTGTGCGGCCTGGCCAAGCGGCTCGAGGAGGTCTGGCTCCCGGGCGACGACTACCCGGTGATCCTGCCGCGCGGCTCGGAGGGCCTGTACCTCATGCAGCGCGTGCGCGACGAGGCGCACCGCTTCGCGATCAAGCACCACCGCAAGCGGCGCAGCAAGGGCATGACGGCGTCCGTGCTCGACGACGTCCCCGGCCTCGGGCCGGCGCGGAAGGCCGCGCTGCTCGCGCACTTCGGCTCGGTCGCCAGGATCCGGGCGGCGTCGGTGGAGGACATCGCCGCGGTCCGCGGCATGGGCACCCGCACCGCCGAGGCCGTGCACCGGGCCCTCGTGGGCGGCGACGCCGCGGCGGACTGAACGACTGGCATCCTGGGGGCATGGCGGCACACACCGGTCGGCACGCCGACGAGCCCCCGGCCACGACCGTGCCCATCGGGGTCCCCGCGCTCGACGCGCAGGCGCGCCCGCCGCGGAGGGACCTGCCCGAGCTGCTCGTCGTCACCGGCATGTCCGGCGCCGGGCGCACGAAGGCCGCGGCCGTGCTCGAGGACCTCGACTGGTACGTCGTCGACAACCTGCCCGCGCAGCTGCTCACCCAGCTCGCCGGCATGCTCTCGACGGGCCCGGGCGGCGTGCACCGGCTCGCCGCCGTCATCGACGTGCGCGGGCGCGAGTTCTTCGCCGACCTCGTCAACGTCATCGACTCGCTCGACGAGGCGGGCATCGCCCACCGGATCCTGTTCCTCGACGCGAGCGACGCCGTGCTCGTGCAGCGCTTCGAGGCGGTGCGCCGCCCGCACCCGCTGCAGGGAGACGGACGGATCCTCGACGGCATCGCGGAGGAGCGCGAGCTGCTCGCGGAGGTCCGCCAGCGCGCCGACGTCGTCATCGACACGAGCGACCTCACCGTGCACGACCTCGCCCGCGAGGTCCGCGAGGCCGTCAGCAGCGAGGACGACACGCTGCGGGTGCACGTGCTGTCCTTCGGCTTCAAGTACGGCCTGCCGCTCGACGCGGACCACGTGGTCGACGTGCGCTTCCTCGCCAACCCCTACTGGATCGGCGAGCTGCGCCACCTCACCGGCCGCGACGAGCCGGTGCGGGACTACGTGCTCGGCCTGCCGGGCGCGCTCGACTTCGTCGAGCGCTACTCGCGCGCGCTCGAGCCCGTGCTCGCCGGCTACGTCCAGGAGGACAAGCGCTACGCGACGATCGCGGTCGGCTGCACCGGCGGCAAGCACCGCTCCGTCGCGATCGCGGAGGCCCTCGCGGCGCGGCTGCGCGAGGGCGGCCACCGCGTCGTCGTCAACCACCGGGACCTGGGGCGCGAATGACGCAGACCACCCCGCCGTGGGGGCTGGCGAAGGCCCCGGCCGTCGTCGCGTTCGGTGGAGGCCACGGCCTGTCCGCGAGCCTGCGCGCGCTGCGGCTCATGTCGGACCGGCTCACCGCCGTCGTGACGGTGGCCGACGACGGCGGGTCCTCCGGGCGCCTGCGCGACGAGATGGGGGTCCTGCCCCCGGGCGACCTGCGCATGGCGCTCGCCGCGCTGACCGACGAGACCGACTGGGGCCGGCTGTGGCGCGACGTGCTGCAGCACCGGTTCCACTCGGGCGGCTCGCTCAACGAGCACGCCGTGGGCAACCTGCTCATCGTCGCGCTGTGGGAGCTGCTGGGCGACCCCGTCGTGGGCCTGGACTGGGTGGGCCGGCTGCTCGGCGCGCGCGGGCGCGTGCTGCCGATGGCGTCGGTGCCGCTCGAGATCGAGGCCGACATCCGCGCGCCCGGGGAGACGACGGAGCACCTCGTGCGCGGGCAGAGCCACGTCGCCTCGGCGGCGGGGGAGGTGTGCCGGATCCGGCTCACGCCCGACGACCCGCCCGTGCCCGACGAGGTCCTGGCGGCCGTGGCCGACGCCGACTGGGTGGTCTTCGGGCCCGGGTCCTGGTTCACGTCCGTGCTGCCGCACCTGCTCGTGCCGCGCATCGCGGCCGCGCTCGAGGCGTCGTCGGCGCGGCGCTGCCTCGCGCTCAACCTGTTCCCGGCGAGCGGGCGCGGGGGCGCGATGACGTGCCACCAGCACCTGGACGCGCTCGCCCGGCACGTGCCGGGGATGCGGTTCGACGTCGTCGTCGCCGACCCGTCGGCCGTGGACGACCTCGACCGCATGCACGAGCAGGCCTCCGCGCTGGGGGCGGAGCTCCTGCTGCGGCAGGTCCGCGTGGGCGACGGCACCGCGCGGCACGACGCGCTGCGCCTCGCGGCCGCGTATCGGGACGCCTTCGAGGGGACGCTGGGCGATGTCGGGCACCGGTGATGGCAGGATGAGCGTCATGGCGTTGACGGCACAGGTGAAGGACGAGCTCGCCGCCCTCCCCGTGGAACGGACGTCATGGCGCAAGGCCGAGGTGGCCGCGATGCTCCGCTTCGCGGGCGGGCTGCACATCATCTCGGGCCGCATCGTCATCGAGGCCGAGCTCGACACGGGCGCGGCCGCCCGCCGGCTCCGGCAGTTCATCTCGCAGGTGTACGGGCACGAGAGCGACGTCGTCGTCGTCAGCGGCGGCGGCATCCGGCGGGGCACCCGCTACGTCGTGCGCGTGGTCAAGGACGGCGAGTCGCTGGCCCGGCAGACGGGCCTGCTCGACGGGCGCGGCCGCCCGGTGCGTGGCCTGCCGTCCCAGGTGGTCTCCGGCGGCATCGGCGAGGCCGAGGCGGCGTGGCGCGGCGCGTTCCTGGCGCACGGCTCGCTGACCGAGCCCGGTCGGTCCGCCGCGCTCGAGGTGACCTGCCCCGGCCCGGAGGCGGCCCTCGCGCTCGTCGGCGCCGCCCGCCGCCTCGGGATCCCCGCCAAGGCGCGCGAGGTGCGCGGCGTGGACCGGGTGGTCATCCGCGACGGCGACGGGATCGGGGCGATGCTCACGCGGCTCGGCGCCCACGACGCCGTGCTCGTGTGGGAGGAGCGCCGCATGCGTCGCGAGGTGCGGGGCACCGCGAACCGCCTCGCCAACTTCGACGACGCCAACCTGCGCCGGTCGGCGCGCGCCGCGGTCGCGGCGGGGGCGCGGGTCGAGCGCGCGTTCGAGATCCTCGGCGACGACATCCCGCCGCACCTGCGCGAGGCGGGCATGCTCCGCCTGGCCCACAAGCAGGCCTCGCTCGAGGAGCTCGGCCAGCTGGCCGACCCGCCCCTGACCAAGGACGCGGTGGCGGGTCGGATCCGGCGTCTGCTGGCCACGGCGGACAAGCGTGCGGAGGAGCTGGGCATCCCGGACACGGAGGCCAGCCTCACCCCCGACATGCTCGACGTCTGACACGCCGGAACCCCCTTTGTCCTGGCCAAACGTCCCGCTGTTGCGGCCCTCCGGCTCCGGTAGCCTGGGGGCATCTGGGGATCGTGGAAAATGCGATCCGGCCAGGCGCGCGTACACCGACGTACGCATCCGTTAGTGATCAGATCACGCGTGCCGGCGACACCGGTGCGCCCGAGGAGGGCATTGTGACCATCCGCGTCGGAATCAACGGCTTCGGCCGCATCGGACGTAGCTTCTACCGCGCGATCCTGGAGCAGGGCGCCGACATCGAGGTCGTTGCCGTCAACGACCTCACCGACAACAAGACGCTCGCCCACCTGCTCAAGTACGACTCGGTCTTCGGTCGCCTCCCGCAGGACGTCAGCTACGACGAGGAGTCGATCACCGTCGGCGGCAAGCGCATCCGCGCCCTCGCCGAGACCGACCCGTCGAAGCTGCCCTGGGGCGAGCTCGGCGCGGACATCGTCATCGAGTCCACCGGCCGGTTCACCGACGCGACCAAGGCGAAGGCCCACCTCGACGCCGGTGCCAAGAAGGTCATCATCTCGGCGCCCGCGAAGAACGAGGACGCCACCTTCGTCGTCGGCGTGAACCACACCGACTACGACCCGGCCAACCACCACATCATCTCGAACGCGTCCTGCACGACGAACTGCCTCGCCCCGCTTGCGAAGGTGCTCGACGAGGCGTTCGGCATCGTCCGCGGTCTCATGACCACGATCCACGCCTACACGCAGGACCAGAACCTGCAGGACGGCCCGCACCGCGACCTGCGCCGTGCCCGCGCCGCGGCGCTCAACATGGTCCCGACGTCGACCGGTGCCGCCAAGGCCGTGTCGCTCGTGCTCCCCAACCTCAAGGGCAAGCTCGACGGCTACGCCATGCGCGTCCCGACGCCGACCGGCTCGGCCACCGACCTCACTTTCACCGCTGCCCGCGAGGTCACGGTCGAGGAGGTCAACGCCGCCGTCAAGGCCGCGGCCGAGGGCCCGCTCAAGGGCGTCCTGGCCTACGTCGACGAGCCGATCGTCTCGACCGACATCGTGGGCGACCCGCACGCGAGCATCTTCGACGCGGGCCTGACCAAGGTGATCGGCGACCAGGTCAAGGTCGTCTCGTGGTACGACAACGAGTACGGCTACTCCTGCGCTCTCGTGAAGCTCACCGAGTACGTGGGCGAGCGGCTCTGACCGTCCCACTGCCCGCCTGACCGACATGCGTCCGCGTGCGCCCCACCCGGGCCACGCGGACGCAGTCGTGTCAGGCCCCTGAACGTTCGACCACCGACCTCGCTGGAGGAAGCATGAAGACCATCGCCGACCTGGGCGACCTGCGCGGCAAGCGCGTGCTGGTGCGCTCCGACTTCAACGTCCCGCTGGACGGCACCACGATCACCGACGACGGGCGCATCCGGGCCGCGCTGCCGACGCTCAAGGCACTGCTCGACGCCGGTGCCCGCGTGATCGTGACCGCGCACCTGGGGCGGCCGAAGGGCGAGCCGGACCCGAAGTACTCGCTCGCGCCCGTCGCGGCGCGCCTGGGCGAGCTGCTCGGGCAGCCGGTCGCGCTGGCCGAGGACGTCGTCGGCGAGTCGGCCAAGGCCACGGTCGCCGCGCTCGAGGACGGCCAGATCGCCCTGCTCGAGAACATCCGCTTCGACGCGCGCGAGACGTCCAAGGACGACGCGGTGCGCGGCGAGCTCGCCGACGAGCTGGCCGCCCTCGCCGACGCGTTCGTGTCGGACGGCTTCGGCGTCGTGCACCGCAAGCAGGCGTCCGTCTACGACGTCGCGCTGCGGCTCCCGCACGCGGCCGGCTACCTCGTGCAGCTCGAGGTCGAGTCGCTGCGCAAGGCGACCGACGACCCCGAGCGGCCGTACGTCGTCGTGCTCGGCGGCTCGAAGGTCTCCGACAAGCTCGGCGTCATCGAGAACCTCATCGAGAAGGCCGACAAGCTGCTCATCGGCGGCGGCATGGTGTTCACGTTCCTGAAGGCCAAGGGCTACGAGGTCGGCTCGTCGCTGCTCGAGGCCGAGCAGGTCGACACCGTGAAGGGCTACCTCGAGCGCGCCGCCGCCAAGGGCGTCGAGATCGTCCTGCCGGTCGACATCGTGGCCGCCGACGCGTTCGCCGCCGACGCCGTGCACGAGGTCGTCGCGGCCGACGCGATCCCGGCGGACAAGATGGGCCTCGACATCGGCCCGAAGTCCGGCGAGCTCTTCCGCGAGGCCATCCTGTCCGCGAAGACGATCGCGTGGAACGGCCCGATGGGCGTGTTCGAGTTCCCGGCCTTCGCCGAGGGCACCCGCGCCGTGGCGCAGGCGCTCGTCGACACCGAGGGCTTCTCGATCGTCGGCGGCGGCGACTCGGCCGCGGCGGTCCGCAAGCTCGGCTTCGACGAGGCCGGCTTCGGGCACATCTCCACCGGTGGCGGGGCGAGCCTGGAGCTCCTCGAGGGCAAGACCCTCCCCGGCATCGCGGTGCTGGAGGACTGATGGCCACCCGCACCCCGCTCATGGCGGGCAACTGGAAGATGAACCTGGACCACCACCAGGCCACCCACCTCGTCCAGAAGCTCGCCTGGCTCCTCAAGGACGCCAAGCACGACTACGCGTCCGTCGAGGTCGCCGTCATGGTGCCGTACACGGACATCCGCTCCGTGCAGACGCTCGTGGACGCCGACAAGCTCGAGATCGCGTACGGCGCGCAGGACGTGTCCGCGCACACCGAGGGCGCGTACACCGGCGAGATCTCGCCGGTCATGCTCGCCAAGCTCGGGTGCACGTACGTCGTCGTCGGGCACTCGGAGCGGCGCCAGTACCACCACGAGGACGACGCGCTCGTCGCGGCCAAGGCCCGCTCGGCCTTCGGCCAGGGCATCGTGCCGATCGTCTGCGTGGGGGAGGGCCTGGACATCCGCAAGGAGGGCCGGCACGTCGAGTACACGCTCGCCCAGCTCGAGGGCTCGCTCGCTGGCCTGACCGAGGAGCAGGCGTCCCGCGTCGTCGTCGCGTACGAGCCCGTCTGGGCCATCGGCACGGGCGAGGTCGCCACGCCCGAGGACGCGCAGGAGGTCTGCGCGGCCATCCGCGGCAAGCTCGCCGAGATGTACTCACCGCAGGTCGCGGACGCCGTCCGCGTCCTGTACGGCGGCTCGGTGAAGTCCGGCAACGTGGCGGCCATCATGGCCGAGCCCGACGTCGACGGCGCGCTCGTCGGCGGGGCGAGCCTCGACGCCGAGGAGTTCGCCAAGATCGTGCGCTACCAGGCGCACGCGGCGGCCTGACCGGAGCCGCCACCGCGGCGGCACGATCGCGTCCCTCGCCCGGCGGGTCCCCGCCGGGCGAGGGACTTCGCCGATCGGCCCGGCCGTCGCCTATCCTTGACCAGCGCCGCGCGTGCGGCGCACCGGAGCGAGAGGCTGTTCGTTGGACGCACTGCGCATCATCCTGCAAGTCCTGCTGGTGCTGACCAGCGTCCTCGTGGTGCTGCTGGTGCTGCTCCACAAGGGTCGCGGCGGCGGCCTGTCGGACATGTTCGGCGGCGGCATCTCCAGCGGCGCGGGCAGCTCGGGCGTCGCCGAGCGCAACCTCAACCGGCTCACGGTGGGGCTCGCGCTGGTCTGGACGCTCGTGATCATCCTGCTGGGCCTTCTCCAGCGAGTGAGCTGAGGACCTTCGTCATGGCGAGTGGTAGCGCTATCCGCGGCTCGCGCGTCGGCGCGGGCCCGATGGGTGAGGCCGAGCGGGGCGAGGCCGCCCCGCGGTTCTGGGTCTCCTACTGGTGCGCGAACGGGCACGAGACCCGGCCGAGCTTCTTCGAGGAGCCCGGCGTCGAGGCGCCCGAGACGTGGGACTGCCCGCGCTGCGGCTTCCCGGCCGGCCGCGACAAGGACAACCCGCCGGAGCCGGTGCGCAACGAGCCGTACAAGACGCACCTGGCCTACGTGAAGGAGCGGCGCACCGACGAGGACGGCGCCGCGATCCTCGAGGAGGCGCTGGCCGCCCTCCGCGCCCGGCGCGGCGGCTGAGCGCGCCCGACGACGTCGCGGGGCCTGACGGCGTCGGGTCCCGGCGAGGTCGGTCCGTCACGCGTCCGCGCGGCGGACCAGCAGGAAGCCGTCGTAGCCCTTCGCGCCGACGGTCTGGATGACCGTGCCCTCGAGCGACGGGTCGGCGGCGACCCGCTCGACGACTGCGCGCGCCCCGAGCACGCGCTCGTCCGTGGTCGCGGGGTTCGCCAGGGCGCCCTCGCGCACGACGTTGTCGACGACGAGGACGGCGCCGGGCCCGGTGAGGCGCAGCGCGGCCTCGAGGTAGGCGGTGTTCGACGGCTTGTCGGCGTCGATGAAGACGAGGTCGAAGGGCGCCACGCCCTCGGCCTCGAGCTGCGCGAGCACGTCGACGCCGCGCCCGACGCGCACGTCCACGACGTCCCCGAGGCCGGCCCGTGCGACGTTGGCGCGGGCGACCTCGGCGTGCCGGGGGTCCAGCTCGATCGTCGTGACGTGCCGGTCCGGCCCGGTGAGCCCGCGCGCGAGCCAGATCGTGCTGTAGCCGGCGAGCGTGCCGACCTCGAGCGCCCGGCGCGCGCCGTGCACGCGGGCCAGGAGGCTCAGGAGGCGGCCCTGCGGGGCGGACACCTGGATGGCGGGCAGTCCGGCCGCCTCGGCGGCCGCGTTGGCCTCGCGCAGGGCGTCGTCCTCCGCGACGAGCGGGGCGAGGTAGTCGTCGACGGCGGTCCAGACGTTCGGCACGGGCCCTCCTTCGTGGTCAGCCGGCCGCCTGCACGTCGAGCAGCCAGAGGGTGCGGGACCGCCCGCGCACGGCGGCGGCCGGGATCTCCTCGGTCGGCGCGCCGGCGAGGGCGCGGGCGACCGCGGGGGCCTTGTCGGCGCCCGCCACGACGAGCCAGACCTCCTCCGCGGCCTCGATGGCCGGGAAGGCGAGGCTGACCCGCTCGGGCGGGGGCTTGGGGGAGTCGTGCACCGCGACCGTCGTCCGGTCGAGCACCGCGAGGGTCGGCCGGCCCGGGAAGAGCGAGGCCACGTGCCCGTCGGGCCCGACGCCGAGGAGGAGCACGTCGAACGCGGGCACCTCGGGCCCGGCGTCGTCGGACCCTGCCGGGGCGGCGTGCGCGGCGAGCTCGCGCGCGTACGCGTCTGCGGCGGCCTCGGGCGTGGGCACGTCCGGGCCGGGCGGCGGCACCGCGTGCACGTTCGCCGCCGGAAGGGGCAGCGCGTCGAGCAGGGCCGCGCGCGCCTGGGTCTCGTTGCGCTGCGGGTCGCCCTCGGGCAGGAAGCGCTCGTCGCCCCACCACACGTGCACGCCCGTCCAGTCGACGGCGTCCCGCAGCGGCGACGAGGCGACCTCGGCGAGCACCCGGCCGCCCATGCCGCCGCCGGTGAGGCCGACGTGCACGGGGGAGTGCTGGGACTGGGCGTCGAGGAGGCGCACCAGCAGGCGTGCGGCGGTGGCCGTCGCGAGCGCGTCCGCGTCCGGGTGGACGACGACGACGGGGGCGCTCACCGGGCACCCGCCGGCAGCACGCGCTCCAGGCCGGTGCGCAGGACGTCCCCGTAGACCTCGTCGGCGTCCATGCGGCGCAGGTCCTCCGACAGGCACTCGCGCAGCTGGCGCAGGGGCATGGCGACGTGGCGGACGGGCTGGCCGGGGTGGCGCAGCGTGGCGCGCCGCCCGTCGGGGCGGTCGATCTCCACCGGGCCGGACGGGCGGTCGAGCCGCACGCGGGTGATGCCCACCGCGCCCTCCTCGTGCTGCACGTCGACGGGGCAGTCGAGCGCGAGCGCCAGCCAGGCCCCCAGCAGGTGCAGCGACGGGTGCCCACGGTCGCCGACCACCTGGGCCGCGCTCACGGGCTCGAACGGCGGCAGGTCGAACGCCGCCGCGAGCAGCCCGCGCCACACCGTCAGGCGCGTCCACGCGAGGTCGGTGTCGCCGTCGGTGTAGCCGTCCCTGAGGCGCCGCAGCGTGCCGATGGGGTCCGCGCACGCGACCGAGTCGGTGATCCGGCGCTGCGCCATCTGCCCGATCGGGTGCGCGGCCGGGCGCTCGGGGATCTCGCGCGGCCACCACACGACGATGGGGGCGTCCGGCAGCAGCAGCGGGACCACGAGGGTGTCCGCATGCTCGAGCATCTCGCCCGAGGCGCGCAGGAGCACCACCTCGCTCGCGCCGGCGTCGCCGCCGACGCGGATCTGGGCGTCGACGCGCGGGCCGGCCGGGCCCTCGGCGTCGCGCGCGAGCACGATGACGCGCATCGGGTGCTCGCGGCTGACGTCGTTGGTGACGGCGACCGCGTCCTCGACGTCGCGCGCGTCGGCGTCGATGACGAGCGTGAGCACGCGGCCGAGCGCGACGGCGCCGCCTTCCTCGCGCAGGTGCACGAGGCGACGGGCCACCTCGCCGGTCGTGGTGTCCGGCAGGTCGACGATCATGCTGGTCCCCTCCGCTCCCGGTGCGCGCCGCTCACGGGCGCCGCCACGCGCGGCCGTCCCGCGCCATCATCGCGTCGGCCGACGCAGGCCCCCAGGTCCCCGACCGGTACGGCTCGGGGCGGCCCTGCGAGGCCCAGAACTTTGTGATCGGGTCGAGGATCATCCAGGACAGCTCCACCTCGCGGTGCCGCGGGAAGAGCGGCGGGTCGCCGAGGAGCACGTCGAGGATGAGGCGCTCGTACGCCTCGGGTGAGGACTCGGTGAAGGCGTGCCCGTACCCGAAGTCCATGGTGACGTCGCGCACCTCCATCGAGGTCCCGGGCACCTTCTCGCCGAACCGGATGGTCACGCCCTCGTCCGGCTGGACGCGGATGACCAGGGCGTTGCTGCCGAGCTCGCGCGTGGCCGTGGACTCGAACGGCAGGTGCGGCGCCTTCTTGAAGACGACGGCGACCTCGGTCACCCGGCGGCCCAGGCGCTTGCCCGTGCGCAGGTAGAACGGCACCCCGGCCCAGCGGCGGGTGTCGATGTCGAGGCGGACCGCCGCGTACGTCTCGGTCGTGGAGTCCGGTGCGATGCCCTGCTCCTCGAGGTAGCCGACGACCTCCTCGCCGCCCTGCCAGCCCGCCGTGTACTGCCCGCGCGCGGTGTGCGCGGCGAGGTCCTTCGGCAGCCGCACCGCCGAGAGGACCTTCTCCTTCTCGGCGCGCAGGTCGTCCGGGCCGAACGACACCGGCTCCTCCATCGCCGTGAGGGCGAGGAGCTGCAGGAGATGGTTCTGGATGACGTCGCGCGCGGCGCCGATGCCGTCGTAGTAGCCCGCGCGGCCGCCGATGCCGATGTCCTCGGCCATCGTGATCTGCACGTGGTCGACGTGGTTGGCGTTCCAGATCGGCTCGAACAGCTGGTTGGCGAACCGGAGCGCCAGCATGTTCTGGACGGTCTCCTTGCCCAGGTAGTGGTCGATCCGGAAGACCGACTCGGGCGTGAAGACCTCCGAGACCACCTCGTTGAGCTCGCGCGCGCTGGCCAGGTCGTGGCCGAACGGCTTCTCGACGACGACGCGCCGCCACGCGCCGTCGGGCTGCTTCGACAGGCCCGACCGGGCGAGCTGGCGGCACACCAGGGGGAACGCCTTCGGGGGCACCGAGAGGTAGAACGCGTGGTTGCCGCCCGTGCCGCGCTCCGCGTCGAGCTCGGCGACGGTCCGGCTGAGCCGGTCGAACGCCTCGTCGTCGTCGAACTCGCCCTGGACGAAGCGGATCCCCTCGGCGAGCTGCTCCCACACCGCCTCGCGGAACGGCGTGCGGGCGTTCTCCTTCACGGCGTCGTGCACGACCTTCGCGAAGTCCTGGTCCTCCCAGTCGCGCCGGGCGAACCCGGTGAGCGCGAAGCCCGGGGGGAGCAGGCCGCGGTTGGCGAGGTCGTACACGGCGGGCATGAGCTTGCGCCGCGCGAGGTCGCCCGTGACGCCGAAGATGACGAGCCCGCAAGGGCCCGCGATGCGCGGCAGGCGCCGGTCGCGGGGGTCCCGCAGCGGGTTGGTCGGCGTCTCGTCCGGGCGCCCCTCGTGGGCCGGGGACTCCGGCCTCACCGCGCCGCCTCGAGGCCCGCGCGCACGGTCCCGAGCAGCTCGTCCCAGCTCGCGACGAACTTGTCCACGCCCTCGACCTCCAGTCGTGCCGTCACATCGTCCAGGTCGACGCCGAGCGCGGCGAGCCTGCGGAGGCGGTCCTCGGCGTCGTCGTAGGCGCCGGTGACCGTGTCCTCGCCTGCCGTGCCGTGGTCGGCGACGGCCTCCAGCGTCGCACGGGGCATGGTGTTCACGACTCCGGGGGCCACCAGGTGGTCCACGTAGAGCGTGTCGGGGTACGCGGGGTCCTTGACGCCCGTGGAGGCCCACAGGGGCCGCTGCGGGCGCGCCCCGGCGGCGAGGAGCTCCCGCCACTCCGGCGCCCGCAGGCTCTCCTGGTGGTGCCGGTAGGCGAGTCGCGCGTTCGCGACGGCGACGGTCCCGCGCAGCGCCGCAGACTCCTCGGTGCCGAGCGCGTCGAGGCGGGCGTCCACGGCGGTGTCGACCCGAGAGACGAAGAACGACGCGACCGACGCGATCTCCGACAGGTCGCGGCCCGTGGCGCGCGCCTGCTCCAGGCCCGTGCGGTAGGCGTCGACGACGGCGCGGTAGCGCTCGAGCGAGAAGATCAGCGTGACGTTGACGGAGATGCCCTCGGCGATCGCGGCCGTGATCGCGGGCAGGCCCTCGAGCGTCGCCGGGATCTTGATGAAGAGGTTCGGCCGGCCGACGGTGCGCCACAGGCGGCGCGCGGCGGCGAGGGTGCCCTCGGTGTCGCGGGCCAGGCGCGGGTCCACCTCGATGGAGACACGGCCGTCGAGGCCCCCGGTGGCCTCGTGCACGGGGGCGAGGACGTCGCACGCGGCGCGCACGTCGTCGGTCGTGATGCGGAAGACGGCCTCGTCCACGTCGACGCCGGCCGCCGCGAGGTCGCGCAGCTGGGCGTCGTAGGCGTGGCCCTTGGACAGGGCCGAGGCGAAGATCGTCGGGTTCGTCGTGACCCCGACGACGCCCCGGGTCCTCACCAGCTCGGCGAGCCCGTCCGGCAGCAGCTCGCGGGAGAGGTCGTCGAGCCAGATCGCGACACCTGCGTCGGCCAGGAGTGCGACGCCCCGGGGCAGGGCGCCGTCGACGGGTGTCGTGAGGTGATCGGTCATACCCGTGCTCCTCACTGTCGGTGCCCCCGGCCGCCGTCGCGAGCGGCCGGGGGCAACGGTGGCACGTCAGAGGTCGCCGGTGCCGCCCTCCGTGTTCTTCGCAGGGCCGCCCGGCGTGGCGGTGCCGTTGGCGACGTCGGCGAGCGACGCCTTGGCCGCGGCCGCGACCGCCTCCGGCGTGATGCCGAACTCGCGGTACAGCGTCTGGTAGTCCGCGGACGCGCCGAAGTGCTCGAGCGAGACGCAGCGGCCGGCGTCGCCGACCAGCTCGCGCCAGCCCTGCGCGACGGCGGCCTCGACCGAGACCCGGGCGCGGACGTCGGGGGGCAGCACCGAGGCGCGGTACGCCTCGTCCTGCTCGTCGAACCACTCGCGGCACGGCATGGAGACCACGCGCGCGCCGATGCCCTCGGCGGCGAGCAGCGCGCGCGCCTCGAGCGCGATGTGCACCTCGGAGCCGGTGGCGAGCAGGAGCACGTCGGGGGTGCCCGACGGCGCCTCGGCCAGCACGTACGCGCCCTTCGCGACGCCGTCGGCCGCGGCGAGCGTGTCGCCCGTCGCCGGGCCGTCGCCGCGCTCGAGCGTCGGGACGTTCTGGCGGGTCAGGACGAGGCCGGCCGGGTGGTCGGTGCGCTCGAGGATCGTGCGCCACGCCCAGGCGGTCTCGTTGGCGTCCGCCGGGCGGACGACGTCGAGGCCCGGGATCGCGCGCAGCGAGGCCAGGTGCTCGACCGGCTGGTGCGTCGGGCCGTCCTCGCCGAGGCCGATCGAGTCGTGCGTCCACACGAACGTGACGGGCAGCTTCATGAGCGCCGCGAGCCGGACCGCGGGGCGCATGTAGTCGCTGAACACGAGGAACGTGCCGCCGTAGGGGCGGGTGCCGCCGTGCAGCGCGATGCCGTTGAGGATCGACCCCATGGCGTGCTCGCGGATGCCGAAGTGCAGCGTGCGCCCGTAGGGGTTGCCGGCGAACGACTTCGTGCTGCGGTGCTCCGGCAGGAACGACGGCTCGCCGTCCATCGTGGTGTTGTTCGAGCCGGCGAGGTCGGCGGAGCCGCCCCACAGCTCGGGCAGCACCGGCGCGAGCGCGGTGAGCACCTTGCCCGACGCCGAGCGGGTCGCCACGGCCTTGTCCGACGGGAACACGGGCAGCGCGTCGGTCCAGCCGGCCGGGAGGCGACGGGCCGCGAGGCGGTCGAAGAGCTCCGCGCGCTCGGGCTGGGCGGTCCGCCACTGCGCGAACGCGTGGTCCCACTCGGCGTGCGCGGCCGCGCCGCGCTCGGCGACCTTGCGGGCGTGCGCGATGACCTCCTCCTCGACCTGGAACGTCTGGTCCGGGTCGAAGCCGAGCAGCTCCTTGAGCGCGCGGACCTCGTCGGTGCCGAGCGCCGAGCCATGGATGGCGCCGGTGTTCTGCTTGTTCGGCGAGGGCCAGCCGATGATCGTGCGCAGCGAGATGATCGACGGCCGGCCCGTCTCGGCGCGCGCGGCCTCGAGGGCGGCGCCGAGCGCGGCGACGTCCTCGGTGTAGCCGGTGCCACCGTTGGTCCAGTCGACGCGCTGGGTGTGCCAGCCGTAGGCGGCGTAGCGCGCGAGGACGTCCTCGCTGAACGACACGTCGGTGTCGTCCTCGATCGAGATGTGGTTGTCGTCGTAGATGACGACGAGGTTGCCGAGCTCCTGGTGGCCCGCGAGCGACGAGGCCTCGGAGGTGACGCCCTCCATGAGGTCGCCGTCGCTGGCGATCACCCAGATGGTGTGGTCGAACGGGCTCGTGCCGGGGGCGGCGTCGGGGTCGAACAGGCCCCGCTCGCGGCGGGCGGCCATCGCCATGCCGACCGCGGACGCGAGGCCCTGGCCGAGCGGGCCGGTGGTGATCTCCACACCCTCGGTGTGCATGTACTCGGGGTGGCCGGGGGTCTTGGAGCCCCACGTGCGCAGCGCCTTGATGTCGTCGAGCGTGAGCGGGTACCCGGAGGCGAACAGCTGCAGGTACAGCGTCAGCGACGAGTGGCCCGCGGAGAGCACGAACCGGTCGCGACCCGGCCAGCGCGGGTCGTTCGGGTCGTGCCGCAGGTACCGCTGGAAGAGCAGGTACGCCGCGGGGGCCAGGCTCATCGCCGTGCCCGGGTGGCCGTTGCCGACCTTCTGCACCGCGTCCGCGGCGAGCACCCGCAGCGTGTCGACCGCGCGGCGGTCGAGGTCGGACCAGTCGAGGCCGGTGGGCCCGGTCGTGGGCGTCGTGTTCACAGCTCCTCATTCCTGCCCGGTGGGTCCGGGGTCGTGGGTGGGGCCAGGCAGGCGGCCCGGAGGACCGCGTGCCGGGCCGGCCGTCGGTCGGGGCGCTCGGACCGTCGGCGGCCTGCTGCGACCGAGCCTAGCGGCGCCCGCCTGGGACGTCCGACGCGCGCCGCCGCGTGGACCACGACGCCGCGGGCCGTCCCGGGAGGGCCGGGGGCGGTCCCGGGACGTGAACGGGAGGGGCGTCCCGCGGCGCGGCCCTTTCCGCGTCACCCGTCGTACCATGGTCAGACACCTGTCGCCCCGAACGGAGCCCGCCCCCGTGCCCACCGCGAGCCACGCCCAGGCCGACGCGCGCCAGGGCGACGGCGCCGCGGCGCGCCGGGCCCCGGCAGCGGCGTTCTGGCGCCGTGTCGGCGCCTACGTCGCGCTGACGAAGCCGCGCATCATCGAGCTGCTCCTGGTCACGACGCTGCCCACGATGCTGCTCGCGCAGCAGAGGGTCGGCGGCGGCCTGCCGTCCGTCGGGCTCATGCTCGCCACGCTCGTCGGCGGGAGCCTCGCGGCAGGGGCGGCCAACACGCTGAACATGTACCTCGACCGGGACATCGACGAGGTCATGAACCGGACGCGGCGCCGGCCGATCGTGACCGGGGCGGTGAGCCCGCGCGCGGCGCTCGTCTTCGGCCTCGTCCTCGCCGCGGTCTCGCTCGCGTGGTTCCTCGTCCTCGTCAACGCCCTCGCCGCAGCGCTGACCGCCGGCGCGATCCTGGCCTACGTCGTCGGCTACACGATGTGGCTCAAGCGGCGCACGCCGCAGAACATCGTCTGGGGCGGGATCGCCGGGTGCCTGCCCGTCTTCATCGGCTGGGTCGCGGTGACCGGGTCGCTCGACTGGGCGCCCGTCGCGCTGTTCCTCGTCGTGTTCTTCTGGACGCCGCCGCACTACTGGCCGCTGTCGATGAAGTTCCGCCGCGACTACGCCGCCGCCGGGGTGCCCATGCTCCCCGTCGTCGCGAGCGACCTGCGCGTCTCGGTCGAGATGGTCGGCCACACCGTCCTGATGATCGCCGCGTCGCTCGCGCTCGTCTGGCTCGGCCCGATGACCTGGGTCTACGCCGCCGTGGCCGGGGTCGCCGGCGCCTGGTTCCTGTGGTCCGTCATCACGCTCCTCGTGCGCGCCCGCTGGCCGCGGCCGGGCCGCAAGCTCGGCGAGATGGCGGTCTTCCACGGCTCGATCACGTACCTGACCGTGCTGTTCGCCGCGGTCGCGGTGGACCCGTTCCTGCCCCTGTGATGACCGCCGGGCGTCCGCCGCAGCCGGGCACCCCCGACGGGCTCGCCCGCGCCGTCGACCTGTACCTCGACCACCTCGCCGTCGAGCGGGGGCTCGCCCGCAACACGCTCGCCGCCTACCGCCGCGACCTCGTCCGCTACGCGGACTTCCTGCGCGGCCGCGGCCTGGACGCGCCGTCGGACGTCGCCGAGGCGGACGTGCGCGCGTTCGTCACCGCGCTGCGCAGCGGCGCCGACGGCGCCCCGCTCGCCGCGTCGTCGACCGCCCGGGTGGTCGCGGCGGTCCACGGGTGGCACCGGTTCTGCGCGCTCGAGGGCATGGCGGCGTCCGACCCGTCGGCCGCCGTGAAGCCCCCCGCGCAGGTGCGGCGCCTCCCGCGCGCGCTGAGCGTCGAGGACGTCGCGCGCCTGCTGGACGCCGCGGGCCAGGGGGAGGGGCCGGTGCCGCTGCGCGACCGCGCGCTGCTCGAGCTGCTCTACTCGACGGGGGCCCGGATCAGCGAGGTCGTGGGCCTCGACGTCGACGACCTCGACCTCACGCCGGACCGCGCGTCGGCGCGCCTGCTCGGCAAGGGCAACAAGGAGCGCGTCGTGCCGGTCGGCTCGTTCGCACGTGACGCGGTCGACGCCTACCTCGTGCGGGCGCGCCCCGCGCTGGCCGCGGGCGGGCGCGGCACCCCGGCGGTGTTCCTCAACGCGCGCGGCGCGCGGCTGAGCCGGCAGAGCGCGTGGGCCGTGCTGCGCCAGGCGGCGCGACGCGCGGGCATCCCGGGGGCGGAGGAGGTCTCCCCGCACACGCTGCGGCACTCGTTCGCCACGCACCTGCTCGCGGGCGGCGCGGACGTGCGCGTGGTGCAGGAGCTGCTCGGGCACGCCTCGGTCACCACCACGCAGATCTACACGCACGTCACGCCGGACTCGCTGCGCGAGGTCTACGCGCTGGCCCACCCGCGCGCGCTGGGCTGACCGCCGGGCCGAGCGCCCGGGCGGCCCCGTCGACGCCGCGGCCCGGGCGGGCGAGAGGCCCGGCGCGCGCGGAGTTGCACCCCGGTCGGGCCCGCGCGCTGCGATAGCCTCTCGGCGTGAGCAGCCCGGACGACGTCGCCACCATCACGGACCCCGCCGGACGCCCGCTTCCCGACTTCCCCGAGCCGGCCCCGCTGACGACCCACGGACCCGCGCGCATCATCGCGCTGTGCAACCAGAAGGGCGGCGTCGGCAAGACGACGACGACGATCAACCTGGGCGCCGCGCTGGCCGAGTACGGGCGCCGCGTGCTCATCGTCGACTTCGACCCGCAGGGGGCCGCGTCGGTCGGGCTGGGCGTGAACCCGCACGAGCTCGACAAGACCGTGTACACGCTCCTCATGGAGCGCGACGTCACCCTCGGCGACGTCGTCCGCACGACGGCGGTCCCGGGCCTCGACCTCGTGCCCGCCAACATCGACCTGTCCGCCGCCGAGGTTCAGCTCGTCGGCGAGGTGGCCCGCGAGACGGTGCTCGCGCGGGCCCTGCGCCCCGCCGAGTCCGAGTACGACGTCGTGCTCATCGACTGCCAGCCGTCGCTGGGCCTGCTCACGGTCAACGCGCTCACCGCGGCGCACGGCGTGATCATCCCGCTCGAGTGCGAGTTCTTCGCGCTGCGCGGCGTCGCCCTGCTCATCGAGACCGTGGAGAAGGTGCGCGACCGGCTCAACCCGCGCCTGCAGATCGACGGCATCCTCGGCACGATGCACGACCCGCGCACGCTGCACTCCAAGGAGGTGCTAGCGCGCGTCCGGGAGGCGTTCGGCGACAAGCTGCTGCACACCGTCATCGGCCGCACCGTGAAGTTCCCGGACTCGTCGGTGGCCGCGGAGCCGATCACGACGTACGCGCCGGGGCACGCCGGTGCCGCGCAGTACCGGCAGCTGGCCCGCGAGCTCGTGGCCCGCGGCGATGCCGCCTGAGGCGGTGCCCGGCACCGAGCCCGACACGCGCCCGGACGCGGGCGAGGCGACCGGGGCCGGCGTCGTGGACGCGCCCGACGCCGAGTCGACGGGTGGCCGGGGCGACGCGTTCGAGGTCCACCTGGAGAACTTCTCCGGCCCGTTCGACCTGCTCCTGTCGCTCATCTCGCGCCACCGGCTCGACATCACCGAGGTGGCCCTCGCGAAGGTCACCGACGAGTTCATCGCCGCCGTGCGTGCCGCGGAGGAGCGCGCAGAGCCCTGGGACCTGGGCCGGTTGAGCGAGTTCGTCGTCGTGGCGGCGACCCTGCTGGACCTCAAGGCGGCCCGCCTGCTGCCGGCCACCGAGGAGGACGCGGAGGACCTCGAGCTCCTCGAGGCCCGCGACCTGCTCTTCGCGCGCCTGCTGCAGTACCGCGCGTTCAAGGAGGTCGCGGCGACCATCGGTGCCAGGCTCGCCGAGCAGTCGCGCAGCGTGCCGCGCCAGGTCGCGCTCGAGCCGCACCTCGCCGCGCTGCTGCCCGAGCTCGTGCTGGAGATCGGGCCGGGGGAGCTGGCCGTCCTCGCGGCCCACGCGCTGCGCCCCAAGCCCGCGCCCGAGGTCGACACGAGCCACCTGCACGCCCCGGCCGTCAGCGTGCGCGAGGAGGCGGGCGTCATCGCGGACCGGCTGCGCCGCAGCGGCACCGCGACGTTCCGCACGCTCGTGCGCGACGCGGGGTCGCCGACGGTGGTGGTGGCGCGGTTCCTCGCCCTGCTCGAGCTGTACCGCGAGGGCGCGGTGGCGTTCGAGCAGGTGACCCCGCTCGGCGAGCTCACCATCAGGTGGACGGCGGGCGACGAGGACGTCACGGTGGAGGACGACTACGACGACGCCGCCCGCGGTGAGGCCGCGCGCGGCGACGCGGGGGCCGTCGCGCAGGAGGCCGCACAGCCGGCCGCACAGGAGGGAGGAGACGCGTGAGCGCATCCGAGGACGAGGCCCAGGGCATCGGGACGCCGTCGGTCGACGAGCTCGCCTTCGACGTCGCCGACCTGCCGGGTGGCGCGGCCGCGGCTCTGGAGGCCGTGCTCATGGTGGCGGACGAGCCGGTGCCGGCGGTGCAGCTGGCCACCGTGCTGGGGCTGCCGACGGCGGAGGTGGAGCGGATCCTGCACGAGCTCGCCGCCGAGTACCGGGGCGAGCTCGGGGGCCGCCCGCGCGGCTTCGAGCTGCGCGAGGCCGGTGGCGGGTGGCGCGTGTACTCCGCGCCCGCCTACGCGGACGTCGTCGGCCGGTTCGTGCTCGACGGGCAGGCCGCGCGGCTGACGCAGGCGGCGCTCGAGACGCTTGCGGTCATCGCGTACCGGCAGCCCGTCACGCGCGGCCAGGTGTCGGCCGTGCGCGGGGTGAACGTCGAGTCCGTCGTGCGGACCCTGGTGAGCCGCGGGCTCGTCCAGGAGGTCGGCACCGAGCCGTCGGGCGCGGTGCTGTACGGTACGACCCCGTACTTCCTCGAGCGCATGGGGCTGACCAGCCTCGACGAGCTGCCGCCCCTGGCGCCCTACCTGCCCGAGCTCGAGGCGCTCGGTGCGGTCGACGAGGCGGTGGGCTGATGGGCCGTCACGTGCAGACGCAGCCGGACGTGCACGACCCCGAGGGCGTGCGGCTGCAGAAGGTGCTCGCGGGCGCGGGGCTGGGCTCGCGCCGCGCGTGCGAGGAGCTCATCGTCGCGGGCCGCGTGACGGTGGACGGCGTCGTCGTGCGCGAGCTGGGCGTGCGGGTGGACCCGAAGCGCGCCGTCGTGCACGTCGACGGGCAGCGGGTCCAGCTCGACACGAGCCTCGTCACGCTCGCGTTCAACAAGCCCGCCGGCGTCGTGTCCACGATGAGCGACGACCGGGGCCGCCCGTCGCTCGCCCCGTACGTCGCGGACCGGCCCGAGCGGCTGTTCCACGTCGGCCGGCTCGACGCGGAGACCGAGGGACTGCTCCTGCTCACCAACGACGGCGAGCTCGCCAACCGCCTCGCGCACCCCTCGCACGGGGTCCGGAAGACGTACCTGGCGACCGTCAAGGGCCGCGTGCGCCCCGCCGCCGGCGTCCGCCTGCGCGCGGGCGTGCTGCTCGAGGACGGGCCGGTCGAGGTCGACTCGTTCCGGGTGCTCGACACCACGGGCAGCCAGACGCTCGTCGAGGTCGTCATCCACGAGGGCCGGAACCGCATCGTGCGCCGGCTCATGGACGCCGTCGGGCACCCGGTGCTGCGCCTCGTGCGGACCCAGATCGGTCCCGTGCGGCTCGGTAACCTCAAGCCGGGGGCCACGCGGGAGCTGACCCGCAAGGAGCTCGGCGCGCTCATGACCGAGGTGGGGCTGTGAGCACCGGTACCCTTCCGCGCGTGCCTGCGTGCCGGGCCGCCGTCGGGGCGGCGGTGCGCACGCCGGGGAGGGACGGCAGATGACCGTGCGGGCGATCCGCGGCGCGACGCAGCTCGACCGCGACGAGCGCGAGCACCTGTTCGAGCGGACGGCGGAGCTGGTCCAGGCCGTGCTCGACGCCAACGGGATCGACGCGAGCGCGCTCATCTCCGTGATCTTCACGTGCACCCCCGATCTGCGCAGCGACTTCCCGGCCACGGCCGCGCGCGAGATGGGCATGGGGGACGTGCCGCTCATGTGCGCGGTCGAGATCGACGTCCCGGGCGCGCTGCCGCGCGTCGTGCGGCTCATGGCGCACGCGGAGCTCGACGTGCCGCGCTCGGCCGTGCAGCACGTGTACCTGCACGGTGCCACGGTGCTGCGACGGGACCTGGCCCAGTGAGCGCGACGCCGGGACCCGAGCCCCGCAGCCCCCTCGCGGCGCCGCGGCCGGCCGCGACGACCGGCACCGTCCGCGTCGTCGGCACCGGGCTGCTCGGCGCGAGCGTCGGCCTGGGGCTGCGCGCGCTGGGCGTGGACGTCGTGCTGCACGACCCGTCGCGCGTGACCCTCATGCTCGCGCGGGACCTCGGTGCGGGTCGCCTGCCCGAGGAGGACGAGCCGGCGCCGGCCCTGGTCGTCGTCGCCGCGCCGCCCGACGTCACCGGCGAGGTCGTCGCGGACGAGCTCGCGGCGCACCCGACGGCGGTGGTCACCGACGTGGCGAGCGTGAAGGGATCGGTGCTCGCCGCGCTGCGGGTGCGCGGCGCCGACCTGACCCGGTACGTCGGCTCCCACCCGATGGCCGGCTCGGAGCGCTCCGGCCCGACGGCGGCGCGTCCCGACCTGTTCGTCGGACGCCCGTGGGTGGTGGTGGCGACGGAGGAGTCGGCGCCCGATGCCGTCCTGCGCGTGCGCGACCTCGTCACGGACCTCGGTGCCACGCCGGTCATGCTCGACGCGCGGGCCCACGACGAGGCCGTCGCGCTCGTCTCGCACGTCCCGCAGGTCGCCTCGTCGCTCGTCGCCTCCCGCCTGCGCGACGCCGACCCCCCAGCCCTCGACCTGGCCGGCCAGGGGCTGCGCGACGTCACGCGCATCGCCGCGGGCGACCCAGCGCTGTGGACCGCGATCCTCGCGGCGAACGCGGGTGCGGTGCTGCCGGCCCTGCGCGCGCTGCGCGGCGAGCTCGACGCGGTGATCTCGGCCCTCGAGGACGCCGCGCCGGCCGCCACGGTGGGCGGCGACCCGCACGCGGTCGCCGGGGGCGCGCTGGCCACGCTCGCGGGCGCGATCGCGGCGGGCAACGACGGCGTCGCGCGCATCCCGGGCAAGCACGGCGGCGCGCGCCGCAGGTACGACGTGGTCACGGTGCTGGTGCCGGACCGGCCGGGCGAGCTCGCCCGGCTGCTCGCGGACATGGGCGCCGCGGGCATCAACCTCGAGGAGCTCGACCTCGAGCACGCGCCCCAGCAGCCGGTCGGCCTGGCGTCCCTCGCCGTGCTGCCCGGGCTCGGCAGCACGCTCGAGCGCGAGCTGACGGCACGCGGCTGGAGGGTGGCCGGATGACGGTGGACGAGACGGCGGGCGCCGCACGGACCGGGGGCGCGGCGCGCCCCGGGGTGGTCGTGGCCGTGGACGGCCCGTCCGGGTCGGGCAAGTCGAGCGTGAGCCGGCAGGTCGCCGCACGCCTCGGCCTCGCCTACCTCGACACCGGCGCGATGTACCGCGCGGCGACGTGGTGGTGCCTCGACCAGGGCGTGGACCTGGACGACGCCGACGCCGTCGTCGAGGCCGTGCGCGGCATGGACCTGCGTATGGGGATGGACCCGGCCGCGCCGTCGGTGCACGTCGGCACCACCGACGTGGGCGCGGCGATCCGCGAGCCGGCGATCTCCGGCGTCGTGAGCAAGCTCGCCACGAACCTGGCGGTGCGTGCCGAGATGCGCCGGCGCCAGCGCGCGCTCATCGAGGCCGAGCGCCACGACGGGGTGAGCGGCGGCCGCGGGGTCGTGGCCGAGGGGCGCGACATCACCACCGTCGTGGCGCCCGACGCCGACGTGCGCGTGCTCCTCACCGCGAGCGAGGAGGCGCGGCTCGCCCGGCGGGCCCTGGAGGTGCACGGCGTGGCCGACGAGGCCGCGATCGCCGCCACGCACCGGCACGTCGTCGACCGCGACGCGGCCGACAGCACGGTCGTGGAGTTCCGCACCGCGGCCGACGGCGTCGTCACCGTCGACTCGAGCGCGTTGACCTTCGAGCAGACCGTCGACGCCGTGCTGGGCCTCGTCGCCGAGACCCTGGCGGGCCGGCCGTGAGCGCGAAGGGCGGGGCGGCCGGCGGGCCGCACGTGCCGCGCCGCATCGGACCGGGCTGGGCCCGGTGGGTCGGCAGGGCCGTCGCGCGCGGCTTCTGGAACACGCGGATCGTCGGCACCGAGCACGTGCCGCGCACCGGCCCCGTCATCGTCGCGGGCAACCACGTCGGGTTCGCCGACGGGCCGCTCATGATCGGCTGCACGCCGCGCGGGGCGCACATCCTCGTCAAGGTCGAGCTGTTCCGGTCGCCCATCGGCTTCCTGTTCAGGCTCTCGGGTCAGATCCCCGTCGACCGGCGGAACGGACGTCCTGCCCTGCAGACCGCGCTGGCCCTGCTCGAGCGCGGGCGCGTCGTGGGGATCTTCCCGGAGGGCTACCGGGGCCGCGGGGACGGGTCGGGCGCGCGCGCGGGCGTCGCGTGGCTGGCGGTGCACTCCGGGGCGCCCGTCGTCCCGGTCGCCATGCTCGGCACCCGGCGCACGGGGGAGAGCGTGGGGAAGATCCCGGGCTTCAGACGCCGGCTGCACGTCGAGTTCGGCCCGCCGATCCCGCTCGACGGCCTGGAAGGACTGCCGCGCCGCGAGGCCGTCGGCCGCGCGCAGGAGATCCTGGGCCGCGGGCTCGCCGATCACGTGCGCTCCGTCGCCGAGCGCACCGGCCTGGCGCTGCCGGAGGACGGGCCGGACGGCATCGGGGACGACGCGACGCCCGCGGAGCCGCCGGTCCGGCCGTGAGTTCGTCCGCGACCCCTCCGGCACGGGAGGATGGGGGCATGACCGACCACACGCGCCCCGGCGAGCCCGAGACCGAGCCCGTCACCGAGGCGACCGTGCTCGGGACCGGCCCCGAGGCGGACCCCGACCTGGACTCCGACGTCGACCCGGGCCCGGACGAGCACGAGCCGGTCGACGTGCCGGCCCTCGAGGTGCCGGAGACGCCCGAGGAGCGCGCCCGCGAGCAGGCGCTGCGCGCCGGCCTCGCCGACTACGACCTCGCCGAGGAGGACCTCGCGCTCCTCGAGGGCGGGGGAGCGGGCGAGGGGGAGTCCCGGTCCGCCGGCCCGCTGCCGGTGGTCGCCGTCGTCGGCCGCCCGAACGTCGGCAAGTCCACGCTCGTCAACCGGATCCTCGGCAGGCGCGAGGCGGTCGTGCTCGACACCCCCGGCGTCACGCGCGACCGCGTGACGTACCCCGCGGAGTGGGCGGGACGCCGCTTCTCGCTCGTCGACACCGGCGGCTGGGAGGTCGACGTCGCGGGCCTGGACGCGCGCGTGGCCGAGCAGGCGGAGGTCGCGATCGACCTGGCGGACGTCGTGGTGTTCGTCGTCGACGCCATGGTCGGCGCCACGGCCACCGACGAGCGCGTGGTGCGCCTGCTGCGGCGCGCCGGCAAGCCCGTGGTCCTGGCGGCCAACAAGGTCGACGGCCCCCAGCTCGAGGCCGACGCCGCGGCGCTGTGGAACCTCGGCCTGGGCGAGCCGCACCCCGTCTCCGCGCTGCACGGCCGGGGGACCGGCGACCTGCTCGACGCCGTGCTCGCCGAGATGCCGGAGGTGGGCGCGCACGGGCGCGTCGACGCCGGGGACGGCCCGCGGCGGGTCGCGCTCGTCGGCCGGCCGAACGTCGGCAAGTCGAGCCTGCTCAACGCGCTCGTCGGCTCGCAGCGCGTCGTCGTCGACGACGTGGCGGGCACCACGCGCGACCCCGTCGACGAGCTCGTCGAGCTCGACGGGCGGCCCTGGTGGTTCGTCGACACCGCGGGCATCCGCCGCCGCGTGCACCAGACCACCGGCGCCGACTTCTACGCGTCCCTGCGCACGCAGGCCGCCATCGAGAAGGCCGAGGTCGCCGTCGTGCTCCTCGACGCGAGCGACATGCTCACCGAGCAGGACACGCGCGTCATCAGCCAGGTCGTCGACGCGGGCCGGGCGCTCGTCATCGCCTACAACAAGTGGGACCTCATGGACGACGACCGGCGCCGCTACCTCGAGCGCGAGATCGAGCGGGACCTGGTGCAGGTCCAGTGGGCGCCCCGGGTCAACATCTCCGCGAAGACCGGCTGGCACACCAACCGGCTCGTGGGGGCGCTGGACACGGCCCTGGCGTCGTGGGACACCCGCGTGCCCACCGGGCGCCTCAACGCGTTCCTCGGCGAGCTCGTGGCCGCGCACCCGCACCCCGTGCGGGGCGGGCGTCAGCCACGCATCCTCTTCGCCACCCAGGCGGACACCCGGCCCCCGCGGTTCGTCATCTTCGCGACCGGCTTCCTCGAGGCGGGCTACCGCCGGTTCATCGAGCGGCGCCTGCGCGAGACGTTCGGCTTCGTCGGCAGCCCCATCCACATCTCCGTGCGCGTGCGGGAGAAGCGCAAGCGGTGAACCGCCTGCTCCGCCTCGGGCTGCCCCGGGACCCCGCGGCGTCGTCGCACCTCGCGGGCTTCGTGGTGGCGTCCGTGGTGACCGTGCTGCTCACGCGCGCGTTCCTCGCCGCCACGGGGTACCCGCAGATCGGCGGCGGCGGGCTGCACGTGGCGCACGTGCTCTGGGGCGGGCTGCTCATGGCCCTGGCGTTCGTCGTGCTGCTGTCCTTCGCGGGCCCCGTCGCACGGCCCCTCGGGGCGCTCCTGGGCGGCGTGGGCTTCGGGTTGTTCGTGGACGAGGTCGGCAAGTTCGTCACGGCCGACAACGACTACTTCTACGAGCCGACGGCGGCGCTCATCTACGCCGTCGTCGTCGCGCTCGTGCTCCTCGCCGACGCGCTGCACGGCCGCCGGCCGCACGACCCGCGCGAGTACCTCGCGGGGGCGGCGGACCACGCGGTCGCCGGGCTGGCCGGCGGGTTCACCCCGCACGCCCGGGCCGAGGCGGAGGCCCTCGCGGACAAGGCGGGCGAGGTGCGCGGGGCGGCGGAGGTCCGCGCGTTGCTCGGCGCCGTCGTCGACGACCCGGACGAGCTGCCCAACCCGATCGCTGCGGCGAGCGCCGCGGTCGTGCGGGTGACCCGCCGGCTCGTCGCCTTCCGGTGGGCGCCGTGGGCGACCGTCGCCCTGCTCCTCGGCAGCCTCGTGGCCAGCGCGGGTACGGGCCTGGCCGCGTGGGTGGGCGGCGCGGACGTGCCGGGCTGGGTCGTCGTCGCGCTCCTGGTGAGCGCCGCGGCGGCGACCGGTGCCGCGGTGCGGGGCCTCGCCGTGGTGCGCCGCGACCGGCGCGGCGGGTACCTGTGGTTCCGGCGGGCGCTCCTGGTGAGCCTGCTGGTGGTGCAGGTGTTCGTGTTCCGGGTGCGGGAGTGGTCGGCCGTGGCCGGACTGCTGCTGGAGGTGCTGCTGCTCGGGCTCGTCGCGGCCGAGCTGCAGGAGCAGGCCCGCGAGGAGGCGCCCCTGCACGACGACGCGGACGACGCCACGGACGCACCCGACGCCGGACCGGGTTCCGTCCCGGGGCCGCGCCTGGGGTAGCATGCTCACGGCCCCACAGGGCCGACGGGATGTGGCGCAGCTTGGTAGCGCACTTGACTGGGGGTCAAGGGGTCGTGGGTTCAAATCCCGCCATCCCGACAGAGATGTCGCAGGTCAGAGGGCCGCACCGCCGAGGCGGGGCGGCCCTTCGGCTTGCATGCAGCTGACGCTCGCCGGAGTCACCACGACGCTGCCGGCCCGGCGACGCGGTAGGGCACGCCCGAGTCGGCGAGGCCGGCCAGGTAGGCGTCGCGCGACGACGCCGCCGATGCGCACGCGAGGTACATCCGCGAGAGGGCGTGCGCCGCGGTGGCTGAGGGGACGTCGATCCGCCAGGGCTCGCGGTCAGCGGTGTCCACGGTGTCCGCGGAGGCCTGCCAGACCGTGAGGCCGATCCGGCCGCGCCGTGCGAAGTGGGCGACGACGGCGTCGACGGTGCCCCACCGGACGTCCCTGCTCCCCGCGGCGGTTCGCCACACCAGGCGGTCGGTGGTGACGTCCACGGACACCGGCGCGCGCCGCTTCGCGGCGCGGCCTCGTCCGCCTGGCGTAGGGCGCGGCTCCGGGGTCGTGGTGCCGTCGAGAACGGCCCAGCGCCGCTCGCCGGTGCCCAGGCCCCAGGCCTGGGCACCGGCCGGCGTCGAGACGCGCCCGCGGGGGCCGCGACTGGGACGGCTTCCTCGCGTCGGCGGTCGCGCTGCACGAGCGCGAGGTCAACCTCGACGACTGGGACGCGCCGCGCTGCAGGGCCCACCCCTGGGCGGACGTCACCCCGTGACGGGGTGCAGCAGCTCGAGCACCGCCCGGCCGTAGGCGTCGCGCTTCGCGGCGCCGATGCCGTGCACGTCCAGGAGCTCCTCCAGCGTGGTGGGGTTGGCCGCCGCGAGCGCGCGCAGGGTCACGTCGGAGAAGACGACGTACGCGGGCACGCCTGCGGACCGCGCGGTCTCGGCACGCCACGCGCGGAGCCGGGCGAACCGCTCGGTCGCCTCGGCGTCGAGCCCGGCCTCCGGGGCCTTGGCCTTCGTCGGCCTCGCCGCGCGCGCGCGCGGAGCAGCGGCGTCGCGGCGCAGCACCACGGTCCGCTCGCCGCGCATGACCTGCCACGACGCCTCGGTGAGCCGGAGCGTGGAGTACCCCTGTGCGTCGGCCGCGAGCAGTCCCTGGGCCATGGCCTGGCGCACGATCGCGCGCCACTCGCCGGCCGGCACGTCCGCACCCACGCCGAACACCGACAGGTCCGTGTGCCCCTGCTGGACGACCTTGTCGGTGCGCTTGCCGGTGAGGATGTCGATGACGTGGCCCGCGCCGTACCGCTGCCCGCGGCGCTCGAGGCGCGCGACGGCGGAGAGCAGCTTCTGCACCTCGACCGTGCCGTCGTAGACCTCGGGCGGGTTCAGGCACGTGTCGCAGCTGTCGCACCGGTCCGGGGCGTCCTCGCCGAAGTACCGCAGCAGCTGGGCGCGGCGGCACGTCGCCGTCTCGCACAGGGCGAGCATGGCGTCGAGGTTGGCGAGCATCGCGCGCTTGTGGGTGGGGTCGGCGTCGGACGTCTCGACGAGGCGCCGCTGCTGCACGACGTCGGCGAGCCCGTAGGTCATCCACGCGGTCGCGGGCAGGCCGTCCCGTCCGGCGCGCCCGGTCTCCTGGTAGTAGCCCTCGACCGACTTGGGCAGGTCGAGGTGGGCGACGAACCGCACGTCGGGCTTGTCGATGCCCATGCCGAACGCGATGGTCGCGACCATGACCAGCCCGTCCTCGCGCAGGAACCGGGCCTGGTTCTCGGCCCGGACCTCGGCGGGCAGGCCGGCGTGGTAGGGCAGCGCGGGCACCCCGTGCTCGGTGAGCCACGCGGCCGTGCTCTCCACGGAGGCCCGCGACAGGTGGTAGACGATGCCGGCGTCGCCGGGGTGCTCGGTGCGCAGGAGGTCGAGCAGCTGGGTGCGCGGGGAGTCCTTCGGCACGATCCGGTAGGTGATGTTGGGCCGGTCGAAGCCGGCCACGAACACCGCGGGGTCCGTGAGCTCGAGCCGCGCGACGATGTCCGCCGCCGTCGCGCGCGTCGCCGTCGCCGTGAGCGCGACCCGCGGGACACCGGGCAGCGCCTCGCGCAGGACCGCGAGGCCGAGGTAGTCGGGCCGGAAGTCGTGGCCCCACTGGGACACGCAGTGCGCCTCGTCGATAGCGACGACGGACACCCGCCCGCGTCGCAGCAGCGGCAGCGTGTCCGGGGCGGCGAGGCGCTCGGGCGCGAGGTAGAGCAGGTCCAGCTCGCCGGCGAGGTACGCCTGCTCGACCTCGCGACGCTCGGCCGGGGTCTGCGTGGAGTTGTAGACGGCGGCGCGGACGCCCGCGAGCCGGAGTGCGGCGACCTGGTCGGCCATGAGCGCGATGAGGGGCGAGACCACGACGCCCACCCCGGGCCGGACGAGCGCGGGGATCTGGTAGCAGAGCGACTTGCCGCCGCCCGTGGGCATCAGCACGAGCGCGTCGCGCCCCGCGACGACCGTGTCGATGATCTCGGCCTGCCGGCCGCGGAAGCGCTCGTACCCGAAGACGGTGCGCAGCACCTGCTCGGGCGTGACGGCGGCCGTGGGCACTGACGGGTCTCCTGGGGTCGGCATGGTCGCCCCAGTCTGCCCGGTGCCTCCGACGCGCCGCCCCGCGGGACGCTCGGCGCGCGGACGACGCCGTCGGCGCGGGTCAGTCCTGCTCGCGGTGCCTGACCAGGAGCACGAGGTCCCTGACGGCCGGCGGGCGCCACCAGAGCGCGAGGCCGCCGTAGACGACGACGCCGACGAGCACGCCGAGCGCGAGGAGCGGCCCGTCGGCGAGGGGCACCGTGGCGAGGACGGCGAGGACCGCAGCCGCCATGACCGCGACCATCGCGACGTAGGGCAGGAGGCTGACGACGAGGTCGCGCAGGCGCATCCCGATCGACCGGAGGGCGAGGTGCATGCCGATCGGCGACTGGACGACCATCGCGACGAGGTAGCCGATCGCGAGGCCCGGCAGCCCCCATCGCAGGCCGACCACGACGCCGGCGAGCGTGACCGAGGCCCGCAGGAACCCGACCCGGAAGAGGTGGTCGGCGCGGCCCTTGGCGCTGAAGATCGTGTCCACCGCGGCCGTCACCGCCGCGATCGCGCCCGCGGGTGCCATGCACTGCAGCAGCGGGACGATGGCGCGCCACTTCTCGCCGAGGACGACGTCGACGATCGGGTCGGCGCACACGGCCACGCCGATCATGACGGGGAGCACGACGAGCGCGATGGCGCCGGTGGCGCGCGTGTACCCGCGTCGCAGCGCCGCGTCGTCGTCCTGGATGCGCGCGAACGCCGGGAAGAGCACCGACATGAGCACCTGGCCGATGGACTCCACCGGGTAGCGCACGGTGCGCTGGCCGAGCGAGTAGATGCCGAGGGCGCCGACGCCGAGCACGCGCCCCACGAGCACCTTGTCGGCCTCGCGGAGCACGAACCTCACGACGTTGAAGGCCGTCGTGTTGAGGCTGTAGTGCGCGATGTCGCCGAGCCGGCGCGGGGCCACGCCGCCGCGGGGGCGCCAGCCGGAGGCCGACCACGCGGTGATGCCGCCGACGACGACACCGGCGATGTTCCCCCAGACCATGGCCCACACGCCGAAGCCCGTGACGGCCATGCCGATGCTCACCGCCGCCGTCACGAGGGCGCTGGCCATGTCGACGGTGGCGACGCCGCGGAACCTCAGGTCGCGGCGCAGGAGGGCGTGGTGCGTCTGCGCGATCGACTGGACGATGACGACGGCGGACAGGGCCTGGACGACGGGCGTGGCCTCCGGCGTGCCGAACAGCGCGGCGATGGCGCCCGCGCCGAGCGCCATGGCGGCCGTGAGGACCGCGCCGATGGCCACGTTGAGCACGAACACGGTCGTGAGGAGCTGGTCGTCGACCTCGCGGCGCTGGATGACCGCCGAGCCGGTGCCGAGGTCGCGTAGCACCTCGAGCGCGAGGATCGCGGTCATCGCGACGGCGACGAGCGCGAAGGCCTCCGGGTCCAGGAGGCGCGCGAGGAGGATCGAGACGCCGAACCGCGTCAGCTGTGTGACGAGGCGACCCGCCAGTGCCCAGCGCGTCGCGCCCGCGAGCCTGCCCGCCGTGATCGCGGGCTCGGCGGCGCCGGCCGCAGGCTCGTGCGGGTCGGCGGGCCGGTCCGCACCCCCCGTGTCCGCGGACGGGGCCGGGGAGGCGGCGGAGGTGCCGTCGTCGGGCACGGCGGAGGTGCCGTCGTCGGGCACGGCGGAGGCGTGGTCGTGGGACGCGCCGGGAGGCCCCTGGGGCGAGGGGGGACGGTGGAGGCTCATGCGGCGGGCTCGGTCCGGGTCCAGGGCTCGCGGAACCGGGCACGGCGGACCGGGAACATCGGTCCCAGCGCCTCGAGCGCAGTTCTCAGCATCGGCCCCCTCTCGGATAGACCAGAGCATAAGCGTCGAAAACGGCCGCGGCGCACGTCGTCACATCGATTTCACCTGGATGCCGACCCGCGTCCGCGGCGCCCGGCTGTTGATCGGCCCGTCGGGCGGGCGCACACTCGAACCTCCGGGCGCGGGTCTCACCCGGGCCGCGTGACGGCCCCCGGCGCGCGACCGGCCGAGGGGGCGGTGCGATGGCCGCTGGGGGGCGGACCGACGCGGACGCGAGGGCCTGGCGCGGCACGCGCGCGACGGCGACGGACGCCCCGCGCGTGCGCGGCGACCTGGCGGCCGGCGTGCTCCCCCTCCTCCCACGGGCGTTCGTGCCGCCGCTGCGCCTCTGGCACGCGCTCGACGACGGCGCGGCGGTCACCGCGCTGGTGGCGCGCGCGGGGTCGGGCAAGACCGTCGGCGTGGCGGGGTGGGTGCACCGGGCGCTGCGGCCGGGCACCCGGGGGAGGCCGGGTGGGTGGCCCGGCGCCCTGGCGGCCGAGCGCGTCGCCTGCCTCGTCGCCTCCGGACGGACGCCCCGCGGCCGGCTCGCCGGCGTGCTGCACCGGCTCGAGGGACGCGCCCGCGCGGGAGCGGACGACGCGCTGCTCGTGGGGCGGGGATCGGCGCCCCTGCACCACGACCTCGCCGTCGTCCGCGGCGCCGCGCTCGAGGTGACCGACGAGGACGCCGCGGCGCTCGTGCGCACCCTCGCCCCGTCGCTGGGCGCCGAGGGGGTCGCCGACGTCGTCGTCAGGGCCCGGGGGTGGGCCGCCGTCCTCGTGCTGACGGCCCGGGCCGCCCGGGCGGCGGGACCGGGCCAGGCCGCGCACGCGGTGACGGACCGCGTCGCCACCGCGGCCCTCGCGCGGGACGTCCTCGCGCACCTCGGGGTGCGCGAGCGCCACCTGCTGCTCGCCGTCGCGCACGAGGACGAGGTCACCGGGGCGCTCGCCGCGCACCTGAGCGGCGACCCCGCGGCCGGGGACGTGCTCGCCGGGCTCGCCGCGGGCGGCCTCCTGGTCGCGCGCGAGCCTCGCCCGGGTGGCGACGCGTACGCGGTGCACCCGCTCCTCGCCGACCACGTGCGGCACCACCTCGCCGCGGGCGGCGTCGACGCGGTGCGGGCCAGGGCGACGGGCGAGCGGCCGCCGCCCACCTCGCCCAGGTCGTCGCGGGCCCGCGCGCGCCCGACGACCCGTACGACCTCGCGTCGGCCCGGGTCGTTCGGGCGCTCCTGGGCCTGGAGCCCCTCGACCGGGCCTGCGCCGCGGGGCTGCGGGCGCTGCGCGGCGCGCGGGCGGCGGGTCCCGGCCGACGCCCGCTCCTGCTCGCGCTCGTGGGCCAGGCGCAGGGCTGGCTCGGTGACCTCGACGCCGCGGAGGGCACGCTGCTGGCTGCCGCCCAGGGCGCGCGCGGAGGGCGCTGGGGCGCTGGCGTCGGACGCGCTCGAGGCCCTCGCCGTGGTGCGGTTCGCCCGCGGCCGGCCGCGGGAGGCCGGGCGGCTCGCGGAGCGGGAGGCGCCGTCGGGCGACGGCTTCGCGACCGTCCGCGCGCTCGTCGCGCTGCACCACGACCCCTGGTCCGCCGCGTGGGCCGTCCCGGCGCCGCCGGCGGGCGCGCGGCACCTCGAGCGCTTCTGGGGCCACCTGGCGGCCGGCGTGGTCGCGGCCCTGCAGGGCCGGGCGGGGCGCGGCCTGGAGCTCCTCGACGCGCCTGTGGAGGTCATGGACGTCCCTCGGGTGCTGCGCGTGGCGCGCGTGCTCGTGCGCGCCCTGGTCGCCGCCGCGGCGGACGACGTCGGGGCGGTCTCCGATGCCGCGGAGGGCCTCGTCGGGCTGGGCGCCGACGGCGAGGCGCGCCTCGTGGAGGGCCTGCGCGCGGTGGTGCAGCGCGACCTCGACGGCGGGCTGCGTCACCTCCGGGCGGCGGCCGAGGCGGCCACGCTGGCCCAGCCCGACGCACGGACGCTGGCCCTCGTGACCGCAGCGCAGGTCGCGGAGGCCGGGGGCGACCACGAGCTCGCCGACCGCCTCCTGGCGTCCGGCGTCGTGCGCGCCGAGCGTCGCGGCGACGCGCTCCCGCTCGTGGGCTGGGTGGGGCACGTGCCGCCCGTGACCGTCGTGCTGGCGCGGGTCGCCGCGACGGCGTGGACCGCGCGGGCGCTGCGCGCGGGACGGCGGGCGGGTCCGCTGCACGTCGCCGTGGCGCGCACGTCGGCGTCGCGCGCCGAGGCGGTACGTGCGGCGCACGCGGGGCACCGCGTGGTGCCCGCGCTCACTGTGCGTGAGCGCGACGTCCTGGACCGGCTCGCGCGCGGCGCGAGCTACGCGGACATCGCCGTGGACCTCGTGCTGAGCGCCAACACGGTGAAGACGCACGTCACGAGCCTGTACGCCAAGCTCGGCGCGACCCGGCGCAGCGAGGCGCTGGCGACCGCGCGCACGCTCGACCTGCTCTGACGAGCCGGTCAGGATCGAAGAAGCGTCGACGCCCGACGCGCACCTAGCGTGGGACCCGTACCGCAGGACACGCGACGGGAGGAGCGAGATGGCGAAGGCCGAGACCGAGGAGACGTTCACCGCCGCCGAGCGGGAGGCGATGAAGGACCGCGCGCGGGAGTACCGGCAGACGAAGAAGGGCAAGGACCTCGAGCCCGAGGTGCTCGCGAAGATTGCCGAGATGACGGGCACGGACCGTGAGATCGCCGAGCGCGTGCACGCCATCGTCAAGGAGGTCGCCCCGGGCCTCGCGCCGCGCACGTGGTACGGCATGCCGGCGTACGCACGCGACGGCAAGGTCGTCCTCTTCTTCCAGCCCGCCGGCAAGTTCGACGCGCGCTACGCGACCCTCGGGTTCAACGACTCGGCCCACCTCGACGACGGCGCGATGTGGGCGACGGCGTTCGCGGTCACCGCGCTGACGCCCGAGGTGGAGGAGCGCATCGCCGACCTCGTGCGGCGCGCGGCCGGGTGACCGGCCCGCTCAGCGGACGCCGGGCAGCCCGGCCAGCCACGCGGTGACGGCGGCGACCACCGCGGGCACGTCCTTCTTCAGCCCGTGGTCGCCCGCCACGACGACGACGTCGCGGCCGGGCCCCGCGGGCGGCACGCCGTAGGGGTCCGTGGCCCCCTGCACGACGAGCGTGGGCACGCCCGCGCCCTCGAGCTCCGGCAGGCGGCTCGGCCGGTCCGGGCGGCCCGGCGGTCGCGTGGGGAAGGCGAGGCAGACGACGCCCGCCGCACCGGTCGCCAGGGCCGTCCGGCACGCCACGCGCGCGCCGGCCGAGCGGCCGCCGACGACGACCGGCAGGCCCTCCGCGCCGAGCGCCCCGCGCAGGGCCGCGAGCGCCTGGTTCCACGCGGCGTCGAGCACGGGCGCGCGCGGCGGGACGCGGCGACCGGCGGCGCGGTACGGCTGCTCGACGAGCACCACCGTCCAGCCCAGACCGGGGAGCGCGGCCGCGAGCGCCGCGAGGTCCGGCGCGTGCACCCCGCCGCCTGCGCCGTGGCCGAGGACGACGAGGCCTGCCGGGGCGACCGTGGCCGGGTGGACGTGCGCGACGGCGGTGCCGTGCTCGGTGGTCAGCTCGAGGACGCGGGCGGGGGCGCTCACGCGCCCACGCTAGCCGCCGCGGCCGGCGGGGGAGCGGGTGCCCCGGAATGACCCGCCGGGCGCGCCGGGGCGCGCGTCGGAGAATGACAGGTCGGGGGCGCGTGGAAATACGCTACGGCCGCATTCCGAAAATACGGTGCCCGGTCGCGCAGAAATGGCCGAGCGCGGCCGTGAGAACGCAGTGCGTCGTCGGGCGCGAGGTGGCCCTGGAGGCCGTGACAAACCCCGGTTCGGCGCGTGTAAAACGGATCCCGCCGTCGTCGCGTGGCGACACGCCGGTATCCATCGCGGAGTTGGCCCCATCGCGTGCGGGGAAATGCGCGGTCCAGGCCCTCGGTCCCAAGGATCGTCCCATGATCGGCACCTACGCTGAAAACGTCCCCACCGGACTGTGAGGTACCGCGAAGACGCAGGGCCGTAGCCGCCCGTCATTCGGGTTCATCGTCGAACACGGCGGAACCCGTCCGGCGGCGTCGTCCCGGTCGGCACGGGCCTCGCACACCCTGCGCTCCCTACGAAGGCACGGACGGGCATCGTGACGACACAGCAACCGCAGTACCCGGGCATCCCGGACGTCATCAACGGCAACGGGGCGGTCGCCCACGTGATGCGTCACGTGTGCGGCGGTGTGATCGGCTACCCGATCACACCGTCGACGGAGATCGCGGAGCTCTTCGAGGCCGCGCGCGCCGAGGGCCAGACGAACGTCTGGGGCAAGCACCCGTTCTTCTTCGAGACAGAGGGCGAGCACTCGGCGCAGTCCGGCGCCCTCGGCGCCGCGCTCACGGGCGGCCAGTACGTCTCGAACGCCTCGTCGAGCCAGGGCATCCTCTACGCCCTCGAGTCGCACTACGTGACCGTCGGCAAGAAGATCGGCGGCTTCGTGCTGCAGGTCGCCGCGCGCGTGGTCAGCAAGCACTCGCTCAACGTCATGGCCGGCCACGACGACGTCTACGCGCTGCTGCCCGCCGGCTACACCATCCTCTTCGGCTCCAACCCGCAGGAAGCGGCCGACCTCGCCGCGATCTCCTACCGGGTGTCGGCGCTCTCCCTCATCCCGGTCGCCAACGTCATGGACGGCTTCGCGACGAGCCACGTCATGACCGAGGCGCAGCTGCCCGAGCCGGAGCTGCTGCGCACCTACCTCGGCGACCCCGCCGGCCGGATCCCGTGCCCGACCGTCGCGCAGGAGATGCTCTTCGGCGCCAAGGGTCGCGTCTTCCAGCTCGGCCAGTACCTCGACCGCCACTCGGCCGACGTCGACCCGTCCGACGCCGCCGCGCTGCGCGGCTGGCTCGAGGCCAACGCCGACAAGGTCGAGAAGGACAACGAGGGCGTCCTCGTCGCCGACACGCTCGTCTGGCTCCCCGAGGAGCTGCACGCCCAGTGGCGCCGCCAGTGGGTCAACGCGTGGGAGAAGGGCACCCGCCAGCTCGTGCCGGCCCTGGTCGACCCGCACAACCCCGGCCTCACCGGCCCGGTGCAGAACCAGCCCGACTTCCAGGCGGGCGCCGTCGACCACCGCACCCACTTCGTCTCCGCCGTCCCGGCGCTCGTGCGCCAGGCGATGGCCGAGTACGCCGAGCTCACCGGCCGCGAGTACTCCCCGGTCATGGCGTACGACACCGAGGACGCCGACTACGTGATGGTCGGCCTCGGCTCGATCACCGACGACGTGCGCGCCGTCATCCCGTACCTGCGGTCGCAGGGCCTCAAGGTCGGCGTCGTCTCCGTCAAGCAGCTCCAGCCGTTCCCCGAGGCCGAGCTCGTCGAGGCCCTCGCCGGCGCCAAGGCCGTCACGGTCCTCGAGCGCTCCGACGACACCGCGCTCACCCGTCTCGTCACCCAGGCGCTGTACAAGGCGCGGGCCAACGCCGACGCCCCGCAGTTCGACGGCATCCCGGCCATGGCCACCCAGCCGCGCCTGTCCACGGCGATCTTCGGTCTCGGCGGCCACGACGTGCAGCCGCGGCACCTCGTCGCGGCGTTCCGCCGCATGGCGGACGAGAAGGCGCAGGGCTCGCTCTTCTACATCGGGTCGCAGTTCTTCAGCCAGGACCCGACGCCGGAGGCGGCCGAGCGCGAGGCGCGCCTGCGCGAGGCCTACCCGGAGACCGCGGGCATGGCCCTGGTCACCGAGCCGAACCCGCCCGTGCTGCCGAAGGAGGCGCTGCGGATCCGGTTCCACTCGGTCGGCGGCTACGGCACGATCGCGACCGGCAAGCTCCTCACCGACATCCTCGCGGGCGTCCTGGGGATGCACAGCAAGTCGGCGCCGAAGTACGGCTCGGAGAAGTCCGGCGCGGCGACGAACTACTACATCACCCTGAGCCCCGAGCCGGTGCTGCTCACCAACGCCGAGCTCGAGGACGTCGAGGTCGTGGTCTCGCCCGACCACAAGGCGTTCATCCACACCAACCCGCTCAAGGGCCTGGTCGAGGGCGGCACGTTCATCCTGCAGTCCGACCTGCCGGCCACGGAGGTCTGGCGGCAGCTGCCGGCCTACGCCCGTCGCACGATCCGCGAGCGGCGCATCAAGTTCCTCGTCCTCGACGCGTTCGAGGTCGCCAAGCGGCACGCCCCGACGCCCGAGCTCGAGACCCGCATGATGGGCATCGCGTTCATCGGCGCCGTGGCCGGCCACGTCGACCGCGTCGCCTCCGGCGCGTCGCGCGAGGCGCTCGAGGCCAAGGTCCGCGCGCAGATCACCAAGAAGTTCGGCAGCAAGGGCGAGAAGGTCGTCGAGGCCAACATGGCCGTCATCCGCGACGGCATCGAGGCCACGCACGTCGTCGACTACGACGCCCCCGAGTTCGTCGCGATCGACGGCGAGCCGAACGGCCGGGTGGCGCGCGGCGTGCAGGTCTCCGCGTCGATGTGCCCGACCACGAAGACCGCCCGGACGAGCAACCTGTTCGACCCGGCGTACTACGAGGACCTGGTCGCGCGGCCGTTCCGCGAGGGCACGATCGGCGAGGCCCCGGTGTACCCGGGCGCCGGCCTGTTCATGCCGGTCGGCACGGGCGCGGCGAAGGACAAGGGCCTCTTCCGCCGCGAGGTGCCGGTCTTCGACCCGACCGCCTGCACCGGCTGCCTCGAGTGCGCGCTCGTCTGCCCGGACGTCGCGATCCCGAACACGGTGCACGAGATCCACGACCTGCTCCTCGCCGGCATCGACCGGATCGAGGCGACCGACGCCCAGCGCGACGCGCTGCGCGCGCAGGTCTACCCGTGGGCCGAGCGGATCCGCGAGATCTACCGCAGCGACAAGTCGGACCGCGTGTTCGCCGACGTCGTCCGCGAGGCCGGCGAGGTGCTCGACCCCGAGCTGCGCACGCTGGCCCGCAACGTCGAGAAGGTCGCCACGGCGCTGGCCGCGTTCCCCGTGGCCCGCACCAGGCCGTACTTCGACGCGATGGAGGCGGAGAACCCCGGCTCCGGCGGCCTCTTCTCGGCGACGGTGGACCCGTGGAAGTGCACGGGCTGCCTCCAGTGCGTCGCGGTCTGCGGTCCCGGCGCGCTCACGGCCGCCGAGCAGGACGCCACGCTCGCGGGCATGCTCGAGGAGCGCTTCGAGATGCTCACGACGCTGCCGAACACGCCGCGTCGCTTCACCGAGGACGCGGTCGAGGGCGGCGACATCAAGCGCCTGATGCTCGACCACACGAACTACTACGCGACCACCGGTGGGCACGGTGCCTGCCGCGGCTGCGGCGAGGTCACGGCGATCCGCCTGGTCACGTCCACGAGCCGCGCGCTGGCGGCCGAGCGGCGTCGGGCGCACATGCGCGAGCTCGACGAGCTGCTGGCCCAGCTGACCGCGAAGCTCGAGACGGTCGACGACGCCGCGCGCCGCGCCCGGATCGAGGCGACGATCGCCGACCTCGAGCAGGCGCTGTACCTGTACGAGGGCGGCCCGACGGGCAACGGCCCGGCGCCGACGGTCATCGCGAACGCGACCGGCTGCTCGAGCGTGTACGCCTCGACGGTGCCCTTCACCCCCTACCTCGACCCGTGGGTGAACAGCCTGTTCCAGGACGCGCAGCCGCTGGCCAAGGGCCTCTTCGAGGGTGTCTCCGCGAAGGTCGCCACCGAGGTCCGCGCTCTGCGGACCGCGCGGCTCGAGCTGGCCGACGCCTACGACCCGGCCGTGCACGACGCCGAGATGCGCCTCCTCGCGTGGCGCGACTTCACCGAGGAGGAGATGTCGCTCCTGCCGGCGTTCCTCACGATCGGTGGCGACGGCGCGAGCTACGACATCGGTTTCGGCGCGATGTCGCGCATCCTCGCCAGCGGCACGCCTGTGAAGATGATGGTCCTCAACACCGGCGCGTACTCGAACACCGGTGGCCAGGCCTCGACCGCGAGCTTCGTCGGTCAGGACGCCGACCTCGCCCGGTACGGCCGGGCGCACGGTGGGAAGAAAGAGGGGCGCAAGGAGCTCGGACTCCTCGCGGCCTTCCACCCGAACGTGTACGCGTGCGTCACCGCGACCGCGCTGCACGGGCACTTCCTCAAGTGCACGGTCGACATGCTCGGCTACACCGGCGGTGCGGCCCTCATGGACGTGTACACACCGTGCGGCACCGAGAACGGCATCCCCGAGGACCTGTCGAACAAGCGGTCCCGCCTGGCCGTCGAGAGCCGCATGAGCCCGCTGTTCGTGCACGACCCGCGCAAGGGCCGCACGCTCGCGGAGCGGTTCTCGCTCGAGGGCAACCCGGACATCGACAAGCCGTGGACGACGAGCACGCTCGAGTACGTCGACGACGAGGGCAACCTGCAGCTCATGCAGACGCCGCTCACGCCGGCCGAGTTCGCGCTCGGGGAGACGCGCTTCAAGAAGCACTTCCGCAAGCTCGCCCCCGACGCCGACGCCGTGCCGATCGCGGACTACGTCGAGATGAGCCCGGCCGAGCGGGCCGGCAAGGTGCCGTTCGTCTACGCGACCGACGCCGACCGCCGCCTCATCCGGCTCGCATGCTCGACGGCGATCGTCGACCTGGTCGAGGAGCGTCAGGCCTACTGGCAGACGCTGCGGTACCTCGCCGGCGCCGACCAGGCCAAGGTCGCGGCCGAGCACGCGGCGGAGATCGCCGCGCTCGAGGCCCGCTACCAGGAGGCCTCGGCGCAGCGCGAGAGCTCGCTCGACGAGATCGCCCGCGCGATGGCGGACCTCGCGGCGTCCAGCAAGGCGCCCGTGGGCGGCATCAACCTGGGCGGCGTCCTCGGCGGGGCCCAGGCCGCCGCCGCGGCGCCCGCGCCGGCCGCCGCCGCGACCGCCGTCCTCGACGTGCCGATCTACCTGGCGCCCGAGGACGAGGCGCTCTGCAACGACTGCGGCACCTGCTACCAGGAGCTGCCGCAGTTCTTCGAGAAGACCACGATCGTCGCCGACGGCCAGGCGAAGGTGGTGGCCCGGATGATCCCGGGCTGCTTCGACGGGGTGGAGATCACCCCCGAGCTGGCCAAGCGCATCGAGCGGGTCAAGGCCACCTGCGACGCGGAGATCCTCAAGTGACCACCATCACCCCACCCCGCGCCGCCGGCGCCGAGAGCGACGGTCCGGGCGTCCCCGACGCCCGGACCGGGCAGGAGACCGTACGCCGGTACCTGGACGCCAGGAGCCAGCTCGACGCGACGCTCACCGAGGTCGCCGAGCTCGAGGCGTCCGACAGCGTCGAGGCGTTCCACACGCAGCTCGAGCTGCTCAAGCGTCGCCTCCTCGCCGAGCCCCGGGCCTTCCGCGAGATGTTCATCCAGGACGGCCTCGCGGCGATCGCCTGGGAGTTCAACCAGCCGGAGCTGAGCAAGGAGTTCACCGAGCGGTTCTGGGACCTCCTGCTGCGCGACGACGACGTGAGCAAGGTGCTCATGCGGTTCGTCTGGAACCTGCCGCTCGGCAAGAAGCGCCTGTTCATCAAGGCGATCGACGAGCACCTGTCCGACCGGTACCCGATGTTCAAGGGCTACTCGGAGGGCTGGCCGGCGCAGAGCTCGATCCCGCCGTACATCCGGGAGCCGGAGGAGCGCTGGGCCGACTTCGAGCTCGTGAACCAGGGCTTCCTCGGCTACATGAACCTCGGGTTCACGCGGCGCGACATCGACATGCTCGTGTGGCTCGAGGCCCTGCGCGACAAGCAGTGCGCCGAGAAGCCCTGCGAGCTGGGCCAGTTCCTCGAGGCGCACCGCCCGCCCAAGGGCGGCTGCCCCGTGCGGATCCACATCCCGCAGATCTTCGAGCTGGTCGGCCAGGGCCGGTTCGAGGACGCGCTGGAGCTGCTCGAGTCGTGCAACCCGCTGCCGGACGTCACCGGCCGCGTGTGCCCGCAGGAGCTCCAGTGCCAGGGCGTCTGCCTGCACAAGACGCCGATGGCCATCGGGCAGGTGGAGTGGTTCCTGCCCGAGCGGGACAAGCTCGTCAACCCGGGCGGAGCGGCGAAGCGCTTCGCCGGCCGTCCGGACCCGTGGGAGGCGGCCACCAAGCCGCCGGTCGCGATCGTGGGCTCGGGCCCGTCGGGTCTCATCAACGCCTACCTGCTGGCGGCCGAGGGCTTCCCGGTGACCGTCTTCGAGGCGTTCCACGACCTCGGCGGCGTGCTCCGCTACGGCATCCCCGAGTTCCGGCTGCCGAACACGCTCATCGACGACGTGGTGGAGAAGATCGAGCTCCTCGGCGGCAAGTTCGTCAAGAACTTCGTCGTGGGCAAGACGGCGACCCTCCAGGAGCTCCGCGACGCCGGGTTCTGGAAGATCTTCGTCGGCTCGGGTGCGGGCCTGCCGCGGTTCATGAACGTGCCCGGTGAGCACCTGCTCAACGTCATGTCGGCGAACGAGTTCCTCACCCGCGTCAACCTCATGCAGGCGGTGCGCGAGGAGTACGAGACGCCGCTGCCCGAGGTACGCGGCAAGAACGTCATCGTCATCGGCGGCGGCAACACCGCCATGGACGCGTGCCGCACGGCCAAGCGCCTCGGCGGCAACGTGACGATCGTCTACCGCCGGACCCAGGCCGAGATGCCGGCCCGTGTCGAGGAGCTCGAGCACGCGCTCGAGGAGGGCATCGCCCTCAAGGTCCTCGCGTCGCCGTCGGAGTTCCACGGCGACGAGGACGGGTTCGTCACCTCGGCGACGCTCGACATCATGGAGCTGGGCGAGCCGGACGAGTCCGGCCGTCGGCGCCCCGTGAAGACCGGTCGCACGGAGCTCATCCCCGCGGACCTGGTGATCATGGCGCTCGGCAACGACGCCAACCCGATCATCAAGGACTCCGAGCCGCGCCTGCAGGTCTCCAAGTGGGGCACGATCGAGCTCCGCGACCAGGGCACGCAGGAGACCACGCTCGAGGGCGTGTACACCGGCGGCGACGCGGCCCGCGGCGGCTCGACCGCGATCATGGCGGCCGGTGACGGCCAGTCCGCGGCCCGTGAGATCCTCGGGGCGGTCGACGTGCCGACCGAGGTGATCCCGGCGATGGTGGCCAGCGCCAAGGCCTACACCGAGCTGGGCGCCGCGGAGGCGCGGATCGTCTCCAAGACGCACCTGTCGCCGGGCATCGAGGAGATGGCCGTCTACGCGCCGGTCATCGCCCGGTCCGCGCAGGCCGGCCAGTTCGTCCGCGTGCTGCCCCGGCCCGACGGCGAGCTCATCCCGCTCACGCTCGCGGACTGGGACGAGAAGGCGGGCACCGTCACGCTGGTCATCCAGGACGTCGGCGTCAGCAGCCACGAGATCAACGCGATGGAGGTCGGGGACGCCCTCACCGGCATCGCCGGCCCGCTGGGGCAGCCCAGCAGGCTCCACCGCTACGAGGCGGGCCAGACGGTGGTCTTCACCGCCGGTGGCCTCGGCCTCCCGCCGGTGTACCCGATCATGCGGGAGCACCTGCGGATGGGGAACCACGTCACGCTCATCGCGGGCTTCCGCACCGCCGACCTGATGTTCTGGGACGGCGCGGACGAGCGCGTGGGCCTGCTGCAGGCCGAGTTCGGCGAGCAGCTCGACGTCGTCTACGCGACCAACGACGGGTCGTTCGGCGTGAAGGGCTTCGTGACCACCCCGCTGCAGGACATGCTCGAGGCGAACAAGCGCGGCGAGGGCCGCACGGTCGCCGAGGTCATCGCGATCGGCCCGCCCATGATGATGCGCGCGGTGAGCGACCTGACGAAGCCCTACGGGGTGCCGACGGTCGCGAGCCTCAACTCGATCATGGTCGACGCCACCGGCATGTGCGGTGCGTGCATGGTCCCCGTCGTCGTCGACGGCAAGCTCGTGCGCAAGCACGCCTGCATCGACGGCCCGGAGATCGACGCCCACGCCATCGACTGGGACAAGTTCCTGCCCCGGTTCAACCTGTTCCGCAAGCAGGAGCAGGAGGCGCGGGTCAAGCACGGCCTGGCCTGAGACCCCCCGGCGGCGGCCGGCGCCCAGCACGGGTGCCGGCCGCCGCCGTCTTCACCCGGCGCACGGCCTGGATCCGGGGCGGAGGCGGGACTAGCGTGACGCCCGGCGACGCGGCACGGAGCGCCCCGAACCGGCGTCGCGCCAGGTCACCTCTGGAGGAACCGTGCCTCTCGTCGCACCGCGCACACGCGCGTCCGTCGTCGTCGCCTACGTCGCCTTCGCCCTCACGGGCATCAGCGCGAGCGTGGGCGCCGTCGTCCTGCCGGCGCAGATCGTCGACTACGCGATCGACCGCGCCACCATCGGCATCACCTTCTTCACCTTCTCGGCCGCGTTCTTCCTCGCGGGCGCGACCACCGGCTGGCTCATGGAGCGCTGCGGCACGCGGCTCGCGCTCCTGGTGGGCAGCGGCGCCTACGTCGTCGGGGCGCTGGTCATCGCCGCGCGCCCGTCGTTCGCCGCGCTCGTGCTGCTGCAGCTCCTGACCGGGTACGGGACCGGCGTCATCGAGTCGGTGCTGCAGGCGTACCTCGCCGGCCTGCCGGCCCAGACCGCCCGGCTCAACCTGCTGCACGGGTTCTTCGGGGTCGGCGCGCTCGTGGGCCCCGTCGCGGCCACGTGGGTCCTCGAGCGCACGCAGTGGACCGTCGTGTGGCTGCTGCTGGGCCTGCTCGCCGTGCCCGTGGCCGTGGCGTACGCGGCGACCTTCCCGGGCCGGGGTCCCGCGCCCGCGCACGACGACGGCGCCGAGGGCGCGGCCCTGCCGTCCGGGCGCCTCCTGGGCGCCACGCTGCGCCAGGCGGGCGTCGTGCTCGCCGCGGTGTTCCTCACGGTCTACGTGGGGCTCGAGATGAGCATGGGCAACTGGGGCGTGAACTACCTCATGGAGCACCACGACCTGTCCGCCGGGCTCGCCGGGGGATCGGTCAGCGGGTACTGGCTCGGCCTGACGGTGGGCCGCTTCGTCATCAGCCCGGCGGCGGGGCGCCTGCGCTGGACGGTCGCGCGCATGACGGCGGTGTGCCTGGTGGGCGTGGTGGCGTGCGGCGCCCTGGTGTCGCTCAGCCCGGTCGGGGCGGTGGCGACCGGCGGGTTCGTCCTGCTCGGCTTCTTCCTCGGCCCGCTGTTCCCGACGGCGGTCGCGGTCGTCCCGGAGCTCACCTCGCCGCGCCTGGTGCCCGCCGCGATCGGCCTGCTCAACGCGGTGTCGGTCATCGGCGGGTCGGCGCTGCCGTGGCTCGCCGGCGCGCTCGGCGACGCGGCGGGCATCTGGGTGCTCCTGCCGTTCGTGACCGCGCTCGGGGTGCTCCAGCTGCTGCTGTGGCGCGGGGTCGTCGTACACATGCGCAACCCGCGGCTGCCCGCGCACGTCGAGCCGGGTGCCGCGACCGAGCCCGCGCCGGAGGGGGAGCGGGCCTAGGGGCCCTGGCCCTCCTCCCGTTCGGCCTGCGCCTCCTCGCGGTACTCGAACGCGGCGGGGTCGATGCCTCGCTCGGCGAGCAGGGCGTCAACCTTCGCCTCGAGTCGCTCGTCGCCCTCCTTGGACTGCGAGGAGCCCCAGAAGAAGAACAGCGCCAGCCCGGCCGCCTGCCACACGAGCTGGAGGAACTCGGACTGCCAGTTCTCGAAGGTCGAGGACAGGAACGCCGGCCAGAAGTCCGCCATGGCGAGCACCTGGCCGTGCGCGGCGGCGTCGTTGCGCTCCTGGGCGAGCTGGAAGACGAACTGGCCCACCCAGGAGAGCAGGAAGAGCCCACCCGTGACGATGCCGAACGAGTAGGCGGTGAAGAACCTCGGGCGGTCGCGTCGGCCGGACACGGTGTCCCGCTCCTCAGGACGCGCGGCGCGTCCGGGCGCGGTTCTCCTTCTTGATGGCCTCGACGAGCTGGCCCTTCGTCATGCGGGACCGGCCCCGGATGTCGAGGCGGGACGCGACGTCGTACAGGTGCGCCTTCGACGCGCGGGCGTCCACGCCCTCCTGGGTCGCCGCGCGCGAGCCGCGGCCGCCGGCGGCCCGGGCGTCCGACGGTCCCGAGCGGCCCTTTCGCTCCCAGTGGTCGCCGACCTTCTCGTGCGTGCGCTTGAGCGCCGCGTACGCCACGCGGTGCGCGCGCTCGCCCTCGCCGTACTGCTCGGCCGCGGCGTCGTGCGCCTTGGCGAAGGTGCGCTGCGCCTTGGCACCCGACCGCGCGATGGTGTCGGGCAGCTCCGACTGCTTGGCCTTCCCGGACCGTGTCGTCTTCGGCATCGCCGTGCCCTCGCTCGCCCGGGCAGGGTGCCCGGCCCCTCATCGTCCGTCCGTGCCGGGCGGCACGCGACCGGGGCAGCGGGGGGCGGGCAGCCGGCGGGGGCCGACGGCGTCGGGCCCGGCGGCCGCAGCGGGCGGCCGCGGCAGGGTGGCTCAGCGCCCGCCGGTGTACTCCCAGTGCCACGGCTCGAGCGGGCCCGACCCGCCGGGGCCCATGGCGGGCGGGTGCACCCAGCCGTACGCAGGGCCGTTCTCGACCATCCAGAGGTAGTCCGGGTCGTCGAACTGGCCGACCGAGCCGAAGCCGGAGAAGTCGACGGCGAGCCCGCGACCGTGCATCGAGGTGCCCGGCTGGGCGGCGAGATCGCCCTTCGTCGCGCGCGCCACCTCCTGCTCCGCGAGCGAGCGGTAGCCGCCCGAGACGGCGAGGTCCCGCCCGAAGGCGGCGCGGTACGCCTCGTTGAGCCGGTCGAGGGCCTGCGCGGCGTCGCACCGCAGCAGGATCCGCGAGAACCGCGGTCGGCAGAGCAGCTCGACGGGGATCTGACCGTTGGGCGCCGCGTCGGTCGCCGCGATGCGCGTCGACAGCCGGCGCAGGGCGGCCTCGAGCGCGGCTCGCTCCGCGGCGAGGCGCTTGGCCTCCTCCTCGGCCCGGCGCGCGGCCGCGGCCTCCTCGGCGTCGGCGAGCTCGGCGGCGATGGCGTCGGCGAGCACCTTCACCTGCGTGGTGAGGGCCTGCACCTGGTGCGCGACGGCGAGGACGCGGTCGCTCGTCTCGAGGTCGAGCACCTCCCCGCCCACGCCCGAGACCGCCAGGCCCACGGACGTGGGCTCGGCCGACGCGGCGCTCGCCCCGAGGATGCGCACGTCCGACGCCGCGGTCGCGCGGACCCCGGTGCGGCTCGCGGGGGAGCCCTCCGGTCCCCGCCCGACGACGTCGCCCGCCCCGGCCCCGGTCTGCTCCCCGGCGGCGACGGCGGGCGCGGGCGCCTCGACGGCCTCGGGCTCCGCCTCGACGGGTCCCGCCTCGACGTCGGACACCGCGACGGCCGGGCCGTCGGCGACGGCCGCGAGCACGGTGTCGTCGGCCGCCGCGGCGACGGCGACGACCGACGGGGGAACGGCGGCGAGGAGATCGGCGAGCTGTGCGACGGCCTCGTCGAGCGGGGAGACCGTCTCCGCGCCCACGAGGGCCGGGGCCCTGGCGAGGACGGTCTGGGCCTCGGCGAGGGCCACCTGCGCGGCCGCGAGGGCCTCGGTCTGCCGGGCGGCGGCGGAGCGGGCGGCCGCGGCGGTGAGCCGGACGGTCGCCGCCCGGTCGGCGCGTGCCTGGGCCTCGGCGGCCTGGAGGGCGGCGACACGCTGCTCGCGCTCGGCGGTGTCGAGGGTCGCGGCGCACACGCCGCCGAGGACGAAGGCGGTCGCGGTCGCGGCGGCCACGGCCGGGAAGGAGAGCCGGGCCGCCGCGCGCGTCCGGGCGGCTCCACGGGCACGCCGGCGCGCGGCGCGGGTCTCCACCGGCGCCGGTGCGCGGTGCAGCGACCGCCGCGTCGGCAGCGGGTCGACTGGCGCCATGTCCTCGAGTCCTCGGTCGGCTACGTGCGGCGGAGGGTGCCGCCGCCTCCTACCCCTGGTGTCTCGGTCGCGAGAGGCATGCGCGTGAGCGGCCTAACGGGTGATGTGTGCCACGGATCACGCCCGAGCGGGTGAGGCGTAGCACGACGGGGCCGGTCCCCCGGAGGGAACCGGCCCCGTCGTCGTGCGCGGTGCGGTCAGCTGCAGCCGCTGGTCGAGCCGCAGCCCTCGCAGACGTAGCAGGAGCCGGAGGGCCGCATCTTGATGCCGCAGGAGAGGCACAGCGGCGCGTCGGCCGTGCGCCCGAGCTTGAGCTCGACGAGCTCGGCGGACGAGTGGGCCTCGCCCGTGCCCGACGCCGCGGGGGCCGGCGTCGCCGGGGCGGACGCGGCGGGAGCGGACGCGGCGGCGGCCGGGGCCTCCGCCGTCGGGACGCCGCCCTGGTCCGGAGCCGCCTCCTCCTCGACCGGCGCGTACGAGCCGGTCTGCAGGTGCCGGGCCCGCTCGGCGGCGGTGTAGATGCCCAGCGCCGAGCGCGTCTCGAACGGCAGGTAGTCGAGCGCGAGCCGACGGAAGATGTAGTCCATGATCGACTGCGCCATGCGGATGTCCGGGTCGTCGGTCATGCCGGCCGGCTCGAACCGCATGTTCGTGAACTTCTCGACGTAGGTCTCGAGCGGCACGCCGTACTGGAGCGCGACCGAGACGGCGATCGAGAAGGCGTCCATGACGCCCGCGAGCGTGGAGCCCTGCTTGCCGAGCTTGAGGAAGACCTCGCCGAGGCCGTCGCCCGGGTAGGAGCCGGCGGTGATGTAGCCGTCGGCGCCGCCCACGGTGAACGACGTCGTCTTGGACTCGCGCTGACGGGGGAGCCGCTTGCGGGTCGCGCGGACCGGGGCCGCCTCCGCCGCGGGTGCGGCCGCGGGAGCCGGCGCGGCGGCGGTCTTCGCCTTGGCGTCCGACAGCGGCTGGCCCACCTTGCAGTTGTCGCGGTAGATGGCCAGCGCCTTGATGCCCATCTTCCAGGCCTTGAAGTAGATCTCCTCGATCTCCTCCACGGTGGCCGACTCGGGCATGTTGACGGTCTTGGAGATCGCGCCGGAGATGAACGGCTGGACGGCCGCCATCATCCGCACGTGGCCCATGGGCGAGATCGCCCGCTCGCCGACCGCGCAGTCGAACACCTCGTAGTGCTCGGGCTTGAGGCCGGGGGCGTCCACGACGTGACCGTGCTCGGCGATGTACTCGACGATCGCCTCGATGGTCTCCTCGGCGTACCCGAGGCGGCGCAGCGCGCGCGGGACCGTCTGGTTGACGATCTGCATCGAGCCGCCGCCGACGAGCTTCTTGAACTTGACCAGCGAGAAGTCCGGCTCGATGCCGGTCGTGTCGCAGTCCATCATGAAGCCGATGGTCCCGGTGGGGGCGAGCACGGACGCCTGGGCGTTGCGCCAGCCGTTCTTCTCGCCGATCCGGATGCCCTCGGCCCACACGCGCGTCGCCGCGGCGTGGATGGCCTGGTCCATCGAGCCGAGCGTGCGGATGTCGTCGTTCGCCGCGGCGTGCTTGCGCATGACGCGCTTGTGCGCGGCGGCGTTGCGGGCGTAGCCGTCGTACGGGCCGACGACGCCGGCCAGCTCGGCCGAGCGCTTGTAGGCGGTGCCCGTCATGAGCGACGTGATCGCGGCGGCGAGCGAGCGGCCGCCCTCGGAGTCGTAGCCGTGGCCGGTCGCCATGAGCAGCGCGCCGAGGTTGGCGTAGCCGATGCCGAGCTGGCGGAAGGCACGCGTGGTCTCGCCGATCGCCTCGGTCGGGAAGTCCGCGAAGCAGATCGAGATGTCCATCGCCGTGATGATGAGCTCGACGGCCTTCTCGAACTTCTCGACGTCGAACGTGTCGTCGTCGCGCAGGAACTTCATGAGGTTGAGCGAGGCGAGGTTGCACGAGGAGTTGTCCAGGTGCATGTACTCGCTGCACGGGTTCGACGCCGTGATCCGGCCGGACTCCGGGCTGGTGTGCCAGTCGTTGATGGTGGAGTCGTACTGGAGGCCGGGGTCGGCGCACTCCCACGCCGCCTGCGCGATCTGGTGGAACAGCTCGCGGGCGTCGACGGTGTCGATGACCTCGCCGGTGGTGCGGGCGCGCAGCCCGAACGACCGGCCGTCCTCGACGGCCTGCATGAACTCGTCGGTGACGCGCACCGAGTTGTTCGCGTTCTGGTACTGCACGGACACGATGTCCTTGCCGCCCAGGTCCATGTCGAAGCCGGCGGCCCGTAGCGCGCGGATCTTGTCCTCCTCGCGCGCCTTGGTCTCCACGAACTCGCGGATGTCCGGGTGGTCGACGTCGAGCACGACCATCTTCGCGGCCCGGCGGGTCGCGCCGCCGGACTTGATAGTGCCCGCGGACGCGTCGGCGCCGCGCATGAAGGAGATCGGGCCGCTCGCGGTCCCGCCGGAGGAGAGGAGCTCCTTGCTGGACCGGATGCGGGAGAGGTTGAGACCGGCGCCGGAGCCGCCCTTGAAGATCATCCCCTCCTCGCGGTACCAGTTCAGGATCGACTCCATCGTGTCGTCGACGGAGAGGATGAAGCAGGCGCTGACCTGCTGCGGCGACGGGGTGCCGACGTTGAACCACACCGGGGAGTTGAAGCTGAACACCTGGTGCAGCAGCATCCAGGTCAGCTCGTGCTCGAAGGTCGTCGCGTCCTCGTCGGTGGCGAAGTAGCCGAAGTCCCGGCCCGCCTTGACGTAGGTGAGCACGACGCGGTCGATGAGCTGCTTGAGGCTCCACTCGCGCGCCGGCGTGCCGACGGCGCCGCGGAAGTACTTGGTCGTGACGATCGTGGTCGCGTTCATCGACCAGAAGGACGGGAACTCCACGCCCTTCTGCTCGAAGATCGTCTCGCCCGTCTTCCAGTTGGTCTGGGTGACGTCGCGGCGCTCCCAGGTCACCTCGTCGTACGGGTGCACTCCGGGCGTGGTGAACACGCGCTCGATGGTCAGGCCCGCCTTGCGGCCCTTGGACGCACCGGCGCCCCGCGTGGACCGGCCGGCGCCGGCCGAGGTCTCCGTCATCTCGTTCCCTCTCCCAGGAGTTCCATGGCCCGCGGGGGGCCCCCTTGTCCACCGGTGCCGCCGCGCGGGAACCACCGGCGCGAGAGCGACGTCAGTGGCGCGGACGCATCACCTAGGCAGACCAACTTACAAGCGTGTGACCACTATATGTAGTGGGTGGGACAAGAAATCTCGCCAACATGTGGGCCGTTTCACCCGCTCGCCGCAAAGTCGCAGGTGAGGGCCCTGCGACCGCCCGCGGCCGTCTCACCCCTCGTCGTGGGCGTCGGCGTGTCGCGGACGGCGTGTCGTGGCGAGGGCCGTCCGGGCGCCCTGGACGGCGCCCTCGTCCGGCGTGTCCCCGGGCGTCCCGCCGGGCGCGAACCGCGCGCGGGCGGCGGTGCGGCGCAGGGCGCGCAGGGCCGGCGCGCCGAGCAGGGCGAGCCCGACGACGGTCGTCACGGCGCGCCCGACGTCCCACCCGAGCGACGTCGCCGCGACGTAGACCGCGAAGCGGTGGAGGTTCGCGCCGAGGGCGTCGCCGGGCACGAAGGACAGGCCCGTGCCGAGGCCCACCGCGAACGGCCAGAAGGAGAAGTCCATCGCCAGGCCGTAGACCACGGACGCGACGGCGCCGTACCCGGCGAGCATCGCCACCTCGGCACGGCCGCGCACGCGGCGGGGGAGGAGGCCGGCGCCCAGGCCGACCCACGACGCACCGAGCATCTGGTAGGGCAGCCACGGCCCCACGCCGCCGGTGAGCAACGCGGAGGCGACGAGCGTCGTCGAGCCGAGCGCGAACCCGAACGCGGGCCCGAGGACGCGCCCGCCGAGCACGATCGTGAGGAAGACGAGCTCGACGCCCGCGGTGCCCGCGGACAGCGGGCGCAGCACCGACCCCACCGCGGCGAGCAGGCCCAGCACCGCGACCGCCTTCGCGTCGAGGGTCCCGTCGTCGAGCGCGACGGCGGTGACGAGCAGGACGACGACGAGCACGCCCGCCAGCAGCACGGGCGTCGCCTCCGCCTGGACGAGCGGGCCCTCGGGGCGCAGGAGCAACGGCCACGCGAACGCGACGGCGCCGACCACCGAGGCGAGCGCCAGCGCGACGCCGGTGCGCACGCCCGGCCGCACGCGCCGGCGCCCCGTCCGCTCGGCGGGACGGGCGGGGGTGCGGGCGGGCGCCTGCGTCACGACGCCGCCCCCAGGGCCCGACGCAGGGCGTCGACGGTGAGCACGGGCACGGGGTGCAGGACGCGCGCGACCTGGGGCGCGAACGTCGGCGACGCGGTCAGCACGCGCGCCGCGGGGCCGTCGGCGACCACCTCGCCGCCCGCCAGCACGACGACGCGGTCGGCGGTCTCGGCCACGAACTCCACGTCGTGGCTCGAGACCACGACGGCGCCGCCGTCGGCCGCGTGGCGGCGCAGGAGCGCGGTGAGGCGGCGCTTCGCAGGGTAGTCGAGCCCGCGCGTCGGCTCGTCGAGGAGGAGCACGCGGGGGCGCGCGGCGAGCTGGACGGCGAGGGCGAGGGCGAGCCTGCCGCCCTCGGACAGGTCGCGCGGGTGCGCGCCCAGCGGGACCTGCGGCGCCAGCTCGGCGAGCACGGCGGCCGCGGCGCCGGGGCGCGCGTCGGCGTCGGCGTCGGCGAGCTCGTCCGCGACGCGCTCCCGGAACAGCAACGCCGCGGGGTCGTGGGGGACCAGGGCGACGTGCCGCCGGGCCTCGTCCGGAGCCACTGCGGCCGGGTCGAGGACCGCTTCGCCGGCGGCGGTCCCGTCCGGCGCGCCCGGGGAGATCCCGCCGGCGTCCGCGGCCACCGCGACGGCGCCCGCGGAGCGTCTCCCCGCTCCCGACAGCGCCCACAGGAGCGACGACTTGCCCGCGCCGTTGCGGCCCATGACCGCCACGACCTCGCCCGCACCGACCTCCAGGTCCACGCCGCGCACGGCGTGCACGACGGCGCCGGGCCGGGCGGTCCGCCACAGCGGGCGCCCGACCGGGCCGGACCCGTGGTGCACGTGCACGCCCCGGGCGCGCAGCAGCGTGGCCGCGACCGCGGGGGCGTCCTCGGGTGCCGGTGGGGCGAGGTGGCCGAGGTCGGCGCGCAGCCCGGCGGCGCGGCGGCGCGCGTCGCGCACCGACAGCGGCAGCGGGACCCAGCCGGCCCAGCGGCCCAGCTCGACGATGGGCGGGGCCCCCGCGACGTCGGCGAGCATGCGCTCGGGGTCGCCGTCGACGACCGTGCCGTCCGGGCGCACGACCACGACGTGGTCGGCGTACTGCACCACGCGCTCGAGCCGGTGCTCCGCGACGACCACGGTGAGGCCGAGGTCGTGCACGAGCCGCGTGAGGGCGGCGAGCACCTCCTCCGCCGCCGCGGGGTCGAGGGCGGACGTCGGCTCGTCGAGGAGGAGCACGCGCGGACCCGCCGTGAGCACCGAGCCGATGGCCACCCGCTGCTGCTCGCCGCCGGACAGGTCGGCCAGCGCGCGCCCGCGGACGGAGGCCAGCCCGAGCAGGTCGAGCACCTGCTCGACCCGGGTGCGCATGGTGGCGGGCGGGACCCCGAGCTGTTCCATCGCGTACGCGAGCTCGTCCTCGACGGTGCCCGTGACGAAGCCGGCCGCCGGGTCCTGGCCGACGACGCCGACGACGTCGGCCAGGTCGCGCGGCAGGTGGTCGCGGGTGTCGCGTCCCGCCACGACGACGCGGCCGGTGAGCGTGCCGCCCGTGAAGTGGGGGACGAGCCCGCACGCCGCGCGCAGCAGCGTGGACTTGCCGCTGCCGGTGGGCCCGACGACGAGGCAGAGCTCACCCTCGGGGACGGCGAGCGTGACGTCGCGCAGGGTGGGCGTGGCGGCGCCGGGGTAGGTCACGCCGACGCGGTCGAGGAGCAGGGCGGTCACCGGGCGGCCTCCGGGAGGGCGAGCCGCGGCCCGGCGCCCGGCGCGGCGGTGAGACCGCCGAGGGCCGGGGCCGCGGCGGCGGCGAGGACGAGGAGTGCGACCAGGCCGGCCCGCTCGTCACCGAGGCGGGGGCCGAGCAGGGCGAGCACGGCGGCGAGGGCGCCCGACGCGGCGACCCGCGTCTCGGGCCCACCCCACCGGTCGGGCCGGTACCGGGTGCGGTGCACGCGGCGACCCGCGAGCACGAGTGCCGCCGTGGCGGCCGCGGTGCCGGCCAGGAGCGCGACGACGGACCCGACGCCGGCCGGGCCGGCGAGGAGGCCGTACGCGCCGAGGGCGAGGGCGACGAGCGCGCCGGCGAGCACGGGCCCGGTCAGCCGGTCGCGCGGCCCGGTCGAGCGCGCGAACCCCCGCGCGTCCATGGACGCGGCGAGCGCGAGCGAGCGGTCGAGGGCGTCGGTGAACACGGGCATCGCGGTCGCGCGCACGGCCCGCCAGCCGCGCTCGGGCCGGCCGCGCAGGCGCTGGGCGCGCCGGACCGTCGCGGCCGCGGTGGCGATCTGGGGCGTGACGCTCACCGCGATGACGACGGCGGTGCCGAGCCGGTGCACGGCCCCCGGCACGGCGCGCAGGGCGCGGCGTGGGTCGGCGAGGGCGGACGCCGCACCGAAGCAGACGACGAGCGTCGCGAGCTGGAAGCCCGCGGCCGCGGCGGTCGCCAGGCCGGTCGTCGTCACCGGCCCGAGCAGGTGCACCCCGACGGCCCAGTCCGGCCCGCGCACGGTGGGCAGGTCGAGGAGCACCGGCCCCGGTGGCTTGATGCCGACGAGCACGTGGAACAGGACGCGGGCGACCACGATCGCGACGCCGAGCAGCAGGTAGGCGGGGAAGAGCCGGGCCATCGGCGCCTCGCCGGCCCGCACGGCCACCACGAGGACCACGCCGGCGAGCACGGCGGTGACGGCCCACACCCCCGGTGCGCGCGCGGCGGCGAGGGCCAGGGCCATCGCCCAGGCCCACCACGCAAGGGGGTGCAGGCCGTTCACCGTCCGGTCCTCAGTCCTGCCCGGTGCCCTGGGCCCCGTCCGCGGTCTGCCGGCGCTGGCGGAGGAGCACGACGACGAGGGCGCCGAGGATCGCGACGCCCGCCGCGACGGCCGCGCCGAGCGGGAGTGCGCCGGGGTCGTCGTCCGCCACCGGCGCCGGGGTGGCGCCGACGGTCTCCTCGGGCGCGGCCTCGTCGGCGGGCGCCTCGGCCGAGGGGGCCTCGTCGTCCGCCTCGTCGCCCGCCCCGGCCCCGGAACCCGTCCCCGTGCCCGGGGCGACGTCCGCCGGCTCGACGCCGGGCGGCTGCGTGCCGTCGCCCCAGCGCCAGCCCTCGACGCTGCCGGGCGCGGGCACCGCGGTGTCGGAGCCCTCGGTGTAGCTGGTCCACCCGCCGTCGGCGGTGCCGGACCAGTACGTCCAGTAGCTGCCCGTGAACTCGGTCGGGCAGGGGTCGGGCAGGCCGCCGATGGCGCAGATGAAGCCGGACGGGTCGCGCGCCTCGGCGAAGCCCGCCTGGGCGAGCGCCTCGGTGCCGGTGGCTGGGTCGGGGGCGCACGCGACGGTCACGTCGCCGCCGAGCTCGGTGGCGTCGACGACGACGGTGACGCCGTCGGGGTCGGCGCAGGCGCCGGTGGTGTCGACGGCCGCGGCCGCGGCGCCCGCGGGGAGCGCGACGAGGGCGCCCGCGAGGGCGAGGGCCAAGGCGGTGGGACGGGTGGAGCGCGCCGGACGCGGCCGGCGGGGGGTGGCGAGCACGGTGCCTTCTTCCTGAGGGTCCGTGACGGACCCGGCACCGCCGCGGCCCAGGGGTGCGCGACGACCCGGGCTCCGTCCCGCATTCCTCGACGGTAGGAGCCTCACAGCCCAACCCAGGTGCTCCGGCTCGCCGGGAGCGGGTGCTCCCGACCTACGGTTGCGGGTCAGCGCCGGACTTCGACCGGCTTCCCCTGGTGATGGGCCTCTGACGTGCCGCGCCCCGGAGGGCGTGGCTGGCTCACCGTACTTCCCCGGCGGCCCCGGGTCCAGGGGTTGCGAGGGGCGCGTCGGGTCCGCCAGGGTCGGCGCGGGTGGCGGGTCGCGTCGCGGGGCGGCGCCGGGCGCCGGCACCCGGAGGGAGCGAGGGTGCGCGTCTACACGCGAGCGGGTGACGACGGGACGACCGGCCTGTTCCTCGGGGGTCGGGTCTCCAAGGCCGACGCGCTCATGGCCGCGTGCGGGGACCTGGACGAGGCCGTTGCGGTGCTGGGCGTGGCGCGCGCGGCGTGCGCGGCCGCCGCGGGGGAGCCGGGCTCCCGTGCGGTCGACGCGGGGTCGTGCGCCGGGCGCGACGCCGCGCCCGACGCCGGGCCCGGCGCCATGCCCGACCCGGCGACGCTGCGCGGGCTCGCCGAGGAGGTGCTGCGCCGGCAGCGCGAGCTGTTCGTCGTCGCGGCGGACCTCGCGACGAACCCGGACCACCGGGACCGGCTGCGCCCGGGGGTGTCGCTCGTCACGGCCGAGATGGTCGACGACGTCGAGCGCGCGATCGACGAGCGCGTGGCGGCACGGCCCCTGCGGCCCGTGTTCGTCGTGCCCGGGACCACGGCGGCGTCGGCGGCGCTCGACCACGCGCGCGCCGTCGTCCGCCGCGCGGAGCGGCAGGTGGTGGCGCTCGGCGACGCCGGCCACCCGGTGAGCCCCGAGGTGCGCCGGTACGTCAACCGGCTCTCGGACCTCCTCTTCGTGCTCGCGCGGACGGCCGCGGGTGAGAACGAGCCCGCGAGTCATGACTGAGCGCCGGTCCTGCCGATCAGGACAATGGAGTCCGGCCGCGGCGTGACCGCGACCGGGAAGGCAGGCGCGGCGGCGCCACGAGTGGACAGGGACGGGAGCCGTGGTGGGTTTCGAGCTCGACCCCTGCCGTGTGCACGGCGACGGCGGCGAGCTGATCACCGAGGGCCACGTCCGGGAGCACGAGGGCGACCGGCTCGTGGTCGAGGCCCCGCGCTACTCCGGCGGCTCGCTGTGGCCCGGCGACACCGTCGTCGTCGTGGTCGCGAGCGCGCTGCGGGGCGAGGTGACGATGGACGCCGTCGTCGCGGTGAGCGCCCGCGGCCGCCTCGAGCTCACGTCGCTGCGCACGCGCGTGGTCGAGCAGAAGCGCAGCGCCGTCCGGGTGCCCGTGACGCAGGAGATCGCCTTCACCGCCCGCGTGGTGGACGACGAGGAGGTCCCCCTCGAGTCGCCGCTGCCCGCGCTCGTGCTCGACCTGTCCGCCTTCGGCATGCGGTTCCGCACGGAGGAGCCGGTCGAGGTGGGGGCGCTGCTCGTGGGGGAGTTCCCGGCCACCCGCCGCGTCGTGCCGGTGGTGGTGGAGGTGCTCCGGCAGGAGCCGCTGCGGGGCGCGACGGCGCACGGCGGCCGGTTCGTCGGCATGGCCGAGGCCGACACGGAGGAGCTGTTCCGGACCGTGCTCGACCTCCAGCGGCGCCTCATCGCCGAGCGCCGCGACGCCGTCTGACGGGGGCCGGGAGGCGGCCCCCGGCGATCCGTGCGCGCGTCCGGGCACATTTAGTTGACGCTTCACGTATTATTCGGGACCTAGGGCCCGGTGGTGCGCGTCGCGCCGTCGGACGGGCACCGACGAAGGAGCACGGGATGGGTGCGTCGGCACGGCAGGAGCGTCGCGAGCGGCTGGCCGCGATCCAGGAGGCCCAGCGCGCGGCCGAGAAGCGGCGCGGCAGGATCGTCCTCGCCGCGTCGATCGGCGTCGCGATAGCGCTCGTCGTCCCGACGGTGGTCGTCGTCGTCAACGCGGAGCGCCAGCAGGCGGCCGCGGAGGCGGCGGCGAGCCGGCCGATCGCGGGGGAGCGGACGTTCGACGGGCTGGGCGCCACGCACACGACGGACGACGTGGCCTACACGCCGACGCCGCCGGTCGGGGGCGACCACCATCCCACGTGGCTCAACTGCGGTTTCTACGCCGACCCCGTGGTCGAGGAGCACGCGGTGCACTCGCTCGAGCACGGCGCGGTCTGGCTCACCTACGACCCCGACCTGCCCTCGGCCGACGTCCAGGTCCTGCGCCAGCTCGCCGGGCGGCACCCGTTCCTCCTGGTGAGCCCGTACGACGGCCTCGACAGCCCGGTCGTGGCGAGCGCCTGGGGCGTGCAGCTCGCGCTCGACGGCGTCGACGACGAGCGGCTCGAGCCGTTCCTCGTGCGCTACCTGCAGGGCCCGCAGACGCCGGAGCCCGGCGCGCCGTGCACGGGCGGCGTCGGGACGTGACGGCGCGGCTCGTCGCAGTCGCCGTCGTCGCGGTGGCCGCCGGCCTGGCCGCCGGGCTGCTCGTCGGCGGCGTCCTCACCCGGCCCTCGGTCCCCGCGGAGGGGTCCGCGGACGTCGGCTTCGCGCGCGCCATGCAGGTGCACCACGCACAGGCCGTGGAGATGGCGGTCCTCGTGCGCGAGCGCACCGACGACCCCGAGCTGCGCCAGGTCGCGCTCGACATCGAGCTGACCCAGCAGCAGCAGCAGGGCCAGATGTACGGCTGGCTCGCCGTCTGGGGCCTCCCGCAGGCGTCCACCGGGCCTCTCATGGCCTGGATGGGGCACGGGCACGACGGCCCGGTCGACGAGGTCATGCCCGGCATGGCCACCGAGGAGGAGATGGCCGCGCTCGAGGCGGCGGACGGACCCGAGGCCGAGCGGCTGTTCCTCGAGCTCATGATCGCCCACCACGTCGGTGGCGTGGACATGGCCGAGGCGGCCCTCGAGCGCGCCGAGCGGCCGGAGGTGCGGCGGCTCGCGCAGGCCGTCGTCGACGCGCAGACCGCGGAGATCGGGGTGCTCGAGCGCCTGCTCGAGGGCGTCGCGGCGCGCGCGGGCTGAGGCCTCGGAGCGGACCGGGCGGTCGTCCTACCCCCGGCCGGCGCCGCGGGGCCGGGCCGGGCGTCCCGGTCCGGGTGTCCACGTGGTGAGAGGATTCCCCGGTGACCACGCCGACGCCGACGACCCCCGACCCCCTCCACGACCCGCACCGCCGCGACTTCGGCTCGGACAACTACGCCGGCGCGCACCCCGAGGTCCTCGCCGCCGTGGCGGCAGCCAACGGCGGGCACACGACCTCCTACGGCGCGGACGCCTACACGGCGCGCCTGCACGACGTCCTCGCGACGCACCTCGGCCGGCCGGTCGAGGTCTTCCCGGTCTTCACGGGGACGGGTGCGAACGTCGTCGCGCTCCAGGCGATGTCGCCGCGGTGGGGCGGCGTCGTGTGCAGCGAGTGGGCGCACATCAACACGGACGAGAACGGGGCGCCCGAGCGCGTCGCGGGGCTCAAGCTCCTCCAGGTCCCGACGCGGGACGGCAAGATCACGCCCGAGCAGGTCCGCGCGCGCGCCGGCGGCCGCGGCGACGAGCACCGGGCTCAGCCCGCCGTCCTCTCCCTCACGCAGTCCACCGAGGTCGGGACCTGCTACACGCCCGACGAGATCGCGGCCCTGAGCGACGTGGCGCACGAGCTGGGGATGCGCGTGCACGTGGACGGCGCCCGCCTCGCCAACGCGGCCGCGCACCTGGGCGTCGGCCTGCGCGAGCTCACCGCCGACGTCGGCGTCGACGTCGTGAGCCTCGGCGGGACGAAGAACGGCGCGCTCGGCGCCGAGGCGATCGTCGTGCTCGAGCCGTCCGCCGTCGACGGCCTGCGCTACCTGCGCAAGGCGGGCATGCAGCTCGCCTCCAAGATGCGGTTCGTGTCCGCGCAGCTGCTCGCGCTGTTCGACGGCGACCTGTGGCTGCGCTCCGCCGGCCACGCCAACGCGATGGCCCGCCGGCTGGCCGACGGCCTCGCGGGGGTGCCGGGGGTCGAGGTGGCGCTGCCCGTCGAGGCGAACGCGGTGTTCGCCGTGCTGCCGCCCGGCGTGGCGGACCGCGTCCGGCAGCGGTACTGGTTCTACGACTGGGACGGCCGGCCCGGGCTGGTCCGCCTCATGTGCGCGTTCGACACGCGCCCGGACGACGTGGACGCGCTCGTCGCCGCGATCGCCGAGGCGGTCCGCACCGCCTGAGCACCCGGGGCTCAGCCGGCGGGCGGGAGCACGCCCGCGTCGATGAGCGCCAGCGCGAGGGCGTTGCCGTCGCCGCCCGAGACCTGGACGGGGCCGACGGCCCGCGTGGGCTCCGCCTCGCGCGCGGGCGCGGTCGTGCCGTGCGCGAGGACCTGTTCCGCGGGGGTGAGGTTGCGGATCGCGACGAGCCGCACGCGGTCGGGGCGCTCGGCCGCGACCTGCGCGTAGATGCGCGGGTCGTGCTGGCCGTCGTCGCCCACGAGCACCCAGGACAGGTCGGGGAACTCGTCGAGCAGGCGCCGCAGCGTGCGCAGCTTGTGCTCCGTGCCGCTGCGGAACCACCCGGTGTTCGTGGGCCCCCAGTCCGTCAGCAGCAGCGGCCCGGCGGGGTACCCGTGGCGCTCGAGGAACCGGCGCAGGGCCGGGGCGACGTTCCACGCCCCGGTGGAGAGGTAGAAGGTGGGCGTACCGGGGTGGGCGTCGATCCACCGCCGGTAGAGGCCGGCCATGCCGGGGACCGCCCGACGGGCGTGCTCGTGCAGCACGAGGCTGTTCCACGCCGCGAGCAGCGGCCGGGGGAGCGCGGTGACCATGACCGTGTCGTCGACGTCGCTGACGATCGCCGTCCGTGGCCCCGGCGGGACCACGAGCACCGGCGCCTCGGCGCTCGCCCCGCCGAGCGACAGGCTCGCCGAGGCCCAGCCGGGCTCGAGGTCGGCGTCGAGCACGGTGTCGACGTACCCGCCGCGGTCGGCGCGGACCTCGTGCTCTCGCCCGCCCACGGTGACGCGGACGAGCGCGTCCGGGACGGGCACCGTGACGAAGCTGCGCCACCCCCGCACGGTGCGCTCGGCCGAGGCCCGGTCGCGCTCGGCGACCTCGCCCGCCGTCGTGCCGGGCGGCGCGAGGAGGGCGCGCCCCATGACGCGCACCCAGCCCGGGCCGGCGTACCCCGTGTAGGGCTCGACCCGCGGCTCCCAGCCGCGGCGGGCCACCGCGCGCCCGACGACGCCGTTGAGGCGGTCCTCGAGGCGCGCGGCCAGATGGGGGCGTTGGCTCGTGGCGAGGGCACTCATCGCGGCGAGTCTCGCACCCGAGCCTCGGCGGCGCAGCCCGTCCTGCCGCCGGGCCGGTGCGCGCCGGGCCGCCTCGACGCCGGGGAGCCGGTCAGGCGAGCTTGGCGACCGTGAGCAGGACGACGCTGTCCTCGAGCGCGCGGATCGACGCCCGGGTCCGGGGCACGACGATGAGGTCGCCGGGTGCGCCCTCCCAGGTGGCGCGCTCCGAGACCACCTGCACCCGTCCGGAGACGACCTGGACCGTCGCCTCGCCAGGGCTCTCCCACTGGTCGGTCTCGCGGCCCGCGACGAGCGCGATGACCGTCTGCCGGAGCACCTTCTCGTGGCCCCCGTGGACCGTCTTGGCGCTGCGGCCCGACGAGGCGCGCCGCGCCGCCTCCAGCTCCGTCCGGGCCAGTGCCACGAGCGACAGCTTGTCCATGCGGGCCTCCTCGGTCCGACGACGCCACCTGCGCCGGTCCAAGTATCCCGGTCGGGTCGCGCCGGGGCCATGGCCCAGCCGCTCGCGTCCGCGCCGTCCGTGCGTCCTCCTCGGCTCGACGGGCGACCTGCCCGCTCCGACGGTAGACAGGCCCGATGACGATCGTCGGCTACCACGCCTCCCACGAGCAGGTGCACCCCGCGGAGCTGCTGCGCGCCGTCCGGCGCGCGGAGGAGGCGGGCTTCGACGCCGCCATGTGCTCCGACCACCTGGCGCCGTGGAGCGAGCGGCAGGCCGAGTCCGGCTTCGCGTGGGCGTGGCTGGGTGCCGCGCTGGCGACGACGTCCCTGCGCATGGGCGTGGTCAACGCGCCCGGCCAGCGCTACCACCCGGCGATCGTGGCGCAGGCGGCGGCGACCCTCGCGGCGATGTTCCCCGGCCGGTTCTGGGTCGCGCTGGGGTCGGGCGAGAACGCGAACGAGCACGTCACGGGTGACCCGTGGCCCGTCAAGGAGGTCCGCGACGAACGGCTCGTGGAGTGCGTGGACGTCATCAGGCGCCTGCTCGCGGGCGAGGAGGTCACCCACCACGGCCTCGTGACGGTGGACCGGGCGCGCGTGTGGACGCTGCCCGCCGAGCCCCCGGCGCTCGTGGCGCCGGCGGTCACGCCGCCCACGGCGGCCCGCGGGGCGGCCTGGGCGGACGGCCTCATCACGATCAACCAGCCCGACGACGTCCTGCGCCGCGTGCTCGACGCCTACGGCGAGGCGGGCGGGCGCGGGCCGCGCGCCGTGCAGGTGCACGTGTCGTGGGCGCCGGACCAGGCGGAGGCCGAACGCGTCGCCTGGGACCAGTGGCGCAGCAACGTCTTCCCGCCGCCGGTCTGCTGGGACCTCGCCACGCCCGAGCACTTCGACGTCGCCGCGGCGCACGTGCGGCCCGACGACGTCGCCGCCGCCGTGGTGATCTCCGCCGACCTCGGCCGGCACGCCGAGTACCTCGCCCACCTCGCGGACCTGGGGTTCGACGAGATCTACGTGCACCACGTCGGCAAGGAGGGCGCGCAGCAGGAGGCGTTCGTCGACGCGTTCGCCGAGCACGTGCTGCCCCAGGTGCGGGGGGAGCGCGCGTGAAGATCACCGACACCGGCGACCTGTGGTGGAAGAACGCCGTCGTCTACTGCCTGGACGTCGAGACCTTCATGGACTGGGACGGCGACGGCGTCGGCGATCTGCAGGGACTCGCGCAGCGGATCGACCACCTGGCCCAGCTCGGCGTCACGTGCCTGTGGCTCATGCCCTTCTACCCGACGGGGAACCAGGACGACGGCTACGACGTCACCGACCACTACGGCGTCGACGGGCGGTTCGGCACGCACGGGGACCTCGTCGAGATCGTGCGCACGGCGCGGGACCGGGGCATCCGCGTGATCGCCGACCTCGTCGTCAACCACACCTCCGACCAGCACCCGTGGTTCCGCGCGGCGGTCGAGGACTCGGAGGGGCCGTACCGCGACTTCTACGTGTGGCGCTCCGACCCGCCGCCGGACACCTCGGACCAGGTGGTGTTCCCCGGGGAGCAGAAGGCCATCTGGACCCTCGACAAGAAGTCGAAGCAGTACTACCTCCACCGCTTCTACCCCCACCAGCCCGACCTCAACGTGGCCAACCCGCGCGTGCGCGAGGAGCTCGCGAAGGTCATCGGCTTCTGGCTCGAGCTCGGCCTGTCGGGGTTCCGCGTCGACGCGGTGCCGTTCTTCATCGAGACGCTCGGGCTCGACGGCGACGCGGCCGAGGCCGTGGGGGACCCGCACGACTACCTGCGGGACCTGCGGGCGTTCGCCGGCCGCCGCGTCGGCAACGCGATCCTGCTCGGCGAGATCAACCTGCCGTACGCCGAGCAGCGCGCGTACTTCGGCGACGGCACCGGCGACGAGGTCACGATGATCTTCGACTTCGTCGCGATGCAGAAGATGTACCTCTCGCTCGCGCGGGCCGACGCCCGGCCGCTCGCGGAGGCGCTCGCCGACCGACCCGAGATCCCGCCGGACTGCCAGTGGGCCACGTTCGTGCGCAACCACGACGAGCTCACGCTCGACAAGCTCACCGACGACGAGCGCACGGAGGTGTTCGCCGCGTTCGGCCCCGACGAGGACATGCAGCTGTACGGGCGCGGCCTGCGGCGCCGGCTGCCGCCCATGCTGGGCGGCGACCCCCGTCGCGTGCGGATGGTCTACTCGCTGCTCTTCGCCCTGCCCGGCACGCCGACGCTGTTCTACGGGGAGGAGATCGGCATGGGGGAGAACCTCGCGCTCCCCGGGCGGATGGCCGTCCGGACGCCGATGCAGTGGTCCGGGGGGCCCACGGGCGGCTTCTCGACGGCCGATCCGGGGGACCTCGTCCGCGCTCTGCCGGACGGTGGGTTCGCCCCGGCGCACGTCAACGTGGCCGACCAGCGCCGCGACCCGGACTCGATGCTGAGCTTCGTCGCCACGCTCGTGTCCCGGTACCGGGAGTGCCCCGAGCTGGGCTGGACGGACGTGCACGTGCTGGAGCAGCCGCACGACGCGGTCCTGGCCATGTGCAGCTCGGTCGACGACGCCGCGATCCTCACGCTGCACAACTTCGCGAGCGAGCCGGTGACGGTGCCGCTCGACGTGCCCGGGGAGGGCCCGCGCCGCCTGGTGGACCTGCTCGCGGAGGGGGAGGTGTCGGTGGCCGACGACGGCACGGCCGAGGTCGCGCTCGACGGCTACGGGTACCGCTGGCTGCGGATCGCGTCGCCGCGCACGCGCCGCCTCGTCTGACCCTAGGGTGACGACGTGCCGACCCCACGCCGCCGCCTGTCCGCGGGCGCGGACGGCCCGCTGCGCGCCGCGTTCGCGGCGATCCGTGCGGACCACGACGTGCCGCGCGACTTCGCCCCGGAGGTGCTCGCGGAGGCCGCCGACGTGCAGGACCTGCAGCCCGTCGGGCGCGTCGACCTGACCGACGTGCCGTTCGTGACCGTCGACCCGCCCGGGTCGAGGGACCTGGACCAGGCGATGCACCTGGCCCGCACGCCGTTCGGCTACCGGGTGCGCTACGCGATCGCGGACGTGGGCGCGCTGGTGCGCCCGGGCGGGGCCCTCGACGCCGCAGCCCACGAGCGCGTCGTGACCATGTACTGCCCCGACGAGCGCGTCCCGTTGCACCCCACGTCGCTGTCGGAGGACGCGGGCTCGCTCCTGCCCGAGGTCGACCGCCTCGCCGTGGTCTGGGACCTCGCCCTCGACCGCGAGGGGGAGCTGCGCGACGTGGTCGTGCGCCGCGCGGTCGTGCGCAGCCGCGCCCGCCTCGACTACCCGGGGCTCCAGCGGCGCCTCGACGACGGCGGCGACCCGGACGACCTGCCGCGCCTGCTCGCCGAGGTCGGGACCGCGCGCGCCGCGCTCGAGCGCACCCGGGGCGGTGTCTCGCTCGCGCGCCCCGAGCAGGAGGTCGTCGAGGCGCCCGGCGGGGGGTGGCGCCTGGAGTACCGCGCGCCGCTGGCGGTCGAGGAGCACAACGAGCAGGTCTCGCTGCTCACCGGCATGGCGGCCGCGCGGCTCATGCTCGACGCGGGCGTCGGCGTCCTGCGCACGCTCCCGCCCGCCCGGGCCGACGACGTCACGCGCCTGCGCCGGCGCGCCGCGGCGCTCGGGGTGGCGTGGCCGCGCGGCGCCACGTACGCCGAGGTGCTCGCGAGCGTGGACCACCGGCGGCCGCGCGACGCGGCGTTCCTCGTCGCGGCGACGTCCCTGTTCCGTGGCGCGGCGTGGCGGCCCTTCCGCGGGCAGCCGCCCGAGGACCGTGTGCACGGTGCGATCGCGGCGCCGTACGCGCAGGTCACGGCCCCGCTGCGGCGTCTCGTCGACCGCTACGGGCTGGAGATCGCGCTGGCCGTGTCGGCCGGCACGGAGCCCCCGGCGTGGGTGCTCGAGCGCCTCGACGGGCTCGGCGAGACCATGGCTGCGGGTGCCCGGCGCGCCGCCGCCGTCGACCGCGACTGCACCGACGCGGTCGAGGTCGCCGTGCTGACCGGCCGCGCGGGCGAGGTGTTCGACGCCGTCGCCCTCGACGAGCGGACCGTCCAGCTCGCCGAGCCCGCGGTGGTCACCCGGACCGAGGACGACGACCTGCCTGCGGGGCGGCGCGTGCGGGTCCGGCTCGAGGAGGCCGACCTGGCCGCCCGACGGGTCCGCATGCGGCGCGTGCGGCGGGCACGGGGCGCTCGGCCGATGGCCGCGCGGCCGTAGGATCGCGCCAGGGACCTACCCGGGAGGACGGCGAGTGAGCGAGACGCACCGGACGGCGTCGGCCGCCGGGACCGTCCCGACGACCGGCCGACGCCACGACTGGCTGACGGTGCCGAACCTCATCAGCGTGCTGCGCCTGCTGCTCGTGCCCGTGTTCGCCGTGCTCGCCCTGCGCGGGCAGGACGCGGCGGCGCTGGCCGTGCTGGTGGTCGCCGGGGCCAGCGACTGGCTGGACGGGCGCCTGGCGCGCGCGCTGAACCAGCAGTCGCGCCTGGGCGAGCTGCTCGACCCGGCCGCCGACCGCCTGTACATCCTCGTCACGCTGCTCGTGCTCGCGTCGCGCGAGGTCGTGCCCTGGTGGCTCGTCATCGTCATCGTGGGCCGGGACGTGCTCCTCACCGTCGTGCTCGTCGTCCTCATGGCCCGCCGCGTCGGCCCGCTGCCCGTGCACTTCGTGGGCAAGGCCGGCACCTTCGCGCTGCTCTACGCCTTCCCGCTGCTCCTCCTCGCCCGCTGGGAGGGCGCGCTCGGGGTCGTGGCCGACGTCGCCGGCTGGGCGATGGCGCTGTGGGGCATCGCGCTCTACTGGCTCGCGGGCGCCCTGTACGTCGGACAGGCGGTCAGCGTGCTGCGGGGGCGACGGTCGTGAGCGGACGACGGGTCGGGCGGCCGCTCGACGCGTCGATGGGCCTGCTCAACGACATCGCGGCCAAGGCCCTCGAGCCGGACTACGCGGAGGCCGCGGCCCGCCGGGCCGCGACGGGGGAGCACGCGGCGCCGGCGGTGCCGGCCAAGGTCGTGCGCGGCGCGGGCACGGCCGTGCTCGCGGTCCTGCTCGGCGCGGCCACCTTCGTCGCGGTGCTCCAGCTGCGGACCCCGTCCGCCGACGCCGTGTCCCCGCGCGAGCTGCTCGCCCGGGAGATCGAGCAACGCTCGGCCGAGGCCGACGACCTCGCCCGGCTGCGCGACGAGGTCGCGGCCGAGGTCGCCGCGATCCAGGAGGAGGCCCTGGCCGCCGACCCCGGTCTGCTCGCACGGGTCGCCGAGCTCGAGCTCCTCGCGGGGGCGGTCCCGGTCAGCGGTCCGGGGCTCGTCATGGTCCTGCAGGACGGGCCCGACGCGGCCGGCGAGAACGGCGACCCCGAGGCCCGGGTGCAGGACGTCGACCTCCAGGTGGTCACGAACGCCCTGTGGGCCGCAGGCGCCGAGGCGATCGCGGTCAACGGCCAGCGGCTGACCGCGCTCAGCGCGATCCGGTCCGCGGGCGACGCGATCCTCGTCGACCTCGCGCCCGTCCTGCCGCCGTACCGCATCGAGGCCGTCGGCGACGTGCGCGGGATGCAGACCGCGTTCGCGCGCTCGACGGCCGCGAGCCACCTCACCTACCTGACCAGCTCGTTCGGCATCGCCGTCGAGACGACGTCCGGCACCGACCTGCGCCTGCCCGGCGCGCCCGTCGGGACGCTGCGGCACGCGCGGCCGCTGTCCGATGTGGCATCGTCAGGGGCGTCGTCCGTCGACGGCACCACCACGAGGGAGAGCACACCGTGATCGCGCTCATCGGACTCCTCGTCGGGGCCCTGGCCGGCCTCTACCTGGACCCGACCGTCCCGGCCGCCCTCGCCCCGTACCTGCCGATCGCCGTCGTCGCGGCGCTCGACGCGCTCTTCGGCGGCCTGCGGGCGCTGCTCGACGGCATCTTCGACGACCGGGTCTTCGTGGTGTCGTTCCTGTCCAACGTGGTCGTCGCGGCGCTCATCGTGTTCCTCGGCGACCAGCTGGGCGTCGGCACCCAGCTGTCCACCGCCGTCGTCGTCGTCCTGGGCATCCGGATCTTCTCCAACGCCGCGGCGATCCGTCGCCACCTGCTGAAGGCCTGAGATGACGGGCGAGCACCGCCGACCGGACTCCGCTCCCGAGCCGTCGCCGTGGCGCACGCTCGCGCGCGCCGCCGTCCCGCGCGCCACGCGCGGTCAGCTGCTCACCGGGGTGCTGTGCGCCGTCCTCGGCTTCGCGCTCGTGGTGCAGGTGCAGGCCAACCGCTCGGAGGGCCTGCGCAGCCTGCGCCAGGACGAGCTGGTCCGGATCCTCGACGACGTCACGCGGCGCGCCGAGGAGCTGCAGGACCAGGTGACCGCCCTGCGCACGCAGCGCACGCAGCTGACCAACAGCTCCGACAGCGAGCGGGCCGCGCGCGAGGCCGCGGCGGAGCGCGCCGTCGTGCAGGGGATCCTCGCCGGCAGGCTGCCCGCCGAGGGGCCGGGCGTCGAGCTCGTCGTCACCGACCCCCGGGGCGAGGTCCGGGCCTCGACCCTCTACACCGTGCTCGAGGAGCTGCGGAACGCGGGGGCGGAGGCGATCCAGCTCGGCGACCTGCGGATCACCGCGTCGAGCTACATCGTCGACGCGGTCGACGGCGTCGAGGTGGACGGCACGCTCCTCGAGCCGCCCTACCGTTGGCTCGTCATCGGCGACCCCGACACGATCACGACGGCGCTCGGCATCCCCGGCGGGGCGCTGGCGGTCGTGCGCACCGCGGGCGGGACGACGAGCGTGACGCCGCGCGAGAGGGTCGAGATCACGGCGGTCCGCGACGTGCCGCGCCCGACGTGGGCCACGCCGGTCCCCGCGGACGAGGCGGCGGCCGCGGCCGACGACTGACCCGGACGGCCGGCGCGGCCCGGGGGAGCGGCCGACACGGCGCCCGACCTGGGCACGGGGCTCCCACCACCCCCCGGCGGCGCCTTAGGCTGTCTGCACCGACCCGGCCGAGCATCTGCCCCGAGGAGGACCGATGACCCAGCGCGACCCGTCCGAGGGACGGTGGACGGCTGCCGACACGACCATCAGCTTCGGCGAGGGTCTCGTGCCGCCGGCCGACGTCGACGCGCCGGTCGGTCTCACCGCCGAGGAGCAGGCGGCCGTGGCCGCCCTGCCGCCCACGTCCGCCCTGCTCATCGTCAAGCGCGGCCCGAGCGCCGGCGCACGGTTCCTGCTCGACGCCGACCGCACGGTGGCGGGGCGGAGCCCCGACGCCGACATCTTCCTCGACGACGTCACGGTCTCCCGCAAGCACGTGGAGTTCGTCCGCGAGGGCGACTCCTTCGTCGTGCGCGACGTCGGCTCCCTCAACGGCACGTACGTCAACCGCGACCGCATCGAGCGCGCCGTTCTGCGGGCCGGCGACGAGGTCCAGATCGGCAAGTTCCGGATGACGTTCCACCCGAGCCCCGCCGCGCGCGCGGCCGGCGAGGCCGGCACCGGCCCGGAGCAGGGGGCGGGCGCGACGTCGTGAGCCCGCTCGCACGATCCCGCCCCGACGTGGAGGCGCCCGCGGCCGACGCACGCCCGGCGCCGGGCCCACGACCGGTCGAGCCGTGGCCGCCCGGCGTCTCGCGCGAGCCGACGATGCGCATCTCCGACGTGCTCGCCGACCTCGGCGCCGACTTCCCGACGCTCACGCCGTCGAAGCTGCGCTTCCTCGAGGAGCAGGGCCTGGTGGAGCCGCGGCGCACGCCCGGCGGCTACCGCCAGTACAGCCCCGCGGACCTCGAGCGGCTGCGCTTCGTCCTGCGCCAGCAGCGGGACCGGTACCTGCCGCTGCGGGTCATCCGCGAGCAGCTCGCCGCGCTGGACGCCGGGGAGGCCGTCGAGACGCCGGGCCCGCGGCTCGCGACGCAGGACGGCGAGCGCACCGGCGCGCCGGCGCGGTGGACGGTGGCCTCGCTCGCCGCGGCGGTGGGCACGTCCGAGGAGACCGTGACCGAGCTCGTCGAGGCGGGGGTGCTGCGCCGCGACGCCGGCGGTCACCTGGAGCCCTGGGCCCGCGAGGCGCTCGAGGTCGCCCTCGCGCTGGCGGAGCACGGCGTGGAGGCCCGTCACCTGCGCGCGTTCCGCACCGCGGCGGACCGCCAGGTCGCGATGGTCGAGCAGATCGTCGCCCCGCTCCGCGGGCAGCGGCAGGTCGCCGCCCAGGCCCACGCCGCGACGGTCGCCGCGGAGATCGGCGAGCTGTGCGGGCGGCTGCACACCGTTCTCGTGCGGGCCGGGGTCGGCGAGCTCGGCCTCTGACCGCCCGGAGGCACGGCCGCCCGAGTTCCCCCGCCGCAGGTGGTGCTCCCGGCGTCCGGGCGACGTAGCGTGGTGGACATGCGGGACGACCTCGTGGAGATGCAGGTGCTCGGCGTGCGCCGGCAGGTGCCGTTGGACCAGGTGGTCGTGCTCCTGCTCGACGTCGAGGGCGGGCGCGTGCTGCCGATCGTCGTCGGGCTCGCCGAGGGGCAGGCGATCGCCGCCGGCCAGGCGGGCGTGGTGCCGCCGCGCCCGATGACGCACGACCTCCTCGCGTCGGTCATCCGGACGCTCGGCGCGGTCGTGGAGCGGGTGGAGATCGTGGCCCTCATCGACGGCGTCTTCCACGCCGCGCTCGTCCTCGGCGACGGGCGGCGGATCGACTCGCGCGCCTCGGACGCGATCGCGGTCGCGGTCCGCACGGGCAGCCCGGTGCTGTGCGATCGGGAGGTGCTCGACGAGTCCGGTCTCGACGTCCAGGAGACGACGAACGAGGAGGAGGAGGTCGAGGAGTTCCGCGCCTTCCTCGACACCGTCAGCGCCGACGACTTCCTCCAGTCGGACGACAACAACGACTCGGGCGGGCCGTCGTGATGCGAGACCGGTTCTTGCGCGGTCGAGGGCGGGAACGTCCCAGGTCAGGCGCGGGTCCTCACCTTCGACCTCAGGTTGAATGTTGTGCGCCGCGACACGCGCGCGGCGTCGTTGACCAGTCCCGTGGGCGGCCCTAGCGTGACGTCTGGAAGAACCGACCGGGACGACCGGTCCGATGAGGGGAGCGGCGCGTGAGCACCGGAGAGTCGATGCCGGAGGCACCTGGCATCCCGCAGCGTGCCCAGGGTCTCCTCTTCGGCGACGACCTGCCCGACCTCGACACGACGACGGGGTACCGCGGGCCCACGGCGTGCCGGGCCGCCGGCATCACGTACCGGCAGCTCGACTACTGGGCCCGCACGGGCCTCGTCGAGCCGTCCATCCGTCCGGCGAGCGGGTCGGGCACGCAGCGCCTGTACAGCTTCCGCGACATCCTCGTGCTCAAGGTGGTCAAGCGCCTGCTCGACACCGGCGTCTCGCTGCAGCAGATCCGCACCGCGGTCGGCCACCTGCGCGAGCGGGGTGTCGACGACCTGGCCCAGATCACGCTCATGAGCGACGGTGCCTCGGTCTACGAGTGCACGTCGGCCGACGAGGTCATCGACCTCGTCCAGGGCGGCCAGGGCGTCTTCGGCATCGCCGTCGGGCGCGTGTGGCGCGAGGTCGAGGGCAGCCTCGCCTCCCTGCCGACCGAGCGCGCCGACCAGGGCGACTCCCTGGTGGACGGCGACGACGAGCTGTCGATCCGCCGTCGGGCGCGCAACGCCGGCTGACGCGCCGGCCCCCTCGCCCTCACCCCCCGGGGCTTGACGGTCGGATGACCGTTCCTTGACGTCCGCTCGGTGGACGAGGTCACCCCGGGGACGGGGAGCGGTTACCGTTCTGCCACCCGACCCGCCGACCACGAGGTGAGCCGCGTGTTCTCGAAGGTGCTCGTCGCCAATCGTGCCGAGATCGCCGTGCGCGGCTTCCGGGCCGCCTACGAGCTCGGCGCGCGCACGGTCGCGGTCTTCCCGTACGAGGACCGCAACTCCGAGCACCGGCTCAAGGCCGACGAGGCGTACCTCATCGGCGAGCCCGGCCACCCGGTCCGCGCGTACCTGTCGATCGACGAGATCATCCGCGTCGCGCGCGAGTCCGGCGCCGACGCGGTGTACCCCGGCTACGGCTTCCTGTCGGAGAACCCCGACCTCGCGCGCGCCTGCGCCGACGCCGGGATCGCCTTCATCGGGCCGCCCGCCGACGTGCTCGAGCTGGCGGGCAACAAGGTCCGCGCGCTCGAGGCGGCCCGTGCCGCCGGCATCCCCGTGCTCCCGTCCTCGGCGCCGTCGTCGGACGTCGACGAGCTCGTCGCGGCGGCGGAAGACGTCGGCTTCCCGCTGTTCGTCAAGGCCGTCGCCGGCGGCGGAGGACGCGGCATGAGGCGGGTGGACGAGCCCGAGCGCCTGCCGCAGGCCCTCGCCGCCGCGATGCGCGAGGCCGACTCGGCGTTCGGCGACCCGACGGTGTTCCTCGAGCGCGCCGTCCTGCGGCCGCGGCACATCGAGGTGCAGGTGCTCGCGGACGCCACCGGCGAGGTCGTGCACCTCTTCGAGCGCGACTGCTCCGTGCAGCGCCGCCACCAGAAGGTCGTCGAGATCGCGCCGGCGCCGGACCTCGACCCGGCCGTCCGCGACGCGCTGTGCCGCGACGCCGTCGCGTTCGCGCGCAGCATCGGCTACGTCAACGCCGGCACCGTCGAGTTCCTCGTGGACACGGTCGGCGACCGGGCCGGGCAGCACGTGTTCATCGAGATGAACCCGCGCATCCAGGTCGAGCACACGGTGACCGAGGAGGTCACCGACGTCGACCTGGTGCAGGCGCAGATGCGCATCGCGGCGGGGGAGACGCTCGCCGACATCGGCATCTCGCAGGACACCGTGCGGGTCAACGGCGCGGCGCTGCAGTGCCGCATCACCACGGAGGACCCGGCCAACGGCTTCCGCCCCGACACCGGCCGGATCGTGGCCTACCGGTCCCCGGGCGGCGCGGGCGTCCGCCTCGACGGCGCGACCGCCTCCGCGGGGTCGGTGGTCTCCGGCCACTTCGACTCGATGCTGGTCAAGCTCACGTGCCGCGGCCGGGACTTCCCGACGGCGGTGGCCCGGGCCCGGCGCGCCCTCGCGGAGTTCCGCATCCGCGGCATCCGCACGAACATCCCGTTCCTGCAGGCGGTGCTCGCCGACCCGGAGTTCGTCGCCGGGCACGTCTCGACGTCGTTCATCGAGGAGCGGCCCGAGCTCCTGGCGACCCGCGCGAGCGCGGACCGCGGCACCAAGCTGCTCACCTACCTCGGCGAGGTCACCGTCAACCGCCCGCACGGCGTGGCGAACGACCTCCCGGTGCCCGCGGCCAAGCTGCCCGCCGGCGTCGACCTGTCCGCGCCGCCGCCCCCGGGCAGCCGCCAGCGGCTCCTCGAGCTCGGCCCGGAGGGCTTCGCGCGGGCACTGCGCGAGCAGACCGCCGTCGCCGTCACCGAGACGACGTTCCGCGACGCGCACCAGTCGCTGCTCGCCACCCGCGTGCGCACGTACGACCTGGTCAAGGTCGCCCCGCACGTGGCGCGCATGACGCCCGGCCTGCTCAGCATGGAGGCCTGGGGCGGGGCCACGTACGACGTCGCGCTGCGGTTCCTCGGCGAGGACCCGTGGGAGCGGCTCGCCGCGGTGCGCGAGGCGCTGCCGAACGTCGCGCTGCAGATGCTCCTGCGCGGCCGGAACACCGTCGGCTACACGCCGTACCCGGAGGAGGTCACCCGGGCGTTCGTCCGCGAGGCGTCGGCCACGGGTATCGACATCTTCCGCATCTTCGACTCGCTCAACGACGTGTCGCAGATGCGCCCGGCGATCGACGCCGTGCGCGAGGTCGGGGTCTCGGTCGCCGAGGTGGCGCTGTGCTACACGGGCGACCTGACGAGCCCCGCCGAGGAGCTCTACACGCTCGACTACTACCTGCGCCTCGCGGAGCAGATCGTGGAGGCCGGCGCGCACGTCCTGGCCATCAAGGACATGGCCGGCCTGCTGCGGCCGCCTGCCGCGCGCACGCTCGTGCGGGCGCTGCGCCAGCGGTTCGACCTGCCGGTGCACCTGCACACCCACGACACGCCCGGTGGCCAGCTCGCCACGCTCATGGCGGCCGTCGACGCGGGCGTGGACGCGGTCGACGCGGCGAGCGCCTCGATGGCCGGCACGACGAGCCAGCCTCCGCTGTCGGCGCTCGTCGCCGCGCTCGAGCACACCGAGCGGGACACGGGGCTCAGCCTGCGCGCGGTGTGCGACCTCGAGCCGTACTGGGAGGCCGTCCGGCGCGTCTACCGGCCGTTCGAGTCCGGCCTGCCCGGGCCCACCGGCCGCGTGTACGACCACGAGATCCCCGGCGGCCAGCTGTCCAACCTGCGCCAGCAGGCGATCGCGCTCGGGCTCGGCCACCGCTTCGAGGAGATCGAGGCGATGTACGCCGCCGCCGACCGCATCCTCGGCCGGCTGGTCAAGGTCACCCCGTCGAGCAAGGTCGTGGGCGACCTCGCGCTGCACCTCGTGGCCCGCGGCGCCGACCCGGCGCACTTCGCGCAGCACCCGGAGTCCTACGACGTGCCCGACTCCGTGGTCGGCTTCCTCGAGGGCGAGCTCGGCGACCCGCCCGGCGGCTGGCCGGAGCCGTTCCGCACGCGCGCGCTGCAGGGCCGCCAGCCGCGGCGCCGCCAGGTCCCGCTGAGCGACCAGGACCGCGCGGACCTCGAGGGCGACTCGGCGACCCGCCGCGAGCGGCTCAACCACCTGCTGTTCCCCGGGCCGACCAAGGAGTTCCGCCAGTTCCGGGCGACCTACGGCGACCTGTCGGTGCTCGACACGGAGCACTACCTCTACGGCCTGACGCCGACGTCGGAGGCGGAGGTGCAGCTCGACCGCGGCGTGCACCTGCTCGTGGGCCTGGAGGCCGTCGGCGAGCCCGACGAGCGCGGCATGCGGACCGTCATGTTCCGCCTCAACGGGCAGCTGCGGCCGATCCAGGTGCGCGACCGCTCGGTCGAGGTGGACCAGGCCACGGCCGAGAAGGCCGACCCGGGCACCCCGGGCCACATCGCGGCGCCGTTCGCGGGCGCCGTGACCCCGGTGGTCCAGGAGGGCCAGAAGGTCAAGGCGGGCCAGACCGTCGCCACGATCGAGGCCATGAAGATGGAGGCCGCGATCACGACGCCGGTGGCCGGCACGGTCCAGCGGGTCGCCATCGCCAACGTGCAGCAGCTCGAGGGCGGCGACCTCGTGATGGTGATCGCCTAGCCGACCGCCCGGTCATCCGTGCGCGCCGTCCACCCGGGCGGCGCGCGACCGTCGACGGGCCCCGGTCAGCCGCCCGCGCCGGGGTCGCCCTTCGGCCGGTCGCGCCAGACCCAGATCCCGCCGACGACGACGGCGACCGCGCCCAAGGCCGCGACCGCCCAGTTGCCCCACACCGACTCGCCGGCGCTGATCGAGCTCCACTGCCAGACGATGACGACGACGCCGACGAGCGCGAGCGAGCCGCCGGTCCACCACCAGCGCTCGGTCAGGGGAGTGGGCCGCGTGGCGAGGGCCTCCGCGGCCTCCTCGGGCGTCTGCTCCGGCGCCTGCTCGGCCTCGGCGGGCTCGCGGCGGGCCGGCGTGCGGGCACCCGCGTCGGGACGCGGGCGGCGGGCGCCGTCGGGCCCGCGGCGCCGCTGCGGCGTGGGGCGGTCGGAGGGACGGTCGGGGGAGCGCTCGGCCATGGGCACAGCCTGCCACGTGCGGCGGGGCGCCCCGGACGACGGCCCGGTCGCGGCATGATGCCCACATGAGCGGACACGGCCGGGTCAGCACGGGGTCGCGCGGGCTCGACGCGGTGGTCGACGGGCTCCGGCTGGGCGACAACGTCGTCTGGCAGGTGGACGAGGTCGACGACTACCGGGAGATGGTGGACGCGTTCGTGCAGCGCTCCCTCGACGACGGACGGCGCCTCGTCTACGTGCGGTTCGGGGAGCACGACGAGCTCGTCACCGACCCGCGCGCGGTGCGGGTCGAGGTCGACCCGACCGAGGGATTCGAGCGGTTCGCCTCGGACGTGCACGACCTCATCGCGCGCGAGGGCCAGGGCGTGTTCTACGTGTTCGACACGCTCACCGACCTGCTGCGGCACTGGCACTCCGACCTGATGATCGGGAACTTCTTCAAGGTCAGCTGCCCGTTCCTGTACGAACTCGACACCGTCGCCTACTTCGCCCTCCGCCGCGCCGAGCACACCTACGGCACGGTCGCGAGCATCCGCGAGACCACCCAGCTCCTGCTCGACGTGTACCGGATCGAGGGGCGCACGTACGTGCACCCGCTCAAGGTCTGGGAGCGGTACTCGCCGACGATGTTCTTCCCCAACCTCATCGACGGGGACGAGGCCGTGTGCATCACGGCGAGCACGGAGGCCGCGGAGCTGTTCTCGCGCCTGCGCCGCGCCGCGGACCGGCAGGACCCGTGGGAGGCGACGATCGAGCGCGCACGCGCCGCGCTGGACGACGGCCCCGAGGCGCAGGCCGAGGCGGCCAAGGACCTGCGCGCCATGATCATCGGCGGGTCGACGCGCATGGCCCGCCTCGCCGAGCGCTACCTGGGCCTGCCCGAGCTGCTGGCGATCGCCGAGCGCGAGGTCGGCACCGGGTTCGTCGGCGGCAAGAGCGTCGGCATGCTGCTGGCCCGCCGGGTGATCGAGGTGGAGGCGGGGGAGCGGCTGGTCCGCTACCTCGAGCCGCACGACTCGTACTACCTGGGCTCGGACGTCTTCTACACGTACATCGTGCAGAACGGCTGGTGGCCGCTGCGCGCGCGCCAGCGCACCGCGGAGGGCTACCTGTCGCTGGCGCCGGACCTGCACGACAAGCTGCTGCACGGCGTCTTCCCGCAGGCCGTGCGCGAGCAGTTCATGGAGATGCTCGAGTACTTCGGTCAGTCGCCGATCATCGTGCGCTCGTCCTCGCTGCTCGAGGACGACTTCGGCAACGCGTTCGCCGGCAAGTACGACAGCGTCTGGTGCGTCAACCAGGGCAGCCCGGAGGAGCGCTACCGGGCGTTCGAGAACGCGGTCCGCCAGGTCTACGCGAGCGCGATGAGCCCCGACGCGCTCGAGTACCGCATGCAGCGCGGCCTCGTGGACCGCGACGAGCAGATGGCGATCCTCGTCCAACGGGTCTCCGGGGACCGGCACGGCGAGGACTACTTCCCGCACCTGGCCGGCGTCGGCAACAGCCAGAACCTCTACCTGTGGGACTCCTCGATGGACGCCGACGCCGGGATGCTGCGGCTCGTCCTCGGCCTCGGCACGCGCGCGGTGGACCGCACGGTGGGCGACTACGCGCGCATCGTGTGCCTCGACGACCCGCTGCGGCTGCCGCCGATGGCCTACGGCGACGAGAAGAAGTACTCCCAGCGCGGCGTCGACGTCCTGTCGCTGCGGGAGAACACGTGGCGCAGCCGGGGACTGGAGGAGGTGCTGGCCGGCGACCTCAAGGTCGACCCGGCGTTGTTCGCCCGGCCCGACGAGGAGGCCCGTCGGCGGGCCCGCGAGCGGGGGCGGGGGGAGGCCGTGACCACCCACCTGCTGGACTTCCGGCGGGTCCTGGCCGAGACGGAGTTCCCGCAGGTCATGCGCGACGTGCTCGCGACGGTGTCGGCGGCCTACGAGCACCCCGTGGACGTGGAGTTCACGGCCAACTTCACGCCCGACGGCAGGTTCCGGGTCAACCTCCTGCAGTGCCGCCCGCTGCAGACCCGGGGTGCGGGCGCCCCGGTGCCGATGCCCGCGGAGGAGCCGGCGGACTGCCTGTTCGCCTCCCACGGCTCGTTCATGGGCGGCAACGTGCGCATCCCGGTGGACCACGTGGCGATCGTGCGGCCCGCGGAGTACCTGGATCTCGACCAGCAGGACCGCTACGAGGTGGCCCGGCTCATCGGCCGCGTGGGCGCCGCGCTGCGCGACAGCAGCGTCATGCTGCTGGGCCCAGGCCGGTGGGGGACCAGCACACCCGCGCTCGGCGTGCCCGTGCGGTTCTCCGAGATCAGCCGGATGGCCGTCCTGGGGGAGTTCTCGGCGCCCGGGGCCGGGTTCATGCCCGAGCTCTCCTACGGCAGCCACTTCTTCCAGGACCTCGTCGAGTCGGGGATCTTCTACGTGGCTCTGTTCGCCGGAGAGCCGGGGGTCACCTTCCGGCCCGAGAAGGTCTTCGAGCGGCCGAACCTCCTGCCCGAGCTGCTGCCCGCGGACGCGCGGCTCGCGCACGTGCTGCACCTCGTCGCGACGCCGGGCCTGCAGGTGGCGTCCGACGTCGCCACGCAGCGCGTCCTCTGCTGGTAGCACACCTGTTCGACGGCGCCGAGGGGCCGGTCGGCGCGGGGGAGCGGGGCGGGTGCCATGATGGCCGGGTGCTCGTGCGGCGGCTGACCGAGGACGACTGGTCCGTGCTCCGGGACATCCGGCTGCGCTCGGTCACCGAGGACCGGCCGGTGTCGGCGTCGGTCGAGCGCGAGCAGCGGTTCGCGGAGACCCACTGGCGCATGCGCGCACGGGGCAGCGCGTGGCTCGTCGTCGAGGACGAGGGACGCGCGGTGGGTGTGGCGTCGCTCATGGCCGAGCCGGGGGCACCCGCCGACGAGCGGCACGTCCTGGGCCTGTGGGTGGCCCCGGAGGCGCGCGGCACCGACGCCGGCGAGCTGCTGCTCGCGGCCGCGGTGGGCGAGGCGTGGGCGGAGGGCGCGGCGCGCGTCACCACGTGGCGCGCGGAGGACGACGACGCCGCAGCCGCCTGGCTGCGCGCGGCAGGCTTCGCGCCGACGGACGTGCGCGTGCCGATGCCGCGCGACCCGGGACGCATCGACGAGCGCTGGGTGCGCGAGCGGGACGCGGCGTCCTGACGGCGCCCGCCGGAGGAGAGGGTTCCTCGGGGACCTCGCATGCGTCCCGTGGGCCAGATCCTCGCATTTCGACATAACATACATTATCGGCGTCAGCGACCTGGCACGAGCGGGGCGGAGGTCGCCCGGGACGCCCCCGGTCGGCGCCGTGCGCGCTCCCCGGGTCGTCCGTGCGCGCTCTCCACGGGTGCCGGGCCCATCCACGGCCCTCCGGGCGCCGTCGCGCGACCCGCCGCCGCCGGCTACGCGCCGACGTACTCCGCCAGGTGCCGCCCGGTGAGCGTCGCGCGGCTCGCCACGAGGTCGGCCGGCGTCCCCTCGAAGACGACGCGGCCGCCGTCGTGCCCCGCGCCCGGGCCGAGGTCGATGATCCAGTCCGCGTGCGCCATGACCGCCTGGTGGTGCTCGATGACGATCACCGACTTCCCGGAGTCCACGAGCCGGTCCAGCAGGCCGAGCAGCTGGGCCACGTCGGCCAGGTGCAGGCCGTTCGTCGGCTCGTCGAGCACGTAGACGCCGCCCTTCTCGCCCATGTGCGTGGCGAGCTTGAGGCGCTGGCGCTCGCCGCCGGACAGCGTCGTCAGCGGCTGCCCGAGCGTGACATAACCCAGGCCGACATCGTACAGCCGTACGAGGATCGCCCGCGCGGCGGGCACCGCGGCCTCCCCGGACGAGAAGAACGGCAGGGCCTCGCTCACGGGCATCTCGAGCACCTGGCTGATGTCCTTGCCGCCGAGCGTGTACTCGAGCACCGACGCGTCGAACCGGCGCCCCTCGCACACCTCGCACGGCGTGACGACGCCCGCCATCATCGCCAGGTCGGTGTAGATGACGCCCGCTCCGTTGCAGACCGGGCACGCGCCCGCCGAGTTGGCGCTGAACAGCGCCGGCTTGACGCCGTTGGCCTTGGCGAACGCCTTGCGGACCGGCTCGAGCAGGCCCGTGTACGTCGCAGGGTTGGACCGCCGGGAGCCCCGGATCGCGCCCTGGTCGATCGCCACGACGCCCTCGCGCGGCGACACCGACCCGTGCACGAGCGAGCTCTTGCCCGAGCCGGCGACGCCCGTGACCACGACGAGCACGCCCAGCGGCACGTCCACGTCCACGTCGCGCAGGTTGTTCGTCGACACGCCGCGGACCTCGATGTACCCGGTCGGCGTGCGCACGGCCGGCTTGAGCGACGCGCGGTCGTCCAGGTGCCGCCCGGTGAGCGTGCCGCTCGCCCGCAGCCCCTCGACGGTCCCCTCGTAGACGACCTCTCCCCCGGCCGCGCCCGCTCCCGGGCCGAGGTCGACGACGTGGTCGGCGATCGCGATCATCTCGGGCTTGTGCTCGACGACGAGCACGGTGTTGCCCTTGTCCCGCAGCTGCTGCAGCAGGCCGTTCATCCGCTGGATGTCGTGCGGGTGCAGGCCGATGCTCGGCTCGTCGAACACGTAGGTGACGTCCGTGAGCGACGACCCCAGGTGGCGGATCATCTTGGTCCGCTGCGCCTCTCCCCCGGACAGCGTCCCCGAGGGCCGGTCCAGCGACAGGTAGCCCAGCCCGATCTCGACGAACGAGTCCAGCGTGCGGCGCAGGTTCTCCAGGAGCGGCGCGACCGACGGCTCGTCGAGCTCGCGGACCCACTGCGCGAGGTCGCTGATCTGCATCGCGCACGCGTCGGCGATGCTGATGCCCCGGATCTTCGAGCTGCGCGCGGCCGCGTTCAGGCGCGTGCCGTCGCACTCCGGGCAGCGGGTGAACCGCACCGCGCGCTCCACGAACGCCCTCAGGTGCGGCTGGAGCGCGTCGACGTCCTTGCTCAGCAGCGACTTCTGCACGCGCGGGACGATGCCCTCGTACGTGAAGCCCATGTTCTCGTAGCGGGTCTTGCGCGCCGCGCCGTAGTACAGGTCGTGCTTCTGCTCGGGCGTGAGGTCCCGCACGGGGACGTCGCCCGGGATCACCGCGGTGAACACCCGCACGAGCCAGCCGTCGGGCGTGTACCCGGGGACCTTGATCGCCCCCTCGCGCAGCGAGAGCGACTCGTCGACGATCTGCGACAGGTCGATGTCGGTGACCGTGCCCATGCCCTCGCACCGCGGGCACATGCCGCCCGTGACGGTGAACGACCGCGTGATCGCCTCGCCGTCGCCCTTGGCCATCGTGGCCTCGCCCGTGCCCGTGGCCGAGGCGATGTTGAACGAGAACGCCTGCGCCGAGCCGATGTGCGGCTGCCCCAGCCGGCTGAACAGGATGCGCAGCAGCGCGTTGACGTCCGTCGCGGTGCCCACCGTGGACCGGACGTTCGCGCCCATCCGCTCCTGGTCGACGATGATCGCCGTGGTGAGGCCCTCGAGGACGTCCACGTCCGGGCGCGCCAGGGACGGCATGAAGCCCTGCACGAACGCGCTGTAGGTCTCGTTGATGAGGCGCTGCGACTCGGCCGCGACGGTGTCGAACACGAGCGAGCTCTTGCCCGACCCCGAGACGCCCGTGAACACGGTGAGGCGCCGCTTGGGGATCTCGACGTGGACGTCCTTGAGGTTGTTCTCCCGCGCGCCCACGACGCGGATGCGGTCGTGGCTGTCGGCCGGGTGCGTTCCCACCCGTGCGTCCTGCGTCGTCGTGCCGGTCATCGGCCCCTCCCGTGTCGGCGTCGGACGTGCCAGCCCATCCTGCCCGCCGCCACCGACGCCGACGTCGCCCGGCCCGCCGCGGGCGGGCTCAGTCGAGCCACCGGCCTTCCCGCATGAGCTCGCGCCCGGGCAGCTCGTCCACCTCCCGCCAGGCCTGCACGCGGCGCGGGCGGACGCGGAACCAGCGGTAGCGCGGCCCCTCCGCGCGCGGGTCGAAGCCGGCGCGGGCGGCGAAGCGGTCGGCCACGTCGTCGGGCAGCTCGTCGAGCGCGTGCACGGTGACCTCGCCCTCCACGACGACGACGTCGCGCGTGTGCCCGAGGCCGAGGCGGCACGCGCCCGTCGCGGCGAGGTTGCGGCCCGTGGGGCTGTCCACCGTGGTCGCCAGCAGCAGGTGCTCACCGTCCCAGTCGAACGAGAGCGGCACGAGGTGCGGGACGCCGTCGGGCGAGGCGGTGGCGACCCACAGGTCGACGTCGGTGCGCAGCCGGTGCTCGGCGTCGCGGCGACGCTCGTCGCGCGGCCTCGGGCCGGCGGTCGGCGCGGCGGTCTGCGTCACGCGGTCCCGTCGAGGGCCTGCTGGATGCGCACCATGTTCCCCGCGGGGTCGCGGAACGCGCAGTCGCGCACGCCGTAGGGCTGGTCGGCGGGCTCCTGGGCGACCTCCGCGCCGGCCGCCTCGATGCGGGCGAACTCGGCGTCGACGTCGTCGCTCGCCAGCACCACCGCTCCGTAGCTGCCCTTGGCCATGAGCTCGGCGATGGTGCGCCGCTCCTGCTCGGTGAGCGTGGGGTCGCCGTCGGGCGGGCTCAGCACGATCGACGTGCCGGGCTGGCCCGGCGGGCCGACCGTGATCCAGCGCATGTCGCCGTAGCCGACGTCGTTGCGTACCTCGAAGCCGAGCGTGTCGCGGTAGAAGCCCAGCGAGGCCTCGGGGTCCGTGTGCGGGAGGAACGTGTAGTGGATCGTGAGGGTCATGCCGGTCACCGTAGGTTCGCGGTCGCGAGGCGGGCTTCTCGATTCCTGACCGGTCGCGTCGTGCGCTTGACCTCGCACGACGGCACGCCGGCCGCCGCGTCGGCGTAGCGCTCGCGGTAGACGCTCGGAGGCACGCCCACCAGCTGCGTGAAGCGCGTGCTGAACGTGCCCAGGGACTGGCAGCCGACGGCGAAGCACACCTCGGTCACGGACAGGTCGCCGCGACGCAGCAGGGCGGCCGCGCGCTCGATGCGCCGGGTCATGAGGTACGCGTACGGCGACTCGCCGAACGCCTCCTTGAACTGGCGGCTGAGGTGTCCCGCCGACATGTGCACCCCGCGGGCCAGCGACTCCACGTCCAGCGGCCGGGCGTACTCGCGGTCGATGCGGTCCCGCACGCGGCGCAGCCGGGCGAGGTCGCGCAGCCGCTGCTCGGTCGCGGTGGTCACCGTTCGATCGTGCCACGGCTCCCCCGGGTTTTGCACGGTCCGCTCGGTCCCCCCCCGGGCCCGCCGGCCGTGTCCCGCCCGTGCGCCCGGATCGATTCGATGCGGGCGGTGACGGTGCGGCACCATGTCCCGGTGCGCCGCCTGCTCATGGACCTGACGCCCCTGCGCGTCAGCCGCCCCTACCGGCGGATGTGGTACGGAACGTCGGCCGCGGGCGTGGGCAGCGCGCTCACCGCCGTCGTCGTCGGCCTGCAGGTCTACGACCTCACGGGCTCGACTGCGAGCGTCGGGCTCGTCGGCCTCGCGGCGCTGCTCCCCCTCGTCCTCATGGGCCTGTACGGCGGCGCGCTCGTCGACGCGCACGACCGGCGCCGCGTCGTCCTGCTCACTGCGCTCGGCCAGCTCGCCAGCGCGGTCGCGCTGTCGGCGCAGGCGTTCGCGCGTCTCGACGACGTGCGGATCCTCTACGCGCTGGTGGCCGTGCAGAGCGGGCTCATGGGGGTGAACTCCCCCGCGCGGATGGCGATCGTGCCGCACCTCGTCGGCACGCGGCTGCTCCCGGCCGCGAACGCGCTGTCCAGCCTCTCCATGGGCATCGCCAGCACGGCCGGCCCGCTGCTCGCCGGCTGGCTCGTCGCCGGGCCGGGGTACGGCGTCACCTACGCCGTCGAGGCCGTCCTGCTCGTCGGCGCGCTCGTGGGGCTGTCCTCGCTGCCCCCGATGCCGCCCGAGGGCGAGGTGCGCCGGCCGGGGCTGGCGAGCGTCCTGGAGGGTCTGCGGTTCCTGCGCACGCGCCCGAACATCCGCGCGACCTTCGTCATCGACCTGTCCGCGATGGTGCTCGCGATGCCGCGCGTGCTCTTCCCCGCGATCGGCGCGGCCCTCATCGGCGGCGGCCCGACCACCGTCGGCGTGCTCACCGCCGGGATCGCGGCGGGCGCCATCCTCGGCGGCCTGTTCTCCGGGCCCCTCGGCCGCGTGCGCCGCCAGGGCCGCGCCGTCGTCGTCGCCGTCGTCGGCTGGGGCCTCGCGGTGGCCGTGTTCGGCCTCGTCGTCCACCTCGCGCCCACGCCGGTCGCGCCGACGGGCGGGGTGGCCCCGGCGCACTGGACGCTCTGGCTCGCCGCCGGGTGCATGGTCCTGGCCGGCTGCGCGGACACCGTCAGCGCGATCTTCCGCTCGACGATCCTCCAGGCGGCCACCCCCGACGCGCTGCGCGGCCGCCTCCAGGGCGTGTTCATCGTCGTCGTCGCGGGCGGGCCGCGGCTCGGCGACGTCGCGCTCGGCACGGCCGCCGAGGGTCTCGGCGAGGCGTGGGCCGCCGTCGCGGGGGGCCTGGCCTGCGCGGCCGCGGTCGCGCTGCTCGCGTGGCGCCAGCCCCGCTTCCTCGCGTACGACGCCGAGGACCCCGCGCCCTGAGCCCCCTCCCGCTCCGGTTGCGGGTGGCCCGGGGGCGCGGGAGCGTGTGGGGCGTCAGGGGTGCACGACCGGCGCCCGGGGTCGTCCGCGACGTTCACGGGACCTTCACTCCCGGGCCGGAACACCCGACGTCGACCGTGCGTTGTGCCAGTACGACGAGCCACGGACCGTGGTCGTCCCATCAGGAAGGGGAGGTCGCGATGGCTGACCGGTCGCTGCGCGGGACCCGCATCGGCGCCCACAGCATGGAGTCCGACGAGGGCGTGGAGCTCGCCGAGCGGTTCGAGGCGTACTACGACTGCCCCAACGGGCACACGATCGTGCTGCCCTTCTCCGTCGAGGCCGACGTGCCCGTCGTGTGGGAGTGCCGCTGCGGCGCCGAGGCGCTGCTGCGCGACGCGAGCAAGCCCGAGCCGAAGGCCACCAAGCCGCCGCGCACGCACTGGGACATGCTGCTCGAGCGCCGCACCGTCAAGGAGCTCGAGGAGCTTCTCGACGAGCGCCTGGAGCTGCTGCGCGCCGGGAAGCTGCGCCGCTCCGCCTGAGCGCAGCCGCTAGCCGCGTCGTGGCCGCTGTCGTCGGACGGCGGCCACTGCCGTCCCCAGGCCCGCGCGCGCCTGCTCGGCACGCCGCGCGATCCCCCAGCCGGTGACCCGCAGCAGCGCCTCGACGACGATGCGGTTGCTCATCTTCGACCGGCCCTGCTCCCGCTCGACGAAGCGGATCGGGACCTCGCGGATCACCCCGCCCGCGCGGTGCACGCGCCAGGCCATGTCGACCTGGAAGCAGTACCCCTGCGACTCGACCTCGCCGAGCGGCAGCGCCGCGAGCACGCTCGACCGGTAGGCCCGGAAGCCTGCCGTCGCGTCGCGCACGGGCAGCCCCATGGCCAGGCGCGTGTAGAGGTTGGCCCCGCGCGAGAGGACCTCGCGGTGCCGGGGCCAGTTCACGACCCGGCCGCCGGGCACCCAGCGCGACCCGATGACGAGGTCCGCGGGCCGACCGCCGTCGCCGCCGGGCCTTAGCGCGCCCAGGAGCGCCGGGAGCTCCTCGGGCTGGTGGGAGCCGTCCGCGTCCATCTCGACGACGACGTCGTACCCGCGGTCCAGCGCCCAGCCGAAGCCCGCCACGTAGGCCTTGCCGAGGCCCTGCTTGCCCGTGCGGTGCAGCACGTGCACGGCGGGGTCGGCGGCGGCGATCTCCTCGGCGAGCCGGCCCGTCCCGTCGGGGCTCGCGTCGTCGACGACGAGCACGTCGGCGTCGGGCACCGCGGCGCGCAGCCGGGCCAGGGTGCCCGGCAGCGTCTGCGCCTCGTCGTAGGTCGGGACGACGACGAGGACGCGGCCCAGGCCGTCCCCGCTCACCGGGCACCCGTCGCGGTGCGCTCGGGACGGCGGACCTTCGCCGCGCCCGCCATGCCGGCCAGCACCACGGCGACGCCGAGGCCGCGGAAGCCCCAGGCGACCGCGTCCCCCGCCCGCGTGGCCGGCGTCGGCGCGCTGCGCAGGGCGACCGAGGCCGCGAGCTGCGCGGGCTGCCAGTGCTCGGACTGCTGCAGGACCACGCCCGCGGGGTTGATGATCGCGCTGACGCCCACGGTGGACACCTGGACCGTCGAGCGGCCGTGCTCCATGGCCCGGATCCGGGACATCGCGAGCTGCTGCAGGGACAGGTCCGTCCGGCCGAAGGTCGCGTTGTTCGTCGGGATGACGATGACCTCGGCGCCCGCCTGCACGGCGTTGCGGATGATGTCGTCGTAGGCGACCTCGAAGCAGATGCCGACGCCGAGCGTCACGGCCCGCTCGAGCCGCGGCACCGGCACCTCGAGGGCGCCCACCGTCGTGCCGGGGATCATGTCGGTGCGCACGCGGTCGACGGCGTCGGACACCGCGCGGGCGATCGAGCGCATCGGGATGTACTCGGCGAACGGCGTCGGGTGCATCTTGTCGTAGACCGGGCCCGGCCCGGTCTCCGGGTCCCACAGCAGCGCGGAGTTCAGGCGCCCGCCGGTCTCCGGGTAGTGGTCCGTCCCGACGAGCACCGGCACGCCGGCGGCCTGCGCCGCGCGCGTGACCAGCGCGGCGGCCTCGGTGTCGCGCCGCGGGTCGATGTCGCTGCTGTTCTCCGGCCAGAGCACCACGTCGAGGTCGGGATGGGCGGCGACCAGCGCCTCGGTCCCCGCGACGTGGTTGTGCAGCACCTCACGCGCCTGCGAGAAGGAGTCCAGGCCGCGGTCGGGCACGTTGCCCTGGACGGCGCCGACCGCCAGCCGCCCGTCCGTGGCGGCGCTGCTCAGCGGCAGGAGCCAGCCGGAGACGACGAGGGCGACGACGAGCAGGACGTACCCGCTGCCCGCGCCGAGGTCGATCCGGCGCAGTGCGACGAGCCCGAGCCCCAGCAGCGCCCCGGCGACCGCGACGAGGAACGAGACCGCGGGGACACCGCCCGCCCACGCCCAGCGGCCGAGCGGCGCGTCCGCCATCGCGAAGGCCAGCCGCCCCCAGGGGAAGCCGCCGAACGGCACGACCGAGCGCGCCTCCTCGAGCGCGACCCACAGGGCCCCGAAGACGGGGACCTGCCAGCGGGCGGCGTACCAGATGACCTGGCCGCGGCGGGCCCAGGCCCACCCCGCCCCGAACAGGCCGACGAACGCCGCCTCCGTCACCGACAGCGCCAGCCACGGCACGAGGCCCACCGCCGCGTCGACGAAGGTCACGTGCGGGAGGAAGAGGGCCAGGCCGAACGCGAGCCCGACGACGAAGTTCCAGCGGGCGCTGTCGCGCGCGAGGGCGACGAACAGCAGCGCGAGGCCGACGACGGTCAGCGGCCACCAGCCCAGGCCCGGGAAGCCCGTCTCGGCGAGGACCCCTCCCCCGGCCGCCAGGATCAGCGTCGTACCGCGGCGTGGTTCGGGGAGTGGCACCGCACCAGGGTAGCCGCGCCGCGGGCCCGCTCCGCGGGCCGACGGGCCGGGTCGGACCGACCGACGGTCGACCACCGGTCGGCCCGGCCCGGCCGACTGGCCCGCGCGTCCTTCGGACCGGACGAGACGTGCACATCTCGTCCGTTGTCTACTGAACGCGCGGGCCCAGCCGGTGTCCCCCGAGGGCGCATCGAGCCTTCGTGCCGGCACGGCCACGACGCGGCGACCGCGGGGAGGAACACCGCGAACCTACCGGTTCCAGCGGGCCAGTCAAGGCCACGTTTCCGCAGGTCAGAGCCGTATACGCTGGTCAGACGCGGCCTGGTCCGTTCGGGTGAGTCCGCGCATTCTCGGCGTGTCGGCGGCGTGTCGCTCAGGCCGTCTCGTCGTGCAGGACGACGCCTTCTCGCACCGTGCGCAGGCACCGCGGCGCGGGTCCGTCGAGGTCGGGCAGCGGCCGCGGTCCGGTGCGTCCCGGGACGTCGCCGTCGACCACGGGCTCGGCCGCGAGCTCCCAGACCGCGAACGTCGCGGGCGCACCGACGACGAGCTCGCCGGTGCCCTCCCGGCGCGCCGCGTGGCGTCCGCCCGCGGTGTGCGCCCGGAAGGCCGCCGCGGGCGAGAGCCGCTGGCCGGGCTCGCCGTGGCGCACCGCCGCGCGCACGGCGGCCCACGGGTCGACGGGCGTGACCGGGCTGTCCGAGCCGAACGCGACCGGCACGCCCGCGGTCACCAGGTCGGCGAACGGGTTGAGGTTCGCCGCACGCACGGGCCCGAGGCGCCGCGCGTACATGCCCTCCTGGCCGCCCCACGCGGCGTCGAAGGCGGGCTGCCCGCTCACGGTCAGGCCCAGCAGCAGGAGCCGGGCGAGCGCGGGCGTGTCCACCATCGCGGCGTGCTCGAGTCGGTGCCCGGCGGCGCGGATCGCCTCGTACCCCTCGACCTCCGCCGCGGCCTGGAACCCCAGCAGCACCTCCTCCATGGCCGCGTCGCCGACGACGCCGAACGCCGCCTGCAGGCCCGCGCGCGTCGCTGCGCCCACGTGGTTGGCGACCTGCTCGGCCGTGAGCAGGAGCGTGCCGCGTCCGCCGGCGTCCGCGTACGGGGCACGCAGCGCCGCGGTGGCGGAGCCGAGCGAGCCGTCGACGCGGAGGTCGCCGCCCACCCCCGCCAGGCCCGGCACCTCCTCGGCCAGGCGCCGCGCGTCGGACGCGGTGACGCACAGCTCCGCGCGGTAGCCGACGACCTCGGGCAGCCCGGAGGCGGCCTCCGCGGTGAGCGCGAGCAGCGCGGCGAGCCCGTCGCGCGTCTCCAGCGCCTCCACGCTGTGCTCGTGCACCTGGACGACGCCGTTGCGCGCGAAGAGCGCGAGCCCCGCCCGGTGCAGCGCCTCGCGGCGTGCGGCGTCGGTCACGCGCAGCTCCTCGCGGACGCGCTCGTGGGCGGGGCCGCGCACGACGCCGTCGGACCACCCCGGCAGGTCGACGCACCCCGCGCGGCCGGCCATCGCGCTCGACACCGCGGCGCTGAGCAGGTCCACGCGGGCCAGGTAGGCGGGCACCGCGCCGACGGCGCGGTCGACCTCGAACAGGGTGGGCGGGCGTCCCTCGGGCCAGCGGGTCTCGTCCCAGCCGTGCGCCAGCACGAGGCCCTCCCCCGCGGCCGCGGCGCGCGCGACCGCGTCGAGCGCCTCCGTCAGGGACCGGGCGCCGGACAGGTCCACCCCGGTCGCCGCGAGGGCCGTCTCGAGGACGTGGGCGTGCGCGTCCACGAAGCCGGGCGCGACGAGTGCCCCGGCCAGGTCCACCACCTCGTCGGCGGTGACGTCCGGCAGGTCGGCGTCGGCGCCGAGCCACGCGATGCGCGCGTCCTCGACCACGAGCGCCGTCGGCGTGGGCGAGCCCGGCGCGCCGCCGTGCACCACGCCGTTGCGGTACACCGTGAGCACGGCAGGACGCTAGCGCAGGGCTGATCTTCGTGCCCGTTCGGTCCCGGTTCGTCCGTCCGGATGGCGAGCCGTCGCCCCACGCAGGGCAGACAGGCGAGCCGTCCGGAGGACCGGGACGGCGAGCCGTCGCCCGTCAGACCGAGCTGTGCGCGACGACGCCGCGGCGCAGCTGCTCGACGGCGGTGCGCGCCGCGGACCGCGTGCCGGCGGCGGGGGCGGCGCCCGCGAGCTGGTCGAGCAGGTCGATCACCTGCTTGCACCAGCGCACGAAGTCCCCGGCCGCCAGGTCCGTGCCCGAGAGGACCGTGCCGAGGTCCTGCCCGCTCGCCCAGCGGTGCACGGCCTCGACGAGGCCGACGTCGGGCGCGCGGGTGGTCGGGATGCGGTGCGCCTGCTCCAGGTCCTCCAGGCGCGACCAGACGCGGTGCGTGCGGTCGAGGGCGCGGCCGATCCTCCCGCCAGGCCCTCCGGGCACGTGCGGGACGACCCCGGGCTCCTCGCCGCGGGACTCGTAGACGACGGAGGACACGACGGCGGCCAGCGCGGGCGCGTCGAGCCCGTCCCACGCCCCCGAGCGCAGGCACTCGGCCACGAGCAGGTCGCTCTCGGCGTACACCCGCCGCAGGGCCTGGCCCGCCTCGGTCACGCGCGTGCGGCCGTCGACGACCTCGAGGTGGCCGGTCGCCCGCAGGACGTCGCACACCCGGTCGAAGACGCGGGCGATGGAGCTGGTCCGCCCCTCGATGCGGCGCACGAGCGCGTCGTGCTCGCGGCGCAGGCGCTCGTGCCGCTCCGCCCACCGGGCGTGGTCCTCCCGCTCCGAGCAGCCGTGGCACGGGTGGGCGCGCATGCGGCGGCGCAGGGCCGTGAGCTCCTGCTCCAGGGCGCCCTCGCGCCCGGCCCGGTCCACGTCCCGCCCCTCGGCCGGCGCCGGCAGCGGGCGGGCGAGCGCGCTGTGCATCGCCGCGGCCAGGTCCCGCTTCGCGGCCGCGTTGCGCGGGGAGAACGTGCGCGGGACCCGCACCGTGGTGACCGTTCGGACCGGGCGGCTCAGGTCCGCGGCGGTGAGCATGCGGACCCGCCGCTCACCCGTGAGCACCGACACGCGCGGCCCGTCCAGGCCGTCGCGCGACGCCTCGACGACGACGGCGTAGCCCGCCCGCCGTCCGGTCGGCACCTCGACGACGTCGCCCACCCGCAGACCGCGCAGGCTCTCCGCGGCGGCGGCACGTCGGGCGCGCGCGGCGTCGCGCGAGGCGCCCTTCTCGAGGTCGGAGATCCTCCTGCGCAGCGCCCAGTACTCGGCGAAGTCGCCGAGGTGGCACTGCATGGCCGTCGCGTACCCCTCGAGGGCCTCCGCGTGCGCCTGCGCCTGCCGCGCCAGCCCGACCACGGCCCGGTCGGCCTGGAACTGCGCGAAGCTCGTCTCCAGCACCTCGCGGGCCCGCTCGCGGCCGACCTGCGCGACCAGGTTGACCGCCATGTTGTAGGTCGGGCGGAAGCTCGACCGCAGCGGGTACGTGCGCCGGGAGGCCAGGCCCGCCAGCGCGACGGGGTCCAGCCCGCCGTGGTCGACGACGACGGCGTGCCCCTCGACGTCGATGCCCCGCCGGCCGGCCCGGCCCGTGAGCTGGGTGTACTCCCCCGGCGTGATGTCCGCGTGCGCCGAGCCGTCCCACTTCGTCAGCCGGTCGAGCACGACCGACCGCGCGGGCATGTTGATGCCGAGCGCGAGCGTCTCTGTCGCGAAGACCACCTTGACGAGGCCCCGCGAGAAGAGCTCCTCGACGGTCTCCTTGAAGAGCGGGAGCAGGCCGGCGTGGTGCGCCGCGATCCCGCGCTCGAGGCCCGCGAGCCAGTCCCAGTACCCCAGCACGGCGAGGTCCTGCGGCGGCACCACCGCGCAGCGGTCCTCCACGAGCGCGCGGATCTCGGCGGCCTCCGCCGGCGTCGTCAGGCGCAGCCCTGCGCCGAGGCACTGCTGCACGGCCGCGTCGCACCCCGCCCGGGAGAAGACGAAGTAGATCGCGGGCAGCAGCCCGTTGCGGTCGAGCACGTCCACGACGGCGAACCGGGGCGGGGGCCGGCGCGCGCCCTGCGGCCGGGCGCCCCCGCGGCCCCGCGGCCCGGCACCACGACCGGGCCCGGGCCCGCCGCGCACCTGGCGGCGCAGCCCGGCGGCGAGGTCCGGGTTGATGGGCGGGTCCGCGCCGGGCGCCGTGGGGTCCACGTGAGCGGCGTACAGGTCGAACAGGCCGTCGCGCGTCATGACGTGCTGCCACAGCGGCACCGGGCGCGTCTCGCTCACGACGACGGCCGTGTCGCCGCGGACCATCGTCAGCCAGTCGCCGAGCTCTTCGGCGTTCGACACGGTCGCGGACAGGGAGACGAGCTGGACGTCAGCCGGGAGGTGGATGATGACCTCCTCCCAGACCGGCCCACGGAACCGGTCGGCGAGGTAGTGCACCTCGTCCATGACGACGAAGGCCAGCCCGTCGAGCGTGGGCGAGCCGGCGTAGAGCATGTTGCGCAGGACCTCGGTGGTCATGACGACCACGGGCGCCTCGCCGTTGACGGTGGTGTCCCCGGTGAGCAGCCCCACCCGCTCGGCGCCGTGGCGCCGCACGAGGTCCCCGTACTTCTGGTTCGACAGGGCCTTGATGGGCGCCGTGTAGAACGCCTTGCGCCCCTGCGCGAGCGCGAGGTGGACGGCGAACTCGCCGACGACCGTCTTGCCGGCGCCCGTGGGCGCCGCGACGAGCACGCCGCGCCCCTGCTCGAGCGCCGTGCACGCCTCGACCTGGAAGGGGTCGAGCTCGAAGTCCAGGCCGCGCGCGAACGTCGCGAGCTCGGTCTTCGCGAGCGCCGCCCGACGCCGGGCCGCCGCGTACCGCTCGGCCGGGGTGGACATGTGCCCAGCGTAGGTGCGACGCCTCAGGCCAGCAGACGCACCGCTCCGGGGCGCACCTCGACGCGCAGGGGCAGCGGGCCGATGCGCTCGCCGTCGGCGAAGGCCACGGGCGGCGGCGGGCCGACCGGGCTCGGCTCGATGAGGAGCGACGTCGTCTGCAGCACGGTGCACGCGGCGTGCTCGATGTGGGTGCCCGAGTAGATCCGCGGGAACACGCCGATGAGCTCGGACCGGCTGAGCGGGCCGGCCACGACGACGTCGAGCACGCCGTCGTCCATCCTCGAGTGCGGCGAGATCCGCATCCCGCCGCCGAAGAACCCGCCGTTGGCCACCGCGACGAGCGTGCCGGTGGACTCCCAGGACTCGTCGTCGAGCGTGAGGCGGTAGCCGTACGGGCGGAACCGGCGCAGCTCGACGAGCAGGCCGCGCACGTAGCGCCCCCGGCCCTTCGGCCAGGTGAGCTGGTTCGCGCGCGCGTTGACCGCGGCGTCGACGCCGCAGGACAGCACGCCGATGAACCACTCGTGAGCGGCGTACCCGGGCGGGCCGACGGTCACCGCGTCCACCCGCCGACCGCCGGTGTCAAGGGCGCGCTCGATCGCGGCCACGGCGGCGGCGACGTCGTGCTGGGGCAGGCCCATGGAGCGGGCGATGTCGTTGCCGCTGCCCGCCGCCACGATGCCCAGTGGCAGGTCCGTGCCCGCCACGAGGTTGACGCCGAGGTGCACCATCCCGTCGCCGCCGGCGACGACCACGGCGTCCAGGCCGTCGACGATCGCCTGGCGCGCGTGCAGCTCGGCCCCGTCGAGGTCGTCCGCGCTCAGGTCGACCACGTCGTGCCCGCGCCGCCGGGCGCGCTCGATGAGGTCCTTGCCGCGGCGGTCGCCGCGCCCCCGTCCGGCCATCGGGTTCACGACGATCCCGATCCGCAGCCCGCTCACCCGCGCTCCTCCTCCCGCAGGGCCGCGGCCCGGCGCTCGCGCCGACGGTCGACGAGCGTGCACACGCCCACCGCGCCGAAGTACAGCCCACAGATCGGCACGCCGAGGGCGATCATCGAGATGACGTCGGCGGTCGGCGTGGCCACGGCCGCGAACACGAAGGCCAGCAGCACGGCCCAGCGCCACCCCGCGAGCCACGTCCGGGCCGGCACGAGCCCCACGGCGCCGAGGCCCACCATGACGACGGGCAGCAGGAACGCGGCGCCGAACGCGAGCACGATCCGCATGACGAACCCGAGGTAGGTCTGCGCGTCGATGACGTTGACCGCGTCCTCGGGCGTGAAGCCGACCAGCAGGCCGACGGCCGTCGGCAGGACCCACCAGGCCAGTGCGGCGCCCGCGGTGAACAGCGGGACGGCGGCGCCGACGAACGCGAGCGTCGTGCGGCGCTCGCGCGTGGTCAGGCCGGGCGTGACGAACGCCCACAGCTGGTAGATCCACCACGGGCTCGTGATGAGCACGCCGACGAACAACGACAGCTTGAGCTGCAGGTCCAGCGGCGCGGCCACGCCCGCGAAGTTCAGCGCGACGAGGTCGCCGCGCTCCTCCGCGACCTCGACGAGCGGGCGCTGCAGGACGTCGAACACCGTCGGGTAGACGAACCACCCGGCGACGGCGCCGAGGACGACCCCCGCGCTCGCCAGCAGCGCGCGCGTGCGCAGCTCGCGCACGTGCTCGCGCAGCGGCATCCGGCCCTCGGGGCTGCGCCTCCTGCGGAAGGACCGGGAGCGCTCAGGCGCGCGGGCCACGGTCGTCGGGCGTGCCGTCCGTCCGCGCGGAGGCACCGGGCTCGGACGGGCCGGCCGGCGGCTCCTCGGCCGCGCCCTCCTTCAGCTCGGACCGGAAGATGCGCATCGACCGGCCGAGGCTGCGGGCGAGGTCGGGCAGCCGCCGCGCACCGAACAGGAGCAGCACGATGAGGGCGATGACCAGCCACTCCCAGCCCTGAGGACCCCGCATCCCACTCCTTCGCTCGCGTGTCGCCCCATGCTAGCCGTCGGCCGGGCCCGTCCGGCCGCGACGCGTCAGCGGACGAACGACCACCAGCGCCGGTAGACGGCCTCGTGCCGGTCCGCCCGACGGCGCAGCCGCTCCGCCCGCAGCGCGCGCACCTGCGCGAGCCGCTCGCGCGCGGGTCCCGGGTCGTCGAGCACGACGGGGGCCGGCGTCGTCGTCGGCAGCGCCCGGGCGCGTGCCCGCTCCTCGGCGCCGTCGACGAGGTCGCTCAGCTCGCCCACCTCGGCGAGCAGCGCCCTGCCGGAGCGCCACAGGGAGCGCCAGACGAGGAACCCGGTGACGCCCGCGCCCACGACGAGGACGACCCAGATCAGCAGCCACGGCACGCGCCCAGGGTAGCCCCCGCACCCGCGGGCGCCCGCGGGCTCCGCCGTTCCGCGCACGCCGGACGCTCAGGCGTCCGCCGGCACCCCGTAGGCGGCCAGCGCGGCCCGGGCCGCCTCGCCGGCGTCGGCGGCCGCGGACTCCGGCTCCACGGCCCGCACGTAGGGGGCGACGCGCAGGAGCAGGTGCCGCAGCCACGCGCCGGAGGCGACGCGCAGGGCGACCCGCACGCCGCCGTCGGGCAGGTCGGTGAGCTCGTCCACCGGCAGCTGCTCGACCACCCAGCGGGCGCGCGAGTCCAGCTCGAGGACCACGCGCTCGTGCTCGCGCGACGGCGTGAACGTGGCCTCGCGCACCGGGCCCGGGCGGGCGGTGACCGCCTCGTCGAGCACGTCCGCGGCGAGGATGCGGTCGAGGCGGAACAACCGCTCGCCGCGCGCGCTGTGGCACCAGGCCTGCAGGTAGGAGTGCTCGTCGCCGGTGAGCAGCTGCCACGGCTCGACGACCCGCTCGGACTCGCGGTCCTCGGCGTCGACGTAGCGGATGCGCAGGCGGACGCCGTCCTTGAGCGCCCGGCGGGCCGCGGCCACCACCTCGGGCGACGCGGCGACCGTGAGGCGGACCTCCATCGTCGCGGCGGCGTCGCCGGTGGCGGCGGTGAGCACCTCGAGCGTGCTCGCGAGCACCTCGCGCTCCGCGGGCTCGAGCAGGTCGCCCACCGACTCCTGCAGCGCGCGCAGCGCCGCCACGAGCGCGACGGCCTCGCGCGTGCCGAGCCGCAGCGCGCGCGTCATCCCCCGCGACTGGGTGAGCCGCAGCACGCCGGACTCGAACGAGTCGGCGTCGAAGTCGATGAGGTCGTCCGGCCAGTAGCCCGGCGTGCCCGAGACCCACAGCGTGTCGACGTCGCGCAGGACCTGCTGGCGCGGCACGTCGAAGTGGGCCGCGACCTCGTCGATCGTCACGCCGGGGTGCCGGTCGAGGTAGGCGACCAGGCCCAGCAGCCGGACCAGGCGTTCGGGGGTGCGCTCAGCCACGGTCGGCCTCCTCGCGGTCGGCGCCCGCGAGCCGCCGGGCCATGGCGACCGCCTCGCGCAGCCGCCGGACCACCTCGTCCCGCAGCTCGGGCGGGTCGAGGACGACGACGGCGTCGGTGTAGCCGAGGACCTCGTCCGCGAGGTCGGCGGTGCGCGTGTACGGGACGGCGAGCAGGTCGCGGTCGGCGGGCACCGCGGCGGTCACGTGCTGCGGCGCGCCCGACGGGTCCACCGCGCGCGACCGCAGCGCACCCGCGCGGTCCGGCGCCACCGCCAGCCAGGCGGTGCGCTCCTGGCCCGTCTGCGCGGCGATCATGGCGCGCGCGTCGAGGTCCGCGGGCACGGTGAAGGCCCCCGGCTGCCCGACGGCCACGACGTCGCCCACTATGCGGCTCAGGCGGAAGACGCGCGGCGCGTCCCGGCCGACGTCGAAGCCCACGAGGTACCAGCCGCCGCGGCTCCCGACGACGCGCCACGGGTGCACGGTACGGCGCCGCACCTCGCCCGTGCTCGCCGCGCGGTAGGTGAACTCGACGGCCTGCCGCGCGTGGGCGGCGTCCAGCAGCGGGGCCAGCGCGGGACCGGCGGCGTGCAGCCGCGGCGCGAGGCCGACGACGGCGTCGGTCCCGGACGCGGTCGTGCCCACTGCCCGCAGCTTCGTCAGACCGCGCGCGGCGTCGGCCCGCAGTGACTGGTCCTGCCAGAAGTCCGCCGCCAGGCCGAGCACCGCGAGCTGCGCCGCGCTGAGCTCCATGGGCGGCAGCGCGTAGGCGTCCAGGTCCACGCGGTAGCCCAGGTCGTCGCCGTGCGCCGGGCCGTGCACCGTGGTGATCGGGACGCCGAGCTCGCGCAAGGTCTCCTTGTCGCGCTCGAACATCCTCTCGAACGCCTCGGTGCTGCCCTCCCGGTCGTAGCCCGCGACGGAGGAGCGGATCTGCTCCTTCGTCATCCGGCCGGGCGCGTTGACCAGAGCGATGACGAGGTTGAGCAGCCGCTCGGCGGGAGGCAGGGAGTCGGCCATGACCTCGTACGGTAGCGGGCGGGTAGCGTGCTCGGGTGATCACCTGGCGCAGCGGGACGGTGACGGCGCTCGGGACCGCGTGGCCCGGCGCCCAGGAGCTCGTCGTGCGGACGGCGGACGGGGACGTGCGCGCGCTGGCCTACCCGGGCCTCGTGGGGACGCCCGCGGTCGGGGACCGGGTGCTGCTCAACGTCACGGCCCTCGCGCGCGGCCTCGGCACGGGCGGGTACGCGCTCGTCGTGGCGGTGCCCGACGCACCCCCTGCGGACCCGGCCCCCGGCCCCGGCCACCTCGTCAAGGGCCGCTACACGCCGCAGCAGGCCATGGTGCTGGGCGTCGACGAGCAGGAGTCGCCGCACCACGACCTGCTGCGGGACGCGGACGACCTCGCAGGGCTCCCGGTCGTCGTGGCGGACCTGCACTCGGCGCTGCCGGCCGTCGTGGCGGGCGCGCGGCACGCCGCCGAGCGCGCCGGTCGCCCGCTCCCCCGCGTCGCGTACGTCATGAGCGACGGCGGCGCCCTGCCCGCGTGGTTCTCCCGCACCGTGGCCACCCTGCGCGAGGCGGGCTGGCTCGCCGCGTGCGTCACCGTGGGTCAGGCGTTCGGCGGCGACCTCGAGGCCGTCACGGTGCACACCGGCCTGCTCGCGGCGCGCCTCGTGGTCGAGGCCGACCTCGTCGTCGTCGCGCAGGGGCCCGGGAACCTCGGCACGGGCACGCGCTGGGGCTTCTCCGGCGTCGCCGTGGGCGAGGCGCTCAACGCGGCGGCGGTGCTCGGCGGGCGCCCCGTGGCCGCGCTGCGCGTGTCCGGGGCCGACCCGCGCGAGCGGCACCGCGGCGTCTCCCACCACTCGCTCACGGCCGTCGGCCGCGTCGCCCTCGCGCCGGTCGACGTCGTCGTGCCCACGGGCCGAGCGACCGCCGAGCGGGCCGCGCTGCGGGCGCTCGTGCGCGAGCAGGCCGCCGGCCTCTGCCGTCCCGCCGGGCGGCACGCCCTCGTGGAGGTGCCCGCCGACGGGCTCGACGAGGCGCTCGCGGCGACGCCCGTGCGCCTGTCCAGCATGGGGCGCGGCCTCGCCGACGACCCTGAGGCGTTCGTCGCCTCGGCCGCCGCGGGCGTGCACGCCGAGTCCCTCCGCTGAGGCCCGCCCCGGGCGCGGCCGGCCCGGGCACGGTGGGCGCCGGGCGTGGTCAGTCGTCGCGCTCGGTGGCCGACAGGTGCGCGACGAGCGTCGCGAGGCGGCGAGCCTCGGCCCGGGCACGGGCGCCGTCGGCGCGCTGCACGGCCATGACCGGCAGGGTCGTGCCGTCGGCCAGGTCGAGCTGCACCCACGGCCGGTCCGGCCCGAACCGGACCGAGACGATCTGCGCCCAGGCGAGCCGACGCGTGCGCAGGAGGTTGCGCACGGTGAGCCCGTCCGCGTCGGGGTCGGCGCGCACGCCCGCCTGGCGGAGGAGGAACCACGCGATCCCGACCCCGACGACGAGGAAGCCCGCCCGGTCGCCCCAGCCGACCGGGCCGCCCGTGATGTCGTCCAGCAGCACGGCGATGCCGCCGAGGAAGACGGCGGTGACGGCGGCGAGCGGCAGGCTCACCAGGCGCGCCCAGCGGGGCCGGAAGGGCCGCAGCGCGCGCCCGGCCGCGCGATCGGGGTCGGGCGCGCGATCGGGGTCGGGCGCGCGCCCGGCGTCGTCGTCGCGCGCGCCGGCCATGGGCACCTCCGGTGGCCGCCTAGAGGCGGCAGGCGTGGATGGAGGTGACCAGGATCGCCCGGGCGCCGAGGTCGTACAACGCGTCCATGACGCGGTTGGTCTCGTCGCGGCGGACCATCGCGCGCACCGCGCACCACTCGGCGTTGTGCAGCGGCGAGACCGTGGGCGACTCCAGGCCGGGGGTGATCGCCACGGCCTGCTCCACGAGCGCCGTCGGGCAGTCGTAGTCGAGGAGCACGTACTGGCGCGCGACGAGGACGCCCTGCAGGCGGCGCGCGAGCACCTCGAGGGCGGGCGGGACCTCGGCCCGCGCCCGCGGGCGGATGAGGACGGCCTCGGACTCGAGGATCGGCTCGCCGAACACGGTCAGCCCGGCGCCGCGCAGCGTGGTCCCGGTGGAGACGACGTCGGCGACGACCTCGGCCACGCCCAGCTGGACCGCCGACTCGACGGCGCCGTCCAGCCGGATCACCTGCGCCTCGATGCCGCGGTCGCGCAGGTAGCGGTCGACGAGGACCGGGTAGGAGGTCGCCACGCGGCGCCCGGCGATCTCCTCGATCGTGCGCACGCGGTCGGCGGGCGCGGCGAACCGGAACGTCGAGGCGCCGAAGCCCAGGCGCATGTGCTCGACCGCGTCCGCGCCGGAGTCGAGCAGCAGGTCGCGCCCGGTGATGCCGGCGTCGACGGTGCCGGAGCCCACGTAGACGGCGATGTCGCGCGGGCGCAGGAAGAAGAACTCGATGTCGTTCTCGGGGTCGACGAGCACGAGCACGCGCGGGTCGTGGCGCTGCCGGTAGCCCGCCTCCCGGAGCATGTCGACGGCCGGCTCGGACAGCGAGCCCTTGTTCGGGACGGCGATGCGGAGCATGGGTGCCTCACGGTCGGGTGGGTGGCTGGGGTGGCTGGGGGCGGACGCCGCGGGCCGCGGGGGACGCCGGGGGCCGGCGGGCGCCCGCTCACAGATGGCGGTAGACGTCCTCGAGGGTGATCCCGCGCGCCACCATGAGCACCTGCAGGTGGTAGAGCAGCTGCGAGACCTCCTCGGCGGTGCGCTCGTCGGACTCGTGCTCGGCGGCCATCCACACCTCGGCCGCCTCCTCGACGATCTTCTTGCCGATGGCGTGGACGCCCGCGTCGAGCGCGGCGACGGTCCCGGAGCCGGCGGGGCGCGTGCGCGCCTTCTCGGTCAGCTCGGCGAACAGGGCCTCGAAGGTCTTCACGGGCGCCCAGCCTAGAGGGCCTGGGTCCCGGCGCGTCCGGGCGTCCGCGGTGGACGTCCCGGGGGCGCCGCCGGGACCGGCGGCGGGACGGCTCTCGGGCTAGACCGCGAGCCCGCGCAGCAGCACCGCCGTCGCGACGGCCGCCTGGGCCGCCTCGGCGCCCTTGTCCTCGCGCGAGCCGGGCAGGCCTGCCCGGTCGAGCGCCTGCGCCTCGTCGTCGCACGTGAGGACCCCGAAGCCGACGGGCACGCCGGTGCGCACGGTGACCTCGGTGAGCCCGACGGTCGCCGCCTGGCAGACGTAGTCGAAGTGGGGGGTGCCGCCGCGGATGACGACGCCGAGCGCGACGATCGCGTCCATGCGCGGGGCGAGGCGCGCCGCGGCGACGGGCAGCTCGAACGACCCGGGCACCCGCACGAGCAGGTGGTCGGCCACGCCGGCCTCGGCCAGGGCCCGCTGGGCACCCGCGATCAGGCCGCCCATGACGACGTCGTGCCAGCTCGAGGCGACGACCGCCACGCGCAGCCCGCTCCCGTCGACCGTCAGGCTCGGCGCCCCGTGCCCGCTCATCGGCTCTCCTCCCGCAGGGTCTCGGGGCTCAGCAGGTGCCCCATCTGCTGCGCCTTCGTGCGCAGGTAGGCCAGGTTCTCGCGCGTGCGCCCCACCTCGTGCGGGACGACCTCGACGACGTCGATCCCGTGCGCCTGGAGCCCGGTCACCTTGGCCGGGTTGTTCGTCAGCAGGCGGATCCGGTCCAGGTGCAGGTCGTGCAGGATCGCGGCCGCGGCGCCGTACTCGCGCCGGTCGGCCGGCAGGCCCAGGTCGAGGTTGGCCTGCACGGTGTCGCGCCCGGCGTCCTGGAGCGCGTAGGCGGCGATCTTGGACACCAGGCCGATGCCGCGACCCTCGTGGCCGCGCAGGTAGACGACCGCGCCGCCTTCCGCCGCCGCGCGCGCCAGCGCCGCCTCGAGCTGGGGCCCGCAGTCGCAGCGCAGCGAGCCGAACGCGTCGCCGGTCAGGCACTCCGAGTGCACGCGCACGACCGGCACCTCGCGCCGCGCGCGCGGCTCCGCGGCGACGAGGGCGGCGTGCGCCGCTCCCGTGCGAAGGTCGCGGTACCCGTGCACGACGAAGCGTCCGTGCCGCGTCGGCAGGGACGCCGAGCCCGTGTGCACGACCCGGCGCTCCGGGGCCGGAGCCTCGCCCGGCGCGGGCACGTCGCCGTGCCGGCGGCGCCACGCGGCGAGCTCGGCGATCGTGAGCACCACGAGGCCCTCCGCCTGGGCGAGCGCGGCGGCGTCGGCCAGGCGCATCATCGAGCCGTCGTCGTGCACCAGCTCGGCGATGCCTGCCACGGGTTCCAGCCCCGCGAGGCGGCACAGGTCGACGGCGGCCTCGGTGTGCCCGGCCCGGTGGAGCACCCCGCCGGGCACCGCGCGCAGCGGGAGCACGTGGCCCGGTCGGATGATGCTGTGCGGCCCGGCGGTCGGGTCGGCGAGGACGCGCAGCGTGCGCGCCCGGTCGGCCGCGGAGATCCCCGTCGTGACGCCGTCGGCCGCGTCGACCGTGACGGTGTAGGCGGTGCGCCGGGGGTCCTGGCTCGTGGGCACCATGAGCGGCAGGTCGAGCGCGTCGGCGCGTGCGGCGGGCATCGGCGCGCACAGGTAGCCCGACGAGTGCCGGATGGTCCAGGCGACCCACTCCGTGGTCGCGGACTGCGCGGCGAGGACGACGTCGGCCTCGTCCTCCCGGTCCGGGGAGTCGACGACGATGACGGGCCGTCCCGCCCGGAGCGCCTCGAGGGCCTCCTCGACGGTGCCCAGCCGGATGTCGGTCATGCCGTCCGCTCCCCCGCGGCGCCCGCCGTGACCAGGCGCTCGACGTACTTGGCGATGACGTCCACCTCGAGGTTCACGCGGTCCCCCACCCCGAGCCGGCCGAGCGTGGTGACCTCGAGGGTCGTCGGGATGAGCGCGACGCCGAAGGTCGTGTCGGTCACGTGCGTGACGGTCAGCGACACGCCGGCGACGGCGATCGAGCCCTTCTCGGCGACGTAGCGGGCGAGCGCGGCGGGCAGCTCGATCTCGACCTCGTCCCAGCGCGGGCCGGGCTCGCGCGCGACGATCCGCCCGACGCCGTCGACGTGCCCCTGCACGATGTGGCCGTCGAGGCGCCCGTGCGCCGGCACCGCGCGCTCGAGGTTGACCGGGCTGCCCACGACGAGGTCGCCCAGCGTGCTGCGACGCAGCGACTCGGGCATGACGTCGACCGCGAACTCCCCGTCGGCCACCTCGGTGACCGTGAGGCAGACGCCGTCGACGGCGATGGAGTGGCCGATCTCGGTGCCCTCGGTGACCCGGGGGCCGCGCACCCGCAGCCGGGCGTCCTCCCCCGTGCGCTCGACGGCGACGACGGTGCCGACCTCTTCGACGATGCCGGTGAACATCAGGGCTCCTCCGTGTGGGCGTGCAGGCCGGTGGCGTGCGGGGCTGGTGCGTGCGGGTCGCGCACGGGGACGTCGGCGACGACGAGGACGTCCGGGCCGAGGGTCTCGACGGCGCGCGGGACGAGGCGCAGCGCCTGCCGGATGCCTGTGACGCCCAGGTCGCCGACGGCGGTCGGCCCGCCGCCGAGCAGGACAGGCGCCACGTACGCGTGCACCTCGTCGACGAGGCCGGCGCGCAGGAAGGCCGCGGCGAGGGTCGGCCCGCCCTCGACGAGGAGGTGGCGCACCTCGCGGGCGGCCAGGTGGGCGAGGACCTCGGACGGGTCGTGGGTGGGGAGGACGACGAGCTCGCCGCCCGGCCCGCGCAGCCGCGCGCCGTCGGGCACGGGCCGCCGCCCGACGACGACGCGCATCGGCTGGTGGGCCGCGAGGGCGCCGTCGGCGGTGCGCGCGGTGAGCGTGGGGTCGTCGGCGAGCACGGTGCCCGTGCCGACGGCGACGGCGTCGACCTCGGCCCGGACCCCGTGCGCGTGCGCCCGGGCCTCCGGCGACGTGATCCACCGGGCCGACCCGTCGGCCGCGGCCACGCGGCCGTCGAGGCTCGCCGCGACCTTGAGCGTGACGAAGGGCCGGCCCGTGCGCAGCGCGCGCAGCCACACGCGCAGGAGCTCCTCGGCGGCCTCGCGGCGCACCCCGGTCACGACGTCGATGCCGGCCGCGGCGAGCACGGCCGCGCCGCCGGCGGCCACCGGGTTCGGGTCGCCGACGGCGACGACGACGCGGGCGACCCCGGCGGAGGCGAGCAGCTGCGCGCACGGCCCGGTCCGCCCGGTGTGCGCGCAGGGCTCGAGCGTGACCACGGCGGTCGCGCCGCGCAGGTCCGCTCCGGCCGCCCGAGCGGCGGCCACGGCAGCAGCCTCGGCGTGCGGGGTGCCGGCGCCCTCGTGCCAGCCCTCGGCGAGCTTGCGTCCGTCGGGCGCGAGCAGGACGCACCCGACGCGCGGGTTGGGGCCGTGGGCCGGGCCGCGGCGGGCGAGCTCGAGGGCACGGTCCATCGCGGCGGTCTCCACGGCGGAGGCCGTCGCCGGCCCGGCAGGGGCGCCCCCAGGTCCGCCGACCACCCGATCACCTCCCCGAGCTCTCGCTCCGGGGTGTGCGCGGCGGCGCCAGGGCACCGCCGCGCGGCGGTACCCACGTGCCTCCTCCCATCCGGGCTTTCACCGTCGGTCCTGGAGTTCCACCAGGTCAACCGGGCCGGGCGTCACCGCCTGGACCGGGTCGCGGACTGTCACCGCCGGCTCGGACTTACACCGACCCCGGAGCACGTACGTGGTTCGCGATCAGTCTGCCACAGGGGCGCGCACCGGACGGCGGGTCCTGGGTCCCGCCCTGCGCCGGGCCGCGCCGCCGGGCGGGCGGGGCGCCGGGCACGCCGTCACGCGCGGCGCAGGTGGCGCGTCAGTGCACGTGGGGCGCGGCGAGCTCCCGCAGCTGCGCGACGGCCGCGGCGACGTCGTCGGCGCCGTACACCGCGGTGCCGGCCACGAAGACGTTGGCGCCCGCCTCCGCCGCGCGCTCGATCGTCGAGGTGGACACGCCGCCGTCGACCTGGACCCACACGTCGAGGTTCGCGGCGGAGATCGCCTGCCGCACCCGGCGCACCTTGGGCAGCACGCGGTCGAGGAACTCCTGCCCGCCGAAGCCCGGCTCGACGGTCATGACGAGGACCATGTCGAGGTCGGGCAGCAGGTCGAGCCACGGCTCGGCGTCGGTGTCCGGCTTGAGCGCGAGACCCGCGCGGGCGCCCAGCCGGTGGAGCTCGCGGGCCAGCGCGCGGGCGTCGTGGACGGCCTCGGCGTGGAAGGTGACGGACGCGCACCCCGCCTCGGCGTACCAGGGCGCCCAGCGGTCCGGGTCGGTGATCATGAGGTGCGCGTCGACGGGCAGCGGGGACACCTCGACCACCCGCTCCACGACCGGCGGGCCGATCGTGAGGTTCGGCACGAAGTGGTTGTCCATCACGTCCACGTGGAGCCAGTCGGCGGCGGCGACCCGCCCGATCTCGGCCTCGAGGTTGACGTAGTCGGCGGACAGGATGCTGGGGGCGATCAAGGCGTCCACGGGCACAGTCTCCCGCACCCCGGTCACCGCCTGCGCAGGAGGGCCAGGTGCATCGCGTCGGTGCCGTGCACGTGCGGCCACAGCTGGACCGCAGGCCCGGGGCCGAGCGGCAGATCCTCCCCCGCCACGGCGCGCACGGCCTCGCGCGCGTCGAGCTGCTCTACGTCGTCCCGCGCCCGCAGGAGGTCCGCGACGACGGCGCGCGTCTCGGCCACGTGCGGCGAGCACGTCACGTACGCGACGACACCGCCCGGGCGGACGGCGTCCACCGCCGAGGCGAGCAGCTCGGCCTGCAGGACCGTCAGGGTCGCGAGGTCGGCGGGCCGGCGCCGCCAGCGCGCCTCCGGGCGCCGCCGCAGCGCGCCGAGGCCCGTGCACGGGGCGTCGAGCAGCACGCGGTCGTAGGCGCCGGGCTCGGTGCGGCCGACCTCGCGGCCGTCCCCCGTGCGCACGTCGACGACCCCGGCCGGCAACGCCGCGACGGCGCGCTCGACCAGCCCGGCGCGGTGCGGCTGCACCTCCGTGGCCACCAGGCGCGCGCCGCGCTGCACGGCCGCCGCGCCCAGCAGCGCGGCCTTCCCGCCGGGCCCGGCCGCGAGGTCGGCCCAGCGGGCGTCCGGGCCGTCGAGGTCGGCGGCGAGCAGCGCGAGGGCGACGAGCTGGCTGCCCTCGTCCTGCACGCCCGCGAGCCCGCTGCGCACGGGCTCGAGCGCGGCGGGGTCGCCCCCGGGCACGACGACGGCGGTCGGCGCCCACGCGCCCGGCCGAGCCCCCGGCACCTGCGCGAGCAGGTCGGCCCGCTCGACCAGCCCGGGGCGGGCAACGAGCGTCACGGCGGGCGAGGCGTTGTCGGCTCGCAGGAGGTCGGCGAGCTCGGCGGGGTCGCGGCCGTCCGCCACGAGCGCCTGGCGCAGCGCGCGCACGACCCAAGCCGGGTGGCTCTCCGCGACCGCGAGACGCTCCACGGGGTCGTCCCCCGCCGCGGCGACCGCCCGCTCGACCCAGGCGTCCGCGGGCTCGGCGGCGAGCCGCCGGAGCACGGCGTTGACCAGCTGCGCCGGTCCGGCGCCGACCCTCGCCCGCGCGAGGGCGACCGTCTCGGACACGGCGGCGTGCGCCGGCACCCGCATGCCCAGGACCTGGTGCGCGCCGAGGCGCAGCACGTCGAGCAGCGGCGGGTCGAGCTCGGCGACCGGCCGGTCCGCGGCCAGCGCGAGCACGGCGTCGTACCGCCCGAGCAGGCGCAGGGTGCCGTACGTGAGCTCCGTGGCGAAGGCGGCGTCCCGGCCGCGCACGCCCCGGCGGCGCAGCAGCGGCGGCAGGACGAGGTTGGCGTAGGCGTCCGACTCGGCGACCTCGCGCAGCACCTCGAACGCCGCGGTGCGCGCCGGGTCCCCGCTCCGGCGCCGCTCGGCGGGCGCCTGCGCCGAGCGATGCCGCGGACCGCCGCCGCGCCTCGCCTGCGCGCGCCCGCCGCCCCTCGCCCGCTCGCCGCGCCGCGGTCCCCTCCGCTCGTCGCTCACGACGCCGACCCGTCGTCGGAGCCCGGGGCCTCGCCGAGCCGGGCCCCCGGCTCGGGCCGCAGCCCGCGCGCCCAGTCGGCGGCCGGCATCGCGCGCTTGCCCGCCGCGGCGACCTCGCCGAGCTCGACGGCGTGCGTCCCGGTGCCGACGAGCACCTCGCGCTTGCCCGCGCGCAGCTCGCCCGGCGCCAGGTCGGTGACGTCGGGGCGCGGCAGCACCGGGCCGAGGCGCAGCCGGGCCCCGGCCGGGTCGGTCGTCCAGGCGCCGGGCGCCGGCGTGCACGCCCGCACCCGCCGGTCGACGGCCTGGGCCGGGTGCGACCAGCGCACGCGCCCGTCCTCCGGCGTGAGGCGCGGCGCGTGGCTGACGCCGTCGGGCGGCTGCGGCACCGCGACGAGCCGCCCCGCGGCGATGCCGTCGATCGTGGCCAGCAGCAGGCCGGCGCCCGCGCGCGACAGCCGCTCGAGCAGGTCGCCGGAGGTGTCCCGCGGCCGGATCTCCTCGGTCAGCGTGCCGAACACGGGCCCCTCGTCCAGGCCCTCGGTGATCCGGAACGTCGTCGCCCCGGTCACCTCGTCGCCGTGCAGGACGGCGTGCTGGACCGGTGCGGCGCCGCGCCAGGCCGGCAGCAGCGAGAAGTGCAGGTTCACCCAGCCGTGCGGCAGCAGCTCGAGCGCCGCGGGCGGCAGGAGTGCGCCATAGGCGACCACCGCGGCCACGTCCGCCCCGAGATCGGCCACGGCGCGCAGCGCCTCCTCGTCGCGCAGCGTGCGCGGCGTGAGGACGGGCAGGCCGGCCTCCTCGGCACGCACCCGCACGGGGCTGGGCACGACGTGGCGCCCGCGCCCGGCGGGGGCGTCGGGGCGCGTGAGCACGCCGACCACCTCGTGCGGCGAGGCGAGCAGCGCGTCCAGCGAGGGCAGCGCGACATCGGGGGTCCCGGCGAAGAGCACGCGCATGGGCTCGATCCTAGGAGCCCGGCCCGAGGCGCACGCCGAGCCCGGCGAGCGCCGCCCGGAGCCCGTCGTGGCCGGTGAACAGGTGGGTGCGGAAGCCGAGCCGCGCGGCGGCCGCGACGTTGGCCTCGGCGTCGTCGGTGAAGAGCGTGCGCGCCGGGTCGAGGCCGTAGCGCGCCGCGGCCCGCCGGTAGATCTCGGGGTCGGGCTTGACGACGCCCTCGTGCCCGGACACGACGACGCCCTCGAGGAGGCGGATGACGGGCGCGGCCTCGGCCGCGGCGGGCCAGGTCTCCGGGCCCCAGTTCGTCAGCCCGTAGGCCCGCAGCCCGGCCGCCAGCACGTCGCGCACGAGCGCGTCGGCGCCGGGCACCTCACCCGGAAGGGCCTCGCGGTAGCGCGTGACGTACACGTCCAGCATCGGCACGAGGTCGGGCCGGGTGCGGCCGAGACGGTCGCGCACGCTCGCCCACGACTCTCCCGCGTCCTGCGCGTGGTTCAGCGCCCAGAAGTCGGACTCCGCGAGGAAGCGATCGACCTCCTCGCGCGTGTGCGTGTCCCGGTACGGCAGGTACGGGTCCCACCGCACGAGCACGTTGCCGAGGTCGAACAGGACCGCGTCGATCGCGCGGGTGTCGTCGGTCACCACACCTCCGTGGGTTCGGCGCGGACCCGCACGGGGGGCTCTCGGCGGGCCGCGCGTGCGGCCTGGGCGGCGCCGAGGACGCGCGCGACGTCGGCGGCGACGGGCCACGGGCTGCGCAGGAGCACGCGCACCGGGCGCTCGGCCTCGGGCACGAGGAGGGTGCCCGACGAGGCGTCCGCCTGCTCGTCGTCGTCCTCGACGGGGACGGGTCCGACCACCTCGGTCGACGCGGGCAGCTCGGCGCGGTCGAGCAGGCGCCGGACCGCGTCGCGCGTCCCCTCGACGGAGACCACGTGCACGCCGGGCGGCATGCGGGTCTCGACCCGCTCGGTGAGCTCGCGGTCCGCGTGGCCGGCGGGGTCCCAGCGGACGAGCGCCTGCGTCGGGGCCGGGGCGCCGTCGCCCACGAGCACGACCACCCCGCCGGCCCCGGCCGGCCGGACGAGCGCCGCCGCCCGCAGCCACGAGCGCAGGGCCTGCTCGGCCGCGTCGAGGCTCGGCCGGCCGGTCGCGACCGCCGCGTCCAGGAGCAGGCCCGCGGCGTAGCCGCCCGCCGCGACCGGCTCGGCCCCCGGCGTCGCCACGACGAGGACGGGGTCCGGGCCCACCGCGTCGACGCGCCCGGCGCCCGTCGACACGCGCACCGGGACCCCGGGGAACGCCCGGCCCAGCTCCTCGGCCGTGCGGTCGCTGCCCACCCGGACCGCGCGCAGTCCGACGCCGTCGCACTCGGGGCACCGCCAGGCCACCGCAGGCGCGCCGCACACACGGCACCCGGGGGGCGTGCCCGGACCGGGCAGCCCGAGCGCCCCGCCGCACTGCGCGCACCGGGCGGGCGCGCGGCACGCCTGGCACGCCACGACGGGCAGGTAGCCGGTCCGCGGCACCTGGACCAGCACGGGACCGCGCTGGAGGCCGTCGCGCGCGGTGCGCCAGGCCGCACCAGGCAGGCGCGCCGCCGCCGCGGGCCCCTCGCGCGCGAGCTCGACGGTCGTCAGGGCCACCACCCGCGGGGCGCGCTCGCGCACGACCGGGCGGGGGGCCTCGAGCGGGCGCGCCCAGCCGGTCCGGACGAGCCGCTGCGCCGCCGTCGAGCGTGCGAGCCCGCCCAGCAGGAGCGCCGCACCCTCGGTCTCCGAGCGCATCGCGAGCACGTCCCGCGCGTGCGGGTAGGGGGCGCGCGGCTCGGCGAGCAGGTCGTCGGCCTCGTCCCAGCAGACGACGAGACCGAGGTCGACGACGGGCGCGAACGCGGCGGCGCGGGTCCCGACGACGACACGCGCGTGCCCGCGCAGGGCCGCCAGGAAGGCGCGGTAGCGGGCCGCGGGGCCGTCGTCGGCCAGGAGGCGCACCCGGGTCGCCAGGGGGCCCTCCGCGGGCTCCGCAGCGGCCGAGGGGGGCTGCCAGGCCGGGACCCCGGCGTCGTCGAGCGCGCGCTCCAGCGCGGCGACCTCGTGCAGCGACGGGGCCACGACGAGCGCGCCCCGACCCGCGCGGACGGCGGTCGCCACGGCGTCGGCCACGGCGGTGGCCCACGTGGCGGGCGGCCCGGGCAGCGCGACCCAGGCCGCGCGCGGCGCCTCGCCCGCGGCGACCCGGCGCAGGAACGCGCCGCCGCCCGGGTACGGGGCCCACGACGCGGGAGGCGCGACGGCGGGCGCGGCTCCCCCGGCTGCCGCTCCCCCGCCCGGGGCGCCGTCCGGGCCCTCCCGCCCGACGGCGGGCGGCACCTCGGCCTCGGTGCGCGCGTGCCGCGGGGGCACGGCGAGGCGCAGCACGTCCGACAGGGTGCCGACCCAGCGGTCCGCGACCGCCCGGGCCAGGGCGAGCACCTGCGGCGTGAGCACGGGCTCGGGCGAGACCACGCGGCGCAGCGGGGCGAGGTCGTGCTCGGACCCCTCCGACCGGCCGACGCAGAAGCCGTCGACGTCCTGGCCGCCGAAGCGAACCCGCACCCGCACGCCCGGTCGCGCGGCGTCCGCCATGCTCGCGGGCACCGCGTAGTCGAACACGCGGTCCAGGTGCGCCTGCGGCCGGTCCACGACCACCTGCGCCACGGGCAGGTGGTCGGCCGCGGGCTCGGGCGCCCGCGTGCGCCGGCGGCGCGGGGCGAGCCCCGCCAGGGCCGGCTGGTCGATCGTCACGAGCCCATCCCACCACGCACGCCGGACGCCGGGCGGGCGCCGGTGCGCGGCCCGGCCGCGGCGGCCCGGGCCGTCAGCCCAGCGCCGCGTGCAGGTCGAGCACCCGGTCGGTGCGCTCCCACGTGAAGTCCTCGAGCTCGCGCCCGAAGTGCCCGTAGGCGGCCGTGCGGCCGTAGATCGGCCGGAGCAGGTCGAGGTCGCGCACGATCGCGGCGGGGCGCAGGTCGAAGACCTCGCGGATGGCCGTCGTGAGCCGGTCCACCGGGACCGTCTCGGTGCCGAACGTCTCCACGTACAGGCCCACCGGGTGCGCGGCGCCGATCGCGTACGCGACCTGCACCTCGCAGCGCTTCGCGAGGCCCGCGGCCACGACGTTCTTGGCCACCCAGCGCATCGCGTACGCCGCGGAGCGGTCCACCTTCGACGGGTCCTTGCCGCTGAACGCGCCGCCGCCGTGCCGGGCCATGCCGCCGTACGTGTCGACGATGATCTTGCGCCCGGTGAGGCCGGCGTCACCCATCGGGCCGCCGATGACGAAGGTGCCCGTGGGGTTGACGAGCAGCCGGTGCCCGGTCGCCTCGAGGTCGAGCTCCCCGAGCACGGGGGCCACCACGTGCTCGGCGACGTCCGGGGCGAGCGTCCCTTCGAGCGACACGCCCGGCTCGTGCTGGGCGGAGACCACGACCGTGTCCACGCGCACCGGGCGGTCGCCCTCGTACGCGATGGTCACCTGCGTCTTCCCGTCGGGGCGCAGGTACGGCAGCGTGCCCTCCTTGCGCACGACGGCGAGCCGCTCCGCGAGCCGGTGCGCGATCCAGATCGGCAGCGGCATGAGCGAGGGCGTGTCGTCGCACGCGTAGCCGAACATGAGGCCCTGGTCGCCCGCGCCCTGCAGGTCCAGCGGGTCGTCGTCGTCGGCGTCGTGGCGGGTCTCCCACGCCTTGTCCACGCCGGCCGCGATGTCCGGGGACTGCTGGCCGATCGACACGGAGACGCCGCAGGAGTGGGCGTCGAAGCCGATGTCCGACGACGTGTAGCCGATGCGGTTGAGCACCTGGCGGACGACCTGCGGGATCTCCACGTAGGCCTCGGTCGTGACCTCGCCGGCCACGTGCACCAGGCCGGTGGTCACCATGGTCTCGACCGCCACGCGCGCCTTCGGGTCCTGCGCGAGCATCGCGTCGAGGATGGCGTCGGAGATCTGGTCGCAGACCTTGTCCGGGTGCCCCTCGGTGACGGACTCCGAGGTGAACAGGCGCGCAGAGGTCATGGCCGCAAGAGTATCGACCCGGGCGGACGGCGCCGTCAGGCGTCCACGGGCAGGAGCGGGACGACCGCGTCCCACACCGCGTCGGCCACCTCGTCCTTCGTGCCCGCCGCCGTGGCGACCACCTCCCCGGTGCGGTCGAGCACGGTCACCTCGTTGTGCTCGACGGCGAAGCCGCGGCCCGCGCCGACGGGGTTGACGACGAGGAGGTCGGCGCCCTTGCGCTGCGCCTTGGCCCGCCCGTGCTCGAGCACGTCGGCGGTGTCGTCGCCCGTCTCGGCCGCGAAGCCGACGACGACGAGGCCCGGGCGTGGCGGGTCGCTCACCAGGCCGGCGAGGACGTCCTCGGTGCGGACGAGCGCGATGGGCTCCGGGTCGCCGGCGGTCTTCTTGATCTTGTGCTCCGCGGGGCTCGCCGGCCGGAAGTCGGCGACCGCGGCGGCCATGACGACGACGTCGGCCTCCTTGGCCTCCACCCGCACCGCGGCGGCCAGCTCGGCGGTGGTCTCCACCGGGCGGACGGCGATGCCGGGCGGCACGGGGACGGCCAGGTTCGCGCCGACGAGCACGACGTCGGCGCCGCGCCGGGCCGCGGCCCGGGCCAGGGCGACGCCCTGCCGCCCCGTCGACCGGTTGCCGAGGAAGCGCACGGGATCCACCGGCTCGCGCGTGCCGCCCGCGGTCACGACGACGCGTCGACCCGCGAGGTCCTGCGGCGCGAGCAGGGCGAGGGCGGCCGCGTGGATCTCCGCGGGCTCGGGCAGTCGCCCGGGGCCCGAGTCCGCGCCGGTGAGGCGGCCGCTCGCGGGCTCGAGCACGTGCACGCCGCGCGCGCGCAACGTGGCCACGTTCGCCTGCGTGGCGGGGTGCGTCCACATCTCGGTGTGCATCGCCGGGGCGAGCAGCACCGGGCAGCGTGCGACGAGCAGGGACGCCGTGAGCAGGTCGTCCGCACGGCCGGCCGCCGCCCGCGCGAGCAGGTCGGCCGTCGCGGGCGCGACCACGACCAGGTCGGCCGACTGGCCGAGGCGCACGTGCTCGACCGACGCGACGTCGTCGAACACGTCGGTGGTCACGGGGTGCCCGGACAGGGCCTCCCAGGTGGCCGCGCCGACGAACTCGAGAGCGGCGCGCGTGGGCACGACGCGCACGTCGTGCCCGCCCTCCGTGAACAGGCGCAGCAGGGACGCCGCCTTGTACGCGGCGATGCCCCCGCTGACGCCGAGGAGGACACGCACGGACGGTCCGGGGTCAGTCGTCCGCCGGACGGACCGTGAGCAGGCCGGCGTTGATCTCGCGCAGCGCGATCGACAGCGGCTTCTCCTGGTGCCGGGTCTCGACGAGCGGGCCGACGTACTCCAGCAGGCCCTCGTTGAGCTGGCTGTAGTAGGCGTTGATCTGGCGCGCGCGCTTGGCGGCGTAGATCACCAGGGCGTACTTGGACTCGGCCGCGGTGAGCAGCTCGTCGATCGGCGGGTCGGTGATGCCCTCGGGCGACGCGACGGTTCCGGACAATGTGCGCACCTTCTGGTCGTGAGCGGGCGCCGCTGCGCGGCGCAGGTCGGGCGTGGCCGGACGTCCGGCGCAGCCGGCGGACGTGCCGCGGGGCACGTACGGCGGTCCAGTCTACCGTGCCCGGCCCCGCAGGCGTCGTCGACGCCCCGGCGGGAGGCCCGGGCCGCCACGGCGGGCGGGCCTCAGCGGCGGGCCGCGACCCCCATGAAGGCCACCAGCTCGTCGGTCGCCCGCTGCACGTCGTCGTTGACGATCACGTGGTCGAACTCGTCGGCCGCGGCCATCTCCACCTCGGCGGTGGCCAGGCGCCGCGCCCGCTCCTCCTCCGACTCCGTGCCGCGCCCGACGAGGCGGCGCACCAGCTCGTCGAACGACGGTGGCGCGAGGAACACCAGACGCGCGTCCGGCATCGCGGCGCGCACCTGCCGGGCCCCGGCGAGGTCGATCTCGAGGAGCGCGGGCCGGCCCTCGGCCAGCCGCGCCAGCACGGGCGCGAGGGGCGTGCCGTAGCGGTGCCGGCCGTGCACGACCGCCCACTCGAGGAACTCCCCCGCCTCGACCATCCGGTCGAAGGTCGCGTCGTCGACGAAGTGGTAGTGCACGCCGTCGACCTCGCCCGGCCGGGGCGTGCGCGTCGTCGCGGAGACCGACAGCCAGACCTCCGGGTACCGCGCCCGCACGTCCGCGGACACGGTGCCCTTGCCGACGGCGGTGGGGCCGGCCAGCACGGTCAGCTGCGTCGGCGTCGACGCGGCGACCGCCCCGCCGTGGACCTCGGCCGAGGGGTCGGGCTTCGCGTCCCCGTCGGCCGGCGCCGCCTCCGTCACCGGCACCCGCCGATCAGCCGAAGCGCTCGATGAGCGCCTGGGCCTGGTGCGGGCCGAGGCCGCGGAGGCGGCGGGTCTCCGAGATGCCGATCTCGGCCATGATCGCCCGGGCCTTGATCTTGCCGATGCCGGGCAGCGACTCGAGCAGCGCGGAGACCTTGAGCTTGCCGAGGACGTCGTCCGTCTTGGCCTGCTCCAGGACCTCCGCCAGCGAACCCTGGGAGTACTTCAAGCGGTTCTTCACCTCCGCACGCGCCTGGCGCGCGGCGGCGGCCTTCTCCAGTGCGGCAGCACGCTGTTCCGGGGTCAGCGGTGGAAGGGCCACGCGAGGTCACCTACTTCGAGAGCGGGCTTGGCGGACGGGTCGAACCTAGCGAGCAGGAAGCCCGCTCGGCAACGTGGCGCCCGCGGACCCGGACGGATCGGCGCTGGTCAGGGGCGCAGGGCCCCGGCCGCCTCGTCCCGCGCCCGCCGGGCGGCGTCGCGCAGGCGGGCCACCGAGGGCCCCGCCTCGAGCACGGCGCGCGACGCCGAGGCGAGCACCTGGCGGCGCGCGTCGCCGAACACGTCCGCGAGCTCGCGGGCGCCCGCACCCTGGGCCCCGACGCCGGGGGCGAGCAGCGGGCCGCGGACGGCTGCGAGGTCGATGCCGAGCCGCCGGGCGGCGTCGCCGACGGTGGCGCCCACCACGAGCCCGAACGGGCCCATCTCGGCGGGCGCGTCCTCGAGCACGCGCGCGTTGAGCTCGGCGACCTGCCGGGCCACGGCCGCGGCCACCGCCTCGCCGTCGGCACCGACGGCGTGCTGCACCTCGGCGCCCTCCGGGTTCGACGTGAGCGCGAGGACGAAGAGCCCTCGCCCGGCCGCCTCCGCGGCGCGCACCGCGGGCGCGAGCGAGCCGACGCCGAGGTACGGGCTCACCGTGAGCGCGTCCGCCCCCAGCGGCGCCCCGGGGCGCAGGTAGGCGTCGGCGTAGCCGGCCATGGTCGAGCCGATGTCGCCGCGCTTGGCGTCGAGCACCACCTGGGTGGCCTCGCCGCGGGCCCCGGCGAGGACCTCCTCGAGCACGGCCACGCCGCGCGCGCCGTGCCGCTCGAAGAACGCCGACTGCGGCTTGATCGCGGCGGCCTCCCCCAGCAGCGCCTCGAGCGCGGTGAGGGCGAAGCGCCGCAGCCCGGCGGCGTCGTCGTCCAGGCCCCAGGCGGCGAGCAGCGCGGGGTGCGGGTCGATCCCCACGCACAGCGGGCCGAACCGGTCCGCCGCGGCCGCGAGGCGCGCGCCGAAGTGGGCCGGCCCGGCGCCCCCTGCGCCCTGCCCGGCGCTCATCGCGCTCCCCCGCGGTCGCGCAGCTCGAACGCGTGGTCCTGCAGGCTGCGCACGTCGAACGGCCCGGTCTGGATCGACTCGATCGCCTGGACGGCAGCGGCGAGCTGCTGGACGGTCGTGATGATCGGCTTGTCGGCCGTGACCGTCGCCGTGCGGATCTCGTAGCCGTCGGCCCGCGCGCCCTGACCGGACGGCGTGTTGACCACCAGGTCGACCTCGCCCGCGTGGATGAGGTCGACGATCGTCGTCGCGCCGTCGCGCCTGCCCTCGGAGGCCTTGCGCACGACCGTCGAGGGGATGCCGTTGCGGCGCAGCACGGCCGCCGTCCCCTCCGTCGCCAGCAGGCGGAAGCCGAGCTCCGTCAGGCGCTTCGCGGGGAACGTGATCGCGCGCTTGTCGCGGTCGGCCACCGAGATGAACGCCGTGCCCGAGGTCGGCAGGCCGCCGAACGCCGCCGCCTGCGACTTGGCGAACGCGGTCGGGAAGTCGACGTCGATGCCCATGACCTCGCCCGTCGAGCGCATCTCCGGCCCCAGCACGGAGTCCACCACGCCGCCCGAGGGCGTGCGGAACCGCCGGAACGGCAGGACCGCCTCCTTGACCGCCAGCGGGGCGTCCAGGCCCAGCGAGCCGCCGTCGCCCTCGGCCGGCAGCACGCCCTCCTTGCGCAGCTCGGCGATCGTCGCCCCGGCCATGACGAGCGCCGCGGCCTTCGCGAGCGGCACGCCCGTCGCCTTCGACACGAACGGCGCGGTGCGCGAGGCCCGCGGGTTCGCCTCGAGCACGTAGAGCACGTCGGACACGAGGGCGAACTGGACGTTGAGCAGCCCGTGCACGCCGACGCCGCGGGCGATCGCCTCGGTCGACCTGCGGATCCGGTCCAGCTCGGCCGCGGAGACGGTCACCGGCGGCAGGACGCACGCGGAGTCGCCGGAGTGGATGCCGGCCTCCTCGATGTGCTCCATGACGCCGCCGAGGTAGAGCTCGGTGCCGTCGTAGAGCGCGTCGACGTCGAGCTCGATCGCGTCGTCGAGGAACCGGTCGATGAGCAGCGGCGGGATCTCCCCCGACCCGGTCGCGGCGCGCGCCCCCTCGAGGGCGCGCTGCACGTACTGCGCGAGCTGCTCGTCCGAGTAGACGATCTCCATGCCGCGCCCGCCGAGCACGTACGACGGCCGCACGAGAACCGGGTAGCCGATGCGCCGCGCGACGTCCGTCGCCTCGGCGAGCGACCGCGCGGTGCCGAACGCCGGGGCCGGCAGGCCCGCCTCCAGCAGCACGCGGCCGAACTCGCCGCGGTCCTCCGCCGCGTCGATGGCCGACGGCGACGTGCCCAGGATCGGCACGCCCGCCGCCTCGAGGCGCCGCGCGAGCGAGAGCGGCGTCTGGCCGCCGAGCTGGACGATGACGCCCGCCACCGGGCCGACGGCCGCCTCCGCGGCGTAGACCTCCATGACGTCCTCGAACGTCAGCGGCTCGAAGTAGAGCCGGTCGGCCGTGTCGTAGTCCGTGGAGACGGTCTCCGGGTTGCAGTTGACCATGACCGTCTCGAAGCGCTCCCGCAGCGCGAGGACCGCGTGCACGCACGAGTAGTCGAACTCGATGCCCTGCCCGATCCGGTTCGGCCCGGAGCCCAGCACGATGACCGCCGGCCGCTCGCGCGGCTCCACCTCGGTCTCCTCGTCGTACGACGAGTAGTGGTACGGCGTGCGGGCCGCGAACTCCGCCGCGCACGTGTCCACGGTCTTGAAGACCGGCCGCACGCCGAGCGCCTGGCGGACCTCGCGCACGGTGTCCTCGGCGAGGCCGCGCAGGCCCGCCACCTGGGCGTCGGACAGCCCGTGCCGCTTCGCTCGGCGCAGCAGCGCGGGGGACAGCTCGGCCGCGGCGGCGACCTCGGCCGCGATCTCGTTGACGAGCACGATCTGGTCGAGGAACCACGGGTCGATGCCCGTGATCTCGTAGACCTGCTCGACGGTCGCGCCGCCCGGCCGGCCCACCGAGCGCAGCACCTGCTGCACCTGCACGAGCCGGTCCTCGGTGGGCACCGCGATCTGCTCGAGGAGCGCGGCGAGGCGCTCGCCCGACGGCGGCTCGCCGGCCCAGTGGAACACCGTGCCGGCCTTGTCGATCGACCGCATGGCCTTGCCGAGCGCCTCGGTGAAGTTGCGCCCCAGGGCCATGGCCTCGCCGACGGACTTCATCGTCGTCGTGAGCGTGGGGTCGGCGCCCGGGAACTTCTCGAACGCGAACCGCGGCACCTTCACCACGACGTAGTCGAGCGCGGGCTCGAACGACGCGGGCGTGGAGCCCGTGATGTCGTTGGGGATCTCGTCGAGCGTGTAGCCCACGGCCAGGCGCGCCGCGATCTTGGCGATCGGGAAGCCCGTGGCCTTCGACGCCAGCGCGGACGACCGCGACACGCGCGGGTTCATCTCGATGACGACGACGCGGCCGGTCTGCGGGTGCACCGCGAACTGGATGTTGCAGCCGCCGGTGTCGACGCCGACCTCGCGGATGACCGCGATGCCGATGTCGCGCAGCCGCTGGTACTCGCGGTCGGTGAGCGTGAGCGCGGGCGCCACGGTCACCGAGTCGCCGGTGTGCACGCCCACCGGGTCGACGTTCTCGATCGAGCAGACGACGACCACGTTGTCCGCGTGGTCGCGCATGAGCTCGAGCTCGTACTCCTTCCAGCCGAGGATCGACTCCTCCAGGAGCACCTCGGTGGTCGGCGAGTAGTGCAGGCCGGCGCCCGCGATCCGGCGCAGCTCGGCCTCGTCGCGCGCGATGCCCGAGCCGAGGCCGCCCATGGTGAACGACGGCCGCACGACGATCGGGTACCCGAGCTCGCCCGCCGCCGCGAGCACCTCGTCCATCGAGTGCGCGATGACGCTGCGCGCCACCTCCGCGCCGCAGCGCTCGACCACGCCCTTGAACGCCTGGCGGTCCTCGGCGAGGTGGATGGAGCGCGTGTTGACGCCGATCATCTCGACGCCGTAGCGCTCGAGGACGCCGCGCTCGTCGAGCGCGATCGCGGTGTTGAGCGCGGTCTGGCCGCCCAGGGTCGGCAGGATCGCGTCGGGGCGCTCCTTGGCGATGATCGCTTCGACGACCTCGGGGGTGATCGGCTCGACGTACGTGGCGTCGGCGAACTCCGGGTCGGTCATGATCGTGGCCGGGTTGGAGTTCACGAGGACGACGCGCAGGCCCTCGGACCGCAGCACGCGGCACGCCTGGGTGCCGGAGTAGTCGAACTCGGCCGCCTGGCCGATGACGATCGGGCCGGACCCGATGACCAGGACGCTGGACAGGTCAGTGCGGCGTGGCATCGGACTCCTTGCTGGCCTCGGCACCGGCGGCGCCCGCGCGGGCGGCCCGGGCCCCGGTCATGAGCTGGACGAACCTGTCGAACAGGTACCCGGCGTCGTGCGGCCCCGCCGCGGCCTCCGGGTGGTACTGGACCGAGAACGCCGGCAGGTCGAGGCACTCCAGGCCCTCCACCACGCCGTCGTTGAGCGCGACGTGCGAGACCACCACCCGGCCGTACCGGCCGCCGTCGTACGGCGCGACCGCCTCGCCCTCGGTGGGCGCGTCGACCGCGAAGCCGTGGTTGTGCGCCGTGATCTCGACCTTGCGCGTGCGCCGGTCCATCACGGGCTGGTTCACGCCCCGGTGCCCGTACGCGAGCTTGTAGGTGCCGAACCCGAGCGCGCGCCCCAGGATCTGGTTGCCGTAGCAGATGCCGAAGAACGGGATCCGACGGTCGAGCACGGCCCGGAGCAGCTCCACCTCGTGCACCGCCGCGGCCGGGTCGCCCGGCCCGTTGGAGAAGAAGACGCCGTCGGGCTCGAGCGCGAGCAGCTCGTCCACGGTGACGGTCGCGGGGACGACGTGCGTGCGCACACCCCGCTCGGCCAGGCGCTGCGGCGTCATCGACTTGATGCCCAGGTCGACGGCGACGACGGTCGCCACCGGCTCGGTGCCGCTCGCGGGCCCGCGCAGGGGCTCCACGGTGTAGCGCTCGCGCGCCGACACCTCGCGCGCCAGGTCGGCACCCGCCATCGGCGGGGCCGCCACGACGACGTCGAGCAGGTCCTGGTCGGTGCGCCGGCGCCCCTGCTCGTCGAACAGCCCCGCGCCCGAGAAGATCCCCGCGCGCATGACGCCGCGCTCACGCAGGTGCCGGGTCAGCGCGCGCGTGTCCACGTCGCTGATCCCGACGACGCCCTGCGCCTCGAGCTCGTCGGTGAGGCTGCGCTGCGCGCGCCAGCTCGACGGGCGGATCGCGGGGTCACGCACGACGTAGCCCGCGACCCAGATCCGCGAGGACTCCGGGTCTTCGTCGTTCACGCCCGTGTTGCCGATGTGCGGCGCGGTCATGACGACGATCTGCCGGTGGTACGACGGGTCGGTCAGCGTCTCCTGGTACCCGGTCATGCCGGTGTTGAAGACGATCTCGCCCACCGTCGTGCCGGTCGCGCCGAACGCGCGTCCGACGAAGGTGCGGCCGTCCTCGAGCACGAGGACGGCGTCGGCTCCGGTCATGCAGGGCTCCCGTCGGTGGTGGGCGCGGGTCCGTCGGCCGCCGCGCCGGACCCGGACGTGCCGAGGGCGGCGACGAGGGGCGCGACGTCGGCGGCGTGCCGGGGCAGCACGCCCGTGTCGAGTGTGACCGTGCCGCAGCGCCAGCGCAGCACGACGGCGCGGTCGCGGCCGACCGCGGTCCCCGCGACGCCCGACGCCGGGGTCGCTGCGAGGAGGTCCGCGGTCGGGACGAACAGGTCGGGGACGCCGGTGCGCTCGACCAGGGTCCCGGCGTCGTGCACCGTGACCCGGGCCGGGCACCGCGACCCGAGGCCGTGCGCGGCCACCCGCGCGAGGCGGTCGGTCGCGAGGGCCGTGGCGAGGTACGTCGCCTCGAGCGGACCCGCCCGGACCGCGCCCAGGGCGTCCGGTGCCGGCACCTGCGGCAGCGCGGGCACGACGTCGGCCGCCCGGGCCGCGCTGCGTCGCCACCCGCGCGCCATGGCGAGCAGCAGGACGACGACGAGGACGCCGAGCAGGGCGGCGCCGATCTCCGGCCTCACCGCACCCCCTCGCCGGCCTCGCGCGGCACGAGCGCACCGTCGAGCACCGTCGGGCGGCCCCGCAGGAACGTGGCGACAACGCGCCCGGAGAGCTCGCGGCCCACGTACGGGGTGTTCCGGGACAGGCTCGCCAGGGCGGCGGGGTCGACGGTCCAGCGGGCGGCCGGGTCGACGAGCACGAGGTTCGCGGGCTCGCCGACGGCGATCGGCCGCCCGTGCTCGTGGTCGACGCGCCCGATGCGCGCCGGCGCCGTCGACATCACGCGCGCCACGTCCGCCCAGGTCATCCGGCCCGTGTCGACCATGAGGGTCTGCACGACGGACAGCGCGGTCTCCAGGCCGAGCATGCCGAACGCGCCCGCTGCCCACTCGCAGTCCTTGTCCTCGCGCGAGTGCGGCGCGTGGTCGGTGCCCACGGTGTCGATCGTGCCGTCCGCGAGGCCCGCCCGGAGCGCCTCGGCGTCCTCGGCCGTGCGCAGCGGTGGGTTGACCTTGTAGAGCGGGTCGTAGGTGCGCGCGAGCTCGTCGGTGAGCATGAGGTGGTGCGGGGTGGCCTCGGCGGTCACCGCGATGCCGCGCGACTTCGCCCAGCGGATGAGGTCCACCGAGCCGGCGGTCGACACGTGCAGCACGTGCAGCCGCGAGCCGACGTGCTGGGCGAGCAGCACGTCGCGAGCGACGATCGCCTCCTCCGCGACCGCCGGCCAGCCCGCGAGGCCCACCTCGGCGGACACCGCGCCCTCGTGCATCTGTGCGCCGGCCGTCAGGCGCGGCTCCTGCGCGTGCTGGGCGACGACGCCGTCGAACGCCTTGACGTACTCCAGCGCGCGGCGCATGAGCACCGGGTCGTGCACGCAGTGCCCGTCGTCGGAGAACACCCGCACGCGGGCCGCGGAGTGCGCCATCGCGCCGAGCTCAGCCAGCTGCGTGCCCGCGAGGCCGACGCTCACCGCGCCGACCGGGTGCACGTCCGCCCACCCGGCGTCGCGCCCGAGGCGCCACACCTGCTCGACGACGCCGGCGGTGTCGGCGACCGGGGAGGTGTTCGCCATCGCGTGGACAGCCGTGTAGCCGCCCAGCGCCGCGGCGCGCGTGCCGGTCTCGACCGTCTCGGCGTCCTCCCGCCCGGGCTCGCGCAGGTGCGTGTGCAGGTCGACCAGGCCGGGCAGCGCGACCAGGCCGTCGGCGTCGACCACGCGTGCGCCGCGGGCGCCCGCCGCGTCGCGCCCGACCGCGGCGACCCGTCCGTCCGCCACGAGGACGTCCGTCGGGTCCCCGCCCAGCGGGGCGACCCCGCGCAGCAGCCAGCTCGTCCGGTCGCTCACTGGGCACCCCTCTCCCCCGCCAGCAGGTGGTACAGCACGGCCATGCGCACCGCGACGCCGTTGGACACCTGCTCGGTGATGACGGCCCGCGGCGAGTCCGCGGCGTCGGCCGAGATCTCCAGGCCCCGGTTCATCGGACCCGGGTGCATGACGATCGCGTGCTCGGGGAGCATCGCGACCCGGCGCGCGTCGAGCCCGTAGGCCCGCGTGTACTCGAGCGGGCTCGGGAAGAACCCGGTGGTGGGCCGTGACGTCGGGGCGCCGTCGGACGCGGCCCCGCCGGCGCTGCCCATCCGCTCGCGCTGCACCCGCAGCATCATGATCGCGTCGGGCCGGCCCTCGGCGATGACCTCGTCCAGGTGGTAGGACGCGTCGCAGCGCCACGTCTCGACGCCGACCGGCAGCAGCGTCGGCGGCGCCACGAGCGTCACGCGCGCGCCGAGCGTGCCGAGCAGGTCGACGTTCGACCGCGCGACGCGCGAGTGCAGGACGTCGCCGACGATCGCCACGTGCAGGCCCGCGAGGTCCTTGCCCACGCCCGCGTCGCCCGCGCCGACGAGGTGCTGGCGGATCGTGAAGGCGTCGAGCAGGGCCTGCGTCGGGTGCTGGTGCGTGCCGTCGCCCGCGTTGACCACGGCCGACTCGACCCAGCCGGCGTGCGCGAGGCGGTGCGGGGCGCCCGACGCCTGGTGCCGCACGACGACCGCGTCCGCGCCCATCGCCTGCAGGGTGAGCGCGGTGTCCTTGAGCGACTCGCCCTTCGACACGCTCGAGCCCTTCGCGGCGAAGTTGATGACGTCCGCGGACAGGCGCTTGGCGGCCGTCTCGAACGAGATCCGCGTGCGCGTGGAGTCCTCGAAGAAGAGGTTGACCACCGTCCGTCCGCGCAGCGTGGGGAGCTTCTTCATCTCCCGCTCCTGCGTGGCGGCCATGGAGGCCGCGGTGTCGAGGAGCGCGACGGCGGTCTCGCGGTCCAGGTCGGCCGCGCTGAGCAGGTGCCGCAGCTGCCTCACCGTGCACCCCCGTCCTCGCGGGCGATGAGCACCCCGTCGACGCCGTCGGTCTCGGTGAGCCGCACCCGCACCTGCTCGCCGAGCGCGGTGGGCAGGTTCTTGCCGACGTAGTCCGCCCGGATGGGCAGCTCGCGGTGGCCCCGGTCGACCAGGACGGCGAGCTGGACCAGGCGCGGGCGGCCGAGGTCGGCGACCGCGTCGAGGGCAGCCCGGATGGTGCGGCCGGAGAACAGCACGTCGTCGACGAGCACGACCACGGCGTCGTCCAGGTCGCCGCGCCCCGGCGGCAGCTCGGTGCGGCCGACCGCGCGCGTCGGGTGCCGCCGCAGGTCGTCGCGGTACATCGTCACGTCGAGCACCCCGGCGAGGCGGTCCGCCTCGACGCCCGGCTCGACGTCGGCGATCCGGGCCGCGAGGCGCCGGGCGAGCGGCAGGCCGCGCGTGGGGATGCCGAGCAGCACCAGGTCCGCTGCGCCCTTGTTGCGCTCAAGGATCTCGTGCGCGATGCGGGTCAGCGCCCGCGAGATGTCGCCGGCCGAGAGCACCTCGGTGCCCGTGGGGCCGGCCGCGGCGTCGCCGACGCCGCCCGTGCCGGGGTTGCCCGCGCCCGGCTGCGCGTCACCTGTGGCAGGAGCCACCAGGACCTCCTTCCCCGCCTCACGGGACGGGCGTTAAAGGACGTCGATCACGGCGCACAGTACTCCACGCAGCGGGGCCCGCCCGGGAGGTGACCACGGGGTGGTCGCCCGCGCGCTCGGGGTGCAGGTCGGGCGCCCCGCGACCAGCATGTGGACATGACCGTCGCCCTCGGGTCCGCCGTCGACACCGCCGCCGCGCTCGCCCGGAGGTGGGCCACCGCGACCGGCCCCGGGGACCGGCACGACGCCGCGGGTGCCCGGCTCGCAGCACTCGTCGCCGACCCCGCTGGGCTGGACCTCGCGGTCCGGTTCGTCGACCGCGTTGTGCGGCCGGAGGACCCGAGGGTCGCCGCGCGCGAGCTGGCCGCGCTGCGGGCCGCCGACGCCGGCGATGCGCTCTCCCGGGTGGACCGCCTCCTGCTCGGCCTGGGCACGCTCGCCGCGCCCGTGGCGCCGGCCGTCGTCGTGCCCGCGGCCCGCGCCCGCCTGCGCGCGCTGGTGGGGCACCTCGTGGCCGACGCCGGCCCCGGCCTGGGCGCCCACCTCGCCGCGATCCACCGGCAGGGCTTCCGCACCAACCTCAACCTCCTCGGCGAGGCGGTGCTGGGTGAGCGCGAGGCGATCCGCCGCCTCCAGCGCGTGCAGACCCTCGCCGCCCGGCGCGACGTCGACCACGTCTCGGTGAAGGTGTCCGCCGTGGCGAGCCGGCTCTCCCCGTGGGCGCTGCCGCAGGACGCCGAGCGCGTGCGCGCCCGCCTGCACCTGCTCGCCGCCTCGGCGGCGCGGAGCGGCACCGCGCTCACGGTGGACATGGAGGAGTACCAGCACCTGCACCTCACGCTCGAGGCGTTCTGCGCCCTGCTCGACGACCCCGTGCTGCGCGACGCGCGCCTCGGCCTCGCGCTGCAGGCGTACCTGCCGGACGCGCACGCCGCGCTCGACACGGTCACCGAGGCGGCCCGGCGACGCGTGGCCGCGGGCGGCGCGCCGGTGACCGTGCGCCTGGTCAAGGGAGCGAACCTCCCGATGGAGCAGGTCGAGGCCGAGCTCCACGGCTGGGCGCCGGCCCCCTACCCGAGCAAGGCGGACACCGACGCGTCGTACGTGCGGCTCCTCGACCGCGCGCTCGACCCCGCGCGCACGCCGGCCGTCCGCGTCGCCGTGGCCAGCCACAACCTCTTCCACGTCGCCTACGCGCACGTGCTCGCGACCGACCGTGGCGTCGCGGACGCGATGCACGTCGAGATGCTCCTGGGCATGGCGCCCGCGCAGGCGCGCGCCGTGCTGCGCGACGTGGGCACCGTGCGCCTGTACACGCCCGTCGTCGCGCGCGAGGACTGGGACGTCGCGATCGCCTACCTCGTGCGGCGGCTCGAGGAGACCGCGGCCGAGCAGAACTTCCTCCGCGGGCTGCTCGCCGGCGGACCGGCCGCCCTGGACGCGCACGAGGCGGCGTTCCGCGCCTCCGTGCGCCACGCGGAGACGGTGTCCACGACCCCGCGCCGGGGTGCCACGCTCGCCCGCGAGGCCCTCGGGCGGCGTGCCGCGGAGGGCTTCGCGAACGTGCCCGACACCGACCCCGCGGACCCGGCCGCGCACCGGTGGGCGGCCGAGGCGCTCGCCTCGCCGCCCCGTCCGCCCCTCCCCCGCCCGCTCGCGTCGGTCACCGAGGTGGACGACGCCGTCGGGCGCGCGGTCCGGGCGGCCGCCTCCTGGGCCGCGACCCCGCCCGCGGCCCGCGCGGCGGTGCTGCGTCGCGCCGCCGAGCACCTCGAGGCGCGCCGGGCCGACCTCGTGTCCGTCATGGCGCACGAGGCCGGCAAGACCGTCGCCGAGGCCGACCCCGAGGTGAGCGAGGCCGTCGACTTCGCGCGGTACTACGCCGAGCGCGCGCTCGAGCTCGCCGACGGCGCGGTGCCGGGCGCGCGCTTCACGCCCTCGGGCGTCACGGTCGTCACGCCGCCGTGGAACTTCCCCGTCGCCATCCCGCTGGGCTCCGTCCTCGCGGCGCTCGCGGCCGGCTCGCCGGTGCTCGTCAAGCCCGCGCCGCAGACGCCGCGCTGCGCCTCCGTCGCGTTCGGCGCGGTGCGCGCCGCGCTCGCGGACCTGGGCGCCCCGCCGGACGCGCTGCAGGTCGTCGCCGCGCCGGAGGACGAGGTCGGACGCCGTCTGGTCACCCACCCGGCGGTCGCCCGGGTGCTGCTCACCGGCTCGATCGAGACCGCCGCCCTGTTCGCGGGGTGGCGCGAGGACCTCGAGGTGCTCGCCGAGACCTCGGGCAAGAACGCGATCGTCGTGACGCCGTCCGCGGACCTGGACCTCGCCGTGGCCGACGTCGTGCGCTCGGCCTTCGGCCACGCGGGCCAGAAGTGCTCCGCGGCCTCGTTGCTCATCCTCGTGGGGTCGGTCGGGCGGTCCGCCCGGTTCCGGCGGCAGCTCGCGGACGCGGTGCGCAGCCTCGTCGTCGGGCCGGCCACCGACCTGGGTACGACGATGGGCCCGCTCGTCGAGCCGGCGTCGGGCAAGCTCCTGCGCGCGCTCACCACGCTCGACGAGGGCGAGGAGTGGCTCGTCCGCCCCCGTCGGCTCGACGAGACGGGCCGGCTGTGGACGCCCGGGGTGAAGCACGGCGTGCGACCGGGCTCGTTCTTCCACCTCACCGAGTGCTTCGGGCCGGTGCTCGGCGTCATGCGCGCGCGGGACCTCGCCGAGGCGGTGGCCTGGCAGAACGCCGTCCCGTTCGGCCTCACCGGTGGGCTGCACTCGCTCGACGAGGACGAGATCGCCTTCTGGCTCGACCGCGTCGAGGTCGGCAACGCCTACGTCAACCGCCACACCACCGGGGCGGTCGTGCGGCGCCAGCCGTTCGGCGGCTGGAAGGCCTCGGTCGTGGGCCCCGGCGCCAAGGCGGGCGGGCCGCACTACGTCGCCCAGCTCGGCACGTGGGCGGACGGCCCCGAGGTGCCCCCCGACGACGACGCGTGGCTGGCCTGGGCGCGCGAGGACGACCGCCGCTGGTGGGACGCCGAGATCGGCCGCGGGCACGACCCGTCCGGCCTGCGCGGCGAGGAGAACGTGCTGCGCTACCGGCCCGTGCCGCACCTCGTGGTCCGGGTCGGCGACGACGCGCGGCCCCGGGAGGTCGCCCGGGTGCTCGCCGCGGCGGAGCTCGCCGGCGTACCGGTCACGGTGTCGCGCGCGGACGACGCGGACCACGCGACCTTCGCGGCGCGCGTCGCGTCGGGCGAGGTGTCGGGCCGGGTCCGCGCGATCGGCACCTGCCCCGGGCTGCGCGCCGCGGCCCGCACCCGCGTCGGCGAGGTCACGCTGCTCGACGGTCCCGTGCTCGCGAGCGGCCGACGGGAGCTGCTCACCGTCGTCCGGGAGCAGGCGGTCAGCCGCACCCGGCACCGGTTCGGCCACGTCACCGAGCGACGCTGAACGGGGCGCGTCACGCCCGGAAAGGACGAGTTCGGGCGAAACGGCGCGTCGGTGTCCGTTCACATGATCGATACAGAGCAGGATCCGGCTCATGTCGGGCGTACCGACCGCCGATACATGGCACGTGGGAGCAGCCCCGACGTGGCTCACGGCCGCCCAGTGCCTGGCGGCCGGCATCGTCGTGGGCCTCGTCGCCGTGGAGTGGGGCACCAGGCGGGGTGAGCTGCGCCGCAGCGGCGTCCGCTGGAGCACGGCGTGGCTGCTCGCGCTCGCCGCCGTCTGCCTCCTGGGCGGCCTCGCCGCGGTCCTGCCCGACGGCGAGATGGCGCGGGCCCTGCTCTTCGGCCGCTTCGTCGCGTACGCCGCCGCGCTCGTCCTGGCCCTCCCCGCGGCGCAGGCCTACACGTGCGGCCCCTCGCCCCGCCGCCACGTCACCGCGCTCGTCTGCTGGTTCAGCGCGGGCGGCGTCCTGTGGTGGACGACGCCGCTCCTCGTGCAGGGTCTGTCCGCCACCGGGCTGCCCGTCTACGGGCCGCTCATGCCCGTCGTGAAGCTCGCGCCCCTCGCCGTCGTCGGGCTCTACGTGCTGCGCGCCGTGCGCGGCCTCGAGGTGACCGCGGCCGGGAGCGCGCTCGCCGCGTGCGCGGTGGTCTCGGTCGTGGCCGTCGTCGCCAGCGTCGTCGTGCCCGTCACGGGCGCGGTGTCCGTGACCGTCGAGGCCATGCGCGGCCTGTGGGTGGTGCCGCTCGTCGTCGGGCTCGAGATCCTCGCCGCGGCGCGCGTCACCGCCGTGCGCCGTGCCGCGGACCGCCGCGCCCGCATGCGCGACGTCATCGCGTCGGTGGCCAACGCCGCGCTGCTGTCCCGGACCCCCGAGGACCTCCTCGTCGTCGCGCGGGACCGCTGCCGCGAGCTGCTGGGCGACCCGTCGATCCAGGGCACGCTGCGCCCGCTGTCCCGCGACCGGTTCGTCACGGAGCTGTACTCCGCCGACGGGCGCGGGATGCTCCCCGACGAGCAGTCCTTCCTGCGCGACGTCGCGCGTGTCGTGTCCAGCGCCGCCGAGCGGCACCAGCTCACGGTGAAGCTCAAGCGGGCCGCCCACACCGACGCCCTCACCGGGCTGCACAACCGGCCCGCGTTCGACAAGCACCTCGCCGAGATCCTCGCGAAGGCCGAGGTCGAGAGCACGCGCGTCGCGGTCCTCTACTGCGACCTGGCCTCCTTCCGGCACGCGAACGACATGCGCGGGCGCGAGTGGGGCGACCGCCTCCTGCAGCGCGTCGCGCTCCAGCTCATCGACGGCGTCGGGCACGGGCGGTTCGTGGCCCGCTACGGCGACGACGAGTTCGTCGTCGTCATCGAGCGCGCGGGCGACGACACGGCCCTGCTGGCCACCGCGCACCGCGTCGTCCAGCACTTCGACTACCTCGCGCACCGGGTGCCGGCCACTCCGCTCGCGGTCGGCGTGGCCACGTGGCGGCCTGGGATGGTCCGCGACGTCGACGCGCTCGTCCGCGGCGCCGAGCTCGCCATGATCGAGGCGAAGAACACCGGCCGCGGTGCCGCCTTCTACGACGACGAGCTGCGGCGCGCGTTCGTCTCGCGCACCGCCCTGCGCCGCGAGCTCGAGGCCGCGATCGGCCAGGGCGACATCGTCGTGCACTTCCAGCCGCTGACCGACTCCACGACGCTCGAGGTGGTCGGGCTCGAGGCCCTCGCCCGCTGGCACCGCGACGGCGAGCTGCGGCTCCCCGCCGAGTGGCTCCCGCTCGCCGAGGAGACCGGCCTCGTCGTCGAGATCGGCCGCCAGGTCTTCGCCGCGGCGCGCGCCGCCTCGGAGAAGTACGACCTGCCCGTCGCGGTGAACGTGTCCCCGCGCCAGCTCGACGAGGCGGACTTCGTGCGGCACGTCGAGCAGTCGTGGGGCCCGGGAGCATGGCACCGGCTCACCATCGAGGTCACCGAGAGCGCGATCCTGCACGACAGCGCGCACGCGCGCACCGCGCTCGCCACGCTCGCCGACCGCGGCGTGCGGATCGCGCTGGACGACTTCGGCACCGGCTACAGCTCGTTCGCCCGGCTCGGCGAGCTGCCCGTGCACGTGCTCAAGGTCGACCAGGCGTTCGTGCGCGCGTCCGGCACTCCCGAGGGCGACGCGGTGCTGCGCGCGGTGCTCGCCGTGGCCGAGGCGCACGACCTCGACGTCGTGGCCGAGGGCGTCGAGCGCGCCGAGGAGCTCACCACGCTCGTCTCGATGGGCGTCGGCACGGTCCAGGGCTTCATGCTCGGTCGCCCGGCCGCCACGCTGCCGATCCGCGGCCGCCGCCCCGGCTCGCGCTCGTCCGTCCCCGGGCAGTCGACGGGCACGCACGCCGTCGAGCTCGCCCCGGCGGCCACGGCCTGACACGCGAGGACCCCCGGGCCCGGTGGGCCAGGGGGTCCGTCGTCGTGCGGGGCGGCCCGTCCGCGTCCGCTCAGCCGAGGAGCGTGGGCTTGAGCTCCACGAGCCGGCCGAGCAGGCCGTTGACGAACGCCGGCGAGTCGTCGGTGGACAGCGCCCGGGCGAGCTCGACCGCCTCGTCCACGGCGACGGCGTCGGGCACGTCGTCGCGGAAGAGCACCTCGTACGCGCCGAGGCGCAGCACCGCGCGGTCCACGGCGGGCATCCGCTCGAGCGTCCACCCGCGCGCGTACGTGCTGATGAGCTCGTCGATCTGCGCCTGGTGCGCGACGACGCCCTCGACGAGGTCCGCCGCGTACTGGGGCAGCGCGGCCTGCGTCCCGGGCACCTGGAGGCGCTCCGCGAGCACCTCCAGGGCCGGCCGCTGGCGCTGGTCGGCCTCGAAGAGCACGTCCAGCGCGCGCTTGCGGGCCTTGCTGCGGGCCGCCACGTCAGTCGTTCACGCGGCCCAGGTACGACCCGTCGCGCGTGTCCACCTTGACCTTGGTGCCGGTCTCGAGGAACAGCGGGACCTGGATCTCGGCGCCCGTCTCGAGCGTCGCGGGCTTGGTGCCACCGGTCGAGCGGTCGCCCTGGAGGCCGGGCTCGGTGTAGGTGATCTCGAGCACGACGGCGGCGGGCAGCTCGATGTAGAGCGGCTCGCCCTCGTGCCGGGCCACGGTGGCGACCTGGTTCTCCAGGAGGTACTTGGCCGCGTCGCCGACGATCGACGACGAGATGTGGACCTGGTCGTAGGTGTCCGGGTCCATGAAGACGTAGTCGTCGCCGTCCTTGTACAGGTACTGCATGTCCCGACGGTCCACCGTGGCGGTGTCGACCTTGGTGCCCGCGTTGAACGTGCGGTCCAGCACCCGGCCGGTCAGGACGTTCTTGAGCTTGGTGCGCACGAAGGCGCCGCCCTTGCCGGGCTTGACGTGCTGGAACTCCACGACGGTCCACAGCTGGCCGTCGAGGTCGAGCACCATGCCGTTCTTCAGGTCGTTGGTCGTTGCCACGTGGGGTCTTCCTGGTCGTCGGGGTTGCCGGGACGGCGCGGACGAGTGTACCGGCCGCGGGTCAGGCCAGCAGGGCCGCCCCGAGCGCGCCGAGCGCGGCCGCCCACAGCAACGACGCGAGCGTCCCGATGACGAACCGCTCCGAGGCCCCCGGGTGCTCGCGCAGCTCGGGGTACCGGCCGAGGCCCTTGACCGCGATGACGAACGCCACGGCAGCCGGGTAGCCGAGGAGCACGGACCCCGTCACGGCGAGGCGTTCGAGGATGCCGATCCAGGTGCCACCGCGCAGCGCCGCCCGCGCGCGCGGCCCGGTGGGGCCGTCGTCGGCTCCCGCTCCCCCGGCCGGCAGGTCGGCCGGTGCCGACCCCCGCTCCGCCGCCGAGCCCCAGGCGTCGTCGGGCCCGCCCGAGTCGGCCGAGCGCGCCGCCAGGCGCAGCACGCCCGCCGTCAGCGGCCAGCCGCCGAGCGAGCTCGCGAGCATCACGAGCACCGCCACGAGCCCCGCGAGCCAGTCGTTCATCGGTCCCCCTCCGCGAGCAGCCGCACCGCCACGGGACGTGCGGCGACCTCCTCGGCCCACATCGCGGTGCGCAGCCGCTGGCTCACCGCCTGCTGCGTCACCCCGAGGCGCCGTGCGACATCCTCCTGGGTGACCCCGACACCGTCCGGCCCGGCCTCGGTCAGCGCGTCCACGACCGCCCAGCCCGCCTCGGTGCGTCGCGCCCGCACGGACGCGATCAGGGTGAGCACCGCCTCGGCGGCCCGCCCGTCGTCGGGCGCGCCGGTGACCACGGCGAGCGGCACCGGCCGGGCGCGGCTCTTCGCACGCTCGACCGCGGCGCGCGCGCGGACGAACGCGGGCCCGCCCGCGGCGCGCGCGCTGGGCGGCAGCGGCTCGTCCACGGGACCCGCACCCACGCCCACGCTCCATCCGCCGAGGCGCAGCACGTGCAGCGCGAGGTCGACGGTCGCCCCGGCGTCGTCGAGCACGGCCTGGACCTCGTCGCCCACGGTCCGCTCGAAGGCGCGGCGCACCCCCGGCCCGTCCGCGGCCGGCGCGAGCTCGGCGAGCAGGGCGTCCACGCGGTCGCCCACGCGCCGGCTGCCGATCTGGTCGATCGTGAGCACGAACATGGCGAAAGGCTAGACCCTTGTAGTGAGTAGTACAAGGTTTGGTGCTGGTGGCAGGTCACGCCACGCGCGCCGCGACCGCCACCAGCGCGAGTCGGTAGGAGTCGAACCCGAAGCCGGCCACCGTCCCCGTCGCGACCGGGCCCACGACGCTGTGCCGGCGGAACGCCTCGCGCGCGAGCGGGTTCGACAGGTGCACCTCGACCAGGACGAGCCCCGCGTCGGTCACCTGCGCCGCCGCGTCGCGCAGCGCGTACGAGTAGTGCGTGAACGCGGCCGGGTTGAGGACCACCGCCGACCCGGTGTCGACCGCCTCGTGCAGCCAGCCGACGAGCTCGGCCTCGTCGTCGGTCTGCCGCACGTCCACCTCGAGCCCGAGCTCGGCGCCCCAGGCCCGGGCGGACGCCACGAGGTCCGCGAGCGTCGCGGAGCCGTAGACCTCGGGCTCGCGGACGCCGAGGCGGCCGAGGTTCGGACCGTTGAGCACCAGCACGCGCGTCATGGCGGCAAGGCTAGGGGACGCGCACCCGCCCCCGGACGCGCCGCGCGGCCCGTGGCTACAGGAGCACGCCCGCGCCCGACGCCGGCTCGCGGCTCACCTCGGCGAACGCCGCGGCGAGCAGGGCCGGGTCGGGTCCCTCGAGCCGCACCGGCCGACCCACGCCCTCGAGCACGACGAAGCGCAGCAGGTCCCCGCGCGCCTTCTTGTCGCGCCGCATCGTCGCCAGGAGCTGCTCCCAGCGGTCCCCGCGGTAGGAGGTCGGCAGGCCCAGCGAGCCGAGGATCGCCCGGTGCCGGTCGACCACGTCGTCCGGCAGGCGGCCTGCGAGCCGCGCGAGCTCGGCGGCGAACACCATGCCCACCGAGACCGCCGCGCCGTGCCGCCACCGGTACCGCTCGGCGCGCTCGATCGCGTGGCCGAGCGTGTGCCCGTAGTTGAGGATCTCCCGGCGGAACGACTCGCGCAGGTCCGCCGCGACGACCTCGGCCTTGACCCGCACCGAGCGCTCCACGAGCTCGCGCACGAGGTCGTGCGCGGTCAGCTCGGGCGCGGTGAGCGCCCCCGGGTCCGCCTCGACGAGCTCGAGCGTGCGCTCGTCGGCGATGAACCCGTGCTTGACCACCTCCGCCAGCCCCGCGACCCGGTCGTTGACCGGCAGCGTGTCGAGCGCCGCGAGGTCGCACAGCACGCCCGCGGGCGGCCAGAATGCGCCGACGAGGTTCTTGCCCTCCTCGGTGTTGATGCCGGTCTTGCCGCCGATCGCCGCGTCCACCATGCCGACCACCGTCGTCGGGATCTGCACGACCCTGATCCCGCGCAGCCACGTCGCCGCGACGAATCCCGCCAGGTCCGTGGTCGCTCCCCCGCCCAGCCCGACGACGGCGTCGGACCGCGTGAAGTCCGCCTGCCCGAGGACGTGCCAGCAGAAGGCGGCGACCTGCGCGGTCTTGGCCTCCTCGGCGTCGGGCACCTCGGCGAGCAGGACCTCGTAGCCCTCGCGGGCCAGGTCCTCCCGGATCGCCTCCGCCGACGCCGCCAGCGCGGCCGGGTGCACGACGAGCACCTTGCGCACCGCGTCACCGAGCAGGCCGGGCAGCTCGCCGAGCAGGTGCCGCCCGACGACGACGTCGTAGGGCCGCTCGCCGCCGACCGTGATCCGCGTCGCGTCAACCATCCGTCCCCTCCCCCTCGCCCGCGCGCAGGACCGCGGCGACCGCGTCCGCGACCTGCGCGGGCGTCAGGTCGTCGGTGAGCACGCGCGTGCTGCTCACGGCCTCGTAGACCGGCCGGCGCGCCTCCATGAGCGCCTTCCACTGCGCCCGCGGGTTGCCCAGGAGCAGCGGCCGCGACCGGTTGAGCCCCACGCGCGGCGCCGCGGCGGCGAGCGTGACGTCGAGGAACGCGACGACGCCGCCGCGCTCCCGGTACGCCGCCAGCGCGCCCTGCACGTCGGCGTCCAGCACCGCCCCGCCGCCGAGCGCCAGGACGCCGTCGTGCGTCGCCAGAGCCTGGAGGACCGCCGCGCGCTCGAGGGCCCGGAACGCGGGCTCGCCGTCCTCGACGAAGATGTCGGCGATGGGCTTGCCCGCGGTGGCCTCGACGTCGGCGTCGGTGTCCCGCACGGCCGCACCGAGCAGCGCGCCGAGCTCGCGGGCGACCGAGGACTTCCCGGCCCCCGGCGGCCCGACGAGGACGACGAGCGGACCCGCCACGCCGCTCACCGCTGCTGGGGCGGGACGGCCTCGAGGTACGCCTCGAGGTTGCGGGCCACCTCGGCGACGCTGTCGCCGCCGAACTTCTCCAGCACGGCGTCGGCGAGCACGAGCGCCACCATCGCCTCTGCGACCACCGCCGCGGGCGGCACCGCGCACACGTCCGAGCGCTGGTGGATCGCCCTCGCGGGCTCGCCCGTCGCGACGTCCACGGTCGCCAGCGCGCGCGGGACCGTCGAGATCGGCTTCATCGCGGCGCGCACCTTGAGCACCTCGCCGTTCGTCACGCCGCCCTCGAGGCCGCCGGCACGGTTCGTCCGGCGCCGGATGAGCCCGGTGACCGGGTCGCGCTCGATCTCGTCGTGCGCCTCCGAGCCGCGGCGCGCGGCCGTGCGGAAGCCGTCGCCGATCTCCACGCCCTTGACCGCCTGGATGCCGAGGATCGCGGCGCCGAGCCGCGCGTCCAGGCGGCGGTCCCAGTGCACGTAGCTGCCCAGGCCGGTCGGCAGGCCGTACGCGAGCACCTCGACCACGCCGCCGAGCGTGTCCCCGGCCTTGTGGCACGCGTCGATCTCCGCGACCATCGCCGCCGACGTGGCCGCGTGGAAGCAGCGCACCGGGTCCTCGTCGAGCGAGGCGACGTCGTCGGGCGTCGGGAGGACGGCGTCGTCGGGCACCGCGACCGGGCCGATCGCGACGACGTGCGAGACGAGGCGGACGCCCGCGGCCTGCGCGAGGAAGCGCGCGGCGAGCTCGCCGAGCGCCACGCGCGCGGCCGTCTCGCGCGCCGAGGCCCGTTCGAGCACCGGCCGCGCGTCCTCGAAGCCGTACTTGCGCATCCCCACCAGGTCCGCGTGGCCGGGGCGCGGGCGGGTGAGCGGGCGGTTGCGCGCGATCTCGCGGGCGTCACCCGTGCCGGCGTCGACCTGCAGGCGCTCCGTCGGCACGGGGTCGGCCGACATGACGTCGACCCACTTCGGCCACTCGGAGTTCGCGATCTCGACGGCGATCGGGCCGCCCATCGTGCGCCCGTGGCGGACGCCGCCGAGGATGCGCACCTCGTCCTGCTCGAACGTCATCCGCGCCCCGCGGCCGTAGCCGAGGCGGCGCCGGGCCAGGACGGCGGCGAGGTCGGCCGTGGTGACCTCGACGCCGGCCGGCAGGCCCTCCAGGACCCCGACCAGCGCCGGGCCGTGGGACTCCCCCGAGGTCAGCCAGCGCAGCATGGCGTCATCCTTCCACGGGCCGTGACGCGCACCGGCCCGCGTCCGTGCGACGGACGCGGGCCGGCTCGGCGGTGCTGGGTCAGTTCGTGGGCTCGAGCGGGACGAACGGGTTCGCGCCGCCGGAGCTGGGCAGCGGCGCCGTCGTGCCGGAGTCGGCGGGCTCGGCCGGCGTGGTGGGCGCGAGCGCGAAGAAGAAGCCCCGGGCCGTGAGCTCGACGTCGCCGTCCGCCACGGCCGGACGCAGCTCCGTCGCCTCCGTCGCGACCTGGCGGACCAGGTCGAAGTCGGCGACGAAGAACAGCCTCCCGTCGTGCTGCTGCAGCATGTCCAAGAACGTCATGACGTTCGCGTGCGGGCCGGCCACCTTCACCGAGAACGGCACCATCGACAGGCCGTCGATCGCCGCGAGGGCCGGAGCCTGCGGTTGCGAGCCGTCGGTGGCGGAGCCGTCCTCGCCCTCGGTGCCCTCGGAACCGTCGCCGGTGCCGTCGGTGGGCGCAGGAGCCGGCGCGGCGTCGGGCGACTGGAAGACCGTCAGCGGCGTCGCGGCCGAGACCGAGGCCTCCAGGGTCGGCAGCGCGAGCCCCGACTCCGTCGCGAAGGCGTTGATCATCTCCAGGACCGTGTCCCAGTCGCGGTCCGCCGGGAGCTGCTCGGCGAGGGCGGCGAGCTCGGCCTTGTACTCGTCGAGCCTGTCGTAGTCGGCCGCGAGGCTGGCGATCTGGAGGCGGAGCAGGTCGTTCTGCGAGCGGACGACCTCGGCCTCCTCGCGAGTGGCAGCCGCGTCGTCCATCCGCGGCTGGTAGAGGAGGAAGTAGTTCGCGGCGGCGATCGCGAGGATGACCACGACGGTCCCGGCGATCCAGCCGATGGTGCGCGACTTGCCCGCCATCAGTTGCCCTCCTCGGTCTCGTCCAGGGGCAGGAATCGCCCGGAGTACGCGTCCGCGGACAGCGTGATGGTGGCGGCGACGTTGTAGTGGAGCATCGTCCGGCCGTCGACGAGGCTGGTCTGCGTCATGACGACCTCGCTGACCCCGGGGATCTCCTCGAGCTGGCGCTGCCAGGTGTAGACGTCGGCGAGCGTCGCCGCCTGACCGGTGAGGCTGATCGTCGCCACGCTGCTGGTGGCCAGGACGTCGGCGGGAGCGAACTCGCCCGCCCAGACCGTGGCACCGAGCACCTTGAGGCTCTCCACGCGCGCGCTGTGCGGCGTACGGGCCGCGATCGCGTCCAGGTGCGGCACCCACAGGATCTCCGTGCCCATCGCCAGCACGCGGGCGCGCTCGGCGCGGTCGAGCTCGGCGAGCACGAGGGGCACCTCGGCGTACTGCGCCAGCTGCGCCTGCAGCTGGGTGGTCTCAGCCTGGGCCTCCGTGAGCTCGTCCCTGGCCGCCTGCTGCTCGAACATGGCCAGCACGACGAGCCCTGCGCACACGACGATCGTCAGGAGGACCGACAGCCCGAGCCAGACCTTCGTCCGGGCGAGGCCCCGGGCCGCACGCACCTCGGGCGGCAGCAGGTTGACCTGCGGCAGGGCCGGGGCCTGGAGCGACTGGTGCTTCTGCTTGGCCCCCTTCCCGCGCGTGGTCGTCGTCGGGGCTTCCAGGGTGGCGCTCATGAGGCGACTCCGAGGGCGAGGCCGATCGGCATGGCCAGCAGCGAGGACTGGCGCGCGAGCGACTCGGTGTTGATCGGCTTGGCGACCTTGATGGTGGCGAGCGGGTCGCCGAGCACGACGGGCAGGCGGCTCGCGCTCGACAGGTACTGGCCGAGGCCCGGCAGGTGGGCGCCGCCGCCGGTCAGCACGACGACCTCGATGCCCGCGCCGAGGTTGTTGCTCTGGTAGTACACGAACGTGTTGCGCACGGCCTCGACGAGGTTGCGCACCACGGAGCCGACGGCCTCGGCGGCCGGGGCCAGCTCGGGCCGGACGGCGAACCCGACGCCGACCTCGCGCTTGACGCGGTCGGCGTCCGGCGCGGCGATGCTCAGCGCGGCGGCGACGGCGTCGGTGACGTTCTCCCCGCCCGAGGGCAGGATGCGCACGAAGCGCGGCATGCCCTGCGCGGCGACGAGCACCTGGGTGATGCGGGCGCCGACGTCGACCACGGCGACCGTGCGGCCCGCGAGGTCGCCGCGCACCACCGCGCGCAGCAGCGCGAACGAGGACAGGTCCACCAGCTGCGGCCGCAGCCCGGCACCCTCGACGGCCATGACGTTGGCGCGGACCGTGTCGCGCGTCGCGGCCACGAGCATGCCGTGCACGAGCCGGCCCTGTGGGCCCTCGACCTCGCCGGTCGGGAAGTAGTCCAGGAGCGCCTCGTCGGTGTCCATGGGCAGGAGCTCCTGCACCTGGAACGGCAGCGACTGACGCAGCTGCGGCAGCGGCATCCACGGCAGGTCGAGCTCGCGCACGACGACGCGCTGGTTGCCGACGCCGATGTTGACGTCGCGGCTGCCGAACTTCGCGTCCGACCACAGGCGGCGGATCGCGGCGCTGACCGTGCCGGTGTCCTCCACCTCGCCGTCACGCACGGCGCCGGGCGGCAGCGCCACCTCGCCGAACCGCACGAGGGTCGGCTGCGCGGACGCACCCCGACCCGACACCACGACCTCGGCCGCACGCACGCGCGTGGTGCCGATGTCCAGTCCGATCACGCCGGCCTTGGCCAACTGAGGCTCCCCTCGTCCGGACGCCCGCGCGTCCTTTCCTGCTATCGGGCGACGACGGCGCGCCCTTGAGGGGCGAATCCGTCACGCCTCGGTCACGTCTCAGGCCAGCCCCACCAGGCGTAGGTAGGCCGACCACACGGGCTCGCCGACGGCGACGCCGAGGGCCGCGCCCAGCACCATCCACGGCCCGAACGGCACGCCCGTCCTGAGGCCGCCGCGGCCGCTGAGGATCAGCGCCACGCCGTACGCGCCGCCGAGCAGGAACGCGGCGAACCCCCCGACGACGAGCGGCCCCCAGCCGAGCCAGGCGAGACCGGCCCCGAGGACGCCGGCGAGCTTGACGTCGCCGAAGCCCATGGCGTCGGGGCGCACGAACCAGACGGTCCCGTACACGAGGAGCAGCGCGAGGGCGCCGACGCCCGCCCGGCCGAGCGCGCCCCACTCGCCCGCGACGCCGCTGGCGACGCCCAGCAGGACCGCGAGCACCGGGTAGGCGGGCAGCACGAGCGGGTCGGGCAGCCGGCGCACGTCGAGGTCGATGAGCGCCAGCGCCAGGCACAGCGCCGCGAGGTACAGGTACGCGGGCAGCGCGGCGGACCAGCCGAGACGCAGCCCGACGAGCGCGAACAGCACGGCCGTGGCCGCCTCGACCAGCGGGTACCGCCGCGAGATCGGCGCGCCGCAGTCGCGGCACCGGCCCCGCAGCAGCAGCCACGAGAGCACCGGGACGTTGTCACGCGCACGGATGCGGTGACCGCACGCCGGGCAGGCGCTCGGCGGCGCCACCAGCGACTCGCGACGCGGGACCCGCCACACGACCACGTTGAGGAACGAGCCGATGACGAGCCCCACGACGGCGAGCACGCCCAGCGCGACCGCGCCGAACCACGGGGCCTCGAGCAGCAGGTCCACGCGTCAGAAGGTCTCGCGCTTGTAGAGGATGTCGGTCGTGTACGCCTCGACCGTGGTCGAGTCGGACACGCCGAACACCGGCAGCGGCTTGTAGAACATCTCGAGCTTGTTGTCGATCTGCGCGTACCCGCCCGCGTAGATCTGGCCGTAGTACGTGGTGTTGTTCGCCTTGCGCACGTTGCACGGCGAGTACATGAGCACGTCGACCTCGTCGCGGACCGTGACCTGGTTGTCCAGCGAGATTCCCTCGGTCCAGGTGCTGCACGTCAGCGCGTCGTATGGCTGGATGAGGTACAGCGCGCGGTTCTGGCTCGGGTCGTTCGACGCGACGATCGTCTTGTTCGAGAAGACGAAGCCGTTCTTGGAGTAGACGACGAGGTTGTGCGGCAGCGTCAGGTCCAGGCCCTGGTACATGACCTTCTGCGGGCAGTCGACCAGCACGACCGTGTCGGCGTTCCAGGTGCCCTCGGCGAAGTTCTTCCAGATCTGGTAGCCGACCCAGTCGGCCTTGCCGTTGTGCTGGTTGGGGATGCTGCCCGTGCAGCTCATGCCCCCGGGGCCGAACCGCTGGACATTGCTGTACCCACCGCGCGAGACGAAGTCCGTGTAGCCGGACCACAGCATCTTCGGGAAGTCCTCCTGGGGCACCGGAGGCACCGTGGCGTGCTCGAAGCACTTGCCGGGGGTGCACACCTGGCTCTTGCTGCCGCCGTCGATGGTGCCGCTGACGAGCATCTGCTGCCCCAGGGAGAACTTCGCGTTGACGGTCGCGTTGCCGTTCGCCACGAGGACGCGCCCGTTGATGGTCACGGACGGGTTGTCGGCACGGAACAGCGTCCCGGCGTGCACGTCGACGGCGACCCGGCACGAGTTCGCCATCGTGACCTGGCCCTGGGCGTAGATCGTGCCCTGGAACTCCTGGTTGTTCTGGCAGGCGATGTTGCCGTCGGTGTACAGGTCCGCGTTCGGGGTCCCGTTCTCGCCGTAGAGGCTGACGTGGTTGGCGAACGTGATGCCGGCACGGCCGAAGATCGCCTTGTTCATCGAGTTCGCGTACACCGGGGTGAGGTCGAGCAGCGTCTCGACGGTGCGCGCGACCGGCTGCTGGGAGGCCTGCGTCCCCGGCTCGGCCGTCGCGATGACGTGCGCCTGCGCGGCGGGCGTGCCCAGCGCAAGGTCGGTGCACGAGACGTGCGTCGAGGGGTCGGCGAGGCTGCCGTTCTCCTTGAGGTAGGTGACGGTGGTCTCGATCTCCACCGTGTCCGGCCCGACCTGGACCGTCGACGTGGAGGTGCCGCACGGCACCGTGGCGACGTAGTCACCGTCGATCTGGGCCATGTACGTGTCGAGGGCGAGCTCGGCGGCCGCGACGGCCTCCGAGCGCGACCGGTCGCGGCCCGTCGCCCGGGACTCGTAGATGGCGATCGTCGCGACCGTCGCGATCACCATCCCCACCACGAGGATGAGCGCGATCGCGACGACGAGCGCGATGCCCTCGTCGCCCCTCTCGCGGCCGACGTGCCGGCGCACCAAGCGGACCATGGCGACCTTCCTCACGACGACGGCACCGGCGAGCACTGGCCGCCGGAGTAGCCGTAGCTGGTGTTGCGACCCGTGATCGAGGACTCGATCGCGACGGCCTTGCCGCTGCGCGTGTCGAGCGACTCGAGGTGGAGCACGAGCATGCGCTCACCGTAGGCGGTGACCGGCGTGCCGACGTCGAGCGCCGCGCTCAGCGTGAACGGCGCCTCGGTGGTGCCGTGCTCGTAGTGCAGGCCGCGAGCGACGACGCCCCACTCGGTGACCTCGCCCGTGCCCGAGGCCCAGTCCGGGTCCCACGACCGGCTCCGCAGCACGTACGTGCCCTCGGTGGCGTCGGGCGAATCGTCCTCGACGACCTGCCACTGGACGCACCGCTGCTCGCCGTTGGACTGGGTGTAGATGCGCATGCACGTACCGGCGAACGCCCCGACCGCGGAGCACCCCGTGGTCGTCTCGTTCGCGGGGCTGAACAGGACGTTGCCCGAGCGCACCTGGCGGTCGATCTGGGCGATCGCGACGCGCAGCTCCGCCGCGGCGTCCGCCGAGCGCTGCGCCTCGGTGCTCATCCGCATGATCGTGATGACGGCGGAGAACGCCAACGCCACGGCGCCGGAGAAGATCGCCATGGCGACGAGCAGCTCGGTCAGCGTCAGGCCGCGGTCGTCGTCGCGGGCCCGCGCGCGCAGGTCACGGAGCATCGACGGCCGCCTTGTAGCTGGCCTGGGCCAGAAGCCCGCCGAGGTCGATGCCGAGACCGAACCGCGTGAGCTCCGTGCCGCCCAGGGAGAACGTCACGGTGAAGTTGGCGATGACCGCCGCCGCACCGTTGACCTGCGACGCGCACGCCGAGGCGGTGCAATCGGCCTTGAGGTTGCCCGTGCGGGTGGTCGGGGTCATCTCCAGGGCCGGGGCGTTGACGATGACGTACCCCTCGTAGTGGGCGTCGATGACCTGGCCCGACGGCGACATGTACTGGATCACGGTGTCGACGGGGACGGTGGCGTCGGCGTCCAGCGGCAGCGTCGCGTAGCCCGCGCCGGTGAAGACGTCGAGGCTGCCCGTGCGGTTGTACATCCGCGTCGTGGCGCCTTCGCCCTCCTCGACGCGCACGAGCTCGGCGAAGCCGTTCATCTGCAGGATGCCGCGCCCGTCCATCCCCGGCGCCCACGTGGTGCCGCCACCGTTCGCGGCGGGGCCGATGCGGACCGCGCCGAGCGAGCGGTTGGCGGCGGCGTACGCGCAGCCGGCGACCTTGGTGCCCACGCCCGTGCACGCGTCGGCGTTGGTCCCGACGAGCTGGGCCGCGACGCTCCGGGCGGTGCCCATCGACGCGACCGTCACGAGCGGGATCTCCACGCTCGCGAAGCCGTACGCCGCGTCGGGGAAGTAGCTGAGCGCCATGCTCGTCCCGCTCGGGGTGATCTCCGCGGACGAGCACGGGCGCAGCTGGCTGGCCGGCCCCGTGACCAGGCCCACGCCGTTCGTGCCCACGCACTCGCTCGTCCCCGCGAAGATCGCCGAGCGCGCGCGACCGAAGTCGCCCGAGAAGACGCTCGCGCGCAGCACGCCCGCGCTCCCCTGCACGGTCTGCGGCGTGCTCGTCTGCGACGGGGTCGTGGTGCTCTGCGGCGAGGAGATGTCGGCGGTGGACGGGTCGGAGTCCACCGCGACCGAGCCGGTCTGGGCCCCGGTCGACGACGGCGAGGCGGACGTGCGCGCGGCACCGGAGGTCATCGCGCTGGCGGTGCCGCTCGCGGTCTGCTCGACGAGCACGGTGCTCGAGCTCGTGGGCAGCGTCATCTCCAGGCGGGTCGCCCCACCCTGGTCGAAGCCGGGGATGGGCTGCGTGCCGTCGTCGGGGTTGGTGACGGTGATCGCGCCGAGCGCCTGGCCGGCGGTCATCGTGAAGTAGGCCTGGCACGGCGCGGCGAACGGGTTCTGCGCGGTCGAGAGGCAGCCGGCCGGCGAGTAGGTGACCGAGCGCTGCACGGTGATGCGCTCGCCGCGGCTCACGGAGGAGGAGTACACGACGACGGCGGTGAGGTTGAACGAGTCGCTGCCCGCCTCGGTGACGTACGTGTGCACGCGGTAGGTGACGTTGTCGACGGTGACGTCACGCGTCCTGGCGGACACGTCGTTGAGGATCAGCTTCTCGGTGCCCGTCAGGCCCGGGATGTCGCTGGCGGCCAGGTCGGCGTCGAAGACGTAGGCGCCCGACTTCGGGACCGCGTAGATCGCGGTGGGCGCCGGGGTCGCGGCGGCGCTGTGCACCGTCACGGTGTTGTACGGCAGGGCCCGCAGGCGCTCGAGCTCCTCGGTCGCCAGCGCGGTGGCCGTCTGGCGCTGGCGGCTCTGGACGACGGTCTGCAGGCCGGAGACGAGGAAGGTCAGCGCGGTCGCCATGACGCCGGCGATGATCACCATCGCGACGATGACCTCGACGATGGTGAAACCCTCGTCGTCGGTGCGCCTCGTCCGCACGGCCTCCTCCTCTCAGCGGGACGCCGGTGGGGCGGGGGGCCGTGGGCCCCCGCCCCACCGGTCAGGTCAAGCGTTGCAGCCGCCGGTCTTGTTCAGGCCGCTGGCCGCGGAGTAGGACACGACGTCGTTGCTGCCGCCCTCGTAGGTGAGCTGGACGCACCAGCTCGTGGCCTTCGTGGCGTCGGCGCCCCCGCCGAAGGAGACGTCGACTTGCGGGTTGCCGAGCGAGCCGGACACGGCGCCGACGTCGACGGGCGCGCCCGAGGCACCACCGACCATGTAGCGGTCGTCCTCGCTGATCGACGCGGTGACCTCGTCGTCAGCCGGCGCGTCGACGTAGAACGTCGCGATCTCCTTGCCCAGCGTGGAGACGTCGGAGACGGCGGCCGAGTCCACGGCCTTCTTCCGCTGGTTCATGAAGATCGGGATCGCGATCGCGGCGAGGATGCCGATGATGATCATGACGACGAGGAGCTCGATCAGGGTGAAGCCCTGGTCCTTCTCCTCCATGGCCTTGCGGATACGAGCGAGCATCGCGCTCTTCCCTTCGTGTGCGGAGTCAGTGCCGGCGGGCCGGCGTTCCGGGTGCTACCCGACGTTCGTCGGGTGCCGACGGGCTGAACTTGAGGCCTTTCCTGCGGGGGGGGCTGGAAATCACCCGATCGGCCTCGCAGGTCACTGGATCAGGTCGAAGATGCCGAAGATCGGCATGTACAGCGCGATCACCATGAAGCCGACGATGCCGCCGAGGACAGCGATCATGAGGGGCTCGATCAGGGACGTCAGCGACTCGGTCGTCGCCTCGACCTCCTGGTCGTAGAAGTCGGCGATCTTGCCGAGCATCGCGTCGAGCGCGCCGGTGTCCTCACCGACGGCCATCATCTGCACGACCATGGGCGGGAAGACCGGGTGCTGCGCGAGCGGGCCCGACAGCGACTGCCCGGTGCGCACGGACTCCTGGACGGCCCGCACGGCCCGTTCGATGACGACGTTGCCGGACGTGGCCGCGACGATGTCCAGGGCCTGCAGGATGGGCACGCCGGCGTGGATCATCGTGCCGAAGTTGCGCGTGAACCGGGAGATCGCGATCTTCTGCGCGAGCGGCCCGAACACGGGCGCCTTGAGCTTGAGCGGGTCGACCTTGTCCCGCACGCCCGGGGTGTTCTTGTTCTTGCCCCACCACACGCCGAACGCGACGAGCGCGACGATCATCGGCAGGATGCCGATCTTGAGGATGTCGGACATCGTCACGAGGATCTGCGTGAGGAACGGCAGCTCGCCGCCCAGGTCGGCGAACATGTTCGCGAACACCGGCACGATGAACAGCAGCATGCCGATGACGGCGAGGATCGCGATGACGAAGACCACGATCGGGTAGGTCATCGCCGACTTGATCTTGCCGCGGAGCTTGACCTCTGCCTCGAAGTTCTCCGCGATCGACAGCAGCACCTGGTCGAGGAAGCCGCCGACCTCGCCGGCCTTGATCATGTTGATCATCAGCGGCGGGAAGACCTGCTTGTGCTTGCCGAGCGCGGCCGACAGCGCCGCGCCCGCCTCGACCTCGGAGCGCACCTGGGCCAGCACCTTGGCCAGCGCGGGATTCTCGGTCTGCTCGGCGAGGATCGACAGCGCGCGCAGCAGCGACAGGCCCGAGGAGATCATGGTCGCCAGCTGGCGGGCCATGATCGACAGGTCCTTGAGCTTGATCCGGTCCGACAGGCCCGGGATCTTGATCTCCTTCTGCAGGCCCGAGGTCGAGACCTCGGTGATGGAGATCGGCGCCATGCCCATCGCGCGCAGGCGGTTGGCGACCGCCGTCGGGTTGCTCGCCTCGATGCGGCCCTTGACGATCTTGCCGGTGCGGTCGCGGACCGCGTACTCGAAGCTCTTGGTCGCGGTGGCGGTGCTCACTGCTGCGGCCCCCCGGTGTAGGACGGTGCGGCGCCGTACGGGGGCGCGGGCACGCCGCTCGGCGTGAGCGGGTCGCCCATGCCGCCCGTCATGGCGCCGACGGCGGACCCGCCGCCCGAGCCGCCCGCGGAGCGACCGGTGAGGCGGTTGTAGTCGGCCACGTGGTGGCACTTCTCCAGGCCGACCTCGTAGGTGATCTTGCCGGCCTTGACGAGCTCGGCGAGGTGCTGGTCGAGCGTGTGCATGCCCAGCTTCGCGCCCGCCTGCATCGCCGAGTAGATCTGGTGCGTCTTGCCCTCGCGGATGAGGTTGCGGATCGCGGGCGTGGCGACCATGACCTCCGTCGCCACGACGCGGCCCGGGCCGTCGCTGCGCTTGCACAGCGTCTGGCAGACGACGCCCTGGATCGCGCCCGCGAGCTGCGTGCGCACCTGCGCCTGCTGGTGCGCCGGGAAGACGTCGATGATGCGGTCGATCGTCTGGGCGGCGTCCTGCGTGTGCAGGGTCGCGAAGACGAGGTGGCCCGTCTCGGCGGCGGTGAGGGCCACGGAGATGGTCTCCAGGTCGCGCATCTCGCCGACGAGGATGATGTCGGGGTCCTGGCGCAGCACGTGCTTGAGCGCGTTCGCGAACGAGTGCGTGTCCGCGCCGACCTCGCGCTGGTTGACCAGCGACTTCTTGTGCCGGTGGAGGAACTCGATGGGGTCCTCGACCGTCATGATGTGGTCGTTCCGGGTCCGGTTCGCCAGGTCGATGATCGACGCGAGCGTCGTCGACTTGCCCGAGCCCGTCGGGCCGGTGACGAGCACCAGGCCGCGCGGCAGGCTCGCGAAGTTCGCGACCACCGGCGGGATGCCCAGCTCCTCGAGCGGCTTGATCTCGTACGGGATGACGCGGAACGCCGCGCCGAGCGCGTCGCGCTGCTGGTACAGGTTGACGCGGAACCGGGCCACGCCGCGCACCGCGTAGGCGAAGTCCAGCTCGAGCTCGGCCTCGAACTGCTCGCGCTGGCGCTGCGTGAGCACCGAGTAGATCGTGCGCTGGATCTGGTCCGGCATGAGCACCGGCTGGTTCTCCAGCGGCAGCAGGCGACCGTCCACGCGGACGGTCGGCGCGGCGCCCGACGTGATGTGCAGGTCGGAGGCGCCGACGGCGATCATCGCGCGCAGCAGCTCGTTGAGGTCGAGGTCGCCCTCGAGCGGCGCGTCGCCCATGCCGAGCCGGCGACCACCGGCCGGCGACGCGCTCCGCGTGGCCTGGGCAGGCGCGCTCGGTGCCGCAGGCGCGCCAGGGGCCTGGGCGGCCGGGGCACCGGACGGCGCGGCCGCAGGCGCGGCGTGCGCGCCGACGCGCGCCGAGGCGGGCTGCGGGGCGGCAGGGGCGGACGGCTGTGCGGCCGGCTGCCCGACCGGCGCCGCCGGGTACGCGGCCGGCGCGGCCGGGGTGCCCATAGGCGGCGTCGCGGGCGCGGTCGGGATCGGCGCGGAGCGCCCCGTGGGGATCGGGGCGGGCTGCCCGGCCGGGGCGGCAGGGGGCCACGCGGCCTGCGGGGCAGGCTGCTGCGGCGCGGCGGGCTGCTGCGGCGGCAGCCCCGACGGCGTGGGGCCGGCGGGCGACCACGAGCCGGTGGACGGCTGCTGCGGGACGGCGCCCGGGACGTGCGGGTACTCGCTCACGTATGGCCCTCTCTGCGAAACCGCGCAAGGTGACGCGTGGTGTATCGGCGGGGCGTCGGACGCACTTGAGCGCGCCCGGGCCGGAGGTGGCAGAACGAGCCGCGCGTCACGCGACGACGCGCAGGATCTCCTCGATCGAGGTGTCCCCGAGCAGCACCTTGGTCCAGCCGTCGTCGCGCAGCGTGACCATGCCCTGCTCGCGCGCGGTCGCGCCGATCTCCGCGGCCGAGGCGTGCGCGACGGCGAGGCGCTCGATCTCCTCGGTCACGCGCATGACCTCGTGCAGCGCGAGGCGGCCCTTGTAGCCGGTGCGCGAGCACGCCGAGCAGCCCGCGGGACGGTACACGGTGGGCAGCTCCTCCCCCGGGCTCCACGGGAAGCGGGCCGCGATGAGCTCGACCTCCGACGGCTGGTAGGGCTCCTTGCAGCGCGAGCACAGGCGGCGCGCGAGGCGCTGGGCGACCACGCAGTCGAGCGCGGACCCGACGAGGAACGGCTCGATGCCCATCTCGATGAGACGCGTCACGGCGCTGGGCGCGTCGTTCGTGTGCAGCGTCGACAGCACGAGGTGACCGGTGAGGGCCGCCTCGATGGCGATCTGCGCGGTCTCGTGGTCGCGGATCTCACCGATGAGGACGACATCGGGGTCCGAGCGCAGGATCGAGCGCAGCGCGCTGGCGAACGTCAGGCCTGCCTTCGGGTTGACCTGCACCTGGTTGATGCCCGGCAGGCGGTACTCGACCGGGTCCTCGACGGTGATGACGTTGATCTCCGGCCGCGACACCGCGTTGAGCGTCGCGTACAGGGTCGTGGACTTGCCGGAGCCCGTCGGGCCCGTGACGAGGATCATGCCGTAGGGCTTGGTGTACGACTCCTCGTAGACCGTGAGGTTGTCGTCGAGGAAGCTCAGCTCGCGCAGGTCCAGGCTCGCGGTGGAGTTGTCGAGGATGCGCATGACGACCTTCTCGCCCCACACGGTGGGCAGGGTCGCCACGCGCAGGTCCACCTTGCGCCCGTTGTGCATGACGGACATGCGGCCGTCCTGCGGCTTGCGCCGCTCGGCGATGTCGATGTCGCTCATGATCTTCAGGCGTGAGATCACGCCGTTCTGGATCTGCTTGGGCGCGCGCTGCATCTCGTGCAGCACGCCGTCGATGCGGTACCGCACCGCGACGTCGTGCTCGGCCGGCTCGACGTGGATGTCGGAGGCGCGGTCCTGGATCGCCTGCGTGACGAGCAGGTTCACGAACCGAACGATCGGCGCGTCGTCCTCGACGTAGTCGCCGATCTGCGACAGGTCGGTGTCCTGCGGAGCGTTGACCTCCTCCTCCAGCGCCGAGGCGAGCTCGTCGATCTCGTCGTCCGCCCGGCAGTACCTGTCGATCGCGGCGAGCAGGTCGTCGTGCGTGGCGACGACCGAGCGCACCTGGCGGCCGGAGATCGTGCGGACGTCGTCGACGGCGACGACGTTGCCCGGGTTCGCCATCGCGAGCAGGATCGCCGGGCCGTCGAACCCGATCGGCAGCACCGTGTAGCGCCGGCACACAGTGCCCGGCACCAGCGCCACGGCCGCGCGGTCCACCGGGTACTCGGTGAGCTCGACGAACTCCATGCCCACCTGGCGGGCGAGGGCCTGCACGAGCTGGGCCTCGGTCAGCACGCCGATCTCGACGAGCACCCGACCGAGGGACTCCCCCCGGGTCGCCTGCTCGTCCATCGCGGCGAGCAGCTGGCCCTCGGTGACGAGGCCTTCCTCGAGGAGGATGTCTCCGAGCTGCTTCACGGGCGTCCTTCCGGGGAGGTCACGGCGGCACGACGAACAGCGCGAGCGGCGCCTCGGGGCGCCGCCCGTGCTCTCTATCGGCACGTCGTCCGCGCGCCTGTAGCCCGTGATCTTGGCCCGGTCGGTGCCCGACGCCGCGGCCCGCCCGGGCGCTCCCGCCCGGCGGTGTCGCGGCCCACCGGAGCGTCAGTAGCGCAGTCCCGCGCGCGCCCGCTCGAGGCACCACGCGATCTTGCCCCACGTCTGCGGCCCGGTGATCCCGTCCTGGGTCAGCCCGTAGCGGGCCTGGAACCGGTACACCTCGGTCGTCGTGGCCGGCCCGTAGCTGCCGTCGAGCGCCAGGCCGACCCCGAACAGGATGTTGAGGTTGAACTGGAGCTCGGTGACGCAGTACCCGCGCGAGCCGTAGCGCAGCACCGTGCGGGCGCACTCGGGCGAGACGGCGGTCGGCGCCACCCGGCCGGCGGCGCCCGGCCCGACGCCCACGCCGGCGACGGGCGCGCCGGAGGGATCGGGCGCGGCGTCGTCGTCCGCGGTGGCGGGGACGACGGCGAGCGAGCCGGCGACGAGCGCGGCGAGGACGTGACGGATCATGCCTACCCCCTGCACAGGGGCGCCGCGGCTCCCCCGCCGCGGGACCCCCACCCCTGCGATGGCCGGAGACTACCGAGCCCGGCGCCGCGATGTGCCCGGTTCGTCCGCCTTCCCGCCGCTAGGCGCGTCCGGGTGCGGCTCCGCCGGCGGCCAGCGCGGCGGCCAGGGCCGCGTCCATCTCGCCGAGCGGGGCGGACCGGCCGGTCATGAGGCGCACCTGCTCCCCCGCCTGGTGGAGCAGCATCCGCTCGCCCGTGACGGCCGTGCCGCCGGCGCCCCGCCAGGCCGCCACGAGCGCGGTCGGCCGCGGCGTGTACGCGCAGTCGAGCAGGACCCCGCGCACTCCGCCGGTCGCCCGGGCGGCGTCGGCGAGCCGGGCGGCCAGCTCGTCCGCCGCGTGCGGCGGCAGCGTCGACACGACGACGTCGGCCCGCGCCATCGCCTCGAGCGTCCGTTCGAGGGGCGACAGGGTCCGCACCACGGCCTCCACACCCATGCGGTGCGCCGCGCGCATGGTCGCCCCGGCGCGCGCCACGGAGCGCGCGAGCACCACCGAGAACGGCATGCCCAGCTGCGCCAGGGCGGCCAGCGTCGACGCCGCGGTGGCGCCCGCGCCCAGGACGAGCGCCGAGCGCCCCGCCCCGCCGGCGGCGACCCCGCCCTCGCCGAGCGCGGCCGCGAGCCCGTGCACGTCGGTGTTGGCCCCGACGAGCGTCGGCCGCGCGCCGCCGCCCTGCACCACGACCGTGTTCACCGCGCCCACGACCTCGGCGAGCGGCTCGACGTGGTCCAGCAGCGGCAGGACCGCCTGCTTGAGCGGCATCGTGAGGCTCAGCCCCGCCCAGCCGTCGTCGAGCGCGGCGACGAAGCCCGGCAGGGTCTCCTCCGTCACGTCGACGGCGTCGTACGTCCAGTCCAGCCCGAGCGCCGCGTAGGCGGCCCGGTGCAGCACGGGCGACAGCGAGTGGGCGATGGGGTGCCCGAGGACTGCGGCGCGCACAGGTCTAGGCGTCGGTCTCGTTCTCGCGCTCCCACTGCCGCAGCAGCTCGGTGTTCTGCTGGTGCTCGGCGTAGGTCTCGGCGAACAGCGTCTCGCCCGTCTCCGGGTTGACGGTCACCCAGAACAGCCACGGGCCCTCCGCGGGCGCCAGGACCGCGTCGATGGACGCGGCGCGCGGCGACGCGATCGGCCCCGGCGGCAGGCCCGGGAACGCGTAGGTGTTGTACGGGTTGTCCTTGGCGTCGGGGCTGATGTCGTCGCGCGTGAGCTCCGTGCCGGACTTGCCCAGTCCGTACGCGACCGCGGCGTCGATCTGCAGCGGCATGTTGATCTCGAGCCGGTTGTAGATCGCCCGCGCCATGATCGGGCGGTCCCCGTCCAGCTTCGCCTCGCGCTCGATCAGCGACGCCATGGTCAGCACGCGCTGCCGGTCCTCCGGGGCGACCCCGCGCTCGTCGAGCACGCGGACCGTCTGCGCGACCATCGCGGACAGCATGTCGGCCGGCGTCTGGCCGGGCTCGAACTCGTAGGTCGCCGGGAAGAGCCAGCCCTCGAAGTTGCCGCCGGCCTCGGGCGGGAGCCCGACGGACGCCGGGTCGGCCATGACGGCCTGGAACTCCTCGACCGGCACCGCCGTCACCGAGGCGAGCCGGTCGAGCGTCTGCTGGACCGTCCAGCCCTCGATGATGGTCACGCGCGTGCGCACCCGGTTCTCCGGGTTGACGAGCGCGGCGACGGCCTCGTCCGCGCGCATCTTCGTCATGAGGCGGTACACACCGGGCTGGATCCCCGGGGCGTCGGGGTTCGCCGCGAACGCGAGCGTGAAGGCTCGCGTGCTCGCGACGACGTCGGCCTCGAAGAGGATCTGCGCCATGTCGGCACCCGTGGCGCCCGGCGGGATGGGCACCTCCACGGGCGACTCGCCCGGACCCGGGTAGTCCTCGGCCGCGGACACCGGGTTGCCGCGGAGGTCGCCGATGAGGGGCATGCCCCACTTCCACACGGCCACGCCGATGCCGGCGAGCACCACGACGACGATGACGAGGGCCGTGATGTTCTTCCGGCGACGCTCGCGACGCCGGCGCTCGCGCTCGGCACGGTCGGGGCGCCGGGAGCGGCGGCTGTCCTCGGACTCGGGCCGGACGATCTCGTCCAGGAACAGGTCGCTCATCGCGTCGCCTCCCCGTCTGCCGTGCTCGTCATCCGGTCCGTCTCCCCGCGTCTCTCGTCGGCCTCGTCCGCTGCCCGCTCGTCCTCACCTGCCCGGTGAGGTGGGACCACCTCCCCCGCCCGTGCCCCCGACGAGCGCTCCGCGTCGAGGGCCGTCTGCAGGATGACCACCGCCGCCGCCTGGTCCACGACCGGGCGGTGCCGGCGTCCGGGACGGCCGGACGCGTGCAGCGCCTGATGAGCGCTCACCGTGCTGAGCCGCTCATCGACGAGCCGCACCGGTACGGGTGCGATCGCCTGCGCCAGCGCCCCAGAATACGTACGAACCGCGGAACTTGCCGACCCCTCGCGCCCCGACAGGTGCCTGGGCAGCCCGACGTACACGACCACCGCACCCGACTCGCGCACGATCTCCACGATCCGCGCGAGCCCTGCGCCCTCCGGTTGCCGCGGCACGGTCTCCACCGGCGTGGCGAGCAGCCCGTCGGGGTCGCTGCGGGCCACGCCCACGCGGGCCTCCCCGACGTCGACGCCGAGTCGGACCCCGCGCGGGAGCGGGTCAGCCACGCGCAGCGCCGTCGACGGCGGCCCGCACCGAGGCGAGCGCGTCACCCAGGCGCGCCGCGTCGGTCCCGCCGCCCTGGGCGACGTCGTCCTTGCCGCCACCGCCGCCGCCGAGCACCGACGCCGCACCGCGGGCGAGCTCGCCCGCACGCAGGCCGGCCTCGCGCGCCGCGGCGTTCGTGGCGACGAGCACGACCGGGCGCTCCTTGGCCACGCCGCCGACCGCGACGACCGCGGGCTCCTCACCCAGCCGCGCGCGGACCTCGAGCGCGAGCGTGCGCAGGTCGTCGGGCGAGCCGACCTCCCCGGCGTCGTGCGCGACGACGCGGACCGGGCCGGACGACGCCGAGGCGACCACCGCCGGGACGGAGGCGAGCAGCCGCTCGCGCCGGACCGCCGCGAGCTCCTTCTCGGCGTCGCGCAGACGCGCCAGGAGCGCCCCCACGCGGTCCGGCAGCTCCTCGGGGCGGGTCTTGAGCGTCTCGGTGAGCGTGGACACGAGCGCGCGCTCGCGGGCCAGGTGGTGGAAGGCCTCCAGACCGACGAGCGCCTCGATGCGCCGCGCGCCCGAGCCGACCGACGACTCGCCCGTGAGAGCGATGAGCCCGATCTGGCTCGAGTGCTCGACGTGCGTGCCGCCGCAGAGCTCGCGCGACCACGGGCCGCCGATCTCCACGACGCGCACCTTGCTCTCGTCGTAGGTCTCGCCGAACAGCGCGATCGCGCCCCAGGCCTTCGCCTCCGCGAGCGGCATGTACTGCCACTTCACGCGCAGGTCCTCGCGGATCGCCCGGTTGGCGACGTCCTCGATCTCGTTGCGCGCCTGGGCCGACAGCGCCTGGTTCCACGAGAAGTCGAGGCGCAGGTAGCCGGGCTTGTTGTACGAGCCGGACTGCAGCGCCGACGGCCCGAGCACCTCGCGCAGCGCCGCGTGCACGACGTGCGTGCCCGAGTGCGCCTGGCGCGCGCCGAGCCGCCACTCGCGGTCGACCTCGGCCGACACGTCGGCGCCCTGGCGCACCTCGCCGCCGGACACGCGGACGGTGTGCACGATGAGCCCCTTGACCGGGCGCTGGACGTCGAGGACCTCCAGCACGCCGCCGTCGGCAGTGCGGATGACGCCCGCGTCGGACTCCTGGCCTCCGGACTCCGCGTAGAACGGGGTCCGCTCGAGCACGACGTCGACGACCTCGCCGTCGCTCGCCACGGGCACGAGCTCCTCGCCGCGGACGATGCCGCGCACGGTCGACGGCGTCGTCAGCTCGACGTAGCCGGTGAACTCGGTCTCGCCGGCGTCGCGCAGCTGCCGCAGGGCCGCCATCGAGCGGTGCGCGCCCTTCTTGCTCTTCGCGTCGGCGCGCGCCCGCTCGCGTTGGGCCGCCATGAGGTCGCGGAAGCCGGCCTCGTCGACGCGCAGGCCCTGCTCCGCGGCCATCTCGAGCGTGAGGTCGATCGGGAAGCCGTAGGTGTCGTGCAGCTGGAACGCCCGCTCGCCGGGCAGCGTCGTGCCGCCCGCCTTCTTCACCTCGGCGACGGCGACGTCGAGGATCGTCGTGCCGGACGCGAGCGTGCGCCGGAACGTCTCCTCCTCGCCGTACGCGATGCGCGAGATCCGGTCGAAGTCCGCCACGAGCTCGGGGTACGACGCGCCCATCGCGTCGCGCGACACCGGCAGCAGGTGGGGCAGCGCGGGCTCGTCGACGCCGAGCAGGCGCATCGCGCGCACGCTGCGGCGCAGCAGCCGGCGCAGCACGTAGCCGCGACCCTCGTTCGACGGGGAGATGCCGTCGCCGATGAGCATGAGGCCGGACCGCACGTGGTCGGCGACGACGCGCATGCGCACGTCGTCGTCGTGGTCCGCGCCGTAGCGCTTGCCCGACATCTCCTGCACGGCCTGGATGACCGGGAAGACCTCGTCGATCTCGTACATGTTGTCGACGCCCTGCAGCAGGTACGCGACGCGCTCGAGGCCCATGCCGGTGTCGATGTTCTTCTGCTTCAGGTCGCCGACGATCCGGAAGTCGTCCTTGGCCTTCACGTCGTCGATCGCGTACTGCATGAAGACGAGGTTCCAGATCTCCAGGAAGCGGTCCTCGTCCACGACCGGGCCGCCGTCGGGCCCGTAGGCGGGGCCGCGGTCGATGTAGATCTCCGAGCACGGACCGGCCGGGCCGGGCTGGCCCGTGTGCCAGTAGTTGTCCTTCTTCCCGCGGCGCTGGATCCGGTGCTCGGGCAGGCCCGCGACCCTCTTCCACAGGTCCGCGGCCTCGTCGTCCTCGTGGTAGACGGTCACCCACACCTTGTCCGGGTCGAAGCCGTAGCAGCCGTCCTCCTGGGACCCGGTGACGAGCTCCCAGGCGTACTCGATGGCGCCCTGCTTGAAGTAGTCGCCGAACGAGAAGTTGCCGTTCATCTGGAAGAACGTGCCGTGCCGCGTGGTCTTGCCGACCTCCTCGATGTCCTGCGTGCGCACGCACTTCTGCACCGAGGTGGCCCGCGGCCACGGCGCCGCCTGCTGGCCGAGCATGTACGGGATGAACGGCACCATGCCGGCGATCGTGAAGAGCGTCGACGGGTCCGGCGAGATGAGCGACGCGGACGGCACCACGGTGTGGCCGCGGGCGGCGAAGAAGTCCAGCCAGCGGCGGCGGATCTCGGCGGTGCGCATGGGGTCCTCTCGGGTGGAGCGTGCGGTGGTGCGGTCTCGGGGGGCGGCGCCGGGCCGCCGCGGGGGTCAGACGTCGTCGTCGTCCCAGTCGGGCTCGTCGTCCCAGGCGGCGGCGGGGGCCGGGCGGGTCCGCGGCCGGCGCTCGGTGCCGCCGGCGGGCTCGGTGAGCAGGGCCTCGACGAGCTCGCGCTCGCGCTCGGCGCGCGCGGCCCCGAAGTCGGCGACGGCGCTGCGCAGGGCCGACGACGCGCGCTCGGTGGCGTCCTCGACCTGGTGCACGACGGCGTCGGGCAGGCTGCGCACGACGCGCCGGGCCCGGCGGGCGGCGACGACCGCGACGGCCGCCCCGACCCCCATCCAGAACAGCCGGCGCATCAGCGGCGGACCTTCGCGGTGACGTTGTCGCGGAAGCCGGCCAGCGCCTTCCGCACGCCGTAGGAGAACGCGGCGACGCGGATGAGCGGGCGGCCCACGGTCGACGCGACGAGCGCGGTGAGGGCGGAGACGTTCTGCGCCACCTCGGCGGCGGCGGTCGTCGTCGTGTCGACCTTGGCGAGCTGGGCGTTCGCGCCGGCCACGGTCGCCGCGGTCTCGTCGATGACCGGCAGGGTGTGCGCGGTGATCTCGCGGACGGACTCCGTCGCGGCGTCGAACGTGCGGCCCAGCTTCACGAGCGGGACCGCGAGGGCGGCGACCAGCCCGACGAAAGCGAGGGCGGCGAGCAGCCCGGCGATGGCGCCGATCCAGTCGACGACGGTCATGGGTCTCCCTCTTCCGAGCTCGGGCCGGTCGACGGCCTGTCCGAGCCTACCGGCCCGCCCGCGCGGCGACGCGGGTGGCGGGCCGGGGACGACGACGCCCCGCCGGCCCCCGGTGACCGGGCGCGGGCGGGGCGTCGTCGACGCGGGTCAGCGCGAGTAGAACTCGACGACCAGCTGGACGTCGCAGGTCACGGGGACCTCGGCGCGCTGCGGCCGGCGGGTGAGCACGGCCGTGAGCTTCTCGAGCTGCACGTCGAGGTAGCCCGGGACGGCGGGCAGCACGTCGCGGTGCGCGCCGGCCGCGGCCACCTGGAACTGCGGGCTGGCCTGGCTGCGCGGCTTGATCATGATCGTCTGGCCCGGCTTCACCTGGAAGGACGGGCGGTCGACGATCTTGCCGTCGACGAGCACGTGCCGGTGCACGACGACCTGGCGGGCCTGGAGCATCGTCCGGGCGAAGCCGGCGCGCAGCACCAGGGCGTCGAGGCGGGTCTCGAGGATCTCGACGAGGTTCTCACCGGTCTGGCCGGAGGCCTTCTTGGCGGCCTCGAACGCACGGGCCATCTGCTTCTCGCGGAGCGCGTACTGCGCGCGCAGACGCTGCTTCTCGCGGAGCCGGACGGCGTAGTCGGACTCGGTGCGCCGGCGGGCGCGGCCGTGCTCGCCCGGCGGGTAGGGCCGCTTCTCGAAGTGGCGGACGGCCTTCGGGGTCAGCGGGAGCCCGAGGGCGCGGGACAGACGCACCTGACGGCGCGAACGGGTCACGGAGGACACGATGTGCTGCTCTTTCCTGTCGTGGGGCACAACCCGCGAGCGGAGGGTTCTCCGGCGGGCGTGGGACCGACCTTCGATGGTGCTGGCTGAGGTCCCCAGGGGCCGACGCCGCGCGACGGCCGATCAATGCTACCCCACCGCCGCCGTGGGCCCGCCGCGCAGCTCCATCGTCAGCGGCCGTGCAGGATCTGGCGGATCCGCTCGAGACGTGCCCCGACCTCGCGCTCGTACCCGCGGTCGGTGGGCACGTAGTAGCGGGCGTCGACGAGGGCGTCCGGCGCGTACTGCTGGCGCGCGACGCCGTGCGGCTCGTCGTGCGCGTACCGGTACCCCTCGCCGTGGCCGAGCCGCTCGGCGCCGGAGTAGTGCGTGTCCCGCAGGTGCGCGGGCACCGGGCCCGCCTTGCCCGCCCGGACGTCCGCGATCGCCGCGTCGATCGCGCGGTAGGCGGCGTTCGACTTCGGCGCGGTGGCGACGTGCACCACGGCCTCGGCGAGCACGATCCGCGCCTCGGGCATGCCGATGAGCTGCACCGCCTGCGCGGCCGCGACCGCCGTGCGCAGCGCGGACGGGTCGGCCATCCCGACCTCCTCCGCGGCCGCGATGACGATCCGGCGCGCGATGAACCGCGGGTCCTCCCCCGCCACGACCATGCGCGCGAGGTAGTGCAGCGCGGCGTCGACGTCCGAGCCGCGCATCGCCTTGATGAACGCGCTCGCGACGTCGTAGTGCTGGTCGCCCGCGCGGTCGTACCGCACCGCGGCGACGTCCACCGCGCGCTCGACGGTGGCCAGGTCGACGACCGGCACGCCCCCGCCGCCGTCGTGCGTCTCGAGCGCGGCGCCCGCCGCGGCCTCGAGGATCGTCAGCGCGCGCCGCGCGTCCCCGCCGGCCAGCCGCACGAGGTGGGCCTCGGCGTCCTCGGCGAGCTCGACCGCGCCGTCCAGGCCCCGCTCGTCGGTCAGGGCGCGGCGGACGAGCGAGCGGACGTCGTCGTCGGTCAGGGGGCGCAGCGTGAGCAGCAGGGACCGGGAGAGCAGCGGCGCGGTGACCGAGAAGCTCGGGTTCTCCGTCGTCGCCGCCACGAGCGTCACCCACCGGTTCTCCACGCTGGGCAGCAGCGCGTCCTGCTGCGTGGTCGAGAACCGGTGCACCTCGTCGACGAAGAGCACCGTCTCGGGCCCGCCGGTCGCCAGGCGCCGGCGCGCCTCCTCCACGACCGCGCGCACGTCCTTGACACCGGAGGTCACGCCGGACAGCTCGACGAACCGGCGGCCCGAGGAGGTGGCGATGAGGTACGCCAGGGTCGTCTTGCCGGTGCCGGGCGGGCCCCACAGCACGACGGACGACGGCGCGGCCTGCCGCGCGCCCTCGTCAGCCGGCTCGACGAGACGGCGCAGCGGGGACCCGGGCTCGAGCAGGTGCTCCTGGCCGGCCACCTCGGCCAGCGTGCGCGGGCGCATGCGCACCGCGAGCGGCGACCCGGCGCCGACGCCGGGGAGCCCCTGGGCGGTGGAGCTCACGGCGTCGAACAGGTCCATGTCCGAAGCCTACGAGGCGCCACGGACGTCGTCCGCGCGCGACCGATGTGCCTCGCGGGCCCCGGACCTGCGATGCTGCGGGCGTGCTGGACTCCCTGGGACGCCTCGCCGCACGTCGTCCGCGGACCCTCATCGCCGTCTGGTTCGTCCTCTCGGCGGCGTGCGTCGCGCTGGCCACCCTCGGCGTCGGCGGCGAGACCGTGTTCGACCGCCTCACGACCGGGGCACCCACCGTCCCCGGCTCGGAGAGCGAGCAGGGCGAGGCGATCCTCGCCGAGGAGAACCCCGCCGGGCCGAGCCTGACGCTCGCGGTGCGCGGCGTGGACCCGCGCACGACGGACCTGTCCGCGCCGGTCGGGCGGCTGCGCGCCGAGCTCGCCTCGGTGCCGGGCGTGGCCACGGTCATCGACCCGTTCGTGCTGCCCGACGGCCCGGCCAGCCCGGCCGCGGCCCCGCTCGTGGCCGCCGACGGGCGCGGCTTCCTCGTCGTCGTCGAGCTCGAGCGCGACCTCGACGACGAGACGACCGACGCCGCCCTCGCCGAGGTGACGGCGCTCCTGCGCGCCGCGCCCGAGGCCCTGTCGTCGCCCTCGCGGGAGGTCACCGGCCAGGTCGGCGGCACGTCGCTCATCGTCGAGGAGATCACCGGGCAGGTCGAGGAGGACCTGCGGGTGGGCGAGGCCGTCGCGCTGCCCGTGGCGCTCGTCGTCATGGTCCTCGTGTTCGGCGGCTTCCTCGCGGCCGGGATGCCGCTCATCGGCGCCGTCGCGTCGATCGCGGGCGGCCTCGGCAGCGTGTTCGGCCTGTCGTACGTCCTCGAGCTCGACGCGAGCGTCCTCAACGTCGTCACCGTGCTCGGCCTGGGCCTGTCCATCGACTACGGCCTGCTCATCGTGTCCCGCTTCCGCGAGGAGCTGCACCGCCTGGTCGACGCCGACGACGGCGCGTCGGTGCGGCGCCGCCGGGGCGACGGCGCCGTCGAGGAGGCGCTCAGGGCCGCGATGCGCACCGCCGGCCGGACCGTCGCCTTCTCCGCGCTCACCGTGGCGATCTCGGTCCTGGGCCTCGTGGTGTTCGAGCCGGAGATCCTGCGCACGTTCGGCACCGCGGGCGCCTCCGTCGTGCTCATCGCGCTCGCGACCGCCCTCACCCTCGTCCCGGCCGCGCTCGCGCTCGCGGGTCGCCGGCTCGTCCGCCCGGGCCTCGTCGGGCGCGTGCCCGGGCTGCGCCGCGTGCTCGCGCGCACGTCCGACGTGACGTCCACCGAGGGCGGGTTCTCCCGGCTGGCCCGCAGGGTGCAGCGGCACCCGTGGCTGTGGCTCGTCGGCTCGCTCGGCGTGCTGGCCGTCCTCGCCTCGCCCGCGCGCGACCTCGACCTGCGCAACTCGACGATCGAGCTGCTGCCCAGCGGCTCGGACCAGCGCGCCTACGTGGAGGAGATCACCCGGCAGTACCCGGGGTCGGCCACCCCCGCGGTGCGGGTCGTCGCCGAGGCGACGCTCGCCGACGTCGCCGCCTGGGTGGAGCACCTGGCCGACCTCCCGGGCGTGGCGTCCGTCGACCCGCCGGTGCCGGTCGGCTCGTACGTCTACGTCGGGGTCCGCCCGGAGGCGGCCGACCCGGGCGGGCGCGAGGCCACGGACGTCGTGCACGCCGTCCGCGACCTCGACGCGCCCTTCCCGGTGTGGGTGACCGGGCAGGCGGCGAACCAGATCGACTTCATCGACGCCCTGGTCGACCGCATGTGGTGGGCGCTCGGCGTCGTCGTCGCCGCGACCCTGGTGCTGCTGTTCCTCATGACCGGGTCGGTGCTCGTCCCGATCAAGGCCCTGCTCACCAACGCCGTCTCGCTCGGAGCGACGCTCGGCGTGCTCGTGTGGGGCTTCCAGGAGGGCCACCTCGAGGGGCTGCTCGGGTTCACCTCGACGGGCGGACTGGAGACCTACGTCGTGGCGCTCGTGCTGGCGTTCGGGTTCGGCCTCGCCATGGACTACGAGGTGTTCCTGCTGTCGCGCATCAAGGAGCAGCACGACGCCGGCGAGGACGACGACACCGCCGTCGCGGCGGGGCTGCAGCGCTCCGGGCGGATCATCACCTCGGCGGCCGCGATCATCATCGTGGTCTTCCTCGGCTTCGTCATGGGCGAGCTGCTCGTGATCAAGGAGGTCGGCCTCGCGCTCGCGGTCGCCGTGCTCGTCGACGCGACGCTCGTCCGGATGCTCCTCGTACCCTCGACCATGACCCTCCTCGGGCGCGCGAACTGGTGGGCGCCCCGCTGGCTGCGGCGGGTCCACGCGCGCATCGGGCTGACGCACGGATGACCGGCCCCCGCGCGGACGCGACGCGGCCGCCCGCGCACCGCACCCCGGGTCGCGGCGCCCGGGTCGCGGTCGCCTGCGGCATGACGGCGTGGACGCTGCTCCAGACGGCGACGCTGGTCGTGGCGGCCGCGCGCGGGGGGCAGCCCTCCGACGCGATGCGCTTCGCCGTGACCGGCGTGGTGTGCGTGGGGCTCGCGGCGCTGACGACCGTCGCGTGGCGCTGGGCGGGGCGGCGCGCGGTCGCCGTCCCGGACGGGCCCGCGACGTACCAGGAGGGCCCGGCACTCGGCCCCGGGTCCGCGCCCGACGACGTCCCACCGGCACGCCACGCGGCCCTGTCGGGCGAGGCTCCCCCGCCGCGCCGCTGGTGACCGGCCGGCACCCGAGCGACCCTGTCCGCGTACCGCGGTGGATCCGGACGCCGGCTCAGCGGGCGTCGCGCGAGGACAGCTCGTGGCCCAGCACGAACCCGTGGCGCAGGTACACGCGGCGCGCGACGTCGTTGCTCGCGTAGAGGCCGAGCCACGCGGCGGGCGGCCCGACCTCGGTCGGCTCGGCGAGGCAGTCCCGGACCGCGGCCGCCAGCACGGCCCCCGCCAGGCCCCGTCCGCGGTGGCCGGGGTCGACGCCGAGCGACACGAGCTGCGGCGCGAGACCCGGGCTCGTCCGCAGCGCGCCGACCAGCGCGACGACGCGCCCCTCCTCGCGCACGACCCACCACCCGGCGAGCCGCGGGTCCCCGGGAGGCGTGCTCGCCGTCGGGTGCGCGCGGTCGAGCGCCTCGGCGACCTCCGCCGCCACGGCCGGGTCGTCCGCCGCGAGGCGCTCGACGGGGTGCTCCCGCACACCGGTCAGCGGCGCGTGGGTCCACATGCAGTCCCACTCCCCCGGCGCCGACCAGCCGGCGGTCCGCTCGCGCACCTCGGGCCCGACGGCGTCCCACGCGCCGCGCGTGAGCGTCGCCCAGCGCACGGCGTCGCCGGTGCCGTCGGCGCCGTCGGCGACCGCGCGGTCGACCAGGGCGGCGACCTCTGCGGCCGGGCCGAGCCCGACCAGCCCGGGCGAGCGTCGGCCGCCGCCCCGCACGTGCGCCACGAGGGCGCGCTCGCCGGACCAGGCCCGCACGACCTCGCACCGGCCGTACGACATCACCAGGTACGGCTCGGCGCACCACGGCTCGGGCAGGTCGGTGACCGCCCCCGCGACCTCCGGGCGCGGCACCTCAGGACTGAGCCGCGGGGGCCTGCTTCTCGGGCACCGCGTCCACGCCGGCCTCCTTGCGCTGCTCCGGCGTGATGGGCGCCGGCGCCCCGGTCAGCGGGTCGTAGCCGCCGCCCGACTTCGGGAAGGCGATGACCTCGCGGATCGAGTCGGAGCGGGTGAGCAGCGCGGCGATGCGGTCCCAGCCGAACGCGATGCCGCCGTGCGGCGGGGCGCCGTACTGGAACGCGTCGAGCAGGAAGCCGAACTTCTCCTGGGCCTCCTCGGGCCCGATGCCCATGACGCGGAAGATCCGCTCCTGCACGTCGCGGCGGTGGATACGGATCGAACCGCCGCCGATCTCGTTGCCGTTGCAGACGATGTCGTAGGCGTAGGCCAGGGCGTTGCCCGGGTCCTCCTCGAACCTGTCGATCCAGTCCGGGTTCGGCGACGTGAAGGCGTGGTGCACGGCGGTCCAGGCGCCGGAGCCGACCGCGACGTCGTCGTCCTCGCCCGTGGGCTTGAACAGGGGCGCGTCGACGACCCAGACGAACGACCAGGCGTCCTCGTCGATGAGGCCGCCGCGCCTGCCGATCTCCAGGCGCGCGGCGCCGAGCAGGGCGCGCGCCTCGGAGGGCTTGCCCGCGGCGAAGAACACGGCGTCGCCCGGCTTCGCGCCGACGGCCGCGGCCAGGCCCGCGCGCTCGGCGTCGGAGATGTTCTTGGCGACCGGCCCGCCGAGCTCGCCGTCCTCCCCGACCGTGACGTAGGCGAGGCCCCGCGCGCCGCGCTGCTTGGCCCACTCCTGCCACGCGTCGAAGCCGCGCCGCGGCGTGGACGCGCCGCCGGGCTGGACGAGGGCGCCGACGTAGGGCGCCTGGAACACGCGGAACGGCGTGTCCTCGAAGAACTCGGTCAGCTCGACGAGCTCGAGGCCGAACCGCAGGTCCGGCTTGTCGGTGCCGTACCTCGCCATCGCGTCGGCGTAGGTCATCCGCGGGATGGGCGTGGTGATCTCGTGCCCGATGAGCCGCCACAGCTCGACGAGCACCTCCTCGGCCACGGCGATGACGTCGTCCTGCTCGACGAAGCTCATCTCGACGTCGAGCTGGGTGAACTCGGGCTGCCGGTCGGCGCGGAAGTCCTCGTCGCGGTAGCAGCGGGCGATCTGGTAGTACCGCTCGAGCCCGGCGACCATGAGCAGCTGCTTGAACAGCTGGGGCGACTGGGGCAGCGCGTACCAGGAGCCGGGCGCGAGGCGCGCCGGGATGATGAAGTCGCGCGCGCCCTCGGGCGTCGAGCGCGTCATCGTCGGCGTCTCCACCTCGACGAAGCCGTGCGCGTCCAGCACCTTGCGGGCCGCCGCGTTGGCCTTGGCGCGCAGCCGCAGGGCGTGCTGGGGCCCGGGGCGGCGCAGGTCCAGGTAGCGGTACTTGAGCCGGATCTCCTCGCCGATCGGCTCGTCGACCGCGTGCGACACCTGGAACGGCAGCGGCGCGGACTCGTTGAGCACGACGACGCGGTCCGCGGGCACCTCGATCTCGCCCGTGGCGAGGTTCGGGTTCTCGTTGCCCTCCGGGCGCCGCTGCACGACGCCGGTCACCTGGATCACGTACTCGGCGCGCAGGCCGTGCGCGACCGCCTCGTCGCGGACGACGACCTGGGCGATCCCCGACGCGTCGCGCAGGTCGATGAACGCGACCCCGCCGTGGTCCCGGCGCCGGTCGACCCATCCGGCGAGCGTCACGGTCTGGCCGATGTGCTCGGCTCGCAGGGAGCCGGCGGTGTGGGTGCGGAGCACGGAGGTCCTTCCAGCGGAGTCGTCGGGTGCCGGGCGCCGCCGCGGGGCGGCGCGGGCCCCACGAGTCTAGTGGCGGGGCGCGGGTCGCCCCGGAACGCCTCCGGCCCGCCCGCGCGGCACGTGTCCGGCGTGGCCGGGGCGCGGTCAGAAGAGCGTCGGTGCGTCGAGCGGGGCGGGCACCGCCGCGGGCGGCGCGGGCGGACGGCGGTCCCGCGGCCGGGCGAGCCCGTGACGGGCCAGGAGGGGGCGCACGCGCGCCGCGAGCCGTCGGCCGTACTCCGGCGCGGACGCGCCCCGGTACAGAGCCCGGTAGCGCCCGACGAGGTCCGGCCGCTCGGCCGCGAGCCAGCCGAGGAACACGTCGCGCACCGAGCCGGGCAGCCGCAGGGACAGGACGGTCACCGCCGAGGCACCGGCGGCCACGACGGCGCCCAGCAGCTCGTCGAGGGCGCGCACGTCGTCGGTGAGCCACGGCAGCACGGGTGCGACGAAGACGTGGCAGGGCAGCCCGGCGTCGCGCACCGCGGCGACGAGCTCGAGCCGCGCGCGCGGGCTCGGCGCGCCCGGCTCCAGCGCGCGGGCGAGCCGCTCGTCGAGCAGGCCGAGCGAGACGTTCACCCCCACACGGACGCGCGTCGCGGCCTCGGCGAGCAGGGGCAGGTCGCGCCGCAGCAGCGTGCCGCGCGTCGTCACGGAGAACGGCGTGGCCGCGTCCGCGAACGCCCGGACGACCTCCGGCATGAGGCGGTAGCGACCCTCGGCGCGCTGGTACGGGTCGCTGATCGTGCCGACGGCGACGTGCTCGCGCGCCCACGTGGGGCGGGCGAGCTCCGCGCGCAGCACGTCGGCGACGTTCGTCTTGACGACGACCTGCCGCGCGAAGTCGTCGCCCGGACCGAGGTCGAGGAACTCGTGCGTGCGCCGCGCGTAGCAGAAGACGCAGCCGTGCAGGCACCCGCGCATCGGGTTGAGCGACCATCGGAACGGCATGGGCGCCGCCACCCGGTTGACCGCCGTGCGCGCGAGCACCTCGTGGAACGTGACGCCGGCGAACTCGGGCGTGCGCACGCTCCGCACGAGCCCGGCGAGCCCGAGCCCGGGCAGCACGGCGTCGTCGTCCGCCCCCACCTGCCGGCCGTCCCATCGCACCCCACGAGTCGAACACGTGTTCGAGCCTCGGTCAAGGGGGCCGGCCTCGGGGCTCAGCCGGCGGCGGGACCGGGCACGACGCGCGGGAACCGGTCCTCGGCCGGCGGCACCCACGTCTCGGGGTCGGCCGGCACCTGCTCGCCCGAGCGGATGTCCTTGACCGAGTGCCCCGCCGCGGGCACGACCTCACCCGTCTCGGTGGTCCGCGCGGGCGTCGCCGGGAACCACACGAACGGCACGCCGCGCCGGTCGGCGTAGCGGATCTGCTTGCCGAACTTCGCCGCCGACGGCGCGACCTCGACCGGGATCCCGCGGGCGCGCAGCGCCGTCGCGACGGCCTCGCTGTCCCGGCGCGTCTCCTCGCTCGTCACCGCGACGACCACGGCGCTCGGCACGCCGCGGGTCGCGCGCACCAGGTCCGCCGACAGCAGGCGCGAGACGAGGCGCGAGACGCCGATGGACAGGCCGACGCCGGGGTAGGTCGTCGAGCCGTCGCTCGCGAGGGCGTCGTACCGGCCGCCGGAGCAGATGGAGCCGAGGTCCTCGTGCCCGACGAGCACCGTCTCGTAGACCGACCCCGTGTAGTAGTCGAGGCCGCGCGCGATCTTCAGGTCCGCCTCGATGACCCCGGGCGCCCGCTCGGCGGCGGCCGCCACGAGCGCCTCGAGCTCGGCGAGGCCCGTGGCGAGCAGGCCGCCCTCGCCGTCGTCCGCGCCGTGCCGGCGCGCGAGCTCGCGGACCCGCTCGACCGCGCCCTCACCGCGGACCGCGGCGAGCTCGAGCATCGCGGCCGCCTGCGCGTCCGAGGCCCCCGCCTCCGCGCGCAGCAGGTCCGCGACGGCGTCGGGCCCGATCTTGTCGATCTTGTCGACGCTGCGCAGCACCGCCTCGACGTCGTCCAGGCCGACGCCGCGCGCGAAGCCCTCGACGACCTTGCGGTTGTTCACGAGGATCCGCACGGGCGGCACGCCGACGTCGGCCAGCGCGGCGAACGCGTCGGCCATGACGAGGGGCAGCTCCACCTCGTAGTGGTAGGGCAGCTCACCGGCCCCGACGACGTCGACGTCGGCCTGGACGAACTCTCGGAACCGGCCCTCCTGGGGCCGTTCCCCGCGCCACACCTTCTGGATCTGGTAGCGCCGGAACGGGAAGTGCAGCCTGCCGGCGTTCTCGAGCACGTACCGCGCGAACGGCACGGTGAGGTCGAAGTGCAGGCCCAGCCCGCGCTCCCGGTCGCCGCGCTCGCGCTCCGGGGCGTCCTCCTCCTGCAGCCGGCGCAGGACGTAGATCTCCTTGCTCGTCTCGCCCTTGCGCAGGAGCTGGTCCAGCGGCTCGACCGCGCGGGTCTCGATCCCGGCGAACCCGTGCAGCTCGAAGGTCCGGCGCAGGGTGTCCAGGACGTGCTGCTCGACGACCCGACCGTCGGGCAGCCACTCCGGGAATCCGGACAGCGGGCTCGGGCGTGCCATGGGTGCTCCTTGTCGTACGGCGGGCCGGGTCAGCGGGTCCCGGCGCGAAGGAACGGGTTGGTGGTGAGCTCGTGGGCGAGGGTGCTCGCGGGGCCGTGGCCGGGCAGGACCCGTGTGGCCGGGTCGAGCCGGGCGAGCCGCCGCAGCGTGGCGGCCATGGCGGCCTCGTCCCCGCCGGGCAGGTCGCACCGCCCGATCGTGCCCGCGAACAGCACGTCGCCGGTCAGCGCGACCGGTCCGTCGGGGCCGTCGAGCAGGTACACGGTGGAGCCCTCGGTGTGGCCGGGCGCGTGCAGCGCGCGCAACGGTCCGACCAGGGACGTCGGCTCGTCGGCGTCCGCCCGGAAGGGCTCGAGGCGCGTCGGCACCGGCGGGCCGTCGGGCTCGCCGACCATGAGGGCCAGCTGGCGGCCCAGCGGCCCGAGGCTGCCCACCGGGTCCTGCAGGCGGTAGGCGTCGGCCTCGTGCACGAGCACGGGGACGCCGTGCTCGTCGGACAGCTCGGCCGCGGCCCAGGTGTGGTCGGCGTGGCCGTGGGTGACGACGACCGCCGACGGCGTGGTCCCTGCCTCCGCCAGCGCGGCACGGATCGCGTCCGCGGCCCCGCCGCCCGGGTCGACGACGACGCAGCGGTCGCCGTCCGGCACCAGGTAGCAGTTGGTTTCGAGCAGGGGCGCGACCACCGTCCGGACCAGCACCGGCCAAGCGTACCGGCGGCGTCGAGACCAGACCGTGACGTCCCTGGGACCACCGGGGGTCCGTGGGGACCGGGCCTCTTGCCTAGACTGTGCGAGGCTCGGCGGCGTGCCCCGCCGGCCTGCGGGCCGCGCCCGCGCACGGCCGAGACGACACGGGAGTCCGAGGTGACCTCGAAGAAGCAGCAGCGCGAGTACGCGCGTCGCCGCTACGAGAAGTGGCTCGCCCATCAGCAGGAGGTGCGCGCCCGGCGTCGCCGCCGCGCGGTCGTCGTCGGCTCGGTGCTCGGCGGCCTCGCGCTCGTCGCGCTGGTCTGGCTGATCGCGACGGCCTCCGGCTCCGAGGAGCCCGCGCCGTCCGCCGAGGAGACGCCCACCGCCGAGCCCACCACCCCGGCCGAGGAGCCGACGCCCGAGCCCACGAACACGGGCGACGTGCCCGACCCCGCCCTCGCCGAGGGCCGCACGTGGACGGCGACGCTCACGACGACGGCCGGCGACCTCGTGCTCGAGCTCGACGGCGCGGCCGCCCCGCAGGCCGTCGCCTCGTTCGTCTCGCTCGCCCAGGAGGGCTTCTTCGACGGCACCACGTGCCACCGGCTCACGACGACCGGCATCTTCGTGCTCCAGTGCGGTGACCCCGAGGGCACCGGCACCGGCGGCCCGGACTACCGCTTCGGGCCCATCGAGAACGCCCCGGCGGACGACGTCTACCCCGCCGGCACCCTCGCCATGGCCCGCGTGAGCGGCGACGGGTACAGCATGGGCAGCCAGTTCTTCCTCGTCTACGAGGACTCGACGATCCCGTCCGACGCCGCTGGCGGGTACACGGTGTTCGGGCGCATCGTCGAGGGCATGGACGTCCTGACGGCGGTGGCCGAGGCGGGTATCGCCGAGGGCACCGCGCAGACGCCGGCCATGGAGGTCACGATCGAGGGAGTGCAGGTCCAGTGAGCGAGAGCCCCACGCACGACGCCGCCGCCGAGCCGACCGACGCGACGCCGGTCGCTCCGGCCGCTCCCGAGGTCGAGGCGACCGCGGCCGAGGTCGAGGCGACCGCGGCCGAGGCGACCGAGGTCGCCGCGCCGGCCCCGGAGCCGGCAGAGGCCGAGGCCGAGCCGACCGCGCAGCCCGCGGCCGAGGACGAGGCCCAGCCGGCGGCCGAGTCGGCGACCGAGGAGGCCGCCGACGACGCCGCCGAGCCGGTCGAGGCCGCCGACGTCGACGCGACGCCCGAGGCCGCGGCCGAGGTCGCGTCGCAGGCCGACCAGCCCGCGCCCGCCGACCAGCCCACGGCTTCCGAGCGGGCCGCGGAGGCCACGGCCGAGCCGACCCCGGCCCCGCGGCCGACCCCGCGCCCGTCGCCCGCCGCCCTGCGGCGCGGGCCGAAGGGCCGCCCGGCCACGCCGGCCGCCGTCGTCCAGCACGGGACCCCGGCGGTCCCGCCGCCGCCGGACCTGTCCGAGGCCGAGCTCGCGGAGGCCGCCACGTTCGGCCGGGTGGCCGAGGACGGCACCGTGTGGGTGCGCGAGGCCGCCGGTGAGCGCGAGGTCGGTCAGTACCCCGGCGCCGACCCGGCCGAGGCGATCGCGTTCTACGTGCGCCGGTACGCCGACCTGCACGCCAAGGTCGGGCTGTTCGAGACCCGCCTCGCGGCCACCGACCTGTCCGTGAAGGAGATCGACACCACGCTCGAGCACCTCGGCGCGCAGCTCGAGGCGCCGGCCGCGGTCGGCGACCTCGACGCGCTCCGGGCGCGCCTGGACGGCCTGCGCGAGCGGGCCGCCGAGCGCCGGGCGGCGGTCGAGGCCGAGCGCGCCGCCGCGAAGCAGGCGGCGCTCGAGGCGCGCACCGCGCTCGTCGAGCAGGCGGAGAAGATCGCCGCCACCGACCCGGCCAAGATGCAGTGGCGCCCGGCCGGTGAGCGGCTGCGCACCCTCCTCGAGCAGTGGAAGGAGGCTCAGCGCCGCGGCCCGCGCCTCGACCGGACGTCGGAGGACGCGCTGTGGAAGCGGTTCAGCCACGCGCGCTCGACCTTCGACCGTGAGCGCCGCCGCTGGTTCGCCGAGCTCGAGAAGGCCAACCAGGCCGCGCGCGAGGCGAAGGAGCGCATCGTCGCCGAGGCCGAGGCACTCGCCGGCAGCACCGACTGGGGCGCCACCTCGGCCGCGTTCCGCGACCTCATGGCCCGCTGGAAGGCCGCAGGCCGCGCGAACCGCAAGGACGACGACGCGCTGTGGGCCCGGTTCCGGGCCGCGCAGGACACGTTCTTCTCGGCTCGCGACGCGCACCACAGGGCGACCGACGCCGAGTTCTCCGCGAACCTCGAGGTCAAGCTCCAGCTGCTCGAGGAGGCCGAGCGCCTCGTCCCGGTGACGGACCTCGCGGCCGCGAGGGCGGCGCTGCGCTCGATCCAGGACCGCTGGGAGCGCGTCGGCAAGGTCCCGCGCGCCGACGTCCAGCGCGTCGAGGGCCGGCTGCGCGCGGTCGAGCAGGCGGTGCGCGACGCAGAGCAGTCCCGCTGGCAGCGGACGAACCCCGAGACGCGGGCGCGTGCCGAGGGCGCCGCTGCGCAGCTCGTCGCCGCGATCGCGTCGCTCGAGGCGGACCTCGCCAAGGCCCAGGAGGCTGGGGACGCGCGCAAGGTGCGCGAGATCGAGGAGGCCCTGACCGCGCGCCGGGCGTGGCTCGAGCAGGTCGAGCGGGCCGCCGCGGAGGCGCGCGGCTGACGCGACGCGGGCACCCGACGGCGTCGTCCCCCACGGGGACGGCGCCGTCCGCGCTTCCGGGCCTCAGGCGCGCGCGGGCAGCTCAGGCGCGCGCCGGCAGCTCGGTCGCGCGCGAGCCGGTGATCCGGTAGACGTCGAAGACGCCGTCCACCTTGCGCACGGCCGCGAGGACCGAGTTCAGGTGCGCCGGGTCGGCCATCTCGAAGATGAACCGCGACATCGCCACGCGGTCGCGGGTCGTCGACACGGTGGCGGACAGGATGTTCACGTGGTGGTCCGAGAGGACCCGCGTCACGTCGGACAGCAGCCGCGCCCGGTCGAGCGCCTCGACCTGGATCTGGACGAGGAACAGCGTGTTCGGGCCGACGTCCCACTCGACCTCGACCATGCGCTCCGGCTGCGCCCGCAGGCCCTCGACGTTGCCGCAGTCTGCGCGGTGCACGCTCACGCCCGCGCCGCGCGTGACGAAGCCGACGATCTCGTCGCCCGGCACCGGGGTGCAGCACTTGGCGAGCTTGGCCCACACGTCGGTCACGCCGCGCACGACGACGCCCGCGTCGCTCGTGCGCACCCGCGGCTGGCGGCCCGGGCGGGCGGTCTCGGCGACGTCCTCCTCCGTGCCCGACTCGCCGCCCATCGACTGCACGAGCCGGTGCACGACCGTCGCCGCGGACACCTGTCCCTCGCCGATCGCGGCGTACAGCGCGGAGACGTCCGCGTAGCGCATCTCGTTCGCGAGGGCGACGAGCGCCTCGTGAGTGAGCAGGCGCTGGATCGGCAGGTTCTGCTTGCGCATCGCCTTGGCGATGGCGACCTTGCCGTGCTCGATCGCCTCCTCGCGGCGCTCCTTGCTGAACCACTGCCGGATCTTGTTGCGCGCGCGCGGGCTCTTGACGAACGTCATCCAGTCCCGGCTGGGGCCCGCCGCCTCCGACTTCGAGGTGAGGATCTCGACGACGTCGCCGTTCTCGAGGGGCGAGTCGAGCGGGACGAGACGCCCGTTGACGCGCGCACCCATCGTCCGGTGGCCCACCTCGGTGTGCACCGAGTAGGCGAAGTCCACGGGGGTCGAGCCGGCGGGCAGCGCGTGCACGTCGCCCTTGGGCGTGAACGCGAAGACCTCCTGACCCTTGATCTCGAACCGCAGCGACTCGAGGAACTCCGTCGGGTCGGCCGTCTCCTGCTGCCAGTCGACGAGCTGGCGCAGCCACGCCATGTCGCCGGCGCCGTCGGCCTGGCCGCCCTTGGTGCTCTCCTTGTACTTCCAGTGCGCCGCGACGCCGTACTCCGCCCGCCGGTGCATGTCGTGCGTGCGGATCTGGATCTCGACGGGCTTGCCACCCGGCCCGATGACCGTCGTGTGCAACGACTGGTACATGTTGAACTTGGGCATCGCGATGTAGTCCTTGAACCGGCCGGGGACCGGGTTCCATCGCGCGTGCAGGGCGCCGAGCGCCGCGTAGCAGTCCCGCACCGTGTCGACCAGGACGCGCACGCCCACGAGGTCGTAGATGTCGGCGAAGTCGCGGCCCCGCACGATCATCTTCTGGTAGATCGAGTAGTAGTGCTTCGGGCGGCCGGTGACCGTCGCCTTCACCTTGGCGGCGCGCAGGTCCGCGATGACGCGCTCGCGCACGACCGACAGGTACTCGTCCCGGGCCGGGGCGCGCTCGGCCACGAGGTGGACGATCTCCTCGTAGACCTTCGGGTAGAGCGTGGCGAACGCGAGGTCCTCCAGCTCCCACTTGATCGTGTTCATGCCGAGCCGGTGGGCCAGCGGCGCGTAGATCTCGAGCGTCTCGCGGGCCTTCCGGCGCGCGGACTCCTGGGGCACGAATCGCCACGTGCGCGCGTTGTGCAGCCGGTCCGCGAGCTTGATGACGAGCACGCGGATGTCGCGCGACATCGCCACGACCATCTTCCGCACGGTCTCCGCCTGGGCGGCGTCGCCGTAGGACACGCGGTCGAGCTTGGTGACGCCGTCGACGAGGCCCGCGATCTCGTCGCCGAAGTCGGCGCGCAGCTCCTCGAGCGAGTAGTCGGTGTCCTCGACCGTGTCGTGCAGCAGCGCCGCCGCGAGCGTCGGCGGCGTCATGCCGAGGTCGGCGAGGATCGTCGCCACCGCCACCGGGTGCGTGATGTACGGGTCGCCGCTGCGCCGCGTCTGCCCGCGGTGCGCCCGCTCGGCGACCGCGTACGCGCGCTCGAGGATGGACACGTCGGCGCGCGGGTGGTTCGCCCGCACGGCCGCCAGCAGGGGCTCGAGCACGGGCGAGGCGGCGGACTGCCGCGAGCCGAACCGCACGAGGCGCGACCGCACGCGGTTCGGGGGCGAGGCGACCGCCGGCGGCTCGTTGCCGGGCGCGCGGGGCGCCGGCATCGCGAGCACGGGGGCGGGGGCCGGCGGCTGGGTCGCCGCGGCGGTCTGCTCCGCGGGGTCCGGGCGCGCGGGCGGGACAGGCGACGTGGTCTCGGCCATCTCCCCTCCTCCCGCGAGGCCCTGAGTCTACTGTCAGGGGAACGACGAGGACGCCCGGGGTATGCCCGGTCCCGACCCGTGGACGCCCAGGTCGCGCCGCGGTCGGCGCGTGCGCGGGGCCCGGCGGGTCAGTACGTCAGGAGCGCGTCGATGTGCCGGCCGGCGAGCTTGCCGCGGCCCTCGAGGAAGGTCAGCTCCATGAGGAACGACAGGCCGACGACGACGCCGCCCGCCTTCTCGAGGAGCGCGACGGTCGCCGCGGCGGTGCCGCCCGTGGCCAGCACGTCGTCCACGACGAGCACGCGCGCGCCGTCGCGGATGGTGTCCGGGTGCACCTCGAGCACCGCGCTGCCGTACTCGAGCTCGTAGGCGCCGGCCAGGACCTCGCGCGGGAGCTTTCCCGCCTTGCGGACCGGGATGAAGCCCGCGCCCAGCTCGACGGCCACGGGCGCGCCGAGGATGAACCCGCGCGCCTCCATGCCGACGACGAGGTCGATCGGCCCGGGCGCCTGCGCCGCGAGGTGCTCGACGACCTCGCGAAGCATGGGCCCGTCGGCGAGCAGCGGCGTGATGTCCTTGAACACCACACCCGGCTGCGGGTAGTCCGGGACGTCCGCCACGAGCGCGGCCGCGCGCGCGGCGAGGTCGGCGGTGGCTGCCGAGGTCGTCATGACCGCCTCCCAGCGGGTCGGTTCGCGCGCCGGCGTCGCGGCTGCGCACGGTTGCCCAGGTGCCCGCCCGGCGTGAGCGAGCCCACGCGGACCTTCGGGCCGTCGTCCTGCTTGCCCTCGGCGGCGGCCTTCGCTCGCGCGGCGACGACCTTGGCGTTGTGGGCCGCGATGGCGGGCTCGCGCTCGCGCAGCCACACGAGCAGCGGCGTCGCGAGGAACACCGACGAGAAGGTCCCGACGATGATGCCGATGAACAGCGCCAGGGAGATGTCCCGCAGCGTGCCGGCGCCGAGCAGGAACGCGCCGATGAAGAGGATCGACGCGACCGGCAGGACCGCGACCACCGACGTGTTGAGCGAGCGCACGAGCGTCTGGTTCACCGCGAGGTTGGCCAGCTCGCCGTACGTGAAGCGCTTCTGGTCGAGCACGCCCGTGACGTTCTCGCGCACCTTGTCGAACACGACGACGGTGTCGTACAGCGAGTAGCCGAGGATCGTGAGGAAGCCGATGACCGTCGCCGGCGTGACCTCCCACCCGATGGCGGCGTACACGCCCACCGTGATCGCGACGTCGTGCAGGAGGGCGACGATGCCCGACACGGCCATCCGCCAGTCGCGGAAGTAGACGGTGAGCACCAGCGAGACGAGCACGAGGAAGATGACGAGGCCCCGCAGCGCCTTGCTCGTCACGTCCGCGCCCCACGTCGCGCCGATGAAGGACGAGCCGACCTGGGCCTCGGGGACGTCGTACGCCTCCGCGAGCCGCGCGGCCAGGTCGGTGGTCTGCTCGTCGGAGAGCTGCGAGGTCTGCACGCGGACGGTGTTCTCGCCGACGACGGACACGCGCGGGGGCTCGGCGCCCTCGGTCTCGGTCACGGCGTCGATCGCGGGCTGCTCGGAGACGTCCGTGACGCCGGAGACGGTGAACTCCGAGCCGCCGCGGAAGGCGATGCCGAGGTTCAGGCCGACCGTCAGCAGCAGGATCGTCGAGACGAGGACGACGCCGATGCCGACGGAGAACCAGATCCGGCGCGTGCCGACGATCTCGTACGAGCGCCGACCGCTGTAGAGGTCGTTGCCCCACTGGGCCATCCTGCCGGGCATCAGGCGTCCTTCCCCTCGGCCTGCGCGGCGCCGCTCCGGGCGGCGGCCTTGCGCTCGGCGATCGTCGTGCGCGCAGCCCCGGCCGCGACGGGCTCGGACGTGCCGCCGTCGGCGGGCTCGCCGGCCTCCGCGACACGGCCCCGCCCGACGTACCGGCGCTTGACGCCGAGCATGCTCGGGTCGAGGCCGGAGAACCGGTGGCCCTCGGCGAAGAACGGCCGGCGCGCCAGGAGCAGCATCAGCGGGTGCGTGAAGAGGAAGACCACGACGAGGTCGATGACGGTGGTCAGACCCAGCGTGAAGGCGAAGCCGCGGACGCCGCCCACCGCGAGGAAGTAGAGCACCACGGCCGCGATGAGGCTCACGGCGTCGGAGGCGAGGATCGTGCGCTTGGCGCGCGACCACCCGGTCGCGACCGCGGCCGCGAGCGTGCGGCCCTCGCGGAGCTCGTCCTTGATCCGCTCGAAGTACACGATGAACGAGTCCGCCGTGATGCCGATCGCCACGATGAGGCCGGCCACGCCGGGCAGGCTCAGCCGGTAGCCCTGGACCCACGACAGCACCGTGATCGTCAGGTACGCGACGACGCCCGCGACGACCAGCGACGCGATCGTCACGAAGCCGAGCGCCCGGTACTGGGCGAGTGAGTAGATCCCCACCAGGACGAGGCCGATGAGGCCGGCGAGCAGGCCGCGCTGCAGCTGCTCGGCGCCGAGCGTCGCGGAGATCTGCTCCTCGCTGCGCACCTCGAAGCTCAGCGGCAGCGATCCGAAGTTGAGCTGTCGGGCCAGCGTGTTCGCCTGGGCCTGGGTGAAGTTGCCCGAGATCTCGGCCTGGCCGTTCGGGATCGGCTGGTTCACGTACGGCGCGGAGATGACCAGGCCGTCGAGCACGATCGCGAACTGGTCCCGCGGCGACTCCAGCTGCGAGAGGCGCGTGGTCGTCGCCGCGAACGCGTCGGCGCCCTCGCCGTCGAACTCGAGGGTCACGACCCGCTCGTTGGTGATCGCGCCCTGGGCCGTCACGCGGAGCTGCGAGGCCGCGCCGTCGATCATGTCGCCGCGGATCTCCACCGGGCCGAGCGCGTACTTGGCGCTGCCGTCGGCCGCGCAGGTGACGACCGCTGCGTCCGGGTCGCCGATCCGGCTCGCGCCACCCACGAGGTTGGCCGGGTCGGTGCAGTCGAGCGCGTCCATCTCGGCGAGCAGCTCGTCGGTGAGCCACGCGAGGTCGCTCGGGTCGCTGGGCGTCCCCGCGTCGTCCGTCGCCGCCTTGCTCACCTGCGACGGCTCGGTGTCGTCCGTGTCACCCGCGTCTCCCGCGTCGTCGGCGGGCTCCTCGCCGTCCGCGGGCTCCTCGGCGCCGTCGACGGGGTCGGCCGCCGTGTCGTCCTCAGGCGCCTCGCCCGCGTCGTCGCCGGGCAGCACGGGCTGCGGCATCGCGACGGCGAGCACCGGGCGGAAGACCATCTGCGCGGACTCGCGGACGAGCCGCAGGGTCTCCTCGCTCGGCTGGCCCGGCAGCGCGACGACGATGTTCGTGCCGCCCTGGCTGGTGATCTCGGCCTCGGCCACGCCGGAGGCGTCGACGCGCTGGCGGATGACGTCGATGGCCTGCGCGATGGCCTGATCGGTCACCCGGGCGCCGTCCATCGCGACGGGCTGCAGGATGATCTCGGTGCCGCCCTCGAGGTCGAGCGCGAGCTGCGGGGTCAGGCTCGCGTCGGACCAGCGGTCACCGGCGAGCAGCGCCCCGGCCAGGGCCAGGACCAGGATCGCCAGGGTGACCAGCGAACGCACGGGCCGTCCCCGGCGGGTGGTGGTTGCCAACGTGGTTCTTCTCTCGTGCGGTTTGGGCTCAGCGGCCCGTGTCGTCGTCCTCGTCGGTGAGGCTCGAGGCGTCGTCGGGGACCTCGACGTCGGGCCAGTCGTCGTCGGCCGCGGCGTCCGTCTCCTCGTCGCCGTCGTCGTACTCCGCGTCCTCGTCGTGCTCGCCGTCGTACTCGGCGTCCTCGTACTCGGCGTCCTCGTCCCAGTCCTCGCCCTCGATCGCGTCCTCGTCGGTCGTCGGCTCGACGATGCGCGCGATCGCGCGGGTGGCCCAGCGCATCGTCACGCCGGGCGAGGTCTCGAGCACGACGACGTCGTCCGCGAGCTCCACGACCGTGCCGTACAGGCCGCCGTGGGTCATGACCTGGGCCCCGGGCGCGAGCCGCTCGAGCATGGCGGCCTGCTCCTTGCGCATCCGCCGCTGAGGCGCGCTCATCAACCACAGGAGGCCGATCAGGAGGAGCGGCAGGATGAGGTATTCCATGGGGCTGGTCACGTCCTTCGGTAGGCGCCGCGGGGCAGTCTAGGCGACCGCCACACCGCCGCAGAACGACGCGCGGCTGCCGCCGGCCCCGGTCAGGAGCGGCCCGGGCAGCTGCGCACCGTCCGGCCCGGCGCACCTGGGCCCTAGGGCCCTGCCCGTGGTGCCCGACGCCGCCGCTCCCCCGGCGAGTCGCCGCCCCGGTCAGCCGAACAGGGTCGCCGGGCCCTCCGGCCCCGGCAGACCGAGGTGCTCCCACGCGCGCGGGGTCGCGACGCGCCCGCGGGGGGTGCGGCCGATGAGCCCCTCGCGCAAAAGGAACGGCTCGGCGACGGTCTCGACGGTCTCCGGCTCCTCACCGACCGCGACCGCGAGCGTCGTCAGCCCGACGGGCCCCCCGCCGAACCGGGTGCACAGCGCGGTGAGCACAGCGCGGTCGAGCCGGTCGAGGCCGAGCTCGTCCACCTCGTAGACCTCGAGCGCGGCGCGTGCCGCCGCCAGGTCGCAGCGCCCGTCGGCCCGCACCTGCGCCCAGTCCCGCACGCGCCGCAGGAGGCGGTTCGCGATGCGGGGCGTGCCGCGCGAGCGGCGCGCGATCTCCGCGGCGGCGTCGTCGGCGAGCTCAATGCCGAGCAGGCCGGCCGAGCGGCGCAGCACCTGCTCGAGCTCGGCGTCGGAGTAGAAGTCCAGGTGCCCGGTGAAGCCGAACCTGTCGCGCAGCGGGGCGGGCAGCAGCCCCGCGCGGGTCGTCGCACCGACCACGGTGAACGGCGGCAGCGTGAGGCCGATCGCGTTCGCGCCGGCGCCCTTGCCCACGACGACGTCGACCCGGAAGTCCTCCATCGCGACGTACAGGAGCTCCTCGGCGGGCCGGGCGAGGCGGTGGATCTCGTCGAGGAACAGGACCTCGCCCTCGTCGAGCGACGACAGGATCGCCGCGAGGTCGCCCGCGTGCTGGATCGCCGGGCCCGAGGTCACGCGCACCGACGTGCCGAGCTCGGCCGCGATGATCATGGCGAGGGTCGTCTTGCCGAGGCCGGGCGGCCCGGACAGCAGGACGTGGTCGGGCGTGCCGCCGCGGCCCAGCGCGGCGTGCAGCACGAGCTCGAGCTGCTCGCGCACCACGTGCTGGCCCACGAACTCGGCGAGCCGGCGGGGGCGCAGCGCGGCCTCGGCCGCCCGCTCGGCGTCCTCCGCCTCCGCGGCGACGATGCGCTCGTCAGCCACGGGCGCCGCCGAGGGTGCGCAGGGCGGCCCGCAGCACCGCGGGGACGTCGGCGCCGTCGAGCGGGCCGGCGTCGTCGGGCAGGACCGCGCGGACCGCGTCCTCCGCGGCCTTCGTCGCCCAGCCGAGCCCCACGAGCGCCTCCACGACCGTGGCGCGGTCGTCGCCCGCGGGCGGCGCGCCGGCGGCGCCTTCGCCCGAGCGCGGCGGGCCGAGCCGGTCGCCCAGCTCGAGCACGATGCGCTGCGCGCCCTTGCGCCCGATGCCGGGCACCCGCTGCAGCGCGGAGAGGTCCTCCGTCGCGACGGCCTGCCGCAGCGCGTCGGGCGGGTGCACGGCGAGCATCGCCAGCGCGAGCCGCGGCCCGATGCCGCTGACGGTCTGCACGGTCTCGAACACGTCGCGCTCGTCGGCGTCGGCGAAGGCGTAGAGAATCAGCGCGTCCTCGCGGACCACGAGCGAGGTGAACAGCTGCGCCTCCTGCCCCGCGCGCAGGCCGGCGAGCGTGCCCGGTGTCGCGTGCGCGAGGAGCCCGACGCCGCCGACCTCGACGACCACGGCGTCGAGCCGGACGTCCACGACCCGGCCCCGCAGCGACGCGATCACGCGGTCCCCTCTCACGGACGGACGAACAGGTGTACGACTGGAACCGTACCCGAGCCCGGCGTCAGCGTGCCGCGCGGCGCGCCGCCGCCTCGGCGCGCGCCCACGCCTCCTGGGCGGGGGTGCGTCCGGGGCGCCGCTCCCCCGGCGGCGACGGCACGGGGTCCGCGGCGGCCAGCCCACCCGGAAGAGGACGCCACAGGTGACACACGGCCAGCGCGAGGGCGTCGGCGGCGTCGGCGGGGGTCGGCGGCGCGGCCAGCGCCAGGATCCGCGCGACCATCGCCTGCACCTGGGCCTTGGGCGCCCGGCCGTTGCCGGTCACCGCCGCCTTCACCTCGCTCGGCGTGTGCAGCGCGACCGGGATGCCGCGCCGGGCCGCCGCGAGCATCACCACGCCGGAGACCTGCGCCGTGCCCATCACGGTGCGCAGGTTGTGCTGCGCGAACACCTGCTCGACCGCGACGGCGTCGGGCCGGTGCCGGTCGAGCCAGTCCTCGACGTCGGCCGCGATGACCGCGAGGCGCAGCTCGGGCGCCAGGTCCGCCGAGGAGCGCGCGACGCCCACTTCGACGAGCACCGCGCGGCGTCCGGGCGCGGAGTCGACGACGCCGAGCCCGCACCGGGTCAGGCCGGGGTCGACACCGAGGACGCGCACGCGGCCAGTCTCGGCGGCCCCGCTCGCCGGGCCCGGGACCGACACGCCCTCGTCACCCGCGAGTGGAGCACCGTGGCGGCCGACGGCCGCGAGCCGAGCACCGTGGCGCCACGCCGCTCCGCTCGGCGTAGGTCACTCCTCGTCGAGCGCGGCGAGGACCTCGTCGGACGCGTCGAAGTTCGCGTAGACGTTCTGCACGTCGTCGCTGTCCTCGAGGGCCTCGATGAGGCGCATGATCTTGCGGGCGCCCTCGACGTCGACCTCGATCTGCGTCGCCGGGACGAACTGCGCCTCGGCGGAGTCGTAGTCGATGCCCGCCTCCTGCAGCGCGGTGCGCACGGCGACGACGTCGCTCGCCTCGCTGAGCACCTCGAACGCCTCGCCCAGGTCGTTGACCTCGTCCGCACCGGCGTCGAGCACCGCGGCGAGGACGTCGTCCTCGGTCAGGCCCTCGGTCTTCGGGACGATGACCACGCCGCGGCGGGAGAACAGGTACGAGACCGAGCCCGGGTCCGCCATCGTGCCGCCGTTGCGGGTGAACGCCACGCGCACGTCGGAGGCGGCACGGTTGCGGTTGTCGGTGAGGCACTCGACGAGGACGGCGATGCCGCCGGGGCCGTAGCCCTCGTACATGATCGTCTGGTAGTCGGCCCCGCCGGCCTCCTGGCCGGAGCCGCGCTTGACGGCGCGCTCGATGTTGTCGTTCGGGACCGAGGACTTCTTCGCCTTCTGGATGGCGTCGTAGAGCGTCGGGTTCCCGGCGGGGTCACCGCCGCCCACGCGGGCCGCGACCTCGATGTTCTTGATGAGCTTGGCGAACAGCTTGCCGCGCCGGGCGTCGATGACCGCCTTCTTGTGCTTGGTCGTGGCCCACTTGGAGTGACCGGACATGCAAGGACCCCTCAACGGCTCTCGACGATGGTGACGAACAGGCGGTGCAGGCGCAGGTCCCCGGTGACCTCGGGGTGGAACGACGTGGCCAGCACGTCGCGCTCACGCACGGCGACGATCCTACCGGCCGCCGCCTCCGCCCCTTCACCACGGGACCGGCCCGCGTCCACCCGCGCGAGCACCTGCACGCGCGGGCCGACCTCCTCCACCCAGGGCGCGCGGATGAACACCGCGTGCACCGGGTGGGTGTCGCTGTCCGGGACGCCCTCGACGACGAGGTCCGTCTCGAACGAGTCGACCTGGCGCCCGAACGCGTTGCGGCGCACCGTCACGTCGAGTCCGCCGAGCGTGCGCTGGTCCGCGGTGCCGCCCGTGATCCGGTCGGCCAGCAGGATCATGCCCGCGCACGACCCGAAGGCCGGCAGCCCGTCCCGGATCGCGTGCCGGAGGGGGTCGAACAGGTCGAAGGCCCGCAGCAGCTTGTCGATCGTGGTCGACTCGCCGCCCGGGATGACGATGCCGTCGACGGCGGCCAGCTCGGCCGGCCGGCGCACGGGGACCGCGCGCGCGCCCACGGCCTCCAGGGCCTGGACGTGCTCCCGCACGTCGCCCTGCAGCGCCAGCACCCCGATCGACGTCACGGTGCGCGATCCTACGACGCCGCCCGGGGCGTGCCCGCAGCCGCTCAGACCGTGGTGGGCACCGCGGCCGCCGGTCCGACGGCGGCGGGCGCGTCGTGCCACGCGTGCACCTGGTCCGCGAGCCGGTCGAGTCCCTCGAGCACGGCGTCGCGGCCCGCGGCGAGCGAGACGCGCACCATGCCGTGCGCGGCCTCGCCGAACGTCGAGCCGGGGGCCACGGCGACGTGCCGCTCGGCGAGCAGCCGGAGCGCGAACGCGTCGCTGTCGGTCGTGGCGGGCGAGACGTCGACCATGAGGTAGAAGGCGCCCTGCGGACGGACGCAGCCGATGCCGCGCGCGGCGAGGAGCGCGACCGCGGCGTCGCGCCGCTCGCGGTAGGCGGCCCGCGCGGCGGCCACGTGGTCCTGCGGCCCGGCGAGGGCGGCGAGGGCCGCTCGCTGCCCGATGGTCGACGGGCAGGAGATCGTCGCCTCGGCGAGGTGCCCCATGAGCTCGCGCACCGTCGGGTCCGGCACCACGGCGTAGCCGACGCGCCACCCGGTCATCGCGTGGGTCTTGGAGAAGCTGAAGAACGTCATGACGCGGCCGTCGGTGTCGAGGCCCGTCAGACCCACGTGCGGCGCGTCGAGGCTGAACTCGTCGTAGCACTCGTCCGAGAGCACCCACAGGTCGTGGCGCCGGGCGACCTCGCAGATCCCCTCGAGCACGTGGCGCGGGTAGACCGCACCGGTGGGGTTGTTCGGGGAGCACACGACGATCGCGCGCGTGCGCGGGCCGATCGCCCGCTCGACGTCCTCGACGCGCGGGACGAAGCCGTCCGAGGCCCGCGTGGGGTACGTGCCGACGTCGAGCCCGGCGCCGACGGCGGCCATGCGCCAGTTGGGGAACTCGGGGTCGGGCAGCAACACCTGCTCGCCGGGGGCGAGCGCGCACTGCAGCGCCATCGCCAGGCCGTGCATGGCGCCGTGCGTCACGACGACCTCGTCGGCGTGGGTCGCCCGCCCGGTCCGCGAGGTGACGTGCGCCGCGAGGGCCTCGCGCAGCTCGGCGACGCCGGTGCTCGACGAGTAGCCCGTGTGCCCGGCCCGGGCGTCCGCGGCCGCGGCCGCGATGACGTGCTCGGGAGTCGTGGCGTCGGGCTCGCCGACCTCCAGCCTGATCGCGTCCGGGTCGCGGAGCGCGAGCTCCATGAGGGTGCGGATGCCGCTGCGCGGGATGGCCGCGACGGGCGAGGTGGTGATCGGCATGCGCAGGACCGTATCCCCCGGACCGCCGATCTGCGTACTCCCCGGTATACCGGTGAGTAACAGTTCACGGGATCGTTACCCGCCGGGCCCGTCGCCGCGTCCCGGGAGCCGCGTCACGGCTCAGTCCCCCGCCGGTGCCGCCGACCCCTCGACCTCGTCCGGCAGGCGCCGCACGACGCCGTCCCAGCCGCCGAGCAGGTCGCGCACGAGGCCGACGAAGCCCGCGGGGAAGACCTCCTCGGGAACGCGCTCGAGCGCGTCGAGCTCCCACCACCGCACCTCGTCCATGAAGGTGCGCTCGACGTCGGTCCAGCCGTCCGTCACGACCGGCGCCGGCGCGTCGATCCGGGCGAGGAAGAACACCTCGTCCTGGCGCACGGCCTGGCGCTGGAAGTCGAACACCGCCGACCGCGTGGCCACCGGGCCGACGACGCCGCTCGGGTCGACCACGAGCCCGGTCTCCTCGCGGAGCTCGCGCACCGCCGCGTCGACCTCCGCCTCGCCCGGGTCGATGCCGCCACCCGGCGTGAACCACCAGTGGCGCGAGGGGTTGTCGACGTCGTGCCCCTGCACCATGAGCACGCGCTCGGCGTCGTCGAGGAGGATCAGCCGGGCGCCGCGGCGGTACGGCACGCCGTCGGCGCCCGGAACCCAGTCCGGGCCGAGCTGCGTGACGCCGACCCCGCTCGGGCCGCGATCGCCGACCCGCGGGCGGGCCGCGGCGGGGTCGCCCCCGCCCGCCGGCGCGCCCGGGTCGGTCACCAGCCGCGCTCGGCCAGGCGGTGCGGCTCGGGGACCTCTTCGACGTTGATGCCGACCATGGCCTCGCCGAGCCCGCGGGACACCTCGGCGATGACCTTCGGGTCGTCGTAGAAGGTGGTCGCCTTGACGATCGCCGCGGCGCGCTTGGCCGGGTCGCCCGACTTGAAGATGCCGGAGCCGACGAACACGCCTTCGGCGCCGAGCTGCATCATCATCGCGGCGTCGGCCGGGGTGGCGATGCCGCCCGCGGTGAACAGCACCACGGGGAGCTTGCCCGTGACGGCGACCTCCTTGACGAGCTCGTAGGGCGCCTGCAGCTCCTTGGCCGCGACGTACAGCTCGTCCTCGGGCAGCGACGTGAGCCGGCGGATCTCGTCGCGGATCCGGCGCATGTGCGTGGTCGCGTTGGAGACGTCGCCCGTGCCCGCCTCGCCCTTGGAGCGGATCATCGCCGCGCCCTCGGCGATGCGGCGCAGGGCCTCGCCGAGGTTCGTCGCACCGCAGACGAACGGCACGGTGAACTGCCACTTGTCGATGTGGTGCTCGTAGTCGGCGGGCGTGAGGACCTCGGACTCGTCGACGTAGTCCACGCCGAGGGCCTGCAGCACCTGGGCCTCGACGAAGTGGCCGATGCGCGCCTTCGCCATCACCGGGATGGAGACGGCGTCGATGATCCCCTGGATGAGGTCGGGGTCGCTCATCCGGGCCACGCCGCCCTGCGCGCGGATGTCGGCCGGGACGCGCTCGAGAGCCATGACCGCGACCGCGCCGGCGTCCTCGGCGATCTTCGCCTGCTCCGGGGTGACGACGTCCATGATCACGCCGCCCTTGAGCATCTCGGCCATGCCCCGCTTGACCTTCGCGGTGCCGATCAGGTTCTCGCTCACGTTCGTCCCTCGGTCGGTGGTGGGAGTCGCCCGCTGTGGCTCGCCGGACGGGCACCGCCGCAGGCTCCCGCCCGGAGGCGACCGACGGCGGTGCCGTCCATCCTAGTCGCGCGGCGCCCGCTCCCCTCGGGCGCGTCCACGTGCAGGACGCCCCCGACGCCGTCGGGCCGGCGCGGCGGTCAGCGCACCTCGTGCGCGCGCTCGAGCGCGGGCGGGCGCTCGTCGTCGATCTCGACGGTCCGCGGCATCGGCGCGTGCCCGTGCAGGCGGAGCAGCCGGACGAGCAGCTTGCGCCGCACGCGCTGCGCCTGCGCGACCGCCTCGTTGTGGAACCGGCGGGCGAGCTGCACGCGGTACCACGCCGCCGCCAGCGCGCCCACGAGCTCGGCGCCGGCGGGGTCGGCCCGCAGGGCGGCCACCTCGTCCGGGTCGTCGAGCGCCTCGCGCACCGTCCGGGACAGCTCGCTCTCCGCGAGCTCGCGCTCGACGTGCGTGGAGGCACCGGCGTCGGGCAGCTCCCCGGCCAGGAGGCGCTCGAGGTCCGGCAGGGCCTCGACGAGCTCGGCGCGCCCGTGCCCGCCCGCGGACAGGGCGGCCCACGCGGCCTCGCCCACGAGCACCGAGCTCACGGGGTCGAGCAGGCCCGACGCCGCGAGCTCCGCCGCCGCCGAGGCGCGCCGGACGAGCTGCGTCTCCAGGGCCGCGCGCGACCCGGCCACCTTGCGGTGCAACCGGTCCAGGCGGTTCGCCGCGACCCAGACCATCCACAGCAGCAGGAGGAGCAGCGCCGCGACCAGGAGAGTGGCCTCGGACCAGGTCATCGGCGGGCCTCCCCACGCGGCGCGCCGGGCTCACGCCGCGACGAGGGGTCCTCGCCCACGCGCACGCGGGGGCCGCCGGCGAGGGCCATCTCGTACACCGTGAGCACCTGGTCCGTCACGACCGACCAGTCGTAGCGGCGCACGACCGTCCTGGCCCGCTCGGACGTCGTGCGGCGCAGCTCGGGGTCGCGCAGCACGCGCACGAGCGTGTCCGCGAGAGCCGCGCTGTCGCCGTTGGGGAACAGCACCCCCGCGGTGCCCTCGTCGAGCACCCGGCGGAACGCCCCGAGGTCGCTCGAGACGACGGTCGCGCCCGCGCTCATCGCCTCCACGAGGACGATGCCGAAGCTCTCCCCGCCCGTGTGCGGGGCGCAGTAGACGTCGACCGAGCTCAGCAGGGCGGCCTTCTCCTCGTCGGAGATGCCGCCGAGGAACTCCACGCTCGTCGCGAGCGGGCCGAGCACCTCGCGCGCCTCCTCGGCTCCTGCGTCGCCGCGCCCCGCGACGAGGAAGCGTGCGCCCGGGATCTGCTCGAGCACCCGCGGGACCGCGGCGGTGAGCACGGGCAGGCCCTTGCGCGGCTCGTCGAGCCGGCCGAGGAAGGCGACGGTGGGCCGCTCCGGGGTCCCGGTCCAGCGCGGGTCCGGCTCGGCACGGGCGAACTCGTCCACGTAGACCCCGTTGGGGATGACGACGGCGTCCCCACCCAGGTGCTCCACGAGCGTGCGCCGCGCGTCCTCCGAGACGGCGATGCGGGCGGAGATCTTCTCCAGGCTCGGCCGGACGATCGGGTGCGCGACCTGCAGCGCGCGCGAGCGCAGGAGCGCGGTGTGGAACGTGGCGACGATCGGCCCGCTGGCCACCCACAGGGCGAGCATGCCGAGGCTCGGCGTCACGGGCTCGTGCAGGTGGAGGATGTCGAACTCCCCCTGGGCCAGCCACCGGCGCACGCGGCGCGCGCTCATCGGGCCGAACGTCATCCGGGCGACGGCGCCGTTGTAGCGCACCGGGACGGCGCGCCCGGCCGGGGTGATGTAGTCCGGCAGGGGCGTCTCGTCGTCGGCGGGCGCCAGCACGCTCACGGTGTGGCCCCGGCGCTCGAGCGCCTCGGCGAGGTCGCGCACGTGGAACTGGACGCCGCCCGGGACGTCGAACGAGTACGGGCAGACGATGCCGATGCGCAGCGGGCCCACGCTCATGCCTGCTCACCCACCTCGCGGGCATCCGTCCCCTGCGCGCGGGCCACGGTCGCCGCGTAGCGGTCGGGGTCCAGGTCGGCGATGAACACCTTCTGCAGCATGTGCCAGTGCGTCGGGTGCTCGCGGATGTCCGCGGCCAGCACGTCGACCCACGCCTGGGTGACCGCCTGCACCTGCTCCGTGCGCGGCAGGCCCGCGGGGACCTCGACCGGCGGCCAGAACGTGACGACGATGCCCCACGGCGAGCCGGCCGCCCGCCGCCGCGCGCCGCGCAGCCGCTCGTGTCGGATCGTCGTCGGGACGAGCATGGCGCCGGTGCTCACCGCGAGGGCTGCCGGCCCCGCCGCGACCCGGGCCCGCTCCCCGAGGAACGTCACCTCGACGCCGCTCGCCGACAGGTCGCGGTCCGCGAGCAGCGGCACCAGCACGTTCCCGCCGCGGACCGCCCGCACGAGCCGGCGGAACACGTCCGAGCCCGCGTCGAGCGGGATGATCGTCAGGCCGATCGCCTCGCGCAGGCGCACGAACGTCTCGAAGACCTCCGGCGGGTTCAGCCGCTCGGCGACCGTGGTCACGGGCGCCAGGTGCACGGTCGCCCACGCCCCCGCGAGGTCCCAGTTGCCCTGGTGCCCGAGCGCGAGCACCACCGGGCGACCGCTCGCGCACTCCGCCATCGGGACGTCCACGTTGACCGCGCGCACGCGGGCCTCGACCTGCTCCGGGGTGAGCCGCGGCACCGCGAACGCCTCGGCGAAGTAGCGCAGGTACGTGCGCATGCCCTCGCGGCTCAGCCGACGCAGCTCGCGCCGGCCCGCGTCGGGGCGCACCCGCGCGAGGTTCGCCTCGAGCCGGCGCACCCCGCCCTTGCGGGTCAGCCAAGCGGCGTCGGCCGCGACGCGCATGAGCGCGCGCGAGACGGGCTCGGGCGCCCACGAGAAGAACCGGAACGCCAGGAGCGCGCCACCGCCACCGGTCGAGCGTGCCACCCGATCACCGACCCCCGGCGGCCACGACCTGCCGCCGGACGACGACCATCCGCTGCACGACCGTGATCGCGCTCGCCACCGCCAGCAGGCCGAGCACGACGGTCAGCACGACCGCGGGCACGCCGATCCCCACCAGGCCCGCCGCGGTGAGCGCGACCGTGAGCCGGTCGCCGCGCTCGGCGATCCCGACGTCCGCGCGCATGCCCAGGCCCTCGGCGCGGGCGCGGGCGTAGGGCACGACCGAGCCGAGCACGAGGCAGGCGAGCCCGAAGCCCGCACCCAGCGGGTCCTCGCCACGCCCGGCGAGGTACAGGACCAGGCCGGTGAAGATCGCGCCGTCGGCGATGCGGTCGAGCGTCGAGTCGAGGAACGCGCCCCACGGCCCGGTGCGGCCCGACAGGCGCGCCATGAGCCCGTCGATGGCGTCGCTCATCGCGAAGAACCAGCAGACCATGGTGCCCGCGAACAGGTGGCCCCGCGGGAAGAGCACGAGCGCGGCGACGACGACGCCCACCGTCCCGACGATCGTCACGGCGTCGGGCGAGACGCCCCAGCGCAGCAGGGTCCGCGCGAGCGGGGTGAAGAGGCGCCCGACGACGGCGCGCAGCTTGCTGATCACCGGGGGCCTCCCGTCGGCCACGCCGCGGCGAGGCGCTCGCGGGTGTCGGCGAGCAGCTCGGGCAGCGTCTTCGTGCGGCCGATGATCGGCAGGAAGTTGGCGTCGCCCGACCAGCGCGGCACGACGTGCTGGTGCAGGTGCGCGGCGATGCCCGCGCCCGCGGCGACGCCCTGGTTGACGCCGAGGTTGAAGCCCTGCGCGTGGTAGACGGCGCGGAGCACGCGCATCGCCTCCTGCGTGGCGAGGGCCAGCTCGGTGGTCTCCGCGGCGTCGAGCGCCGTGTAGTCCCCGACGTGCCGGTACGGCAGCACCATGAGGTGCCCGGAGTTGTACGGGTAGAGGTTGAGCAGCGCGAACACGCGCTCGCCGCGCCACACGACCAGGTGCGCCGCGTCGTCGTCGGCTGCCGCGGCCGCGCAGAACGGGCACGCCTCCGGGCCGTCCCCGGTCGGCTTGCTCTCGCCGCCGAGGTACACCGCGCGGTGCGGCGTCCAGAGCCGCTGCAGGCCGTCGGGGTCGCCGGCGAGTCCGCCGGGCGGCTCGATGGTCGGGCCCTGGTCCGCCACGGTCACACCTGGGCCCGCGTCCGCACGGCCTCGACCACGCGCGCCACGGCCTCGCCCGCCGGCACGCCGTTCTCCTGGCGCCCGTCGCGGTAGCGGAAGGACACCGCGCCCGCGGCGACGTCGTCGCCGCCCGCGATGAGCACGAACGGGACCTTCTGGGTCGCGGCGTTGCGGATCTTCTTGCCGAACCGGTCGTCCGACAGGTCGAGCTCCGCCCGGATGCCCTCGGCGCGCAGCCGCGCGACGACGTCGGCCAGGTAGTCGTTGAACGGCTCGGCGACCGGGACCGCGACGACCTGCACCGGGGCGAGCCACGCCGGGAACGCGCCCGCGTAGTGCTCGACGAGGATCGCGAAGAACCGCTCGATCGAGCCGAACAGCGCGCGGTGGATCATCACGGGCCGCTGGCGCGTGCCGTCGGCCGCCGTGTACTCGAGCTGGAACCGCTCGGGCAGGAAGAAGTCGAGCTGGATCGTCGACAGCTGCCACGTGCGCCCGATGGCGTCCTTGGCCTGGACCGAGATCTTCGGGCCGTAGAACGCCGCGCCGCCCGGGTCGTCCACGAGGTCGAGCCCGGAGGCGGTGGCGACCTCGCGCAGCACCTCCGTTGCCTCGGCCCACGTGGCGTCGTCGCCGATGTACTTCTCCTCGTTGCGCGTGGACAGCTCGAGGTAGAAGTCGCTCAGGCCGTAGTCGCGCAGCAGGTCGAGCACGAACCGCAGCAGCTCGGCGAGCTCGCCGCGCATCTGGTCGCGCGTGCAGTAGATGTGCGCGTCGTCCTGGGTGAACCCGCGGGCACGCGTCATGCCGTGCACGACGCCGGACTTCTCGTAGCGGTAGACCGTGCCGAACTCGAACAGCCGCAGCGGCAGCTCCCGGTAGGACCGCCCGCGCGAGGCGAACACCAGGTTGTGCATCGGGCAGTTCATCGGCTTGAGGTAGTAGTCCTGCCCCTGCCGGCGCACGTGGCCCTCGGCGTCGCGCTCCTCGTCGAGCTGCATGGGCGGGTACATGCCGTCGGCGTACCAGTCGAGGTGGCCCGAGATCTCGAACAGCCGCGCCTTGGTGATGTGCGGGCTGTTGACGAACGAGTACCCCGCGGCCACGTGGCGCCGGCGCGAGTAGTCCTCCATCTCCATGCGGACGATGCCGCCCTTGGGGTGGAAGACCGCTAGGCCGGAGCCGATCTCCTCGGGGAACGAGAACAGGTCGAGCTCGTTGCCGAGGCGGCGGTGGTCGCGCCGCTCGGCCTCGGCGAGCCGCTCGAGGTACGCCCTCAGCTCGTCCTTGGTGGGCCACGCCGTGCCGTAGACGCGCTGCAGCTGCGGGTTCTTCTCCGACCCGCGCCAGTACGCGGCGGCCGTCCGCATGAGCTGGAACCCGTTGCCGATGAGCCGCGTCGAGGGCAGGTGCGGCCCGCGGCACAGGTCCTGCCAGGCGACCGTGCCGTCACGGCGGACGTTCTGGTAGATCGTCAGGCCGCCGAGGCCCACCTCGACGGACGCGCCCTCGGTGTCGTCGGCCGAGCCCTTGAGGCCGATGAGCTCGAGCTTGTACGGCTCGTCGGCGAGCTCGGCGCGCGCCTCGGCCTCGGTGACCTCCCGCCGCCGGAAGGTCTGGCCCTCCTTGACGATGCGCTGCATCACCTTCTCGAGGGCCTTGAGGTCCTCGGGCGTGAACGGCTGCTCGACGTCGAAGTCGTAGTAGAAGCCGTCGGCCACGGGCGGGCCGATGCCGAGCCGGGCCTTCGGGTTGAGCTCCTGCACCGCCTGCGCGAGCACGTGCGCGGTCGAGTGCCGCAGGACGGCGAGCCCGTCCGGCGAGTCGATCGTCACGGACTCCACGACCGCGCCGTCCGTCAGCCGCGTCGCCAGGTCCCGCAGCTCGCCGTCGACACGCATGACGACGACGTCGCGGCGCCCCTCGAAGAGCTCGGTGCCGGTGGTACCCGCCGCCGCCGTCCGCTGGTCGCCGTCGACGGTCAGGCTGATCTGGGACACGGGAAACCTCTTCGGGTCGGGGGGTCGGCGCCTCGATGCTATCGACCGGACGGCACGCCGACGGCCGTGCCACGACGTGGGACGGAGGCGTGGAGCGTCATGCTTTCGGGTGTTCCGTGGGCGAAAGTCCGCCCATTTGGCCTATCACCGCGGCGACCAGGGGTGGGCGATACTGGGTTCGAACCAGTGACCTCCTCGGTGTGAACGAGGCGCTCTACCACTGAGCCAATCGCCCTCGCGGCGAGCCGGGCTCGCCGTGACGTGGATGATGCTAGCGAATCCACGGGCCGGACGGCGAACCTGGTGGCGGCTCGGTCCGGGGCGGCATGATCAGACGGGGCATTTCGGAGAGGGTGGGGCGATGCCGGGTTCCGTGCCAGACGTGCGCGAGGTCGTCGCGATGCACCTCGTGCTCTCGGACGCGAGCGTGCTGCCGGTCCGAGCGGAGCTCTCGTTCGAGTGCACGGATCCGTACACGGTTCGTATCGACTTCAGCGGCGCGCACTCCAACTGCACGTGGCTGGTGGGTCGCGAGCTGCTCGCCCAGGGCGTGCTCGCCGACCCGTCCGCGCCCGCCGGCACGGGCGACGTGCGGATCTGGCGCGACGAGGACCCCGCGTTCCTCCTCATGTCGCTGTCGGGCGTGGAGGGCGACGCGCTCCTGGCCGGCCCCGCCGAGCCGTTCGCGCGCTTCATCTCCGCGACGACGGCGCTCGTCCCCTTCGGCTCCGAGAGCGACCGCATGGAGGACGAGATCTCGCGCCTCATCGTGTCGCTGCTCGACGCCTGACGCCGGAGCGTCCCGCCGCCGGTCCCGCGCGTCCTCGCGCCTCCGCCCGTCCGCCCCGCGGTCGGGCGTTCTTCATGTCAGGACCCGCGGCGGGGTCGTGTCCGGGCCCGCGTCCGGGTCATGGCGCGCGACGCGCCCGGCCCCGGTCGCGCGTCGGGGACCGTCAGGGATCGAGGTCCTCGGCCTCGCGCGCCGCGTAGAGGTCGCGGACCCGCCCGAGCAGCCCGCCCGCGTGCACGGGCACCCCGTCGAGCTCGACGACGGGCGCGACGGTGCGCACCGAGCCGGTCAGGCCGAGCGCGGCCCGGCCGGCCAGCACCTCGTCGAGCACCTCGAACGGCAGCTCCCCCGGCGCGGCCTCGCGCACGGGCAGGCCCGCCTCGGCCGACCACTCGAGCACGAGCTCGCGCGTGATCCCACCGAGGCACCCGCTCGTCAGCGGTGGCGTGAGCACCTCGCCGTCGCGCTCGACGAACACGTTCGTCGCGGTCCCCTCGCACAGCTCGCCGACGGTGTTGGCGAGCAGCGCCTCGTCCGCACCGCGCGCCTGCGCCCACGCGAGCGCCACGGCGTTCTCCGCGTACGACGTCGTCTTCAGGCCGGCGACGGGCGAGCGCTCGTTGCGCACCCACGGGGCGCGGACGGCGCGCACCGACTCGGCCGCGTGCCCGGGGCCGGCCATGACGAGGACCGTCTGCGGGGAGTCCCAGCGGCCCGAGCCGAGCGGCCCGAGCCCGGCGGTCACGGTGATGCGCAGGCGGCCGAGGTCGCGCCCGGCGGCGAGCACCGCCGCCACCCCCGCGCGCACGAGGTCCTCGTCGGGGGCGGCCAGGCCGATCCCCTCCGCGGACTGGCGCAGCCGCCGCAGGTGCCGCGTGAGCGCGAACGCCTGGCCGCGCACGACGCCGCAGGTCTCGAACACGCCGTCGCCCACGGTCAGGCCGTGGTCGAGGGGGCTGAGGAGGGGCGCGGTCGGGTCGCGCAGCTCGCCGTCCGCCCACACGACGACGCCGTCGGTCCTGCTCATGCCTCGCTCCTCCCTCGCCCGGACGGGCCCCATGCTGGCCCGTCCGACGACGCCAGCGCGACCAGCCGCGCCGCCTTCAGCTCGGTCTCGGCCCACTCGGCGTCCGGGTCGCTGTCCGCCGTGATGCCCGCACCGGTCCCGAACCGCAGCGTGCCGCCGCCCTCCGGGGTCCACCAGAACGACCGGATCCCGACCGCGAGCTCGGCCCGGCCGGCGTCGCCGTCGACCCACCCGACGGCGCCGCAGTAGGGCCCGCGCCGGACCGGCTCGAGCTCGGCGATGACCTGCAGCGCGGTGTGCTTGGGCGCCCCCGACACCGACGCCGGTGGGAACGTCGCGGCGAGCAGGTCCGGCCACGTGGTGCCCGGGCGCAGGGTGCAGGCGACGGTCGTGACGAGGTGCGCCAGGCCCGGGTGCTCCTCGACCGCGAGCAGCGCGGTGACCTCGACCGTGGCGGGCAGGCTGACCCGCTGCAGGTCGTTGCGGACCATGTCCGTGATCATGACGTTCTCGGCCCGGTCCTTGGCCGTCAGCCCCGCGGGGTCGCGCGCGGTCCCCTTGATCGGGCTCGACCACGCTCGCCCGTCGGCGACGCTGAGGAACCGCTCGGGCGAGGCGCTCACCACCCACGCGGGCGGGAGCGGCCCGCCGGCTGGCACGTGCACGCCGCCCGCGAACGGCGCGGGGTTGCCCGCCCGGAGACGGTCGGACAGCGCGGCCGCGGACGGCTCCCCCGGCAGCGGCGCGGACAGCACCCGGCAGAGGTTGACCTGGTACACGTCGCCCGCGCGGATCCGCTCCTGCACGCGCCGCACGCCCGACCCGTAGGCCTCGGCGTCCATCGAGGACGTCCACGCGTCCCACGCCGGCCCACGCCACGCGCCGGCGGGCGCCCCCGGCGGGGGCGTCGCCCCGTCGTCGGCGGGGCGCTCCACGTCGGCGAACCGCCAGGCGTGGCCGCGACCCTCGAAGTCCAGCACCACCGCCCAGAACCCGTGGGCGAGCCTGGCGGCGTCGTCGGGCAGGGCGACCGCCTCCACCGGGTGGGCGGCGCGGACGCCGGCGAACCACGCCCACCCCGCGCGGCCGTCCGTCCCGCGCCCCGCTCCCGCCGCCCGCACGGCGTCACCGTAGCGGGGCCCGCGATCCGCCGGCGACGCACCGGTTGGACTCTCGTCGCGCCGTTCGGTTAGAGTTCGGGACGCGCACGGACGAGGGTCCGGAAGGCCCCGAAGGACGTGCCGCGCGGACGTAGCGCAGTTGGTAGCGCATCACCTTGCCAAGGTGAGGGTCGCGGGTTCGAGTCCCGTCGTCCGCTCGGAGGCGACACCGCACCCGAAGGCTCTGCCTCAGGCGGAACGGCCGAACGGTGGAGTGGCCGAGAGGCGAGGCAGCGGCCTGCAAAGCCGTATACACGGGTTCGAATCCCGTCTCCACCTCGACAGGGGCGATTGGCGCAGAGGTAGCGCGCTTCCTCGACACGGAAGAGGTCACTGGTTCGATCCCAGTATCGCCCACCAGCATCACGACGAAGGGCCGCCCGGCAGGGCGGCCCTTCGTCGTTCCCGGGTCCTCGACGCCCCGGCGCCCACCCGGGTCGGCCGGGCCCACCGCTCCCCCGAACGACGGGCCGGCCAGGTCCTAGAACGGCCCGACGCGCTCCTCGGGACGGCGCACGCCCTCCCAGCCCCGTCGCGGCGGGCGCGACCCGACGGCCTCGCGGGGCTGCTTGGCGCGGTAGACGACGTACGGGCGCCACAGGTAGCCGAGCGGCACGGAGAAGACGTGCACGAGGCGCGTGAAGGGCCACAGGGCGAACAGGAGCATCGCGGCCATGCCGTGCAGCTGGAACCCGATCGGGGCGTCCGCCATGAGCTCCGGGTGCAGGTCGAACCGGAAGATGCCGCGGAACCAGACGGACACGCCCTCGCGGTAGTCGTAGTGCCCGCCGAGGTTGAGGATCGATCCCGCGATCGTGTTCCACATGCCGAGCGCGATCACCACCGCGAGGACGAGGTACATGACCTTGTCCATCCGGGTCGTCGCCCGGAACACCGGACCGACGGTGCGGCGGCGGTAGATGAGCAGCGCGAGGCCCACCGTCGTGCAGACGCCGGCCACGGCGCCGATCGTGATCGCCAGGAAGTGGTAGAGCTCGTCGCTCATGCCGACCGCACGCGTCCACGACTTCGGGATGCCCAGCCCCATGACGCGGCCGAGGAACACCGCCAGGATCCCGAAGTGGAACATCGGGCTGGCCCACCGCAGCAGGCGGCGCTCGTACAGCTGCGACGAGCGCGTGGTTCAGCCGAACTCGTCGTAGCGGTAGCGCCACACGTGCCCGAGCACGAACACGGCGAGGAACAGGTAGGGCAGCACCACCCACAGGACGACGTCCGTGGTGGTGACCTCGGCCGCGGCGGCCGCGGTGGACGGGATCCGGGCGAAGGCGGTCATCTGTCGGCTCCGGGGCTCGACGGGGCGAGGGCGTAGGGGGCGGTCGCGGGCAGGGCGAGGCTCGGGTCGAGCCCGACCTCCTCCCCCGGCGGCCCCTCGGCGGCCAGGCGCGCGACGGCCTCGCGGTCGTCGCCGTCCAGCGGCGGCAGCGTCCGGCACACGGCGACGACGGCGCCGGCCCAGGGCGACCCGGCGTCCTGCAGCGCGAGCCGCAGCAGCTCGAGCCCGGCCCGGTGCGCCAGGAGCAGGGCGACGCCCGCCTCGCGGGCGAGCGGGTCCTCCCCCGACGCGCGCAACGGTCCCCCCGTCCCGCCCGCCGCGGTCAGCAGCAGGCCTCGCGCCCGATCATGACACGCCAGAGCGCGGGCCCCTCGGCGAGGTACTGCCAGGTGAGCTGGCCCGGGTAGCGCGCCGCGAGCACGTGGCGCAGGCGAGCGGGGTCGTGGTCGTTGGCCAGGACGACGGCCTCGCCCGGCACGAGCGCGTCGACAGCCGCCGTGACGAGCGCGTGGCGGCGCTCCGGCGCGAGGCCGCGCACGTCGAGGTCCGTCGCAGCGACACCCTGCTCGAGCACGACACCCTGCGCGCGCTCCTCGCGCACGGCGCCGCCGGCGCCGCCGCCACATCCGCAGCCGCCGCAGCCGCAGCCGCCGTCGGTCGCCGGCGCCTCGCCGGCCGGAACCTGGCCCGTCAGGGTCTCGCTCACTGCCACTCCTTCGTCGTCGGGACGCGCCGTCGGCGCCGTTGATTTCTACTCCTCTTGTGAGAGAAAATCCACTGTGCCCATCCCTCGGTCCGAACCGACCCGTCGCCTGCCCGCCGGGCGTCGACGCGAGGCGATCCTCGCCCTGCTCGAGCGCGCCGACGGCCCCCTCGGCGTGGACGAGCTCGCCGCCGCGCTCGACCTGCACCCCAACACCGTGCGGGCCCACCTGGGCGTGCTCGTGCGCACCGGGCGGGCCACCCGCACGACGGGGCGAGGCGGCGGTCGCGGCCGTCCACGCGAGCTCTACGCCGCCGCCGACACCGCGCCCGACGGGTACGCCGCCCTCGCCGACGTGCTCGCGGACCGGCTCGCCGCCCTCGCACCCGACGTCACGGCCGAGGCCGTCGCGGCCGGCCGTGCCTGGGCGGACCGCGTGCCCGCCCCCGACACCGCGACCGGTGACGACCCGCTCGACGGCGTCGTCGAGGTCCTCGACCGCCTCGGCTTCGCCCCCGAGGTGGCCGGCGACCGGGTGCTCCTGCACGCGTGCCCGTACCGCAGGCTCGCGGCCGCCCGGCCCGACGTGGTCTGCAACGCCCACCTCGGGCTGCTCCAGCGCACGCTCGAGCGCACCTCCCCGGGCCTCCGTGCCACCGCGATCCGGCCGTTCGTCGAGCCGACGCTGTGCGTCGCCGAGGTCGCCCTCGACGCCTCCTGAGCGACGACGCCGGCCACCGGCGCGGCCGTCGGCGGCGCCGCCGTCAGTAGCGCGGCAGGTGCGGGTCGACGTCGTCGGCCCACGCGAGCACGCCACCCGCCAGGTTCGCGGCCCGGTAGCCGGCCGAGGCCAGGTAGGCGGCGGCGCGCGCCGACCTCGCGCCGCTGCGGCAGTAGACGACGACCGGGCGGTCCGCGGGCACCTCGCCGAGGCGCGCGGGCAGCTCGCCGAGCGGGATCGCGACCTGCTCGCCCGGGATCGTGACGATCGTCCGCTCGACCGGCTCGCGCACGTCGAGCAGCGTGACGGCGCCCGAGGCGAGCAGCGGCACGAGGTCGCGCGGGGTGACCTCCGCGGGGCCGCTCGGCGCCGGGGGCGCCTCGGGCGCCGGCGACGCCTCCACGGGCCCTGCACCCGGCGAGCCCGCCCGGCGTCCGCTCGGGCGCAGCGGCACCTCGCGCCAGACGCCGGCCAGCGCGTCGAGCACCGCGACGCGGCCGAGGAGCGGGCGCCCGACGCCGGTGACGAGCTTGACGACCTCCGTCGCCATGAGCGAGCCGACCTGCCCGCACAGCGCGCCCAGCACGCCCGCCACGGCGCAGGACGGCACCGTCCCCTCGGCCGGCGGCTCCGGGAACAGGTCGCGCAGGTCCACGCCGGCCGCCGGCACGCCCGCTGGCGGTCGCCCCCAGAACACCGACACCTGGGCGTCGAACCGGAGCACGGAGCCCCACACCTCGGGCAGCCCAAGGCGCACGCAGGCGTCGTTGACGAGGTACCGCGTCGGGAAGTTGTCGGCGCCGTCGACGACGACGTCGTAGTCCGCGAGCAGGTCGACGGTGTCCTCCGCGAGCCGCACCCGGTGGGGCACGACCTCGACGCCGGGGTCGATCGCGCGCACCGACTCCGCGGCGCTGTCCACCTTCGGGCGGCCGACGTCGGCGTGCCCGTGGATGACCTGCCGCTGCAGGTTCGTCACGTCCACGACGTCGTCGTCGACGACCCCGATCCGCCCCACCCCCGCCGCCGCGAGGTACTGCAGCACCGGGGCCCCGAGCCCACCGGCCCCGATCACGCACACGCGGGCCGCACGCAGGCGCCGCTGGCCGACGTCCCCGATCTCCGGCAGGAGCAGGTGGCGCGCGTACCGGGCCCGCTCCGCGTCGGTGAGGGGCGGGCCGGGCTCCACCAGGGGCGGCAGGCCGTGCGGCGCGCTCACCGCACCACCTCCCCGACGTGGGCACGGTGCTCCGCACGCCTCCGGGCACCCGCCAGGACCAGGTGCACCGCGAGCCCGGCCGCGAGCCCGACGGCGAGGTTCCACACGACGCCGGGCACGGCGACCGCGAGCACGACCAGCCATGCGGCGCCGTCGCGGACGTCGCGGAGCAGCCGGGCGTGGGCCACCGCCGCGACCACGAGGAGGGCCGCGAGCACCGGCAGCGGGAACCCGACGAGCACGCCCGCGAGGCCGCGACCCGCCGCCAGCGCGACGACGACGAGCGCGGCACCGATGAGGACCGGCGCGCGCCACGTGCGGGCGCCCGCGGCGCGGTGCGCGCTCATCCCGCCCGCACCGTGGCACACGGGCATGCCGCCGACGGCGCCGACGAGCAGGTTCGTGCCGCCGAGCGTGAGCGCGAGCCGGCTCGGCGTGACGCGGCGCCCGCGGTCGCCGAAGTAGACGCGCGCGGCGTCGGCGGGCGCGAGGCAGGAGTTGGCGAACGTCAGCGGGAGCTGCGGCACCACGAGCAGCACGAGCGCCGTGCCGAACGCGGCCGCGCCCGGCAGCGGCGCGGCGAGTGCCGTCGGGCCGACCGCCGGCGTCGCGCCGGCCGCCAGGGCCGCGCCCACCGCGACCACGAGCCCCGCGACGACGACCGCCAGCGCCAGGACCGGTCGCCACAGCAGGAGACCGACGCACGCGGCCGCGCCGAGCGCCACCAGCCACGCGGGCGGCTGGTGGACGAACGCCCCCGGAGGTGCCGCGACGAGACCCCAGGCGACCTTCGCGAACGTGAGCGCGACGGCGAGCTGGACACCGCGGACGACGGTCGTCGGCACCACGCGCGCGGCCCGGTCGAGCCAGCCGGTGGCGCCGAGCAGCACGAACGTGGCACCCATGAGCAGGGCGCCGGCCGCGACGACGTCGGCCCCGGCGCCCGCCGCGACCGCGATCGCCCCGAAGGCCTTGAGCGGCTGCACGGCCACGGGCAGCCGGTACACGGCCGCCACGAGCAGGTACGCCAGGCCCGCGGGCAGCAGCACCGCGGTCGGCGAGAGACCGTTGACGACCACGAGCGCGACGGCGATCGGCACGAGCACGCCGAGGTCGGCCACGGCCCCGGAGGCCTCGCGCCACCACCGGGCCGCGACGTCGGGCCGCGGCACGGTGGCCACGACGGCTGCGCCGCTCATCGGACCAGGCTAGCCAGGCCGTCGCGCAGCGGCCTCGCGGCGGCCCGAGCGGCGGTGGGGGACCTCACCGGACCTCGACGAACCCGTGCGCACCGCGCTCGGCGTCGACCATGACGTGGGAGACCAGGGGGTACCGGCCGGGCTCCGGGAACACCAGCTCGACGAAGCCGCCCTCCGCGGGCTGCAGCGCGAGCGCCTGCGCGCCGCCCGTCGACGGCGGAGCACCGGGGCCGTTCAGCAGCCACGCCCCCTCCCGGAAGACCGTGTCGAACTGCCCGCCGACGACGTGGAACGCCGAGGCACGGCTCGGTCCTGCGTCGAGCACCCAGATCCGCACCCGCTCCCCCACGCGCGCCTCGAGCGGGGCGTGGTCGTACTGGTTCGGGTAGCCGTTGAGGACGACGAGGTCGGGGTGCTCGGCGGCGATCCGGTCGGCGTCGGCGATGCCGCCCTGCGGCCCCAGGTACATCTCCGACTGCACGAGCAGGTACTCCCGGTCGGCCGGGGGCAGGTCGGGCGGGTCGATGACGACGGCGCCGAACATGCCGTTCGCGATGTGCAGCGACATCGGCATCGTCGAGCAGTGGTACATCCAGATGCCCGACCGGGTGGCGGTGAACGTGTACGTGAGCGACTCGCCCGGTTCGATGGTGCGCATCGGCTCGGTGGGCGCCAGCGCGCCGGCGTGGAAGTCGATCGAGTGCCCGATCGTGCCGTCGTTGACGAGCGTGACGACGAACGTGTCGCCCACGCGGCCGCGCAGGGCCGGGCCGGGGACCGAGCCGCCGAACGTCCACAGCGTCTGCGTGACGCCCGGCGCGACCTCGCGCTCCTCCTCCGTGACGACGAGCGTCACGTGGTGCTCGGTCGCCTCCTCGGCCGGGGGCAGCACCGGGTCGTAGGGGGCGAAGCCCGGGCCCGGCGCGGCCATGAGGTCGAGGTCGGCCGCCGCCGACGGCGCACCGTCCCCGCCGCCGACCGGGCCGTGCCCCGCGCCGTGCCCGGCCGCGCCGTCGCCGCCCGTCCCGTCGCCCGCCAGGGCGCCGTCGTCGCCGGTCACGTCCACCGTGAGGACCATGCCCATCTGGCGGTGCCCGGCGACCGAGCACCACCCCGCCAGGTCGCGGCCGACGACGCCGACGTCGAGCAGGGCGGTCGCGCCGGGGGCGATCCGCCCGGACGAGGCACCGGAGTCGAGCACGAGGTCGTGCACGACGTCGTCCGCGTTGGTCAGGACGAGGACCAGCTCGTCGCCCGGGTCGACCTGGACGACGTCGGGCTCGAAGCGCATGTCGCGCGCGGTCACGGCGACCTCGACCACGCGGCCCGTGGCCGCCACGTCACCCGCGGCGGAGGTCCCGAGGCCCACGGCCGCCGGGTCCGCCGCGACGCCGCCCGCGACGAGCAGCACGAGGGTCGCGCCCGCGACGAGCGCCGACCCGCGCCCACCCGTGCGGGAGGCGAGGAGCTGGGCGGCCGGGACGGGCTGGGGCGGGGCCGCCGCGCGGCGTGCCCGCCGCGACACGACGACGGCGCGCACCAGGAGCACGGGCGTGGCGACCAGCGCGCCGAGCGCGAGCATCGAGGCGCCCACCCGCACGAGGCTCGGGGCGGGCAGCACGAAGAGCAGCAGGCCGCCGTTCGCGAGGACCAGTCGGGCCCCACGCCCCCGCTCGACGACGTCGCGCGCGGCACGGACCGCCGTCGGCCCACCGCCGAGCGCCATCGGGCCGAGGTGGGCGAGCGAGCCGAGCAGGACCTGCCCGGTGAACCCGGCGGCCAGCGGCGCCACGAGCCCCCCGGTGCGCGCCTGCGCGGCCGCCCACGTCGGCGCGGTCGCGACCAGGGCGGCCCACACGCCGACCGCGCCCGCGAGCCACGCCAGCCCCGCGCCGACCGACCAGGCCGCGAACGTGTCCGGCGGGCGCCGGCGAGCCTGCGCCACGAGAGGGCGCCACGCGACGACGAGGCCGGCCAGGTAGCCCGCCAGCCCCAGCGCCGCCAGGGGCCGCACGCCGGTCGCGGCCGACGCAAGCACGACCGCGAGGCCACCGGCGAGCAGGGACAGGGCGCGCCGGCCCGCGCGCTCCGCCGGGTCCTCGAGCGGGACCCGCAGCATGGTCGGCCAGAGGGTGACGAGCGTGCCCACGACGGCGAGGCCCACCCAGCCGAGCAGCATGACCGCGACGTGGCCGACGTAGGCGCGCGCGGCGACGTCGCCGGCGGCGTCGACCATGCGCCACCCCAGGAGCGCGCCGACGGGCAGGGCGAGGGCGGAGGCGACGAAGAACCGCGTGGTCCAGCCGAGCCGCGAGCCGAGCGCGTCCCGTGCGGCGGGCAGCAGCACCGCGCCGTGCCACAGGGCGTTCGCGCCGACGAGGGCCGCGCCCGCGCCGACGACACCGGAGCGGCCCGCGAGGAGGCCGCCGATCACGGCGACCGCGCCGACCTGGTGCGCCACGAGCCGCACCGCCTGCAGCCGCGTGCCGCCGGCGAGAGGACGCCGGCCGAGGGCCTGCGCGAAGTGCGCGGTCCAGACGAGCAGCGCGGTGCTCGCCCCGCCGAGGAGGAGCAGGTGGGTCATGAGCCAGGACGCCGAGGGCACCCAGCGGTGCCCGACCGCGACGCCCGCCGCGAGCACGAGCCACGCCACGACGACGGCGTTCGTGCGGACGAGCCACCGCGCCCTCATGCCGGCACCTCCGTCGGGGTCGGGCCGACGCTCAGGGCGGCGGCGCCGGTATCGGCGGCGGCACGTGCCGCGCCGCCGGGCGTCCCGTCGGCAGGCGGCGCCGGACGCGTCGCGGCCCGCCGGGGGCCGCGCACCGCGGACCAGACCGCGATCGCGGCGAAGGCGAGCACCGCGGCGACGTTGAGCGCGCCGCCGGCCTGCAGCGCCCAGGGCAGGCCGTGCGCGTCCCCGCCCACGAGGCGCAGCAGCAGCGAGGCGTGCAGGAGCGCCGCGGGCCCCCACATGGCCGGGTGGTAGGGCAGCGCCACGCGCAGCACGGCGGGCAGCACGATCGGTGCGTGGGCCATGATCATCGCGAGCGTGAAGCCGAGGAACACGGCGTGTGCGACGGCGTCGTAGGCAGGCCCCTCGGTCACGGCGCCGAGCGCGGTCCAGGCCAGGCCGGCACCCGCGAGCCACGCGTACCCCGCGAGGAGCGACCACGCGACGAAGCGCGGCAGTCCGGTCGCGGTCGCGGTGCGCCGGGCGGCGTCGTGCACGACCAGCCAGGCGACGAGCACGAGCAGGGCCACCCCGAGCAGCACGTGACCGGTCCCGGGCCACAGGGTCGCCGTGGCGGTCGCCGCGAGCACGCCGGCCGCGAGCAGGGACGCGACGCGGGCCTGCGCTGCGCTGACGGCCAGGCGGGCGAGCTCGATCCGCTCGCCGGCGATCGTCAGCACGACGAACGCGGCGAACCACGGGACGACCGCGGGCACGGGGGCGCCCGCCCGCCACAGCAGCGCGGCGCCCACGGCGGCGACCGCCCCGAGCGCCTGGACCGCGAGCGGGTCGGACGGCTGCCGGCGCCACAGCCCGGCGTACACCGCGCACAGACCCACGGTCCCCGCGAGGGCGAGCGCCGGCGCGACTCCGGGCGGCACGGCGTCCACCACGGCCGTCACGCCGCCGAGGCCGAGGAGGGCGGGCGCCCCGAACCCCCACGGCCGCCGCAGCGCGACCGCCCGCTCGAGCGCGACGACGGTGCCGACGAAGCCGAGCACGAGCACGGGCCCGTGCGCGCCCGGCAGGCGCTCGCCCACGACGGGCGCAGGCAGGCCGAGGAGGAGCAGCGCGGCGTCGAGCCCGGCGACGAGGCCGACCCCGCCGAGGGCGAGCAGCACGAGCCGTGGGACTTTTTCCACACCCCTAACGGTAGAAATATGCCCCCCGGGCGACCAGGACCTTGGTCCCGGGTACTACCCGTCCGTCGCGTCCGCGCGCAGCCAGACGCGCAGGGCACCGACGGGCTCGAAGCCGGCCGCCAGCGCGACGTCGAGCGCCTTGCCGGTCTCCCACGCCACGGCGGCCCGCCCCGGCGCCCGTGCCGCGATCCACCCGAGGACGCCACGCCACGGGTCGCCGTCGTCGAGGTCGAAGACGTTCGACACCCCGACCACCCCGGCGCTCCCCTTCGTGACCACGCAGCCCGCGCGCACGACGCCGTCGACCACCTCCGCGAGCAGCCGCACCCGCGGGTGGGCCAGCAGCTCGGGACGGAACAGGCCGGCGGGCGGCCCCTGCGCCCACGCCGCCTCCCAGGCCACCAGGCCCGCCTCGTCCCTGACCTCGAACCACGTCGGCGTCGTCCAGCCGGGCGCAGGCGCACCGTGCCAGAGCCAGGTGCCCTCGACCAGCACCTCGAAGCCCGCGGACGCGAGGTCGAGGTCGGCGAACGCGTCCTTGACCGAGCACCCCGGCCCGGCGTCCACCCGGCCGAGCAGCGCCCGGGCGTCCACCCCGGGGCGCAGCGTCACGGCGTCCGGGTAGCCCTCGGGCGCGCGCCTGCCGCACGTCCACGCGTCGAGCCCGAACGTGCCGGTCACCCCGTGCGTGGCCGCGAACGCGTCGCACCACTCCGCGTTGTCGCGTGCCGCGGCCGTCGCCCGCGCACGCGCGCTCATGCCGCCAGTGTCGCCGGGCACGGCCCGCGCGTCGCGCCGAGCCGGACGGCGGCGTCGGCCTCGCGGCCGCGCCTAGGGTGGCCGCATGAGCGTGCCCGCCGCCCCGACACCCGTCCCCTGGTCCGCCGGCCGGTGGTCCACCCCGCCCGACGACGTCGTCGTCGACGGCGACGACCTGGTCGTGTCGCCCGCGGCCGGCAGCGACGCGTGGCGCGAGACCGCCTACGGGTTCACGCACGACGACGCGCCCGCCCTGCTCGCGCCGCTCCCCTCACCGGGCGCGGTCGAGGTCACCTTCACCGTGGACCTCGCCGAGCAGTTCGACCAGGCCGGCGTGATGGTGCGCGCCGACGCGACGACCTGGCTCAAGGCCGGCGTGGAGCTCGCCGACGGCGTCCCCCAGGCGGGCGCCGTCGTCACGCTCGGGCGCTCGGACTGGTCCGTCCGGCCGGTCCCCGACTGGGCGGGACGCCGGGTCACGGTCCGGGCCAGCCGGTCCGGCGACGCGGTCACGCTGCGGGCGCGCGTCGACGACGGCCCCTTCGAGCTGCTGCGCGTGGCCCCGTTCCCGGCCGACGCCGAGGCCTGGGCCGGCCCGTACTGCTGCGCCCCCAGCCGGGCCGGGCTGCGCGTGCGGTTCCACGCCTGGCGCACCGGCCCCGCCGACGCCGCTCTCCACTGACCGCCCGGTCGGGGCACCCTCCGACCGGACCCGTCGCGCGGTCAGGAGGTCAGCGCGGCGTAGGCCTCGTCCCTGGGCACCCGCGCGGTCCGCGCGACAGCCGCGGCGAGCCCGGCGACCGTGGGGATGAGGTGGTCGGGCGCGATCCGCACGGCGCGGTCGCCGCCCGCCTCGGGGTCCGGGCGCAGCTCGGCCCAGAAGCACTCCAGGCCGGCGTCGTAGCCCCACGTCGACCCCGCCCACCCGGGCAGGCGCAACGGCCGCACGAAGGGCCGCGCCCGACGCGGGCGGGGACCGGCGACCGAGGTGACCATGCCGTCATGGTCCCGCCGACCACCGACACTCAGCGCAGGGCGGGACCCGCCTGGACGAGCAGCGCCACGCAGGCCGCGGCGACGGCCATGCTCAGCGCGAACGGCGCGCGGCTCGCCGGTCGCAGCGCGCCCACGATGCCCGCCGCAACGGCCAGCCCCACGGCACCCGCGCCGCCCCCGACGGCCCCCGGCGACGGCACCGCGACGACGACGGCGACCACGCCCGCCGCCAGGAGCGCGGGCGCGAGCACCGACGTGCCGCGACGGCCGAGGCGGTGCGGCAGCCCGCGCACTCCCGTGGCGGCGTCGTCGTCCAGGTCGGGCAGCACGTTCGTCAGGTGCGCGCCCGCCCCCAGCAGCACGCCCGGCACCACGAGGGCCGCCGACGCAGGCGCGCCGGCGGCCAGGGCGCAGAACGCGGGCAGCAGGCCGAACGAGACCGCGTACGGGACGACCGACGCCGCGGTCCGCTTGAGGCCGAGGTTGTAGGCCCACGCGCTCGCCACCGCGAGGACGTGGAGGGCCCCGGGCAGCACGCCCGTCGCCCACGAGGCGACGAGGCACCCCGCGGCGGCGGCCACGGCCGCGCCGCGCACGACGCCCACACCCACCTCCCCCCGGGCCACGGGCTTGTCGGCGCGCCCGACGGCGCGGTCGCGGGCGGCGTCGAGCCAGTCGTTGGACCAGCCGACCGACAGCTGACCGAGAAGCACCGCGACGCCGACGAGCACCACCGTGCCCGCGCGCGCCCCGAGCGCCGCGGTGAGCACCGCGCCGAACGCGGTGACCGCGACGGTCGGCGCGGGATGGCAGGCGGCGAGCAGCGCGAGGGGACGCCGGCCCGGGCCGGCGGGTACCGGCACCGTGGGCAGCCGGACCGCGGCCGGCGCGCGCCCGCTCGTCGCCATCGCCCCCCGTCCCGGCCCCGCCCGGCGCCTCCAGGGGAGTTCTCCCGGCGCCGACCGTGCCCGTTTCGTCACATCGTGCCAGACTCGCCAGATGTCACGGGTGGTGACCGTCGCGCCGGTCCTGGGGGCGCACGCCTACCCGCAGGAGGCCATCACCGCGGCCATCGCGCCGCTCGTCACCGACGACGCCGCACGCCGGGCGGTGCTCGCGCGGCTGCACGCGGCGAGCGGCGTGCGCACCCGGCACCTGGCCCTCCCGCTGCCCGCCTACGCGGACCTGCGCCGCTTCGACGACGCGAATGACGCGTTCGTCGACGTCGGCACCTCGCTCGCGGCCACCGCCGTGCGCGACGCCCTCGACCGCGCCCACGCCTCCCCCACCGACGTCGACCTGCTCTTCTTCACGTCCGTCACCGGGGTCTCCGCGCCGTCGCTCGACGCGCTGCTCGTCGAGCGGGTCGGCCTGCGCCCCGACGTGCGGCGCATCCCCTCGTTCGGCCTCGGCTGCGCGGGCGGTGCGGGCGGGCTCGCCATCGTGCACGACCACCTGCTCGCTCACCCCGACCGGCTCGCGCTCCTCGTCAGCGTCGAGCTGTGCTCCCTGACGGTCCAGCACGGCGACGACTCCGCCGCCAACCTCGTCGCGAGCGGCCTCTTCGGCGACGGCGGCGCCGCGGTGCTCCTCGCCGGCGATGACCACCCCCTCGCGCACGAGGCCGCGCCGGGCTCCCCGCCCGGCCCCGACGTCGTCGCCGCCGCGAGCCGCCTCTACCCCGGCACGGCCGACCAGCTCGGCTGGGCGGTCGGCGGCAGCGGGTTCCGGATCGTGCTCGCCCCGGGCCTGCCCGCGCTGATCGAGCGCCACCTCGCCGACGACGTGCGCGCGCTCCTCGAGCCGCACGACCTCAAGCCACGCGACGTCGGGGCGTGGGTCGTGCACGCCGGCGGCCCCCGGATCCTCGAGGCGGTCCGCACCACGCTCGACCTCGACGCCGGGGCGCTCGCCACGAGCACGGAGGTGCTCGCCCGCACCGGCAACCTGTCCTCGGCCTCCGTGCTGCACGTGCTCGACGCCGCGATGCGCACGGGCCGGGCAGGCGGCGAGCGGGGGGTCGTGGTCGCGTTCGGCCCCGGGGTGGGCGCCGAGCTGGTCCTGCTGCGCTGGAGGTGACGATGCTCTGGCTCCTGTACGTCGTGCTCGGGGCGACGGCCGCCGAGCGCCTCGCCGAGCTCGTGGTCTCGGCCCGGCACGTGCGGTGGGCGATCGCCCGGGGCGGCGTCGAGAGCGGCCGCGGCCACTACCCCGCGATGGTCGCGCTGCACACGGCCCTGCTCGTCGCGCCCGCCGTCGAGGTGGCCTGGGCCGGCCGGCCGTTCCTGCCGTGGCTCGGGTGGCCCGCTCTGGCCGTCGTGCTCGCGGCGCAGGCCCTGCGGTGGTGGTGCATCGCGACGCTCGGCCCGCGCTGGAGCACGCGCGTCGTCGTCGTCCCCGGGCTCCCGCTCGTGACCCGCGGCCCGTACCGCGTGCTGCGCCACCCGAACTACCTCGCGGTCGTGGCCGAGGGCGTCGCGCTCCCGCTCGTGCACACCGCGTGGGTCACCGCGCTCGCGTTCACGGTGCTCAACGCGGTGCTCCTGCTGCGCTTCCGGATCCCCGCCGAGGAGCGCGCGCTGGCGGAGGCGGTCGGCGCGGGGGCGCGATGACCGACGCCGACGTGCTCGTCGTCGGCGGCGGCCCCGTCGGCCTCGCCGCGGCCGCGTGGGCCCGGCTCGCGGGGTGGGAGGTCGTGGTCCTCGAGCCCCGGCCCGCGCCGGTCGACAAGGCCTGCGGCGAAGGGCTCATGCCGGGCACCCTCGCCGCGCTGCACGACCTCGACGTGGACCCGCCCGGCTGGCCGCTGCGGGGCATCAGCTACCGGGGCGCGGACCGGCGGGTGGACCACGCGTTCCGGTCCGGCCCGGGTCGCGGCGTGCGCCGCACCGCGCTGCACGCGGCCCTCCGCCGCCGCGTCGACGACCTCGGCGTGCCGGTGCTGCCCACCCGGGTGACGTCGGTCGCGACCGCGGGCGGCGGCGTCGTCGCGGGCGGCGTGTCCGCACGCTGGCTGCTCGCGTGCGACGGCCTGCACTCCACGGTGCGGCGCGCCGTCGGGCTCGAGCGGCCGGCCCGCCCGTCGGGCCGCCGCTTCGGGCTCCGCCACCACTACCGCGTCGCCCCGTGGACCGACCTCGTCGAGGTGCACTGGGGACCCGTCGCCGAGGCGTACGTGACCCCGGTGGCGCCCGACCTCGTGGGGGTCGCCGTCCTCGGGCCGCCGCGCACGTCGTACGCGGACGCGCTCGCCGCCCTACCCGGGCTCGCGGTGCGTCTCGGCGGCGCGGAGCCCGCCGGGCCGGTCCTGGGCGCGGGCCCGCTCCGCCAGGTCACGGCCGCGCGGACGGCGGGCCCGGTGCGCCTCGTCGGCGATGCGTCGGGGTACGTCGACGCCCTCACGGGCGAGGGCCTGCGGGTCGGCCTCGCGCAGGCCCGGGCCGCCGTCGCGACGCTGTCCGACGCCGCCGCCTACGAGCGCGCCTGGCGCGCCGTCACGCGCGACTACCGCCTGCTCACGGCCGGGCTGGTGGCCTGGGCGCGGTCACCCCTGCGGGGCGCGATCGTGCCCCTCGCCCACCGCGCGCCCCGGCTCTACGGCGGCGTGGTCGAGCGCCTCGCGCGCTGAGCGCCGCTCGGTCCTCGCCCTCAGTCCTCGTCCCCGCGCGGGGGGAGCATGTCCGGGTCGGCGTCGGGGTCGCCGTCGCTTCGGCCCGGCCGGGCGGCGTCGCCGGTGCGGGGGTGGAGGCTGTCGGGGTCGGCGTCGGGGTCGGTCGCGGGGTCGTAGCCCTCGGTGCTCTCGCTCATCCGCCCACGCTCGCACCGGCCGCCCACCCCCGCATCCGCGGGCCGGTCTGCGGCCGTTGCTCCCCGGAGCGGATCCGTCCCGCGACTGGCAGTCTGGACGCATGCGCATCTGGCCCGGCCACGCCTATCCCCTCGGAGCGACCTTCGACGGCAGCGGCACCAACTTCGCCCTGTTCTCGGAGGTCGCCGAGCGGGTCGAGCTGTGCCTCCTCGACGACGACGGGAACGAGACCCGCGTCGACCTGCCGGAGACGGACGGGTTCGTCTGGCACGGCTACCTGCCCGACGTGCAGCCCGGCCAGCGGTACGGCTACCGCGTCCACGGCCCCCACGACCCGAGCAGCGGGCACCGCTGCAACCCCGCCAAGCTCCTCCTCGACCCGTACGCGAAGGCGATCGACGGCCAGATCGACGGGGACCCGTCGCTCTTCTCCTACGACTTCGACGACCCCACGCGCCTCAACACCGAGGACTCCGCGCCGCACACGATGGTCTCCGTCGTCGTCAACCCGTTCTTCGACTGGGGCCACGACCGGCCGCCGAACCACGGGTACGCGGAGAGCGTCATCTACGAGGCCCACGTCAAGGGCCTCACGCAGCGGCACCCCGGCGTGCCCGGCGAGCTGCGCGGCACGTACGCCGCGATCGGGCACCCCGCGATCGTCGACCACCTCACCGACCTGGGCGTCACCGCGATCGAGCTCATGCCGGTGCACCAGTTCGTCAACGACCCGCACCTGCTCGAGAAGGGTCTGTCGAACTACTGGGGATACAACACCATCGGCTTCTTCGCGCCGCACAACGGCTACTCGCGCGCGCCGAACCCGGGCCAGCAGGTCCAGGAGTTCAAGCAGATGGTCAAGTCGCTGCACGCGGCGGACATCGAGGTGATCCTCGACGTGGTCTACAACCACACCGCCGAGGGCAACCACATGGGCCCGACGCTGTGCTTCCGCGGCATCGACAACGCCTCCTACTACCGGCTCGTCGACGACGACCCGGCCCACTACTTCGACACCACGGGCACCGGGAACTCCCTGCTCATGCGCCACCCGCACGTGCTCCAGCTGCTCATGGACTCGCTGCGGTACTGGGTCACCGAGATGCACGTCGACGGGTTCCGGTTCGACCTCGCGGCCACCCTCGCCCGGCAGTTCCACGAGGTGGACCGCCTGTCGGCGTTCTTCGACCTCGTCCAGCAGGACCCGGTGGTGAGCCAGGTGAAGCTCATCGCCGAGCCGTGGGACGTCGGCGAGGGCGGCTACCAGGTGGGCGGCTTCCCGCCCCTGTGGACCGAGTGGAACGGCAAGTACCGCGACACCGTCCGTGACTTCTGGCGCGGCGAGCCCGCCACGCTGGCCGAGTTCGCGTCCCGGCTGTCCGGCTCCTCGGACCTGTACGAGCACACGGCCCGCAAGCCCATCGCCTCGATCAACTTCGTCACCGCGCACGACGGCTTCACGCTCGCGGACCTCGTCTCCTACGACGAGAAGCACAACGAGGCGAACGGCGAGGGCAACGCCGACGGCGAGAGCCACAACCGCTCCTGGAACTGCGGCGTCGAGGGCCCGACCGACGACGAGCAGGTCAACGCCCTGCGCCGGCGCCAGCAGCGCAACTTCCTCGCCACGCTCCTGCTCTCCCAGGGCGTGCCGATGATCAGCCACGGCGACGAGCTCGGCCGCACGCAGCGCGGCAACAACAACGTGTACTGCCAGGACAACGAGCTGGCCTGGGTGGACTGGGACCTCGACGAGCACCGCGAGGCCCTGCTGGAGTTCACGCGCGCGCTCGTCCACCTGCGCCGCGACCACCCCGTGCTGCGCCGCCGCCGGTTCTTCGCGGGCAGCCCCGACCACGGCGGCGAGTCCGAGCTCGGCGACATCGCCTGGTTCGGCGCGGGCGGCGAGCACATGACGAGCGGCGACTGGCAGGAGAGCCACGTCAAGGCGGTGCAGGTGTTCCTCAACGGCGAGGCGATCACCGAGCCCGACCCGCGGGGCCAGCCGATCGTCGACGACAGCTTCCTCGTCCTCTACAACGCCGCACCCAACACCGTGGAGTTCACGCTCCCGCCCGCCGAGTTCGGCGCGGCGTGGAGCTGCGTGCTCGACACCGACCACACGCTCTCCGCGGGCACCGTGGTCAAGCCCGGGGACACGCTCGGCATCACCGGCCGCAGCGTCCTCGTCCTCAGCCGGCCTCCCGCCTCGGCGGCCGCATGACGGCCGAGGCGCGCACCAGCCCCGCGCGGCGTCGGCCGGCCCCCGGCCGGCCCGTGCCCGTGTCGACCTACCGCCTCCAGCTCTCCGCGGACCTGACCTTCGACGACGCCGCCCGGCACGTGCCGTACCTGGCCGACCTCGGCGTCACGCACCTGTACCTGTCGCCGATCCTGCGCGCCGCGCCCGGGTCGACGCACGGGTACGACGTCGTCGACCACCAGGAGGTCTCCCCCGACCTCGGTGGGCGGGCAGGGCTGGACCGGCTCGTGGCGGCGGCGCACGAGGCGGGCCTCGGCGTCGTCGTCGACGTCGTGCCGAACCACGTGGCCGTGCCGACGCCCGCCTGGCACAACCGGGCGCTGTGGTCGGTGCTCGCGCACGGACCGGAGTCGCCCTACGCGTCGTGGTTCGACGTCGACTGGTCCGCAGGCGAGGGCGCCCTGCTCATGCCGGTGCTCGGGGCCCGGGTCGGGACGGTGCTCGCCGCGGGCGAGCTCGAGATCGCCACGATCGAGGTGCCCGGTCTCGACGGCCCGCAGACCGTCCTGCGCTACCACGACCACGTGTTCCCGGTGCGCCCGGGCACCGAGGACCTGCCGCTGGCGGAGCTCGTCGACCGCCAGCACTACCGCCTCGCGTACTGGCGGGTCGCGAACGAGGAGCTCAACTACCGGCGCTTCTTCGACGTCGGCACGCTCGCGGCGGTGCGCGTCGAGGACCCTGCCGTCTTCGACGCGACGCACGCCCTGCTCACCGAGCTCACCACGTCCGGCGCCATCGACGGCCTGCGCATCGACCACCCCGACGGCCTGGCGGACCCCAAGGGCTACCTGGACCGGCTCGCCGCGGCCACCGGCGACGCGTGGGTCGTCGTCGAGAAGATCCTCGCGCCGACCGAGGAGCTGCCCGACGACTGGGCGACCGCGGGCACCACCGGGTACGACCTCGCGTGGCGGGTCAACCAGACGTTCGTCGACCCGGGCGGCGCCGGCGAGCTCGGCGCCGTCATGCACCGGCTCGCCGAGGACACCCCCGACGCCCTGCCCGCGCTCGTCGCCGAGGCCAAGCGCGAGGTGGTCCGGGGCCCGCTGTACGCCGAGGTGGACCGCCTCGCCGGGCTCGCGGCGGACATCTGCCGCACCGACGTGCGCCTGCGCGACCACACGCGCCGGTCCCTGCACGACTGCCTCGTCGAGCTCCTCGTGGCCGCAGACCGCTACCGGTACTACGTGGTGCCCGGCGAGCCCGTGGCGCCCGACGTCGCCGCCGCCTTCGGCGAGTGCGTCGCCCGGGCGCGCACCCACCTCGAGGGCGACCGGCTGGAGACCCTGGACCTGCTCGCCGACCTCCTGCTCGGCAAGGAGGCCGGCTCCGCGGGCCGCACCAACGAGCGCCGACGCGCCGAGCTCGTCGTCCGGTTCCAGCAGACGTGCGGCGCCGTCATGGCCAAGGGCGTGGAGGACACGGCCTTCTACCGGTGGACGCACCTCGTCGCGCTCACCGAGGTGGGCGGCGCACCCGAGCGCTTCGGGATCAGCCCCGACGAGCTGCACGCGTGGGCCACGCGGGCCCAGCACCGCACGCCGCTCGCGCTCACGGCGCTGTCCACGCACGACACCAAACGCAGCGAGGACGTCCGCGCGCGGCTCGGGGTGCTCTCGGAGGTGCCGCTCGAGTGGGCCGTGCTCGTGGAACGGGTCCGGGCGGCCACGGCCGCGCACCGCAGCACGCTCGTCGACGGCCGCGCGGAGAACCTCCTGTGGCAGACGCTCGCGGGCACGTGGACCGAGGACGGCCCGATCGCCGAGGACCGCCTCGCGGCGTACCTGACCAAGGCGCTGCGCGAGGCCAAGACGCGCACGAGCTGGACGAGGGTGGACGAGGAGTACGAGGCCGCGGTGCTCGACCTCGCCCGCGCGGCCCGCACCGAGCCCGCGGTGGTCGAGGCGTTCGCGTCCTGGGTCCGGCAGACCGCGCCGGGCGTGCGGGCGGCGACGCTGGGCACCAAGCTGCTCCAGCTCACGCTGCCCGGCGTGGCGGACGTCTACCAGGGCACCGAGGCCACGTCGATCGCGCTCGTCGACCCCGACAACCGCCGACCCGTCGACACCGCGGCCCTCGCCGCCGCGCTGCGCCGGCTCGAGGACGAGCCGCCCCGCACGCTCGCCGAGGAGAAGCTGCTGGTCACGTCCCGCGCGCTGCGCGCCCGCCGGGCCGACCCGGCGGCGTTCGTCGGGCCCGCCGCGGGCTACCAGCCGCTGCCGACGACCACGGGCACCGCCGTCGCGTTCGCCCGCACCGCCGACGGCGCCCCGCGCGCGGTCACGGTGGTCACCCGGCTCGCGCTCGGCCTGCAGCGCCTGGGCGGCTGGGGCCGGCACACCGTCGTCGTGCCCGAGGGCACGTGGCACGACGCGCTCACCGGTCGGGTCGTCGCGGGCGGGCCCCTGCCGCTCGCGGACCTGCTCGACCGCCTGCCCGTCGCCCTCCTCGTCCCGGCAGGGGACGACCGATGAGCCCGTGGTCCTGGCGACCCCGGGTCTGGGCACCCACGGCCCGCACGGTGGACCTGCACCTGTCCGGGCGCGAGCCCACCCTCCCCGCGGGCGGTGCGCGCACGGTGCCGCTGGAGCGCGACGAGGGCGGCTGGTGGGTGTGCGACGAGGTCGCCCTGCCGCACGGCACCGACTACGCGTTCTCGGTCGACGGGGGCCCGCCGCGGCCGGACCCGCGCAGCCCCTGGCAGCCGTACGGCGTGCACGGCCCGAGCCGCACGTTCGACGCCGGCCGGTTCGACTGGACCGACGAGGCCTGGGCCGGGCGGGACGTGCGCGGCGCCGTCGTCTACGAGCTGCACGTGGGCACGTTCACCCCGCGCGGGACGCTCGACGCCGCCGTGGAACGGCTCGACCACCTCGTCGACCTCGGCGTCGACGTCGTCGAGCTCATGCCCGTGGCGGCGTTCCCGGGCGTGCGCGGCTGGGGGTACGACGGCGTCGCGCTCTACGCGGTGCACGAGCCCTACGGCGGGCCGGCGGCGCTGCAGCGCTTCGTCGACGCGGCGCACGCCCGTGGTCTGGCCGTGTGCCTCGACGTCGTGCACAACCACCTGGGCCCGTCCGGCAACTACCTCGCCGAGCTCGGCCCGTACTTCACCGACCGTCACCACACCCCCTGGGGTGCCGCCGTGAACCTCGACGGTCCCGACGCGGCGGAGGTCCGCGCCTTCCTCGTCGACAACGCCGTGCGCTGGCTGCGCGACTTCCACCTCGACGCCCTGCGCCTGGACGCGGTCCACCAGCTGCTCGACGACTCCCCGCGCCACTTGCTCGCCGAGATGTCCGACGCCGTCGCCGGCCTGGCCGCCGAGGTGGGCCGGCCCCTGTCGCTCGTCGCGGAGGACGACCGCAACGACCCCCGCACCGTGACGCCCACGTCCGCCGGCGGGTTGGGCATGACCGCGCAGTGGGCCGACGACGTGCACCACGCGATCCACGCCCTCCTCACCGGCGAGCGCCACGGCTACTACGCCGACTTCGGGTCGCCCGAGGTCCTCGCCCAGGCGCTCACGCGGGTCTTCGTGCACGACGGCGGCTGGTCCGCCTTCCGCGGGCGCGACTGGGGGCACCCGCTGCCCGACGACGTCGACGGGCACCGCTTCGTCGTGTTCGCGTCCGACCACGACCAGGTCGGCAACCGCGCGCTCGGGGACCGGCCCTCCGCGCGCCTCGACCCGGGCGGCCTCGCGACCGCGGCGGCGCTCGTCCTGTGCTCGCCGTTCACGCCGATGCTGTTCATGGGCGAGGAGTGGGGCGCGAGCACGCCCTGGCAGTTCTTCACCGACCACGCCGAGCCCGAGCTCGCCGAGGCGGTGCGCGCGGGGCGGACCGCGGAGTTCGGCGGCCACGGCTGGGCCGACCTGTACGGCGGCCACGTCGACGTGCCCGATCCGCAGGCGGCCTCGACGTTCGCGGCGAGCCGGCTCGACTGGTCCGAGCCCGGCGAGCCCGGCCACGCCCGCCTGCTCGCCTGGTACCGCGACCTGGTCCGCCTGCGCCGACAGGTGCCCGACCTGCGCTCGGGCGACCGCTCCGCGACGAGCGTGGCCTGGGGCGACGGCTGGCTCCTCGTCCGGCGCACGCACGCGGCGGTCGTCGCGAACCTCGCCGACGAGCCCCGGCGCGTCACGGCGGGGCCGTTCGGCCCGCAGGGACCGCAGGTGCTGGCCGCGTGGGAGCCGGTGACCTGCCACGGCGACGACGTCGAGGTACCCCCGCGGTCGGTCGCCGTGCTCGGCCCGGTAGGTGCGCGCGAGGGCGCGTGACATCCGTCCCGGCCGCGCCCGGCTCGACCTCGCGGGCCCGTCGCGCGTGCGGAGGACGAACCCTGGCCGGCCGGGCGGTCACTCCCCGGCCGCGGGCACGCGCGCGCGACCGCGCTCGCCGAGCTCGGCCAGGCGCGACAGCGCCCGCAGGTACTTCTTGCGGTAGCCGCCGCGCAGCATCGCCTCGGGGAACAGTCCCTCGGTGCCGCCGCCGCCGAGCAGCACCGGGACGTCGGCGTCGTACAGGCGGTCCACGAGCACCACGAGCCGCAGCGCGTCGGCCTGGTCGGCGAGCGGCCCGACGCCGGTCAGGCCGAGCAGGCCGACGCCGTCCAGCAGCGCGCCGTAGCGCACCGGGTGCACGGAGCGCAGGTGCGCGAGCAGGGCCGCGAAGTCGTCGACCACGCCGTCGGGCACCGCGGCCACGGCGTCCCGCACGACGGCGTCGGGCAGCCCGCCCGCCGTGACCGGCGCCGTGCGGTGCCGGTAGTCGGGGCCGTCCACGCGCAGCACCTCGAACCGCGCGGCGAGCGCCTGGATCTCGCGCAGGAAGTCCTCCGCGGCGAACCGCCCCTCGCCGAGCGACTCGGGCAGGGTGTTCGACGTCGCCGCCAGCGCCACCCCGTGGTCGGACAGCTCGCGCAGCAGGCGGGACATGAGGACGGTGTCGCCGGGGTCGTCGAGCTCGAACTCGTCGATGCACACGAGCCGCCGGTGCGCGAGCGCCCGGACGGTCGCGCCGAACCCGAGCGCCCCCACGAGGTGGGTGTACTCGACGAACGTGCCGTAGGCGGCGGCGTCGGGCCCGACCTCGTGCGCGAGCGCCGCGAGCAGGTGCGTCTTGCCGACGCCGAACCCGCCGTCGAGGTACACCGCGGGCGGTACGGACCTGCCGCGCAGGCGCGCGAACCGCGGGCGCGGGCGGCCCACCTCGCCGGCGACCGCGGCCATCCGGTCGCGCGCGGCGGCCTGGCTCGGGTGGTCGGCGTCGGGCAGGTAGGTGGCGAACCGCGCGCCGGCGAAGTGCCGCGGCGGGACCAGCCCGGCGAGCAGCCGATCGGCCGGCACGTCCGGGTGCCGGTCGGTCAGGGGCGGCAGCACGGGTGCAGCCTAGGCCAGGGCGGCTAGCGTGTCGGGCGTGCCCGCGACCCGGCCTCCGCTGACCGTCCTCCTGCCGCCCGGCCGCCCCGCCGTGGCGCCCGACGACGACGCGAGGCTGGACGCCCTGTACGCGGAGCCGGCGCTGCCGTGGGTGCGCGCGAACATGATCACCACGCTCGACGGCGGCGCGACCGGCCCGGACGGACGCTCCGGCTCGATCAACGGCCCGGCGGACGCGCGCGTGTTCGAGGCGCTGCGCGCCCGGGCCGACGTCGTGCTCGTCGGGGCCGGGACGGTGCGCGCCGAGGGCTACCGGGCGCCGCGTCTGCCGGGGCGCCTCCGGCCGCTGCGCCACGCGCGCGGCCAGGGCGACCACCCGCTCCTCGCGATCGTGACCGCGCGCGGCGACGTGCCCGAGGAGACCCTGCGGGACGACCCGGCCCCCGTCGTCGTCACGACGGTCGGCGCGCCGGGCCTGCCCCTCCTGCGGCGTCTCCTGCCACCGGACCGCCTGGTCGTGCACGACGGCGCCGTCGACCTCGCGCGCGCCGTGCGGGCCCTCGTGGACGCGGGCCTGCCGAGGATCCTCACGGAGGGCGGCCCCACCCTGCTCGGCGCGCTGCTCGCCGCCGGGCTCGTCGACGAGCTGTGCCTGACGTGGAGCCCCGTCCTCGTCGGCGACGCGGGCCCGCGGGTCGTCGGCGCGCCGCTCGCCCCGCCGCGCGACGCGCGCCTCGTGTCGCTGCTGCACGGGGACGGGATGCTCCTCGGGCGGTGGCTGCTCGGCGCGAACGCCGGACCGCCGACGGATACGCTCGAGGCGTGAGCGAGATCGTCGTCGTCCTCACCGAGGACACGCTGACGGACGCGGACGTCGCCCACCTCGTGGGCCTGTACGCGGAGCGGGACGTGGTGTTCCACGTCCTCGTGCCGGCCGACACCGAGCAGAACGTGCTCGTCTCGCTCGTCGACCACCTGTCCCTGGGCGAGGTCAAGGAGGCGCTCGACGCCGCGCTGCGCCGGGCCCCGGAACCCGCCCGTGCCCGGGCCGCCGCCGCGGAGGCGCTCGAGGCGAGCGTCGCCGCGCTGACGGCCGCTGGGGCGACCGCGGACGGCGTCGTCGTCGCGGACGACCCGCTGCCCGCGCTGCGGGCCGTCGTGGCCGACCGCGAGGTGAGCGAGGTCGTCGTCGTGACGCTCCCCCACGCCGTCGAGGACACCCTCCACCTCGACTGGGCCTCGCGGGCGCGCGAGGAGCTGCGCGTGCCGGTGCTGCACGTCTACTCCGGGACGAACCAGCTGGGCTGATCCCGGTCGCGGGCCCTGCGCCCGGTCGGGCTCAGCCGCGGACGCGGGCGCCGGCGCGCTCGATGGTCCGGCGGGCCAGCACGTCCAGGGAGTCCACGAGCGCGCGGTCCGCCTCGAGCAGGCGGTGGTCGGCCGCCGCCACGGACAGCTCGGTGCAGCCGAGGACGACCGCCTGGGCCCCGCGCTCGCGCAGGTCGGCCACGATGCCGGTCAGGGCCGGCAGGTCGACGGGGCGCCCGGCCTTGACCTGCTCGTAGATGATCCGCATGAGCGCGGCCTGCCCCGCCTCGTCCGGGAGCACGCAGTCCGCGCCCACGGCCGCGAGCGCGCGCTGGTAGACCCCCGCGTGCACGGTGCCGCTGGTGGCGAGCACCCCGGTGGCCCGCAGGCCCGGCACCCGGCGCGCGACCTCGGCCACCGTCTCGTCGACGATGTTGACGAGCGGCACGTCGACGGCCGCCTCGATCTGCTCGACGAAGTGGTGGGCGGTGTTGCACGGCAGGACCAGCAGGTCCGCGCCGAACGCGGCGAGACGACGCGCGTCGTCGGCCATGACGGGGCCGGGGTCCTCCGTCGAGCGCCCCAGGATGAAGTCCGTCCGGTCCGGGATCGAGGCGTGGTCGAGCACGACCATGTCGAGGTGGTCCTGGTCACGGGCGGCGTCGGTCAGGCGCACGACCATGTCCAGGAAGTACGCCGTGGCCTGGGGGCCCACGCCGCCGATGACGCCCACGAGGGGCTTGCTCGCGGTCACGCGCCCAGCCTATGGGGCGCATCGCCCGACCCTAGGATGGCGCGGGTGTACGGCGACGCTGACTTCGTGCCCGTGGTGCTCGGGACCAACCTGAACACCTACAACATCGCCCGCTCGCTGCACGAGGCCTACGGGGTGCGCACGCTCGCGCTCGGCCGCGCCGCCCTGCGCGAAACGGCGTCCTCGGCGATCGTCGACGTGCGCACCTACCCCGACTTCGACGACCCCGACCGCGTGGTCGAGGTCCTGCTCGGCGTCGCCGCCGAGACGCCCGGCCGCAAGCGCCTGCTCATCGCGAACATCGAGCACTACACGGGCATCGTGCAGGCGCGTCGCGCCGAGCTCGCCGAGCACTTCCTCATCCCGCTGCCCGAGCCCGACGTCGCCGCGCGGCTCATGACGAAGGCCGCGTTCGCGCGCACGTGCGCCGAGCTCGGGGTGCCCCACCCGCGGACCGTCGTCGTGCCCGCGGCCGAGGCGGCCGCGGACGGGTTCGGCGAGGACCTGCCGTTCGGCTACCCCGCCATCTGCAAGCCCTCGGACACCGACACCTACCCGCGGCTGCGGTTCGCGGGCAAGCAGAAGGTGTACGAGGTCGCGGGCCCCGCCGAGCTGCGCGCGGTCGCCGCGCGCGTGCACGCCGCCGGGTACGAGGGCGAGCTCATCGTCCAGGAGCTCCTCGCGGGCGACGAGTCGGTCATGCAGGTCGTCAACACGTACTCCGACCGGCACGGCCGCCTGCGCGTGTGCTCGGCGGCGCAGATCGTGCTCGGCGAGTACGACCCGCAGTACCTGGGCAACTACAACGCCGTCGTGACGATCGAGGACCCCGCGCTCACGGCGTCCGTGCGCCACCTGCTCGAGTCGATCGGCTACCGCGGCGCCGCCAACGTCGACGTCATGGTCGACCGTCGCACGGGCACCGCGACCCTCCTCGAGGTCAACCTGCGCCAGGGCGCCGCGAGCTACTACACGACCGCGGCGGGGGCGAACATCGCCCGCTGCTACGTCGAGGACCTCGTCCACGAGCGCGACCTGCCCGAGATCGCGGCCGAGCCCGACGTGCTCTGGGTCAACCTGCCCTACCCCGTGGTGCGCGCGCTCGCCCCGCGCGGCGTGCGCGACCTCGTGCGGCGCGCCCGCCGCAGGGGCGTCCACCACACGCTGCACTACCGCCACGACCGCTCGTGGCGCCGCCGGCTCGAGGTCGCGCGGCTCGACGCGCGCGTCGTGCTCGGCTACGTGCGCCACCTGCGCACCCGTCCCGGGCGCTGACGCCGCGGCCGACCGCAGGTCGGCCGGGCGGCCGGGTCAGCCGAGGAGCTCGCGCACGCGGGCGGCGATGCGCTCGGCCCGCGCGGGCGTGACGGTCGTGGGCAGGTTCACGACGCGCTCGACGAGGTCCTCGGTCACCGGGAGCGTGCCGGGCTCGTAGCGGTAGAGCGCCGGGTCGGTCGGCCCGGGGAACAGCGCGGGGCGGTACCAGCGGCCCGCCGGCACGCCCTCGGCACGCAGCGTCTCGACGACGCGTTCGGCGCTCGCCGCGTCCGGCGCGTACAGCGGGAAGCGGACCAGCGGCGCCCGGCCGACCGCGGGCATCTCGAGCCCCGCGAGCGCGCGCGCGTACGCCTCCGTCGCCGCGGCGCGTCGCGCCTGCACGTCCCCGCTCCATGCGAGCGCGTCGAGGACCGTGCGCTCCACCCACCGCGACGGGCGCATCGGCGGGTGCGCGAGCCGTCCGGCACGCTCCACGGGTGCGACCGGCGGCTCGTGCAGGCCGAGCCGGGTCAGCGCGTCCCGCAGCCGGTCCCCGCCCGGGAGGCGGGTGAGCACCCGCAGCTGGCCCCGGTAGGTGCGCATCGCGAACCGCAGCCGCACGCCAGGCGCGGGCAGCCCGCGCAGCGCGGCGACGAGCGGCCCGCGCACGTCGGCGTCGAGGTCCGGGCTGAGCCACACCGCGCCGCCGAACTTCGTGCCGAGGAGCTTCTCGGCCCCGAACGAGTGCACCGACACGTCCGCGAGCGGGGCGCCGTCGCGGCGTGCCATCCGGGTGGCGGCGTGCGCGGCGTCCTCCACGAGGACCGCCCCGGCGCGGAGGGCCGCCTCGCGCAGGGCCTCCGTCGCGGCGTCGTCCACGACGCCGAAGGTGTGCTGGACGACGACGGCGCGCGCGTCGTCGGGCACCTGCAGGCGCGCGGGGTCGAGGGCGAGCGTCGCGGGCGCGACCTCGCCGTAGCGCGGCTCCAGCCCCGCGGCCAGCACGGGGTCGACCGCTGTGGCGCACGTGAAGACCTGCGTGAGCACCGAGCCCGGTCCGCGCACCTCACGCAGCACGCGGAAGGCGACCTCCATCCCCGACCGGGCCTTGAGCACCCCGAACCAGTCCTCGGGCCGGGTGCCGGTGCGGGCGGCGAGGGCGCGCGCGAGCTCGCTCATCGGCTCCTCCTCAGACGGCGCGCGAGCGGGCCGAGCGCGCCCTCGAGCTCGGTCACGCGCATGAGGCGCAGGCCCGCGAGGTAGATGGCGACCATGACGAGGCCGACGCCGGCCGTGACGCCGACCGCCTCGACCCAGGTGAGGTCGGTCGGCTCGGGAGCCAGGTTCACGAGCAGCAGACCGGCCGCGCCCGCGACGGCCGACGCGACGCCGGTGCGCACGTAGACGCGCAGCACGCGGTGCCCGTCGATCCCGCCGAGCTTGCGGCGCATCCCGCGCACCCGGGCGAGCACCGACACCCACGCGGCGACCGACCCGGCGGCGCCCGCGGCGACGGTCCACCACCGGAAGTCGAGGACCCACGTGGCCACGAGCACGACGAGGACCGAGACGGTCGTCGCGAGCACCTGGATGACGAACACGGAGCGGCCGTCGCCGAGCGCGAAGTACATGCGCTTGACGAGGATCGTCGCGCCGAGCGCGACGAGCCCGGGCGCCATCGCCCGCAGGACCGGCACGGCGAGCTCGATCATCTCGGCGCTCGCGGTGAACAGGACCGCCTTGAGCATGGGCCCCGCGAGGACCAGCACGACCGTCGTCGCGAACACGGTCACGACGGCGGCGAGGCGCAGCCCGGTGGACAGGTCCGCGCGCACGGCGACGAGGTCCTTGCGCGCGGCCGCCGCCGACAGCCGCGGGAACAGCGCCGTGATGATCGGGACCATGAGCACCGAGTGCGGCAGCAGGTAGATGAGCAGCACGCTCGAGTAGGTCGCCGGCCCCGCGGCCACCTGGCCGAGCGCGGTCGCCTCGGCGCCGGCGGCGGCCATGACGTTGCGCAGGTAGGTGACGCCGACCTGCTCCAGGGCGACGGCGCCGAGCGTCCACCCGACGACGCGCGAGGCGGTGCGCAGGCCGATGCCGCGCACGCCGAGGCGCAGCCGCCACGGGAATCCGCCGCGGCGCAGCGCGACGACGAGGATGAGCGCCTGGACGACGATCCCGAGCGTCGCGGTGCCCGCGAGCACGACCGTCTGCGCCGTCGTCCAGCCCGCGACGTCCGGCAGCTCGGTGCGGGCACTCCCCCACAGCAGCACGAAGACGCCGAAGCCCGTGATCGAGATCACGTTGTTCGCGACCGGCGCCCAGCCGAAGGCGCCGAACTGCCCGCGCGCGCTCAGCATGTCCCCGAGCACGGTGAACAGCCCGTAGAAGAACACCTGCGGCACGCACCAGTAGCCGAACACGACGGCGAGCGCGAGCTGCTCGGCGGGCCAGGTGCCCACGAGCGTGAACAGACGGATGAGCAGCGGGACGGCGGCGACGAGCACCGCGGTGAGGACCGCGAGCGTGACGACCGCGACGGTGAGGAGCTTGTCGAGCCGCTCCTGGGCGTCCTCGGCCTGGGTGGCCGCCATGATCTGCGGCATCAGGACCGCCTGGATCGCGCCCGCGGAGACGAGCGCGAAGAGCATCGTCGGCAGCGTGTTGGCGATGTCGAACGCGTCGGCGACCGGGCCGACGGTGCCGATCGCGGCGACGAGCAGGAGCGTGCGCAGCAGGCCCGTGCCGCGCGACACGAGCGTGCCCGTGGCCATGAGCACCGAGCCGCGGCGCAGCCGGTCGTCGCTCAGCGGGTCGTCGCGCAGCGGGTCCTGGGAGACGGGCTCGGCGCTCACGACGCCCCTGGTCGACGCCCGCCGCCGCGCAGCGCGCGCAGCACCCGCTTGGCGCGCGGCAGCGCGCGCACCCACAGCCCGTAGCGCCAGGAGAACGGCACGTCGAGCGTGCCGACGAGCGCGTCGTCATGGTCGGCGAGCGACCGCTTGAACGCGCTGATCCCGTCGTTGAGCAGGCCGTTGAAGTCGAACCGGGTCAGGCCGTCCTCGCGCGCGATCTCCACGGTGCGCCAGTAGACGGGCGGGGTGGCACGCATGCGCCGGCCGGCCTCGTTCGACCCGCCGTAGAGCTGGAACGACGTGCGCCCGGACTGGATGCACCACGAGAAGCACGTCGGCGAACCGTCCGCGTACGCCGCGACCAGCACCGAGCGCTCCCCGAGCTCGCGGTGCACCGCGAGGTAGTACTCGTCCTCGTGGAGGGCGAACCCGGCGCGCCGGGCCGTCTCGCGGTACACGTCGAGCACCGCGCGGACGTCGGCCTCGTCGGTCACGCGGCGCAGGTCCATGCCGTCGCGCGCGGCCTTGCGGATGTCCCGCCGCGGCGAGCGGTCCATCGCGGCGAGGAGGTCGTCGGCGCTGCGGCGCAGGTCGAGGATGACCGTCGTCGGCACCAGGACCGTCTCCTCCGCGGTGACGAGCCCGGGCACCTCGGGGGCGGTCCCGGCGGCCCAGTCGGGCTCGAAGGACACCCCGACGCCGCCGACGTTCGCGCGGCACCACTCGGCGACGGCCGTCATGACCGCGCCGCGCCGCTCGAGCAGCGCGGCGTCGACCTCGCCGTCGTCCCCGAGCACGGCGGGGCCGCGCGGCACGTAGGCGAGCCGGCCGAACGGCGGGGGCAGCCGCCGCACGAGCACCTGTGCGGCGCCGACGAGCTCGTCGCCCTGCGACACGCGCAGGCGGTGCGCGGTCCACGGGCCGTGCGCCTTGACCTCGCCCCAGCCCCACAGCTGCAGCGGGTGCCCCCCGAGCCGGTCCACCTCGGCGTCCCAGGTCTCCCGGCTGGTGACGACCTCGGTCCTGGCAGCGGGCATGGCGCTCCTCTCGATCCGGCCGCCGGTCAGCCTAGCCGCGCGCCCGCCGGGTCGCGGCTCAGGCGGGCGACTCGGTGCGCGCGCCCGACCAGTCGGTGTGGAACGAGCCGGGCCGGTCGGTACGCCGGTACGTGTGCGCGCCGAAGTAGTCCCGCTGGGCCTGGATGAGGTTGGCCGGCAGCCGCTCGGCGCGCACGCCGTCGTAGTAGGCGAGCGAGGACGCGAACGCCGGCACCGGGACGCCGTTCGTCGCGGCCGCCGCGACCACGCGCCGCCACGCGGCCACGCCGTCCCCCACGGCGTCGGCGAAGTACGGGTCGGCGAGCAGCAGCGGCAGATCCGGGTCGCGCTCGTACGCCTCGGTGATGCGGTCCAGGAAGCGGGCCCGGATGATGCAGCCGCCGCGCCAGATGCGGGCCATGGCGCCGCGGTCGATGCCCCAGCCCATCTCCGCCGACGCCGCGGCGATCTGCTCGAAGCCCTGCGAGTAGGCGACGACCTTGGACGCGTACAGGGCGCGGCGCACGTCCTCGACGAACGCGTCGCGGTCGGCGACCTGCCACGTCCCCGCATGCGCCGGCAGCGCGCGACCTGCGGCCCGCTGCGGCGTGGAGCCCGACAGCGCCCGCGCGAACGTCGCCTCGGCGATGCCCGTGACGGGGACCCCGAGGTCGAGCGCGTTCTGCACGGTCCAGCGGCCGGTGCCCTTCTGCTCGGCGGCGTCGAGGACGACGTCGACGAACGCCCCGCCGGTGACGGGGTCGGTGTGCGCGAGCACCTCGGCGGTGATCTCGATGAGGAAGGACTCCAGGTCGCCGGTGTTCCACTCGGCGAAGACCTGGGCGATCTCGGCGGCCGACGCGCCCAGCCCCTGCCGGAGCAGGTCGTACGCCTCGGCGATGAGCTGCATGTCGGCGTACTCGATGCCGTTGTGCACCATCTTGACGAAGTGGCCCGCGCCGTCGGGCCCGACGTGCGTGCAGCACGGGGTGCCGTCGACCTGCGCGGCGACGGTCTCGAGCATCGGCCCGAGCGACGCGTACGCCTCGGCGGTGCCGCCAGGCATGATGCTCGGCCCGTTGAGCGCGCCCTCCTCGCCGCCGGAGACGCCGGCGCCGACGAAGTGCAGGCCGCGCTCGCGCAGCGCCGCCTCGCGCCGGATGGTGTCCGGGAAGTGCGCGTTGCCGGCGTCGACGACGATGTCGCCGGGCTCGAGCAGCGGGACGAGCTCGTCGATGACGGCGTCCGTCGGGGCGCCGGCCTTGACCATGATGACGATCTTGCGGGGCCGCTCGAGCGCTGCGACGAGGTCGGCCGCCGTCTCGGCCGCGACGAAGGTGCCCTCGTCGCCGTGCTCCTCGACGAGCGACCGCGTCCGCGCGTAGGTGCGGTTGTGGACCGCGACCGTGTAGCCGTGGCGGGCGAAGTTGCGCGCCAGGTTGCGGCCCATCACGGCCAGCCCGGTGACGCCGATCTGTGCGGTCATGCCTATGGCCCCTTCGGGTCGGGTGCGCAGCCACCTCCACTGCGACGACGCCCGGTCAGCCTAGTGGCGGGCCCCGGGCCGCTCCCCGGGCGTCCACGCTGCGGCGCGGCGGGTCGCGGCGCGGGCGGGACAGCCGCGCGGCGGGTCTGCGGGGGCTGCGGCGGGGCGGCACGCCGGACCCTGGCGCGCCTGCCCCGTCCCCGGGCGGTGCCGCCGTACCCTGCCGACGTGATCACCCCCGACGCCGACGTCCCCGCGGAGTTCGTCGCGGCGCTCGAGGCCCTCGCGGCGCGTCGCCTGCGCGCCGAGGTCCGCCTGACCGAGATCCCGGCGCCCGCGCGCATCGCCCCCTACGCGGTGGCGCTGAGCGCGGACGTCGTCACGACCGACGACGAGGACGTGGCCGAGACCGAGCCCGCCTCGGGCAGGTTCGTCCTCCTCCACGACCCGGCCGGCCAGGAGGCGTGGGAGGGCACGTTCCGGGTCGTCACGCTCGTCCGCGCGACGCTCGACCCCGAGCTCGGCGTGGACCCGCTGCTGTGCGAGGCCGCGTGGAGCTGGGTGGGCGACGCGCTCGAGCACGCCGGCGCCGCGCACCACGCGCTCGGCGGCACGGTGACGCGCGTGGTCTCGCAGTCGTTCGGGGCGATCGCCGAGCGCCCGGGAGAGGTCGAGGTCGAGATCCGCGCCTCGTGGACGCCCGACGGCGACGTCGGCGACCACCTGTCGGCGTGGGGCGTGCTGCTGTGCACGGCGGCCGGCCTGCCGCCCCTGCCCGACGGCGTCGCCACCCTCTCCCCGCGCCGCTGACCCTGCGCGGGGTCCCCGACCCCGGCCCACCAGGCCCGCCGGTGCCGCTGACCGTCCGAGGAGTGAGACGGACAGCGCCGTCCGCCTGTGCTCGGCTCAAGTCCGCCCGGTCGCCTGCCGATATGGCACGCACAGCATCCCCCGTTGCAGCGGAGCGACCAGTGACCGTCGAGCAGGTCCGTACCCAGGCGGTGCCCCGGTCGCGCGCGCTCGCGCCCGGCCGCACCCCGACCACGACCGTCTCGTCCTCCCGGCCCACGTCGGAGGACGGCCCCCTGTGCCTCGTCGTCCCGGAGATCGCGGACGGCGAGGGCACCGCGCTCGTGCGCTCGCTGCGACGTCGGGACTCCACCCGTGCCGTGCTGCTCACGCGCAGCGCCGGCCGCCGCGACCTCGTCGTCCTGCTGGGCGGCGGGATCCGTGGTGCGGTGACCTCCGAGCCGGTGGGCGGGCCGCGCGGCGGCCGCCCGTCCGGCCCCCCGCCGGGCACCCCGGCGCTGACGGCCCGCGAGGTCGGCGTGCTGCGGCTCGTCGCCGACGGCCGCACGAACCGGGAGATCGGCGAGGCGCTGTCCCTGTCGGCCCTCACCGTCAAGAGCCACCTGGCGCGCATCTCGCGCAAGGTCGGCACGGGCGACCGCGCGGAGATGGTCGCCTTCGCCATCCGGCACGAGCTGCTGCGCTGACCGCGCGACCTGCCGCCCCGACCGGGTGTCGCCCCGGCGTCGGGCGCGTTTGCCCGTAGCGTGGAGGGCATGGCGCACGGCGCGACCGGAGGTGAGGCGGAGGCCGTCGGCACGCCCGCTGCCGACGGGCCGGACCAGTCCGGTGTCGTGCCCCTCCTCGAGCCGTCCGACGGCGTCCCGGAGGTCGTCGACACGCCGGAGCGCCTCGCGGAGGTCGTGCGCGCGTTCGCGGGGGGCACCGGCCCGGTCGCGGTCGACGCCGAGCGCGCCTCCGGCTACCGCTACGGGCAGCGCACGTACCTCGTCCAGCTGCGGCGCGCGGGCGCCGGCACGGCGATCGTCGACCCGATCGCCCTGCCCGACCTGTCCGAGCTCGGCGCGGCGCTCGCCGACGTCGAGTGGGTGCTGCACGCCGCGTCGCAGGACCTTCCCGGGCTCGCCGAGCAGGGGCTGCGCCCCTCCACCGTGTTCGACACCGAGCTCGCGGCACGGCTGCTGGGCATGGAGCGGGTCGGGCTCGCGGCGGTCGTCGCCGAGGTGCTGGGCCGCGGTCTCGCCAAGGAGCACTCCGCCGTCGACTGGTCCACGCGCCCGCTGCCGGCCGAGTGGCTGCGCTACGCGGCGCTCGACGTCGAGCTCCTCATCGAGCTGCGTGACGCGCTGGCCGAGCGGCTCGAGGCGGCAGGCAAGACGGAGTGGGCCCGCCAGGAGTTCGACGCGGTGCGGGACGCGCCGCCGCCGGCCCCGCGCGCCGAGCCGTGGCGCCGCACCTCGGGGCTGCACGCGGTGCGCAGCACCCGCGGCCTCGCCGTCGTGCGCGCCCTGTGGGAGGCGCGCGACGCGGACGCCCGGGCCCGCGACATCTCCCCCGGCCGGGTGCTGCCGGACGCGGCGCTCGTCGCCGCGGGGCTCGCCCTCCCGCGGACCCAGGCCGCGCTGACCGAGCTCAAGCCGTTCTCCGGGCGCGCCACGCGACGCCGGGCGGCCTTCTGGTTCGCGGCGGTGCAGCGCGGCCTGGAGCTGCCCGACTCCGAGCTGCCCTCCCCGCGCGGCCCGCGCACCGACAGCCCGCCGCCCCCGCGCAGCTGGCCCGACCGCGACCCCGCGGCGGCGGCGCGGCTCGCCGGCGCGCGCGCCGTGATGAAGGAGCTGTCGGACCGGTACCAGGTGCCCGTGGAGAACCTGCTGCAGCCCGAGGCCCTGCGCCGGGTCTGCTGGACGCCTCCCGTGCCCGCGACCCCGGCGTCCGTGGCGGAGGCCCTGCGGGCGCTGGGCGCCCGGCCGTGGCAGGTCGAGCTCACCGCGGACCCCCTCGCGCGCGCCTTCCGTACCGCTGGGTAGCATCGAGGTGATCTTCACCGGCGGGCCGACCGGCGCCGCCGGGACCGCGAGGCGAGGAGGCCGCGTGCCTGCCGAGGACACCCGATGACCCCCGCAGGCGCGGGAAGCCCCGAGCGCGTCACGCGCGCCCTCGTGCGCGACGTCGAGCTGCCCGACGGCGCCGGCACGCTGGCGCTGGTGACGCTCGACAACGGGCTGGACGCGACGAAGCCGACCACGCTCGGCCCGCGTGGCCTGGCCGAGATCGAGCGCGCGCTGCGCGGCCTCGCCGTGCGCGCCGAGGCCGGCGAGGTGGCCGCCGTCGCCGTGACGGGCTCGCCCCCGGTCTTCGCGGCGGGCGCGGACCTGGGCGTCGTCGCGGGCCTGACGGACCGTGCCGAGGCCCGCGCGGTGGCCGAGCTCGGCCACGCGGCGCTGCGCCTGCTCGGCGAGATGCCCGTCCCGACGTTCGCGTTCGTCAACGGCGCCGCGATCGGGGGCGGCCTCGAGCTGGCCCTGCACTGCACCTACCGCACCGTGGCCGGCGACGTGCGGGCGCTCGCGCTGCCCGAGACCCGCCTCGGCCTGGTGCCCGGGTGGGGCGGGTGCTACCTGCTGCCGCGCCTCGTGGGCGTGTCCGCCGCGCTCGACGTGATCCTGCGCCGCGCGCTCGCGGGCCGCATGACGACGGCGCAGGAGGCGCTGGCCATGGGCCTCGTCGACCGCGTGGTGGCGCCCGACCGCCTCCTCGAGGAGTCGGTCGCCTTCGTGGCGGAGGTGCTCGGCGGCCTCGCGGTGCCGCGGCGCCCCCTCGACGACGCCGAGACCTGGGCGCGCGCCGTCGCGGACGCCCGCGCCGACCTGACCCGTCGGCTGCACGGCGCGGCCCGCGCGCCCGAGTGGGCGCTCGACCTCGTGGCCGCAGCCCGCGACGCCACCCCGGACGAGGCGTACGGGGCGGAGGACGAGGCGCTCACCGAGCTGCTCGTCTCCCCCGAGCTCGAGGCCGGGCTGTACGCCCAGCGGATCACGACTCGGGCCGCGCGCCGGCGGCCCGTCGAGGGCGGCGCCACGCGCGAGGTGCGCGCGGTCGGCGTCGTCGGCGGCGGCCTCATGGCGAGCCAGCTCGCGGTCCTGTTCGCGCACCGCCTCGGGGTGCCCGTCGCCATGCGCGAGGTGGACGACGAGCGCGCAGCGGCCGGCCGGGAGCGCGTGCGCGCCGAGATCGCCGGCCTCGTGCGCGCCGGACGGCTGGACGAGACGGGCGCCGACCGCCTCGCAGCGTCGGTCACGATCGGCACCGACCTGTCCGCGCTCGCCGGGGCGGACCTCGTCATCGAGGCCGTCACCGAGGTGATGGCCGTCAAGCAGCGCGTCTTCGCCGAGGTCGAGGAGCTCGTCCCGGACGACGCGGTCCTCGCGACGAACACCTCCGCGCTGTCCGTGACGCAGATGGGCGCCGCCCTGCGCCACCCCGAGCGCGTCGTCGGGCTGCACTTCTTCAACCCCGTCGCCCGGATGCCCCTGCTCGAGGTCGTGCACACGGACGCCACCGATGCGGTCACGCGCGCGACGGCGTTCGAGCTCGCCTCCCGCCTGGGCAAGTCGCCGGTGGCGGTGCGCGACAGGCCCGGCTTCGTCGTCAACCGGCTGCTGCTCAAGCTCCTGGGCGACGTGCTCGCGTGCGTGGAGGACGGCACACCCGTCGCCGTCGCCGACGTCGCGCTCCACCCGCTCGGACTGCCGATGTCGCCGTTCACGCTGCTGCAGCTCGTGGGCCCGCAGGTCGCGGCGCACGTGCTGGGCACGCTCCACGAGGGCCTCGGCGAGCGCTACCGGCTCTCCCCCGGCCTGGACCGCCTCGCGGCGACCGGCCGACCGCTGATGACGCGCGGCCCGGACGGCGAGGACGTCCCCGAGGCGTGGGTGCAGGAGGCGTTCGACGAGGCAGCCGGCCGCGCGCCGGGCACGGTCCCGGCGGACGCGCCGGACGCCCAGGGCGTGCTCGAGGCGGTGCTCGCGGGGCTGACGAAGGAGATCGGCGAGCTGCTCGACGAGCAGGTGGTGGCGGGGCCGGAGGACGTCGACGTGTGCATGATCCTCGGCGCCGGCTGGCCGCCCCACCTCGGCGGGATCACGCCGTACCTCGACCGCACGGGCTGGTCGACCCGGCTGCTCGGCCGGCGCTTCCGGCCCGTCGCGGGCTAGGCCGCACCCACCGCCGCCCGGCCTCGCCGCGGCCGTCAGAAGACCGTCAGGCCCCGCTCGGCGAACTGGCCGCGCACCCGGGCGACGAGCTCCGGCGTCGGCGGCTGGACGTCGTCGAGCTCGTAGGCCATGCCGAGCGACGCCCACTTGTCGCGCCCCATCTGGTGGAACGGGAGCACCTCGACGCGCGTGACGGTCGAGAGCGTGGCGACGTAGTCGGCGACCGCGGCGACGTTGGCGACCTCGTCGGTCAGGCCGGGCACGAGCACGAAGCGGACCCAGGTCTCGATGCCGTGCTCGGCGACGCGGGCGCCGAAGTCGAGCGTCGGCTGCAGGTCGCGGCCGGTGACGCGGCGGTACGTCTCCGGCAGGCCGGACTTGACGTCCAGGAGCACCAGGTCGATGTCGTCGAGCATGTCGTCGGTGCAGGCGCTGCCGAGGAAGCCCGAGGTGTCGATCGCCGTGTGCACGCCGAGCTCCTTGGCCCCGCGCAGCAGGCGCCGCGTGAACGCGGGCTGCATGAGCGGCTCACCGCCGGAGACGGTCAGCCCACCGCCGGTGGCCCGGAACACGGGGCGGTAGCGCTCGACGCGCCCGAGCACGTCGTCGACGAGGACGGGCTCGCCGCGGCGCATCTCCATCGTGTCGGGGTTGTGGCAGTACAGGCAGCGCAGCGGGCACCCGGACAGGAACACGGTCAGCCGCGTTCCGGGGCCGTCGACGGCCGTGACCAGCTCCCACGAGTGGACCGAGCCGAGGTCGCCCGCGCGGACGAGCGCGAACTTCTCGGCGCGCTCGAGCGCCTGGGTGTCCAGGCCCGCGGTGCCGGCGGTCGTGCGGGCCGCCGCGCCGCCCACGAGCGGGGCGTCGAGCTCGATGATCGGCGCGCCTGCCTGGGACGGGACCATCGGGACGGTGCTGGTCATGGATCCAGTCTCCGTCGGTCGTCCTATGACTTTCATGGGACGAATGTCCATCACCGGCCTGCGCCGGGTGTGATGCGCGCCACACGCGTCGGCGCGCGCGGCCCCGGGGGCGCACACGGAACGGCCGGGGCCCAGTGGTGCCACCGGGCCCCGGCCGGTCCGCCGGGAAGCGGGTCTTGCCCGCCAGGGGTCACAGACCCCCGTGGAAGGTGCGGGACAGCACGTCGAGCTGCTGCTCGCGGGTCAGCCGGACGAAGTTCACCGCGTAGCCGGAGACGCGGATCGTCAGCTGCGGGTACTTCTCCGGGTGCTCCATCGCGTCCTCGAGGGTCTCCCGGTTGAGGACGTTGATGTTCATGTGGAAGCCACCCGAGACGTTGTACGCGTCGAGGAGGCCGACGAGGTTCGTCACCTGCTCCTCGCGGGTCCGCCCGAGGCCCGAGGGCACCACGGTGGACGTCAGCGAGATGCCGTCCTGCGCGTCGTCGTACGGGAGCTTGGCGACCGACAGCGCGCTCGCGAGCATGCCGTGCGCGTCCCGGCCGTTCATCGGGTTGGCGCCCGGCGCGAACGGCTCGCCGGCGCGGCGGCCGTCGGGCGTGTTGCCCGTGTGCTTGCCGTAGACGACGTTCGACGTGATCGTCAGCACGGACTGCGTGTGCTTGGCGTTCCGGTACGTCGGCTGGCGGCGGATCTTCTCCATGAACGTCCGCACGAGCTCGACCGCGATCTCGTCGGCACGGTCGTCGTCGTTGCCGTACGTCGGGAACTCGCCCTCGACCTCGTAGTCGACGACGAGACCGGTCTCGTCGCGCACCGGGCGCACGGTCGCGTACTTGATCGCCGAGAGCGAGTCCGCGGCGACCGAGAGGCCGGCGATGCCGCAGGCCAGCGTCCGCAGGACGGTGCGGTCGTGCAGCGCCATCTCGATGCGCTCGTACGCGTACTTGTCGTGCATGTAGTGGATGCAGTTGAGCGCGTCCACGTAGGTCTCGGCGAGCCAGTCGAGCAGCGAGTCGTACGCGGCCCAGACCTCGTCGAAGTCGAGCACGTCGCCGGAGACCGCGGGACGCGGCGGGGCGACCTGCTTGCCGGTCATCTCGTCCCGGCCGCCGTTGATCGCGTACAGCAGCGCCTTGGCGAGGTTGACCCGCGCCCCGAAGAACTGCATCTGCTTGCCGACGGTCATCGCGGAGACGCAGCAGGCGATCGCGCCGTCGTCGCCGCACTGCTCGCGGACCAGCGGGTCGGACTCGTACTGGATCGCGGAGGTGTCGATGGACACCTGCGCGCAGAACTTCTTGAAGCCCTCGGGCAGGTCCGCGCTCCACAGCACCGTCAGGTTCGGCTCGGGGGCCGGGCCCAGGTTGTACAGGGTCTGCAGGTAGCGGAAGGACGTGCGGGTGACGAGCGTGCGGCCGTCCTCGCCCATGCCGCCGATGCACTCGGTGACCCACGTCGGGTCGCCGGAGAACAGGGCGTCGTACTCCGGGGTGCGCAGGAAGCGCACGATCCGCAGCTTGATGACGAGGTCGTCGATGAGCTCCTGCGCCTGCTCCTCGGTGAGGAGGCCGGCGGCGATGTCCCGCTCGAGGTAGACGTCGAGGAACGTCGAGGTGCGGCCGAGCGACATGGCCGCGCCGTTCTGCTCCTTCACCGCGGCGAGGTACGCGAAGTACAGCCACTGCACGGCCTCGCGGGCGTTGGTCGCCGGGCCGGAGATGTCGTAGCCGTAGGAGGCCGCCATCGCCTTGAGCTCGCCGAGCGCGCGGATCTGCTCCGCGAGCTCCTCGCGGTCACGGATGACGTCCTCGGTCGAGCGCTCGAGGTCGAGCTCGCTCTTCTCGGCCTTCTTCGCCTCGATGAGGGCGTCGACGCCGTACAGCGGCACGCGACGGTAGTCGCCGATGATCCGGCCGCGGCCGTAGGCGTCGGGCAGGCCGGTGATGATGTGCGAGGAGCGCGCGGCGCGCACGTCCGGCGGGTAGACGTCGAACACGCCGTCGTTGTGGGTCTTCCGGTACTGCGTGAAGATCTTCTTCACGTCCGGGTCCGGCTCGTAGCCGTAGGTCTTGAGGGCGTTCTCGACCATCCGCCAGCCGCCGTTGGGGATGATCGCCCGCTTGAGCGGCGCGTCCGTCTGCAGGCCCACGATCAGCTCGTTCGCCTGGTCGATGTAGCCCGGGGCGTGCGAGGTGATGGTCGACGGCGTGGCGGCGTCGACGTCGTAGATGCCGCGCTCGCGCTCGGCCGGGAACATCTCGAGGAGCTTCGACCAGATGCCCGTCGTGCGGGCGGTCGGGCCGGCCAGGAACGACGCGTCCCCGGTGTACGGGGTGTAGTTGCGCTGGATGAAGTCGCGGACGTCGATCTGCTCGGTCCAGGCCCCGGGGACGAACCCGCGCCAGGCCTCGGGGGTGACCGCGGAGGCCGCCTCGGTGGTGATCGCCATCGCATACTCCCTGTGCTCGTCGGTGAATCCACCGTAGGCAGCAAGACATGGGATGACCTGGGACCTTCGGGCCGTGTCATAGGATGATTTCGTGACCCAGGCCACTTTCGCCCGGGTTCGGGCACGGCACGGCCGGGCCTAACGTGCCTCCCGGGAGCCTCTCCCTCGCTCCGGCACGGGTTGCCCCGGGCCCGGACGGGTCAGGAACGCCCGGGGCGTCGGGACGCCGGACCGACGTCAGCGCCCGCGCGCGAGCGCGGTCAGCACGTCCTGCGCGACGTCCTCCGCGCGCAGGCGCAGCTCCTCGAGCACCTGCGCCCGCGTCGCGTGCGGCAGGAAGGCGAGCGGCACGCCCAGGGCGGTCACCGGCGTCGTCAGGCCCGCCTCGGCGCAGCGCTGGCCGAGCATTGCCCCGACACCGCCCTCGACGAGGCCGTCCTCGAGCACGACGACGTGGTCGTGGTCGCCGGCCAGCTTCACGAGCGCCGCGGGGACGGGCAGCACCCACCGCGGGTCGACGACGGTGCTCCCGACACCCGCCGCGGCCAGCACCTCGCCCGCGCTGACGGCGACCCCCGCCATGGCGCCGACGCCGACGAGCAGCACCCGCGGCCCGTCCCCCGGCGTGCGCGCGAGGACGTCCATGCCCTCGACGGTGTCCACCGCGCCCAGCGGGTCGGGCAGCGGCCCCTTCGGGAACCGCACCACGCTAGGGCCGTCGTCGATCTCCACGGCCTGGCGCAGGGCCGAGCGCAGGGTCTCCTCGTCGCGCGGCGCCGCGAGGTGCAGGCCGGGCACGAGCCGCAGCCACGCCATGTCCCACATGCCGTTGTGGCTCGGGCCGTCGTCGCCCGTGATCCCCGCGCGGTCGAGCACGAACGTGACGGGCGCGCGGTGCAGCGCCACGTCCATGAGCACCTGGTCGAAGGCCCGGTTGAGGAACGTGGCGTAGACGGCCACGACCGGGTGCAGGCCTGCGAAGGCCATGCCCGCGGCCGACGTCACGGCGTGCTGCTCGGCGATGCCGACGTCGAACACGCGCGACGGGAACTCCTGGGCGAAGGGCGCCAGCCCCACGGGCTGCAGCATCGCCGCGGTGATCGCGACGACGTCGGGCCGGCGCCGGCCGATGCGCACGATCTCGTCCGCGAACACGCTCGTCCAGCCGAACCGGGACGGCGCCACCGGCAGGCCGGTCTCGGGGTGGATCACCCCGACCGCGTGGAACCTGTCGGCCACGTCCTGCTCGGCGGGCGAGTAGCCGCGGCCCTTCTCGGTGATGCAGTGCACGATGACCGGCCCGCCGAAGTCCCGGGCGAGCCGCAGCGCGCGCTCCACCGCGCCGACGTCGTGCCCGTCCACCGGGCCGACGTACTTCAGGCCCAGGTCCTCGAACATCCCCTGCGGCGCGACGACGTCCTTGAGGCCCTTCTTCATGCCGTGCAGCGCGCCGTACAGGAAGCGGCCGGGCGGGCCGGACCTGCGCAGCGCGCGCTTGCCCCACGCGAGCACGTCCTCGTAGGAGCGGTTGGTGCGCAGGCGCACGAGGTGCTCGGCGAGGCCGCCGATCGTCGGGTCGTAGGAGCGGCCGTTGTCGTTGACGACGATGACGAGCCGCCGGTCCTGCCCCGCGGCGATGTTGTTGAGCGCCTCCCAGGCCATGCCGCCGGTGAGGGCGCCGTCGCCGACGACGGCCACGACGTGCCGGTCGACGCGGCCCTGCAGCGCGTAGGCCTTCGCGATCCCGTCGGCCCACGACAGCGCGGTCGACGCGTGCGAGTTCTCCACGACGTCGTGCTCGGACTCGGCGCGGCTCGGGTAGCCGGACAGGCCGCCCCGCTGCCGCAGGCCCGAGAAGTCCGAGCGGCCGGTCAGGATCTTGTGCACGTAGGCCTGGTGACCCGTGTCGAACACGATGGTGTCGCGCGGGGACTCGAACACGCGGTGCAGCGCGAGCGTCAGCTCGACGACGCCGAGGTTCGGGCCGAGGTGCCCGCCGGTGCGCGAGACGGACTGGACCAGGAAGTGCCGGATCTCCGCGGCGAGCCGGTCCAGGTCGTCCCGCCCCAGGCGACGGACGTCAGCCGGAGAGCTGATCCGCGGCAGGAGGGCCATCGCGCCATCGTACGGGCAGCCCGCCCCCGCCACCGGACGAGCGGGGCGGCGCGCACGGGTTCTCCACGCCACCTGCGCGACCGCCCCGCGACGCGCGTCAGGCCGCGGCCAGGCGCCGCGCCCGGTCCTCGGCGCGGCGCAGCACGCCCCGGTACGCGCGCTCGTAGCCCGCGGCCATCACGGGCAGGTCGAACCGCGCCGTGACGTGCGCGCGCGCGGCCGCCGGGTCGAGCTCCTCCGCGCGCAGGATCGCCGCGGGCACGTCCTCGACCGCGTCGACGACGACGCCGGTGCGCCCGTGCGCGACGACCTCGGGGACGCTCCCCCGGCGGGTGGCGACGACGGGCGTGCCGCACGCCATGGCCTCGATCATGACCATGCCGAACGGCTCCTCCCACTGGATCGGGAAGACGAGGCACCGCGCGCCCGAGAAGAGCTCGCGCTTGAGCGTCGCGTCGGCCTCGCCCACGTACTCCGCGTCCCGGCCGAGGCGCGGCCGCACGGCCTCCTCGAAGTACTCACGCTCGGGGACCTCGTTGAGCTTGCCCGCGAGCACGATGCGCCGGCCCGCGGCGCGCGCGGCGTCGATGGCCAGGTGCGCGCCCTTGTCCGGGCTGAACCGCCCGAGCCAGAGCACGTAGTCGTCCTTGTCCCGGCGGAACGGGAAGGACGAGACGTCGATCGCGTTGTGCACCGTGTCCACCCAGTGCAGCGCGGTGTTGAGCCGGCGCTGCGCGGCGGAGATCGCCACGAGGTGCACCGCGCGCCCGAGCCGCTCGTAGTACTCCCCCGACCGGCCGGTGACCGGCCCGTGCATCGTCAGCACGGTCGGCACGGTGCGCCCGCGGGCCAGGAGCGGCCCGGCGAGCGAGTGGTCGTGCACGAGGTCCACCTCGAGGCCGCGGATGACCTGGTCGGCCGCGGCCGCGTGGATGACCTCGGGCATCGGGTTGCCCAGCTCCGCCGACGGCGGGTCGTCGAACACGGGCACGAAGCGCTGCGCGGCCGTGCGGTGGCGGCCCGCGCCGATGAGGGTCACGTGGTGCCCGCGCGCGACCAGCTGGTCGACGAGCGCGGCCACGACCGCCTCGGTGCCGCCGTAGCCGCGCGGGGGGAGCTCGAACCAGGGCGGTGCGACCATCGCGATCCGCAGCGGACGCTCCTGGGCCGACGACGCGGCCGACGACGCAGCGGACGCGGCCCCCGACGCCGCCGGCCGCTCGTCCAGCACCGCCGAACCACCGACCGGGGCCGTCGCACCGACCTCGACCACTCCACCCTGCACTCTGCGAACCTCCAATCTCAGCGTGAGGTTTCCCTCCACTGCTCTAGCATGTTTATAGCATCGAGAGTCAAGGCACCCAGGACCTGTCACGCAGGAGGGAGAGGGACGAGCACATGGACCTGGACCCGCCGGCACCCGAGCTCGCCGAGGCCACGGAGCTGACCTCCGACCGCGGCACGACGCTCGTCGCGGGCACCTCGTTCTGCGTCAGCGGCCCGTCCGGCGACATCGAGCCGGACCAGGCTCAGGGCCTCTTCGTCGAGGACACGCGGGTCGTCTCCACGTGGCGGCTCGAGGTCGACGGGGCGCCCGTCGACGCGCTCACCGCCATCCCCGCGGAGCCCTTCGAGGCCACGTTCGTCGGCCGCGCCGCGCCGCGCCCCGGACGCGTGGACCCGAGCCTCGTCGTCGAGCGCCGCCGCCTCGTGGGCGCCGGCCTGCGCGAGGACCTCACGCTGCGCAACTTCTCCACCGAGGCCGCCGGGGTGCAGGTCCACCTCGAGGTCGACGCCGACTTCGCCGACCTGTTCGAGGTCAAGTCCGGCCACACCGGGCGCCCGCAGCGCGTCGGGCGGCGCGCCGTCGGCGACAGCCTCGTCCTGTGGGTCGAGCGCGCCGGCTCCCGCCGCGGCGTCCGGGTGGGCGCCCCCGGTGCGGAGGCGACGCCGTCGGGCCTGACGATGCGCGCCGTCGTGCCCCCGCACGGCACGTGGAGCACGACGATCGAGGTCCGCCCGAGCATGCAGGACACCGAGCTGGAGGCCGCCTTCCCGGTGGACCGCCCGGTCGAGTCCGCGCCGGCCGCGCGTCGGATGCGCAGCTGGCGCGCCGCCTCCGCGAACGTGCGCACCGGCCACCCGGGCCTGCACGCGGCGCTCGCGCGCACCGAGCGCGACCTCGGCGCGCTGCGCATCGTCGACCCCGCTCACCCGGACGACGACGTCGTCGCCGCCGGCGCGCCCTGGTTCATGGCCCTGTTCGGGCGGGACTCGCTGCTGACGAGCTGGATGGCGGTGCCGTTCGCGCCGTCGCTCGCGATCGGCACGCTGCGCACGCTCGCGCGCCTGCAGGGTCGTCGCGACGACCCGATGACCGAGGAGGAGCCGGGCAAGATCCTCCACGAGGTGCGTCTCGGCATGGACCACGAGCTCGCCCTCGGCGGCTCGTCGGTCTACTTCGGCTCGATCGACGCGACGCCACTTTTCGTCGTCCTCGTCGACCGGGCGCTGCGCTGGGGCGCGCCGGCCGGGACGATCGCGCCGCTCCTGCCGGCGGTGGATGCGGCGCTCGAGTGGATGACGACGCACGGCGACCGCGACGGCGACGGGTTCCTCGAGTACCAGCGGCGGACCGACCGCGGCCTGGTCAACCAGGGCTGGAAGGACTCGTACGACTCGATCGCGTTCCCCGACGGCACGTTCGCGGTGCCCCCGATCGCGCTCGCGGAGGTCCAGGGGTACGCCTACGCCGCCTACCGCGCCCGCGCCCACCTGGCCGACGTGCTCGAGGAGGGCCGCGGGGCCGACGAGTGGCGCCGGCGCGCGGCCGACCTGCAGCGCACGTTCGACGACGCGTTCTGGCTGCCCGACCGCGGCTGGTACGCGCTCGCGCTCGACCGCGACAAGCGCCCCGTCGACGCGCTCGCCTCCAACATGGGCCACTGCCTGTGGAGCGGGATCGTCCCGCCCCACCGCGCCCCCCAGGTCGCCGACGCCCTGCTGTCGCCGGAGATGTTCACCGGCTTCGGCATCCGCACGCTGGGCAGCGGCTCGGCGGCCTACAACCCGGTCAGCTACCACAACGGCTCGGTCTGGCCGCACGACACCACGCTGGCCGTCTCGGGCCTGGCCCGGTACGGGTGCACCGAGCAGGCCGAGCGCGTCCTCGAGGCGCTGCTGCGCGCCGCGCGCGCCTTCCGCGGCCGGCTGCCCGAGCTCTTCTGCGGCTTCGACGCCGCCGACAAGCCTGTGCCGGTCCCCTACCCCACGTCGTGCTCGCCGCAGGCCTGGGCGGCCGCTGCCCCGTACGAGCTGCTCCGGGCCGCGCTGCGGCTCGACGCGTGCGTGCCGCACGGCGAGCTGCACGCCGCGCCGGTCCCGGCCGCGCTCGCGCCGATCCGCGTGGACGGCCTGCCGCTCGGCACCACGCGCGCGACCCTCGTCGCGGACGAGACGACGGTGGCCGTCACGGACCTCCCGGAGGGGGTCAGGCTGCGGGTCGACGGCGCGTCGGCGTCGTGCGCCGCTCCGGGATGGGACGATCCGAGGTGCGACGATGAGGAGGCCGCCGCGCGCTGACGCGCAGAGCACAGGAGGAAGGACCGCGATGGGCAACCCGCGCCGCGGCCGCGAGCCGGTCGAGCTCGACGACGCCGACGCGGCCCTGTACACGGTGGGCCAGGTCGCCCAGCTCCTCGGCGTCCCGGTGGCGCAGCTGCGCCGCCTGGACGAGCAGGAGGTGGTGCGGCCCAGCCGCTCGGAGGGCAACCAGCGCCGCTACAGCCGCCGCCAGATCGCCCGCCTGCGCGACGTGCTCGACCTCACGGCCGACGGCGTCACGCTCGCCGGTGTGCGGCGCGTGCTCGCGCTGCAGGACCAGGTCGCCGACCTGGAGGGACGCCTCGCCGAGGCCGAGGCGCGCCTGGCCGCCCGGGACGCGCAGCGGTCCGACGGGGACGGCGCGTGACGGGCCCGCGGGCCGAGCTCGCCGCGCTCGCCCGGCGCGGCGTGACCTGGCCCGCGCTGCCACCCGTGTCGGGTCACCCCCGCCCGGCGGCCGTCCTCGTGCTCTTCGGCGCCCTCGACGACCGTCCCGCGCGCCACGAGGCGCCGGCCGTCCCCACCGACCTCGACGTGCTCCTCGTCGGACGCGCGACGTCGCTCGCGCACCACCCCGGCCAGGTCGCCTTCCCCGGCGGCCGCGTGGACCGCGACGACGCCGGGCCCGAGGCGGCGGCGCTGCGCGAGGCCGCCGAGGAGACCGGGCTGGAGCCGTCCGGCGTCGAGGTGCTCGGTACGCTCGCCGAGCTGCCCGTGCACGTGAGCAACCACGTCGTCGTGCCCGTGCTCGCCTGGTGGGCCACGCCCTCCCCCGTCGCGGTCGTCGACCACGGCGAGTCCGCGACGGTCTTCCGCGCCCCGGTCGGCGACCTGCTCGACCCGGCCAACCGACGCACCGCGGTGATCCCCGACCGCGCGGTCGTCACCGTGCCCGGGGTGCGCCGCCGCCCCACGGCCGGGCCGGCCTTCCTCGTCCCGCACCCGGGGGGCACGCACCTCGTCTGGGGGTTCACGGCGCTCGTCCTCGACCGCCTGTTCACCGAGCTGGGCTGGGCGGAGCCGTGGGACGCCGCGCGGACGGTCGAGGTGCCCCTGTGACCCCGCCTGGGCGGACTCGCCCGGACGCGCCCGAACCCGTCCGCTCGGCGCCGAGGGCACCGGCGGCCTAGGGTCCGACCATGGCTGATCTGCGGGCCCAGCGACGAGGCTGGGGCGTCGTCGGTGTGCCGTCGAGCGCGGCGGCGCACTGGCCGGGGCTGGAGAAGGGGCCGCGCGCGCTGCGCGAGGCCGGTCTGGTCGAGGGACTCCGCTCGGCCGGGCTGAGCGTCGTCGACCACGGCGACCGGCCCGAGGCGCGGTTCCGCGCCGCGCGGTCCGCGCAGGAGCCCAACGACGTCGGTCGCGTGGTGGAGGTGCTGAAGGACGCGACGGGCGCGATCGGCGAGATCGTCGCGGCCGGGCGCCGCCCGCTCGTCCTCGGCGGCGAGTGCACGCTGACGATCGCGCTGGTGAGCGCGTTCGCGGAGGCGGGCCAGGAGGTCGGCGTCGTGTACGTCGACGGCGGGCAGGACCTCCAGCTGCCGGGAGACCACCCGGAGGAGCCGATCCTCGACTCGATGGGCATGGCGCACCTGCTCGACCTGCCCGGCACGGTGGACGCCCTCGCGGGGATCGGGCCACGGCGCCCCCTGCTCACGCCCGACCGGGTCTGCTTCTACGGCTTCGCCGACGACGACGAGGACGTGCACGGCCTCGTGCCGGCGCTGCGCTTCACGGCCGCCGAGGTCACGGGCGACCCGGTCGGCACGGCGGTGCACGCCGCCGACGCCGCGAGCCGCGCGGCCGACGGGTTCGTCATCCACCTCGACGTCGACGTGCTCGACTACCTGCTCCTGCCCGCGGCCGACGTGCCGCAGTACGGGCGCGGGCTGCGCGTGTCGACGCTCGTGCAGTCGCTGGCGATCATGGCCGAGCGGCCGGAGTTCGCGGGCATGACCGTCGCGGAGTTCAACCCCGACCACGCCGCGGGCGACGGCTCGACGGCGCGCGAGCTCGTGCGCGCGCTCGCCTCGATCCTCTCCCACGCCCCGCGCTGAGGCCCGGACCCCGACGGGCGCACCTCTCGGCGTCTACCCTGCCGGGGTGAGCCGCCACGTCCTCGTCCTCCAGCACGCACCCTGGGAGGGCCCGGGCCTCGTCGCCCGCGCGCTCGCCGACCGCGCCGGCGACGTCCCCGTCGTCGTCCGCGGCGTCGTCGACGACCCCGACCCCGACCTGCCCGACCCGGCCGCGCTGGCCGGCCTCGTCGTCATGGGCGGCCCCATGGGCGCCGACGACGACGCCCGCCACCCGGGCCTGGCCGCCGAGCGGCGCCTGCTCGCCGCGGCGGTCGACGCCGGGGTGCCGGTGCTCGGCGTGTGCCTCGGCATGCAGCTGCTGGCCCGCGCGCTCGGCGCGACCGTGCACGCGGGGCACGGCACGGAGATCGGCTTCGCCCCGGTCGAGGTCGTCGGCGCCGACCCGGTGCTCGCGCCGCTCGGCACGACCCCCACGGTGCTGCACTGGCACGGCGACGCGGTCGAGCTCCCCGCGGGGGCCACGCTGCTCGCGCGCACCGGCGTCACGCCCGTGCAGGCGTTCCGCGCGGGCAGCGCCGTCGGCCTGCAGTTCCACGTCGAGCTCGACGAGGCGCTCCTCGGGGACTGGCTGGCGAGCCCCGCCGCCGACGACCTGCCGTCGGGGGGTGCGGAGGGCCTGCGGCGCGACGCCCGGGTCGCCCTGCCCGCGCTCGCCCCCGCGGCGCTGGCGGGCCTCTCCGTGTTCGCCGACGCGGTGCGCGACGCCGCGGCGCGCTCGTGAGCGCCCGCCACGCGGCCGACGTCGCCGCCCTCCTCGGCCGGGTACCGGCGTGGGCCGCCGCGCACGACGACGTCGTCGGCGTCGGTCTGTGCGGCTCGTGGGCCGCGGCCCGGGCCCGCGACGACTCCGACGTCGACCTCGTCCTGCTCACCACCGCGCGCGCCGCGCGGGGGGCCGACACCGCCTGGGTCGCGGGCCTGCTCGGGGACGGCGTCCGCGTCGAGCGGGTGCAGACCTGGGGGCCGCACCTGACCGAGGTGCGCTGCGCACTGCCCACGGGCCTCGATGTCGAGCTGGGCCTGGCCGACCCGGCGTGGGCGGCGACGGACCCCGTGGACCCGGGCACCGCGCGCGTCGTCGGCGACGGGTTCCTCGTCCTGCACGATCCGGCGGGCGCGCTCGCCGCCCTCGCGGACGTCGTGGGCCGCCGCCCGCCGGCCGACGTCGCGGTCGACGCCGACCTCGTGCGCCGGGTGCTGGCGACCCAGCACCCCGACCTCGCGGACCTCCCGCTGCGGCACGCGGGCGGCGGCTGGGACAACGAGATGTGGCGGCTCGGCGAGGACCTCGCGGTCCGCCTGCCGCGCCGCGAGATGGCGCGACGCCTGGCGACGAACGAGCAGCGCTGGCTGCCCGTGCTCGCGCGGCTGGTCGAGGTCGCGATCCCCGCGCCGGTGCGCGTGGGCGAACCCGGCGAGGGCTACCCCTACCGGTGGTCGGTGGTGCCGTGGCTGCCCGGCGCCCCGGCGTGGCGCACGCCGCCCACCTCCCGGCGCGCCTGGGCGACGGACCTCGCCGACGCGCTCGCCGACCTGCACGTGCCCGCCGCCCCCGAGGCGCCCGAGAACCCGGTACGGGCGGTCCCGCTGGCCCGGCGGGACGGCGCCGTGCGCCAGCGGCTCCTGCTGCCCGGCGTCGACCCGGACGGCCGGCTGCGCGCGCTGTGGGAGGACGCACTCGCCGCCCCGGAGTGGTCCGGACCGCCCCTGTGGGCCCACGGCGACGCGCACCCGGCGAACCTGCTCACCGACGGCGAGCGGCTGACCGGGCTCGTCGACTTCGGCGACCTCACCGCGGGCGACCCGGCGTGCGACCTCGCCACGGCCTGGCTCACGTTCGACGCCGAGGGCCGCGCCGCCTTCGCCGACCGCCTCGCGGCGCGCGGGGCCGTCGACGACGCGACCTGGCGGCGGGCGCGCGGGTGGGCGGTCGCCATGGCGCTGGTCATGGTGCTGCGCCCGGCCGACCCCCAGCTCGCGTCGATCGGGCGGCACGCCGTGGCGCAGCTGACCGCCGAGCGCGTCTGACCGGGGCCCCGTCGCGCCCTGGTCGGGCCCTGGTCGGACGCGGGTCAGGCGCCGGGCCACACGTGGGACACCACGTCCCGGTAGGACCTGCCCACCATGTCCTCGAGCAGCGCCAGGTCGACGCCGTCGAGGCTCTTCAGGTACAGGCACGACACGCTCGTCGTGTGCGGCCCGAGCCGGGCGAGGTCGTCGGCGAAGGCGTCGAACCCGAGCATGAAGTACACCGACAGGTTCGCCTTCCGCGGCGAGAAGCCCGCCGCGGGCGCGTCGCCCTCCCGGCCGGACGCGTACCGGTAGTGGTAGCGCCCGAACCCCACGATCGACGTCCCCCACATGCGCGCCGGCTGCCCGGTCGCGCGCTCGAGGAGCGCGCGCAGGGTCCGGGCGTCCTCGCGGCGCCGCTCGGGCGTCACCGCGTCGAGGAACGCGTCGACGTCGCCGTCGTTCTCCACCGTCACCGGGTCGGCCATGCCCGATCGTCCCTCGCGCGGGCGCGCCGCGCCAGGGGCGTCGTCGGGCCGGCTCAGACGAGCGAGCGGAGCACGTACTGCAGGATGCCGCCGTTGCGGTAGTAGTCCGCCTCGCCCGGGGTGTCGATGCGCACCACCGCGTCGAACTCGACGGTCCGGCCGTCGTCGGCGGTCGCGGTCACGCGCACGGTGCGCGGCGTGGTGCCCTCGTTGAGCGCCGTCACGCCCGTGATCGAGAACGTCTCCGTGCCGTCCAGGCCGAGCGAGTCCGCGGACTCCCCCTCCGGGAACTGCAGCGGCAGCACGCCCATCCCGATGAGGTTCGAGCGGTGGATCCGCTCGAAGCTCTCCGCGATGACGGCCCGCACGCCCAGCAGCGCCGTGCCCTTGGCGGCCCAGTCGCGCGACGAGCCCGAGCCGTACTCCTTGCCGCCGAGCACGACGAGCGGGACGCCCTGCTCCTGGTAGGCCATGGCGGCGTCGTAGATGGTCGTCTGCTCACCGGTGAGGAAGTTGACGGTCATGCCGCCCTCGACGCCGGGCACGAGCTGGTTGCGCAGCCGGATGTTGGCGAACGTGCCGCGGATCATCACCTCGTGGTTGCCGCGGCGCGAGCCGTAGGAGTTGAAGTCCTTGCGCTCGACGCCGTGCTCGGCGAGGTAGCGGCCCGCCGGGCTGTCCGGCTTGATCGAGCCGGCGGGGCTGATGTGGTCGGTCGTGACCGAGTCGCCGAGCTTGGCGAGCACGCGCGCGCCGGCGATGTCCGTCACGGGCTCCGGCTCGCGCGTCATGCCCTCGAAGTACGGGGGCTTGCGCACGTAGGTCGAGTCGGCGTCCCACGCGAAGGTGTCGCCGGCCGGCGTCGGCAGCGAGCGCCAGCGCTCGTCGCCGGCGAACACGTCCGCGTAGTTCTTCGAGAACATCTCCGCGTTGACGGAGGAGTCGATGGTCGCCTGCACCTCGGCCGCGGACGGCCAGATGTCGCGCAGGTACACCGGAGCACCCGACTCGTCGGTGCCGAGCGGCTCGGTCTCGAAGTCGACGTCCATGGTCCCCGCGAGCGCGTACGCGATGACGAGCGGCGGCGACGCGAGGTAGTTCATCTTCACGTCGGGGTTGATGCGGCCCTCGAAGTTGCGGTTGCCGGAGAGCACCGAGACGACGGCGAGGTCCTCGCGGTTGACGACCTCCGAGACCTCCTCCGGCAGCGGCCCGGAGTTCCCGATGCAGGTCGTGCAGCCGTAGCCCACGAGGTGGAAGCCGAGCTTCTCGAGGTAGGGCCACAGGCCGGCCTGCTCGTAGTAGTCGGTGACGACCTTCGAGCCGGGCGCGAGCGACGTCTTGACCCAGGGCTTGACGGTCAGCCCGCGCGCGACGGCGTTCCTGGCGAGCAGGCCGGCCGCGAGCATGACCTCGGGGTTCGACGTGTTGGTGCACGAGGTGATCGAGGCGATGACCACGTGCCCGTGGTCCAGCTCGGTCCGCGTGCCGTCCGCGAGCGTCACCGGGACGCGCTTGTGCGGCCGGCGGCTCGTGTCGACCGTCGGGTGCACCGGCGGGGCGTCCGTGTCGCCGTCGTGGGCGGTCGCGGCGATCGGGTCGGAGGCCGGGAAGGTCTCCTCCACCGACTCGTCCAGGCCCGACGTCGGCGCGATCTCGACGTGGTCGACGTAGTCGCCGATGACGTCGGCGAACGCCTGCTTGGCCGACGCGAGCGGGATCCGGTCCTGCGGGCGCTTCGGGCCGGCGATCGACGGCTCGACCGTGGACAGGTCGAGCTCGAGGTACTCGGAGTAGACGGGCTCGACGTAGCCGGGCGCGGCCGGGTCGTGCCACAGGCCCTGCTCCTTGGCGTACGCCTCGACGAGCGCGACCTGCTCGGCGCTGCGCCCGGTGAGCCGCAGGTAGTCCAGGGTGACCTGGTCGATCGGGAAGATCGCGCAGGTCGAGCCGAACTCCGGGCTCATGTTGCCGATGGTGGCGCGGTTGGCGAGCGGCACCTGCGAGACGCCCTCGCCGTAGAACTCGACGAACTTGCCGACGACACCGTGGCGACGCAGCAGCTCGGTGATGGTGAGCACGACGTCGGTCGCGGTGACGCCGGTGGGGATCTGGCCGGACAGCTTGAAGCCGACCACCTTGGGGATGAGCATCGACACCGGCTGGCCGAGCATGGCGGCCTCGGCCTCGATGCCGCCGACGCCCCAGCCGAGCACGCCGAGGCCGTTGACCATCGTCGTGTGGGAGTCGGTGCCCACGCACGTGTCGGGGTAGGCCTGGACGACGCCGCCGGCCTGCTTGGTCATGACGCCGCGCGCGAGGTACTCGAGGTTGACCTGGTGCACGATGCCGGTGCCCGGCGGGACGACCTTGAAGTTGTCGAACGCCGTCTGGCCCCAGCGCAGGAACTGGTAGCGCTCGTGGTTGCGCTCGTACTCGCGCTCGACGTTGCGCTCGAACGCGTCGCGGCGGCCGAAGACGTCGATCTGCACGGAGTGGTCGATGACGAGCTCGGCGGGCGCGAGCGGGTTGATCCGCGACGGATCGCCGCCGAGCTCGGCCACGGCCTCGCGCATGGTCGCGAGGTCGACGACGCACGGCACGCCCGTGAAGTCCTGCATGACGACGCGCGCAGGCGTGAACTGGATCTCCGTCGTCGGCTCCGCCTGCGGGTCCCAGGACGCGAAGGCGCGCACGTGGTCGGCGGTGACGTTCGCGCCGTCCTCGGTGCGCAGGAGGTTCTCGGCGAGCACCTTGAGGCCGTACGGCAGCCGCTCGAGCCCGGGCACGGCGGACAGCCGGTAGATCTCGTACTCGGTGCCCGCGACCCGAAGAACGCCCTTGGCCCGGAACGTGTCCACGCTCACGTCGACTCCTTCTCTGCTCGGCTTCGCTGCCGCGCCCACCGGGCACCGCGACCCATCCAGGGATTTATCTTGACGTCAAGATACATGGTACCCCGAACGCCGGGGCGCCGCGGTCCGGCGCCGCCCGGGCGCGTCCTCAGGCCCCACCCCGCGTGAGCACCGCGACGGCCTCGACGTGGTGCGTCATCGGGAACAGGTCGAACGCCCGCAGCCCCGCCAGCGCGTAGCCGTGCCCGGCGAGGTACGCCACGTCACGGGCCAGCGCGGCCGGGTCGCAGGCCACGTAGACCACGCGCTCGGGCCGCAGCCCCGCCACGCGGTCCACGACCACGCGGCCTGCGCCCACGCGGGGCGGGTCGAGCACGACGACGTCCGCCCGCGCGACCGGGTCGCGGCGCAGCACGTCCGCCACCGGGCCGAGGTGCAGCTCGACCCACGGCAGGTCGTGCGCGTTGCGCCGGGCGTCCGCGACGGCGCGCTGGTCACCCTCGACCGCGACCACGCGCCCGCGCTCGCCCACCGCGCGCGCCAGCGGCAGCGTGAACAGCCCGGCCCCCGAGTAGAGGTCGAGCACGGTCGCGCCGTCCGCCTGCCCGACGCCGTCGAGCACCGCCTGCGCGAGCACCGCCGGGGCCGCGCGGTGCACCTGCCAGAACCCGTCGGCCGCGACGCGCCACGTGTAGCGGGCGCCGCCCACCTCCGCGACCTCGCGGACCGAGGCCCGCGCGTTCGGGCGCCGGTCGGGCCCGTCGCCCGCCCAGGGCACGCCGTCGACGAGCACGATCGGCCGGGCGCCGCCGACCGGGGCGACGGCCGTGACCCGCGCGCCCGCGGGCCAGCGCCGGGAGAACAGGCGCAGGTCGCGCAGCGCGGGCACCGCGAGCGGCATGTCCGCGAGGGGGACGACCTCCGTCGAGCGGTAGCGGTGCATGCCCGCCCGGCCCGCGGCGTCGGCGGTGAGCTCGATGCGGGTGCGCCAGCCGAGCCCGTCGGTCTCCCCCGGCGCGGCCTCGACGACGACGTCGCGCTCGACGTGCGCGAGGCGCCGCAGCTGCTCGTCGAGGACGGCGGCCTTCCACGCGCGCTGCGCGGGCAGCGCCACGTGGGCGAGCTCTCCCCCGCCGACGCCGCCCGGCCCCGCCTCGGGCCAGGCCGATGCCACGCGGTCCGGGCTGGCCTCGAGGACGCGCACGGCGTCGGCGCGCCAGAAGCGCGCGTCCGGCTCGGCGTCGGTCAGCTCGGCCTCGACGACCTCGCCCGGCAGCGCGTGCCGCACGAACACCACCCGGCCCTCGTGGCGCGCGACGCAGTGGCCGCCGTGCGCGACGGGGCCGATCTCGAGCCGGACCGTCACGACGCCGCCCCCGCCGGGCCGTCGTGGGGCGCCGCGCCGTCGTCGGCCGCGGCGGTCCCGTCCTGGGGCGCCGGGGAGCCGACCGCCGGCGCCGCGTCGCGGGACGCGCGCGTCGGCGGCTCCAGCTGCCACGGCACGCTCGCCACCACCACGCCGGGCGTGAAGAGGAGCCGGCTCTTGAGGCGCACGGTGCTCTGGTTGTGCAGCAGCTGCTCCCACCAGCGCGCCACGACGTACTCGGGCACGTAGACGACGACGAGGTCGCGCGGGCTCTCCCGCCGGATCGACTTCACGTACCCGAGCACGGGACGGGTGATCTCCCGGAACGGGGAGTCGAGCACGCGCAGCGGGACGGGCACGTCGAGGGCCTCCCACTGCTCGCGCAGCGCCGCGGTCGCCTCCGGGTCGACGTCGACAGTCACCGCCTCGAGCACGTTCGGGCGGGTGGCCCGCGCGTAGGCGATCGCGCGCATGGCCGGCTTGTGCAGCCGGGCGAGCAGCACGATCGCGTGCACGCGGCTCGGCAGCGCGCGCGCCGACGCCGGGTCGTCGTCGACGGCGAGCTCGGCCGCCACCCGGTCGTAGTGCCGGCGCACCGCGGACATGAGCACGAACACCACGCCCATGGCCAGCACCGCGATCCACGCGCCGTGCGTGAACTTCGACACGAGCACGACGACGAGCACGGTCGCGGTGAGGCCGAAGCCGACCACGGCGACCGTGCGCGAGCGCAGCATCCTGCGCCGCCCGGGGCCGGACGGCTCGGTGCGCAGGCACCGGTTCCAGTGCCGGACCATGCCCAGCTGGCTCAGCGTGAACGAGACGAACACGCCGACGATGTAGAGCTGGATGAGCCGGGTGACCTGGGCGTCGAACGCCCAGATGAGCACGCCAGCGCCCACCGCGAGCGTGACGATGCCGTTGGAGAACGCGAGCCGGTCGCCGCGCGTGTGCAGCTGTCGGGGCAGGTAGCCGTCGCGGGCCAGGATCGAGCCGAGCACGGGGAAGCCGTTGAACGCGGTGTTCGCGGCGAGGACGAGGATGAGGCCCGTCGCGACCACCACGAGGTGGAACGCGACCGGGAACCCGTCGAACACGGCGTCGGCGAGCTGGCCGAGCACGGGGTGCTGCAGGTAGTCCTCGCCGACCGGGACGCCGTCGCGCAGCAGCTGCTGGGCGGGGCGCTCGACGTAGCGCACGCCCGTGGCGCGGGCGAGCAGCAGGCTCGACATGAGGAACGTCACCGAGAGGCAGCCGAGCATCAGCAGCGTCGTCGCGGCGTTGCGGCTCTTCGGCTTGCGGAAGCTGGGCACGCCGTTGCTGATCGCCTCGACGCCGGTGAGCGCCGCGCTGCCGGACGCGAACGCGCGCAGCACGAGCAGGGCGCCGCCGAGGCCCACGAGCCCCTGCGAGTAGCCGTCGAGGGGCACGACCTCCAGGCCCGCGCTCTCCGCGGCGGGCAGGTCGCCGAGCAGCCAGCGCACGAAGCCCGTGACCGCGAGCCCGCCGACCGCGAGCATGAACAGGTAGGTCGGCAGCGCGAAGAAGGTCGCCGACTCGCGCACGCCGCGCAGGTTCGCGACGGTGAGGAGCGCGACGAGACCGAGCGCGAACGCCACCTCGTGGCCGCGCAGCCCGGGCACCGCCGAGGCCGCGAACTGCGACGCCGACGAGATCGACACCGCGACCGTCAGCGCGTAGTCGACGAGCAGCGCGCTCGCCACGCCGACGCCGGCACGGGGGCCGAGGTTGGTCGTGGCGACCTCGTAGTCGCCGCCGCCCGAGGGGTAGGCGTGCACGTTCTGCCGGTAGGACGCCACCACGACGACGAGCACGACGACGACGGCAAGCCCCACCCACGGGGAGACGAGGGCCGCCCCCACGCCGGCGATCGAGAGCGTCAGGATGATCTCGTCGGGCGCGTACGCCACCGAGGACAGCGCGTCCGACGCGAAGACCGGCAGGGCGATCCGCTTGCGCAGGAGTGTGCGGTCGAGGCGGTCGCTCCGGTAGGGGCGACCGAGCAGCAGGCGCTTGGCGGCGCCGGCGATGTCGGACACGGGAGCCCATGCTAGGCCCGGGCCCCGCGCTGTCGGCCGGTGTAGCGTCAGCAGACGTGCACTTCGTCATCATGGGGTGTGGCCGCGTGGGCGCCACGTTGGCCCAGTCCCTCGAGACGCGCGGCCACTCCGTCGCGGTCATCGACCAGAACCCCGACGCGTTCCGCCGCCTCGACGCGGACTTCAGCGGCAAGAAGGTGACCGGGCTCGGCTTCGACCGCGGGACGCTGGTCCAGGCCGGCATCGAGGACGCGTACGCGTTCGCCGCCGTCTCCGACGGTGACAACTCGAACATCATCTCGGCACGCGTGGTCCGCGAGACCTACGGCGTCGCGAACGTCGTCGCGCGCATCTACGACCCGCACCGGGCGGAGATCTACCAGCGGCTCGGCATCCCGACCGTGGCGACGGTCCGCTGGACCGCCGACCAGGTGCTGCGCCGGATGCTGCCGATGGGCGCCACGGACGAGTACCGCGACGCGTCCGGCCGGGTCGTCATGGCCCAGGTGGACGTGCACCCCGGCTGGTACGGGCGGCCCGTCCGCGACCTCGAGGCGGCCTCGGGCGCGCGGCTGGCGTTCCTCACGCGGTTCGGGGACGGGATGCTGCCCAAGCCCGACACCGTCCTGCAGGAGCAGGACCTCGTGCACATGCTCGTGCTCGCGGACGAGCTGCCGCGGGTCGAGCGCGTGCTCACGAGCACCCCGCCGGCGGAGGTCGACTGATGCGCGTCGTCATCGCGGGCGCCGGCTCCGTCGGCCGCTCCATCGCCACCGAGCTGCTCGCCTCGGGCCACGAGGTCACGCTCATCGACCGCCAGCCGAGCGCCATGCGCGTCGCCTCGGTCGCCGAGGCGGACTGGCTCCTCGCCGACGCGTGCGAGCTGTCCAGCCTCGAGCAGGCCCGCGTGAGCGAGTGCGACGTCGTGGTCGCCGCGACGGGCGACGACAAGGTCAACCTCGTCGTGTCGTTCCTCGCGAAGACCGAGTTCGGCGTGCCCCGCACCGTCGCCCGCGTGAACAACCCGAAGAACGAGTGGATGTTCGACGAGGCGTGGGGCGTGGACGTCGCGGTGTCGACCCCGCGGATCATGACCGCGATGGTCGAGGAGGCCGTCGCCGTCGGCGACCTGGTGAAGATCTTCACCTTCCACCAGTCGGGCGCCGAGATCCTCGAGGTCACGCTGCCGGTGGACTCGCCCATGGTCGGGCGGCTCGTGGGTCAGGTCACGTGGCCGCGGGACACGGTGCTCGCGGCGATCGTGCGCGGCTCGCTGCCCATCGCCCCGAGCGTGGACGACACGCTCGAGGCCGGCGACGAGCTGCTCATCGTGGCGGGGTCGGAGGCGGACCTTGAAGGTCTGCACGAGCTGCTCGCGACCCCACGAGCAGCCAGATGACCCACAGGCCGAGCGCGAAGAGCGGCACGCCCATCGCGAGCTTGGCCGTGCCGAGCGCGGCCACTGCGTCCTCGCCCGCGTAGTACAGCGGGACCTGGACGGCCAGGCGCAGCGCGAAGACGGCCGCGAGCACCCAGGTCGCCCACACGTACCGACGCCGCTCGCGCAGCCGGGCCGGGTCGGTGCGCCACGCCATGTCCTCCCCGCGCAGCGCGGCCACGGCGACGCCGACGAGGGGCCAGCGCGCGGCGATCGACGCGACGGTACCGACGAGGAAGCCGACGTTGGCCAGCAGGCCGCCCGCGAAGTAGTCCTGCGCGCGCCCGGACCACCACGCCCACACGACGCCGATGGCCACGCCGAGCACGCCCGACAGCGCCTGCGTCACCGGCGTGCGCTGCACGAGGCGCACGACGACGGCGCCCACCGCCACGGCGAGCGACGCGATCAGCGCCGGCGCGAGCAGCCGGGACGCGACGAACACGACCACGAAGACCAGGCCGGGCGCCGTCGACTCGACGAGCCCGCGCACGCCGCCGACGGCCTCGGCGAACGAGAACTCCTCGCCCAGGACCGCGCGCATCCCGCGTGCGGGGACCGCCGGCGCCTCGCCTGCCGTCGCCTGCTCGCGCTCCTCGCTCACGAGACGGCCTCGTGCCGCGGGGCGAGCTCGTAGCGGGGGTTGTACATGGTGGGGTGGCCGTCGCGCATGCTCACGAAGCCCGTCAGCCGCACGCGCCGGCCGGGCTCGATCCCGGCGATCTGCCGCTGCCCGAGCCAGACCACCTGCACCGAGCCGGTGCCGTCGTAGAGCTCGGCCTCGAGCGCGGGCACACCGCGGCGCGGGCGCAGGGTCACGCTGCGCAGGACGCCGAACACCTCCGCGCGCGTGCGCGGGCGCAGCCCGCTGACCGCCGCGCAGCCCTGCTTCTTCGCGTGCTCGCGCTCCTCGGACGCCTCGATCTCCGCGCGCGAGGCGAGCACCGAGCGCAGCCCCGACCGCAGCGCGCCGGCGCCGGTGCGGACCCGGCCCCCCACCGTCGTCGGCCCGGGCACCTCAGTGCACCTCGGTGATCTCGGGGCCGCGGCGCAGCAGGTCGGGGGCCTGCGCCGTCGGCGCGATGGGCTCCTCGGGGCGCGGCTGCCCGGGGAGGCTGAGCGGCAGCAGCTCGCGCGGCACGCGCGGGCGGTCGCCGCGGACGACGACGACGTCGCCGAACACGGCCTCGAGCTCGCGCGCCTTCTCGGGGTCGACGGCCGCGCGGCCGGAGATGACGCCGCGCAGGAACCAGCGCGGCCCGTCGTAGCCGAGGAAGCGCGCCGGCCGGTGGCCGGTCCGCCCCTCCTTCGTGCGCACCGGCAGGCGGGCGAGCAGCTCGCGGCCGAAGGGGCCGGGCAGGTCGTCCACGGTGCCGCCCTGGCGCGTGACGGACTCCGCGATCTCGGCGCGGATCTCGTCCCAGATGCCCTCGGAGCGCGGCGCGGCGAACACCTGCAGCTGCAGCGAGGAGCCGTGGAGGGCGAGGGCGGCGGCGGTCACGACGCGGCTGGCCTTGTCGAGCTCCATCCGCAGCTCCATGCCCTCGCGCCGCGGCAGCCACAGCGCACCGACGTCGATCCGGTCGCCGAGCTCCGGGACCTCGCTGACGTCCCACGGACCGTGCTCGCGCGTCGCGACGGTCTCCTCGCCGACGTCCTCGAGCTCCGCGAGCTCGTCGGCGGGCGCCGCGTCCCGCGTCCTGCGTCCGAACAGGCCCACTTCGTGCCTCCACATCGACCGGGTCCCGGGCGGGACCCCGACGTACCAGCCTAGGCGTCCCGGTCCGCGCCGGCCGCATCCGGCGGTGCGCCCCCGGACGCGTCGCTCCCCCAGCCCCCGCTCGACCCGAAGCCCCCGTCGCCGCGGTGCGACCCGGGCAGCCGTTCGGCGCGCACGAACCGCGCACGCTCGACGCGCTGGACGACGAGCTGGGCGATGCGGTCGCCCCGCCGCAGCTCGACGGCGTGCTCGGGGTCGGTGTTGAGCAGGGTCACCCGGATCTCGCCGCGGTAGCCGGCGTCCACCGTGCCCGGCGCGTTGACGATCGTGACGCCGTGCCGCGCCGCCAGGCCCGAGCGCGGGTGCACGAACGCCGCGTACCCGTCCGGCAGCGCGATGCGCACGCCCGTCGGCACCGTCGCGCGGCCGAGCGGCGGCAGGACGACGTCGACCGCGGTGACCAGGTCCGCCCCGGCGTCGCCGGGGTGCGCGTAGGCAGGCTCCGGCAGCGTGTCGTCGAGCATGACGAGCAGGACCTCGGGCGGTCCCTCGTCGCCGTGGTGCGTCACGCGGCGAACTCTATCGGCGGCCGGCTGCCATGCTGGGGGCATGGCTCTCGACGGTCCCTCCGGCGTGTACTCCGAGCGGCTGTGGCCCGGGCCGCTGGGCTGGGCGCTCGTGCCCGCGGCCGGGCTCGTCACCGGCGTGATCCTGCTGCCCGTGCACCCGGTCGTGGCGCTCGTGGGCGCGCTCGGCGCGACGCTCGTCGCGCTCGTCGTGGCGGTCGCCGGATCGCCGGCCGTCACGGTGCGCGACGGCGAGCTCCGGGTGGGCGCCGCGCACGTGCCGGTCGCGCTCCTCGGCGCGCCGACGGTGCTCGACGGGGACGGCGTCCGCGCTGCCCTCGGGCCGGGCTCGGACGCACGGACCTACGTGCGCCTCCGGGCGTGGATCCCCGGCGCGGTGCACGTGCCCGTGCTCGACCCGGCGGACCCGACGCCCGCCTGGCTGGTGTCGTCGCGGCACCCGGCCGCGCTGGCCTCGGCGATCGAGGCTCAGGCGGCGCACTCCGTGCAGACGAGCTGACCGTCCTTCTCGTAGGCCAGCTGGCTGCGGTGGTGCACCAGGAAGCACTTGCTGCAGGTGAACTCGTCGGCCTGGCGGGGCAGCACCCGGACGGAGAGCTCCTCGCCGGAGAGGTCGGCGCCGGGGAGCTCGAAGCCCTCAGCCGCCTCGATCTCGTCCTCGTCGACGATGCCCGAGCTCTTGTCGGAGCGCCGCGCCTGCAGCTCCTGGAGCGAGTCCTCGCCGAGGTCCTCGTCCGTCTTGCGCGGGGCGTCGTAGTCGGTGGCCATGTGTGTGCTTCGCTCCGTCGTCGTCTCGGGTCCGCGCCGCCCAGGTGGGCGCGGTTCGGTACGTGATGAATGCTCGGGGTGCGCTGGTTGTTCCCGCGCGGCGGCGCCGATTGTGCACCATCCCCGCGGATGACGCACGCACGATCGGTGTCGTGGCGCGCCCCTGCCCGGCCGGCACGGTCCCCGCGGCGGGGAGCGCCGGCCCCCGGAGCACGTCGTCGCAGGTCAGCGCGCCGGCGTCGGGCAGGCCGGGCTGTGGCACGGCGCGCGACGGTAACCGAGATCACGTGTCCGGTTCCCGGGCACCGCGGCGCGGGACCTGCGGACGGGCCGCCGCGGGCCGGCTCAGGCGTCGTCGCGGTCGGCGTCCAGCGACTCGAGCAGGGCGACGAGCTCGCGCACGCTCGGCTCAGGCCCGGCCACCGTCATCGCCTCCGACGGCGGCGCCCCGCGCAGCCCGACGACGGTCGCGCCGGCCTCGCGCGCCACGAGCGACGCGGCGGCCAGGTCCCACGGCTGCAGACCCCGCTCGTAGAACAGGTCGAGCGCGCCCGAGGCGAGCAGGCACATGTCGATCGCGGCGGAGCCGATGCGGCGGATGTCGCGCACGCGCGGCAGCACCTCGGCGACGACGCGCGCCTGCACGCGGCGACGCTCCACGGTGTAGCCGAAGCCGGTGCCCAGCAGGCTCTGCGCGAGCGGGACCGGCGGGTTCACGCGCAGCGGGCGGCCGTCCTCCGCCGCGCCGCCGCCGAGCGTGGCGGTCCAGGTGCGGTCCTCCCCCACGGCGTGCACGCACGCCGCGACGACCGTCCACTCGGTCGGCCGAGGCGGGCCCACGACGGCGGCGACGCTCACCGCGTACGCCGGGATGCCATAGAGGTAGTTCACGGTGCCGTCGATCGGGTCGATGACCCAGGTCACCCCGCTCGTGCCGGCGACGAGACCGTCCTCCTCGCCGAGGATGCCGTCGTCGGGCCGCTCCGCGGAGATGGTGCGGCGCAGCAGGTCCTCCGAGGCGAGGTCCATCGCCGTCACCACGTCGATCGGGCTCGACTTCGTCGCCGCGACGTCCACCCGCTGCGGCCGGCCCTCGCGCACGAGCGCGCCCGCGGCGCGGGCGGCCCGCTCGGCGAGCGCGCCGAGCTCGGCGAGCAGGTCGCGGTCGGCGGCCAGGGCGGCGGGGTCGGGGGCGGGGGCGGGGGTACGGGACGTGGGCTCGGTCACGCCCCCATCCTCCCGCACCCGGGTGCCCACGCCCGCCCCGGTGGTCCGGCGGCGGCCGGCGACGGTCGGGGCCGTCCGGGGACGGTCGCCGGCGGTCGACGGCGGCCCGCGGCACACCGGGCCGCCTCCCCGCGCACGCGGGGTTCGGATGGCACCCTCGTACGTGGGAGGTGCCATGAGCGAGCTCACCCTCGTGGGGCTGGACGAGGACGGCGAGCACGTCGTCCTCGAGGGGGCGGACGGCCAGCGGTTCCGCGTCCGCATCGACGAGGCGTTGCGGGCCGCCGTGCGCCGCGACCGGCCGCAGATGGAGAAGGCCCGCGCCGAGGCGTCGGGCCTGCCGCCGCGCGAGATCCAGGCGCGCGTGCGCGCCGGGCAGACCGCGGAGGAGATCGCGGAGGCGACCGGCACTCCCGTGGAGGTCGTGCGCCGCTACGACGGCCCGGTCCTCGCCGAGCGGCAGTACGTCGCCGAGCAGGCGCAGGCCACGCGCGTCGGTCACGACCCGAGCTCGCCGGTGCTGGGCGAGCTCGTCACCGACCGCCTCGCCACGCGCGCGGTCCGCTCGAGCACGTGGGACGCCTACCGCGAGGGCACGGGCCCGTGGACGGTCGAGGTCCGGTTCGAGGTCGCCGGCTCGGAGCGGTCGGCCCGCTGGAGCTTCGACCCGGCCGCGCGGCGGGTCCGCGCGCTCGACGACGAGGCCCGCTGGCTGTCGGAGACCGAGCTGCCCGACGCGCCCATCCGCCGCCACCTCGCGCCGGTGCGCGACCAGGTGTTCGACGTCGAGGTGGACGCCGCGCTGCGCCCGCTCCTGGCGGAGATCGACCCGCCGGTCGAGCCGGAGGACGCCGAGCCCGTCGCCGACGAGACGCACGCGCTCCTGGACGACCTCGCCGGGCGCCGGGGCGTGCGCCAGCCCGCGGAGCCCGCGGCGGACGAGGACGAGGAGTTCTCGGGCTTCGGGCCGCAGCACGCGTTCGACTTCGACCACCCCGAGCTCACCGTCCCCGCGGCGCACCCGCCGGCCTCGCGCCCGGAGGAAGCGCAGGACGCGCGCGTGCTGCGCATGCCGCGCGCCGACCGGGCGGACGACGCGCCCGAGGCGGACGCCGGGGACGAGGCGTCCGGCGAGGAGCGGCGCACCGAGCCCGCCGAGGGGTCGCGCGGACGCGGCCGCCGGGGCCGGGCGAGCGTGCCGAGCTGGGACGAGATCGTCTTCGGCGCGCGCCACGAGTGACCGGCTGACCCCCCTGCCCTGAGGGCGGGGCGGCCGGCTCAGGCGTCCGAGAACCCCGGCAGGGTCTGCGGCACGTCCGACGTCGCGCGCGCGACCGCCTGCGTCATCCGCCGCATGTGGTGGCGCCGGCACAGCACCTCGTACCCGACGTCGCCCGCGCGGGTGTCGCCGACGAGCACCTGCTCCCCCTCGACGACCATGACGCCGCCCACGGTGCGCGCGTTGTGGGTCGCGCGCGCGCCGCACCAGCACAGGGTCGGCACCTGCAGCACCTCCACGCGGTCGGCCAGCTCGATGAGCCGCGCCGAGCCCGGGAAGAGCCGCGTGCGGAAGTCCGCGGTGATGCCGAACGCGAAGACGTCCACGCCCATCTCGTCGACGAGCTGCGCGAGCTGCTCCACCTGCGTGGGCGTGTAGAACTGCGCCTCGTCGCACACGAGGTAGTCGATGCGCTCCCCGCGCAGGCGCCGCTGCACGACGTCGTCCCAGAAGTCGGTCTCGTCGGTCACCTCGATCGCGGGGTGCCGCAGGCCCAGGCGCGAGGAGATGACCCGCTCGCCCGCGCGGTCGTTGCGCGTGTAGAGCAGGCCGCCCCGGCCTGCGACGGCATGGTTGTGGTCCATCTGCAGCGCGAGCGTGGACTTGCCGGAGTCCATCGTCCCGCTGAAGAACACGAGCTCGGCCACCGCGCCTCCCTACGCCACCACGACGAGCGGCACAAGCATCTCGCCCGAGGTGAGCGAGCCGTGCATGCCGCGCAGCCGCACCGACTCCGCCGTCTGCGTCCGCGTGTCCACCACGCCCGCCACCCCGCGCGCCGCGACGACGAGGTCCCCGACGATCGGCCGCACGTGCTCGGCGACCGGCCCGAACCAGCCCGCCGCGACCGCCTCCTCGCCCGTGCGCACGACGGCGAGGTCGCCCAGCACGTCCTGCCACCGCTCGCGCGCGGCGGCCGCGTCGCCCGGGTCCTCGAGGTGCACGTACGTCGCGCGCGGCTCCCCCGCCACGAGCGCGACCCCGGCCGCGAGCGCGGGCGTCGTGGCGACGTCGACGAGCAGGTCGTGGTCGACGTCGACCTGGCCGTGGTCGGCGGTGACGAGCATGAGCGTCCCCGCGGGCAGGCGCCGCGCGAGGGCGGCGAGCCCGGCGTCGAGCTCGGTCAGCGCGTCGGCCCACTCGGCGGAGCGCCACCCGTGGTGGTGGCCCGCCTTGTCGACGTCGCCCCAGTACAGGTACACGAGCGACCGCCCGGGCGCGCGCAGCGCGTCCACCGCGGCGTCGACCCTCGCGTCCAGGGACTCGGCGGGCACGTAGCGCCCGCCGCCGAGCACGGCGAGCGTGAGGCCGGACCCGGCGAAGCGCGCCGGGCCGACCGAGGACACCGCCACGCCGGCCGCGGCCGCGACGCCGAGGAGCGCGGGCTCGCGCTGCCAGGCCGGCGCGGGGTCGAGCCCGGTCCACGACACGAGGTTCGCGAGTCGGCCGGTCACGGGGTTGCGCACGGTGTAGCCGAGCAGGCCGGTGGCACCGGGCGGCCGGCCCGTTCCGAACGAGCCGAGCGACGTCGCCGTCGTCGAGGGGTAGCCCGTGGTGAGCGCGCGCGTGGCGTCGAGCCGGGACCGCAGGAACGGGGCGTGGCCGGCGCGCTCGCGCACCAGCTCGAGGCCGAGGCCGTCCACGAGCACGACGCACACGCGCTGCACCACCGGCAGGCCGAACCGCTCGCGCGCGGCGTCACCGCCGTCCGTCTCGACGCCGACGGCGGCGAGCGCCGCGGGGAGCACGCGGTCGAGGCTGTCGCGGCCGTAGTCGGGCGCGAGCATGCCCGCGAGCGCGTCGCCCTCGACCGCGGGCGCCGTCCGGGGCCCGGTCACCGCGCGGTCGCCGCGGACAGCGCGCGGGCGAACTCGACGGCGGCTCGTACGGCGTCCCGGCCCTCGGCCTGCGCGGAGATGCGCACGGCGACGTCGTCGGGCGTGATGGAGCCGGTGTAGCCGTGGTCGGCCTCGCACTGCGGGTCGCCGCAGGTGGCGGGCTCGAGGTCGACGCGCTGGATGCCGCCCCAGCCGATCGAGAGCGTGAGCTCGAGCGGCGTCTGGCCGGGCCGGTGCCGCTCGGGCGCCCCGACGACGTGCGTCAGGGCGACGGTGTGCACGGCGCGCAGCGGGACGGCCTCGGTGGTCGCGGACGCGCTGGCCGACTCCTGCTCGCCGTCGGGCACGTGGTCGTCCACGTGGGCCATGATCAGGCGCGTCGGGGTGAGCACGAGCGCGGTGACGTGGCGCCGGACCTCGGTGTCGAAGGTCGTCTCGGGGTGGACGAGGTGCGCCAGCACGGGCTCGCCGCCGATCGCGACGTCGAGGACGTCGCCGACGAGGTCCGGGTAGTACCCGGCGAGGACGAGGCTCTGGCGCAGGGTGGCGGAGCGGGGCACGCCCTACATCTTCGCACCACGGCGCGTGCCGTCCGGCCCCGGCCCGATCCTCGTGGGCGCCCCCGGGCGGCCCTCGCCGGGCCCGACGGGCTCAGGGCAGGGCGCGCCGCGTGCCGTCGACGCGCTCGGCCTCCGCGAGCTCGACCCTCGCGGCGAGCACGGCAGCCCCGCGCTCCCCCACGACGACGGGGTGCAGCTCGAGGTCGTGCACCTCGGGCACGTCCTCGGCGAGCACCGCGACGCGAGCGAGCACGTCCTCGAGCGCCGCCACGTCGAGCGGCGCGCTGCCGCGGTAGCCGAAGAGCCGGGGCGCGGCCCGCACGCCGCGCACCATCTCCGCGACGTCGACGTCGGTGAGCGGCGCGACCCGGTGCACGACGTCGTCGAGCAGGTCGCTCGCGTCCCCGGCGAGCCCGAACGAGACCACCGGGCCGAACCGCGGGTCCTCGCTCGACCGGATCACGCACGCGGCACCCGCCGGCGCCATGCGCTGCACCTCGAAGCGGTCCTCGGGCTCGCAGTGCTGGGCCAGGACCCGCCGCACCTGGGCCATGGCGTCCCGGAGCGCCTGCGGGCCCGTCACGTCGAGCCGCACGCCGCCGAGGTCGATGCGGTGCCGCAGGTTCCCGGCGAGGCTCTTGAGCGCCACCGGCCAGCCGAGCTCCTCCGCCGCGGCGACGGCCTCGTCCTCGGTGCGCACGAGCCGCACGGGCCACACCTCGATGCCGTAGGCGCCGAGCAGGGCCGCGGTGTCGTCGGGGTCGAGCCGCACGACCTCAGCCCGGTCCACCCCGGCGGTCCCTGCGAGCGCGCGCGCGACGACGCCGGCGGCCGCGGCGCGGTCGATCCCGGCGGGTGCGAGCGGGCGCCCGTGGTCCGCGCCGCGCCACCGCGCGTAGCGCACGGCGGCCGCGAGGGCCGCGACGCCGTCCTCGGGCGCGGCGTACGCGGGCACGGTCCGCACGGTCCCGTCGGGCGCGGTCGCGGTGAGCTCGGCGGTGACCCCCGAGAGCCCGCGCAGGCACGCGACCGTCGTCTTGCCCGACGCCGCGGCGGCGCGGGCGACGCTACGCGCCACCTGCGGGTGGGGCGGGCCGAGGGTGGGCACGTACGCGACGACCGCCACGTCGGTGGCCGGGTCGGCGTACGCGTCGCGCAGGTCGGCGTCGAGGCGGGCGAGGTCCTCGGCGGTGCTCTCACCGGTGGCGAGGATCGCGCGGCGCGAGGTGACCACGAGCCCGGCGGACGTGGCCGCCTCGGCGACGAGGGCGGCCATGGGCTCGCTGCCCGCCAGCACGGTGACCCGCGCGCCCGCGGGCAGCGGCTGGTGGACGAGGAGCTGCGCGACGTCGAGCAGGTGGTGCTGGCTCGTGGCGCGCACGACGCCGGACTGGCGCAGCAGGTCGTCCAGCACGCGCCGGGGCACGCGCGTGCCGCGCAGCACGTGGCCGGCGGGCGCGACGTGACCCGAGCTGCCCGCGGTGAGCACGACGACGGGCTTGGTGGCCGCGAGCCGCCGCGCCACGCGGACGAACTTGCGCGGGTTGCCGATCGACTCCAGGTACGCGGCGACGACGTCGGTGGCCGGGTCCTGGGTCCAGAACTGCATGAGGTCGTTGCCGGACACGTCGGCCCGGTGGCCCGAGGACACGAACGTCGACAGGCCGAGGCCGCGCCGCCGGGCCGAGGCGAGCAGACCGACCGCCATCGGGGCCGACTGGCACAGCAGGCCGAGGCGACCCGGCTCGGGCATCCGCGCCGAGAGGGAGGCGTTCACCGTCGGGGCGCCGTCCTGACCGTGCCGCAGGAACCCGTACGAGCCGGGCCCGAGCACGCGCGCGCCGACGGCGTGCGCCGCCCGCAGCAGCTCGCGCTGGTGCGCCAGGCCCTCCGGTCCGGTCTCCGCGAACCCCGCGGACAGCACGACGACCGCGTGCGGGCGCAGGCGCGCGCACCGGCGCACGACCTCCGCGCAGCGCGCCGCCGGCACGCCGAGCACGAGCAGGTCGACGGACGCCTCGACGCGCTCCGGCCCCGGCCAGGACCTGGCCGGCTCGGGCGCCTGCGGCCAGCCGACGACGTGCACCTGCGGATGGCGCCCGGGCGCGTCGAGCAGGTGGCGCACGACGGCGCACGCGGCCGGGTGGTCCGGCCCGCCCTCCTCCGTGACGACCAGCACGGACGACGGCGTGAGCATCCCGAGCACGCTGCGCGCCTCCGCGCGGTGCTCGCGGTCGGCCATGACGGCGAGCGACCGCTCGGTGGGGTCGACGTCGAAGGACACCCACACGATCCCGTCGTCGAGCCGCTGCTCGACGCCGTACCCGGCCTCGCGGAACACGGCGAGCATGCGCCCGTTCTGCGGCAGCACCTCGGCGGTGAACCGGTGGATGCCCCGCTCGCGCGCGGCCGCGGCCAGGTGCTCGAGCAGCACCGAGCCGAGCCCGCGCCCGTGGTGGGCGTCGGCGACGTTGAAGGCGACCTCGGCGGTGTCCGGGCCGGTCCGGTCGTAGCGGGCGACGGCGATGATCCGCTCGACGCCGTCCTCCTCGATCACCGCGACGAGCGCGACCCGGTCCACGTGGTCGACGTGCGTGAAGCGGCGCAGCTCGTCGTCGGGCAGGCGCTCCAGGGGCGCGAAGAAGCGGAAGTACGTCGAGCGCTCGGACTGGCCCACGTGGAAGGCCTGGAGCGCGTCCCCGTCCTCGGGCCGGATCGGCCGCACGTGCGCCGTGCCGCCGTCGCGGAGCACGACGTCGGCCTCCCAGTGCCGCGGGTACGGCGGCACCGTGCCGGCGTCGTCGTCTGCCACCTCGCCAGGCTAGCGAGCCGCCCCCGCCCCGCGGTGGGTCCTCGGGCTGGCGTGCCGCGGCCGGGGAACCGCGCTCGGCGCGCGACAATGGTTCGTCCCCCGCCGGAAGGCGGCCCCGACCTCAGGAGACCTGCGCCCCGATGGCCCGACGACCCAGCGGACCCGCCGACCCGACGCCCTTCGAGGAGACGATCGTCGACGTCGACGTCGCGGCGGAGATGCAGGGGTCCTTCCTCGAGTACGCGTACTCGGTCATCTACGCCCGGGCGCTGCCCGACGCGCGCGACGGCCTCAAGCCCGTGCAGCGCCGGATCCTCTTCCAGATGTCGGAGATGGGCCTGCGCCCCGACCGGCCGTACGTGAAGTGCGCGCGCGTCGTCGGCGACGTCATGGGCAAGCTGCACCCGCACGGCGACGCGGCGATCTACGACGCGCTCGTCCGCATGGCCCAGCCGTTCTCGCTGCGCCTGCCCCTCGTCGACGGGCACGGCAACTTCGGCTCGCTCGACGACGGCCCGGCCGCCGCCCGGTACACCGAGGCGCGGCTCGCCCCGGCGGCGACCGCGATGGTCGCGGACCTCGACGAGGACGTCGTCGACTTCGTCCCGAACTACGACAACAAGCTGACCCAGCCGTCGGTGCTGCCCGCGGCGATCCCGAACCTGCTGGTCAACGGCGCGTCCGGCATCGCGGTCGGCATGGCGACGAACATGCCGCCGCACAACCTCGTCGAGGTCGTCGCGGCCGCGCGGCACCTCGTCGCGCACCCCGACGCGACGCTCGAGGACCTCATGCGCTTCGTGCCCGGGCCCGACCTGCCCACGGGCGGCAAGATCGTCGGGCTCGACGGCGTGCGCGAGGCGTACCGCACGGGCCGCGGCTCGTTCCGCACCCGGGCGACCGCGCGCGTGGAGAACGTCACGCCCAAGCGCAAGGGCATCGTCGTGACCGAGCTGCCCTACGGCGTCGGGCCCGAGAAGGTCATCGAGAAGATCAAGGAGGGCGTGCAGGCCAAGAAGCTCACGGGCGTCTCGGCCGTCACCGACCTCACCGACCGCCAGAACGGGCTGCGCCTGGTGATCGAGGTGCGCTCGGGCTTCAACCCCGAGGGCGTGCTCGAGCAGCTCTACAAGCACACGCCGATGGAGGACTCCTTCGGCATCAACAACGTCGCGCTCGTGGACGGCCAGCCGCGCACGCTCGGCCTGCGCGAGCTCGTCCAGGTGTGGGTGGACCACCGGCTCACGGTCGTCCGCCGCCGGTCCGCGCACCGCCTCGCCAAGCGGCAGGAGCGCCTGCACCTCGTCGAGGGCCTGCTCGTCGCGATCGTCGACATCGACGAGGTCATCCAGGTGATCAGGTCCTCGGACACCGCGGAGATCGCGCGCGAGCGCCTGCAGGCGGTGTTCGACCTGTCGCAGGCGCAGGCCGAGTACATCCTCGAGCTGCGGCTGCGCCGGCTGACCAAGTTCTCCCGCATCGAGCTCGAGCGCGAGGCCGACGAGCTGCGCGCCGAGATCGCCTCGCTCGAGGAGATCCTCGCCTCGGACGCCCGGCTGCGGGAGGTCGTCAGCGAGGAGATGGCCGAGGTCGCGCGCACCTACGGCACCCCGCGCCGCACGATCCTGCTGGAGTCCGCGGGCGGGGCGGTCGGCTCCGCCGCGGGCGCGTCGTCGTCGGCGAGCGCGGCCGTGCCGCTCGAGATCGCCGACACCCCGTGCTGGGCGCTCCTGTCGGGCACGGGCCTGCTCGCGCGCACCGCGGACGAGACCGAGCCCGCCCGCGCCGGCCGCCGCGCCGCGCACGACGTCGTCGTCGCCACGCTGCCGACGACGGCCCGCGGCGAGATCGGCGCGGTCACCTCGCGCGGCCGCCTGCTGCGCCTGCCGGTGCTCGACCTGCCGGCGATCCCGCCGACGGACGGCCCGCCGTCGCTGTCCGGCGGCGTCCCGGTGACCGAGGTGCTCGAGCTGGCGCCCGGCGAGCGCGTCCTCACGCTGGCGCCGCTCGCGCCGGGCGGCTCGACGCTCGCGCTCGGCACCGCCCGCGGCGTGGTCAAGCGCGTGGTGCCCGAGGACCTGCCGCGTGGCGACGCGTGGGACGTCATCGAGCTCGCCGACGGCGACGAGGTGGTGGGCGCGGCCCTCGCGGACGACGCCGACACCCTCGTCTTCCTCACGACCGACGCGCAACTGCTGCACTTCGCGGCGACGGCCGTGCGGCCGCAGCGCCGCCGCGCGGGGGGCATGACCGGCATCAAGCTCGGCGCCGGCGCGCAGGTGGCGTTCTTCGGCGTCGTGCGCGCGGCGGCGGTCGACGACGCGGTCGTGGTCACCGTGGCGGGCGCGTCCGACGCCCTGCCGGGCACCCAGGCGGGCACCGCCAAGGTCACGCCGTTCTCCGCCTTCCCGGGCAAGGGCCGGGCGACCGGCGGCGTCCGGGCGCACCGGTTCCTCAAGGGCGAGGACGGCATCATCCTCGGCTGGGTCGGCCCCGCGCCGGCGCGGGCCTCGGGCTCGGCGGGGCAGGCGATCGACCTGCCGGAGGTCGACCCACGGCGCGACATGTCCGGCCGGCCGCTGCCCGCGCCCGTGCACACGATCGGCTGAGCCCTCGGCACCGCCCGGGTCAGTCGGGCAGCACCGTGAGGTCGACGTGGTCGACGGCCCACCGGCCGTCGACGAGCTGCGTCCGGTAGACCATCGAGATCGCGTACTCGTCGGGCGTGCCCGCCCGGTACCGCTCGACCGTCTCCACCTCGGCCGTGTCCACGTCCACCTGCACCACGGCGACGACCTCGACCTCGACCGGCCCCCGGGCCGCGTGCTCGGCGGCGTCGGCCGCGACGTCCGCGCAGGTCGGCGAGCCCAGGTAGGGGTCGTCGCGGAAGAACGGCGTCGTCGCCGCCACGTAGTCCTCGCACGAGCCGGAGGCGCGGGCCGCGAACAGGTCGAGCACGGCCCGTTCCGGGCCCTCGGGGGCGCCGGTCGGCGCGGCGAGGGCGACGGCGACGCCCGCCGCGCCCAGGACCGTCGCCAGCACGAGCGGCGCGGGCACCCGCGAGGACCGGGCCACCACCTGGCTCACGCGGGGAGCGTAGTGCGGCCGTGCCGGCCCGCGGGGCCGGACGGCGCGCGGGGCGGCGTCAGATCTCGACGCTGTACATCACGACCCCGCTGAGCGACTCGTAGCCGAGCCGCTCGTAGAGGCCGTGCGCGCCCGACGGGTTCGCCGTGTCGACGTCGAGCATCGCGTACCGCATCCCGGACTCGCGGCACGCGGCCATCACCCGCACGAGCAGGGCCGGGGCGATCCCGCGGCCGCGCCACGGCCCCCGCACGCCGAGCAGGTTGGTGTACCCGAAGGGCGCGCCCAGGACCTCGAAGTCCTGCTCGTACCGGCTGGACAGCGCGTACCCGGCCACCTCGTCGCCGTCGAGGGCGACGAAGCTCCACTCGGGCGCGAAGTGCGCGTCGTGCCGCCAGTCCTCCGCCGAGCGCGGCTCGGAGCCCCAGTGGTCGGCGAACGCGTCGTTGTGCGCGAGGCGCACGGCCTCGTCGATCTCCAGGCGCCACGGCTCGATGCGCACGCCCTCGGGCTCGACGACGTCCGGCAGCGGGACCGTCAGGTCGCGGCGCATCCGCACGTACCAGCGGATCGGACTGAAGCCGGCCGCGGCGTACAGGCGCCGCTGGTCGCGGGCGTCCTCCTCGACGTAGACCGCCAGGCGCGCGGGCAGGTCCTTGCCGGACTCGACGAGCTTCTGGCGGCCGCGCCCCTCCATCCACGCCAGCAGCGAGCGCCCGATGCCGCGGCCGCGCCACTCGGGGTGCACCGAGCCGCTCAGGACGGCGCGCACCGTGCGCTCGTCGCCGGGGCGGACGGTGACGATGCCGTACGCACGCAGGACGCCGTCGACGTCGAAGCCGCCGAGCGTGTCGCGCTGCAGGTCCCGCCAGGACTCGGCGAACAGGTCGGCAACCTGCTGGCGCGACGTGCGCGCGGGCGCGCGGTCCGCCTCCTCGACGACGGCGATCAGCCCGTGGAGCGCGTCGACGTCGCCCTCGTGCAGCGGGCGCCAGGTGAGCTCGAGGTGAGCGGGGGGCAGGTCGAGCACGTCGGGCGCGTCGGCGCGGACGGCGAGGGGCTCCAGGCTCACGGGACCAAACCTAGCGAAGCGCTCACGCGTCGATGCGCGCGCGGTCGAGCTCGGCCGCCCCGGCGACGATGAAGTCGCGGCGCGGTCCGACGTCGGAACCCATGAGCAGCTCGAAGACCTCCTCCGCCACGGCGGCGTCGCGAGCCGTCACGCGGCGCAGCGTGCGCCGGCGCGGGTCCATGGTCGTCTCGGCGAGCTGGTCGGCGTCCATCTCGCCCAGGCCCTTGTAGCGCTGGATGTCGTCCTTGTAGCGGCGGCCGGCCTTCTGCAGGCGCTTGAGCGTCTGCTGCAGCTCGGCCTCCGAGTACGTGTAGATGTACTCCGGCTTCTTGCCGCCGAGCAGTTCGATCCGGTGCAGCGGGGGCACGGCGGCGAACACGCGGCCGGCGTCCACGAGCGGGCGCATGTAGCGGTAGAAGAGCGTGAGCAGCAGGGTGCGGATGTGCGCGCCGTCGACGTCGGCGTCCGTCATCATCACGACCTTGCCGTAGCGCGCGGCCTCGAGGTCGAACGAGCGGCCCGACCCGGCGCCGATGACCTGGATGATCGCGGCGCACTCGGCGTTCTTGAGCATGTCCGCCACGGACGCCTTCTGGACGTTGAGGATCTTGCCGCGGATCGGCAGGAGCGCCTGGAAGTCCGACTGGCGGGCCAGCTTGGCGGTGCCGAGCGCGCTGTCGCCCTCGACGATGAACAGTTCGCTGCGGTCGACGTCGTCCGTGCGGCAGTCGGCGAGCTTCGCGGGCAGGGCGGAGGTCTCGAGCGCGTTCTTGCGGCGCGAGATCTCCTTCTGCTTGCGCGCGGACAGGCGGGCGCGCATCTCCGCGACGACCTTGTCGAGCAGGAGCGCGGACTGCGCCTTGTGGTCGCGCTTGGTCGAGGTGAGCAGCGCGACGAGCTCGCGCTCGACGACCTTGGCGACGATGCCGCGCACGGGCGCCGTGCCGAGCACCTCCTTGGTCTGGCCCTCGAACTGCGGCTCGGGGATGCGGACGGTGACGACGGCGGTCAGGCCCGCCATGACGTCGTCCTTCTCCAGCCGCTCCCCTGCGGTGTCCTTGCCGTTGAGCTTGAGCCGGCGGGCGTTCGCCTCGACCTGCTTGCGCAGCACCTTGAGCAGGCCCTGCTCGAAGCCGGCCATGTGGGTGCCGCCCTTGGGCGTGGCGATGATGTTGACGAACGAGCGGACGTCCGTGTCGTAGCCGGTCCCCCAGCGCACGGCGACGTCGACCTCGCAGGTCCGCTCGACCTCCTGCGGGGTCATGTGCCCGCGGTCGTCGAGCACCGGGATCGTCTCGGTGTACGTGCCCTCGCCGGTGAGGCGCCACGTGGCGGTCACCGCCGGGTCGGGCGCGATGTGGTCGACGAAGTCCACGACGCCGCCGGTGAACCGGAACGTCTCCTCGTGCGGGCCGTCGGCGCCGGGAGTGCCGGCCAGGCCCCGCTCGTCACGGACCGTGATGGTCAGCCCGGGCACGAGGAACGCGGTCTGCCGGGCGCGCGTGACGAGCTCGTCGTAGGAGAACGTGGCGGTCTTGAGGAAGACCTGCTTGTCGGCCCAGTAGCGCACGCGCGTGCCCGTGACGCCCTTGGCGACCTTGCCGACGACGGCGAGCTCGGACGCCTCCTCGAACGGTGTGAACGGCGAGTCCGGGCTGCGGCCCTTGCGGTCGTCGAACACGCCGGGCTCGCCGCGGTGGAACGTCATCCGGTACGTCTTGCCGCCCCGGTCGACCTCGACGTCCAGGCGCGCCGACAGCGCGTTGACCACGCTCGCGCCGACGCCGTGCAGGCCGCCGGAGGAGCCGTACGAGCCGCCGCCGAACTTGCCGCCGGCGTGCAGCTTGGTGAACACGACCTCGACGCCGCTCAGGCCGGTCTTGGGCTCGATGTCCACGGGGATGCCGCGGCCGTTGTCCTTCACCTCGACCGAGGAGTCGGCGTGCAGCACGATCTCGATCCGGTCGCAGTGGCCCGCCAGCGCCTCGTCCACGGCGTTGTCGACGATCTCCCACACGCAGTGCATGAGGCCGCGGGAGTCCGTCGTGCCGATGTACATGCCGGGCCGCTTGCGTACCGCCTCGAGGCCCTCGAGCACGGAGAGGTGGCGGGCGGTGTAGCTGGACTCCGACAGGGTGCTCGTCACCCCACGAGGGTACGTGGTGGGGGCCCGTGCCCCTCGGAGGCGTGCCGCGCTGGGGCCGACCCCGCGCCCCCGGCGGGCGGGCGTCGTCGGGCGCGCGCCGCGGGAGGGCCCGACGGCGGGGCCCGGACGCGTGACGAAGGTCACCCGTTGGTCTCGGTCCGGTGACGGTTCGCTTCGCGGGTAGCGAACCCGGGGGTCCCGATGGGGCCTTCCTCGCGGACGGATGGTTACATGGAGACGTGACCACCACGACACCGACCCCGACACCGCTGACCGCAGCCGACCGCTGCGACCGCTGCGGCGCCCAGGCGTACGTCCGCGTGGTGCTGGCCAACGGCGAGCTCCTCTTCTGCGCGCACCACGCGCGTCGGCACGCGGCCGCGTTCGCCGACGTCGCGATCCACGTTCAGGACGAGACGGAGCGTCTGCACGAGGAGTACGGCGCCCCCGCGCGCTGACCGTCCTCCCCACGACTCCATGACCCAGGTCCGGCCGGCTCCACCCGGCCGGACCTGTCCTATCCGGGCCCGGACGCCGCGGCCCCCGTCCCCGCGGAGGCGCTGACGTGGACCTCGTGGCGGTGCTCGTCGGCCTGGCGATCCTCGTCGGGCTCGTCGGCATCGTGCTGCCGGTGCTGCCCGGGTCGCTCATCATCGCGGTCGCGGTGCTCGTGTGGGCCGTGGACACGGGCGGGTGGGCGTGGGGCGTGCTGGCGCTCGTCCTCGCGCTGCTCGCGGCCGGCTGGTCGGCGAGCTACCTCGTGCCCGGGCGGCGCGTGGCGCGGTCGGGGGTGCCGCGGTCGAGCTTCGTCGTGGCCGGGCTCGCCGGCCTCGTCGGCTTCTTCGTGCTGCCCGTGGTGGGTCTGCTCGTGTTCTTCCCGGGCGGGCTGTACCTCATGGAGTACCGCCGCCTCGGCGACCGCGCGGCCGCGTGGGAGTCCGCGTGGCTCGCGGTGCGGATGACGGCGCTCGGCATGCTCATCGAGCTCGGGCTCGCCCTCGTGGCGGCGACGACGTGGCTCGTCGCCGAGCTCGCGTTCTTCCCCGGCGTCGGCTGACCCGGCCCGCGCGCCCCCACCCCTGAGCAGTCACCCGCGTGTCGTCCCCCGAGCAGTCCCCGCGCCCAAGATCCGCGGCGGCCCCTGAGAGACGGACGGAGCCCGCCGGGCCGGGCGGCTCCCTGGACGCGCGAAGGGCGCCCACCGCATCGGTGGGCGCCCTTCGCGTCAGGTCGGGCCGGTGCCTCAGTCGAGGTAGTCGCGCAGGACCTGCGACCGGCTCGGGTGGCGCAGCTTCGACATCGTCTTCGACTCGATCTGGCGGATCCGCTCGCGGGTCACGCCGTAGACCTTGCCGATCTCGTCGAGCGTCTTCGGCTGGCCGTCGGTCAGGCCGAAGCGCATCGACACGACGCCGGCCTCGCGCTCGGAGAGCGTGTCGAGGACCTGGTGCAGCTGCTCCTGCAGGAGCGTGAAGCTCACCGCGTCCGCGGGCACCACGGCCTCGGAGTCCTCGATGAGGTCGCCGAACTCGCTGTCGCCGTCCTCGCCGAGCGGGGTGTGCAGCGAGATGGGCTCGCGGCCGTACTTCTGGACCTCGACCACCTTCTCGGGGGTCATGTCCAGCTCCTTGGCCAGCTCCTCCGGGGTGGGCTCGCGGCCCAGGTCCTGGAGCATCTGGCGCTGCACGCGGGCGAGCTTGTTGATGACCTCGACCATGTGCACCGGGATGCGGATGGTGCGCGCCTGGTCGGCCATCGCGCGGGTGATCGCCTGGCGAATCCACCACGTCGCGTACGTCGAGAACTTGTAGCCCTTGGTGTAGTCGAACTTCTCGACGGCGCGGATGAGACCGAGGTTGCCCTCCTGGATGAGGTCCAGGAAGAGCATGCCGCGGCCGGTGTACCGCTTCGCGAGGGAGACCACGAGGCGCAGATTGGCCTCGAGCAGGTGGTTCTTGGCGCGGCGCCCGTCCTGGGCGATCCACTCGAGCTCGCGACGCAGCTTCGGCTCGAGCTTGTCGCCCTCCTTGGCCAGCTTCTCCTCGGCGAACAGGCCGGCCTCGATCCGCTTGGCGAGCTCGACCTCCTGCTCGGCGTTGAGGAGGGCGACCTTGCCGATCTGCTTGAGGTAGTCCTTGACCGGGTCGGCCGTGGCGCCCGCCGTGACGACCTGCTGCGCAGGGGCGTCGTCGTCGTCGGCGTCGGAGACGGTGAAGCCGACCTCGTCGGTCTCGTCGTCGACCTCGTCGGCGGCCTTGGCCGCGGGCGCGGCCTCTTCGTCGGCGTCGACCTCCTCGACGACCACCTCGGCGTCGGGGTCCTCGTCCTCGACGTCCAGGTCGGTGACGTCGGCGTCGACCTCCTCGACGACGGCCTCGGGGTCGATGTCCTCGGGCTCGACGTCGTCGGTCTCGAGGTCCTCGTCGACGGCGGCCTTCGCCTTGGTCGCCTTCGTGGTCTTCGTCGCCTTGGCACCGCCCGTCGCGGCGGCCTTCGCGCTCGTCGCCTTGGCGGCGGTCGTCTTCGAGCCAGCGGTCTTCGCGCCGGCCGTCTTCGCGGCCGGCTTCTTGGCGGCGGGCTTCTTCGCGGCCGTGCCGTTCGCCGACTCGTCGGTCGCGGGCTCGGTGGTCGTGGCCGTGCGGCGGGCGGCAGCGGCGACGGCGTCGCGCTCCGCGCGGACGTTCACGCCGCTGGCGGCGAGGGCGGCGAGCACCTCGGGCATGCGCGAGGTCGCGACGCCGGCGGCCGTGCACGCGGCGTGCAGCTCGTCCGCGTGGATGCTCCCGCGGGCGCGACCGTCCCGCACCAGGCCCTCGAGGGCCGGGTGACGCAGGTCGCGCGGAAGAGCAGCAGCTGGGGTGTGGAAGGACACAGAGAACCTTTCGGCAGCGCCGGGTGCGGGGAGAAGGTCCGTGGATGGACGACCATTGTAACGTCCGGGGGTTCCCGACCGACCCAGGTGCAACCCCTCGAACGGTCCCCGCATTCCCGCCCGCGCAGCCCGCTGACCGGCGCCGACGCCCCTGCGGACGGGCCCTCGGCAGACCCGCGCCACCCCGGTCGTCACCCGGCCGGCTTGACCGCCAGGACCGGGCACGGCGCGTCCAGCAGGATGCGCTGCGCGTTCGAGCCGAGGAGCAGCTTGCCGACCGGGCTGCGGCGCCGCAGCCCGATGACGATGAGCTCGCTGCCCTCCTCCGACGCGGCGTCGATGATGTCGTCGGCCACGTCGCGCCCGCGGCTGGTCATCCGCACGTCGTGCGGGACGTCCGCCTCGTCGAGGCGACGGCGCACGTCGTCGGCGTGCGCGGCGAGGTCGGCGGACTCCGAGCCGAACCGGTGCCCCCGCTCGCTGAGCACCACGACGAGGCGCCCGCCGCGGGAACGGACCTCGCGGATCGCCGTGTCGAGGGCCGCCTCTCCCTCGGGCGTCGGCACGTACCCGACCACCACGCTCATCGTGCGCCTCCCGACCGCGCTGCAGCACCTCCTCGGAAGGTACCGGAAAGCGGCTCAGCAGGCGCGGGCCCACCCCGGCGGCATCCCCGCGCGCAGAGCCTGGTCGACGAGCACCGCGAGCCGGTGCCCGGGGTCGACGGCGAGCGCGCGGTCCACGAGGACGCCCGCGCGGGCGCCGTCGCCCTCCCACCAGGCGAGCACGGCGAGCAGCGTCAGGCCCGGCGCGTGCCCGCCGCGCGGCGCGTGCCCGACGACGTGCTCGAGCACGGCGCGGGCGGCACCGGACCGCGCGGGGTCGGGGCGCCGGCCCAGCCGCGGGTCGGTGATCGCACCCAGCGCGTGCCCGACGTCGGCCCCCGCCTCCCCCGCGACGAGCCGGTCGGCCACGCGCTCGGTCCCGGCCACGAACGACAGCAGGACGGCGTCGCGCACGAGGACGTCCTCGAGGCCGGCGAGCAGCCGGCCGACGACGGTCGGCGGGGGCAGCGGCGCCTCCTCGCCGAACACGGCGGGCGAGCCGCCCGCGCCGGAGGCTCCCTCGAGCCGGGCCGTGAGCGCCTCCCGCCACAGCCGCACCCCCTCGCGCCGCCACCGGTGCGCCTCGGCCGCCGTCGTCGCGGCCACGCGCCGCGCCGCCCACCGGTCGCGGGCCCGCCGCGCCGCCTTGCGCGCGGCGGCGTCGACGACGGGGAGCGTGACGAGGCGCTCCCGGCTCGGTGCGACCTGCACGCCGCGGAGCACCATCTCCGCCCCCACGCGCGTCGACTCCAGCTCGGCGAGCGGGCGCCCGCCGGGCGGGCAGCACGCGGCGTCAGAGCAGCCGAGCGCCCACCAGCCGTGCGGGCCGACGACCCAGCACTCGGTGGCCCCGAACGCCTGCTCGGCGGCGCGGAGCACCTCGTCCGCGCCGGCCCGCGCGGTGCCGCGCACGCCCCGCCCGCCCGGCGCCACCTCGGCCGTGTAGAGCACCACGACGACGCGCCGGGCGCCGTCAGCGAGCAGGTGGCCCATGAGCGCGCGAGCGGCGTCCGCGCCGTGGACCGGGTCGGCGAGGTCGGCCAGGTCCATCCGGGCGATCGTGCCCACGGTCGAGCGCGGGCCGCGCAGGCTCACCACGACCGCGCTCTCGGCGGGGTGGAAGCCGAGCTGGTACGGGACGAGTGCGAGCAGCTCGCGGGGCTCTCGGGTGCGGATCGTCGTCGGCATGCCACGGATGGGACCGCGGGGCGAGGAGGACACGCCCGCGAGGCCCCGCCGGCCTGTGGATTTCACCCGGTGCGCCGGTTCTGTGGACGTCTCCCCCGCGGGATACCGTTGTCCCATGGCTCGCGAGGCCGGCCCCGCACCCGGGCGCAGAGGCGCCCCGGGCAGGCGGGGCGCCCGGATCGCGGTCCCCCTCGCCGCTCTCGCCCTCGCCGCCGGCTGCTCCGGGGCGCCCGACGAGGCCCCCAGCCCGGCGGAGGACGTCGAGACGGCCTCGATCCAGGCGTTCGGCGCCCCCGAGGGCACGACGCACGACGAGACCCTCGTGGAGGCCGAGCCCGACGAGCACTCCGTGGTCGGCGACCTCGTCGAGGGCTTCCCGATCGACCTGCTCCCGGTGCCCGGCGACGCCGTCATCCTCGTGACGGCGGCCGTCCCGGTCGGCGACGCGGCGGTGCAGGAGGTCTCGCTCAACCTCCGCACGTCCGCCACGGCCGACGAGCTGCTCACGCTCTACCGCGACACGCTCACCGCGGCGGGGTTCACCGAGGTGACCGCGGAGACCGCCGACACGGACCTCGTCGCCGAGGTCACGTTCGTCCGCTCCGGAAGCGACGAGGTCGTCTCCATCGGCATCCTCGACGTGGACGGCGCGCGCACGGTCACGATCGGCGGCCGCGTCCGCACCGAGGACTGACACCCCGGGGCCGCACCGGCCCGACGCCGCGGGCCCGGGCCTCCGTCGCCCCGCGCGGCCGCGCGCCCCGCCTAGGCTGTGGCCCGTGACCTCGGCCCCCCTCCTCGACGTGGACGACGTCCGGAGCCGCGTGGACGCCCGGCTGACCCGCCACCTCGACGCGCTCGCCGCGGAGCTGACCCACCTCGGGGCCGACGACGTGCTCGACGAGCTGCGCCGCATGGTCGCCGGGGGCAAGCGCCTGCGCGCCGCCTTCTGCTACTGGTCCTGGCGGGCCCACGCCGCCGACGCCGACCCGGTCACCGCGGAGGCGGCGATCGGGATCGGCGCCGCGCTCGAGCTGTTCCAGGCGGCCGCGCTCGTGCACGACGACGTCATGGACGACTCCGACACCCGTCGTGGCCGCCCGGCCGCGCACCGACGCTTCGCCGACCAGCACGCGGCCGAGGCCTGGGCCGGCCCGTCGGCGAGCTTCGGCGAGGCCGTGGCGATCCTGCTCGGCGACCTCGCGCTCATCGAGTGCGACCGCGCGTTCGCCGCCGCGGTCGCGGGCCTCGAGCCCGGCCGCCGGATCCCGGCCCGCGGGGTGTTCGACCGCATGCGCACGGAGGTCATCGCCGGCCAGTACCTCGACGTGCTCGCGCAGGCCGCGCCGTGGGGCGACGACCCTGCGTCGGACGAGGCGCGCGCCCGCACGGTGGTGCGCGCGAAGAGCGCCCGCTACAGCGTCGAGCACCCGCTCGTGCTCGGCGCGGTGCTCGCCGGCGCCGACGACGCCGCGATCGCCGGGCTCAGCGCGGCGGGCCTGGCGATCGGCGAGGCGTTCCAGCTGCGTGACGACCTCCTCGGGGTGTTCGGCGACCCGGCCACCACCGGCAAGCCCGCGGGCGACGACCTGCGCGAGGGCAAGCGGACGGTGCTCGTCGCCCGGGCGCTCGCGCGCGCCGACGACGCCGACCGCGCCGCGCTGCTCGACGGCCTGGGTCGCCGCGACCTCGCCGACGACGACGTCCACCGCCTGCGCGAGGTCCTGCGCCGCACGGGCGCGGTCGCCGAGGTCGAGGCGCTCATCGACGAGCTCGCCGGGCCCGCGCTCGACTGGCTGGCCGCGGCGCCGCTCGCCGAGCCCGGACGCGAGATGCTCGTCCGGCTCGGCCGCGCGGCAGTCGACCGGCACGCCTGAGCACCGCCGGGCCCCGGCCCGGTCAGGGTGCCCCGGCCGGCCCTGCGCCCCGCCGCGCTCGTGCGCGGCTCAGAACCCCAGCGCCTGCGCGCGGCGGCGGACCTCGCGCTTCTGCCCTGCGGCGAGCGCGTCGACGGGGGTGGGCGCCGCGGCGTCGTCCGCCCGGCCGTGCACCGCGAGCGTCGGGTCGGGGGTGAACAGCCAGCGCACGGCCTCCTCGTCGGAGTAGCCGGCGTCGGCGAGCAGGACGAGCGTGCCGTGAAGGCCGGGCAGCACCACCCAGCCGTCGTCCTCGCGGACGAGGAAGCCCTCGGGCACGCGCGCGACGCCGTCCGCGCCGCGCAGCACCACCAGGTGCCTCTCCTGCACGAGCGAGCGCACGCGGCCCACGTCGGTGCCGAGGCGCTCGGCGACGTCGGGAAGGGTGAGCCAGGCGGCCACACCCAGGTCCTGCAGCTGCTGATCGGTCACCCGGTCAGCGTAGGTGAGAGCGGCTCCACCTTCCCGATCCCGCGCGCACGCTGTAGCGTGCACTTCTGTCACACCAGTAACACCAGTCACATCCGTCACAGCCTGGGGACCGTCATGACGAGCACGACCACCTCGCCCTGCCTGCGCCGAACCGTCGGCGGCGGCGTCGGGCTCGCCATCGCCGCCGCCACGATCACCGCCACCGCGTCGCCCGCGGCCGCCGAGGACTACGTCGTCCAGCCGGGCGACACGGTCAGCCACATCGCCGCGCGCACCGGCACGACCGTGAACGCGATCGTCAGTGCCAACAACCTCGACGCGCGCGCGACCATCCGCATCGGCCAGGTCCTCACGCTCCCGACGGCGGCCCCCGCCCCGGTCGCCGCGGCCCCCGCGCCTGCCGCGACGACGCACACCGTCGTCGCCGGCGACACCGTCTCCGCGCTCGCCAAGCGCTACGGCTCGACCGTCCAGGCGATCGTCGCGGCGAACGGTCTCGACTCGCGCGCGTTCATCCGCGTCGGCCAGACCCTGACGATCCCCGCCGCGGGCGCGACCGTGCCGACCCAGGCCGGCCCGGCGCCCGCCCCCGCCCCGACGACCGCCACGCACCTCGTCGTCGCGGGCGACACCGTGTCCGCGCTGGCCAAGCGCTACGGCACCACCGTGGACGCCATCGTGAGCGCCAACGGCCTGGACTCCCGCGCCCTCATCCGGATCGGGCAGACCCTGACCATCCCCGGCGCGACCACCGGCTCCACGACGCCCGCCCCCGCCGCGCCCACGGCCACCACGACCGCGCACACGGTCGTCTCGGGCGACACCGTCTCCGCGCTGGCCACGCGCTACGGCACCACCGTGGACGCCATCGTGAGCGCCAACGGCCTGGACTCCCGCGCCCTCATCCGGATCGGGCAGACCCTGACCATCCCCGGCGCCACCGTCCCCCAGGGCACCGCGACCTCGGTCGGCAACACGTTCGCGGGCCGCACGTACCCGGCGCACGTCGTGGCCGCCGCGAACGAGAACCTCGCCACGCTGCGCTCGATCGGCGTGCCGAGCAAGGACGAGATGCGCGCGCTGGTCCGCCAGACCGCGATCGACATGGGCGTCGACCCCGCGCTGGCGCTCGCCGTCGCCTACCAGGAGTCCGGCTTCAACCACGCGTCGGTCTCCCCCGCCAACGCGATCGGCACGATGCAGGTCATCCCGACCTCGGGCGACTGGGCCTCGGACCTCGTGGGCCGGCGGCTCAACCTGCTCGACCCGCGCGACAACGTCGTGGCGGGCGTGGCGATCCTGCGCCAGCTCGTGCGCACCGCGCCGGACCTGCCCACCGCGATCGCCGGCTACTACCAGGGCCTGTCCAGCGTGACCCGCAACGGGATGTACGAGGACACCAAGCGCTACGTCGCCAACGTCCAGTCCCTCATGTCGCGGTTCGCCTGACGGGTTTCCGCAGGGGCGAAACGTAGACTGCCGAGCGTGGCAGCCACCCTCACGGACCCGCTCATCGGCCAGCTGGTCGACGGGCGCTACGAGGTGCTGTCCCGCATCGCGCGCGGCGGCATGGCCACCGTCTACCTGGCCACGGACCGCCGGCTCGACCGCGAGGTCGCGCTCAAGGTCATGCACCCGCACCTGGCCGAGGGCGCGTCAGGCGCCGACTTCCAGGCCCGCTTCCGCCGCGAGGCCCGCGCCGCCGCCCGGCTCACGCACCCCGGCCTCGTCGGTGTGCTCGACCAGGGCGTCGACAACGGCACGCCCTACCTCGCGATGGAGTACGTCGACGGGTCCACGCTGCGCCGGCGGCTCGTCGAGGAGGGGCCGCTGACCGTCGAGGACGCGCTGCGCACGACCGAGGCGGTGCTCGAGGCGCTGTCCGTCGCGCACCGCGCGCAGCTCGTGCACCGCGACATCAAGCCGGAGAACGTCCTCATCGCGAGCGACGGCCGGATCAAGGTCGCCGACTTCGGCCTCGCCCGCGCGGTCACCGAGGTGACCTCGACGACGACGGGCACCGTGCTGGGCACCGTCGCCTACCTCGCGCCGGAGCTCGTCGCGCGCGGGGCCTCGGACACCCGCACCGACGTCTACGCCGTCGGCATCGTGCTGTACGAGATGCTCACGGGCGTCCAGCCGTACACGGGCTCGACGCCCATCCAGGTCGCCTACCAGCACGTCCACTCCGACATCCCCGCGCCCTCGGGCCGCGTGGACTGGCTGCCCACCGAGGTGGACGAGCTCGTCGAGGCCCTCGCCGCGCGCGACCCGGACGAGCGCCCCGTCGACGCCGCGGCCGCCCTGGCGCTCGTGCGGCGGACCCGCGCCGCGCTCGACTCCGCGGTGCTGGCCCGCCGCGCCGACGCACCCGAGCGCCCGCCCGCCGAGACGGCCGAGCACGACCCCGACGCCACCGAGGTGCTCGGCCTCGCCGCGGCACGCGCCGAGCACGACGCCGACGAGGACCACGGCCTGCGCCGCACCGTCGCGCTCAAGGTCGGCGCGGCCCTCGAGTCCCCGGGCGAGGAGGCCGCGGCCCCGGCTCGCGGCCGGCGCCGCCGCGCCGGCCTGCTCGTCCTCGTCCTGCTGCTGCTCGTCGCGGCGGGCGCCGCGGCCTGGTGGTTCCTCGCCGGGCCGGGGGCCTACCGCCCGGTGCCCGGGGGCCTCGTCGGCGCGACCCAGGCCGACGCCGAGGCGATCCTCGTCGACGCCGGCCTCGAGCCCGCGGTCTCCCTGGGGTTCCACCCGACGGTCCCGGCCGGCACGGTCATCGCGACCGACCCGCCGGAGGGCGAGCCGGTGCTGCGCGACGGCACCGTCACGCTCGTCGTCTCCCGCGGCCCGGACATGCGGGAGGTCCCGCCGGACCTCGTGGGCGCGCCCGTGGACGCCGCGCGGGACGCGCTCGTGGCTGCGGGCTTCGTCGTGCCCGAGCCCGTCGAGCGGTACTCGACCCAGGTGGAGGCGGGCCTGGTCATCAGCGTGTCGGACGCGCAGGGCGAGCCGGTCGAGGCCGGGCAGCGCCTGCCGGTCGACACGACGATCGTGCTCGTCGTGTCCAAGGGGCCGGAGCCGATCACGGTGCCGGACGTCATCGGCGAGGAGCGCCAGCGCGCGATCGCGATCCTCGAGACCGAGTACGGCCTCGTCGTGCACCCCCAGGAGAACTACAGCGAGGAGTTCGAGGCCGGGCTCATCATCGAGCAGAGCCTTGAGCCGGGCTCCGAGTCGCACAAGGGCGCGGACATCTGGATCACGGTGTCCCTCGGGCCGCCGCTGGTCGAGGTGCCGGATGTCTACGGCAAGCAGTTCGTGGCCGCCAAGGCCCAGCTCGAGGAGCTCGGCCTGGTGGTCCAGCGCGAGAACGTCCTCGGCGGCGTCTTCGGCACCGTCCGCGACCAGAGCATCCCGGCGGGCACGACGACGCCGAAGGGCTCGACGATCGTCCTCACCGTCGTCTGACGACCATCGGTCGCGCCCCGCGGCTCGCGGATGCACAGTGCTGCCATGGCGCAGCACACCGAGCTCGCCGACCTCGACCGCGCGCGGCGGCACCGGACCGCGCGGCGGGTCGCGGACCTCATCACGGCCGTGGCCGCCGGCTTCGCCGTGTTCGTGCTGCTCAACCCGCTGCCCGGCGAGGCCGGCGGGTGCACGGGGCTCCTCGGCCACGCCGTGCCCTGCGGCGCGACGTTCGCCGGGGTGGCCGCGGGGGGCACGACGCTCGTCGTCGGAGCGTTGCTCGTCTGGGCCGCCGACCGCCGCCAGCGGCGGCGCGACCACGCCGACGCGACCGGCGTCGGGCGGCCCCAGGCCGCCGTGGGGCAGGACCGGACCGGCGACGGGCGCGGCACGGCCGGCTGAGGACGGCCGACGACCGGCAGGGCGGCGGGTCCGGCGGCGCGCGCCGGACCCGGCCCACCGGTCACAGGCCCTGGATCATCTCCGCGACCTGGAAGGCCATCTCCAGCGACTGCTGGTGGTTGAGTCGCGGGTCCACCAGCGTCTGGTAGCGCAGCGGCAGGGCGTCCTCGTCGATCTCCTCCGAGCCGCCGAGCACCTCGGTGACGTCGTCGCCGGTGAGCTCGACGTGCAGGCCACCGGGCACGGACCCGATGGCGCGGTGCACCTCGAAGAATCCGCGCACCTCGTCGAGCACGTCCGCCAGGCGACGGGTCTTGATGCCCGACCCGGACGTGATCGTGTTGCCGTGCATCGGGTCGCACACCCACGTGACCACGCGGCCGGACGCCGTGACCTTCTCGACCAGCGGCGGCAGCACGTCGCGGATCTTGTCGGCGCCCATGCGCGTGATGAAGGTCAGTCGGCCCGGCTGGTCGGTCGGGTTGAGCTTGTCCATGAGCGCGAACGCGTCGTCCGCGGTCGCGGTCGGACCGAGCTTGACCCCGATCGGGTTGCGCACGCGGGACAGGAAGTCCACGTGCGCGCCGTCGAGCTGGCGCGTCCGGTCGCCGATCCACAGGAAGTGCGCCGAGCAGTCGTACGGCATGCCCGTGCGCGAGTCGATCCGGGTGAGCGGCCGCTCGTAGTCGAGCAGCAGCGCCTCGTGGCTCGCGAAGAACTCCACCGTGCGCAGCGAGTCGAAGTCGGCTCCGCACGCCGCCATGAACCGCATCGCGCGGTCGATCTCCGCCGCGACCTGCTCGTAGGCGCGGTACGCGGGGTTGGCGGTGAAGCCGCGGTTCCACTCGTGCACGCGCCGCAGGTCGGCGAAGCCGCCCGTGGTGAACGCGCGGATGAGGTTCAGCGTCGCCGCGGACCGGTGGTACGCCTCGATGAGCCGGCGCGGGTCCGGCCGGCGGGCCTCGGCCGTGAAGTCGTGCCCGTTGATCGCGTCGCCGCGGTACGCGGGAAGCGTCACGCCGTCCCGCGTCTCGGTGTCCGCGCTGCGGGGCTTGGCGTACTGCCCGGCCATCCGGCCCATCTTGACCACCGGCAGGCTGGCGCCGTACGTGAGCACGACGGCCATCTGCAGGATGGTCTTGATCTTGTTCCGGATGGTGTCCGCGGTGGCCTCGGCGAACGTCTCGGCGCAGTCGCCGCCCTGGAGCACGAACGCCTCGCCGCGCGCGGCCGCGGCCAGCCGGCCGGTGAGGACGTCGGCCTCACCGGCGAAGACCAGCGGCGGCAGCGCGGACAGCTCGCGGCCGACGGCGGCCAGCTCCTCGGCGTCGGGCCACGGTGGCTGCTGGCGGGCCGGCAGGCTCCGCCACGCGTCGAGGCCCTCGACGACGCCGGGTGCCGCCTCGACGCTCATGAGCCCGCCGGGACGAACGGCTGCCCGATGGCGTCGAGCAGCGCCCGGAACCAGTCCTGGTGCACGTCGAACGCCTTGCCGCCGGCGATCCGCGGGAACGCGATCGCCTTGAGCCGGTTGCCGTCCTCCTCGTCGTGGCCGATGACGCCGGCCTCGCCGCGCAGGGCGCACTCGACGGCCAGGTCGGTCATCGACTTGATGAGTCGCAGGTCCTCGACGTTCGCGGCGGCCGAGCGCGAGAAGTAGCCCGACTTCTGGACCATGACCTTCTCCGCGCCGAGCTTCGCGGCGAACTGCTTGGCGAACCACTTGCCCGGGTTGATCGTGTCGAGCGCGACGTGACCGAACGCGTCGCGCTGCACGGTCTCCCCCGCCGCCTCGAGCTGGGCGACGATCTCGTGCGTGCCCGCGCCCTCGGACAGGAAGATGTTGACGTTGCCCAGGGTGTCCATGACGCCGCGCAGGCGCTCGGCCTCGGCGTCGATGTCGATCGTCAGCTCGGGCACGAAGACGGCGTGGATGTCCCAGCGCTCGCGGGTGAGGCCGATGCCCGGGACCCACTCCTGCGTGTCGAGCCACTCGCGGTACTTGACGGCCGCCGCGGCGGTCAGCCAGCCGCAGTGACGGCCCATGACCTCGTGCACGATGAGCATGCGCGGGCCGGAGCGGTGCTCGCCGATGATGTTCCGCGCGAACAGCGCGGTCTGCTCGGCCGCGGTCCAGGCGCCGAGCGACTGGCGGATCGGCACCACGTCGTTGTCGATCGTCTTGGGCAGGCCGACGACCGTCAGGTGGTAGCCGTTCTCCTCGAGGTACGCGGCGAGGTCGGCCGCCGTGGTGTTGGTGTCGTCGCCGCCGATCGTGTGCAGCACGTCGACGCCGTCGGCCTTGAGCTGCTCGGCGGCCACGTGCAGCGGGTCCTGGCCCTCCTTGACGAGGCCGCGCTTGACGCAGTCGGCCACGTTGGTGAGCTTCACGCGCGAGTTGCCGATCGGGCTGCCGCCGAACCGGTGCAGCAGGCCGGCCTTGGCGCGGGTCTCGGCGTCGATGACGACCTTGTCGCCGCGGAGCAGGCCGTGGTAGCCGTGCTGGTAGGCGATGATCTCGATCTCGGGGGCGATCTCGGTGTAGCGCTCGATGAGGCCACCGATCGCTGACGACAGGCACGGCGCGAACCCGCCGGCGGTCAGCAGGGCGACACGGCGAACCGTCATGACACGACACCTTCCGTAGTTCTCGGGCACGAGGGGAGTCCCGGCTCGACGTCGAGCGCGGGGCGGGCGACCGGGTGTGCTCCGGCGTGCGCCGCGGGACCGTGGCTCATCCTACTGACGCCTGGTCCCCCTCCTCCGGGGGACCCGGGACCTGGACGTCCGGGGACGGCCGCCCGCCCGGGGCGCCGTGCGCGCGCTCGGCCGACGGCACCTCGTCGGGCCGGTGACCTGCCGCGATGCGCGCCTTCGCGGTGGCCGCGTACATGTCGACGTACTCCTGGCCGGACAGGCTCATGAGCGCGTACATGATCTCGTCGGTGACCGCGCGCAGGATGAACCTGTCGTGCTCCATGCCGCGGTAGCGGGAGAAGTCCAACGGCTCGCCGATGACGACGCCGACGCGCCGCGGCGTCGGGATCACGCGGCCCAGCGGCTGGGCGACGTCGGTGCCGATCATCGCGACCGGGATCACCGGCGCGCCGGACTGCAGCGCGAGCCGCGCCACGCCGGTCTTGCCGCGGTAGAGCCGCCCGTCCGGGCTGCGCGTGCCCTCCGGGTAGATGCCGAACAGGCCGCCCTCCTGGAGCACACCCAGGCCGGTGCGCAGGGCCGCCTCGGAGGCCTTGCCGCCGCCGCGGTCGACCGGGATGGTGCCGACGCCGCGGAAGAAGCCGGCCTTGAGCCGGCCCAGGATCCCGCGGCCGTTGAAGTACTCGGCCTTGCCGATGAACCGCACCTTGCGCGGCAGGACGATCGGCAGCACGAACGAGTCGATGACCGCGAGGTGGTTGCTCGCCAGGATCGCGGGCCCGGTGCTCGGCACGTTCTCCGCGCCGCGGACCCACGGCCGGAACCACGCGCGCAGCAGCGGGCCCACCAGCACCTTCAGCACCCAGTAGAACAAACGGTCACCTCCGCGGCGGGCGCCGACGCCGTGTGCGTGCGACCGCCCCAGCCGACTCTAGAGTGCTCTGCATGCCCTCACGGCCGCACGACCCCGACGAGCCGGAGCCCGCCCGCCCGGGCGCGGCGCGGCCGGGCGACGGGCGCGGGCCCGACGACGAGGGCGCGCCCGAGCACGGCGCCGGGCACGGCGCGCAGCACGGCGCGGATCGCGAGGAGGGCCTCGGCGACGACCTCGACGACGGGCTCGACGACGACCTCGGGGCCGGGCTCGACGACGGCGACCACGGGCGAGCGACCGATCTCGACGAGGCCGAGGTCGCGGCCCGCTGGGCGGGCATCGTGAGCGAGCTCGCAGGCGCGTCCGACCCGCGCTCGTGGTCCCCCGACCCGGCGGCCGAGGAGGCCGAGGACCACTTCACTCCCCCGGACCCCGGGCCCGTGCTCGGCGGCGACCCGCTCCTGACGATGGCGTGGTGCGCCGTCGCGGGCGTGCCGATCCTCCTCATGGTCGCCGTCGTGGCCTGGCGGGACATGCCGACCTGGCTGCTGCAGGCGGCCGCGGTGGCGTTCCTGGCCGGCGTCGGCCTGCTGCTGTGGCGCATGCCGCGCGACCGCGAGCACGACGACGGACCGGGCGCCGTCGTCTGACGGCCCGCCCACGCCCGCCTCCCGCCCACCCCACCGACGTCTCGCGGTTCTTCGAGGTCCGACGCCCGATGGGCCGTGAGACGTCGGCGAGACGAGGGCCCCGGGTCAGAGGCGCGCGAGGTCCGCCGCGCCGACGATGCCCGCGTCGTTGCCCATCGAGGCGAGCTCGAGCCGCGCCTCCGGGCGGTAGCCGCGCGCGGACAGGTGCTCGCCGAACGCCTGGCGCGCCGGCTCGAGCAGCAGGTCGCCCGCGGCGGCCACACCCCCGCCGACGACGACGATCGCCGGGTCGAGCAGCGCGGCGACCGTCGCCGAGCCCTCGCCCACCCAGCGGCCGACCTCGGCGAGCAGGTCCACCGCGAGCGGGTCCCCCGCCAGCGCCGCGCGCGTGACGTCCGGGCCCTTGATGCGCTCGGGGTCGCCGTCGGCCTCCGCAAGGATCGCCGCGGCGCGCTCCGGGTCCGTGGCCGCGACCGCGCGGGCCTCGCGCACGAGCGCCGTGCCCGACGCGTACTGCTCCCAGCAGCCGCGCTGGCCGCAGCCGCACTGCTGGCCGTCGGGGACGACGCGCATGTGGCCGACCTCCGCGGCCACGCCCCACGCGCCCAGGACCAGGCGGCCCGCGACCACCACCGCGCCGCCGAGGCCCGTGCCCACGGTCAGCAGCAGCATGTCGTCGACGTCGCGCGCGACGCCGAAGCGGAACTCGGCCCAGCCGGCCGCGTTCGCGTCGTTCTCCACGACCACCGGAACGTCGAGGTCGAGGCCGGCCCGCACGCGGTCGCGCAGCGGGTGGTCGCGCCAGGGCAGGTTGGGCGTGAAGCGCACGGTCGCCTGGTCGGCGCCGATGAACCCGGGCGCGGCCAGGCCGATCGCGCCGATCTCGTGCTCCGCCGCGAGCTCGGCGCAGACCTCGACGATCGCCGCGTCGAGCTCGTCGACGCCCAGCCCGCGGCTGCGGCGCTTCGTCTTGGCGACGATGCGCCCGTCGTCGTCGACCACACCGGCCGCGATCTTGGTCCCGCCGATGTCCACACCGATCGCGTGCATGCTTGTCGTCAGTCCTCGGGGTGCTCGTGGGAATGTCCACCGGGCGGGGGTCCCGCGCGGCACTCCCGCAGGCTACCTACTCCGACGTACCCGCCGTCGGGATGATCGACCCGGCGGAGACCGTTACATTCAGGTCTTCGTCCGTCTGCCAAGGGAGTCAGCATGGAGGAGTTCGCCGTCCCGGCCGTCGTGCCGGCGGATCCGGGGGCAAGCATCCCCGGTCTGCTCGCGGCGCGGGTCGCCGCACAGGGCGACCTGCCGCTCATCGAGCACAAGGAGAGCCAGGACGGCCCCTGGCAGCCGGTCACCGCACGGGAGTTCGAGGCCGTCGCCGTCGGCGTGGCCAAGGGCCTCGTGGCCCGCGGCATCGAGCCCGGCCAGTCGGTCGGGATCATGAGCCGGACGCGGTACGAGTGGACGATCCTCGACTTCGCGACCTGGCTCGCGGGCGCCGTCCCCGTCCCCCTGTACGAGACGTCGTCGGCCGAGCAGGTGCAGTGGATCCTGTCCGACGCCGACGTGCGCCTGCTCGTCGTCGAGACCCACCACCACGCCGACGTGGTGGCCCAGGTCCGCGGGCAGCTGCCGGCGCTCACGGACGTGCTGACCATCGAGACGGGCGCCATCGCGGCCCTCACCGCCGACGGCGCGGGCGTGCCCGACGAGGAGATCGCCCGACGGCGCACGCTCGCCGGTGCCGACGACCTCGCCACGATCATCTACACGTCCGGCACCACCGGTCGGCCGAAGGGCGTCGAGCTCACCCACGGCAACTTCGTGGAGCTCGCGAGCAACGCGATCGCCAAGCTCGGCGCGCAGGTGTGCCCGCCCGGCTCGCGCACGCTGCTGTTCATGCCGCTCGCGCACGTGTTCGCGCGGTTCATCGAGGTGCTCGTCGTGCCCGCCGGCGCCGTGCTCGGGCACACGCCCGACACGAAGTCCCTCGTCGCGGACCTCGGCACCTTCCGGCCGACGTTCATCCTGTCCGTGCCGCGCGTCTTCGAGAAGGTCTACAACTCCGCCGAGCAGAAGGCCGCCGAGGGCGGCAAGCGCGCGATCTTCCAGCGCGCCGCCAAGACGGCGATCGTCTACTCGCGCGCGCTCGACACCCCCAAGGGCCCGAGCCTGTGGCTGCGCCTGCAGCACAAGGTCGCCGACGTGCTCGTGCTGCACAAGCTGCGGGCGCTGCTCGGCGGGGAGGCAGCCTGGGCGATCTCGGGCGGCGCGCCGCTCGGCGAGCGCCTCGGCCACTTCTACCGCGGCATGGGCCTGACGGTGCTCGAGGGCTACGGCCTGACGGAGACCACCGCCCCGACGAACGTCAACGTGCCCGAGCGGGTCAAGATCGGCACGGTCGGCCCGCCGCTGCCCGGCACGGTCATCCGCATCGCCGAGGACGGCGAGATCCTGGTCAAGGGCGTCCAGGTGTTCCGCGGCTACCACAACAACCCGACCGCGACCGCGGAGGCGCTCGAGGACGGCTGGTTCCGCACCGGCGACCTCGGCTCCATGGACGAGGACGGCTGCCTGCGGATCACCGGGCGCAAGAAGGAGATCATCGTCACGGCCGGCGGCAAGAACGTCGCCCCGGCCGTGCTCGAGGACCGGCTCCGCGGCCACCCGCTCGTCTCCCAGGTGGTCGTCGTCGGCGACGCCAAGCCGTTCATCGGCGCGCTCGTCACGCTCGACGCCGAGGCCCTGCCCGGTTGGCTCCACACGCACGACCTGCCGGACATGTCCGTCGAGGAGGCGGCCGTGCACCCGGGCGTGCGCGCGGCGCTCGACCGGGCCGTGGAGCGCGCCAACCGCGCGGTCTCGCGCGCCGAGTCGATCCGCAAGTACACGGTCCTCACGACCGACTTCACCGTCGAGAACGAGTACCTGACGCCGTCGCTCAAGGTCCGCCGCGAGCGCGTGCTCAAGGACTTCGCCGCCGAGATCGAGGCCCTCTACGCCGGCACCCCGGAGGGCACGACCACACCGACGTCGGCCACCACCACCGGCTGACGGGCGGCGCAGCACCGGCTCACGCGGCCGGGGCCGGGACCTCCCCGGCGCCGGCCGTGCCGCGTCCGGGGCCTACACCACGCGGCGCAACCGCAGGGGCGGCACCAGCCCCGAGTCCGCGAGGACCCCGAGCGCGCCCTGCTCGGCGGCGTCGAGCTCGACGCGGGCCGCGGCCGGCCCCGTCGCCGACGCGTCCGCCCCGGCCACCGCCGGCTCGGCCGGGCGCACCGGGATGGTCAGGAAGGTCACCACGCAGTCGGCGCAGGCGTCGCCGCGGACCGCGCACTCACCGCAGTCGATGATCATGCAGGTCACGCTAGGGGTGACCACCGACACGCTCCCCGGACGGCGCCCGGACGGCGTGCCCTCGCGGCCCGTGTCGGCGCCCCGGGCTACGTTCGCGCCATGCCCGGCAGCGGTCCGACCGACGCAGCCGGCACCGCGTCCCTGGCCCTCGCCCCCGCGGTGCCGGCGGCCCCGCGGACCGGTCGCCCCGCCCGCCACCGCGCCGCCGGGCCCGCCGACGTCCTCCCGGGCACCCCGGTCCAGCCCACGCTCGACGACGTCGGCACCCCGCTGTCGGAGGTGACCTTCGTCGTCGTCGACCTCGAGACCACGGGCGGCTCCCCCGCCACCGCCGGCATCACGGAGATCGGCGCGGTCAAGGTGCGCGGCGGCGAGGTCCTCGGCGAGTTCCAGACCCTCGTCAACCCGGGCGCGCCCGTGCCGGCGTTCATCGCCGCGCTCACCGGCATCACGACGTCGATGGTCGCCACCGCGCCGCGCATCGAGCAGGTGCTGCCCTCGTTCCTCGAGTTCATCCGCGGCGCCGTGCTCGTCGCGCACAACGCGCCGTTCGACATCGGCTTCCTCAAGGCGGCAGCGCGCGAGCACGGCTACGACTGGCCGGGCAACCAGGTCGTCGACACCGTCGCGCTGTCGCGCCGCGCCGTCACCCGCGACGAGGTGCCCAACCACAAGCTCGCCACGCTCGCCGCGTTCTTCCGGTCCACCGTGGCGCCCGAGCACCGCGCGCTGTCCGACGCCCGCGCCACCGTGGACGTGCTGCACGGCGTGCTGGCCCGGCTCGGCCCGCTCGGCATCACGCACCTGGAGGACCTGGCCACCGCGGCCGACCCCGTGCCCGCCGAGCGCCGGCGCAAGCGCCACCTCGCGGACGGGCTGCCGGACGCGCCGGGCGTCTACCAGTTCCGCGGGCCTGGCGGCGAGGTGCTCTACGTCGGCACGGCGACGTCCATCCGCAACCGCGTGCGCAGCTACTTCACGGCCGCCGAGCACCGCCGCCGCATGGACGAGATGGTCGGCCTCGCCGAGCAGGTCGTGCCCATCGTGTGCGGCACCGTGCTCGAGGCCCGCGTGCGCGAGCTGCGGCTCATCGCCGAGACCTCCCCCCGCTACAACCGCCGGTCCCGCTCCCCCGAGCGCCTGCCGTGGGTACGCCTCACCGCCGAGCCCTACCCGCGCCTGTCCGTCGTCCGCCAGGTGCGGCCCGACGGCGGCCCACGCCCCGGCGAGGCCGAGGCGCACATCGGGCCGTTCGGCAGCCAGGCGGCCGCGCAGGCCGCGCTCGAGGCCCTGCAGGCGACGTTCCCCGTGCGCCAGTGCGCCCGGCGGCTGCCCCGCACGCCGAGCCCGACGGCGAGCGCGTGCGCCCTCGCGGACATGGGGCGGTGCGGCGCGCCGTGCATCGGCGCGCAGTCGCCCGAGGACTACGCGGAGGTCGTCGCCCGGGTGCGGCACGCGATGCTCGTCGACCCGACGCCGGTCGTCGAGGTCCACGCGGCCCGGATCGCCGCCCTGACCGCCGCCGAGCGGTTCGAGGAAGCCGCGGAGCACCGTGACCGGCTCGAGGCGTTCCTGCGGGGGGCGGCGCGGGCCCAGCGCTCCCGGCGCATCGCCGCGCACGCGCAGATCGTGGCCGCGCGGGCGCACGAGGGCGGCGGGTGGGAGGTCGTCGTCGTGCGGCACGGCCGGCTGTGCGCCACCGTGACCACGCCGCCCGGGGCGGACCCGCGGCCCGCCGTCGACGCGCTGCTCGCCACGGCCGAGGAGGCACCGGCCCCGACGCTGCCCGCGTCCGCCGCGCACCCCGAGGAGACCGACCTCGTGCTGCGCTGGCTCGAGCAGCCCGGCGTCCGGCTCATCGAGGTCGGCGAGGGCTGGGCGTGCCCCGTGCGCGGCGCGGAGGCGTACCGGGCCGGCCGCGAGGGCCAGGCCGCGCTCGCCGAGGCGGTGCGGCGTCTCGCGGGCGGCTCGAGCGCGGCATGATGGGGGCGCACGAGCCACGCCACCGGGAGGCCACATGATCACCGCGATCGTCCACATCGACACCGACCCCGGCCGCATCCCGGAGATCGCCGCCGAGGTGGCGGAGGTGGCCGGTGTCTCGGAGGTCTACTCCGTCACCGGCGAGGTGGACCTCATCGCGATGGTGCGGGTGCGCGAGCACGAGCAGCTCGCCGACGTCATCGCCGACCGCATCAGCAAGGTGCCGGGCGTGCTGCGCACGCAGACGTACATCGCGTTCCGGTCGTACTCCGCGCACGACCTCGACGCCGCGTTCGCGCTCGGCCTGGAGGACTGACCGGTCCGGCCGCCGGGCGCGGCGCCGGTCCCCGCCGCAGGGGCGGCGGCGCCTCCCCTGCTCGTGCGGCCCTGTGTCGGTTCAGCCCTGCTGCGAGGCGGCGACCCAGCGCTCGAGCACGGCGGCCGCACGCCCGTCGTCGATCGCGGCGGCCGCGGCCGCCATCCCCGCGCGCAGCCGCTCGGCGAGGCTGCCCGCGTCGGTCCCGGGCGTCGAGCCCTCGGCCACGAGCGCGGCCGCCGCGTTGAGCAGCACCGCGTCGCGCACCGGGCCGCGCTCGCCCGCGAGGAAGCGGCGCACGACGTCGGCGTTGTGGTCGGGCGCGCCGCCGCGCAGGTCTGCGACCGTCGAGGGCGCGAGGCCCACCTCGGCGGCCGCGTCGAGCCGCTCCTCGGTCACGACGCCGTCGCGCACCCACCAGACCTGCGACACGCCCGTGGGCGCGAGCTCGTCCATCCCGTCCGGGCCGCGGAACACGAGGCCCGAGGTGCCGCGCGCGGCGAGGACGCCCGCCATGAGGGCCGCCATCCGCGCGTCGGGCACGCCGATCGCGGCCGCGGGCGGCTGGGCGGGGTTCGTGAGCGGGCCGAGGAAGTTGAAGACCGTCGGCACGCCCAGGCCCTTGCGGACCGGGCCCGCGTGCCGCATCGACGGGTGGAAGGTCTGCGCGAAGCAGAAGGTGATGCCGACCTCCTCGGCGAGGGCGGCCACCCGCTCGGGCTCGTGGTCGAGCCGCAGGCCGAGCGCCTCGAGGACGTCGGCCGTCCCCGTGGACGACGACGCGGCACGGTTGCCGTGCTTGACGACCCGCACCCCGGTCCCGGCGACCGTCAGCGCGGCCATCGTCGAGATGTTCACGGTGTGCATGAGGTCGCCGCCGGTGCCGACGATGTCGACCGTGCGACCGGGCACGGAGATGCGGCGCGCGTGCGCGAGCATCTCGTCCGCGAGACCCGTGAGCTCGCCGACCGTCAGGCCCTTGGCCCGCAGCGCGACGAGGAAGCCCGCGATCTGCACGGGCGACGCCTCGCCCTTCATGACCTGACGCATCGCCCAGCGCGTCTGGTCGGCCGTGAGGTCACGGCCCTCGAGGAGGGCGGTGAGCAGCCCCGGCCACGTGGGCGCGGCGGCCTCGGCGTGCCCTTGCGTCATCGCCCACCCTCGACGGGGACACGGAGCATGCGCGCGATCGTCTCCTGCAGCTCCAGGGGGTCGAGCGGGCGCGCGAGCACGGCGTCCGCGTCGGACCACGAGGCGAGCCACAGGTCCTCGCGGCGCACGACGAGCACGAGCACCGGCGGGCACCGGAAGATCTCGTCCTTGAGCTGGCGGCACAGGCCCATGCCGCCGGCCTTGCCCGCCTCGCCGTCGAGCACCAGCAGGTCGAAGTGCTCCTTCTCCACGCGCGAGATCACCATCGCGTGCGTGGCGACCTCGACCCACTCGATCGGCGGGAGGTCCTTCGCCACGCGGGTGCCCGCGCCGAGCAGCACCGCCTCACGCGTCTGCGCGTGGTCGCTGTACAGCAGGACCCTGCGCTTCGGCTCCTCGACGGCGCCCTCCGCCACGTCCCACTCGTCGGCCATCTCGCCTCTCTCCACCTTCGACGGACCGGGTCCTCTGTCGCCCCGCATCTTCGCACGCGAGGCGGCCGGGACGCTCCCGGCGCCCGCGGCGGCGACGTGTCCGGACCGTGATCAAACTCGCCCGGCGACGGAGTAGGCCCTAGGTCCCAAGTTCAGCCATAATGGCGGGCGTGTCGACAACCACGGCGGTCGCCGCCCGCCCCCACCTGAGCGTCAACCGCCCGAACCCTGTGTCGGTCGGCACCATCGTCTGGCTCGCGAGCGAGCTGATGTTCTTCGCCGGCCTGTTCGCGATGTACTTCACGACGCGCGCGAACCTGCCCGAGCTGTGGGCCGAGCAGACGGCGAAGCTCAACCTGACCTTCGCGGCGATCAACACGGCGATCCTGCTGCTCAGCTCCGTGACCTGCCAGATGGGCGTGTGGGCCGCCGAGCGGTTCCAGCCGCGCCGCGCCGGCACGCTCCTCCAGGTGAACCGGTGGGGCATGCAGGAGTGGATGACGCTCACGTACGTCATGGGCGCGGCGTTCATCGGCGGCCAGGTGTTCGAGTACGCCGAGCTCGTCTCGCACGGCATCGCGATCAACTCCGACCCGTACGGCTCGGTGTTCTACCTCGCGACCGGCTTCCACGGGCTGCACGTCGTCGGCGGTCTCATCGCCTTCCTGCTGCTGCTCGGCCGGTCGTTCGCCGCCCGCCGCTTCGGCCACCACGAGGCCACGACCGCGATCGTCGTCTCGTACTACTGGCACTTCGTCGACGTCGTCTGGGTCGCGCTGTTCGGTGCGATCTACCTGATCCGATGACGGGCCGCCTGGCCCTGGGTGCCACCGTCGCAAGAAAGCTGGGGTCCGCTGCGTGAAGGCCATCGCTGACCGTCGGCACCACCGGATGGCTCCGGTGGTGCTCCTCATGCTGGCGCTGCTCGTGACCGGCGTCGTCTACGCGGCGCTCGTCCCGACCGCGGCCCAGGCCTCCGCGGCGACCGAGGACGACATCGCGGCGGGCAAGGCGCTGTTCACCGCGAACTGCGCCACGTGCCACGGCCCGAACGCGGAGGGCCGCGGCGACGTGCCGAGCCTCATCGGGGTCGGCGCCGCCGCAGTCGACTTCCAGGTGTCCACGGGCCGCATGCCGATGCAGGCGAACGGCCCGCAGGCGCCCGCCAAGCCCCCGGTGTTCGACGCCGACCAGATCGCCCAGCTCGCGGCCTACGTCGCCTCGCTCGGCCCGGGGCCCGCGATCCCCACGGACGAGCAGGTCGACCCGTCGCTCGGCGACCCGGCCAACGGCATGGCGCTGTTCCGCACCAACTGCGCGATGTGCCACGGCGCCATCGGCCGCGGCGGCGCGCTGACCGAGGGCAAGTACGCGCCGTCCCTGGCCGACACCGAGCCGCGGAACATCTACCAGGCCATGCTCACCGGCCCCCAGTCGATGCCGGTGTTCAACGACGCGAACCTCACCCCCGAGGAGAAGCGCGACATCATCGCCTTCCTCGACGAGCAGCACGCCGGCTCCCCCGGCGGCTCCGACCTCGGCGCCGTCGGCCCCGTCTCCGAGGGCCTGTGGGTCTGGGTGGTCGGCATGGGCCTGCTCATCGGGGCAGCCGTCTGGATCGGAGCGAAGTCCGCATGAGCGGCGAGACCAGAGCACAGTCCACCGACGTGGCGCGCCAGGAGCACGGCTCCGGCGTCGACGCCGCGCTGCCCGATCGCTTCGAGAACCCCGGGATGCCGCCGCACAAGCCGCGGCTGACCGACGAGGACCCCGCCGCCGCGCGCCGCGCCACCCGCCAGGTGGCCGCGCTGTTCGGCTTGTCGATGCTCGGCACCGTCGGGTTCGTCGTGGCGTACGCCCTCGTGCGGCCCGGGGAGACCGTGGAGAGCGTGCGGACCTCGAACATGCTGCTCGGCGCGGCGCTGTTCCTCGCGCTGTTCGGCATCGGCGCGGCCGCGATCCACTGGGCCCGCACGATCATGTCCGACCGCGAGGCCGTCGAGGACCGCCACCCGCAGCGCAGCACCCCCGAGGTGCGCGAGGCCGCGGTCGCCGAGCTGAAGGCCGGCGCGGAGGACTCCGGCATCGCGCGGCGCGGCGTCCTCAAGGGCGCCATGGTGTCCGCGCTCGCGCTGTTCCCGCTGACGATCGCGGTGCCGCTGGTCGGCGAGGTCGGCGGCGACTGGAACGTCGGCGCGTTCCGCCACACGATGTGGCGCCGCGGCGTCCGCCTCACGCGCGACCCGTCCGGCACCCCGATCAAGGCCTCCGACGTCACCATCGGCTCCGCGTTCCACGTCATCCCCGAGGGGCTGTACGAGAGCGAGCACTGGATGGAGGAGAAGGCCAAGGCCGTCGTCCTCATGGTCCGGCTCGACCCGCGCGAGCTGAAGTCCGAGCAGGGCGAGGGCTGGTCGTACGACGGCATCGTCGCCTTCTCCAAGATCTGCACCCACGTCGGGTGCCCCGTCGCGCTGTACGAGCGGCAGACGCACCACCTGCTCTGCCCGTGCCACCAGTCGACGTTCGACGTCGCCGACGGCGCCCGCGTGGTCTTCGGCCCCGCGGCCCGCCCGCTGCCCCAGCTGCCGATCACGGTCGACGACGAGGGCTACCTGGTCGCCCAGAGCGACTTCCACGAGCCGATCGGCCCGAGCTTCTGGGAGCGTCTGAAGTGAGCCGTCTCGAGAAGGGCGCCGCGGCCACCGCGGACTACCTGGACCAGCGCACCGGCATCGGCGTGGTCGTCAAGAACTTCGCGCGCAAGGTCTTCCCCGACCACTGGTCGTTCCTGCTCGGCGAGATCGCGCTCTACTCGTTCGTCGTGCTCGTCCTCACCGGCATCTTCCTCACCCTGTTCTTCGTGCCGAGCATGGGGCACACGGTCTGGGAGGGCCCGTTCGAGCCGATGAACGGCGTCGGCATGTCCGAGGCGTTCGCCTCCGTGCTCGACATCTCGTTCACGGTGACCGGCGGCCTGCTCATGCGGCAGATCCACCACTGGGCGGCCCTGCTCTTCCTAGCCGCGATCGTCACGCACATGATGCGCGTGTTCTTCACAGGCGCGTTCCGCAAGCCGCGCGAGATCAACTGGCTCGTCGGCTTCACGCTGATGATCCTCGGCCTCGCCGCCGGCTTCTCGGGCTACTCCCTGCCCGACGACGTCCTGTCGGGCAACGGCCTGCGCATCGCCGACGGCGTCGCGCGGTCGATCCCGATCATCGGCAGCTACGCGTCGTACTTCCTCTTCGGCGGCGAGTTCCCCGGGACGCAGATCATCCCGCGCCTGTACGCCGTGCACATCCTGCTCGTGCCCGCGCTGATCCTGGCGCTCGTCGGGCTGCACATCTTCCTCGTCGTCGTGCACAAGCACACGCACTACGCGGGCCCCGGCCGGACGAACCGCAACGTCGTCGGGCAGCCGTTCTTCCCGCTCTACGTGGCCAAGGCCGGCGGCTTCTTCTTCATCGTGTTCGCCGTGCTCGCGCTCATGGGCGCGACGATGACGATCAACCCGGTCTGGAACTACGGGCCGTACGACCCCTCCCCCGTGTCCGCCGGCGCGCAGCCCGACTGGTACATGCTCTTCCTCGAGGGCGCCCTGCGGCTCATGCCCGGCCAGGGCACGGAGTGGGTGATCGGCGGGTTCACGATCTCCTGGAACATCCTCGTCCCGGGCGTGATCATCCCCGGCCTGTTCTTCACGGTGCTGGCCCTCTACCCGTTCATCGAGGCGTGGGTGACCGGCGACCGGCGCGAGCACCACATCGCCGAGCGCCCGCGCAACCACCCGTTCCGCACGGCCTTCGGCGTCGGCTTCCTCACCGGCATGGGCGTGCTCGTGCTCGCCGGCTCGAACGACCTCATCGCGACCCACTTCGGGCTGTCCATCAACGACATCACGTGGACGTTCCGGGTGCTGTTCTTCGTGGCGCCGCCGCTGGCGTTCTGGATCACCAAGCGCGTGTGCCTGGGCCTGCAGCGCAAGGACCGCGAGCTCGTGCTCCACGGCCACGAGACGGGGCGCGTGGTGCGCTTCGCGTCCGGCGAGTACGTCGAGGTCCACCGCCCGCTCGACGAGTACGAGCGGTGGGTCCGGGTGGCGCACGAGCCGCGGCGCCCGATCGAGCTGCTGCCGGCCGTCGACGAGCGTGGCGTGCGCCGCAAGGGCTACCGCAAGGACGCCCTGCGCCACCGCCTCTCCCGGATCTTCTACGAGGACCGCGTCGAGCCGGTCACGCCGGCCGAGCTCGCGGCCGCGCAGGCGCACGGCGCGCACGACGCCCTCGAGGCGGGCGAGCACGCCCCGGCCGAGGTGACCGGCGAGGCCGAGACCGTCGGCGCGCTGCGCGGCCACGGCGAGCCCCAGGCCGACGGCGGGGCGGACGCGCGTCCGGAGTGATCCTGCGCCAGAGTGGGGAATGGCCCCGCTCGTGACGGGGTTCACACGCAACGAAGGTGATCACGATCGCACCCAGCGATCGCACCGAACCGGAGGAGCCATGGCTGACTACACCCTGCCCGACCTGCCCTACGACTACGGCGCCCTCGAGCCGCACATCAGCGGCAAGATCATGGAGCTGCACCACGACAAGCACCACGCGGCGTACGTGACGGGGGCGAACCAGACGCTCGAGAAGCTCGCGGAGGCGCGCGAGAAGAACGACTTCGCGGCAGTGGTGGGCCTGGAGAAGACGCTCGCGTTCAACCTGGGCGGCCACATCAACCACTCGGCCTTCTGGCAGAACCTCTCCCCCGAGGCGCCCGACCGCCCGAGTGGCGAGCTCGCCGCAGCGATCGACGAGTACTTCGGCTCCTTCGAGGCCTTCGCGGCGCACTTCACCGCGGTCGCGACGACCATCCAGGGCTCCGGGTGGGCGATCCTCGCGTGGGACTCGATCGGCCAGAAGCTCATCGTCTTCCAGCTGTACGACCAGCAGGGCAACGTCCCGCTCGGCGTCGTGCCGATCGTGCTCCTGGACATGTGGGAGCACGCGTTCTACCTGGACTACCTCAACGTCAAGCCGGACTACGTCAAGGCGTGGTGGAACGTCGTCAACTGGGCCGACGCCGAGGAGCGGTTCGCCCGGGCGCGCACCCAGACCTCGGGTCTCATCGTCCCGGCGTCCTGACCTGCCGCGGGCGTGCTGGACGCGCCTGACGGCCCAGCACGGCGCGAGGGCCCGGTCCCCACTGGGGACCGGGCCCTCGCCGTGTCTCGTGCGGCGGGCGGCTCAGTGGGCGTGCTGGCCGCGGCTGAACTCCATGACCCAGCCGACGAGCGACACGCCCGCGAGCACGACGCCGAGGCCCACGAGCCACCAGCCGATCGCCAGGCCGAGGAAGACGATCGCGGCCGAGCCGGCGCACGCCACGGGCCACCAGCTGCCCGGGCTGAACACGCCCTGCTCGCCGGCGCCGTGCTCGATCTCGCCGTACGGGTCGTCCTCCGGGCGCGGGTCGATGTGCCGCGACACCCGCTCGAGGTAGGCCCCGATCATGCCGACCAGGCCCGCCAGGAGCAGCAGCGCGACGGTGCCGACCGCCTCCCAGCCGCTCCACCAGCCGTAGGCGAGCGTGACGAGCAGGAAGAACGGGACGAGCAGCAGGAAGATGCGTGCCTCGAGCTTCATCGCGCGTCCTCCTCGTCCTGCCCGGCGGGGCGCTCCTCGTCGATGACCATCGTCGACGACTCCTGCGGGCGGGCCTCGCCGGTGGCGGCACGCTCACGCGCCGAGCTCACCTGGCCGCGGCGGTCCGCCTCCCAGTCCAGGGGCGAGTCGGCGTCGGGCTCCACGTGGTCCATGGCGGCCACCTCCGGGTGGTGGAGGTCGAACGCCGGGCGCTCCGAGCGGATCCGCGGGAGCGAGGTGAAGTTGTGGCGCGGCGGCGGGCAGGAGGTCGCCCACTCGAGCGAGTTGCCGTAGCCCCACGGGTCGTCGACGGTGACCTTCGGGCCGCGGGCGCTGCGGTAGACGTTCCAGAGGAACGGCAGCGTCGCGGCCGCCAGGACCACGGATCCCACCGTGGACAGCTGGTGCATCCAGGTGAAGCCGTCCTCGGGCATGTAGTCGTAGTACCGGCGGGCCATGCCCTGGGCGCCCAGCCAGTGCTGGATGAGGAACGTCGCGTGGAAGCCGACGAACGTCAGCCAGAAGTGCACGCGCGCCAGGCGCTCGTCGAGCATCCGGCCGGTGAACTTCGGCCACCAGAAGTAGAAGCCCGCGAACATCGCGAAGACGACGGTGCCGAAGACGACGTAGTGGAAGTGCGCCACGACGAAGTACGTGTCGTGCACCTGGAAGTCCAGCGGCGGCGAGGCGAGGATGATGCCGGTCAGGCCGCCGAAGAGGAACGTGAGCAGGAAGCCGATCGACCACAGCATCGGCGCCTCGAACGTGAGCTTCCCGCGCCACATCGTGCCGATCCAGTTGAAGAACTTCACGCCCGTCGGCACCGCGATGGCCATCGTCATGAGGGCGAAGAACGGGAGCAGGACCTGGCCGGTCGTGTACATGTGGTGCGCCCACACGGTCACCGACAGCGCCGCGATGGCGATGGTCGCGTAGACGAGGCCCTTGTAGCCGAAGATCGGCTTGCGGCTGAACACCGGGATGATCTCGCTGACGATGCCGAAGAACGGCAGCGCGATGATGTAGACCTCCGGGTGGCCGAAGAACCAGAACAGGTGCTGCCAGAGCATCGCTCCGCCGTGCTCGGGGCTGAACACCATCGAGCCGAGCCGGCGGTCGGAGCCGAGTGCGAACAGCGCGGACGCCAGCGGCGGGAACGCCATCAGCACGAGCAGGCTCGTCACGAGGGTGTTCCACGTGAAGATCGGCATCCGGAACATCGTCATGCCCGGCGCGCGCATCGTGATGATCGTCGTGATGAAGTTGACGGCGCCGAGGATCGTGCCGAAGCCGCCGAGGGCCAGGCCGAAGACCCACAGGTCACCGCCCAGGCCGGGCGAGTACGTCGTCGTCGACAGCGGCGCGTAGGCGAACCACCCGAACGACGCGGCCCCCGTCGGCGTGAGGAAGCCGCCCGCGGCGATGAGGCCGCCGAACAGGTAGAGCCAGTACGACAGCGCGTTCAGCCGCGGGAACGCCACGTCGGGCGCACCGATCTGCAGCGGCATGATCACGTTGGCGAAGCCCGCGAAAAGGGGCGTCGCGAAGAGCAGCAGCATGATCGTGCCGTGCATGGTGAAGAGCTGGTTGTACTGCTCCGGGCTCTGCACCACCTGCTGACCCGGGGCGAACAGCTCGGCGCGGATCACCAGCGCCATGAGGCCGGCCAGGCAGAACCACACGAACGACGTCGCGAGGTACATGTAGCCGATCGTCTTGTGGTCGGTCGTCGTCACGAGGTCGACGACCACGCGGCCGAGCGTCTTGCGCCGGACCGTGCCCGTGATCTCGGGTGCGGGCTGGGCGTACGCCGTCATCAGGACTCCCCGGTCGGGATGGAGTTGTCGTCGCCGAAGCTCTGGCGGCGGTTGAGCTCGGGGCCGAGGCGGCCGGTCTGCCCGGCCTCGCGCAGCTCGGCGATGTGCGCGTCGTACTCCTCGCGCGAGACGACCGCGACGTTGAAGAGCATCCCGGCGTGGAACTCGCCGCAGAACTCCGCGCACTTGCCGGCGTAGACGCCCTCGCGGGTCGGCACGACCTGGAAGACGTTCTCCTGGCCCGGGAAGACGTCGAGCTTGTAGAGGAACGCCGGCACCCAGAACGAGTGGATGACGTCGCGCGACTGGAGGTGGAACTCGACGCGCTCGTTCACGGGCAGGTACAGCGTGGGCAGCCGCTCGGGGTTGCCGGGAGCGCCGATGTCCTCGAGGTGCACGCCGGAGTCCCAGACGTCCTCGTCGAGGTAGTTGAAGTCCCAGCTCCACTGCTTGCCGTAGACCTCGACGACGACGTCGGGCTCGGCGGACACGTCGGTGATCGCCTCGATGTCGCGCGCGGTGTAGATGAACATCACGCCGATCATCAGCACCGGGATGACCAGGTACATGATCTCCAGCGGCACGTGGTACCGGAGCTGGACCGGCAGCACGTCGTCGTCCCGGCGCTTGCGGTAGACCGTGATGCACCACAGCACGAGGCCCCACACGACCAGGCCCACGACCAGCGCCGCGATCCACGACCCGTTCCACAGGCTCGTGATGCGCGCGGTCATGTTGGTGACCTCGCCGTCGGAGTAGCCGGGCAGGAACCCTCGGCTGACCTCCTCGCTCGAGCACCCGCTCAGCAGCAACGTGCCGGCGGCCACCGTCGCCGCGAGCCTGACCCGCGAACGACGCCGACGGGGGTCGGTCTCCACGCTGACCTCACCTTCGTGACATGTGGTGCTGTCGTGCCCGTCCGGACTTCTCACCCGTCCGGACACGCGGGGGACTTTGGTCCCAGCCGGGCCAGCCTACCTCCCGCGAGCACGCGTGTCCGCTCATGATCTTTTCTCCGGTCATGGCGCGTCGCGGCGGGCCGTCGCGGGCCGTTAACGTGCTGGGATGACCGGTCGCACGTACCTCGACGCCGGCGGCCGCGCGCCCGTCCACCCGGTCGCCCGCGAGGCCTTCCTCGCGGCGCTCGACGAGGGGTGGGCGGACCCCCGCCGCGTGCACGCCGAGGGCCGCCGCGCGCGCCTTCTGCTCGAGTCCGCGCGCGAGGCCCTGGCCGAGGCGCTGGGGGCCCGCACGCCCGAGGTGCACCTGACCCCGAGCCACACCGCGAGCCTGCACGCCGCCGTCGCCGCGGTCGTCCGCGCCCGACGCCGCACGGGCACCCGGGTGGTCCTGCCGGCGGTCGAGCGGGCCGCGCTCCTCGCGGCCGCGCGCGAGGCGGGCGACGACGTCGTCGTCGGCGTGGACCGCGCCGGGCGCGTGGACCTCGACGCCTGGCGGGACGCCGTCGGGCCGGCGACCGCGCTCGCCGTGCTGCAGCACGCGAACGCGGAGGTGGGCACGCGCCAGCCGGTCGCGGCGGCGCACGCGCACGCTGCGGCTGCAGGGGTGCCGCTGCTCGTGGACGCGGGCGCGAGCGTCGGGCACGACGACCTCGGCGACGCGTGGGACGTGCTCGCCGCCGACCCGGCCGACTGGGGAGGCCTGCCCGGCGTCGGCGTGCTCGCGGTGCGCCAACGGGTGCGCGCGAGGCCGGTCGGGCCCGAGGACGAGGACCCGTGGGCACCGGGCGGCGTGAGCGTGCCGGCCGCGGTCGCCGCCGCCGCGTCGCTGCGCGCTGTGCTGGCCGAGCGGGCCGAGGCCGCCGCGTCGGGCACGGAGGACCCGCGCCGGGCGCTCGTGGCCCGGATCCGCGAGCGCGTCGCGGCCACGGTGCCCGACGTCGAGGTGGTCGGCGACCCCGACGACCGCCTGCCGCACGTGGTGACGTTCTCGTGCCTGTACGTGGACGGGGAGGCGCTGCTCGGCGCGCTCGACCGGCACGGGTTCGCCGTGGGGTCGGGCTCGGCGTGCACGTCCGCCACGCTCGAGCCCAGCCACGTGCTCGCCGCGATGGGGGTGCTCACGCACGGCAACGTGCGCATCGCGCTCCCCCGTGGCGTGACGGCCGAGCAGGTCGACGCGTTCCTCGCCGTGCTCCCGGGCGTCGTGGCCCAGGTGCGCGGCGCGGTCGGGGCGGGTGGCCTGTGAGCGGCCCGGGGGTGGGCGCCCCGGGCGGCCCGGACCCCGAGGTGGCCGACCAGGCACCCGGCCAGGCGAGGGGCGTCACGCTCCTGGTCGACGCACGCGGCCTGCGCTGCCCGGCCCCGGTCATCCGGCTCGCGCGCGCCGCGAAGGACGCCGCACCGGGGACCGTGGTCACGGTGTGGTGGACCGACCCCGCCGCCCGGCACGACATCCCGGCGTGGGCGCGCATGCGCGGCTACGAGGTGGTCGGCACCGAGCCGCTGCCCGCGGACCCGCGGGGCGAGCGGACCGACGACGCCGACGACGCGGCGCCGGAGCCCGCCTGGGCGACCCGGGTCCGCATCGGCGCCTGACCACGTCCGTCACCGGCCCACCCTCTGGCCTCGGCGAGTGGCGTGGACCGCGCGGCTGCCTCCGGAGACGCCGAGGGCCGCCCGACGGCGTCGGGCGGCCCTGGCGGAGAGCTGGTCGGCGAGCCTCAGGCGAACGAGCCGCCGCAGGCGCAGGAGCTGCCCGCGTTCGGGTTGTCGATCGTGAAGCCCTGTCGCTCGATGGTATCGGCGAAGTCGATCGTCGCGCCCTCGAGGTACGGCACGCTCATCCGGTCGACGATGACCTCGACGCCGTCGAAGTCGCGGATCGCGTCGCCGTCGAGCACGCGCTCGTCGAAGTACAGCTGGTAGATGAGGCCGGAGCACCCGCCGGGCTGCACGGCCACGCGCAGGCGGAGGTCGTCGCGACCCTCCTGCTCGAGCAGGCTGCGCACCTTGGCGGCGGCGACGTCGGTGAGCTCGACGCCGTGCGTGGCGGTCTGGGTGGTCTCGGTCATGCTCTCTCCATCGTCTGGGGCCGTCGCCGGTGGAACACACGGTCCGCGCGGGTTCTTCCAGAGTACGCCGTCGCGTCCGCAGCGGCGTCCTGCGCCGCCGACGCGGGACGGCACACGAGGATCCCACGCCCGCGGCCGCGCAGCGGGGCCCCTCCGTCCCGACGGGGCGGGTGAACTCAGCCGGCGGGCGGCGGCGACCAGGTGCGTGCGACGCGCTCGGCCCGGGCCGCGAGCGTCCCCGCGGGGTCGGCCATCGCACCCGGGACCTGGTCGGGGCGCTCGGCCACGGCGTACGCGGCGCTGATGCCGGCGGCGGCCCACTCGCGGCGACCGACCGCGACCTGGCCCGCCACGACGACGACCGGGACCGCGCGTGCCAGCGCGACCTCGGCCACCGCAGCGACGACCTTGCCGTGCAGGGACTGCCAGTCGAACGCCCCCTCCCCCGTCACGACGAGGTCGGCGGCGGCCACGCGGTCGGCGAGCCCGACGGCGTCGGCCACCACCTGGGCGCCCGGCAGCAGCCGCGCGCCCAGGGCCGCGAGCGCGAACCCCAGCCCGCCGGCCGCGCCCGCACCGGGCAGCTGCGAGGGACGCCGCGGACGGTCGGCCTCGGCGAGCGGCAGCGGGGGGCGCCCCTGGTCGACCAGCGGCAGGAGGGCACCGTGCCCGGCGCCCGTGGACGGCGCCGCGGCCCCGCCGGGTGGGGTCGGCCCGGCCGCCTCGACGAGCGCCGCGAGGTGACCCAGAGCGCGCTCGAGGTGCTGCGCCTGCTCGGGCGTCGCGCCCTTCTGCGGGGCGAACCCCGCGCTCGCCCCGTGCAGCCCGAGGAGGGGCACGTCGACGTCCACGGCCGCCACGAGGTCCACGCCCGCGAGCGCCGCCCGCGCGGCCGCGAGGTCGGCGACGTCGTCGGCCTCGGCGTCGAGCAGCGCGCCTCCCCCGCGGCGCAGCAGCGGCGAGGCCATGCCGAGGCCCGCGAGCAGGCCCGCGCCGCCGTCGTTCGTCCCGGAGCCGCCGAGCCCGACGACGACGCGCGTGGCGCCCATCTCGACGGCCGCGCGCACGAGCTCCCCCGCGCCCACCGACGTCGTGACCGTCGGGTCGCGGCGCGTGGGCGGCACGAGGTGCAGGCCGACGGCGTGCGCGGTCTCCACGTAGACCGTCGTGGCGCGGTCGGTCCGCACGCGCAGGAGCGCGGCCGGCACCGGCTCGCCGAGCGGCCCGGTCACCGTCACCGGGACCACCTCGCCGCCGAGGGCCACGTGCAGGATGTCGACGAAGCCCGGCCCGCCGTCGGCGAGGGGCAGCGTGACGACGTCGTCGTGCGGGGCGCCGCGGGACCAGCCCGCCGCGATCGCCTCCGCCGCCTGGGCCGCGGTGAGGGTGCCCCCGAAGGTGTCCGGGGCGACGAGGACGTGCACGGGCCCATCCTCGCGCACGTCCGGCGCGGTCCCCCGCACGCCCAGGCGCCGTTTCCCCGGCCCCGACCGCGGATGGCCCACGGCGGGCGTGGGATGATGCCGGGGTGACTGGCACCACAGCTTTCGTCGAGCCCGCGCCGTCGGCGCTGCTGCTCCTCGGCCGGGCGAGCGACCTCGAGTCCGAGCGTGGCGTCGAGTGCCCGGGCGACCTGCCCGGCCCGAGCGACCCCGCCCTCGCCGAGCGCGCCCGGGCGGCCAAGGCCGCGCTGGGCGACCGCGTGTTCGTCCTCGGGCACCACTACCAGCGCGACGAGGTCATCGAGTTCGCCGACGTGACGGGCGACTCCTTCAAGCTCGCGCGCGAGGCGGCCGCGCGGCCGGACGCCGAGTACATCGTGTTCTGCGGCGTCCACTTCATGGCCGAGTCGGCGGACATCCTCACCTCCGACAGCCAGCAGGTCGTCCTGCCCGACCTGGCCGCCGGCTGCTCGATGGCCGACATGGCCGCCATCGACCAGGTCGAGGAGGCCTGGGCGGTGCTGCAGGACGCGGGCGTGGCCGCGCGCACGGTCCCGGTCACCTACATGAACTCCAGCGCCGCCATCAAGGCGTTCACGGGCCGCCACGGCGGCACGGTGTGCACGTCCTCGAACGCGCAGGTCGCGCTGCGCTGGGCGTTCGACCAGGTCGGCGGCGTCGAGGGCGACGGCAAGGTGCTCTTCCTGCCCGACCAGCACCTGGGCCGCAACACGGCCGTCCTGCAGCTGGGCATCCCGCTCGACCAGTGCGTCGTCTACGACCCGCGCAAGCCGGACGGCGGCCTGACGCGCCAGGAGCTCGCCGACGCCCGGATGATCCTGTGGAAGGGCCACTGCTCCGTGCACGGGCGCTTCTCGGCCCGCAACGTCGTCGAGGTCCGCGAGCGCGTCCCGGACGTGACCGTGCTCGTGCACCCCGAGTGCAAGCACGAGGTCGTCACCGCGGCCGACATGGTCGGGTCGACGGAGTACATCATCAAGGCGCTCGAGGCCGCCCCGGCGGGCTCCTCGTGGGCGATCGGCACCGAGCTCAACCTCGTGCGCCGGCTCGCGAAGCAGCACCCGGACAAGCAGGTGCACTACCTCGACTCGACGGTCTGCTTCTGCTCGACGATGAACCGGATCGACCTGCCCCACCTGGTGTGGGCGCTCGAGTCGCTCGTCGCGGGCCGCGTGCCGAACCGGATCGTGGTCGACGCCGACGACGCCCACTGGGCGCGCGTGGCGCTCGACCAGATGCTCGCGCTCCCGGGCCTGTGACGGGCACCCTGGGACGGTGGGTACCGAACGACACCGCCCCCTGCGTGTGGGGGTGTTCCTCTTCGACGAGGTGGAGGAGCTCGACGCCGTCGGGCCGTTCGAGGTGCTCGCCGCCTGGGCGCGGCGCTCGCCGCTGCGCCCGGAGGTGGTGACGTTCTCGGCCGACGGCGCCCCCGTGCGCGGCGTGCACGGGCTCGGCATGGTCGCGGACCACGGCGCCGAGGACGTCGGCCCCCTGCACGTGCTCGTCCACCCGGGCGGTCGGGGCACCCGGCGGCTGGCCGCCGAGCCCGGCCACCTCGCCTGGGTGCGCTCGATGCGGGCCACGACGCCGCTCATGACGTCCGTGTGCACGGGCGCGCTCGTGTTCGCGGCGGCGGGGCTGCTCGCGGGCCGCCCCGCGACCACGCACTGGGGCGCGTTCGACGAGCTCGCCGAGATCGACCCCAGCGTGCTTCTCGACACCGAGGCCCGGTACGTCGACGACGGTGACGTGGTGACGTCCGCGGGCATCTCGGCCGGCATCGACATGGCGCTGCACCTCGTCGCGCGGCTGGACTCGGCGGACATGGCCCGCGCGGTGCGCCGCGACCTGCAGTACGACCCGGCCCCGCCGCTCTGACGCCCCCTTGAGCCGGCAGATCCAGCTCGCGTGGGCCGCGCTTCGGCCCCGGCCCGCGGTCCCCGGCCAGGGGGTCCTCGACCCGTCCGTGACGCACCTGCGCGTCCGGCCCGGCGACCTCGACGTCTACCTGCACGTCAACAACGGCGTGTACCTGCAGATGATGGACGTCGCCCGGACCAATCTCCTCGCCGACCTCGGCGGCCTGGGCGAGCTGCGGCGCCGCGGCTGGTACCCCGTCGTCGCGGCGTCCACGGTCTCCTACCGCCGCTCGCTGCGGCTGCGCGAGCGGTTCACGATCACCTCGCGCGTGCTCGGCTGGGACCCGCGGGTGGTGTACCTCGAGCAGGTCTTCGCGCGCGGGGACGAGCACGTCGCCCGCGCGTGGGTCGCGGGCCGCTTCCTCGCGAGGGGCGGCGGCCGCGTCCCCGCGCCCGACGTCGTCGTCGCGCTCGGCGGCGACCCGACCAGCCCTCCCCTGCCCGACGACGTCGCCGCCTGGGCGCGCGCCGTCGGCGTCGCGCACCGCGACCGCGCCTGACCGGCGCGCATCGCGGCCCGGCCCGGCCGACGCCGGGCGCCGCCCGGCCCGGCCGACGCCGGGCGCCGCCCGGCCCGTGAAAGCCCGGGCGGGACAACCGTCAGCCCAGGCGGGACAGCAGGAGCGCCTCGGCCAGCGCCGCCTTCTCGAGCTCGGCGAGGTTGACCGACTCGTTCTCGCTGTGCGCGCGCGAGTCGGGGTCCTCGACGCCCGTGACGAGCACGGTCGCCCCGGGGAACGCCTCGAGGAAGTCGGCCACGAGCGGGATGGAACCGCCCAGGCCGATCTCGACCACCTCGGTGCCCCACGCGTCCGACCACGCCGCGCGCGCGACCCGTCCCAGCGGGGAGTCGGTGTCGCCCGCCCACGGCCGGCCGAGCTCGCCGTCGGTGACGGTGACCTGCGCGCCGAACGGCGCGTGCGACTCGAGGTGGGCGCGCAGCGCGGCCATCGCGTCGGCCGGGTCCTGGCCGGGCGCGATGCGCAGGGAGACCTTCGCCCGGGCGCGCGGCGCGAGCGTGTTGGACGCGTGCGCGACGCTCGTGGCGTCGATGCCGATGACCGACAGGGCCGGGCGGGTCCACAGCCGCGCGGCCAGCGGGCCCGTGCCCGCCAGCCCGGTGCCGGGCAGGAGGCCGGCGTCGGCGCGGAAGTCGGCCTCGTCGTAGTCGACGTCGGGGTCGGGGGCGCGTAGCAGCCCCGCCACGGCGACGTCGCCGTGCTCGTCGTGCAGGGTTGCCAGCAGCCGCACGAGCAGCGTGAGCGCGTCGAGCACGGGCCCGCCGTACATGCCCGAGTGCAGCGCGTGGTCGAGCACGGCGACCTCGACCTCGCAGTCGACGAGGCCGCGCAGGCTCGTGGTGAACGCCGGCACGCCGACCTTCCAGTTCGACGAGTCCGCGAGGACCACCAGGTCGGCGGCCAGCAGGTCGTGGTGCTCGCGCAGGAAGTCCACGAACGTCGGCGAGCCGACCTCCTCCTCGCCCTCGACGAACACCGTCACGCCCACGCGCAGGTCGTCGCCGAGCGCCCGCAGCGCCGCCAGGTGCGCGACGATCCCGGCCTTGTCGTCGGCCGCGCCGCGCCCGTACAGGCGTCCGTCGCGCTCGGTCGGCTCGAACGGCGGGGTCAGCCACGCGTCGGCGGCGCCCGGCGGCTGCACGTCGTGGTGCGCGTACAGCAGGACCGTCGGGGCGCCGTCGGGCGCGGGACGACGGCCGACGACGGCGGGCCGGCTGGTCACGCCGTCGGCGCGGGTCGCGGTGAGCACCCGCACGTCGGGCAGCACCTCGGCGAGCAGGTCGGCGACCGCGCGCGCGCTGCGCTCGACCTCGGCGGCGTCGAAGGCGGGGTTGGACACGCCGGGGATCCGCACCAGGTGCTCCAGGTCCGCCCGCGCCCGCGGCCAGCCGGCGCGCACCCGCTCGCGCAGGGTCGCGGCGTCGGGCCCGCCGGGAGCGCTCGCGGCCGGCGCCGCGGGGGTGCCGGCGGGGGTGGTCGGGGAGGCGTCGGGGCGGGAGCTGGCGTCGGTCACGCCCGCCAACGCTACCCCCGCGCTCGCGTACCCTTGCTGCGTGCCTCCCCGTAAGCGGACCCCCGACTCGCCTGCGCCCGAGCAGACCACCACGCGCCCGGGCAAGGGGCGCCCGACGCCCAAGCGCAAGGAGGCGGAGGCCGCGCGCCGCCGCCCGCTCGTGCCGGACTCGCGGGGCGACGCCAAGGCGCGCAAGGCCGCGGAGCGCGAGCGCCGCCTGCAGGCGCAGAAGGCGATGCTGGAGGGCGACGAGCGGTACCTGCCGACGCGCGACAAGGGCCCGGTGCGCCGGATGACCCGCGACCTCGTCGACGCGCGCCGCAACTTCGGCGACTACTTCGTCTGGTACGCGCTCGGACTGCTCGTCGCGATGTTCGTCATCGCGGCGCTCGCCCCGACGATCGGTACCGAGAACGCCGCGATGCTGCTGTTCGGCCTCAACTACCTCACGATCGCGGTCGCGGTCGCGGCGGTGGTCGACGGCTGGCTGCTCGCCCGCAGGCTGCGCAAGCGCCTGACGGAGCGGTTCGGCGAGGACCGCATCCCGCGCGGCACCGTCATGTACGGCGTGCTGCGCGCGTTCCAGATGCGCCGCATGCGCGTGCCCCGGCCGCAGGTGCAGCGGGGCGCCCAGCCGCGCTGAGCCCACCGCCGCCGGACCCCGCCGCCGGTGGGGCCGACGACGCGCAGCCGGGTCGGCCGAAACGATTCGCGCCCCGTCGGTCTAGCCTGAGGGCATGAAGCATCGGTTCCTCGGCAACAGCGGTCTGCAGATCTCCGAGATCGCCTACGGCAACTGGCTGACCCACGGGTCGCAGGTCGAGAAGGACGCGGCCGTCGCCTGCGTCCACGCGGCCCTCGACGCTGGGATCACCACCTTCGACACGGCGGACGTGTACGCCAACACGGTCGCGGAGCAGGTGCTCGGCGACGCGCTGGCCGGGCAGCGCCGCGAGAGCCTCGAGATCCTCACCAAGGTCTTCTGGCCCACGGGCCCGGGCGGCCCGAACGACGCGGGCCTGTCCCGCAAGCACATCATGGAGTCCGTCAACGGCTCGCTCCGGCGCCTCGGCACCGACTACGTCGACGTCTACCAGGCCCACCGGTACGACCACGGCACGCCGCTCGAGGAGACGATGCAGGCGTTCGCCGACGTCGTCCGCCAGGGCAAGGCGCTGTACATCGGCGTGAGCGAGTGGACCGCCCAGCAGATCCGCGCGGGCCAGGCGCTCGCGCGCGCGCTCGGCTTCCGGCTGATCTCCAACCAGCCGCAGTACTCGATGCTGTGGCGCGTCATCGAGGCCGAGGTCGTGCCCGCCTCCCGCGAGGAGGGCCTGTCCCAGATCGTGTTCTCCCCGGTCGGCCAGGGCGTGCTCACCGGCAAGTACGTGCCGGGCCAGGCCCCGCCGCCCGGCTCGCGCGCGACCGACGAGAAGGGCGGCGCGAGGTTCATCCAGCGCTTCATGCGCGACGACGTCCTCACCCGAGTCCAGGAGCTGCGCCCCGTCGCGGACGAGCTCGGCCTCACGCTCGCGCAGCTCGCGGTCGCCTGGGTCCTGCAGAACGACAACGTGGCCGCCGCGATCATCGGCGCGTCCCGTCCCGAGCAGGTCGCCGAGAACGTCAAGGCGTCCGGCGTCGAGATCCCGGCGGAGCTCATGACCCGCATCGACGAGATCCTCGGCGACGTCGTCGAGCGCGACCCCGCCCGCACGCACGAGAGCTCCCCGGCGCGCCGCCCCTGGTAGCCCTCCCGGACCGACCGCACGGCCCGGCGCCGGCGCCCACCGAGGCGCCCGGCGGCGGGCCGTCGTCGTGCCCGGCCGCGGTGGAGGCGACCTGCGGGCCCTGCGCCGGCTCAGCGCGTGGTGAGCGGGATGGGCGCACCCACGGGCTCGCCGTGGTGCGCGAGGCGCGCGGCCGCCACGCCCTGCCCCGCGAGCTGGCGCCACGTCTCCCCCAGCCACGCCTCGGCGTCGAACCGAGTGGTGAAGGCGGGGCTCACGGGGTGGTCGACGACGGCGTCGGACGCGTCGAGCAGGTCCCAGTCCCAGGCCGGCCGCGTCGTCACGACGCCGCCCCCTCCATCCGCTCGGCGCGCGCGAGACCGCGGTTGAGGCGCGACGCCCAGAACGGGCCCTCGTAGATGAAGCCCGTGTAGCCCTGCAGCAGGTCGGCGCCCGCGGCGAGGAACGCCCGCGCGTCGTCGACGGTCGTGATGCCGCCGCAGCCGATGACCACCGGCCCGGACCCGAGGCGCGCGCGCACCCGGCGCACCACCTCGAGCGCCCGCTCGCGCAGCGGCGGGCCGGACAGCCCGCCCGGCCCGAGGTCGTGCGCGATCGTCGTGTTCGTCGCGACGACGCCGGCCAGCCCGAGCTCGAGCGCGAGGTCCGCCACCGCGTCCACGTCCTCGTCGGACAGGTCGGGCGCGATCTTCACGAGCACCGGCACCTTGCCCGGCGAGGTCGCGGCGTCGGCGGCCTCGCGCACCGCGACGAGGATCGGCCGCAGATGGTCCACGGCCTGCAGGTCGCGCAGCCCCGGGGTGTTCGGCGACGACACGTTCACGACGAGGAAGTCGGCGTACGGCGCGAGCAGGCGTGCGCTGGTCGCGTAGTCCTGCGCGGCGTCCTCGACCGGCGTGGCGCGGCTCTTGCCGATGTTCACGCCGACGACGGCGCGCTGCCCCGCACGACGGGCCCGCAGGCGCGCCAGGCGCGCCGCCACCGCGGCGGCGCCGTCGTTGTTGAAGCCCATCCGGTTGCGGATCGCGCGGTCCTCGAGGACCCGCCACAGCCGGGGCGGCTCGTTGCCCGGCTGCGCGAGCGCGGTGACCGTGCCGACCTCGACCCAGCCGAACCCGAGCATCGTCAGACCGCGCACGCCGACGCCGTTCTTGTCGAACCCCGCCGCGAGCCCGAACACCGCGGGCACCTGCCTCCCGAACGCCTCGACGGGCCGGTGCCCACGCGTCATGACGCGGCGGATCAACCACGACACGCCCGGCACGGCGCCGGCCGCCCGGATGCCCGTGAACGCGAGCTCGTGGGCCTTCTCGGGGTCCATGCGGCGGAAGACCTGGGTGAAGAGCAGCCGGTACACGCCCGCAACCTACCCGGCGGCGACACCCCCGCGGGGGCGGGTCCGCGACAACCACCACAGTCCGAGGAACGGCAGCACGGCCGGGACGTACCCGTAGCCCTGCCCGAACCCCGACCACACCGTCGCGTCCGGGAACAGGTCCGTGCGCGTGAGCGAGAGCGCGCCGACCGCGAGGACGCCCACGAGCTCGGTGACGACGGCGACCCACGCGACGGGCCGCCAGCGGCCGCCCTTGGCGAGCGCGACCGTCGCGAGCACGTAGACGACGGCGGCCACGCCGGAGAGCGCGTACGCCAGCGGCGCCTCGTCGAAGTCCCGCAGGATCTGCACGCCCGAGCGGAAGGTCGCCGCGATCGCGAGCACCGCGTACACCGCGACGACGAGCCTGCCGGGGCCGGTGGCCGTCTCGCCCCGGGCGGGGGCCGCGGCCCCGGGACGCGGCTCCTCGGAGCGGGTCTCCTCGGCGCTCATCCCCACACCTGCACGATCCGCAGCTGCAGGAACGCCACGGTCACCCCGGCCACGAGCAGGACCACCGAGCTCCACCGCGTGCGGTCCGCGAACGCCCACACCGCCCCCGCGGGCAGGATGCACAGCGAGGTCAGCAGGTAGCCCCAGAACGTCCAGGGGTCGGCGGGGCCGTCACCGTTGGCGCTGCGCACCCCGGCCTCGACGACCTGCACCAGGAGCAGGGCCTCGGGGACGCCGGCCGCGATCAGCTGGCGCAGGATGACGGGCCGGTCGGTGATCGCGCGCCACGCCGCCCACCCGGCGACCGCGAGCGCACCGGCCGCGACGGCCCAGGCGAGGGGGATCCACACGGCCCCGAGGATACGTGCCGGGCACCGCCCGACGCCGCGCGGATAGCATCGCAGGCGTGACCAGCCCGACCGCGCGCCCGCTGCCCGTCCTACCCGAGGTCGCCCAGGCGACCCTGACCTCCGCGGCGCCCGCCGCGCTCGACGTCGACGTCGTCGTCGTGCCCGTGGCGTCCGGCCCGGACGGCCCCGTGCTGCTCGCCGGCGCCGGCCTGCCCTCCGCGCTGCGCGACCTCGCCACGTCGTCGGCGCTCGGCGTCACGGGCGAGGCGGACGAAGTCCGCCGGATCCCCACGGGCGGTGCAGCGGCCGCGCCGGTGCTCGCGGTCGTCGGCGTCGGCTCGGTCGCCGACGACGCCGCCACGCCCGAGCATCTGCGCCGGGCCGCGGGTGCCGCGGCGCGTCAGCTGACCGGCGTCGGCTCGCTGGGCCTCGCCTTCCCCGCCGACGACGCCGACCACCTCGCGGCCGTCGTCGAGGGCGCCCTCCTCGGCGCGTACGTCTTCGACGCCTACCGCGCCGTGCCCGCCGCGAAGCGCCCGGCCTCGCGCGTCGTCGTCGCCACGCCGCGGGCGAAGGACAAGGCCGCACAGCGGGTCGTGGAGCGGGCGACCGTCGTCGCCCGCGCGGTGCACGCCGTGCGCGACCTGGTCAACACCGCGCCGGCCGACCTCTACCCGGCCGCGTTCGCCGAGGTGGCGAAGGCTGCGGCGAAGGGCGTCGCGCGGGGGTCGCGGCTCAAGGTCACCGTCCTGGACGAGAAGGCCCTCGCGGCGGGCGGCTTCGGCGGCCACGTCGCGGTCGGCCAGGGCTCGGCGCGACCGCCGCGCCTGGTCAAGGTCGCCTGGACGCCGGCGCGGGCGAAGCGCCACGTCGCCCTCGTCGGCAAGGGCATCACGTTCGACTCCGGCGGCCTGTCGATCAAGCCCGCCAAGTCGATGGAGACGATGAAGAGCGACATGGCCGGCGCCGCGGCCGTGCTGCACACGGTCCTCGCGGCGGCCGCCCTCGAGCTGCCCGTCGCGGTCACCGGCTGGCTGTGCCTGGCCGAGAACATGCCGTCCGGCACCGCGCAGCGCCCCTCGGACGTCATCACGCAGCGCGGCGGGAAGACGGTCGAGGTCCTCAACACCGACGCCGAGGGGCGTCTCGTCCTCGCGGACGGCCTCGCCGCGGCGGTCGAGGAGAAGCCCGACGCCGTGCTGGACGTCGCGACGCTCACCGGCGCGCAGATCGTGGCGCTCGGCCACCGCGTCTCGGCCGTGATGGGCACCGGCGGGGTCCCGGACCTCGTCGTGGAGGCCGCCCAGGCGGCCGGCGAGCAGTTCTGGCCGATGCCGCTGCCCGCGGAGCTGCGCCAGGGGCTGCGGTCGAAGGTGGCCGACCTCGCGAACATCGGCGACCGCAGCGGGGGCATGCTCACCGCCGGGGTCTTCCTGCAGGAGTTCGTGGGCGACACCCCGTGGGCGCACCTCGACATCGCCGGGCCCTCGTTCAACGAGCACGAGCCGTGGGGCTACACCCCCGCGGGCGGCACGGGCGTCGCGGTGCGGACTCTGCTGACCCTCCTCGAGACGACGCCCGCCCGCTGACCCCGCGGCGGCGTCGCGGGGCGGCAGGAGGGCGACACGGCGGGCGGCGCCCGGCCGGGGCCGGGCGTTCAGGGGCGCGGTCGGCCCGCGGTGCGCTGCCGCGCGTTCCACTCCCGCATGCGCCGCGGGTAGCCGGTGAGGTTCACGTCGTAGACGGGGATCGCGAGCGCCCGCGCGATCTCGCGCGCGGCGGCCGGGTCCGCCACACGGCGCCGGGTCCACTCCCCGGTCAGGGCCACGAGGACGACGGTCGTCGGCGTGGTGCGGGTCGCCGGCTCGATGTACGCCTCGACGCCGTGCCGCTCGGCGGCCCACGCCCGCAGGTGATCCTCGGCCGCGCGCCGCGCCTCGGACGCCGCGGCCCGTCGTCCCCGGCTCCGACCCAGCCATGCCATGCGGGCCAGGCTACGTCCCGCGCCTCCCCACGGAGGCCGTTCAGACGTAGGATGATTTCACGAACGTCCGGCGAGCGACCCTCTCGATTCACGCCCTGAGCCGTGTGATGACAAGATGACCGAAGGTCCCGCCCCGGCCCCACGAGGAGAGTCAATGGCTGACACCGTCTTCGACATCGTCGTCCTCGGCGGCGGGAGCGGCGGCTACGCGACCGCCCTGCGCGCCACCGAGCTCGGGCTCAGCGTCGCGCTCATCGAGGCGGACAAGGTCGGCGGCACCTGCCTGCACTACGGCTGCATCCCCACCAAGGCGTTCCTGCACGCGGCCGAGGTCGCCGAGGCCGCGCGCGAGAGCGAGCGCTTCGGCGTCAAGGCGACGCTCGAGGGCATCGACATCGCGGGCGTGCACCAGTACAAGGACGGCGTCGTCGGCCGGCTCTACAAAGGCCTGCAGGGCCTCGTGAAGGCGCACGGCATCACCTACGTCGAGGGCTACGGCCGCCTGGTCGCCCCGGACACGGTCGAGGTGAACGGGGAGCGCTACACCGGTCGCCACGTCGTCCTCGCCACCGGCTCCTACGCGCGGACCCTGCCCGGCCTCGAGATCGGCGGCCGCGTCATCACCTCCGACGGCGCGCTGACGCTCGACCGGGTGCCCGGCTCCGTCGTCGTCCTCGGCGGCGGCGTCATCGGCAGCGAGTTCGCGAGCGTGTGGCGCTCGTTCGGCGCGGAGGTGACGATCGTCGAGGCGCTCCCCCACCTGCTGCCCGCCGAGGACGAGGCGCTGTCCAAGGCGTTCGAGCGCGCGGTCCGCAAGCGCGGCATCAAGTTCTCCGTGGGCGTGCGCTTCCAGGGCGTCACGCAGGACGAGAACGGCGTGCACGTCACCCTCGAGGACGGCACCACGTACGACGCCGAGTACCTCCTCGTCGCCGTCGGGCGCGGCCCGCGCACCGAGGGCATCGGGTACGAGGAGCAGGGCGTGAAGATGGACCGCGGCTTCGTCCTCACCGACGAGCGGCTGCGCACGAACCTGCCGAACGTGTACGCGGTCGGCGACATCGTCCCGGGCCTGCAGCTCGCGCACCGCGGCTTCGCGCAGGGCATCTTCGTGGCCGAGGAGATCGCCGGGCTCAACCCCGCGCCGATCGTCGAGTCCGGCATCCCGCGCGTGACCTACTCCGAGCCCGAGGTCGCCTCGGTCGGCCTGTCCGAGGCCAAGGCCAAGGAGGCCTTCGGCGCGGACGCCGTCGAGACGCTCGAGTACAACCTGGGCGGCAACGGCAAGAGCCAGATCCTCGGCACCACCGGCTTCGTCAAGCTGGTCCGCCGCAAGGACGGCCCGGTCGTCGGCGTCCACATGATCGGTGCCCGCGTCGGCGAGCTCATCGCCGAGGGCCAGCTCGTCGTCAACTGGGAGGCCTACCCGGAGGACGTCGCGGCGCTCATCCACGCGCACCCCACCCAGAACGAGGCTCTCGGCGAGGCCTTCCTGGCCCTGGCCGGCAAGCCCTTGCACGCCCACAACTGACCCCATCGAAGGAGACGCCTGGTCATGTCCGACACCGTGCAGATGCCGGCTCTCGGCGAGTCCGTGACCGAGGGCACCGTGACCCGGTGGCTCAAGCAGGTCGGCGACACCGTCGAGGTCGACGAGCCCCTGCTCGAGGTCTCCACCGACAAGGTCGACACGGAGATCCCGTCCCCCGTCGCCGGCACGCTGCTCGAGATCCTCGTCGGCGAGGACGAGACCGTCGAGGTCGGCGCAGCCCTCGCCCGCATCGGCTCGCCCGACGAGGCCGGCGGTGACCAGCCGGCCGCCGACGGCGCCGACCAGCAGGCCGCCCAGCCCGCCGCGGAGGAGACCCCCGCCCCGCAGGTGCCCGAGGAGGTCACCGAGGAGCCGGAGGCCCCCGCCCAGGAGGCGCCGGCCGAGGCCCCCGCGCAGGCCGAGGCGCCCGCCGCCGGCGGCGCCACCGAGGACGTCGTGATGCCCGCGCTCGGCGAGTCCGTGACCGAGGGCACCGTGACCCGCTGGCTCAAGCAGGTCGGCGACACCGTCGAGGTCGACGAGCCCCTGCTCGAGGTCTCCACCGACAAGGTCGACACGGAGATCCCGTCCCCCGTCGCCGGCACGATCGTCGAGATCGTCGTCGGCGAGGACGACACCGTCGGCGTCGGCGCGGTGCTCGCCCGGGTGGGCGCGGCCGGCGCCGCCCCGGCCACGGGGGCCCCGGAGCCGGAGGCTCCAGCGCGCGACGCCGCCGAGGAGGCCGAGGCCGACGTCGCCGCCTCCGCCGCCCCGGACGAGGAGCGCCCGCAGGGTGCCGAGCCCGTCTCCGGCCCGACGGACGCCGAGGCCCAGGAGCCCCCGGCGCAGCAGGCCCCCGCGGCCGCGCCGGCCGAGGCCCCGGCCGAGCGGCCGAGCGCCCCGGCGCAGCAGGCCACCGGCGGCGGCTACCTCACGCCGCTCGTGCGCAAGCTCGCCGCGGAGAAGGGCGTCGACCTGTCCACGGTGACGGGCACGGGCGTCGGCGGGCGCATCCGCAAGGAGGACGTCCTCGAGGCCGCCGCACGCGCCGAGCGGGAGCGTGCCGAGCGCGAGCGCGCGGCCGCCGCCCCCGCCGCCGCGGCCGAGGCGCCCACCCGCCGCTCGCTGCGCGAGCCCGCGGCCACGGAGGTCTCGCCGCTGCGCGGCACCACCGAGAAGGCGAGCCGGCTGCGCCAGATCATCGCCTCGCGCATGGTCGAGGCGATGCAGTCGATGGCGCAGCTCACCACGGTCGTCGAGGTCGACGTCACGCGGATCGCGCGCCTGCGCGAGCGCGCCAAGGCCGACTTCAAGGCGCGCGAGGGCGTGAGCCTGTCCTACCTGCCGTTCTTCGTGCTCGCGGCGACGGAGGCGCTCAAGGCGCACCCGAAGATCAACGGCGTCCTCGAGGGCGACCAGATCACCTACCACGGCCACGAGAACATCGGCATCGCCGTCGACACCGACCGCGGCCTCGTCGTCCCGGTGATCCGCGACGCCGGCGACCTCAACCTCGCGGGCATCGCGCGGAAGATCGCCGACCTCGCCGCCCGCACGCGGGCGAACAAGGTCACGCCGGACGAGCTGAGCGGCGCCACGTTCACGGTGACGAACACCGGCTGGGGCGGCGCGCTGTTCGACACGCCGATCGTGCCGGTGGGCACCTCGGCGATCCTCGGCACGGGCGCGATCGTCAAGCGCCCGGTCGTCGCCACGGACGAGGACGGCTCGGACTACATCGCCATCCGGTCGATGTGCTACCTGGCCCTGTCCTACGACCACCGCCTCGTCGACGGCGCCGACGCCGCGCGCTACCTCACGACCGTGAAGAAGCGCCTCGAGGAGGGCGACTTCGAGGCCGAGCTCGGTCTCTGACGACGCCGTCACGAGGGCGCCCGGCCACCCCGGCCGGGCGCCCTCGTGCATGGTGACCTAACGTGCGTGGCATGCACGTCGTCGTCGCCGGGTCGGGTGGCCTGCTCGGGTCCGCGCTCGTCCGCCACCTGAGCGGGCAGGGCCACCGCGTCACGCGCCTCGTGCGGCGTCCCGTCGTCTCCCCCGCCGAGATCTCGTGGGACCCCGACGCGGGGCGCCTCGACGCGGCCGCCCTCGGGTCGGCCGACGCCGTGGTCAACCTGGGCGGCGTGGGGCTGGGCGACCGCCGCTGGACCCCCGCCTTCCGGCGCCGGATCCTCTCGTCGCGCACCGCGCCGACCGCCCTCCTCGCGCGCGCCCTGGCGGACGGCGACGGCCCACGCGTGCTCCTGCAGGCGTCGGCGGTGGGCTACTACGGCCGCCGCGGTCCGGACGAGGAGCTCATCGAGGAGTCCGGCCCGGGCACCGATTTCCTCGCGGGCGTCGTGCGGGCGTGGGAGGACGCCACGGGCCCCGCCGAGGAGGCCGGCGTGCGCGTCGTCCACCTGCGCAGCGGGATCGTCATGGCGCCGCGCGGCGGGTCGTTCGGTCGGCTCCTGCCCCTCCTCCGCGTCGGTGTGGGCGGCCCGCTCGGCGACGGCAGCAACGTGTGGCCGTGGATCACGCTGGCCGACCACGTGCGGGCCGTGACGCACCTGCTCACCTCGGAGGTGTCCGGCCCGGTCAACCTGACCGCGCCCGAGCCGGCCCGGCAGCGCGACATCGTGCGCGCGATCGCCCGGGAGCTGCACCGGCCGGCGGTCGTGCGCGTGCCGCGCTGGGCGCTGCGCGTGGTCCTGGGCCCGTTCGCCGACGACGTGCTCGCCTCGCAGCGCGCGGTCCCGGCCGCGCTCCTGCGGGACGGGTTCACGTTCGAGCACCCCGACCTCGCGTCGGCCGCACGCTGGCTGGTCACGGAGCTTCGACGGCGCTGACCCGCCAGCCGTCCGGGGAGCGGACGAGCGCCAGCACCACCGACCGGGGCGCGACGCGCGGCCCGGCACCGGGCTCCGGCGCCCGCTCGTCCGTCACCCAGGCCCGGGCGGTGACCCGGACGCGCGCGGTCGCCGCCGAGACGTCGCGCGGACCGACGGCGAGCACCTCCGCACCTCCGCCGACGCGGCGGGCGGGCCCGTCGCGCCACGTGCGCGCCGCGAGCGCCAGGTCGGCCGCCGCGGCGGGCGAGCCCGGCAGCGTGACCGACGCGAGCGCGGCCGGGTTGCCCGCGACGAGCGCCGCCACCCGCCGGTGGGTGAGGCGGGCGGCGGCCAGCGCGGGGTCGGGTGCGCCCGGCCCCGGGGCCGACACCGCGGGCGGGTCGGACGCCGCGCCACCCGGTTCAGCGGCAGCGGGCGACCCACCCGGGTCGGCACGCAGGAGCGCGCCGACGAGCACCGCCGCGGCCAGCCCGGTCGCCAGCACGACGAACGGCCCCCGCACCGGCCCGGGCCTCCGGTGGCGCCCCCGCCGGGGCTCCCGGGCCGGGGTGCGCACGGTCGCTTCGTCCGGCGGCGCGGCGAGCCGGCGCAGCGTAAGCGGGGCGAGCGCCGCGGCGTCGGGCATCGCGACAGGGCGCGGCGGGCAGGCCGCGTAGGCGTCCGCGGCGAGGCGGGCGGCGCTCGGGCGCCGGTCGGGGTCGGGGTCCGCGGCGGCGAGCAGCACGCGGCGCAGCGCCGCGGTCTCGGGCGACCCGCCGTCCGGGGCGTCGTCGGGCCGCGCGGCCGGCCCGTCGAGGAGCGCGAGGCCCAGCCGGCCGAGCGCGTGCAGGTCGCCCGCGGGTGTCGCGCCGGCCCGGCCGGCCACGCGCTCGGGCGCCGCGTACCCGGGGGTACCGGCCTCGGCGTCGTCGGCGCCGTGCACGAGGTCGACGAGGACCGGCCGGCCACCGGGGGCGAGCACGACGTTGCCGGGCGCGACGTCGCCGTGCGCCACCCCGACCGCGTGCAGCGCCGCGAGCGCCTGCGCGAGCGGCACGACCACGGTGACGACCTCCCCCGGCTCCCACGGCCCGCGGGCGGCGCGCACGGTGGCCAGGTCGGCCCCCGGCACGTCGGCCTGCAGCACGGCGGCCGTGCCATCGCGCAGCTCGAGGAGCGGGGCGAGCCGGGCGACGTGCGGGTGCGCGACGCCCGCGAGCGCCGCGACGCGCCGGCGCAGGTCCGCGCGCCGGGCGGGCGTGGTCTCGTCCGCGGGGACCACCGTGACCGTCCAGGTCGTCCCCTCGGCGTCGGTCGCGGTGAGGCGACGAACGCCCTCCCCCGCGCCCGCCCCGACGGGCTGCAGGCCCGCCCGGGCGAGGGCGCGGAGGAGGGCGCGGGACGTCACCCGGCCAGGGAACCACCGCCCACGGCCGTCGGGGCGCTGTCCACAGGCTCCGCCTCGGCCACCGCGCCGTCGCGCGGGACGCGGCGCTGCCACGGCCACCACACCTTGTGCCCGACGTCGTGCACGAGACCCGGCACGAGCAGCGTGCGGACCACGAACGTGTCGACGATGACGCCGAGGGCGACGAGGAAGGCGAGCTGGACGAGGAAGAGCAGGGGCAGCACCGCGAGCGCGCCGAACGTCGCGGCGAGCACGAGGCCCGCGCTCGTGATGACGCCGCCCGTCACGGCCAGACCGCGGCGCACGCCGTGCCGGGTGCCGTGCCCGAGGGCCTCCTCCCTGACCCGGGTCATGAGGAAGATCGAGTAGTCGATGCCCAGGGCCACGAGGAACACGAACGCGTAGAGCGGCACCGAGGCGTCCGCCCCCGGGAAGCCGAACAGGTGGTTGAACGCCAGCGCCCCGAGGCCGACCGTCGCTGCGAAGCTGAGCAGGTTCGCGGCCACGATGAGCAGCGGCGCCACGACCGAGCGCAGCAGCAGGATCAGCACGAGCAGGATCACGAGCAGGATCGACGGCACGATGACCTGCAGGTCGCGCGCGCTCGTCTCCTGCGTGTCCAGGCGTTCTGCCGCGGTGCCGCCGACGAGGCCGTCCGGGGTTACCGCGTGGACGGCCGTGCGCACCGCGGAGACGACCTCCGATGCCTCCTGCGACTCCGAGGCGACGGCGGTGACCGCGTCGATGCGGACCCAGCCGTCGACGACGAGCGGCTCGGCCTCCGACGGCGCACCCGGCCTCCCGCTCGCCCCGGTGTACGGGGTGACCGAGGCGACGCCGTCGACGCCCTCGAGGGCCGTCACGACGTCGGCCAGGTCGGCCTCGGGCACGAAGACCTCGATCGGCTCGGAGCCGCCCGCGTCGAAGTGCTCGGCGAGGACCTCGCCACCCGCCACGGACTCGACCTCGGTGAGGAAGATGTCGGAGTCGCTCGTGCCGTCGGCCTTGAGGGTGGGCACCCACACGGCGGCCGCGAGCAGGGCGACGGCCGTGCCGACCCACACGAGCCGCGGGCGGCGACCGATGAGCGCGGACACCTTGCCCCAGACCCCGGTGCGGGCCTCGAGGTGCTCGAGGGTCTCGTCCTGGGGGCGGCCCTGCTCGTCGACGGGCGCGGCGTGCGGCATGCGCGGCCAGAAGATGAACCGTGCCCGCTTGCCGGCGACGAGGAGCAGCGCCGGGAGCAGGGTCATCGCGGCGAGCATCGCGGAGGCGACGCCGATCGCGGCCACGGGACCGAGGCTCGAGTTGGACTTCAGGTCCGACAGCAGCAGCGTGAGGAGACCGGCGATGACGGTGCCCGCGCTGGCGGCGATCGGCTCGAACGAGGCGCGCAGCGCGCGGCCCATCGCCGTGAACGGGGACTGCACGCGGCGGAGCTCCTCGCGGTACCGCGCGACGATGAGCAGCGAGTAGTCCGTCGCGGCGCCCACGACGAGGATGAACAGGATCCCCTGGCTCTGCCCGTTGAGGACGAGCACGTCGGCCTTGGCCAGCTCGTAGACCACGAGCGCCGCGGCCGAGAGGCCGAACAGCGACGTGAGCAGGACCGTGAAGGGCAGGCTCGGCGAGCGGTAGACGAGCACGAGGATCACGAAGACGACCGAGAGCGCGACGAGCAGCAGCAGGCCGTCGATGCCGGCGAACGCGGCCACGAGGTCGGCGATCGAGCCGGCGGCGCCCGTGACCTGGGAGACGAGCCCGGCGTCGGCGAGGGAGTCGTCGGCCGCACGGACGGCGTCGACGACGACGTTGACGACGCGCTCCTCCGCGAGCTGCTGGTTGGCGAGCGCGGAGTCGAGCAGGAGCGTCACGAGCACGGCCTCGCCGTCCTGCGACGGGATGGCGAGGGGGTCGGAGACGAGCACGTCGGCGAGCGCCTCGCCCTCGCCGAGCGCGAGGTCGGGCAGGCCCGCGGCCCAGCCCTGGACCGCACCGATCTGCTGCTCGGTGAGCGCACCGCCGCCGTCGGCGGTGACGACGACGAGCGCGGGCAGCACGGAGTCGTCGGTGAAGCCGGCCCCGAGCTCGGCGGCACGGGTGGACTCGGCGCCCTCGGGCAGGAACGCGGCGACGTCGTTCTCCTGCACCTCCGAGAGCTTGCCGATGGACTGCCCGCCCAGCCCCGCCAGGGCCAGCCAGACCAGGATCAGAGCCAGGATCCCGGCCCCGCGCAGCACACCTCGTCGATTCCTCAGCATGCTGAGTAGTATGCGGGGCCCGGGACGTCCCGCCACCGGACGCCGGAATGCGGGACGGCCCGTTCCCCTCAGGGCGAACACGGGAGGTGCGATGGAGCAGTGGCCCACCGGCCGGATGCTGTCGGCCGTCGCCCGCCGGATCGAGCACGAGTGGGACGCCCATCTGGCGCGCTGGGACCTCACGCACGCCTCGATCCCCGTCCTGTACGTCCTGCTCGGGGGACCGCGCTCGCAGCGCGAGCTCGCTCGCGCGACCGGGGTGACCGAGCAGACGATGAGCCGGATCGTCGCCGGGCTCGAGCGCCGCGGGTACGTCGAGCGCCACGTGCACCCCCACGACGCGCGGCGGCACGACGTCGTCATGACCGACGCCGGACGGCAGGCCCTGACGGAGGCCGGCGACGCGCGCGTCGCGGAGGAGATGAGCGTGCGCGGCCTGGACGCCGAGCAGGTCGCGCAGCTCCGCCAGATCCTCGCGGTCATGCTCGCGGCGCACCCCGACGGGCCGCCGGGCGGCGCGCCGGGCCCCTACCCGGCCGGCCACGGGCGCGGGTAGCGTCGCGTCCCATGGAGTTCTGGCCGGTGGACCTGGGGCGCCGGCTCGTGCCGTACCACGAGGCCTGGGACCTGCAGCGGCAGGTGCACGCCGAGGTGGTCGCCGGCACCCGGCCCGACACGGTCCTGCTCGTCGAGCACGAGAGCGTCTACACCGCCGGGCGGCGCACCGCCGCGTGGGACCGCCCCGTCGACGGCACGCCCGTCGTCGACGTCGACCGCGGCGGCCGGATCACCTGGCACGGGCCGGGCCAGCTCGTCGCCTACCCGATCGTGCGCCTCGCCGAGCCCGTCGACGTCGTCGCGTACGTGCGGGCGCTCGAGGCCGCGATCATCGAGGCGGTCGGCGTCCTCGGGGTGACCACGCAACGCTCCGAGGGCCGCTCCGGAGTCTGGATGCCCACCGCCGAGGGCGAACGGCCGCGCAAGCTCGCCGCGATCGGCGTGCGCGTGGCCCGCGACGTCACCATGCACGGCCTCGCCCTCAACTGCGACTGCGACCTGGGCGCGTTCGCGCGCATCGTCCCCTGCGGCCTCCCCGACGCCGACGCGACCTCCCTCACCGCCGAGCTCGGCCGGCGCGTGACGATCGCCGACGTCGAGCCACACCTGCGCGCCGCCCTGGACGCCGCGCTCGCGCCCCTGCGCGCCGCTGTGGGCGGTCGGGAACGCACGGTCGCGGTCTGACATAGTCTGGCCAGGTGACGATCGCTCCCGAGGGACGCAGGCTGCTGCGGGTCGAGGCGCGCAACGCCGAGACCCCGATCGAGAAGAAGCCCGAGTGGATCCGCACGCGCGCGACCATGGGCCCGCAGTACTCCGAGCTCAAGCAACTCGTGCACGGCGGCGGCCTGCACACGGTGTGCGAGGAGGCGGGCTGCCCCAACATCTTCGAGTGCTGGGAGGACCGCGAGGCGACGTTCCTCATCGGCGGCGACCAGTGCACGCGCCGGTGCGACTTCTGCCAGATCGACACCGGCAAGCCCGCGGAGTTCGACGCGGACGAGCCGCGCCGCGTGGCGGAGTCGGTGCGCACGATGGGCCTGCGCTACTCCACCGTCACGGGCGTCGCCCGTGACGACCTGCCCGACGGCGGTGCCTGGCTCTACGCCGAGACGGTCCGCCAGATCCACGCGCTCAACCCGGGCACGGGCGTCGAGCTGCTCATCCCCGACTTCAACGCCAAGCCCGACCTGCTGGCCGAGGTGTTCTCCTCCCGGCCCGAGGTGCTGGCGCACAACCTGGAGACCGTGCCGCGGATCTTCAAGCAGATCCGTCCCGGCTTCCGCTACGAGCGCTCGCTGTCGGTGCTCACCGCCGCGCGCGAGGCGGGCCTGGTCACCAAGTCCAACCTCATCCTCGGCATGGGCGAGACGCACGACGAGGTCGTCGAGGCGCTGCAGGCCCTGCGCGAGGCGGGCTGCGACCTCGTGACGATCACGCAGTACCTGCGCCCGTCCGTCCGCCACCACCCGGTGGACCGGTGGGTGCGCCCGGAGGAGTTCGTGGCCCTGTCCGAGGAGGCCGAGCGGATGGGCTTCCTCGGCGTCATGTCGGGTCCGCTCGTGCGCTCCTCGTACCGCGCCGGCCGGCTCTGGGCCCAGGCGATGCAGCGGCACGGCCGCCCCATCCCGCCGGAGCTCGCGCACCTCGCCACGCCCACCCCGGCGCGACAGGAGGCGGCGAGCCTCCTCGCGCGCGGCTGAGACCGGCGTCGGGCACCGGCGTCGGGCTCCGGCGTGGGGCACCGCGCCGACGCCCGGGCGGGCGACCGGCGCCGGGCGGCCCCGCGCGGGAACTAGACTCACGCACCATGGCCCGATCGACCTCCGACTCCCCCGCCAAGCCCAAGAAGCAGCGGTGGTACCGCACGCTCTGGCAGGCCTACCGCTTCACCGCCGAGGTGGACCCGGCGATCACGTGGTGGCTGGTCGGCATCTTCGTCGTCATCGTCGGCACGGCGACGGGCCTGGGCATCGCCCTCGGGCGGCTGTGGTACTTCCTGCTCATCGGGCTGCCGCTCGCGCTCATGCTCATGATGTTCGTGCTCGCGCGACGGACCGAGAAGGCGGGCTACAAGCGCCTCGCGGGCCAGCCGGGCGCCGCGCTGTCGGCCGCGCGCACGGTGCGCGGCTGGGACTTCCCCGACGACCCGGTCGACATGAACCCCAAGACCCTCGAGCTCGTGTTCCGCGGCTCGGGCCGCGGCGGCGTCGTGCTCCTCAGCGAGGGCGCACCGCACCGCGTCCGCCCGATGCTCGAGAAGGAGCGCAAGCGGGTCATGCGGGTCCTCCCGAACGTCCCCGTCACGGTGATCCAGTGCGGCGACGCCGAGGGCCAGGTGCCGCTGCCCCAGGTCGCCAAGAAGCTGCGCCGGATCAAGCCGGTGCTCGACCGCAAGGCGACGGAGGAGGTCAACCGGCGCCTGCGCGCGCTCGGCGGCGCGAAGCTGCCGGTGCCCAAGGGCGTGGACCCGTTCCGCGTGCGCCCCGACCGCAAGGGTCTGCGGGGCCGCTGACCCGGCGCCGGTCCGCACGTGACCGCTGACGCGCGTGCCGCGCGCCGTGCGCTGCGCACGCGCGAGTGCTGGAACCACAACACCCACTACCACCGGCACCTCGCGCGGTGGGCGCCCCCGCCGTGGGGCCACGTGCTCGACGTCGGCGACGCCTCGCGGATCTCACCGCGCCGGGCGGCACCCTCGTCGTCGTGGGCCTGGCCCGCGCCGCCGGCCCGCTCGACCTGCTGTGGGGCGCGGCAGGCGCCGTCGCGAACACGGTGGGCCATCTCCTGCGAGGGCACTGGGAGCCCGGCGCGCCCGTGCGCGACCCCGCCGAGTCCCTCGACGACGTCGCCGCCGTCGCGCGGGCCGTCCTCCCAGGCGCGCGGCTGCGACGCCGCCTGTACTGGCGGTACTCGCTCGTCTGGCGCAGGCCGGACCACTGCTGACCCGTCGGAGCAGAGCCGGTCAGCGGCGGACGAGGACCGTGCCCGCCGCGGTGTCGTGCAGGCCCCGCCCGTCGCCGTCCCACACGACGGCGGGGATGACGAGGCACAGCAGCAGCGTCCGCACGAGCCCGGCGAGCAGGCCGGGCGGGCCGACGACGGCGGGACCGGCCTGCCCGGCCGCGCCGCCGTCCATGGGGCGCGGCAGGTCGCGCACCCGGACCACCCGCATCCCGGTCAGCCGGTGGCCGAGCGTCGAGCCGAGCAACCCGACGAGGACCGCCGTCGAGACGCCGAAGACCAGCGTCGTCATGAGCGGCGCCGCCGAGTACAGGCCCGGCGAGAAGCCCTCGGCCGGGAACAGCAGGCCGCTCACCGCCATGCTCGCCAGCCAGTCGACGACGAGGGCGACGATGCGACGCGGCACGCGGGCGAGCGACCCGGGACCGTCCGCGGGGAGGCCGAGGCCGCTCGGCTCCGGGTTCCCGGGCGTGCCCTCGAGCCAGGAGCCCAGGTCCTCGCGTCGCGTCACGCGGCCAGGGTACCGGTGGGCCCGCGGGCGACCGGCCGGCGTCGGGCACGCGGGCCCGGGCGAGAAACCGGTGTCGGCCGTCGGTGAGGTAACGCAGCGGAAACACGAGGTACACGGTCGGGAAACCCCCCGGCCCTAGCGTCGGTGCCGGCACCGGAGCCGGGGCGCACTCCCGGCCCCGCCCCACCGGTGGTCGTCCGGAACGTCGGCCACCGACCACGAGAGCGAGGAGAAGCCGCGGATGTTCAGTTCCGCCGATGAGGTCATCGCCTTCATCAAGTCCGAGGGCGTCAAGTTCGTCGACGTCCGGTTCTGCGATCTGCCGGGTGTGATGCAGCACTTCAACGTCCCCGCCGAGACGGTGGACGTCAGCTTCTTCACCGAGGGCCAGATGTTCGACGGCTCCTCGATCCGCGGCTTCCAGCAGATCCACGAGTCGGACATGAAGCTGCTCGCCGACATCTCGACGGCGTACCTCGACCCGTTCCGTGCCGAGAAGACGCTCAACATCAACATGTCGATCGTCGACCCGTACACGGACGAGCCGTACAGCCGCGACCCGCGCCAGATCGCCGCGAAGGCGGAGGCGTACCTGAAGTCGACCGGCATCGCCGACACCGCGTTCTTCGCGCCCGAGGCCGAGTTCTACATCTTCGACGACATCCGGTTCTTCACGAGCCAGTCGCAGAGCTTCTACTACATCGACTCCATCGAGGCGGCGTGGAACACCGGCCGCAAGGAGGAGGGCGGCAACCTCGGCCACAAGACGCCGTACAAGGGCGGGTACTTCCCCGTCCCGCCGGTGGACCACTTCTCCGACCTGCGCGACGAGATGACGCTCGAGCTCAACCGGGCCGGCCTGCAGGTCGAGCGCGCGCACCACGAGGTGGGCACCGCCGGCCAGGCCGAGATCAACTACCGGTTCGACACGCTCGCCCGGTCGGCCGACAAGGTGATGCTCTTCAAGTACATCGTGAAGAACGTCGCGCACCGCAACGGCCGCACGGTCACCTTCATGCCGAAGCCGCTCTTCGGCGACAACGGCTCGGGCATGCACTGCCACCAGTCGCTGTGGAAGAACGGTGAGCCGCTCTTCTACGACGAGAAGGGCTACGGCGGCCTGTCCGACATCGCCCGCTGGTACATCGGCGGCCTGCTCAAGCACGCGCCGTCGCTGCTCGCCTTCACCAACCCGACGGTGAACAGCTACCACCGCCTCGTGCCCGGCTTCGAGGCCCCGGTCAACCTGGTCTACTCGGCCCGCAACCGCTCCGCGTGCGTCCGCATCCCGGTGACCGGCTCGAACCCGAAGGCCAAGCGCATCGAGTTCCGCGTGCCCGACCCGTCGAGCAACCCGTACCTGGCCTTCTCCGCGATGCTCATGGCCGGCCTCGACGGCATCAAGAACAAGATCGAGCCGCCGGAGCCGATCGACAAGGACCTGTACGAGCTGCCGCCGGAGGAGCACGCGCAGATCCAGCAGGTCCCGTCGTCGCTCCCGGAGGTGCTCAACGCGCTCGAGGCCGACCACGACTACCTCACCGAGGGCAACGTCTTCACGCCGGACCTCATCGAGACGTGGATCGACTACAAGCGCACGCACGAGATCGACCCGATCCGCCTGCGTCCGCACCCGCACGAGTTCGAGCTCTACTACGACGTCTGATCGTCGGGGCTCGCGGAGACGTCCGTGAGCCGCTGACCTGGGACAACGGCACCCCGGTCGCCCCTGCGGCGGCCGGGGTGCCGCGCGTCGGCGCCACGCGTGGTGGGCGTGGGTCCCGTCCGGTGCGCCCCGCGCGGGTCACTCGCCGAGGCGGCTGCCCTCGCGGAGGACCTCGGCGTCGAGCGCGGCCTGCGCGCGCGCCAGCGCCTGCGTGCTGAAGGTGCCCGACGCCCGGGCGTCGACGAGCGCCGCCTGCGCCGAGAGCACGAGGTGCCGCTTGAGCTCGCGGCGCTGCCGCAGGAGGTCGAGGCGCGCCTGCAGCGCCTCCTCGTCGTCCTCCTCGTGCGCGAGCGCGTCGTCGGACAGCACCGCGACGAGGCCGGCACCGGACTGCCGGGCCTCCTCGAGCACGACCGGGTCGAAGTGGCTCCCGTCGGGACGCCGCGGCCCCTGGCCTTCGAGCGCCGCGAGGCCGGGCTCGGTGATCGCCCGGACGAGGCGGGCCATCTCGCGTCGCTGGACCTCCGGTCCCGGCCCGGAGATCCCGAGCGTGCGGATGAGCAGCGGGAGGGTGCCGCCCTGGCCGACGAGCGTGACGAGCGCGACCGTGAACGCGACGAGCACGAGCTCGGCCCGGTACGGGAGGTCGGCGGGGAGCGACTGCGCCGCCGCGAGGGTGACGACGCCGCGCATGCCGGCCCACGCGATGACCGCTCCCCCGCGCGCGCCGAAGCCCTCGCGCGAGTGGAACCGCTCGTCCGCGTGCCGGCGGCGCAGCATCCGCTCGAGCCGGTCCAGCCGGGCCGCGCGCGCGGCCCGCTCGTCGGATCGGCGCAGGTCGGCCACACGGTCGAGCGCGTAGGCGAGATCGGGGGCGCGCTCCCGGGCGCGCCGCTCGCGGCCGCGCAGGTACGCGACGAGCGGCGCGACGAACAGCACGCGCGTCGCGATGAGCACGCCCGTGACGGCGAGCGCGACGAGCACGGCGTGGCCCACGCTCTCGCGGGCGACCTCCACGTCCTCCACCAGCGAGGTCAGCTGGTACCCCATGGCGAGGAAGACGCCGTTCTCGAGGAGCAGCTGCGCGGTGCGCCAGTTGAGGCTCTCGCTCAGCCGGTCCTGCGCGGAGAAGCGGGACAGACCCTGGTGCCCGGTGACCAGGCCGGCGGCGACGACGGCGAGCACGCCCGAGGCGTGCAGCTCCTCGGCAGGGATGAAGGCGACGAACGGCACCGTGAACGACACCGCCGTGGTGAGCACCGGGTCGTCGAGGCGCATGCGCACCTGCACCGACACGAGCCCGACGACGATGCCGACGGCCGCGCCCACGACGACGGCGAACGCGAAGTCCCACGCGACGTCGCCGAGCGAGACCGCGCCCGCCGTTGCCGCGATCGCGGTGCGCAGCAGCACGAGCGCGGTCGCGTCGTTGACGAGACCCTCGCCCTCGAGCACGGTGACGAGCCGCGGCGGCAGCCCGAGCTTCTTGCCGACCGACGTCGCGGCCACGGCGTCGGGCGGGGAGACGACCGCGCCGAGCGCGATCGAGGCCGCCAGCCCGAGGCCCGGGACGAGCGCGTGCACGAGGAGGCCGACGAGCACCGCGGACACGATCACCAGCCCCACGGACAGCGCGGTGATCGTCCCGAGGTCGCGCCGGAAGTCGGTCACGTTCACGTGGACGGCAGCGGAGTACAGGATCGGCGGCAGGACGACCATGAGCACGAGGTCGGGCCGGAGGGGCAGCTCCGGCGCGCCCGGAAGCATGCTCAGCCCCGCGCCGACCAGCACGAGCCCGATCGGTGCGGCGATGCCGAACCGCGGTGCGAACCGCGCGACCGCCACCACCACCAGGACCGCGACCACGCCGAGGGTCGTGAGCTCGATCTCCACCGTCGTCCCTCCGTCAAGCCCGGTCAGGTGCGGGGAAACCTTACGGGGCCCCCGACCAGTCCACGGCCGACAGCCAGCGCCAGAGCGTCTCGGAGGGGTCGTTCGTGGAGCCCTGGTACGAGTAGAGCGCGACGGCGCGGCTCGACCGCATCGCTAGCCCCACCTGCGCGAGCGCGTCGTCGCGGGAGTTGAGGTAGCCGGCGATCCCCGGCACGACGGATGTGCCAGTGGCCGCCTCGAGCCCGGCCTCGAACGCGAGCCACTGGCGCAGCCACGCGGCCTGCTGGGCGTCGTGCTCGCGGAAGTAGTTCATCGGCACGAGGACGTCGACCAGCCCGCGCTCCGCCCATCCCGCCCAGTCCTGCATGACCTCGCGGTAGGCGCGGGTGTCCGCGAACGACGGCGTCCCCGGCCCGCCCGGCCCCTCGCCCCAGCAGATGACGGCCGCCGACAGGACCGGGCGCCGCCCGCTCGCGTCGATCGCCTCCTGCGCCGCGGCGACGAGCGCGTCCACCTGCGCGCGGCGCCAGGCGAGCCACGCGGGGTCGCCGGGGGCGGGCGTGCCGGCGGCACCGGTCTCCGCGCGGTAGAGCTCGAGAGCCCGCGGGTGGTAGCCGTGCTCCGGGGAGTCGTAGCGTGCGTAGTCGAGGTGGATCCCGTCGACGTCGTACCGCTCGGCGATCTCGCCGACCACGGCGGCCACGTGCGCGCGGACCTCGGGGAGCGCGGGGTCGAGCGTGTCGGTCCAGGTCCCGTCCACGGTCCGGGTGACCCAGCGCCGGTTCTCCGGCGCGGTGCGCCCGTGCTCCGCGGCGACCCAGCCGTCGGGGGCGGGCAGGCCCGCGTACTGCTCGTGCCACGTGGGCGTGAGCGGGACCCACGCGTGCACCTCGAGGTTGCGCGCCGCGGCCGCCTCGATCATCGCCTGCAGCACGTCCAGGCCGGGCTCGAGCGCAGGGTCGGCGGTCCGCGGCAGCACGTCGGACGCGTAGTAGGCGTCCTGGCGGCGCACCACCTCCACGACGACAGCGGTGGCGTGCGCGGTCCACATGTCCGCGACGACCTGCTCGATGCCGGCCCGCGTCTTGAGGGTGTCGTCGAACAGGTGCACCCACACGGCCCGGGTGAGCGCGTCCTCGGGCGCCAGGGCCGGATCGGACGGGCTCGGCGTCGGCGGCCCGGGCGGTGCGGCGCGCGACGGCGTCGGCGACGCGGTGGCGGGCGGCTCGGTCGGCGACGGCGCGGGGGTGCCGCACGCGGCCAGCACGACGGCGACCAGGGCGGCCGACGCCGCCGCCCACCGCGCTCGCGCCACGTCCCCTCCCTGCGCGCCCGACCAGGCGAGTTCACCCTAGCGGCCGACGGTGGCCGTGGGACGGATCGTGGACACGCTCTCCCCGGAGGGGGGAGCGACGGATACAGTCATATCCACGGTCACCTTCGTCGGATTCACACGTTTGCCGGTCGAAAGGGACGCGACCGTCCCGATAGCGTGGTCGGGTCTCCGGAGATTCCCCCACTCCCCCCTCCAGGAGTTCCATGCTGCCGCTGGCCGAGAAGGCGATCCTCGACGCGCTCCCGCACGGGGTGTACGTCGTCGACGACCTGCGCCGCATCACGTACTGGAACCCCGCCGCGGAACGGATCACCGGCTTCCGGGCCTTTGACGTCGACGGGCGCGCGTGCGACACGGGCCTGCTCGAGCACGTCGACGAGTCGGGCCGTCAGCTGTGCACCCGGGACTGTCCCCTGCGCGCGGCCCTCACGGACGGCCGGGAGCACAGTGCCCGCGCGTGGCTGCACCACGCCGAGGGCCACCTGGTGCCCGTCCGGATGTCCGCGGCCCCGATCCCGGGCGAGGACGGCATGCCCGCGGGCGCCGTGGTCGCGTTCATCGACGACAGCGCCGTCCTCGACGTCGAGCGCCGGCTGGTGGTGGCCGAGCGGCTCGCCGCCCGCGACCCCCTGACGGACCTGGGCAACCGCCGCGCCCTCGACGACGCGCTGCGCCGCCGCTTCGCCGACTGGGACCGCCACCGCCGACCCTTCGCGATGCTCGCGTGCGACCTCGACGACTTCAAGAACGTCAACGACTCCCACGGCCACGAGGCCGGGGACGAGGTCCTGCGGATCGTCGGCCGCAGCCTCGAGCGCGCCGTCCGCGCGGGCGACGAGGTGTTCCGGCTCGGCGGCGACGAGTTCACCGTGGTGACCGGCCCGCTGACGGAGGACGAGCTCGAGCGCATGGCCGACCGCCTCGTCATGGTCGTCGCCGCGAGCCGCTACCCCGTCGACATGCGCATCACGCTGTCCGTCGGCTCCGCCATGGTGCGCGACGGCGACGACCCCGCCGCGCTGCTGCGCCGGGCCGACGGGCGGCTCCTCGCCGCCAAGCGGTCCGCGGGCCGGGTCCCCCGCCTGCCCGCCTGACCCGGCGCGGCACCGGGCCACCCTGCGCGGTTCCGCCCGACGACGCGGGCCGGCTCGGCGCAGGCAGGCGGCCCCTCGCGCCGCGCGTCAGCGAGCAGCGGCTCGGCGCTCGGGCAGCGCCGCCGTCCAACCGGCGGCGACCAGCTCCGGGACGACCCGCGCGACCGCGTCCACGGTCCCGCTGCGGTCCCCGCCGCCGTCGTGCAGCAGCACCACCCCGCCCGGGGCCAGCCCCTCCCGGATGCGCGCCACGAGCACGTCCGCACCGGGTGCGAGCCAGTCCTCCACCGCGAGCTGCCAGCCCAGCGACGTCATGCCGAGGTCCGCGGCGACGTCGGGCGTGACGCCCCAGCTGCCGAAGGGCGCGCGGAAGAACGGCACCGGTGCGCCCGCGGCGTCCTCGATGAGCGCGGTCGTCGCGACGAGGTCCGCGCGCACCCGGTCGGCGTCCCACGCACCCATGTCGTCGTGGCGCATCGTGTGGTTGCCGAGCACGTGGCCCGCCGCCGCGATCCGCGCAGCGACCTGCGGGTGCGCGCGCACCTGCTCACCGACCAGGCAGAACACCGCCCGGACGCCCACCTCGGCGAGCACGTCCAGCAGACGTGTGGTGTCCGGCGGGCTCGGGCCGTCGTCGAACGTGAGGGCGAAGGTGCGGCCGGCCTCGCCGGTCGTGGTGACGACGTCCACGTCAGCCGCCCAGCGCCTCGGCGACGGCGTCGTACGCGGGCTTGCGCCCGAAGACCGAGTCGGTCACGGTCGCGGCGCCCATCCCCTGGAACCAGGACGGCACCCACGAGTACCGGTCGGTGAAGCCCCACAGCGTGATCGAGGTGCAGCCCTCCACGGCGAGGCACCCCTCGACCACGTCGCGGTAGTAAACCGCCTGCCGCTCGAGGTCCTCCTCCGAGGCCTCGCCCCCCGGGCCGAGCTCGATGCGCACGTCGAGCTCGGTGATCGCGGTGGCCAGGCCCAGGTCCGCGAAGCGCTGCAGGTTCTGCCGCAGGCCGTCGCCGGGCGAGCCGTACTCGAGGGACAGGTGGGCCTGCGCGCCGAACCCGTGCACGGGGACGCCGTCGGCCAGGAGCTCCTCGACGAACGCCAGGTAGGCGTTCGTCTTCGCGTTGACCGTCTCGGCGTTGTAGTCGTTGAGGAACAGCAGCGCGTCCGGGTCCGCCTCGTGCGCCCAGCGGAACGCGTCCGCGACGATCTCCGGGCCGAGCTCGCGGATCCAGATGTTCTCCTCGTCACGCAGGCGGCCGCCGTCGTCGAAGATCTCGTTCGCGACGTCCCACTGCTGGATGCGCCCGGCGTAGCGGCCCACCACCGTGGTGATGTGGTCGTGGAGGATGTCGCGCAGCTCGTCCGGCGTGAAGTCGCCGTTCTCGAGCCAGGCCGGGTTCTGGCTGTGCCAGATGAGGGCGTGCCCGCGCACCGCCATCCCGTGCTCCTCGGCGAAGTCGACGATGTCGTCGGCGGCCTCGAAGTCGTACGTCTCGGGCTCGGGGTGCACGTACTCCCACTTGAGCTGGTTCTCCGGCGTGACGGAGCTGAACTCGGCGCCGACGATCTCGCGGTAGTCCGTGTCGACCTGGAACGGGTCGTTGCCGGAGCCGAAGTGCCCGCCGCCGGCCGCTGCCGTCCCGATGACGACGCCGTCCGGGGCCAGGTCGCGCAGCGGGGCGTGCTCCTCGGTCAGGGTCGGCAGCGCCCGCCCGTCCGCGCCGCCCGACCCGCCGGACCCGTCCTCCGCGGAGCCGCCGCCGCACGCCGCGAGGAGGGCCACCGCCGCCCCCGCGGCGACGGCCGCGGCCGCCCGTCCGAACCCTCGTGCCCGCGTGGCTGCCATGCCGTCCTCCCGTCGAACCGCAACGTCCGGGCCGCATCATGCCGCACCCTGCGGTGCGATCACCGGCGCTCCGTGCGACCGTTGCACATGGTCGCCGACCGGCCGTGGCCGGACCACCCTTCCGCGACGGCCCGGGCCCACGTGGCGCACGAGGTCCGCGTGACGCCGGACCTGGCTGCGCTCATGCGGCTGCGCCGGGTCGGTGTGGCGCACGGCCGCGGGGCCGTCGTCGACGGCGCGAACGTCGAGGCTCTGCGCATCGCCGGCCGCCCCGCCTCCGACCTCGCCGCCCGCCGCGTCCCGTGGCGCGAGCTCGTGCCGACCGACGCGCCCGAGCGACTCGTCGCCGCAGCCCGCACGCTGCTGCGCGACGGCGGCATCAGCACGACCGTCGAGGTGCTGCGGCCCGACGTCCTCCGGGTGCCCGTCCTCCTCGTCGCCGCGCTGGTGCACGGGCCCGAGCAGGCGTGGCTCGCGCTGATCGTCGACCTCACCGACGAGCAGTGGCGCGGGCGCCTCGCCGAGCACGAGATGGCCATCGTCTCGACGCTGCTCGACGACGCCCCGATCGGATTCGCGCTGCTCGACCCGCAGCTGCGGTTCGTGCGCGTGAACCGCGAGATGGCCGCCATGAACGGCCTGACCCCCGAGGAGCACCTGGGCCGGCCGGTGTTCGAGGTGGTGCCCGGGGTCCGCGCGTCCGCCGAGCCGCTGCTGCGCGCGGTCTTCGAGACAGGGGTGCCGCTGCGCGACGTCGAGGTGACCGGCACCACGGACGCCGACCCGGGCGTCGAGCACGTGTGGCGCGAGTCGTTCTTCCCTGTCCGCGCGCAGCCGAGCGCGCCTGTGCAGGGCGTCGCCGCAGTCGCACGGGACGAGACGCGGGTCCGGCGTCTGCAGGCCGAGCTCGCCGCGGCGTCGGAGCGGCAGCGGACCGCGCTCGAGGAGCTCCAGCACGCCCTGCTGCCCGACGACCTGCCCGAGGTCCCCGGCTGGCGACTCGGCGCGCGCTGTCTCAGCGCGTCCGACCTGGTCCGCCTCGGCGGAGACTGCGACGTCGTCCCGCTGGGCCACCGCGTCGTGCTCACGGTGGGCGACGTCGTCGGGCACGGGCTGACCGCGGTGGGGACGATGGCGCACGCACGCGCGGCGATCCGTGCGTTCCTCTCGGAGGGCTACGGGCCGGGCGACGTGCTCGAGCGCGTGAGCCGCCTGCTGCACAGCCCCGGGGTGGGGGCGATGGCCACCGCCGTCGTCGCGTGCCTCGACCCGGCCACCGGCGAGGTCGAGTACGCGAGCGCGGGGCACCCCTACGGCGTCCTGCACACCGCGGGCTCCGGCGCGACGCTGCTCACCGGCGCGCAGGGGCCGATGCTCGGCACCGTCCGCGGCACCTACCGGACCGCGAGCGCTGAGATCCCGCCCGGCGGGGCGCTCGTGCTCCTGACCGACGGCCTCGTCGAACGGCGGGAGCAGTCGCTCGCGGTCGGCTTCCGCCGGCTCGTCGCGGCGGTCGAGACCGCCCGGCGGGACGCGGCGACGGCGGCCGAGCCGAGCCGTCTGGTCGACGCGCTGCTCGCGACGTTCCAGCCGGACCCGGAGCACGACGACACGTGCCTGCTGGCGGCGGTGCGGGACGCCGTGGACGAGAGGGGCCGGGGTCAGCAGCTGACCCAGACGAGCGTGCGGCCGACCCACACCACGGGCCTCCCGGCGACCACCTGGTAGGCGGGCGGGTACGCGAGGAACGTGATCTCGGCGGTGCCCGGCACCTGTCGGGCCCACAGCACGGCGCCGTCGCCCGTGCGGAAGGCCGTCGCGACCCAGAGGTTGTCGCGCACGCTCGTCACGACGACCACCTCGCCGTCGGTGGCGGCCGCCACGCCCGTGCGCAGCCCGGGCACCTCCTGCTCCCAGCGCACGATGCCGGTGAGCGCCTCGACGGACCGGACGCTGTCCGGCCCGACGAGCACGACCTGCCCCGCACGGCGGGCGGCGACCCGGACCCCGTCGACCGGGATGCGCCACAGGTCCGCGCCCGACGACGCGTCGAGCCCGACGAGCTGACCGTCCCGGGCCACGAGGAGCACGCGCGGCACGGACCCGTCCGTCTCCGCCGGCTCGACCAGGCGCCCGCGGAACCCGCTGACCGGCTCGCCCGACCTGTCGTGCCAGACGCCTTCGTCGAGCCGGCTCCCGGCGACGACGGTGGTCCACGCCGCGAAGCCGGTCGGGGTCACGACGACGTCCGCCCCGTCGAGGGCCGTGCCCTCGCCGTCGGTCGCCGGCGCCCACGTGCGCAGCACGGTGCCGTCGGTCGCGTCGACGACGGCGGTGGTCGGCCCCCGCACGACGACGAGGTCGTGCGCGACGGCGATGCGCGCGACGTAGGCGCCGCCCGGGGTACGCGGCTCGAGCGCCAGGCGCGTCTCCCAGGCGAGCTCCCACGTCGCCGCGTGCACCCGGCGCAGCGTGAGCCGGCCGTCGCGACGCTGCCCCAGGACGAGGTCCTCACCGACGACCGCGTAGCCCGCCGACTGGTCGCGGGTCTCGTGCACGGCGAGCACCTCGCCGTCGCGCGCGGAGACGCCCACGAGTGCCGCCGGGACGAAACCGAACCGCCCGTCGTCCTGCATCTGCACGCGCCGCTCGCGCCAGCACCACACCGTCGGCGGGTCCTGCGTGAGGCCCGGGAGGCACCCGTCCGCCACCCCGCTGCGCCCGAACGGGACGCGCCACACCTCCTCCCCCGTGGCGACGTCGAGGGCACGCAGGCCCGGCGTCTGCGACGCGAGGTTGGTGACGACGACGAGGTCGTCGACGACCGCGACGACGTCGTCGGCGGACTCGCTCCACCGCTCGGCCATCGGTGCCGCGAGCGGCCCGGAGGCGGTCGGCTCGGGGTCGCCGTCCCGGCCCGCGAGAAGGATCGTGGCCGCGAGCACCGCGACGGCGGCGACGGCGGCCAGGCGCCTCACGCCACGGCTCCGGCCCGGCCCCGGCCCCGCCGGCTCCTCCGGACCGCCCGAGCCCTCCGCGGCCGGGACGCCCGACGTCGTCGGGCCACCGTCGGCGGACGTGCCGGTGAGGACGTGGCCGGGACCGCGCGCGAGGGCGTCGGACGACGGAGGGATGCCGTCGTCCTCGACGAGCTCGACCGCCACCATGCGGCCGCCCGGCCGCGTGCCCATGCTCCGACGCTACTCCGAGGGGCGGGGCGTGGCGGCACGAACGGCACCGGATGCCGCCGAACTCGGGCACGCGCGACATTCACCCGCCGAACGCCCCGCGCACCAAGATCATCCGCCGCTACGATCCGGGCGGGCCCGTCCGCTTGCGGGCTGCATCGCACACCTTCCCTCCCGGAGGATCCCCGTCCCTCCCGGAGGATCCCCGTGAAGCTCGCACGCGTCGCGGCGCCGCTCGCCGCCGTCGGCCTCGTCCTCGCCGGCTCCGCCGCCCAGGCCGCCCCGGTCGATCTCTACGAAGACGCCCTGTACGAGTGCCTCGACGGCACCGAGTGGTGGATCGCGAACTACTTCCACTTCGAGCTCAGCGAGGCAGAGATCTACGCCGAGTCCGACTGCTCCGGCGACCCCGTCAACGACGACGCCTTCGACAGCTTCTGGCAGATCTGGATCGGCGACGAGGAGTACTACTACTACTACTACGGCGACCAGGGCGACGAGGACGGCGCGTACGTCGTCGACCGCGCCGTGGCCCCGAACGGTGACGTCGTGATCACCGGCCCGGTGGAGCGGATCTTCGGCCTGGACGTGCGCGTCGAGGTCCGCCTCTACGCCGCCGGCGACATGGCCCGCGTGCTCGTCACCTACACCAACCCGACCGGCGCGCCGATCACCGTCTGGACGGGGACGGACAACAACTACGGCTCGGACGACGAGACCACCTACGCGGCGACGAGCAGCGGTGACGCCGCCTTCCCGACCGCCGACGACGACTGGGCGGTCTCCAGCAACGGCGGCGAGGAGCGCGACCCGGTGCTGCTGAACGCGTGGCAGGGCGCGTCGGGTTCGTGGCGGGCCTCGGACCTCGGCGGCAGCCCGGGCTGGTTCTGGACCGAGGGCGGCCTGACCGTGGCGCCCGGCGCCACCGTGCGCCTCGCCTACTTCACGAAGATCTTCGGCTGGGGCACGTCGGACGACGAGGGCGAGATCGGATGGGCGGACGTCGCGCCCGCCGCGAGCATGGCCGACGGCCTCGACGCCGCCATCGAGGCCGCGATCGCCGGCGCGACCGAGCTCGCCTCCTTCAGCGGGCGCCTCGTCGCCGGCCTCGAACCGGGCACCGTCGTCGCCAACTGGGGCACCGTCCCCGGCGGCACCGTCCCGCCCGCCCCGCCGGCGACGCCCACCCCCGGCCGGCCCACCTTCACCGGCTGACGGTCACCCGGCCAGGCCTCACCGCCCGCCGCGCCCCGGGGCGCGGCGGGCGGTCCACTCCAGGAGCCGCTCCACGGGCCAGGTGTTCACCACCCGGTCGTGGTCCACGCCGTGCGCCGCGAGCCGCTCGCACCCGTCGACGAGCCAGTCGAGCTCGCCGGGGGCGTGCGCGTCGGTGTCGACGCTGAACAGGCACCCGGCCTCGAGCGCCACCGCGATGAGATCGTCGGGCGGGTCCTGCCGCTCGGGCTGGCAGTTCACCTCGACCGCGACGCCGTGCCGCGCGCAGGCCGCGAAGACCGCCTCGGCGTCGAACTCGCTCTGCGGCCGCTCGCGCCCGCGCACCTTGCGGCCCGTGCAGTGCCCGAGCACGTCGGTCCACGGCTGCTCGACCGCCGCCACCATGCGCCGGGTCATCGCGGCGCGGTCCATGCGCAGCTTCGAGTGCACGGACGCCACCACCACGTCGAGCCGGCCCAGCAGCTCAGGGGTCTGATCGAGCGTGCCGTCGTCGAGGATGTCCACCTCGATGCCAGCGAGGAGACGGAACGGGCCGAGGACCGTGTTCGCCCGCTCGATCGAGGCGATCTGTGCGCGCAGCCGCTCCGCCGACAACCCGTGCGCGACGGTCAGGCGCGGCGAGTGGTCCGTGATCGCCAGGTACTCGTGGCCGGCCTCGACGGCCGCGACGGCCATGTCGGTCATCGGGGCGACGCCGTCGCTCTCCTCGGTGTGCGCGTGCAGGTCGCCGCGCACGGCCGCGCGCAGGGCGGCGCCCGCCTCGGACACCTCCCGCTCGTCGCCGTCGAGGTGCGCGAGCACCTCCGGCACCCCCCCGGCGAGCACGGTGGCGATGACCTGCGCGGTGCTCTCCCCCACACCCGGCAGGTCGCGGAAACGTCCGACGGCCGCCCGCGCGGCCCACTCGTCGTCGGGCAGGCTCCGCAGGGTGTCGCCCGCGCGCCGGTACGCCTGCGAGCGGAACCGCGACTCCCCGCGGCGCTCGAGCCGCTGCGCGACCCGGTGCAGGACGCGCGCGACGTCGTCCCGGCCGGGGGTCCGGTCCGCCACGGGTCAGGAGGCGCGGCGCCGCGCCGGCTTCTTGGCGGGCCGCTCCTCGGCGTCGTCCGTCGCCTTCGCCTTGGACCGCGACGCTCGCTTCGGCGTGGCGTCGCCGTCGTCGGCCTTGCCCTTCGCCCGCGACCCGCCCTTGGCCGTCTTCTTCGGGGCCTCGTCGTCGGTGTCCGACGACGCCGCTCCCCCGCGCGCCTGGCGGGCACGCTCGACGCTGCGCTGGAGCGCCGAGAGCAGGTCGACGACGTCGCCGCCGCCCTCCGCAGCCTCCTCGCCCGCCGGGGTCGGCACGGCGACGGTGCTGCCGCTGCTCACCTTCGCCTCGATGAGCGCCTCGAGGGCCTCCTGGTAGGAGTCGGAGAAGTCGGACGGGTCGAAGTCCGCGGCGAGCGACTCCACCAGGGACGCGGCCATCTTGGCCTCCTGCGGGCGGACCGACACGTCCGCGTCGAGCACCGGGAAGTCGGCCTCGCGCACCTCGTCGGGCCACAGGAGCGTCTGCAGACAGATCACCTTGCCGCGCACGCGGAGCACCGCCATCGTCTCCCGCTGGCGCAGGGCGACCTTCACCACGGCCATGCGGTCGGTCTGCAGCAGCGCCTCGCGCAGGAGCGCGTAGGGCTTGACCGCGTTCTTCTCGGGCTCGAGGTAGTAGGTCTTGCCGAGCATGATCGGGTCGACCTGCTCGGCCGGGACGAACTCCTCGACGGCGATCTCGCGCTCGGTCGACAGCGGCAGCTGGTCCAGGTCCTCGTCGGTCAGGACGACCATCTGCCCGTCGGCGGTCTCGTACCCCTTGGCGATGTCGCTGTAGGGCACCTCCTCGCCGTCGATGCTGCAGACCTTCTTGTAGCGGATGCGCCCACCGTCCTCGCGGTGCACCTGGTGCAGCGGCACGTTGTGCTCGCCGGTCGCGGAGTACACCTTCACCGGCACGTTGACCAGCCCGAAGGCGACCGCGCCCTTCCAGATCGCTCGCATCCCGCCCCTTCTCCGCGCACGTCTCGCACGTCCGCTGGCCCGATCCGACTGCAGGTGCCGTCGGTGCCCCTACCAGGCAATATGGACCCGTGCAGCCCATGCTGGCTACCCGAGCGGCGGATAAAGCCGATCTTCCCCGTGGCCAGGACTGGAGCTACGAGGTCAAGTGGGACGGCGTCCGGGTGCTCGCCGACACGACCTCCGGGACGCTCCGGCTGCGCGCCAGGTCCGGTCGCGACGTCACCGTCAGCTACCCCGAGCTGGCCGGGCTCGCGGCCTGGCAGGGGACGGTCGTCGACGGCGAGGTCGTCGTCCTCGCGGGCCAGGTGCCGAGCTTCGAGGCCCTCGCCGAGCGGATGCACGTGCGCGACGCCGCCCGCGCCCGTCGTCTCGCCGAGCGCTCCCCCGTCACCTTCGTGGTGTTCGACCTGCTCGCGCTCGACGGCGTCGACATCACGCGCCGACCGCTCGACGAGCGCCGCTCGACCCTCGCGGGGCTGCCCCTGCCCGACCGGGTCCAGCTCTCCCCCGTCTACCCCGACCTCGACCCGCTGTGGGACGTCACGCTCGAGCACGGGCTCGAGGGCGTGGTGGCCAAGCGCCGCTCGTCGACCTACCAGCCCGGGCGTCGCTCACCGGACTGGGTGAAGGCCGCGCACCGCAGCACCCGGGTGGCCGCCGTCGTCGGCTGGCGGCCGGAGGGCACGCGCGAGGCGGGCCGCGCCGCGGCGGCGGGGGTCGGCCGGCTCGGCGCGGTCCTCCTGGGCGCGCCCGACGCCGACGGCCGCTGGCGCTATCTCGGCAAGGCCGGCAGCGGGCTGGGCGGGCGACGCGGCGAGGACCTCGCGCGCGAGATCGCCGACCTCGCGCGGCCCACGTCCCCGCTGGACGAGGCCGTGCCCGAGGCGGACGCTCGCGGGGTGACGTGGTGCGAGCCGCGCGTCGGCGTCGACGTCGTGTACCTCCAGCGCATGCGCAGCGGGCGCCTGCGCCAGCCGGCCGTGCGCGGGCTGCGTCAGGACGTGCCCGTGGACGCCTGGGAGACCCCGTGACCCCCGGGGCCCAGTGGGTCGACGTCGAGGGCCGCCGGGTGCGCCTGAGCAACCTCGACCGCGTCGTCTACCCCTCGACCGGGACGACGAAGGCCGAGGTCGTCGCCTACTACACCGCGGTGGCGCCGGCGCTGCTGCGCCAGCTCGCCGACCGCCCGGTCACCCGGATCCGCTGGCCCGAGGGCGTGGGTGGCGAGCGGTTCTTCGAGAAGAACCTGCCGAACGGGGCGCCCGAGTGGGTGCGGCACGCGCGCGTGCCGGCGAGCCCGGGCACCGACGACGACGAGGGGACGGTCCTCGACTACCCGTTCCTCGACGACCTCGCCTCGCTCGTGTGGGTGGCGAACTCCAGCGCGCTCGAGCTGCACACCCCGCAGTGGCGCGTGGACCGCGACGGTCGGGTGCACCACCCCGACCGGCTCGTCGTCGACCTCGACCCGGGCGCCCCGGCGGGGCTGGACGAGTGCGCGCGCGTCGCCAGGCTCGTCGCCGACCGGCTCGCGGAGGACGGCCTCACGACGACGTACCCCGTCACGAGCGGCAGCGCGGGCATGCAGCTCTACGCGCCCCTGGACGGCAGCCTCACCGCGATGCAGGTGCGCGAGTACGCGCGCAACGTCGCCGAGGAGCTCGCGGCGCGCGACATGGGCATCCTCGCGAACATGAAGCGCGCGCTGCGCCCGGGCAAGGTGCTCATCGACTGGTCGCAGAACCACCCGGCCAAGACGACGATCACGCCGTACTCGCTGCGCGGCCGCGAGCGCCCCACGGTCGCGGCCCCGCGCACGTGGGACGAGGTCGGCCCCGGGATGACGCAGCTCGGTCCCGACGAGGTCGTCCGCCGCCTCGAGGAGCACGGCGACCTCCTGGCCCGCTGACCCCGCGGGACCCGGTGGGCCGGAGGTCCGAGGGCGGACCGCGGCCCCGGATGCTTGGCTGGTGGCATGACCCCCAACGACCCGGTGCTCATCGACCGCCTCCTGTCGGTGCCCGCGCGGTGGGCTGTCGTCGGGCTCTCCACCAACACCGCCCGCGCGGCGCACGGCGTCGCGGCCTACCTGCAGGCGCTCGGGCACACGATCGTCCCCGTGCACCCGCGCGCCGAGCCCGTGCACGGCGAGAAGGGGTACGCGCGCCTCGCGGACGTGCCCGGGCAGGTCGACGTCGTGGACCTGTTCGTCAACTCCTCCCGCGTGGGGCCGCTGATCGACGAGGCGATCGAGATCGGCGCCAGGGCCGTGTGGCTCCAGCTGGGCGTGCGCGACCCCGAGGCGGAGGAACGTGCGCGCGCCGCGGGCCTCGACGTCGTCGTCGACACCTGCCCCAAGATCGAGGGCGGCCGCCGCGGGCTCTGACGACCCGGGTCCGTGCGGTCCGCGTCAGCCGTAGAAGACGCGCTCCATCACCGCGCGCGCCCGGCGACCGGTGCGCAGGTAGGTCTCCTCGAGCTCCGCGCCCGACCCCGGCGGGAACCCGAGCATGCGGGCCAGCCCGTGCAGCCCGCGCAGGTCGTGCGGGAGCACGTCTCCCATCTGCCCACCGGCCCGCCCCGTCCACAGCACGATGGCGTCCCGCAGGCGGGAGGACAGCAGCCACGCCTCGCGCAGGATCTCCGCGTCGCCCTCGGCGAGCAGCCCCGCCTCCGTGGCCGCGTCGAGCGCGGGCAGCGTCGACGGGGTGCGCAGGCCCGGAACCTCGTGCGCGTGCCGCATCTGCAGCAGCTGGACCGTCCACTCCACGTCGCTCAGTCCGCCGCGGCCGAGCTTGAGGTGCCGTGCGGGCTCGACGCCGCGGGGCAGCCGCTCGGCCTCCATGCGCGCCTTCAGCCGGCGCACCTCGCGCACCGTGGCCGCGTCGGCACCACCCTTCGGGTACCGCACGGGCGCCACGAGCTCGACGAACCGCTCGCACAGCCCGGGGTCGCCCGCCATCGGCCGCGCCCGCAGCAGCGCCTGCGCCTCCCACGGCGCCGACCACCGCCCGTAGTACTCGGCGTACGCGGCGAGGGTGCGCACGAGCGGGCCGTTGCGTCCCTCCGGGCGCAGGTCGGCGTCGATCTCGAGCGCCGGCTCGACGCCCGCCCCGCCGAGGAGCGCCCGCAGCCGCGTCGCGATCGCCACCGCCTGGGACTGCGCCCGGGTCTCGTCCGCGCCGGGCAGCGGGTCGTGCACGAACATCACGTCCGCGTCGGACCCGTACCCCATCTCCCGACCGCCGAACCGGCCCATCGCGACGACGCACATCCGGGTCTGCAGCTCGCCGCCGTCGTTCGGGTCCGCGGCGACCTCGCGCTCCGCGAGGCGCAGCGCGGCGTCGACGACGACGTCCGCGACGTCGCTCAGGGCCCGCGAGGTCTCGGGGGCGGTCCGCAGGGCGAGCACCTCGGCCACCGCCGTCCGCGACATCTCCCGGCGCCGCAGCGCCCGCAGGAGCGTGGCCGCCTCCGCGACGTCGGGCGTGCGGTCGAGCACCGCCTCGGCCTCCCCGCGCAGCCGGTCGGCGCCGCGCGCGGTGAGCTCGGCGTCGTCGTCGAGCCAGCGGATGGACTCCGGCGAGCGCAGCAGGGCCTCGGCCACGAAGCGCGACGACGAGAGCACGCGCGCGAGCCGCTCCGCCGCGGCCCCGGAGTCGCGCAGGAGCTTCAGGTACCAGTGCGTGGCGCCGAGCTCGTCGGAGACCCGGCGGAACGAGAGGAGCCCGGCGTCGGGGTCGCTCCCCTCGGCGAACCAGCCCAGGAGCACCGGCAGGAGCTGTCGCTGGATCGCGGCGCGGCGGCTGACGCCCTCGGTGAGGGCCGCGATGTGCCGCAGCGCGCCGGCCGGGTCGCGGTAGCCGATCGCCGCGAGCCGCGCCCGGGCGGCCTCGGGGGCCAGGCTCGCGTCCTCCGGCGACAACCGTGCCGTGGCGGGCAGCAGGGGGCGGTAGAAGAGCTCCTCGTGCAGGCGCCGCACGTCGCGCCGCACGCTGCGCCACAGGTCGAGCACCTCGTCCGGGGTGCGCAGCCCGATGGACCGCGCCAGGCGGCGCAGCTCGGCGTCGGTGGTCGGCATGAGGTGGGTGCGGCGCAGCCGGTGCAGCTGCAGGCGGTGCTCGAGCACCCGCAGGGTCCGGTAGCAGACGCCGAGGCGCGCGGCGTGGTCGCGGCCGACGTAGCCGCCCGCGGCGAGCGCGGCGAGCGCGTCGAGGGTCGTGGGGCTGCGCAGGCTCTCGTCGGTGCGGCCGTGCACGAGCTGGAGGAGCTGGACCGTGAACTCGACGTCGCGCAGGCCGCCCGCGCCGAGCTTGATCTGCCGGTCGGCCTCGGCGGGCGGGACGTGGTCCTCGACGCGCCGCCGCATCGCCTGCGCGTCCTCGACGAAGTGCTCGCGGCTCGCGGCCGACCACACCATGGGCGCGAGGGCCGCGCGGTACCGCTCGGCGACCTCCCGGTCCCCCGCCACGGGGCGCGCCTTGAGTAGCGCCTGGAACTCCCAGGTCTTGGCCCACCGCTCGTAGTACGCGACGTGGCTCGCCACGGTCCGCACGAGGGGGCCGTTCTTGCCCTCGGGCCGCAGGGCCGCGTCGACCGGCCACAGCGCCGGCTCGCCCGACGCCGCCGAGCACGCGCGGGCGAGGCTCGTCGCCAGGCGCGTGGCGACCGCCAGGCCCCGGGACTCGTCGACCCCCTCGGCGGGCTCGGCGACGTAGATGACGTCGACGTCGCTGACGTAGTTGAGCTCCCGCCCGCCGCACTTGCCCATGCCGATGACGGCGAGGCGCGCCTCCGCGTGGTCGGGGTGCTCGGCACGCGCGAGAGCGAGGGCGCCCTCGAGCGCGGCGGCCGCGAGGTCGGCGAGCGCCGCCGCGACGTCGGGCAGCACCGCCGCGCTCGGCTCGCGCGCCGCGATGTCGCCCGCGGCGATCGCCAGGAGACGGCGCCGGTAGGCGCGGCGCAGCGCGTCCACGCCCTCGGGCCCGGCGAGGCCGGCCACGGGCACGGGCGGCCCGCCGGGGACCTCCACCTCCGCGGCGTCGACGGCCGCCAGCATCTCCGCGCGCACCGTCTCCGGGTCGGAGGCGAGCAGGTCGCCGTCGCTGATGACGGCGACGTCGTCCGGGTGCCGGGCGAGGTGATCGCCGAGGGCCGTGGACGCGCCGATCGCGCCGAGGAGCCGGTCGCGCACGACGGACTGCTCGGCGAGCACGCCGCGCAGCACCTGCTCCGTCGGGGTGCCCGCCGCCTCGGCGAGCACGCGCGTGAGGGTGAGCAGCGCCTCGTCGGGCGACGCGAGCGTGCCGAGCGCGTGCAGCAGCGGGGCGCCGTCGCGCAGCGGGCCGACCGCTGCGACCAGGTGCGGGTCGGCCAGCAGCCGCTCCGCGCGGTCGGGGTCGGCGAAGCCCAGTCGGACGAGGGCCGCGCGCAGCGACCCCGCCGGGCGACCACCGCTCGCCGGTGCCGTCACGCGCTGCCCCTCGCTCCCGCCGCCGCGTCAGAGCAGCGGCAGGTACCGGGTGAGCTCGTAGGGCGTCACCTGCGCGCGGTACGCGTCCCACTCCTGCCGCTTGTTGCGCAGCACGAAGTTGAACACGTGCTCGCCGAGGGTCTCGGCCACGAGCTCGGAGGTCTCCATGATCGAGATGGCGTGGTCGAGCGACTGCGGCAAGGGGTCGATGCCCATCGCCCGGCGCTCGCCGTCGGTGAGCTCCCACACGTCGTCCTCGGCGCCGTCGGGCAGCTCGTAGCCCTCCTCGATGCCCTTGAGGCCGGCGGCCAGGAGCACCGCGAACGCGAGGTAGGGGTTCGTCGCCGAGTCCACGCCGCGGTACTCGACGCGCGTCGAGTTGCCCTTGCCCGGCTTGTACAGCGGCACGCGCACGAGTGCGGAGCGGTTGTTGTGGCCCCAGCACACGTACGACGGCGCCTCGGCGCCGCCCCACAGGCGCTTGTAGGAGTTGACCCACTGGTTGGTGATCGCCGTGATCTCCGCGGAGTGCTTCAGCAGGCCCGCGATGAACTGGCGCGCCGTCTGGGACAGCTCGAGCGGCGCGCTCGGCTCGTAGAACGCGTTGCGGTCGCCCTCGAACAGCGACAGGTGGGTGTGCATGCCGGAGCCGGGGTGGTCGCTGAGCGGCTTGGGCATGAACGACGCGAACAGGCCCTGCTCGAGCGCGACCTCCTTGACGACGGTGCGGAACGTCATGACGTTGTCCGCGGTCGTCAGCGCGTCGGCGTAGCGCAGGTCGATCTCGTTCTGCCCGGGGCCGGCCTCGTGGTGGGAGAACTCCACCGAGATGCCCATGGACTCGAGCATCTGGATCGCGGCGCGCCGGAAGTCGTGGCCGGTGCCGCGCGGCACGTGGTCGAAGTAGCCGCCGGAGTCGACAGGCACGAGCGGCTGCGTCGGGTCCGCCGGGCTCTCGAAGAGGTAGAACTCGACCTCGGGGTGCGTGTAGAAGGTGAACCCCTTCTCCGAGGCCTTGGCCAGCGCGCGCTTGAGCACGTGCCGGGGGTCCGCGAGGGACGGCTGCCCGTCCGGCGTGAGGATGTCGCAGAACATCCGCGCCGTGCCGTGGGTCTCGCCGCGCCACGGCAGGACCTGGAACGTCGACGGGTCCGGCTTGGCGAGCATGTCGGCCTCGAAGACCCGCGTGAGGCCCTCGATCGCGCTGCCGTCGAAGCCGATGCCCTCGCTGAACGCAGCCTCGAGCTCCGCGGGCGCGACCGCCACCGACTTCAGGACCCCGAGCACGTCGGTGAACCACAGCCGGATGAACCGGATGTCCCGCTCCTCGACGGTGCGGAGCACGAACTCCTCTTGCCTGTCCATGGCGGACATCCTGCTACACCCGTGTTGCAGGCAGGTGTCGTCCGTCGATCATGCGGACGGTGTGTCGGGCCGACCGGGCCGTGCGGGGCCGCCGGACGGACTCGCGTGGGGCGCACCGGCCGCGCGTCGCTAGTGTGGCGACCATGGTGCGGATCGCGCTCGCCCAGGTGGACCCGTGCGTCGGGGACGTGGACGCCAACGCCGACCTCGTGCTCGAGTGGGCGACCCGCGCCGCCCGCGAGGGGGCCGACCTGGTGCTGTTCCCCGAGATGGTCCTGACCGGCTACCCGATCGAGGACCTCGCCCTGCGGGACTCGTTCGCGCGGGCCGCCGACGGCGCGCTGCGCCGGGTCGTGGACGGCCTCGCCGCGCAGGGCCTGGGCGACCTCGTCGTCGTCCTCGGCACGCTCGGCCGCAGCACGCGGCCCGGACTCGAGGGGCGCCCGACGAACCGGGCCGTCGTCGTCCGGGGCGGCGAGGTCGTCGCCACCTACGACAAGCACCACCTGCCCAACTACGGCGTCTTCGACGAGTACCGGATCTTCGTGCCGGGTGACGCCCCGTGCGTCGTCGAGGTCGGCCCCGACCACGCGCGCCGCCGCGCCGGCGTCGTCGTGTGCGAGGACATCTGGGTCGACGGCGGCCCGCTGCCGCCCATGGGCGACGCCGACCTGCTCCTGGTGCTCAACGGCTCCCCCTACGAGGAGGGCAAGGTCGGCGTGCGGCAGGAGCTCGCTGCGCGCCGGGCCGCCGAGGCCGGCGCCGCCGTCGCGTACGTCAACCTCGTCGGCGGGCAGGACGACCTCGTCTTCGACGGCGGGTCGTTCGTCGTCGGTGCCGACGGCACGCTCCTCGCCCGCGCCCCGCAGTTCGTCGAGCACCTGCTGCTGTGGGACCTGCCGGACGACGGCACCGCCCCCGCGCGCGGCCGCGTCGCCCCCGTGCTCGAGCCCGACGAGGAGGTCTACCGCGCCGTCGTCACCGGGCTCGCCGGGTACGTGCGCAAGAACGGCTTCCGCTCGGTGGTGCTCGGCCTGTCCGGCGGGATCGACTCGGCGCTGGTCGCGGCGATGGCCGCGGACGCGATCGGCGGCGAGAACGTCGTCGGGGTGTCCATGCCGTCGCGGCACTCCTCCGAGCACTCCGAGGACGACGCCGCGGACCTGGCAAAGCGGCTGGGCCTGGACTACCGGGTGCAGCCGATCGAGCCGATGGTCCAGGCGTTCCACGGCGAGCTGGACCTGCCGGGGGTGGCCGGCGAGAACCTCCAGGCACGCGTGCGCGGCATGATCCTCATGGGCATCTCGAACGTCGAGGGTCACCTCGTGCTGGCCACGGGCAACAAGTCCGAGCTGGCGGTGGGCTACTCGACGATCTACGGCGACGCGGTCGGCGGGTTCGCCCCGATCAAGGACGTCGACAAGTCGCGCGTGTGGGCGCTCGCGCGGTGGCGCAACGAGGCGGCGATCGCCGCGGGCGACATCCCGCCGATCCCGGAGAGCTCGATCACCAAGCCGCCGTCGGCCGAGCTCGCGCCGGGTCAGAAGGACACCGACTCGCTGCCCCCGTACCACCTGCTCGACCAGGTGCTCGACGCCTACGTCGAGCACGCGGAGGGGCGGGACGAGCTGCTCGCGCGCGGCTTCGACCCCGAGGTCGTGGACCGCGTGCTCGCGCTCGTCGACCGCGCCGAGTGGAAGCGTCGTCAGTACCCGCCGGGGCCGAAGGTGACGGCCCTGGCGTTCGGGCGGGACCGCCGGCTGCCCGTCACCAACCGCTGGCGCGAACCGAAGGGAGACCCCCGATGAGCGAGCAGACCACGGGCGACACCACGCAGGCGTCGGCCCCGCCGACCGAGGCCGCGAAGCCGCGCCGGGTGCGCGTGCACCACCTGCGCGAGGCCAAGGAGCGCGGCGAGAAGATCACGATGCTCACCGCCTACGACGCGCCCACCGCGCGCATCTTCGACGAGGCGGGCACCGACGTGCTGCTCGTCGGCGACTCGCTCGGGGACAACTTCTACGGCTACTCGTCGACGATCCCGGTGACCGTGGACCAGATGGTCCACCACACGCGTGCGGTGGCCGGCGCGGTGCGCCGCGCGCTCGTCGTGGCGGACATGCCGTTCGGCTCGTACGAGGACTCCCCCACGCACGCGTTCGCCACCGCGGTGCGCCTCATGAAGGAGGCCGGCGCGCACGCGGTCAAGCTCGAGGGCGGGCGCCGGGTGGCCGAGCACGTGCGCCTGCTCACGTCGTCGGGCATCGCCGTCATGGGCCACCTGGGCTTCACGCCGCAGTCAGAGAACGTGCTCGGCGGCAAGCGCGTGCAGGGCCGAGGCAACGAGGCGGCCGAGCGCCTGAGCGAGGACGCGATGGCGCTGCAGGACGCGGGCGCGTTCGCGATCGTGCTCGAGATGGTGCCCGCGCCGCTCGCGGCCCGGGTCACCGAGATCCTCGCCATCCCGACCATCGGCATCGGCGCGGGGTCGCACTGCGACGGCCAGGTGCTCGTGTGGTCCGACATGGCCGGGCTGTCCACGTGGACCCCGCGGTTCGCCAAGCAGTTCGGCAACGTGCGCGAGGAGATGATCCGCGCGGCGACGGCTTACAACGCCGAGGTCCGCTCGGGTGCGTTCCCCGACGACGCGCACAGCTTCCTCGAGTAGGCGACCGGGCCCGGCGCTCAGGACGCGGCGGGACCGTCGTCGGCCTCGTCGTCGTTCCAGCGACGGTCCTCCTCGTCCCAGGCCTCGTTGCGGGCCCGGGCGGTGTCGAACGCGTGCTGCGCGGCCTCACGCGTCGGGTACGGCCCCATGCGGTTCGCGCCGAGGCCCTGCCTCCCCTGCTGGACCTCCCCGGAGGCGAGGTCCACCCAGAACTCGGGCCCGGCGTCGGCGCCGCGCCACCGCCGGAACCACCGGCCCATCGGTCCGCCCTGCGCGCCCATCCGTCCTCCCCCGGTCGTCCGGCCCGTCCCCTCGTAGACTGCCAGGCATGACGCTCGCGCACGCGCCGGTGGGGTCGCTGGAGCCCGGCACGATCAGCCCGTTGCGGCCGGTACCCGCCCACGTGGCGAAGCCGGAGTACGTGGGCCGGGACCGCGAGCGCCGCCAGGGCAGCGACGTCAAGGACCCCGAGACGATCGAGCGGATCCGCCGCGCGGGCCGCATCGCCGCGCAGGCGATCGCCGAGGTCGGCCGGCACGTCGCCCCCGGGGTGACGACGGACGAGCTGGACCGGGTCGGGCACGAGTTCGTGTGCGACCACGGCGCCTACCCGTCCGCGCTGCGCTACCGGCCGCACCCGAGCGCCGCGGAGTTCCCGAAGTCGATCTGCACCTCGGTCAACGAGGTCATCTGCCACGGGATCCCGGACTCGACGGTCCTGCGCGAGGGCGACATCGTCAAGGTCGACATCACCGCCTACCTCGACGGCGTGCACGGCGACTCGTGCGTGACGTTCACGGTGGGCGAGGTCGACGAGGAGTCCCGCCTCCTCGTCGAGCGCACGCGCGAGGCGCTCGAGCGCGGGATCAAGGCGGTGGCCCCTGGCCGCGAGATCAACGTCATCGGCCGCGTCATCGAGCGGTACGCCGCCCGCTTCGGCTACGGCGTCGTGCGCGAGTTCACCGGCCACGGCGTCGGCGAGATGTTCCACTCGGGGCTCATCGTCCCGCACTACGACGCCGCTCCCCTGCACTCGACGGTGATGGAGCCGGGCATGGTCTTCACCATCGAGCCGATGCTCAACCTCGGCACGCACGAGTGGGAGATGTGGGACGACGGCTGGACGGTCGTGACCCGCGACCGACGGCGCAGCGCCCAGTTCGAGCACACCCTCGCCGTCACCGAGACCGGCGCCGACATCCTCACGCTGCCATGAGCGCCCGTCCCGCCCGTGACCCGCGCACGCCCCACACGCGCGCGTTCGGGATCGACATCGGCGGGAGCGGGATCAAGGGCGCACCGGTGGACCTGACCACCGGCGAGTTCACCGCGGAGCGGCTGCGCATCCCGACGCCGCAGCCCGCCACGCCCGAGGCGGTCGCCACGACGGTGGCCGAGCTGCTCGGTTCGTTCGACCTGCCCATGGGCACGCCGATCGGCCTCACCTTCCCGGCCGTCATCCAGCACGGCGTGGCCCGCACGGCGGCGAACGTCGACGACGCGTGGATCGGCACGGACGTGCCCGCGGTCATCCGCGAGACGACGGACCGGACGGTCGTCGCGGTCAACGACGCCGACGCGGCCGGGTACGCCGAGACCCTCTACGGCGCCGCGAAGGGCGTGCGGGGCACGGTGCTCGTGGTGACCCTCGGCACCGGCATCGGGTCGTGCCTGGTCGTGGACGGCACGCTCGTGCCCAACACGGAGCTGGGCCACCTGGAGGTCGACGGCGAGGACGCCGAACGGCGCGCCTCCGACGCCGCGCGCGAGCGCGAGGATCTCGACTGGGACGCCTGGGCGGCGCGCCTGCAGCGCTACTTCCGCGTGGTCGAGGACCTGCTGTGGCCCGACCTCATCGTCGTCGGCGGCGGGGTGAGCAAGAAGCACGAGAAGTTCCTGCCGCTGCTCGACCTGCGCACGCCGATCGTCCCCGCGGCGCTCCGCAACGCGGCGGGCATCGTCGGCGCCGCCGCGTTGGCCGCCGACGACGCGCCGCTGGACTGAGCGTGGGCACGGGCGGGCAGGACGGCCCCGGCGACGCGACGGACGGTGGCACGTGAGGGAGCTCGTCGAGGTCGCGCCCGGCGTGCACGTCGCGACCGCCGACATGTGGCAGACCACCTCCACGGTGGTCGTGGCCGACGACGGCGCGTGCCTCGTGGTCGACCCCGCCGTCACGGTGGCCGACGTGCTCGGCCTCGCGGAGACGGTCGAGGTGCACGGCTGGCACGTCGTGGCGGGCTTCGCGACGCACCCGCACTGGGACCACGTGCTGTGGGCCGCTCGGCTCGGCGGCGCGCCCCGGTGGGCGACGCCGACGGCGTGCCGGGTCGCGCGCGAGCGGCGCGAGGAGATCCTCCGCGAGGCGGACACCGACGCGCCCGGCCACGACCACGTGCTCACCGGCCGGCTCACCGCGCTGCCCGACGCCTCGGGCGACCTGCCTTGGTCCGGGCCCGCCGCCGTCGTCGTGCCGCACGACGCGCACAGCCCCGGGTCGGCGATGCTGCTGCTGCCGGAGCACGGCGTGCTGTGCGCGGGCGACCTCGTGTCGGACCGGGAGGTCCCGCTGATCGACCTCGACGCGCCCGACCCGGTCGGCGACCACCTCGCGGCGCTGTCGCTGGTCGAGGACCTGCTCGACGCGCACGAGGTGCGCGCCGTGGTGCCGGGGCACGGCACGGTGACCGACGCCGACGGCGCGCGGGCGCGTGTCGCGGCCGACCGCGCCTACCTGACCACGCTGCGCGGGGGCGACGTGAGCGACCCCCGCCTGGCCGACCCGTGGGTCGCGGGCGAGCACGAGCGCCAGGTCACCTGGGCCCGCGCCCGGCGTTCCGCCCTCGCCTGAGGGCGGTGGGGAGACTCGACGGAGCAGGGGGTTCGGTCGAGCCGTCGGGCGCCGGGCGAGTCGGTCGAGCGGTCGGTCAGTCGACCGGCGTGCGCTGGGTCGGCACGATCCGCGGCCGGTTCCCGCCCAGGACGGCGTAGGTCGCGCCGCACCGCGGGCACTCCACGCGCAGCGAGGCGTCCCTGCCGACGGACGAGGGCAGCAGGCCCGGGACGAGGTCGACGGCGTCGACGGTGCGCCGGCGCTGCGCCGGGATGAGGGCCGCGAGGGGCCGCTCCTCCGCGACGGGGCCCGCGCCCGCGCCCGCCTGGCAGGCCGGGCAGCGCGCGGTGATGCCGGCTCCGAGCCCGAGGGGCCCGTCGTCGGCCACGTAGGTGTCGCGGACGTAGGGCCAGCCACCGGCGAGGAGCCAGGCGAGGACACCCAGTGCACACAGGACCAGGAGCGACATCACCGTCATCGGCGCCTCCCGCCCGCAGGCAGTCGTGTGTGGTCCGGCACCGGATCGGTGCCTTGGGCGGGGTTGCCCTTGACCGCTCATCATCAGTATCGGCACGCGTGGCGTCACGCGTGAGCGGCGCGCCAGTAAGACACGTTCTTGACCGCTTCAATACCGTGTCGCTACGCCGGAATCGGACATCTCGCTCGGGACCAAGGTCCGGACTTCGCCCCCGGTGCGCCGGGAGGCGACGCCCTGGCGGCCCCCGGGACGCGGCCCCCGACGGGGCGGATGAGTCGGCCTGTACGCCGGGTTCTGTCCCGGCGCCTCGCGGCGCCGGTGGCGGCCATCCATCTCGGGCGTACGTTGCCGCACGCCTCCAGCGGCCTACCCGGGAGCTCGGGCGAGCAGCCCTCGGACGCTCCCTGTCTGGCCTTGCTCCGGGTGGGGTTTACCTAGCCGCACCGGTCACCCGGTGCGCTGGTGGTCTCTTACACCACCCTTTCACCCTTGCCGCGGTCCCGGGCGGACCCGGCACCGTGGCGGTCTTCTCTCTGTGGCACTGTCCCGCGGGTCACCCCGGGTGGGCGTTACCCACCACCCTGCTCTGCGGAGCCCGGACGTTCCTCGGCGGGCGCGGTCTCCCACGCCCGACGCGGCCGCCTGGCCGACTCATCCGCACCTCCCAGGGTACCGTCCGCCCGACGGCGCAAGGGCCGCTCCCGGCGGACGGAGGCGCCGGTCAGACGTCCGTGGGCATCCCGACGAGCGCGACCTCGCGCGCCCCGTCCTCCCACCACCGCACGATGCTCAGCGAGGCCGGGGCGATGCGCAGGGAGCCCCACGCGGCCGACGGCAGGCCGAGCGTCACGCCGACCGCGGTGCGGATCGCCACGGAGTGGCTCACGACGACGACGGTGCGGTCCACCCCGCCCGCGAGGAGCCGCTCGAGCCCCTGGCCGACCCGAGCCCCGACGTCGGCCATCGACTCGCCCCCGGGGGCGCGGTGCTCCGGGTCGCGGTGCCAGCGGAGCAGGCCGCCCGGCCAGCCGGCGTCGATCTCGTCGGGCGTCAGGCCCTCCCACTCGCCGAAGTCCGCCTCGGCGAAGGCCGGGTCGACGGTCACCTCCAGGCCCAGGCGGCGGCCGACCGCGGCCGCGGTCTGCTGGGTGCGCACCATCGGGGAGGCGACGACCGCCGTCGGGCGCGGCAGGTCCGGCCACACCTCCCAGCCGATGCGGTAGACGAGGTCGGCGGCCTGCGCCGCCTGCGTGCGGCCGCGCGCGGTGAGCCCCGGGCCGGGCACGGACGAGCCCGAGTACGCCTTGGCCGCCGTCATCTCGGTCTCGCCGTGGCGGACGAGGACGACGGTCAGCGGCTCCTCGTCGTCGAACCGCACGAACGCTCCGGACGGGCGCCGCTGCCGGGCCGGGGGCCGGCGGTGGGAGCCGAGCTCGGCGGGCGTCTGCGCGGCGCCCGAGTCGGCCGAGACGAGCGGGGCGGAGGCGTCCGGGGCGGGTGCGTGGTCGCGGACCACCGGCGCGCGCGTGTCCATCGCCTGGTTGGCGAGCGCGTCCGCCCGTCCGTTCTCGGCGCGCTGCACCCAGGTGTAGGTGACGCGGTCGGGCGGCAGCACCGCGCGGGCCCGGTCCACGAGGCTGCGCATGTCGACGTTGCGGACCTGCCACCGGCCGCTCATCTGCTCCACGACCAGCCGGGAGTCCATCCGGACCTCGACCTCGGCGTCCGGGTCGATGTCCCGCGCCGCCTCGAGCCCGGCGACGAGCCCGCTGTACTCGGCGACGTTGTTCGTCGCCACGCCCAGGTAGCCCGCCCGCTCGGCGAGCACGTGCCCGGTCTCGGCGTCGCGGACCAGGGCACCCCACCCGGCCGGGCCGGGGTTGCCGCGCGAGCCGCCGTCGGCCTCGACGACGAGCCGGCGACGCGGCGACGTCATCGCACGGCGTCCGCGCCGCGGACGAGGATCCGGCCGCACTCCTCGCAGCGGACGACCTCGTCGTCCGGGAGCGCGGTGATGCGCGCGAGCTCGCTCGCGTTCAGCTCGAGCCGGCAGCCCTCGCACCGGTTCCCGCGCAGGGCGGCCACGCCCGTGCCGCCGAGCTGGCCCCGCAGGCGCTCGTAGAGGGTGACGAGCCCTGCGTCGAGGCCCTCCGCCTTCACGGCGCGCTCGGCCGCGACCTGCTCGGCCTGCCGGTCGAGCTCGGTGAGCACGCGCGCGAGCTCGGCGGTCGCCGCCTCGTGCTCGGTGCGCACCTGCTCGGCCTCGGCCTCGAGGGTCGCGAGCTCGCCCTCGAGCTGCTCGAGGCGCTCCATGACCTCCAGCTCGACGTCCTCCAGGGTCGCCTGCCGGCGCGCGAGGGCCTCGAGCTCGCCGCTGAGCGCCTGGACGTCCTTGACGCTCACGGCGCCCGAGTCGATGCGGGCCTGGTCGCGCGCGCTGCGGGCGCGGACCTGCTCGACGTCGGCCTCCGCCTTCGCGAGCTCGCGCCGCGCGTCGGCCACCGCGGTGCGGGCGACGACGAGGCGCTCGTCGAGCTCGGCCAGGCGGGCGGCGGCGGCGTCGACGACCGCGCGCTGGGGGTGCGAGGCGCGCTGGTGCGCGAGCTGGGCCGCCCGCGTGTCGAGCGCCTGGACCTCGAGGAGGCGGTGCTGGTCAGCCACGGGGGCGGTCGTCACGGGAGTCCTCCGGTGTGTGAGGGGACGTGGGCGGTCCACGGGTCGGTACGGACGGTGGTGGGCCGGACCTCGATGGTGCCACCGGCCGCGCGGACGTCGGCGGCGAGGCGCTCGGCCGCGCGCGCGAGCCACGGCCACTCGCTGGCCGAGTGGGCGACGTCGACGAGGAAGGGACGGCCGGCGTCGGGCGCGAGGCCCGCCCGGGCCGCCTCGAACCGCGCGCGCTCGCGCAGCTCGAGCGCCGGGTGGTGGCGCAGGTCGCCGGTCACGTAGACGTCCGCGCCGGCCGCGCGGACGGCGTCGAAGAACGAGTCGCCGGACCCGCCGACGACGGCGACGCGGCGCACCGGCGCGTCGAGGTCGCCCGCCACGCGCACGCCCTGGGCGGTCGGCGGCAGCACCTCGGCGACCCGGCGCGCGAAGTCGGCGAGGGGGACCGGCTCGGGCAGGTCGCCGACGCGGCCGCCGCCCGCGCGCCCGGGGAACGCGGCGAGCTCGAGCACGTCGAACGCGGGCTCCTCGTACGGGTGCGCCGCGCGCATCGCCGCGACCACCGCCGCGCGCAGGCGCCGCGGGGCGACCATCTCGACCCGCGCCTCGGTCACCCGGGTGACCTCGCCGCGCTCCCCCACGGCCGGGTTCGCGTCGTCGCCGGGGACGAACGTGCCCGTGCCCGTCGTCGTCCACGCGCAGCGCCGGTACTCGCCGATCTCCCCCGCGCCGGCCGCGGCGAGGGCGTCCACGACGGCCTCGGCGTGCTCGACGGGGACCATGACGACGTGCTTGTCCAGCGCCTCGGTGGGCGCCGGCACGAGCGGGACGCGGTCGACGACGCCGAGTGCCTCCGCGAGCGCGTCGGGCACCCCGCCCTCGGGGGCGTCCGCGTTCGTGTGCGTCACGTGCAGGGCGCAGCCCGCGCGCACGAGGCGGTGCACGACGGCGCCCTTCGCCGTCGTCGCCGCGACGCCGTGCACCGGGCGCAGCAGCAGCGGGTGGTGGGTCAGCAGCAGGTCCGCGCCCCACTCGACCGCCTCCGCCACGACGGCGAGCGTCGGGTCGATCGCCACCAGCACGCGGCGGACCGGCTGGTCGGGGTCCCCGCAGACGGTGCCGACCGCGTCCCACGACTCCGCCCCCTGCGGCGGGTACCGGCGGTCCAGCAGCGCGACGACGTCGGCCAGTGTCAGGTCGGTCACGTCGGCAACGCTACCGGCGCGCGCGCCGCTGTTGCCCCCGGCCACGGCGCCGTGACACCGTGCGGGTGGCGCAGCCGCGTACCGGAGGGGGGCTGGATGACGGACCGGCTGGAGTCGCTGCTGCGGGAGGCCGCCGCGCGGATCGGCACCGAGAGCTCGTGCAGCGTGATCCTTCGGCTGGACGGGACGCTCTCGCGCGTCGCCAGCTCGGACGAGCGCGCGGCCGCGTGCGACGACGCCGAGGTCGCCGAGCGCGCGGGCCCCTGCGTGCTCGCGCTCGACCAGCTCTCCGGGGTGCTCGTGCCCGACGCCGCCGACGAGCGGCGCTGGCCGGGCTGGGTCCAGGCGGTGCAGGAGGTCGGCTTCCGGTCCGGGGCCGCGCTGCCTGCCTACGTCGGCGGCGGCGTGGCGGTCGCGCTCAACCTCTACTCCGACCGGCTCGACCCGTGGGACGCCGACGCCCTCGTCACGGGCGACCGGTACGCCCAGGAGGTCGCGGAGATCATCCGCGCGCGCGGGCTGGGGTGACGCCGCGCGGCTGCACCGCACGGACCGGCCCGGCACGGACGCGGCACGGACGGCGGCGGGGACTGCACGACCGGCACCAGGGGTGGGCCCGGCCGGCCTCGAACCGACGACCTCCGCGGTGTAAGCGCGGCGCTCTGACCACCTGAGCTACAGGCCCGGCGGCAAGACTACCGGCGGGGTGCGCGGGCTCGGAGCGCGGCGACCTCGGCCGTCGGAGCCCGGCAACCTGGTCCGTCAGAGCGCGGCCATCGCCGCGCGGTACTCCCCCAGGTCGCGCGCCTCGCCGGGCGGGTTCACGAGGCGCCAGCGCACGATGCCGTCCGCATCCACCAGGAAGCTGCCGCGCAGCGCCATGCCGGCGCCGTCGTCGAACACCCCGTAGGAGCGGGCGGCCGCGCCGTGCGGCCAGAAGTCCGACAGGAGGTCGAAGCCGAAGCCCTCCTCCTCGCTCCACGCCCGCAGCGCGTGGCGCGGGTCGCACGAGATCGCGAGCAGCCGGACGCCGGCGGCCTCGAAGTCCTCGATGTTGTCCCGCAGCTCGCCGAGCTCGTTGCGGCACGTCGGGGAGAACGCGAACGGGAAGAACACGAGCATGACCGGGGTGCCGCGCAGGGCCACGAGCGACACGGGCGTGCCGTGCGGGTCCGGCAGCTGCAGCTCCGGTGCGGGGTCTCCCGGCCGCGGGGCCGGCGTCGGCGCGCTCACTTACCCCGGCCGCGCGTGCCCAGGCGCGTTGCGGTCCAGTCGGGCGCGATCGACAGCGTGCTCGTGGCGTGCAGGCCGGCCGTCGTGGCCGCCTCCTCGATCTCGCTGTGGCCGACGTGGCCGCTGCGGCCCGGCTTGCGCGTGAACAGCCAGATCAGGCCGCCGCCGTCGTCGAGGCTGGCGCGGACGTCGACGAGGGCGTCGGTCAGGTCCCCGTCGCCGTCGCGCCACCACAGCACGACGCCGTCGGTGAAGTCGTCGTAGTCCTCGTCGACCAGCTCGCCGCCGATGATCTCCTCGATCGCGGCGCGCAGGTCGTGGTCGACGTCGTCCCCGTACCCGAACTCCTGGACCACCTGTCCTGCGGCGAAGCCCAGCCGCGCTGCACCTGCGCCAGCACCGAGCTCCTCGGTCCCGCCCACTGTTCCTGCCCGATCCCTTCCTCGACGACGGGCGCCCGTCCGGCGCCCTTGGCGGTAAGCCCACCGCATGGGGCCCCGTGCTGGCAAGCGGTGCGCGCGAGGACGTCGCGGGTGTCGCGACGCGGGCCCGACCCGCGGGCCGACCCGGGGCCCGACGACGGCCCGACCGGCGGCCCGAGCGGCGCCTGTTCGCGCGGAGCCGACACGACGCGACCGCCGGACGGGTGGCCGGTGTGACTTCCGACCCCGCGGAGGGGGAGAATGGTCCTACGACGGACCAAGGTCCCGGCCCGCGCCTCCCCCACCGGCGGCGACGCACCCCGGGACGCGCACCGGTACTGCTCAAGGGCGACCCGCCGGTGCCATGACACGAGGTGAGGTTCTGGTGGCTGTACGCGACACGACCGGCCCGCTCATCAACGGACTGCTGAGCCAGGTCCCGGACATCGACCCCGAGGAGACGCAGGAGTGGGTCGAGTCGTTCGACGGGCTCCTCGACGAGCGGGGCGGCCCGCGGGCGCGGTACGTCCTCCTGAGCCTGCTCAAGCGGGCGCGCGAGCGGAACGTGCCGATCCCGACCAACCTCACGACGCCGTACGTCAACACGATCGGCGTGCACGAGGAGCCGTACTTCCCCGGTGACGAGGCGCTCGAGCGCTCCTACCGGCGTCTCATCCGCTGGAACGCGGCGGTCATGGTCACGCGCGCGCAGCGCCCGGAGATCAGCGTCGGCGGTCACATCTCGTCCTACGCGTCCGTCGCGACCCTGTACGAGGTCGGCTTCAACCACTTCTTCCGCGGCAAGGACCACCCGAGCGGCGGCGACCAGGTCTTCTTCCAGGGCCACGCCTCCCCCGGCATCTACGCCCGCGCGTTCCTCGAGGGCCGGCTGACCGCCGAGCAGCTCGACGCCTTCCGCCAGGAGGTCTCCAAGCCGGGCGGCGGCCTGTCGTCGTACCCGCACCCGCGGCTCATGCCGGACTTCTGGGAGTTCCCGACGGTCTCGATGGGCCTCGGCCCGGCGGCCGCGATCTACCAGGCGTGGGTCAACCGCTACATGCACAACCGCGGGATCAAGGACACCAGCCAGCAGAAGGTCTGGGCGTTCCTCGGCGACGGCGAGATGGACGAGCCGGAGAGCCGCGGCATGCTCCAGCTGGCCGCGCAGCAGCAGCTCGACAACCTGATCTTCGTCGTGAACTGCAACCTGCAGCGCCTCGACGGCCCGGTGCGCGGCAACGGCAAGATCATCCAGGAGCTCGAGGCGTTCTTCCGCGGGGCGGGCTGGAACGTCATCAAGGTGATCTGGGGCCGCGGCTGGGACGCGCTGCTCAACGCGGACAAGGACCGCGCGCTCGTCAACCTCATGAACGTCACGCCCGACGGCGACTACCAGACGTACAAGGCGGAGAGCGGCGCGTTCGTCCGCGAGCACTTCTTCGGTCGCGACCCGCGGACCAAGGCGCTCGTCGAGAAGATGACCGACGACGAGATCTGGGCGCTCAAGCGCGGCGGCCACGACTACCGCAAGGTGTACGCCGCCTACGCGGCCGCGATGCAGGCCACCGGCCAGCCCACGGTCATCCTGGCGAAGACCATCAAGGGCTACGGCCTGGGCACGTCGTTCGCGGGCCGCAACGCGACCCACCAGATGAAGAAGCTCAAGAGCGACGACCTCAAGGCGCTCCGCGACTTCCTGCACATCCCGATCCCCGACGACGAGCTCGAGGACCCGTTCAACGCGCCGTACTACCACCCGGGCCCGGACGACCCGCGGATCAAGTACATGATCGAGCGGCGCAAGGAGCTCGGCGGCTTCCTGCCGGAGCGGCGGTCGACCTACACGCCCGTCAAGCTGCCGGACGACAAGCCGTACCAGGTGCTCGTCAAGGGCTCGGGCAGCCAGCAGGTCGCCTCGACCATGGCCTTCGTGCGGCTCCTCAAGGAGCTCATGAAGGACAAGGAGTTCGGGCACCGGATCGTGCCGATCATCCCGGACGAGGCCCGCACGTTCGGCCTGGACGCGATCTTCCCGACGGCGAAGATCTTCAACACCCTCGGCCAGAACTACCTGGCCGTGGACCGCGACCTGATGCTGTCGTACAAGGAGTCCGAGTCCGGCCAGGTGCTGCACACCGGCATCAACGAGGCGGGCTCGGCGGCGGCGTTCCAGGCCGCGGGCACCGCGTACGCCACGCACGGCGAGCCGCTGATCCCCTTCTACATCTTCTACTCGATGTTCGGGTTCCAGCGGACCGGCGACCAGTTCTGGGCCGCCGGCGACCAGATGGCGCGCGGCTTCCTCATCGGCGCCACGGCCGGCCGCACCACGCTCACGGGTGAGGGCCTGCAGCACGCGGACGGCCACTCGCCGCTGCTCGCGCAGACCAACCCGGCGGTCGTCCACTACGACCCGGCGTGGGCGTACGAGATCCGCCACATCGTCCGCGACGGCCTGCAGCGCATGTACGGCGAGGGCGACCCGCGCGACCCGAACGTCATGTACTACCTCACGGTCTACAACGAGCCGATGCCGCAGCCGGCCGAGCCGGAGGACGTGGACGTCGAGGGCATCGTCCGCGGCATCCACCGCATCCACCGCGCCGAGGGCGAGGGCCCGCGGGCCCAGCTGCTCGCGTCCGGCGTCGGCGTGCCGTGGGCGCTCGAGGCGGCGGAGATCCTCGCCGCCGACTGGGGCGTGCAGGCGGACGTGTGGTCCGTGACGAGCTGGAACGAGCTGCGCCGCGACGCGCTCGCCGCCGAGGAGCACCGCTTCCTGCACCCGGAGGACGAGCCGCGCGTGCCGTACCTGACCCAGAAGCTGCAGGGCGCCGAGGGGCCGTTCGTCGCCACCACGGACTACAACCACCTGCTCGCCGACCAGGTGCGCGCGTGGATCCCGGGCGAGTACGCGACGCTCGGTGCGGACGGGTTCGGCTTCTCCGACACCCGCCCCGCGGCGCGCCGCCACTTCCACATCGACGGCCCGACGACGGCGGCCAAGGTGCTCCAGCTCCTCGCCCGCCGTGGCGAGGTGCACGCGGAGGCCGTCGCGCAGGCGATCGAGCGCTACCAGCTGCTCGACGCGCGCGCGGGCCGCTCCGGGACCGCGGGCGGCGACTCCTGACGGTCGACGACCTCACCTGACCGGGCCCCGGGGCCCGGTCACCCACGTCGGGTGGAGCGCCGTGGCGCCACGGCGCTCCACCCGACGTGCTTCTCCGCCAGGACGCTCCGCTCGACACGGCTGGCCGCAGCCCCGCTCCGGTCGAGCGGCGCGCGGTCGTCGCGGGTCAGGCGCCGGCGATGCGCTGCTCGGCCCTGTCGATGAGCGGCTGGAGCTCCGCGCGGGCGGCGGCCGCCGCGGCGCGGTCGGGGTGCACGTCGAGCGCTGCGAGGTGCTGCTTGGCGTCAAGCGGCCGGTCGGCCTCGAGCGCGGCGAGGACGAGCTGCCGGCCGACCTCGACCGGGTGCTCCTTCACGCGCCAGTGCCCGACGCCGAGGCCCAGCGCCTCGACGGGCAGGCCGGCGTCGCGCAGCACGAGGAGCCCCTCGACGAGGGCCTGACCGGACGGGTCGCGCTCCGCGGCGGTGCCCAGCCGGCGCAGCGCGCCCTCGTGGTCGTCGCGGATGGAGAGCCGGGCGAGCTCGACGAGCGGGTACCAGGCCCGGGGGTGCCCCGCCAGCTCCTCGGCCAGCGACCACACCGCCAGGTCCGCCGCCCGCTGCTTCTCGACCTCGTCCTGCGGGGCGCTCAGCGGGTCGCCGTCGGGCCCCATCTCGGCCGCGCGGCGGCGCACCATCTCCGCGAGCTTCCGGAACGCCGCGGCGTCGTTCGGGTCCTCGCTGAGCCGTACGCGTACGGCGTCCTCGTGGACGCTGTCGCGGCGGCCGAGCGACGTCGGCCGGCGCAGACCGACCTTGTAGCCCGACGTCGGCCGGTGGACCAGTCGACGCAGCCACGGGAGGAGAGCCATACGCCGACGATAGCCGCCTTTGACCTTCACCACCGGCCCAGCAGGCGCCCGCGGGCCCGATCGCGGCCGCCGCGCGCGACGCGCCGTTGTGCATTCCCTACAACCGGACGGTGTCACGCGGCCACATCGCCCCGTATCCTCTGGCCATGCCCGCTGCCACGCGCGACCAGGCGCACACGCTGCGCCGCCTCCACGACGGGAGCGGCCTCCTCGCCGCCGCCGCGATGCGCAAGCTCGACGAGAGCCTGCCCTGGTACAGGGCCCTCCCGGCCGAGGACCGGTCGTGGGTCGGCCTCGTCACGCAGGCCGGCATCTCGAGCTTCACGAGCTGGTACGCGGACCCGTCGAACCCGCCGACCGCGGCACACGAGATCTTCGCCGCGGCGCCGCCGGAGCTGACCCGCTCGATCTCGCTGCAGCAGACGCTCCAGCTGGTCAAGCTCATCGTCGAGGTGGTCGAGGACCACAGCGACCGGCTCGCCGCCCCCGGCCACGAGCGGGACCTGCGCGAGGCCGTGCTGCGGTACTCGCGCGACGTGGCGTTCTCCGCCGCCGATGTGTACGCGCGGGCCGCCGAGGCCCGCGGCGCCTGGGACGCGCGCCTCGAGGCGCTGGTGGTGGACGCCATCGTCCGCGGGGAGGCCGACGACGCCCTGCGCTCGCGCGTCGCCGCGCTGGGCTGGAGCGGCCACGGCCAGGTCGTCGTCCTGGTCGGCAATGCGGCGCAGCCGTTCGACGACGTCCGCGCCGCCGAGCTGCGCCGGGCCACCCGTCGCGCGGCGGACGACGCGCTCGTGGGCATCCACGGCGACCGCCTGCTCGTCGTCCTGGGCGGCGACGGCGACCTGCGCGCCGGCGCGGCCTCGCTCGTGCCCCGGTTCGGTCCCGGGCCCGTCGTCATCGGACCGGCCGTGCCGAGCCTGGACCAGGCCGGCGTCTCCGCCGCGGCCGCGCTGGCCGGCCACACCGCCGCGCGCGCGTGGCCGACGGCGCCGCGCCCCGTGGCGGCCGACGACCTGCTCCCCGAACGGGTCCTCGTGGGCGACGCCGTCGCCCGCCGCACCCTCGTGGAGCAGGTCTACACGCCGCTCGCCGCGGCCGGGGGCTCCCTGCTCGAGACGCTCGCCGCGCACGCCGAGCACGGCCGCTCGCTCGAGGCCGCCGCGCGCGTGCTGTACGTGCACCCGAACACCGTCCGGTACCGGCTGCGCAAGATCGCGGAGGTCACGGGCTGGGACCCGCTCGACCCTCGTGAGGGCTACGTGCTCCAGACCGCCCTCGCGCTCGGTCGCCTCGAGGGCGCGTCCTTGTAGGGTGCGCACAAGGACTCCGCTGGACCTTGGTGTGCGTCGGAGGCCGGTGGCGTCCCGGGCGTTGGGCACAGTGGACCAGTGCTAGCCGTCGTGTGCCCGGGTCAGGGCTCCCAGTCCCCCGGCTTCCTGCGCCCGTGGCTCGAGCTCCCCGGCACGGCCGAGGCGCTCGCCGCGTTCTCCGAGGCGTCCGGCGTCGACCTCGTCCGGCACGGGACCGAGTCCGACGCCGACACGATCCGGGACACGGCCGTCGCCCAGCCCCTCATCGTCGGTGCGTCCCTCGTCGCGCTCCGCGCGCTGCTCGACGGGCGTCCCGCTCAGGAGGTCGTCGACGTCACGGCCGGCCACTCGGTGGGCGAGCTCGCCGCGGCCGCGGTCGCGGGCGTGCTCGACGACGCCGGCGCCGTCGGGCTCGTCAGCCACCGGGCCCGCAGCATGGCTGGCGCGGCCGCGCTCGAGCCGACCGGCATGAGCGCCGTCGTCGGCGGCGAGCTCGAGGCCGTCCTCGCCGCGATCGAGGGCGCGGGCCTCCACCCGGCGAACGTCAACGGCGGCGGCCAGGTGGTCGCCGCGGGCGCGCTCGACGCCCTCGCGGCCCTCGCCGCGAGCCCGCCGCCGCGCGCACGGGTCATCCCGCTGCAGGTCGCGGGCGCGTTCCACACGCCCTACATGCAGCCCGCGCAGGAGGAGTTCGCCCCGGTCGCCGAGGGCTGGCCGGCGCACGACCCCGTCCTGCCCCTGCTGTCCGACGCCGACGGCCAGGTCTACCCCGCGCACGGCGGCAGCCCGTTCGGCCGGGGCCGGGACGTGCTGCGGCGGCTCGCCGAGCAGGTCGTCGCCCCGGTCCGCTGGGACCTGTGCCAGCGCACGCTCGCCGAGCTCGGGGTGACCGGCCTCGTCGAGCTCGCGCCCGCCGGCGTCCTGGTCGGCCTGGCCCGCCGGGCCCTGCCCGGCGTCGAGACCGTGGCGCTGTCCACGCCGGACGACCTGGACGCCGCGCGCGACCTGGTCCGGCGCCACTCCACCCGCACCGAGGAGGCACCGGCGTGACCCGCCCCGTCCTGACCCAGAGCACCGGCGCCGCGGCCTCGCGGATCCTCGGCATCGGCGGCGTGCGCGGCGAGCGCGTCGTCACCAACGACGAGATCGCCGGCCCGATCGACTCCTCCGACGAGTGGATCCGCCAGCGCACCGGCATCGTCACCCGGCGTCGCGCCGACGCCGACACCGACGTCGTCGACCTCGCCGAGGCCGCCGCGCGCGCCGCGATCGAGGACGCTGACCTCACGCCCGGTGACGTCGACGCGGTGATCCTCGCGACGACCACGTACTTCCACCAGACCCCGGCGGCCGCCGCGGTCGTCGCCGACCGGATCGGCGCCGTGCCCGCGGCCGCGTACGACGTGTCGGCCGCCTGCGCCGGCTACACCTACGGCATCGGGCAGGCCGACGCGCTCGTGCGGTCCGGCGCCGCGCAGCACGTGCTCGTCATCGGCGCCGAGAAGATGAGCGACTTCGTCGACCCGACCGACCGCTCGATCTCGTTCCTCCTGGGCGACGGCGCGGGCGCGGTCGTCGTCGGGCCGTCGGACACGCCGGGCATCGGCCCGACCGTGTGGGGCTCCGCCGGCCAGGGCCACCTCATCCGGCAGACGGCCTCCTGGAAGGAGGCGTTCGCGCGCGGCACCGAGTGGCCGACCCTGCGCCAGGAGGGCGCGAGCGTGTTCAAGTGGGCGGTCTGGCAGATGGCCCCGGTCGCCGAGAAGGCGATGGCCGCGGCGGGCGTGACCCCCGACGACATCGAGGCCTTCATCCCGCACCAGGCGAACATGCGGATCATCGACCAGATGGTCAAGCAGCTGCGCCTGCCGGAGAGCGTCGTGATCGGCCGCGACATCGCCGACACGGGCAACACCTCGGCCGCGTCGATCCCGCTCGCGACCGAGCGCCTGCTGCGCGAGGGCCAGGTGTCCAGCGGGGCCCTGGCGCTGCAGATCGGCTTCGGCGCCGGCCTCGTCTACGCGGCCCAGGTCGTGACGCTCCCCTGACCCCCACCCCCCGACGTCGGACGCCGCAGGGCGCCCGCCCCACCCGGGTCACCGACCCACCACCACGAGGAGAGAACCGATGGCGTACAGCGAGCAGGAGATCCTGGCCGGCCTGGCCGAGATCGTCAGCGAGGAGACCGGGCTGCCCGCCGACTCCGTCTCGCCGGAGAAGTCCTTCACCGACGACCTCGACATCGACTCGCTGTCGATGATGACGATCGTCACCCTCGCGGAGGAGAAGTTCTCCGTCCGCATCCCCGACGACGAGGTGAAGAACCTGACCACCGTCGGCGACGCCGTGAGCTACATCGCGGGCGCGCAGGCCTGACCTGCCCGACCGCTCCCGTCCACGAGGAGCCGCCGGCGGCCCGCGGTCGCCGGCGCTCCGCACCCTCGCCCGCGGGCGAGGACCCCGCACCGGAGGAGACACCGTGACCGCACGCCAGGTCGTCATCACGGGCATGGGCGCGACCACGCCCCTCGGCGGCGACGTGCCCAGCACCTGGGCCGCCGCGCTGGCCGGCGAGTCCGGCGCACGCACGCTCGACAACGACTGGGCGGCCACGTACGACATCCCGGTCACGTTCGCGGCCCGCCTCAAGGTGGACCCGGCCGAGGTCCTCGCGCGGCCCGAGCTCAAGCGCATGGACCCGTCGGCCCAGTACGCGGTCGTCGCGCTGCGCGAGGCGTGGGCCGACGCAGGTGCCCCCGAGGTCGACCCGCTGCGCCTGGGCGCGGTCGTGTCCTCCGGCATCGGCGGGATCTGGACGACCCTCGACGCGTGGGACACCCTCCGCGAGAAGGGCGCGCGCCGCGTCCTGCCGATGACGGTGCCCATGCTCATGCCCAACTCCCCCGCGGCGTACGTCGAGCTCGAGCTCGGCGCGCAGGCCGGGGCGCACGCGCTGGTCTCGGCGTGCGCGTCGGGCGCAGAGGCGATCGGCTACGCGGCCGAGATGATCCGTTCGGGGCGGGCCGACGTCGTCGTCGCGGGCGGCACGGAGGCGGCCATCCACCCGATGCCGCTCGCCGCGTTCGCGGCCTCGCGCACGCTGTCCACGCGCAACGACGACCCGGCGGGGGCGTCGCGCCCGTACGACGTCGAGCGGGACGGCTTCGTGCTCGGCGAGGGCGCGGGCCTGCTCGTGCTCGAGAGCGCGGAGCACGCCGCCGCCCGCGGGGCGCGCGTGTACGCCCGGCTCGCCGGCGTCGGGCTCTCGGCGGACGGCTACCACATCACCTCCCCCGAGCCCGAGGGCAGGGGGCAGATCGCCGCGATGCGCGCGGCCCTGCGGGACGCCGGCGTGGCGCCCGACGACGTCGCGCACGTCAACGCGCACGCCACCTCCACGGTGGTCGGCGACCTCATCGAGGCGCGCAGCGTGCGCGAGGTGCTCGGCACCGCCGCCGACGGTGTCGCGCTGTCGGCGACGAAGTCGATGACGGGTCACCTGCTGGGCGGCGCGGGCGCGGTGGAGACGATCTTCACGGTGCTGGCGCTGCACGAGCGGACCGCGCCGCCGACCATCAACGTCTCCCAGCCGGACCCCGAGCTCGCGCTCGATCTCGTCCGGGACACCCCGCGGCCGCTGCGCGACGGCCAGATCGCCGCGATCAACAACTCGTTCGGCTTCGGGGGCCACAACGTGGCCCTCGTGCTCACGAGCGTCTGAGCCTGGGCGCGGTGCCCGCCGACGCCCCGGGCTGGGCGTCGGCGGGCACCGTCGTGCTCAGCCCCATTACAATCACCACCGAGGCCACACCGCGCTCAAGGGACATCCCCCAGCCGCGCGCGTACCCAACCTATCCGGGGTGAACAACTAGCCTCCGAAGGAGACCGTGCGCGGCGGGGTGAGAGGACGAACGAGATGGCCTTCGACGAGGCGCCGGAGAACGAGCAGCCCCCGGTGAGCGCGCCCGAGGGTGAAGTCGAGGAGATCACCAAGGTCGACGCCGCTGGCCGTGCGCTCGTACGCATGGTCCACAGCGTCGTCAGCGACGGTGTAGGGCCGATCACAGGCTCTGTCACGTGGGCCGAGGACCGGCTCCGCCGCGTCCAGGGGTCGCGCTACGAGCCCGAACGCCGGTCTCTCCGGGGCGTCAACGATCCTTTCGAAGACGTCGAGAAGGCCATCGCACGCTTGATCAAGGAGTCGGTGGCCGCTGCTGGGTCTGCGGGCTTCGTCACCGGCCTCGGCGGCTTCATCACCATGCCGGTTGCCGTTCCGGCCAACGTCGCGGGCGCTCTGGTCATCAACGCGCGACTCGCTGGCGGCATCGCGCACCTACGCGGCTACGACCTCACCGACCCGCACGTCCAGGCGATGATCCCTCTCGTTGCTCTCGGTTCCAGCGCACAGACGGCGTTGGCTGCGATCGGCGCCGACATAGGCATCAAGCTGAGCAAGCAGGCACTGGAGCGGCTCTCGATCGAGGTCATCCGGAAGATCAATCGCAAGGTTGGCTTCATGCTGCTCGCAAAGTACGGCACCAAGCGGGCGGCGATCACTCTCGCGAAGGCGATCCCGTTCGCCGGGGGCGTCATCAGCGGCACGGTAGACGCAGGGCTGACCGCTGCGGTGGGGAAGGCTGCGAAGCGATGGTTCGACGCCGTGGCGTCTCCTCCCACGGAGGCATCCGTAGGCCCGGAGGCCTGACAGCCGACAGCGAGCACCCCTGTCGATCCTGTGCCGGCCAACGATCTCGCTCTGCTGCAGCGGCGGTAGCAGTTTCGGTAGCAGTTTGTCTCCAGACCGACCCTGCCGCGCCCTACCGCCACCGTCCGCATACGCCGCTGACCTGCCCCCATACGGGGCTCAACCCACGCGGGGCTCAACCCACGCGGTGCAGCCAGCGCACGGGCGCACCCGCGCCCGCGTAGCGGAACGGCTCGAGCTCGTCGTCCCACGCCTGGCCCAGGGCGAGCTCGAGCTCGCGCTGCAGCCGGGCCGGGTCGCCCACGTGCTCGAGCGCAGCCCGGATCCGGTCCTCCGGCACGAGCACGTTGCCGTGCACGTCCGTGACCGCGTGGAAGATGCCCAGGTCGGGCGTGTGGCTCCAGCGGCCACCGTCGGCGCCGTGGCTCGGCTCCTCGGTGACCTCGTAGCGCAGGTGCGCCCAGCCGCGCAGGGCGGACGTCAGCCGCGCACCGGTCCCCTGGGCGCCCTGCCAGGAGTGCTCGGCGCGGAACATGCCGGGGGCCGCGGGCTGCTCCGTCCAGTCGAGGGACAGACGCGTCCCGAGGACGCCCCCGGCGGCCCATTCGATGTGCGGGCACAGCGCGCGGGGCGCTGAGTGCACGAAAAGGACGCCGCGGGTGATCGCTCCGGCCATGTCGGTCCTCCGCTCGGTCGAGGTTCGCCTTCCCCAACGACCTCGTGTCGAGCCGGACCCGCACGTACGGACCTGCGGCGTGCTGGGACCAGCATGCCCGATCCGCGGCGATGCCGCCAGGACGGCGCGCGAACGCGCGAAGCGGGACGGCGCGCAGCACGCGGGCACGCGTGTGCGCGAGCGCCCGGCCGGTCGGGCCGCGGGCGACGTGTCGGCTCAGCCGAGCTGCTCGCGGATGGCCCGCATCGCCTTCTTGCGCTCGGCGCGCTCGAGGCGGTCCAGGAAGAGCATGCCGTCGAGGTGGTCGCACTCGTGCTGCAGGCAGCGCGCCATGAGCTCGGTGCCCTCGACGACGACGGGCTTGCCGTCGAGGTCGATGCCCTCGACGCGCGCGTACCAGGCGCGCTTGGTCGGGAACCACAGCCCCGGCACGGACAGGCAGCCCTCGTCGCCGTCCTGGTACTCGTCCTCGGAGACCTCGACGAGCCGCGGGTTGAGCACGTAGCCGATCTCGTCGTCGATGTTCCACGAGAAGGCGCGGAGCCCGACGCCGATCTGGTTGGCCGCGAGGCCGGCGCGCCCGTCGGCGTCGACGGTCTCCAGCAGGTCCTCCACCAGCGCCTTCACACGCGCGTCGATCTCGCGGATCGGCTCGCAGGGGGTGCGCAGGACGGGGTCGCCGACGACGCGGATCTCACGCATGGCCATGGCGCAATCCTGTCATGGGCGCCGCACCGCCCGGCGCCGCGTCCACCGCGACCGGGCGCCGCGTCCACCGCGACCGGGCGCCGATCCGCCGCGCGCCGGGCGCCCGCGCGACCTAGGCTCGAGACGGAACCCAGGCCCACACGGAACCGCACACCTCGCGGTCCGGGACAGGAGGAGTCGCGAATGCGGACCAAGGCAGCCTTGCTCATCGGCGGCGCGATCGGGTACGTGCTCGGGACGCGCGCCGGACGCGAGCAGTTCGAGAAGATCCGCGGCCAGGCCCAGAAGCTCTGGGAGGACCCGCGGGTGCAGAGCACCGTGAGCGACGTCGAGCAGCGCGCGGCCGCGGTGCTCAAGGAGAAGGCCCCGGAGATCAAGGAGAAGGTCACCGGCGTCGTGAAGCAGGCCGGCGAGCAGGTCCGGGCCCGCACGGGTGACTCCGGCGGCACCTCCGCTAACGGCACGACGGGCGACGGTCAGGGCTGACCGGCCCCACGGACCACGCGGCCCCGGGCACCCGCCCGGGGCCGCGTCGTGTGCCACGGCAGAATCGGGGCGTGGAGATCCTCACCCTCGTCCTCGGCGGCCTGCTCACGATCGGCGGCGCCGGCGGGCTCGTCGTCGCGTTCCGCCGCGGGCAGGCCCAGGACCGCGCGGGCGAGAGCCGCTGGTTCCGCGCCGCCGTCGTCGCCCTGGCGCTCGGCTCGGCGGCCTTCCTCGTGACGGTGACGCTCTCCCGCTGAGGCGGCCCGGCCGCGCCGGCGGCGTCAGGCGCGCTCGAGCACGACCTCGGCCAGGTCCACCTCGACAGGCGCGCACGGCGCGCCGCCGGCGATCGCGTCCAGGCGCGCGGTGACGTCGTCGAGCTCGGCGGCGTCGAACGCGGCGGCCGCGTACGGGTCGGTCCGCCACGTGCGCACGTTCATCGCGTGCAGCGCGGCCATCGCCGCGGGCGCCGGGCGCACCTCCCGGACGCCCGCGTGCACCACGCGGACGCCCGGCACCGCCGCGGCGAGGTCCGGCATCGCGCGGCCGACGTCGAGGGCCTGCCCGTGGTGCCGCTGCAGGTCCGCCACGAGCTCGTAGTACCGGGCCAGGACGGGCTCCGCGCTGGCCATGCGCGCGGTCTCCTGGGCGAGCAGCCGCCCGCCCGGCGTGAGCGCCGTGGCCCACAGCGCGAGCGCGGCGCCGGGGTCGGCGAGGTGGGTGAGCAGGAAGCGTGCGAGGACGACGTCGGCCGGCGGGACCGGCAGGGGTGCGACCGTGACGTCGTGCTCGACGACGACGGCGCCCGGCACGTCGGCGAGCGCCTCGCGCGCCCGGGCGGCGTGGTGGGGCGAGCGCTCGACGGCGGTCACGGTGGCCGGGCGGACGGCGTCGTGCAGCAGACGCGTGGTGAGGCCGGGACCGGCGCCCAGGTCGACGGCGTGCCCCACGGGGCCGGGGCACCACTCGGTCAGCGCGGCACGTGTGGGCGGGTCGAAGACCTCGGCGAGCCGCGCGAGGCGGCGGGCGGCGAGGTCGCCGTCGCCGAACGTGTAGGTGTCGGTCCGCCCCATGCGGCGAGGATGCCCGTGCGCCGGGGCCGCGACCACGGACGTCCCACGTCGCGGACGGGGCGGCGTCGGGGCGTCCCGCACCCGCGGCAGGGCCTCACCCGGAACGGGTGGTCCGCCGTCGGCGGCCGCGTGGTCACCCTGGACGGAGCGAACCCGGGGAGGCGACATGGCCAGGCACGCTCGGCGCCGCGTCGGGGTCGCGCTCGCCGTGCTGGCGGTGCTCGCGCCGGTGCTCGCGGCCTGCGCGACCGACGACCCGGGCGCCGCTCCCGCCGCAGACGCCGGGCTGGAGGGCAGGACGTTCGTGGCCACCTCGGCCCGCGGGCGCGACCTCGTCCCCGGCAGCGAGGTGCGGCTCATCTTCTCGGAGGGCCGCGTCTCCGCCCACGCCGGCTGCAACAGCCTCAGCGCGGCCGCCGAGCGGGACGCCGGGGTGCTGCGCCTCACGGGCCCGCTCGCGAGCACCCGGATGGCCTGCTCCGACGCGCTCATGGACCAGGACGACTGGCTCGCGGCGTTCCTGTCCGGCGAGCCCGCGCTCGGGTTGGAGGGCGGCACGCTCACGCTCGGCGACGAGGACGAGGGCCTGACCCTCGTCGAGCCGCCACGCTCACCGGCGCCGCGCTCGGCGCCCTCGGGCCGACCGTCGCCGCGACGCTGGGCACGGACCAGGCGCTCGTCGACCAGGTGCTCGCGGCGGCGGACGCGACGGCGGAGCGGGCGTGGCAGCTGCCGCTCGAGCGCTCCTACCGCAGCCAGCTGGACTCGGCGGTCGCGGACATCGCCAACCTCGGCGGCAAGCACGCCGGGACGATCACCGCGGGCCTGTTCCTCGCGGAGTTCGTCGGCGACGTCCCGTGGGCGCACCTCGACATCGCCGGGACCATGCAGTCCGACACCGGCGACGGCTGGCGGCCCCGCGGCGCGACCGGTTACGGCGCGCGCATGCTGCTCGAGCTCGCCCGGGGGTTCCCGGAGCACCAGGCATGAACCCGGTCCTCGCGTTCGTCGTCGTCATGGCGGTGTGGACGGTCAGCGACCTCGTCGCCAAGCGCACCCGCTCGCTCGTGTCCTCGCTGCTCGTCGCGAGCGTGATCTTCCTCGTCGGGTTCCTCACCGACGTCTTCCCCGACGACATGCTCGCGAGCTCGGCCCTGCTCGGCCTGGGCGGCGTCGTCGTCGGCTTCATCATCGTGCACCTCGGGACGCTCGTCAGCGTCGAGGACTTCCGCAAGCGGTGGCGCACCTTCGTCGTGGGAATGGTGACGGTCGTCGGGATCGGCGTGGCCCTGCTCGTGGCGACGCTGATCTTCGGGCACCGCGCCCCGGCCGGGTACGAGGGGGTCGCGAGCGCGCTCGACTTCGTCATCGCCGGCACCGGCGCGGTCTCCGGCGGCACGATCTCGGTGCTCATCGTGCAGGAGGCGGCGCTCGGCTACGGGCTGACGACCCTGGCGATCTTCCCGGTGCTCGTCGTGGGCCTGCAGGGCCTCGTGGGGTTCCCGCTGACGTCGCTCATCCTGCGCCGCGAGGCCAGGCGCCTGAAAGCCGCCTACCGCGCCGGTGAGCTGCCGGACGCCCCGGTCGCGGGCGCCGGGGACGCCGCGCGCTCGCGCCTGCCCGCCGCGCTGCAGACGACGACGGGGACGCTGCTCGTCGTCGGCGCGGTGGTGCTGGTGTCGATCGCGCTGAACGACCTCACCGACGGCGTGCTCAACACGTTCGTCGTGGCGCTGCTCCTGGGCATCGCGCTGCGCGCGGCCCGGATCCTGCGCCCGTCGGCGCTGGCCGGCATCGACGCGCTCGGGCTGATGATGGTCTCGATCCTCATCCTCGTGTTCGCGCCGCTCGCCACGGTGGCCCCCGCCGACGTCGCCGCGCTGGCGTTCCCGCTGGTCCTTGCCTTCGTCTTCGGGCTGGCCGGGATCGCGCTCTTCGCGAGCCTCGCGGGGCGCCTGCTGGGCTACTCCGCGCCGATGTCGGTCGCCATCGGGCTCACGTCGCTGTACGGGTTCCCGGGCACCCTCGTGCTCAGCCAGGAGGCGGCGCGCGGCGCGGGCGAGACGCCCGAGGAGGTCGCGGCGATCGAGGCGTACGTCCTGCCGAAGATGATCGTGGCCGGGTTCTCGACCGTGACCATCACGTCGGTGGTGGTGACGAGCGTCCTCGCGGCCGGCATCGGACGCTGACCCGCCGCAGCGCGCGGCGAGCACGTCCGGACGGCCCGGCCGGGCCTACCGTGGCGCCATGGCACGCCTGCACTTCGGGCACTCGGTCTTCGAGCTGCCGGACGACGTCGACCTCACCGAGCTGCGGACCCGGATCTTCGACGCGGTGCACAACCGCTCGGGCATGGGCGACTGGCTGGACGTGCCGGTCGTCTCCGGCGGCGAACGGACCGTCGTGAGCCTCTACCTGTCGCCGTTCGCGCCGCTCTGGATCGAGCTGTAGCGCCGGTAGCCTGGCGCCGGACGCCGCGCCCGGCGCCCACCGGGCCAGTAGCTCAGCAGGTCAGAGCAGCGGACTCATAATCCGTCGGTCGCGGGTTCGAGCCCCGCCTGGCCCACACCGATGACCTGCGGCAACGCCCCGCCGACGGGCTCCGTTCAGCCGAACCGGCGGGGTGCCCCGCACGGGTGCCCCGCAGTACGGGCCGGGTGCCCCTCACAGCGCCATCACCCCGGCGAACCGCTGGGCCGTGCTGACGCCCTGCCCCGGGATGACGTGCGCGTAGTACTTCAGCGTCACGGTCGCGTCCTGGTGGCCCAGCCGAGCGGCCACGGCGTTCACGGGCTCCCCGGCCTTCAGCAGCAGGGTGGCGTGGGTGTGCCGAAGGCCGTGGAACGTGATCCGGGAGACCGGCGCGGTCCTGGCCAGCCGGTCGAACACCTTCGAGAACGTGTCCGGGTGCGGGGCCTGGCCGTCCTCCATCGTGAACACCAGGCCGTGGGCGGGCCACGCGCCGCCGAGCGCCAGCCGGTCCTCCGCCTGCCGTTTCCGCCATGCCCTGAGCACCGCGACGGTGCCCGGGTCCAGGTCCACGCGCCGCCCGTGCCCGCTCTTGGGCTCACCGACGATCACCCGCGTTCCCGAGCCCGCGCCGAGGTCGGTGGCGGAGGTGCGGGTCTCGCGGACGGTGAGGAACGCGCCATCCAGGTCCACGTCCTGCCAGCGGAGCCCGGCCACCTCGCCGCGCCGCATCCCGGTGAACGCGGCCAGGTGCAGAGCCGGGTACAGCCGCTCGCCCTTGGCGTGCTCCAGAAACGCCCGCAGCTCGTCTGCCGTCCAGTACCGCAGGGCGGAGCCGCCCGGCTTGGCCTGCCGGGGCCGCTGCGACGTCGGCACCGTGCGGGCGGGGTTCACCGCCAGGTGCCCGGCCTCCACGGCGTCCCGGAACGCCCGCGACACCGTGGCGTGCACCCGGGCGACGGTGGACGCCGACAGGGCCCTCCCACCCTGCCCGCCTCCGGTGCGGAGTCGCCCGTAGAACGCCGCGAGGTCGCCGCCGGTCACCTGGTCGAGGCGCATCTTGCCGAGCGCCGGGACGATGTACGCCCGGACGTGCAGGGCGTAGGACACCCGGGTGGTCTCTCGCGTCCGGTCGTTGGCGGCGAGTGAGGGCAGCCACTCGCGGGTCAGGTAGTCGGCCACGGTGAGCCGGTCGGCCCGGGGCTTCCACTGGTGGTCGTCCATGGCCTTCAGCGCGGCCCGCAGGGCCTTCTTCGCCTCGGACTCCAGGCGGCAGGCGGGCAGCCACCGCTCCCGCCGCTGGCCCTGGTCGTAGTAGGTCACGACCGGGAACCACGGGCGCGTGCGGGTGCCGTAGGTGCCGTCCGGCCGCTTCTTGCCGGGCTTCTTCACGACCCGACCGGTCGGGCCGCGCCCCTTGCTCGTTGTGCTCACGGCTTCCCCCTCCTCTCTGCCGGGGGGATCATGCCCAGGCGTCGTGCTCGCTCAACTGCCTTGCTGGCCATCCCCGAGGTGACTGCCGCGCCGAACCTCCCGGACGCCTGCATGGCCTCGCGGGCGGCTTGCACGGGCTTCCTGCCGCCTGCGGTCAGGTGTGCCCGATAGGGAGCGGCGACGAACCGCTCCAGGTCCTCGTCCGATGCCGCCGGCCGAGGCCCGCGCCTGCGCTTCCCGGCCGCGACCGCCCTGGCGAGGGCGGCGCGCTGTGCGCGGGCATCGTCGTCCTCAGGCGGTGGGGCCTCGATCAGTGACTCCTCCAGCACCTTCCGGGAGCCTTCCTCCACCACGTCGGCGAATCGGAGGCCCCGAAGCACGGCGGTGTTCACCTCGCCCATCGGCTGCACGTCCAGCCCCGCCCGCAGGATGGCCTGGGTGGCGCCGTTCTCGGTGCTGCTCCAGAACGTCCGCAGGTCCAGGCCCACGACGACGGCGCGACCGTCTCTGTTCGCCCAGTGGACGCGCAGGTACAGCGTCGTGTCGGCCACGTCGGCAGGCTGGGTAGTGAACCCCAAGTACTCCATGCTGTCGGCTCCCATGGGACTCATTGTGGCATGGCCGTGACATTGCCGTCCATGATGACGCGCAGTCGGCGCCGAAGGATCGGAGTTCTGCCACGTACTAGTGGTGTGAATCGGGATGGTGTCGTCAGTGGCAACCTGTAGAACTGTGGCCATGAGGACGACGACCATCGACCGGTTGACGTGGCTGCGAGCCCTGTCCCCGGCTGAGCGGCGTGCGATCCGCGAGCGGGCGCACCTGTCTCAGCGGGACCTGGCGGCGGCAGGTGGGTTCACCCAGACAGCGCTGAGCCGCTGGGAGAACGGCATCCGTATCCCGCGCGGCCAGGCCGCCGAGGACTACGCCCGCCTTCTCCACCGCCTCAACGAGCGACAGGGGATGGCGTCGTGACCGCCACCGCCGCCCCGAGCCTGGCCGACCTGCGCTCGCGGACCGTCGTGAGCATCGCAGAGGCAGGCGCATTCCTGGGTCTGTCCACCAGCGCCGCGTACCGGGCGGCCGACCGGGGCGACCTTCCGACCATCACCGTCAACGGGCGCCGTCGCGTGCCTGTGGCACCCCTCCTGGCCAGCGTCGGCATCCCGTACGAGGTGCCGCCCGGCTAGACCGCTCCCACCTCACCGCCCCGAACCTCGCCACCACCACCAGAGAGCAGCCCGACAAGTCGAAGACCCCGAGTGGAACGAGACGATGAGAAACCAGCCGAGCGGGCTTCCGATCACCGCCGTGGTGTCGGTACCCCTCCGCCCCGACCCGGGCGGCCACCTCACGATGGCGAACGTCAGAGCGGCCCGGTGGCATACCTACCCCGGCTGCTGCCTGCGGATCACCTGCTACGCCCTGAAGGGCTGGGACCCCGGCGTCCCTGAGCAGATCGGCCGCATCCTGCATGACGCCCGACCGAGCGCGGTCGAGGTGCAGATGAACGCCTCCAGCGGCACCCTGCGGGACTTCATGGAGCGCATCCAGGCCGGTGCCGCACAGTACGCGGCGGTGACCCGATGAGCGCCGCCGACCGAGCTCCTGTTCCGGCGAATGGCGAGGCCGACGGCGCCCCGCCGGGTGTCCGCTCGCTTCACCTGACGGCGGCCTCCCGCATTCGGGTTCGCCCCGTGCACTGGCTCTGGCAGAACAGAGTGCCGCTCGGCGCGCTCTCGCTGATCGCGGGGCGCGAGGGGATCGGCAAGTCCACCTGCGCCTACGACCTCGCGGCGAAGGTCACGAAGGGCACGCTGGAGGGCCGCTACCAGGGGCAGCCGGCGGCCGTGCTAGTCGCCGCCACCGAGGACTCCTGGGAGCACACCATCGTGCCCAGGCTCATGGGCGCCGGAGCCGACCTGGACCGCGTGTACCGAGTCGAGGTCACCACCAGCGACGGCCTGCCCACCGGCCTCATCCTGCCCAAGGACCTGAAGGCCGTGGAGCGGGCCGCCGCCCAGGTCGGCGCGGCCATGATCCTGCTCGACCCCCTCATGTCCCGGCTGGACGAGGGCCTGGACACCCACAAGGACGCCGACGTACGGCGCGCCCTCGAGCCCCTGGTGGCCCTCGCCGACCGCACCGGGTGCGCTGTCGTCGGGCTCATCCACGTCAACAAGGGCCGCAGCGAAGACCCCCTCACCCTCGTCATGGGCTCACGGGCCTTCTCCGCCGTCGCCCGCGCCGTCCTCTTCATCATGCGCGACCCCGATGACGAGAACACCCGCCTGCTCGGTCAGGCCAAGAACAACCTGGGCCGCACCGACCTGCCGACCCTCACGTTCACCATCAGCACCCAGCACGTCGCGGAAACCGACGACGGCCCCGTGACGACCGGCGTCCTCAGGTGGACCGGCACCACCGACCGCAGCATCACCGACGCCCTCCGAGAGGGCGCCGACGGCGACATGGACACCCGCACCGCTCGCGAGGAAGCCGCCGGGTGGCTCGGGGACTACCTCTCCCAGCAGGGCGGCAGCGCCCCCTCCAAGGACGTGAAGGCGGCCGGTCGGGCGGCCGGTCACTCCGAGAGCGCCCTGAAGCGGGCCGCCAGCGCCATGAAGGTACACAGCACCGCCCACGGCTTCCCCCGGAGCACCTGGTGGTCCCTCCCCGGAGTCACGCCCGCAGTCGGCTCACGCCCTGGGGAGAGCGAACTCACTGAACTGACTGAGCCCACTGGACCCACAGGAACCCCAGTCGGACCAGTCGGTTCAGTCAGCGCACCCTCCAGAGCCCCTGAGCCCACCGGCAGTCACCCCCTAACCCCGGAGGTCCCCGCATGACCACGCACACCCACCCGACAGGCAGGCCGGCGATGGGCCCGGCCGGACGGTCCGGCTGGCTCCAGGCGCTCGCCAAGATGCCGCGCGCGAGGCTCGCCGTGCCCTCCGGGCTGTACCGGACCGTCCACGCGGCCCTGCTGGTGGCGGCGCTCCTGCTGGGCTGGCCGACGGATTCATCCTCCGTTCGGGCGGCGTCGGTGCAGGTCAGCGCCCCGTGCCCTCAGGGTGCCCCGCAGGTGGAGGCGGTGAGCGCCCATGACTGAGCAGGAGCAGCAGACCGGCCCAGGGGAGTGGGTCCCGGCCTTCCCGGGCCAGCGGCCCCCGTTCCAGCCCGGGCACACCCTCTCAGTGCGGCACGGCGCCCACAGCGAGCGCCTGGTGGCGCCCCTGGCGGACGCCATCCTCCAGCGCGCGGTGGAGGACACCCCGTGGCTCCTGGAGGCCCGCTACGCGCCGTCGGTGCGGGCGTGGGCGAGGGCTGAGGCCCAGGCGGTGCTGCTGACGGAGTACCTGGAGGCGCAGGGCCTGCACGACGCGGAGGGGCGATTGCGGCCGGCGGAGCAGGCGCTGCACAGGGCGGAGACGCGGGCGGCGAACCTGCGGAAGGACCTGGGGCTCACGCCCCTGTCGGCGGCGCGGATCAGGGCGTTGGAGCGGGCTCCGTCAGGTCTGACGATCACGGACCTGTGGGGCGAGGACGGGACGGAGGGCAGTGGCGATGAGGGCTGATCAGAGCAGGGCGACGACGACGGTGGACAGGGACACGCTGCGGGCGGCGCGGGATGACCTGCGGGCGTTCGGTGACGCGGTGGGGGTGCCGCTGACGGAGTGGCAGGCGGCGGCGCTCGCGCTGGTGTGTGCGACGACGGTGCTGGTAGCGCCCCGGCAGACGGGCAAGTCGCGGGGTCTGGCGCTGCTGGCGGTGCATCGGTCGTTGCGTTTCCGGAACCACCGGACGCTGATCATCAGCGCGGGTGAGGACGGGGCGAAGCGGCTGCTGGCGACCATCCGGGCGATGCTGACGCACCCGCTGCTGGCTGGGACGGTCCTGGACGAGACGGCGGGGACGGTGACGTTCGCCAACGGCTCGGAGATTCGCGCTGTTCCGGCGAGTGAGCGCCAGGTGCGTGGCTGGACGGTGGACCTGCTGCTGCTGGATGAGGCGTCGTTCATCGGTGATGACCTGATCTACGGGGCTGCCCTGCCGACGGTGGCGGCCCGGCCGGACGCCCGGGTGGTGTTCGCGTCCACCCCGTGGGAGGCGTCGGGGGCGTTCTACGCGTTCGCCACGATGGACCACCCGGACGTGGCGGTGTTCCGGTGGGCGCTGCGGGACGCGTCGTGGATCAGCCCGGCGTTCATCGCCCAGATGCGGGCGACGATGCCTGCGCTGCGGTTCCGGGCGGAGTTCGATGCGGAGTTCGTGGACGGCGGCTCGGGTCTGTTCAGCCGAACGGACCTGCTGGACGCGGTGGCCCCCTACCCGCTGGTCGTGCCCGAGTTGGCCGACGGCGGGACGGTGCTCCTGGGCTGCGACTGGGGTCGGGCCCGCGACTCCCACGCCCTGGCGATGATCGGGTGCCTGGACGACGGCGGCCTGAACCGCGACCCGGTGCTGTACGTGCCGTGGCTGGAGGTCTCCCAGCGGTCCTACGCCGACCAGGTGGACCGCATCTTCCGCCTGGCCGGGATCGGCCCTCAGTCGCTGTCGCGGGCGTGGCTCGCGGGCCCGACCCAGGGGCGGCGGATCAGGCCCATGCACGGGTCCTACGACGTGGCCCGGGTGTTCACCGAGGCGAACGGTGTCGGCGCGGGGCCCTCTGAGGCGCTGGAGCACCGCCTGGGCGTCCAGGTGGAGCCGGTCATGACGACCCAGCGGACCAAGGAGCTGGCGTTCTCCCGCCTCCAGGGCTTCCTGTCCGCGCGGCAGTTGGTCCTGCCGGAGCACCCGCAGTTGCTGCGGGAGTTGTCCGCCCTGGAGGTCACCCCGACCGAGAACGGCGGGGTGCGGATCGCCGGGGAGGGCGGTCACCCCGGGGACTTGGCCATGGCCCTGTCCCTGGCGGCTCTGGGCCTGGACGACGACCTGACGGTGGGGCCCACCACCCCAAGACGCCCCGGCCCGTGGCCGGGGACCACAACCCCCTCCGGCCTGTTCGTGCCGGAGAACCCACGACCCCGCACCGGCGGGATGGGCCGGGCCCGGTTCACCCCGCGCGGGGCATGACGAGAGGAACGAGACGATGGCTGCCACACGCGAGTTCCCGGCGCTGCCGGGCTGGACCGAGTACGAGACGGCCGTTCAGCGGTACCGGGACCTGGTGGCCGAGCGCCGCCGGCACGCGGACACCCTGGACGCCCTGGAGCGCGGAGAGGCTGAGGCGGTCAAGGCCGACGACGCCGCCCAGGCCGCTGCCATGCTCGCCGGGGAAAAGGACCCGGGCCGCAAGCACCACACGAAGTGGAAGCGGGACCTGGACGCCGCCCGGGAGCGGGCCCGGGTCCTGGAGGCCGCCGTGACCCAGCAGGGCGACGCGGTGATGGCTCTGCTGACCGGTGACCCGGACCGGGCCGCCGAGGTCGCGGAGGCCGCTGCTGAGGCCGCCCGGGAGGTGTACAAGGGGATGCTGGACGGGCTCCTGGACGCCCGGGACGCGTTCTGGCGGGCCCGGCAGGTCACCGCGTGGCTGCGGGACGGCGCCCCGGTCGGCCGCCGCTACAAGGCGTCCGGCGCCCCGCCTTCCCTGGAGGACACCCGCGAGTACGCGCACGGGGCGGTGCGGCCGGAGCCGATCAACGCCCGGCGCGCGCTGGCCGGGTTCCGCGCCGAGGTGGACCCCGCCCCGGAGCCGTCCCCGGTCGTGGGCTACCGGGTGCAGCGGTCCCAGGAGGTGCGCGGCGTGGACGACGGGACCGGGCGCCGGTCGGTCGTGGACTCCGTGACCTACACGCCCATCCCGGTGGACGCCCAGGGCCGCCCCGTGGACCGGCGTCTGCTCCGGTGACCGCACCCAGCCCGGCGTGCCGGGACCACCCCACACTGCCCCCAGACGCGTGGTTCGCCGTGGACGCGGCCACCGTCCGGGCGGCGGTGCGGGTGTGCGCGTCCTGCCCGCTGCGGCTGGCGTGCGCGACCGCCGGGCAGGGCGAGGGCTACGGCGTGTGGGGCGGTGTGCCCCGCGACCCCGCCCAGATCGACGCCCTGGCCCGTGCTGCGCGCCGGACCTGTGTCAGCGCCGGGACGTAGCGTGCCGGTGTCGTGCCATGACGTAAGGCCCGCCGAGCCCCCTCGCCCGGTGGGCCTTCGTCATGTGCGGTCAGGAGATCGCGTAGACCTGCTTGACGGTGCGTGCTCCTTCTTGCCAGGTCACTTCGACCTTGGCCACGGCCGGGCTGGCCAGGCTCCGCTCGTAGTTGACCCTGAAGCTGTTCCCGGGAGAGATGAACTCACCCTCGTAGCCGGGGAGCAGCATCACGTCCGGCTGCCCGCCTGGCCTAGTCACGTCCTTGACGCTGATCAGCCTCACGTCCTGAGTCCCGGTGTTCGTGAACGAGCGGGTGTAGTCGCTGTCCTTGCCGATCTGCCACACGGTCTTCCCCTCCGCCCTGAGTCGTGCATTCACTTCGTCGTTGCCCGCGCTCACGACCCAGGCCACCGCCTCACGGCCGGTCGTTTCGACGCGCTCCGTGGTGCGCTTGGCCCGGATACCGACCACGGTCGCCCAGATGGCCACGCCGACGGAGACCACTGATGCCACGGCCTGAATCCAGTCCGTCACGACCGGTCCGTCTGTCATCGCGCCCCCTCGGTCATGGTCATCGTGGCCCGCCACCATGCATGTGTCGAGGATCGGCGTCCGGTCAGGTGAACCGTTGCGCGTCGTCCGATGGCACGACACCACGCGGACTCGACAGCAGCACCTCTACCACCCGCGCTGCGGTCACCGGGCCTGGGCCTTCCGGAAGGCGCGGCCCTCGGCGCGGGCGGCGGCCTGGGAGAGGGCCCGGGCGAACCCTGACGGGTGCAACGGTTCAGGAGCGCGCCAGCCGGAGCGCCGTCGCGTACCGCACCTTCTCAACCGGGGCGCCCAGGAACACCCAGGCCGGGACGTTCGGGGACACACGCCGCACCCACGCCACGGCCTCGGCCGCCGTGGCCCCCTCCTCCCACGCCGCGCGCAGGATCATCGGCACCAGGTCCGCCACGCCCCCCGCCGCCTCGGACCGGGTGGGGTTCGTGCGCAGGAACGCCACGGCGTCGGGCTCCTGGAACACCAGGACCCCCGCACGGCCCCGCTGGGCGTCCGGCGGGGCGAACAGAACCCAGGCCCTCACCTGGCGGGAGCCGTCCGGCCGGGGGTACGTCTCCGGGGCCGCCAGGAGGCGCGCTGGGGCCGGGGTCGTCGTCGCGCCGCGGCGCTCTGTCGGCTGCTCCATGGTCACCCCTTCCGTTCGTGCTCAGGTGCCCCGCACGGTGCCCCGCACAAGGCTGGGAAAGGGCGGGAAACCGTGGGAAGTACGCTACACCTGGACCAGGCCGTGACCTGCGCAGACGGGTTCTGGCGGTAACCGCTGGGAAGGGTCCGCGAGCACTCATAATCCGTCGGTCGCGGGTTCGAGCCCCGCCTGGCCCACCCGTCGCACGTCGCGGAGGCGGCGCCTCAGTGCCCGGAGAGCGAGTTCTTCGCCGCCGCGACGGCGACGGCGAGCAGCAGACGCTCGCGGTGCGACGCGACGGCGGGCCGTGCGGCCCACCGGGGCACCTCGTCGTCCCGGCTACCGTGGAGGACATGGCCCTCTTCCGTCGTTCCACGCTGCCCGACGACGTCCGGAACCGGCTCGGCCTGGCCCGTCACGAGCGGGTGCTGGGGCACGGCCGGCTCACGGACGGCTGGGCGGTCGCCACCACGCAGGCGCTCCTCGTCGTCGGGGACGACGAGCCGACGCGCCGCCCCTGGACCGACGTCGTCACCGCCCGCCTCGACCCCGAGGACCTGACGGTCACGGTCGAGTGGGTCGACAGCACCGAGCCGCTCGTCCTGCACCTGAAGGACGAGGCCGACCGGGAGTTCCCCGCGATCCTGCGCCAGTGCGTGGACTCGTCCGTCGTGCACCGCGAGCGCGTGACGCTGCCCGACCGGACCGTCGTGCAGGTCGCCCTGCGGCGCGACGGCGACGGCCGCCTGTTCACGCAGGTGATCGGGCCGGGCCGGGTGGACCTCGACGACCCGGCCGTGGCCGAGGCCGTCGACGCCGCCGAGCTGCGCGTGCGCGAGGCCGCCGGGCTCTGAGGCGCGCCGGGCGGCGCGTCAGGAGCACCTCCGCGCATCGGGTAGCATTGCCGGGCGCGATCCCGCGTAGCTCAATTGGCAGAGCATCCGACTGTTAATCGGACGGTTACTGGTTCGAGTCCAGTCGCGGGAGCCAGAGACACAGGCCCCTCACCTAGCCGGAGGCATGGTGGGGGGCCTTCGCACGTGACAGGCGCTCCGCGCCGCGGCGCGCCTCCTCGGCCATCTCGTCCCGGAGCCGCCGCGCCCGACGACGCACGTCGGGGTCGCCGTCGGCCTGCGTGTCGAGCAGGTCGGCGACCCAGAGCAGGAAGCCGCGGGAGACCTCGAGCGACGCCGCCTCTTGCGGGGTGCCCGCCCACTGGGCCTGGGCCATCGGGACGCCGTGCGACGCGAGGGTCGCACGCTCCTCGGGGGTGAGGTCCCGCCGGCCGAACGCGTCCCTCAAGCGATCCGGGAGACCGTCCCACACCTGCTGGTAGAACGCTGGATCCACCATCGGTACCGCTCCAGTTCCATGGTCATCCGCGACCACGGCGGCGGCAACCGAAGGGTGACCCGGCGGCTACTCCCGCTCGCCGACGGGCTCCGACTCCTCGTCGTCGGGCGGCTCGGCCTCGGTGGTCGCACCGTCGCCGGCGCCCTCGTCGGCCTCGGCGAGCTCGTCGAGCGCGCGCCCCGCGGCCGTCGGCCGGGCGGGCGGGCCGGCGTCGGGCGCGAGGATGTCCACCGACACCAGGAGCGCGACGCGGCTGCGCGGGCCGAGCAGCTCCCGAAGGGCGCGCCGCTCCTCCACGGGCGGCAAGGGGGCCGTGCCGACGGGCAGGTAGGCGCCGCGCCGCTCGGGGTCCGTCGCGCCCACGTACAGGCGCACCGCGACGTCGTGCGGCGCGGGCTCCCCCGGTACGGCCGGAGCCGTCCCGGCCCAGCCTGCGCCCTCCTCGCGCCCGCGCAGCAGGAGGTCCGTCAGGCCGCGCAGCGCGGCGTCGTCGAGCTCGTCGCGCGCGGTGAGCAGGAGCGTCGGGCGGCGTCGGATGATCTCGCGCAGGATGCGCCGGCTCAGGTCGCTCCCGGCGCGGACCAGCGACCGCGTGGACGTCATCCAGTAGCTCGAGTGCGGGTAGGCGAACGCCATCCCCGCGAGCCACGTCGTGCCGCCGAGCGACACGTCCCGCACGCCCGGCCCGAAGTGCGGCCCGACCGCGCCGCCGACGAGGTCGTGCTCGAACCACAGGTTCGTCCAGGTCACGCAGGCGAACGGCGCCGCGTGGTGCCACCGGGTCGACGGCCGCTTCCCGCGGTAGCCGGGGACCCACAGCCGGTACGGGTGCCCGGCCGCCCTGCGCACGCGCTGCACGGCGGGCGGGTTCGCGGCGAGGCTGCGCTCCTCGAAGCGCTCCGCGAGGTCCTCCGGGCCCGTCGCGAGGAACGCGTCCGCGTACGTCAGGGGCGAGCCCAGCGTGACGAGGTCGGTGATGATCCACCGCCTCGTCTCCGCGGTGCGCGGGAGGTCACGCATGACGAGCTGGGCCCCGCGCTGGGCGGCCCAGTACGCCCGCTGCGCCGCCTCGACGTCCCCGCCGTCGGCCACGGCGCGCCGCAGCGCCTCCCCGGCCACCTCGACGGCGTGCACCGCCTCGGCCGCGGCCGACCCGTCGGCGTCGGGCAGCTCCAGCTCCCGGTGCCACCGCGCCCACAGCAGCCGGACGGCGTCGTAGGCGATGACGCTGCCGAGGCTGTGCCCGACGACGACGATGCGGTCGTAGCGGTTGCGGCCCGTGTCGGTGTCCTTCGCCTCGTGCAGGCGCTCGAGGAGGTCGACGACCGCCCGCCGGATGACCTCGTTCTCGATGACGTTGCCGGGGCTCGTGCCGGCGAGGTAGCGCGCGGCGTCGCCGAGGGTGCGCGTGATGCGCTCGGCGAGGAACCCGCCCACCGCCGTCGCCACGACCGTCGCGCCGAGGGACGCGACCGCCCTCCCGACGCTGCCGACGCCCCAGGCGAAGAACGCCGCGGCCACGAGCGTGGCCACCGCCAGGACCACGACCTTCGCCGTCGCGACGAGGCCCAGCAGGGTGCCCAGCAGGAGCGCGCCGAGCACCCCGAGGGCGACCGCGACCACCGCGACCCACCCCGCCACGGCCTGCGACCGGTGGGCGACGACGACGCCGAGGGCCAGCAGCAGCGGCAGCACCGGGAGCAGCCGGACGACCCCGTGGGGCCCGCGCAGGCGCGGCGTGCTGAAGGTCCGCAGCGGCCGGAGCAGGAGCGGGAGGAGCCATCCCGTGAGGTGCCCGAGCGTCGTCGTGCGGTAGCTCGGCGCCCAGTAGAACTCGTGGAACTCCGTGACCGCGGAGCGCTCCTGCGGCCGCCATCCCTCGCGCCCGGCGAGGATCTCGTCGATGGTCCGCTCCTGGTTCCACGCGACGACGTAGGTGAGCTCGTCGGTCCGCACGCCGACCGGCGAGGGCTCGGTGAACACCGCGTCGTGCGCGTCCGCGACGCCGCCGCGTGCCTCCTGGCCGCGGGACGTCACCGTCCGCCGCCCGACGAACTCGCGCACCGTGGCCAGGGGCGCCTGCTCCCCGATCCCGTGCACGATGACGACCGCCTCCCGCCCGAGCACCGTCATCGCCGCCTCCCGCGGGCAGTCTGACAGCGGCCCCCGACGGGCGACCAGAGGGGTCCCAGGGGGTGTCCGGCCTCACCGCACGCCGCGCATGAGCCGCGTGATCCGCGGCGACCAGGCGAGCAGGACGAGGCCGATGCCGATCGTCACGGCGCCGAGCGTGCCGAAGTAGGCGCCCTCGGACTCCTCGTCGTAGAACCCGGCGAGCGCCCCGGACAGCGCCGTGCCGAGCGCCACCGACAGGTAGAACAGCGCCACCATGAGCACCGGGTAGGCGCGCGGGGCGAGCCGGGTCGCGAGCGACAGGCCGACGGGCGAGAGCATGAGCTCGCCCGACGTCGCCACGATCATGACGAGCGCGATCCACAGCACGGGCACCGCGTCGACCCCGACCATCGGCAGGAAGACGAGGAAGGCCGCGCCCATGAGGACGGTTCCGAGGCCGAACTTCACCGGCGTCGTCGGCTGCCGGTCCCCCAGCCTCGTCCACATCGCCGCGAACACGGGCGCCAGCAGGATGATGAACATCGGGTTGAACGACTGCACCCACGGGATCGGGATCTCCCACCCGCCGACCATCCGGTCCAGGCGCGTGTCGGAGTAGATCGTGATGACCGTGAACTGCTGCTGGAACAGCGCCCAGAACGCCGCCGACGCCACGAACATCGGGATGAACGAGCGCACCCGGGAGCGCTCGTCGGCGTCGACCTCGCGGCTGGTCAGCAGCACGACGAACAGCGCGACCGCGGCCACCGCGATGGCGCCGACGACGACGTCGGCCAGGTTCTCCGCGGTGAGCACCCCGGTGGCGACGAGCACGGCGACGAGGACGACGGCGCCGACGGCGATCGCGGCGTAGCGCAGGCGGTGCTCGCGCGGCAGCGGGTCGGGGACGTGGTGCACGTCGTCGGGCAGGGTGCGGCGCGCGACGAGGTACTGCCCGAGGCCGATCGCCATGCCGACCGCCGCGAGGCCGAAGCCGAGGTGGAACCCGTACTCCTGCTGGGCGAGGCCGGTGAGCAGCGGGCCGATGAGCCCGCCGATGTTGATGCCCATGTAGAAGATCGAGAAGCCGGCGTCGCGCCGCGGGTCTCCCTTGCGGTACAGGGCGCCCACGAGGTTCGTGATGGTCGCCTTGAGGCCGCCGGACCCGACCGCCACGAGGATCAGGCCGGTGGCCAGCCCGGCGGCGCCGGGCAGCAGGGCGAGCGCGACGTGCCCGAGCATGATGAGGACCGCGCTGACGAGCATGGTGCGCTCCGCGCCGAGGAGCCGGTCCGCGACCCACCCGCCGAGCACGGAGAACAGGTAGACCGAGCCGCCGTAGGCGCCGACGACGCCCGCGGCGATGCTCCGGTCGATGCCGAGCCCGCCGTCGGTGGCCTCGACGTACATGTAGAGCAGGACGATGCCCTGCATGCCGTAGAACGAGAACCGTTCCCACAGCTCGACGCTGAACAGGTTCGCCAGCCCGCGCGGCTGGCCGAGGAACGTCCGGTCGTCGGTACGGGGCGCCGTCGCGGTGCGCCCCGGCTCGTCGGTGGCCATCCGGCCATGCTTGTCCCGGTCGCCGCCGTCCACCACCGCAGCGGCGGCTCAGCCGCCCGAGGCCCGCGCGAACAGCCCCTCGGTGCGCGCGAGCGCGGCCGCGCCGACGAGCGCCGCGGTCTCCCCGCACGTGCCCACGAGCACCTCCGTGGCTCGCGCGAGCGTCGGGGGCGCGTAGCGGCGGACCCCCTCCCGCACGCCCCGCGCGACGACGTCGCTCGCCGCGCCCAGCCCGCCGTCGACGACGATCGCCTCCGGGTTGAGCAGCACGACCGCGTCGGCCAGGCGGCGCCCGAGCGCGTGGCCGAACCCGACGAGCGCACCGACGACGTCCTGGTCGTCGTCGGCTGCCGCGCGCGCCACGTCCGCGGCCGTGAACGGGCGTCCGTGGGCCTCGGCGAGGGCGCGCAGCAGCGCGGGGACGCTCTGCTCCTGCCAGAAGCAGCCCTGGGCGCCGCAGTGGCACAGCGGGCCGTCGTCGGTCTGGTGCAGGTGGCCGATCTCGCCGGCGAGCCCCGCGGCGCCCCGGTGCAGCCGACCGCCGAGGACGAGCCCGGCGCCCGTGCCGTGCGCGAGGCTCACGTGCAGGACGCTGTCGCGGCCGGCGCCCGCGCCCGACGTCGCCTCGCCCAGCGCGGCGAGGTTCGCGTCGTTCTCGGTGTGCACCGGGCAGCCGAGGTGGGCGGCCAGCCGCTCCGCGGGCGAGCCGCCGTCCCACGTGCGGAAGCGGCGCAGGTGCCCGCTCGACGCCGCCGCTGCCCGGCGCGCCGCCGCGCCGAACTCCGACGGGCCGGGCAGCCCCACGACGGCCATCGAGAGGTCGCCGGGCGCCACGGCGCACGCGGCGAGCGCGTCGTCCAGGGCGTCGAGGGCGGGCCCGGCGCGGCGCCCCTCCCCGGCGGCCTCGAGCGGCTCGGCCTCCCGGGCCGCGAGGACCGCGCCGTCGGGGGCCACGACGCCGACGACGGTCCCGTGGGCCGTCGCGACGACCACGGCCAGGGGGCCCGGCGCCGCGGCGACGGACCAGGCCGCCGCGGGACGTCCCCGCCCGCGCGGGCCGACGTCGTGCCGGCTCACCTCGCCCGCTGCGGCGAGGCGGCGCAGGGCCTGGACGACGGTGCTCCGCGGGATGCCGGTCCGGGCGCTGATCTCGGCGGCGGTGAGGCGCGCGCCGTCGGCGAGCTGGGCGAGCACCGCGCGGGGCGCGGATCCCGCCACGGCGGTGGTGCGGCTCATGGGCGCGACCCTAGCGCGAATAACAGCAATCTCGTCAATAATCGCCGTCTCACGGCCAGACTTTTGCTGTATTGACCAGCGCGTTCGGCCTCCGTACCCTCACGGTGTCGCAGTCGACCGGTGCTCGGCACGGAGCGACGGGCGACCACCGACACGGGTGCCGGCAGGGGTGCCCCTCCCCTGCCGGCCCCGGACCGGAGCGGACCGCGGACCGGGGCGGCTACCGGGCGAGGACGACCCGGCCCTCGCCGTCGGACACCGTGAACGACCGGGTGGCGAGGTCGGCCTCGAGGAGCGCGACCGCACCGTCCTGCTCCCAGCGCCAGGCCAGGCGGCCGGGACCGGCGGGCAGCGCCTCGAAGCGCGCGTCGAAGCCGAACGCCGGCGACTCGTGCCGGAACCGCAGCAGCGTGAGCTGGTCGCGGACCACCGGCTCCTCCAGACGCCGCGCGACCTGGTCGGCCGACAGGTTGGTGCGGTTGATCTCCTTGTGCCCGCCGGCGCCGGCGCGGGCCACGGCCTCGTGGTCGTTGGTCCCCGCGAACAGGTCGAGGTACCACACCTGCGGCCGGCCCGGCATGAACAGGTGGATGGCGCGGGCCAGGAGCATCGCGCGCTCGTCCTCCCCGAGCGCGCTGAAGTAGGTCGCGTTGACCTGGTAGTACATCTGCTTCTGGCCGTGCAGGTTCTTCACGTGGCCGCCGCGGCCGACGACGGTGTCGACGAGCCGCTCGATGCGCTCGTGGGGCACCAGGCCCTCGAGGTCGAGCAGGGGGATGCCGTCGTGGCAGCCGAGCATGCTCACCGTGCGGATCTTCTTGTCCACGAGCTCGCGCGCCCAGCGCTCGAGCGTCGTGGCGTCGGCGTGCTCGAGCGCGTCGAGCACCAGGCCGGGCAGGAAGAAGTCGTAGGTGAGGTAGCCCTCGGCGGCGATGCGCTCGTGGGTCCCCTCGGCGTAGGACGCGTGGATCTCCGGCAGGAGCGACAGCCCGAACCGGTCGGCGATCCCCCGCAGCCGGGCGAGCAGGTCCCACGTCTCCGGGTCGTTGAGGAAGTTGCGCCGGCCCGGGGCCTTGGGGGCGTACGCGAACGCGTCGAGGCGCACGATCGACGCCCCGTACCCGGCGAGCGTGCGCAGCGTCTCCTCGTAGAACTCCCACACGAGCGGCGAGGCGACGTTGACGTCCATCTGGCCCAGGTAGCGACGGCGCCGCTCGAGCAGCGCCGTCACGGGCGCGGCGAACCTCTCGTGGGCGCCCCAGACGACGTCCGACGGCGCGGCCCCGGCGTCGAGCGCCGCGTTCACCAGGGCGGCGACCTCGCTCGCGACGCCGTACTGGCAGCCCAGGTGGGCCATGAGGTCCTGCGGGTCGAGCCGCGGGTAGACGACCTCCTGGTAGAAGGTGTTCCAGTACGGCACGTCGCGACCGTCGGGGAACCGGACCATGAGGATCGGCAGCCCCGGCTTGCGGAAGAACATCTTCGCCAGGTGCTCCGGCGCCGGCTGCACGTAGCCGGCCTCCGTCATCTCGCCGTGCCCGGCCCAGAACCGGTTCCAGTCGATGAAGAAGTCGCGGTAGGGCGAGGCGTCGCCGTTGCGCAGCAGGTCCTGGAACTGCGGCGAGAGCACCGAGCAGTGGTTGAGGACGACGTCGAGCTTGAGGGTCAGCCCGAGGTCCCGCAGAGCGTCGAGGTCCTCGCGCGTGGCGTACCGCTCGTCGAGCCCGTAGTCGATGACCGAGAACCCCCGGTCGAGGTCGGTGTGGAACAGGCTCGGCAGGACGTAGACGGCGTCGAACGCGCCCGCCACCTCGGGCCGCCGCAGCAGGTCGACGGCGCCCGCGAGGCGCCCGCCCACGCTGTCCGGGTACAGGTTCAGCATGGGGCGCGCGCTCGCGCCGGGGCGCTCGGTCACGGCGCTCCCCCCTCCATCTCGAGGTAGCGCTCGTGGGACAGCCGCTCCCCCTCGCGCGTGAGGATGATCCGCGCGTCGGCGGCGCGGCGACGCAGGAGGTCCTGCTCGATCCCCAGCACCATGGTCGTGAACGGGCTGTCCGGGCCCTTGTCCCGGGCCCGTGCGAGCCGGTGCGCGAGCGTCTCCTCCGGCGTCGAGTGCAGCAGGACCGGCACGTCGACGCCCACCAGGTGCTCGCTGGTGCCGTGCGTCCACTCGACGACGAGCACGGAGACGCCGGTCATGTCGACTCGCTCGTACCAGAGGTCCGCCGGCCCGCGGCCCATCCGGCGCAGGTGCAGCGACGGCGCGCCGTCCCGGAACCGGGCGAGGATCTCGGACAGGTGGGCGAAGTCGATCTCGGCCGGGGTGCCGAGGTAGCCGCGCAGCGCCTCGCGTCCGGCCGCCTGGTAGGTCGCGAGCCACGGGTGCTCGGCGGCGAGCGCCGGGTCGGCGTCGGTCTCCGCCTCCTGCAGGCCGCGCAGGACGGCGGCCCGGTCTGCGTCGTACTCCCCCGCGGCCACGAGGCGGCGCACCCCGGCGTCGCGGAAGATGCGCAGCCGCTCGGCGTCGTTCTGCACCGGGATCCGCCGCGGGTAGTTGTCGCCGGAGAGCGTGTACGCGCCGACCCCGGTGGTGCGCAGCAGGTGGGACACGACCGAGGCGACCTCGGACTTGCCGACGCCGGAGCCGCCCGCCACCGCCACGACCGCGCGCGAGCACGCGCTCGCCCGCACCACCGGCAGCAGCTCGGCGACGAGCATCGGGAACAGCGCGTTCGCCCGCGCCACGTGCTCCGGGCCGATGCGCACCTTGTCCCCGGGCATGTCGCCGGTCGGGACGTCGTCGGGCACCTCGACCGGCGTCCACGGCAGGGCGGCCTCGAGCGCCGCGACCACGCTCACCTGCCACCTCCCTGCGGGAGGCGGGACAGGAGCCGGTGCAGCCAGCGCGCACGCGCGGCGCGGGCGTCGCGCGAGAGGGCGGCGTCGGGCTCGAAGTAGTAGAAGCCGTGGAAGCCGCCGGGCCACACGTGCAGCTCGGCGTCGCCGCCGGCCGCCCAGATGCGGCGCGCGAGGTCGACGGTCTCGTCGCGGAACGTCTCCGCGGACCCGACGTCGAGGAAGGTCGGGGCGAGCCCGCCCAGGTCGGTCGCCCGGCCCGGTGCCGCGTACACGGGCACCGCGCCGGTCCCGGCGAGCTCGCCGAGGTACGCGCGCCACGCCGTGGCGTTGGCCGACCGGTCCCAGGCGCCCACGCCCTCCATCTGGCGGGCGGAGTGGGTGTCGTTGCGGTCGTCGAGCATCGGGCACGCGAGCATCTGCCCGGCCGGGCGGGGGCCGCCGCGGTCACGCGCCAGGAGCGCGAGCGCGGCCGCGAGACCGCCGCCCGCGCTGATGCCCTCGAGCACGACGCCGTCCGGGCGCAGGCCGAGCTCCGCCGCGTGCGTGACGAGCCAGGTCAGCACGGCGTAGCCGTCCTCGAGCGCCGCCGGGTAGCCGTGCTCCGGCGCGAGGCGGTACCCGACCGACGCGATCGCGCACCCCTCGTCCTCGGCGAGGCCGAGCAGCGGCAGGACGTCGTCCCACGCGGTCCCCGTGACCAGGCCCCCGCCGTGCAGGTGCAGCAGGCACGGCAGGGCGCTGCCCGCCGACGCGGGGCGCAGGAGCACCACCTCGACGTCCGCTCCCCCGTCCGGCCCGGGCACGCGGTGCTCGGTGACGTCGAACGTCGGCGGCACGGCCGCGAGCACCGCCTCGCGCGTGGCCGCGCGCGCCCGCAGCGGGACGATCTCGTCGGGCCGCATCGACACGACCACCTCGGAGCCGCGGGCGGCGAGCACCGCCGCGAGCTCCGGGTCGAACGGCGGGCGGGTCCCGGAGCCGGTCGTGGCGTCCACGCTCACCCCTTGAGCGAGCCCTGCAGGAGGGCGCTGACGAACTGCCGCTGGAACACGAGGAACACCAGCAGCGTCGGGGTGAGGATGAGCAGCGACCCGGCGCACAGCAGCGGGATGTCCGTGCCCCACTGGCCCTGGAAGGCGCCGAGCGCGCCCGCCATGGTCCGCTTCATCGGGTCGGAGACCAGGACCACCGCGAGGAGGAACTGGTTCCACGTCCACAGGAACAGCAGGATCGCCAGGGACGACAGCGCGGGCATCGACAGCGGCACGTGCACGCGCCAGAAGAGCTGCCAGGTGTTCGCGCCGTCGATGCGCGCCGCCTCCGACAGGTCCTCGGGCATGTTGACGAAGTGCGCCCGCATCCAGAACACGGCGAAGGGCATGTACAGGCCGATGAGCGGCAGGATGATCGCCCACCGGGTGTTGAGCAGCCCGAGGTCGCGCAGCTGGTAGTACAGCGGGACGATGACGCCCTCGCGCGGCAGCGTCAGGCCGAGGATGAACGCGATGAAGATGACGCGCGCCCCCGGCGGACGCAGGTGGCCGAGCGCGAAGCCGGCCAGGGTCGCGATGACGAGCGACGCGGGCACGACCGCCAGCACGATGAGTGTGCTCGACCAGAGCAGCTGCCCCATGTTCGACACCTTGAAGGCGGCGACGAAGTTCCCCCACTGGGGGGCCTCGGGCCACTCCATGCCGGACGGGTAGGTGCCGGAGGGGTGGAGGGCCGTGAAGAACAGGCTGACGAACGGCAGCACCGTCACGGCCATGAGCAGGACGAGGAGGACGCGGCCGAGCCACACCTCGCGCCGGGCGACGATCACGAGTCACCTTCCCGGTTGAGCCGCTGCAGCGGGAGGACGACGGCGAGCACGAGCGCCATGAGGACGACGGCGAGGGCCGAGGCGAGGCCGACCTCGCGGCTGAAGAACGCGAGCCGGTAGATCGCCAGGCCGGGCACGAGCGTCTGGTTGCCCGGGCCGCCCTGGGTGGAGATGTAGATGATGTCGAAGCTGGCCAGGGCGGCGATCACCGTGACGGTGATGCAGACGCTGATCTCCTGGCGCAGACTCGGCAGCGTGATGGCGAAGAACTCCCGCACGGGGCCGGCGCCGTCGATGCGGGCCGCCTCGTAGAGCGCCGGGTCGATCTTCGTCATGCCGGCGAGCAGCAGGAGCATGCACAGGCCGAAGTGCACCCAGGCGCCGATGACGCCGACGGCGGGCAGGGCGGAGCCGAAGTCGCCGAGCCAGGCCTTCGTCACCGAGTCCAGGCCGATGAGGCGCAGGACCTGGTTGACGGTGCCGTTCGACGCGTAGAGCCAGCTCCACATGATGCCGGCGGCCACGAGCGGGATGACCTGGGGCAGGAAGAGCACGACCCGGGACACGAGCGCGAGCCGGCTCGTCGCGAAGCTCCGGATGGTGTTCGCCGTGAACAGCCCGAGCGCCACGGGGACGAGGCTGAAGTAGACGATCAGCTCGAAGGCGTTGACGATCGAGCCGTACATCTCGGGGATCTCGAAGACGGCCGCGTAGTTGTCCAGGCCGACCCAGGTGGACTCCGTCACCCCGTCCCACTCGTAGAACGAGAACTGGACGGACTGCGCCATCGGGCGCAGCACGAAGAGCACGTAGGCGATGCCGGCCGGGGCCACGAGGGCCCAGGCCAGCACCCCCCGGCGCAGGCGCCGCGCCGCCAGGGCGCGGCGCCTGCTCTCCGGGCTACCGGGAACCGGGGAGGACACCTCGCGGCGACCGTCGATGGTCTGCCGCTGCCGCATGGGTCACCCGACCTCGCGCAGGTACTCGGCCTGGACCGCCTCGAGGAGCGACACCGGGTCGATCTCGCCCGCGACGAGCTTCTGCAGGTTCGGCGTCCAGCCCTCGGCGTACACGGTGCCGGTGGCGTTGGCGATGAAGTCCATCGCGCCGTCCTGCTCACCGATCGCGGCACCGGCCGCGAGCGTCTCGGCGGTCACGCTGCCCTCGGCGATCGGGGGCATGTACGCGTCGGCCGGGCCCATCGGGTGCGAGCCTCCGACCTCGACGGCGATCGTCCGGGCGGTCTCGTCCGTGGCGACCCAGTTGAGGAAGAACGCGGCGCACTCGGGGTTCTCGGCGTAGGCCGAGATGCCGTAGGTCAGCGGGGCCGACATGGCACCGAAGGAGCCGCCCTCCTCGAGCGGGGGCATGAGGAAGAAGCCGACGTTGCCGGGCATCTGGGCGTCGAGGTTCCCCGACTCCCAGTCGCCGTTGAAGATGAACACCGACTCGCCGTTGATGAAGCGGGCCATCATCATCGCGTAGTCCATCGAGTTGACGTCGTCCGCGAAGTAGCCGGCCTCGATCCACGACTGCAGGTGCTCGGTGGCCTTGATGTTGGACTCGGTCACGATCGTCGAGCCGGGGACCTGGTAGATCCAGTCGTTGATCGCGCCCGTGTCACCGTAGGAGGCCATGAGGGCCTGCAGCGGGAACGCGAGACCACCGGTGGCGCCGCCGTTGAACTGCGCGAGCGGGGTGAGCCCGGCGTCCTTGGCCGCCTGCAGGTAGGCGTCGAACTCGGCGAGCGTGGCGGGCGGCTCGGTCATCCCGATCTGCGCGGCCTGCTCCTTGTTGTAGAACACGCCGGTCATCGAGAAGTTGAGGCCCATCGCGTAGAGCGGGCCGCTGCCGCGACGCCCGTTCTCGTCGACGCGCATCTGCTCGAGCTGCGACTCGGGCCACTCGTCCCAGCCGAAGTACTCGGCGTAGGAGTCGAGGTTGAGCAGCAGGCCGTCCTTCGCCAGCTCGGACATCTGCGGCAGGCGCATGAGGTCCGGCGGGTCGTCGGCCAGCACGCGCGGCGCGCCCTGGGTGAGGACGGCGAACTGGTCCTCACGGATGTCGAAGGACACGTTCGGGTACTGCCGCTCGAACTCCCGGGCCAGCTCCGTCGGGAGCGGGAAGCCGGTCTCGAAGTAGCCCTTCAGCGTGACGGGCTCGGTGCCGCAGTCGATGGCCGTCGACTCGCCCGGCGTGTCCGTGTCAGGACCCTCGGGCTCGGCCGTCGACCCGCCGCTCCCGGGGCTGCTGCAGCCGGCCAAGGCGAGGGCACCCACGACCAGCGTGGTGGCCAGCGCGCTGCGCCGACCTGATCTTCCAGTCCGAGACACCATCGTCTCCTTCCATGGGTTGTGGAACCGACCGGGCGCCCCTAGCCCGTTGCTAAATCGTCTTAGCACGGGCAGTCTGTCCATCAGGCCTCGCGCATGTCAAGCGCTGGGAACGCGACCGCCGCCCTCCGTGACCACTCCGTGATCGGATCGTCACCGACGGCGGGGGCCGCCGTGACCGAGCCCCTACGATGTGGCACCGGACAGGAGGACGCCGTGGTTCGCAGGAGGGTGACCCTCGCCGACGTCGCCGCCGCGGCCGGGGTGTCGTCGACGACGGCGTCGCTCGTGCTGTCGGGGCGCGGCGTCGAGCTGCGGATCTCCGAGAGCGTGCAGCAGCGCGTCCAGGAGGTCGCCGCCGAGCTGGGCTACCGCCGCAACATCCTGTCCGTCGGGCTGCGCAAGGGATCCGGGCTCGCGCTCGGCTTCGTGTCGGACACCGTCGCGACGTCGCAGCTCGCGGGCGACCTCATCAAGGGCGCGCTCGAGGCGGCCCACGAGCGCGGCCTGATGCTGTTCATCGGTGAGTCCGAGGGCAACCCCGACGTCGAGCGCAGGCTCATCGAGGCGCTGCTCGACCGCCAGGTCGACGGGATCATCCTCGCCTCGATGTTCACCCAGACCCGGCGCCTGCCCGACGCCCTCACGCCGAGCGCGCCCGTCGTGCTGCTCAACGCGCTGCCGGACGAGCCTCGCGCGGGCATCCCGAGCGTCGTCCCCGACGAGCTCGAGGCCGGGCGCGCCGCGGCCCGTCTCCTGCTCGACGCCGGCCACCGGGACATCCACCTCATCGGTGCAGGCCCCGGCCCGGACGACACCCCGCCCGTCACGGTCGCAGGCCGCGAGCGCCTCCAGGGCATCCTCGAGGTGCTCGACGCGGCCGGCGTCCGTCCCGCGAGCGGGCACATGGACCCCGACTGGCTCCCCCACGTCGGCTGGGAGGCCACCCGCGCGATCCTCGCGTCGGACCGCCCCGGCACCGCGATCGTCACGTTCAACGACCGCGTCGCGTTCGGCGCCTACCAGGCCCTCCACGAGGCGGGGCTGCGCGTCCCGGACGACATGTCGATCGTCTCCTTCGACGACGCGCCGATCGCCGAGTGGCTGCGGCCGGGCCTGACGACGTTCGCGATCCCGCACTACGAGCTCGGCCGCCGCGCGGTCGAGCTCGTCGTCGACGCGATCTCCGGCCGGGCGGCGCCCGCCGTCGACGCCGGGCCCGTCGTGCACCGCGCGCCGATGCCTCTGCGGCGACGCGCCTCCGTGGCGGCCCCGCGGTGAGCGGGCGGGCGCCGGGCGACACCGGGGCGAGCACGGCCGGGGCGATGCGCCCCCGGCTGCACTTCGCGGCGCGGTCCGGCTGGATCAACGACCCCCTCGGGCTGACGCACCACGACGGCCGCTACCACCTGTTCTTCCAGCACGTGCCCGGCACGACGTCGTGGGCCACCGAGCAGCACTGGGGCCACGCGACCAGCACCGACCTGCTGCACTGGGACGAGGGCCCGGTCGTCCTCTCCCCCGGCGACGGCGACGACGGCGTCTGGTCCGGCAGCCTCGTGCGGGACAAGGACCGCACGGTGATCTTCTACACGTCGGCCGACGCCGCCGCCCCGCAGCTCGGGCGCGTGCGCCTCGCCCGGCCCGCCGACGACGCGTGGCGCACGTGGACGAAGGGGCCGTTCGTCGCGCCGCTGCCCGACGGCGCCGCCGTGACCGCGGTGCGCGACCCCTACGTGACCCACGACGGCGACTCCTGGCTCATGCTCCTGGGCGCCGGCCTCGCGGACGGCTCGGGCGCCGCGCTGGCCTACCGCTCGCACGACCTGGAGCGCTGGGCGTACGACGGCGTGCTCGCCTCCCGGCCCGCCTCCGCGACCGACCCGTGGACCGGCGAGATCTGGGAGTGCCCGCAGCTCGTGCGCGTCGACGGCCGGTGGGCGCTCGTCGTCGCCGCGTGGGGCGGCGGGCACCCCGGGTTCGGCGTGGCCGCGCTCGGCGACCTGCGCGGAGGGCGCTTCGTGGCGGAGCGGTGGCACCGGTACACCTACGGAGCCTCGCTGTACGCGGGGTCGGCGTTCCGCGACGCCGACGGCGCACCCGGGCTCGCCCACTGGCTGCGCGAGGTGCGCGGCCCCGGCTGGGCGGGCGCGCACGCGGTGCCGTACCGCCTCGGGGTCCGGGGCGACCGCCTGCGGGTCGAGCCCCACCCGACTCTCGCCTCCGCCCGCACGGGCGCGACCGAGGAGGTGACCGGCGCCGGCGTCCCCGTCGTCGGGCCGTGCGAGGTCGAGTGGGCCCTCCCGGTTCGCGCGCCCGGCACGCTCACCCTGGCCCGCGGGGACGAGCCCGTGCTGCGGATCGACGCCGACGCCGCGGAGCTGGCCGTCGACGCCGGCGGCGAGCCGTGGCGGATGCCGCGCGGGGACGTGGTCCGAGTCCTCGTCGACGGGCCCGTCGTCGAGGTCTTCGCCGACGGCGTCGCCGGCGCCGCGCCCGTCCGCGCGGGGGCCGGCCCCGCGCTGGTCGCCGCCCGGGGCGGCGAGGCGCTGGTCCGCGCCCTCGCCTGACGCCGACCGGGTCACGCCTCCCAGGGCTCCGGGTCGCCGATGTGTCCGCGCGCCGTGGCGTCGAGCACCCGCTGCACGAACGCGCAGTACTCGTCCATGAAGTGCCGCAGGAAGCCGGCGGCCTCCTCGTCGCGGACCTCGCCGTCGGGGCCGAAGTGCTCCGGCACGAAGGTGACGTAGCCCTCGGGTGAGTTCAGCTGAGGCGCGTCGAGGAAGCTCAGGACGCTGCGCATCGAGGACTGCATGACGGCGGTGCCGATCTTCCCGGGCGACGCCCCGATGATGCCGGTGGGCTTGCGCGCGAAGGAGTTGGTCCCCCAGGGACGCGAGCCCCAGTCGATCGCGTTCTTGAGCGCGCCGGGGATCGAGCGGTTGTACTCGGGCGAGATGAACAGGATGCCGTCGCTCGCCTCGATCGCCGCCTTCAGCGCCCGGCCCTCGGGCGGGTAGTCCGCGTCGAGGTCGCGGTTGTACAGGGGCAGGTCCCCGATCGGGATCTCCCGGAACGTCAGGTCGTCCGGCGCGAGCGCGACGAGCGCCCGCGCGAGCGTCCGGTTGATGGAGTCGCGGGACAGGCTGCCCACGAGGTAGCCGATGTCGTAGGTCATCCCCCAGCCTCACCCCGGCACGGGCCGCGCGCGACCGGCGGACCGGTGTCCGGGCGCCCGTGGGGCCCGCCGTCCGGGACGGGCGGCTCAGGCCAGCAGCGCCGCGGCGCCCACCGCGAGGACGTTGGCGAGCGAGTGGATCGCCATCGGGTACAGGACGCTGCGCGTGCGCTGGAGCACGACGCCCTGCACCGTGCCGAGCACGAACGCCGTGGCCAGCTGCCCGGCGTCGGCGGTCGCGCCCGCCGGTGTGAGGACGACGTGCGCGAGCGCGAACAGGACCGCCGCGACCAGCACCTCGAGGGACACCCGCGGGCGGCGCAGCACCGTCACGGGCGCGACGCCGGCGAGCACGGCGAGCGGCAGCGCCCGGAAGACGAGCTCCTCCGAGGGCCCGGACCCGAGCAGCTGGAACCCGAGGTAGCCGAGCAGGGCACCGCGCTCGGTCGGCACGGCGATCACGGGGTCGACGCCGACGACGCCGTACAGCACGGCGAGGAAGGCGGCGTACGCGGCCACGACCACGCCGACGGCGACGAGGCCACGCCGCGCGTCGCCCACGCGCAGGGCGACGTCCAGGCCGAGGGTCCGCGCGAGGACGAGCAGCAGCGCCAGCCCCAGCAGGCCCTGGACGAGGTGGTGCACGCTCAGCGCGGCCCACCAGCCGCCGGGGTCGACGGCGCTCGTGCCGCTGCGGCGGGCGACGGCCCCGCCGAGCTCGCTGATCCCGCGCTGCACCGCGGCCAGCGCGAGCACCGCGCCGACGTAGGCGAGTGGCGACCGGGACCCGGTCACCGCCCGGGCCTCCGGCGCACCGACGGTCGGCGACCCACGCACCGCGCACCTCCGCGCTCGAGGACACGCGGAGCCTACGGCCGGCGGGGCGCGCCGATCCGGGACCTGGCGCTCAGGGCGACCGGGTGGTCCGGCCCGGTCACGGCGCCCGGCGTCGCGCGGACGCCGGGCCCCGCGCGTGCGTACCGGGCCCGTCAGCCGACCGGCACCACGAGCCGCCAGCCCTCACCGGAGGGAGTGACACCCTCGGGCAGCTCGGCGGTCGCGACGACGACGTTCGTCCCGGTCCCGGAGACCTTCTCCCATCGGCTCCCGTAGCAGAGGTCGACCTTGAGCTCCGGTGGCTCGGGGGCCAGCGTGGCCTCCTCGAGGAGCTCGGTGATGCCGTCCTCGCGCTCGGAGGTCCAGTACACCGTGGTGTGCGGGTGGTAGCTGGCCCACTCCCACTTCCACTGGCGCTGGACCTGCTCCCAGTGGCAGAGGTTCTCCGTCTCGGACATGTCGTCCCACCTCCTCGGGCGGTGCGCGCCGTCGCGCACGCGTTCCTCAGATCCTGACACCCGGCCCCCACATGTGGGCAGGGGACCTACGGCCCTCTTTCGCGTGAACCGTGGCCGACGCCACCTGGCCGGCCCGGGTGGGCCACCGCGAGCCGGGGTGCCGGGGACCCTGCGCACCATGGTGGTCGAACACATGTTCGAGTAGTCTGGGGCCATGCCGGGGCGGGGCGCCACGATCCTCCACGCCGACCTCGACGCCTTCTACGCGTCGGTCGAGCAGCTCCTCGACCCGCGCCTGCGCGGCCGGCCGATCGCCGTCGGCGGCGGGCCGCGCGGCGGCGTCGTCCTCGCCGCCTCGTACGAGGCCAAGCGGTACGGCGTGCAGGGTGGGATGGGCGGCTGGCGGGCCGCGCAGCTGTGCCCGGACCTCGTCTTCGTCCGCGGCCACTTCGGCGAGCACCAGGCCCTCGCCGACGCCGTCATGGCGATCCTGCAGGACGTCACCCCGGTCGTGGAGCGCATCTCCATCGACGAGGCGTTCCTCGACGTCTCCGGCGCGACGCACCTGTTCGGGCCGCCCGAGGTCATCGGCCGGCGGATCCGCGAGCGCGTCCGCGAGGAGGTGGGCCTGCCGATCAGCGTGGGCGCGGCCGGGACGAAGCACCTGGCGAAGATCGCCTCGCAGGTGGCCAAGCCGGACGGACTCGTCGTCGTCCCGCCGGGCACCGAGCGCGAGTTCCTCGACCCGCTGCCGGTGAGCCTCGTGTGGGGCGTCGGGCCGGTGACGCAGGAGCGGCTCGCGCGCCTGGGCATCCGCACGATCGGCGACCTGGCCCGCACGCCCGGCGACGCCGTGGCGCACGCGGTGGGGCACGCCGTCGGGCACGAGCTGCTCGCGATGGCACAGGACGCCGACCGTCGGCGCATCGTCACCAGCCACCGCGCGGGGTCGGTCTCGGCGCAGTCCGCGATGCCCGCCCGGCAGCCCGAGCCGGCCCAGGTGCGCGCCGTCCTCGCGCACCTGGCCGACCGCGTCGCGCGGCGCCTGCGCGACAACGGCCGCGCGGGGCGCACGGTCACCGTGCGGGTGCGGTTCGCGGGCATGCGCTCGGTCACGCGGTCGCGCACGCTCCCCCAGCCCGTGGCCACGACGCTCACGCTCACCGAGGTCGCCGAGCACCTGGTGCGCTCCGCGCTCGACGACGCCCCGGGGACCGAGGTCACGCTGCTGGCGATCGGGGTGTCCAACCTCGTCGACCAGCGCGTCATCCAGCTCGAGCTCGACCTGGAGCCGGACGACCCCTGGCGCCCCGGCTCGGCGTCGGGCGCCGCGCGGCGGGCCGTGGACGGCTCGCTCGACCGCATCCGGACAAGGTTCGGCAAGGACGTCGCGGGGTACCTGCCGGCACTGCTGGGCGGTGCCCGCGCGGTGCCCGACGAGTTCCGCGAGCTCGCCGAGCACGAGCTCTAGGACGGCTCGCGCGCGGCCGCTACCCGCCCGCCCGGCGCCGCCGCAGCCGATGCACCGCCATGCCCACCGTCGCGACCGCCACGGCGCCCGCGGCGATGCGCGCGGCGACCTCGGCCGGCAGCGAGACGAGGTCCCCGCCGCTGCGGGCGACGACGACCCACGAGAGCCCCCACACGATCGCCGCGCCGATCGCGAGCCGGCCCCGCGTCCACACCGCGTAGGCCACGCCCGCCGCGCCGGCGACCGCCAGGGCGACGGCGGCCCACACGTCGGCCGTCGTCGACGCCGCCGCGGCCGCCGGGTCCGCCTGCCCCGCGACCGCCACCGCGAACACGTTCGCGATCGTCGCGACGGTGACCCAGCCGAGGTACAGCCCCAACGTGCCGTCCAGCACGACCGGCTCCACCACGCCGGACGCGCGCCGCTCCCCCAGGCGCGCCACGGCGACGAGCAGCACCGCGAGGAGCACCACGATGACGGGCACGCTCAGCACGAGCAGCTCGGCCTGCACGACGCCGATCCACGCCGCGTTGAGCAGCATCGACGCCACGACGAGCCAGCCGACCCGGCGCTGACGCGCGTCCGCCCGACGGGACGGGAGCGCCTGCCACACCGCGTACGCGAACAGGCCCGCGTAGATGACGGACCAGATCGTGAAGGCAGGCTCGCCCGGCGCCACCGGGGTCGCGTCCGCGGCGAGCGCGCCGTCGCCGACCTCCTGCTGCCCCGGCCCGCCCGCGGCGCCGCTGCCGAGCCATCCGGCCAGCGCGGAGAGCACCGCCCCGACGACGACGGCGACCTGCCGGGCCACGTCGGCACCTCGGCGGTCCGGGGCCCGGTGGCGCTCCTCGGCCCGGTCGGGCTGTGCCCGCGTCTGCGGGTCGGTCTGCGGGTCGGTCTGCGGGCTCGGCGTCGTGGCGTGGGCGTCGGGCATCCCCCATGCTCTCCGACGCGTGCCGGTCCCGCACTCGGGCGCCGGAGGCGTCAGTCGCCGGCGCGCAGGTTCTTGCGGCGCTGCTCGAGCGCGATGAGCTCGGCGAACACGGCCTGGTAGCCGTCGGGGTCCTGCTCGGGGTCGGTGCGCTGCAGCCGGCCGCGCAGGTCCGCGATCTGCCGGGTGAGCAGCACGTCGACCAGCCCCGCGACGACGCCGCGCACGTAGTCCTCGATCGCCTCGGGCCGGTCCTCCGGCAGCGGGGCGACCGCCAGCTCGGTGAGCGTCCCGGCGACCGGGCCGGCCGCCTCCTCGCGCACCCGCTCGAGCCAGGCGGCCTCGCCGCCCGCGGACGCCACCGCGCCGACACCGCCCGCGGCCCGGATCGCCTCGTGCACCGCGCGCAGCGCCGGGACCGAGAACGCGTCGTCGGGCAGGGCGTCGAAGACCTCCGCGTCCACCTTGCTCGGGTGCTGGAGCACGGCCTCCAGCACGCTGTGCTGCAGCCGGGCGACCGGGTCGGCCGGCTCTCGCGCGGGCCGCGCCTCGCCCGGGCCCGCGTCCGCCCCGGACCCCCGGCGCGTGCCCGGCCCCGCGCCGTCCCGGCCACCGGAGCGCCCGGCGGCCGCGACCGCCTGCGCGACGGCGTCGTGCTCCATGCCGAGCCAGCCCGCGAGCATGCGCGCGTACTCGGGCCGCAGCGCCGCGTCGCGGATCCGCGCCACGATCGGCGCCGACGCGCGAAGCGCGGCCACCCGGCCCTCCGCGGTGTCCAGGTCGTGCGCGGCGATCGTCGAGCGGATCACGAACTCGAAGAGCGGCTGCCGTCCGGCCACGAGCGCGCGCACCGCGTCCGGCCCGCGGGCCTGGCGCAGCTCGCACGGGTCCATCCCGCTCGGCTCGACCGCGACGAACGTCTGCGCGTAGAACCGCTGGTCCTCGCCGAACGCGCGCAGCGCCGCCTTCTTGCCCGCCTCGTCGCCGTCGAACGTGAAGATGATCTCCCCGCCCACGGACTCGCCCGAGGAGAGCTGCACGCCGCCGCCCGCGGACGTGTCACCGAGGAGGCGCCGGACCACCCGGGCGTGGTCCGGGCCGAACGCGGTGCCGCACGTGGCGACGGCGGTCGGCACGCCGGACAGGTGCGCCGCCATGACGTCCGTGTAGCCCTCGACGACGACCACCTGCTTGCGCTTGGCGATCTCGCGCTTGGCCAGGTCGATCCCGTAGAGCACCTGCGCCTTCTTGTAGAGCGCGGTCTCCGGCGAGTTGAGGTACTTGGGGCCGTTGTCGTCCTCGTGCAGGCGGCGCGCGCCGAAGCCGACGACGTCGCCCGTGACGTCGCGGATCGGCCACACGAGCCTGCCGCGGAACCTGTCGTACAGGCCGCGCTGGCCCTGGCTCATGAGGCCCGACGCCGTCAGCTCGGCCTCCGTGAAGCCCTTGCCCCGCAGGTGACGCAGCAGCGCGTCCCAGCCCTGCGGCGCGTAGCCGACGCCGAACTGCTCGGCGGCCGCCCGGTCGAAGCCGCGCTCGGCGAGGAACTGGCGACCGATCGCCGCCGCGGGCGTCAGGAGCTGCTCGGCGTAGAACGCGGCGGCGTGCCGGTGCGCCTCGACGAGCCGCTGCCGGCGCCCGGGCTCCTCGCCAGGTCGGGTCGGGCCGCCGTCCTCGTAGCGCAGCTGGACGCCCACGCGCCCGGCGAGCATCTCGACCGCCTCGGTGAAGCCGAGGCCGTCGATCTTCTGCACGAACGAGATGACGTCGCCGCCCTCGCCGCAGCCGAAGCAGTGCCACAGGTTGACCGGCGGGCGGACGTGGAAGGACGGGGTGCGCTCGTCGTGGAAGGGGCACAGCCCCTTGAGCGAGCCCACGCCGGCGGGCTTGAGCGTGACGTGCTCGCCGACGATCTCCTCGATGCGGGCCCGCTCGCGCACCGCCGCGATGTCCTCGCCACGGATGCGTGCCACGCCGCGAGTGTAGGCCGTGCCCGCGGGGGCCCGGGCGTGCGGGAGACTGCTGGGGACCCGCGACGAGAGGACTGCCGTGCCGGCGACCGAGACCCTGCCCTACCTCGACCCGACGCTGCCCGCCGCCGAGCGGGTCGCGGACCTGGTGGGCCGCATGACGCTGCCGGAGAAGGTCGGGCAGATGCTCCAGCTCGACGCCCGCGGCGGCGTGCGGCACCTGGTCGAGGACCTGCACGCCGGGTCGATCCTGCACACCTCCCCAGCGCTCGTCCGCGAGGCGCACGAGCTCACCGAGCGCACCCGGCTGCGCATCCCGCTGCTCGTCGCCGAGGACTGCATCCACGGCCACTCGTTCTGGGAGGGCGCGACGATCTTCCCCACCCAGCTCGGGATGGCGGCGTCGTGGGACCCGGCCCTGCTCGAGCAGGTGGCCCGGGTGACGGCGGTCGAGGCGGCGGCCACCGGCATCCACTGGACCTTCTCCCCCGTCCTGTGCATCGCCCGCGACCTGCGCTGGGGGCGCGTCGACGAGACGTTCGGCGAGGACCCGGTGCTCATCGGCGAGCTCGCGTCGGCCATGGTCCGCGGCTACCAGGGCGGCGGCGCCGCGGACCCGACGGCGGTCCTCGCCACCGCGAAGCACTTCGCCGGGTACTCGGAGACCCAGGGCGGCCGCGACGCCAGCGAGGCCGACCTGTCGCGGCGCAAGCTGCGCTCGTGGTTCCTGCCCCCGTTCGAGCGGGTGGCGCGCGAGGGCTGCCGCACCTTCATGCTCGGCTACCAGACCACCGACGGCGTGCCCATCACGATCAACGAGTGGCTGCTCAGCGAGGTGCTGCGCGGCGAGTGGGGGTACACGGGCACGCTCGTCACCGACTGGGACAACGTCGGGCGCATGGTCTGGGAGCAGAAGGTCATGCCCGACCACGTGCACGCCGCCGCGGCCGCCGTCCGGGCGGGCAACGACATGATCATGACGACGCCGCGGTTCTTCGAGGGCGCCCTCGAGGCGGTCGAGCGCGGCATGCTCACCGAGGCCGAGATCGACGCGGCGGTGTCCCGGATCCTCATGCTCAAGATGGAGCTCGGGCTGTTCGAGGACCCGCGCAGGCCCGACGACGCCCGCATCGCCGCCGTCGTCGGCACGCCCGAGCACGCCGAGGTGAACCTGCGCGTCGCGCGCCGCTCGCTCGTCCTCCTGCGCAACGACGGCGTCCTCCCCCTCGGCGGGGGCCACGCGCCCGGGGCGCCCGCCGACGCCGAGGGGCGCGCCGTCGTCGGTGGTCCCGCCCGCACCGTCGCGGTGGTGGGGCCCCTCGCCGACGACGCGCAGACCCAGCTCGGCGACTGGGCCGGCAACAGCGGCCAGGTGACGTGGATGCCCGACGGGCACCCGCGCGACCGGATCACGACGGTCCTGGACGGCCTGCGCGCGCACGCGCCGCAGGGCTGGACGGTCACGCACGCGCGCGGCGCGGACATCCTCACCGTCGGCGTGCACCCCGAGGGCGACAGGTTCCCCGACGGCCAGCAACGGCCGCCGCTCGTCCTGCCGTGCGACCCGGACCCGGAGCTCATCGCCGAGGCGGTCGATGCGGCGCGGGCCGCCGACGTCGTCGTGGCGGTGGTCGGGGACCGCATCGAGCTCGTCGGCGAGACGCGGTCGACCGCGACGCTCGAGCTCGTCGGCGGGCAGGTCGCGCTGCTCGACGCGCTCGCCGCGACGGGCACCCCGATGGTCGTCGTGCTCCTCGCCTCGAAGCCCCTCGTGCTCCCCCGCTCCGCGCTCGAGGCCGCGGCCGTGCTGTGGGTGGCCAACCCGGGCATGGCCGGCGGGCGGGCGATCGCCGAGGTCCTGCTCGGCCTCGTCGAGCCCTCGGGCCGCCTGCCGATCTCGTTCGCCCGGCACGTGGGCCAGCAGCCGGTGTACTACAACCAGGTGCGCGGGCAGCACGGCGACCGCTACGCCGACCTCACGCAGGAGCCGGCGTTCGTCTTCGGCGAGGGCCTGTCGTACAGCCGGGTCGAGTACGCCGACCTGCGCCTCGACCGCGGCGAGCTCACGGTGGCCGACACCGTGGTGGCGCGCGTGCGCGTGCGCAACGTCGGCGAGCGACCCGCCACGGAGACCGTGCAGGCCTACGTGCGCGACCTGGTGACCTCGGCGTCCTGGGCCGACCGGGAGCTCAAGGCGTTCACGCAGGTCACACTCGCGCCGGGCGAGGCCGCGGACGTCGTGCTCGTGGTGCCCGTCGCGGACTGCACGATCGTCGACGCCGCGGGGCGGCGCGTCGTCGAGCCCGGGGACTTCGAGCTGCTCGTCGGCCGGTCGTCGCGCCCCGCGGACCTGCTGCGCGCGCCCTTCCGGGTGGTCACGGACGCCTGAGGCCCCACCCCTGCGCGGGGCGGCCCCGGGGCGGCCCCGGGTCAGGCCGGCGCGAGCAGGCGCGCGTGCCAGTCGGCGGCGCTGACGTCGGTGAGCGAGGCGACCTGGTCCACGACCACGCGCAGGCGCGCGCCGTCGTCGGGCGCGGCGAGCCAGTCCGCGGCGAACGGGGGCTCGAGCTCGACCGGCCGCTCGAACAGCTCGGCGACGAGGTCGGTGAGCACGCGGCGCTGCCGCGCGTACAGCGGCTCCTGCTCGCGCGGCGCCATGACGAACGCGACCGCGAGGCCCTTGAGCACGGCGATCTCGGCGAGCGTCTCGTCGGGCACGACGAGCGACGCGCCGTACCGGGTGAGCGGACCGGGCCCGTAGCGCCCGCGCGTCGCGGCGATCGCGGCCCTGCAGAACCGGCCGATGAGCTGGCTCGTCATGTCCTTGAGCGCGGCCAGCGCCCCGCGTGACCCGTCGAAGCCGCGCACCCACGTGGGAAGGAGCAGCAGGCGGGTCATCGCGGCGCGCAGCGCGTCGTCGGGCAGGCCGGTCCCGTACCAGGCGTGCACGGTCGCCACGACGCGGTCGCGCACCTCGGCGTCGGCGAGCACGCCCGGGTCGAGGCGGCCGGCGACCACGGCGTCCTCGACGTCGTGCACGGAGTAGGCGACGTCGTCGGCCAGATCCATGACCTGCGCCTCGAGGCACCGCACGCCCTCGGGCGCCCCCTCGCGCAGCCACGCGAACGCGTCCAGGTCGTCGGGGTAGACGCCGAACTTGGCGGTCGGCGCGCCGTCCGGGCCGGCCGGGCCCTCGCCCGCGCGCCACGGGTACTTCACCGCGGCGTCGAGCACGGCGCGCGTGAGGTTGAGGCCGACGCTCGTCCCGGTCGCCGGGTCGACGACCTTCGGCTCGAGGCGCGTGAGCAGCCGGAGCGTCTGGGCGTTGCCCTCGAACCCGCCCACGTGGCGGGTGAGGTCGGCGAGCGCGCGCTCGCCGTTGTGCCCGAACGGCGGGTGCCCGAGGTCGTGCGCGAGGCACGCGGCGTCCACGACGTCGGGGTCGCAGCCGAGCGCCTTGGCGAGCTCGCGGCCCACCTGGGCGACCTCGAGCGTGTGGGTCAGCCGGGTGCGCACGAAGTCGTCGCTCGCCGGGCCCAGGACCTGCGTCTTCGCGCCGAGCCGGCGCAGCGCCGAGGAGTGCACGATGCGCGCGCGGTCGCGCTCGAACGCGGTGCGCGCGGAGGACTTCGGCGCCTCCGGGACCCGCCGCTCGCGGTCGGCGTCGGTGTACCCCACCTGCACGGCGGCAACACTAGCCACCGGGCACCGCTCGGACGTGGATCTCAGCCGAGCCGCCACACGCCGACGCCCGGACCCTCGCCCGGGACGCGCAGCCCGTCGGCCCCGGCCTGGAGCTCCGGACCGTACAGCGTCTCGACGTCGCCCGACGGCGCCAGGTGCCTCGGCAGGTCCAGGCCCGGCCACGGCGCGCGCGCCGCAACGACGAGCACCCGCTCCCCCGGGACCTCGCGCAGGTAGCCGATCGCGTCGTCGGACGCGAGGACCCAGCGCAGGCCGCCGTCGCGCAGCGCCGCCGAGCCGCGCCGTAGCCCGAGCAGCGCCCGGTAGGCGGCGAACGTGCGCTCGTCGCGCCGGTCGGGGCGGTCCCACGGCATCGTCACGCGGGCGTGCTCGCCGGTGGTGCCGGTGGCGCCGACCTCGTCGCCCGCGAAGACCATCGGCGTGCCCGGGTAGGTCGCCAGCAGGCCGGCGGCCACCTCGACGAGCGCGGGGTCGCCCAGGCGCGTGCGGATGCGTGCGGTGTCGTGCGAGCCGAGCAGGTTCCACTGCTGGGCGGTGACCGACCACGGCACGCGCGAGGCGTACTCGACCATCGCGGCGACCGTCGCCGCGCCGGTGCGCCGCGGCAGCGGGACGGGGATCTCGGGCAGCCGCCAGCCGTCGGGGGCGAGCCAGCCCCACAACGGCCGGGCGAAGCCGGAGTAGTTCATGACGCCGTGCCAGCCGTCGCCGGCCAGGTCCGCCGTCGCGTCGTGGAAGTGCTCGCCGATCAGCACGCCGTCGGGTCGCGCCTGCTCGACGGTCGCGCGCATCGCGCGGGCGACCGGGCGCGTGAGGTTCGCGTCGCGGTAGCGCCCGGTCATGTTGGCGACGTCGACGCGCCAGCCGTCCAGGTCGAACGGCGGGCGCAGCCAGCGCCCGACGACGGAGGCCGGCCCCTCGAGCAGGCGGCGCCGCAGCTCGGGCGAGGTGTGGTCGAGCTTGGGCAGCGTCGCGTGGCCGAGCCACCCGACGTAGCCCGCGCCGTCGCGCAGGTAGAAGCGCGCCTCCGGCGACGTGGGGTCGGACTGCGCGCGCTCGAACCACTCGTGCGTGACGCCGGTGTGGTTCGTCGTGAGGTCCGCGACCAGCCGCATGCCGCGGCGGTGGACGGCGTCCGCGAGCGAGGTCAGCGCCGCGTCGCCGCCGAGCAGCGGGTCCACGGCGTCGAACGTCGCGGCGTCGTACCGGTGCGCCGAGCGCGCCGGGAAGATCGGCGTCAGGTACAGGACGTCGACGCCGAGCCGCTCCAGGTGGTCCAGGCGCTCCTCGATGCCCGCGAGGTCGCCGCCGTACAGCTGCTGCCCGGTGACCGCGCCGTGGGCGGCCGGCTCGGCGTCCCAGGGCATCGGCACCGCCCAGTCGGGCACGGGCCGCCCGTCGGCCGCCGCCGAGCGGGCGAAGCGGTCCGGGAAGACCTGGTACACCGCGCCGTGCCGGGCCCACTGCGGGGCCCGGCCGAACGTCGTCAGGCGGAAGTCGCCGTCGTCGGGCACGTCGTGGCCGACCGGGCCGCGGGCGGTGAGCCAGCGGGCCCCGCCGGGGTGGTCGACGAGGAACCGGTATCGGGTGACGGGGTTGTGCACCTCGACCTCGGCGACGTACCAGGCGTCGGCGCCGTCGCTGCCGTCGGGTCGGGCCACGGCGTACATCGGCTCGCCGTCCTGAACCACGCGGACGACGACGCCGTCGTCGCCCAGGCGCGCCGCTGCGGCCGCGGGGACGCGCACGCGCACGGGCACGCGGTCGCCGAGCGCCGGCACGTCCGCCGGGACGTGCACGGGCCCGCCGTCGTGGTGCGGCCGGTCGAGGAGGTGGCTGATCTGCTGCGTGGCGGGTGGAGCCTGGGTCACCGTCATCCCTTGATCGCGCCGGCGGTGAGCCCGCCGACGATGTACTTCTGCAGGAACAGGAACAGCACCAGCACGGGCGTGGCCGCGATGACGGCACCGGCCGCGAACAGGCCCCAGTTCGCCTCGAGGAGCGAGGAGACCCAGCCGTACAGGCCCACCGCCAGGGTCCAGTTGGACTCCGACTGCAGGATCACGCGGGCGATGATGAACTCGCCGAACGTGCTGATGAACGAGAGCATCCCGACGACCGCGAGGATCGGGGACGCCAGCCGCAGGATGATCGTCCAGTAGATCTGCGTGTGCGTGGCGCCGTCGATCTTGGCGGCCTCGTCGAGCTCGCGCGGGATCGAGTTGAAGAACCCGTACATGAGGAACGTGTTCACGCCAAGCGCGCCCCCCAGGTACACGCAGATGAGGGCGATCTTGGAGTTCACGCCGAGCGCCGGCACGACGTTCCCCAGCCCGAGAAGCAGCAGGAAGATCGCGACGAACGCGAGCATCTGCGGGAACATCTGGATGACCAGCAGGCTGGTCAGGCCCACCTGCCGACCCGTGAAGCGGAACCTGCTGAACGCGTAGGCCGCGGCCGCACCCATGAGCACGGTGCCTATGCCCGTGGCGATCGCGATGAACAGCGTGTTGCCCATCCAGGTCCAGAACGCGGTATCGGACAGCGCCTCGTAGTTGGAGGTGCTGACCTGCTCGAACAGCGCGTTGGAGCCGGTGAGCGTGCCGCCCTCGGACAGCGAGGCCGACACGACGTACACGAGGGGGAAGGCCGCGTAGACGACGGCGACGATCCCGACGACGTGCCGCCAGCCGATCTCGGTGAACCAGCGGCGGGCGCTCATCCTGTTGCGCGGCGCGGCATGGCCCGACGCGCGGCGCGTCGCGGACGCGATGACGGGGACGGGAGCGGCCATCTCAGCTCATCTCCTCGAGCTTGCGGGTCTGACGGAACGCGAGCGCGGAGACGGTCGCGACGATGACGAAGATGACGATGGACAGCGCGCTCGCCAGGCCGTAGTTCTTGGGCGCCGAGCCGTCGATGCCGGACACGTTGTAGACCATCGAGATGAGGATGTCCGTGTGCCCGAGCGGCACCGAGGCGTCGGTGAAGCGCGGGCCACCCTGCGTCAGCATGTAGATGAGCGTGAAGTTGTTGAAGTTGAACGCGAACGAGGAGATCAGCAGCGGCCCCGTCGCGACGAGGAGCAGCGGCATCACCACCGAGCGCCAGGTGCGGAACCGGCTCGCGCCGTCGACCTTCGCGGCCTCGAGCATGTCGCCGGGGATCGCCTGCAGGGCGCCCGTGCAGACCAGGAACATGTAGGGGAAGCCGAGCCACAGGTTCACCCCGAGCACGGACAGCTTCGCCAGCCACGGATCGGTGAGCCACGCGATCTCCGCGCCGCCCAGCAGCACCTCGTTGACGAATCCGAACCGCCGGTTGAGCATGCCGGACCACAGCAGGGCCGCGAGGAACCCCGGGATCGCGTACGGCAGGATCATCAGCGTCCGGTAGATCTTGCGGCCGCGCACCCGCGGGTCGTTGAAGACCATCGCGAGGAACAGGCCCAGCAGGAAGGTCGTGACGACCGACAGCAGGGCGAACGCGAACGTCCAGGCGAGGATCTTCACGAACGGCCCGGCGTAGCGCTGGTCGCCGAACGCGGTGACGAAGTTCGACAGGCCCACCGGGACGCGCCAGCCCACGGTGAGCGTGGCGCCGTCGGGCGACTCGAACTGGCCCTCGGCGTTGGGCGTGTAGACGGTGCCCGTCGTCAGGTCGGTCATCGTGTCGGCCTCGGCGTCGTACTCGAGCGAGGGCCGGTAGGAGTAGCCGACGCGCGCGTCCTGCGTGCGGATCGACCCGGCCTCCGGGTCGTCGGACACCGGCACGCGCAGGCCGGTGACCTCGCCCTGACGGGCGAGGACCTCGTTGCGGGGCAGGATCGTCCAGCCCGGCACCGAGGTGATCGTGGTGCCGTCGACGCGGGCGCCGTCGACGGCGGCCAGGTGCTCCTCGGCGGTGCCGGCCAGGACGTCGCCGTCGGCGGCGACGACGGCGAAGCCCAGGTTCCCGGCGTCGTCCTCGACGACCGCGAGCGGGAAGCCCGGCGTGCCCTCGACGCGGCGCTCGTTCTGCGCGAGCAGTGCCGCGATCGCGTCCTCCTTGGTGGAGTTGTGGCCGTCGCCGTAGTTCGTGAACGCGACGTAGCCGGTGTAGAGGACGACGTAGATCTGGAAGACCAGCAGGAAGACCAGGCCCGGCAGGATGTACTTCATCGGCAGCGCGCGGCGCGAGAAGTACACGTAGTCGGCCGCGACGACGAGCGCGACCATCGACCACATGATCCCCGTCGAGCCCTCGTTCCAGGCGGCGAGGACGACGTAGGCGCCGAACGCGTTGACCAGCGCCATGAGCGCGATCTTCACGAGCAGCCCACCCGCGCTGCGGGACCGCGCGGGGCCGGAGCGACGCGCTCGCCCGCTCCCCTTCGGCGGGGGCCCCTCGGGGGGCGCGGCTGTCGGGGTGACAGACGTGGGCAGGGACGAACTCATGGCAGATCTCCGCACCGTTGCGCTGGTGGTCGGTGGGCCCCGCGGGCACCGGTCGGGCGGGGCGCGGGGCGGGTGGCGGCGACGGCCGCCGGACAGGCGGCGTCGAGTGGGGCGGCGCGGGGCCGCCCCACTCGACGTGTCAGGTCAGCCGAGGGCGGCCTGGATGTCGGTGACCATCTTGTTCCAGGTGCTCACCGGGTCGGCACCGCCGAGGATGTTGGCCTCGGTGACGCCCCAGAACTCCCACACCGCGCCCATCTCGGGGATGGACGGCATCGGGACGGCGTCGGCGCCGACGGCGCGGAAGCCCGCGGTGATCGGGTCGGCCGACGCGGCGTCGGCGGCGGCGATGAGGGCCGGCGGACGGTCACCGGCCTCGTACAGCGCGAGCTGAGCCTCCTCGGTGGCGAGGTAGTTGACGAGGAAGTCGTTCGCGGCGAGCGCGTTCTCGCTCCTGGCGGAGACGTAGAAGCCCTGCACGCCGACGAACGGCTGCGCCGGCTGGCCACCGGCCGACGGGATCGGGTCGATCGCCAGGTCGAGGCCCTCGAAGGAGGAGAGCATCCACGGGCCGCCGATGATGAACGGCGACTGGCCGTTCTTGAACGCCTCGACGGCGATGTCGTACGTCACGGCCGTGTCGAGCACGCCCGCGGCACCCTGCGCGGCGAGCCACTGCGCGAAGGCCTCACCGTTCGCGCCACCGAGCGCCAGCTCGGCGGAGTAGGAGCCGTCCTCGTTCTGCACGAACACCGGGGCGCCGAAGGAGGTCTGCAGCGGGTACATCGTGTACGGGTCACCGGTCTCGCCGACCTGGATGAGGATCGGGAACTCGGAGCCGGCGGCCTGGCCCATCGCGACGGCCTCGTCCCAGGTGGCCGGGGCCTGCGGGGCGAGTGCGGTGTTGCGGATGAGCGCGATGTTCTCCACGGCGTAGGGCAGGCCGTAGACCTGGCCCTCGAAGGTGAAGGCGTCGAGGGCGACCTGCTCGAACTCGCTCGCCTTGTCGCCGAGCTCGATCGGGGCGACGACGCCGTTGGCGGTCAGCTCACCGAGCCAGTCGTGGGCGCCGACGGTGATGTCCGGGCCCTCACCCGTGGGGACCTGGGCGTTGAAGTCCGCGCGGATGTCCTCGAAGTTCTTCAGGACCACCTCGACGGCGGTGCCGGTGACGGCCTCGTAGTCGGTGGCCGCGGCCTGGACGGCCGGCTGGCGGGTCTCGTCGACCCAGATCGTCAGGGCAGGGCCCTCGGTGGTGTCCGAGGTCTCCGGGGTGGTCGGCTCCTGGGCCGACGGCTCCTCGGAGTCGCCGCCGCAGGCGGCGAGCGTGAGTGCGGCGCTGAGCGCGACCGCGGTCAACGTGATGCTCCGACGCATCGGTTCTCCAAACGACTCGTGGTCACGGCCGCGGGCGCCGGATGGCCCCCGTCGGCCCTGTTGCGCGGAAACGTAACGCCGCGTTTGCAGATCTTGCAAACTCTTGCGGTAACTTTCAGGTATCAGTTGCCGACATCCGTCGGCGACCTGCGGGTCCGCACGCACGAGGAGGTCGGGTGTCCAATACGCTGCGGCACGTGCGCACCCGACTGAAGGACCTCGCTGACCAGGCCGGCGTGAGCACGGCGACGGTGTCGCGGGTGCTCAACGGCAAGCCCGGCGTCGCCGCGGAGACGCGCAAGGCGGTCCTGGCGGCGCTCGACGTGCTCGGGTACGAGCGGCCCGAGAAGTTGCGCAACAGGTCCCAGGGCCTCGTCGGCCTCATCGTCCCCGAGCTCGACAACCCCGTCTTCCCCGCGCTCGCGCAGGCGATCGAGACGACCCTCGCCGACCGCGGCTACACCCCGCTCCTGTGCACCCAGTCCCCCGGCGGCACGACCGAGGACGAGTACGTCGAGATGCTCATCGAGCACGGCGTCGACGGCATCATCTTCGTCTCCGGCCGGCACGCGGACACCGCGGCCTCCACCGAGCGCTACCACCGCCTTCGGGGTCAGAGCCTGCCCATCGTCTTCGTCAACGGGTACGCGGCCGGCGTGGACGCCCCCGCGGTCTCGACCGACGACGCCGTCGCCGTCACGCTCGCGGTGCGCCACCTGCGCAGCCTCGGCCACACGCGCATCGGCCTCGCCGTCGGCCCGGACCGCTACGTGCCCGCGCGCCGCAAGATCGCCGCGTTCACGACCCTGCTCGACCAGGAGGCGCCGGGCGAGGACGTGACCCAGCACGTCGTGTCCACGCTCTTCACCGTCGAGGGCGGGCAGGTCGCCGGCGACGAGCTCATCGCGAGCGGCCACACCGCGATCGTGTGCGGCTCCGACCTCATGGCGCTCGGCGTCATCCGGGCGGCGCGCTCGCGCGGCCTGCGCGTCCCGGAGGACCTGTCCGTCGTCGGGTTCGACGACTCCCCGCTCATCGCGTTCACCGACCCGCCGCTGACCACGCTCCGCCAGCCCGTCGTGAGCATGGGCAAGGCGGCGGTGTCCGCGCTCGTCGCCGAGATCTCCGGCACCCGGGTCTCGCGCACCGAGCTGCTGTTCCACCCCGAGCTGATCGTGCGCTCCTCCACCGGGCCGGCGCCCGCGCGCGCCGCAGCGACGGCGGAACCCGCGCGACGTCCCTAGGCTGGCCCGACACCACCGCGACCCGGGAGTCCCGTGACCCAGATCCTCTCCGCCCTCACCGAGCCCTCGACCACCACGACGCTGGTCCACCGCGCGTCCAGCGGACCGGTCCCCTGGTGGCGCTCCGCGGTCATCTACCAGGTGTACCCGCGGTCGTTCGCGGACGGGAACGGCGACGGCGTCGGCGACCTGCCCGGGATCCGCTCGCGGCTGTCCCACCTGGCTCGCCTCGGCGTCGACGCGATCTGGCTCTCGCCCTTCTACCGCTCGCCGCAGCACGACGCCGGCTACGACGTCGCCGACTACCGCGACGTCGACCCGCTGTTCGGCACGCTCGCCGACGCCGACGCGATGCTCGCCGAGGCGCACCGGCTCGGCCTGCGGGTCATCGTCGACCTCGTCCCGAACCACACGTCGTCGGCGCACCCGTGGTTCGCGGCGGCCCTCGCCTCGCCCCCCGGCAGCCCCGAGCGGGCGCGCTACATCTTCCGCGACGGCAAGGGCCCGGACGGCTCCCTGCCGCCCAACGACTGGCGCTCCGCGTTCGGCGGGCCGGCGTGGACCCGGATCACCGAGCGCGACGGCACGCCGGGCCAGTGGTACCTGCACCTGTTCGACACCACGCAGCCGGACCTCGACTGGACGAACCCCGAGGTCCGCGCGGAGTTCCGCGACATCCTGCGGTTCTGGCTCGACCGGGGCGTGGACGGCTTCCGCGTCGACGTCGCGCACGGCCTGGTCAAGGCCGAGGGCCTGCCGGACTTCGCGGCGCCCACGGCGGCCGAGCGGCCGCCGCACGAGGGCACCCTCGGCTCCGAGGACGGGGCCACCGGCGCCGGGAGCCTCGGCCCGATGTGGGACCAGGACGGCGTGCACGAGATCTACCGCGAGTGGCACCAGGTCCTCGCCGAGTACGACGGCGACCGCGCGATGGTCGCCGAGGCCTGGGTCGAGCCGGTGTCGCGCCTGGCGCTGTACGTCCGCCCGGACGAGATGCAGCAGGCGTTCAACTTCCCGTTCCTCACCTCGCCGTGGCGGGCCGCCGACCTGCGCGCGGTCATCACCGAGTCGCTCGCCGCGTACGACGCCGTCGGCGCGACCACCACCTGGGTGCTGTCCAACCACGACGTCGTGCGGCACCCGACCCGGCTCGGCCTCGAGCCCCCGGGCGGCAAGCCGGGCGGCATCGGCGTCGGCGACCCGCAGCCCGACGAGGAGCTCGGCCTGCGCCGCGCCCGCGCCGCGACGCTGCTCATGCTCGCGCTGCCCGGCTCCGCCTACCTGTACCAGGGCGAGGAGCTCGGCCTGCCGGAGCACACCACCCTGCCCGACGACGAGCGGCAGGACCCGACCTGGTGGCGCTCGGAGCACACCGAGCGCGGCCGCGACGGCTGCCGCGTCCCGCTGCCGTGGGAGGCGGAGGCGCCCGCCTACGGGTTCTCCCCCACGGGCCTGAGCTGGCTGAGCCAGCCGGAGTCGTGGGCGCGCTACGCGCTCGACCGCCAGCGCTGCGTGCCCGGCTCGACGTTCGAGATGTACCGGGCGGCGCTCGGCCTGCGCCGCGAGTACAAGCTCGGCACGGGCTCGCTCGCCTGGGTGGACGGCCTGTCCCAGGACGACGCGCAGTCCGTCGTCGCGTTCATCAACCGGGACGTGCTCGTCGTGACGAACCTCGGCCCCGAGACCGTCCGGCTCACCGGCTCCGACCTCGAGCTGCTGCTCTCCTCGACCGACCTGCCCGAGGGCCGGGCCGGCGGGGACGCGGTGGACGTGCCGTCCGACGCGACGGTGTGGGTGCGCCGGCGCTGAGCCCGCCTCCCGGCCGCGCGCCGGGCCGACCGGTCCGCGCGCCGCGCCCGCGTCAGCGCAGGGCGACCAGCGCCGCCTCGGTGACCACGAGCACCGTGCGCCCGTCCACCTGCTGCAGGGCGACGGCGTCGGCGGGCAGCGGCACCGACCAGCGCAGCTCGCCCGTGGTCAGGCCGCGCGCGGCGAGCCGCACGCCCGTGTCGTCGTCCTCGGGCAGGAGCACGACGCGCCCGTCGGTGAGGGCGTCCCAGGCGCCCGCGCCCCGGGCGACCGGCCGGCTCCACAGCCGCAGCCCGGTCCGCAGGTCCAGGACGACCGCCGACGACGGCCCGACGCCGACGACCACGCCGTCGACCTGCACCGACGCCGACAGCCACGGCACGTTCGCGAGGTCCCACCTAACCCGCCCGTCCCGGGCGTCGAGGCCGAGCAGGTGCTGGTCCCCGGTCCGGCGCACGACGACGACCTCGGGGGCCGACGCGTCGCTCACCCGGGCGAGCCACGGCACGCCGGGCGACGCGAACCGGCGCTCGCCGTCGGGCCCGACGACCTCGACGTCCTGCGGGCGGCCGAACCGGTCGTGGACCCAGCGGGCGCTCGCCCCGCCGGGCAGGTCGACCGCGTCGTGACCGGCGTCGGCGGCGCGGCCAGGGAGCTCGACCGGGTGGCCCGTGGCGACCTCGAGCGCGAACCCGTGGTCGCGGTTGCCGAGGGAGACGACGCCGTCGCGCACCGCGTAGCCCCCGCCGCCGGAGGACGCGAGCAGGTCGAGCAGGCCGGGGTCGCTGCGGAAGCTCCACGCGACGCCCCCGGTGACCGGCTGCCACGCGGTGGTCGTCACGGTGCCGTCGGGCTCGGCGCCCGTGAGCAGCACGAGGCGGTCCGCGACGTCCGCGAACAGGGCCCCGTCGACGTCCGTGGACCGGACCCGCTCCCCCGTCGCGGCGTCGACCACGACGACCTCGCCGGCGAGCGGCATGCCCCACCCGCCGCGCGGCAGGCAGACGACGTGCGTGACGTACGGCAGGTCCGGCCCGGTGTCGCGCGCGCCGAGGAGCGGGCGGCACGCCTCGCGCGGTCCGCCGTCGCGGCGCCAGACCTCCTCGCCGGTCTCCAGGTCCCACGCCCACAGCTCGCCCGGCGAGTCCAGGCCCGTCGTGAGCACGGCCCTGCCCGTGCGCGCGATCGGCCGCCCCGCCGGGACCCGCCAGGCCTCGGCGAGGGGCTCGGCCAGCGGGCCGAGCACGCCGGGCACCTCGGCGAGGGCGGCGAGCCGGGTCTCGTCGGCCCGCACCTGCACCTCGTGCGCCACGAGCACGACGGCGGTGAGGGCCGCGAGCGCGGCGAGCGCGGCCCACGCGCGGACGTGGTGGCCGCCGCGGGAGTGCGGCCCACGCGCGGTGTCGCCGCCCTCGGCCGCACCCGTCCCGGGCGCAGGGGCGCCCGCACCGAGGGCGAAGGTCTCGTCCCCCTCCACCAGCTCGACGTCGACGAGGTGCGGGTCCTCCGTCGGCCGCATCCTGGCAGCGTAGGTCGCGCACCGGACGTCCCGCGACGGGTGTCTCGCGCGCGAGGGCCGCCCGAGGGCGGAGGCGCAGGTCAGCGCCCGGTCAGCGGTAGGCGACCACGACGTTGTCGCGCTGCAGCAGGACCGTCCCGTCGCCCACCACACGCCCGGTCCACGGCGGACCGTCCAGCGGGATGCGCCACGCCTCGAGCCCGTCCCGCAGTCCGATCGCCGCGAGCCACCGGTCGCCGTCCTCGTCCAGCGGGACGAGGAGCCGGCTCCCGTCCGTGACGAGCCCGACGGCCGCCTCGTCGTCGGTCTCGACCTGCCACACGCGCTCGCCCGAGAGCAGGTGGACCGCGGCCAGCAGGGGGCCCCCGCCGACGACGAGGTCACCGAAGCGGAGGCCGTCCGCCCCGCCCAGGTAGGTGGCGCCCATGTCGGTGCTCCACAGCTCCTCACCCGTGCGCGGGTCGAGGGCGGTGAGGCGGTTGCCCGGGCCCGGGGGCACGACCAGCAACGGGTCCGCCGCCGACGGCTCGACGACGAACGGCGTCCAGATGTCGCCGTGGAAGGTGAACCGCTCCTCCCCGCCGGGACCGCGGACCGTGCCCGTCGGCCCCCCGGGGGTGTACGCGAGCTCGACGGTGGCCCCGTCGTCGAGCCTGACGGTGGAGTCGCGGAGGAACATGCCGGCCTCGTCCACCGGCTCGGTCGGCTCGCCCGTGGCGGCGTCGAGGGCGGCGACCACCGACCCGTCCGGGCCTCGCAGGTGCACCACGCCCGCGAAGACGTGCGCCCACACCCACGGGTCGTCGAAGTCCTCCGGCGTGGGGACCACGTGCTCCCAGCGCTCGCCCCCGTCGGCAGCGTCCAGCCCGGTGACCACGAGCGCGGCGTCGGGGACGGCCCGCGTCACGACGACCACGTCCGCGGCCGTGTCGGTCGCGATCATCCGGCCTGCCATCTGCCGCACCCACGCGTCGACGCCGGTCGCCACGTCGACGACCCGCACACGCCCCGTCTCCTCGGGGCCCACCTCCGAGGTGTCCCCCGTCGCGCTCGAGCCGCACACGAGGACCGTCGGGTCCGGGATGTCCGCCGCGTCGACGACCTCGCCGCGCTCAGTCGCCGCGACGAGCTCGGCCCACGCGGGGTTCCAGACGTGGCACCACTCGGTGTCGTCCTGGGTGACCTCCCACAGCACCCGGCCGTCCGCAGAGTCCACCCCACGCAGCGCGCGGGGCACGCCGGCGACGTCGAGGACGACGAGGTCCCCGGTGGCGGCCGCGACGTACCCGTCGGTGCGCCAGACCTCCTCGAGCGGGTCGGACAGGTCGGCGAGCCTCACCCCGACGGCGGCGAGCGCCTCCTTCCGCTCGGCGGCGCGCCGCGCGTCCTGCAGGGTGACGACGACGCTCGCGGCCACGAGCCCGAGCACCACCGCCCCGCCGACGCCACCGAGCACCCACCGACGGCGCCGCTCGCGCGGGTCGAGGCGCGCGCCGTCGGGCGCCTCCTCGGCCGACTCCCCCTCCGCGCCGGGTGCCGCGGCGAGCGCGAGCCGCTGCCCCCGCTCGTCGACGTCGACGAGCTCGACGCTGACGTTCTCCCCGTCCTGGCCGGTCCCGCGCACGAGGCGACAGTAGCGGCGCGGAGGCCGTCGCGGGCGGACCGGCGGGTCAGCCGCCGGAGACGCTCAGCTCGGCCTCGCGCAGCGCGGCCCGGAACGTCTCGTCGAGCTCGCGCGAGTCCAGCCAGCCCTCGGGCAGGACCGGCCGCCGCGGCGAGCCGGCCCGCCCGCGCTGCCCCTCGGCCGCGGCCCCCGGGTAGGGCTGGTCCAGGTCGAGCCGCCCGAGGAGCTCGTCGAGGTGGGCGAGCGTCTCCACCAGGCCGAGCTCGCGGCGCAGCTCGCCACCGACCGCGTAGCCCTTGAGGTACCAGGCCATGTGCTTGCGCATCTCGCGCAGCGCCTTCAGCTCGTCACCGAAGTCCTCGACCATGAGCTCCGCGTGCCGGCGGATGACCGCGGCGACCTCGCGCAGGCCCGGGCGCACGCGCGCGTCGGAGCCGTGGAACGCCGCGGCCAGGTCGGCGAACAGCCACGGGCGCCCCTGGCACCCGCGCCCGACGACGACGCCGTCGCAGCCGGTGCGGGCCACCATCTCCAGGGCGCCCTCGGCCGACCAGATGTCGCCGTTGCCGAGCACGGGGATCGACGTGACGGCCTCCTTGAGCCGGGCGATCGCGTCCCAGTCGGCCGTGCCGGAGTAGTGGTCGGCGGCGGTGCGCGCGTGGAGCGCCACCGCGGCCACGCCCGCGTCCTCGGCGATCCGCCCGGCCTCGAGGTACGTGAGGTGGTCCTCGTCGACGCCCTTGCGCATCTTCACGGTGACGGGGACGCCGTGGGGCGCGGCGGCGTCGACCGCGGCCCGCACGATCGCGGCGAACAGGTCCCGCTTCCACGGCAGCACCGCGCCCCCGCCGCGACGGGTCACCTTGGGCACCGGGCAGCCGAAGTTGAGGTCGACGTGGTCGGCACGGTCCTCGGCGGCGAGCATGCGCACCGCGGCGCCGACGGTCGCGGGCTCCACGCCGTACACCTGGACGGAGCGCGGCCGCTCGTCGGGGTCGTGGCGGATGATCCGCATCGACTCGGACGTGCGCTCCACGAGCGCGCGCGAGGTGACCATCTCCGCCACGTACAGCCCCGCGCCGTGCTCGCGGCACAGGCGGCGGAAGGCCCGGTTGGTCACCCCGGCCATCGGCGCCAGCACCACCGGCGTCTCGACCGTCAGCGGGCCGATCCGCAGCGGCGGCAGCACGGCGGTCCCGGCGGGCGGGGTCGTCGCGGCGGGCGGGGTGGGCGTGGGCACCGGACGATTCTCCCCCACGTCGCGCCCGCCGCCGCGCCGACGAGCGCGCCGCGGCACGCAACCCCGCCGGGGCCTGCGGCGTTCTCTAGGGTGTGACCTCGATGGTGGGCGACGCGCGGTTCCTCGCCCCGCCGCGCGAGGAGTCGGCGGCGGTGTCGCTCGTCGGCGCCACCCGGGGCGGCCGCGACGAGGAGTTCACCGCGTTCGTCCGCGCCCACCGGGCGGATCTGCTGCGCACCGCGTGGCTGCTCGTGGGCGACGCGCACCGCGCCGAGGAGCTCACGCAGCAGGCGCTCGTGCGCACCTACGGCGCGTGGGACCGCGTCGCCGACGGCGACCCGCTCGCCTACACCCGCCGTGTCCTGGTCAACCTCCGCACCGACACGTGGCGGCGTCGCCGCCGCGAGGTGCTCGTCGCCGACCTGCCCGACGACGCCGCCCCGCACGGGACCGCCGCCGAGGCCCCCGCGGTCGACCGGCAGGCGGAGCGCGACCTGCTGGTCCGCGCCCTGGCGACGCTCACGCCGCGCCAGCGCCGCGTCGTCGTGCTCCGCCACCTCGTGGGCCTCACGGAGGCCGAGGTGGCCCACGACCTCGGGATCAGCGTCGGCACCGTGAAGTCCACGTCCTCGCGCGCGCTGGCCGCGCTGCGCACCGTCCTGGCGTCCGCCGACGCCGGACCGTCCACGGGGAGCGACCGATGAGCCTCACCGACGACGCCCTGTTCCGCGAGCTCGCCGAGCGCGCCGACCGCGCCGTGCCGGCGATGTCGCTCGACCCCGCGGCGGTCCTCGCCCACGGGCGCCGGCACCGACGACGCCGGACCGCGCTGCAGTCGGCCGCCGGCCTCGCCGGGGTGGCCGCCGTCGCGCTGGCCGCGGTCGGCGTCGGGCAGCTCGCGGGCGACCGCGGGCACGAGGTGCCCGCCGCGTCACGCCTGGTCACGGTGGGCGACTTCACGGTCCTGGCCGCGACGGGTCTGGAACCGCTGAGCGACGACGACCCGGTCCGCGTGGGCACCGCCACCGGGCCCGGGACCCTGTACGACACCGGCGTCCCGGTGGACCCGGCCGACCCCGACGGGGCGCGCTGGGTGCTCGAGCACATCGCGGGGGTGATCGGCGGGCCGGTCCCCGAGCACCTCGCGGTGCGCACCTTCGACCCGGCCACCGGCGAGGTCGGCGAGCGCGACCTGCAGACCGCGGCGCTGCGTCCCGACGGGTCGCCGGACGCGGGGAGCCTCGAGCTCGGGCGGACGAAGGTCGTGTTCGGCACCGCCGCGGCCGACTACACGCCGACGGTGTACCTCACGGGGCCGGGGGCGGACGTCCCCGCGGTGGAGAGCCGCGTGTACGTGCCCACGTTCACGCTCCCCGGCGTGGACCTGCCGGTGTACCTGCTGCGCGTGTCGGGCGACTCGCCGTGGCCGACCGTCACGTTCCACCCGTCGCAGTACACGAGCATGCTCGTCGAGGGCTCGGTCGCGCCCGACCCCTGGGGCCGCTAGGCCCGGCGACCGGGCGTCCTACGCCGACGCGGGCCCGGCCGACGCCGAGGCGCCGCGCGCGGCCGCCCGCTCGGCGCGGTCGCGGATCCCCCGCAGCATCCGCTCGGTCATGACGAAGCTCACCCACGACACGGGCTCGACCATGGTCCCTGCCCACCCGGCGCGGTACCCGTACCGCTCCCGGACGACGAGGCGGGTGCGCTCGTCGCCGGCGGGCCGCAGCACGAACGCCCAGGTGAAGTCGAACGGCACCGGGGCGTCGTCGTCGGCGGGCCCCGCGCCGTGCAGGACGAGCGCCTCCTGCGGGCGGACCTCCGCGACGGGTAGCGCGAAGTCGGGGTGCAGGCGCACCTGGTCGCCGACGGCGATGCCCTGCCACTCCGGCACGACGTCGTCGGCGCTGGTGATCTCGCAGCCCGCGAGGTTCTCGAGCCGGTCGTAGGAGTAGAAGCCGCCGCGCCCCTGCCCCATCTGGGCCAGCCACGGCCAGACCTCGGCGGCCGAGGCCCGGATGGTGACCGCGCGGGTGGCAACGAGATCGGCGTCGGGGATGAGCTCGTCCCCGGGGAGCTCGGCCGTCTGCTCCTCCGGCGTGGCGCCGAAGGCGAGCTGGGCACGGCGGCCCTGGCGGTAGGCCGCCACGGCGCCCGCGGCGGCCACGGCGGCGAGAAGGGTGCGACGGACCACGGCGGCGCTGTTCACAGGACAAGTGAACCGTGCCGCCGGGCCGACGGACAGGACGAATCGCGCGTGGATCCGCGGGCGTGCGCCAGGCGGGCGACCCGGCGACGGGCACGCGCGGCCCCGCGGCCGCGAGGCCGGATCAGCAGCCGACGAGGCGCTCCGCGAGCCAGCTGCGCACCTGGGCGATCGCCACGCGCTCCTGCGCCATCGAGTCGCGCTCACGGATGGTGACCGCCTGGTCCTCGAGGGAGTCGAAGTCGACGGTGATGCAGTACGGCGTGCCGACCTCGTCCTGGCGGCGGTAGCGACGGCCGATCGCGCCGGCGTCGTCGAACTCGACGTTCCAGTGCTTGCGCAGCTCCGCGGCGAGGTCGCGCGCGGCCGGCGAGAGGTCCTCGTGCCGCGACAGGGGCAGCACGGCGGCCTTCGTGGGAGCGAGGCGCGGGTCGAGCCGCAGCACGGTGCGCTTGTCCACGCCGCCCTTGGCGTTGGGGGCCTCGTCCTCGGCGTACGCGTCGACGAGGAACGCCATGAGCGAGCGGGTCAGACCGCCGGAGGGCTCGATGACGTACGGCACCCAGCGCTCGCCCTTGGCCTGGTCGAAGTACGACAGGTCCTGGCCGGAGTGCTTGCTGTGCTCGCTCAGGTCGAAGTCCGTGCGGTTCGCGATGCCCTCGAGCTCGCCCCACTCGCTGCCGACGAACCCGAACCGGTACTCGATGTCGACCGTGCGGGTCGAGTAGTGGGACAGCTTCTCCTTCGGGTGCTCGTAGTGGCGCAGGTTCTCCCGGGCGATGCCCAGGTCGACGTACCAGTCGGTGCGGGCGTCGATCCAGTACTGGTGCCACTCGGCGTCGGTGCCGGGCTCGACGAAGAACTCCAGCTCCATCTGCTCGAACTCGCGCGTGCGGAAGATGAAGTTGCCCGGGGTGATCTCGTTGCGGAACGACTTGCCGATCTGCGCGATGCCGAACGGCGGCTTCTTGCGCGCGGCGGTCATGACGTTCGCGAAGTTCACGAAGATGCCCTGCGCGGTCTCGGGCCGCAGGTAGTGCAGGCCGGACTCGTCCTCGACCGGGCCGAGGTACGTCTTGAGCATCATGTTGAAGTCGCGCGGCTCGGTCCACTTGCCGCGGGTGCCGCAGCTGGGGCACGGGACCTCGGCGAGGCCGCCCTCGGGCTCGCGCCCCTTGCGCTCCGTGAACTCCTCGATGAGCTGGTCCTCGCGGTAGCGCTTGTGGCAGGACAGGCACTCGGTCAGCGGGTCGGAGAAGACCGCGAGGTGCCCGGAGGCGACCCACACCTGCCGGGGCAGGATGATCGACGAGTCGAGGCCGACGACGTCCTCGCGGCCCGTGACCACCGCACGCCACCACTGGCGCTTGATGTTCTCCTTGAGCTCCACGCCGAGGGGCCCGTAGTCCCACGCGGACCTGGTGCCGCCGTAGATCTCCCCTGACGGGAAGACGAAGCCACGGCGCTTGGCGAGACTGATGACGGCGTCGAGACGGGACTCGGCCACGGAGCACTCCTCGTGTCGCACGTGGCTCGTGCGACGGGCTGGTGGGGACGGGGTCGGCACCCGCCGGACGTCCGGCGATGCCGACCGCCAAGGCTACCGGTCGCCCGGCCCGGCCCTCGCCCCCCGACCGCCCGGTGACCGTGTCCGCCTACGGCGCCCGACGCCGCAGCACGCTGCCCGCCCCGTCTCCCGGTCGGCGGCCGTCCGGACGCCGGTTTGACACGCCGTCCCGCACTTATTGAGAATGATCCTCATGTTCAGGCGCCGCGCCGTGCTCCCCGTCCTCGTCGCCACGCTTGCGGCCGGCCTCGCCGGCTGCGGCGGCGGCGCCCAGGCCGACGACGGCCGCCTCCACGTCCTCGCGTCGATCGAGCCGCTGCGCTACGCCGTCGAGGCCGTCGGCGGCGAGCACGTCGCGGTCACCACCCTCACGCCCGCCGGGACCGACCCGCACTCGGTCGAGCTCTCCCCCCGGCAGCTGCGCGACGTCGGCACGGCCGACCTCGTCGTCCACCTCGGCGGGTTCCAGCCCGCGGTCGACGACGCCGTCGCGGAGCGCGCGCAGGACCACGCGCTGGACGTCGCCGAGGCCGCCGACCTGCGGCCGCTGCCGGAGGGCGCGGCGGACGACCACGCCGACGACGACCACGCCGACGACGACGGGCACGGCGGGCTCGACCCGCACTTCTGGCTCGACCCGACGCGGATGGCCGCGGTCGGGGCCGCGATCGCCGACGCGCTCGCCGCGGCCGACCCCCGCAACGCGGACGCCTACGCCGCCGGCGCCGAGGCCCTCGCCGCCGACATGGCGGCCCTCGACGAGGAGTTCGCCACCGGGCTCGCGGACTGCGAGAGCGACGTCGTCGTCACCTCGCACGCGGCGTTCGGCTACCTCACCGAGCGCTACGGCCTGCGGCAGGTGAGCGTGTCGGGCATCGACCCCGAGGGCGAGCCCTCCCCCGCCCGGATCCGCGAGGTCCGCGAGGTCGTCGCCGACCTCGGCGTGCGCGCGGTGTTCACCGAGCCGCTCGCGAACCCCGCGGTCGCCGAGACCGTCGCCGCGGACCTCGGCGTCGACGTCCGCGAGCTGGACCCGCTCGACGCCGGCACCGAGGGCGGCGACTACCGTCGGGCCATGGACGCCAATCTCGAGGCCCTGCGCGCCGGGCTGGGGTGCCGGTGACGCGGGCCATCGAGGCGCGCGGCGTCGTCGTCGAGCTCGGCGGCGCCCCCATCGTGCGCGGCGTCGACCTCGCCGTCGACGAGGGCGAGGTCGTCGCGCTCCTCGGCGCCAACGGGTCCGGCAAGTCCACGCTCGTCCGTGCGCTCGTCGGCGCGGTGCCGCTCGCCTCCGGCTCGGTGAGCCTGCTCGGCGCGCCCCTCGGACGCGAGGTCGACTGGGCCCGCATCGGCTACGTCCCGCAGCGCGTGAGCGCCGCCGGCGGAGTGCCCGCCACGGCCGAGGAGGTCGTCGTGTCCGGGCTGCTCCACGCGCGCCGCCTGCGCCCGCCGCGCGGCGCCCGGGCCCGCGCGCTCGAGGCGCTCGCCGCCGTCGGCCTCGCCGACGCCGCCCGCTCACCCGTGCACTCCCTCTCCGGCGGCCAGCAGCAGCGCGTGCTCATCGCCCGCGCGCTCGTCCGTCGGCCCCGGCTGCTCGTCCTCGACGAGCCCGTCGCGGGCGTCGACCTGCCCAGCCAGCGGGCGTTCGCCGCGGCGCTCGGCGACCTCGTCGGCACGGGCACGACCGTGCTCGTCGTCCTGCACGAGCTCGGCGCGCTCGCCCCGCTCGTGCGGCGCGCGGTCGTGCTGCGGCACGGCGCCGTCGTGCACGACGGCGCTCCCCCACGCCCGTCGCCCGAGCACGCCGGCCCGGAGCACGAGCACGTGCACCCGCACGACGGCGACACGGAGCCCGAGGAGCCGGGCGTGACCCCGGCGGTGAGGTGGCAGGCGTGATCGAGATGCTCACCGACCCGCTCATGCAGCGCGCGCTCGTCGTCGCGCTGCTCGTCGGCCTGGCCGCGCCCGTCGTCGGCACCTACCTCGTGCAGCGTCGGCTCTCGCTCCTCGGCGACGGCATCGGCCACGTCGCGCTCACGGGCGTCGCCGTCGGCTGGCTCGCGGGAAGCATCGCCGGGATCACCCCTGACGACGCGCTCGCCGTCCCCGGCGCCGTCGTGTTCGCCGTCGCCGGCGCGGTGGCCATCGAGCTCGTCCGGGCGCGGGGGCGCACGAGCGGCGACGTCGCGCTCGCCCTGCTCTTCTACGGCGGGATCGCCGGCGGCGTGCTCATCATGTCGCTCGCGGGCGGGAGCAACGCGAACCTCGTCGGCTACCTGTTCGGCTCGATCGCGACGGTCTCCGTGCCGGACCTGGTGCTCACCGTCGCGCTCGCCGTCCTCGTGCTCGGCGTCGGCCTCGGCCTGCGCACGGCGTTCTTCGCGGTCAGCCACGACGAGGAGTTCGCGCGCGCCGCCGGCCTGCCCGTACGCGCCCTCAACGTGACGATCGCCGTCGTCGCCGCCCTCACCGTCACCGTCGCGATGCGCGTGGTCGGCGTGCTGCTCGTCTCCGCGCTCATGATCGTGCCGGTGGCCGTCGCGCAGCAGCTCACGGCGTCGTTCCGGCGCACGATGGCGCTGGCCATGACCGTCGGCGTCGTCGTGTGCGTCAGCGGCCTGACGATCACCTACTTCCACGACGCGTCGCCCGGGGCGACGATCGTCGTGCTCGCGATCGCCGCCTACGTCCTGGCGGCGGCGCGACCCCTCACGCGGCGCGCCCGCCGCGCGCGCCTGCGCGACCCGCACCCCGACGTCGCCGACGACGTGCTCGTCGCCGCGGCCGGCACCCGGGAGGTCCAGTGATGCAGCGCATGACGCGGCAACGCTCGGCGGTGGCCGAGCTCCTCGCCGACCTGGACGACTTCCGCAGCGCCCAGCAGATCCACGAGGCGCTGCGCGAGCGGGGCGACGAGGTCGGCCTCGCCACGGTCTACCGCACGCTCCAGCGCATGGCGGACCGCGGCGAGGTGGACGTGCTGCGCGCCGACGACGGCGAGGCCCGCTACCGTCGCTGCTCCCGCCGCGAGCACCACCACCACCTCGTGTGCCGGCGCTGCGGCACGGCCGTGGAGGTCGACGGTCCGGGCGTCGAGGAGTGGGCGCGGACGGTCGGCGCGGCGCACGGGTTCACCGACGTCGCGCACACGATGGAGCTGGTCGGCACGTGCGCCGGGTGCGCGAGGGAGGAGCAGGACTGATGCCCGCGTGGATGGAGGGCTGGCCCTGGCTCGGGGTGTACCTGTTCTTCCTGTTCGGCGCGCTCGCCCGCTCGCAGGCGGTCTACTGGCTCGGCCGCGGCGTCGCGGCGGGCGTGCTGCGCTCCCGCTGGAAGGAGCGGGCCGAGTCGCCGCAGGTGCGCCGCGCGACGGCGTCGGTCGAGCGCTGGGGCATGCCGATCGTGCCCGCCGCGTTCCTCACCGTCGGTTTCCAGACCGCCGTGTTCCTCGCCGTCGGCCTGCTGCGGGTGCGCTGGCTGCGCTACACGCTGTGGGCGCTGCCGGGCTGCCTCATCTGGGCGGCGCTGTGGGGCGGCGGAGGGCTCGCGGCGTTCGCGGGCGCCAGCGAGCTCGCGCGCCGCTCGCCGTGGCTGCTCGCCGCGGTCGTCGTGGGCGTCGGCATGCTCGTCACCGTCGTCACGGTGCTCGTGCGGCGCCGCCGCGAGGCGGGGCGCGCCCCGGCGGGCGCCGACCCCGCCCGCGAGCCGGGGACCGTGCCCGAGCCCGCCGATGCCGCGGAGCGGCCCGCGGAGCGCTGAGCGCCGGACCGCCCACTCCCGGGCGAGGTCAGTGCTCGCGCGAGACGCAGAACTGGTTGCCGTCGGGGTCGGCGAGGACCACCCACGCCGTCCCGCCGCCCTCGTGGCGCGCGACCTCGGTCGCGCCCGCCGCCACCAGCCGCGCCGCCTCCGCCTCGTGGTCGGCGGCGGCCAGGTCGAGGTGCACGCGGTTCTTGCCCGGAGTCGGCTCCGCGACCCGTTGGAACCCGAGGGCGGGGCCCTCGCCGGCCTCGACCATCACGAAGCCGTCGTCGGCGAACGACCAGGTGATGCGGCCGCCGAGCGCACTCGCCCACCACTCGGCGAGGGACCGGGGCTCACGTGTGTCGACGGTGATCATGGCGACGCGCATGCGCCAGAAGGTACCGGGCGGAACGCCCGCACGTCGGGACGCCCGCCGCGGGCCCTCCGCGGCGCGCACGCCCGGTGCCCGGCGCGTCAGTGCGCCTGCGACACGCAGAACTGGTTGCCCTCGGGGTCGCTCAGCACAACCCACGTGAAGCCGCCCACCTCGTGCCGCGCCACCTCGAGCGCGCCCTCCGCGAGGAGCCGCTCGACCTCGTGGTCGCGGTCCGGCGCGGTCACGTCGAGGTGCACGCGGTTCTTGCCCGGCGTCGGCTCCGCGACGCGCTGGAAACCCAGCCGCGGGCCGTGCTCCGTGGCCACGAGGACGTAGTCGTCCCCCTCGAAGCCCTCGAGCACGCGGCCACCCAGCTGGCGTGCCCACCACTCGGCGAGCGCGCGGGGGTCGCGGCAGTCGATCGTCACCATCTCGATGCGCAGCATGACCCCGACGTTAGGCGACCGGGGCACGCCGCGGTGCCCCGCCGACGGGCGACCCGCCGGGCCGGGCCGGGGCGGCCGGCCGTCAGCCCTGCGCGGCGCGGTCCACCGCGCCGCCGTACCGCCGGTCGCGGCGCGCGTACGTCTCGACGGCCCGCCACAGGTGCCGCCGGTCGACGTCGGGCCAGTACTCGTCGAGGAACACCATCTCGGCGTAGGCCGCCTGCCAGATCATGAAGTTGCTGATCCGCTGCTCGCCCGACGTGCGCAGGAACAGGTCGACGTCGGGCAGCTCCGGCTCGTCGAGGTGCCGGGCGATCGTGCGCTCGTCGACCCGCTCGGGGTCGAGGCGGCCCGCGGCGACCTCGCGCGCGATGGCGCGCGCGGCGTCGGCCAGCTCGGCGCGACCGCCGTAGTTGACGCACATCGTCAGCGTGCAGACCGTGTTGTGGCGGGTGAGGCGCTCGGCCTCCTCGAGCTCGGCGATGACCGACCGCCACAGCCGCGGGCGCCGGCCGGCCCAGCGCACCCGCACACCCCACTCGTGCATGGTGTCCCGGCGGCGGCGCAGCACGTCCCGGTTGAAGCCCATGAGGAAGCGGACCTCGTCCGGCGAGCGCTTCCAGTTCTCGGTCGAGAACGCGTACGCGGACACGTGCGTGACGCCGATCTCGATCGCACCCGCGACGACGTCGAGCAGCGCGGCCTCCCCCGCGGCGTGCCCGGCGGTGCGCGGGAGCCCGCGCTCGTTCGCCCAGCGCCCGTTGCCGTCCATGACGATGGCGACGTGCCGCGGCACGAGCTCGGGCGGGATCTCCGGCGGCCGCGCGCCCGACGGGTGCGGCGGGGGCGGGACGACGACGTGCCGGCGCCCTCGCGCCGCGCGCGCCTCGGTGCGGGCCGCCTCGCGCGCGGCGGCGCGCTCCTGCCGTGCCGTGGCCATCAGGCGCGCTCGACGAGGCGCAGCGAGCGCAGGCCGCGCTCGAGGTGGAACTGGAGGAAGGCGGCGACCAGGCCGCTGGCCTCGCGGCGGTGCCGCGCGTCGCTCGCGTCCGCCGTGGCCCAGTCGCCGGAGAGCAGGGCCGCGAGCAGCGCGAACGTCTCGGGGGCGGGGGCCGTCGCGCCCGGCGGGCGGCAGGCGGGGCAGACCGCGCCGCCGGAGGCGATCGCGAACGACCGGTGCGGACCCGGGGCGCCGCAGCGGGCGCAGTCGGTGAACGACGGCGCCCAGCCGGCCACGGCGAGCGCCCGCAGCAGGTACGCGTCGAGCACGAGACCGGGCGCGTGCCGGCGCTCGGCGAGCGCGCGCACGGCGCCCACGAGGAGGAGGAACTGCTGGACGGCGGGTTCGTGCTCGGCCTCGACGAGCCGGTCAGCCGTCTCGAGCATCGCGGTGCCCGCGGTGTAGAGCGCGTAGTCGGCGGCGAGCGGGCCCGCGTAGGCGCCGAGCGTCTCCACCTGCGTGACGATGTCGAGGTTGCGCCCGGAGTAGAGCTGGACGTCGACGACCATGAACGGCTCCACGCGCGAGCCGAAGCGCGACGACGTGCGCCGCACGCCCTTGGCGACGGCGCGCACCTTCCCGTTGGACCGGGTGAGCAGCGTGACGATGCGGTCCGCCTCACCCAGCTTCTGGGTGCGCAGGACGATCGCCTCGTCGCGGTACAGGCTCACCCGGGCATTCTCCCCCACACGCCCGACGCGGGGTCGGCCCCGCGCCGCCGGGGCCCGCGGGAAAAGCCCGTGACCCGGCGCACCCGGCCCGCCTACCGTGGTCACGCCGTCCGGACCTCCGGGCGGACCAGCGTGAGGAGGTGACGGCCATGGCGGTCCAGCGCTGCACCGCGCCGTCCCCCACCCACGCCCGGCGTCGCTGAGCCGACCGCCGGGGTCCTGAGAGGACCCACCCCGTTGCTGCTCCCCCTGCAGTCCCTGCTGTCCCCGCACGCCCGCACGACCCTCGACCGCCTCGGCTGGGACGAGGCGTGGGCGGCGACCCTCGCCTCGCTCGCCGACGTCGTCGCGGTGGTCGAACCCCTCGCGCCCGGCCCCGACGAGGGCCGCCTCGAGCGGCTCCTCGCGCTGGCCTGGTCGTCGGGCGCCCGCCCGCTCGTGGTCCTCACGAAGGCCGACCTCGCCGACGACGCCGACGCCGTGGCCGCCCGGGTCGCGGCCCTCGCCCCCGGCGTCGACGTGCTCGCCTGCGCCGCGCCCGGGGACGTCGGCCTGGGCCCGGTGCGCGACCTGCTCGACGCGGGCGCGACCGTGGCGCTGCTGGGCGCGGGCGTCGGCAAGTCCACCCTGCTCAACGCGCTCGTCGACGCGGCCGTCATGCGCACGCGCGAGGTGCGCGAGGTGGACGGCGAGGGGAGGCACACGACCGTCACGCGCGAGCTGCACCTCGTCCCGGGCGGCGGGGCCGTGCTCGACACCCCCGGGATGCGCTCGATCGGGCTCGCGGGCCGCGCGTCCGTCGACGACGTGTTCGCCGAGGTGACCGACCTGGCGGCGGCGTGCCGGTTCGCCGACTGCGCGCACCGCACCGAGCCGGGCTGCGCCGTCCTGGCGGCCGTCGCGTCGGGCGAGCTGCCGGCGCGCCGGCTCGACAGCTACCGGCGCATGCAGCGCGAGGCGCTGCACCAGGCGGCGCGCGCGGACGCGCGACTCCGGTCGGAGATGGCCCAGGTGTGGAAGCAGCGCCAGCGCGACTACCGGCGTCGGCCCCACAAGGAGTACTGACGTCGGGCGGCGACCGCCTGGCGGGCGGCGACCGTCAGGCGGGCACCGCGTCCCAGTCGATCGCGACCTTCCCGTGCCGGTCCGCCAGGTCCACGGCCACCGGCACCCGCAGGCCGGGGACGACGTCGGCCACGCGGTCGCGCGGGACGCGGTGCCCGACGACGGCCGGGAACGGCGCCTCGTCCGGCAGCTGGACCGTGAGGGAGAGCATCCAGATCGGGTCGTCGGCGACCTCGGGCCGGGGGTCGGGGAACACGTCGCGGATCCTCTTGCCGAGCGGGCGCGCCTGCGTCACCTCGGCCGTGCCGCGCGCGCCCGTGGCGAGGAGCTCGGCCGCGCTGCCGGTCGTCGTCGGGAGCGTGCCCTGCCGCACGGCTCCGGCGAGCTCGTCCATGCCGCCGACGGGCGCGAGCGAGCCGTCCGCCGCGAACGACAGGGTCACCCCCGCAGCGCCGTGGCGGGCACACCGCCCTCGACCCCGGACATCCGGCGGACGCCGCGCGTGACGGCGACGATGATGACGGCCGTCACGACGAGCGGCACGACGACGCTGGCGACGATCCACCAGTCCATGGGTCCCCCTCCAGGTTGCACGGAGTGCACCGTGACAAACCGGACGAACGGGCCCCCTTCGTCAGCGGAGCGCGCGGTTGACCGCCGAGATGATCGCCTTGAACGAGGCCGTGGTGATCGACGGGTCGATGCCCACGCCCCACAGCACGTCGTCGCCCACGAGGCACTCCACGTACGCGGCCGCGACCGCGTCCTCGCCCGTGGACAGCGCGTGCTCGGCGTAGTCGAGGACCTCGACCCGCCCGACGCGCGGGGCGAGCGCCGCCACGAAGGCCGCGATCGGGCCGTTGCCCTCGCCCGTGACGACGACCTCCTCCCCCGCGTCGACGATGCTCGCGGTGAGGCGCGCCGGCCCGTCCTCGGCGGAGAGGACCTCGCTGCTGCGCAGGCGGAAGCGCCCCCACTGCGGCAGGCCGCTGTCCGGGTCCGCGGGCAGGTACTCGTCGGTGAACAGCCGCCAGATCTGCTCGGACGTGACCTCGCCGCCCCACGCGTCGCTGTGCTGCTGCACCACGCGCGAGAACTCGATCTGCAGGCGCCGCGGCAGGTCGAGGTGGTGGTCGGTCTTCATGAGGTACGCCATGCCGCCCTTGCCGGACTGGCTGTTGACGCGGATGACCGCCTCGTAGGTGCGGCCGACGTCGCGCGGGTCGATCGGCAGGTACGGCACGGCCCAGACGAGCTGGTCGACGTCGACGCCCTGCGCTGCGGCGCGCGCCTCCATCGCCTCGAAGCCCTTCTTGATGGCGTCCTGGTGCGAGCCGGAGAACGCCGTGAAGACGAGGTCGCCGCCGTACGGGTGCCGCTCGTGCACCGGCAGCTGCGTGCAGTACTCGACGGTGCGCCGCACGCGGTCGATGTCGGAGAAGTCGATCTCGGGGTCGATGCCCTGGCTCAGCAGGTTCATGCCCAGGGTGACCAGGCAGACGTTGCCGGTGCGCTCGCCGTTGCCGAACAGGCAGCCCTCGATGCGGTCGGCGCCCGCGAGGAAGCCCAGCTCGGCGGCGGCGACGGCGGTGCCGCGGTCGTTGTGCGGGTGCAGCGAGAGCACGACGTTCTCGCGGTGGTGCAGGTGCCGCGACATCCACTCGATCGAGTCGGCGTACACGTTCGGCGTGGCCATCTCGACGGTGGCCGGCAGGTTGATGATCACCTTGCGCTCGGGCGTGGGCTCCCACACGTCCAGGACCGCGTTGCACACGCGCACGGCGAACTCGAGCTCGGTCCCGGTGAACGACTCGGGCGAGTACTCGTAGTACACCTCGGTGCCCGGGACCATCTCCTCGTACTTCTTGCACAGGCGGGCCCCGGTCGTGGCGATGTCGAGCGCGCCGTCCTGGTCGGTGCGGAAGACCACCTCGCGCTGGAGCACGGACGTCGAGTTGTACAGGTGCACGATCGCCTGCTTGGCGCCACGGATCGCCTCGTACGTGCGCTCGATGAGGTGCTCACGGGCCTGCGTGAGGACCTGGATGACGACGTCGTCCGGGATGCGCTCCTCCTCGATGAGCATCCGGACGAAGTCGTAGTCCGTCTGCGAGGCCGACGGGAAGCCGACCTCGATCTCCTTGTAGCCCATGTCCACGAGCAGCTCGAACATGCGCAGCTTGCGCTCGGGGTTCATCGGCTCGATGAGGGCCTGGTTGCCGTCGCGCAGGTCGACCGCGCACCAGCGCGGCGCGTGCGTCATGCGCCGGTCGGGCCAGGTCCGGTCGGGCAGCTCGACGCGGATCTGCTCGTGGAACGGGCGGTACTTGTGCACCGGCATCGGCGACGGGCGCTGCGCGGTGCGCACCTGGTACGGCGTGACCAGGTCGGTCGCGGTGGTGCCGGGGCGGGGCGTCGGGGCGTGGTTCACGGTTCTCTCCTCGGGTCGGTTCTGAGCGACCGGCACACCGACCACCGCGACGAGGGACCGGTCTTAGGCCTCGCCGCGGCGACCAAGGAGGAGTCCACGCTGGGACATGCCGGTCACTGTACCCCCGACCCGGGCGGGCCGGCACGCACCGTCCGCCACGCGGCCGTGTCGCCACGCCTGCCACAGGGTGGACGACGACGTCCGACAGGCGGGCACGCATGCGACGGGGCCCGGGACCGCGCGGTCCCGGGCCCCGTCCCGGTCGTCACGACCGGAGAGCGTGCGTCACATGCGGTCGCGCGCGAACGCCTCGTACTCCGAGTCGGCCGGCGACTCCCAGTACAGGAGGTCGCACGCCTCGACGAGGCCACCCTCGCAGGCGATCCACAGCGCGTCGAAGCCGGGGTCGGACCCGCGCGTCATGCGGTCGGGGTCGACGCCGTCACCGAACTCGAGATCGCACCAGAAGGTGCCGTCGCCGGCACCGCCGCAGGTGTTGCCGAAGTGCTCGTAGCTCGAGCCGACCGGCGTCTGCATGTACAGGAAGTCGCACGCGTCCCAGTCACCCGCGCCGCACGCCGACGCGAGCGCCTCGAACCAGATGCGCTGGGCCTCGGTGATCCCCGAGTCGTCGAACTCGTCGTCCCCGGTGGCACCGCCGGTCATGGCGTCCACGCACCAGTCGGTGGTGTTGGCATCCCACGCGCCGCCACAGGTGTCTCCGAAGTTCCAGTACGCCGTGTCGCGGGTGGCCTGGCGGTACAGGTCGTCGCACGCCGCCCAGTCCTCGTCCGCGCACGCGTCCCACAGGGCGTCGAGGACGGCGTTGTCGCCGTAGTCCCGCGCGTCCGCGATGTCGATGTCGTCGTCGTCCGGCTCCGTCGTCCCGATCGGCGTGGGCAGGATGTCCGTCGCGCGGTCGATCGCGTCGGACGCGGCGCGCGTGACGAGGATCGCGGTGACGACCCCGCCGACCACCAGCAGGGCGACGATGCCGAGGATGATCCACAGCGCCGTCTTGCTCGACTTCGACGTCGGCGGGGTGCCGGCGTAGCCGGGCGTGTAGCCCTGCGGCGGCATGCCCGCGGGCGGACCGTAGCCGGGAGCCGGGGCGCCGGGCTGCGGGCCCCACGGCTGCGGCGCGGGGGCGCCCACGGGGGCCATCGGCTGCGTCGGCTGCTCCACCGGCTGCGGGGCCTGCGCCGTCGGCATGACCTGCGTCGGCGCCTCGGCGGGCGTGGCCGGGGTCTCGGCCGGCGCGGCGGGGCGCGCCGCGAGCGCGGCGTCGACCGCGGGGTCGCCCAGGTTGCGGAGCCACTCCAGCAGCCCGGGGTACGTGGACGGGTTCGCCGCGACGGCAGGACGCAGGTCCGGGCGCTGCGCGGCGATGTCGGCGAGGACCTGGGCGGGGGTGCTCGGGTCCGACGCCTGTGCGGCGGTGTAGTTCTCGGGCTGGGACATCGCGGGAGCTCCTCCAGGGCCTCGCCCGCGGGGCGAGGCGTAGCAGTGACGGGCGCGACCGGGACCGAACGCTCAGCCGAACCGTAGCGCCGGGCGGGTGCCTCGGGAGCCGTCCGGAGCGGGTGACTTCTCCGCTCGTCCCGCACTCTGGACACAATCGTCCGCTTCGCCGGGCGTCAGAGGATGGCCGGGAACACCCCGAAGTAGGCGAGCAGGAGCAGGACGACGGCCGAGCCGGCCACGGCGGTCGCCAGGCACCACCTGCCGGCCTGGTCGCGCGCCGCCGCCGGGACCCCGCGGCGCCGGCCGTCGAGGACCCGGGACACCAGCGCGACGCCGGCCACCACGCTCGCGATCGCGAGCGCGCGCACGCCGAGCCAGCCGCCCTGCACGACGAGGTCGTTGCGCAGGTAGTTCTGCGCGAGGTACGCGACCGTCAGGAGGTAGGCCACGAGGCCGAGGAAGGCGAGCCCGCTGCCCGCCGACATGACCACGAGGGGCACGCGGACGCCGTCGGCGAACGCCCGCCCCCGGTGACCACGGGCGCGGCGGACGACGGCGATGACCGGCGCGGCGAGCAGGGCCGCGTAGCCGAGCGCGACCGCGGCGACGATCATGTCGCCGTCGGCGAACCAGCGCGGCCGGGCCACGGGCGCCGCGCGGAAGCGCTGGTAGGGCTGGGCGCCGGCGACCTGGGGCGGGGCGTCGGCGGAGGCGGGCAGCGCCTGGATCCAGGCGGCCATGTCGCGCGCGAACTCGGGCACGAGCCGGCGGTTCACCTTGATGCCGTGGTCGGCGCCCTCGTAGTAGCGCACCGTGACGGCGTGGTTGCCGGCCACCGCGAGGTCCGAGATGAGCTGCTCGGCGCCCTGCACCGTGGGCATCGCGGCGTCGCCCGTGCCGTACACGACGAGCAGCGGCTGGCGCATCCGCTGCTGGAACGGCTGGGCGTCGAACTCGAAGTACTCGAAGCCGCCGCCGGGGAACTCCATGCCGACCACCCGCGGGATCGCCCGCAGGACGTCCACCGGGACGCCCGTGTTGCGCAGGTAGGAGTCCACCGCGAACGCCGCCTGCTGGCGCGGCGGCACCACGGGCGCGGCGACGAGGATGGTGAACGCGACGGACGGGTTGTCCGCCGCCATGACGGGCACGATCCACGCGCCCTCGCTCTCCCCGTACACGCCCACGCGGTCCGGGTCGACGCCGGGCAACCCCCGCAGCAGCTCGAGGCTGCGCAGGTAGTCGTTGGCCATCGTCACGTAGCTGCGGTGCCGCGTGGAGTACGTGTCGAGGCGCTTGTTGGGCACCATCGTGACCACGCCCGCGCTCGCGAGCGCCTCCGCCTGCTGGACGAACGCCTCGTCGAAGCGGCCGGTGCCCGCGCCGTGCACGAACACCACGGCGGGGCGGGGCCCCTCGGCACCCACCGGCTCGCTGATCCGCGCCTCGACGACGGCACCCTCGAGCCGGACCTCGACGACCGACTGGGCGACCTCGTAGGTGCCGACGGGGTCGGTGCCCTCGGAGCGGCCGATCGTCGTGTCCGGGGTGGCCACCTCGATGGTCTCGGCGAGCGGGACCGGGTCCCAGCCCGGACCCGCGACGGCGCCGACGACGCCGAGCCCCAGCACCGCCACGGCACTGACGACGGCGATGCGGTGGCGCACGGGCCGGAGTCTAGCCAGAGGGCCGCGCGGGCCCCCGGGACCGGACGGGTGCGCTCAGAAGCCCAGCCGCTGCAGCTGCTTGGGGTCGCGCTGCCAGTCCTTGGCGACCTTGACGTGCAGGTCGAGGTAGACCCGCGCACCGAGGAGCGCCTCGATCCCCCGCCGCGCGGTGCTGCCCACCTCGCGCAGCCGGGAGCCGCCCTTGCCGATGACGATCGCCTTCTGGCTGTCCCGCTCGACGTACAGGGTGACGCGCACGTCGAGCAGCGGCCGGTCGGCGTCGCGCCCCTCGCGCGGCACGATCTCCTCGACCACCACGGCGAGCGAGTGCGGCAGCTCGTCACGCACGCCCTCGAGCGCGGCCTCGCGGACGAGCTCGGCCACCATGACGTGCTCGGGCTCGTCGGTGAGCTCGCCGTCGGGGTACAGCGGCGGGCCGGGCGGCAGGTGCGTGACGAGGACGTCGACGAGCGTGTCGACCTGGTAGCCCTCCACCGCGCTCACGGGCACGATGTCCGCCCAGTCGCCCAGGTCCGCGAGCGCGAGCAGGTGCTCGGCGAGGCGGGGCTTGCTCACGAGGTCCGCCTTCGTCGCGACGGCGACCACGGGCGTGCGCTGCCCGGCGGGACCGAGCTGGGCGAGCTGCTCCGCGATGAACCGGTCCCCCGGCCCCACGCGCTGGTCCGACGGCAGGCAGAACACGACGACGTCGACCTCGGCGAGCGTGGCCAGCACGAGGTCGTTGAGGCGTTCGCCGAGCAGCGTGCGCGGTCGGTGCACGCCCGGCGTGTCGACGAGCACGAGCTGCGCGTCCGGCCGGTGCACCACGCCGCGGATGACGTGCCGGGTCGTCTGCGGGCGACCCGAGGTGATCGCGACCTTCTGCCCGACGAGCGCGTTCGTGAGCGTCGACTTGCCTGCGTTCGGGCGCCCGACGACGCACGCGAAGCCCGAGCGGTACGGCTCCCCTCCGGGCGCGGTGGGCTCCGTGGGCCGCGCCGGCCCGGTGGTCCCGGTGGGCTCGCTCATGCGTCCTCCTCCTCGGCGGGCGCCCGCTCCGCGAGGAGCGTCGCCACCTGCTTGCGCCGACCCTGGACCCGGTCCGCGGTGAGCCGCAGCCCGGCGACCTCGGCGCTCGACCCGGCGAGCGGCACCTTGCCGAGCGCCTTGGCGAGCAGCCCGCCCGCGGTGTCCACGTCGTCGTCGTCGATCTCGAGGCCGAACAGCTCGCCCAGCTCGTCCAGCGGCAGGCGGGACGGCACGCGGAACCTCCCGTCGCCCAGGTCCTCGACCTCCGGCGGGGTGCGGTCGTGCTCGTCGGTCACCTCGCCGACGATCTCCTCGAGCACGTCCTCGATGGTGACCAGGCCCGCGATGCCGCCGAACTCGTCGACGACCATCGCCATGTGCGACGCCCCGGCGGCCTGCATCTCGTGCAGCAGGTCGTCGACCGGCTTGGACTCGGGCACGAACACGGGTGCGCGGACGAGCTCGTCCACCGGCGCGGTCTCGTCGCCCGTGGTGTGCAGGCGCCGCACGACGTCCTTGAGGTAGAGCACGCCGACGACGTCATCCACCGACTCCCCGACCACGGGCACGCGCGAGTAGCCGGACTTGAGGAACAGGCCGAGCGCCTTGCGCAGCGGGGTGCCCGAGGGCAGCGTGATCATCTCGGTGCGCGGCACCATGACCGCCCGCGTGATGGTGTCGCCGAGCTCGAGCACCGACCGGAACATCTCGCCCTCGTCGGCCTCGATGGTGGCGGACTCCTCGGCGCGGTCGACCATGTCGAGCAGCTGGGAGTCGCTGACCGGCTCCGCGCCCGGGATGAGCGGGCGCAGGGGCCGGGCGAGCACGCGCGCGGCGGCGAGCAGGCCGCCGACGACGGCGAGCGTCGCGGACGGGTCCCGACGGGCGACGCCGGCGGGCACGATCCGGACCACGAGGACGGCCACCGCGCCCGTGACCAGGAGCGCGAGCAGCAGCACGAGCCACCAGCGCAGGCCGAGGGCCGCGAGCACGACGCTCACGGACACGGCGGTGACTGCCTCGAGCACGACGCCGACGCCGCTCGCGGCCGCGGCGGTCCAGTGCGGTTCCTCCAGCAGCGCCGCGGTGCGCGAGGCGCGGCGCGGCGCGCGCGTCTCCGCCGGGGCCCCGCGGCTCGCGCGGACGACGGCGGCCTCCCCCGCCGAGAGCAGCGCGGCCAGCACCGTGGCCACGACCGCGACGACGAGGAGCCAGCCGACGGGCGCCCCGGTCATCGCCCGGCGAGGAAGGTCAGCAGGAGCCGCCGCTGCAGCCCGAACATCTCCTTCTCCTCCTCCGGCTCCGCGTGGTCGAACCCGAGCAGGTGCAGGATCCCGTGCACCGTGAGCAGGAGCAGCTCCTCGACGGTCGAGTGGCCCGCCTCGCGCGCCTGGCGCGCCGCGACCTCGGGGCACAGGACGACGTCGCCGAGCAGCCCGGCGGGCGTCGGGTCGCCGTCGGTGCCGGGACGCAGCTCGTCCATGGGGAACGAGAGCACGTCCGTGGGACCCGGCTCGTCCATCCACTGCTCGTGGAGCTCGCTCATGACGTCGGCGGTGACCATGAGGATCGACAGCTCGCTGCCGGGGTGCACGTGCATCGCGTCGAGCACGTGCCGCGCGAGGGCCGCGAACTCGGCCTCGTCGAGCTCGTACCCGGACTCGTTGTTGACCTCGATGCTCATCGTCCGCCTCGCTCGCCCCGGGGCCGGGTGTCGGGCCGTCGCGCGCCGCCGCCCGCTCGCTGCTCGTCGACGCCCCGGCGGCTGTCCCAGGCCGCGTAGGCGTCGATGATGTCGCCCACGAGCCGGTGCCGCACCACGTCCTCCGACGTCAGGCGGCAGAACGCCACGTCGTCGACGCCGGTGAGGATCTCCTCCACCACGCGCAGGCCGGACGTCGTCCCGCCGGGCAGGTCGACCTGCGTGACGTCGCCGGTGACGACCATCCGCGAGTTGAAGCCCAGCCGCGTGAGGAACATCTTCATCTGCTCGCTCGAGGTGTTCTGCGCCTCGTCGAGGATGATGAACGCGTCGTTGAGCGTGCGCCCGCGCATGTAGGCCAGCGGCGCCACCTCGACCGTGCCCGCGTCGATGAGCCGCGGGATCGAGTCCGGGTCGACCATGTCGTGCAGCGCGTCGTACAGCGGCCGCAGGTACGGGTCGATCTTCTCGCTGAGCGTGCCGGGCAGGAAGCCGAGGCGTTCGCCCGCCTCGACCGCGGGCCGGGTCAGCAGGATGCGGTTGACCTGCTTGGACTGCAGGGCCTGCACGGCCTTGGCCATCGCGAGGTACGTCTTGCCGGTGCCCGCGGGCCCGATGCCGAACGTGATCGTGTGCTGGTCGATCGCGTCGACGTAGCGCTTCTGCCCCACCGTCTTGGGCCGGATGGTCCGGCCCCGGGTGGACAGGATGTTCTGGGTCAGCACCTCGGCGGGCCGCGCGCCGGTCGACGCGGTGAGCATGCGGACCGAGCGCGCGACGACGTCGGCGCTCAGCGCGGTGCCGCTGGCGGCCACCTCGAGCAGCTCGTCGAGGAGCCGCGAGACGAGCGAGACCTCCGCGGGCGGGCCCTGGAGCGTGATCTGGTCGCCGCGCGCGTGGATGCGGACGGCCGGGAACCCGGCCTCGACCGCGCGCAGCACCTCGTCGCCGGGGCCCAGCAGGGCCACGGCGGGCAGGTGCGCGGGGACGACGATGCGGTGCTCGACGCCGCCGGTCTGCGGTTGCGGACCGCGGCGGCTGGTCATCTCTGCCATGGGAACGGCCGTGCGGCCGTGCGTCTCCTCACTGGTGGCGGTGCGGACCCCTCATGGTAGTCGGGGCCGCGATCTCGACCCGGGCCCGGGCGCTCAGGCGGGCGACCAGCCGAGCCGCGTGCCGCCGAGGACGTGGCCGTGCACGTGGAAGACCGACTGGCCGGCCTCGGTCCCGGTGTTGAACACCAGGCGGAACTGCCCGCCCGACTCCTGCTGCGCGACCTCGTCGGCGAGCGCGACGAGGTCGGCCAGGAGCGTGGGGTCGACGGCGGCCAGCTGCGACACGTCGGCGTGGTGGTCGCGCGGCACCACGAGCACGTGCATCGGCGCCTGCGGGTTGATGTCCCGGAACGCCACGGCACGGTCGGACGTCGCCACGACGTCGGCCGGCACCTCCCCCGCGACGATGCGGCAGAACAGGCAGTCCGGGGAGCTGATCGGGGTGTCGGAGGACATGCCGTCAGGCTAGTGCGGCGCGCGTCGATCCACCCGGCGTCCGGACCTGCGAGGATGCCGGGATCGGAGCACGAGAGGGGACAGCGGTGCGCACACCGACCCGCCGCGTGGTCGCGGCCCTGGCCATGCTGGTCGCCGTCGCGGGCCTCGCCGCGTGCCGCACGGGCGAGCCCGTCCCCGAGGAGACGCCGACGCCGGCCGCCGCGGCCACGCCGACCCCCTCGCCCACCCCGACGCCCGAGCCCCCGACGCCGTCGCCCACCCCGACGCCGGCCGCGCCGGCCCCGGAGCCCGCCGTCAACGGCACGACGACGGTCACGTCCCCGCTCGAGGGCGAGCACGTGGCCGGGCCCGTGGTGACGGTCACCGGGTCGGGCACCGCGTTCGAGGCGACGCTGTCCTACCGCGTGCTGCGCGCCGGGACCGACGAGGTCGTGGCCGAGGGCTGGACCACGGGCGGCGCGAACGGCGAGGTCGGCCCGTTCACGTTCGACGTCGAGCTCGCGCCCGGCGCCTACGTCGTCGAGGTGTGGGAGCCGGACATGTCCGACGGCGCCGTCGGGCAGGACCGCCGCCACCTCGTCCAGGTGACCTTCGCCGTCGGCTGACCGCCCGGCGTCGGGCCGGGGTCAGGCCCAGCGCCCGAGCCGCTGCGCGAGCAGCGCGAGCGCCACCGGCCCCGCGGTCGAGGTGCGCAGCACGGTGGGCCCCAGCCGGACGACGTGCGCCCCGGCGCCGCGCAGCAGGTCGAGCTCGCGGGCGTCGATGCCGCCCTCCGGCCCGACGACGACGAGCACCGCGGCGCCTGCGCCCGCGGCGGGCAGCGGCAGGTCGGCGAGCGGCACGTCGCCCGTGCCGTCGAGGACCGCGGCGACCCCGCCGGCGTCGACGACCTCGCGCACGCGCGCCGCGAGCCCGTCGGTGTCGACCGCGTGCGCGACCTCGGGCACCCAGGACCGGCGCGACTGCTTCGTGGCGCTGCGCACCGTGGCGAGCCACCGGGCCCGGCTCTTGGCCGCGCGCTCGCCGCGCCAGACGACGATCGAGCGGTCCGCCTGCCACGGGACGACCTCGTCGGCGCCCACCTCGGTGGCCGCCTCGATCGCGAGCTCGTCGCGGTCGCCCTTGGCCAGCGCCTGCGCGAGCACGAGCCGGACCTCGGGGGCGGGCTCGTCGCGCCGCGCGAGCACGTCGAGCGAGAGCCGGCCCGGCTCGACCGCCGCGATGACGCACTCGAGCCGCACGCCCGCGCCGTCGACGACGTCGATCCGCTCGCCCGGGCGGCGACGCTGGACCACGCCCGCGTGCCGCGCCTCGGTGCCCTCGAGCACGTGGACGCTGCCCGGCACCGCGCCGTCGAGCAGGCCCGGCTCGGCCAGGAACACCGGTGCGCTGCGCATCAGCGGCCCGAGAGGTAGTCGCGCAGCTTGGCGAACATGCCCGGCTGCGCGGGCGACAGGCGCGACTCGGGGCGCTCCTCGCCGCGCAGCGCGGCGAGCTCGCGCAGGAGGCGCTCCTGCTCGGCGTCGAGCCCCGTGGGGACCCGCACGTCGATGTGCACGTGCAGGTCGCCGCGGCCGCTCCCGCGCAGATGCCCGACACCGAGCCCCCGCAGCGTGACGACCTCGCCCGGCTGCGTGCCGGGCCGGACGTCGACGTCGCGCGGGCCGTCGAGCGTCTCGAGCGTGACGACGGTGCCGAGCGCGGCGGCCGTCATCGGGACCTCGAGCGAGCAGTGCAGGTCGTCGCCCTGCCGGACGAGCGTCGGGTGCGGGCGCTCGCGCACCTCGAGGTAGATGTCGCCCGCGGGGCCGCCCGCGGGCCCGACCTCGCCCTGGCCGGGCAGCTTGATCCGGGTCCCGGTCTCGACGCCGGCCGGGACCTCGACGGCGATGGTGCGGCGCGCGCGCACGCGGCCCTCGCCCGAGCACTCGGGGCACGGGTCGGGGATGACCGTGCCGTACCCGTGGCACGCGGCGCACGGGCTCGACGTCATGACCTGACCGAGGAACGAGCGCGCGACACGCTGGACCTGGCCCTGCCCGCCGCAGACCTCGCACGTGCGCGGCGAGGTGCCGGGGCGGCAGCACGTGCCCCGGCACGTCGGGCAGACGACGGCCGTGTCGACCTGGATCTCCCGGTGCGCGCCGAACGCTGCCTCCGCGAGGTCGACGTCCAGGCGCACGAGCGCGTCCTGGCCGCGGCGGGCGCGCGGCACGGGCCCGCGCCGGGTGGCCGGGCCGCCGCCGAAGAACGTCTCGAAGATGTCCTGGAAGCCGAAGCCCGCGCCGAAGCCGGCCCCCGCGCCGCCGCCGGGGGCGGCCGGGTCCACGCCGGCGTCGTACATCTGGCGCTTCTCCGGGTTGGAGAGCACCTCGTAGGCCCGGGAGACCTCCTTGAAGCGTTCCTCGGCGTCCTCGCCGGTCGCGACGTCCGGGTGCAGCTGGCGCGCGAGCTTGCGGTACGCGCGCTTGATCTCCTCCGGGGACGCGTCGCGGGAGACGCCGAGGATCTCGTAGTAGTCGGTGCTCACTGGGCTCCAGGGCTGGTGGTCGTGACGTTCGGGGTGACGGCCGGGGCCGCGCCGGGCCGCAGGACGCCGGCCGCACGGCGGACCGCGCGGTCGGGGCACGGGGAGGACGGCCGCCCGGGCAGGGCGCTCATCCGGCGAGGATCCGCGACAGGTAGCGGGCCACCGCGCGCACGGAGGCCATCGTGCTCGCGTAGTCCATCCGGGTCGGGCCGAGCGAGCCGATGCGGGCTAGCGGTTGACCCTCCGCACCGTAGCTCGCGGCCACGATCGACGTCTCCGCCAGGCCCTCGTGACGGTTCTCGTGGCCGATGCTCACCGCGACGCCGGCGGAGTCCTCCGCCATCTCGGTGAGCAGCTTGAGCAGCACGACCTGCTCCTCGAGCGCCTCGAGCACCGGCCGGATCGTGTTGACGAAGTCCGTGGTGCTCCGCGCGAGGTTCGCCGTGCCCGCCATGACGATGCGCTCCTCGGTCGTCTCCTGGAGGGTCTCCTCCAGGACCCGCACCACGCGGCGCACGAAGTCCTGGTGCGGGACGGGGAACGCCTCCGCGACGCGCTCGAGCGGCTCGCTCAGGTCCGCCAGCCGCCGCCCGGCGACGGTGGCGTTGAGGCGCGCCCGCAGCTCGCTGATGAGGTGCTCGGACGCCCCGTCCGGGAGGTCGAGGGTGCGCTGCTCGACGCGCCCGGCGTCCGTGATGATGACGAGCAGGAGCTTCTCGGTCGAGATCGGCACGAGCTCGAGGTGGCGCAGCGCGGTGCGACGCAGCGACGGGTACTGGACCACCGCGACCTGGTGCGTGAGCTGCGCGAGGAGCCGCACCGAGCGGTCCACGACGTCGTCGAGGTCGACGGCGTCGTCGAGGAACGTGCGGATGGCGCGCTGCTCGGCCGGCGACAGCGGCTTCACCTGCGACAGCCGGTCGACGAAGAGGCGGTAGCCCTTGTCCGTGGGCACCCGGCCCGCGGAGGTGTGCGGCTGCGTGATGTAGCCGCCCTCCTCGAGCGCGGCCATGTCGTTGCGGATCGTCGCCGGGGAGACGTTCATCCGGTGCCGCTCGACGAGCACCCGGGAGCCGACGGGCTCGCGCGTCTGGACGTAGTCCTCGACGATCGCGCGCAGCACCTCCAGCCTGCGGTCCTCGCTCACGGCGCCTCCCTCCGGGCTCGCCTGGCCGCCGTCCCCCGGTCACGAACGGCGACCGTGGCGCGGCGGGGCCGGTCTCGTGCGGTGGCACTCGCACTGTTCGAGTGCTAATCGTACGACGACACGTGCCCCGCGCGGCATTCCCGGCGCCGCACGCGCCCGCTCGTAGAGTGCCACGGTGCCGACTCCCCACCGCCCCGAGCACGCCGGTCCCCCTCCGGCGTCCCGACCTGCGGACGCGTCCGGCTACGTCGACAGGTACGGCCCGGACGTCCTCGCCGCGCCCCGTCGGAAGGCCCCGCCGCGCGTGCCCGCCGAGCCCGGCCTCGTCGTGGAGGACGTCGAGAGCGGGTGGGTGGGCGCCGTCGTCCGCGTGGAGAAGTCGGGCGGCATGCACGTCGTCGTGCTCGAGGACCGCCACGGCCGCACCCGCACCTTCGGCCTCGGTCCCGGGTTCTGGGTCGACGGCCGGCCGGTCGAGCTGGTCGCCCCCACCACGACGACGGCGCCGCGGCCGCCCGCGCGCACCGCGTCCGGCTCGGTCGCCGTGCACGGCGCGCCCGCGCGGGTCGCGCGCGGCAGCCGCCTGTGGGTGGAGGGCCGCCACGACGCCGAGCTCGTGGAGAAGGTGTGGGGCGACGACCTGCGACTGGCGGGCGTCGTCGTCGAGCTGCTCGACGGCGTCGACGGCCTCGTCGAGGCGGTGCGCGCGTTCCGGCCCACCACGGACCGGCGGCTCGGCGTGCTCGTCGACCACCTCGTCCCCGGGAGCAAGGAGAGCCGGCTCGCGGCGGAGGCGCAGCGGGCCGCGCCGCCGGGGACCGTGCTCGTCGTCGGGCACCCGTACGTCGACGTGTGGCAGGCGGTACGGCCGCAGCGCCTCGGGGTGGACGCCTGGCCCACCGTGCCGCACGGCACGGAGTGGAAGCGTGGCGTCCTGACGGCCCTGGGCTGGCCCGCGGCCGACCAGGCCGACGTCGCCGCGGGGTGGCAGCGCATCCTCGGCGCGGTGCGCGACTTCCGCGACCTCGAGGCGGCGTTCCTCGGCCGCGTCGAGGAGCTCATCGACTTCGTGACGGTCGACCCCGAGCCATGACCGGCGCCCCGTGCGGGCACCTCCGGGGGAATCGAGGGCTCCATCCGGAGGATCATGCGCGCGGATCTGCCCAAGCGGGCGTCCGCTTCGCTATGTTCGGGACCGCTGTGGTGCAAAGGAGTGTGGTGGGCACCACGGTGTGCCCCTCCGGGCGGCACGTCCACCAAAGGCCCTACCACCCCGACTGATTGGTGACGTGACATGAGCAGCACACCGTCCGACCCGACGCCCGAGCAGGGCGCCGTCCCGCCGCCCCCGTCCGGGGGTGACGTCCCGCCCGCCGGCCAGGTCCCGCCGCCGGGGTACACCGCGCCGCCGCCCGGCTACACCGCGCCGCCGCCCGGCTACGCCGCCCCGCCGCCCGGGTACGCCCCGCAGCCGCCGCTGAGCGACTCGGACCAGCGCATGTGGGCGATGCTGTCCCACCTCGGCGGCATCCTGTTCAGCTTCATCCCGCCGCTGGTCATCTGGCTCATGTTCAAGGAGCGCGGCCGCTTCGTGGAGGAGCAGGCCAAGGAGGCCCTGAACTTCCAGATCACGCTGATCATCGGCTACATCGTCGGCGCGATCCTGACGATCGTCCTCATCGGCGTCATCATCGTGCTCCTCGTCTGGCTCGCCGCGATCGTCTTCGGCATCCTCGCCGCGGTCGCCGCGAACAAGGGCGAGGCGTACCGCTACCCGTTCGCGATCCGGCTCATCAAGTGAGCTGACGCGGCCGTCGGAGGGGCCGGTGCCGGGTTCGGCACCGGCCCCTTCCGCGTCCGGGGCCGTCCGCACCCGACCTCGGTGAGGATGGGCGACGCCGGTCAGGGCGCGAGCGCGCGGACCACAGTGTCCGCGAGGAGCCGGCCGCGCAGCGTGAGCACCGCGCGGCCCGCGAGCGCCGCCCGGCCGTCGAGCAGGCCGTCGGCGACCAGGCCCGCGACGGCGAGGCGCCCGGCGTCGGGCACGTGCGCCAGGTCCAGGCCCTCCGCGAGGCGGACCCCGAGCAGCACCCGCTCGAGCGCCACGTCGTCCGGGCCGAGGAGCTCGCGCGCGGCGGCCGGGCTGCGTCCCGCGGCGAGGTGTTCCGCGTACGCCCGCGGGTGCTTGACGTTCCACCACCGCACGGCGCGGTCCCCCGCGCCGACGTGCGAGTGCGCGCCCGGGCCGACGCCCCACCAGTCCCCGCCGCGCCAGTAGGCGAGGTTGTGCCGGCACGCGTCGGCCTCGGTGCGGGCCCAGTTGCTCACCTCGTACCAGCGCAGCCCGGCGGCGGACAGCACCTCGTCGGCGAGCTCGTACATGGCGGCCTCGTCGTCGGGGTCCGGCTCGGGCAGCTCGCCCCGGCGCACCTGGACGGCCATCCGCGTGCCCGGCTCGACGACGAGCGCGTACGCGGACACGTGGTCCACGCCGAGCGCCGCGACGGCCTCGAGCGAGCGGCGCCAGTCGTCGAGCGACTCCCCCGGCGTGCCGTAGATGAGGTCGAGCGAGACGGCCAGGCCCGCGTCGCGCGCCCAGCGGACCACGTCGGGGACGCGCGCGGGGTCGTGCGTGCGGTCGAGCGTGGCGAGCACGTGCGGGACCGCCGACTGCATGCCGAACGAGACGCGCGTGAACCCCGCGGCGGCGAGCGCGGCCAGCGACGCGGCGTCGACGGAGTCGGGGTTCGCCTCCGTGGTGACCTCCGCGCCGGGCTCGAGGCCCCACGCGTCCGCGACGGCGCCCAGGAGGCGGGCGAGGTCGGCCACCGGGAGGAGCGTCGGCGTCCCGCCGCCGAAGAACACGGTGCTCACCGGCCGTGCGCGCCCGGCGTCGGCGAGCACGCGGCGGGCCAGGTCGATCTCTGCGACGGCGGTGCGCGCGTAGGACGCCTGGTCGGCCCCGCCGCCGAGCTCGGTCGCCGTGTACGTGTTGAAGTCGCAGTACCCGCAGCGCACCCGGCAGAAGGGCACGTGCACGTAGACGCCGAACGTGCGGTCGGCGTCCGGCGCACCACCCGTCCCGCCGCCGACGGCGGCCGACCCGGCCGCGTCGCGCACCCAGGCCGGCAGCGCGCCGTCGTCGGGCACGGGCTCGCCGTCGGGCAGGACGGACGGGCTCACGGTCGTGGCGAGGGGACGGGGATCACGCGTCCCATGGTCCCACTCCGCGGTGACCGTCCCGCCCAGACGGACCGGCCGCTGCCGCTCGCCCGGGCGACCGCTCTTCGCCCAGGGAAGAAAGGGCGTTGACTTCGAGTGCACTCGAGCTTCTAGCGTCGCAGCATGACGATCCTCACCGAGCCGGGCCTCTCCATCGAGGAGGCCGCCGCACGCACCGGCGTCTCGGCGCACACGCTGCGGTACTACGAGCGCATCGGCCTGCTCGCCGAGGTCCCGCGGGGGCCGGGCGGGCACCGCCGCTACACCGACGCCGACCTCGGGGCCGTCGTCTTCCTCACCCTCCTGCGGCAGACGGGCATGTCGATCCGCGACATGCAGCGGTTCGTCCAGCTGACCCGGGAGGGCGACCACACCATCCCCCAGCGCGTCGAGGTGCTCACCGAGCACCGCGAGCAGCTCGTCGCCCAGCTCGCGCTGCTCAACCGGCACCTGGCCGCGCTCGACCACAAGATCGGCATCTACCGGGCGATGCTCGCGGACGCCACCGCGGCCGACGGCACGCCCACGAAGGAGACCCACGCATGAGGACCATCGAGCTCGGCACCACCGGCGAGAAGGTCAGCCGCATCGCCCTCGGCGCCATGCCCATGGGCACGATCGCCGACGAGGAGACCTCGGTCGCGCTGCTCGACCGCTTCGTCGCCGACGGCGGGACCTTCATCGACACCGCCGACTGCTACTCGTGGTGGTGGGCGAAGGGCACGCAGGGCGGCCAGAGCGAGGAGCTGCTCGGCCGCTGGTTCGAGCGGACCGGCAACCGCGACCGCGTGTTCCTTTCCACCAAGGCCACGGCGCGCGTGAACGACGTCGAGAAGGCCTGGCCCGAGGGCGCCGACGAGCCCGACTGGGGCTACGCGCGCCAGAACTTCGTCGGGGCGAGCGCGGCGGTGCTGCGCGAGTCCCTCGAGGCGAGCCTGCGCCGGCTGCGCACCGACCGGATCGACCTGTACTACGTGCACGTCGACGACCGCTCCACCCCGCTGGAGGAGACCCTCGCGACGCTCGCCGAGTTCGTCGCCGAGGGCAAGGTGCGCTACATCGGCTGGTCGAACGTGCGCACGTGGCGGCTGGAGCGGATCCGGCAGCTGTGCGCGCAGAACGGCTGGCCGGCTCCGGTCGCGCTGCAGCAGGAGCACTCCTACCTGCACCGCCGCCCCGGCCTGTCGAACACCTCGGTGGTCGACGACGAGCAGCGCGACTACCTGTCCGAGCACCCCGACCTGATGCTCGTCGCCTACTCGCCGGTGCTCAAGGGCATCTACGACCTGAGCGACGACGAGCGCGAGGCCCACTACCTGTGGCAGCAGAACTACGCGGGCGAGCACCAGCGGGCGCAGATCGCCGCGGTCCGCGACGTCGCCGCCGACCTGGGCGTCCGGCCGAGCCAGGTCGTCATCGCGTGGCTGCTCGCGCAGGAGTCCCCGCGCGTGCTGCCGCTCATCGGCACGTCGCGGGTGAGCCGCTACGAGGAGGCCGCGGCGGCCCTGTCGCTCGAGCTCTCGCCCGAGCACCTGGCCCGCCTGGCCGACGCCGGCGCCTGAGTCCGGCGCACGCCTCCCGGGGCGGCACGGAGCCCGCCGGCGCCGTCGGCGCCCGGGCCGCCCGACGCCGTCGGGCAGGGAGGAGGCCCGCTACTTGCGGGCCTTCTCCTTGTCCGCGGTCGCCTCGGAGGAGAGCGCGGCGATGAAGGCCTCCTGCGGGACCTCGACCCGCCCGATGGTCTTCATGCGCTTCTTGCCCTCCTTCTGCTTCTCGAGCAGCTTGCGCTTGCGCGTGATGTCGCCGCCGTAGCACTTGGCGAGGACGTCCTTGCGCAGCGCGCGGACGTTCTCACGCGCGATGACCCGCGACCCGACGGCCGCCTGGATCGGCACCTCGAACTGCTGGCGCGGGATGAGCTCCTTGAGCTTGCTCGCCATCGCGACGCCGTACGCGTACGCCTTGTCCTTGTGCACGATGGCGCTGAACGCGTCGACCTGCTCGCCCTGCAGGAGGATGTCGACCTTCACGAGGTCGCCCGCCTGGTCGCCCGCCGGCTCGTAGTCGAGCGAGGCGTACCCGCGGGTGCGCGACTTCAGGGCGTCGAAGAAGTCGAAGACGATCTCCGCGAGCGGGAGCGTGTACCGCAACTCGACGCGCTCGGGCGACAGGTAGTCCATGCCGAGCAGCTCGCCGCGGCGGGCCTGGCAGAGCTCCATGATCGCCCCGATGAACTCGCTCGGGGCGAGGATGGTCGCGCGCACGATCGGCTCGCGGACCTCCTTGACCTTGCCGCCGGGGAACTCGCTCGGGTTCGTCACCCGCAGCTGCGTCCCGTCCTCCATCGTCACCTGGTAGACGACGTTGGGCGCCGTCGAGATGAGGTCGAGGTCGAACTCGCGCTCGAGCCGCTCCCGGACGATCTCCAGGTGCAGCAGGCCGAGGAAGCCGACACGGAAGCCGAAGCCCAGCGCGACGGACGTCTCCGGCTCGTACGTCAGCGCCGCGTCGTTGAGCTTGAGCTTGTCCAGGGCGTCGCGCAGCTCCGGGTAGTCCGACCCGTCGATCGGGTAGAGCCCGGAGTAGACCATCGGCTTGGGGTCCGCGTACCCCGGCAGCGAGGCCTCGGCGGGCTTCGCGGCGTCGGTCACCGTGTCGCCGACCTTCGACTGACGCACGTCCTTGACGCCCGTGATGAGGTAGCCGACCTCGCCGACGCCGAGGCCCGAGGTGGGCATCGGCTCGGGCGAGATGACGCCGATCTCGAGCAGCTCGTGCGTCGCCTTGGTCGACATCATCGCGATGCGCTCGCGGTGGGTCAGCCGGCCGTCGACGACGCGGACGTACGTCACGACGCCGCGGTACGTGTCGTAGACCGAGTCGAAGATCATCGCCCGGGCCGGTGCGTCCGGGTCGCCCGTCGGGGCGGGCACCTCCTGGACGATGCGGTCCAGCAGCGCGGGCACGCCCTCGCCCGTCTTGCCGGACACCCGCAGCACGTCCTCCGGGTTCCCGCCGACGAGCCCGGCGATCTCCTCCGCGTACCGCTCCGGCTGCGCCGCGGGCAGGTCGATCTTGTTCAGGACCGGGATGATCGCGAGGTCGTTCTCCATCGCGAGGTACAGGTTCGCCAGCGTCTGGGCCTCGATGCCCTGCGCGGCGTCGACGAGGAGCACGGCGCCCTCGCACGCGGCGAGCGACCGGGAGACCTCGTAGGTGAAGTCCACGTGCCCCGGCGTGTCGATCATGTTGAGCGCGTAGGGCACCAGGGCGCCGTCGGGCCCGGGCACGGCCCAGGTCATCCGGACGGCCTGCGACTTGATCGTGATGCCGCGCTCGCGCTCGATGTCCATCCGGTCGAGGTACTGCTCGCGCATCGCCCGCTCGTCGACCACGCCGGTGAGCTGGAGCATCCGGTCGGCGAGGGTCGACTTGCCGTGGTCGATGTGCGCGATGATGCAGAAGTTGCGCAGCAGCTCCGGCGGCGTGGCCGCGGGCTGGACGCGCGCGCTCAGCGCGGCATCGGGGATCGGCGTCAAGTGTGGCTCCGGTCGGACGGGTGGGACTGCCCTCCATGGTCCCACGTCGCGGCGGTCGCCCCGGGCACGCGCCGGCCGGCGGGCCCGCAGGCGCCGGGTGGCGGACGGGACGCCGCTCCGTGAGGGGCCGGTGCGCGCCGGTTGCGGGGCACCAGGAGCGGGCGGAGGCTGGGCGGGTCGCCGGCGACCGCCGTGCGGCGGGACCACACGGGAGGTCAGCCATGACGTCGACGGTCGCGAAGGTCACCGAGCTCAGCGTCCGCTCCGAGACCAGCTTCGAGGACGCCATCGCCCAGGGCATCGCCCGCGCGTCGCAGACGCTGCGCAACGTCTCGGGTGCCTGGGTCAAGGGCCAGAAGGTCGAGGTCCAGGACGGCCGGATCGTCGCCTACCAGGTGATGCTCGAGGTCACGTTCGTCCTCGACTGAGCCCGGGCCCGCCCGGACGTCGGGGCGCGTCGGGGGTGCGCCGGCCCGACGCCGGTCCCGCCGGCCGTACGCTGTCGGCCGTGACGACCCTCGGCCGCCTCGGGCGGCTCGCCCGGCGGGCGGTGCGGCGGGCCCTGCCCGCGTCCGGCCCCTCGCGCGACGGCGTCGGGCGCGGCGGCGCAGCATTGAGCGGCCACGACGCGCGGCGCGACCGACGCGGGAGCGGCGCCACGCGCTCCGGCGGGGACGGCCCGCCCGAGGGGTACCCCGGTGACTTCGAGGGCGTCGTCGAGCCCGTGTACGCCCCGGACCTGGACGGGGACCCCGACCCGGGGGAGATCGTCTGGACCTGGGTGCCGTACGAGGAGGACCACACGCAGGGCAAGGACCGCCCCGTCCTCGTCGTCGGGCACGACGGGCCGTGGCTGCTCGGCCTGGCGCTCACGACTCGCGACCACGACACGCGTCCGGGCAGGCCGGGCGAGGTGTGGATGGACCTGGGCGCGGGCGCGTGGGACGCGAAGCGGCGCCCGAGCGAGATCCGCCTCGACCGCGTGCTGCGGATCCGGCCCGACGCCGTCCGGCGCGAGGGCGCGGTGCTCGACCGCGCCCGGTTCGACGAGGTCGTGGGTTCGCTGCGCCGACTGCGCGGCTGATAGCATCGGTGTCCGCGTGTCCGCCCAGGTCGGCGGGCACAGGCTGGTCCCTGCTCGCGGCCGATCCCCACACGGCCGGTCCCGGGGCCCGGCGACGCCCTCACTCGACCTGTTCAGCTCGCTCCGGCGAACACACCAGAGAGACCACACGTGGCGAACATCAAGTCCCAGATCAAGCGGATCCGCACCAACGAGACGGCCCGCCTGCGCAACAAGGCGGTCAAGTCCGAGCTCAAGACGTACGTGCGTCGCGTCCGCGAGGCCGTCGCCGCGGGCGACAAGGAGGCGGCCGCCGCGGCGCTGCGGCTCGCGTCCACGAAGCTCGACAAGGCCGTGAGCAAGGGCGTCATCCACGCGAACCAGGCCGCGAACCGCAAGTCGGCGCTGGCCAAGCAGGTCGCGTCGCTCTGACCCCGTACCCCGGCGAACCGAGACGGTCCGTGCCGGGCACGCACGTCGACGGCGCCACCCCTCGGGGTGGCGCCGTCGTCATGTCCGGGCGTCATGTCCGGGCCTCGCAGGTGACGACGACGAGCCCGGGGGCGGATCCCGCGTCATCCGCGGCCGCCCGGGCGCTCTCATCGGACGTGGCGAGTGCGCTGGCGGTCGACGACGTGGTGGTCGGCCAACCGTTCGCGCATCCGCGCGCCCAGCTCACGGGCAGCCTGTTCCTCGGCCGCCAGGGCATCTTCGACCGCGCGGGCCGCGTCCACGGCTACGAGTTCCTGTACCGCATCGACCGGCGCCGCTCCCTGCGCGTGGACCAGTGGCCGGCGCCCGCGCAGGACCGCGCGACCCTGCGGGTGCTCCAGGCCACGTTCAGCCCGCTGGGCGTTCGCGCGCTCGCCGCGGACGCCCACGTCTTCGTGAACTTCACGCGCTCCTTCCTCGTCGGCGACCTCCCCGTGCCCGACGAGCCCGACCGCCTCGTCATCGAGGTCGTGGAGTCGGTGCGCGCCGACGCCGCCGTGGTGGCCGGGGTGCGGCGCCTGCGCGAGCACGGCTTCCGCATCGCGCTCGACGACTTCGTCGGCCTGTCCAGCCAGGTCGCGCTGCTCCCCTACGCCGACTACGTCAAGGTCGACCGGCGGGACCTCGCCCTGCGCGGCCGGCCCCTCGTCGACCTGGCGCGCAGCGAGGGCGGGCGGCTCGTCGCCGAGCGGATCGAGACCCCCGCGCAGCGCGACTGGTGCGAGGACCTCGGCTTCGACCTCTTCCAGGGCTTCGGGCTCGAGCGGACGCACGTGCTCAACCGCACCCCGGTGCCCACGGCGCGCGTCGGCCGCCCCACCGCGACCGAGCTCGCGGACGCGCGTCCCCGCGAGGCGGCCGACGTCGAGCAGGTCGCTTCCGCCTGAGCGTGCCGCCCGCGCCGAGCTCGAGCACTGCTCCACGCCCCGGCGCCGGCCCCCCCTGCCGGCCGGCGCCGAGGTGCGGGTCAGTCCTGCAGGCCCATCGCGTCCAGGCCCAGGCGCGTCGGCTCGACCATCGCCGACACGGCGGGCAGCGCCGTCGGGCGGATGCCGGCCTCGCTCAGCGCCGCCTCATAGGCCTTGGCGGCACCCTCGGCGTCGCCGTTCGCGAGCATCCGGTCGCCCAGGGAACGCCAGACCTTCGCCGCCTCGCGTCCGGGCGCGACCATCCCCCAGGTGTCCGCGGCCCAGCGGTAGCACTCCTTGGCCTCCATGACGCGGCCCTGTGCCGCGAGCGCGTCACCGAGCAGCAGGCGGCCGTTGCAGATGTCGAGCGTCGCTTCGCCGGAGGCCAGGCGCTCGAGACCGATCCGTGCGCGCTCCTCGGCCTTGTCCGCTGCCCCGAGCAGGAGATAGGCACGCCCCGCCTCGAAGTCGCACTTGGCGAGCTCGAGCTCGGAACCCACGAGCTCCAGCTCGCGGACCGCGACGTCGAGCTGCTCGAGCGCCGCGACCGGCTCCGGCGGCTCGGTCCGCAGGAGCAGCCAGGCGAAGTGCAGGCGCAGCCGCGGCACGTCACGGCTCGCGGCGCCCTCGCTGAGGTAGGCGAGCGCGCGCTCGGCGAGGCGACGGGCCTCCCTCAGGTCGCCTCGCCCCTCGGCCACGATCGACGCGTTCCAGTAGATGCTGCCGCGCCCGCGGTGCGAACCCTTCGTCTCGGCGAGACGGATGAGCTCGGCAGCCCGGTGCGTGGCGAACAACAGGTCGCCGCGCTCGTAGTACGACCAGAGGATCGATGAGGCGAGGCGCAGGTGCTCATCCGTCCCGGTGATGCCGTTCTCCTCCACCTCGGCGAGCACCCGCTCGCCGACGTCGATGCTCCGCGACAGGTCGCCGGCCTCGATGTAGATCGTGACGAGCGTGCTTCCCAGCGCGGCCGCCTCGAGGTACGACCGGTTCCGGAGCGCTTCCTCGAGGAGCGGCTCCAGGACGGTGACCGCGTCGTCGAGCTCGCCCAGGGCCTCGTGCGCCATCGCGAGCGCGTACCGCGCCTCGCCGTGGTAGCGCGGTGAGATCGTGGCCAGGTCCAACGCCATGAGGCGGTCCTTCGCCTCCTGCGCTTCCCCGTTGGCGAGCGCGAGGCGCGCGTAGCCCAGCTCGAGGCGGGCCCGCTCCTCGCTCGGCGCCTGGTCGCCGAACTTGAGGTACTCGACCGTCGTCCCGAGGCGTTCTGCCAGGACGGACAGAGCGGCGTCAGTCGGCATGCGACGACCCGACTCGATCAGCGAGATGTAGCTCGGCGAGAAGTCGTTCCCCGCGAGCGCCGTCTGGGAGAGCCCGGCGCGCACTCGTTCCGCGCGCAGCCGTTCGGCGAGTCCTGTCACAGCGATCACTGTAACTCGTGACAAGTCGCTGTCACAGGGCGCGGAACCAGCCGTCTCGGCGCGAAGCGGGTGAAAACTCGAAGGCCGCCCGCGTACTCGCGGACGGCCTTCGCGCCAGGCGCGGGCGCGGCTGGGGGAACCGGCGCCCGGGGCGAGACTGAAAGGGCCTACTGCTTGCAGCAGCCGGTCGCCCCGCCGTTCACGGTGGCGCCGCCGCCACCGAAGCCGCCGCCACCGAGCGGCAGGCCGATGACGGTGAGGCCGAGGGTCAGCAGGGCGGCGGTGATGGCCTTGACGGTCCGGTTCATGGTGTCTCCTCAGTTGGGGGGAACAACAATCGCTGTCACGACCACTATGACAGCCTACCCGGCCCCGTGACGTGGGCAGATGGAGTGAATCGGGCGTCGTTTCGTCCCCGCTTTTCCTGAACAGACACGGACAGTCTCGGCACGCGTTCTCGAAACGATACGACGACCTCGCGCGATCCCAGTCACAGTCATCGTGACTGGTGAGGACGTCCGCGCCGGCCCGGAGAGCCGGCCACGCACCCCCGGCCTAGCGCGCGCCGGCGGCCTGGGCGACGGTGAGCACGGCCCGCTCCACCGCGTACACCGGGTCCCGCCCGGCACCCTTGACCTCGGCGTCGGCCTGCGCCACCGCGGCGATCGCGGTGGCCAGCCCCTCCGGGGTCCAGCGGGCGAGCTCACGCCGGGCGCGGTCCACCTGCCACTGGGCCAGCCCGAGGTCGCGCACGGGGTCGAGCCCGCTCCCCCGCGCGGCGCCGACCTTGACCAGCGTCCGCAGCTTCGCCGCGACCGCGGCGACGAGCGGCACGGGGTCCACGCCCGTGGCCAGCGCGTGCCGAAGCAGCGCGACCGCCTCCCCCGTCCGGCCCTCGACGGCGGCGTCGGCCACCCGGAAGCCCGTCGCCTCCACGCGGCCGCCGTGGTAGCGCGCGACGATGTCGGCGGTGATCGGGCCCGTCGTGTCCGCGACGAGCTGCGCGCACGCCGCGGCCAGCTCCCGCAGGTCCGAACCGCACGCCTCGACCAGCGCGCGCACCCCGCCCGCGTCGATCCGTCGGCCCGCCCGCCGGATCTCGTCGGTGACGAAGGCCGACTTGTCCGCGTCGCGCTTGACCGCGTCCGCGGCGACGACGAGCGCGCCGGCCGCCTTCACCGCGTCCGCGACCTTCCGGCCCCGCGGGGCGCCCGAGTGCCGCACGACGAGGACGACGTCGGACGACGGCTCCGCCAGGTACGCGGAGAGGTCCGCGAGCAGCGCGTCGGTCGCCTGCTCGAGCGCCTCGACGACGACGAGCCGCGGCTCGTCGAACAGCGACGGGCTCGTCGCCACCCGGAGGCGGCCCGCCTCGTACCCGGCGGACTGGAGCCGGATGACGTCGAGCGACGGGTCCTGCTCGCGGGCGCGCTCGACGACCCGGGTGACGGCGCGCTCGGCGAGCAGCGCCTCGCCGCCGGTCACGAGCACGAGCGGCGCCGGCTCGGCCTGGTCCCAGGGCACTGCGGCGGTGCGAGCGCGTGGGGGCATGCGCCAAGCCTGCCACGTCGCACCGTCACACCCGGCGTCGGCCGCCCGGGCCCGGCCACCCGGCGTCGGCCGCCCCCTGAGCCCTCTCCCCCGCACTCGGCCACCCACCCCTGCCGGGTCACCGCCCGAGGCACCGGGCGTGCACCGCGAGCTCCCCGTCGCGCGGCGCCAGGGCGATCGGGCCGCACACGTGGGTCGCCAGCACGAGGGCGCCGCGGTCCCGGTAGAGGTCCACCGTCGACGGCGCGGGGTGCCCGTACTCGTTGTCCGCGCCGACGCCCACGAGCGCGACCGCGGGCGCGAGCAGCCCGGCCAGCCGCGCGGACTGCACGGCGCTGCCGTGGTGCGCCACCTTCACGACGACGGCGCCCCGCGCCGCCCGGTCCGCCACGATCCGCTCGGCCAGCGCCTCCTGCGCGGCGGTCTCCGCGTCGCCGAGCGCGAGCACGCCCAGGCCGTCGACCTCGAGCAGCAGCACGACGCTCGCGTCGTTCGGCTCCACGGCCGGGCCCGAGGGGCCGAGCACCCGCCAGGTCACGGCGCCCGCGCGCCCGGAGCGCGGCCCGTCCTGCCCCGCGGCCGAGACGGGCACCCCGGCGTCCCGCAGGGCCGCGAGCGCGGACGCGGCCTGGGCCGCGGGCTCGGCGAGCGGGCTCACCAGTGCGGCGGCGACGTCCCGGCCCCGCAGCACGGCCGGTAGCCCGCCCACGTGGTCGGCGTGGAAGTGGCTGAGCACGAGCAGGTCCACGCGCGTGACGCCGAGGTCGCGCAGGCATGCGTCGGCGGCGGGCCCCGGCGGCCCGACGTCGACCACCACCGCGGACCGCTCGCCCGACCGCACGACGAGCGCGTCGCCCTGCCCGACGTCGCACTGCACCACGCGCCAGTCCTCCGGGGCCCAGGCCCGCGCACCCGACCAGCGCACGGCCCCGACCGCCACCACGACCACGAGCGCCCAGGCCGCCAGCCGGCCCACGCCCGCGCCCACGCGGGTCGCGGCCGCGGCGTCGGGGTCCGGCGCCCGCTCCCCGCGCGCCGGGCCGCGGACGAGGCGCCGCAGCGCGCGGCCCGGGCCCGGGTGCAGGACGAGGGTGAACCCGGCCGCGGTGACGACCGCGAGGAGGAGGGCACCGCCCGCCCCGCTAGGCCACGGCACCCGGGCCGCCGGCAGCGCCGCGGCCGCGCGTGCGACGGCCGTGATCCACCACGCCCCCGCCGCCGAACCCGCGATCAGCACGTCCGCGAGCGGCGGGCACCACGCGGCCGTCGCCGCCGCGCCGACGCCGAGGACCGTGCCCGGTACCAAGGCCGGCGCGGCGAGCAGGTTCGCCGGCACGGCCACCGTCGACACCGCGGGGTCGAGGAGCACGAGCACCGGCCCGCACGCCGCCTGCGCGGCCAGGGGCACCGCGACCGCGACGGCGAGCCAGCGCGGCAACCGCTCGCGTAGACGCGCGGCGACCGCCGGGGCGAGCAGGGAGATCGCCGCCGTGGCGACCACGGAGAGCACGAACCCGTACGAGCGCGCGAGCCACGGGTCGAGCACGAGCAGGCCGCTCACCGCGACGCCGAGGGCGGGGACCGCGCGCGACGGGCGCCGCGCGAGGATCCCCAGCACGCCGACCCCGCCCATGACCGCCGCACGGACCACGCTCGGCTCCGGGTGCACCAGCAGGACGAACGCGCCCATCGCGGCCGCGCTCACCGCGGCGCGCGCCGCACGGGGCAGGCGCAGCACCGATGCCGCGCCGAGCACCGCGACCGTGAGGACCGAGAAGTGGGCACCCGAGACCGCCGTGACGTGGGTGAGGCCGACGTCGCGCATCGCCCGGTCCAGGTCGGGCGGCAGGCGCGAGGTGTCCCCGACCGCCAGGCCCGGCACGAGCCCGCGCAGGTCCGGCGGCAGGCCGGCGGCCCGGTCGGCCAGGGCCCGGCGCGCCGCGCCCACCGCGGTGTGGACCGCGCCCGGGGGCGCGAGCACCTCCGGCGCCACGACCACCCGCAGGACGGCGACGACGTCGTCCCCCGGCGCGGCCGGGGCGAGCGCCCCCCGCAGGCGCACGCGAGCGCCGTAGGGCACGTCGCCGACGGGGCCGACCGCGAGCACGCGGGCCGCCGCCGGCCCGGTGCGCCCGCGTCCGGTGACGACGTCGGCGGCCACGACGACGACGGGCCGGCACCCCTCTCCCGCACAGCCCGGCTCGCCGCGCACGACGCCCTCGACCGCCACCGCCGCCCCCTGCGCCGCCAGCCCGACCAGCTCGCCCGAGGCGCGCTGGTGCAGCTGCGCGGCGCACGAGGCGCAGGCGAGCGCCGCGACGGCGAGCGCGAGCCAGGCCGTCGGCGGGACGCGGAGCGCCACGCACACGAGCGCCGTGGCCGCCAGCGCGGCCGACGCGGCCGCGGCCACGGGCACCGGCGCCCCGACGGCGAGCGCGCAGGCCAGCCACGCGGCGGCCGCTGCGGGGACGAGCCGCAGGTCCGTCGTGGTCACCCGACGGTCACCTTGTCGCGCACGCGGGCGAGCAGCGCCGGCCCGATGCCGGACACCTCGACCAGCTCCTCGACAGCGGTGAACCGGCCGTGCTGCTCGCGCCACTCGACGATGCGCTCGGCGAGCACGGGGCCGATGCCGGGCAGCTCGTCGAGCGCGGCGACGTCCGCCCGGTTGAGGTCCACCAGGCCGCTCCCACCCGCCCCGCCGCCCGCGCCGTCGGCCGCGGGCGGATCCGCGGCGACCTGGCCGGGCACGGGCACGACCACCTGCTCGCCGTCGACGAGCGGCCGGGCGAGGTTGACGGCCGCGAGATCGGCGTCGGCCGTCGCTCCCCCGGCCGCCTCGACGGCGTCGGCCACCCGCGAGCCCTCGGGCAGGCGCACCAGGCCCGGGACGGCGACCGCGCCGACGACGTGCACGACGACCTCGTCCGCGGGCACGGGCACGTCCACGGGCTCCGGCCCGGCCGGGCCGAGGGGGTCGCCGTCACCCGGCTCCGCCGCCGGCACCGGCACCGTCGTGGCGGCCGGCGCGGCGGGCCACGCCCGCCAGACGACGACCGCGGCGACCAGCGCGAGCGCCGCCACGGCCGCCGCGGCCGCCCGCGCGGTGGTGGCGAGCCGGTAGCGCGGGGGCTCGAGGTCGGCCGCGGCGAGCGGGTGCCCGTGCACGGCCGTGTACGAGGCGACCGCCGCCTCGAGGGCGCGTCGCCGCGCCACGCGCGCGTCGTCCCGCGCGGAGGCGCCGTCCGGGACGGCGTCGTCCGGCACCTGGGCGTCGTCCGGCACCTGGGCGTCGTCCGACACCTGGGCGTCGTCCGACACCTGGGCGCCCGGCACCTGGGCGGCGTCTCCCGGCACGTCGGCGGCGGCGACGGGCCCGCCTGCGACCTCCGGCGCGCGCGGCACCCACCCCGGCCCGCCCGCGGCGACCCGGAGCGCGTCGAGCCGCGCGCGGACGACGTCCCGGTCCCTGGGGTCGGCGGCCACGCGCGCCGACGCTAGGCGGGCGCCCCGGCGCGCCCGGCGGCGGGACCGGCCGCCTGTGGCCGGCGACGCGGCGCCGGCCGCCTGTGGACCGCCCCACCACTACCGCGTCCTCCGCGGCGCACCGGGGTGCGCCCCCCGGACCGGCGCGAGGAGCCGGTGGCGGTCAGGCGTCGCCGACGACGACCGCGAGCAGGCCCGGCCCGGCGTGCGCCCCGACGACCGCGCTGATCTCCGCCACGTGCACCGCGGCGAGCCGGGAGCCGCACGCGCCGCGCAGCCGCTCGGCCACGCGTTCGGCACCGTCCTCGTCGCCGAGGTGGTGCACCGCCATCTCGACGCGGGACCGCCGCTGGGCGTCGGCGATCGCGAGCTCGATCACCCGGTCGCGTGCGCGGGCCGAGGTCCGCACCTTCTCGGCGACGTCGATCCGCCCGTCCTTCACCGCCAGCACGGGCCGCAGCCCGAGGACCGTGCCGAGCGTCGCGGCCAGCGGCCCGAGGCGCCCGCCCTGCCGCAGGTGCTCGAGCGTCTCGACGGTGAACCGGACCGTCGTGCCGGCCGCGCGCTGCTCGGCCGCGCGCGCCACCGCGGCGCCGTCTGGCCGGCCGGACCCGCCCGCCGCCCGCGCCGCGCCCAGCGCCGCGAGGCCGAGGCCCATGCCCACGGTCCTCGAGTCCACGACGTGCACCGGCACGGGCGCCGACTGCGCGGCGAGGCTCGCCGACGTCGTCGTGCCCGACAGCTCCCCGGAGATGTGCACCGAGACGATCTCGCTCGCCCCGCGCGCCGCGACGCGCGCGTACGCCCGGGAGAACGCCTCGGGCCCCGGGTGCGCGGTCCGCACGGACGCGCCCGCCCGGAGCGCCTCGACGATCTGCTCGGTCGTGATGTCGACGCCCTCGCGGTGCGGCACGCCGTCGACGACGACGTCCAGCGGCACGACGACGATCCCCGTCGCCTCCACGAGCCCGGCCGGCAGCGACGCCGTCGAGTCGGTGACGACGGCGACCCCGCCGCCCACGTCCCCGCGCATGTCAGGCGGGCACGACGTTCACGAGCCGCGGCGGGCGGACGATGACCGTGCGCACGCCGCGCCCGTCCAGGTACTTCTGGACCTTGGGCGAGGCCAGCGCCAGCTCGCGCAGCTGCTCCTCCGTGGCGTCCGGCGACACCTCCAGCTTGTCGCGCACCTTGCCGGCCACCTGGACGACGCAGGTCACGGACTCCACGACCAGGTACTGCGGGTCGGCCACGGGGAACGGCTCGCGGATCAGGCTCCGCTCGTGGCCCAGGCGCGACCACAGCTCCTCGGCGATGTGCGGGGCGAACGGCGCCACCATCAGCACCAGCGGCTCGGCGACGGAGCGCGGCACCCGGTCCAGCGAGGTCAGGTGGTTGTTCAGCACGATCAGGCGGGCGATCGCGGTGTTGAACCGCATCGCCTCCATCTCCGTGGTGACCTCGTCGATGGTGCGGTGCAGCACCCGCAGCGTCTCGACGTCGGGCTCCTCGTCGGTGACGGTGACCTCGCCGGTCTCCTCGTCGACGACGTTGCGCCACAGGCGCTGCAGGAAGCGCTGCGAGCCGACGACGGCGCGGGTCTCCCACGGGCGCGACAGATCCAGCGGGCCCATCGACATCTCGTAGACCCGGAAGGTGTCCGCGCCGTAGGCCTCGTACATCTCGTCGGGCGTGACGGCGTTCTTCAGGGACTTGCCGATCTTCCCGTACTCCTGGTTGACCGGCTGGCCCTGCCAGCTGAAGCCCGTGGGCGACTGCGGGTCCTCGACCACCTCGGCGGCCGGCACGTACGCGCCGCGGGAGTCGGTGTAGGCGTGCGCCTGGATGTAGCCCTGGTTGAACAGGCGGCGGAACGGCTCGACGCTCGTCACGTGGCCCAGGTCGTACAGGACCTTGTGCCAGAACCGGGCGTACAGCAGGTGCAGCACCGCGTGCTCGACGCCGCCGACGTACAGGTCGACGCCGCCCGTGGAGCCGGCCGCGGCGTTGTGCTCGGGGCCCAGCCAGTAGCGCTCCAGCTCGGGGTCGACGACGACGTCGCGCAGCCCCGGGTCCAGGTAGTTCAGGTAGTACCAGCACGAGCCCGCCCAGTTGGGCATCGTGTTGGTGTCGCGCCGGTAGGTGCGCGGCCCGTCGCCCAGGTCCAGGGTGACGTTGACCCACTCCTCGTTGCGGCCCAGCGGGGGCTCGGGCGTGGAGTGCTCGTCCTCGGGGTCGAACGTCCGCGGCGAGTAGTCCGGGACGTCCGGCAGGTCGACCGGCAGCAGCTCCTCGGGCAGCGCGATGGGCATGTCGTGCTCGTCGTAGACGATCGGGAACGGCTCGCCCCAGTAGCGCTGCCGGCTGAACAACCAGTCGCGCAGGCGGTAGGTGACGGTGCCCTTGCCGACGCCGCGCTCCTCCAGCCACGCGGTCATCGCGGCCTTGGCGGACGCGACGTCCATGCCGTCCAGCGTGATGCCGTCGCCGACGGAGTTGACCACCGCGCCGTCGCCGGTCCACGCGCCGCCCTCGAAGCCCTCCGGCGGCTGCACGGTGTAGATCACGGGCAGCTCGAAGGCCTGGGCGAAGTCGTAGTCGCGGTCGTCGCCGCCCGGCACCGCCATGATCGCGCCCGTGCCGTAGCCCCACAGGACGTAGTCCGCCGTGAACACGGGGATGGCCGCGCCGTTGACCGGGTTGACCGCCATGTGCCCGGTGAACACGCCGGTCTTCTTGCCGGCGTCGGCCTGGCGCTCGACGGCGGTCTTGCGCGCGGTCTCCGCGCGGTACGCCGCGACGGCCTCCGTCGGCGTCGCGTGCCCGCCGGTCCACGCGTCGCGCGTGCCCTCGGGCCACGCGCCGGGGACGTCGTCCAGCAGCGGGTGCTCGGGCGCGACGACCATGAACGTGGCGCCGAACAGCGTGTCGGGCCGGGTCGTGAAGACCTCCAGCTCGCCGCGGCCGGGCACCTGGAAGGTGACCATGGCGCCCTCGGACCGGCCGATCCAGTTGCGCTGCATCAGGCGCACCTTCTCGGGCCAGTCGATCAGGTCCAGGTCCTCGGCCAGCCGGTCGGCGTACGCCGTGATCCGCATGTTCCACTGGCGCAGGTTCCGCCGGAACACGGGGAAGTTGCCGCGCTCGGAGCGGCCCTCGGCCGTGACCTCCTCGTTCGCCAGGACCGTGCCCAGGCCCGGGCACCAGTTCACGGGCGTCTCGGAGACGTACGCCAGGCGCTGGCTGTCGACGACCCGGCGGCGCTCGACGGCGTCCAGCTCGGCCCACGTCCGGCCGGCCCACTCCTCGGGCAGGGGGCGGCCGTTCTCGTACTCGGCGACCAGCTCGTCGACGTGCCGGGCCCTGCCGCGGCCGCCGTCGGGACGCACGGCGTCCGGGTCGTACCAGGCGTTGAAGATCTGCAGGAAGATCCACTGCGTCCACCGCACGTACTCGGGGTCGGTGGTCGCGAAGGTGCGCCGCGGGTCGTGCGCCAGGCCCAGGCGGCGCAGCTGGCGCCGCATCGTGGCGATGTTGTCCTCGGTGGTCTTGCGCGGGTGCTGGCCGGTCTGCACCGCGTACTGCTCGGCGGGCAGGCCGAACGCGTCGTAGCCCAGCGCGTGCAGCACGTTCTCGCCGCGCATCCGGCGGTACCGGCCGACGACGTCGGTCGCGATGTACCCCAGCGGGTGCCCCACGTGCAGGCCCGCCCCGGACGGGTACGGGAACATGTCCATGACGAAGAACGACGGCGCGGCCGGGTCGGCGTGCCTGCCGTCGGCGTCGGTCAGCGTGCCCGTGGGGTTGGGCGTGTGGAAGGTGCCCTCCTGCTCCCACCGGTCCTGCCAGGACGTCTCGATGCGACCCGCGAGCGCGGCCGTGTACCGGAACGGCGGCTCGGGCGGCCCGGAGGCGGCCGAGGCGGGCGGGACGGGAGCGGTGGAGGGATCCTGCGTGTGCACCCGTCCAGGCTACCGGCGCGGAGCGAGCGCTTTACCGGACGGCCGGGTCGGGCGTCACCGGACGGCCGGGTCCGTCGTCGGCCCTCGCGCGCGGGAGACGCCGGGCTACCCTGCGAGGATGACCGCAGACGACGACGTCGCGCTCGCCCAGGCACGAGCGGCAGCCGCCGAGGCACGCGCCGAGGCCGCGCGGGCCGCCGCGGAGGCGGCCGAGGCCCGCGCCCGGGCGCTCGAGGCCGCGCTCGCCGCCCGCGAGGCCGGGGCACCCGCCGACCCCGCGGCCGCACCCGCACCGACCGAGGCGGCCGGGCAGGCGCCCCCGCCGCCCCCGCCGGCCGCCGGGGCTCCCGCGCCCGGCGCCGAGCAGCCGACGCCGCCGCCCCCGCCGCCCGCTCCCGAGGCGACTGCGGCGCCGTCGGGCACGCCCGGCGCGTCGGCATGGGCGGAGAAGGTGCGCGCCGCGTACGAGTTCCCGCAGGGCGCGCTCCCCCTCGGCGTGCTCGTCGAGGACGGCGAGCCCACGCCGTCGGCCCGCGTGCACCTGCCGCTCGCGATGCTCAACCGGCACGGGCTCGTGGCGGGCGCCACCGGCACGGGCAAGACCCGCACGCTGCAGCTCCTCGCCGAGGGCCTGTCGGCGGCGGGCGTCCCGGTGTTCGTCGCCGACATCAAGGGCGACCTGTCCGGCCTCGCGGTCCCCGGGGAGGGCAACGAGAAGCTCGCGGCCCGGACGGCGGCCCTGGGCCAGGCGTGGGCCGGCGCGTCGTTCCCCGTCGAGTTCTACACGCTGGGCGGGCTGGGCACCGGCACCCCGATCCGCACCACGGTGACGGACTTCGGGCCCCTGCTGCTCGCCAAGGTGCTCGGGCTCAACGCGACGCAGGAGTCCAGCCTCGGGCTCATCTTCCACTGGGCGGACCAGAAGGGCCTGGCGCTGCTGGACCTGAAGGACCTCCAGGCGACCATCGCCTACCTCGTCTCCGACGAGGGACGGGACGAGCTCAAGGGGATCGGCGGCCTGTCCGCCGCGACCGCCGGCGTGATCCTGCGGGAGATCGTCGCGCTGCAGGCTCAGGGCGCGGACGTGTTCTTCGGCGAGCCGGCGTTCGACACCGCCGACCTGCTGCGCACCGCGCCGGACGGGCGCGGCGTCATCTCGGCGCTCGAGCTGCCCTCCGTCCAGGACCGCCCGGCCCTGTTCTCGACCTTCCTCATGTGGCTGCTCGCGGACCTGTTCAGCGAGCTCCCCGAGGTCGGCGACGTCGACAAGCCGCGCCTGGTGTTCTTCTTCGACGAGGCGCACCTGCTCTTCTCGGGCGCGAGCAAGGACTTCCTCACGCAGGTCGTGCAGACGGTCCGGCTCATCCGGTCCAAGGGCGTCGGCATCTTCTTCGTGACGCAGACGCCGAAGGACGTGCCCACGGACGTGCTCGCCCAGCTCGGCAACCGGGTGCAGCACGCGCTGCGCGCGCACACGCCCGACGACGCGAAGGCGCTGCGGGCGACCGCGCGCACCTTCCCGAACTCGGACTACGACCTCGAGGAGCTGCTCACCACGCTGGGCACGGGCGAGGCGCTCGTGACGGTCCTGTCGGAGAAGGGCGCCCCGACGCCCGTCGTGTGGACGCGGCTCTTCGCGCCCGCGGCCTCCATGTCGCCGATGGACCCGGCGGCGATGGCGGCGGCGGTCGCCGGGTCGCGCCAGTCGGCCCGGTACGGGACCGCGGTGGACCGCGAGTCGGCCTACGAGCTGCTCACCGCGCGGGCGGAGCGTGCGGCCGCCGAGGCGGAGAAGGCCGAGGCCGAGAAGGCCCGCGCCGAGGCCCGGGCCCCGCGCCGCACGACCCAGCGCTCGCGCGGCAGGTCACCCGCCCGGACCGGCCTGGACTCCCTGCTGCGCTCCGCCGGGACCGTCCTCGGCCGGGAGATCACGCGCTCGATCCTCGGCACCCGCGGCCGCTGACCGGGCCGGCGGCCGGGAGCCCGCCGCGCCGCGGCCCGTGCCGGGTCGCGCGCCCGGCCGCGACCCGGTGTCGCACGCGCGCGGTGACGTAGGCGACGGCGAAGGCGAGGCCCTGGCACACCACCACGAGGCCGGCGCTCGCGACGTCGAGCGCATAGCTCGCCCACACGCCGACGACGGCGCACGCGGCCGCGATCGCCGGGGCGACCCAGAGCATCCGCCAGATCCGCTCGGTGAGCAGGTACGCCGTGGCGCCCGGCGTGATGAGCATCGCCACCGCGAGCACGACCCCCACCGCCTGGAGCGCCACGACGACGCTCACCGCCAGCAGACCCAGGAGCAGCACCCCGATGCGGCGCACCGGCAGCCCGACGACCTGCGCGTGCACACGGTCGAACGCGTACACGGTCAGGTCCCGCCGCTTGAGCACGAGCAGCGCCGCGGCCACGACGCCGAGCACGACCACCTGGACCACGTCCGCGTCGGACACGCCGAGCACGTTGCCGAACAGCACGTGCGACAGGTCGACCCGGCTCGGGGTCACCGAGACGAGCACGACGCCGACCGCGAACACCGTGGTGAACACCACGCCGATCGCGGCGTCCTCCTTCACGCGGCTCGTCGCGCGCACCCACCCGATGAGGGCGACGGCCCCGACGCCGAAGACCAGCGCCCCGACCGCGAACGGCGCACCGAGCAGGTACGCGAGCACGACGCCGGGCAGCACCGCGTGCGAGACCGCGTCGCCCATGAGCGACCAGCCGATGAGCACGAGCCAGCACGACAGCAGCGCCGCGACGACGCTGGCGACGACGGTGACGAGCAGGGCCCGCTGCATGAACTCGTAGCGCCAGGGCTCGACGAGCAGCTCCCAGCCCGACGCCGCGCGCAGCACGGCGCCCGCACCGGGGGCGGCGAGCACCAGGCCGGTCACGGCGCCTCCTGACGCAGCCCGAAGACGCGGGCGAGGTTGTCCGGCGTGAGCACCTCCGCCGTCGGGCCGTGCGCGAGGACCCGGCCCTGGAGCAGCACGGACCGCGCGCACAGCGCCGGCAGCGCGGCCAGGTCGTGCGTGGACACGACGAGCGCGCAGCCGTCGGCGACGAGGTCGCGCAGGACGGCGGTCACGGCGGCCTCGGAGACGGCGTCGACGCCGGTGAAGGGCTCGTCGAGCAGGAGGAGCCGGGCCTCCTGGGCGAGCGCCCGCGCGAGGAGGACGCGCTGCCGCTGCCCACCGGACAGGCGGCCGACCTGGCGCCCGGCGAGGTCGGCGAGGCCGACGCGCTCGAGCGCGGCCGCGGCCGCCGCCCGGTCGGCCGGGCCGGGGCGCCGCCGCCAGCCCATGCGGTGGTAGCGCCCCATGAGCACGACGTCGGCGACGTCGACGGGGAAGTCGCGGTCGACGTCGTCGGCCTGGGGCACGTAGGCGACCAGGCCCGCACGGCGGGCGCGGTCGGCGGGGCCGCCGAGCACCGTGACCTCGCCCGCGCGCGGGCGCACGAGCCCGACGACGGCCTTGAAGAGCGTGGACTTGCCCGACCCGTTCACGCCGACGAGGCCGCAGGCCTCGCCCGGCCCGACGACGAGGTCGACGTCCTCGAGCGCGACGACGTCCCCGTAGCGCACGGTCAGGCCGCGCACCTCGAGCGCGGCGGGTGCGGCGCTCACGGCGCCTCCCCCGCGAGGCCCGCCGCGACGAGCACGGCGTCGTGCCGCAGCAGGTCGACGTACGTGGGCACGGGGCCGTCCGGCCCGGTGAGGGCGTCGACGTAGAGCTCGCCCGCGAAGGTCGCGCCGGCCTCCCGGGCCACCTGGCGCTGGGCGGTGGACGGGACCGTCCACTCGCAGAACACCGCGGGCGTGCCCGTCTCGCGCACGACGTCGATGACCCGCGCGGCCTGCCGCGGCGTGCCCTGGCGCTCGGCGTTCACGGGCCACAGGTACACCTCCCGCAGCCCGAGGTCGCGCGCGAGGTAGGAGAACGCGCCCTCGCACGTGACGAGCACGCGCCGCTCGGCCGGCACGTCGGCGAGCGCCGCGCGGAGCTCGGCCTCGATCGCCGCGAGCTCGGCCGCCAGGTCGTCGGCGCGTGCGGCGTAGGCGTCGGCGCGGGCCGGGTCGGCGTCGGCGAGCGCGTCGGCGACCGCCGCGACGTAGGCCCGGCCGGTGACCGGCGACATCCACACGTGCGGGTTGTGCTCGAGCCCCCCGGTCTCGGCGGCGGTCCCGTGCACCGGCAGGGTCGCGACCCGCTCCCCCACGACGGCGACCGGGACCCCGAGCGGGTCGACCAGGTCGTGCAACCAGGTCTCCAGCCCGAGCCCGTTCGCGACGACGAGGTCCGCCTCGGCGGCGCGGCGCAGGTCGTCGGGCGTGGGCTCGTAGCCGTGCACGTTGACGCCGGGGCCCGTGATCGAGGACACCGCCACGTCCGGCCCGCCCACCCGCGCGACGACGTCGGCGAGGACGGTGAACGTCGCGGCCACCGCCATCGGCTCCCCCGGGGCCCGAGGCGCGGCGGGGCCGACGGCGACGCCGCTCGCGCAGCCCGCGGTCAGGCCGGCGGTCGCGACGACGGCGGCGACGGCCGCCGCACGGGTCGGGCGAGGCACACGAGCACCCTACGGGCGGCGCGGCCGCGCGGGGAGGACGGCGCCGGCCCTCGACGCGGGGAGGACGGTGACGCCCGTCAGCGCGCGAGGAGCAGCCGGAGCTCGATCGTGCCGGCGGGGTCGACGACGACCCAGCCGAGGTCGGGGGCCGTGAGGTCGAAGTCGGCGAGCGTGACGGGTACCTGGCCGACCACCTCGGTGCCGCCGGGCGCGCGCTGCGCCTCGAGGCTCACCGTGACCGTCTGCGCGACGCCGTGCAGCGTGAGCACGCCGGTCGCTGTGACGCTCACGGGCTGGGACGACGTGCGCAGGGCGGACACGTCCACGGGCTCGCTCAGCTCGAACGTCGCCTCGGGGAACGACGTGGTGTCGAGCGCGCGCCGGAAGAACGCGTCGCGCGCCGCCTCGTCGGTGGAGATGCTCCCCGCGTCCACGACGACCCGCGCCTCGACGAGCCGCCCGTCGCTGACGGTCGCCGTGCCGGTCACCTGGTCGGTGCGCCCGACGACGACGACCTCCTCCCCCGACAGGACCTCGCGGAGCCGGTAGCCGGCCTCGGAGCCGGGCTGGACCGTCCACGTGCCGTCGACGTCGACCGGGCCGGTGGGGACCTCGGCCTCCGTCGTGGGCGACGGCGAGGAGAGCGCGAGCGGGTCGGGCTGGTCGCCGGCGATCATGCGCGCGTACACCCACGGGCCGCCGACGATGAGGGCCGCGGCGGCGAGCACGCCGACGACGGTGCGCACGAGGACGCGGCGCGCGTGGGCCCGGCGCGGGTCGGACCCGCCACGCGCCGCGGCACGGGTCGCCCGGCGGTCGGCGCGCAGCTCCGCGCGGCGCGGGGTCGCGTCGGACGGCTCAGTCATCGGCGTGCCCCCGCCCGTCGGGGCGCACGCGGCGCGCGGCGACCGCGGCCGCGACCCCGAGGAGGACGACGAGGGCGGCGCCGCCGGCGATCCACGGCCACGCGGCGCCGTCGCCGGCACGGTCGTCGGTGCGGGCGGTCGGCGTGGCGGTGGCCTCGGGGGTGGCCTCCGGCGTCGGCGTCGGCGTCACCTCGGGGGTGGCCTCCGGCTCGGGGGCGACCTCGGGCTCGGGGTCGGCCGGCGGCTCGGCCGCAGCGACCTCGAAGGCGAAGGTGCCCGTGACGGGGTGGCCGTCCTGCGCGACCGAGCGCCACGCGACGGTGTAGGCGCCGTTCGGCATGCCCGAGCGCAGCAGCTGCGTGACGGTCGTCCCGGCGACGACGGCCGGGCCGTCCGACCACGAGGCGCCGTCCGGGCCGAGCACCGCGACCTCCGCGCCGACGCCGGCCTGCTCGGCCGAGAACGTCAGGACGACCTGCGCGGGCGCCGCGTCGAGGACCGCGCCGTCGGCGGGGTCGGTCGCGAGCAGCACGTCGTGCGCGGTCGCGGGGACGGGGATCAGCGCTGCGACCAGCGCGAGCACGGTCACGCCCAGCGCGCGCCACGGCCCACGACGGGCGCCGCGGTCGCGGGGAGGGCGAGCGTCGACGGCCCGGTCATGCCGCACGGCTCTCGGTCTCCTTCGCACGGGGGTCTGCGTCGCCCGGGGGCCCGGCGACCGGACAACCGTACGCCGTGGCCGCACGGGAACCGAAAACCCCCGGGCCGGACGTCGGCGGGTCCACCCGTCCGGCGTCACCCGTCCGGGGGACCGGACGTCCGGTCACTGCACCGGGTTGTCGGGCGTCAGGCGGGGCCGCTCGTGCGGCCAGGTGAGGGGCGCGCTCACGGTCGCGGTGGCGTCCGGCGTGACGAGGACGAGCCGGTAGTCGGTGATCCGCCGGGTCTCGGGGTCGAACCGCAGCACGGTGATCTCGGCGGTGCCGGACAGCGGCCCGACGGTCGGCTGGCCGAGGCGCGCCCCGGCGGTGCTGCTCGAGGTGTAGCGCGTCCCGAACCCGGCGGCCACGGGCCCCTCGCGCCGGTGGTAGTGGCCGGAGACCTGGGCCGGCACGCAGCCGCGCGCCAGCGACTGCCGGCCGACGCTCGGGTCGTGCACGAGCAGGACGTCGACGCCGTCGGGGTCGTCGCACGCGGTCTCGGCGAGACGCTCGCCGAGGTCGGCGAGGGTCTCGTCGCCGATGAGGGTCGTGCCCGAGCCGATGCGCGTCGCGCGCGGGTCGGCGTCGCCGAGCAGGCGGACGCCCGCGACCTCGACGACATCGCCCGAGAGCACGGTCCAGCCGTGGTCGCGCTGCTGCTCCGCGGTGACGGCGCTGTCGTGGTTGCCGTTGACGACGACCTTGGCCACGCCGCCGGGCAGCGCGTCGGTGAGGGCCTGCACGCAGTACGACTCCACGGCCGTGCCGTTGACGGTCGTGTCGCCGGCGTCGAGGACGACGTCGGCGCCGGAGAGCTCGGCCACGGTGCCGACGACCCGCATCATGCCGACGTTGCAGTGCAGGTCGCTGACGACGAGCAGCGTCACCCGCTCGGGGACCTCCGCGTCGGGTGCGTCCGTGCCCTCCTCGCCCGGTGTGGGGTCGGCGGCCACGGGCGGGGGCGGCGACAGGCCCAGCCGGCGGCGCGCGTCGACGAGGTGCTCGTCCGCGGCGGCGCGCGCCTCCCAGGCCGCGCGGACGGCGGCGTCGGCGGCGTCGTAGAAGCGCTCGTTCTCCCGCCAGGCCGCCACGGCCTGCCCGCCGTAGGTGTCGACGACCCCGGCGAGGCGGCCGGTGATGCGCGCACCCTCGAGGGGTGTGCCGTCGAAGACGGTCGACGCGCGGCGCACGCCGTCGCCGGGCGGGGAGACGGGCTCGCTGGCGACGACGGTCGTGGCGACGACGAGCACGAGGACCGTGCCGCCCGCGAGCGCGCTGCGGTGGGGCGCGAGCGCCGCACGCAGCTCCGCGCGCCGGGCGGGGCCGAGGAGGGCCCGCAGGCCGAGGAGCGCGCCTGCGAGCAGGAGCGCGGCGAGCAGGGTGCGGCGCAGGGCGTCGGCGATCAGGGCGCGCACCGCGAGCTGGATGGTGGCCTCCGGCCCGGTGAAGAACGCGACGTACTCCTCGGCGGCGCTCGCGAGGGACTCGAGGCTGGTCGCGGCCTCGATCGACGTGACGTCCTCGGGGATCTCCTGCACGACGACGTGCGCGCCGACGCGCAGGGGAAGCGGCGAGTCGATGACGAGCGCGCCGAGCGGGCCGAGGTCGACGGTGATCTCGCCGTCGGTCGTGACGTCGTAGCGGGCCGTGTGCGGGCCCACGCTCCCCTGGGCCGTCGCCGTCGTCACGCCCCAGGCGAGGCTCGGCAGCAGCACGAGCGCCGCCGCGAGGAGCCACCGCCCGACGGACCGCGGCGGGACGACGCGCCGGCCCGCCGCCCCCAGGCGCGCCAGCACCCGGTCCCGCGCGCGGGGGGCGTCCTGGGGCTCCGTCATGTCGCCTCTAGCCTGCCGCCCGCGCGCGCACGGGGCCAACCGCCGTCCGTCGGGGCGGCGGGACGGGCGGTGTTCGCCGTCAGCGAACGGGCGTGCCCCGCCGTTCGTTCGCGCGGTCCCGCCAGGCGAGCCAGCCGGGCAGGCTCGCGACGTCGTGGTCCGGCCCCGAGGTGGGCACCACGAACAGGGTCGCCCCGCGCTCGAGCAGCGCGTCCGCGCGGTCGTCGGGCGCGGCCGCCCGCACGCTCACCGAGCGCTCGATCTCGGCCGGGTCGCGGCCGACCTCGGCGCACCACCGCGCGAGCACCGCGCTCTTGTGCGCGAGGGCGTCCGGGTCCGCGAACGAGTGCCACACGTCGGCGTGCTCGGCGACCACGCGCAGCGTCTTCTGCTCGCCGCCGCCGCCGACGAGGACCGGGATGTCGCGCAGCGGCGGCGGGTTGAGCGCCGCCCACCGCGCCCGGATCCTGGGCAGGGCCTGCGCCATCGCCGCGATGCGCGTGCCGGGGGTCCCGAACTCGTACCCGTACTCGGCGTAGTCGCGCTCGAACCAGCCCGCGCCGATGCCGAGGACCAGCCGGCCGCCGCTGACGTGGTCGACGGTGCGGGCCATGTCCGCGAGCAGGTCGGGGTTGCGGTACGAGGTCGCGGTCACGAGCGCGCCGATCTCCACGCGTGTCGTCTGCTCGGCCCAGGCCGCGAGCGTCGTCCAGCACTCGTAGTGCAGCCCGTCGGGGTCGCCGGTGAGCGGGAAGAAGTGGTCCCACGTGAACAGGACGTCGACGCCGAGGCGCTCCGCGGCGTCGACGGTCGCGCGGATGCGGTCGTAGGTGGCGTGCTGCGGCTGGATCTGGAGCCCGATGCGCACCGGGCGGGCCGGCGGTGCGGGCGTGGTGGCGGTCATGCACCCATCCTGCGAGCTCGAGCGCGCTCGAAGTCCAGCCCCGTGTCGCTCCGCGGTCGGTGCTCAGTCCGCCGGGGCGGGGTCCGGGTCCCGCCGCCGGCGCCGGTCCCGCCGCAGCCGCCGGACGACGAACCACGCGACCGCGGCGACGATCCCGCCGACGACGACCAGGTTGACGACGTCGCTCCACCGCCCGACGTCGGTCCACCGCTCCCCCAGCAGGTACCCCGCGCCGACGAGCACGCCGTTGTAGACGGCGCTGCCGAGCGCGGTGAGCGCGACGAACAGCGGCACGGGCATGCGCTCGAGCCCGGCGGGCAGCGAGACGAGGCTGCGCACCACCGGGATCACCCGACCCGTGAGGACGGCGGTGTGCCCGTGGCGGCCGAACCACGACTCGGCGCGGTCGAGGTCGCCCCGGTCGACGAGCGGCATCCGGTCCGCGGCGCGCCGCAGGCGGCGCCGGCCGAGCCGCGCCCCGAGCCAGTAGAGGACGACGGCGCCGAGGACGGACCCCGCGGTCGCCGACACGATCGTGGTCCCCAGCCCCATCTCGCCCTGGCCGGCGAGGAACCCCGCCACCGGGAGCACGACCTCGCTCGGCACGGGCGGGAACACCGTCTCGAGCGCTACGAGCCCGCCGACGCCGACCGGGCCGAGCGCGGCGATGACGTCGACGACCCAGCCGGCCAGGCCGGTGAGCTCGCTGGGGTCGGCGGACACGCCCTCAACCAACCACGCGGCCCGTCGCGCGGCACCTCGAGCCCGGCTGAGTGGTACCACCCACGTCCGGCCGCAGGCCCGCCCGGCAGAGCGCACTCTCGACAGGTCGGGACGCACCGGGCCCGGCACCGCAACCCGGACACCACGGACCACGACCGGGCGGCCGCCACGAGCGGCCGCGACCCGAGGAGGACCCATGACCGCCACCCTCGCGCCGCCGGAACCCCGCGGCGGCCACCACCCCCGCGTCCCGCGCCAGGACACGCTCTTCGTGCAGGTCCAGGGCACGATGCTCGTCACCGTCTTCGTGTTCCTCGGCATCGAGGGCGCGAGCGTGTACTCCCGCTACGCCCGCCGCCGCAAGGACGTCGGCAGGGCCACCGTCCTCGGGTTCTCGTCCGTGCTCGCCCTCTTCGCGAGCATCTCGATCCTGGCCTACGGCGTCCTGCCGCGCGCCGAGATCGCCGCGCTCCCGCAGCCGTCGATCGGCGGCGTGCTCGAGGCCGCCGTCGGACCGTGGGGCGGCACGTTCATCCGCGTCGGCCTCATCGTGTCCGGGCTCGGCGCCTACCTGGCGTGGCAGCTGCTGGCCGCGGACGTGCTCTTCGCCGCGGCCCAGGACCGGGACATGCCGCGGGTCCTCGCGCGGCGCAACCGGCACGGCGTGCCGCGCGACGCCGTGCTGTGGACCTCTGTCCTCGTGACGGCGATCCTCTTCGCCGTCCAGTTCGTCGACGACGCCCTCGACTTCAGCCTGGACCTCACGGCGGCCCTCGCCCTCGCGCCGTTCGCGCTGGCCAGCGCCTACGCCGTGAAGATCGCGGTGCGACGCGACGGCTACGCCGGCGTGCCGCGCCGCACCCGGAACGCCGAGTTCGCCGTGGCCCTGGTCTCGACCGCCTACACGCTCTTCCTGCTCTGGGCCGCCGGCTACGTGTTCTGGTTCCTCGCGTGCCTCCTGCTCGCCCCCGGGACCGCGCTCTACGTGCGCGCTCGGCGTGAGCGAGGCAGCGTCGTCCTCAGCAGGTCCGCGCGGGCGACCTTCGCCGCCGTCGTGGCGATGGCCGCCGTCGGCGCGGTCCTGCTCGCCACCGGCGCGGTCCGGATCTGAGCCCGACACCCCACCCACCCGACCCGAGCCCTCCCCGACCGAAAGGACGACCCGATGACCGTCGCCCCCGAGACCACCACGCAGCCCGCCCCGCCGGCCGCCTCCTACGGCGTGCACTCGGAGGTCGGCCGCCTGCACAAGGTGCTCGTGTGCTCCCCCGGCCTGGCGCACCTGCGGCTCACGCCGACCAACTCCGACGACCTGCTCTTCGACGACGTCATGTGGGTGGACGCCGCGCGGCGCGACCACGAGCGGTTCGTGGCGACCATGCGCGAGACCGGGGTGGACGTCGTCGAGCTGCACGACCTACTGGCGCAGACCCTGACGGTCCCCGGCGCCCGCGACTGGATCCTGGACCGCAAGCTCGTGCCCGACGACGTCGGCATCGGTCTCGTCGAGCCCACCCGGGAGTTCCTCGAGGGGCTCGACGCGCGGCGCCTCGCCGAGCACCTCGTCGGCGGCCTGGCCACGACCGACCTGCCGGACGGCGTCGGCGGCGCGTACCGCGCCCTCGCGGACCACGACCCGGCGCGCCAGGAGTACCTGGTCCGCCCGCTGCCGAACACCCTGTTCACCCGCGACACCACGTCCTGGCTCTACGGCGGCGTGACGCTCAACCCGCTGTACTGGCCGGCGCGGCACGACGAGACGCTCCTCATGAAGCTCGTCTACGAGTTCCACCCGGACTTCGTCGGGGCTCGCGTCTGGTGGGGCGACCCCGAGGTCGACCACCGGCGGGCCACGTTCGAGGGCGGCGACATCATGCCGGTCGGCAACGGCGTCGTGCTCATGGGGATGAGCGAGCGCACGTCCCGCCAGGCGATCACGCAGGTGAGCAAGGCGCTGTTCGAGGGCGGCGCGGCGAGCCAGGTCGTCGTGGCGGGCATGCCCAAGCTGCGCGCCGCGATGCACCTGGACACGGTCTTCACGTTCGCGGACCGGGACGTCGTCTGCGTGCACCCCGCGATGATGGAGCGGATCCACGCGTTCACCCTCCGACCCGACGACTCCCCCGCGGGCCTGCACGTCACGGACGAGGGCTCGACGCCGTTCACGGACGTCGTCGCCCGCGCGCTGGGCCTGCCCGCGCTGCGGGTCGTGGAGACCGGCGGCGACGTGTACGAGTCGGAGCGCCAGCAGTGGGACTCCGGCAACAACGCGTTCGCGCTCGAGCCCGGCGTGGTCTTCACCTACGACCGGAACACGACGACGAACGCGCGCCTGCGGGCGGCCGGCATCGAGGTCCTCGAGATCGCCGGCGCCGAGCTGGGTCGCGGCCGCGGCGGCGCGCACTGCATGACCAGCCCGATCGTCCGGGACCCCGTCGACTACTGACCGTCGCCGGCCCCCGCGAGCGCCGTGCCCACCCGGGCGGACCACTCCTCCGGGTGGGCGGCGAGCGCCTGGGTGTGGCCGGCGTCGGGCACGTCCCAGACGGCGACGCGGTCGGGTGCGGCGGCCGCGTACCAGGCGGCCTGCGTCCCCTCGCCCGCGCCCGCGACGAGCAGCGCACGCTGGTTCGGCCGGAGGCCGGCGACGACGTCGCGCAGCGGCGGCGGGGGGTCGGCGGCGGTGAGCAGGTCGGTCAGCGCGTACGTCCAGGTGTCGACGAGGTGGGGGAACCAGCCGGGCTCGGCCACGTCGGCGGCCACGCGCACGCCGGTGCCCTCCGCGACGACGGCCCCCACCCGGGGGTCGCGCGCGGCGAGGGTCAGGGCGACCTCCCCGCCCATGGAGAGCCCGACGGCGCAGATCCGGGCGACGTCCTCCCGTGCGTCCAGCCAGTCGACCGCCACGGCGAGGTCCCTGGCGCCGTGCCAGCCGAGCGCCATCCCGGTCCCGCCGCTCGCCCCGTGGCCGCGCGCGTCGACCATGAGCACGCCGTGGCCGAGCTCGGCGAGCGCGGCGGCGTGGTCGAGGGTCGCCGCCCGGGTCGAGCCCGAGCCGTGCAGGAGCAGGACGGCCGTGCCGCTCGCGCCGGGGACCCACCACGCGGCGAGCTCGGTCCCGTCGGGGGTCACCAGGAGCACGTCCTCGTGCGCCAGCCCGCGGTCGGCCGGGGTCACGTCGCCGAGGGGCTGCGGCGACGTGTTCGTCGTGAGCACCGCGAGCCCGACGGGAGCGACGACGAGCTGGAGCACCGCGAGCGCGACGGGCAGCGCGAGCAGGCGGCGCCACCCGCGGACGGCGCGCACGCGCCGGACCGTCCCGAGGACGAGCAGGACCGCGGCGGCCGCGGCGGCGAGCACGGCGGCCGACCCCGGGACGACGCGGCCCGCGCCGAGGCGGTCGCCCGCGAGCACTCCCGCAGCGGGCAGCGCCAGGGCGCCGACGACGACGCCCGCCCGGTCCGCGAGGCGCCCGGCGGCCGGGGTGGGCGTGGCGAGGGCACGGGCGTGGAGCCCGGCGAGTGCGGCGCCGAGCACCGCCGCGAGCACCGCCCGCGCCGCGCCCCAGGCCGGTGAGCCGCTCGCGGCGAGCACGACCGCACCGCCCAGGCCCAGCGCGAGCGCGGCGGCGACGTCGGCACGGCGACGCGGCCTCCGGGGCGCGGGTGCGGCGTCGGGCGGGCGGGTGGTGGGGTCGGCGGCGACCACGGTGCCTCCTGCGGAGCGTCCTGGCGGCCAGCGTGCGCCGCGCCCCCGCGGCCGCCCAAGGTGCGAACGTCCCGTCCGTGTCGCCTGGGGGCGCCGCCGCCGGGCCGCCCTCCACCCCTGGATCGGGTCGCCTCTCCACCTGCGGATCAGGGCGACGACGGCGTGTCGCGACCCCGGCCTGACGACGCCCGCCCGAAGGGGAACCTAACCTCGCCCGCATGGCCACCCCGACGCACAGGCAGGCCGGGTCGACCGGCCAGCGGCAGGCGCGGGTGCGCATGCCCGACCACCGTCGCGGCGGGACCCGCGCCGCCTCCTCTCACGCACGCGTGCCGGAGCACCGGCCGCACCGGACGGCGGCGGGCGCCCGGACCCGCCGCGCGCCGGCCGCCGCGCGCCGCCCGGCACGCGGGCTCACGGCCGCGCAGCGCCGGCGCCGCCGCACGTACCCCGCGCTGGTGCTGCTCGCCGTCGTCGTCGCGCTCGTCTGGGCCCCGTGGCGCGCGGAACCGCCGCCGGAGGAGCCCGTCGTGCCGTCGCCGCGTCCGGGCACGACGCAGAACGGGTGGGACGCGATCACCGACCGCACCGACCCGCGCCTCGTGCCGTTCCCCTGGGTCACCGGCAGGGTGCTCGAGGGCGACGTCTACACGGTGCTCGCGTACGTCGCCGAGCGGTTCCACGCCGAGGTCGAGCCGATCGACCCGGAGAGCTCGTGGGGCTGGGAGCACCGGGCCGTCCGCGGCGAGGAGGACGGCGACGAGGGCGGCGTGCTGTCCAACCACGCGTCCGGGACCGCGATCGACCTCAACGCGCCCGACCACCCGCTGGGCGAGGCCGGCACGTTCACCGACGCCCAGGTCGAGCGGCTGCGCGCGATCCTCGCCGACGTCGCGCCCGTCGTGGCCTGGGGCGGGGACTTCGACCGGGCCGACGAGATGCACCTCGAGATCGTCGGTAGCCCCGACCAGGTGGCCGAGGTCGCCGCGCGCATCGCCGACCGCTGAGCGGCCGCACGCGCCGCCGGGGCACGCCGGTCGCGCCCGTCGGCGTCACGCCGCCGCGGCGCGGAGCAGCGGCAGGACCACCTCGTCGACGACCTCGGCGATCTCCTCGGGCGTGGCGGCGCGCCGCGACACGAGCACGCGGTAGCCGAGCACCTCGAACGCGACGCGACGGACGGCGCGCGGCACGTCGGCCGTCGCGATCTCCCCGCGCGCCTGGGCCCGCTCGAGGACGGCGCCCATCGCGTCCCCGCGCCGCCGCGCGAGCGCGTCGCGGAGCTCGCCGAGCGTGGGCGCGTCGGCGTCGCCGGCCAGCCGCGCGGCGACCTGCACGGCGACGCGGGCCCGCGCGTCGTTGGCGGCGTGCAGCAGGGCGACCAGGTCGCCCCGCAGCGAGCCGGTGTCCGGCGTCGTCGTCGGCTCGGCGGCCAGCACCCGCAGGACGGCGGCCAGGACGAGGTCCCGTTTCGTCGGCCAGCGACGGTAGAGGACGGCGCGGCTCGTCCGCGCCCGCTCGGCGACCGCCTCGTACGTGAGGGCCTCGTACCCGGCGCGGAGCAGCTCGGCCCAGGCCGCGTCGAGGAGGGCCTCCTCGAGCGCGGCGCCCCGGCGACGGCGTCGGGCGGGCTCGGAGTACTGGGTTAGAGTCATCGTGTTTCCTAGCGACGGCAACGGCGCCTCTCAAGATACATCCCGACTCTCAGGGAGCGCTCATGCGCCAGAACACCGCGCCCGTGGCACCCGGGGTGTGGCCGATCGCCTGGACCACCCTCGTGGGCGGCCTCGGCGTGCTCTTCGCGACGACGATCGTCGCCGTCGCGGTGCGACCGCTCGCCGGGATCCTCGGTGTCCCTCTCTCGACGATCCAGTGGATCAGCACCGGCTACCTGCTGGCGCTGGCCGTCGTCATCCCCATCGCGCCGTGGGCGCAGCAGCGCCTTGGCGGCCGCCGGCTCTGGATCGGCGGCCTTGCGCTCTTCGGTGCCGCGTCCGTGGCCTCCGCGCTCGCCTGGGACGCGACCTCGCTCATCGCGTTCCGCGTGCTCCAGGGAGCGGCGGGCGGGCTCCTCATGCCGCTCATGACGACGCTCGTCATGCAGGCGGCGTCCGGAACCGGACTCGCCCGCGTGATGTCGGTCGTGAGCCTGCCCGCCGTCCTCGGGCCGATCCTCGGCCCGGTCCTCGGCGGCTTCCTCCTCGACACCCTGGGCTGGCACTGGCTCTTCCTCGTGGCCGTGCCGTTCACGCTCGCCGGCATCGCGCTCGCGCTGCGGTACCTGCCCAGGGACGACGTGACGCGCCCGGTCCCGCTCGACGGCGTCGGCTTCGTGACGATGGCGCTCGGCCTGGCCGCGGTGCTGCTCGGCCTGAGCGACGCGAGCCGGGACGGCGGGTTCGGCCACCCCGACGTGCTCGTCCCGCTGCTCGTCGGCCTGGCGCTGCTCGCCGTCTTCGCGCGGCGGACCCTGCACCGACGCGGCGAGCCCCTGGTCGACCTCCGGCTCCTGCGGCACCTCCCGCTGGCGTCGTCCACCCTCCTGCTGTTCCTGTCCGGGTTCGCGCTGTACGGGGCGATGCTGCTCATCCCCCTGTACTTCCAGCAGCTGCGGGGCCTCACGGCGCTGACCGCGGGCCTGCTGCTCATCCCGCAGGGCGTCGGCTCGCTGCTCAGCCGCTCGGTCGCCGCGTGGCTGTCGGAGCGGTTCGGCGCGCGCTGGGTGGTCCTCGGCGGGTTCGCCGTCGTCGCCGTGGGCACGCTGCCCTTCCTCGGCGCCACCGAGAGCACCGACCTCGCGCTCGTCGGTGCGTTCCTGCTGGTGCGGGGCGTGGGGCTCGGCGCGGTGACCGTACCGCTCATGGCCCTGGCCTTCGAGGGCCTCGCGCGCGACGAGGTGCCGCACGCGAGCGTCATCAGCCGGATCGGCCAGCAGCTCGGCGGGGCGTTCGGGACGGCGACCCTGGCGGTCGCGCTGCAGGCCGCCCTCGCCGCCGCGGACGAGCCCGCGACCGGGTTCCAGGTCGCCTTCTGGTGGGCCACCGGGTTCACCGTCGCCGCGGTCGGCCTGGCGCTCCTGCTCCCCGGACGCCGCTCCCCCGAGGAGCCGGCCCCGACGACGGCCGTGGCCGTGGCGGCGCGACGCTGACGAGCGCCGTGGCCGTGGCCGCCCCGCTGACCGGCCTGCGACCCCCGGAGACACGACGAGGCCCGCCTCTCGCAAGAGGCGGGCCTCGTCGATCTGTGGAGCTGAGGGGACTCGAACCCCTGACCCCCTGCATGCCATGCAGGTGCGCTACCAGCTGCGCCACAGCCCCGTCGCCCCGGAGGGCCACTGAAGTGTACGTGAAGGCGGCTGCCGAGAGCGAATCGCCTGGTCGCGGGCCGTCGTGCCCGTGGACGACGCCGGACCCGCCCGGACGTCCCGGGTCAGGTCCGCATCGCGTCCGCGGTCGACGACGGCAGGCTCTCCGCCGGCACGCCCGCGTTCCAGTCGGCGACGCTCACGCTCGGGCCCACGTTGTGCGCCTCGAGGCGCCAGGCCGGCACCGCGTCGCCGCGGCTCGCCCGCAGCACCGACCAGTGCGCGTTGTGCAGGCCGACGAGCCCGCGCCACTCGACCGCGTCGAGCCCCAGGAGGGCGGTGATGCCGAGCGAGATCGCCGCGCCGTGCGAGACGACGACGAGCGTGTCCGCGCGGTCCATGCCCCCGGCGAGCTCCTCGACCGCGGCGCGGATCCGCGTCGCGACCTCCGCGCGCGTCTCGGCCCCGGCCCGGCGCGGGTCTCCCCCGCGCTGCCACACCGCGTACTCCTCGGGCCAGCGGTCGGCGATCTCCTCGACGCTCAGGCCCTCCCACTCGCCGAACGCGCGCTCGCGCAGGCGCGGGTCGACCTCGAGGTCCAGGCCGACGAGGTCGGTGAGGCGCCGCGCCGTCTCCTGGGCGCGCCCGAGGTCGGACGCGACGACGCGCGTGGGCGTGTGGCGGCGCCACAGGTCGAGGGCGGCCTGCTCGGCCTGCCACGCGCCGACCTCGTCGAGCGGGATGTCGACCTGCCCCTGCAGCCGGGTCGTCGCGTTGTACGCGGTCCGCCCGTGCCGCCACAGGATGACGGTGCCGGCGGTCACGCGTCCGTCGCCTGCCCGTCGCCCTCGGTCACGTCCGCGGGGAGCTCGATGACCGGGCAGTCCGACCACAGCCGCTCGAGCGCGTAGTACACGCGGTCCTCCGCGTGCTGGACGTGCACCACGAGGTCGACGTAGTCGAGCAGCACCCAGCGCGCCTGGCGGACGCCCTCGCGGCGCACCGCCTTCGCGCCCGCCTTGTGCAGGGCCTCCTCGACCGCGTCGACGATCGCGTCCACCTGGCGCTCGTTCGTCGCGGACGCGATGAGGAACACGTCCGTGAGGACGAGCCGCTCGCTCACGTCGAGCGCGATGATCTCCTGCGCCTTGCGGTCCGAGGCTGCGCGCGCTGCGGTGAGCGCGAGCTCCAGCGCGCGCTCCGACGCCGCCACTAGGCGACCCTCCCGACGTCGGTCAGCAGTCCGGCGACGACGTCGCCGAACGCCGCGGCCTGCGCCGCGCCCTCGCCGGAGTCCTTCAGCAGGAGCATGAAGATGAGCATGCCGAGGACGAACGCCACGACGACGAGCACGATGACGTGGCCCCAGGTGTAGGAGTGCGTCGGCACCTCCTCCTCGGCCTCGTCCTCGGCGACGTCCGACGCCTCCGCCTCGGTGGACGCCCAGCCCTGCGCGCCGACGCTCCCCCAGCGGGGGACGGACATCGGCTCCGCCTCGACCGTCTCGGCCACCGGTCGGCGGGTCGGCACGGACGCGCCGTCGGCCGGGACGGTCACGGTGCCGATCGCGGCGCCGGGCTGCGGCGTCGTGCCCGCGGGGACGAAGGCCCGGGCCGGGGCCTCCTCGACCACCCCGCCGGGGGCCTGTGCCTGCACGGGGGCGAACGGCCGGACGCTGCTCGGCGCCTCGTCCGCGCCGACGACGGTGGGCGCCTCGTCCTCGGGCAGCACCGGGTGCCACACGGACGGGGCCGGGCTGGTGTCCGGCACGAACGTCTGGTGCGTGACGGGACCCGCGGGGTGCGGCACCTGCGCGGCGCGCTGGGGCGCGGCCTCCGGGGCCGCCGGCGCGGGCATGAAGACCTCGGGGGCGTCCGGGCGGATCGGCGGCACCTGCGCCGTCTCCTCGGCGGGCGAGACCTCGGCGGGCGCGTGCGCGACGGGCTGCTCGACCGGTGCCTGCTCGGCGGGCTGCGCCTCGACCGACGCCGTCGGGGGCAGCACCACGCGGCGCACCGCGGGGCTGCGCCGCTCCATGAGCAGGTGGGACCCCGTCGTCTCCGCCGCCTGGGGCACGCCGAGCACGGGCCGACGCTCGGCGACCGGGGGGCGCTCGATCACCGGCTGACGGTCGACGGCCGAGGGCCGCACCGGCGGCCGCTCCCCCGTCTGGGGAGGGGTACCGAACGGCGAGCCCGTGACCACCGACGGCGCCGCGGTGACGGGCGACCCGTCGGCCGGCGTCGTCGGGGCCGCGACGGCCGGGGTCCCCCACGTGGCCGGCCGCTCCGGCTGCTCGCGCTGCAGGGCGGCGGCGCGGGCGGTCTGCGCGCGCTCGAGGCCGGCGCGCGCCGCCTCCTCGCGCTCGGCCGCGGCCCGGGCGGCCTGCGCGCGGATCGCGGCCGCGCGCGCCTGCGGGGACAGCGCAGCCGACGCCGCGGGCGTGCCCACGGCGGGCCGCTGCGGGCCGACGCCGCCGGCGGGACCCTCGCCGGCCGACGGGCCGGCCGGGCGGGCCGGCGCCGCCGGGCGTGCGGCGGCGGCGGGCGGGACGGCGAGGCCGCGCGGCGGCGTGGCGTCGCTCCGCGGGGCCTCGGCGACGGGACGCTGCTCGCCGGTCTCGGCGACGGGCTGCTCGCCCGTCGCCGCAGCGGCGGCCGCGGCGGCCGCGCGTTCGCGCAGCTCGCGGCGGGACAGCGGGCGCCCGGGCCCCTCCGGGGTGGTGGCCGGTGCGGCGGACGCCGCCGGCGCAGACGCGGACGGCGCGGCAGGAGCGGACGCGGCGGGCGCACCGCCGACGACCGGCGTGCCCCCGGTGCCCGGCGCGGTCGAGCCCGGCGCGGGCGCGCCGGCGGCAACCGCGGCCTCGGCTGCCTGCCGCTCGCGCAGCTCGCGGCGCGTCAGCGGCCGACCGGCGTCCGTCCCCGGGGAGGCAGGCACGGCCGGCGTCGGGCCGGTGAGTGCGTCGACGGACGCCCCGGCGGCCGCGGCCAGCCGGCGGCGCTCCTCCTCCCGGCGGCGACGGCGCTCGCCCCACTCCTGGGGGTTCTGCTCAGACATCCTGACCTCGATACAGACCGTGCTTGGCGATGTACTGGACCACGCCGTCCGGCACCAGGTACCAGACGGGCTGGCCGGACCGCGCCCGCTCCCGCACGTCGGTCGACGAGATGGCGAGAGCAGGCACCTCCAGCACGCTGACCGCACCGTCGGGGAGCCCCTCGACGGAGAGCTGGTGACCGGGCCGGGTGACCGCCACGAAGTGCGCCAGGTCCCACAGCTGGTCGGCGTCCTTCCACGTGAGGATCTGCGCGAGCGCGTCCGCCCCGGTGATGAAGAACAGGTCGGCGCCGGGGCGCTCGGCCTTGAGGTCGCGCAGCGTGTCCACCGTGTAGGTGGGCCCGGGCCGGTCCACGTCCACGCGCGAGACCGTGAACCGCGGGTTCGACGCCGTGGCGATGACCGTCATGAGGTAGCGGTGCTCCGCGGGCGTGACGCCCGGGTGCTGCTTGAAGGCGGGACGACCGGTCGGCACGAACACGACCTCGTCGAGGTCGAGCTCCGCGGCGGCCTCGCTCGCGGCGACGAGGTGGCCGTGGTGGACGGGGTCGAAGGTGCCACCCATCACCCCGAGCCTCGGCCTGCGTTCCGTCATCCTGTCGCCTGTCCTCCGTGCCCCCCGGTCCGCGTGCGGTTCAGTTCCGGTGCCACGAGCTCCGGAAGAGGTAGGTCAGCGCGAGCAGCGCCAGCAGCGCCCCGAACGCCAGCACGCCGACGACGGCGGGCGGCAGCGCCAGCGCGGTGGCCTCGGCTTCCTCGGCGGCGAGCAGGGCAGCGTGCACGTCGACCTCCTGGGGTGGCTCGGCTCCGCGGCGCGGGGGTGCGCAGCGACTCCCCAGTGTCGCACGAGGCGCACGAGGTCCGGCACCGTCGGACCACCGGGCGGGTCGCCGAGCGGGTGGATTCCGCCGGACGGGTCACCCTGACGGGTGAGGATCAGGAGCGGACGTGGCCCTCGCCGTGGACGACCCACTTGGTCGTCGTGAGCTCGGGCAGGCCCATCGGGCCGCGCGCGTGCATCTTCTGGGTCGAGATGCCGATCTCCGCGCCGAGGCCGAACTGGCCGCCGTCGGTGAACCGGGTCGAGGCGTTGACCATGATCGCGGCGGAGTCGAGCTCGGCCACGAACCGCTCCGACGACGCGAGCTCGCGCGTGACGATCGCCTCGGTGTGCCCGGACGACCACGTGCGGATGTGGTCGATGGCCGCGTCCAGGTCGTCCACGACGCGCACCGCGAGGTCCATGGACAGGTACTCGGTGGCCCAGTCCTCGTCGGTGGCGGGCACGACCGTGACGCCCTCGGGCGCGAGCGCCGCCGTGCGGTCGTCGCCGTGCAGGGTCACCCCGGCGTCGGCCAGCGCGCGCAGCACCGTCGGCAGGAGGCGCGGCGCGGCGTCGGCGTGCACGAGCAGCGTCTCCGCGGCGTTGCACACGCCCACGCGCTGCGTCTTGGAGTTGAGCACGATGTCCACGGCCATCCGCTCGTCCGCGCTCGCGTCGAGGTAGACGTGGCAGTTGCCCACGCCGGTCTCCACGACGGGCACGGTCGACTCGCGCACGACCGTCTGGATGAGGTCCGCGCCGCCGCGCGGGACGAGCAGGTCGACCAGGCCGCGCGCGTGCATGAGCGCGACGGCGCCCGCGCGGCCGTGCTCGTCGATGGACTGCACCGCGTCGGCGGGCAGGCCGACGCCGCGCAGGGCCTCGCCGAGCACGCGAACGATGACCGTGTTCGACTCCGCGGCCGCGCTGCCGCCGCGCAGGATCGCGGCGTTGCCGCTCTTGAGCGCCAGGGCCGCGGCGTCGACCGTGACGTTCGGCCGGGCCTCGTAGATCATCCCCACGACGCCCATCGGCACGCGCACCTGCCGCAGCCGCAGGCCGTTCGGCAGGGTCGACCCGCGCACGACCTCCCCCACCGGGTCGGGCAGCGCCGCGACCTCGCGCAGCGCGTCGGCGATCGCCTCGATGCGGGCGGGCGTGAGGGTCAGCCGGTCGAGCAGGCCGGGCTTGAGGCCGGCCGCCTCGCCGCGCTCGAGGTCGACGGCGTTGGCGGCGACGATCTCGGCCGCGTTCGCGACGAGCGCGTCGGCCATCGCGTGGAGCGCCGCGTCCTTCGTCGCGCGCGTGGCGGTGGCGAGCTGGCGGGCCGCGACCCGGGCGCGCCGGGCGACGGCGAACACGGCCTCGCGGACGTCCTCGGACGGGGCGGCCGACGTCTGCACGGGGGTGGCAGCGGTGGTCATCCCAGCAGGATAGGCACTACCGCCGTCGTGCGGTCAGGGGGTTCAGGAGCACCAGGTCGTCGCGGTGCACGACCTCCCGGTCGTACCCCGCGCCGAGGGTCTCGCGCAGCTCGCGGGTGGAGCGGCCGAGCAGGTCCGGCAGCTCCGCGGACGAGAAGGCGACGAGCCCCCGACCCACGACGACGCCGTCGGGACCGGCGATCTCCACCGGCTCACCCGCGTCGAACTCCCCCTCGACGGCCGTGATGCCGGCCGGCAGCAGGGAGGCGCGGCGGTCGACGACAGCGTGCACGGCGCCCTCGTCGAGGATGAGACGCCCGTGCGGGGCGGCCGCGTGCTCGAGCCACAGCAGGCGCGGCGGGCGGCGGCGACCCGTCGCGTAGAACCACGTGCCCACCTTCTCGCCCGCGAGCGCCTGGGCCGCGAGCGCGGCGCGCGTGATGAGCACGGGCACGCCCGAGCCGGTGGCGATCGCCACGGACTGCAGCTTGCTGACCATGCCGCCCGAGCCCACCTTCGACCCGCTCCCGCCGACCTTGACGTCGACGAGCTCGGCCGGGTCGCGGACCTCGTCGATGCGCGTGGCCCCCGGGCTGGTGGGCGGCCGGTCGTAGAGGCCGTCGACGTCGCTGAGCAGCACGAGCGCGTCCGCGCGCACCAGGTGGCTGACGAGCGCGGCGAGGCGGTCGTTCTCGCCGAAGCGGATCTCCGACGTCGCCACGGTGTCGTTCTCGTTGATGATCGGGACGACGCCGAGCGCGAGCAGGCGGTCCAGGCAGCGCAGCGCGTTGCGGTAGTGCGAGCGCCGCACGGTGTCCTCGGCGGTGAGCAGCACCTGGCCGACGCGCAGGCCGTGCATCGCGAACGCCTCGGTGTAGCGCGCGATGAGCAGGCCCTGCCCGACCGACGCCGTCGCCTGCGCCGTCGCGAGGTCGCCGGGCCGCGACGCGAGACCGAGGGGCGCGAGACCGGACGCGATCGCGCCGGACGTCACGAGCACGACCTGGCGCCCGGACAGGCGCCGCTCGGCGAGGACGTCGACGAGCGCGCGCAGCGCCTCGACGTCGAGCCTGCCGTCGGCGCCGGTCAGCGAGGAGGACCCCACCTTGACGACGACGCGGCCCGCGGTCGCGAGGGAACGGCGGTCCAGCTGGCGCACGTTGCTCACGGGGAGCCATTCTCCCCGCCCGACGGGCCCGGCCACGCGACCGGCTCGCCCAGTGGGCGCAGCGACGCCTCAGGGGCGGGCGACGGCGGGACGGCTCACTCGTCGTCGGCGGGGTCGGTCCAGTGCCCGGACTCGCGCTCGGTCCACAGCTCGGCGCGGGCCGCCGCCTTGGCGTCCATACGCTCGTGGTGCTCCCGACGGCGCTCGGCCCGGCTCGCGCGCCCGCTCTCGGCGAGGCGCGGGTCGGTGCCGCGGCTGCCGAGCAGCTCGGCGCCGGCCATGAGCGTCGGCTCCCAGTCGAAGACGACGGCGTCGTCCCCGTCGCCGATGACGACCTCGGCGCCGGGCGTGGCACCCGCGGCGAACAGCGCGTCCTCCACGCCGAGCCGGGCGAGCCGGTCCGCCAGGTAGCCCACGGCCTCGTCGTTGGTGAAGTCGGTCTGGCGGACCCACCGCTCGGGCTTGCTGCCGCGCACCTGGAACCAAGTCCGGCCGCCGTCCTCGCGGCGGGTGACGGTGAACGGCGTCTCGTCGACGGCGCGCGGGCGCAGCACGATCCGCTCCGGCGTGGGCGGCGGGGCGGCCGCGCGGGCGGCGGCGACGAGCCGCGCGAGGGCGAACGTGAGCGGCCGCAGGCCCTCGTGGCTCGCGGCCGAGACCTCGAACACCTCCAGGCCGCGGGCCTCGAGCTCGGGCCGCACGAGGTCGGCGAGGTCGCGCGCCTCGGGCACGTCCACCTTGTTGAGGACGACGACGCGCGGGCGCTCGGTGAGCGGCACCTGCCCGCCGCTGATCTCGAGGTCGCCCGCGTAGGCGGCGAGCTCGCGCTCGATGACGTCGAGGTCGGTCAGCGGGTCGCGCCCGGGCTCGAGCGTCGCGCAGTCGAGCACGTGCACGAGCACGGCGCAGCGCTCGACGTGCCGCAGGAACTCCAGGCCGAGGCCCTTGCCCTGGCTCGCCCCCGGGATGAGGCCGGGCACGTCGGCGACGGTGAACCGCGCGTCGCCCGCCTGCACGACGCCGAGGTTCGGCACGAGGGTCGTGAACGGGTAGTCGGCGATCTTCGGGCGCGCGGCGGACATCGCCGCGACGAGGCTGGACTTGCCGGCGCTCGGGAAGCCCACGAGCGCGACGTCGGCGATGGTCTTGAGCTCGAGCACGACGTCGCGGTGCTCACCGGGCTCGCCGAGCAGCGCGAACCCGGGGGCCTTGCGCTTGGTCGAGGCCAGGGCCGCGTTGCCGAGCCCGCCGCGGCCGCCCGCCGCGACGACGTACCGGGTGCCGGCCCCCACGAGGTCCGCGAGGACCTCGCCGTCGAGGGTCTTGACCACCGTGCCGTCGGGCACGCGCAGGACCACGTCGGCGCCGTCGGCCCCGTTGCGGTCGTCGCCCATGCCCGCGGTGCCCGACTGCGCGCGCCGGTGCGGCGCGTGGTGCAGGTCGAGCAGCGTGGTCACCTGCGGGTCGACCTCGAGGACGACGTCGCCGCCGTCGCCCCCGTTGCCGCCGTCGGGGCCGGCGAGCGGCTTGAACTTCTCGCGCCGGATCGAGGCGCACCCGTGCCCGCCGTCACCGCCGGTGGCGTGCAGCACGACGCGGTCGACGAACGTCGCCATCGTGCACCTCCCTCGAGCCGGCACCTCAAGGGTGCCCTGATACGACACGAAGGGGCGCACCGAACGGGTGCGCCCCTTCGTCGAAGCCTGGTGTCAGGCGCTGGCCTCCACGTCGACCACCTTGCGACCGCGACGGGTGCCGAACCTCACGGCGCCGGCGGTCAGGGCGAAGAGCGTGTCGTCGCCACCGCGACCCACGTTGATGCCCGGGTGGAAGTGCGTGCCGCGCTGGCGGACGATGATCTCGCCCGCGTTCACGACCTGGCCGCCGAAGCGCTTCACGCCGAGACGCTGCGCGTTCGAGTCGCGGCCGTTCCGCGAGGAGCTGGCGCCCTTCTTGTGTGCCATCTGAGTGTCCTTCGTGTCGTCCGGGAGCGGGCCGAGGCGCCGGCTCAGGCGATGCTGGTGACCTTGAGCCGGGTCAGCTGCTGACGGTGACCCTGGCGCTTGCGGTAGCCGGTCTTGTTCTTGAACTTCTGGATGACGATCTTCGGGCCCTTCTCGTCCCGCACGACCTCGGCGGTGACCGTCACCTTCGCGAGCGCCTTCGCGTCGGAGGTGACCTTGTCGCCGTCCACGAGCAGGAGGGCCGGCAGCTGCACGGTGGAGCCCGCGTCGGCGGAGAGCCGGTCCACGACGACGACGTCGCCGACGGACACCTTCTCCTGACGGCCACCGGCCTTGACGATCGCGTACACCACGTTGCTGCTCATCTCTGCTCGAAAGTCACTGTCGGACCTCGCGCGCCCGCGCACACGCCTGTCGAGGGATCGACATGGGGGGCGGACGGCCGCGAACCGGCGCTGGACGCGCCGACGTTCCAGGGTACGGAGTGCGCGGGCGCCGGTCAAACGAGCCCGGGCACCCGCACGCCCCGGTCACCGCGCTCTCACGAGTCGGTGGGTGCGGGCGGCTCGTCGTCCGCGGCCGGGGCCTCGGACGCGCCGATGCTCGCGATCGCGTCGAGGAGGTCGACGTCGGGCACGCCCGACGACACCGGCGCCGGGGACTCCCCCGCGGGCTCCGGCAGCTCCACGAGGGGCGCGCGCGACGGCTGCTCGGCCGCGGGCTCCCCGGGCCCCCCCGGGGCGGCCGTGGCCTCGACGCCCTCGGCGTCGCCCGCGGCCTGCTCGCCCGACGCCGCGGCGTCCTCGCCCGTGTGCGCGTCCTTCTCGTGCGCGTGCGCCGCCGCGGCCGCGATGGTCGCGAGCGTCGCCTTGACCGCCTCGCGGGCCTCGGGCAGCACGGGCACGGACGCCACCTGCACGCCGGCGGCCGCGCCTGCGGCGGCCCCGCCCGCGGCGCCGCCGCGCTTGCGCCGCGACTTCTTGGGCTCGGGCTCGGCCGCGGGGGCCGCGTCGCCGCTGCGGCTCACGGGCTCGTTGTGGATGAGGTAGCCGCGGCCGCCGCAGTGCGGGCAGGTCTCGCTGAACGCCTCGAGCAGGCCCTGGCCCACGCGCTTGCGGGTCATCTGGACCAGGCCGAGCGAGGTGACCTCCGCCACCTGGTGCTTGGTCCGGTCGCGGCCCAGGCACTCGACGAGCCGACGGAGCACGAGGTCCCGGTTCGACTCGAGCACCATGTCGATGAAGTCGATGACGATGATCCCGCCGATGTCGCGCAGCCGGAGCTGGCGGACGATCTCCTCGGCGGCCTCGAGGTTGTTCCGGGTCACCGTCTCCTCGAGCGTGCCGCCCGAGCCGGTGAACTTGCCGGTGTTGACGTCGATGACCGTCATCGCCTCGGTGCGGTCGATGACGAGCGAGCCGCCCGACGGCAGCCACACCTTGCGGTCCATGGCCTTGGCGAGCTGCTCCTCGACGCGGTGCGCCGCGAACACGTCGCCCTCGCCGTCCCACCGGCGCAGCTTGCCGACGAGGTCCGGCGCCATGGCGCCGACGTAGTCGGAGATCGTCGCCCAGGCGTCCTCGCCCTGCACGACCAGGCCGGCGAAGTCGTCGTTGAAGACGTCGCGCACGACGCGGATCGCGAGGTCGGGCTCGCCCTGCAGGAGCGCGGGCGCCGACGCCGTCGTCGCCTTGCGCTGGATCGCGGCCCACTGGTCCTGCAGGCGCTGCACGTCGCGGCGCAGCTCCTCGTCCGAGGCGCCCTCGGCGGCGGTGCGCACGATGACGCCCGCGTCGTCGGGGACGATCTCGCGCAGGATCTTCTTGAGGCGGGCGCGCTCGTTCTCGGGCAGCTTGCGGGAGATGCCGGTCATCCCGCCGCCGGGCACGTACACGAGGTAGCGCCCGGCGAGGGTGATCTGCGACGTGAGCCGGGCGCCCTTGTGGCCCACGGGCTCCTTGGTCACCTGGACGAGCACGGAGTCGCCGGATTTGAGCGCCTGCTCGATGCGGCGCGGCTGGCCCTCGAGGCCCGCGGCGTCCCAGTTCACCTCGCCCGCGTAGAGGACGGCGTTGCGACCCTTGCCGATGTCGACGAACGCCGCCTCCATGCTCGGCAGCACGTTCTGCACGCGGCCGAGGTAGACGTTGCCCGCCATGGGCGCGCCCGAGGCCTGCGTGGAGCGCGAGACGTAGTGCTCGACGAGCACGCCGTCCTCGAGGATCGCGATCTGCACGCGGCCGTTGGCCTCGCGCACGACCATCGTCCGCTCGACCGACTCGCGCCGGGCGAGGAACTCGGCCTCGGTGATGACGGTGCGGCGGCGGCCGGCGTCGCGACCCTCGCGGCGGCGCTGGCGCTTGGCCTCCAGGCGCGTCGACCCCTTGAGCGCGGTGACCTCGTCGCTGCGCGCGCGGGGCCGCGTCCCGTCGTCGGCGGACTCGCCGCGCGAGCGCCGACGACGACGCCGGCGCCGGCTCGACGAGGTGCCCTCGCCGTCGCCCGTCTCGCCCGTCTCGTCGGTCTCGGCGGGCTCGCCGCCCTCCTCGCCGTCGGCGGGCTCGGCCGAGGCGGCCTCGGCGTCGCCCTCGCGCGCCTCACCGTTCTCGGGCGACTCCTCGCCCTGCTCCTGCTCGGCGCGCTCGCCCTCGGCGCGCTCGCCGGAGCGGCCGCGCCGCCCGCGGCCACCGCGCCGACGACGACGCCGGGTGGTGCCCTCGCGCTCGCCGGCGCCCTCGCCCTCCTGGGCCTGCTCGGCGTCGTCGGCACCCTCCTCGGCGGCCTCGGTCGTCTCGCCGGTGGTCTCCTCGGCCCCGGTGCCGTCCTCGGCGACGGTCTGCTCCTCGGCGGCGGCCTCCTCGGCCGCGGCGGCCTCGAGCTCCTCCTCGGTGGCCTCGGCCTCGTCCGCGGGGCGCGGCGGGCCGGCCGGGGCCTCGGCCCGGCGACGGCGACGGCGCGCGGCCGACGGCTGCGGCTCCTGGAACAGCACGGCGGTGGTCGCCAGGCGCGGGGTGCCGCGCACGTCGGACGCGGTGCTGACCTCGGGCGCCCGCTCGCCGGCCTGCGGCTCCTCGGCCGGGGCCTCGGCGGGCGCCGCGTCGGCGGCCGGGGCGTCGGCGGCGCGGCGCGTGCGCGAGCCGCCACGGCTGCGGGTGGTGCGGCGCGCGGGCTCGGCCGGGGCCTCGTCGGCGGGCGCGTCGGGCGCACCGGCGTCGTCGGCCTGGGCCTCGGCGGGCGCGGCGTCGGCGGCCGGGGCGGCCTTGGCCGTGGCCCGGCGGCGCCTGGCCGGCGCGGCCTTCGCCTCGGGCGCCTCGCTCGCGCGGGCCTCGGCGGTGCCGTCGGCGGCAGGGGCCTCGGCGGAGGTCTCGGCCGCGACCTCGGCCGCGTCCGCGGCCTTGGCGCGGCGCGTCCGGGTGGTGGCCCCCGGGGCCTTCGTGGTCCCGGTCTTCGTGGTCCCCGTCTTCGTCGTCGCGCTCTTCGTCGCCGTGGACCGGCGGCGCGTGGGCGCGGGGGCGTCCGTCGCCCCGGGGGCCGGGGCGTCCGCGGTCGGCTGCGCGGCCGCCTCGGCGGCCTGCTCCGCGGTGCGGCCGTCCGGCGCGCCTGCGGGCGCGGTGGCCCGGCGGCGTCGGCGCGGCGCCGCGCTCCCAGCTGCTGTGGTGGTGGTGTCCTGCTCGGCTGCGCCGGTGGCGTCGCCACCTGCGCGGTTCTCGTCCGTCACGAGCTCTCCATGCCCGCCGGCGGCCACACTCCCCGACCTGCGGGCGGTTCGTTCGCCGCTCGCGCTGTGCGCTGCGGCGGAAGTCGTCGGTGTCTCGGTCGGGTGGGCGCTGCCGGCGCCCGCCGGAGGATTCGACGGCGGCGCCAGGCGGTCGCGGACCACGGCCTGGAACGTCTGCGGAGAGGGGGACGGTGTGGCGGCCCCCTCGACCGCCGTCAGTATCGCACAGGCGCGGTCGAACCGGGACGCGGCGTCCATCTTCCGCACGCGTGTCGCGCGCGCGACGGCGTCCTCGGGGGCGCGCGGCGGCGTCGGACGGGGAGGCGTGACGGAGGTGACACCGCGTCAGCAAACGGGACCTTCGTCCTACGCCCGCCTAGGCCCTTGTTCCTAGCGTTTCCACAGCCGCCCGGACCGGCCCGGAGGAGAACATGGACGCGCTCGACCTCGCGCGGTGGCAGTTCGGCATCACGACCGTCTACCACTTCATCTTCGTCCCGCTGACGATCGGGCTGTCGCCTCTCGTCGCACTCATGCAGACCTTCTGGGTCCGCACCGGCGACGAGAAGTGGCTGAGGCTCACGAAGTTCTTCGGCAAGCTCCTGCTGATCAACTTCGCCATCGGCGTGGCCACCGGCATCGTGCAGGAGTTCCAGTTCGGCATGAACTGGAGCGAGTACTCGCGCTTCGTCGGCGACGTCTTCGGCGCTCCCCTGGCGATGGAGGCGCTCGCCGCGTTCTTCATCGAGTCGACGTTCCTCGGCCTGTGGATCTTCGGCTGGGACCGCCTGCCGAAGCGGATCCACCTCGCGTGCATCTGGCTCGTCGCGTTCGCCACGAACCTGTCCGCGTACTTCATCCTCGCCGCGAACTCCTGGATGCAGCACCCGGTCGGCACGATCTTCAACGAGGAGACCGGCCGCGCCGAGATGGTCGACATCGGCGCGGTGCTCACGAACAGCACGCTGCTCGCGGCCTTCCCGCACACGATCTCGACCGCGTTCCTCACGGCCGGCACCTTCATCACCGGCATCGCCGCCTGGTGGATGGTCCGCACCCTGCGCCGCGGCGACGAGGCGACCGCGCGCGGCGTCTACCGGCCCGCCGTCGTCCTCGGCACCGTCGTCATGCTCGTCGCCGGCGTCGGCGTCGCCCTCTCCGGCGACTGGCAGGCCAAGCTCATGTACGACCAGCAGCCGATGAAGATGTCCAGCGCCGAGGCGCTGTGCGTGGGCGAGGACGGCGCGTCCTTCTCCGTCCTGACCATCGGCGACCTGTCCAGCAACGACTGCGACGACACCACGACGATCATCGCCATCCCCGGCGTGACGAGCTTCCTCGCCAAGGGCGACTTCGGCGCGTACGTGCCGGGCGTCAACGAGCTGCAGGAGCGCTCGGAGGAGCTCTACGGCGAGGGCGTGGACTACCGGCCGAACCTCTTCGTCACCTACTGGAGCTTCCGGCTCATGATCGGCCTGGGCGCCGGCAGCGCGGCGCTCGCCGCCGCCGTGCTGTGGTTCATGCGCCGCGGCCGGGTCATCGACCGGACGTGGTTCGCGCGCCTCGGCGTGATCGCCATCCCGACGCCGTTCCTCGCCGCGTCCTTCGGCTGGATCTTCACCGAGATGGGCCGCCAGCCGTGGGTCGTCGCGCCCAACCCGAACCCGAACGGCGTCGACGGCGTGTGGATGCTCACCGCGCGCGGCGTGTCGACGTCCGTCAGCGGCGGCATGGTGTGGGTCTCGCTGATCGGGTTCACGCTGCTCTACGGCGTCCTCGCCGTCGTGTGGTTCCGCCTGATGAAGCGGTACGCCACCGAGGGCGTCGCCGAGACCGAGGTCGACCCGAGCCCGGAGGCGCAGGCCGCCGCCGAGGCCGAGGGCGACAAGCCGCTGTCGTTCGCGTACTGAGAGGGGCCGACCGTGGAGCTGACCGACGTCTGGTTCGTCCTCATCGCCGTCCTCTGGACCGGCTACCTCGTCCTCGAAGGCTTCGACTTCGGCGTCGGGATGCTGCTGCCGGTCCTCGGCCGCGACGAGAAGGACCGCCGGGTCATGATCAACACGATCGGGCCCGTGTGGGACGGCAACGAGGTGTGGCTGCTCACCGCCGGCGGCGCGACGTTCGCGGCGTTCCCGGAGTGGTACGCCTCGATGTTCTCCGGCTTCTACCTGGCGCTGTTCGCCATCCTCATCGCGCTCATCCTGCGCATCTGCGCGTTCGAGTGGCGCGGGAAGATCAACAGCGACGCGTGGCGCAGGCGGTTCGACGCCTCGCTCGTCGTCGGGTCGTGGGTGCCGGCCGTCCTGTGGGGCGTCGCCTTCGGCAACCTCGTGCGCGGCGTCGAGCTCGACGCGACGCACACCTACGTCGGGTCGTTCCTCGACCTGCTCAACCCGTTCGCGCTGCTCGGCGGCGCGACGACGGCGCTCATCTTCCTCACGCACGGCGCGGTGTTCCTCGCGCTCAAGACCGACGGCGACATCCGCCACCGCGCCGCCGCGCTCGCCGAGCGGTCCGCCGTCGTCACGCTCGTCGTCGCCGGCGCCTTCGCCGTGTGGACGCAGCTCGCCTACTCCGTCGCGTGGACCTGGGCGGCGACGGCGCTCGCCGCGCTCGCGCTCGTCGGGCTCGTCGTGGCCACCCGCCTGCGGCGCGAGGGCTGGGCGTTCCTCGCCTCGGCCGTCGCGATCGTCGGCGCGGTGGTGCTCATCTTCGGCTCGCTGTACCCGGACGTCATGCCGGCGCTCGACCCCGCCAACTCGCTCACCGTGGACGAGGCGGCGTCGACGCACTACACGCTGACGATCATGACCTGGGTCGCCGTGCTCCTGACGCCCGTCGTGCTGCTCTACCAGGGCTGGACGTACTGGGTGTTCCGCAAGCGGCTCACGGCCGAGCAGATCCCCGCGCCCGCCGGTCTCACGTTCGGGTCGGCCTCCTGAGACCGCTCGACCCCCGGCTCCTGAGACGCGCCCGCGCGGCGCGGCGCTACGTCGGCCTCACGGCCGCCCTCGGCACCGCGACCGCCGGGCTCGTCGTCGCGCAGGCGACCCTGCTCGCGACCGCGCTCGCTCCCGTCGTCGACCGCACCGCCGACTGGCCCGACGTCGCGGCGACGGTCGGCTGGCTCGCGCTCGTCGTCGTCGCGCGCGTCCTCGTCACGGCCGCGCAGGAGCGGTACGCGCACCGGGCCGCGACACGCGCCGTGGCCGAGCTGCGCCGCCAGGTGCTCGCGCACGTCGCCGCGCTCGGCCCCCGCTGGCGCGCCGCGCACGGCGGCGAGGTCGGCACGCTGCTCACGCGCGGCCTCGACGCGCTCGAGCCGTACTTCGTCCGCTACCTGCCGCAGCTCCTGCTCGCGGTCACCGTGACCCCGGGCGCGCTCGCCGTCGTGCTGGGCCTGGACTGGGTGGCGGCCGTGACGATCGCCGTCACGCTCCCACTCGTGCCGCTGTTCATGTCGCTCATCGGGCGGATGACCGCGGGCTACGCCTCCCGGCGCCTGGCGACCATGACCCGGCTCGGCCACCAGGTGCTCGACCTCGTCGCGGGCATCCCCACGCTCCAGGCCCTCGGCCGGCAGCGCGGGCCCGCCGCGCGCGTGCGCGAGCTCGGCGACGCCCACCGCCGCGCCACCATGGGCACGCTGCGCGTCGCGTTCCTGTCCGGCATGGTGCTCGAGCTGCTCACGACGCTCTCGGTGGCGCTCGTCGCCGTGGGCGTGGGCCTGCGGCTCGTGCACGGCGGCCTGGACCTGCGCACGGGGCTCGCGGTGCTCGTCCTGGCCCCCGAGGTGTACCTGCCGCTGCGGCAGGTGGGCGCGCACTTCCACGCGTCCGCCGACGGCGTCGCCGCGGCCGAGCGCGCCTTCGCCATCCTCGAGCAGCCGGTCCCCGCATCGGGCACCCGCCCCGCACCCGACCTGTCCCGGACCACCGTCCGGCTCCGGGGGGTGTCCGTCGTCGCGCCGGACCGGGCGCGCGTCGCGCCGTCGGGCCTCGACCTCGAGCTGCGGCCCGGCCACGTCGTCGCGCTCGCCGGGCCCAACGGCGCCGGCAAGTCCACGGCGCTGCTCACGGTGCTCGGCCTGCACTCCCCCGACGAGGGCGCCGTGGTCCTCGAGCCCGCCGACGGCGACCCCGTCCCCCTCGCCGAGGTCGACCCGGCCGGCTGGTGGCGGCAGATCTCCTGGGTGCCGCAGCGCCCCGTGCAGGAGCCCGCGACGGTCCTCGAGGCGGTGGACCCCGCCGGCACCGCCACGCCCGACCGGCTCGCCGAGGCGGCGCGGCTCATTGGGTTCGACGACGTCGTGCGGCGCCTGCCCGACGGCTGGGCGACGCGCGTGGGCCAGGGCGGCACCGGCCTGAGCCTCGGCGAGCGGCAGCGCCTGGCGCTCGCCCGCGCCCTGGTCGCCGAGACCCCGCTCGTCGTCCTCGACGAGCCCACCGCGCACCTGGACGCGGGCGCCGAGGCGCGCGTCCTGGCCACCGTGCGCCGCCTGCGCGAGGAGGGCCGCACGGTCCTCGTCGTCGCGCACCGCGCCGCGCTGCTCGACGCCGCCGACGAGGTCGTCCACGTCGCCTCCGCCGAGCTGCGGGAGGTGCCCGCGTGAACGAGCTCTGGCGCGCGGTGCGCCTCCTCGAGGTCCCCCGGAAGCGGGCGGTCCTCGCCGTGCTGACGGGCTCCGCGGGCCTGGCGAGCGCCGTCGGGCTGGCGGCGGTCTCCGCGTGGCTCATCGCCCGGGCCTCGCAGATGCCGCCCGTGATGTACCTGACCGTCGCGACGGTCGCCGTGCGCGCGCTGGGCGTCTCCCGCGGTGTGCTGCGCTACCTCGAGCGCCTCGCGTCGCACGACGTCGCGCTGCGCGGCATGGCGACGCTGCGCGAGCGCCTGTACGCGCGCCTCGCCGACGCCCGTCCGGGCGCGGTCCTCGCGCTGCGCCGCGGGGACGTGCTCGCCCGGGTCGGCGCCGACGTCGACGCCGTCGGGGACGTCGTCGTGCGCGGGCTGCTGCCCATCGCCGTGGCGGCCGTCGTGAGCACCGCCGCCGCCGTCCTCGTCGGGGCGTTCCTGCCGTCCGCGGGGCTGGCCCTCGCCGCGTGCCTCGTCCTGGCGGGCGCGGTCGGCCCCTGGCTGGCGGTGCGCGCCGCCGAGGCCGCCGAGCTGCGCTCGGTCGCCGCGCGCGCCGACGTCTCCGCGTCCGTGCTGACCGTGCTCGACGGCGCCGCGGAGCTCGCGGTCACCGGTGGGCTCGGGCGCGAGATGGCCGCCCTCGCCGACGCCGAGGCGCGCCTCGCCCGGGCCACCGACGCCGCGGCCCGCCCCGCCGCATGGGCCGCCGCGGTGCAGCCGCTCGCCACCGGCCTCGCGGTGCTCGCCGCGCTCGCCCTCGGCATACCGGCCACGACGGCGGGGACCCTCGCCCCGGTCGAGCTCGCCGTCGTCGTGCTCACCCCGCTCGCGGCGTTCGAGGCCGCCGGGATGGTGCCGATGGCCGCCGTGTCCCTCGTCCGCTCGCGCGCGGCCGCCCGGCGCGTGCTGGCCCTCATGGACGCCCCGGCCGTGGGCGGCCGCGCGGGGGCCGGCGCGGAGGGCGGAACCGTGCCGGCCCGAGGTGCGGAGGGCGCGGCGGTGGCCACGACCGAGGGGGCCGCCGAGGACGTACCCGACGTTGCACCGTCGAGCACTCCCTCGGGCACGCTCGTGGCCGCCGACCTCTCCTGCGGCTGGCCGGGGCGGCCGCCCGCGCTCACCGGCGTCGACCTGACCGTCGGGCCCGGACGCAGCGTCGCCGTCGTCGGGCCGAGCGGCGTCGGCAAGACCACGCTCCTCGCGACCCTGGCCGGCCTGCTGCCTCCGGTCGCCGGCACCGTGCGGGTCGACGGCCGCGACCCCGGTGCGCTCGACCGGGCCGAGGCCGCGCGGCACGTGGCGTTCTTCGCCGAGGACGCGCACGTCTTCGACACGACGGTGCTGGAGAACCTCCGCGTCGCGCGCGGCGACGTCACGCCCGAGGAGGCGACCGCCACGCTGCACGCCGTCGGCCTCGGCGCGTGGCTGGCGGACCTGCCCGACGGCCTCGACACGCTCCTCGGCGCGGACGCGGCGCGGGTGTCCGGCGGTGAGCGCCGCCGCCTGCTGCTCGCCCGCGCGCTGCTCTCCCCCGCCCGGGTCCTGCTGCTCGACGAGCCGACCGAGCACGTCGACGCGGGCGACGCCGAGCTGCTCGCCGGACTCCTGGACGGCACGCTCACCGGCGGGCGCGGCGTCGTCGTCGTCACCCACCGCCTGGCTGGACTCTCGGCGGCGGGAGAGGTCATGCTCGTCGACAGCACCGGACGCGTCCGGGCCCGCGGTCGTCCGGAGCAGGTCCGGGCGCTCGTGGCCGGCACCGTCGCCGAGGATCTGGAGCAGACATGACCACGCAGGCCCGCCGGCCCGCCACCGATCGGGGCCGCTCGGAGGGCCACGACGGCTCGTTCGCCGCCGCCGACCTGCTGCAGGCGGCGCTCGGGCTGGCGTCCGACCTGGACCTGCCCACCGTGCTGCAGCGCTTCGTCGCGGCGAGCGCCAGCCTCACGGGCGCCAAGTTCGCGGCGATCAACGTCCTCGACGCGCGCGGTCGCTCGACGACCTTCGTGCACACAGGCGTCGACGAGCGCCTCGCCGCGCTCATCGGCCGCTCGCCGCACGCGGTCGGCGTGCTCGGGGCGATCCCGTCCCACGGCACGCTGCGCCTCGACGACCTCACGCACCACCCGGCGTTCAAGGGCTTCCCCGCCAACCACCCGCCGATGGGGCCGTTCCTCGGCACCGCGGTGCGGGTGCGTGACCGCGTGTTCGGCTACCTGTACCTGTCCGAGAAGCCGGGCGGCTTCACCGACGAGGACGACGAGATCGTCCTCACGCTCGCGGCGGCCGCGGCCGTGGCGATCCAGAACGCGCAGCTGTACGCGGCCTCCGAGCGCCGCGAGCACTGGCTGCGCGCCGGGCAGCAGATCACGACGATGCTGCTCTCGGGCGCCGAGCAGGAGGAGGTCCTCCAGCAGATCGCCACCTCGTCGCGCGAGGTGGCCCGCGCGGACACGGCCGCGCTGGTCCTGCCGGGCATGAACGACCAGCTCGTCATGGAGATCGTCGACGGTGTCGGCGCGGACGAGCTCATCGGGACCGTCATGCCCCCCGACGGGCGCGCCCAGACGGTCCTGCGCGACGGGAACGGCCTCGTCGTCGACTCCCTGCACCGCGCCCGGGCGATGCGCGTGGACGCCATGCGCCGCTTCGGCCCCGCCCTGTACGCGCCCATGCAGGCGGACGGCCGCGGTGTCGGCGTGCTCGTCCTGCTGCGCCTCGTCGGCTCCCAGCCGTTCGGCCGCAGCGACCTCGCGACGGCCGAGTCCTACGCCGCGCAGGCGGCGCTCGCCCTCGTGCTCGCGGAGGCGCGCCACGCGCAGGACGTCGCGGCCCTCCTCGACGAGCGCGAGCGCATCGCGCGCGACCTGCACGACCTCGCCATCCAGCAGCTCTTCGCCACCGGCATGCAGCTCGAGACGGTGCGTCGCCGGGCGGCCCGCGGCGTCGACCCGGCGGAGCTCATGGGCATCGTCGAGGACGCGCTGGACAACGTCGACGCCACGGTGCGCCAGATCCGCTCGATCGTGCACGCGCTGCGCGACCCCGACGCCGACGCCCCGCTCGCCGAGCGGCTGCGGCGCGAGGCGTCGCTCGCCCGCACGGGCCTGGGCTTCGCGCCGTCGCTCGTCATCACGATCGACGGCCGCGTCCTCGACTCCCCCGAGTCGCTCGAGGGCGACGCGGGCCTGCTCGACGACCGCGTCGGCGAGGACATGTCCGACGACGTCGTCGCCGTCGTGCGCGAGGGCCTGGCCAACGCGGCCCGCCACGCGCAGGCGACGGCCGTGACCGTGCGCGTGGTGGTCGAGGGCGAGGGCATCTCCGGCCGCGTGGTCGTCGAGGTCGAGGACGACGGCGCGGGCCTGCCCGCGGACCGCGACCGCAAGTCCGGCACGGACAACCTCGCGGCCCGGGCGCGCCGGCACGGCGGCACGTTCAGCCTCGGCACGACGGCCGAGGGCCGCGGCACGCTGCTCACCTGGTCCGTCCCGCTCGCGGGCGGCCGGCAGCGCGAGCGTGCGACGCCCCAGGTGCCCGAGGCGCCCCAGGTGCCCTAGCTGTGGTTCCTCAGGACGTCGTGATCAGCGTGGCTCTGGGCAGATGCCGAGGACGTTCCCCGTTCGACGGTCGGGCGGGTGCTGGCCCGTTACCGGATGCCGCTGCTGGTGCACCTGGACCAGGCGACCGGGCTACCCGTGCGCCGGCCAGCGCCGGTCCGCTACGAGGCCACCAGGCCCGGGGAGCTGGTGCACGTGGACATCAAGAAGCTCGGCCGCATCCCGACGGCGGCGGTCACCGCGCGCTCGGCCGCGAGCTCGGCAGACGCGACCGCAAGAGAGGCGTCGGCTACGCCTACCTCCACCACGCCGTCGACGACCACTCCCGCCTGGCCTACTCCGAGATCCTCACCGACGAACGCAAGGAGACCGCAGCGGCCTTCTGGATCAGAGCACGCGCCTACTTCGCCGCCGCCGGGATCACCGTCACCGCCGTGATGACCGACAACGGGGCCTGCTACCGGTCCAGGGACTTCACCGCAGCCCTGGACGGCCTCAAGCACCACCGCACCCGGCCCTACCGACCTCAGACCAACGGCAAAGTCGAACGCTTCAACCGCACCCTCGCAGCCGAGTGGGCCTACGCCACCGCCTACACCCGCGAGCAGGACCGCGTCGCCGACTACCCCGCATGGCTCCACCACTACAACCACCACCGACCCCACACCGGCATCGGCGGCGCCACCCCCTCAGACCGCGTTCACAACCTCACGGGGAACTGCACCTAGCGGGCGCGGGCGTCGGTCACGCGGGCCAGGGCGCCGGTCCGACGGCTCGGTGGGCCGGTCCGAGGGCTCGGTGCGTCAGTCGGACGGCTCGGTGCGCCAGGCGGAGTGCTTGCGCCCAGCGACCCACGCGGCCACCTGCGTGCGGCGCTGCAGGCCCATCTTGCTCAGCAGCGACGTGATGTGGTTCTTGACCGTCTTCTCGGCGACGCCCAGGCGCTCGGCGATCTCGCGGTTGGACATGCCCTCGCCGATGAGGTCGAGCACCTTGCGCTCGCTCGGGGTCAGGTCGACGGTCGGGTCGTCGTGGTCGGCGCGGCGCCGGGTCACGGTGCGCTCGTCGAGGAGCGTGCGGCCCGCGGCGACGGACCGGATGACGTCGGCGATCTCGGCCCCGCGCACGCTCTTGAGGAGGTAGGCGGCGGCGCCCGCCTCGAGCGCGGCGGCCAGCGCGTCGTCGTCGTCGAACGACGTGAGCACGACGGAGCGCGTCTCCGGCAGCTGCTCGCGCAGCGCGTGCATGAGGTCGATCCCGGTGCCGTCGGGCAGCTGGAGGTCGACGAGCACGACCTGGGGGCGCACGAGCGCGGCGCGACGGATGCCCTCCGCCACCGACCCCGCCTCGGCGACCACCGACATGCCCTCGGAACGGTCCACCACCTCGGCGATGCCTCGCCGGACGACCTCGTGGTCGTCGACGATCATCACCGCGATGTCCCCGGCGCGGTCGGAAGAGGTAGCCACGCTGGGCATCCTAGAGAACTCCTCCACGGGGCGGCGCCAGGCGTGCCGGGCGCGGGACGAGTTGACACCGCGGGCACCGGTACGACGACCGGTTCATGAACGGCTCGCGCACCACCTCGGCCCCGCAGCGCAGGCACGGCCGGCCCTCACGGCCGTACACCGCGAGCGACCGGTCGAAGTACCCCGACCGGCCGTTCACGTTCACGTACAGCGCGTCGAAGCTCGTCCCGCCCGCGGCCAGCGCCTCGCGCATGACCTCCTCGGCGGCGTCGAGGAGGGAGGTGAGCCGCGAGCGGCGGATGGTCGCGGTGGGCGTCGCCCAGTGCACGCGCGCCCGCCACAGCGCCTCGTCGGCGTAGATGTTCCCGACGCCGGACACGAGGGTCTGGTCGAGCAGGGCGCGCTTGACCTGCGTGCGCCGGCGCCGGACCGCGGCCTCGAGCGCGGCCCGGTCGAGGTGCGGGTCGAGCAGGTCGCGCGCGATGTGCGCGACGGGCGCGGGCACGACGGGGGCGTCGCTCCCCCGGCCGCCGGGCGCGCCGTCGGAGGTCGGGACCACCGGCACGACGGCGAGGGAGCCGAACGTGCGCTGGTCCACGAAGTCCAGCAGCGCCTCGCCGTCCGGCCCGTCGAGGACGAGGCGGGCGCGCGTGTGGACGCCGGGGGCGGCGTCGGGCGGCAGGACGAGCGCCTGGCCGCTCATGCCCAGGTGCAGGAGCAGCACGCCGGCCGCGGTGTCGCCGTCGAGCTCGAGCCAGCAGTACTTGCCGCGGCGCACGACGGCGGTGAGGCGGCGGCCGGTCAGGCGCGCCCCGAAGTCGGCGGGGCCGCCCGCGTGCCGCCGGACGGCGGAGTCGCGCAGGACCTCCACGGAGGTCACGCGCGCGCCCAGGACGTGCCGTTCGAGGCCGTCGCGGACGGTCTCGACCTCGGGCAGCTCAGGCACCGGACGCGGTGCCCTCGGCCTCGGGGTAGGCCTCCCGCAGGGAGCGGTAGGCCGCGGCGGCGGCCTCCTGCTCGGCGATCTTCTTCGCGGTACCGGTGCCCGTGCCGCGCACGACGCCGTCGAGCACGAGGCGCGCGGTGAACGTGCGCGCGTGGTCGGGGCCCTCGCTGTCGACCTCGTACTCGGGGGCGCCCAGGCCGAGGCGCGCGGCGAGCTCCTGGACCGACGTCTTCCAGTCCAGGCCGGCGCCGAGGTCGGCGGCGAGCGCGAGCGTGGGGTCGACGAGCCGCTCGACGAGCGCGCGGGCCACCTCGATCCCGTGCGTGAGGTGGACGGCGCCGAAGAGGGCCTCGAGCGTGTCGGCGAGGATCGAGTCCTTGTCGCGGCCGCCCGTGGCGAGCTCGCCCTTGCCGAGCAGCAGGTACGAGCCGAGGTCGAGCCGTCGGGCGATCTGCGCCAGGGAGCGCTGCGAGACCGTGGCCGCGCGCATCTTGGCGAGCTCGCCCTCGGACAGGTCGGGGTACCGGCGGTACAGCGCCTCGGTGACGACGAGCCCGAGCACCGTGTCGCCCAGGAACTCCAGGCGCTCGTTCGTCGGGATGCCGCCGGCCTCGTGCGCGAACGACCGGTGGGTCAGCGCGAGCACCAAGAGCTCGGGGTCCAGATGGACCCCGAGCTCGTCGAGGAGGCGCTCGGCCGGCTGGGTCATCGACCCGCGGGCGTCAGCGGGCCTCGTGCTCCGACCGGACGGCCTCGGTGTACTGGCGGCCGTCGTAGGCGCCGCAGGCCGGGCACGCCGTGTGCGGCATGCGGGGGGCCTTGCAGCGCGGGCACGTGGTCAGCGTCGTGGCGGACGCCTTCCACTGCGACCGACGGGCGCGGGTGTTGGCGCGGGACATCCGCCGCTTGGGAACAGCCACGGTCAGCTCTCCTTCTCGTCGAAGACCCGGCCGAGGTCAGCCCACCGGGGGTCAACAGTCTCATGCTTGTGGTCCGGTCCGGCGTCCTCGAGCCGCACCCCGCAGTCGGGGCACAGGCCGAGGCAGTCGGGCGAGCACAGCGGCCGGAAGGACAGGGTGGGCACCACCGCGTCCCGGACCGCCGGCTCGACGTCGACGTGGTCGCCGTCGAGGACCTGCACGTCCTCCTCGTCGGCGCCCTCCTCGAGCGCGGCACGGGCACGCTCAGGGTAGTGGTAGAGCTCCTGCAGGTCGGCGTCGACGATCTCGACGACCTCCTCCAGGCAGCGCACGCACTCCCCGACGGCCCGGCCCCGGACGGTGCCGGAGACCAGGATCCCCTCCATGACGGCCTCGAGCCTCAGGTCGAGGACGAGGTCGCTTCCGGCGGGGACGCCGATCACGACGGTACCGAGATCCTCCGGCGCCGGGACGGTCCGCTGGAAGAGCCGCTGCGTCCCCGGTCGGCGGTCGAGGTCGTGCACGTCCAGCACGAACGGGGAAGTCGTCGGGCGCTCCACGGCGGCAGTCCAAGGTCGAGGGGTCTCGGTCCACGCCATGAGCGGCAGGACCAGCCGCCCATCGTACGGCACTCGGGCCGCTGGCTCCCAACCGGCCCCCGGCCGGCTCCCGACCGGCCGCGTGCCGGGCCGCGGACCGCCTTGGGTCACTCCTCGCCGAGGCGTCCCGCGAGCTTGGCGCGGCCGGCCTGCACCTGTGCGAGCACGCGCCCGAGGTCGATCTCGAACTCCGCCAGCCGACGGTCGCAGTAGTCGTCCGCCTCGCGGCGCATCCGGTCGGCGGTGGCCCGGGCCTCGGCCACGATCCGCTCGGCCTCGGCGCGCGCCTCGGCGACGACCGACTCCCGGCTCACGAGCTCGTCGGCCCGCCGGCGGGCGTCGGCGAGCACCTGCTCGCCCTCCGCGCGGGCACGGGCGACCACCTGCTCGGCGTCGGCCAGGAGCGCGTCGGCGGCCCGGAGCTGCTCGGGCAGCGCGGCGCGCGCCTGCGCGACGAGGCTCAGCAGCTCGTCGCGGTTGACGAGCACCGACGCGGACATCGGCATGGCGCGCGCGTGCTCGACCGCCTGCTCGAGCGCGTCGAGCACGCCGGCCAGCGTCTCCTCGCTCATCGCCGCTCCTCGGCCAGCCGGGCCCGCACGAGGGCGGCCACGCCCGGCGGGACCAGGTCCTCGATCGGCCCGCCGTGCCGGGCCACGTCCTTGACCAGCGACGACGCGATGTGGGCGACCGACGGGTCGGCTGGCAGGAACACCGTCTCCACGCCGAGGTGCCGGTTCATCCACGCCATGGGCAGCTCGGCGTCGTAGTCCCCGCCCGAGCGGAGCCCCTTGACGATCGCCGTCGCGCCCACGTCGCGGCAGAAGTCCACGAGCAGGCCCGGGACCTCGGCCGCCCGCACGCGCGGCAGGTCGGCGACCGCATCGCGCACGAGCGCGACCCGCTCGGCGGCGGTCAGCAGCGGGGTCTTGGCCACGTTGGCCGCCACGGCGACGACGACCTCGTCGAACATGGCCGCCGCGCGGCGCACGACGTCGAGGTGGCCGACCGTGACGGGGTCGAAGGAGCCGGGGACGACGGCGGTGCTCACGCCGTCACTGTAGGCCGCGGCCCCGCCTCACGCGGGCTCGGCGAACCAGAGGACCGTCTCGCCGTAGCGCTTCTCCCCCGTGCGCGCGAGGCCCTCGGGCCAGGTCGGCTCGGGCGTGCGGCTCGTGCGCTCGACGACGACGATCGCGTTCGGCGCGAGGTGCGGCGCGAGGGCCGCGAGCGCCTCGGCGAGCTCGTTCTCCGGCAGGTCGTAGGGCGGGTCGAGCAGCGCGACGTCGACCGGGCCGGTGGCCTGCTGGAGGAACTGCGCGACCCGCTGGCCCACGACCCGAACACCGGTGAGCCCGAGCCGGGCGACGTTGCGCCGGCACACGTCGACGGCCTCCCGGCGCAGCTCGACGAGCACGACCTCGGCCGCGCCGCGGCTCGCCGCCTCGAGCCCGAGCGCCCCCGAGCCCGCGTACAGGTCCCACACCGTCGCCCCGACGAGCACGCCCACGTGCTCGAGCCGCGAGAACAGCGCCTCGCGCACCCTGTCGCTCGTCGGGCGCGTGCCGGTGGCCGGGACCTCGATCGCCCGGCCGCCGACGCTGCCCGCCACGATCCGCGTCACGTCGCCTCCCGTCCTGTACGCTCACGCACGCTCGAGGAACTCCTCCCGCTCGGGGTCCAGCCACGCGGCGATCGCCGCGTCCAGCGCCGGGTGCTCCCGCAGCGCGGGGTCGCGCCCGACGACGAGGGCGGCCTCCTGCCGCGCCTCGGCGATGACGTCGGCGTGCCGCACGACGCGCAGCAGGCGCAGCGACGACGCCGTGCCGGACTGCGAGGCGCCGAGCACGTCGCCCTCGCGGCGCAGCTCGAGGTCCACGCCCGCGATCCGGAAGCCGTCGGTCGTCTCGGCGAGGGTCGACACGCGCGTCGCCGCGTCGGTGCCCTCGGGCGCGGACGAGACGAGCAGGCAGAGCCCGGGCTCGGTGCCGCGCCCGACCCGGCCGCGCAGCTGGTGCAGCTGGGAGAGGCCGAACCGGTCGGCGTCGAGCACGACCATCACCGTCGCCTCGGGCACGTCGACGCCCACCTCGATGACCGTGGTCGCGACGAGCACGGGGACCTCCCCGCGCGCGAAGCGGCCCATGACCTCGTCCTTCTCGGCGGGCGGCAGCGCGCCGTGCAGGACGCCGATCGGCACGCCCGCCAGCGCGGGCGCAGCGGCGAGCTCCTCGGCGACCTCGAGCACCGCGCGCAGCGGGCGGCGCCGCTCCGGCTCACCGAACAGCAGGGCGTCCTCGTCCGCGCTGAGCAGGTCGGCGTCGTCGGCGGGGGCCTTGTCCTCCGGGTCGTCCGGGCTGATGCGCGGGCAGACGACGTAGGCGCGGTGCCCGGCGTCGACCTCCTCCCGCACGCGCTGCCACGTGCGGGCCATCCAGGCGGCGTTGTCCGCCGGCACCACGTGCGTGGTCACGCCGGCGCGCCCGCCCGGCAGGTCGGTCAGCGAGGAGACCTCCAGGTCGCCGAACACGGTCATCGCCACGGTCCGCGGGATGGGCGTCGCGGTCATGACGAGCAGGTGCGGCGTCGGGCCGCCGCGGCGGCGCAGCTCGTCGCGCTGCTCGACACCGAACCGGTGCTGCTCGTCGACGACGACGAGGCCGAGGTCGGCGAACTGCACCTGCTCGCCGAGCAGCGCGTGCGTGCCGACGACGATCCCGGCCCGGCCCGAGGCCGCGTCGAGCAGGGCCTCGCGCCGCTGCGCCGCGGTCTGCGACCCGGTGACGAGCGCGACCCGGGTCGCGACGTCGGGCGCCTCGAGCGTGCCGGCGTCGGCGAGCGGGCCGAGCAGGGCGCGCAGGGTCCGCACGTGCTGGGCCGCGAGCACCTCGGTCGGCGCGAGCAGCGCGGCCTGGCCCCCCGAGTCGACCACCTGGAGCATCGCCCGCAGCGCCACGACGGTCTTGCCGGAGCCGACCTCGCCCTGCAGGAGGCGCTGCATCGGGCGCGGGGCGGCCAGGTCCGCCGCGATCTGCTCACCGACCTCGCGCTGGCCCGCCGTGAGCTCGAACGGCAGCCGGGCGTCGAACGCGGCGAGCAGCCCGTCGGGCCGGCCGGGCCGGGCGACGGCGTCGACCGCGGCGAGCTCGGCCCGGCGCCGGGCGAGCGCGGCCTGCAGCACGAACGCCTCCTCGAAGACGAACCGGGCCCGCGCACGGCGGTGGTCGTCCTCGGTGTAGGGCGCGTGCACGAGGCGCAGCGCGGTGTGCAGGTCGAGCAGGCCGTGGCGCTCGCGCACGTCGTCGGGGATCGGGTCGGGCACGTCCTCCGGCCGGAGCGGGTCGAGCACCGTGCGCACGGCGGTCTGGATGCGCCAGCTCGGGATCGCGCTGCTCGCCGGGTAGATCGGGATGGGGCGGGTCGCCTCGACGAGCGCGGCCTCCTCGTCGTCCGCGTCGAGCCCGACGATCGTGTAGTCAGGGTGCACGAGCTGCGGACGTCCGCGGTACCGGTTCACGTCGCCCGTGAAGAGGCCGACGGCGCCCGGCCGCAGCTTGCTCTCGTGGTACCGCAGCCGCGCGGCGTGCTTGGCGAAGAAGGTCAGGCCCAGCTCCCGGGTGCCGTCGGTGACGACGACCTCCATCATCGAGCCGCCGCGGCTGCGCATCTGGCGCACGGTGGCCTGGCGCACCTCGGCCATGACCGTGACGTGCTCGCCGACGCGCAGCTCGCGCAGGTCGGTCAGCCGCCCGGGCTCGGAGTACCGGCGCGGGTAGTGGCGCAGCAGGTCCGCCGCGGTGCGCAGGCCGAGCCTGCCCAGCGCCGCCGCGGTCCGCTGCCCGACGAGCCGCTCGAGCGGCGCGTCGAGACGCACCGTCACGCCCGACCTCCCACACGCGTCATGCCGTGCCCGCCTCCGCGCCCAGCTCCACCCGGGCCTGGGGCAGCCCCGTGGGCAGCACGACGACCTCCACGTGCGACGGCAGCGCGGCCGCGAGCCGCTCGGCCAGGTCGGCCGGCGCGCGCGAGCCCGCCAGCGCCGTGAGCAGCGTCGTGTCCTCGGCCACGAGGTCCCGGGCGGCGGCCAGCACGGCCTCAGGATCCACCCGTCCACCGACACCGGCCTCGACCGCGGCGTGGCGCACGCCGTCCACGGCCGCGAGCACCGCCTCGGCGACGCCGTCCGCGTCCAGCCCCCGGCCGCTGAGGCTCGCGAGCGTCGCCGCGCCCGCGACGACCTGCACCTCCGCGAGGCCCGCACGCACCCGGGCGCGGCCGCGCGTGCCGGTCGCGACGAGCCCGCCCGCGGCGAGCACGAGGACCGTCGGAGCACCCGTGTCGTCGACCGCGCGCTCGATCTCGGGCCCCGCGGCCTGCCCGGGCGGCACGAGGACGACGACGGCCCCCGCCCGCGCGAGGTCGGCGGTGAGCCCGGCGGCGCCCGTGACCGCGACGAGGCCGAGCGCGGGCGCGTGCACGCCGTGCACGCCCGCCTGGCGTCCGATGTGCCGCACCCGCACCTGGCTGGGCCGCACGCCGAGGTCGAGCGCGCAGGACACGGCCTCGAGCGGGGTGTCGGTGTGGACGTGGGCCTGCCACAGCCCGTCCACGCCGACGACCGCGACCGAGTCGCCCACGGCCGCGAGCCCCTCGCGCAACCCGTCGGCGATCGCACCGTCCGCGTCGGCGCCGGCGTCGACGACGTACATGACCTCGAACGCGCCGCCCTGGTCGGTCTCGTGGCACGCGTGGTCGTGCTCGGGCACCTCGGGGCGCAGGGGCGCGACGACGGGCTCCCCGAGCGCCTCGGCGAGCGCCCCGAGCACGAGCAGCAGCCCCCAGCCCCCCGCGTCCAGCACGCCCGCGGCGCGCAGCGCCTCGAGCTGCTCGCCGGTGCGGCCGAGCGCCGCGTACCCCGCGTCGAGGCCGGCGGCGAGGACGGCCCCCGGGCGGGCGGCGGACCCGCCGGGCGCCGCGTCCCGCGCGCCCTCGGCGACCGCGCGCGCCACGGTGAGCACGGTCCCCTCGACCGGGCGGGCGACGGCGCGGTACGCGGCGTCGGCGGCGCGGCCGAGGGCCTGGGCGAGCGTGTCCGCGGTGAGCGGGCCGCGCGACGCGGCGCGCAGCAGCTCCCCGACGTACTGGCTGACGATGACGCCGCTGTTGCCCCGCGCGCCGACGAGCGCGCCGCGCGCGAAGCCCCGCGCGTCGTCGCCGCCGCGGTCGAGCGCGTCGCGCGCCTCGCGCAGCGTGAGCCACAGGTTGGTCCCGGTGTCGGAGTCCGCCACCGGGAAGACGTTGAGCGCGTCGAGCTCCGCGCGGTGCGCCTCCAGCGCGGCGACGGCCGCGTCGGCCCACGCGCGCAGCACCGTGCCGTCGAGCTCGACCGTCCCGAGCACCCGTGTCCTTCCCTCGGCGCCTGCCCCGGCCCACCCGGGCCGCGCGGCGGCGCCGACGCCGTTTGGGAGCACCGCCGTCGATCGGCTACCCTATCGAGGTTGCCCGGCCCTGCTGGCGATCGGTGCTGCCCGGACCTCCTGGTGCGGCCCCGGTCCGGCCCGACGCCGGACATCCCTGAACCGACGCCCCTGTGGCGTGCATGTAACGAGGAGACTCACGTGGCTGCCACCTGCGACGTCTGCGGCAAGGGCCCCGGCTTCGGGCACAACATCTCGCACTCGCACCGCCGTACCAAGCGTCGCTGGAACCCGAACATCCAGCGCGTGCGCGCGGTGGTGGCGGGCGCGCCCAAGCGCGTCAACGTCTGCACCTCCTGCCTCAAGGCGGGCAAGGTGCAGCGCACCGCCTGAGCGCCCCGGCGCACACGACCTCACGGGACCCGCGGCCGTCGGCCGCGGGTCCCGTCGTGTTCCCCGGGCGCTCACCGGGCGGGCGCGGGGCGTCGCCGACCCGGTCGCGAACGGGGTTGGCCCATCGCCGGGTCGGATGGCAGGGTGTCGGCATGGTCGAGGACGTCACCGAGGTCGCCATCCGCCCCGCCGCCCCCGCCGACGCGCCGCGGATCGCCGCCGTGCACATCGCCTCGTGGCGGGAGGCGTACCAGGGCATCGTCCCGGAGGAGTTCCTCGCCGGGCTGGACGAGGCCGGCCGCGCCGACGACTGGCGCCGCACCCTCGAGACGCTCGAGCGCGGCCACCACGTCTGGGTCGCGGAGGAGGAGGGCGAGGTCGTCGGCTTCGCGTACCTCGGCCCGAGCCGTGACGAGGACGCCGACCGCTCCACGTGGGAGATCTACGCCATCTACCTCGAGCCGCACGCCTGGGGCCGCGGCATCGCCCGTGAGCTCATGCGCACGGTCCTCGCGGCCGTCCCCGCCGGCTCCGTCGTGACGCTGTGGGCGCTCGACGCGAACGAGCGCGCCCGCCACTTCTACCGCCGCAACGGCTTCCAGCCCGACGGCGTCGAGAAGATGGAAGAGTTCGGCGGCGAGTACCTCAAGGAGATCCGCTACCGCCGCGGCTGAGCCCAGGGGCCCAGGGGCCCGTCACCCCCCGAAGTGGTCCCACCCCACGGGGCCCGTGGGGACCTCCCCGCCCACCGTGACGGTGCCCGCCGGGTGCCCGGCCGCCTCCGCCACGACCCCGACCGGTCGGAACGGCGGCGGGAGCGCCGCGCCGGCCGGGAAGGTGGCCAGCAGGCCGTGGTCCTCCCCGCCCGCGAGCAGCCACGTGCGCGGGTCCGCGCCCAGCGCCTCGGCCACGTCGCGCAGGGCCGCCAGGTCGTCCGGGAACGCCTCCTCCGGCGACGCGAGGTGCACGACGACGGCGCTCGCCCGGGCCAGCCGCCCGGCGTCGCGCAGGAGCCCGTCGGAGACGTCGAGCATGGCCGTGGCGCCCGCCTCGGCGGCGGCCGGGCCGGCCTCCAGCGGGCTCACCGGCCGCAGGTAGGCGGCGACGACGTCCGCGGCGCCGTCCGGGTCCCGGCCGGCCGCGAGCCACGCGTACCCGGCGGCGGACCAGCCCCGCCGGCCCGCGTGCGCGACGACGTCGCCGGGGCGGGCGCCGGCGCGTCGCACGGGCGCGCGCCCACCGAGGTCGCCGAGGGCCGTGACGGCGACGGTCACCTGCTCGCCGGCCGACAGGTCGCCGCCCACCACCCCGACGCCCGGCGGGCACGCGGCGGCCAGGCCGCGCGCGAGGTCCTCGACCCACGCCACCGGCAGCCGCGGGGGGACGACGAGCGCCACGACCAGGCCGGTCGGGGCGGCGCCCATGGCGGCGACGTCGGCGAGGTTCTGCACCGCGGCCCGGTGGCCGACGTCGGCGCCGCCGGACCACTCGAGCCGGAAGTGGTGCCCCTCGACCAGCACGTCCGTCGTCACGACGACGCGCGCGTCCGGCGCGGCGAGCACGGCGGCGTCGTCGCCGGGGCCGAGCACCGTTCCCGCGGCGGGCGGCAGGAGCGGGAGCACGCGTGCGAGGAGCGCCTCCTCGCCCAGGTCGGCGACGGTCGGCTCGGGCACGTCGGCCAGGCTACCGAGCGCCGGTCCCGACGGCGGACCGCACTACGGTGGGGCCGTGCCCGCCGACCCGCTCGCCCCGACCGCCGCACGCGCGCGTGCCGTGGGGGCCGTCGGGCTGGCGGGGGCGCTGCTCGTCGGCTGCGCCTCCCCCGTGGGCGTGCCCGCGGCCCCGTACGCGCACGACCCGGTGTGCGCCGAGGTGGTGCTCGCCCTGCCCCGCGAGCTCGTCGGCATGCCGCGCCTGACGACGAGCAGTCAGGCGACCGCGGCCTGGGGCGACCGCGCGCACCCGGTGGTCCTGCGGTGCGGCGTCGAGCCCCCGCCCCCGACGACGGACCCGTGCGTGACCGCGGACGACGGCGTCGTCGCGGTGGACTGGATCGCCGTCGAGGGCGAGCCGGGGCCCAAGGGCGCGGACTGGACGTTCACGACCTACGGCCGCGTCCCGGCCGTCGAGGTCCGCGTGCCCGCGGCGGTCGCCGCGGAGCGCTCGACGTCGTTCCTGCTCGACCTGGGCCCGGCGGTCGCCCGCGTGGAGCAGACCCGGTCCTGCCTGTGACCCCTAGGATCGCCGGGAAGGGAGTGCCATGACGCAGCTGGAACGGTTCGCCGTCGTCGCCGGAGGGTTGTCGAACGAGCGGGAGGTCTCCGTGCGCTCCGGGCGCCGGGCGCTCTGGGCGCTCGGCGAGGAGGGCATCGACGCGGTCTTCTACGACGCCGACGAGTCCCTCCTCGACCGCCTGAGCAACGACCGGGTCGACGCCGCCTACGTCGCCGTGCACGGCGCGAGCGGCGAGGACGGGTCGCTGCAGACCGCCCTCCAGCTCGTCGGGATCCCCTACGTCGGCCCCAAGCCGGGCGCGTGCCACCTCGCGTGGGACAAGGTCGTGGCGAAGAAGCTCGTGGCGAGCGCGGGCCTCGCGACGCCCGAGTGGGTGGCGATCTCGCAGCGTTCGTTCCGCGAGCTCTCCCCCACCCGCCTCGTCGGCGCGGTGGCCGAGCGGCTCGGCCTGCCCGTCGTCGTCAAGCCGGCCACGAGCGGCTCGACCCTCGGCATGTCGCTCGTCGAGCGCGCCGCCGACCTGCCCGCGGCCCTCGTGCGCTGCTTCACGTACGGCGACCTCGCGCTCATCGAGCGGTACGTCGCGGGCACGACCGTCGAGACGGTGGTCGTCGAGGAGAACGGGACGCCCGTCGCGCTGCCGCCCGCGGCGTTCACCAACCCCGGCACGTCGCCGTTCAGCTTCGAGGCGCGCTACAGCCCGGACCTCATCACGATCGAGATCCCCGCGCCGCTGCCGTTCCCGGCGCTCGAGGCGACCGCCGCGGCGGCCGTCACCGCGCACCGGGCGCTCGGCCTGCGGGACATCTCGCGCACGGACGTCGTCGTCGACGAGGCGGGCACGCCGTGGTTCCTCGAGGCCGCGATCTCCCCCGGGCTCACGGAGACGTCGGTGCTGCCGCTGGCGGCCGCGGAGTCCGGGCGCACGCTCGGCTCGCTCCTGGCGGAGCTCCTGCGCACGGCGGCGCGCCGCGGCCCCGACCCGCGCCCGGGCGGCGCCGCCGTCTGAGCACGACCGCCTGAGCCGAGGCCCCGCCCACCGCCTGAGCCGGGGCCCGCCCACGGGGCCTCGGCCGAGCGTCTCAGGCGCGCGGGCCCTCGAGGCCCACGAGCTTGCCCGCGATGCCGCCCGCGGCCCGCAGCGCGGCGCCCGAGCCGAACCCGGACGGGACGGCCGGCACGCCGGCCTCGCGCGCCTCGACGAGCATGTCGCGCAGCACCTGGGCGGCCGGCGTCGTGGCGGCCCACAGGTACAGGCCCATCGCGCCCGGCACCGTGTTGATCTCGTTGACGTACACGTCGCCGTTGGACTCGTCGTAGAGGAAGTCCAGGCGCGGGGCGCCCGTGACCCGGGTGACGGCGGCCACGCGCAGCGCGTACTCGCGCACCCGGCCGGCGACGTCGTCGGGCACCCGGGCGGGCAGCTCGCGGGGCGCGCTCGCCATGCCCGCGTCCTCCCCCGCACCGCCCGCGAGGTACTTGTCCGCGTAGGAGTACACGCCGCCGTCGGCGCTGCGCAGCGGCCGCTCGATGTCCGACAGCTGCAGCGTCGGGTACGTGCGGAAGGCGATGTTGAGGTCGACGAGGTCGCGCCGGTACGGCTCGAGCACCGCGCCGCCGCGCAGGTGCACGCTCGAGCGGGCGACCGCCCGCGCCGTCGCGACGTCCTCGGTGATCTCGATGCCGATGCTCGAACCGCCGTAGCGCGGCTTGACGATGTACGGGCCGGGGAACGCCGGCTCGTGGTCGGCCTCGAGCGCCACGCGCGGCAGCGTCGGGATCCCGGCCGCCGCGACCACCCCGCCGAACGCGAGCTTGTCCATGCCGAGCGCGGACGCGTAGAGGCTGCCGCCGGTCGTCGGCACGCCCAGCAGGGCCATGAGGCCCGCGTAGCCGCCGCCCTCGCCGAGGCCGCCGTGCAGGCACGACAGGGCCGCGTCGATCTCCAGGCGCTCCGAGCGCAGCCGGCCCTTGACGAAGAAGCCGCCGTCGGAGCCGAGGCGCACCTCGAGCGGGCGCGAGCCGCTGGGCGCGCCCCCGAGGTAGTCCTTGGCCTCGGTCCCGTTCGGCACGAGGTGCCACGCACCCGTCGGCCCCCAGTAGAGGCTGACGACCTGCTCTCCGGCGCGCGTGAGGACCCGCTCGGCCTGCAGGCCGGTCAGGATCGAGATCTCGTGCTCCGGCGACGGGCCACCGAACACCACGGCCCAGGGGGACATGCTCACCTCGTCTGCTCAGGGGACGGCCGGTCGCAGGCGCGGCTCGTCACGGGTAGTGGTCGGGGAGATCGTTCTCGTAGAGTACGACCCCCCGCTCGCCGGCGGCGGCCGTGGCGAGCGGCACCGCCTGCTCGCGGACGTCGACGACGTCGGGCTCCGCGCCCGCGGCGCGCGCCCCGGCCAGCAGGGCCGCCCGGTTGGTCCGCCCGACGACGACGAGCCGCGCCCCCGCCTCGACGACGGCGCGGGCGAAGTCGGCGTTCCGCTCGGCCTGCACGGGCCCGAGCTCGACGATGCCGGGCGTCACGACGACGAGCGGCCCGCCGCGCTCGGCCGCCAGGGCGGCGGCCTCAGCCAGCGCGGTGCGCGCGCCGACGGGGTTGGCGTTGTACGTGTCGTCGACGACGGCGACGCCCGGACCCGCGTGCACCTCCGCGCGGTGCGCGGCGCGCGGCAGGCCGCCCAGGCGCAGGGCTGCGGGGTCGACGTCGAGCGCGAGCGCCACGCCCAGGGCGACGCCCAGGTTGACCGCGTGCGGGACGGCGTCGGGCAGGGCGAGCTCGGCGGTGCCGTCCGGGCCGGCCACGCGCGCGCGGCCCGCCGCGATGTCCACGACGACGTCGGCCTCGCGGCCCTCGGTGGAGACCGTCACCACGCGCTTGCCCTCGGCGCGGCAGCGGTCGGCGAGGTCGGCGAGCAGCGGGTCGTCGACCGGGAGCACGACGGCGCGGGCGCGCTCGGTGATCTCCCCCTTGGCGCGGGCGATCGCCTCGCGCGAGCCCATGCGCTCCAGGTGCGCCTCGCCGATCGTCGTGATGACCGCGACGTCGGGCGGGAAGAGCGCGCACAGCTCGCGGATCTCGCCCGGGCCGAACGTGCCCATCTCCGCGACGAACACCTCGGTGCCGTCGACGAGGTGGTCGTTGACGGCGCGGGACAGACCGAGCCGGTTGTTGAAGCTCGCGGGCGAGGCGACCACGGACCGGCTCGCGGACAGCGCGTGCGCGATGTAGCCCTTGGTCGAGGTCTTGCCGTACGAGCCGGTCACGGCGACGACGGTCGGCCGGACGCGGGCGAGGCGCTGCTGGGCGCGCGCCACGAACGGCGCGGACAGCCGCTTCTCGACGGGGTCGGTGACCGCGAGCGCGAGGTCGATCAGCAGCGGGGCCCCCACGACGAGCGCGGCGGCCGCGCCGACGCCGACCAGCCACCACAGCAGGGCGCCGAGCGCGACGGCGAGCACCGCCAGGGCCGCGGCGAGCCGCCGCAGGCGCCCGGTCCACGCGAGCCTCGACGTGCGCCCGCGGACCCCGAGCCCGCGCGGCAGGAGCGCGGCGAGCACCGCGCCGGCGAGGCCGAGGAGCGCCGCGGCGAGGCCGCGGCCGACGACCAGGCCGACCACCACCGCGGCCACGACGAGCAGGGCCGCGACGGCGAGGAGCGCCGCGGCGAGCCCGGAGCGCGAGAACCAGATGCGCGCGATGACCCGTACCCGGCCCGGCACGTAGTGCTCGCGCTGGCCCACGCGCAGCCAGCGCAGGCTCGCCAGGGCGAGGGCGGCGGCGAGCGCGACCGCCACGAGGACGTCGGTCATCCGGCGACCTCGGCGAGGAGCGCGCGGCGCACCGCGTCGGCGAGCGGGCCCTCGAGGAGGTGGCCCGCGCCGGGGACGACCTCGAGCGTCGCCTGCGGGAGCATCTCGGCGGCGAGCCGGGCGCCCGCGAGCGGCGCGGCGTCGTCGAGCTCGCCCCAGACCATGCGCACGGGCAGGCCGCGCTCGGCCAGGCGGGCGAGGTCGTCGCGGTAGTCCTCGCCGACGACGCGCACGAGCACCCCCCGCATGACGCCCTGGGCGGCGTTGTAGTCCGCGGAGCCGCCGCGGCGGCGCAGGCGCTCGACGACACCCGCGGGGAGCAGGTGGGCGGCGTGCAGGCGCTTGGCGAGGCGCAGCGAGAGGCGCGGCCGCGGTGGCGGGGTCGCGCGCACGAGCGGCACGCCGGTGAGCACGAGCGCCGAGACGAGCTCCGGGTGGGCCGCGGCGAGGCGGACGGCCACGCGCCCGCCGAACGAGTGCGCGACGACGACGTACGGCCCGGTGCCCGCGAGCGCGGCCGCCAGGTGCTCGGCGTACTCGGCGCTGCCCCACGCCTCGGGCGGCGGGGCGGTGCGGCCGAAGCCGGGCAGGTGCACGGCGAGGGCGTCGGTGCCGGCCACGACGTCGGTGAAGTCGTCACCCGTGCGGGCCCAGCCGTGCAGCGCGAGCACGCGCGCGGGCTCGTCCCCGGTGCGGTCGGCGAGCACGTCACCCGCCAGGACCGTCAGCACGCCGACGAGGTTAGCACCGGGGCCTCGTCCCGCCCCGGCGAGGCCGGCCGCCCGGCGGGACCGCTCGTGCGCGGAAGGTCCTGCGCGTCCGTGGAACGGGCCGTGGCCGCCGCCGGGGCGCTCGTTACGCTGCCGGGCATGACGCACCCGGAGCTCGCGCCCGCGACGCTCGCCGTGACCGCGGGCCGCCCCGCGCGCACCGGCGGGGCACCCGTCAACCCCGGCGTGGTGCTGTCGTCCACGTACGTCTCGCAGGGGCCGCCGCGGCCCGACGAGGCGATGTACGCCCGGTACGACGCGCCCACCTGGCACCCGTTCGAGGAGGCGCTCGGCGCGCTCGAGGGCTGCCCGCTGCCGGCGCTCGTCCTCGGGTCCGGGATGGCGGCGGTCGACGCCGTGTTCTCGCTCGTCCCGCCCGGCGGGCGGGTGCTCGTGCCGCGGCACGCGTACCAGGTGACCCTCGTGCTGGCGCGCGAGCTCGCCCAGCGCTCGGGCCTGCGCGTCGAGGCCGTCGACATCGCCGACACCGACGCCGTCGTCGCGGCGCTGCCCGGCGCCGACCTGCTGTGGGCCGAGTCGCCCACGAACCCGATGCTCGAGGTCGCCGACCTGCCCGCCCTCACCGCGGCGGCGCACGAGGCGGGCGCGCTCGTCGCGGTCGACTCCACCTTCGCCACGCCCCTCGGCCAGCGGCCGCTGTCCTTCGGCGCGGACGTCGTCGTGCACTCGGTGACGAAGGCGCTCGCGGGGCACTCCGACGTCGTGCTCGGCGCGACGGTCACGGCCGACCCGGCGCTGCGCGACCGCCTGCAGGCCTACCGGACGACGCACGGGGCGATCGCCGGGCCGTGGGAGGTGTGGCTCGCGCTGCGCGGCCTGCGCACGCTCGCGCTGCGGGTCGAGCGCGCGCAGCACAACGCGGGGATCCTCGCGGCGCGGCTCGCGGAGCACCCCGACGTCGTCGAGGTCCGCTACCCGGGCCTGCCGTCCGACCCCGGGCACGAGCGGGCCGCGCGCCTGCTCGACGGCTTCGGCTCGATCGTCGGCGTGCGCCCGCGCGGCGGCGCGGACGCGGCGGACGCCGTCGTGGCCGCGGTGCGCCTGTGGGTGCCCGCGACGTCGCTCGGCGGGGTCGAGAGCATGCTCGAGCGGCGGCGGCGGTTCGCCACGGAGTCGCCGACGGTGCCGGAGGACCTGCTGCGGCTGTCGGTCGGCGTCGAGGACGTCGAGGACCTCTGGCGCGACCTGGACGCCGCGCTGCGGGCCGGGACGGCGCAGAGGTCCTAGAGCCGAGGTCCTGGAAGAGCCCTAGAGCGGCGAGGCCTGCACGCCCTCGGCCTTGCGGGGGCGGTTGAGCAGCATCTCGGCCATCTGGTCGATCGGCAGGCCGTGGTGCAGCACCTGGACGACGGCCGCGGTGATCGGCATCTCCACGCCCACCGTGGCGGCCAGCTCGTGCACCGAGGCGGACGTCTTCACGCCCTCGGCGGTGCCGCCCGTCGCGACGATCGCCTCCTCGAGCGTCTTGCCCTGACCGAGGTGCATGCCGAGCGTGTGGTTGCGCGACAGCGGGGACACGCAGGTCGCGACGAGGTCGCCCATGCCCGCGAGGCCGGAGAACGTCTCCTGCTGCGCGCCGAGCGCCAGGCCGAGCCGGGTCATCTCCACGAGGCCGCGCGTGATGACCGTGGCGACGGTGTTGGTGCCGTAGCCGCTGCCCTGCGCGATGCCGACGGCGAGCGCGATGACGTTCTTCACCGCGCCGCACAGCTCGACGCCGACGACGTCGCGGTTCGTGTACGGCCGGAAGTACGAGGTGGCGCACGCGCGCGCGACGAGGTCTGCGGTCTCCTCGCTGACCGAGGCGACCACCGTCGCCGTCGGCTGGTGCGCGGCGATCTCGCGGGCCAGGTTCGGGCCGGAGATGACGGCGACGCGCTCCTCGGGCAGGCGCAGCGCCTCGCGCAGCACCTCGCTCATCCGCCGGTGCGAGGTCAGCTCGACGCCCTTGATGAGCGAGACCGCGACGGCGTCGGGCTCGAGCAGCGGCGCGAACGGCTCGATCGCCGAGCGGGCCACCTGGGCGGGGATGGCGATCGCGACGACCTTCGCGCCGGCCAGTGCCTCGGCGGGGTCCGTCGTCGCGCGCACCTGCTCCGGCAGCCGCGCACCGGGCAGGTAGCCCTCGTTGGTGTGCGCCGTGGTGATCTCCGCGCACACGTCCTCGGCGAGGCCCCACATCGTCACGGGGCAGCCGGCGTCCGCGAGCACGGCGGCGAAGGCGGTGCCCCAGGCGCCGGCGCCGAGGACGGCCGCGCGGGGCGCGTCTGCGGTGCTCATGCCGACTCTCCTGCCTGGCCCGCGCCCCGCCGCCAGACGAAGCGCTCCTGCGGGGCGCGCTCGCCCCGGATCTCCTCCAGCATCCTCGTGATCGCGTCCATGACCCGCTCGGTCGCCTCGCGGAGCACCGCGGCGTCGGCCGGTCGGTCGTACAGGTCGCCGAGGTCCACGGGCGGCCCGGCGATGACCGTGACCGGCTTGCGCGGGAACGGCTTGGGCACCTTGCCGTAGCGGGCGATGACGCGGTGCGTGCCCCACTGGGCGACCGGGATCACCGGCGCGCGCGTGGCCAACGCGAGGCGCGCGACGCCGGTCTTGCCGGCCATCGGCCACATGTCGGGCTCCCGGGTGAGCGTGCCCTCGGGGAAGATCACGACGCACTCCCCCTTCTCGACGGCGGCCACGGCGTCGCGCAGCGCGTCCCCGGCGCGGGTGGTGCCGCGGTAGACGGGCACCTGCTCGACCGCGCGGAGCACGCGCCCGACGACGGGCACCCGGAACAGCGAGTCCTTCGCGAGGATCCGCGGCGCGAACCCGTGGTCGTACAGGTAGTGCGCGGTCGTCAGCGGGTCGAGCACGGTGACGTGGTTGACCGCGACGATGAACCCCCGGTCGTGCGGCAGGTGCTCGCCGCCCGACCACTGCGGGCGCGTGCACGCGAACAGCGTGGGCCGCACGATGCGCGCCACGACACGGTAGGCGCGGTTGGAGCGCGAGGGCGGCGGCACGGGAGCCGATGCTACCCGCGCCGCCGCGGCGCGACGCCTCCGCGGGCCGCGGGCGCGTCCGGACCGGCGCTCAGGGCCGGTCGAACTCGGCGCCGAGGGCCGCGAGCTTGTCGGTGAAGTGCTCGTACCCGCGGTCGATGAGGTCGATGCCCTTGACCGCGGAGGTGCCCTTCGCGGCGAGCGCGGCGATGAGGTGCGAGAAGCCGCCCCGCAGGTCAGGCACGACGATGTCCGCGGCCTGCAGCGGCGTCGGGCCGGAGATGACCGCCGAGTGGTAGAAGTTGCGCTGCCCGAAGCGGCACGGGTGGCCGCCGAGGCACTCGCGGTAGACCTGGATGGTCGCGCCCATGCCGCGCAGCGCGTCCGTGAAGCCGAACCGGTTCTCGTACACCGTCTCGTGCACGATGGACAGCCCGGTCGCCTGCGTGAGCGCGACGACGAGCGGCTGCTGCCAGTCGGTCATGAAGCCGGGGTGCACGTCGGTCTCGAGCACGATCGAGCGGAGCTCGCCGCCCGGGTGGAAGAACCGGATGCCCTCGTCGTGCACCTCGAAGCCGCCGCCGACCTTGCGGAACGTGTTGAGGAACGTCGTCATCTCCGGCTGGCGGGCCCCGAGCACGTCGATGTCGCCGCCCGTGGCCAGCGCCGCGGACGCCCACGAGGCTGCTTCGATCCGGTCGGGGAGGGCGGTGTGGCGGAAGCCCTCGAGGCGCCCGACGCCCTCGATGCGGATGACCCGGTCGGTGTCGACCGAGATGATCGCGCCCATCTTCTGCAGGACGTTGATGAGGTCCATGATCTCGGGCTCGATCGCCGCGCCGGACAGCTCGGTCAGCCCCTCGGCGCGGACCGCGGTGAGCAGCAGCTGCTCGGTGGCGCCGACGCTCGGGTACGGCAGCGAGATCTTCGTGCCCCGCAGGCCGCGCGGTGCCTGGATGTGGATGCCGTTCTCGCGCTTGTCCACGACGGCGCCGAACTGCCGAAGGATGTCGAGGTGGTAGTTGATCGGCCGGTCGCCGATGCGGCAGCCCCCGAGGTCCGGGATGAACGCCTCGCCGAGCCGGTGCAGCAGCGGGCCGCAGAACAGGATCGGGATGCGGCTCGAGCCGGCGTGCGCGTCGATGTCGGCGACGTGCGCGGACTCCACGTCGGTCGGGTCGAGGCGCAGCACGCCCGCGGCGGCGTCGACGTCCACACGGACGCCGTGCAGCTCGAGCAGGTTGCGCACGATCTCGACGTCGCGGATCTGCGGGACGTTGCGCAGCTCGCTGGGTCCCTCGCCGAGCAGCGACGCCACCATCGCCTTGGAGACGAAGTTCTTCGCCCCACGGACGGTGATCGTGCCCCGGAGCGGCGACCCGCCGTGGACGTACATGACCTCACCCATTCCCCCATCGTCGCCCACGCCGGGCGTCCGCGTCACACGACGTCGCGGCGCGCCGGGATCCGCCGCCGCCCGGCGGCACCGGGTGCGGACCTGTGCACGGCCGCCCGGGGCGGTGTCGGAGGCCGCGCCTAGCGTGGCGGCATGAGGTTCGGCATGGTGGGCAGCTACGGCACGACCGCCCAGCTGCTCGAGATCGCACAGGAGGCCGACGCCGCGGGCTGGGACGCGTTCTTCACGTGGGACGCGATCAGCGTCCCCGGCATGGAGGAGACGTGGGACCCGTGGGCGCTGCTCGCGGCCGTCGCGGTGCGCACGGAGCGCATCCGGCTCGGGGCGCTCGTGTTCGCCCCGGCGCGCCGGCGCCCGTGGAAGCTCGCCCGCGAGGCCGTCACGGTGGACCACCTGTCCGGTGGTCGCCTCGTGCTGCCGGTGGGCCTGGGCGTGCCCGACGACGGCGGGTTCTCGCGCGTGTCCGGCGAGGCCACCACGATGCGCGAGCGCGCCGAGCGCCTGGACGAGCTGCTGGCCGTCTGCGACCAGGCGTGGCGCGGCGAGCCGGTGACCTTCACGGGCCGGCACTACCGGGTCACGGACCTGGTGCTGCGCCCGACACCGGTGCAGCGGCCGCGCGTGCCCGTGTGGCCGGTGGGCGGCTGGCCGAGCCCGCGGTCGATGGCGCGCGCCGCGCGCTGGGACGGGGTGGTCCTGCAGCGGACCGGCTCGGAGGAGCCCCTCTCGACCGCCGACGTCGCCGACGCCGTGGCGTGGCTGCGCGAGCGGCGGGGCGACCTGACCGGCTACGACGTCGTCGTGCAGGACGTGCTGCCCGCCGACCCCGGCGCGGCCCGCGACCTCGTGGCGGCCTACGAGGAGGCCGGGGCCACGTGGTTCGTCGACTCGCGCTGGGACCCGAGCGTCACGCCGGAGGCGCTGCTCGACCTGGCGCGCCAGGGCCCGCCGCGCTGACGCGCGGAGGCCGGAGCGCTCAGGCTCCGGGGCGGCGGCCGATCTCGACCGGGACGCCGACCGGGCGCGCGGCCCGCACCTCGACCTTGGGCAGGTGCTTGGCGGGCAGCGTCTTCGGCCGCCACGAGGCGCGGTGCTCCTCGTACTCGGCGATCTCGGCCTCGTGCTGCAGCGTGAGGGCGATGTCGTCGAGGCCCTCCATGAGGCGCCAGCGCGTGTAGTCGTCCACCTGCAGCGGCACGACGACGTCGGCGCAGTGCACCTGCTTGGCGACGAGGTCGACGGTCACCTCGGTCCCGGGGTTGGTCTCGAGGATCTTCCAGAGCAGCTCGATGTCCTCCTGCGCGAGCTGCGCGGCGAGCAGGCCCTGCTTGCCCGCGTTGCCGCGGAAGATGTCCGCGAAGCGCGCCGACAGCACGGCCCGGAAGCCGTAGTCCTTGAGCGCCCACACGGCGTGCTCGCGCGAGGAGCCGGTGCCGAAGTCCGGGCCGGCGACGAGCACCGAGCCGGACCGGTAGGCCTCCTGGTTCAGGACGAAGTCCGGGTCGCTGCGCCACGCGGCGAACAGCCCGTCCTCGAAGCCGGTGCGGGTGACCCGCTTGAGGTAGACCGCCGGGATGATCTGGTCGGTGTCGACGTTGCTGCGCCGCAGCGGCACGCCCACGCCGGTGTGCTGGGTGAACTTCTCCATGACGGTCTCCTCAGACGCTCACGGCGGCGGGCAGGGGCGAGCCGTCCGGCGCGTCCTCGATCCCGAGGTCGCGCACCGAGGACAGCGTGCCGCGGACGGCGGTGGCGGCGGCGACGAGCGGCGAGACCAGGTGGGTGCGGCCACCCTTGCCCTGGCGCCCCTCGAAGTTGCGGTTCGACGTCGACGCCGAGCGCTCCCCCGGCGCGAGCTGGTCGGGGTTCATGCCGAGGCACATCGAGCACCCGGCGTTGCGCCACTCGGCGCCGAACTCGGTGAAGATCTTGTCGAGCCCCTCGGCCTCGGCCTGCAGCCGCACGCGCGCCGACGACGGGACGACGAGGACCCGCACGTTGTCGGCCTTGCGCCGGCCCTGGAAGACCTTGGCGACCTGGCGCAGGTCCTCGATGCGGCCGTTCGTGCACGAGCCGATGAAGACGGTGTCCACGGCGATCTCGCGCAGCGGGGTGCCGGGCTTGAGGTCCATGTACTCGAGCGCGCGCTCGGCGGCGACCCGCTCGGTCTCGTCGGCGATGTCGGCCGGGTCGGGGACCCGCCCGGAGAGCGGCAGGCCCTGGCCCGGGTTGGTGCCCCACGTGACGAACGGCTCGATCTCGCGGGCGTCGAGGAAGACCTCGGCGTCGAAGACGGCGTCGTCGTCGGTGCGCAGGGTGCGCCAGTACTCGACGGCGGCGTCCCAGTCGGCGCCCTCGGGTGCGTGCGGGCGGCCCTTGAGGTACTCGAACGTGGTCTCGTCGGGCGCGATCATGCCCGCGCGGGCGCCGGCCTCGATCGACATGTTGCAGATCGTCATCCGGGCCTCCATCGACAGGCTCCGGATGGCCTCGCCGCGGTACTCGATGACGTAGCCCTGGCCGCCGCCCGTGCCGATCTTGGCGATGATCGCGAGGATGATGTCCTTGCTCGTCGTGCCGGGCGGGAGCTGGCCGTCGACCGTGATGGCCATGGTCTTGAAGCGCTGCAGCGGCAGGGTCTGGGTGGCGAGGACGTGCTCGACCTCGCTCGTGCCGATGCCGAACGCGAGCGCGCCGAACGCGCCGTGCGTGGACGTGTGCGAGTCGCCGCAGACCACGGTCAGCCCGGGCATCGTCAGGCCGAGCTGCGGGCCGACCTGGTGCACGATCCCCTGGTCGGCGTCGCCGAGCGAGTGCAGCCGGATGCCGAACTCCTCCGCGTTGCGGCGCAGGGTCTCGATCTGCGTGCGGCTCGTCGGGTCGGCGATGGGCCGGTCGATGTCGAGGGTCGGCGTGTTGTGGTCCTCGGTGGCGAGGGTCAGGTCGGGGCGGCGCACCCGACGGCCGGCGAGGCGAAGGCCGTCGAACGCCTGCGGGCTCGTGACCTCGTGCACGAGGTGCAGGTCGATGTAGAGGAGGTCCGGCGCACCGTCGGTGCCGCGGCGCACGACGTGTGCGTCCCAGACCTTCTCCGCAAGGGTCCGCCCCATGTCTGATTCCTCCTGGATGGGCCGATGGAGTGGTAGATACTTGCGTCTCAGCGCGTGAGACGCCAATATCGGCACATGGACAACTCTAGCGGAGTCGGCGTCCTCGACAAGGCCGCCGCGGTCCTCAGCGCCCTCGAGGCCGGCCCGGCCACCCTGGCCCAGCTCGTCGCCGCCACTCATCTTGCCCGACCCACCGCCCACCGTCTGGCGGTCGCGCTCGAGCACCACCGGCTCGTCGCCCGCGACATGCAGGGCCGGTTCGTGCTCGGCCCCCGGCTCGCCGAGCTCAGCACGGCCGCGGGCGAGGACCGGCTCCTCGCCGCCGCCAACCCGGTGCTCGCGGCCCTGCGCGACCACTGCGGCGAGAGCGCGCAGCTCTACCGCCGCCAGGGTGACCAGCGCATCTGCGTAGCCGCGGCCGAGCGACCGATGGGCCTGCGCGACTCGATCCCCGTGGGCGCGACCCTGACCATGCACGCCGGGTCCGCCGCCCAGGTGCTCCTCGCGTGGGAGGAGCCGGACCGTCTCCACCGCGGGCTGCAGGGCGCCAAGTTCACCGCGACCGTCCTGTCCGGCGTGCGCCGGCGCGGCTGGGCGCAGTCGGTCGCCGAGCGCGAGCCGGGTGTGGCGAGCGTCTCGGCGCCGGTGCGGGGCCCGTCAGGCCGCGTCGTGGCGGCCGTGTCCATCTCGGGCCCGGTCGAGCGCCTGACGCGCCAGCCCGGCCGGCTGCACGCGGGCGCCGTGGTCGCCGCGGCGAACCGCCTCACCGAGGTGCTGCGCCGCACCGCCGACTGACTCCCCCGACGACGACGAAGGCCCGGTCCGTGCGGACCGGGCCTTCGTGCTGGTACCCCCAAGGGGATTTGAACCCCTGCTACCGCCGTGAGAGGGCGGCGTCCTGGGCCGCTAGACGATGGGGGCGGGACCAACGGACGGAGACTCTACATCATCGGCGCCGGGCGCCGAAATCGAGGCCTCCATCGCTGGGGTACCTGGACTCGAACCAAGACTAACGGAACCAGAATCCGTCGTGCTGCCAATTACACCATACCCCATGGGGTATTCCGCCCGGTCTCCCGGACGGCGTACCGGCGGGGAACTCTACCCGAGCGCGGCCCGGCGGGTCCAACCGCGGACGCCCGCAGAGCGCCGCCGCCCCCCCGGTTCACGCACGGCGTAGGGTCGCCGTGCGCACAGGGAGGAGCGGACGTGACGTTCACCACACGCCCGGAGCTCGTGGGGACCCACGGGATGGTGGCCTCCACCCACTGGCTGGCCTCGCAGTCGGGCATGGCCGTCCTCGAGGCGGGCGGGAACGCGTTCGACGCCGCGGTGGCCGCCGGGCTCGTGCTCGACGTCGTGGAGCCGCACCTCAACGGGCTCGGCGGGGACCTTCCCGTCATCGCGCGCCTGCCCGGGGGCACGCCGTTCGTCGTCTGCGGCCAGGGCGTCGCGCCTGCCGCTGCGACGCGCGAGCGCTTCGCCGGCCTGGGCCTGACGCACGTCCCCGGCACCGGCCTGCTCGCAGCCGTCGTGCCGGGCGCGTTCGGCGCCTGGCTCGAGCTGCTGCGGCACGGCACGTGGTCCTTCGCCGAGGTCGCCCGGTACGCGATCGGCTACGCCCGCCACGGCTTCCCGCTCGTGCCCCGGGCCGCGGCGACCATCGCGGCGACGGCCGACCACTTCCGCGCGCACTGGCCGACCTCGGCGGCCACCTGGCTGCCCGGCGGCGCTCCCCCGGCGCCGTGGGCGGTCGTGCGCAACCCCGACCTGGCGACCACGCTCGAACGCCTCGCGGCGGCCGCGGCCCGGCACGCGGACCGCGACGCCGGCATCGACGCCGCCCGCGACGCCTTCTACCGCGGGTTCGTCGCCGAGGCCGTCGACGCGTTCTGCCGGACGCCGGTGGTGGACTCCACGGGCCGCGCGCACGCCGGTCTCCTCACGGGCGACGACCTCGCCCGCTGGCGGGCGACGGTGGAGGACACCGTCTCCGTCGAGGTCGCCGGGCGGCGCGTGCACAAGACGGGCTTCTGGGGCCAGGGTCCCGTCCTGCTCCAGCAGCTGCTCATGCTCGACGCGCTCGGCGCCGTCGGCGAGGACCCCGCCACCCTGGTGCACACCGTCGTCGAGGTCGCCAAGCTCGCGTTCGCCGACCGCGACGCCTGGTACGGCGACCCCGCGGCCACCGACGTCCCGCCCGAGCTGCTCGACCCCGCGTACGCCCGCGAGCGCGCCGCCCTCGTCGGCGCGGACGCGGCCGAGCGGGTCGAACCCGGGCGACCGGGCGGTCGCGCCCCGCGCGGCACCCTCGCCGCGCGGGCGTCTCTTGCGCCCGCCGAGCGCGCGGTGGGAACCGGGGAGCCCACGGTCGGCGACACGTGCCACCTCGACGTCGTCGACGCGGCCGGGAACGCCGTGTCGGCGACCCCGAGCGGCGGCTGGCTGCAGAGCTCCCCCACCGTGCCCGGGCTGGGCATGGCCCTGCCCACGCGCGCGCAGATGTTCTGGCTCGACGACGGCCCCTCGGGCCTGCGTCCCGGCACCCGGCCCCGCACGACGCTCAGCCCCACGTTCGTCGAGGGCGACGAGGTCGTCGTCTGCGGCACACCGGGCGGCGACCAGCAGGACCAGTGGCAGACGACGGTGCTGCTCGGCTACCTCGCGGGCCAGGGCCTGCAGGAGGCGATCGACGCGCCCTCGTGGCACACGACCCACCTCGTGTCGTCGTTCGACCCGCGTACGCTCACGCCGCGCGGCGTGCACGCCGAGTCGCGCCTCGGCGCCGTGCTGGCCGACCTCGCCCGGCGGGGGCACGACGTGACCGACGCCGGCCCGTGGGCGCTCGGACGGGTCAGCGCCGCCGCGTGGCGCGACGGCGTGGTGCGGGCCGCGGCGGACCCGCGCGGCGTCCAGGGCTACGCGGTGGGCCGATGACGCTGCTCGCCGTCGCCGCCGCGGGCCTGGTCGCCGGGGCGGTCAACACGATCGTGGGCGCGGGGTCGCTGCTGACGTTCCCCCTGCTCGTCGCGCTCGGGGTGCCCCCGCTCACCGCGAACGTGTCGAACACCGTGGGGCTCGTCCCGGCCGCGGTGACGGGCGCGTGGGGGTACCGGCGCGAGGTCGCGGGGCACTGGGGCACCGTCGCGCGCCTCGGCGTGCTCTCGGTGCTCGGCGCGGTCGCGGGCGCGCTGCTCCTGCTCGTCGCCCCCGCCGCGTTCGGCACGATCGTCCCGCTCCTGCTCCTCGTCGCGGCGGGCCTGGCGGCCGTGCAGCCGCGCGTCGCCGACGCGATCCGCCGCAGGGAGCAGCTGGCCGCCCTCGCCCTCGGCGAGACCCTCACCGATCCCCCGCCGGAGGGCCTGGCCGACGCCGTCACGCGGCCCGTCGGTCCGGCCCTCGCCGTCGGCGTGCTCCTCACGGGCGTCTACGGCGGGTACTTCGGCGCCGCGCAGGGCGTGCTCCTGCTCGCGATGCTCGGCATCGCGTGGTCCACCGACCTGCACCGCGCGAACGGGGCCAAGGTCGTGCTCGCGGGACTCGCCAACCTCGTCGGCGGCGCTGTGTTCGTCGTCTCCGGCGAGGTCGACTGGACGATCGCCGGGGCGATCGCCGTCGGCTCCGCGGCAGGCGGCGTCCTCGGTGCGCGCATCGCCCGCCTCGTCCCGGCGGCGGCGCTGCGGGTGGCGATCGTCGTCGTCGGCGTGGTGGCCGCCGTCGCGATCTGGCTGCGCTGAGGGCTGCGCCAGGGCTACAGCAGGATCGGCAGGATCTCGTCGAGCGACGCGACGACGTGCACCCCGGCCTCGCGCGCGGCGGCGACGTCGGCCTCGGGGATCTCGCGGCGGCGCGTGCCCGGGCGGTCCACCCACACGCCGACGAGCCCGGCCGCGACCGCGGCCCGGGCGTCGACGTCGAGCTCGTCGCCGACGTAGGCGGTGCGCTCGGGCGCGGTGCCGAGCCGCCGGCACGCCTCGTGGAAGACCCGGACGTCGGGCTTGCCGAAGCCCAGGGTGTCGACGCCGACGAGCACGGGGACCTCGGTCAGCCCGGCCTTGTCGAGCTTGGCCGTCTGGTAGGCGACGGCGGCGTTGGTGAGCGCGCCGACGGCGAGCCCGGCGTCGACCAGCGCCCTCACCACCTCGGGGGCGTCGGGGTGCGCCGACCAGGACTCGCGGAAGCCGTTCTCGAAGAGCGTGTTCCAGGCCTCGAACTCGGCGTCGTCGAGGGGCGTCCCGCCGAACCGGACGTGCAGCTCGTCGGCGCGCGCCTTGCGCTGCTCGAGGTAGCCGATCTCGCCGCGCGTGTGACGCCGGTACCAGCCGCCGGCGTCGGCCCGCCACGCGGCGAGGACCTCCGGGTGCCGCTCCTCGGGCAGGTGCGGCAGGTACCGGCGGGCGACGCCGGACAGGGCACGGGCGAAGGCGCGCTGCGAGTCGACGAGCGTGTCGTCGACGTCGAACAGGACGCCGTCGACGCGCCTCACAGCGTCGCGCGGAGCGCGTCGACCCGCGCGAGGACCGCGTCGCGGCCGAGGAGCTCCATGGACTCGAAGAGCGGAGGCGAGACCCGTCGCCCGGTGACCGCCACGCGCAGCGGCGTGTAGGCGACGCGCGGCTTGAGGCCGAGGCCGTCGACCAGCGCCGCCTGCAGCCGCTCCTGCAGGGCCGCGGCGTCGAACGGGCCGTCCGCGAGCGCGGTGCGCGCGGCGTCGAGCACCGCGGCGGCGTCGTCGCGCAGCGCCGCGCGGGCGTCGTCCTCCACCGTCACCTCGTCGACGAAGAGGAAGCCGAGCATGCCCGGGGCCTCGCGGAGCAGGTTCATCCGCTCCTGCACCAGCGGGGCGCCCGCGTCGAGCAGCGCGCGCTCCCTCTCGGTCAGCTCCGCGTACTCCGCGGCGCCCACCAGTCCCGCGGCGTGCAGGTACGGCACGAGCCGCTCGCGGAACACCTCGGGGGCGAGCAGGCGCACGTGCGCGGCGTTGATCGCCTCGGCCTTCTTCAGGTCGAAGCGCGCGGCGTTCGGGTTGACGTCGGCGACGTCGAACGCCGCGATCATCTCGTCGATCGTGAACACGTCCCGGTCGGGGGCGATGGACCAGCCCAGCAGCGCGAGGTAGTTGAGCAGGCCCTCCTTGACGAAGCCCCACTCGCGCAGCAGGAAAAGGTTCGACTCGGGGTCGCGCTTGGAGAGCTTCTTGTTGCCCTCCCCCATGACGTACGGCAGGTGCCCGTAGACGGGGTCGTGGTCGACGAGGCCGAGCTCCTTGAGCGCCCGCCACAGCACGACCTGCCGGGGAGTGCTCGAGAGGAGGTCCTCCCCGCGCAGGATGTGCGTGATGCGCATGAGCGCGTCGTCGACGGGGTTGGTCAGCGTGTACAGCGGCTGGCCGTTCGCACGGACGATGACGTAGTCCGGCACCGAGCCGACCGGGAAGGTCAGCTCGCCGCGGACGAGGTCGGTGAACGTGACGTCCTCGTCGGGCATGCGGATGCGCAGCACGGGCTCGCGGCCCTCGGCGCGGTACGCGGCCTTCTGCTCCTCGGTGAGGTCGCGGTCGTAGCCGTCGTACCCGAGCTTGGGGTCGCGGCCCGCGGCGCGGTGCCGGGCCTCGACCTCCTCGGGCGTGCTGAACGACTCGTACGCGTAGCCGGCCTCGAGCAGCCTGGCCGCGACGTCGCGGTAGATGTCCATGCGCTCGGACTGGCGGTACGGCCCGTACGGGCCGCCCACCTCGACGCCCTCGTCCCAGTCCATGCCGAGCCAGTGCATCGCCTCGACGAGGAGCCGGTAGCTCTCCTCGGAGTCGCGCGCCGCGTCGGTGTCCTCGATGCGGAAGACGAACGTGCCGCCGGTGTGCCGGGCGTAGGCCCAGTTGAACAGGCAGGTACGGATGTTGCCGACGTGCGGGTTCCCGGTCGGCGACGGACAGAAGCGGACCCGGATCGGCGAGGACTCAGTCATGGTGCCGACCAGCCTAGTGGCCGGGCGACGGGCCCCTGTCGGCGGCCCCGTCTACCGTCCCGCCATGGACACCACTGTGCGGATCGGCGACGTCCCGGTCGCGGTCGAGGTGCACGGCTCGGGCACCCCGCTGCTCATGGTCCACGGCTGGGGCGTGGACCGACGCCTCATGACCGGCTGCATGGAACCCCTCTTCGGCCCGGACGACCCGTGGCAGCGCATCTACCCGGACCTGCCCGGGAGCGGCGGGACCCCCGGCCACCCCTCGATCGACAGCGCCGAGGCGACCGCCCAGCTGCTCGTCGACCTCATGGACGCTCTCGCGCCCGGGCGACGCTACGCCGTCGTCGGCGAGTCCTGGGGCGGGCACGTCGCGCGGGGCGTCCTCGCCCGCCGGCCCGACCTGCTGGGGATGGCCCTGCTCTGCCCGGCGGTCCGCTCGGGCGTGGCCGACGTCGACCCGCCCCAGGCGGTCGTGGTCGACGAGGACCTCCTCGCCGAGCTCTCCGCGGAGCAGCGCCGGGCCTTCGCGGAGTCCCACGCCGTGCTCACGCGACGGGTCTGGGAACGCAACCTCGTCGAGATCGACCCCGGCGTCGCGTCGGCGGACCAGGGATACCTGGAGGAGGTCCTCGGCCCCCGACGCCGGCTCGTGGACGACACGGCGACCACCGACGCGCCGGTGCTGGTCCTCGCCGGGCGGCAGGACGCCGTCGTCGGGTACCGGGAGCAGTGGGGCCTCGCGCAGCGCTTCCCGCACGCGACGTACGCCGTGATCGACGCCGCGGGCCACAACCTGCAGATCGAGCAGCCCGAGGTGTTCGAGGCGCTCGTGCGCGCCTGGCTGGTGCGGGTCAGCTCCGCCGGATGACGGGGTTGCGCAGCACGCCGATGTCCTCGACCTCGCACTCGACGACGTCGCCGTGGCGCACCTCGCCGACACCGGCCGGAGTCCCCGTGAGGATCACGTCTCCGGGCAGGAGGGTGAACACCTCCGAGACGAAGGCGACGAGGTCGGCGACGCCGTGCACGAGGTCCGACGTGCGGCCGTCCTGGAGGGTGGTGCCGTTGACGCGCGACGTGACCCGCAGGTCGTCGACGTCGAGCCCCGGGACGATGAACGGGCCGAGCGGGCACGAGCCGTCGAAGCCCTTCGCCCGGGTCCACAGCTGCTCGGCGCGCTGCACGTCGCGCGCCGTGACGTCGTTGGCGACCGTGTAGCCGAAGACGCGCTCGAGCGCGCGGTCCGGGGTGACGTCGCGCGTGACCTTGCCGATGACGACGGCGAGCTCGGCCTCGACGTGCACCTCCTCCGACCACGTGGGCAGCACGATCGGGTCGTCCGGCCCGATGACCGCAGTGTTCGGCTTGAGGAAGATCATCGGGGTCGCGGGGACCTCGTTGCCCATCTCCGCGGCGTGGGCGGCGTAGTTGCGGCCGACGCCGACGACCTTCGAACGAGGGATCACGGGCGCCAGCAGGCGCACGTCGTCGCGGTCGAGCCGGACCCGCTCGCCGGTCGGCTGGACCGGCGTGTAGAGGGGATCGCCCGTGAGGACGACGAGGTCGTCGCCCTCGACGATCGCGTAACGGGGGTCGTCTCCGGTGGTGAACCTGGCGATGCGCACCCCCGCATTCTCCTACCGTTGCGCCGTGAGCACCGGCCGGGTGGTGGGCGTGGACGTCGCGCGCGGCCTGGCGGTGCTCGGCATGCTCGTCGCCCACGTCGGACCGGACCTGCACGCGCGGTTGCCCAACGGCAGCTCCTGGCTCGAGGCGTTCGACGGCCGCAGCGCCGCGGGCTTCGCGCTGCTCGCCGGGGTGTCGGCGGCGCTCATGTCACCGCGGGGGAAGGTGCTCCGCGTCCTCGCGCGCGCGGCCGTCCTCCTGCCGCTCGGGTGGGTGCTGTCCGCGCTGGGCACGCCCGTCGTCGTGATCCTGCCCGCGTACGCGGTGATGTTCGTCATGCTCACGGCCGCCCTGACCTGGCGTCCGCGGTGGCTCCTCGCGGCGGCCGCCGTCGTGGCCGTCGCCGCTCCGCCGGCCGTCCTCGCGCTGCGCGAGGCGTGGCCCACGTTCCTGTGGAGCGCGTACTACCCGCCGCTGGTGTGGATCGCGTACCTGCTCGTCGGCCTCGCGGTGGGCAAGGACCTCCGGCGCCCGGGCACGCCGGCCCGCCTGGCCGTGTGGGGTGCCCTCGCCGCGGCCGTCGGCTACGCGACGAACGCGGTCGCGATGCGCGCGCTGCCGCCGTGGGACACCGACTGGCGCCCCCTGCTGACCACGCTGCCGCACAGCTCCTCCGGGGTGGAGGTGCTCGCGAACACCGGGACGGTGCTCGTCGTGCTCGCGGGCTGCCTCGTCGTCGGCGAGCGCTGGCCCCGCCTCGTCGCGCCGCTCGCGGCGACCGGCGCGATGGCCCTGACGGTCTACTCGGCGCAGATCGTGGCCATCGCCCTGCTCGGCAGGGACGTCGTCTTCCAGCCGTCGTGGCAGGTCCTCGGCTGGTTCGTCGTCGTGACGCTCGTCGTGGCGACCGCGTGGCGGGCGACGCTGGGGCGAGGGCCCCTGGAGAGGGCTCTCCACGCCGTGGGGCAGGCCGCCGCGAACCTCACGCCCGCGCGATGACCTCTCCGTGCGGGACGAGGAACCAGCCGTCCGGCTCGGCTCCCCACGCGAGCCACGCGTCGTGGAGCTCCTCGAGCGCGACGTCGTCGGCCAGACCCCGCTCGCGCGCCTGACGCGCGAAGTCCGAGTGCAGGGTCCGCTCGGCCCACAGCGAGGACCACCACTCGCGCTCGGCCTCGGTGGCGAAGCACCACACCGAGGCGCTCGGGGAGATCTCCTCGAACCCCGCGGCCCGGGCCCAGGCGAGGAGCCGGCGTCCGGCGTCGCACTCCGCCTTGTTGGCCGACGTGACCTCCCGGTACAGGTGGCGCCACTCCTCGAGCCCCTCGGAGGCCGGGAACCAGGTGAAGGCGCCGTAGTCCGCGTCACGCACGGCGACGACGCCGCCGGGCCGGGTCACGCGGCGCATCTCGCGCAGGGCGCGCACCGGGTCCGACAGGTGCTGCAGGACCTGGTGCGCGTGGACGACGTCGAAGACGTCGTCCACGAACGGCAGGTCGTAGACGTCACCGACCTGGAAGTCGACCTCGACGCCCTCCTCGTCCGCGTGGGCGCGGGCCCGGTCGAGGACTCCCTCGGCCGCGTCGACGCCCACGACGCGGCCGGGGGCGACGCGGCGGGCGAGGTCCACCGTGAGCGTCCCGGGGCCGCAGCCGACGTCGAGGAGCGAAGCCCCCGCGGCGAGGTGCGGGACGAGGTACGTCGCGGAGTTCTCCACGTTGCGCCACGTGTGCGAGCGCAGGACGGACGGGTGGTGGCCGTGGGTGTAGCGGTCGGGCATGGGGACAGTCACCCAGAGCGCGGCGCCCGTATCAAGGCACAAGACGTCATGTCTCGGAGGTCGGTACACCTCGGTTGGCGAGGCGGTCGGCCCGCTCGTTCCCGGGGTCGCCCGCGTGCCCCTTGACCCAGACCCACGTCACGTCGTGCCGGGCGAGCTCGGCGTCGAGGGCCCGCCACAGGTCGGCGTTCTTCACCGGCTTGCGCTCCTTGGTCAGCCAGCCGTTGCGCTTCCAGCCGTCCATCCAGCGCGTGATCCCGTGCATGACGTACGTCGAGTCCACGTGCAGCCGCACGGTGCACGGGCGGTTGAGGACCCGCAGGCCCTCGATGACCGCGGTCAGCTCCATCCGGTTGTTCGTGGTGTGCGCCTCGCCGCCGAACAGCTCGCGCTCGTGCGGGCCGAACCGGAGGTATGCGCCCCACCCACCCGGGCCCGGGTTTCCCTTGCAGGCGCCGTCGGTCCACATCTCGACGGTGTGCGCGGTCACGGCGAGACCCTAGCCTGCGGGGGTGCCCCTCGCCGCGACCAGCCCCGAGCCCGACGCCGTCTACGACGCCTTCGTCGCGTGGGCGACCGGGGAGGGCTTCACGCTCTACCCCGCCCAGGACGAGGCGGTCGTGGAGCTCGTCAGCGGGTCGCACGTGATCCTGTCCACCCCGACGGGCAGCGGGAAGTCGCTCGTGGCGGTCGCCGCGCACCTCGCGGCGCTGTCCCGCGGGACGCGGACCTTCTACACCGCACCGATCAAGGCGCTGGTGAACGAGAAGTTCTTCGACCTGGCGCGGATCTTCGGCCCGGAGAACGTCGGCCTCATGACGGGCGACTCCGCGGTGAACCCGACCGCGCCGATCGTCTGCTGCACGGCCGAGATCCTCGCGAACATCGCGCTGCGCACGGGCGGCCTCCCGCCCGACCACCCCGACGACCCGGCCGTCCCGGGCCCGGACGAGATCGGCGTCGTCGTCATGGACGAGTTCCACTACTACGCCGACCCGCAGCGCGGCTGGGCGTGGCAGATCCCCCTCCTCGAGCTCACCCGGACCCAGTTCCTGCTCATGTCGGCCACGCTCGGCGACGTCTCGTTCTTCGTCGACGACCTCCAGCGGCGCACCGGCCGCCCCGTCGCCGCGGTGACCGGGACCGAGCGACCGGTGCCGCTGGAGTTCACCTACGCCGTCGACCCGCTGCACGAGGTCGTCGAGCGCCTCGTGGCGACCGGGAAGGCGCCGGTCTACCTCGTGCACTTCACCCAGCGCGACGCCGTCGAGCGCGCCCAGGCGCTGACCTCCACCCCCGTGGCCTCGCGCGAGGCGCGCGACGCGATCGCCGCCGAGCTGGCCGGCTTCCGGTTCGGCCGGGGCTTCGGCCGTACGCTGCGCCGGTTCCTCCTGCACGGCGTCGGCGTCCACCACGCGGGGATGCTCCCCCGCTACCGGCGGCTCGTGGAGCGCCTGACCCAGCGCGGGCTGCTCACGGTGGTGTGCGGCACGGACACCCTCGGCGTGGGCATCAACGTGCCCATCCGGACCGTCGTGCTCACGTCGCTCGTGAAGTACGACGGCACGCGCATGCGGCACCTGACCGCGCGCGAGTTCCACCAGATCGCCGGCCGGGCCGGGCGGGCGGGCTACGACACCGCGGGCGACGTCGTCGTCATGGCGCCCGAGCACGTCATCGAGAACCGCCGCGCGCTCGCCAAGGCGGGCGACGACCCGAAGAAGGTTCGCAAGATCGTGCGGAAGGCCGCGCCCACCGGCCAGGTGAACTGGACCGAGAGCACGTTCGACCGGCTCCGCGACGCGCCGCCCGAGCCGCTGACCTCGCAGTTCGCCGTCAGCCACGCGATGGTCCTCAACGTCCTCGCGCGACCCGGGGACCCCGTCGAGGCCATGAAGCGGCTCCTCACCGACAACCACGAGCCGCCCGCGCGCCGGGGCGTGCACGTCCGGCAGGCGGTGCGCGTGTACCGGTCGCTGCGGGAGGCCGGCGTCGTGGAGCGCGTGCGCGACGCGAGCGGGCGGTGGACGGTCCGGCTGACGATGGCGCTCCCGGAGGAGTTCGCGCTCAACCAGCCGCTGTCGCCGTTCGCGTACGCCGCGCTCGACATGCTCGACCCGGCCCAGCCGGGGTACGCGCTCGACGTCGTGTCGGTCATCGAGGCCACCCTCGACGACCCACGCGCGGTGCTGGTCGCCCAGGAGAAGCGGGCCCGCGCCGAGGCCGTGGCCGCGATGAAGGCCGAGGGCTACGAGTACGACGAGCGCATGGCGCTGCTCGAGGACGTCACCTATCCGAAGCCGCTGGCCGAGGCGATCGAGGGCGCGTTCGCGGTGTACAAGCGCACGAACCCGTGGGTGCTCGACCACGTGCCGTCGCCGAAGTCGGTCGTGCGGGACATGGTCGAGCGCGCGGCGACGTTCGCCGAGTACGTGTCGCAGTACGGCCTGGAGCGGGCGGAGGGCATCCTGCTCCGCTACCTCGCCGACGCCTACCGCGCCCTGCGCCAGACCGTGCCGCCCGAGCGCCGGGACGAGGAGCTCGAGGACATCCTCGAGTGGCTGGGCGAGGTCGTGCGCGGCGTGGACGCGTCGCTGCTGGACGAGTGGGAGAGCCTCGCCGCCGGCGGAGAGACCTCCGACGCCGCTCCCCCGCGCCTGACCGGCAACACGCGGGCCTTCCGCGTCATGGTCCGCAACGCGCTGTTCCGCCGGGTGCAGCTGGCGGCGCGGGAGGACTGGTCCGCCCTGGGTGCGCTGGGCGACGTCGACGCCGACGGCGTGCCGTGGACCGCGGAGCGGTGGCGGGACGCGCTCGACCCGTACTTCGACGAGCACGACGAGATCGGCACGGGCCCGGACGCGCGCGGACCCGCGCTGCTGGTCCTGCGGGAGGGCGTGCCGGGACCGGGTCACTGGACCGTGCGCCAGCTGCTCGACGACCCGGAGGGCCACCACGACTGGCGCATCGACGCCGTCGTCGACCTCGCCGCGAGCGACGAGGCGGGCGAGGCGGTCCTCGTCGTCACCGAGGTGGGCCGGCTCGACTGACCTGCTCTACCCCGCGAGCAGCAGCGGCGGCGCCGGGCCTCGCGCCCGGGCGACGGGCCCGCCCCGGTCACGCACCTCCCACCCGTCGGGGACGGGCACGACCTCGAGGTCGCGCCGGTGCACGAGGTCGTGGTGGTACCAGCACAGGAGCACACCGTTCGCCACGGCCGTCGGCCCGCGGTCCCGGACCCACCAGCGGACGTGGTGGACCTCGCCGAGCTGCGGCGGGGCCTGACAGTCGGGGTACTGGCAGTGCCGGTCGCGCGCGACCACCGCGCGGCGCTGCGGACCGGTGAACGTGCGCTGGGCGCGACCGACGTCGAGCGGCCTGCTGTCCGGGCCGAACACGATCCGGGTCACCTCGCTGTCGCACGCGATGCGCGCGAGCACGGACGCGGGGATCGGCTCGCCGTCGTCGAGCTCGGCCGGGGGCACCATCCCACCGGCACCCTCGCCGGCACCCGCCCGCTCCGTCAGCCGGCAGAAGGTCTCCCAGCCGACGTGCACGCTGATGTGGGGCCGCACGGTCGTGCCGCCCGCGCCCGCCAGCCCGCGGTCGAGCACGAGGCGAGCGAGGTCGTGGAGGGCCCCGGCCATGCGCTGCTCGGTCGTCCGGCGATCGGTCGCCGCGGGGACGCCGACGACGGCGCGCAGCGCGGTCTGCAGCACGTCGGCGTGCTCCACGGTGAGGAAGCCCTCGAAGGCCACCCCGCCGTCGCGCCGGCTGAGCACCAGTCGCTCGCGCGCCACCGCGTCGGCGTGCTCGCGCTCGTGCTGCGCGGCGTCGACCGAGCCCGCCCATCTCTTCACCACGCGCCGGAACCGGTCGGCGTCCATGCGCTTGGCCTGCTCGACGAGGGCCGCCTCGTTGCGGTCCGGCAGGTCGGACGCGAGGGCGGCCCTCCGCGCCTCCGACGTCGGCCCCAGCCGCGCGAGCACCTGCGCGTGCTCGAGCGTGATCTCCCCCGCCTCGACCGCCGCGGCGGCGACGGGCAGGTCGGCCTCGAGCGCGCGGCCCAGCGCCACCTCGGAGCGCGCCGCACCGACCGACGACCCGCGCTGCCGGGCCACCCACTCGGGGAAGGTGCGCGTCCCGCCGGTCGCCCACCGTCCGTCCGCCTCCACGGCGGCGAGGAGCCGGCCCGCGTAGGCGAGCACGCGGTCGCAGGTCGCCCGGAGCTCGCGGTGGAGCGCGGCGGCCTCCGCGGCGTCGAGGCCCGACGGCGCGTGCGCGAGGACCGCGGCCGTGGCGTCCCGCCACGCCGCCAGGTCCGCCGCCAGACTGACCCGCACCCGCCACCTCCCGTCGTGTTGGCACAAGTGTACGAATCATCACTGACACGGATCATCCGGACAGCACGGCCGGGGCCCGCGTACCCTCTCCCCGTGACCAAGCACGCGCCCACCGGCACGCCCGCGCTGGTCGCGCTCACCCGCGCCGGCGTCGCGCACACGGTGCACACGTACGAGCACGACCCGTCCACGCCCGCGGGCTACGGCCTCGAGGCCGCGCAGGCGCTCGGCCTGCCGCCCGAGCAGGTGTTCAAGACGCTCCTGGCCGACGTCGACGGCCGGCTCGTCGTCGCCGTCGTCCCTGTGGCGACGACGCTCGACCTCAAAGCGCTCGCCGCGGCCGTCGGCGGCAAGCGCGCGGCCATGGCCGACCCGAAGGCCGCCGAGCGGGCGACGGGCTACGTCGTCGGCGGGATCTCCCCGCTGGGCCAGAAGACCGCGCACCCGACGGTGATCGACGAGACCGCGGAGCTCTTCGACACCGTCTACGTCTCGGGCGGCCGCCGCGGCATGGACATCGGCCTGGCCCCGGCGGACCTCATCGTGCTGACCAAGGCCACGGTCGCCGACATCGCGCGCGACTGAGCGGATCGCGCGGGACCGAGCGGGCTACCGCGCCCCGAACGGCCGGTCGGTCGGCACGATCTCCCTGCCGAGCGGCATGAGCGACACCGGGATCATCTTGAGGTTCGCGATGCCCATCGGGATCCCGATGATCGACACGAACAGCGGGATCGCGGTCACCAGGTGCCCCAGCGCGAGCCACAGCCCCGCGACGAGCACCCAGATGACGTTCCCCACCGCGGACATCACGCCCGCGCCCGGCTTGTCGACGACCGTCCGCCCGAACGGCCACAGGGCGTACGCCGCGATGCGGAACGAGGCGACGCCGAACGGGATCGTCACGACGAGGACGCAGCAGATGATCCCCGCCACGACGTAGCCGAGCGCGAGCCAGAGGCCGGCGAGCACGAGCCAGATGACGTTGAGGAGCGCCTTCACGGCCCCCACTCTCGCGCATGCCGCCGACGCGCGCGTCGCACCGTGGTCCGCGGACCGCTACAGCCCCGACACCACCACGGGCGCTCCCACGTCGGTCACGTCGAGCACGACGTCGGCCCGTGCCTCGGGTGCGCACGTGCGCAGGTAGAGCTCCTGGCCCTCGCGGTAGCGGCGGTTGGCGGGGTGGTCGGGGTCGGCCGGGCAGCCGTCGCGCACGGCCATGCGCGCGAACGTCGCGTGGAACGGCGCCCGCAGGAACACCGCCAGGTCCCACGCGCCGGCGAGCTCGTCGCGCTGGAGGAACACGCCGTCGACCACGACGACGGCGCCCGCGCTCGGCACCGCGGGCCCGGCCACGCGCGCGTCGGCGACGTGGTCGAACACCGCGGTCCGCACGAGCCCGCCCGTCCGCGCCGGCTCGAGCACGCACGAGCGGAAGGCCGCAAGGTCGAACGAGTCGTGGAAGTACCCCTCGGGCGACAGCCGGCCCCTCCGGTACCGCTCGGCACGCGGGCGGTGGAACCCGTCGATCGACACGCGCACGACGCGGGTCCCCGCCGCCCGGAGCACCGTCGCGAGCCGGTCCGCGAAGTGCGTCTTCCCGGCGCCGTCCACCCCGTCGACGGCGACCAGGGCGGGGCGCGGCAGCGCGGACACGCGGGCCGCGAGCACGTCGACGACCCGTCCCGGCGACCTCACGCGGGCGATCCTGCCAGGCCGGGGCCGCGGCGCTCCACCCGCGCCGCGCGGGGCCCGGCTATGGTCCCTTCGTGCTCTCCACGAGCGAGATCGGCGATCGCGTCGCGCGGGTCCGCGAGCGCGTCGCGGAGGCCGCGTCCGCGGCGGGCCGCGCCCCCGACGACGTGCGGGTCCTCCTCGCCACCAAGACCCTGCCGGACGACGTCGTGCGGGCCGCGGTGACCGCCGGCGGGACGCTGCTGGGCGAGAACCGCGTGCAGGAGCTGGTGCGCCACGCGGCGGCCGTGGCCGACCTCGCACCGGAGATCCACCTCATCGGGCACCTGCAGTCGAACAAGGTCAACGCGGTGCTCGCGCCCGAGCGGCCGTTCGTGACCTGCGTCGAGTCGGTGGACTCCGCCGCGATCGCGGCCCGGCTGGACCGGCGGTGCGCGACGCTGGGGCGCGACCTGGACGTCATGGTCCAGGTGAACGTCTCGGGCGAGCCGACGAAGTCGGGCGTGGCGCCCGACGACGCCGCCGCCCTGGCCGCGGAGGTGGCCGCCCTGCCGCACCTGCGGCTGGTGGGCTTCATGACGATCGGCCTCAACTCCCCCGACGCCGGGCTCGTCCGCGCGGGGTACGCGCGCCTGCGCGAGGTGCGCGACGCCGTCGTGCGCGAGGTGCCGACGGCGCGCGAGCTGTCCATGGGGATGAGCGGGGACCTGGAGCTCGCGGTGGCGGAGGGAGCGACGCTCGTGCGGGTGGGGACTGCCGTCTTCGGCGCCCGGCCCGCGCCGGCGACGGCCCGGTGGCGCGCGACTGTCAAGGACGCTTGACAAGCATGATCGCTGTCAAGCATCCTTGACACATGCGCAACGAGATCAGGCGGCTCCGGGAGGAGCGAGGCCTGTCCCAGGGCGCCCTCGGCCAGGAGCTCGGCGTCTCCCGGCAGACGGTCAACTCCCTGGAGACGGGTCGCTACGACCCCTCGCTGCCGCTCGCCTTCGCCATCGCCAGGTTCTTCGGGACGACCATCGAGGAGGTCTTCCATGCGGACGACGAGTGACCCCCGGACCCAGGCCCGCAGCTGGGGCGCGGGGATCGCCGCGACCGGTGCGCTCACGCTCGCCATCGGCGCCCTCGGGGTCGCCCAGGGGTTCCCCTGGACGGGGTGGATCGTCGCCGGCGGGCTCGCCGTGCTCGTGCTGTGCGGCGTCGCGCGGCACCGCGCGCTCAGCCACGCGGACGAGAGCGGCCCGGTGGCCCGCATCTGGGGCGGCACCCTCGACGAGCGCGACCGGGCCGTGCTCGACGGCGCTCTCGCCGCCGTCGGCGCGTCCGCCTTCATCGTGCTGGGGATCGGCAACCTGCTGGTCGTCTTCGGCGTGGCCACGGCGATCGCCACGCTCCAGGTGTCGCTCATGCTGCTCATCGCCATCGGCGTCGCGGCCTTCGCGTACCACCACCACCACCGCTGAGCCCACCCTCAGCCGTCGCCGCCGAGCCCGTCGCCGCCGAGCCCGTCCCCGACGAGGGAGGCCACGTGCGCCCCGGCCCGCAGGAGCGCGAGCGTGCGACGCGCGATCACCTCGAGCCGGTCGTCGAGGGCCCGCACCGGGTCCTCGACGGCCCCCAGGCCGCGCACCGCGTCGAGGGTCGCGCGGACCGCCGGCACCCCGTACCCCGCGGCCCACAGCGCCGCGGTGATCCTGGCCTCCCGGACGGCCCGCGGCGGGTAGCGGCGGGCCGCGCGGGACGTGACCCGCTCGGGCGTCACGAGCCCCACCTGCTCCCAGAACCGCAGCGTCGAGGCGCGCACCCCCAGCGCCTCGGCGAGCTCGGCGATGGTGAGCGTCGCGTCGTCGTCCGCCGCGCCGTCGGCGCCCGGGTCCTCGCCGGCCGCCTCCGCACGCATGGCCAGCAGCGCGCGGCGGGCCCCCAGCGCCGCCTCCCGCTCCCGCTCGAGGGTCGTGTGCAGCGCGTTGACCCGCGCGAGCGCCTCCGTCGGCGGCAGGGCCCGCACCGCGCGGAGGGTCCGGCGCGCGACGACCGGCCCGACGGCGACCGCCAGCTCCCGGTAGGCCCGAAGCGCGGTCACGTGCTCCGACGAGAACTCCCGGTAGCCGTTGGCCGCGCGCCGCGCGAGCGGCAGCACGCCGAGCCCCTCCAGGTCGCGCACGAGCTGCGCCGAGCAGCCGACCGCGGCGGCCAGGTCGGACGTCCTCAGCCGCGCGGTCACCCGCCAACCCTCCAGAAGCACTTCAACCGCACACTCGAAGTATGAGCATGGAGCAGATCCTCGAGGTGGCGCGTTCGCTGCCGGGCGTCCTCGTCCTCTCCCCGACGGAGGACAGCGAGGCTCCACCCATCGCCTGGGGCGACCACTTCCTCTACCACGCGCCCGACGGCGTCGTTCCGCCCGGCCAGCCCTTCGCCACGATCGTCACCAAGGACTACCCGGACGACACCGCGTCGCGGCTCGACGAGCCGGGCCGGTGGCGCCTCAACGTGCACGTCGGCCGCGCCCGGCTCGCCGAGCTCGTCGGCGACGAGCCGCGCGACCCGGCCGCCGTCGACACCTTCGTCCGCCATCCGGTCCACGGCGACCAGGGGTGGGTGTCCGTCGTCGTCCCCGGTGAGCGGACCCTCGCCCGGGCGCTGGACCTCGTCCGCGAGGCGCACGACGCCGCCCGCGCCCGCGCGGCGCGGCGCGGCGCCGTCGGCTGAGGGCGGCGCGGCGCCGGCGGGGCCGCGCCGCGGGCGACGGTGCGGGCGTCCGGTGGACGCCCGCGCACGATCAGGGGACGCGCGCGGTCCACTCCGGGGTGCCGAACTTCGTCGCGACGAGCTCCTCGGCGCGGGCGCGCTCCTCGGGCGTCACGGCGCCGTCGACGGCGTCGTAGCGCGAGCGGAAGTGGTTCTTGAACGCCTCGATGACCTCGGAGCGCGGCATGCCCGTCTGCGAGCGCAGCGGGTCCACGCGCTTGTTCGCGCTGCGGGTGCCCTTGTCGGACAGCTTCTCCCGGCCGATGCGCAGCACCTCGAGCATCTTCGTGGCGTCGATGTCGTACGCCATCGTCACGTGGTGGAGCACGGCGCCGTTCGCGAGCCGCTTCTGCGCCGCGCCGGCGATCTTGCCCGCGGGCGAGGCGATGTCGTTGAGGGGCACGTAGGTCGCCTCGATGCCGAGCTCGCGCAGCGCGCCGAGCACCCAGTCGTCGAGGAACGCGTAGGAGCGCTCGAAGCTCAGGCCCTCGACGAGCGACGCGGGCACCGTGAGCGAGTACGTGATCGTGTTGCCCGGCTCGATGAACATCGCGCCACCGCCGGAGATCCGCCGCACGACGGTGATGCCGTGCCGCTCGGCCCCCTCAGGGTCGACCTCGTTGCGCAGCGACTGGAACGAGCCGATGACGACGGCGGGCGCGCCCCACTCCCAGATGCGCAGCGTGGGGCGGCGGGTCCCCTCGCCGACGGCCTCGGCGAGCACTTGGTCGAGCGCCATGTGCATCGCGGGGCTCTCCGGACCCTCGTGCACGATCTCGAAGGTGTGGTCCTCCCACCGCGTCGCGTGACCGAGGGCGCGCCGGACGGCGATCGCGACGGCCTCGGCGTTGAAGCCCACCATCGCGACGTCGTCGCCGAGCACGCTCTGCACGACGCCGGTCAGCTGGCTCACGCTCGAGCCCTCCGGCATGCCGACGAGGGCGCCGTCGATCGCCTCGAGGGCGTCGTCGGGCTCGAGGAAGAAGTCTCCGCTCACCGCCGCCCGGGCGATCCGGCCGTCGGCCACCTCGAGGTCGACGGCGACGAGCTTGCCTCCGGGAACCTTGTACTCACCGCGCATGATTCATCCTACGTCTGTCGGTGCGCGGTGCACCCGCGCACCCCCGACGCTAGGCGGTGCGCGGCCGGGTAGCCCGGGACGCGGAGGGTCCCGCGGCCGCCGGGTTGTGCGCACCGGCGGCCGCGGGACGACGGGGCGTCAGCCCGGGCACGCCCCCGTCTCGACGTACGTGGCCACGAGGTTCATGCCCGCGGCGACCGTGATCGTGTGGACGCGGGCCCCGCCGTCGTTCCAGGACTGGAACTGCCACAGGCGCCCGACCACGCACTGCGTCGCGGGCACGGAGATCTCGTGCTGGAAGCCGATCACCGTGTCGACCGTGTGCGGCAGGTTCTGCGTGATGCCGTCGACCGTCACGGTCGTCGCCGTCGGGCTGCTGATCGGGACGCCCACCTTGTCGGGCCACAGGATGATCTCGGTCGTGCCCTGCAGGCCGTCGGGGTCGGTCGCCGTCAGCGTGATGCGGTACCGCGTGTTGCCGGCGAAGTCGTGCCCGGTGGTCGGGACCGTGACCTGGATCGACGACCCGGTGCCCGTCGCGACGGGGTGGCCGTGCTCGTTGTGCAGGAACTGCACGTCCCAGCTCAGCGCGCTCCCCGGCAGCGGGCCCGTGTCCGGGTCCGTCGCCGAGCCCGTGATCGTGATGGTCTCGCCCGCCCGGAAGACGGCCCCGTCCGCCGGGCTGGTGATCGTCGCGACCGGTGGCGAGCCGACCACGATCGTGATCGGGTCGCTCGACGTCGTCTGGCCGCCCGAGGTCACCCGCAGGATCGCCTGGTACGTGCCGTCGGCGTACGTGTGCGTCGGGTTCTGGGCCGTGCTCGTCGTCCCGTCGCCGAACTCCCACAGGTAGCTCACGGGCGTGCCGTCGGGGTCGTGCGCGGCACCGGTGAAGGCGACCGTCAGCGGGCCCGCGCCCACCGTCGGCGTCGCCGACGCGGTGGTGACGACCGGCGGCGACCCGACCGGGCCGGAGTAGGTGAGCCGGCGCAGCTGGCCGTTCCCGCTCCAGCCGAGGCTGAGCCAGTAGATGTTGCCGTCCGGCCCGACGCCGAGCCACACGGGCACGGCCGACGACACCGTCGTGAGCAACCCGCTCGCGACCTCCGTCCGGCCGTCCGCGGCGAGCTGCACCCAGGTGAAGGTGTCGATCGCGTAGTCGGAGTAGACGTAGTACCCGGCCAGCGGGAACTTGTCGCCGTGGTAGACCTCGCCGCCGACGATCGCGCGGTTCTGGCAGCAGCCCGCGCCGATCTCGTGGCTGTAGTAGTGCACCGGCCCGGTCACCCCGGCGGGGCACTCCGGCCCGTTCTTCGGACCGCTCACCGGGCCCTCGCACATCGGCCAGCCGTAGTTGCGGCCCGGCTCGATGAGGTTGACCTCCTCGTAGGCCCGCGTGTCGGTGTTGCCGCCGACGTCGCCCACCCAGAAGAACCCGGTCGCCGGGTCGAAGTTGGCCCGGTAGGGGTTGCGGAGGCCGTACGCCCAGATCTCGTCCACGTTCGGCCCGGGGCCGTCGTAGAACGGGTTGTCGGTCGGCACGGTGCCGTCGGTGTTGATCCGCAGGACCTTGCCGTAGACGTTCGTCAGGTCCTGGGACCGGCTCTCGTACCGGTCGCCGACGGTGAGGTAGAGCTTCCCGTCCGGGCCGAGGTTGAGCGAGCCGCCGAGGTGCACGGCGTGGCTCGCGTTGTACCCGAGGCCGGGGTTCTCCCACACGACCTGCTCGGCGCTCGAGCCGAGCGTGAAGTGCGAGATCCGGAGCCGGTCGCTGTTCGCGGCCGTGTAGTAGATCCAGTACCCGGTGCCGGTCGGGTCGACGAGGATGTCGAGCGACCCGGCCTCGTCCTGGCTGAACACCTTCGACTGGATGTCGAGCTCGACGCTCTGCGCCCCGGTCGCGGGGTTCACGCGGTAGACGATGCCGCGCTGGCTGAGGACGAGCATGGTGCCGTCGGGCAGCCAGTCGGCCGAGACGACGCGCGTCCACCCGCCGGCGATGAACGTGTCGGTGACCTTGGTCGGGTCGAACGTGACCGGGCCGGTCCCGCCGCCCGTGGTGACCGTCCATGTGAACGTCGTCGACGCCGAGCGCGGCGGGGTGCCGTCGTCGGTGACGGTGACGGTCACGGAGAACGTGCCGGTCGCCGTCGGGGTCCCGCTGATGACGCCGGTGGCGGGGTCGATCGTCAGGCCCGCGGGCAGGCCGCTCGCCGCGTAGGTGAGCGTCTGGCCGACGTCGGGGTCGCTCGCCTGGACCTGCACGGGGTCGATCGCCGCGCCGACGGTGCTCGTCTGCGCGCCTGGCGAGGTGACGGTCGGCGCAACGTTCACCGGCGGCGGGGGCGTGCCCGTGCCGCTCGTGACGACGACGCCGGAGAGGTTGCCCGACCCGCCGGTGGTGTGGATGTTCAGGGTCCCGTCGGTGACGGCCACGGTGAACGGCCCGACGAGCTGCCACGTGCCGCCCGGACCGGAGACGACCTTCGCGACCTTCTGCCCCTCGACGTACAGCGTGAACGTCTGCGAGGAGTTGTCCTCCCACACGTACACGCTCACCTGGTACGTGCCCGTGGGGACGTCGGCGATCGCGACCTGCGTGCCGGGGTTGCCGCTGCCCCAGACCGCGCAGCGCAGCATCGTGGCCAGCCCGACGTCCTCGGTCGGCGGGACGAGCGGCACGCCCTGGTTGCAGACGCTGCGCGGACCGGCGGTCACGCCGGGGGCTGTGCCGGCCTCGAAGTCCACGCCGGCCGCCGTGAGCGCCGGGCCGTTGAGGTTGACCGCCCGGTAGAGGCCCTCGACGGGCTCCGGGTCGGGGTCGGGCTCCTCGGCGGCCTCGACGGTCCACGCGAAGGTGACCGACGCGGACCGGGGCGGCGCGCCGTCGTCGGTCACCGTGACGGTCACGGAGAAGGCACCGGCCGCCGTCGGCGTGCCGCTGACGACGCCGGTGGCGGGGTCGATCGCGAGGCCCGCGGGCAGGCCGCTCGCCGCGTAGGTGAGGGTCTGGCCGGCGTCGGGGTCGCTCGCCTGGACCTGCACGGGGTCGATCGCCGCGCCGACGGTGCTCGTCTGCGCGCCTGGCGACGTCACCGTGGGCGCGGTGTTCACCGGCGGCGGGGGCGCGCCGGTCCCGCCGCGCACGACGACGCCGGACAGGTTGCCCGACCCGCCGGTCGTGAGGATGTCCAGCGAGCCGTCGGAGACCGTCACCGGGTACGGGCCGAGCTCCTGCCACGTCCCACCGGGACCGGAGACGACCTTCGCGACCTTCTGCCCCTCGACGTACAGCGTGAACGTCTGCGAGGAGTTGTCCTCCCACACGTAGACACTCACCTGGTACGTGCCGGTCGGCACGTCGGCGAGGGACACCTGCGTGCCCGGGTTCCCGCTCCCCCAGACCGCGCAGCGCAGCATCGTCGCGAGCGCCAGGTCGTCGGTCGGCGGCAGCAGCGCCACGTTCTGGTTGCAGACCTTCTTCGGCCCGGCCGTCACGCCGGGGGCCGTGCCGGCCTCGAAGTCCACGCCGCCCACGGTGATCGCGGGCCCGTTGAGGTTGACCGCCCGGTAGAGGCCCTCCACGGGCCCCGGACCGGGATCCGGGTCGGGGTCGGGATCCGGGTCGGGATCCGGGTCGGGGTCGGGGTCGCTCGCGGGCTGGACGGTCCAGGTGAAGCCGGTGGACCCGGAGGCCGGCGGCGTGCCGTCGTCCGTCGCGGAGACGGTCACGGTGAAGACGCCCGCGGCGGTGGGCGTGCCGCTGATGACACCGGTGCCGGGGTGGATCGCGAGGCCCGCGGGCAGGCCGCTCGCCGCGTAGGTGAGCGTCTGACCGGCGTCGGGGTCGCTCGCCTGGACCTGCAGCGGCGCGATCGCCGTGCCCACGGTGCTCGTCTGCGCGCCCGGCGACGTCACCGTGGGCGCGGTGTTCACCGGCGGCGGGGGCGCGCCGGTCCCGCCGCGCACGACGACGCCGGACAGGTTGCCCGACCCGCCGGTCGTGAGGATGTCCAGCGAGCCGTCGGAGACCGTCACCGGGTACGGGCCGAGCTCCTGCCACGTCCCACCGGGACCGGAGACGACCTTCGCGACCTTCTGCCCCTCGACGTACAGGGTGAAGCTCGCCGAGGAGTTGTCCTCCCACACGTACACGCTGACCTCGTAGTCGCCGGCCGGGACGTCGGCGAGCGAGACCTGCGTGCCGGGGTTGCCGCTGCCCCACACGGCGCAGCGCAGCATCGTCGCGAGCCCGTCGTCGTCCACCGGTGGGATCAGCGCGACGGCCTGGTTGCAGACCTTCTTCGGCCCCGCCGTCACGCCGGGGGCCGTGCCCGCCTCGAACTCGATCCCCGCGGCGGTCACCGCGGGCCCGTTGAGGTTGACGGCGCGGTGGACGGGCAGCTCCGACGCCGCGGCGACGGGATCCTCCTCCGCGGCCGCCGAGGGCGTGACGACGAGCAGGGCGGCGGCGACGGACGCGGCCAGGGCGAGTGCTGCTCCTCGGCGTCCCGTGCGCAGGGTCGAATGCATCCCGGCCTCCTTCAGCGACGCGAGGAATGTCCCGCTATGAGAACTCTCACGGCGTCTTGAGCACAAGCGTCCGGTACAAATCGGGCAGGACTTCACCCGCTCGGAGCAGGTGGCGGCCCACCACGGTCCCGGGCCGTCGGCCGGGCGGGCGGGCGGCTACGGTGGCGCCCGTGCCGCACGACGTCAGCTGGGACGAGTACAACGCCGCGCAGTGGGGACGGGCGCCGCGGCCCTCGCTGGCCGCCGCCCTCGAGGCGGTCGGCGCGGTCCCGGGAGGGCGCGCCCCCGTCGCCGTGGACCTCGGCTGCGGCGAGGGTGTGGAGGTCGCGGCGCTCCTCGACGCCGGCTGGGAGGTGCACGCCGTCGACGGCGAGGCCGCTCCCCTGCACCGGCTCGCCCAGCGCGTGCCCGCCGCGCAGCGCGAGCGGCTGCACGTGCACCACGTCGCGTACGCCGATCTCGCCGAGCTGCCCGAGGCCGACCTCGTGCACGCCTCCTACTCGCTCCCCTACTGCCCGCCGGCGCACTTCCCGCGCGTGTGGGCGGCGGTGCGGGCGGCCCTGCGCCCGGGCGCCGTGCTCGCGTGCCAGCTGTTCGGCCCGCACGACGACGCCTACGGCGACCCCGAGATGACGTTCCACACGGCCGAGGAGGCCGCCGGGCTCGTGGACGGCCTCGACGTCGTCGAGTGGACCGAGGAGGACGCGGACGGCCAGGCCTGGACCGGGCCCAAGCACTGGCACGTCTTCCACGTGGTGGCCCGCCGCCCCGCCTGAGGCGACGGGGCCGGCGCCCGCGGGCGCGACCGGAGCACCGTGGCGGCGAGACCCGTCGAGCGGAGCACCGTGGCGCCACATCGCTCACTCGGGGCGACCTGACGCCGGATCGCTCGACGTCGGAGGTCAGGTGGCGGGCGGGGAGCCCGCGGGCGTCAGAGGCGCTCGATGCGCTCCACGTCGCGGACGGCGCCCTTGTCGGCCGACGTGGCCATCGCCGCGTAGGCGCGCAGCGCGTGCGACACCTGTCGGTCGCGTGAGCGCGGCCGGTACCCGCCCGAGGCCTCGAGCGCGGCCCGCCGGGCGGCCAGGACGTCGTCGGGCACGCGCAGCGAGACGCGCCGCGCCGGGATGTCGATCTCGATGACGTCGCCGTCCTCGACCAGGGCGATGACTCCGCCCGCCGCCGCCTCGGGCGACACGTGCCCGATGGACAGGCCGGAGGTGCCGCCGGAGAAGCGGCCGTCGGTGATGAGCGCGCACGCCTTGCCGAGCCCGCGACCCTTGAGGAACGACGTCGGGTAGAGCATCTCCTGCATGCCCGGCCCGCCGCGCGGCCCCTCGTAGCGGACGACGACGACGTCGCCCGCCGACACCTGCTTGCCCAGGATCTTCTCGACGGCCTCCTCCTGCGACTCGCAGACGACGGCGGGGCCGGCGAAGGTCCAGATCGACGGGTCGACGCCCGCGGTCTTCACGACGCAGCCGTCGACGGCGAGGTTGCCGCGCAGGACGGCGAGGCCGCCGTCGGCCGTGTACGCGTGCGCGACGTCGCGGATGCAGCCGCGCTCGGCGTCGAGGTCGAGCTCGGCCCACCGCTCGGACTGGGAGAACGCCGACGACGAGCGCACCCCGCCCGGCGCGGCGTGGAACAGCTCGACGGCCTCCTGGGACGGCGAGCCGCCGCGGACGTCCCAGTCCGTCAGCCACGCCTCGAGCGACGGGGCGTGGATCGCGTGCACGTCGTCGCGCAGCAGCCCGGCGCGGTACAGCTCGCCGAGGATCGCCGGGATGCCCCCGGCCCGGTGCACGTCCTCCACGTAGTAGGTGCGGCCGTCGGCGGAGTTCGGCGCCACCTTGGCCAGGCACGGCACGCGCCGCGAGACGGCGTCGATGTCGTCCAGGCCGAAGTCCACGCCCGCCTCGTGGGCGACCGCGAGCAGGTGCAGGATCGTGTTCGTCGAGCCGCCCATGGCGACGTCGAGCGACATCGCGTTCTCGAAGGCCGCGCGCGAGGCGATGCTGCGCGGCAGGACCGACGCGTCGTCGCCGTCGTAGTACCGGCGCGCGAGCTCGACGACGAGGGCGCCGGCCTGCTCGTACAGGGCGCGCCGCGCCGCGTGCGTGGCGACGACCGTGCCGTTGCCGGGCAGCGCCAGGCCGATCGCCTCCGTGAGGCAGTTCATCGAGTTCGCGGTGAACATGCCCGAGCACGAGCCGCAGGTGGGGCAGGCGCTCTCCTCGATGCGCCGCAGGTCCTCGTCGGAGACGTTCTCGTCGGCCGAGTCGGCCATGACGTCGACGAGGTCGAGGGTGCGCACCGTGCCGTCGACGAGCGTCGCCCGGCCCGACTCCATCGGCCCGCCGGACACGAACACCGTGGGGATGTCCAGCCGCATCGCGGCCATGAGCATGCCCGGGGTGATCTTGTCGCAGTTGGAGATGCACACGAGGGCGTCGGCGCAGTGCGCGTTGACCATGTACTCCACGGAGTCCGCGATGAGGTCGCGGCTGGGCAGCGAGTAGAGCATCCCGCCGTGGCCCATGGCGATGCCGTCGTCGACGGCGATCGTGTTGAACTCGCGCGGCACGCCACCCGCGGCCTTGATCGCGTCCGACACGATGCGACCCACCGGCTGCAGGTGCGTGTGGCCGGGCACGAACTCGGTGAACGAGTTCGCGACGGCGACGATCGGCTTGCCGAAGTCCCCGGCGTCCACGCCGGCCGCGCGGAGCAGGGCACGCGCGCCCGCCATGTTGCGGCCATGGGTGACGGTCCGGGAGCGGAGCTCGGGCATGACGTCCTCTCTGGGTCTCCCGCTGCGGCGCGGGACGGTGCTGGGGCGAGGCTAGTCGCAGTCGGTGGCGACGCCGGCGGGCGTCTCGGAACGGTTCGGCACGCCCGCGCGGAGCAGGCCGTAGACGATCGAGTCGACGAGCGCCTCCCACGACGCCTCGATGACGTTCGGGCCCACGCCCACGGTCATCCAGGTGGCCTCCGCGCCCGTGTCCATCGTCTCCACGAGCACGCGGGTGACCGCGTCGGTGCCGTGGTCGGTGTCGAGGATGCGCACCTTGAAGTCGATGAGCTCGAACCTGTCGACCTCGGGGTAGGTGGGTGCGACGGCCTTGCGCAGCGCGGCGTCGAGCGCGTTGACCGGGCCGTTGCCCTCGGCCGTGGCGACCATCCGCTCCCCGCCCACGTGCATCTTCACCGTCGCCTCGGCGTTCGCCTCGGACGGGTCGCCCGGCGTCGTCTCGACGAACACGCGCCAGGACTCGGTGCAGAAGAACGTCGGGCGGCGGCCGTCGAGCTCCTCGCGCAGGAGCAGCTCGAAGGAGGCGTCGGCGGCGTCGTACGTGTAGCCCTGCGCCTCGGCGTCCTTGACCCGCTGGGTCACCCGGCTGAGCACGTCGCTCTGGCCGGCCAGGTCGAAGCCCAGCTCGCGGCCCTTGAGCTCGATCGACGCGCGGCCGGCCATGTCGGAGATGAGCATCCGCATGTCGTTGCCGACGGCGAGCGGGTCGGTGTGCTGGTACATGTCCGGGTCGACCTTGATCGCCGAGGCGTGCAGGCCGGCCTTGTGCGCGAACGCGCTCGCGCCCACGTACGGCTGGCGCGCGAACGGCGCGATGTTGGTGATCTCGGAGATCGCGTGGCTCACGCGCGTGAGCTCGCGCAGGCCGGCGCCGCGCAGGACGTCGTACCCGAGCTTGAGCTGGAGGTTCGCGACGACGGCGCCCAGGTCGGCGTTGCCGGTGCGCTCGCCGTAGCCGTTGATGCAGCCCTGGACGTGGGTCGCGCCCGCGGAGACGGCGGCGAGCGAGTTCGCGACGGCGCAGCCGGAGTCGTTGTGGGCGTGCATGCCGAGGCGGCCGTCGGTCTCGGCGCGCACGCGGCTCACGATGTCGTGCACCCAGTCCGGGAGCATGCCGCCGTTGGTGTCGCACAGGCACACCGTCTCGGCGCCCGCCTCGAACGCGGCCAGGACGGCCCGGAGGGCGTAGTCGGCGTCGTACCGGAACCCGTCGAAGAAGTGCTCGGCGTCGAGCACCACGCGCCGGCCCTGGTCGCGCAGGTAGGAGACGGTGTCGCGGATCATCGCCAGGTTCTCCTCCGGCGTGGTGCGCAGCGCGCGCTCCACGTGCCGGACGTCCGACTTGGCGACGAGCGTGACCACGGAGGTCTCGGCGTCGACGAGCGCCCGCACCTGCGGGTCCTCGTGCGCCTTCGCGCCGGCCTTGCGGGTGGCCCCGAAGGCCACGAGCTCGGCGTTCCTGAAGTCCAGCTCCTTGGCGGCGCGCTTGAAGAACTCGGTGTCCTTGGGGATGGCGCCCGGCCAGCCGCCCTCGATGAAGCCGACGCCGAGCTCGTCGAGCAGCGGGGCGATGAGCAGCTTGTCCTGCACGGACAAGTTCATGCCCTCCTGCTGCGCGCCGTCGCGCAGGGTCGTGTCGTAGACGTCGAAGCCGTCAAGGGTGGGGTCCACTGGAGTGCTCTTCTCGGGTGGTCGGCGGCCGGGGCGGTGCCCGGCGACGCCGGTGCGGCCGTGCTGTCGTCACCGCCGCGGTCCGTGGCCGGCTCGGGTGGTGCCGGGGCGGGATCGGCGGCGTCGGGGCGGGCGGCAGGTGGTGCCCGGACCAACAAAAAGACCCCCCGGGGTGCGGAGGGTCTGCGCGCTCGGCGGGTGTGTGCCGGGCGCGCTACTCGATAATCAGGGTGAACGAGGTCACCGGCGCATCATGCCATGCCTACGGGAGCGTAGGGAAGCACGACTCCACGCCCTCGTGTCGCGTCCTGCGGGCCACCCGGTCACCGACGAGCAGCTCGAACAGGTGCGCGCAGGCGGCCTCCTCCGTGTCGGACCGGGCCTCGCCCGTCCGCCGCCCGCGCTCGGAGTAGAAGACCGCCCAGCCCTCCCCCGCCCGCTCGAGGGCGTAGGCCTCGCCCGTCGAGCGTCCCTCGAGGTCGTAGGCGATCGGGTCGATCCCCTCCGCGTCCAGCAGGTCGCGCAGGGCCGAACGGTCCATGGGGGTCACCGCCTTCCGACGCCTCACGATCCTGCCCGCCGGTGTCCGGCGTGCACGACGCGGCACGCCGGGCGCACCTCCACCGTCGTGTCGGGAGCCACGGCTACCGTCGCCGACATGAGCAACCACGTCTGCGTCTGGTTCGAGGACACGTGGCCCGACCACGTGTGCGCCTGCGGCGCGCGCGCGGTGCTGATCACCGGGGACGACGGCGAGCCCGTCTTCGCCGTGCTGGACGAGGTGCGCGCCGAGGTCCCCCACCAGCGCCTGCCGCTGTCCGCCTGACCTCCCGGGCGCCGACCGCCACGAGGCGTCCCACCGCTCCGGGCACCGCCGTGCCGCACGGACAGCGCACGGGGCCCGACCACGGACAGCGCACGGGGCCCGACGCCGCACGGCGTCGGGCCCCGTCGCGTCCGGGGCGCTCAGACGAGGCGGTACATCCACCCGTGCTCGTCGGCCGCCCGCCCGTACTGGATGTCGGTGAGCCGCTGCCGCACCGACGCCGTGACCGGGCCGGTCTCGCCGTCGGCCACCGTGAGGTCGAAGTCCGCGCCCGCGAGCCGGCCGACCGGCGTGACCACCGCCGCCGTGCCGCACGCGAAGACCTCGACCACGTCGCCCGAGGCCAGGCCAGCGAGCAGGTCGGCGAGCCTGATGGCGCCCTCGACGACGTCGCGGCCCTCCTCGCGCAGGAGCGTGAGGATCGACGACCGTGTGACGCCCTCGAGGATGGAGCCCGTGAGCGCGGGGGTGGCGATCCGCCCGTCCGCGTGCACGACGAAGATGTTCATCCCGCCGAGCTCCTCGAGCTGCGTGCCCGTGGCCGCGTCGAGGAAGCACACCTGCTCGCAGCCGCGCTCGTACGCCTCCTGCTGCGGGAGCAGCGACGCCGCGTAGTTGCCGCCGCACTTGGCGGCGCCCGTCCCGCCGGGACCGGCGCGGTGGTAGTCCTGCGCGACCCAGATCGACACGGGCTTCACGCCGCCGGAGAAGTACGGCCCGACGGGCGAGGCGATGAGCAGGTAGTCCACGCCGCGCGCGGGCCGCACGCCGAGGAACGGCTCGGAGGCGAACATGAACGGCCGCAGGTACAGGCTCGTCTCGTCCGCGTCCGGCACCCAGTCGGCGTCGACGCCCACGAGCGCCTCGATCGAGCCGAGGAAGTCCTCGGCCGGCAGCTCGGGCAGGGCGAGACGCCGCGCGGACTGCGCGAACCGGGCCGCGTTCGCCCACGGGCGGAACGTCCACACCGATCCGTCGGCGTGGCGGTACGCCTTGAGGCCCTCGAAGATCTCCTGGCCGTAGTGCAGCACCGCCGCGGCGGGGTCGAGCCGGAGCGGCCCGTACGGCTCGATCCGGCGGTCGGTCCAGCCGCTCTCGGCGGTCCAGGTGATCCGCGCCATGTGGTCGGTGAACACGGTGCCGAACGTCGGGGAGGCGATGAGCTCGGCGCGCTCCGCGGCGGACCGCGGGGTGGGGGTGAGCCGTCGCTCGAACGCGTCGGCCGTGGTCTCGCGTGCCGTGGTGCTCATCTCGTCCCCTTCGTGGCGGGCGTCGTCGCCGGCTGGATCCGTGCTGACGTTACCCGCCGGGGTGCCCGCGCCACACCGGTCGGCGCGGCCGGGCTCGTCGGCACCGGGGCGGGTCGTGGTGGCGCGCGCGGGAGCGGAGGCCGGGCGCGCGGTCGTGCTGGTGGTCATGTCGGGTCCCTCTCGCAGAGTCCTTCGGGTGGCGGCGGGACGGCCGACAAGGGTTGGGCGGTCGCCGGGGTCAGCCCCGGATGCGTGCGGCGATCTCCGAGCCCACGTCGGCCGTGGACCGTACTCGGTCCCCGCGCGCGGCCAGGTCGGCTGCGACCGCCTGCTCGACGCGCGTTGCCGCGTCGCTCAGGCCGAGGTGCTCGAGCAGCATCGCGACGGACAGGATCGTCGCCGTGGGGTCGGCCTTGCCCTGCCCCGCGATGTCGGGCGCCGAGCCGTGGACCGGCTCGAACATGGACGGTGCGGTGCGGTCGGGGTTGATGTTGCCCGACGCCGCCAGGCCGATGCCGCCGACGACGGCGCCCGCCAGGTCGGTGAGGATGTCCCCGAAGAGGTTGTCGGTGACGATGACGTCGAAGCGCGACGGGTTCGTGACCATGAAGATCGTCGCGGCGTCGACGTGCAGGTAGTCGGTGGTTACGTCCGGGAACTCGGCGTTGACGGCCTCGACGGTGCGGCGCCACAGGTCGCCGGCGTGCACGAGGACGTTGTGCTTGTGCACGAGCGTGAGCTGCTTGCGCGGACGGGCCTGCGCGCGGGCGAACGCGTCGCGGACCACCCGCTCGATGCCGAACGCGGTGTTGACGCTGACCTCGTTCGCGACCTCGTGCGGCGTGCCCGTGCGGACGGAGCCGCCGTTGCCGACGTACGGCCCCTCGGTGCCCTCGCGGACGACGACGAAGTCGATCTCGCCGGGCTCGGCGAGCGGCGAGCGCACGCCCGGGTACAGACGGGCGGGGCGCAGGTTGACGTAGTGGTCGAGCTCGAAGCGCAACCGCAGCAGGAGGCCACGCTCGAGGACGCCCGACGGCACGCTCGGGTCGCCGACGGCGCCGAGCAGGATCGCGTCGTGCCGGCGGATCGTCGCCAGGTCCTCGTCGGTGAGCGTCTGGCCAGTGGCGTGCCACCGGGCCGCGCCGAGGTCCAGCTCGGTCGTCTCCACGCGCACGTCGGAGCCCACCGCGGCCTCGAGGACCTTCAGGCCCTCCTCGACGACCTCGGTGCCGATCCCGTCCCCGCGGACCACCGCGAGCCGCACGTTCTGCATGGCCCGACCCTACTCCTCCGTCCAGCAGGCGGGACAGAACGTCTCGCCTGGCGACCCTTACCCCCGGCGCAGGCCAGTCAGCCGCGCGGGCCCCGGGCACGCTTCGGCACCCGCGGGTGGACGACCTCGAAGGTCTCGAGGACCAGCTCGAGGTCGTCGTCGACCGGCGTGCCCGTTCCCTCGAGCACCCGGCGGAAGTACTTTGCGTGCTCGCGCCGCCAGCTCGTCAGCGTGCGGTCGTCCTCCCCCTCGCGCGCCGCGTACTCCTCGTCCACGTCGCCGAAGCGCGCCCGGCGCACCTCGGTCGTGCGGATGAGCGCGCGTGGGTGACCCGCGCCGTCGAGGAGGATCGAGAGCTCGCCGACCTGCGGGATCGGCTCCCCCGCCGCCTCGAGCTCGGCGACCGACGTCGTCGTCGCGGTCTTCTCGCCCGCCAGGACGAGCGCGAGCAGCTCGTCCGCGAGCGCCGGGTTGTCGCCGAAGGACCACGCGGGCGGCGGGACGGCGGCCGTGACGCCGACGCCGGTCACCACCGGCAGGCGCCCGATCTTCGCGTGCGCCCGGGCCGTCTCCCAGAAGGCGACGACCTCGTCCGCGGCCGCGTCCCCACCGTCCGCCTGCGCGCCGTCGGGCAGCGCTCCGGCGGGCCCCTCGGACTCGGCCATCACACCCGTCCTCTCCTCCGGGCGACGCGGCGCCCGGGTCCCCACCGGCCCGCCGACGACGACGGGCGGCCCGGGCCGCAGCCCGGACCGCCCGGTCGGCTCAACGCGCGACGCGACCCTCGACGTAGTCGCTGTCCGCCGGCTTGATCCAGCTGAACATCTTGCGCAGCTCGCGGCCCACGGCCTCGATCGGGTGCTGCTCGCCCTTGGCGCGCAGGGCCGTGAACTCCGGCGCGCCGGCGTCCTGGTCGGCGATGAACCGCTGGGCGAACGCGCCGGACCGGATGTCCGCGAGCACCGCCTGCATGTTCTCCTTCACGTGCGGGTCGATCACCCGCGGGCCCGACACGTAGTCGCCGTACTCGGCGGTGTCGGACACGCTCCAGCGCTGCTTGGCGATGCCGCCCTCGATCATGAGGTCGACGATGAGCTTGAGCTCGTGCAGGACCTCGAAGTAGGCGATCTCCGGCTGGTAGCCGGCCTCGGTCAGCACCTCGAAGCCGTACTGGACCAGTTGCGACGTGCCGCCGCACAGGACGGCCTGCTCGCCGAAGAGGTCGGTCTCGGTCTCCTCGGTGAACGTGGTCCTGATGCCGCCCGCGCGCAGACCGCCGATCGCCTTCGCGTACGACAGGCCGAGGTCCCACGCCTGCCCCGAGGCGTCCTTCTCGACCGCCACGAGGACCGGCACGCCGCGGCCGGCCTCGTACTCGCGGCGCACGATGTGGCCCGGCCCCTTCGGCGCGACCATGAACACGTCGACGCCGTCCGGCGGGGTGATGTACCCGAATCGGATGTTGAACCCGTGCGCGAAGACGAGCGCCTTGCCCTCGGTCAGGTTCGGCGCGATCTCGTCGCGGTACAGGTGCCGCTGCACCTGGTCCGGCGCCAGGATCATGATCACGTCGGCCTCCGCCGCCGCCTCCGCCGGGGTGACGACGCGGAGGCCCTGCTCCTCGGCCTTCGGCCGCGACGCCGAGCCCTCGCGCAGGCCGACCCGCACGTCCACGCCGGAGTCCCGCAGGTTGAGGGCGTGCGCGTGCCCCTGGCTGCCGTACCCGATGATCGCGACCTTGCGGCTCGCGATCAGGGACAGGTCGGCGTCGTCGTCGTAGAACAGCTCTGCCACGGAAGGTCTCCTCGTGATGGGCGGGTGGTGCGGGTCGTGCGGTTCGTGGGGCGGTGCGGCTGCGCGCCGCGGACGCTCTGCTCGGACAGTCTGGCCCGGCTCACGCGGAGCGGGACACCCGTTCCAGAGCGCGGTCGGTGATCGACCGGGCGCCGCGCCCGATGGCGACGGTGCCGGACTGGACGATCTCCCGGATCCCGTAGGGCTCGAGCGCGCCGAGCAGCGCGTCGAGCTTGGCCGGGCTGCCGGTCGCCTCGATGGTGACCGCCTCCGGCACCACGTCGACGACGTGGGCACGGAACAGCTCGACCACCTCGAGCACGTGGGACCGTGTCGAGGAGTCGGCCCGCACCTTCACCAGCAGCAGCTCGCGCTGCACCGAGGACTCCGGCTCGAGCTCGACGATCTTGATGACGTTGATGAGCTTGTTGAGCTGCTTGGTCACCTGCTCCAGCGGCAGCTGCTCGACGTCGACCACGACCGTGATGCGAGAGATCTCCTCGTGCTCGGTCGGGCCCACCGCGAGCGAGTGGATGTTGAACGAGCGGCGCGCGAAGAGGCCTGCGACGCGCGTGAGCACACCGGGCTTGTTCTCCACGAGCACCGACAGCGTGTGCCTGCTCATGCTGCACCTTCCTTCTGAGGCTCCCGCGCGGCGGGCGACGGGTCGGTCGGGTCGGACGACTCGCCCATGGCGGCGTCCAGGAGGGCGTCCACGTGGATGGACAGGGAGTCGAGGAGGGGCACCGCGCTCATGTCGGGGGTGACGATCATCCCCAGCTCGGTGCACCCGAGGACCACGGCCTGCGCGCCGCGGTCGACGAGCCGCGCGATCACCTCGCGCATCCGTGCCGCCGACGGCTCGAGCACCTGGCCGCGGGTGAGCTCGGCGTAGATGATCCGGTGCACCTCGGCGGCGTCGGCCTCCTCGGGCACCAGCACCTCGATCCCCCGGGCCGCCATCCGCGGCGGGTACAGGTCCTGCGAAGACATCGTGTACGCGGTGCCGAGCAGGCCGACCCGGGTCACCCCGGTCGACGCGGCCACCTCGGCGACCGCGTCGACGAGGTGCACCACCGGCAGGCCGGCGCGGGCGACGTCGTCGTGCACGAGGTGCATGGTGTTGGCGCAGATGCCGAGCACCTCCGCTCCCCCGGCCGCGAGCGCGGCCGCCTCGGCCGCGTACCGCCGGCCGAGGGTGAGCCAGTCGTCCACCCGCTGCAGTGCCTCGACCTCGGCGAAGTCCACCGAGCGCACGAGGAGGTCGGCCGAGTGCTGGCCGCCCAGCCGCTCGCGCACGCGCTCGTTGAGCAGGCGGTAGTAGTCCACGGTCGACTCCCAGGACGTCCCGCCCAGCAGGCCGATGCGACGCATCACTCCTCCCGGTCCCAGGCCGGGCTGATGCCGCGCGCGTACTGGATCTCGTCGTTGCTGACGCCCGCGGCGACCATCGGCCACACCATCGCGTCGCGCGAGACGGTGAAGTCGACGACGACGGGGCGGTCGTCGATCTCCATCGCCCGCTTGATGGTCGCGTCGACCTCGTCCTCCTTCTCGCAGCGCAGGCCGACGCAGTCGTACGCCTCGGCGAGCTTGACGAAGTCGGGGATGCGGACGGTGCCGTGCCCGGTGTGCAGGTCGGTGTTGGAGTACCGCTCCTCGTAGAAGAGCGTCTGCCACTGCCGGACCATGCCGAGGGAGGAGTTGTTGATGACGGCGACCTTGATCGGGATGTCGTTGATCGCGCAGGTGGCCAGCTCCTGGTTGGTCATCTGGAAGCAGCCGTCGCCGTCGATCGCCCAGACGGTCCGGTCGGGGTCGCCGACCTTCGCGCCCATCGCGGCCGGCACCGCGAAGCCCATCGTGCCCAGGCCGCCGGAGTTCACCCACTGGCCGGGCCGCTGGTAGCGGATGAACTGCGCCGCCCACATCTGGTGCTGCCCGACGCCGGCGACGTAGATCGCCTCCGGGCCGGCGAGCTCGCCCAGGCGCTGGATGACGTACTGCGGCGCCATGTGGCCGTCCTCGGTCGGGCTGTAGCCCAGCGGGAAGGTCTCGCGCCAGTCGTCGATCTGCCGCCACCAGGCCGCGAGGTCCGGCTTGCCGTGCTGCGCGTGCTCGCGGGCGAGCTCGGGCAGCAGGTCGGCGATGACCTCCTTGAGGTCGCCGACGATCGGCACGTCGGCACGGCGGTTCTTGCCGATCTCGGCCGGGTCGATGTCCGCGTGGACGATCGTCGCGTGCGGCGCGAACGACGAGATCTTGCCGGTGACGCGGTCGTCGAAGCGGGTGCCGAGCGCGACGATGAGGTCCGCCTTCTGCAGGGCGGCGACGGCCGGGACCGTGCCGTGCATGCCGGGCATGCCCAGGTGCTGCGGGTGGTCGTCCGGCAGGACGCCGCGCGCCATGAGCGTCGTGACGACGGCGGCGCCGCTCTCGTCGACCAGCTTGCGCAGCTCGGGCGCCGCGCCCGCGCGCACCGCGCCGCCGCCGACGTACAGCACCGGGCGGCGGGCGGTGGCGAGGAGCCGGGCGGCCTCACGGACCTGCTTGGCGTGCGGCTTGGTCACCGGGTGGTAGCCGGGCAGGTCGATCTGCTGCGGCCAGGTGAACGTCGTCGTCGCCTGCTGCGCCGACTTGGCGATGTCCACCAGGACCGGGCCGGGGCGGCCGGTCCTCGCGATGTGGAACGCCTGCGCGATCGTGCGCGGGATGTCGTCGGCGTCGGTGACCAGGAAGTTGTGCTTCGTGATCGGCAGCGTGATGCCGACGATGTCCGCCTCCTGGAAGGCGTCCGTGCCGATGAGGCTCGCGCCGACCTGGCCGGTGATCGCGACGACCGGGACCGAGTCCATGTTCGCGTCCGCGAGCGCGGTGACGAGGTTCGTCGCGCCGGGGCCCGACGTCGCCATGCAGACGCCGACCTCGCCCGTGGCGTAGGCGTAGCCCTGGGCGGCGTGCCCGGCGCCCTGCTCGTGGCGGACGAGCACGTGGCGCAACCGCGTGGAGTCCATGAGCGGGTCGTACGCGGGCAGGATCGCGCCGCCGGGGATGCCGAAGACGACCTTCGCCCCGACGGCCTCGAGCGAGCGCACGATCGCCTGCGCGCCGGTCACCTTCTCGCCCGGCGCGACGGTACGCGCGAGGTCGGCGGGCGTCACCGTCGGACGTCCGGGCGCGCCCGCGGGCGCACCGGCCGGGGTCGGCCGGGTCGCCGCTCGGGAGGCGCCGGCCGCGGGGGCCGGGTTCGGGTCCTGGGCCATCGTGAGCTCCTGTCGGGTGGTGCTGTCGTGGTGCCGGGTGGTGCTGGGTGTGCCGCCTGGGGCGAGCGGGGCATGAAAAAACCCCTCGGGCCGATGTGGCTGAGGGGTCGGCGCAGGCGAGACCTGGCTGGGTGGGGTCGAGCCCGCGCCTAGCCGAGTACGAGGAGGATCGCCTGCACGTCGGGCAGCCTACGCGCACCGGCGGCGCCGTGTCACGTCTTCTGCGCGTTGTCCGCATGTCGGGCCACGATCTCAGCACACGGAAGCGGGTCGGCGGCGCCCCCACCGGTCCCCCACGGGCCCGGCGGGACGGCCGAGGACGCCTCAAGCACCGCCCTGCGGCGGCCGATCCTGGTGGGGACGAAAGGTGGACGATGCCGGGCACCCGCCACTCGCCCGCCGCGACGATCGCGGCCGGGGCGGCGCTGCTCGTCGCCGCGGTCAGCACGGCCGGGTTGCTGGGCGCCCGCGGCGGGCCGACGCACATGCCCGCGCCCGTACCCGTCGTCGCCACCGGCCCGACGACGCCGCCCGACCCCGGCGCGCCTCCCCCGCCCGCGCCCGCCCGGGTCGGTGACGCGGCCCACCTCGACCTCGCCGAGCTGCCCACGGCCCGGGTGTCCCAGGCCGCCGCCCTGCTCGCGCTCGCCACGCCCGACGGCCCGGTCCTCGTCGCCTTCGACGACGACGAGCGCGCATGGGTCCGCCTCGACCTGTCCGTGGCCCTCGACACGATCGTCGGGTTGTCCCCCGACGGCCGTCGCGTGCTCACGTTCACCGTGCCCGAGGCGCCCGAGGCCCCCGAGCCCGTGGCGTCCGCGCCCGAGTCCGCGCTGCCCGACGCGGCCGGGGGCACGGCGCCCGAGACGACCGCGACCGAGGCCGAGGACGCCGCTCCGGGCACCGTCGTGCCCGAGCCGGTCCCGCCGAGCGTCGCCTTCGTCGACCTCGGCACCGGCCAGACCCGCCAGGTCCCGCTGCCTGCTCCCCCGGCCGACGCCCGGTGCGCCGCCGACGCCGCCGCCTGGGCGACGAACAGCCGCCACGTCGCGGTCGTCGTCGGCTGCGCGCGCCCGGGGCCCGACGGCGCCGAGGAGCGGACGACGACCGTGCACGAGGTCGACCTCGTCACCGGCCGCGCCGAGACCGTCGACGAGGTCGCCGCGGCGGTGCCCGCCGGCGGCGCGGTGAGCTGGTCCCCCGACGGCCGGCGCCTCGCCTTCGCCGTCACGGCCAGCCCGGCACCGCCGGAGGGCGTGCCCACCCGGCTCCGCGTGCACGCCGCCTCCGGCGACAGGGAGTGGCCCGGGCTCCGCCTCGTCGGCAGCGACCCGTGGGTGGGCGTCCGCTCGCTCCTCGCGGTCGACGACGCCGGGCTGCTCGGCGACGCCGGTGCCCACCTGGTGCTCGACGCCCGCACCGGCGAGCACCGCCCGGCGGGCGTGACCGGCGTCGTCGGGACGCTCGCGGGCCAGGTCGTGGTGGGTGGCGGCGCCTGCCCGGCGTCGCTGTGCCGCACGGACCTCGGGACGGGCGAGACCGCACCGTGGCTGACGACGCCCGACGGCGTCACTGTCCTCGCCGCCTGGACGGCCCGCGACCTCGACGAGGGCTGACCGCCTCAGCCGAGGACGGCCCCCCGCGAGGCCGACTGCACGAGCTTCGCGTACCGCGCGAGCACGCCCCGGGTGTAGCGCGGCGGCAGCGGCTCCCAGCCGACCCTCCGCGCGGCGAGTTCTGCCTCGGGGACGAGCAGGTCCAGGCGCGCGTTCGCGACGTCGAGGCGGATCCGGTCGCCGTCGCGCACGAACGCGATCGGACCGGCGTCGACGGCCTCCGGCGCGACGTGCCCCACGCACAGGCCCGTCGTGCCGCCCGAGAACCGGCCGTCGGTGAGCAGGAGCACGCTCTTGCCGAGCCCGGCGCCCTTGATCGCCCCGGTGATCGCGAGCATCTCGCGCATGCCCGGGCCGCCCTTGGGCCCCTCGTACCGGATGACGACGACGTCGCCCGCCTGGAGCGTGCCGTCCTCGAGGGCGTCCATCGCCGCGCGCTCGCGGTCGAACACGCGCGCGGTTCCCTCGAACACGTCCGTCTCGAACCCGGCGGACTTCACCACGGCCCCCTCGGGCGCGAGCGAGCCGCGCAGGATCGTGATGCCGCCCGTGGGGTGGATGGGGTCGTCGAGCGCCCGCAGGATCTTGCCGTCCGGGTCGGGCGGGGCGACGTCGGCGAGGTTCTCCGCGACGGTGCGGCCGGTGACCGTGAGGCAGTCGCCGTGCAGCAGGCCGGCGTCGAGCAGGGCCTTCATGACCACCGGCACGCCGCCGATCCGGTCGACGTCGTTCATGACGTACCGGCCGAACGGCTTGAGGTCGCCCAGGTGCGGCACGCGGCGCGCCACGCGGGCGAAGTCGTCGAGCGTCAGGTCCACCTCGGCCTCGTGGGCGATGGCGAGCAGGTGGAGCACGGCGTTCGTCGAGCCGCCGAAGGCCATGACCACGGCGATCGCGTTCTCGAACGCCTCCTGGGTCATGATCTGCCGCGCCGTGATGCCGCGGCGCAGGAGCTCGACGACGGCCTCGCCGGAGCGGAGCGCGGCCTGGTCGCGGCGCCGGTCCGCGGCGGGCGGCGCGGCCGAGCCGGGCAGCGACATGCCCATCGCCTCGGCGACGGACGCCATGGTGTTCGCGGTGTACATGCCGCCGCACGCGCCCTCGCCCGGGCAGATCGCGCGCTCGATCCGGTCGACGTCCTCGGCGCTCATGAGCCCGCGGGCGCACGCCCCGACCGCCTCGAACGCGTCGATGATCGTGACCTGCTTCTCCGTGCCGTCGGAGAGCTTGACCCAGCCCGGCGCGATCGACCCGGCGTAGAGGAACACCGCCGCGAGGTCGAGGCGCGCCGCAGCCATGAGCATGCCGGGCAGCGACTTGTCGCAGCCGGCGAGCAGGACCGCGCCGTCGAGCCGCTCGGCCTGCACGACCGTCTCGACGCTGTCCGCGATGATGTCGCGGCTCACGAGCGAGAAGTGCATCCCCTCGTGGCCCATCGAGATGCCGTCCGAGACCGAGATCGTGCCGAACTCGAGCGGGAACCCGCCGGCCGCGTGCACGCCGTTCTTCACGGCCTTCGCGAGCCGGTCGAGCGACAGGTTGCACGGCGTGATCTCGTTCCACGAGCTCGCGACGCCGATCTGCGGCTTGGCGAAGTCGGCGTCGCCCATGCCGACGGCGCGGAGCATGCCGCGGGCGGCGGTCGCCTCGAGGCCGTCGGTGACCTGCCGCGAGCGGGGCTTGAGGTCGGGGCTGCTGCCGGGGCGCGGGCCGGTCGTCGTCATGTCCGGAGTCTAGGTACCGGGTCAATCACCCGGACCCCGCCACGTGGTCAGGCAGACCTCGTTGCCCTCGGCGTCGGCGAGCACCCACCACGTCGGGGCGTAGGCGTCCGTGACCAGGTGACCGCCCGCCTCCAGCGCCGCCCGGACCCGGTGCTCGGCGACGTCGTGCGGCACCGCGACGTCCAGGTGGAGCCGGTTGCGCTGCGGGCGCGGCGCGTCCATCTGCTGGAACCAGACCGACGGGCCCCGGCCGGTGGGGTCGCGCAGCGCGGGCGAGGCGTCCGGCGCGGGCGGCGGCTCGTCGTCGTACGCGAGGACCGCCCGCCAGAACGGCAGCACCGCGGCGACGTCGAGGGCGTCGACGGCGACCTCGAGCTCCTGGGGCGCGGCCGGCAGGGCGTCGACGCCCAGGGCGTCGGCGATCGCGCTGATCGCGCCGGCGAGCGCGACGTCCCGCTCGGTCAGACCGCCCGCGTCGTGCGAGACGAGGGCGACGTGCACCCGGGCGTAGCGCAGGTCGACGTCGGGGTGGTGGTCGGCCGACGCCGCGGCCCGCGCGACGCGGTCGACGAGCGTCACGCCGGCGTCGAACGCGCCCGTGGCGAACGTGGCGTGCAGCCGGCCGTGCACCACACGCCAGTGGCGCGCGTCCACCCGGGCGGTGACGTCGGCGGCGGAGAGGCGTCCCATCGGACGAGCCTGGCACGGGCGCGGTGCGTGCGCACCGTCCCGCCCTGCGCACGCACCGCCCGGCGGCGGAGTACGGTGCAGACGCAGGAACGCCCCGAGGCCGCAGTGCGCGCGGCCTCGGGGCGTCCTGCTACCGGCGGGCGAGGGAGCGCCACCTCGCCCTCCGGGCTCACCTCGTCGTCGTCAGCCCTTCACCGCGCCCTGGAGGCCGCTGACGATCCGCCGCTGCATCGCGAGGAAGAACACGAGTGCAGGGATCATCGCCAGCGACGTGAAGGCGAGGACGCCGGCCGTGTTGGACGAGTACTGCGTGGAGAACTGCTGCACACCGAGGGGCAGGGTGAACTGCTCGACCGGGGCACCACCCGCGGCCAGCACGAACAGCGGCAGCAGGTAGCCGTTCCAGCTGCCGACGAACGCGAGGACGCCGACGGTGACCAGGCCCGGCCCCGACAGGGGCAGCATGATCCGGAAGAAGAACCCGACCTTGCTCGAGCCGTCGATGGCGGCCGCCTCCTCGAGCTCCACCGGGACGGCCCGGAGGAACGGCACGAGGATGAGGACCGTCGTCGGCAGCGCGAACGCGGTCTGCGGGATGATCAGGCCCCAGACCGAGCCGAGCAGCTCGAGCCGCTGGAGCATGATCCACAGCGGGAGCACCGCGATCGTGAGCGGGAACAGCAGGCCCGCCACGAACAGCGAGTACAGCGCCTGCCGGCCCTTGAACTCGTAGCGCGCGATGACGAAGGCCACCGAGACGCCGAGCGCGATCACGGCCGCCGTGGTCCCGAGGGCCACGATCGACGACGTGAGGACCTGGCCCCAGAACCGCTCGGAGGTCAGGACGTCCCTGTAGTTGCCGAACACCCACGGGTTGGGAAGACCCGTCGGGTCGGCGGTGATCTGCAGGTTCGTCCGGAAGCCGCCGAGGATCACGTAGACCACCGGCGCGATCATGATCCCGGAGACGACCAGCGCGACGAAGTACACGAACGGCTGGTCCCACGTGAACGCACGGCGACGCCGGATCTGCTGGCGTGGCCGTTCCTGCTTGAGCGTTGCGGCAGTCATCACGATGTCCGGGAGGTCAGGGCACCGGCGAGGTCGCGGCGCAGAGCGAATCGCTGGTACAGCAGGGCGACCGTCAGCGAGATGAAGAACAGGATCACCGCCACGGCGCTGCCGTACCCGATCTGCGAACGGTTGAGGCCGTAGAGGACCATGTACGTCGCCATCGTGTGCGTGGAGTTCACCGGGCCGCCGCCGGTCAGGATGTTGACCATGTCGAACAGCTGGAGCGAACCGATGATCGACAGGAACGCCCAGAGCCGGATGGTCGGGCCCAGCAGCGGGATGGTGATCCGGAACTGGATCTGCCACCAGTTCGCACCGTCGATCGACGCCGCCTCGGTGAGCTCCTCGGGCACGCCCTGGAGCCCTGCGAGGAAGAGGATGATCGCCAGGCCGATGTACTTCCACGTGAGGACACCGAAGAGCGTCCAGATGGCGATCTTCGGGTCGGCCAGCCAGAGCTGCCTCAGCCCGCTCAGGCCGAAGGTCTCGAGGAGCGCGTCGAACGAGCCGTGCGGCTGAAGGATGAGGCTCCACGCCAGACCCGCGATGACCTCGCTGAGCACGTACGGGACGAAGATCAGCAGGCGGAAGAACGCCCGCCCCCGGATCTTCCGGTTGAGCAGCAACGCGATCCCCAGCGAGATCGGACCCTGCACCAGCAGGGACGCGAACACGATGGTGAAGTTGTTGCGGATCGCCCGGTGGAAGACGGGGTCGGCGAGCGCTCGCTTGTAGTTGTCGAAGCCGATGAAGTTGTCGAGCTCGCTGAGGCCGTTCCAGTTGTAGAAGCTGTAGACGGCGGCGAGCAGGACGGGGACGAAGACGAAAGACACGTACACGACGAGGGCGGGGAGCGCGAAGCCCGCGATCTCCAGCCTCTTGCGCAACGCCCCCGACGACTTCTTCTTCGGCCTCGCGGCGCGGGCCGGGCCCGCGGTCTGCACCGCGGGCCCGGCCTGGATCTGCGAAGTCATGCCGGGACGCTACAGGGTCTCGACAGCTGCCTTGATGGCGTCGACGATCCCCTGCGGAGTACCGGCGCCACCGAACAGGTTGACGATCGCCTCGTTCATCGCGCCACCGACGACCGGGCCGTACGCCGTGTCGAGCCAGAGCTGGACGTACGACGCGTTGTTCAGGCCCTCGAGAACCATCTGGAGGTTCGGGTCGGTGATCGAGTCCTGGGCCGCCGGGATGACCGGGAGGCCGGCACCCGACTCGCCGAAGCGCCGCTGGACGTCCTCGGAGACGATGTACTTCAGGAGCTCGACGGCGATGTCCGGAGCCTGGGCCGAGACGGAGAAGCCGTCGCCGCCACCGAGGGCCGCGGTCGGGTCACCGCCGGTGCCCGGGATGCCCGGGAAGTTGAACCAGCCGAGGAAGTCCGGCGGGGTCGCGTTCTCGTCACCGGTCTCGTCGCGGAGGATGCCACCCATGACACCGGGGTTCCAGTGGCCCATGAGCTCCATCGCGGCCTGGCCGGTCGCGACGAGGCCGGCCGAGGAGCCGGCGCCCTGCTGGGCGGAGGTGGACAGGTAGCCCTCGTTGAACGGCTCGGACGCGATGAACTCCTGGAGGAGCTCACCAGCCTCGACGAAGCACGGGTCGTCGAACTCGAGGTTCGCCTGAGCGTTCTCGAGCGTCTCGGGCGAGCAGGCCTTCAGCGCGAAGTTGTACCAGTAGTGCGCGGCCGGCCAGTTGTCGCCAGCACCCACGGCGATCGGCGTGATGCCGGCAGCCTTGAGCTTGTCGATGGCGTCGTACAGCTCGTCCAGGGTCTCCGGGGTGCCCTCGATGCCCGCCTGGGCGAAGAGGTCCTTGTTGTACCAGAAGCCCTCGATGCCGAACTGGAACGGCAGGCCGTAGGCGCGGCCCTCGAGGGTCCACGGCGACATGGTGCCGCCGATGGCCTCGATCTCCTCGGCCACGTCGTCCGTGATGTCGCGGACGTAGCCGGCAGCCACCTGGGCCGCGAGCTCACCGGCGCCCCACTGCTGGAAGACGTCCGGCGGGTCGTTCGACCGGAGGGCGTTCGGGATCAGGGTGCGCTGCAGCTCCTCGTTCTGGAAGGCCTGCACGTCCACGGTCACGCCGGGGTGCGCCTCCTCGAACTCGGCCGCGACGTCCTCCCACAGACCAAGCAGGGGCTCGCCAGTGCCGTTGTGCCACCAGGTGATGGTGACCTCTTCACCAGCACCACCGTCGCCGCCGGTGGTGGCCTCGCCGCCGCCACCCTCCTCGTTGTTACCGCCACAGGCCGCCAGCACGAGGGCCATGCTGGCAGCGAGAGCAACGGCAGAGCCGGCTCGCATTCTCGCCATGATGGTTCCTTAGGTCTTCGTCGACGCTCGGACGCCGGGCAGTCTGGCACGCACGATTTTGGGGTGTCAATCGATTTCGATATCGATATCGACACGGTAGAGTCACAGCCGTGGAACGCCAGGGACGGGTGACCATCAGCGACGTGGCACGCACCGCCGGTGTGTCCGTCGCGACCGTCTCCAAGGTGATCAACGGGCGGTACGGGGTCGCACTGGCGACCTCGGCGCGGGTCCAGGAGGTCATCGACGAGCTCGGCTACGAGTCCAGCCTCGTCGCGAGGAGCCTCCGCAGCACCCGCACCAACGTCATCGGCATCCTGGTGGCCGAGTTCGAGCCGTTCAGCACCGAGCTCCTCAAGGGCACCTCGAGCGCCATCGCCGACACCGGCTACGAGCTCCTCGCCTACTCCGGCGGCGGGCGCCACGGCGGGGCGGTCGGCTGGGAGCGTCGCTACCTCTCCCGCCTGTCCGGCACCCTCATCGACGGCGCGATCCTCGTCACCCCGACGGTCGTCGACGCCCACCCCGGCATCCCGGTGGTCGCGGTCGACCCGCACCGGGGCCGCACCGGCCTGACGACGATCGACTCCGACAACATGCGCGGCGCGATCACCGCCACGGAGTACCTGCTCTCCCTCGGCCACCGCCGCATCGGCTTCCTCGGCGGCCGGCCCGACCTCGAGTCGGCCCGCCTGCGCGAGGAGGGCTACCGCGCCGCGCTCAAGGCCGCCGGTGTCCCCGTCGACCCCGAGCTCATCCGGGTCGGCGGCTACCGCTCCGAGACCGCGGACCAGCCGGCCCACGAGCTCCTCACCCTCCCCGACCGGCCGACGGCGATCTTCGCCGCCAACGACCTGTCGGCGCTGCGGACCATCGAGGTCGCGCGCAACCTCGGCCTGCGGGTGCCCGACGACGTGTCGGTCGTCGGCTTCGACAACGTCCCCGAGTCCGCGATGAGCACCCCGCCGCTGACGACGATCGCGCAGAACATCCGTCAGATGGGTTCTGAGGCGATCTCGCAGCTCATCGCGATGATGGACGGGACCGCCGAGGGCGGCGCGCACGTCACGCTGCCGACCGAGCTCGTCGTGCGGGCCAGCTGCCGCCGCATCGCCTGACGGCGCGCGCGCGTCGCGGTCAGCGCGTCGCGGTCAGACCGCGCGCGTCCCGCGGCGGACGACGTTCAGCGGCCCGCGCCCCGCGACCAGCTCGACGAGCTGGCGGTGCAGCAGGTCCACGAGCCGCGGCGTCGTCGCGTCCGAGTAACCGCCCACGTGCGGCGTGACGATCAGCCCGGGCGCGTGCCACAGCGGGTGGTCGGCGGGCAGCGGCTCCGGGTCGGTCACGTCGAGCGCGGCGCGCAGGCGCCCCGCGGTGAGCTCGGCGAGCAGCGCCTCGGTGTCCACGACCCGGCCGCGACCGACGTTGACGAGCAGCGCACGGTCGGGCAGCGCCGCCAGGAACCGCGCGTCCACGAGGCGCTCGGTCTCGTCGGTCAGCGGCAGCGTCACGATGACGACGTCCACGTCGCCGAGCAGGCCGACGACGTCGGCCACCGCGTGCACCCGGCCCCACTCGGGATCCTCGCGCGCGGTCCGGGCCACCGGGACGACCTCGGCCTCGAAGGCCCGCAGGCGGCGCGCCACGGCGGCACCGATCGAGCCGAAGCCGAGCACCATGACCCGGCGATCGGCGAGCGACGAGCGCAGCACCGGCCGCCACGCCCCCTCGCGCATGTCGCGCACGGCGTCGTCGATCCCTCGCTGCGACGCGAGGGCGAGGGCCACGGCCAGCTCGGCGGTGCCGGCGTCGTGCACGCCGCGGCCGTTGCACACCGTGATCTCGGCCGGCAGGTGCGGCAGGGCGTGCTCGTACCCGGCGCTGGGCAGCTGGACCACGGCCAGCTCCGGCAGCTCCGCGACGCGCCGCAGCAGGCCCGGTGTCGCGCCGTAGTTCGGCACGACGACGACGTCGACGTCCTCCGGGCGCACCGGCCCGTCCTGGGGCAGCGGCTCGGCACAGTCCCACAGGACCACGCTGGCGCCGTCGGGCACGCCGGCGGCCTCCAGTCCGTCGCGCACCTCGGGGTGGGCGACGGTCATCGTGACGGTCACCGGCTCTCCTGCCCCCCGTGCGCCGCGCGCCAGTCGTCCTCGAGGATCGCCATGACGATGGCGTCGCACCAGAAGTCCCCGTCCAGGTGCGCCTCGCGCAGCCGGCCCTCCTCGACGAAGCCGAGGCTCTCGTACAGGACGCGGGCGCGCGGGTTGATGCTGAGCACGTCGAGCGAGACCCGGTGCAGGCCCAGGCCCTCCGGCGGCTCGCCGAACGCGTAGGCGAGCACGAGCGAGATCGCCTCGCTGCCGAAGCCGCGGCCGCGCTGGCCGGGACGCATGGCCAGCCGAAGGTTCGCGTTGCGCGAGTGGGTGTCGATCCGGTTGAGGACGATCTCGCCGAGGTACTCGTCGGTCTCGTGGGTGACCGCCCAGTCGTGCCGGTCCTCGCGCTCGTCGACGGTCGCGCACCACTGCGCGACCTGCTCCCGGGTGAACGTGCCCGTCGTCCCGGTGAGGCGGTTGCCCTCGGGGTCGCTGAGCATGTCCCACATCGCGTCGGCGTCGTCGGCGCGGATCGGGCGCAGCGTCACGAGCTCGCCGCGCAGGACCGGGGTGGTCGGCGCCACGGCACTCACCCCTGGACCCGCTCGAGGACGAGCTCGCGGACCCGGGCCGCGTCGGCCTGCCCGCGCGTCGCCTTCATCACCGCGCCGATGATCGCGCCCACCGGCCCGAGGTTGCCGCCGCGGATCTTCTCGACGACGTCCGGCTGCGCGGCGAGCGCCTCGTCGATCGCGGCGAGCAGCGCGCCGTCGTCGGACACGACCTCGAGGCCGCGCGCGGTGACGACCTCCTCCGGGGAGCCCTCCCCCGCGAGCACGCCGGCGAGCACCTGGCGCGCCAGCTTGTCGTTGATCCGGCCGGAGTCGACGAGCGCCTGGAGCTCGGCGACCTGCGCCGGCGTCACGGGCAGCTCCTCGAGGCTCACGCCCTGCTCGTTGGCGGTCCGGGCGAGCTCACCCATCCACCACTTGCGCGCCGCGGCGGGCGAGGCACCCGCGGCGACCGTCGCCTCGACGATGTCCACGGCGCCGGCGTTGACGACGTCGCGCATCTCGGCGTCGGAGTAGCCCCACTCGGCCTGCAGCCGGCGGCGCCGGGCCGCGGGCATCTCGGGCAGGCTCGCCCGCAGGCCCTCGACCCACGCCGGGTCGGGCACGATCGGCACGAGGTCCGGCTCCGGGAAGTAGCGGTAGTCCTCGGCGTCGGACTTCACGCGCCCCGACGTCGTGATGCCCGTGTCCTCGTGCCAGTGGCGGGTCTCCTGCACCACGGCCGCGCCGGCGTCCAGCACGCCCGCCTGCCGGGAGATCTCGAAGCGCACCGCGCGCTCGACCGACCGGAACGAGTTGACGTTCTTGGTCTCGGTGCGCGTGCCGAGCGGGGCGTCGGGCGACGGCCGCAGCGACACGTTGACGTCGGCGCGCACGTTGCCGCGCTCCATGCGGGCCTCGGACACCCCGAGCGCGCGGAACATGTCCCGCAGCGTCTGCACGTAGGCGCGCGCGACCTCCGGGGCGCGGGCGCCGACGCCGGTGATCGGCTTGGTCACGATCTCGACGAGCGGCACGCCGGCGCGGTTGTAGTCGACCAGCGAGTACTCGGCACCGTGGATCCGGCCGGTGGCGCCGCCGACGTGCGTGTTCTTGCCGGCGTCCTCCTCCATGTGGGCGCGCTCGATCTCGACGCGGTACGTGGTGCCGTCCTCGAGCTCGACGTCGACCCAGCCGTCGTACGCGATGGGCTCGTCGTACTGGCTGATCTGGTAGGCCTTCGGCAGGTCCGGGTAGAAGTAGTTCTTCCGCGCGAAACGGCAGTACTCGGCGATCCTGCAGTTGAGCGCGAGCCCGATGAGCACCGCCCACTCGACGGCCTTCTCGTTGACCACCGGCAGCGAGCCCGGCAGGCCGAGCGAGACCGGCGTCGTCTGCGTGTTCGGCGGCGCGCCGAAGTCGGTCGGGGCGCCGTCGAACATCTTGCTCGCGGTGCCGAGCTCGACGTGCACCTCGATGCCGAGCACCGGGTCGTACCGGCGCACGGCGTCGTCGAAGTCCACCAGCGGCGTGGCCTCGGTCGTCATCGGGTCACCTCCAGCTCGGGCGCCTGCGCGAGCAGGGGCCCGCCCCAGCGCTCCTCGAGCCGCGCCTCGAGCGCCGCGGCCACGCGGTACAGGCGGTCGTCGGCCTTCGCGGGGGCCAGGACCTGGAACCCCGCAGGCAGGCCCTCGTCCAGCCCGCTCGGGACCGAGATGCCGGGGACGCCGGCGAGGTTCGCGGGGATCGTGGCGACGTCGTTGAGGTACATCGCCATCGGGTCGTCGAGCTTCTCCCCCAGCCGGAACGCCGTGGTCGGCGCGGTCGGCGAGACGAGCACGTCGGCCTTCTCGAACGCCGCGGCGAAGTCGCGCTGGACGAGCGTGCGCACCTTCTGGGCGCTGCCGTAGTACGCGTCGTAGTAGCCCGCCGACAGCGCGTAGGTGCCGAGGATGATCCGGCGCTTGACCTCCTCGCCGAAGCCGGCGCCCCGGGTGGCGGCCATGACGCGCTCGGCGGTCACGGGGCCCTCCGTGGGCTCGACCCGCAGGCCGTACCGCATCCCGTCGAAGCGGGCGAGGTTGCTCGACGCCTCGCTCGGCATGATCAGGTAGTACGCCGCGAGCGCGTACTGGAAGTGCGGGCAGCTGACCTCGACGACCTCCGCGCCGGCCTCCTGCAGCAGCTCGAGCGCCTCCTCGAAGCGCTGCCGCACGCCCGGCTGGTACCCCTCGCCGCCGAGCTCGCGCACGACGCCGAGCCGCACGCCCCGCAGGTCGCCCGTCGCGCCGAGCCGCGCGGCGCCGACGAGGTCGGGCAGCGGGTCGGGCAGCGAGGTCGAGTCGTGCGGGTCGTGGCCGCCGATGAGCTCGTGCAGCATGGCGGCGTCGAGCACGGTGCGGGTGACCGGGCCGGCCTGGTCGAGCGAGGACGCCATCGCGATGAGGCCGTAGCGGGAGACGCCGCCGTAGGTGGGCTTCGTCCCGACGGTGCCCGTCACGGCCGCGGGCTGGCGGATCGACCCGCCGGTGTCCGTGCCGATGGCGAGCGGCGCCTCGAACGCGGCGACCGCCGCGGCGCTGCCGCCGCCCGAGCCGCCGGGGATCCGGTCGAGGTCCCACGGGTTGTGCGTGTTCCCGAACGCCGAGTGCTCGGTGGACGAGCCCATGGCGAACTCGTCCATGTTCGTCTTGCCGAGGATCGGCAGGCGCGCGGCCCTGATCCGCTCGACGAGGGTCGCGTCGTACGGCGGGACCCAGCCCTCGAGGATCCTCGAGCCGGCGGTCGTCGGCATCCCCTTGGTGACGACGACGTCCTTGATCGCGATCGGGACTCCCGCGAGCGGGTGCAGGTCCTCGCCGGCGGCGCGGCGCGCGTCCACGTCGGCGGCGGTGGCGAGCGCGCCCTCGGCGTCCACGTGCAGGAAGGCGTGCACGGCCGGGTCGACGGCGGCGATGCGGTCCAGGTGCGCGCGCGTCGCCTCGACGCTCGAGACCTCGCCCGCCGCGAGGCGCGCGGCGAGGTCGGCGGCCGGGAGCCGGGTCAGGTCGTCCGCCATCAGTCCTCCTCGAGGATCTGCGGGACGGCGAAGCGGCCGTCCTCCGCCGCCGGGGCCGCCGCGAGCGCCTCCTCGGCCGGCAGCGGCTCGGTCACCACGTCCGGTCGGAAGACGTTGCGCAGCGGGAGCGGGTGGCTCGTCGCCGGGACGTCCTCGGTGGCGACTCGACTGACGGTGGCGACGGCCTCGACGATGACGTCCAGCTCGCTGGCCAGCCGCGTCACCTCCGGGTCCGTGAGGTCGATCCGGGCCAGGGCGGCCAGGCGCGCGACCTCCTCGCGGGAGATGGTGGACATGCCGGCGAGTCTAGTGGCGGCCCGTGTCCGGGCTGTTTCGTCCGGAGCGCCCGACGGCGGGGGTGGGGCCAGCCCTTCCCTGGACCGACCCGGCTGCCGGATCGTGCCGGCCGGTGCCCCGCACCGACGATCGAGACATGAGCCAGATGCCCATGCGCTGGTGCGCGAACCTGCACGCGGGCCTCGCCTCGCTGCTGCTCACCGGGGCGTCCCGGCGCGCGCTCGAGGCGCAGGTGTCCGGCCTCACCGCCCGCCGCGAGGCCGCCGCGGCCGCCGAGACCGCGGCGCTGCGCCGCCTCGAGCGCGACATCCACGACGGCCCGCAGCAGCGCCTCGTGCGGCTGGGCATGGACCTGTCCGCCGCGGAGCGCCGCCTGGCCGACGACCCCGAGGCCGCCGCGCGGCTGCTCGCCGAGGCGCGCGCCCAGGCCGCCGAGACCCTCGCCGAGCTGCGCGCGCTCTCCCGCGGCATCGCGCCCCCGATCCTCGCCGACCGGGGCCTGGCCGCCGCCGTGGCCACGCTCGCGGCCCGCTCCCCGGTGCCGACGACGGTCGACGTCGAGCTCGCCGAGCGGCCCGCACCGCCGGTGGAGTCCGCCGCGTACTTCGTCGTCTCGGAGGCCCTCGCGAACGTCGCCAAGCCCGCCCGGCCCGGCACCGCCGTCGTCCGCGCCCGGCTGGTGGAGAAGCCGGGCGGGCGCGCGCTCGAGGTCGAGGTGGCCGACGACGGCGTGGGCGGCGCCGCGGTCGCGAAGGGCCACGGCCTGGCGGGCCTCGCCGACCGCGTGGCCGGCCTGGGCGGCGAGCTCACCGTGTCGAGCCCCGACGGCGGCCCGACGCTCGTGCGGGCCACCCTGCCCTGGTCCTGAGCCGTGCGCGGCGGGCCGGCCCGCCCGGCTCGCCGTCCCGGGGGCCCGCCGCGGGACGCCCCTCCGCGGCGGGCACCGGGCACGGCAGAGCGTCCCCATGCGCATCCTGCTGGCCGAGGACTCGGTGCTCCTGCGCGAGGGGCTCGTGCGCCTGCTGACCGAGGCCGGGCACGAGGTCGTCGCCGCGGTCGACGACGCGACGGCGATCGTCCCGGCGGCGATCGAGCACGCCCCCGACGTCGCCGTGGTGGACGTGCGGATGCCGCCGACGTTCACCGACGACGGTCTGCGCGCCGCGGTCGAGCTGCGCCGCCGCCTGCCGGGCGTCGGGGTGCTGGTGCTGTCGCAGTACGTCGAGGAGTCCTACGCGCGCGACCTCCTCGCGGACGGCAGCGGCGGCGTCGGCTACCTGCTCAAGGACCGGGTGCAGGACCTCGACGCGCTCGCCGACGCGCTCGCCCGGGTCGCCGCGGGCGGCACGGCGCTCGACCCCGACGTCGTCGCCCAGCTGGTCGTGGTGCGCCGGACGGCGGACCCGCTGGCCTCGCTCACCCCGCGCGAGCGCGAGGTGCTCGTGCTCATGGCCGAGGGGCGCTCGAACGCCGCGATCGCCGAGGCGCTCGTCGTCAGCCCGGGCGCGGTCGAGAAGCACGTCGGCAACGTGTTCGCCAAGCTCGGGCTGGAGCCGTCGGACTCCGACCACCGGCGCGTGCTCGCCGTGCTGACCTGGCTGCGGGCGCGCACCGCCTGAGCCACGCCGCGCGCCAGGGCGTTCAGGGCGTCAGGGCGTTCAGGAGGCGTGGACCTCGGCCATCGCGCGCCGGACGAGCGCGAGGAGCGCGAGGCCGTAGGCCTCCGCCGCGGCGCGGGCCCGGTACTCGTGCTCGGCGCCGCCCGCGTCGCGCGTCGTGACGACGTACTCGTCGTCCACGCGCCGCAGCGACCGGAAGGTCCCGCCCAGGAGGTCGCGGACCTGGTCCTCCCGGGGCAGCCACAGCGCCTCCTCCTTGGCGACGGAGTCCAGCGCCCACTCGGTCGTGCCGTTGAAGCCGAGGACCGTGCCCGTCGGGTACTCGTGCGCCTCGATCGTCATCTCGCTCAGCGTGAAGACCGACCCCTCGAGGCCGGGCTTCGGGATGACGAACCGGTCGCCCGGCGCGGGGGTCCAGCGCAGGCCCGCGTCACGCAGGTCGGCGGCGAGGCGAGCGGAGACCAGGCCCGTGTCCATGGCACCAGTGTCACCCGGCCGGCGCGCTGCGGCAGGGCGACGACTACCAGGTGGTCGCGACGTACTTGACGTCGACGTACTCGAGGAGCCCCTCGTGGGAGCCCTCGCGGCCGACGCCGCTCTGCTTGACGCCCCCGAACGGCGCCGCCGGGTCGGACACCAGGCCGCGGTTGACCGCGACCATCCCCGCGCGCAGGCGGCGCGCGATCCGCAGGCCCTCGGCGAGGTCGCCGGTGTAGAGGTAGGACACGAGCCCGTGGATCGTGTCGTTGGCCGCCGCGACGGCCTCGTCCACGTCGTCGAACCGGACCACGGGCGCGACGGGGCCGAAGACCTCCTCGGCGAGGATCCGCGCGTCGGGCGGCACGTCGACGAGGACCGTCGGCGGGTAGAAGGTGCCCGGCCCACCCTCGGGGCGCACGCCGCCGAGGCGGACGCGGGCGCCGCGCGCGACCGCGTCGTCGACGAGGTCGACGACCTTGTCGACGGCGGCGGCGTTGACGAGCGGGCCGCACTCCGTGGCCGGGTCGGACGCGGGACCGACGACGACGGCCGCCATCCGCGCGCACAGCGCGTCGACGAACGCGTCGTGGACGCCGGACTGCACGTAGAAGCGGTTCGCCGCGGTGCACGCCTGCCCGGCGTTGCGCATCTTCGCGACCATGGCGCCGGCCACCGCCGCGTCGAGGTCGGCGTCGTCGAGCACGAGGAACGGCGCGTTGCCGCCGAGCTCCATGGTCGTGCGCTTCACGGAGGCTGCCGCCTGCGCGAGGAGGGTGCGGCCCACCTCGGTGGACCCGGTGAACGAGAGCAGCCGGACGGCGTCGTGCTCGAGCAGCCGGGCGACCACCTCCCGGGGGCGCGTGGTGACGACGAGCTGCAGGACGCCGTCGGGCAGCCCGGCCTCGCGCAGGATCCCGGCGACGGCGATCGCCGTGAGCGGGGTCTCGGACGCGGGCTTGAGGATCGCGGTGCAGCCGGCCGCGAGCGCCGGCCCGATCTTGCGGGTGGCCATCGCGGCCGGGAAGTTCCACGGCGTGACGAGCACGCACACGCCGACCGGCTCGTGCGAGACGAGCACACGGTTGGTCCCGGCCGGGTTGGTGAACAGCTCGCCGCGGAGCCGGACCGCCTCCGCGGCGTACCAGCGGAAGAACTCGGCGGCGTAGTCCACCTCCGCGAGCGCGTCGGCCCGGGCCTTGCCGTTCTCGAGCGAGACGAGGGCCGCGAGCTCCTCGCGGCGCTCGCGCATCGCGGCGAACGCGCGCAGGAGCACGTCGGAGCGCTCGCGGGCGGGGGTGGCCGCCCAGGCGTCGGCGGCCGCGACGGCGCGCGCGACCGCGGCGTCGGCGGCGCGCTCGTCGTCGTCCCGCAGGCGGGCGATCGCGTCGCCGGTCGCCGGGTCGCGGACGTCGAACCCGGGCCCGTCGGCGGCCGCGGCGTACGCGGACCAGGTCGCCGGGTCCACGGCGGGCCACGGCGTGCCGGCGGCGGTCATCGGTGCTCCCCGGCGGTGGTCTGGTCGGCCACGTAGGTGAGGAACGTGATGCCGGACTCGCCCGTCCAGTCGCGCTCGGGCGCGCGGCGCAGCCCCATCCGGTCGTACACGCGCTGGGCCGCGCGCATCTCCGGCATCGTCGACAGCACAACGGCGTGCGCGCCCCAGGCGAGCCCCCGCTCGATCGCCGCCCGCATGAGGCGCTCGCCGACCCCCCGCCCCCGGGCCGCCGGGTCCACGGCGAGCATGCGCAGCTCCATCTCCCCCTGCTGCGCGATCTCGGCGTACGGCGAGCCCGCCGGCGCGAGCGTGATGGTGCCGACGACGCGGTCGCCGTCGACGGCGACGAGCACCGTCGCCTCCCGCGCCCGCCGCGCGGCGTCGCGCAGCTCGCCCACGTACCAGTGGTCCGGGTCGACGAGCGCGTCGGTGAGGTAGGCCTGCGCGGTCAGCTCGCCGACCCGCTCGAGGTCGTCCGGCTCGGCGACGCGCACGGTGACCGTCATGCCCGGCCCTCCCCGGCGTCGTCGGGGGCGTCGGCGGGGGCGTCGGCGGCTCCGGCGTCGCCCGCGTCGTCGTCGCCCGCGCCGTCCGGCCCGTCGAGCGCGGCGGGCCCGCCGGCGAGGAGCGCGACGAACTGCTCCTCGTCGAGGATCCGCAGGCCGAGCTCGCGCGCCTTGGCCTCCTTCGAGCCCGCGTTCTCCCCCACGACGACGAAGTCGGTCTTCTTCGACACGCTGCCCGCGGCCTTGCCGCCCCGCGCGACGATCGCCTCCTTCGCGGCGTCGCGCGAGAACCCCTCGAGCGACCCCGTCACGACGACGGTGAGCCCCTCGAGCGTGCGCGGCACGGACGCGTCGGGCTCGTCGCGCATGACCACGCCCGCCGCGGCCCAGCGGTCGAGGATCTCGCGGTGCCAGTCCTCCGCGTACCAGTCCAGGAGCGACTCGGCGATGACCGGCCCCACGCCCTCGACCTCGGAGAGCGCGGCCACCGCCCCCGCCCGGTCACCCTCGAGCGACCGGTCGAGCAGGGCCCGCAGCTCCGCCATCGAGCCGAACCGCTGCGCGAGGGCGCGCGCCGCCGTCGGACCCACGTTGCGGATGCTCAGGGCGACGAGGACCCGCCAGAACGGCTTGGTCTTGGCGGCCTCGAGCTGGTCGAGCAGGGTCAGCGCCGCGGTCGACGGCTCCCAGTCGGGCAGCTCGCGCCCCTCGGCCCTCGCCGCCTCGACCTGCGCCTTCGTGTGCTTGAGCGCGCGCCGGAACGGCGCCCGCCGCCGCACCACGCCGTCCTCGTCGGCGCGCGGCTCGCCCGTCTCCGGGTCGCGCACGACGACCTCGACCTCGGCCAGCCGGGCCAGGCTCGCCGCGCGCACGCGCTGCCGGGTCTCCTCGTCCGCGTCGAGCGGGTAGCCGACGAGGTCGAACAGGTACGCGTCGCTCGGCACCGGCGGGGTCGCGGGGACCTCGGGCTGCGTGAGGGCGGCCGCCGTCACCTCGCCGAGGGCCTCGATGTCCAGCGCGCCGCGCGAGCCGATGTGCTCGATGCGGCCGCGCACCTGCGCCGGGCACGTCCGCGCGTTCGGGCAGCGCAGGTCGACCTCCCCCTCGCGCATCGCGCGCAGCGGGGTGCCGCAGGCGGGGCACTCGGTGGGCATGACGAAGTCGCGGCGGGGCCAGTCGTCGTCCTCGGCCCGCGGCGCCGGTCCGACGATCTCGGGGATGACGTCGCCGGCCTTGCGCAGCACGACCATGTCGCCGATCCGCACGCCCTTGGCCTTCACGACGTCCTGGTTGTGCAGGGTCGCCATGGACACGGTCGAGCCCGCCACACGCACCGGCTCCATGACCGCGAAGGGCGTGACCCGGCCGGTGCGGCCGACGTTGACCTCGATCGACAGCAGGCGGGTGTTGACCTCCTCCGGCGGGTACTTGAACGCGATCGCCCACCGGGGTGCGCGGCTCGTCGCACCGAGGCGGCGCTGCAGCGCCACCTCGTCGACCTTGACGACGACGCCGTCGATCTCGTGCTCGAGGTCGTGCCGCCGGGCCGCGTACTCGTCGATCATCGCCCGGATGCCGTCGAGGTCGTCCACCACGCGGTAGTGCGCGGACACCGGCAGGCCCCACGACGCCAGCAGCGCGTACGTCTCCGACTGACGCGCGGTGGCCGTCTCGTGCCCCTCCCACACCAGACCGCCGATGCCGTGGCAGATGAGCCGCAGCGGCCGCGACGCGGTCACGCGCGGGTCCTTCTGGCGCAACGAGCCCGCGGCGGAGTTGCGCGGGTTGGCGAACGGCTGCTCGCCGGCGGCCACCCGCGCGGCGTTGAGCGCCTCGAAGTCCGCGACCGGGAAGTAGACCTCGCCGCGCACCTCGATCCGCTCGGGCACGTCGTCGCCGGTCAGCCGGTGCGGCACCCCCGCGATCGTGCGGACGTTGGCGGTCACGTCCTCCCCCGTGCGGCCGTCGCCGCGGGTCGCGGCACGCACGAGGCGCCCGCGCTCGTAGAGCAGCGCCACCGCCAGGCCGTCGATCTTGAGCTCGCACAGGTAGTGCAGCCCGTCCGCCGCGCCGTCGAGGTCGCGGCGCACGCGCTCGGCCCACGCGGCGACCTCCTCGACCGAGAACGCGTTGTCCAGGCTGAGCATCCGCTCGACGTGGTCCACCGCGGCGAAGTCGGTGGAGAACGTCCCGCCCACCACCTGGGTCGGCGAGTCCGGCGTCCGCAGCCCGTACTCCTCGTAGGCCTCCTCGAGCGCGACGAGGCGGCGGAACAGCGCGTCGTACTCGGCGTCGCTGATCGTCGGGGCGTCCCGCACGTAGTAGGCGAACTGGTGGTCCCGGACCTGGTCGGCGAGGTCGGCCCAGCGCTGGCGCGCGGCCGCCTCGTCGAGCCCGCGGTCCTCCGGCAGCAGGTCTGCGTCGCTCACCGGCCCATCATCGCGCCCGACGGCGACATCAGCGGCGCGTGGCGCGCACCGTGGCCTGGGCGAGCACGCGCGTGCCGTCGTAGAGCACCGCCGACTGCCCCGTCGCCACCCCGCGCAGGGGCTCGGCGAGCACGACGTCGACGCCCGCGCCGCCGTCCGTGGCCCGCGCCCGCGCCGGCACGGCGGCCCCGTGCGCGCGCACCTGGACCGCGCAGTCGAACCAGTCCTCGCGCGCCGGGGCGTGCCACACCGCGCCCGTCCCCTCCAGGCCCGTGACGTCGAGCGCCTCCGCGGGCCCGACGACGACGGTGTTCGTCACCGGCTGCACGTCCAGCACGTACCGCGGGCGCCCGTCGGGCGCGGGCCGACCCAGCCGCAGGCCGCGCCGCTGCCCCACCGTGAACTGGTACGCGCCGTCGTGCGTGCCGACGACGGCGCCGCTCGTGTCCCGGATCTCGCCCGGCCGCGCGCCCAGGCGGCGACGCAGGAAGCCGCCCGTGTCGCCGTCGGCCACGAAGCAGATGTCGTAGGAGTCCGGCTTCGTGGACACGCCCAGCCCGCGCGCCGCGGCCTCCGCACGCACGTCCGCCTTCGAAGGGGCGTCGCCCAGCGGGAAGATCGCCCGCGCGAGGCGCACGGGCGGGGTCACCGCGAGCACGTACGACTGGTCCTTGGCCAGGTCGGCGGCGCGGTGCAGCTCGCGGCCCGGGCCCTCGCCGACGAGCCGCGCGTAGTGCCCGGTGCACACCGCGTCGAAGCCGAGCGCGAGCGCGCGGTCGAGCAGCGTCGCGAACTTCACGTGCTCGTTGCACCGCACGCACGGGTTCGGGGTGCGGCCCGCCGCGTACTCGGCGAGGAAGTCCGCGACGACCGTCTGCTCGAACCGCTCGGACAGGTCCCAGACGTAGAACGGGATGCCGAGCACGTCGGCGGCGCGGGCGGCGTCGGACGCGTCCTCGATCGAGCAGCACCCGCGCGAGCCCGTGCGGAACGGGTCGCGGGTGCGCGAGAGGGCCATGTGCACGCCGACGACGTCGTGCCCGGCGTCGAGCGCGCGCGCCGCCGCCACGGCGGAGTCGACACCGCCGGAGAGGGCCGCCAGCACGCGCATCCGTCCAGGGTACGTGCGGCCGCGGGGGCCCCTGCCGCGCGGGCCGGACGCTGCCGGGAGCCGGCCCGGGGCACGGGGTCAGGCGCTCGGGTCGGCCCGGCGCTGGGTCGGCACCGCGGGGTACTCGGGCGGCGGGCCGCCCACGAAGCACCGGCACGGGCCGTCCAGGTGCCAAAAACCCGTCGCGGGGCGCGCGGCACAGGGCACGCCCGCGGGCTCGGCCTCCTTCGCCGCACGCCCGGCGAGCGCCGCCCAGTCGAGTCGACCTGTGTCATGCCCTGCACATCGGTCCGGTGGGCCCGGGTGTGAGCGCTCATCCGGGTGACCTCGAGGGCGTCCCCGCACCGGAGCGGCGAGGCTACGCCCCGCCGACGGCGGCCGCCGCCCGGGCGCGGGCCACGACGTCGGCGACCACCGTGAGCACCGCGTCGACGTCCGCGCGGGTCGAGGTGTGCCCGAGGGTGAGCCGGAGCGCGCCGCGGGCCTCGGCGTCGGGCACCCCCATGGCCGTCAGCACGTGCGAGACCTGCTGCACGCCCGCCTGGCAGGCCGACCCGGCCGACGCCGCGACGCCCGCCGAGTCCAGGAGGAAGAGCAGGGCCTCGCTGTCGCACCCGGGGACGGTCACGTGCGCGTTGCCGGGTAGGCGGTCCGGCCCGGCCGCACCCTCGGCGGGCGGCCACGGCCCGCGCACGACGGCGTCGGGCACCTCGCGCAGCAGGCCGGCCACGAGGGCGTCCCGCAGCGCTGCGACGCGCGCGGCCTCGGCGGCCCGGTCGCGCACGGCCTCCTCGACCGCCGCGGCGAAGGCCGCCGCGAGCGCGGCGGGCACCGTGCCCGAGCGGAGCCCGCGCTCCTGGCCCCCGCCGTGCACGAGCGGCGCGACCTCGACGTCCCGCCGCAGCAGCAGCGCGCCCACGCCGACGGGCCCGCCGACCTTGTGCGCCGACACGGTCAGAGCGTCCAGGCCCGCCGCGACGAGGTCGACGTCGAGCACGCCGACAGCCTGGACCGCGTCGCTGTGCACCGGGACGCCGTGGGCGCGGGCGACGTGGGCGACCTCGGCCACCGGCTGGACCGTGCCGACCTCGTTGTTCGCCCACATGACGCTGACCAGCGCGGTCTCGCCGGCGTGCGCGGCGAGGTCGGCCGCGAGCGCGTCCGGGTCCACGCGGCCCGCGGCGTCCACGGGCAGTAGGACGAGCTCGGCGCCTTCGTGCCGGGCGAGCCACGCGGCCGCGTCCAGCACGGCGTGGTGCTCCACGGCGGAGACGACGACGCGGCGCCGCGCGGGGTCCGCGGCCCGTCGCGCGCGGTACAGGCCGAGGACCGCGAGGTTGTCCGCCTCCGTACCGCCGCCGGTGAGCACGACCTCGGTCGGGTGCGCGCCGAGGCGGGCGGCGACCTGCTCGCGCGCCTCCTCCACGGCACGCCGGGCCGCGCGGCCCGGGGTGTGCACCGAGGACGGGTTCCCGACGCCCTCCCCCGCCAGCGCGACGAACGCCGCGAGCGCCGCCGGGCGCATCGGCGTCGTGGCCGCGTGGTCCAGGTACGCCGGCATGCCGGGGAGTCTACGAACGCCCCGGGCCCACCGCGGAGCCCGGCCTGCCGTCGGAGGTCCGCGCCGTCCGCCGGACCGGGCAGGGGACCAACCGCGCCCGTCCCCGCGGACGGACCTGGCACAATCGCCCCGTGACGACGGCGCCGCTGGCCTTCAGTGGCTCTCGCCTGCACTGGGCCGACCTGCCGCGCGACGTGCGCGCCCGGATCGCCGAGCTCGCGGGCGCGGACGTCGTCAGCGAGACGAGCGCCACGAACGGCTTCTCCCCCGGCTACGCCGCGCTCCTGGAGCTCGGCAACGGCACGCAGGTGTTCGTCAAGGCCGTCTCGCCCGAGCAGAACGCCGACGCGCCCCAGCTCGCGCGCCGCGAGATCGCCGTGGCCGCCGTGCTCCCGCCGCAGGTCAACGCGCCGCACCTGTGGTGGCACCACGACGACGGCACGTGGGTCCTGCTGGGCCTGCAGCCGGTGGACGGCCGCGCGCCCGACCTGCCGTGGCGACCCGAGGAGCTGTCCCGCGCCCTGGACGCGCTCACCGACCTCGCCGAGGTCGGCACGCCCGCCCCACGCGAGCTGCCGCCGCTCACCGAGTCGATGACGTACCTCGCCGCCGGCTGGGAGCGCCTCGTGGCCGACGGTGCCGCCGTGGACGCCGCGACCGCCGCCGTGGGGCCGCACGGGGACTGGATGCGCGGCGCGCTGGACGACCTCGCCGGCCTCGCGCGGGGCGCGGTCGCGGCCAGCGAGGGCCGCACCCTCGTGCACGGCGACTTCCGCGCCGACAACGTCATGCTCGCCACGGCGCCGGACCCGCGCGTGTGGATCATCGACTGGCCGCACGCGGCGCGCGACGGCGTCGTCTGGTGGGACCTGCTCGCCACGATGCCGAGCATCGCGATGCAGGAGGGCGGCGACCCGGAGGAGCTGTTCTGGTCGCACCCGAACGCCGCGGGCGCCGACCGCGACGCGGTCCGGGCGGTGCTCGCGGGCCTCACGGGCTTCTTCGTGCAGGCCGCCGTGCAGCCCGCGCCGCACGGCATCCCGAACCTGCGCGCGTTCCAGCTCGCGCAGGGCATGGCCGCGCTCGACTGGCTGCGCCGGTTCTGAGCGTCGTGCGCCGGGGCGGCCGCCCGACGCGCGGCACGTCGATCGCGGGCCGGGACCGCGCGGGCCGGGACCGGCCGGTCAGCCGCCCGCGCGCAGCCGGCGGATCTCCGCCGCGGCCTGCGGCAGCACCTCGAACAGGTCGCCCACGACGCCGAAGTCCGCGAACTCGAAGATCGGCGCGTCGGGGTCGTTGTTCACCGCGACGACCAGCCCGGACGCCTGCATGCCGCCGCGGTGGTGCACCGCACCGGACACCCCGGCCCCGACGTAGAGCCGCGGCGAGATCGTCACACCCGTCTGGCCGACCATCACCTCGTGCGGCATCCAGCCCTCGTCCGTGGCGTCACGCGTCGCGCCGACCGCCGCACCGAGCGCGTCCGCGAGGTCCTCGACCGCGGAGAAGTCGCCCTGGGTGCCGCGGCCGCCGACGACGACGATCTCCGCCTCCCCGACGTCCGGCCGGCCCGACGACGGCCGCGCCGTGCGCTCGACGACGCGCACGCGCGGGTCGGCGGTGGCGGCCGGGGCCGCGGTGCGCACCTCGGGGGCGCTTGGGCCCTCGACCACGCTCGCGGCCACGGCGTTCGAGCGCAGGGTCACGACGGCGCGGTCGACCACGGCGGCCGAGCGCAGCGTCCAGCTCGCGGCGAACGCCTGCTGGACCGTGCGCACGCGCCCGTCCTCGCCGCGCTCCACGGCCGACGCGTCGACCATGAGGGCCGCACCGGTCGCCCGGGCCAGGCGCGCGGCGACCTCCTTGCCCTCGAAGCCCGAGGCGAGCAGGACGACGTCGGCGCCGGTCTCCTCGACCAGCGCGGCCAGGACGGCGGCGACGCCCGCGGGCAGGCCCGCCTCCGGCGTCGGCACGGGCAGCACGTGCACGACGGCGGCGCCGTGGCGGCCCAGGGCGGCGACGGCGTCGTCGGGCACGGCGTCGCCCGGCCAGACGGCGTGCACCTCGCCGAGGCCGCGGGCCGCGGTGAGCAGCTCGAGCGCCGAGGCGCGCGGGCCGCCGTCGTGGTGCTCGGCGAGGACCAGGACCCGGGCGCTCACGACAGGAGCCCGTTCTCGGCGAGGAAGGCCGCCAGCCGCAGGCCGGCGTCCCCCGTGTCGGTCACGACCACGCCCTCGCGGGGCGGCCGCGGCGTGGCCTCGAGCACCCGCGTGCGGGCGCCGTCGGCGCCGAGGCCGGCCGGGTCGAGCCCGAGGTCGTCGACCGACCACACGGTCACCGTGGCCTTGCGGGCGGCCATGATCCCGGCGAACGCCGGGTAGCGGGCCTCGTTGGCCTGGTCGGTCACGGACAGGAGCGCGGGCAGCGGCGCCTCGAGCACCTCCGTCACGTGGTCCAGGTCGCGGCGGATGCGCAGCGTGCGGGCGCCGTCGGCCTCGCGCAGCTCGACGTCCGCGGCGAGCGTGAGCTGCGGCAGGTCGAGCTCGGCGGCGAGCAGCGTCGGCACCACCGACATGAGGCCGTCGAGCGCCGCCATGCCGGTGACGACGAGGTCGACCGGCTCCTCCTCGCCCAGCCGGCGGATCGCCGCGGCGAGCACGGCCGCGGTCGCGAACGCGTCGGAGCCCGCGAGCGCGTCGTCGGTCACCCGGACCGCACGGTGCGCGCCCATCTGCAGGCCCCGGCGGACCGCGTCCTCGGCGTCGTCCGGGCCCATGGTGAGCACCGTGACCCGGCCCTCGTGCTCCTCCGCCAGGCGCAGCGCCGCCTCGACCGCGTTCTCGTCGAGCTCGTTCAGGGTCCCATCGGTCCCGGCCCGGTCCACCCGGCCGTCGTCGGTGAACCCGCGCTCGGCCTGCAGGTCGGGCACGTGCTTGACGCACACGACGATGTTCATGCCGCTCCGCTCTCGTCCGTCTCCGCGCCGGCGGACCACCGCCGGACGCCCCCGGAAGGCTACCCCGCCCCGGCCGGGCGACGCGGGGTCCGGGCCCCGCCGGGCGCCGCCGGCGGCCGTCGCGGCCGGGTCCGCCCCGCCCGCGTGACCAGGTTCACCCCCGCACGACGACCCGCGGGTTCGGGACCGACGGCGAGGTGCGGGAGAATCCTCGGTCATGACCGTCGCTGCGCCGCGTCTCGGCGTCCACCTCGCCGGCGACGGCGTGGACGTGGCGGTGCTCGCGTCGCACGCCGACGCCGTCGAGCTCTGCCTGCTCGACCCGGACCCGGCCGCCCCGGACGGCTGGGCGGAGCGGCGCGTGCCGCTCGAGGGGCCGCGCCACGGCGTGTGGACCGCGCACGTGCCGGGCGTCCGCGCGGGCCAGCGCTACGGCTTCCGCGCGCACGGCCGGTGGGACCCGGACGCCGGCCTGCGCTACAACCCGGCCAAGCTCCTGCTCGACCCGTACGCCCGCGGGATCGAGGGCGAGGTGGTCCTCGGGCAGGCCGTGCACGGGCAGGTGGTGGACGAGTCCGGGCGCACGGTCGGCCCGCGACCCGAGCCCGACCCGACGGACTCGCGCGCGCACGTCCCGCACGGCGTCGTCGTGGACGACAGGTTCGACGCCGAGCCGGTCCCCCGGCCGCTGGTGCCCTGGACGGACACGGTCGTGTACGAGGCCCACGTGCGCGGCCTGACGCAGCGGCTGCCGGGCGTGCCGCCCGAGCTGCGCGGCACGTACGCGGGCCTGGCCCACCCGGCGACGATCGAGCACCTGCGCTCGCTCGGCGTCACGACGCTCGAGCTGCTGCCGATCCACGCGTCGGCGAGCGAGCCGCACCTCGTGCGGCGGGGCCTGACGAACTACTGGGGCTACAACACGCTCGGCTTCTTCGCCCCGCACGCCGCGTACGCCACGCGCGCGGCGCAGGAGCAGGGCGCGGCCGCCGTGCTCGCCGAGGTCAAGGGCATGGTCCGCCTGCTGCACGCGGCGGGCATCGAGGTCGTGCTCGACGTCGTCTACAACCACACGTGCGAGGGCGGCACGGACGGCCCGCACCTGTCCTGGCGGGGCCTCGACCCGACGGTCTACTACCTGCACGACGGCGGCGTGCCCGCACGGTTCGCCGATCTCACGGGCTGCGGCAACACCCTCGACTTCCGCCGCCCCCGCGTCGTCCAGATGGCGCTCGACTCGCTGCGCTACTGGGTGAGCGAGGTCGGCGTCGACGGCTTCCGCTTCGACCTGGCCGTCACGCTCGGGCGCGACCACGCCGGGTTCACCCCGCAGCACCCGTTCCTCGTGGCCCTGCAGACCGACCCCGTGCTCGCGGGCACCAAGCTCATCGCAGAGCCGTGGGACCTCGGGCCGGGCGGCTGGCGCACGGGCGCCTTCCCGGAGCCGATGGCGGAGTGGAACGACAGGTTCCGCGACGGCGTGCGCACCTTCTGGCTCGCCGACCCGGCGCAGCGCGCGCACGGGCGGCCGGGGCACGGCGTGCGCGAGCTGGCCACGCGGCTGTCCGGCTCGGCGGACCTGTTCGGGCACGGCGACCCGCCGCTGTCGCGCGGCGTCGTCGCGTCGGTCAACTACGTCACCGCGCACGACGGCTTCACGCTCACCGACCTGGTGACGTACGAGCACAAGCACAACGCCGCCAACGGCGAGGGCAACCGGGACGGCTCGGACCACAACCTGTCGTGGAACCACGGCATCGAGGGGCCCGTGCGCGACCCGGCGGTCGGCGTGGAGATCCTGCCGCTGCGCCGCCGCTCGCGGCGCAACCTGCTCGGCACGCTCCTGCTCGCGGCGGGCACGCCGATGATCACGGCCGGCGACGAGCTCGGCCGCACGCAGCAGGGCAACAACAACGCCTACTGCCAGGACAACGAGATCTCCTGGCTCGACTGGGACCTCGACGAGGAGGACGCCGACCTCCTCGCGACGACCCGGCACCTGCTGCGCCTGCGCCGCGAGCTGCCCGCGCTGCGCGCGTGGGACTTCTACACGGGCCGGCCGCGCCCGCGGGCCCTCGCCGAGGGCGACGAGCGGCCGGACCTGGACTGGCGCCGCGCGGACGGCACCGAGTTCGACCACGCCGCCTGGCACGACGTCGCCGTGCGCTGCCTGCAGATGGTCCGCGTGGCCCCCGACGGGTCCGCGGTGCTGCTCGTCGTCAACGGCGCGTTCGACCCCGTGACCTTCACGCTCGCGGGCGGTCTCCCGCCCGGGCACGACGGCGCGTGGCAGCTCGCGTGGGACAGCGTCGCCGAGCGGCCCGACGACCTGGGCGCCAACGGCGACTCCCACGTCCGCCCCGGCCAGACGGTCCTCGTCGAGCCGCTCTCGATGCGCGTCTACCGCTCCTGACGCCCGTCACCACCCCCGCGGGTGGCCGACGCGCGCGGGGCGCCGCCCGGTCGGCCGGTTCCGTTCCGCGCGGGCGCCACCTACGCTGCCGACATGTCCGAGGGCGTGCTGCGGGCCGACGCCGTCGTCGTCGGGGCCGGCCTGGCCGGGCTGGTCGCGGCGGCCGAGCTCACCGCCGCGGGCCGCCACGTCGTCCTCGTCGAGCAGGAGCCGCGGGCGTCGCTCGGCGGGCAGGCGTGGTGGTCGTTCGGCGGCCTGTTCCTCGTCGACTCCCCCGAGCAGCGCCGCCTCGGCGTGCGCGACTCGGCCGAGCTCGCGCTCGCCGACTGGCTCGGCTCGGCCGCGTTCGACCCGGCCGACCCGCTCGACGTCCACCCGCGTGCGTGGGCGGAGAGCTTCGTGGCGTTCGCGTCGGGCGAGATGCGCGCCTGGCTGCACGGCCTCGGGGTGCGCTGGTTCCCGCTCGTGCAGTGGGCCGAGCGCGGCGGCTACCCGGTCGGCGGCGCCGGCAGCCACGGCAACTCCGTGCCGCGGTTCCACATCACGTGGGGCACCGGCCCGGCGATCTGCGAGCCGTTCGTGCGCGCCGCGCTCGCCGCCCGGCGCGCGGGCCTGCTGCGCGTGCGCTTCCGCCACCGCGTGACCTCGCTCGTCGTCACCGACGGCCGGGTGACCGGCGTCGCGGGCGACGTCCTCGCCGACGACGACGCCCCGCGCGGCGCACCGTCCTCGCGCCGGGCGGTCGGCCGGTTCGAGGTCGCCGCCGACGCCGTGGTCGTCGCCTCCGGCGGCATCGGCGCGAACCACGACCTCGTGCGCGCGGCGTGGCCCGCGTCGGCGGGGCGCCTGCCCGAGCGGATGCTCTCGGGCGTGCCGGACCACGTCGACGGCGCGATGCTCCAGGTCGCGGCCGACGCGGGCGGGCACGTCGTGCACGCCGACCGGATGTGGCACTACCCCGAGGGGATCGCGAACCACTCCCCCGTGTGGAGCCGGCACGGCATCCGGATCCTGCCCGGGCCGAGCTCGCTGTGGCTCGACGCCGACGGCAACCGGCTGCCCGCGCCGCTGTTCCCCGGGTTCGACGCGCTCGGGGCTCTCCGGCACGTCGTGGCACGCGGCGACGACCACTCCTGGTTCGTGCTCAACCGGGCGATCATGGGCACCGAGTTCGCGCTCTCCGGGTCGGAGCAGAACCCCGACCTGACCGGCCGGGACACGAGGGCGGTGCTGCAGCGCGCGCTGCCCGGCGCGGTCGCCCCGGTGGAGCGGTTCGCCCGCGAGTCGCCGGAGTTCGTCTGGGCCGACGACGTCGCCTCGCTCGCCGCGGGCATGAACCGGCTCACGGGCACGGACCGGATCGACCCGGTCGCGCTCGACCGCACGATCCGGGCGCGCGACGCGCAGGTCGCCTCCGGCATGGGCAAGGACCCGCAGGTGGTCGCGACGGCCATGGCGCGCCGCTACGTCGTCGACCGCCTCGTGCGCGTGGCGCCGCCGCGCCCCCTGCTCGAGCCGGCGGACGGCCCGCTGCTCGCGGTGCGCCTGAGCGTGCTCACGCGCAAGACGCTCGGTGGCCTGCACACCGACCTCGGCGGGCGCGTGCTGCGCGCCGACGGGTCGGTCCTGCCCGGGCTGTGGGCCGCGGGCGAGGCGTCGGGCTTCGGGGGCGGCGGGATGCACGGGCAGCGCGCGCTCGAGGGCACGTTCCTGGGCGGCTGCCTGTTCTCCGGGCGGGTCGCGGGGCGCAGCGCGGCCGCCGAGACCGCCTGAGCCGCGGCGTCGGGCGCCGACCCGGAGCGGACGCCGGGGCCGGACCGGGCGCACCCGCCAGGGCCGGACACGCCACGGCCCGCGGTCCCCCTGCGGGGCCGCGGGCCGTCGCGTCGAGGGTCGGGCTCAGCCGGCGTTCGTGACGAGCCCGGTGTCCGCCGTCGAGATGAGCAGCGGGTGCGCGGGCACGATGCGCACGGTGTAGCCGAACGGGCCGGTGAGCTCGAGGCGCACCTCGCCGGCGAACGCGTGGCGCCCGCCCTCGTAGGCCTCGACCGGCTGCAGCTCGGCGTGGTGCACGCCCGAGAGCTCGTCGGTCTCCGAGACGCGCCCGTAGACCACCTGCACCGCGACGTCGGACGGCGACAGCTCGCCGAGCGAGACGTACGCCCGCACGTGCAGCACCTCGCCGACCTGCGCGACGTCGCCGACGCCCACGGACTCGACGTGGTCGACCCGCACGCCCGGCCAGGCCGCGCGGACCTTGGCCTTCCACGCGGCGAGCTCCTTGGCGGCCGGGTAGCCGGGGCCGTCGAGCGCGCGGCCGCTCAGCGCGGCCGGCGTGTACAGCCGCTCGACGTACTCGCCGACCATCCGGGTGGCCTGGACCTTCGGGCCGAGCGTGGCGAGCGTGTGGCGCACCATCTCGAGCCACGTGACCGGGATGCCGCGCGCGTCGCGGTCGTAGAACCGCGCCGCGACCTGGTTCTCCACGAGGTCGTACAGGGCCGCGGCCTCGAGGTCGTCGCGGCGGTCGGGGTCCTCGACGCCGTCGGCGGTCGGGATCGCCCAGCCGTTCTCGCCGTCGAACCACTCGTCCCACCAGCCGTCGAGGATCGAGAGGTTCAGGCCGCCGTTGAGCGCGGCCTTCATGCCCGACGTGCCGCTGGCCTCGAGCGGGCGCAGCGGGTTGTTGAGCCAGACGTCGCAGCCCGGGACGAGCTTCTGGGCCATGGCGATGTCGTAGTTGGGCAGGAAGACGATGCGGTGGCGCACCTCGGGGTCGTCGGCGAACCGGACGAGCTGCTGGATGAGGCGCTTGCCCTGGTCGTCGGCCGGGTGGGACTTGCCCGCGACGACGATCTGGATCGGGCGCTCCGGGTGCAGCAGCAGGCTCTTGAGCCGCTCGGGGTCGCGCAGCATGAGCGTGAGGCGCTTGTAGGTCGGCACGCGCCGCGCGAAGCCGATGGTGAGCACGTCGGGGTCGAGCACGTCGTCGACCCAGCCGAGCTCGGCCGCGCTCGCGCCGCGCCGGCGCCAGGAGTCGCGCACCCGGGCGCGCGCGTCCTCGACGAGCTGCGCGCGCAGCGTGCGGCGGATCTCCCACAGCTCGGCGTCGGTCACGCCGTCGGTGCGCAGCCAGCCGGAGCCGGTGGCGATCTCCTCGGGGCTGAGCCTGGCCTGCGCGAGCTCGACGAGCCGCGGGTCGGTCCAGGTCCAGCCGTGCACACCGTTGGTGATCGAGGTGATCGGCACCTCGTCCTCGTCGAGGCCCGGCCACAGGCCGCTGAACATGCCGCGCGACACCTGGCCGTGCAGGAGGGAGACGCCGTTGGCGCGTCCGCCGAGGCGCAGGCCCATGACGGCCATGTTGAACAGCGTCGGGTCGCCGCCCTCGTAGTCCTCGGCGCCGAGCGCGAGGACGTCGTCGACCGGCACGCCCGGCAGGGCCGCGTCGCCGTCGAAGTACTCGCGCACGAGGCGCGTCTCGAAGCGGTCGATGCCGGCCGGGACCGGGGTGTGCGTGGTGAACACCGTGGCCGCGCGCACGGCCTCGAGGGCCTCGGCGAAGGTCAGGCCCTCCTCCGCGACGAGCTCGCGGATGCGCTCGAGGCCCAGGAAGCCCGCGTGGCCCTCGTTGGTGTGGTAGACCTCCGGCGCCGGCGCCCCGGACAGGCGGGACCACACGCGCAGGGCGCGCACGCCGCCGATGCCGAGCAGGAGCTCCTGCTGGAGCCGGTGCTCGCCGCCGCCGCCGTAGAGGCGGTCGGTGATGCGCCGCGCGGCGTCGTCGTTCTCGGGGACGTTGGAGTCGAGGAGCAGCAGGGGCACCCGGCCGACGTCGGCCTTCCAGATGCTCGCGTGCAGGACCCGACCGCCGGGCAGGTTGAGCGAGACGCGGGCCGGCGTGCCGTCCGCCTCGCGCAGGAGGGTCAGCGGCAGGCCGTCGGGGTCGGACAGCGGGTAGGTCTCCACCTGCCAGCCGTCGCGGGTGAGGCTCTGGTTGAAGTAGCCGGCGCCGTAGAGGAGCCCGACGCCGACGATCGGCACGCCGAGGTCCGAGGCGCTCTTGAGGTGGTCGCCGGCGAGGATGCCGAGGCCGCCGGAGTACTGCGGCAGCACGGAGGTGATGCCGAACTCGGGCGAGAAGTAGGCGATCGCGCGGGGCAGCCGGCTCGCGTCGCCGCCGACGGCGGCCACGGCCTCGGTCTGGTACCACAGCGGCGCGGTGAGGTAGCGGTGCAGGTCCTCGGCGGCGCCGCGCACCCGGGCGACGAACTCGCCGTCCGCGGCGAGCTCGGCCAGGCGCTCGCGGCCGAGGCCCGCGATGAGCGCCACCGGGTCCCCGTTCACCTGCTGCCACAGGTCGGGGTCGATCCCCGCGAACAGGTCGCGCGTCGGCGTGTGCCACGACCAGCGCAGGTTGTGCGCGAGCTCGTCGAGCGGGAGGAGCTCGGCGGGGAGCACGGGACGGACGGTGAATCGGCGGATGGCTCTCACGGAGGGGCACCCTACGCGGTCGTCGGCGCCCGTTTCCACCGTTTCTGCAAACGCTTACATCGCGGTTTGGCAACGGCGCAGGTCACGGCAGCGGCCGGGTCATTCGGCGTGGCAGGCGCCACATCCGCTTTCACCCGCGGCCCGCCGAGGACACCGACGCGCCGTGCTCACGTCGGCGCTGCAAACGCTTACGCTTCCGCCGTGCGCCGACGCCGCCTCCGTCCCCCCGTCCCCGCCCCCGCCGCCGCGGCCCGCGGCGGGGCGTCGAATGTCGCAGCCGCAGGGCGCTGGGTAGGTTCGGAGACGTGACGCCGTCCACGACACCGCCGCCGCGAACGCCGTCGTCGTCGGCCGCCCGCCGCACCCGCGGGCGCGCCGCCACCGGGCCCGAGGCCGCCGCCGCGCAGGAGAGCACGCCCGCCGCCGCGCAGGCCGGCGGGTCCGCGGGCGCGCCCGCGAAGGCGCCCGCGCGCGCGGCCACGCGCGCCCGCCGGGCCACGCCGCGCCCGGCCGCCCCCGAGCCCAGGATCGGCCGGATCCCCGTCGTCGGCGTCGGGCCGGTCGTCGAGTGCGGCCGCTGGCCCGCGAAGGCCGTCGTCGGCGAGGCCGTGGAGGTCACCGCGACCGTGTTCTGCGAGGGCCACGACGCCGTCGCCGCCACCGCGGTGCTCGTCGCGCCCGACGGCACCGACCACTCGTGGGTGCGGATGAGCGTCGTCAACCCCGGCCTCGACAGCTACCGGGCCGACCTCGTGCCCGACGCCGAGGGCATGTGGGGCTTCCGCGTCGAGGGCTGGTCCGACCCGTACGGCACGTGGCACCACGCGGCGACCGTCAAGGTCGAGGCCGGCGTCGACGTCGAGCTCATGCTCGCCGAGGGCGCGGCCCTGCTCGAGCGCGCCGCCGACCGCCCCGGCCTGCCCGCCGACGTCGCGCGCGTGCTGCACGACGCCGTCACCGGGCTGCGCGACACCCGTCGGCCCCCGCAGGCGCGCCTCGCGGCCGGGATCTCCCCCGAGGTGGAGGCCGCGCTGGCCGCCCACCCGTTCCGCGAGCACGTCAGCCCGTCGCCGACGTACCCGCTGCTGGTCCAGCGCGAGCGCGCCCTGTACGGCTCCTGGTACGAGATGTTCCCCCGCTCCGAGGGTGCGCGCTGGGACGCGAAGGCCGGCCGCTGGCGGTCCGGCACGCTGCGCACCGCCGCCGAGCGGCTGCCCGCGATCGCGCGGATGGGTTTCGACGTCGTCTACCTCACGCCGATCCACCCCATCGGGACCACGCACCGCAAGGGCCGCAACAACTCGCTCACCTGCGCGCCGACCGACCCCGGCTCGCCGTACGCGATCGGCTCGCCCGAGGGCGGCCACGACGCGATCCACCCCGACCTCGGCACGTTCGACGACTTCGACGCGTTCGTCGCCCGGGCGCGCGAGCTCGGCATGGAGGTCGCGCTCGACCTGGCGCTGCAGTGCTCGCCGGACCACCCGTGGGTCACCGAGCACCCGGAGTGGTTCACCACGCGCGTCGACGGCTCGATCGCGTACGCGGAGAACCCGCCGAAGAAGTACCAGGACATCTACCCGCTCAACTTCGACAACGACCCCGAGGGCATCTACGCGGAGATCCGCCGCGTGCTGCAGGTGTGGATCGACCACGGGGTGACGGCGTTCCGCGTCGACAACCCGCACACCAAGCCGCTGCCCTTCTGGGAGCGGCTGATCGCGGACGTCAACGCGGCGCACCCCGAGGTGATCTTCCTCGCCGAGGCGTTCACGCGCCCGGCGATGATGCACACGCTCGCCCGGATCGGGTTCCACCAGTCGTACACGTACTTCACGTGGCGCAACACGAAGGCCGAGCTCGCCGAGTACCTGCAGGAGGTCTCCGGCCCGGCCAGCGCGTACATGCGCCCGTCGTTCTGGCCGACGACGCACGACATCCTCACGCCGTACATGCAGCACGGCGGGGTGGCCGCCTTCGCGGTGCGCGCCGTGCTGGCGGCGACCGGCTCGCCGACGTGGGGCATCTACTCCGGGTACGAGCTCGTCGAGAACGTGCCCCGGCCGGGCGTCGAGGAGCAGATCGACAACGAGAAGTACGAGTACAAGCCCCGCGACTGGGCGGCGGCCGAGGAGATCGGCATCTCGCGCCTGCTCACCCGGCTCAACGAGATCCGCCGGGAGCACCGCGCGCTCCAGCGGCTGCGCGGCCTCGTGGTGCACCCGACCACGAACGACCAGGTCCTGTGCTTCTCCCGCCGGGTGACGGCGGAGCAGTCCCCGGACGGGCGCGCGGACACGGTGGTCGTCGTCGTGAACCTGGACCCGCACCACACCCAGGAGGCCGTCGTCGACCTCGACCTGGCCGCGCTCGGCGTCGCGCCGCCGGCCGACCCGTCCGCGCCCGCCTTCGCCGCGCACGACCTCCTGTCGGGCTCGGTGTGGGCGTGGAACGCGCACCCGTACGTCCGCCTCGACCCGCTGTCCCAGGTCGCCCACGTCATCGCGGTGAGGACCCTGTGAGCACGACCACGTCCGACCGGACGGCCGACTCCCCCGCCCCCCACGGGGACGGCCCCGCCGCGCGCGCCGTCGACCCCTGGCGCGCCCTGCCCCCGCGGCCGCACCCGACCCGCCACCTGCCCGAGCAGGGCCGACCCGGGCTGCGCGACGACCCCGAGTGGCACCGCACGGCGGTGTTCTACGAGGTCATGCTGCGCTGCTTCTCGGACTCCTCGGGCCAGGGCTCGGGCGACCTGCGCGGGCTCATCGACCGCCTCGAGTACCTGCAGTGGCTCGGCGTCGACTGCCTGTGGCTGCCGCCGTTCTACCCGTCGCCGCTGCGCGACGGCGGGTACGACGTCTCGGACTACACGGCGATCGCGCCGCAGTACGGCACGCTCAACGACTTCGCCGAGCTCATGGACGAGGCCCACTCGCGCGGCATGCGGGTGATCATCGACATGGTCATGAACCACACGAGCGACCAGCACCCGTGGTTCCAGGCCTCCCGCTCCGATCCCGAGGGCCCGTACGGCGACTTCTACGTCTGGAGCGACGACCCGACGCGCTACGAGGGCGCGCGGATCATCTTCGTGGACACCGAGACGTCGAACTGGACGTTCGACCCGGTGCGCCGGCAGTACTACTGGCACCGGTTCTTCAGCCACCAGCCCGACCTCAACTTCGAGAACCCGGCCGTGCGCGAGGCCATGAAGGACGTCGTGCGCTTCTGGCTGCGCCTCGGCGTCGACGGCTTCCGGCTCGACGCCGTGCCCTACCTCTTCGAGGAGGAGGGCACGAACTGCGAGAACCTGCCCCAGACGCACGCCTACCTGGCCGAGCTGCGCGCCATGGTCGACGCCGAGTTCCCGGGCCGCATCCTGCTGGCGGAGGCCAACCAGTGGCCGCGCGACGTCGTGCCCTACTTCGGCACGCCCGAGCGCCCCGAGTGCCACATGTGCTTCCACTTCCCGGTGATGCCGCGGATCTTCTACGCGATCAAGGACCAGCGGGCGACGCAGATCGTCGACATCCTGGCCGACACCCCGCCGCTGCCCCCGGGCGCGCAGTGGGGCACGTTCCTGCGCAACCACGACGAGCTCACCCTCGAGATGGTCTCCACCGAGGAGCGCGCGTCGATGTACGGCTGGTACGCGCCCGACCCGCGCATGCGCGCGAACGTCGGCATCCGCCGCCGCCTCGCCCCGCTGCTGGACAACTCGCGCGCGGAGATCGAGCTCGCGCACGCGCTGCTGCTGAGCCTGCCGGGCAGCCCCTGCCTGTACTACGGCGACGAGATCGGCATGGGCGACAACATCTGGCTGCCCGACCGCGACTCGGTGCGCACGCCGATGCAGTGGACGCCCGACCGCAACGCGGGCTTCTCCACGGCCGACCCGGGCAAGCTCTACCTGCCCGTCAACCAGTCGCTCGTGCACCACTACACGACCGTCAACGTCGAGGCCCAGCTCGCCCAGCCGACGTCGCTCCTGCACTGGGTCCACGGCATGCTCGCGGTGCGCAAGCAGCACCCGGTGTTCGGCGTCGGCGACTTCACGATCCTCCCGTGCGACAACGACGCCGTCCTCGCGTTCCTGCGCTCCTCCCCCGAGGAGACGGTGCTCGTCGTCGCCAACCTCGCGGCCACGCCGCGCGCCGCGACGGTGCGCCTGCCCCACCACCAGGGGCACCACCTGTCGGACCTGTTCGGCGGCGCGCGGTTCCCCGACGTGTCACCGCGCGGGGAGGTGCAGGTGACGCTGGGCTCGCGGGCGTTCTACTGGCTCACCGTCACCCCGCCCGAGGGCGGCTGACGGACCACGGGGGCGCGATGACCGACGCGGACGAGACGCTGGACGAGACGCTGGCCGGACCCGTCGAGGCCCGTCCGGTGCCCGACGACGCCGCGCTGGCCGCGCTGCGCGCGTGGGTGCCCCACCAGCGGTGGTTCCCGGCGAAGGGCACCGACGCCCGCGTGGACCGCCTCGCGGTCGCGGACCTGCCCTCGCCCGACGACGCCGCGTGCGTGCAGGTGCACCTGCTCGCCCTGGACTCGGGCACGGTGCTGCAGGTGCCGACCGTGCTGCGCGCGGAGGTGGAGCCGGGCGCTCCGGGCGTCATCGCCCGCCTCGAGGCAGGCACGCTGGTGGACGGCCCGCACGACCCGGCGTTCGTCCGGGCGTGGCTCGCGGCCGCGCGGCACGACGGTCCCCCGCCGGGCGACCCCGGACCCCACCACGCGCTCGGCGGCGAGCAGTCGAACACGTCGGTGCTCGTGCCCGACGCCGACCCGCCGGCGATCCTCAAGGTCTTCCGGTCCCTCATCGTGGGACCCAACCCCGACGTGGCCGTGCCGATCGCGCTCAGCCGCGCCGGCTGGTCCGGCGTGCCGCGCCCGCTCGCGTGGCTCGCGGGGCGGTGGCCCGGCGTGGGCGGGACCGCCGTCGGGCACCTGGGCGTGCTGAGCGAGCTGGTCCGCGGCGCGCGCGACGGGTTCGAGCTCGCGTGCGACCTCGCGGGCGAGGGGCGCTCGTTCGGCGACCTCGCCGAGGACCTGGGCCGGACGACCGCGCAGATGCACCGCGCGCTGCGCGAGGCGCTGCCGGCGGCCACCGACGACGACGCCGACCCGGCGCAGGTGGTCCGGACCCTGCGCGAGCGGGCCCGCGAGGCGACGGACCGGGTGCCCGAGCTCGCCGAGCGCGCGGACGCGATCGCGCGGGCGTTCGACCCCCTCGAGCGCCTCGCCCGGGTGCCTCCGCTGCAGCGCGTGCACGGCGACTTCCACCTCGGCCAGGTGCTGCGCTCGGGCGACGGCCGCTGGTACGTCCTCGACTTCGAGGGCGAGCCCCAGGCGCCGGCCGCCGAGAAGACGCGCCCCGACCTGGCGCTGCGCGACCTCGCCGGCATGCTGCGCTCGCTCGACTACGCGGCCGCCGTCGGGCGTGCCGGGGACCCGGGCTGGCTCGCCGAGGCCCGCGCGCGGCTCATCGCGGGCTACCAGGCGGGCAACGAGCACACCGACGACGACGTCAACCTCGACGTCCTGCTGCCCGCGCTCGAGCTGGACAAGGCGCTGTACGAGGTCGTCTACGAGTCCGGCAACCGCCCCGACTGGGTGCACATCCCGCTCGGCGGCGTCGACCGGCTCCTGCGGCGGGACTGACGCGCGCGCAGTCGTGCGACGGCCTGTCCCGCGTGGCAGGGTGACACCATGACCAACGCGCCCGAGCCGACCACCCACCTGTCGTCGGTCCACGTCGAGGTCGCCGAGCTGGATGCCGTCGTGCGCGGGGTCCACCAGGACCCGCACCGCGTCCTGGGACCGCACGTGTCCGAGGGGCCGGGCGCGCCGTCGGTCACCGTGCGCGTGCTGCGCCCGCTCGCGGACCGCGTCGAGGTGGTCACCCCCGACGGCGTCGTCCCCGCGGTGCACGAGCACGGCGGGATCTGGGTCGCGGTGCTCGACCGCCCCGACGTCCCGGACTACCGCCTGCGCGTCACCTACGGCGACGTCACCACCGACGCCGACGACCCCTACCGCTTCCTGCCCACGCTCGGCGAGATGGACCTGCACCTCATCGCCGAGGGCCGGCACGAGGAGCTGTGGAAGGTGCTCGGCGCGAACGTCCGCACGTACCCGAGCGTGCTCGGCGAGGTCGTCGGCACGGCGTTCGCCGTGTGGGCGCCGAACGCCGCCGCCGTGCGCGTGGTGGGCGACTTCAACCACTGGCAGGGCACCCCGCACGCGATGCGCAACCTCGGCGCGAGCGGCGTGTGGGAGCTGTTCGTGCCGGGCGTGCGCGCCGGCGAGCGCTACAAGTTCGAGATCCTCACCCGCGACGGCTCGTGGCGGCAGAAGGCCGACCCGCTCGCCAAGGGGACCGAGCACCCGCCCGCGACGGCCTCGGTCGTCGTGGAGTCCGACTACACGTGGGGCGACGCCGACTGGCTGGCCCGCCGCGCGTCGGGCGACCCGCACCACGGCCCGATGAGCGTGTACGAGGTACACCTCGGCTCGTGGCGGCCCGGGCTCGGCTACCGCGAGCTCGCCGAGCAGCTCACGCAGTACGTGCTCGACACCGGGTTCACGCACGTCGAGCTGCTGCCCGTGGCCGAGCACCCGTTCGGCGGGTCGTGGGGCTACCAGGTCAGCTCCTACTACGCGCCGACGTCGCGCTTCGGCCACCCGGACGACTTCCGCCACCTCGTCGACCGCCTGCACCAGGCGGGCATCGGCGTGATCCTCGACTGGGTGCCGGCGCACTTCCCCAAGGACGAGTGGGCGCTCGGGCGGTTCGACGGGACCCCGCTCTACGAGCACCCCGACCCCTTGCTGGGCGAGCAGCCGGACTGGGGCACGTACGTGTTCAACTTCGGCCGCAACGAGGTCCGCAACTTCCTCGTGGCGAACGCGACCTACTGGCTCGAGGAGTTCCACATCGACGGCCTGCGCGTCGACGCGGTGGCCTCGATGCTCTACCTCGACTACTCGCGCCAGCCCGGGCAGTGGCGGCCCAACGTCCACGGCGGCCGGGAGAACCTCGAGGCGATCCGCTTCATCCAGGAGACCAACGCGACCGCGTACCGGCGCACCCCCGGCATCGTCATGATCGCCGAGGAGTCCACGGCCTGGCCGGGCGTGACGGCGCCCACCGACGCGGGCGGCCTGGGCTTCGGTTTCAAGTGGAACATGGGCTGGATGAACGACACCCTGCGCTACCTGCGCGAGGAGCCGATCAACCGCCGCTACCACCACCACGAGATCACGTTCTCGCTGGTCTACGCGTTCTCGGAGAACTACGTCCTGCCGCTCAGCCACGACGAGGTCGTGCACGGCAAGGGCTCGCTCGTCTACAAGATGCCGGGCGACGACTGGCAGCGGTTCGCCGGGCTGCGCGCCCTGCTCGCCTACCAGTGGTCGCACCCGGGCAAGCAGCTGCTGTTCATGGGCGGCGAGTTCGGGCAGACCGCGGAGTGGTCCGAGGGCCGCTCGCTCGACTGGCACCTGCTCGAGTTCGGGCCGCACCAGGGCGTGCAGCGCCTGGTCCGCGACCTCAACACCTTCTACCGCGGCGAGCCGGCCATGTGGGACCTGGACGCCGACCCGGCGGGCTTCGAGTGGGTGGACGCGCAGGACGCGGGACGCAACGTGCTCGCGTACCTGCGGCGGGACCGCACCGGCCGCACCGTGGCCGTGGTGGTGAACTTCGCCGGCACGCCGCACGAGGACTACGTGCTGGGCCTGCCCGCCGCGGGCCCGTGGCGCGAGGCGCTCAACACCGACGCCGAGATCTACGGCGGCTCGGGCGTGGGCAACCTCGGACGGGTCGTCGCGGAGGCGACGCCGCACCACGCCCAGCCCGCGTCCGCGCGGCTGCGCGTGCCGCCGCTCGGCGCCCTGTTCCTCGTCCCGGAGGACCAGGCGAGCGAGCGGTAGGGCGCGCTCGTCAGTAGAGCGCGCTCGCGAGCGCCCGGCGTGCCGCCGACACCCGCGGGTCGGCGTCGCCGACGACGGTGAACAGCTCGACCAGCCGGGCGCGGGCGGCCTCGCGGTCGGCGCCCGACGTGCGGCGCACGACGGCGAGGAGCACCTCGAACGCCTCCTCCACCCGGTCGGACAGCAGCTCCACGTCGGCGAGCGCCAGCTGGGCGGCGACGTCGTCGGGCGCGGCCTCGGCGGCCGCGCGCACCGTGGCGGGGTCGGTGCCCTGCGTGCGGCGCAGCAGCTCCACCTGCGCGAGCCCGGCGCGCGCGAGGTCGTCGCGCGGGTTCTCGGCGAGCGCGGCCTGGTAGGCGGCGACGGCGCCGTCCAGGTCGTCGCGCTGGATCGCGTCGTACGCCTCCTGGTGCCGCGGGGGCAACGGCGGCTCCTCCGGCTCCGCCTCGGCCTCGGCGCCGTCCACCGGCACCCGCCCGGTCACGCCGTTCGCCGCGGCCATCTGCAGCACCTGGTCGAGCAGCCCGCGCACCTGGTCGCGGGTCGCCTGGTCGAGGGGCGGCAGCGGGACCGCCTGCCCGCGCACGACGGCGGCCACCGTCGAGCCGGTCTGGCTGCCCACCGCCTGGGCGACCTGCGGCGCACGCTCGACCTCGACGCGAGCGAGGAGGAACCGACCGCCGAGCTCCGCGGCCAGCTCCGCGAGCACGCGCGTGGACGCGCTCGACGCCGGGTCGGCCGCGCTCCACAGCGAGATGACGACGGGCACCTCGACGGAGCGCTCGATGACGGACGGGAACGTCTCCTCGGTGACGTCGACGACGGCGCCGCCGGCGGCGGGACCGGCGCCCTGCTCGCCACCGGGCGCGGCGTCGGCCGGCCGGCGCAGCGCCGACAGGTCGACGGCACCGTGCAACGGGATGGAGGGCCGGGGTGCGCTGGGTTGGCTCATGCTCGCCTCTCGCTGTGCTCGCCGACGGCGAACCGTCAGCTGCCGGTGACCTGGACTCGGGAGTGCTCCGCGCCGAGCACCTCCACCGGTTCGTCGGACCCCGCCGGCGGCACGGCGAAGGCCACGACGCTCAACCACTGGATCTCCAACGACGACGCGACGGTGTCGGTGCCCAGGAGCGCGGCCGTCTGGTCGCCGATCTTCAGCGTGCTGTCGACGAGGGAGATCGTCGTGACGGTGCGGATCGTGGCTACGACGATCGCGCCGCCGTCCGCCGTGCCGATCGCCTGCACGCCGGCGGCGTCCGGCTGGTAGGTCTCCGTGAGGCTGCCGTTGGCCCCGACGACGCCGACGAACGCGTCGCGCGTCTGGGCGATGCCCTGGCGCAGCGGGTCGGCGGTGAACGCCGCCGCGTACGGCGACTGGTCGCGGTTGGTCAGCAGGTCGACGTACTGGTTGACGACCTCGGTCGGCGCGACGGCGAGGTCCTCGGCGTCGGGTGCCACGGGCGGGCTGCCGATGCCCGGCTCGGTCGTCGCCGGCATGGACACCCCCGGGAACAGCCGCACCCACGACCACAGCCGGTACTGCGCGCGCGGGCTCTCCTGGACGAGCGTGAGCAGCAGCGGCGCCTGCAGGTCCTCGGGCGGCTCGGTCACGACCATGACGGTGCGCGGCCACGTGTCGGTGGTCGGCAGCACGAGCGTCTGGGCGGCGGCCGGGATGGCCGTCAGGGCGTCCTCGTCCCCCGCGCCGGCGAGCGTGTACTCGACGGCGCGGATCGTGGCCGCCGGGCCGGTCACCCGGGGCTCGAGCATCGCGGGGTCGCGCGCCTCGTCGGCGAGCGCGAGGACGTCCGCGACGCCGTCGAGGACGTCCTCCGCCTGGTCTGCGGAGAGCGCGGGGGGCACGGCCGCGGGCACGGCGTCGGGCTGGGGCACGGGCAGCGGGGTGCTGCAGGCCGCGAGCGCGCCCACGAGGAGGGCCCCGATCGCGGCGAGGCCGGCGGTCCGCCTCATCGGTCGTCCCTCCGTCCGTGCGTCGGCGGGGTCGGTGGCGTGGTGGGCGGCGTCGGCTCGGCCTCGGAGCCGCCGGCGGGCGGCGTGCCCGTCGTGGCGACCGGGTACCACGTCTGCGCGGGGGTCTGCGCGGGGCCCTGCTCGGGCTCCGCTCCCCCAGACACGGGCGGCAGGCCCCACGCGCGGCGCCAGGCGTCGGCCGACTTCGCGGGCGACGGCGCGGCGGCGGGGGCCTCGGCCGCGGGCTCGGGGGCCGGGGTCTCCTCCGCGGGGGGCGCGGGCTCGGGGGCGGGGGCCTCGCCCTGGCCGCGGCGCGCACGCCCACGCAGGCGCAGGCGACGGCGGCCCTCGCGGGGCGCGGACTCCTCGCCGGCACCGTCGTCAGGCGCGGCCGTCGGGACCGGCGCGGCCGCCGGCTCGGGCGTCCCGAAGGGCTCGGGGGCCGTGGTGGGCGTGGGGACCGGCGTCGTGGGCGCGGCGGCGGCCTCGGCCTCCTCGCGCGCCCGGCGGCGGAGCCGGCGGCTCGCCGGGGCGTCGGCGGCGGGGGTCCCGGCGGCCGGCGTCGTGGGCGCGGCGGCCGGAACCGCCGGCGTGGCGGCCGGCGTCGTGGGCGCGGCGGCCGGCGTCGTGGGCGCGGCGGCCTCCTCCGGGCGCTCCTGCGTGCGCGCGCGCTCGGCGCGGCGGGACGGGCCCGGCACGAGCATCGGGAACCGCGAGGTGACGTCGCGGCGCTCGCGGCGCGTCCGCCGCGTCTGCTGCTGCTTCTCGGCGAGCTCGCGCAGCTGGCGGCGGGTGAGCTGCCCGGCGGGGATCGGGAGCTCGGCCGGCTCGGGCTCGGGCTCGGCGGCCGGCCGGCGGCGCGTGGCGACGACGATGAGCACCCACCAGGCGATGCCGGCCAGGAGCAGCAGGCCGCCGACGACGACGCCCGGCCACAGCCACGGCGTCGTGACCTCCTGCGGCCACGCGAGAGAGATCGTGGGCGGGGCGGCGCCGGCGCCCGTCGCGGCGACCAGCACGCTCCACCGCCCGTCGGTGGCGGTCCAGTCGAAGGTGACCTCGCCGCGCCCGACGGCCTCGTCGACCCACAGGTCCGATCCGGTGGGGTCGGGCGGCAGGGCGGGGCCGCCGTCGGTCGCCTCGCCCTCGGCGGGCACCTCGCCGTCGGCCGGCGCCTCGCCGTCCGCGGGGGCCTCGCCCTCGTCCGCGGGGGGCTCGCCGTCCGCGGGCGCCTCACCGTCCGCGGGGGCCTCGCCCTCCTCGCCGTCCGCGGGCGGCGTCGGCGACGGCGCGGCCGCGACGTCCTCGGTCGCGAGCTCGTGCCAGTCGGCCAGACCGGTCACGCGGGTGTGGGCGTCCCCGCCCACCCAGGCCCCGACGTCCGAGGTCCGCCCGAGCGCGATGACCACCCGGCCGGTCCGGGCGCGGGCCGTGACGGTGACCTCGTCCGCGGCGAGGTCGAGCACGCCCGGGTCCGTCACGATCATGGTCGTCCCGGGGGCGGCGGACCCGGTCGCGACGAGCACGTCGTCGGCGCGCCACACGGTCGCCGAGGCGACCCCGAGCGTGATCGCCGCCACGCCGACCAGGCACAGCAGCGTGGCGAGTGCTCGCTGGATCACTGGGTCCTCTCCGGGTCGTCCTGCCTCGTGCGGCGCCGGTCACCCCGCCGGCACCGCCGGTTCACAATAGGCGGTCGGCGCCGTCCCGGTCCTGCCGGGCGCCCTCGGCCGACCCTGTCGATCATGCCCGACAGGCGGTCGGGGTGGGGCGCGCTGCGCGGGACCGATACGCTGAACGGGCCCGTGCGGGGGGCCGGGACGCCGTGCCCGCCGTCCGGGCCTGCGCCCGCACGCGCCCGCGTGCGCCGTCGTCCTCGAGGAGGCTCCTGTGCCCGACGACCGCCCCACCTTCCCGGTGGTCATGCGCGGCTACGACCGCGCCCAGGTCGACCAGCAGATGGAGGCGCTGCAGCGCCAGCTCGACGAGGCACGCGCCCAGGTGGAGCAGCTCGACGCGCGCGTCATGCAGATGGCGGGCGAGCTCTCCGAGGCGCACCGCCAGCTGCGCGAGGCCGAGCGCCCCACGTACTCGGGCCTCGGCTCGCGGATCGAGCACCTGCTGCGCAGCGCGGAGGAGCAGTCCTCCGACGTCGTCGCGCAGGCGAACGCGCAGGCCGCCGACGCGATGGCGCGGGCCAAGCTCGCCGCCGGCCAGATGCGCGCCCGCGCGGAGAACGAGGTGGCCGAGATGCTCGCCACCGCGCGCCGCGAGGCCGCCGAGGTGCGCGAGACGGCCGCCGCCGAGGCGGAGAGCACGCTCAGCGCCGCGCAGCGCCGGGCCGAGGAGCTCGTCGGCTCCGCCGAGCGCGAGGCCGCCCGGATCTCGAGCGCGATCGCCACCGAGGAGTCCGAGCGGCGCGCGGGCCTCGAGCGCGAGCTCGGCACGCTGCGCGCGACCGCCGAGCGCGAGACGACCGAGCTGCGCGTCAACACCGAGCGCTACGTCGCCGAGCTCAAGCACACGACCGAGGTGGAGACGACGCGCCTGCGCGAGGAGGCGGAGCGGTACGCGACCGACCTGCGCGCCACGGCCGACGCCGAGACCACCGAGCTGCGGCGCCGCACCGAGGCCGAGACCGCCCAGATGCGCGCCGAGGCCGAGGCGTACGCCGCCGACCTGCGCACCACCGCCGAGACGGAGGCGGCCGAGACGCGGCGCGCCGCCGAGGAGGCCGCCGCGGCCCTGCGCGCGGAGGCGAAGGAGTACGCCGACGGCGTGCGCGCCGCCGCCGAGCGGGACGCCAAGGTCACGGCCCAGAACGCCGAGACGCAGGCCACCGCCGTGCGCACCGAGGCGGACCAGTACGCGGCGTTGCAGCGCGCGACCGCGGACCGCGAGGCCGCCGACCTGCGCTCGCAGGTCGCCGACGAGGTGGCCGCGCTCCGGGCGCAGACGGCGCAGGAGGTCGCCGAGCTCCGCGCCGACGCCGAGGAGTACGCCACGAACCTGCGCCTGACGGCGGAGCGGGAGACGGGCGAGCTGCGCGAGACCACCGAGCGCGAGACCACGCACCTGCGCGAGACCACCGAGCGCGAGACCCGCGAGCTGCGGGAGGCCGCCGAGCGGTACGCCGCCGAGGTGCGCGCCACCGCCGAGCGCGAGACGACCGAGCTGCGCGAGCAGACCCGCCTCGACATCGAGCGGCTGCTCACCGAGGCCCGCCGCCGCGCCGCCGAGCTCACGACCGAGGCGAAGACCGATGCCGACCGGATGCTCGAGGAGGCCCGGCGCGCGCTGGCCGACGCCGAGGTGGAGATCGCGCAGAAGCGCGAGGCCGCGGAGCGCGCCGACGCCGAGCGGCACGAGCGGGCGCGGCAGGAGACGGAGCGCCTCGTCGCCGACGCCGAGGCCCACGCGGCCGAGGCCGAGCAGCGCGTGGCGAACGCCCTCGAGCAGGCCGACCGGGTCCGCCGGGACGCCGAGGCGCACGCCAAGGAGCTCATGTCCAACGCGCGGCGCAACGCCGACCGCGTGGTCGCCGAGGCGCGCGAGCACGCCGAGCGCACGCTGTCCGAGGCGATGACCGAGGCCGAGCGCGAGCGGACCACGGCGCAGCGGCAGGTCGAGGACCTCAACCGCCAGCGCGAGGCGATCACGGTCTACCTCGACGAGCTGCGCAGCCTGCTCACCCACGAGCCGCTGCCGTCGCGGGCGACGCTCGAGCGCGCGCAGGACGCCGAGGCGCGGTTCGCCGCCGCGTCGGCCGAGGCGTCCGCCAAGGCCCTCGCCGAGGCGCAGGCCGAGCTCGAGGAGGACCTCGACGAGCCCGAGCCGGACGAGCCCGGGTCGGACGAGCCCGACGCCGCCGCCGAGGTGCCCGTCGAGGCCGCCGAGGCCGCCGAGCCGGCCGAGGGCGAGCCCGCCGCCGAGGACGAGGGCGAGGCCGCCGACGCTGCGCCCACGGCGGAGGCCGTCGAGGCCGCGGCCGACGAGACCGCCGAGCTCCCTGCGGTCCCCGAGCAGAGCAACGGCGCTGCGGACGTGCCCGAGGAGGCCGAGCCGCGCCCCGGACCCCGTGGCTGAGGACTGGCGGGAGGGCCGCAAGGAGGCCGCGGCGACGCACGCGCGCGAGCTCGAGCGTCGCCGCCGGGCGGAGGCGGCCGAGGCCCGCGCGCTCATCGCCGAGTTCGTCGCCGAGGCGCGCCGGCGGGGCATCCCGCCGGTGCCGCTCAAGGCCCGCAGCTACGACGGCCGGTACCGCTACCGCACGCCGCTCGAGGGCTGGTACCTGCGCCGCAACCAGTCGGTGGCGGTCGGCACCGACGGCGAGTTCTACGTGCTCTCCGTCCCGGGCGGCCTGCGCGCCGCCGTCGTGGGCGCCCGGCCCGAGCCCAGCGACCCGCCCCTGATCCTCGGCAAGGGCGCGCGCGACGGCGAGTCGCTCGACCTCGTCGACGCGCTGCGCATCGCCCTGGGCGACCCGCCCCGGCGCTGACGCTCGCCGGCCGGGCGTGCGCCCCGTCGGGCTCAGGCCACCGCGTGCGCGGGTCTCAGGCCACCGGGTGGGCGGCCTCCGCGCGCCGGAGCAGCCGGCTCAGCGCCGACGCGACCGGCTGCGGGCTCTCGATGCTCGTCATGTGACCCGCGCGCGGCACGACGACGAGCTCGCCGTCGCGCAGCCGGTCCGCCATCGCACGCGCGACGTCCACGGGCGAGATCTCGTCCTCCTCGCCCACGACGACGACGGCGGGCCCGGCGAACGCCTCGAGCACGTGCGTGCGGTCCGGACGGGCGGCCATCGCGCGCTGGGCCCAGGCGACCGCGTGCGGCCCCTGGTCGGAGATCCAGCCCGCCATGCGCTCGACGAGGTCGGGGCGCGCGACGCGGCTGGTGGCGCCGAGCACGGACGTGCGCATGCCGTACACGGCCTCGACGCGCTGCTCGGCGAGCACGCGGCGCGCGATCTCCTCGCGGTTGGCCCGCGCCTGCTCGTCGTCGGCGCCGGGCTTGGTGTCCACCAGGCCGAGACCCGCGACGAGGTCGGGGTGGCGCTCGGCGAGCGAGAGGGCGACGTAGCCGCCCATCGACAGGCCCGCCACGACCGCGCGGTCGATGCCCGCGTCGCGCAGCGCGGCGGCCACGCCGTCGCCCATGACGTCGACCGACGACACGTCGGGGTCGGCGCCCAGGGCGGTCGCGACGTCGGGGCCGGACGGCGAGGCACCGAAGCCGGGCAGGTCGGGCGCCACGACGGTGCGCTCCCCCGGGAGCAGGTCGGTGACGTCGAGCCACATGCGGTGGTCGACGGGGAACCCGTGCAGCAGCACGAGCGGGAGGGAACCCGGGGTCCCTCGACGAAGGGTGTGCAGGGCCGGCATGCCGTCCGTCGTCATCGCTCCCCCTCCTGCGCCCCGGTGGGCGCCCCAGCGGTGTGGTCCTGCTCGTCGTCCTCCGGCACGTCGTCGTCCGTCGTCGTGCCCATGGTGCCCTGCCAGGTGGTCGGCAGGGGACCGTGTCCGGGCAGGACGTGCGCGACGATCTCGTCGAGCACCCGGCGCACCGCGTTCTCCCCCACCCACAGGTGCTTGGCGCCCTCGACGGCGATGACCTCCGCCTGACGCACGGCGGCGAAGCGGCGGCGGGCCTCGTCCGGGCGCAGGTAGTCGTCGAGCTCGGGCACCAGCACCACCAGCGGGCGGCCGAACGCGTCCCACGCGGCGAGGTGCTCGTCGGTGGCCCGGTGCAGCGGCGGCGAGAGGAGGATCGCGCCCTCGATCGACGGGTCCGCGCCGTGCATGAGCGCGAGCTCGGTGCCGAACGACCAGCCGACGAGCCAGCGCCTGGGCAGGTCGTGGAACTCGGCGTACTCGATCGCCGCGTGCACGTCGAAGCGCTCGCCGCGCCCCTCGTCGAAGTGGCCCTCGCTCCGGCCGCGCGCGCTGGCCGTGCCGCGGGTGTTGAACCGCAGGACGGCCAGGCCCGCGAGCGCCGGGAGGCGCCAGGCCGCCTTGCGCAGCACGTGGCTGTCCATGAACCCGCCGTGGGTCGGCAGCGGGTGCAGCGTGACGAGGGTCGCGACGGGGGGCCGGTCGGCGGGGAGCGCGAGCTCGCCGACGAGCGTGAGGCCGTCGGCGGTGTGCAGCTCGATGTCCTCCCGCCGCGCCGGCAGGACGCTCATGGCGCGGATCTCGTGAGACTCCATCGGTGTGAGCCTACCGACGCGCCGCTCCCCCGCCCGACGGCGTCCCGGCCGTGGGCTGCGGGTGCCCGGCTCAGCGGCGGCGGTCCCGCGCGCGCCAGCAGCCGCTGTGCCAGTGCCGGCGCTCGGCGACCGCGGCCTCGTCGCCGAGCAGGTGGTCGGCCCGCCAGGCCACGACGTGCGCGGTGCCCGGCGGGATCTCCTGCCGGCAGCCCGGGCACACGTACGTCTTCGTGGCCGAGGCCCCGCTCAGCGCGCGGACGACCCACTCGCCGTCGGGCCCCGACTCGCGCCGCGTGCCCGCGCGGGCGCGCTCGACGTCCAGCTCGGGGTGCGGCCCCGCCCAGGGGCGCTTGCTGGACCGACGACCGGACGGCATGCCCCCATCCTCCCCGAATCCCGCCCGCGGTGACGTCAGGCGGGGGTGTCGAGCGGCGGTGTCAGGCGGCGGTGTCAGGCGGGCGGCGCCCACCCGGCGTCGGGCAGGGTGCCCGACGCGATGAGGTCGCGGTACCAGTAGGCGGAGTCCTTCCAGGTGCGCTCGAGCGTGTCGTAGTCGACGCGCAGGAGCCCGAACCGGCGGCTGAAGCCGTAGGCCCACTCGAAGTTGTCCATGAGCGACCACACGAAGTAGCCGCGCACGTCGGCGCCCGCGTCCATCGCGGCGCCGACCGCGTCCACGTGACGACGCAGGTAGTCGATGCGCTCCGGGTCGTGCACACGGCCGTCCGGGGAGACGACGTCGTCGAACGCGGCGCCGTTCTCGGTGATCATGAGCGGCAGGTCCGGGTAGGTCCGGTGCAGGCGCAGCAGCAGCTCCGTGAGGCCGCCCGGGTCGATGTTCCAGCCCATCGCGGTGTACGGCCCGGGCTGGGGCAGGAACTCGACGGCGTCGGCGCCCACCCACGCGCTGAACCGCGAGGCGCCGTGCCCGTCCGCCTGGACCTTCTCGCGGCCGGGGACCCAGCGGCGCACCCGCTGCGTGGAGTAGAAGTTCACGCCGAGCACGTCCAGCGGCGTGTGCGTGATCGCGAGGTCGCCGTCGTGCACGAACGACCAGTCGGTGACGTGCGCCGTGTCGGCGATCAGGTCCTCCGGGTAGCGCCCGTCGAGCACGGGCTCGAGGAACGAGCGGTTGGCCAGCGCGTCGATCTGGCGGACCGCGTCGAGGTCGTCCTCCGACGTCGGGTCGTCGGGGCGCACCACGTGGAAGTTGAGCGTGAGCGACAGCGTCGCCGCGTCGCCGAGCGTCTCGCGCACCGCGCGCGCGCCGAAGCCGTGGGCGAGGTTGAGGTGGTGCACCGCGGCGAGCGCGGCGGCCGGCTCGGTCCGCCCGGGCGCGTGGACGCCGGCCGCGTAGCCGAGGAAGGCCGAGCACCACGGCTCGTTGAACGTCGTCCAGACCGTCACCCGGTCGCGGTAGGTGTCCACGACCTTCGCCGCGTAGTCCGCGAAGCGCAGCGCCGTGTCGCGCGCGGGCCAACCACCGGCGTCCTCGAGGGCCTGGGGCAGGTCCCAGTGGTACATCGTCACCACCGGGTCGATCCCCGCGGCGAGCAGGTCGTCGACGAGCCGGTCGTAGAACGCCAGGCCCGCCGGGTTGAACGCCCCGGAGCCGGTGGGCTGGATGCGCGGCCAGGCGAGCGAGAAGCGGTACGCGCGCAGGCCGAGCTCGCGCATGTGCGCGACGTCCTCGGCGGTGCGGTGGTAGTGGTCGCACGCGACGGTGCCGGTGTCACCGGCGTGCACCTTCCCCGGCGTCGCGGAGTAGGTGTCCCAGATGGACGGCAGCCGGCCGTCCTCGGCCACCGCCCCCTCGATCTGGTACGACGCCGTCGCGGCGCCCCAGAGGAAGTCCGAGGGGAACTGACGGGTGGTCGGCTGCGTCGCCGGCACGGGGGAGGTCATGGCTCGCCATCCTAGGTCGGACCGTTTCGGCCGTGGACACGTGTCCACGCGAGGTGGGCGCAGGGGGCGCGAAGGCCGGGTCGGGCTAGAAGAGGCGCGAGTCGGCGTCGTCCACGCCGCGCATGGCGTCGTAGTCGAGGACCAGGCACGCGATGCCGCGGTCCTGGGCCAGCACGCGCGCCTGCGGCTTGATCTCCTGCGCGGCGAACACGCCCCGGACGGGCCGCAGGAGCGGGTCGCGGTTGAGCAGCTCGAGGTAGCGCGTGAGCTGCTCGACGCCGTCGATGTCGCCGCGCCGCTTGATCTCCACGGCCACGGTCCCGCCGGACGCGTCGCGCGCGAGGATGTCCACCGGCCCGATGGCCGTGGGGTACTCGCGCCGCACGAGCGTGTGCCCCGGCCCGAGCAGGTGGATCTGCTCGGCGAGCAGCGCCTGCAGGTGCGCCTCGACGCCGTCCTTGACCAGGCCGGGGTCCACGCCGAGCTCGTGGGTCGAGTCGTGCAGGATCTCGTGCAGCTCGATCTCGAGCCGGTCGTCGGACTTGGCGTGCTGGACGTGCCACACCTCGCCGACGCCGCGGGCCGCCGCCTCCTCCTCCGGCGGCAGCACCGCGAGCGAGCAGGGCGGGCTCATCCAGTTGAGCGGCTTGTACGAGCCGCCGTCGGAGTGCAGCAGCACGCTGCCGTCCGCCTTGACGACGATGAGCCGCGTGGCGAGCGGCAGCTCCGCAGTGAGCCGGCCCGTGTACCGGGCCGCGCAGCGCGCGACGACGATCCTCATCCGTGCCTCACCCCTCCGGGGCCCGTGGCCCGCGCCGTCACGCGAGCGGACGGCCCGGCGTGCGCGGGCCGGACTCGAGCCACGAGACCAGTCCGGCGTACGCGGGCGCCGACATCATGAGCTGGAAGGCCTCGGCGCCGTGCCGACAGTGCACGAGCATGAGCGGGCGCCCCTCCTCGTCCTCCTGCCCCAGCGGGACGCGGTCCTCCACGGTGAGCACGCTGCGCGACCACGCGCGCGCAGGCCGCGGGGACAGCGACAGCGAGCGCCACCACAGGAGCCGGTCGCGGGTGTACTGCGCGATGCCGGGCTGCCACATCCGCGACACCTGCTCGCCCGCGTTGAGCTGGCAGGCGAACGAGGCGACCCGGCGCGAGAGCGTGCGCTGCCGCGACAGGTACAGCCCGACGAACCCGCCCACGACGAGGAGCACGGACCCCAGTCCGAGCAGCGTCGCGAGGACCTCCACGCCCGCCCGCCCCGACGGCCCTAGTGGACCCGCCGCCGGCCGCCGTCACCGCTCGGCTCGACGGCGGCGTGGGCGACGACGGTGACCTTGTCGTCGTCCACCGAGAGGAAGCCCTCGTCCACGGTCACGGTCACCGCCGCTCCGTCCACGGCCTGGATGCGCACGTCCCCCGCCCGCAGGATCGCGAGCAGCGGCGTGTGCCCCGGCAGGATGCCGATGTCGCCGTCGGCCGCCGGGGCGCTCACCATGCGCGCGGCACCGCGCCAGACGCGGCGGTCCGCCGCGACGACGTCAACCTCGAGTTCAGCCACTCGTCCTCCTCGACGCCCGGTCCCCGGTCACGCCGGCCCCGCAGGGCCGCGCGCGTCCGGTCAGCCGAGCTCCTTCTGGATCCGTGCGTGGGCCCGCTCGAGGTCCTCGAGACCGCCGATGTTGAAGAAGGCCTGCTCGGGGATGTGGTCGAACTCGCCGTCGCAGATCTTGCTGAACGCCTCGATGGTCTCCGACAGCGGGACGGTCGAGCCCTCGACGCCCGTGAACGCCGTCGCCATGTAGGTGTTCTGCGAGAGGAACTGCTGGATGCGGCGCGCGCGCGCGACGACGATCTTGTCCTCCTCGGACAGCTCGTCCACACCCATGATCGCGATGATGTCCTGCAGCTCCTTGTTGCGCTGGAGGATCGACTTCACGCGGGTCGCGGTCTCGTAGTGCGCCTGGCCCACGTAGCGCGGGTCGAGGATGCGCGAGGTGGACGCGAGCGGGTCGACCGCCGGGTAGAGACCGCGCGCCGCGAGGTCACGGGTGAGCTCGGTCGTCGCGTCGAGGTGCGCGAACGTCGTCGCCGGGGCGGGGTCGGTGTAGTCGTCCGCGGGCACGTAGATCGCCTGCAGCGAGGTGATCGAGTGGCCGCGGGTCGAGGTGATCCGCTCCTGCAGCTGACCCATCTCGTCCGCGAGGTTCGGCTGGTAGCCGACGGCGGAGGGCATGCGGCCCAGCAGCGTGGACACCTCGGAGCCGGCCTGCGTGAACCGGAAGATGTTGTCGATGAACAGGAGCACGTCCTGCTTCTGGACGTCGCGGAAGTACTCCGCCATCGTCAGCGCGGACAGCGCGACGCGCAGACGCGTGCCCGGGGGCTCGTCCATCTGGCCGAAGACCAGGGCGGTCTGGTTGATGACGCCCGACTCGGTCATCTCCTGGATGAGGTCGTTGCCCTCACGGGTCCGCTCGCCCACGCCCGCGAACACGGAGACGCCGTTGTGGTTCGTGGCGACGCGGTAGATCATCTCCTGGATCAGGACCGTCTTGCCGACGCCGGCGCCGCCGAACAGGCCGATCTTGCCACCCTGCACGTACGGCGTGAGCAGGTCGATGACCTTGATGCCGGTCTCGAACATCTGCGTCTTCGACTCGAGCTGGTCGAAGGCCGGGGGCTTGCGGTGGATGGGCCAGCGCTCGGTGATCTCGAGCTTCTCGCCCTCCTTGAGGTTGAGCACCTCGCCGGTCACGTTGAACACGTGGCCCTTGGTCACGTCGCCGACCGGCACGCTGATCGGCGCGCCGGTGTCGCGCACGACGGCGCCCCGCACCAGGCCGTCGGTCGGCTTCAGCGCGATCGCGCGCACCATGGCGTCGCCGAGGTGCTGGGCGACCTCGAGCGTGAGCGTGAAGCGGCCCTCGCCCTCGCCCTGGGAGGTGAGGTCGATGTCGACCTCGAGGGCGTTGTAGATCTCCGGCAGCGCGTCGGCGGGGAACTCGACGTCGACGACCGGGCCGATCACCCGGGCGACGCGCCCCGTGGCGCGGGTCTTGTCCGACCCGGTCGCGGTCGCGGTGGTGGTGGCAGTCATTCCTCGCTCCGTTCGGTGCAGGCGGTCAGGACGCCAGGGCGTCCGCGCCGGAGACGATCTCGCTGATCTCCTGCGTGATCTCGGACTGGCGGGCCTGGTTGGCCAGCCGCGTGAAGTTCCTGATGAGGTCCTCGGCGTTCTGCGTCGCCGTGTGCATGGCCCGCTGGCGGGCGGCGAGCTCGGACGCGGCCGCCTGCAGCAGGAAGGAGTGGATGCGGCTGCGCACGTACTGCGGCAGCAGTGCGTCGAGCACGACGTCGGCGGACGGCTCGAACTCGTACAGCGGCACGGGCTCGGCCGGCACGTCCTCCGGGGAGGCGTCGACGACCTCGAGCGGCAGCATCCGGATGACCCGCGGGGTCTGGGTGACCATGTTGACGAAGTGCGTGTAGACCACGTGCAGCTGGCCCACGCCGCCCTCGGACGGGTCGGTGAGGAACGCGTCGAGCAGGGTCGAGGCGATCTCGGCCGCGGCCTCGGGCGTCGGCGCGTCGCTGAACCCGGTCCACTGCCCGGCGAGCTCGCGCCGCCGGAACGTGTAGTACGAGACCGCGCGCCGGCCGGTGACGTAGAGCTTGACCTCCTGGCCCTGCTCGGTCAGGTCACGGATGAGCCGCTCGCCCTCCCGGATGACCGACGCCGAGTACGCCCCGGCCATGCCGCGGTCGGCCGTCACGAGCAGGACCGCGGTCCGGTTCGTCTCCGGCCGCTCGCGCGTGAGCGGGTGGTCGACGTCGGCGTGCGCCGCGACCGCCGACACCGCCTGCGTGATCGCGCGCGCGTAGGGACCCGCCGCCTCCACGCTGGCGCGCGCCTTGGCGATGCGCGACGCGGCCATGAGCTCCATGGCGCGGAAGATCTTCTTCAGCGCCTGGGTCGACCGGATCCGCTGCCGGTAGTACCGCTGCTTGCCGGCCACGGATCAGCCCCGACCCTTGACGATCCGCTCCTGCTCCTGCTCCGAGGCGGCCTCCGTCTCGGTGATCGGAGCCTCCTCCTCGGGCTCCTCTGAGCCCGCGAGGAACGCCTCGGCGAACTCGTCGATCGCCGCCTCGAGCCTGGCCTCGGTCTCGTCCGAGAGCTGGCCCTCGCGCGCGATCGTCTCGAGGACGTCGGTGTTACGGCGCAGGTGCTCGAGCATCTCGCGCTCGAACCGGCGGACCTCGGAGATCGCGACCTTGTCGAGCTTGCCGTGCGTGCCCGCCCAGATCGACGCCACCTGGTCCTCGACCGGGTACGGCGAGTACTGCGGCTGCTTGAGCAGCTCCATGAGGCGCGCGCCGCGGACGAGCTGCTGGCGCGAGGCCGCGTCGAGGTCGGACGCGAACATCGCGAACGCCTCGAGCGAGCGGTACTGCGCGAGCTCCAGCTTGAGCGTGCCGGACACCTTGCGCATCGACTTGACCTGGGCGGCACCACCGACGCGGGAGACCGAGATGCCGACGTCGACCGCCGGGCGCTGGTCCGCGTTGAACAGGTCGGACTGCAGGAAGATCTGGCCGTCGGTGATCGAGATGACGTTGGTCGGGATGTACGCCGACACGTCGTTCGCCTTGGTCTCGATCATCGGCAGGCCGGTCATCGACCCGGCGCCCATCTCGTCGCTGAGCTTCGCGCAGCGCTCGAGGAGACGCGAGTGCAGGTAGAACACGTCGCCCGGGTACGCCTCGCGGCCCGGCGGGCGGCGCAGCAGCAGGGAGACGGCTCGGTAGGCCTCGGCCTGCTTGCTCAGGTCGTCGAACACGATGAGCACGTGCTTGCCGGCGTACATCCAGTGCTGGCCGATGGCCGAGCCGGTGTACGGGGCGAGGTACTTGAAGCCCGCGGGGTCGGACGCCGGCGACGCGACGATCGTCGTGTACTCGAGCGCACCGGCCTCCTCCAGCGCGGCGCGCACGCCGGCGATGGTCGAGCCCTTCTGGCCGATCGCGACGTAGATGCAGCGGACCTGCTGCTTCGGGTCGCCGGTCTCCCAGTTCGCCTTCTGGTTGATGATCGTGTCGATCGCGATCGCGGTCTTGCCGGTCTGGCGGTCGCCGATGATGAGCTGCCGCTGGCCGCGGCCGATCGGGATCATCGAGTCGATGGCCTTGATCCCGGTCTGCAGCGGCTCGTGCACGCTCTTGCGCTGCATGACGCCGGGCGCCTGGAGCTCGAGGGCGCGGCGGCCCTCGGTCTCGATGTCGCCGAGGCCGTCGATCGGCTTGCCGAGCGGGTCGACGACGCGGCCGAGGTAGCCGTCGCCGACGGGGACGGAGAGGACCTCGCCCGTGCGGCGGACCGTCTGGCCCTCCTCGATGCCGGTGAACTCGCCGAGCACGACGACGCCGATCTCGCGCACGTCGAGGTTGAGGGCGAGGCCCAGGGTGCCGTCCTCGAACTCGAGGAGCTCGTTGGCCATCGCGCCGGGCAGGCCCTCGACCTGCGCGATGCCGTCCGCGGCGAGGGTGACCCGGCCGACCTCCTCGCGGACCGCGCCCGTGGGCGTGTAGGACTCCACGAAGCTGTCCAGCGCGGCCCGGATCTCCTCGGGCCTGATCGTCAGCTCAGTCATCCTGCTCTCTCCGTTCCGGTCGGCGCCCGTCCGGCGCCGTCAGTGCTTCGGGGGTTGTCGTCCCGGGGGGCCGTCAGACGGCCAGCCTCCGTCGTACGTCGTCCAGGCGGGACAGGACCGTCGCGTCGACGACCTCGTCGCCGACCACCACGCGGATCCCGCCCACGACCTCGGGGTCGACCGACACGTTGAGCTGGACCGGGCGCCCGTAGGCGCGGCCCAGGAGCGCGGTCAGCCGGTCGAGCTGCGCCTTCGTCGGCGCGACGGCGACGGTCACCGTGGCCAGCAGCCGCTGCCGGCGCAGCGCCGCGAGGCGCTCGACGTCGGACAGCGCGGCCATGATCGGGCGCCCGCGGGGCTCGCGGGCCATGCGCTCGACGAGCTGCACCGTCACCGGGTGCACCTTGCCGTCCAGCAGCCGGTGCACGACGGCGACCCGCGCCTCGGGCGTGGCCATGCGGTCGGTCAGGGCCTCGCGGACCGCGCGCTCGTGCGCGAGGAAGCGGCCGAAGCGGAAGAGCTCCTGCTCGACCGTCTCCAGGTCGCCGTCGGCCTGGGCCGCGGCCAGCACCGACTCCGCCGCGAACCGCTCGAGGGCCTCGACGAGGTCCTCGGGCGTGGACCAGCGCTGCCGGGCGAGCTCGGACACCAGGTCGACCACGCGCGGGTCGGCACGGCCGCCCAGGAGCCGCTCGACGAGGGCAGCCTTGTCGTCGCCCTCGCGGGCCGGGTCGCTCAGCGCGCGGCGCAGCCCGCCGGAGCGGTCGAGCGCGTCGACCACGCCGAAGAGCTCGCCGCCCAGCCGTGCGGCCTCGGCACCGGCCGCGGCGAGCACGCCCGCGTAGCGGCCGTCGACCGCCTGGAACGACGCCTGGCTGACCCCTCGCATCAGCGCTCCTGCCCCCCTCGGGCGTCGCCGGCCACCGAGGCCTCGAGCTCGTCGAGGAAGCGGTCGATGACGCGCGACTGCCGGGCCTCGTCCGCGAGCGCCTCGCCGACGATGCGCGACGCGAGCTCGGTCGCCAGGGCGCCGACCTCGGCGCGCAGCGCCACGGCCGCCTGCTGCCGCTCCGCCTCGATCTGCCGCTGCGCGGTGGTGACCATGCGCTCGGCGTCGGCCGCCGCCTTGGCGCGCAGCTCCGCGACGATCTGCGCGCCCTCGGCGCGCGCCTCCTCGCGGATGCGCTGCGCCTCGGCGCGAGCCTGGTTGAGCTGCTGGTGGTACTCCGCGAGCGCCTGCGCGGCCTCCTCCTGCGCGGCCTCCGCCTTCGCCAGGCCACCCTCGATGCGCGCGGTGCGCTCGTCGAGGATCCGGGTGAAGGTCGGCATCACCTTGACGAGGAAGACCCACGCCAGGATGCCCAGGGCCAGCGCCGAGAAGATGATCTCGGACAGGGGCGGGAAGAAGAGCTCGATCCCCTGGGGGATGTCGCCCTCCTCGGCCGCCCGGACGATGGTGGGAAGCATCAGAACATCAGGCCGGCAACCAGGCCGATGAGGCCGAGCGCCTCGACGAGGGCCATACCGATGAACATGTTGATGCGCAGGGCGCCGGCGACCTCGGGCTGGCGGGCCGTGGCCTCCTGCGTCTTGGCCACGAGGATGCCGATGCCGATGCCGGGGCCGAGCGTGGCGAGCCCGTAGCCGATGGTGGCGATGTTGCCGGTGATCTCCACGTCAGGTCTTCCTTCCGTCGTCGGTCCCGGACGGGCGTCCGGACCATGCTGTGCCAGGTCGTGCGGCCGGTGCCCTCGCGGGCCCCGGAGTCGGTCAGTGGGCCTCCACCGAGAGGCTGATGTACACCGCGGTGAGCAGCGTGAAGATGTACGCCTGCAGCGCCGCGACGAAGATCTCGAACACGGTGAAGGCGAAGCCCGCCGCGAAGGTGAGCGTGCCGACCGCCTTCAGCGCCCCGCTCGCCTCGAGGAACAGCCAGCTCGTCATCGAGAAGAACAGGACGAGGAGCAGGTGCCCGGCCAGCATGTTGGCCATGAGACGGATGGTGAGCGTGGCCGGCCGCAGGATGAACGTCGAGACCAGCTCGATGGGGGCCAGGATGATGTAGACCGGCCACGGGACGCCCGACGGGAACAGGCTCGTCTTGACGTAGCCGAAGACGCCGTGCGCGCGGATGCCCGCGACGACGAACGCGATCCAGGCGACCACCGCCAGCAGGAGCGGCACCGTGACGGTGCTCGTCGAGGCGATGTTGAGGAAAGGCACGACGCCGGTGATGTTCATCGAGAGGATCGCGAAGAACATCACCGTGAGCAGCGGGACGTAGCGACGGGCGCGGTGCTCCCCCAGCACCTCCTCCGCGATGTTCACGCGGACGAAGTCCAGCGCCATCTCCGCGACGTTCTGCGCGCGCCCCGGCACGAGCGTCGCGCGGCGCGCGGCGGCCCAGAACAGCAGCGCCACCACCACGGCGGACAGCAGCCGCACGAGCGTGATGCGGTTGAACTCGAAGGGCGTGCCCTCGAACGCGATCGCAGGCGGGAAGAACTCGGCGATGGAGGGGATGTGCGGCCCGCCCTCGTCACCCGTGGCGGCGAGCAGCGCGATCGTCGCAGCGGTGGACAGGGTGCACGCTCCAGGTCTGGTGTGGCGATGTCGGGTGAGGGCGACCCGCGAGCGGGCGCGCCGCCGTTCCAGGCGATGCCGGATCGCTGGGAATCCTAGCCCATCCCCAGGGGCGCCCCGAGCACGACGCCGGGTCGTGGAACACGTCCTGCGGCGTCGTCGCGGGACGTTGGTCCTATGCCCCTGATCGGGCCGGGACTAAGCCTCCGGGCGGCCCGCGCCGGGGTTCACGTAGGGCACCCGGCCGCCGAGCACGACGCGCATCTGGACCGCCACCGCGGCCAGCAGCCCGACCGCGACGGTGACCCCGAACACGGGCATGTGCACCCCGCCGGCCGCGCGCAGACCGAGGACCGCGCCGACGAGCACGAGCGCGGCGAGCAGCCACGAGCCCACCGCTCCCCCGAGCGCCGCGGTGATCGTCGAGCGCGCCGTCAGGAGCATGGTCAGCGGCGTGGTCGCGGCCAGGACGCCGCCGACCAGCCCGCCCAGCACGCCGCCCCACAGGCCGGGCAGGCCGGCGACGAACCAGCCCACCGTGCCGCCGACGACGACGAGCGCGGCGGCGAGCACGGCCACCCCGCGCACGGCGCGGCGGAACACGCGGCGCAGGTGCTCCTGCACCTCGGGCGACGGGCCGCCGATCGGGGCGGGCACCGCGGCGTCGTCCTCGTTCACACCTTCACCTCCACGGGCGGGGTCGGGTCGGCCGGGCCGCCGTCGGGCGTGGCGTCGCTCCGCTCGCGCCGCTCGCGGCGCCCGCGCAGCGGGCCGAGGGTCAGGGCGAGGACGACGACGGCGCCGATCCCCACCCCCCACAGCACCTGCGTCGTCGTCCAGCGGACGAGCGCGGCGCCGCCCATGGCGAAGAGCGCCGTCCACAGGTACATGATCAGCACCGCACGGCGGTGCGAGTGCCCGAGCTGCAGCAGCCGGTGGTGCAGGTGCCGCCGGTCGGGGTGGAACGGCGAGCGACCCGCGCCGACGCGCCGCACCACGGCGAGCACCATGTCGAGCAGCGGCAGGAGCAGCACGAACACCGGCAGGAGCAGCGGCAGGAACGCCGGGAACTGCTGGCGCGTGGGCACGGCGGCGGCGTCCACCTGACCCGTGACGTGGATCGCCGCGGCGGCGATGGTCAGGCCGATGAGCATCGAGCCCGAGTCGCCCATGAAGATGCGCGCGGGGTGGAAGTTGTGGGGCAGGAAGCCCACGCACACCCCGACGAGGATCGCGACGATCACCGTCGCGAGGTTCGCGTAGCTCTCCGCCCCGCGGTCGGCCGTGAGCAGGTAGGTGTAGACGAAGAAGCCCGTGCCGCCGATCGCGATGAGGCCGGCCGCGAGCCCGTCCAGCCCGTCGACGAAGTTCACCGCGTTCATCGCGACGACGACCGTGAGCACGGTCGCGAACAGCGACAGGAACGACGACCCGATGGTCTGGCCGGCGATCGGCAGCGCGTACAGCTGCACGTTCCCGAGCCACACCATGAGACCCACGGCCAGCACCTGGCCGATGAGCTTGGTGAACCAGTCCAGCTCCCAGATGTCGTCGGCCGCGCCGAGCGCGCACACCATCGCGGCGCCGCCGAGCACGGCCCACCCGGTGGGGCCGGTGAACTCCCCCGCGAGGAACGGGATCCGGGACGCGAACACCATCGCGACCGCCATGCCGAGGAGCATCGCCACCCCGCCCATGCGCGGGATCGGCGTGACGTGCACGTCGCGGTCGCGCACCGCCGTGATCGCCCCGCTGCGCAGCGCGAGCCACCGCGCCAGCGGCGTCGTCAGGTACGTCACCGCCGCCGCGATGAGCGCCACGAGCAGGTAGATCCTCACGCCGGGCCGTCCTCCGGGCCGACGACGGGCGCGACGGCCGCGAGCTGCTCGACCGACAGCGCGCCCGCGCGCACCACGCGCAGGTCGCCGCCGGTCGCGTCGACGATCGTGGAGGCCACGCCGCCCGGGGCGGGGCCGCCGTCGAGGTAGAGCCCGACGGCGTCGCCCAGCTGGTCGCGCGCCTCGTCCGCGGTGAGGGCCGCCGGGCGGCCCGTGCGGTTCGCGCTCGAGACGGCGAGCGGGCCGGTGCGGCGCAGGACGGCGAGCGCGGCCGGGTGGTCGGGCATCCGCACGGCCACCGTGCCGCGGGTCTCGCCGAGGTCCCACGCGAGCGACGGCTGCGCGCGGCAGATGACGGTCAGCGCGCCGGGCCAGAACGCCGTCATGAGGTCGCGCGCGGCGTCGGGCACCGCGTCGCACAGCCCGTCGACGGTGCGCACGTCGGGCACGAGCACCGGCGGCGGCATCTGGCGGCCCCGGCCCTTGGCCGCGAGCAGCGCGGCCACGGCCGGCGGCGAGAACGCGTCGGCCGCGATGCCGTAGACGGTGTCGGTCGGCAGCACGACGAGGCCGCCGCGGGCGAGCACGTGCACCGCCTCGTCGATCGCCGGGCCCCACGTGGCGGGGTCCGTGCAGTCCATCACGGTGGGCGAGTCTGTCACGTCGCGCGCCCCCCGGCGGCGACCACCCGCCGCGCGACGACCATCCGGTCGCGCCCGGTCAGGTCCGGCAGCGTGCGCGGAGCGTCGAAGGCGCCGGCGGCCACCACCGCCGCGCGGGCCCCCGGGCCCTGCACGTCGGCGTGCTCCATGACGAGCAGCCCGCCCGGCCTGAGCAGCCGCGAGGCGGCCGCGACCACCGCGCGCGGGACGGCCAGGCCGTCGTCGCCGCCCCCGTAGAGCGCGAGCTGCGGGTCGTGGTCGCGGACCTCGGGGTCGACGGGCACGGCGTCGGGCGGGATGTAGGGCGGGTTCGCGACGACCACGTCGACCTCGCCCGCGAGCTCGGCGAGCAGCGCGGGGTCGGCGACGTCCCCGCGCACCGCGCGCACCTGCGCGCCGTGCGCCCGCGCGTTCTCGACGGTGAGCTCCACCGCCTCGGGCGAGACGTCGACCGCGACGACCCGCGCGCCCGGGACCTCGGTGGCCACCGCGACGGCGATGCCGCCCGCGCCGCAGCACAGGTCCACGACGAGCGGCTCGGCGCCGTCGGCGCGCAGCCGGGCCGCCTCGTCGACCGCGACCTGGGCGACGGTCTCCGTCTCCGGGCGGGGCACGAAGACCCCCGGGCGCACGCGCAGGTCGAGGTGCCGGAACCCCGCGCGGCCCGTGATGTGCTGCAGCGGCTCGCGCCGGGCGCGCCGCGCCACGACCGCGGCGTACGCCTCGGCGAAGCCCTCGGGCACGGGCGGCGGCAGCACGAGCTCGAGGCGGTCGACGCCGAGCACGTGCGCGGCCAGCGCGCGGGCGTCGCGCTCGGGCGACGCGACACCCGCGGCGGCGAGGGTCCGGGCGGCCTCCCGGACCAGCGACCGCAGGCCCGCCCCGCCCCCGGTCACCTGCCGGCCTCGGCCAGCCGCGCCGCCTCGTCGGCCTCGATCGCCGACCGCACGACGGCGTCGAGGTCGCCGTCGAGCACCTGGTCGAGGTTGTACGCCTTGTACCCGGTGCGGTGGTCGGCGATCCGGTTCTCGGGGAAGCTGTAGGTGCGGATCCGCTCGGAGCGGTCCACGGTGCGCACCTGCGAGCGACGCGCCTGGGACGCCGCCGCGGCCGCCTCGTCCTGGCGCATCGCGAGCAGGCGCGCGCGCAGGATGCGCAGGGCCTGCTCCTTGTTCTGCAGCTGCGACTTCTCGTTCTGGCAGCTCACGACGACGCCGGTCGGCAGGTGCGTGATGCGCACCGCGCTGTCGGTCGTGTTGACCGACTGCCCGCCCGGCCCGGAGGACCGGTAGACGTCGATGCGCAGGTCGGCAGGGTCGATCTCGACCTCCGTCTCGTCCTCGACCTCGGGCAGCACGACGACGCCGGCGGCCGACGTGTGGATGCGGCCCTGCGACTCGGTGACCGGCACGCGCTGCACGCGGTGCACGCCGCCCTCGTACTTCAGGTGCGACCAGACCCCGTCCTCGGGGGCGGCTGCGCCGCGCGAGCGGATCGACAGCGTGGCGTCCTTGACCCCGCCGAGGTCCGAGGGGGTGAGCTCGAGCACCTCGGCGACCCAGCCGCGGCGCTCGGCGTAGCGCGTGTACATGCGCAGCAGGTCGCCCGCGAAGAGCGCGGACTCCTCGCCGCCCTCCCCCGCGCGGATCTCGAGGATGACGTCGCGCGCGTCGTCGGGGTCGCGCGGGACGAGGATCCGGCGCAGCCGCTCGGCGGCGGCACGCTCGGCCTCCTGCAGCTCGGGCAGCTCGGCCGCGATCGCGGGGTCCTCGGCGAGCTCGGCGGCGGCAGCGGCGTCGTCGGCCGCACGGCGCCACTCGCGCCAGGCGGTCACGACGCGGCCCAGCTCGGCGTAGCGCCGCCCGAGCGCGCGCGCCCGGGCCGGGTCGGCGTGCACCGCGGGGTCGGAGAGCGCGGCCTCGACCTCCGCGTGCTCGGCCAGCAGCGGCGTCGGGTCGAAACCGGCCGGCTCAGCCATCGGCGCTCCTGGTGGCTCGGGTCCTACGGGTGGTGCGGGCGTCCGCGCGGGCGCGCGGACACGGGTGCGCAGACACGACGACGCCGGCGGGAGGTGTCCCGCCGGCGTCGTGGAAGCGCTAGTTGGCCGCGGCGGCCTTCTTGCCGTACCGCGCCTCGAACCGCGCCACCCGGCCACCGGTGTCGAGGATCTTCTGCTTGCCCGTGTAGAACGGGTGGCAGCTGCTGCACACGTCGGCGTGGATCTCGCCGTTCGCCGAGGTGCTCCGGGTCGTGAACGTGTTGCCACACGTGCAGGTGACGGTGGTCTCCACGTACGTCGGGTGGATGTCCTTCTTCACGGGGTTCTCCTGTTCGTGCCGACGGGTCGCCTCGCGGGTGCGGGCGTGAACCGCCGGGCCAAGGGGTCAGTCTGCCAGAACACCGGGCCGTCCCGGAAAAGTCCCGGTCCGGGGCCGCCGCGGACGCTCAGTCCTCGTGGTGGCCGGGCGGGGCCGGCGTCGTCTTCTGCACCTGCAGCAGGAACTCCACGTTGGACTGCGTCTCGCGGAGCTTGGTGAGCAGGAGCTCGATGGCCTGCTGCTGGTCGAGGGCGCTCATCACGCGGCGGAGCTTCCAGTGGATCTTGAGCTCCTCCGCGGGGATGAGGACCTCCTCGCGGCGGGTGCCGGAGGCGTCCACGTCCACGGCCGGGAAGATCCGCTTGTCCGCGAGCTGGCGGGAGAGCTTGAGCTCCATGTTCCCGGTGCCCTTGAACTCCTCGAAGATGACCTCGTCGGCCTTCGAGCCGGTCTCCACGAGCGCGGTGGCGATGATCGTCAGCGAGCCGCCGTGCTCGATGTTGCGGGCCGCGCCGAAGAACCGCTTCGGCGGGTACAGCGCGCTCGAGTCGACGCCGCCGGACAGGATCCGGCCCGACGCCGGGGCCGCGATGTTGTAGGCGCGGCCGAGGCGCGTGATCGAGTCGAGGAGCACGACGACGTCCTGGCCGAGCTCGACGAGCCGCTTCGCGCGCTCGATCGCGAGCTCGGCGACGATCGTGTGGTCCTCGGCGGGGCGGTCGAAGGTCGAGGCGATGACCTCTCCCTTGACCGTGCGCTGCATGTCGGTGACCTCCTCCGGCCGCTCGTCGACGAGCACGACCATGAGGTGGACCTCGGGGTTGTTCGTGGTGATCGCGTTGGCGATCGACTGCAGCACGAGGGTCTTGCCGGCCTTGGGCGGCGAGACGATGAGGCCGCGCTGGCCCTTGCCGATCGGCGCCACGAGGTCGATCACGCGGTTGGTGAGGTTGCGCGGGTCGGTCTCGAGGCGCAGGCGCTCCTGCGGGTACAGCGGCGTGAGCTTGCCGAACTCGGGCCGGTTGCGCGCCTCCTCGGGCGGCAGGCCGTTGACCGAGTCGAGCCGGACGAGCGCGTTCACCTTGGCGCCCCGGCCCTGCGGCTGCTCGCCCTCGCGCGGCGCGCGCACGGCGCCGACGACGGCGTCGCCCTTGCGCAGGCCGTAGCGCTTGACCTGGTTCATCGACACGTACACGTCGTTGTCGCCCGGCAGGTAGCCCGACGTGCGCACGAACGCGTAGTTGTCCTTGATGTCGAGGATGCCGGCGACCGGCAGCAGGACGTCGTCCTCGGTGATCTCGATCTCGTCGAGGGCGGCGAGGTCGCCGGAGCCGCGGCCGCCGCGGCGCTTGTTGCGGTCGCGGTAGCGCCGGCCGCGGCGGCGGCCGCCGCCCTGCTCCTCGTCGTCGCGGCGGGCCTCGCGCGGGGCGTCGCCCGCGGCGTCGGCGTCGGCCGCCTGCTCGTGGCGCTCGACGCGCTCGGCGCGCTCGGCGCCCTGCCCGTCGCGCGGGCGGCGGTCGCCGTCGGGCGCGCCCGCGGGACGCTCGGCGCGGCGCTGCTGGCGCTCGACGGCGACGGCGCGGGCGGCCTCGGCGGCGCGCTGGGCGCGCTCGTCCGGGGTCTCCTCGCGCTCGCCGCGCGCGCGCTCCGTGCGCTCGGCGCGGTCGGCGCGGTCGGTGCGCTCGGGGCGGTCGGCGCCCTCGGCCCGCTCGCCGCGCGCGGCGGGGGTCTCGGCGGGGGCGTCGGCGGATCGGGTGCGGCCGCCGCCGCGGCGCTCACGGATCGCGGCGACGAGGTCGCTCTTGCGCATGCCGGAGGTGCCGGTCACGCCGAGCTCGGCGGCGAGCGCCTGGAGCTCGGGCAGACGCAGGGCGCTCAGGGCCGGGGTGCGGCCGGCGGCGGACGTGCCCGCTGCCTTCGCCGCGTCGATGGTCTCGGTCACGAAGGTCCTTCCCCCTCGTCGGCGGCCGGGTCGTTCGGGGGGCCGCGTCGTGCGCCGGAGTCCTCCGGCAGGTTCGTGCGCCACGTCGTCGACGACGTCGACGGTGGAGTGGGTGGGTGTGTCCCCGCACGCGGCGCCCGCGTGGCGCCCGCCACGGCGTGGCCGGATGACGGGGTTTGTGGGGATCGCGTCCACGGTACCACCCGGCGACGGGGCCGGGCACGCTTCACCCGGGTGAGACGGCCGGTCAGAGCCGCTCGGCGAGCGCCCCCTCCGTGGCGACCCCGGGGGTGAGGACGGACCAGCCGCCGCCCAGCGACGCGATCACCTCGGCGCGCACGCGCGCCCCCTCGTCCCCGTCGCTCGCGCGCTCGAGGACGAGCACCGACGGGCCCGCGCCGGACACCACGGCCGCCTGGCCGGCGTCGCGCAGCGCGCGGACGAGCTCCCACGTGCCGGGCATGACCGACGCGCGGTACTCCTGGTGCAGGCGCTCGGCGGTCGCCTCGAAGAGCAGCTCGGGCCGGTGGCACAGCGCCTGCACGAGCAGCGCCGCGCGCCCCGCGGTGAAGGCGGCGTCGGCGTGCGGTACGGTGGCCGGCAGCGCCGCGCGTGCGGTCCGAGTGGCGCACCGCACGCTCGTGGTGAGCACGACCGGCACGACGTCGGGGTGCAGCGGCAGCTGGGTCGCGTGCGGTCCGTCGGCCCCGGTCCACGACACCGTCGCCCCGCCGAGGATCGCCGGCGCGGCGTTGTCCGGGTGACCCTCGAACTGCGTGGCGATCCGGAACGCCCGCGCGTCGCCGAGCGCCTCCGGCTCGTTGATCATCATCCGCACCGCGAGGATCCCGGCGACGACGGCGGCGGCCGACGAGCCCATCCCGCTGCCGTGCGGGATCCGGTTCTCGCAGTGCAGCTCGAGACCCGCCTGCGGGGCGCCGACCTCGTCGAGCGCGGCGCGGATCGCCCGCACGACCAGGTGGTCCTCGCCGTCGGGCAGCGTGCCCGCGCCCTCCCCCGTGACGTGCACGCGCACGTCCGGGACCGCGAGCGCGCGCACCTCGATCGTGTCGTAGTGGGCGAGCGCGATGCCCATCGAGTCGAACCCCGGCCCGAGGTTCGCGCTCGTCGCGGGCACCCGCACGCGCACGTGGTCGGCGACCAGACGCACGGCGGCCTCCTCAGTCCAGGCCGAGCGCGTCGGCGATCGAGACGACGTCGGCGGTCACGCGCACGAGGTCGACGGGCGAGCCCTCGGGCGTGCGCAGCGCCCACTGCGGGTCCTTCAGGCCGTGCCCGGTGACGGTGACGGTGATCCGCGCGCCCGCCGGCACCCGCCCCTGCTCGGCGAGCACGAGCAGCCCGGCCACGCCCGCGGCCGAGGCCGGCTCGACGAACACGCCGACCTTGCTGGACAGCAGCCGGTGCGCGGCGAGGATCTGCTCGTCGGTGACGGCCTCGATGAGCCCGCCCGACGTGTCGCGCGCCTCGACCGCCTGCCGCCACGACGCGGGGTTGCCGATCCGGATGGCGGTGGCGACCGTCTCCGGCTCGGTGACCGGGTGACCGAGCACGATCGGCGCGGCGCCGGCCGCCTGGAAGCCCCACATGGCGGGCGTGCGCGTGGCCGGGCCGTCCGTGGCGTACTCGGTGAAGCCCTTCCAGTACGCGGTGATGTTGCCGGCGTTGCCCACGGGCAGCACGTGCACGTCGGGGGCGTCGCCGAGCGCGTCGACGATCTCGAAGGACGCGGTCTTCTGCCCCTCGATCCGGTCGGGGTTGACCGAGTTCACGAGCTCGACCGGGTAGCTCTCCGCGAGCTTGCGCGCGGCGACGAGGCAGTCGTCGAAGTTGCCCTCGACCTGCAGCAGGCGCGCACCGTGCGCGACGGCCTGGCTGAGCTTGCCCATCGCGATCTTGCCGTCGGGCACGAGCACCGCGCAGACCATGCCCGCGGCGGTCGCGTACGCGGCCGCGGAGGCGGACGTGTTGCCCGTCGAGGCGCAGATGACGACCTTGGCCCCGCGCGCGGCGGCGGCCGAGATGGCCGTCGTCATGCCGCGGTCCTTGAAGGACCCGGTGGGGTTCATCCCCTCGACCTTGAGCCACACGTCGGCGCCGACGCGCTCGGAGACCGCGGGTGCCGGCACGAGTGGCGTGCCGCCCTCGCCGAGGGTGATCACCCGCTCCTGCACGTGCGCCGGAAGGCGGTCGGCGTACTCCGCGACGACCCCGCGCCACTGCCTGGCCACTACGCCCCCTCCACCCGGAGCACCGACAGGACCTCGGCGACGACGTCGAGGCCGGACAGCGCCGCCACCGTCGCCTGGAGCGCGGACTCGCGCGCCCGGTGCGTGACGACGAGCAGGTCGGCGACGTCGCCGGTCGACACGGCCTGCCGGACGGTCTCGATCGACACGTCGTTCGCCGCGAACGCGCCCGCGACCTGGGCGAGGACGCCCGGCCGGTCGAGCACGCGCAGCCGCACCTGGTACCGCGTGACGGCGCGCCCGATCGGCAGCACGGCCAGGTCCGCGTAGCGCGACTCGGTCGGGCCGCGGCCGCCGACGACGCGGTGCCGGGCGATCGTCATGACGTCGCCGAGGACGGCGCTCGCCGTGGGCACGCCGCCCGCGCCCTGCCCGTAGAACATCAGGGGCCCGGCGGCCTGCGCCTCGACGAACACCGCGTTGAACGCGCCGCGCACGCCCGCGAGCGGGTGGTCCAGCGGCACGAGGGCCGGGTGGACCCGCGCGACGACGCCGCCCGGCCCGTCGGGGCCGTCGGGCACGCGCTCGGCGACCGCGAGGAGCTTGACCACGTGCCCCGTCTCGGCCGCCCAGGCCACGTCGTCGGCGGACACGCCGCTGATGCCCTCCCGGTGCACGTCCTCCGTCGCCACCCGGGTGTGGAACGCGAGGGAGGCGAGGATCGCGGCCTTCGCCGCGGCGTCGAAGCCCTCGACGTCGGCGGTCGGGTCGGCCTCCGCGTAGCCGGCGGCCTGCGCCTGCTTGACCGCGAGCGCCAGGTCCTCCCCCGTCGTCGCCATCTGGTCGAGCACGTAGTTCGTGGTGCCGTTGACGATGCCCAGCACGCGCGTGATGTGGTCGCCCGCGAGCGACTCGCGCACCGGCCGGATGAGCGGGATCGCGCCGCCCACCGCCGCCTCGAAGTAGAGGTCGACGCCGGCGGCCTCCGCGGCCGCGTACAGCGTGGGGCCGTCCTTGCCGAGCAGCTCCTTGTTCGCGGTGACGACCGAGGCGCCGCCGGCCATCGCCTCGAGGATCATCGTGCGGGCCGGCTCGACGCCGCCGATGAGCTCGATGACGACGTCGGCCCGCGCCACGAGGCCGCGCCAGTCGGTGGTGAGCAGCTCGCGCGGGATGACCGGGTCGCGCTCGGTGTCGGTCGAGCGCTCGGCGATGCCGACGAGCTCGACGGGCGCGCCGACGCGCGCCGCGAGGTCGCCCGCGTTGGTGAGCAGGAGCCGCGCCACCTCGGTGCCGACGGTCCCGCAGCCGATCAGGGCCACCCGGACGGACACGCGCCTCACCTTCCTGTGGGTCGATCCCGGGCGCACCCGCCGCGGGTCGGAGCGGCCCCAGGATACGGGTGCGGCCCTCGCGGGCGGGCGGCTGTCCGCGTCCGCGTCAGCCGAGGTCGAGCGCGAGCAGGTCGTCCTCGGTCTCGCGGCGGACCAGCACGCGCGTGGCCCCGTCACGCACGGCCACCACCGGGGGCCGTGGCACGAGGTTGTAGTTCGACGCCATGGACCTCCCGTAGGCCCCGGTCGCCGGGACCGCGAGGAGGTCGCCCGGCGCGACGTCGTCGGGCAGGTCGACGTCGTGCACGACGACGTCGCCGCTCTCGCAGTGCTTGCCCACCACCCGGGCGCGCACCGTCGTCGGGCTGCCGGCCCGCGAGGCGAGCGCGGCCGTGTAGCGCGCGCCGTAGAGGGCGGGCCGCAGGTTGTCGCTCATGCCGCCGTCGACGGAGACGTAGGTGCGCACCCCGCCGTCCTCGAGCGTGACCGGCTTGACCGTGCCGACGCGGTAGAGCGTCACGGTCGTCGGCCCGACGATCGCCCGGCCGGGCTCGACGGAGACCCGCGGCAGCGGGGTGCCCAGCGCGGCGCACGCGTCGTCGACGACGCGGGCGAGGTCCTTCGCGACGCGGCCCGGCTCGAGCGGGACCTCGCCCGGCAGGTACGCGATGCCGAAGCCGCCGCCGAGGTCGACCTCGGGCAGCAGGTGCCCGGTCTCGGCGGCGAGCGCGGCGCGCAGCTCGAGCACGCGGCGTGCGGCGGCCTCGAACCCGGACGGGTCGAGGATCTGCGAGCCGATGTGCGAGTGGACGCCGACGAGCTCGAGCTCGGGGCGTGCGAGCACGGCCCGCAGCGCCTCCATCGCGGGGCTCGCCGCGCCCCCGGCCACCGAGAGACCGAACTTCTGGTCCTCGTGCGCCGTGGCGATGAACTCGTGGCCGCCCGCGTGCACGCCCGTGGTGAGGCGCACCATGACCGGGGCGCGCACGCCCGCGGCCGCGGCGGCGTCGGCCACGCGGTCCACCTCGCCGCGCGAGTCGAGCACGATCCGCCCGACGCCGGCGGCGATCGACCGGGCGATCTCGGCGTCGGACTTGTTGTTGCCGTGCAGGCCGACGTGGGCGCCCGGCACGCCCGCGCGCAGCGCGACGGCGAGCTCGCCGCCGGTGGCCGTGTCGATGCGCAGGCCCTCCTCGTGCGCCCAGCGGGCGACCGCGACGGAGAGGAACGCCTTGCCCGCGTAGTAGACGTCGACCCCTGTGCCCACCTGGGCGAACGCAGCCTCGAACGCCTCGCGGAAGCGCCGCGCCCGGGCCCGGAAGTCCGCCTCGTCCAGGACGTAGGCGGGGGTGCCGTGCTCGGCCGCGAGCGCGCGCAGGTCCACCCCCGCGACGCTCAGGGCACCGTCGGCCTCGCGCCGCGCGCCGGCGGGCCAGACGTGGGGGTCGAGGCTCACATGCGCTCCGGGGCGCTCACGCCGAGCAGGCCGAGGCCGTTCGCGAGCACCGTGCGCGTGGCGTCGTTGAGCCACAGGCGCGCGCGGTTGGCGTCGGTGACCGGCTCGTCGCCGACCGGCACCACGCGGCGCTGCTGGTCGTACCACTTGTGGTAGGTCCCGGCGAGCTCCTCGAGGTAGCGCGCGACGCGGTGGGGCTCGCGCAGCTCGGCCGCCTGGGCGACGATGCGCGGGAACTCGGCGAGCTTGCCGAGCAGCACCGACTCGCTCGGGTGGTCGAGCGCGGCCGGGTCGAACCCGTCCTCGCGGCGCACCCCGGCGGCCGCGGCGTTGCGCGCCACGTTCGCCGTGCGGGCGTGCGCGTACTGCACGTAGAAGACCGGGTTGTCGTTGGTCCGCGACGCGAGCAGGTCGAGGTCCAGGTCGATCGGGGTGTCCACCGACGAGCGCGCGAGCCCGTACCGGCCCGCGTCCACGCCGACGGCCTCGACGAGGTCGTCGATCGTCACGACGGTGCCTGCCCGCTTGGACATGCGCAGCGGCTCGCCGCCCTTGAGCAGGTTCACCAGCTGCCCGATGAGGATCTCCAGGTTGACCCCGGGGGTGTCGCCGAACGCGGCGCACATCGCCATCATCCGGCCGATGTACCCGTGGTGGTCGGCGCCGAGCATGATGATCACCCGGTCGAAGCCGCGCTCGCGCTTGTCCAGGTAGTAGGCGAGGTCGCCCGCGATGTAGGCGGCGTCGCCGTCGGACTTGACGATGACCCGGTCCTTGTCGTCGCCGAAGTCGGTGGTGCGCAGCCAGGTGGCGCCGTCCTTCTCGTAGACGTGGCCGAGCTCGCGCAGCCGGGCGATGGCGCGCTCGACCGCACCCGACTCGTGCAGCGACGCCTCGTGGTAGTAGACGTCGAAGTCCACGCCGAACTCGTGCAGCGTGGCCTTGATCTCGTCGAACATGAGCGCCACGCCGCGCGCGCGGAAGACCTCCTGCGCGGCGTCGTCGGGCAGCGTCGTCGGGTCCGGCTCGCCGGCCGCGACCGCGTCGGCGACCACGCGCGCCGCGATCTCCTCGATGTACGCGCCGCCGTAGCCGTCCTCGGGCGCCTCCTGCCCGCGCGCCCGGGCCAGCAGCGACCGGGCGAACCTGTCGATCTGCGCGCCGTGGTCGTTGAAGTAGTACTCGCGCGTCACGTCGGCGCCGCACGCCTCCATGAGCCGGGCGAGCGAGTCGCCGACGGCGGCCCAGCGCGCCCCGCCGATGTGCAGCGGGCCGGTCGGGTTCGCGGAGACGAACTCGAGGTTGATGCGCTCGCCGGCCATGGTGTCGTTGCGGCCGTACGCCGGGCCGGCCTCCACGATCGTGCGCGCGAGCGCGCCCGCCGCGGCCGCCTCGAGCGTGATGTTGAGGAAGCCGGGGCCCGCGACCTCGACCTTCGCGACGCCGGGCTCGTCCGCGAGGCGCGCGGCGACCAGGCCCGCGAGGTCACGCGGCGCCAGCCCCGCCTTCTTGCCGAGCTGGAGCGCGACGTTGGTCGCCCAGTCGCCGTGCTCGCGCTGCCGGGGTCGCTCCACCGCGACGGTCTCCGGGACGTCCTCGGGCGCGAGGGCGATCGTGCCGTCGGCCACGAGGCCGGTGAGCACGGCGTGCAGGGACTGGGCGAGCTCGGCTGGGGTCACCCCGAAAGGGTATCGACGGCCGACGGGTCTCCCGAGCGGGTTCCACCGGACGTCGGCCCGCCCCAGGTGTCCTCGAGCATCCGGGGGCGGCACGCGAGCACGCCGGCCACGCCGAGCACCCCCACCGTGCCGAGCATCGCGAGCACGACGGCGTCCCACCCGCCCGTCGCCTCGCGCAGCAGCCCGACGGCGAAGGGGCCCGCCCCCGCGAGCGCGTACCCGAGGCCCTGCACGAAGCCGGACAGGCTCGCGGCACCGGACGCCGTGCGCGTGCGCAGGCCGACGAGCGTGAGCACGAGCGGGAACGACCCGGGCGCGATGCCGAGGACCGTCACCCACACGGCCCGGCCGGCCGGTGCGACGAGCAGGCCGACGTACCCGACGACGTAGAGCACGACGAACACGACCATGAGCCACCACGGGTTGCGCACCCGCACCGCCAGCGGCGGCACGACCAGCGCGGACACCATGCCCAGCAGGCCGAAGAGCGCGAGCCAGCCGCCCGCCTCGGCCGCGGTCGCCCCGGCGTCGACGAGCAGGTCGGGCAGCCAGGCGAACGCGACGTAGACGTTGGTGGTGTTCATCGCGAACGTGACCGTCATCGCCCACGCGAGCGGGCTGCGCCACACGCGTCCGGGCGCGGCGTGCCCGGGCGCTCCCGGGTCGTGCGCGGCGGGGCTGTGGGCGATCACGTCGCGCAGCGCGGCGCGGGCGCGCACCGAGCGCACCAGGACGACGACCCACGGGACGGCGGCGAGCAGCCCGACGACGGCCCACGCCCCGAGCGCGGCGCGCCAGCCGAGCGCGTGCGCGGCGGGCACCGCGACGAGCGGCGGCGCAGCCGTGCTGAGCGACAGCGCGACCGTGTACGCCGCGGTCACCGCGCCGATCCGGTCCGGGAAGTACCGCTTGACCAGCGCGGGGAGCAGCACGTTGCCCAGGCCCATTCCCGCGAGGGCGACGACGGACCACGCGAGGAACCAGGCGGCGTCGGGCGCGGCGGCGCGCAGCAGGGTGCCGAGCGCGGACAGCACCGTCGCCGCGACGAGCGCCGGCTCGAGCCCCACCCGGCGGCCGACCGTCGGCGCGAGCGCGCCGAACGCCGCGAACGCGACGACGGGCGCCGTGCCGAGCAGGCCGGCGTGCGTCGTCGTGAAGGTCACGTCCTCGCGCAGCAGGTCGAGGATCGGCGACACGGCGGCCACCGCGAGGCGCAGGTCGAGCGCGACGAGCAGGACGCCCGCGAGGACCACCAGCCTGCCGTGCCAGGGCCGCGGCGGGGCGGTCTCGGGACGGTGCACGGTGGGTCATGGTGCCATTCGCGCTGCTCCGGTCGGTGCGCCGTTCTCGCGCCGGGACGCCCGCCTGGTGTTGACTTCGTCCCAGAGGACCCAGGAGGTGGGATGACGCGGCGGACGAACCTCATCGACCAGGCCGTGGGCCGGCTGCGGCAGCAGATCACCTCGGGAGCCTGGCCCGTGGGCACCCGCATCCCCCCGGAGCCGGAGCTGACCGAGCTCATCGGCGTGGGGCGCAACACCGTGCGGGAGGCCGTGCAGTCCCTGGTCCACGCGGGGATGCTCGAGCGGCGCCAGGGCTCCGGCACGTACGTGATCTCGGACTCCGAGCTCGGCACGGCGATGGGCCGGCAGATCGCCGGCGCCCACCAGCGCGACGTGCTCGAGGTGCGCCGCAGCCTCGAGGTCGAGGCCGCGCGCCTCGCCGCCCAGCGACGGACGGAGGCGCAGCTCGCCGAGATGCGCGAGCTCCACGACCGCCGGGCCGCCGCCTACGCGGCCGGTGACCTCGACGCCGCGACCGAGGCGGACCTCAACCTCCACCGCCGGATCGCCGAGGCGTCCGGGAACCCGGTGCTGCTCGCGCTGTACGAGACCCTGCTCGACGCGGTGGTCGCGAACATCCGGTTCAACTTCGAGCACCCCGCGGAGGAGCAGGACGAGGCGCACACGGCGCTCGTCGAGGCGATCGCGAAGGGCGACGCGAATGCCGCGATGCGGGAGATCGACGACTACCTGTCGCTGTTCATCGGCGACGACGCCTGACGCTCACCCGTCGCTCGCGGCCGGCCGCGTGGCGACCGGCCGCCGCGGGGGCCGTGGGCGGCGGCGTCGCCCCCGGTGGACGACGCCGGGGGCCGCCACGCCTGCTGGTAGTGTTCTGCCCCGTCCCGCCCGAGTAGCTCAGCGGATAGAGCGTCTGCCTCCGGAGCAGAAGGCCGCAGGTTCGAATCCTGTCTCGGGCACCACATGGCTGGTTCCGGAAAGTCACGTCGATGACTTCCGGAAAGTCAGCCAGTTGGACGACGAAGGAGCCCCGGACCGTGAGGTCCGGGGCTCCTTCGCTTCGTTGGGGCCCTCGATGCCGGCTTCTGCTGCTCAGCCACACCCGCCCGGGTGAATCTGGATGGTCCGCACCTTCTGTCCTCCATCCCGGCGCTAGCCTCGCGGCGTCGGTTGTGTGGTCTTGGGGGGCTGATCGATGGCGGATGCGGCTGGGCTTGGCGTCGACACGGACGAGCTTCGGGCTCGGGGGGCGACCTTCGTGCGAGTTGGTGACGACGTGGTGGCCTCGGCCAACCGCGGTGTGCTGCTGGCGCACAACGCCTATGGCGATCGCGACCTGTGTGCGGCGGCGGGCCGGTTCGCCGCCCGATTCACCTACCTGGCCAAGGGGTTGGGTGAGGACGCAGGGGACCTTGGCGTGCAGATGCGTGGGGCGGCGTTCGCGTTCGAGGAGCTCGAGGCGAGCATCGCCGACGGTTTCCAGGCGATGCCGTACTGATGGTACGCGCGGGCGGCTACCCCGAGCTGGGGTACACCTCTGACCCGGTGGTGCTGGTTCCGGGGTCGTTGTCGGGTCTGCGGGCCGACATCGACGACCTGACCGCGCGCGCGGAGGATCTCGCGCTGGCGGCCGAGGACCTCGCTCGCGGGTACGTGTCGTCGTGGGAGGGCGAGACGGCGGTCGCCGCGAACGAGCACCGGGTCGCCCTGGTCGACGCGCTGACGGTCAACAGCGACCTGTACCGCGTCGTGGCCACGGTCCTGGCCGGGCACGTGGACACGCTCCGGTGGGCGCGGGCGCGGGCGTCGGTCGCGGTCCGCCTGTGGGAGCAGGCCAAGGCGCTCGGCGCGGTGGAGATCCGGGGCCCGGCCACACCGTCCAGCCGCGGCGGGTGGCCGCCGCCGACCCCGCACATCGTGGGCGAGGGCCGCGGCGCGGACTTGGCCGAGGCCGCCCAGCAGATCCTGGCCGCTGCCCGCGCGGAGGTGCGCCTGTCGGCCCAGGCGGCGGCCCGGGTGATGGACCAGTTCTCCGACGGCCTGCCGGACGGGCAGTTCCACCTCGATGAGTTCCTGCGCGGGGTCGGGGGTTGGGTCGCCGGTCTGGCCGGCCTGGTCTGGAAGTTCAACATGGTCCGCCTGGCCGTCGACCCGGGCGGCGTGGTCGACGACGCCGTCGAGATGGGCCGCGGCGCGTGGGACACCGGCGCCTACCTGCTGGACCACCCCGACCAAGCCGTGCCGGTCCTGCTGGACACCCAGACCCTGCACGACAACCCCGGCCGGTGGTGGGGAGCCCTGTTCCCCGACCTGGCCCTGACCGCCGTCGCCGGCGCGGGTGCGGTCACCCGCGGCCTGAACACCCTGCGCCGCGGCGTGGACATCGTCGATGAGCTGCCAACACGGTCCGGCCTGTCAGCCCTGGCCCAGTCCAAGATCGACATGTACCAGCGGCTCATGGACCGCGCCGGGACCCCGGACTGGATGCGACGCGTGTTCGCCGGCTCGCAGTTCGACTGGGCCCAGCAGCACCGCTACACCGCCAACCAGGTCTGGATCGACCACCTCGACGGCCAAGGCAACCTGGTCGGCCGGTTCCGCCTCGACTCCATGAACCCGCTCGAGGAAGTCGTCTCCCGCAAGCTCACCGACCTCTCAGCGGTCACCGAAGCAACCGCCCGCTCCTACATCGACGAGATCCTCGACAAGTACAACCCAGGGCGAGCGAACCTGGTCGTCGCGGACACGCCCGCGAACCAGGCACAGCTCGGCCACCTCGACGACGTCATCGGCAGGCCGATGACCGGCGAGCGTGTGCTCGAAGTCCCGGTGCAGCCCAACGGGATACCACAAGCGGTGCTGGACTACGCGACAGAGAAGGTGGTGACGATCCGTGACGTCACCGGCCACTCCTACAATTGACCGACCGGAGGAGGCAGGGTGACCGAGAACGTGCTGTACACGACGCAGTGGAACGAGATGACCCGTCGGCCGGTGATGCGGCACCGGTGGTTGACCGAGGCCGAGGCACGCGAGGCATTCAACGGCGAGGAGGGTGTTGAGGTCGTCGATGCGGTGAGCCGGGACTCCGACGGCAACCCGATCCCACGGTGGGTGATCGGCGGGGGCGCCTCCGGCCGGATCCGGGTGAGGTTCTTCACCCCCGGCGGGTCGAACTGGCGCACGACCGACTACGACGCCATCGACGGGCGACTGTGGCGGTGGATCTGCATCACCTACGTCTACCCTGACCAGGACACCCGGTATCGGCTCACGCAGGCCACGAGGGTCATCAGAGAGGAGTTCCGGCCCGACCGGACCGGCAGCGTGCAGTTCGACGAACGCGACGGCCTCCTGCACAAGGCCACCATCACCGACGCCCCGGTCGACGGCTTCTGGCTCGACCGCCCCGCCTTCGGCGACTGGACCAACCTCGCCAACCCCGACTACGGCGTACCCACCGACGCCGACTGGCCCACACCCTCCTGAACCACGGGCCTCTGACCTGCGGCTGTGGAGCGTCCCGCCCATAGCCGGTGGAGCGATCACGCCCACGCGCACATCGCTCCAGGTCACCCACCTTTCCGGAACCAGCCACCACGGCTGGTTCCGGAAAGTCACCTTGAGGACTTCCGGAAAGTCAGCTAGCAGGACGACGAAGGAGCCCCGGGCCGTGAGGTCCGGGGCTCCTTCACTTCGCTCATGCCGAGCAGTTCATGCCTTGCCCGATGTCGCCTCACGGCGGGGTGAGCGGCGCGGCCTTCCAGGCACGCCGAGTAGCCCGCCGGGGCGGGCTAGTTGTTCTGGGCCATGACGTTGGTGACGCCTGCGTGGAGGCGTGAGGCCGGGGGTTGGTCGCCGACGGCGGTGTGGCAGCGATGGTAGTTGTAGTGGATGTTCCAGACCGTGATCGCGGCGGCC